>SCPN01000445.1_pt1 | contig 1242087 bp, 1191 predicted proteins | sample 6106831 | NCBI WGS metagenome assembly SCPN01 (sample SAMN10720447, study PRJNA508395) | human gut metagenome | isolation source: Participant 1, 0 month | reverse complement strand
TTGGCTACGGAAAGGGTTGATTTCGAAGCCGGAGTATGAATGGGAACGGCATTGGGTAAATCCGGATGGCGGGCGGACTGCTTATCCGATTTATGTAAATGAAAGCCTCAGTATTTTCATTCCAAAGATAACAGGACTGTCATTGTCTATTATGCGGCGAGCGGTTGCTGGTCTCCTTATTATTGTACCGGAATGTTGACTGCCGACGCGGACAGCGACTTGCTGAATCCGGCTTCCTGGAAGAAGAGCCCCGTTCCTGTATTTCAACAGAGACCGGAAGATGGAGTGTATGGTCCGGCTAACCTTTCCTTCCTTCCTTCGCCTGATGGAACGGAATGGTATATATTGTATCAGGCGAGAAGTGTTCCTAGCGGTAATACGGGAGAGTCGGAAAGTCGTAATCCACGATTGCAGAAGATAGGATGGGATGCTGATGGAATGCCGGATTTGGGAGTCCCTTTACCGGTGAATACTCCGTTACCTAAACCATCTGGCACAGTTCCGTTTACTCCTTGAGTTAGAATAAATGATAAGAGGGTGTCCGAAGACACCCTCATAAATAAAACTGAAATATAGTTCTATTTAAGTCTAAATACTTCCGAATAAATTCCTTGATCAGACCCTTTGGGCCACAGGCAAATACGTCCAAACAATGTTCCTCTTTTTAAAGCTGTTTGGAACATACTGTTATTAGTATAATCTTTGGTAGTAAAACTATATATCTTACCTGTTTCGTCGTATTGTGCTAAATTTTCAGTTTCGTCATAACGATCTACATTATGTTCAGCATCACTCAAGAATTGTGTGGTACTTAATAACATAATCATACGATCAATTCCAGTACCTGCTATTTTATTTACTTTAAATGAAGCATCAACTTTATTACCATTCAGAGCTATTTTAGCATCTTCTATTAAGTAATAAGGAGTTACTTCAACATCTTGTGTGGCAAGTCCATTTAATTTTATCTCTATAGTATCGCGTCCCTCATCACTCCAAGGTCCATTGCCAGCCTTCGTTATTAATTGATATTGTCCATCAAAGATACAGATAGAGAACTCTCCATCTTGGTTTACAAAAACCTCTACAGGATCATGTTTTTTGATAGCCACGTTGGTATAGCTGCAATTTGACTGCTTCGTTGCCACGTAATTGTAAAGCCTCTCCTTTATAGACCACACGGCCTTTTATAAAGGAGGTAGGTTCGTCATAATTATCTTTGCTGCAGCTTATTAATGCAAAAATGGATAATATGACTATTGAATATATTTTAAATGTTGTTTTCATCTTCATTGTTTCTTATTAAGTTACTGATAAGGATTCTTCACTAACTTTGGATTATTATTAATCCAGCCGTTATCAATTTCTGAATAATATTGTGCTTCTGTACATTTTAACGGACGGCGCCATAAATCTAACTTTTGCATATCTTTTTCAATAAATACCCACTTGCCATCGTTAGGATCACCTGAAGCAACCACTTTGAATGGCCATAGTCCTAAGCGTTGTGAAGTTCTTGCTGTTGGTTCACCAGTCCATATTTTGCTTGCTTCCATCCAGCGTTTCAGATCCCACCATCGATTACCTTCAAATGCAAATTCTACTCGGTATTCATGCATGATTTTCTCATGATCAATTGTATTTAATGACGAGATTCCAGCCCGATTACGAACGGCATTAATATACTTCAGTGCATCTGTATCAGTATTATCCCGTGATAGCTCCCAGCTAGCTTCAGAGGCAATTAGATAAGCCTCTGCTATACGGAAATAAACATTCCACATTTCGGAACCACGTCCAATAGTACCTGCTGAAGGTGTAGCATCCAAATATTTGCGCACGTAGAAACCGGTACGGTTTATTTCTCGGTCATTACCGCCGAAAGGACCATTATTAGCTGTAATCAACCTGCCATCCTCGTCATAAGAATTACGGGCTCCAGTCACTTCAGACCATGAACCATTTTCTTTTCGCAGTTGCCCAGCTTGTAATTCAATAACCTTACTGTCAAAAGTTGCTCCAGGTACAATGATAGAACCCATTAGGCGTGGGTCACGTTCCATGAATAGTTCTGTTGGTTCGGTAAAGAATTTCGGATTTTCAAGGGTACCAATTTCAAATGGTATACTCGTCCCTTTTTGTTCTTCCGTGGCATCAAGTGGTTCGAAAGCCTCAACTAGATTTAGTAAAACAGATAAACGGTCACTTCCAGTATCTTGTTCTATACTTTTGGGCAGGTTTCCTTTAGTGAACTGATGTGTTTGCCCCGGAGAGACATAATCACGACACCAAATGACTTCTGTATTACCATCTTTTGGCATACAGCTTTATAGAAATTGTCCGCATATGCTTTGTGAGTTTGCTCTGATGCCAGCATGAGCTTGTAAGGTCCATTTTCTATAACATCTTTTGTAGCGGCCAACGCTATTTTATAGTATTCTTGGGCTTTGGAAAAAGGTATACCTACTTCTCCACCATTCGTGCGCAACTGCGGATGTGCCTCGGCCGTGTTATAAGTAGCTAATGAAGCTGCAGTTAAAGCAGCACGGGCTTCCAGCATTTTTGCTACCCAATAATTGGCTCGTGCAGAGTTTTTGTTAGTGTCTTTGGTCAACATTTTGGAGGCTTCCTGACATTCTGAGATTACATAATCGTATAAATCAGCCTCAGTAGAACGGGGTATCTGCAGAGTTGTAATATCCATTCCTGGAGTGTAATTGAATATCTCATCATTTATTATAGGTACACCACCTAAAGTACGTCCCATACAAAAATAAAGCCATGCACGAATATAGCGTACTTCACCTATATAAGCAGTTTTCGTGGCTTCATCTACAGCGTCTGAGGGTTTAATACCTTCTAAGAACTGATTAAGGTCATGTACTAGAGTATAGTCATATGTACGCCATTTGTTTCTATCAATATTCTCATCGCTATTTGTGTCGAAATGAATTACCTCGTCTAGCATTGTCCATTGATCCCAGTCATCAATACGCTGTCCTATTGTTACACGTCCATAAAAATTGGCCAATACGGATTTAACTAATGTAGGGTCTCCAAAAGTCTGATCTTGGGTTAATAACGTATCGGGCTTTGTATCCAAGAAGCCACTACAACTGCCCAATGACAACATCGTGGCAGTCATTATTGTATATAAATATTTCTTTTTCATTGTTTCTTAAAATTTTAGGTTTACGCCAATGTTTATTACTCGCATCGGAGGGTAATCCAAACCGTTGTCAGATGCACATTCCGGATCCATCACAGACAAATTGGATAAAGTCAGTAAGTTTGTGCCTGAAACAAACAGTCTTAAATTACTAATGCCAGTTCTGTTTAACCATGTTTTGGGGAATGTGTAGCCGACTTCCAAATTACGTAACTTTAAATAAGTTACATTATGTAACCAATATGAACTTTTATCATAAGCACTAGTTTCATCAGTATTTAGACGAACCATGGGGTATTTACCTGGAATTAGCGGACTATTAGCATCCCATATATCAGATAAATGCCATGCATCCTTCAATACTTCATCAGGACTGTTACCATCGTTTTGGAACGGACGGGCTGTCTCATAACATTGATTCCATGATGTCATACGGGAGCCGGTCCAATCCATTGCCAAATCAAATCCTTTCCATGATGCAGAAAGATTAATACCAAAATTGAGAGTAGGAGTACTATCTACACGATACCCAATGGGACGTTCATCCAAATAATTGATCACTCCATCATTGTTTTGATCCTTATACATGATATCTCCTGGAACTACTGTACGATTCCCTTTTCTATCATTATCAACTGGATAATTGGCAATTTGCTCCCAACTATCAAAACGACCGATAGCTTCATACCCCCAATTCACATATCCTACACGATGCCAAATGCTGTTACGGTATTCATCCCAAGAATTACTAAAGCGCGGCTTATATTGTTCCCAATCCCAAAAGCGGGAATAGGTTATATTACCCCCAACACTATAATTGAAATCATTGATTTGATCAGTCCACATAATAGAAGCATCAAAACCTCTATGCATATCTGATTTAAGATTCTCCTTTGGTAGACTAAAACCTGCTTCGTTCGGTATTAACACATCATAACGAGGTTCAGGAATTCCATCACGTACACGACGGAAATAGTCAAATTGTATATTCAAACGGTTATTGAGAAAACCTAAATCTACGCCAATATCTAGAATCTTTGCTGTCATCCAGGATAGTGTTTGGTTAGGTAGTCCCCGAGTTGAAGTTCCTACTACCCAGTTGCCATCAATTACTGCACCCCCACTGTTGTAATTATAGCCAGGTAGATAGTCAAAAGCAGAATAGTCAGAAACAGCATCATCACCAACTTCGCCATATGAACCACGTAACTTTAAATTAGTAACGATCTCACCAATTTTGCTCTCTTTTCAAAAGTTCTCTTCAGAAACACGCCAGCCTAAAGAGGCTGATGGGAAAAAGCCCCAACGATTATCCGGACGGAATTTCCATGATCCATCCCAACGAGCTATTAGTTCAACTAGGTATTTGTCAGCATAACTATAATTGATACGTCCCAAATATCCCATACGTGCCTCTGTTCTATTTCCATCATCATTAAACTCCTGAATTTCTTTCAGACGAATCAAATCCATTGCATTAGAAACTGGTGTAGAATGAATCCACATTTTAGGGCGTTTACGCTGACTTGCCTCAAATCCAGCTACAGCAACAACCGCATGTTTACCAAATTTGCGGTCAAAGTTTAACTGAAAGTTTGAAAATTGATCTTCTACCTTCTCGCGGTTGCGCTCACGATAAGGATTTGACATACGGTTGGTTACATAGTAATTATCTTTTTGTTCGTCATAACCATATAGTTCATAGGTGAATTCTTGGTTATCCAGTTCGTTATAAGCATAATAGTAGCCTAGCATTCCTTTGAATTTTAATCCTTTCAGAATCTCATATTCAGCAGTACCATTCATTTGAATTACGCGCCATACATCTGATACCTTTCCTGTAGTCTCGTAATTCAAAATAGCAAAGTTTGTTTCCGGTTGGTCGGATACTAGCTGTGGATAATTCAGGTTCATTAGCAAAATGGTCGTTTAGTTGGTTGATTTTTCATTGTTGCGAAACGAGGCAGCCATGTATCATCAGCTCCCGGTACTCCAGGATGACGACGATCTTCAATGCGTCCATTCATACTTTGAGACGTTCATTTTACATTCATTTCGATATTCATCTGTACATTTGTACGACGGAATCCACCATAATTGCGGATAGTTGCATCTTGATTAATGTGGGATACCGCTACATAATAGTTTGCTTTATCTGTACCTCCGGAGAAATTAGTATTAATATAATACTGCGGAGCGCTTACCCAAATATAGTCTTCCCAATTCCATCCTTGATATTTAGGTTCTGTACCACTCATAACCATCGTATTCTTCTTTGCTGTAACGACGAGAGATCGCCATTACGTCCAGAATGTTTCTGCGTTACATAGGCATGAACATAATCCTTTACATTAGCTGGACTAACATATTTAGAGTTTTTCTGCCAACCATAATAAGCATTAACAGAAACTGTATTTTTAGAATTACGACTACCTTTCTTAGTTGTAATAACCACTACTCCATTCGCCGCGCGTACCCCATATAAAGCAGCTGATGCATCTTTTAGTACAGATATAGATTCAATATCATTAAAATCCATCTGACTAAATTGCCCTGTATCTGAAATAACACCATCAATTACAAATAATGGAGTACCCATGTTACGAATTTGCAAAGCTGTTTCAGCGCCAGGACGTCCATCTTGTTGACGAGTATTTACACCTGCAATTTTACCAACCAGAGCTCCACCTGCAGTAACAGCAGAAGAACGAGCAATTTCTTCAGATTTAATTGAAGAAACAGCACCCGTCAATGTTGCTTTCTTTTGTGACATACCAAATCCTGTTATAACAACTTCATCTAGAACTTGTGTATCTTCTTGTAAGGTTACAGTAATTTGTCTCGCCTCTCCCACAGTAACATTCTGTGTTTGATAACCGATAAAAGAAATTTCTAATTTTGTTTTGGGAGCTACATTTAGAGAGAACTCACCGTTTATATCAGTGATTGTACCAGTACTCCCCCCTACTTCTTTTACATTGACTCCTATTAATGGCTCACCATTGGCATCAATAACAGTACCTTTTACAATACGTTGTTGTTGGGTAGAGTTTACTATTAATGTATTTTCATCTATTATACTGGCAGCATGAGTATAGCTACCAGGTAATAATGAAAATGCAGCCAGACAGAGTGGGATACACCACATCTTATTATGGCTTAAAAACCAAAACACTTGTTCTTTACTTTTCATAGCAAATTAATTTTATCACCTGTATTATACTTTAGAGAATCAGTACAATACGGGTGGATGTTTAAAATATATTGAGTTATTTCACATTCTATTTAATTGTATCAACTTTGAACGATTATTTATTTTATTGTTTTGTTTTATTTATTAATACTTTCATCCAGTATCCTCCAATTACTGAACGCGCTTTAAAACCTGTCATTTTGCCTGTTTTTGTATCATGCCAATCACTAATAGGTACCCGTGAAGTCGTTTCATTGATATATTTATAGAGAGGATCTATGAATTTCTTGAAAGTTTCTAAATCTGGAGACATAGCTGCAATCCACATAATCCAGTCAGACTTTGTATACTCTTTGCGAGAATCTAACGGTAACCCATAAGGATTCTGTTTCATTAAATAATAATTGACTTCTTTGCTGATTACATTATTCGAAAATAAATTCAGACTCCACATCTTATCCCAGATCATATTATACTTTTGGCTCCATGTATTCTCACGGTCGAAAGCGAGGCGATAATGATCACCTTCATTTGCCATTTCTTCCCATTTCATCCGCCATTTTCTTGGCTATACCTGCATATTTCTCTGCAACATCATATAAACCAAGCATATGCGCCATTTCGCTATATCCGGCTACACCCATAATCGCTTTTATTGAAAGATTGGCATTATGAGCCCAATGACCGGCGAAGTCATCAGTGCATAATTGGTTCTCCGGGTCCTGTCCATACTCTACGAGATAGTTTGTCCAAGTAGTTAAGAGATCCCAATATTTTTTTACATAGTCAGCGTTTCCTTCGATTTTGCTAATAGCAGCAGCAAGAATTACCATGTTACCTCCTTCTTCAATTGGCATGTCACCCCCATACACTTGACCATTAGCAATAGGATAAGTCCCTAAATCGTGTGCTGGAAAAGGTTTGTTCCAACGACCGCTAGCACTATACTCAAAGATGCTAGTCATCATAGCTTTCTGTAATTCAGGGTTATAAACCAAAAATAGTGGTGCGGATGGATAAGTTAGGTCTACTGTATTTACACAACCATTACTGTTGTTTTCTTTAGAGAACCATAACAAGTTACCTTCTTTATCAGTAAAGAGTTTATGAGCAGAGATCACTTGGCGATAAGATGCCGAACAGATTTCTGCATATTTTTTGCCGCCTGCCTTTTCTGCATCGTCATAAATAAGTTCGTCAAAGGCGCGACAACGTTCCATAATAGCCTGATAGTTGTCTCTCAATTTTTCGAAAGCATCGAAGATAGTCACTTTGCCATCATGCTTCCAATAGCCCATACGCTTCTCGTACATATACTCAATAGAGTAAATGTCATCATAACCAAGCATCATGAATCCTTCTTTCCCGCTATTAGAGACAGAACCAAGATTGTGAACATATGCCATAGCCGGATTATCTTCCTCTTTACGAGTTGTCCATTTAGCCTTTGTAGTGGCTAATGTACCATTTTTCACGAATGATTCTTTCATTCCGTAATAGTCTCCCAAACTGACTGATTTACCTGATCCATTCGTACTAGCAAGATATGCATAACCCCAATCAGCACAAATCAAGTCACCTCTTCGGTCACATATTGGTTGATCGATTGAACCTGCTTCTACATAACTGATACCGTTCTTTGATAAGGTACGAGCAACAGTAGGCTGGTTACTTTCGTTAATAGCCAGTTCAGGAGTTGTCTCCATATAGAATTGTACATCATGAGTTTTTTTATCTAATGAACGTACACGATAAGAAACATAGTTTATAGGAGTTGACAATAAATCAAGATCATCAATCAATTGAGGAGCGGTAAACACGACATCAAGCTCTACAGGACCACAAGTGAAAGTATAGTAGGTGGAAGTAGCCAATACGTCTACAGATTTCTGAACAGCTTCATTTGCAAACTTAACAGCATTTTCCTTCTCACGAAACAATCCGAAATCGACATATGAACCACCTGTAGTATTGTGGCAATGGACAGCGATTACGTTCTTACCTTTACGAAGTTTCTTTTTTGCTTCTTCTGAAAGTTTCAGATATACATTATTCTTCCAGACAAGTCCTGTAGAAACAAGCTTTTCCCCATTTAGATACAACTCAAATACATCATCATGAGAATAGATCAGATAAATATCTTCAGCGATATTCGGTTCATTAAAATCGAAAGTGCGACGAATGTAGATATCGGTATTGTCTCCTTTCCATTCTGTGTGAATACGTTCCATATCACGACTACCAAACGCTGCTTTACCTTTCTTCCAATTGCTATCATCAAACTGAAATTCTTGCCATCCGTTTGATGGTTGGCTGTTAGTGTACGCTGCTTCCCAACGTTCTACATTAGTCATAGGAGCAATAGGTACCAGATTAATTTTATCTTTCCCCAAAAAACGATATACTTTTCCGTCAACACGCAGAGCACCCAATAAAGGTTTCTTCGCACTTGTCCAATGCTCTGTACTACCTTCCATTAATTTATCATAGGGTGACCAGATCGAAAAATAAGGATCTGAAACGATAATAGGCACCGACGGAGCACGTAGCGCTATATCTTTTGCAGGTTTTAATAAGTCAACGGTCTGGGCATTTGCCAACAAGCCGACTGAAAGAGCCATTATGGCTAGCAATTTCTTCATAAATATTTGCTTTAAATTAATCTTCAAATCCAAGGTTATCCATCCATCAATCTTATTTACCTCATAAAAAAACAACCCCTAAGTATTCTTTTAAATCCACTTTTTACCTTAATACTATCTCACCTTTGAATAATTGCAATCTTTATACCCATTTTCCTATACCTTTAATATATAATATCAGTACTGTCATATTTAGGATGAAATGTTATGGAGAAGCGGCTAACAAATCGTGTATTTCTAGCAAATATCGAGCTTTAACAAACTCTTTATTTTCCATAGTATCTCATCTTGATGACACAAAATAATGGAATTAATAGAAGAAACAAGGAAAATCTGTGTTCAAGAAAGGACAAAATCTATTCTTTTTTGGATTTCAAACGTTCTTTTAACATACGGAATAGGGGCTCTGACGTTGTTTGAGCAGTATTTATCCTTTTTTGAGCAGATTTTATCCTTACCAACCCAAAATGAAGGTCTATTAATTGATGACTTCTAACTTTAACAAAAGAGATATTGGTCATTTCAGATAGCTTTCGTAAATTTGCAACACGAATGCAATACTGATTATACCATCGCAAAATATATACCATATATTAAGCCCAAGTACGTTACCCAAGAGGGAACTACTGTCCTTTATGTTCGATATAATTACAATCGGAACAAGCGCACGCTTATCTCTACCGGATACAATATCAAACCGGAACATTGGGATGCAAAAAGGAAATGGATTAAGCGTGCATGTCCCCATTATGAAGAAATTGACGCCTGCTTGATTAAGATAACATCTAAGCTCGGTGATATTCTCACCTATGCTAAAGTAAACGGCATAGATCCGACAGTTGATTTTGTCTTGCTTGAATTAGAAAAGAACAGGGAATATGATCTGCGTCCTAATCGGGTAGATATGTTTGATGCATTAGAACGGTATATAGTGGAAAAAGCACCATCCGTCTCTGCAGATCAAATAAAAGACTATCGAACACTCCGCAAGCATCTGACCGCCTTCAAAGAATACTCATCACAACCTGTAACATTCCGCAACTTGAATCTGACATTTTACAACGAGTTTATGGATTATCTATTTCATAAAGTAGTAAAACCAAACGGAACTGTAGGGCTGCTCACCAATTCTGCAGGAAAAATCATACGTTTGTTGAAAGGCTTTGTTAATTATCAAATAGTAAAAGGAATTATTCCACCGATTGACCTAAAGAACTTCAAAGTTGTAGAAGAGGAAACTGATGCTATTTATCTAAATGAAAAGGAGCTGGCTGCAATATACGAACTTGATTTATCAGATGATAAACAATTGGAAGAGATACGGGATGTATTCATTACCGGGTGTTTCACAGGATTACGATACAGTGACCTTTCAACTTTAAGTCCTGAGCATATTGATTTGGATAATGAGAATATAAATCTCAAACAGCGGAAGGTACACAAGGCTGTAGTGATTCCCATGATTGATTATGTGCCTGAAATTCTTAAAAAGTATAATTATGATTTGCCTAAAATCCCACGATACATGTTTAATGAGAGAGTCAAAGAGTTGGGGCGGAAGATAAAATTGAGCCAGAAGATTGAAGTTGTCCGCAGGAAAGGTAAAGAGCGAGAAAAGAGAATATATGAGAAATGGGAAATGATCTCTTCCCACACCTGTCGGCGATCGTTTTGTACAAACATGTATCTATCTGGTTTTCCTGCAGCAGAACTAATGCGTATATCCGGACATAAAAGTCCATCTGCGTTTATGCGATATATTAAAGTGGATAATCAGCAGGCTGCTAAAAGACTAAAAGAGTTGCGTGCCAAATTAGCCAGATGAATTCCTTAGGGAGATAAAACTATAACCTGTAGTGTACTGAATAAGTTGACACTTCAAAAATCGAAAATAAAGATGAAATATTCGAAAAAGCAGTACAACTATTACAGTGATGATGAACGAATGTCTTATATTCGTGAGTATTTATCAAGTCCCGAGAGCAAATCTGAGTTTTGTAAGCGTAACGGCTTTTGTGCCAAGCTTCTTACTTATTGGCTTAACAAGTATCAAATAGAAGACAAAGATATGGGTAGATCCCCTAAACCAGTAAATAGCGATGCTATTGATTCTAGTATTTCTGAGCTCCAGAAAGAACTATCGCTATTGCGTGCTGAGAACCGTAAACTTCATCGGGCTCTTGCTGATGAGAGTTTACGTCACGAGGCGTGCGAAGAACTCATCAATCTTGCTGAATCCACGTATCATATCAAGGTACGAAAAAACTCCGATGCCAAGTAATCGACACCTTGTCACAGAGGCACTCACCCCGACGCAAACGTGGTTGTATAAAGTTCCTCTGTGATTACTTCGGCATAACCCGACAAGGTTATTACAAGCATGTGAACCGACATTTGGAGGTTGATATCCTTACCACAAGCATCGTGTTGTACTGCAAAGAACTGTTGGAACTCATGCCCAAAGCTGGTATGCGCGAGTTATACGCCTGCTGCGTGAGTAAGTTTGGACCAAAGATGGTTATCGGTCGTGATCGTTGTTATGACATTTTTCGCTCCAATGGTTTGTGTCAACGTACAAGTCGCAAGCGTCCTAGAACAACGAATTCGAACCATAATTACTATATCTACCCCGATCTGTTGAATGTTGCACCCAAATTTGTCGCTACGAGATTGGGCGCTATGGTAGTGGCGGATATAACCTACGTAAACACCGGTCAGGGCTGGGCTTACCTCTCGTTGCTTACCGATGCGTCAAGTCGTGCCATCGTGGGATATGCGCTTTACAAAACTCTTGAGACGGAGGGGCCCTTGAAAGCTTTGGAGATGGCAATATCATTCTATGAGAAGTATCACATAGACATGAGCACTCTTATTCATCATTCCGACCGGGGTGTCCAATATTGTTCAAATAAATATGTAGAGAGGCTTAAAGAGCATCAAATCAACATCAGTATGACGCAGTGTGGTGATCATTTACATAATGCATTGGCTGAAAGAATAAACAACACCATTAAAAACGGTTGGCTATTCGACTGTGATGATGAGAGCTTCGAGCAAGTAAGCAAGCGCATTGAAGATGCTGTATATGTATATAATCATGTGCGGCCTCATCAAGGGATAAACATGAGAACACCTATGGAAGTGGTCAGCGAAACGGTAGGATTAACAGCATAATACCCGCTCGTCGGGACGGGTGGTCCCGCCCCTTGCCGCTAGGGCGATCCCCGACCGAAGAGTTTTTGGTTGTTGGCAACATTACATTTTCCTGAAGAAGGCTTGCGTAAATAAAGGAAGATGCATAAATTTGCAAGCACCAACAAAAGACAACTAACATAGGAATAAGAATAACAAAAGTAAACCTATTTAGATATTAAAGTATATTGAGTAAACTAATTCAGTTATAACAAACGAAGTTGTCAACTAAAACCAGTACACATCAACCATTTTTAGAATAAGACAACAGGCGTTAGTTTCCTCGGAGGAAACGCCAGTTCCCTTTAAAAGGAACGGTCGTTTCCATTAAAAGGAACGACCGTTCCCTCACCGGGAAACGACAGTTTCCATTCCAAGAAATGACAGGAAACTATAAGTTACTGATATCTAACCACATAAAGTACTATCGGTAATATTATAGAGTTTATGTTCATGTCCAAACAGATATGCTTCATTCTTACATCGTTAGAGCATTTAGACAGATGAAAATAAAGTTTTTAAATAAATCTATAAGGAACTGCTATTCTAATATATAAGACAAGTATCTCATACTTCCTATAATTCTTTTCTTTCTGTAACTTATTTATTCATGTATAATACATAGAATTACAATACAAACGCAATACAATTCAATCATAATCCATTAATTAATAGGATGTTAATGTGTTTGCGGGTCGTTTGGACAGGACCCGGAGAACCAATTATGCACTGATGACTTCGCCGGTCATTGGGCCCATAATGCCAATCTTTCAGTAAAAGCGATCATGGGTGTAGCCGGATATAGCGAAATGGCGCATATACTTGGTTTATATGATGTTGCAGAGAAATATGCAGGTATAGCCAAGAAAATGGCGGTGAAATGGGAAGAAATGGCAAATGAAGGTGACCATTACCGCCTTGCTTTCGACCGTGAGAATACCTGGAGTCAAAAGTATAATATGATCTGGGATAAAATGTGGGATCTGAATTTGTTCCCCAATAATGTAATCGACAAGGAAGTAAGTTACTATTTGACGAAACAGAATCTTTATGGATTGCCATTAGACTCCCGCAAAGAGTATACAAAGTCTGACTGGATTATGTGGACAGCTGCTATGTCTCCAGATTTAGAAACTTTCAAGAAATTCATAGATCCACTCTATAAATATATCAATGAAACTACTTCACGGGTACCTATCAGTGATTGGCATCACACAGACAGTGGTGAATGGGTTGGGTTTAAAGCGCGTTCGGTTATTGGAGGATACTGGATGAAAGTACTAATGGATAAACAATCGGAACAATATTAATTATTTAATATCTATATTTTATGTATAAAAACACATTAAAGAAAAAAGGGCATTGGGGACTTTTGTTAGTTCTGATGTCACTAATCCTTTGCTTTAGTTGCAAAGATGATGATGGAGCGACAGAATACGACCCGTCAAAACCTGTGAATTATGAGCGCTTTTCTCCTGAAAAAGGAGGTTCGACTACTCAGTTAGTTATAACAGGATCCAACTTTGGGAATGACACAACTTTAGTAAAAGTAAAGATTGGTAATCGTATGGCAAAAGTAGTAGGTGTATCACCTACAAAGATTTATGCAGTAGTAAGAGCTCGATCTGTTGATGAAAGTGGTGAAACTCCGATTAGCGTAACAATCGGCGAGAATGAGCCCTATACTTTTGAACAAAAATTTAACTATGAATTGACTCAAATGGTATCAACGTTAGCCGGATCGGGTGCTGAAGGTCAAGAAGACTCGGATGCTCCTACAAAAGCAACTTTTAAAGATGTAGCCTATTTGTTGATTGATAATGATGGAACAATTTATATACTGGAAGAGAACAACTCCCTGCGCAAATTAGAGGCAAGCGGTAAAGTCTCTACAGTATTTGCCAGTACCGGATATCGTAAACGTGCTATCGACTTTTCTATAACCGGAGACACAATGCTTATGGCCCGAGATGATAATATGGAAAACCCGGCTGTTCATTATATGCTTCGTGATGATGCGTTTGGTCGTCCACGGACATATATGAGAGGCGTAACAGACCAATGTAATACTGTCTCTGTCAACCCCATAGACGGATATGTATTTTGGAATAAGTTTGGTGATGGCACTATGTATTACTGCCCGCCTAGCAATCCGAACGCCTATAAGAAAGTGAATGGGATACACTCTGATAATAGTTTTGAGACGTATAGTTGCTGGAGTAAAGACGGCAGAACATTCGCCCGTATTATCCGCAATAAACACATTATCTACAAGCGTACATATGATCCTGTAAAACATGAGTTTGTAGGGGATGAAACTCTTTGGGCAGGAAAATATGAGAAAGCAGAATTTGCCAATGGTATAGGTGAAGAAGCACGATTTAACCAGCCTTGTCAAGGTGTATTTGATGAAGATGGCAATCTCTATGTATCCGACCGTGACAACAACTGCATTCGCAAAATTACGCCAGATGGTAATGTTACCATTTATGCTGGAAACCGTTCTGAAGGTTTGGTCAATGGATTACCTTTAAAATCGTCTTTCAGACGTCCGGAAGGCTTAACCCGTTCGAAAGACGGGGTCATTTATGTAGCTGACCACGACAATCATGTTATCCGCAAAATCGTAGTTGAATAATGAAAAACAGCATACAATTATGAATCATATAAAAAGAATAATATTCTCTACTCTGTTGTTAATGATAGGCTTCACAGTCTCATTTGCTCAACAAGTAACCCAACAACAGAAAACTGTAACCGGAACGATCAAGGATGCGACTGGTGAAGCGTTGATTGGCGCATCTGTTATCGTCAAGAATCAACCGGGACTAGGTACAATTAGTGATGTGGATGGACATTTCTCTATCAAAGCAAATAATTATGACGTTCTTGTGATCTCCTATGTAGGATTTGAAGATAAAGAAATTCCTATTCAGGGAAAAACCAAGCTGGACAACATCGTATTGAAAGAAGAATCCAACAAGATAGATGAAGTCGTTATTGTCGGTGGTAACAAAGTACAGCGTAAGATAACCCAGACTGGTGCTATCACCACGATCTCACCTGAACGCCTGAAAGGTATTGCCTCCGGTAACATGACTAATGCACTGGCAGGAAATGTTCCGGGTATTATTGCACAGCAGACTTCCGGTGAACCAGGCAACAATATGTCTGAGTTCTGGATTCGCGGAATCAGTACCTTTGGAGCTAATGCTTCCGCTTTAGTACTTGTGGATGGTATCGAACGTAATTTCAATGAATTGAACGTTGAAGATATTGAATCATTCTCGGTGTTGAAAGATGCTTCTGCTACCGCTATTTATGGTCAACGTGGTGCAAATGGTGTTGTATTGGTCAATACCAAACGCGGTAAAGCCGGTAAGGTCAGAATTGATTTTAAAGGTGAGTATGGTGTGTTGGCCCATACAAAAATGCCAAGTTATGTAGACGGTGTGACGTATGCACAATTAATGAATGAAGCCAAGATGTCCCGTTTTCAAGATCCGACATATTCTGATGAGGAGATCGATATCCTGCGCTACGGACTAGACCCGGATCTCTATCCAAATGTAAACTGGAGAGATTATGTAATGCATAAAACTTCCCCAAGCTATAAGGCAACGCTGAATATCAGTGGTGGTGGCAGCACGGCACGCTATTACATTTCAGGAAGCTACTACGATGAACAAGGAGTATATAAAACACGTGACTACAACTCTTACAATACCAACGTAAACTACAAGCGCTACAACTATCGTGCTAATGTGGATGTAAACATCACTAAGTCAACCGTTGTAGAATTGGGGATCGGCGGATGGCTGGCAATGCACAATTCTCCGACAACAGACAGCGATAAAATTTGGAAATCATTATCTGCACTGGTACCTCTGCGTGTACCAATCGTATACTCTAACGGTTTAGTACCGACTTACGGAACAGGTGATTTCTTAAATCCCGATGCTGTAATTAACCGGGTAGGATATAAAGAGCGTTCGGAAAGCAAGATGGAAACTAATGTGTCTTTGAAACAAGATTTGAATTTCATCACTAAAGGACTTACTTTTACCGGTCGGTTTGCTTTTGATACATATGCCGATCAGAACTTATACCGCACGAAATCTCCTAATTTGTTCCATGCAGAACCTCAACGTGACAGCAATGGTGACCTTGTCATGAGAAATGTATCTTCTGCAAAACCACTCGCACAAACTTCTGACAACAACGGAACCAGACGTTTCTATACAGAGGCTTCTTTGAATTACGAACGTATGTTTAAAGAAAACCACCGTATCACGGGGATGCTGCTTTACTATCAGGAAGAAGTATCATATACTAATAATGTGGGCGAAGATATCAAAAAAGGTATTCCTAAACGGCATATGGCACTCTCCGGTCGCTTGACTTATGGCTATCAAGACCGTTATTTAATTGAAGGAAATTTTGGTTATACTGGTTCTGAGAACTTCCAGAAAGATCATCGCTTTGGATGGTTCCCGGCAGTTTCTTTAGGATGGGTGGTATCTGAAGAACCTTTCATTAAGAAACATTGGGCTTCCTGGATGGATATGTTTAAAATCAGAGCTTCTTACGGTATTGTAGGTAACGACCAGATTGGTAAAGACGATGAAGCCAGATTCCCTTTCATTACTTCTATCGGAACAGTAGACGGTTTCGCTTTTGGTGAGTCAGGTTCCAATTTTATTGGTGGCTATGGCATCTCTGTATTGGGAGCCAATCGCCTGACTTGGGAAAAGGCAATCAAATATGACATCGGTATTGACTTAAGTCTATGGAACGGACTTTTCACGCTGACTGCCGATATTTATAAAGACCGACGGGAAGACATCTTCCTGCAACGTGGCAACATCCCATATACAGTAGGTGTGGAACAGATGAAGCCGTGGGCAAATATTGGTGTGATGGAGTCGAAAGGTGTGGATGGCAATTTTGCCGTATATAAGAAAGTTGGAGATGTAGACGTAACACTCCGTGCAAATATGACATATGCTATCAACGAAGTGATCGACCATGATGAAGCAGCCAATGTTTTACCTTACAAAATGACAAAAGGATATCGGCATAAACAATGCCGCGGTCTGATTGCCGAAGGTCTTTTCGCTAATCAGGAAGAAATTGATAACAGTCCTAAACAAACATTTGGTACCGTATTGCCCGGAGATATTAAATATAGAGATGTGAACGGTGATGGTATTATTGATGAAAATGACGAAGTACCATTGGGATATACAGAGACACCTAACCTTACTTACGGTTTTGGAGGAAGTGCAGTCTGGAAAGATTGGGATATTAACATCTTGTTCCAGGGTTCGGGTAAAAGTTCCTTCTTCCTGTCAGGATACTCTCGTCCATTCTCCGGTGGTGAAAGTGGTAATGTCTTGACATATGTTGCTGACCAGGAAAATCGCTGGACTTCACACGAAATATCCGGTACATACGACACGGAAAGAACCGATGCCCTGTTCCCTCGTTTGACATATGGTAAAAATGAGAATAATGACAGAAACTCTACTCACTGGTTACGTGATTCCCGCTATTTGCGTTTGAAGACCTTAGAAGTAGGCTATACACTGCCTAAAACGTTATCACGCAAATGGTTTATTGAGAAGGCACGTTTCTATTTCCTTGGAAATAACCTGTTGGTGTTCAGTCCGTTTAAATGGTGGGATCCGGAGAATGGAAGTGGTGACGGTGTAAATTATCCGATCACAAAAACATTCACCGTAGGTGTACAACTTTCTTTCTGATACATTTTAATAATGAAAAATATGAAGAAAATAATATATTCAGCAATTCTCGGTTTCGGACTATCACTGGCTTCTTGCGCCGACTATCTGGACACCGACAAATATTTCAATGACACATTGACTTTTGACTCATTGTGGGTCAACAAAAACTACACGGAAGGATGGCTAGCCAATACTTACCTTTCCGTATGGGGTAGTAACAGCAGAAAAGACGTCCGGAAAATGGATTGCGGACCTCTGTTTTGGGCAGATGATTTAATCTTCGGCGACTGGTTGTCACGCGACTATAAGAATCAGATCTTTCAGAACGGAGAATACACGGCACGCAACCAGCATGCCAACGACCCTTGGGGAGTTTATTATCAAGGTATCCGTACCGCTTCCCTATTTATAATGAACGTCGACAAATGTCTGGAAATGTCCCAAAGCGAACGGGATGACGCTAAAGCACAGGCTCGTTTTGTCCGGGCATATATATACTATAAGTTAATCGAACGTTATGGTCCTGTACCCATTATGCCGGAAGAAGGTCTGGATGTAGAAAAACCATATGACGAACTGGGTACACCACGTAATACAATGGACGAATGCGTCGACTTCCTGTGCAATGAACTGTCTCAGGCTGCCGCCTCACTGCCCGAAACACGTAATAAGAGCAATCTGATTCGTGCTACAAAAGGTCTGGCACTGTCTATCCGTGCTAAAATCTTAATTTTAGCTGCCAGCCCGTTGTTTAACAGTGAAGATACCCCTATTTATAATCTAAAGAATGACAAAGGGGAACTATTGATTACTCCGGGGTACTCTGAAGAGAAATGGGCGAAAGCTGCCGCAGCGGCCAAAGAGGTTATTGACCTGGGAGTTTATGAGCTCTTTACCGTGAAGAAAACAGCTTCAACGATTGAACCTCCTCAGCGCATGGGCTATTCGGATGCGAATTTCCCTCAGGGATGGGCCGATATTGATCCTTATCAGTCATATACACAGTTGTTTGACGGAAATAAAAGGCTGGGACAGATCAGTGAGATGATTTGGGCGAACGATAATAATAATAATATTTATGAATTGATAGAACACAGTCTTCCCCGTTATGTGAAAGCCTGGAACTGTATCGCTGTCACTCAAAAACAAGTAGATGCTTATCAGATGTGTGATGGCCGGGATATTACAAATTCATCGTCAGAATACCCTTATCGGACAGAAGGTTTTTACGATGCAAGTAACCCCAACCAGATCAAATGTGACTATGTGCAGGATGATGTTTCTATGCGTTATGTACACCGTGAACCTCGCTTCTATGCTTCTATCGGTTACAACGGAACCGTATGGGGATGTACCAGTGCTACTGAAGGAGGAACGACCTATCACAACTACCGTGCCCAATACTACAAAGGTAAACCGGATGGAAAGAACCTCTCGGAGATAGAGTTCCACCCGTTGACCGGCTATACGCTTCGCAAGTATTATTATGAAGAAGATGCAGTGAAACTACAAGGTGCAAAAGTCTGCGATAAATACGAACCAATTGTGCGTTATGCTGAAGTTCTGTTATGGTATGCTGAAGCTATGAATCATCTGACGGTAAATGAATATGATATAGCAGATTATACGGGAACGAAGACAGTGCACGTAAGTCGCAACATCGAAGAGATGCACAACTGTATTCGCCCTATCCGTGTACGTGTAGGATTGCCTGACTTTGACGATCAGATATATAAAGATGAGAAAGCTTTCGATACAGCCTTGAAACACGAACGTCAGGTAGAATTCTTTGGAGAGGCTAAACGTTACTATGACTTGAACCGGTGGTTGGATGCTATGGTGGAACAGAATATGCCTATTCGGGGATGTAACATGGATATGAGTGACGCTGAAGGACAAAAACAACGTTTTTACACTCCTGTGATTATTTCTTCTATGCCGAAATCATTCGTAGAGAGACAGTACTTATGGCCATTGCCGGGAGCAGAACTAGACAGAAATGTTCATCTGACTCAGAATCCAGGTTGGTAATCATTGTAGATTTAATTTAGAGAAATATGAAGAAGATATTTATATATGCCGCCGTATTGTTTGGAATATGCTCTTTCACTTCATGTGATAACAACATAGCCGACGAACAGTTTACCAAAATGGTCTTACTGACCAAAAATGGGGTACAAGACTATAACATTGAGTTCACCGGTGAGGGACAGGTCGAATTGAAGTTACCCATTTCTATTAACGGAACTTCAAAAAATGACAGAGACGTAACTGTACGCCTTATAGAAGATGCAGATACGTTGAAAGATTACAATTTTGAACGTTTCCGTAATCGTACAGCTCTATATTATGTACTTCCATCGGAAAAAATGTATTCTTTTCCGGCAGGACCAGAGATAACGATAAAAAGTGGAAGTGATTACGCTGTTTTCCCGCTAACTCTCAATCTGAAGGAATTTGATTTGTATAGCAACTATATTTTACCGCTGCAGATAGAGAACGTCTCCACCTACCAAATGGCCTGGAGTAAATATACAAAGTTATTGATGAGATTGAATGTCAGCAATTTCTTCTCAGGCAATTACAATGTAGACGGCAGAGTATGGGAAGAGAGCTATCCGGATCAGAAATTACCTATTTCTTCTACAGTTTTGCGTGCCTTGACTGCCGATCAGTGTTACCTTTATGCGGGTAACGTGACAGATAGTGATGAGGACCGGGCAGGATATTCGTTGACAGTCAAAGTCGATAAAAACAGTTATGAAGACTCGGTTAATGATGAAACTGGCGCAGAAATCCGTAAATACACAGTTGTTACGATCGGCTCTAAAAATGCGGACAAAAACATTAAAGATGAAAGCAACGGTAAAAGCTGGGTTGAAATCTCAAGAACTGCCGACCCTGTTAACAACAATCTGGAGAATGTAGTAACTAAGGTGTATCTTCATTATTCATACATGAATTTGCGTGATGCCGAATACCCTGTCAAGATGATTTTTGAAGGAACACTTACACGCTCAGAAAGTATTGATATCAGAACAGAAGAAGAAGCTACTTCTCATTGATAGGAAGCAACACAAAAAAGGAAGCTGTCTCTTTCTCAGAGGCAGCTTTCTTTATACTTGTGCCACGCCTTTGGCACAACTGTGCCAGTTCGTTGGCACAGCTATGCCAAGCGCTTGGCACAGTCGTGCCAAAGGTGTGGCACGAACATGGCACTATATTCTCTACCCTTAGGGTCACCTGTACTTACTATTCTGATCACATTAAATAAGAATACAATCATGTATACCAAACAATTCTTAGTCTGTTTCTTAGGGATAATCTTAATATGTACGGCACATTCACGGGCAGGAGTACCACCCGCCGAAGATACATTTAATCATTATCTGGACCAGGCACTCTCTTTTGCCAAAGCTTATCCACGAGAGAAAGCGTATCTGCACTTTGATAATACAAGCTATTATGTGGGTGACACAATTTGGTTCAAAGCCTATGTCACATTGTCCGAAGAGCTCCTGCCTACGCCTATCAGCCGCCCGCTGTATGTCGAATTAGCAGACCAGACAGGACATATCGTTGAAAAACAAATCATTAAAATCACTGACGGCGAAGGGCACGGACAATTCATTCTTCCTGCTTCTTCTATCCTATCCGGCTATTATGAAATACGTGCATTTACCCGCTGGATGCTGGGATTTGATGAGCAGACATATTTCTCGCGAACTTTTCCTGTCTACCTCGCCTCAAAGGGAGAAAAACCGGAACGCAGCATTACCACTTATCAACTGAACCCATCGATGCAGCAACGTCCGGAAAAGAAAGAGAAATTCACCCTTCGCTTTTTTCCGGAAGGAGGACAACTGGTAAAAGCCGTACCTACTCAAATTGCCTTTAAAGCAGAAAGCAGTACGGAGGCGAACGTAAAAATAGAGGGTATCATTTGCAATGCCAACGGAAATAAAATCGGCACGCTGCAAACTTTGCACGATGGAATGGGCCGTTTTGAATATACACCCGATGAAAAACCGGCCATAGCCAAAGTGACTTACAAAGGAAAACAATATCAATTCAAGCTACCCGAAGCACTTCCGGCAGGCTATGTTCTGAACGTTACCAACAAACCGGGAGGACTAGCCATACAAGTATCCTGCAATAATGAGACCCCGCGCGACACGCTTGCCGTATTTATGAGCCATCAAGGGCAACCTTTTGCCTATCAGCTGATAAGTTGCACAGCAGAAGCACCCGGCACATTCCTGATACGAACGAAAGACATACCAGCAGGGGTATTGCAAGTCAGTTTGATAAACCGAGAGGGAGCAACTCTCTGTACCCGATTCAGCTTTGTTACTCCCAAGTCTCAGCTGCGGATTACCACTGCCGGATTGAAACCCGTCTACACGCCCTATGCACCGATTCAGTGCCAACTTCGCGTTACTGACGCGGCAGGACGGCCGATAGAAACGAATCTTTCCGTTTCTATTCGCGATGCGGTGCGTTCTGACTATCTGGAGTATGACAATAATATCTATACGGATTTATTGCTAACTTCCGATTTAAAGGGATATATTCATCAACCGGGTTATTATTTTGCAGGCACTTCTCTCCAGAAGCAGGCTGAACTGGATATACTGCTCATGGTTCATGGCTGGCGCAAATATGATATGAGCCAACTGACCGGTACTAAGTCTTTCTCACCACTTCAAACTCCTGAAACAAAGCTGATTCTTCATGGTCAGGTAAAATCTCTTGTACAGAAGAATGAGTTGAAGGATATTGCTGTCAGTGTAATGGCAAAAACAGACTCTGTGATTATTGCCGGAAGCACAGTGACGAACGGGCAAGGCCATTTCGAAATACCGGTAGAAGATTTTGAAAATACAATGGAAGCTATTTTTCAAACAAAGAGAGAAGGGAAAGACAGGAAGAAAATGGCTTCAATTCTGATTGACCGTAATTTTAGTCCCAACCTCCGTTCTTATGAATATACCGAATGGAATCCGCAATGGAAAGATGTCAGCAAATGGATACAGAACACCCAACAGACCGACTCGCTCTATTTGGACTCTATCCAGCAAGTAGATAACCTTCATCTGCTAAATACGGTTGAGGTAGTAGCGAAACGAAGGAAGAATGCCACTATGGAGACTCATATCTACCAGCAAAGTCTGGATGCTTACTATGATATCCGCCAGTCTGTAGACCAGCTACGGGACGAAGGGAAGGAAATCTATACCTTACCGGAGTTGTTTGAAAAGCTAACTCCTTTCTTCCGATGGAACAAGCAGGACGACACATACAGCTACAAGCAGAAACCCATCTGTTTTTTTCTGGGAGGCCGTATGTTGACGTCTATCGAGGCAACATCCATAATGACCGAAGTAGATGGGCTGCAATCCATTTATATCTGTGAAGGGGCAAATGCATTCAGTGCCGGGGCGTTTAAAGACGCTCAAGTTTCATCTCTGGAAAATGGACCGCGCGACTTCGATCACGAAGAGAGAGTGAACGTGACCGAACTCAGTAAGTATGCGGTATTTTATCTTACAGCATTGCCCTTGCGGGATATTGCCAACAAGCAGCAACAAGCTGCACGGGGTACCCGCCAAACGATCATCCAGGGATATAACCGCCCGCTGGAGTTTTACTCTCCTATCTATAAGGATACAGATGCATTCCCCCCAGTCCAACCTGATCAAAGACGGACTCTTTACTGGAATCCTTCTGTCCGGACAGACAGTGAGGGGAAAGCAACCATCGAATGTTATAACAGTAATTACTCCGCTCCATTAATTATTAGTGCAGAAACAATCAGCAATGGAGTCACCGGCACACTGACTTATTCTACTTTGGAACATCAGTAGCTGGTTGAGTCCGTCATTGCGGTTAAAAGTATCTTTAGTACTACAACAATGTCTGAACTCTTGGGCAATCAAGAATTAAGGAATTACTAGCAAAGAGGCTTCATGACATTAATTATGAAGCCTCTTTATTATATTTACATATCTTTCAATCCCAGAACTTGTGTCTCAATATCATATTTAGACATTTCTTTTTGTTTTAAATGTTCCACTTTCTCCATGAAAACAGTATGACTATAGTTGTTCTCAGGAACTCGTTTAACTTCAGCAATAAGAGCTTTCTTACCACTGGATTTAAGAGCAACAATATCTATTTCATAAGAATTTATTCGTTGTTTGCCAATAGAACTTTTTGTTTCCCACCAAGAGCCTATTTCCTTGAAACCTCCGGTCTCTGCCAATTTCTGTTTGAAGTATTTCTCTAACACCCTACCCGAATAGGTCGGATAATCAGCTTTTGCTAATTGCCTCAGATCGTCAAAGTTCTGTAATTCAATATAAGAGCGATTCCGCTCAATATATTTAAACCAGAAATTCAAGAAATTATCACCAATAATATATCGTACATTTTTCTTGGTTCCGGGTTTTGCAAAAAAAAAAAAAAAATAGGACGTTCCCGGGTTATTAAATTGTATACATTTTCCAGCTTGCTTAAATATCCTCCGATAGCCGTACCGCCCAATGCCGATTCTATCTCGCCTTGCGTATAGTGCCCGTTAGCGATTTCTGACAAAATGGAAAAATAGGTACCATAGTTTTTCCCAAACTCAGTTATCAACAAATTACGTCCTTCATCTATAAACAAGGAGTTTTCCGAAAAGACAAAGTCATACATCTTATCTATAGTAAGCGCTTGGTTATCACAAAACAACTCTACATATTTAGGGATTCCTCCTGTCAATGTGTATAAAGCTAATAAGTCATCATTGCTATATCCGGAAGCAAGATCCTCCATTATTTGTTTCAGGACACTGATCTTAAAGGCACGCAGACATAAAATATTGTCAGCACGCCCAAATAGGGGTTCATTATGATCAGTGAATATTTTCTGCATTAAGGAGTACACAGAACCACTGATGACCAAATTTATTTTAGTTTCTTGTTTATATTCATCCCAAAGATTCTGCATATCACTAAAGACGTCAGGTCGGATATTATAAAACTCTTGAAATTCATCTATGACGATATTAAAAGCACGTGTTTTACCAACTTCAAAAAGATATTGCATCAGATTGGTAAAAGTAGGTATCCCTTCAGGAACGAATATGGATAGAGTTTCACGTACTATCTTTACAAAATCAGTAACTAATATGCTTTCAGCTTTTCTTCCAATGAATAAATAAACTGTAGGCGTTCCTTTCAAAGCCTCTTTTATGAGACTGGTTTTACCAATGCGTCTACGTCCTGTAACCACAATCATTCTGGAATTTTGAGTGAATGCAAGCTCTTGCACACGTTTCAATTCCGCAACTTCTTTTTCTCTATTATAGAATTTCATAATGATGATTTGTTTTCTCAACGGCCATTGACTCAACCGTTGTTGCGAAAATACAAAATAAATTGAGAACAATCAATTTTAGCATGCAAATTATGAATGTTTCATCCTATATTATAATTCTTTAAGTAATGCAGATTAAGTTCCCAATTCCGTTATAACATATCTTTCTATATGTCCAAACTTATTTATAACATAGGGGTATATGAAACGGGCTAGAGGAGATAATGTAAATTTGTTGACATAGCACTATTGATAAATAGCATAAAGATTGACTTAGAACAACACAAATACAATACGTTGCCGAATTAAATCGTTGATAATATGTCGTTTACAACCTTGCTATACGGTTTGGACAGGACCCGGAGAACCAATTATGCACTGATGACTTTGCCGGTCATTGGGCCCATAATGCCAATCTTTCAGTAAAAGCGATCATGGGTGTAGCCGGATATAGCGAAATGGCGCATATGCTTGGTTTATATGATGTTGCAGAGAAATATGCAGGTATAGCCAAGAAAATGGCGGTGAAATGGGAAGAAATGGCAAATGAAGGTGATCATTACCGCCTTGCTTTCGACCGTGAGAATACATGGAGCCAAAAGTATAATATTATCTGGGATAAGATGTGGAGTCTGAATTTATTTTCGAATAATGTAATCAGCAAAGAAGTCAATTATTATTTAATGAAACAGAATCCTTATGGGTTACCGTTAGATTCTCGCAAAGAGTATACAAAGTCTGACTGGATTATGTGGATTGCAGCTATGTCTCCAGATTTAGAAACTTTCAAGAAATTCATAGATCCTCTCTATAAATATATCAATGAAACGACTTCACGGGTACCTATTAGTGATTGGCATGATACAAAAACAGGCAAAATGACAGGTTTTAAAGCGCGTTCAGTAATTGGAGGATACTGGATGAAAGTATTAATAAATAAAGTACAAAACAAACAATAAAATAAATAATCGTTCAAAGTTGATACAATTAAATAGAATGTGAAATAACTCAATATATTTTAAACATCCACCCGTATTGTACTGATTCTCTAAAGTATAATACAGGTGATAAAATTAATTTGCTATGAAAAGTAAAGAACAAGTGTTTTGGTTTTTAAGCCATAATAAGATGTGGTGTATCCCACTCTGTCTGGCTGCATTTTCATTATTACCTGGTAGCTATACTCATGCTGCCAGTATAATAGATGAAAATACATTAATAGTAAACTCTACCCAACAACAACGTATTGTAAAAGGTACTGTTATTGATGCCAATGGTGAGCCATTAATAGGAGTCAATGTAAAAGAAGTAGGGGAAGTTACTGGGTACAATCACTGATATAAACGGTGAGTTCTCTCTAAATGTAGCTCCCAAAACAAAATTAGAAATTTCTTTTATCGGTTATCAAACACAGAATGTTACTGTGGGAGAGGCGAGACAAATTACTGTAACCTTACAAGAAGATACACAAGTTCTAGATGAAGTTGTTATAACAGGATTTGGTATGTCACAAAAGAAAGCAACATTGACGGGTGCTGTTTCTTCAATTAAATCTGAAGAAATTGCTCGTTCTTCTGCTGTTACTGCAGGTGGAGCTCTGGTTGGTAAAATTGCAGGTGTAAATACTCGTCAACAAGATGGACGTCCTGGCGCTGAAACAGCTTTGCAAATTCGTAACATGGGTACTCCATTATTTGTAATTGATGGTGTTATTTCAGATACAGGGCAATTTAGTCAGATGGATTTTAATGATATTGAATCTATATCTGTACTAAAAGATGCATCAGCTGCTTTATATGGGGTACGCGCGGCGAATGGAGTAGTGGTTATTACAACTAAGAAAGGTAGTCGTAATTCTAAAAATACAGTTTCTGTTAATGCTTATTATGGTTGGCAGAAAAACTCTAAATATGTTAGTCCAGCTAATGTAAAGGATTATGTTCATGCCTATGTAACAGCAGAAACATTCTCTGGACGTAATGGCGATTCTCGTCGTTACAGCAAAGAAGAATACGAGAAATGGATGAGTGGTACAGAACCTAAATATCAAGGATGGAATTGGGAAGACTATATTTGGGTAAGCGCTCCGCAGTATTATATTAATACTAATTTCTCCGGAGGTACAGATAAAGCAAACTATTATGTAGCGGTATCCCACATTAATCAAGATGCAACTATCCGCAATTATGGTGGATTCCGTCGTACAAATGTACAGATGAATATCGAAATGAATGTAAATGAACGTCTCAAGGTAGGGGCAAGTATGAATGGACGCATTGAAGATCGTCGTCATCCTGGAGTACCGGGAGCTGATGATACATGGCTGCCTCGTTTCGCAACAATGAAAAATCAACCAACTAAACGACCATTTGCTAATGATAACCCGAATTATCCACAGCTAGTATCCGACCAACCGGAAACAAACTTTGCTATTTTGAATTACGAGACTACAGGAAAGGTATCAGATGTATGGCGCGTAATTCAAATGAATGGTACTGCTGAATATGAGATTCTGAAAGGATTAAAATTCAAAGGAATGCTAGGCTACTATTATGCTTATAACGAACTGGATAACCAAGAATTCACCTATGAACTATATGGTTATGACGAACAAAAAGATAATTACTATGTAACCAACCGTATGTCAAATCCTTATCGTGAGCGCAACCGCGAGAAGGTAGAAGATCAATTTTCAAACTTTCAGTTAAACTTTGACCGCAAATTTGGTAAACATGCGGTTGTTGCTGTAGCTGGATTTGAGGCAAGTCAGCGTAAACGCCCTAAAATGTGGATTCATTCTACACCAGTTTCTAATGCAATGGATTTGATTCGTCTGAAAGAAATTCAGGAGTTTAATGATGATGGAAATAGAACAGAGGCACGTATGGGATATTTGGGACGTATCAATTATAGTTATGCTGACAAATACCTAGTTGAACTAATAGCTCGTTGGGATGGATCATGGAAATTCCGTCCGGATAATCGTTGGGGCTTTTTCCCATCAGCCTCTTTAGGCTGGCGTGTTTCTGAAGAGAACTTTTGAAAAGAGAGCAAAATGGTGAGATCGTTACTAATTTAAAGTTACGTGGTTCATATGGCGAAGTTGGTGATGATGCTGTTTCTGACTATTCTGCTTTTGACTATCTACCTGGCTATAATTACAACAGTGGGGGTGCAGTAATTGATGGCAAAAAGTAGGAACTTCAACTCGGGGACTACCTAACCAAACACTATCCTGGATGACAGCAAAGATTCTAGATATTGGCGTAGATTTAGGTTTTCTCAATAACCGTTTGAATATACAATTTGACTATTTCCGTCGTGTACGTGATGGAATTCCTGAACCTCGTTATGATGTGTTAATACCGAACGAAGCAGGTTTTAGTCTACCAAAGGAGAATCTTAAATCAGATATGCATAGAGGTTTTGATGCTTCTATTATGTGGACTGATCAAATCAATGATTTCAATTATAGTGTTGGGGGTAATATAACCTATTCCGCTTTTGGGATTAGGAACAATATAAGCCGCGCTTTAGTAATTCTTGGGATGAATACCGTAACAGCATTTGGCATCGTGTAGGATATGTGAATTGGGGTATGAAGCTATCGGTCGTTTTGATAGTTAGAGCAAATTGCCAATTATCCAGTTGATAATGATAGAAAAGGGAATCGTACAGTAGTTCAGGAGATATCATGTATAAGGATCAAAACAATGATGGAGTGATCAATTATTTGGATGAACGTCCCATTGGGTATCGTGTAGATAGTACTCCTACTCTCAATTTTGGTATTAATCTTTCTGCATCATGGAAAGGATTTGATTTGGCAATGGATTGGACCGGCTCCCGTATGACATCATGGAATCAATGTTATGAGACAGCCCGTCCGTTCCAAAACGATGGTAACAGTCCTGATGAAGTATTGAAGGATGCATGGCATTTATCTGATATATGGGATGCTAATAGTCCGCTAATTCCAGGTAAATACCCCATGGTTCGTCTAAATACTGATGAAACTAGTGCTTATGATAAAAGTTCATATTGGTTACATAATGTAACTTATTTAAAGTTACGTAATTTGGAAGTCGGCTACACATTCCCCAAAACATGGTTAAACAGAACTTGCTTTAGTAATTTAAGACTGTTGGTTTCAGGCACAAACTTACTGACTTTATCCAATTTGTCTGTGATGGATCCGGAATGTGCATCTGACAACGGTTTGGATTACCCTCCGATGCGAGTAATAAACATTGGCGTAAACCTAAAATTTTAAGAAACAATGAAAAGAAATATTTATATACAACAATGACTGCCACGATGTTGTCATTGGGCAGTTGTAGTGGCTTCTGGATACAAAGCCCGATACGTTATTAACCCAAGATCAGACTTTGGAGACCCTACATTAGTTAAATCCGTATTGGCCAATTTTTATGGACGTGTAACAATAGGACAGCGTATTGATGACTGGGATCAATGGACAATGCTAGACGAGGTAATTCATTTCGACACAAATAGCGATGAGAATATTGATAGAAACAAATGGCGTACATATGACTATACTCTAGTACATGACATTAATCAGTTCTTAGAAGGTATTAAACCCTCAGACGCTGTAGATGAAGCCACGAAAACTGCTTATATAGGTGAAGTACGCTATATTCGTGCATGGCTTTATTTTTGTATGGGACGTACTTTAGGTGGTGTACCTATAATAAATGATGAGATATTCAATTACACTCCAGGAATGGATATTACAACGCTGCAGATACCCCGTTCTACTGAGGCTGATTTATACGATTATGTAATCTCAGAATGTCAGGAAGCCTCCAAAATGTTGACCAAAGACACTAACGAAAAACTCTGCACGAGCCCATTATTGGGAAGCAAAAATGCTGGAAGCCCGTGCTGCTTTAACTGCAGCTTCATTAGCTACTTATAACACGGCCGAGGCACATCCGCAGTTGCGCACGAATGGTGGAGAAGTAGGTATACCTTTTTCCAAAGCCCAAGAATACTATAAAATAGCGTTGGCCGCTACAAAAGATGTTATAGAAAATGGACCTTACAAGCTCATGCTGGCATCAGAGCAAACTCACAAAGCATATGCGGACAATTTCTATAAAGCTGTATGCCAAAAAGATGGTAATACAGAAGTCATTTGGTGTCGTGATTATGTCTCTCCGGGGCAAACACATCAGTTCACTAAAGGAAACCTGCCAAAAGTATAGAACAAGATACTGGAAGTGACCGTTTACCTGTTTTACTAAATCTAGTTGAGGCTTTCGAACCACTTGATGAAGAACAAAAAGGGACGAGTATACCATTTGAAATTGGTACCCTTGAAAATCCGAAATTCTTTACCGAACCAACAGAACTATTCATGGAACGTGACCCACGCCTAATGGGTTCTATCATTGTACCTGGAGCAACTTTGACAGTAAGGTTATTGAATTACAAGCTGGGCAACTGCGAAAAGAAAATGGTTCATGGTCTGAAGTGACTGGAGCCCGTAATTCTTATGACGAGGATGGCAGGTTGATTACAGCTAATAATGGTCCTTTCGGCGGTAATGACCGAGAAATAAACCGTACCGGTTTCTACGTGCGCAAATATTTGGATGCTACACCTTCAGCAGGTACTATTGGACGTGGTTCCGAAATGTGGAATGTTTATTTCCGTATAGCAGAGGCTTATCTAATTGCCTCTGAAGCTAGCTGGAGCTATCACGGGATAATACTGATACAGATGCACTGAAGTATATTAATGCCGTTCGTAATCGGGCTGGAATCTCGTCATTAAATACAATTGATCATGAGAAAATCATGCATGAATACCGAGTAGAATTTGCATTTGAAGGTAATCGATGGTGGGATCTGAAACGCTGGATGGAAGCAAGCAAAATATGGACTGGTGAACCAACAGCAAGAACTTCACAACGCTTAGGACTATGGCCATTCAAAGTGGTTGCTTCCAGGTGATCCTAACGATGGCAAGTGGGTATTTATTGAAAAGATATGCAAAAGTTAGATTTATGGCGCCGTCCGTTAAAATGTACAGAAGCACAATATTATTCAGAAATTGATAACGGCTGGATTAATAATAATCCAAAGTTAGTGAAGAATCCTTATCAGTAACTTAATAAGAAACAATGAAGATGAAAACAACATTTAAAATATATTCAATAGTCATATTATCCATTTTTGCATTAATAAGCTGCAGCAAAGATAATTATGACGAACCTACCTCCTTTATAAAGGCCGTGTGGTCTATAAAGGAGAGGCTTTACAATTACGTGGCAACGAAGCAGTCAAATTGCAGCTATACCAACGTGGCTATCAAAAACATGATCCTGTAGAGGTTTTTGTAAACCAAGATGGAGAGTTCTCTATCTGTATCTTTGATGGACAATATCAATTAATAACGAAGGCTGGCAATGGACCTTGGAGTGATGAGGGACGCGATACTATAGAGATAAAATTAAATGGACTTGCCACACAAGATGTTGAAGTAACTCCTTATTACTTAATAGAAGATGCTAAAATAGCTCTGAATGGTAATAAAGTTGATGCTTCATTTAAAGTAAATAAAATAGCAGGTACTGGAATTGATCGTATGATTATGTTATTAAGTACCACACAATTCTTGAGTGATGCTGAACATAATGTAGATCGTTATGACGAAACTGAAAATTTAGCACAATACGACGAAACAGGTAAGATATATAGTTTTACTACCAAAGATTATACTAATAACAGTATGTTCCAAACAGCTTTAAAAAGAGGAACATTGTTTGACGTATTTGCCTGTGGCCCAAAGGGTCTGATCAAGGAATTTATTCGGAAGTATTTAGACTTAAATAGAACTATATTTCAGTTTTATTTATGAGGGTGTCTTCGGACACCCTCTTATCATTTATTCTAACTCAAGGAGTAAACGGAACTGTGCCAGATGGTTTAGGTAACGGAGTATTCACCGGTAAAGGGACTCCCAAATCCGGCATTCCATCAGCATCCCATCCTATCTTCTGCAATCGTGGATTACGACTTTCCGACTCTCCCGTATTACCGCTAGGAACACTTCTCGCCTGATACAATATATACCATTCCGTTCCATCAGGCGAAGGAAGGAAGGAAAGGTTAGCCGGACCATACACTCCATCTTCCGGTCTCTGTTGAAATACAGGAACGGGGCTCTTCTTCCAGGAAGCCGGATTCAGCAAGTCGCTGTCCGCGTCGGCAGTCAACATTCCGGTACAATAATAAGGAGACCAGCAACCGCTCGCCGCATAATAGACAATGACAGTCCGGTTATCTTTGGAATGAAAATACTGAGGGCTTTCATTTACATAAATCGGATAAGCAGTCCGCCCGCCATCCGGATTTACCCACTGCCGTTCCCATTCATACTCCGGCTTCGAAATCATAACCCTTTCCGTAGCCAATGTCCAGGGATTTTCCATGCGGGCAATATAGATGCATTGTGTTTCACTGCCTATCCTCCGATTAGGCCACCCGGACCATAGAAGATAAAGCTCCCCTTTATGCTCAAAAGTAGAAGGGTGTATTCCCCAGTTCCAATCGGGATTGGTCATGATCGCTCCTTTCATGCGGAACTCTCCTTTCATGGGGTCAGGAGAATCATTCTCAATCACGTAAATCTGATGATTATCTGTGTTTCCGTCATCGGCAGCGAAATAGATATACCATTTGCCATTGATATTGCGTATTTCCGGATTCCAGAGGTTATGGCTATTCGAAGGATCTTTAGGCACCCAGACCTCTTTACAAGTGGAATGAGCCATATCGGTAATATCGGTGGTTACCCACAGATATATTTGCTCATTAGTTTCATGGGTATAATAATATTTACCATTATGGTAAATCGCGCTTGAATTAGCCCCTTCCATAAATAATGGATTGGCATAAGTATCTTTTTCAACATCTTCTTTCTTTCCCGCCCGTTTGGAATTACAAGAGATGTTCAGCAAAACAAGGAATAATAACAAACATAAATTGATTCTCATAGTTTCATTTTTAAGATGATACAAAGAAAAGACTTTTTTTTTCATTAATAGTTAATAAAGCGAAAATAAAAATTAAGTTTGGAATATCATTCTCGTCATTACATCGTGACACATCCTGCTGATGACAGGAAAACAGAAAAAAGAGAATGTAAAGACAAACTACCTATTAATAATAAAAACAGAAAGTTTCTTGGCATCATTACACACTTTCACACGAAATATATTAACCGTTTATATACTTCTTCCGAATCATTTATTAATAAATTCGTTCATCGTTTATTATAAACGTCCCCCAAGTTTATTATAAACCCGAGCATCGTTATTTCAGCAACAAATATTAATTTTAAGCAACAAAAAGGGCTGCAATTCCCATAAAGAATCGCAGCCCTTAGCTTGTATCAGACTATCCGGCAAGCACTATCCGAAGTGGAAACGCTTTCAATCTGTTATTATATTGTACTTATTATTACTCATTTTTCGTCTATATTATCAATGTTATCGAATTTACTTCTGGTTCTCACTTACAAATATACAACATAAAAAACGGTTTGTCAAGCCCTGCATGCTTCTTTCATACATCTGATGATAAATCAAATGGTAGAATCGGCATCCGGAGTGCTTTCTACCGCTGTATCGGAAGCAGACAACTGATTGACATATTCCTTCGGGAGAACTCCATATTGTGCCTTGAAACACTTGGCAAAATAAGAGGAGGAAGTGAATCCAACCTGTGCCGCAACCTCGGAAATACGTGTACCGCCCTGAATTAACTCAGCTGCCTTATTCATACGGAGGGCCTTCAGATAATCATTGGGCGACATTCCCGACAATGCTTTTATCTTCCGATAGAAGTTGGAACGGCTCATGTTCATCTGCTCTGCAAGAGTATCGATGGAGAAATTCTCGTCTGCCAACTGGTCGGCAATCACTTCCTGTATCTTGGCAACAAACTCACAATCTCTCTGAGTCATCGCAAGTTCTGCCGAGGCCTGATTGGCATTCCCGGACAAACTGGCCATCAGCTTATGGAAAGACTGCCTCAACCGGAGCAGGTTCTCGATCTGCTTATGCAGTTGTTTGATAGAGAATGGCTTCTCAATATACACATCGGCTCCGCATTCCAGTCCTTCCACCTTAGATTCCAGCGTCGTTTTTGCCGTCAGTAAGATGACCGGAATATGTGAATAGTCGATTTCCGATTTCACTTTGCTACAGAGTTCCAGCCCGTTCATTTCCGGCATCATCACATCACTGACGATGACGTCTACACTCTCCTGTTCGAGTATCTCAAGTGCCGCACGACCATTCGGAGCTTTCAGCACACGGAACCAGGCAACCAACGAGTCACGCGTCAGATTCAACAGTTCGACATTATCTTCTACCAGCAATACGGTGAATTTCTTTCCGGAGAACTCTGAAGAAATATTCTCTGCCGAACCTTCGTTTTCGGAATGAACCTCAACGATATCAGCAGCTTCTTCTGCCTTCTCCTTTTCGCTTAAAGGAAGAGATAATATAAACGAGGAGCCTTGCGGTTCGTTATCTTCAAGGCGCAGGCTGCCTTGATGGGCTTCTGCCAGAGATTTCGCAAAAGCCAGTCCGATACCGGTACCTGTGGCGGTAGCGACTTTATCATCCGGCATTTGGTAGAAGGCTTCAAATATCTTTCCCTTTTGGGCATCCGGTACTCCACGACCGTCATCACTCACATATATCTCATATCCCGCATCAGTTGTCACGAGTTTCAAATCGATACGCGTACGGGCATATTTTATCGCATTGCCCATCAGATTCACCAGTATCTTACTCAACTTTTCCCGATCGACCATTGATACCAGTTCCTGCTCGGGCAGAGTCAATACCAGTTCAATTCCCTTTAACTCGGCAGGACTGGTGAACTGACTATATACATCATTCACTATTTCCTTAATATCGCAACTTACCAGATTCAGTTGCAAAGCTCCGTTTTCCATCTTCTGGAAGTCGAGCAGCTGATTGGTAATCCCTAAAAGATAGTTTACATTCTTATCTATTACAGACAGATACTTAGCTTCTTTTCCTTCATGTTCTATCTCTTGCAACTTTTCAAGAGGCAATCGGATCAGACTGAGAGGGGTACGTATCTCATGTACCAGATTAATGAAGAAGCCGATCTTTGATTTATAAACTTCCTGTTCTTTAGCAATCTGATATTTCTCCATCCGGCGTTTGTACTTATGCTTCACGCGAAGATTCCAGCGCCATGCAATCCAGACAATCCAGCCCATCAACAGGAGAATATAAATAAAATAGGCGAAAGAACTACGCCACCAAGGGGGAGTAATCACTACCCGCAGAGTAGTCGTCTTCTCGTTCCACTGATGGTCATTATTGGAGCCACGCACTTCGAACTCGTATTCTCCGGGAGGCAGATTGGTATAAGAAGCAGAGTTGTTCTCGGAGTTGGTAATCCACTCTTTATCTACTCCTTTTAATATATAGGAATATCTGTTTCGTGCCGGGTCTTCATAGCTTAGCGCCACAAAACGAATCGTGAAACTATTATTTTCATAAGACAAGGTTATCTTGTCAGCCATATAAATCGGTTTCCCCAGTTGAAGCAACTTCTTCACTTCCTGTTCGTCATTCAGGTAGGATAAACGGATATCAGTCACATATACCGGAGGAATGTAGGAATTATCCACAAAACGTTCCGGCTGGAAAACATTGAAACCATTGATTCCGCCAAAATATAGTTTACCTTCAGAAGACTTTAAAGAAGAACGTGCCATAAACTGATTTCCCTGCAGACCATCATTAATCGTAAACTGTCGGAAATGAGCTTTAGAAATCGGATTAATCTTAAATATCCCTGCATTGCTGGATATCCAGAAATCTCCTGTCTGATCTTGTTCAATAGAATAGATCACCTTATTGGGAAGCGCAGAATCAAACTCAATAAATGCCTCTGTTTTGGGATCGAAGGAGCATAATCCTCCCCCATTCGTGCCAAACCACATCACGCCTTTGTTATCTTCAAATACCGTGATCACCGAATTACTGGTAATGGTGGTCGAATCTTCCCGTTCGTGCTGGAAATGTTTCCAGTGTCCGCTCAGGGTATTGTAGGAGAACACGCCGCTGTTGGTCGTTGCAATCCACAGGTTGTTATACATATCCTCATATATATCGCCCACGGAAATCATGGAACCGATACTGGTGATTGTCATGAAATTATCGGCATCAGGATTATACCGGCATAAGCCCCAGCTTGTTCCGACGAAGATTTCCCCTTTCCGGTCTTTATATATGCATAGTACGTCATTGCTGCAAATGGTATTGGGGATTCCGCGCGAGTGTGTATATTCCTTTATCGAACCGGTACGCAGATTAAGCACACGTATTCCTTCCGCATACGTACCGATCCAAAGACAATCGCCGTCTAACATCAAAGAGCGAATATCATATTTCTGACTCTTTACACCACCGATATGATATTCCGAAAGCTCCCGTGTAACGGTATTGAAGAAATATAAGCCACTCTGAGTACCAATCCAGATATTTCCGTCTTTATTTTCACAGAATGGGCCTACCACCTCTCCTGCTCCCGCTATCCCCGACAGATAGGCGGGTGAATAGTAATCGAAACGCTTGGTCTGCTTGGACATATAGTTGATACCTCCCAAGTTCGTCAATACCCACAGAGCACCTTCCGCATCCCACATCATGCCGTTTATAGTCTGATCACTCAGACTTCGCGGATCAGCCGGATTATCTGCACGGAGGAAGGTTTTCGACTCGCGGTTGAATAGATAGAGTCCATTATCGGTTCCTACCAGCAGTTCATTTTCCGTATATTTCAGCAGGCTGCGAACTGCCCCGAAGTTCAATGAAGGAGCCATGTAATTCTCAACCGTTCCGGTTTGCCGGTTCAATCTCCCCAACAAATTGTTGCCTGCTCCCAGCCATACTTCTCCCTCTACATCGAGTACACAGTTTATTTTGTAACTATCGGAAGAGTTCACGTCCGATGAGACTCGGTATGATTGCAGAAATTTGCCGTTTTCATCGAAACAAAGCAGTCCTTCCTGTAGCGAAGAAACATACACCTTCTTCTTATCGTAACTCTGACAGACATCCCAGACAAAAGAGGTCTGAATACTATTCTGAGTCAACACTTCGGTCTTGGGATCATAAATAAAAAGTCCCTGCCCCAAGGTGGCAATCCAGAGAAGTCCGTTCTCCGTCTTTACAATCTTCTTGATTTCACTGCTGACGTATACGCCATACTGAGTAGTCTTGTCAAAATAGGAGAAACGGTCCGTTGCCCGGTCATAGATATACAGTCCGGAGTTCGTTCCAACCCATATATTCTGATCTTCTTCAATCAGTGCCTCAACGAAGTTGTTCTCCAATGAGAATTTATCGTTCAATACATTCCGATAAACTTTATTGCCCCGACCGTCGTAACGGTTCAGTCCGTCACTGGTGCCCAGCCAGATAAATCCATAGCTATCCTGTATAGCACACCATACCGTATTATGTGACAAGCCATCTTCCACCTGATATTTCTTGAAGGAGAAATAGGGAGATGCAGACAATGGTTCGAGCCAGAAGGCCAGTAAAAGTATCAGTATCTTTGTTAACTTCATACCAAGTGTGTCTTATATTTAGATTAACGATTCAACCAGGGTTCCGGATTCAACTTTTCTTTCTCTCTGCGTAACTGGAAATGCAGTACCGTTCGTCCGTTATCCGCGCCATCAGAGAATATCTGTCCGATAGACTGCTTTGTGCTCACCGTATCGCCGGATTTCACCGAAGCGGAAGACAGATTACAGTAAACGGAAATATAATTACCATGCCGGATGAGGACGTTAAATAGTCCGTTCAACTGGAACACGGCTGCTACCTTACCATCAAAGATGGCACGGGCTTGTGCTCCCGGCTTTCCTTGTATATCAATTCCTTTATTGTCCAGCTTCACATTACGGAGTCCTTCAACGGAATACTGTCCATAGCGGCTGGTTATGATATAAGGTCCGGATATAGGCATCGGAAGTTTTCCACGATTGGCAACAAAGCTACCGGACAGTTCGCGATCTGCCTTGCTCATCGTAAAAGCGTCCAATGGCTCCGACTTCGGTTTGGCAGCCGTTCCGGTTTTGGAGGCACCTTTGCCATTTGTATCCGCCTTCTTGCGGGCTGCCGCTTCGCGGCGGGCTTCTTCCGCAGCACGTTTGCGGGCGCGTTCTATTTCTTCTGCGATCAACCGGTCGATACGGGCATTCAGTTGATTGGCCTCCCGTCTCTTCTTGTTCACTTCGCTTTGCAGACCTTTCTGTTTCTTTTGCAGATTAGCCACCAGTGTACGCTTCTCTTTCTCCTGAGCTTCCAGTTTCGCCTTTTCGTTCTCACGTTCTTTCAGCAGTCCCTCTTTGGCGGCTTTCACTTGCTGACATTCTGCTTTTTTCTTCCGTATCTGCTCCTGCTTCTTTAATATTTCCTCTCCCTGCAGACGCTGGTAGGTGGCATATTCACGCACATAACGCATACGACGATAAGTTTGTCCCAGGTTCTTGGCGGAGAAGATAAACATCAGTTTCTCTTCAATCGATTTATTCTTATAGAGGTACTGGACAGATGCTTCGTACTTCTTCTTTTTCTCTTTCAGGTCTTTTTCAAGACTATTCAGCTGGCGGTTCAATGACACTAATTCGCGTTCGATAGTCTCCACATCGTTATTGATCGCAAGGATATACCGTTTTCGTTCTTCAATCTGTCCCGTCAGTGCCGCCAGTCCGTTCAACTGACTGCCTACGTCCTTCTTTGTATTCTGTAAAATCGACTCCGTCTCGGCGATCTGCTTCTGCAGAGCACCGCGCTTACCTTCCAGCTCACGAATCAGCTTGTTCGATTGAGCAGAAAGCGGAATTGCCAGCCAAAGGCTGCTTACCAGAATTACAAAGAGACGTTTTATCATAATAAAGCTACCAGCATTTTCATTAATTCTTCCAAAGAGACCTGACGGTATCTGGAAGTAACTTCTGTCGGAGTGATTGAAAGTTCTTTGGTCGAAAAATCATAAAGTTGTACTTTCGCTTTCTCCAGTTTGGGGATTCCCAGGTCTTTCCCGGATAGTTCAGTCTTTCCTCCGGGTTTAGAAGCGTCAGTCAGCAATTTCTCCAATTGGGAGAACTCTACATTCTTCGATAATATTTCTTTCAATTCATTTTTGGTTGCGCGTACAAACCGCTTGTTCATCCGGTCGACGAATAATACTTCAGTAGGAGTCACCTCGATGCGTGCCAATTCCGTACGGAGAATAGGCATCAGCAAGGAAATCTGTACCCGTTCACGGCTCTTCATCTTCATGGTACCGCCCACTGACATACTTCCGCCTTTACCCGGAATCGTCAGCTGAAGTCTGGAAGCCAGATAGCTGGGAATAGCTGCTTCGGAAGCAGTAACTTCCGGCACCTTTGTCGCCGTCAGACGCTTTGAACTCTTACAACCTACCAATACGACTGCAATCAACAAAAAATAAGCGATTCTTTTCATTCTGCAATGTATTTTTTCTTTTCTATTTTCTGTTTCAATGTTTTCGACTCACTGCCCATTTCCAGTGCTTTCTTCCAGTAGGTAAGCGCGCCGTCCACATCTCCGGTCATATAATAGATATCTCCGCAATGTTCTACAATCACATCACTCTTATCGCCGCCCTCACTTTTCATGGCGTTATCGATGTAAATACGAGCTTCCGCATAGTTCCCCTTTTCAAAGAGAATCCAGGCATACGTATCCAGATAAGTGGCATTATTGGGCTCAGCCTTTACGGTCTTATAGCTCATTTCTTCCGCTTTATCCAGATCACGACGCTCTACTGACAGATAATAGGCATAGTTGTTCAGTGCGCCAATATTGGAAGGGTTGTACACCAACGCCGAGTCATAGGCGGCATAAGCCTCCTTCATCTGCTTCTGCGTATGATACATATCCCCCAGAATAGAGTAGAACTCCGAAACGATTTCTTTTTTACCGTCAGCCGTCTTATGTTCCAGCGCTCTCTTGCAGATGCTTATCACACTATCCGGTTTCTCCGCCTGATTATAGGCAACAGCCAGATAATAATAAAATTCCAGCGCATCCGGAGTCGCTTCAATACCCGGCTCGCAGACTTTGATAATCTGCTTATAATCTTCTTTTTTTACCGCAGCACCGATCAGCATCATACGGGCAGCATTATTGGTAGGGTCCAGGTCAACCACCTGTTCCAAGACGGGGACTGACTCCGCCTCCATATTCTTGGACAACAGATATTGCGCATAAAGCATCGGAATCTGAGGATCATCCTGCTCCTGCTTCATGATCCGGTCAAACAAAGCGATGATCTGCGTACTGTCCTTATCGGCCTGTTCATTTTCCACAATCATCTGACGCATGACGCCCACTTTGGTATCAGGAGTCACCTTCTTATTCAGCAACAGTGTATCCAACTGCTGTTGGTAGAGTTCTTCCTGCCCTGTCTGTTTATAGTAAGAAGCCATCGAGAAGATAGCCATCGGATTATCGGGTTCCGCAGCCAGCACCTTCTGATAAACGTCATAAGCCTCCTGCTTCTTGCCATTCTGAAGATATACGTCCCCCAAAATGACCTGATAACGCATATCCATCGGATATTCCTGTACCAGACTTTCTATTTCCTGAAAAGCTTTCTTGTCATCCTTCATCTGAAGATAGATACGAAACTTCTCCATGGATAACTGTTCATTCTTGCCCATGTGCTTTTCAAGACGGTTTAAAGTAGAGATGACTTTATCATACTTTTCCTGTCGGCCATACAGGTCCAAAAGGTTGAAAAGCGGGTCCTGCTTGGCAGGGAAACGTACCACCATCTGTTCCAACAGGGTGATAGCCTTATCCAGTTCGTTCTGCTGCTGATACAAAGATGCCAGCCCCTGACTATACCAGTAGTTATCCGGCGCATTCGCCACAGCCTTTTCCAGCGCCTCTTGCCCTTGCGGCACCTGACGGAGAAACATATAATACTGCGAAACCTCATAAAGCGCAGAAGCCGCATTCGGATGAATATCCAGACAATGCTGCAATAATCCGAAAGCAGACGCATAATCCTTCTTTTCTTTCAGGCGCATAGCTTCCAGAAAGAAATAATCATATTTCCGCTGCTGTTCGGACGTTAGCGAAGACTGCGCCAAAGCGACAGCTGGCTTTTCCCTTGTACTTTTCACCGTTCCGCACGAAACCAATGTCCATACAGCAACCAAAAGCCATATACTATTTTTCTTGTTCATTTTCTCTTTTTATGGTACTTATCCTCGTCCTGTATGTCCGAAGCCCCCTGCTCCGCGTTCTGTTTCATCCAGCACTTCCACTTCCTGCCATACTGCCTGCTCATGTCTTGCGATCACCATCTGGGCAATACGTTCCCCGTCCTCGATCACAAAAGGTTCGGAAGAAAGGTTGACCAGAATAATGCAGACTTCTCCACGATAGTCCGCATCAATCGTTCCCGGAGAGTTGAGCACGGTAATACCCTTTTTGATGGCCAATCCGCTACGGGGACGAACCTGAGCTTCAAATCCTTGTGGAAGAGCAATATAGATTCCTGTCGGCACCAGGCAACGCTGCAATGGCGCCAATGTGATAGGTTCAGAAAGATTAGCACGGATATCCATTCCTGCAGATAACTCAGTGGCGTAAGCCGGAAGCGGATGCTTCGATTTATTGATAACTTGAACGTTCATAAATGCACATTTACTATTTAACGGGCGAAAATACACATTTTGAACTGAAAATTAGTTAAGTTTGCAGTTAAATAATGTGGTAACAACCAATTTGCAAATTGTAATCAGCCAAATAGTAAATAAAATGATGAATTGGAAACAACTAATATCAGCCAAACGCTTCGGAATGGAAGAGTTTCACGAAGAACGGCAAGAGAACCGTTCCGAGTTCCAACGGGACTATGACCGCCTCATATTTTCCGCACCGTTCCGCCGCCTGCAGAACAAAACACAGGTATTCCCGCTGCCCGGTAGTATCTTCGTACACAACCGACTGACGCACAGCCTTGAAGTATCTTGCGTAGGACGGTCTTTGGGCAACGATGTAGCCAAAGCAATCCTGGAACGCCAACCGGAACTGGAAAGTTCCTTCCTGCCGGAAATCGGCTCAATCGTATCGGCCGCCTGCCTGGCACATGACTTAGGCAATCCGCCTTTCGGGCATTCCGGCGAACGGGCTATCTCTACGTTCTTTTCAGAAGGAAAAGGACAAAGGCTACAGGAAAAGCAGCCGGACGGAGAGCAACTTTCTCCGATGGAATGGGAAGATTTGACACATTTCGAAGGAAATGCGAACGCTTTCCGCATCCTCACTCACCAGTTCGAAGGACGCCGCAGAGGAGGATTCGTCTTAACATATTCAACGCTTGCCTCCATCGTAAAATACCCCTTTTCATCGAGCCTTGCAGGCAAAAAATCCAAGTTCGGCTTCTTTGTCAGTGAGGAAGAAAGCTACCGCAAAATCGCAACCGAGCTGGGACTCATCCAGCTTAGCGAACAACCGTTAAAGTATGCGCGACACCCGCTAGTGTATCTGGTAGAAGCAGCAGATGACATCTGTTATCAGATGATGGATATCGAAGACGCCCATAAACTAAAGATTATCACTACAGACGAGACCAAGGAACTGTTGATGGCGTTTTTCTCCGAAGACCGGCAATCCCGTCTCCGAAGTACTTTCCAAATAGTCAATGATATCAATGAACAGATAGCCTATCTGCGTTCTTCTGTTATCGGTCTGTTAGTCCGCGAGTGCACCCGTGTCTTTCTGGAACACGAGCAGGAAATACTGGCAGGAACTTTCGAAGGAGCGCTCATCAAGCACATCGCCGAAGGTCCGGCAGCCGCTTACAATCATTGTGCGGAAATATCACTGAAAAGAATTTATCGTTCGCAAGATGTACTGGACATCGAGCTGGCAGGCTTCCGTATCATCAGCACTTTGCTGGAATTGATGGTAGATGCCGTCACCTTACCGGGAAAAGAAAAAGCTTACTCCGAACTTTTAACCAACCGCGTTTCCGACCAATACAATATAAAATCGCCCGTACTCTACGAAAGAATACAGGCGGTACTTGATTATATATCTGGAATGACCGATGTCTTCGCACTCGATCTTTACCGGAAAATTAATGGCAACAGCCTTCCTGCGGTGTAACCACCTTAGGAGTAAACACCCCTTCGCTCTCACAAGGCATTTTCAGCGCATCCGGATGACTTTCTATAAACGTCTGGATGTGCCGGATTCGCTTGTCTTCAAGGATTTCATCTACAGCAATCAGGATACCGGTCTCTTCCACGTCACCAAACTCATAGTTGATAGCCGTCCCGAACATACGCATGGTAGGGCTTAAACTCATATAGGCATTGACCAGCGGCGGGATATTATAACCCAGCTTGCGAATCTCCGTATTCAATATCTTATAATCCTCTTTAAAGGTATCCTTGCAGAACAACGTTCTCAGTTCCTCGTCGGAAGTTTCCAGAATCAGCGGTTCCATCGGTGTAACCAACTCTTCCCGATCATTAAAATGCTTCTTAAGGAAGTACAGAATCATGTCGCGTCCACGACGATGATAGCTGGGATACATAGTCACCTTGCCAAAGAAGTACTTCACATTCGGCATCACCACTGTCAGCGCTCCCAATCCGTCCCACAGATTATCCAACGCAAACAGACCTTTACTGCCGGCACGTGTAGACTGATATTCCAGCGTCACAAAAGAGCGTCCCAACTCAATGGTCTGAGGCAGATATTCCTTTATAAACGCATCCGAGAAATGAAACATGTGAGAAGTAGCCAGAATCGGAGCCCCAGCTTCGTCAAAGCGCACATCCGTTCCAAGCAAATACCGGTAACCACCTAATATTTCTTCCGCCTCCGGATTCCATACGATCAACTGCTTATATGGGTGTTCCATCGTGTCGTATTCGTCGATATCCATCGACAGGCCCGTTCCTCCACCCGCAGCACGAAAGGCAATTTCTCTTAAACGACCAATTTCACGCATCACATTAGGTGCATTCTGATGGGTAATAATATAAATCTGATTATTACTTTTATTGGTCATTCGCAAGCGTCTATCTTCCGTCAACTCTGCTTTCAGCAGTTCTTTGCTCACCGGTTTAATAATCTCTTCCATATTCTTGTTATAGTGTTCTATCAGTTACAGTTTATATACAATGTCCTTCACATACTCCGCCCACTGCGCAGGAGTCTTCGATTTATCGAAAGTCTGCCAGGGAATCGGTTTTCCAAAAGTGACAGTAAAGGTTTTGTGGCGGTTCTTAAACATCTCGTCCGCCAGATACAGCATAGCAATATTGAATTTAATACCCAGTGCCTTACAAACATTCGCCAGATTGTAGAAGAAATCAGAGTTTCTGCCACCAAAATGAACGGGAACTACGTCCCGCTTCGCCTGTATGCTTTTTATAATGAATGTCTTCTTCCATTCCAGATCACGGATCACTCCGTTCTGACGCCGCGAGCAAAGTCCCGCAGGAAACATGATCATCTGGTCGTCGGACTGGAACCCGGCTTCCACCATCTTGGGAAAGTCCTTTGCCTGCTTTCCTGTCTTATTGATAGGAACACAAAGTGGGGCCAAACCGCGAAGGTTCATCAGCAGGTCATTCACCAGATACTTTACTTTCCCGTCATAATGGCGCCCCAGCACATAGCCTAGAGCCACTCCATCCTGTCCTCCCAGCGGGTGATTGGACACAAAGGTATACAATCCTTCTTTCGGCAGGTTCTCTATACCTTTCACCTCCACTTTCGCATCAAGGAACTCCATGCATGCTTCAAGGAAATCCACTCCCAGTTTATCTTTCGATTCATTCAGGAACACATTAATCTCGTCCTGATGAACTATTTTCTTCAGATAAGAAACCACAAACTTAGGGATGTACTTATATTGCTTCGGAGCTTTCGTCCGAAGTATCTTATCGACATCGATTAAAAATAAAGAGTCATCAGTCATTCTTTTCAAATAAAAATGATGCCACAAAATTAACGGTTCTTTTTTATTAATCGCAATAATTTGCCAGAAAATGCAGGATTTAAGTTTGCAACTTGAAAAAAGAACACCCAAAAACTATCAAATACCACCTAAAAACTATCCGCGGATAGTTTTTCCCCTAAATTTTGTCGGTTCATACCCTATCTCATTATCAGAAATGCCGTAAACTTGCACCATCGAAAAATACAAACGAATATTCACTTTTTAAAAGCAACGTATATGAAAAGTTTAAGCTTCAGAAAAGATTTAGTAGGAGTACAGGATGAGTTACTCCGCTTCGCATACAAACTGACAACTGACCGCGAAGAAGCAAACGATTTGTTGCAGGAGACATCACTCAAAGCATTAGACAATGAGGATAAATATATGCCCGACACAAATTTCAAAGGATGGATGTATACCATCATGCGCAATATCTTTATCAACAACTACCGTAAAGTAGTTCGCGACCAGACATTCATCGATCAGACCGATAATCTTTATCATCTGAACCTGCCGCAAGACACCGGCTTTGAAAGTACGGAAAGAACGTACGACCTGAAAGAAATGCATCGGGTAGTCAACGCGCTCCCGAAAGAATATAGAGTTCCGTTCGCTATGCACGTTTCCGGCTTCAAGTACCGCGAAATCGCTGAAAAGCTGAACCTCCCGCTGGGCACCGTGAAGAGCCGTATCTTCTTCACCCGCCAGAAATTGCAGGAAGAACTGAAAGACTTTCGCTAAACCTTTAACTATATTATTTATCAATTCCAAGTTAGATATTTTTAGTGCAGATTTTTAATTGTGTTAGTTTAAGGCAGAAGAGTTACCATACCTTCTGCCTTTTTTACTAATCCCTCCTATATGACACCCGGATGTCGAGCATACTGACACCCGGGTGTTGTACGTCCTGACACCCGGGTGTCATACATACCGAGACCCGGGTGTCGTGCAAACCTCCCTCGCAAAGAAAGAAAGCCTCTCTTTCGATAAAAAAGATTCTTCTTCAATACAAACAAAAAAGCGCAACGCATCTTTCCGTTTTCGCCCACTAATAAAGCATTTCCCAAACCGCATCTTTTTCAAGTAAATAAGCATTTAACAATCGGTTGAAAACTTATCTAAAAGATTTTTATGGAAAATTGTGGGGAATTGTGGGGAATTTCCTACTTTTACGCTCTCTTATTATAATAAGGTAAATGATACGTTTTTTAGGCAATATTGAAGTCAGGGCGGACGCCAAAGGAAGAGTGTTCATCCCCGCTACTTTCAGGAAGCAACTGCAAGCTGCTTCCGAAGAGAGACTTATTATGCGTAAAGACGTATTTCAGGACTGCCTGACACTGTACCCCGAGAGCGTGTGGAACGAGGAGCTGAATGAGCTCCGAAGCAGGCTGAACAAATGGAATAGCAAACACCAGCTCATTTTCAGACAGTTTGTGAGTGACGTCGAAGTAGTTACGCCCGACAGCAACGGACGCATACTGATCCCGAAGCGTTACTTACAGATTTGTAATATCCGTGGAGATATACGCTTTATCGGTATCGACAACAAGATAGAGATTTGGGCCAAAGAACGGGCAGAACAACCGTTCATGTCCCCCGAAGAGTTCGGTGCAGCATTAGAAGAGATTATGAACGATGAAAATAGACAAGATGGAGAAAGATGAGTTGACATACCACGTACCCGTACTGCTAAAGGAAAGCGTTGACGGAATGAATATTCATCCGGACGGAACGTATGTAGACGTTACCTTCGGAGGAGCAGGGCATTCGCGCGAGATTCTTTCACGCCTTGGAGAAGGCGGGCGCCTGCTGGGATTCGATCAGGACGAGGATGCCGAACGGAATATCGTCAATGATCCCCACTTCACCTTTGTACGCAGCAACTTCCGCTATTTGCAGAATTTCCTGCGGTATCATGACATCGAACAGGTGGACGCAATCCTCGCCGACCTCGGCGTGTCCTCCCACCATTTCGACGACAGCGAGCGTGGCTTCTCATTCCGTTTTGACGGAGCGCTGGATATGCGCATGAACAAACGTGCAGGACTAACTGCCGCCGACATCGTCAACACATACGAAGAAGAACGGCTCGCAAACATCTTCTATCTGTACGGTGAACTGAAGAACAGCCGCAAACTGGCATCCGCCATCGTAAAAGCCAGAAACGGACAGTCTATCCGGACTATCGGCGAGTTTCTGGAAATCATCAAGCCGCTTTTCGGACGCGAACGGGAGAAGAAAGAACTGGCGAAAGTATTTCAGGCACTCCGCATTGAAGTGAATCAGGAAATGGAAGCACTGAAAGAAATGCTGGCAGCAGCCACCGAAGCGCTCAAACCGGGGGGGCGCCTTGTAGTGATCACGTATCACTCACTGGAAGACCGCATGGTGAAGAATATAATGAAAACAGGAAACGTAGAAGGGAAAGCGGAAACCGACTTCTTTGGAAACCTGCAAACTCCGTTCCGGTTGGTCAACAATAAAGTGATTGTCCCCGATGAAGCGGAGATAGAAAGAAATCCACGGTCGAGAAGTGCCAAATTACGAATCGCAGAGAAGAAATAATCTCAGATATGGAAGAAGAAGCAGTAAACAAAAAAGCAGAAGAGGGCAAAAAGAAAAAACGCACCTCATTGAAAAGTATTCTGGGAGGAGATATCCTCGCCACAGACTTTTTCCGCCGGCAGACGAAGCTGTTGGTGCTGATTATGGTATTCATCATCTTCTACATCCATAACCGCTATGCGAGCCAGCAACAACAGATCGAGATCGACCGGTTGAAAAAAGAATTAATCGACATTAAATACGATGCGTTGACCCGTAGTTCGGAGCTGATGGAGAAAAGCCGTCAGTCACGCATCGAAGAGTATATATCAAACAAGGAAAGTGATTTGCAGACCTCTACCAACCCGCCTTACCTTATTAAATAATAAGTGGAGAGTCTTAAAAGAGAATAAGCACTGTGGCAGTAAATAAGAAAAATATAATGACCCGTTACTTCTTTGTCATTCTGATCATGGCACTGATAGGAGTAGCAATTGTCGTCAAGGCAGGCGTGACCATGTTTGCCGAACGACAGTACTGGCAGGATGTAGCCGATCGTTTCGTAAAAGAAAACGTGACGGTGAAACCTAACCGCGGAAACATTATTTCTTCTGACGGTAAACTGATGGCAAGTTCACTGCCTGAATACAGAATCTACATGGACTTTATGTCCGGTGAAAAGGACGAAAAAAGAAGAAAGAAGGATCAGGCACGTCGGGATTCCATCCTCAAAGCCAATATGGATTCGATTTGCATCGGACTGCATAAGATATTCCCCGACAGAAGTGCGGCACAATTCAAGGCACACCTTCAAAAAGGACGTCAGGCCAAAAGCCGTAACTACCTGATCTACCCGAAGCGTATCTCTTATATACAATATAAAGAGGTGAAACGTCTGCCTGTCTTCTGTCTGAACCGCTATAAGGGAGGATTCAAGGAGTTGGCATATAATCAGCGCAAGAAACCTTTCGGCTCATTGGCAGCCCGTACCCTGGGAGATGTATATGCCGATACAGCCCAAGGAGCAAAGAACGGTATAGAACTCGCGTTCGATACGATTCTGAAAGGACGTGACGGGCTAACTCACCGCCAAAAGGTGATGAACAAATACCTGAACATTGTCGATGTCGCCCCGATCGACGGTTGCGACCTGATCACTACCATCGATGTAGGTATGCAGGATATTTGCGAAAAAGCATTGGTAGACAAGCTGAAAGAATTGAACGCCACCGTGGGTGTAGTCGTATTGATGGAAGTTGCAACCGGAGAAGTAAAAGCCATCGTCAATATGACGCAAGGCAGAGACGGTGAATATTATGAAGTACGCAACAATGCAATCAGCGATATGCTCGAACCGGGTTCTACCTTCAAGACAGCCTCTATCATGGTAGCTCTGGAAGACGGAAAAATCACTCCGGACTATATCGTAGACACCGGCAACGGACAAAAGCCGATGCATGGCCGTGTCATGAAAGACCACAACTGGCATCGAGGCGGATACGGCAAACTGACTGTTACCGAGATTTTGGGAGTATCGTCCAATGTCGGAACTTCCAGCATCATCGAGAACTTTTACGGAAGCAACCCGCAGAAGTTTGTGGACGGACTGAAACGGATGAGCATCGACCAGCCACTCCACCTGCAAATATCCGGAGAAGGAAAGCCGAATATTCGTGGTCCGAAAGAACGCTATTTTTCAAAAACGACTTTGCCATGGATGAGCATCGGCTATGAAACGCAGGTTCCACCGATCAATATTCTGACATTCTATAATGCAATAGCCAATAACGGAGTATCCATACGTCCGAAGTTTGTAAAAGCCGCCGTCAGAGACGGAGAAGTGATAAAGGAATATCCGACGGAAATCATCAATCCCAAGATCTGTTCGGACAAGACGCTGGCACAAATACGGGAAATCCTGCGGAAAGTGGTAGGTGAAGGACTTGCCAAACCGGCAGGAAGCAAGCAGTTCCATGTGTCCGGTAAGACCGGAACAGCACAGGTTTCGCAGGGAGCAGCCGGCTACAAGACAGGAAGAACCAATTATCTCGTCAGCTTCTGCGGATACTTCCCATCGGAAGAGCCGAAGTACAGTATGATTGTTTCGATCCAGGGATCGCAGAGGTAGCCAGCCGCAGAAAGAGTGTATGCCAAAGACCTGCGCTTGACTGTAGTCATACGAAAGGCAGGAGAAATGAGGGAAACGCAACGGGTGTTGGAAGAACTGAATATAAAGATACAGGGAAAAATCACCGATTCGGGAAAAGAAGTATGGGGAAGCACCCATCCCGCCCCTCAGGCGGTAGTTCTTGAAAGCCGGGGTATCATGCAGAACTTCGTGCCAAGCGTCGTAGGCATGGGAGCGAAAGATGCTGTTTATCTATTGGAAAGCAAAGGATTGAAAGTCAATCTGGTGGGAGTCGGGAAAGTAAAAAGCCAGTCGATAGCCAACGGCAGTGTTGCAAGAAAAGGGCAGACGATTACGCTTACGTTGCATTAAGAATTAAATTAAGTAGGACAGATATGTTATTAAACGAGTTACTGAAAGCAATCCAGCCGGTGCAAGTGACCGGAGATTCAAGGATAGAGATCACCGGAGTCAACATTGACTCCCGTCTGGTAGAAGCCGGACAGCTGTTTATGGCGATGCGCGGCACGCAGACCGATGGTCACGCCTATATCCCCGCTGCCATTCAGAAGGGAGCGACTGCCATCCTCTGCGAAGATATACCGGAGGAACCCGTAGCAGGAATCACTTATATCCAAGTGAAAGACAGCGAAGATGCAGTAGGAAAGATTGCAACGACATTCTACGGTAATCCGACTTCACAATTCGAACTGGTCGGTGTGACGGGAACAAATGGCAAGACAACCATCGCCACCTTATTATATAATACATTCCGCTACTTCGGATATAAAGTGGGATTAATCTCTACTGTCTGCAACTATATCGACGATCAGCCGATTCCGACAGAACATACCACCCCCGACCCTATCACGCTCAACCGCTTGTTGGGGCAAATGGCGGACGAAGGATGCAAGTACGTCTTTATGGAAGTCAGTTCACATTCCATCGCTCAAAAACGTATCAGCGGATTAAAGTTTGCGGGAGGTATCTTCACGAATCTGACGCGCGATCATCTGGATTATCACAAAACGGTAGAGAACTATCTGAAGGCAAAGAAAAAGTTCTTTGACGATATGCCTAAAAACGCTTTCAGCCTCACCAACCTTGACGATAAGAACGGGCTGGTGATGACACAAAATACACGTTCCAAGGTCTACACCTATTCATTAAGAAGCCTCAGCGACTTCAAAGGCCGGGTCATAGAATCCCATTTTGAAGGAATGCTGCTCGATTTCAATAATCATGAGCTGGCCGTTCAGTTTATCGGCAAGTTCAATGCATCCAATCTGTTGGCGGTATTTGGAGCAGCCGTATTATTGGGCAAAAAAGAGGAAGATGTACTTCTTGCGCTCAGTACGCTCCATCCGGTAGCCGGACGTTTCGATGCCATCCGTTCTCCGAAAGGGGTAACGGCCATCGTTGACTATGCACATACTCCGGACGCGTTGGTGAATGTATTGAACGCCATTCATGGAGTACTCGAAGGCAAAGGAAAAGTGATCACCGTAGTAGGTGCCGGCGGCAACCGCGATAAGGGGAAACGCCCCATCATGGCAAAGGAGGCAGCGAAAGCCAGTGACCGGGTGATTATCACATCGGACAATCCGCGTTTTGAAGAGCCACAGGAGATTATCAACGATATGCTTGCCGGACTGGATGCGGAAGATATGAAAAAAACGCTCAGCATCGCCGACCGGAAAGAAGCGATCCGCACGGCTTGCATGCTTGCAGAAAAAGGAGACGTGATACTCGTTGCCGGAAAAGGGCACGAAAACTATCAGGAAATCAAAGGAGTGAAACACCACTTTGACGACAAGGAAGTTTTGAAGGAAATATTTAATTGACAACATATAATTATTTGCAATAGACAGCATCTTATCAAGCGTGGGGCAACAATGAGAAACTGTAAATTGCAGGCTATAAATTGTAAATAGAAAAGAGATGTTATACTATCTGTTTGAATGGCTGCACAAGCTTAATTTTCCCGGAGCGGGAATGTTCGGTTACACCTCATTCCGTGCTTTGATGGCTGTTATCCTCGCATTGCTTATATCGAGTATATGGGGAGACAAATTCATCAATCTGCTTAAAAAGAAGCAAATCACGGAAACACAGCGTGACGCCAAGACCGACCCGTTCGGTGTCAACAAAGTAGGCGTACCAAGCATGGGAGGTGTCATCATCATTGTAGCCATCCTTATACCTTGCCTGCTATTGGGTAAGCTGGATAATATATACATGATATTGATGCTGATCACCACTGTATGGCTGGGATCACTCGGTTTTGCCGACGACTATATCAAAATATTCAAGAAAGACAAGGAAGGCTTGCACGGTAAGTTCAAAATCATCGGTCAGGTGGGTCTGGGGCTGATTGTAGGCTTAACCCTGTATCTGAGTCCGGATGTAGTTATCCGCGAAAACATCGAGGTTCATACACCGGGACAGGAAATGGAAGTGATTCACGGAACCAATGATTTAAAATCTACCCAAACCACTATTCCTTTCTTTAAAAGTAACAACTTAGATTATGCCGACCTGGTGGGCTTTATGGGCGAACATGCACAGACAGCCGGATGGTTCCTGTTCGTGATCATTACGATCTTCGTTGTAACCGCCGTTTCGAACGGGGCTAACCTGAATGACGGCATGGACGGTATGGCAGCCGGAAACTCCGCCATTATCGGTGCCACGCTGGGAATACTGGCGTACGTATCGTCACACATCGAATTTGCCAGCTATCTGAATATCATGTACATTCCGGGATCGGAAGAACTGGTAATCTACATTTGTGCCTTTATCGGTGCATTGATCGGTTTCTTATGGTACAACGCCTATCCGGCACAAGTATTCATGGGAGACACAGGCAGCCTGACTATCGGTGGTATCATTGCCGTATTTGCCATTATCATCCACAAAGAATTGCTGATACCGATTCTCTGCGGTGTATTTCTGGTAGAGAATCTGTCAGTCATACTGCAACGCTTCTACTATAAGATAGGTAAGCGGAAGGGAGTAAAACAGCGGTTATTCAAACGAACTCCGATACACGATCATTTCCGTACTTCGATGAGTCTGGTAGAACCGGGATGTACGGTGAAGTTCACGAAGCCCGACCAGCTGTTTCACGAATCAAAGATTACCGTCCGTTTCTGGATTGTAACGATTGTACTGGCAGCGATAACGATTATTACATTAAAAATACGATGAGAACAAACAGACTGCCCAATGCAGGATATTTGTAACATTAATATAGTTGAGAGTATTAACCCGATTATTAACTTTAAAAAGATGTGCGCAGCCGACGAGCGAAAAAGGAAGGATGAAAAGGAAGAGAGAAGCGTCTGCCTGTCGGACAGCAATAGCACATTACTGTAAATGAAAAGAATTGTAATTTTAGGAGCCGGTGAAAGCGGCGCTGGTGCAGCCGTACTCGCCAAAGTAAAAGGATTTGAAACATTTGTTTCGGATATGTCCGCTATCAAGGATAAGTATAAGGACCTTCTGGACAGCCACCATATTGCCTGGGAGGAAGGACATCATACCGAAGAACTCATTCTGAATGCCGATGAGGTGATTAAAAGCCCCGGTATCCCGAATGACGCCCCGCTGATCCTGAAACTGAAAGCCCAAGGCACACCGGTTATCTCCGAAATCGAGTTTGCCGGACGCTATACCGATGCAAAAATGATCTGTATCACCGGTTCTAATGGAAAGACAACGACTACTTCCCTGATCTACCACATCTTTAAGAGTGCAGATCTGAATGTAGGACTAGCCGGAAATATCGGCAAGAGCCTGGCTTTGCAAGTAGCCGAAGAGCATCATGACTATTATATCATCGAACTCAGCTCTTTCCAACTGGACAATATGTATAACTTCCGTGCCAATATTGCCGTACTGATGAATATCACTCCGGACCATCTGGACCGATACGACCATTGTATGCAGAACTACATCGATGCCAAATTCCGTATTACGCAGAACCAGACAACGGACGACGCTTTCATCTTCTGGAACGATGATCCGATCATCAAACAGGAACTGGCAAAGCACGGTCTGAAAGCTCATCTGTATCCTTTCGCAGCCGTGAAGGAAGACGGAGCCATCGCATACGTAGAAGATCACGAAGTGAAGATTACCGAGCCCATCGCCTTCAACATGGAACAGGAGGAATTGGCACTGACCGGACAGCACAATCTTTACAACTCGCTGGCTGCCGGTATCTCGGCAAACCTGGCAGGTATCACTAAAGAAAATATCCGCAAGGCGCTCTCCGACTTCAAGGGAGTGGAACATCGCCTGGAGAAAGTAGCGCGCGTACGCGGTATCGACTTCATCAACGACTCAAAAGCAACCAATGTCAACTCTTGCTGGTATGCCCTGCAAAGCATGACCACCAAGACAGTACTGATACTGGGCGGCAAAGACAAAGGCAACGACTATACGGAAATAGAAGACCTGGTACGTGAAAAGTGCTCGGCACTGGTTTATCTGGGACTGCACAACGAAAAGCTGCACGACTTTTTCGACCGTTTCGGACTGCCCGTAGCCGATGTGCAGACCGGAATGAAGGATGCAGTAGAAGCAGCCTACAAGCTGGCAAAGAAAGGAGAAACTGTATTGTTAAGCCCCTGCTGCGCCTCATTCGACCTCTTCAAGAGTTACGAAGACCGCGGCGATCAGTTTAAGAAATATGTAAGAGAATTATAAAATGGATTTATTAAAGAGCATATTTAAAGGCGACAAGGTAATCTGGATTATCTTCCTCTGTCTCTGCCTCATCTCGATTATCGAGGTGTTTTCGGCAGCATCGACGCTGACGTACAAAAGCGGCGACCACTGGGGACCGATAACACAGCACTCCATCATCCTGATGGTGGGTGCCGTAGTAGTGGTATTTCTGCATAACGTCCCCTACAAATGGTTCCAGGTATTCCCCGTCTTCCTGTATCCGATTTCCCTCGTTCTGCTGGCATTCGTCACGCTGATGGGTATCATTACAGGCGACCGTGTCAATGGGGCAGCCCGCTGGATGACCTTTATGGGACTGCAATTCCAGCCTTCGGAACTGGCAAAGATGGCTGTCATCATTGCCGTTTCGTTCATCCTGTCCAAGAGGCAGGATGAAGAAGGAGCCAACCCCAAAGCCTTTAAATACATCATGATCCTTACCGGACTGGTCCTTTTGCTGATTGCTCCAGAAAACCTGTCGACAGCCATGTTGCTGTTCGGTGTCGTATTCATGATGATGTTCATCGGACGGGTAGCGGCAAAGAAACTCCTTCTGTTGGCAGGAGGACTTGTGCTGATTGTCGCACTCGGCGTAGGTACGGTAGTTGCCATCCCTGCCAAAACGCTGCACAATACCCCCGGACTTCATCGTCTGGAGACTTGGCAGAACCGTATTAAAGGCTTCTTTGATAAAGACGAAGTGCCCGCAGCCAAATTCGATATAGACAAAGACGCACAGATCGCCCATGCCCGTATTGCCATCGCTACCAGTCACGTAGTGGGCAAAGGACCGGGAAACTCCATCCAGCGTGATTTCCTCAGTCAGGCATTCTCCGACTTTATCTTTGCGATTGTCATCGAAGAAATGGGATTGATAGGAGGTATATTTGTCGTATTCCTCTACCTCTGTCTGCTGATGCGGGCGGGACGCATCGCGCAAAAGTGCGAACGGACCTTCCCCGCCTTCCTTGTCATGGGTATCGCTTTGCTTCTGGTATCGCAGGCGATACTGAATATGATGGTTGCCGTAGGACTGTTCCCCGTAACAGGCCAGCCCCTGCCTTTGGTCAGCAAGGGAGGTACAAGTACACTGATCAACTGTGCTTATATCGGAATGATATTAAGCGTGAGCCGATATACCGCTCATCTGGAAGAACAGAAAGCGCATGATGCACAGATTCAGATGCAGATAGAAACCGGAACAGCTACTTCAGAAGCACAAGCCGCCGCCGAACCTACTGCACAGATTCTGAACAGCGATGCCAAGTTTGAGGATGAACATGATAGCAGTAAATGAAGATGAACGGATAGAAAAAAGGATTATTATGGAGAAAGAACTTAGAATTATCATCAGCGGTGGAGGCACAGGAGGACATATCTTCCCTGCCGTATCTATCGCCAACGCTATAATAGAGCTGCGACCGGACGCGAAAATCTTATTTGTGGGAGCCGAGGGCCGTATGGAGATGCAGCGGGTTCCCGATGCAGGCTATAAGATTATCGGGTTACCGATAGCCGGTTTTGACCGCAAACATTTATGGAAAAACGTATCCGTACTGATCAAACTGGCACGAAGCCAGTGGAAAGCGCGCAGCATCATCAAAAACTTCCGCCCGCAAGTAGCGGTAGGCGTAGGAGGATACGCCAGCGGACCGACACTCAAAACTGCCGGAATGATGGGAGTGCCGACTCTGATTCAGGAACAGAACTCGTATGCCGGAGTCACCAACAAGTTGCTGGCACAAAAAGCAAAGGCTATTTGTGTCGCTTATGATGGAATGGAAAAGTTCTTTCCTGCCGATAAGATTATAATGACCGGAAATCCCGTTCGCCAGAATCTGACGAAGGATATGCCGGAAAAAGGCGCGGCACTGCGTTCCTTTAATCTGCAGCCGGATAAGAAGACAATTCTGATTGTAGGCGGTAGCCTTGGCGCACGTACCATTAACAATACGCTGACCGCAGCCTTAGCTACAATAAAAGAAAACAACGATATACAGTTCATCTGGCAGACCGGAAAATATTACTATCCGCAGGTGACAGAAGCCGTACGGGCAGCAGGAGAACTTCCAAATCTGTACGTGACGGACTTCATCAAGGATATGGCAGCCGCTTACGCGGCTTCCGACCTAGTGATTTCACGTGCGGGAGCCGGTTCTATTTCAGAGTTTTGTCTGTTGCACAAGCCTGTGGTTCTGGTTCCTTCGCCCAATGTGGCAGAAGATCATCAGACCAAGAATGCACTGGCACTGGTAGACAAACAAGCCGCCATCTACGTAAAAGACAGCGAAGCAGAAGCAAAGTTGATGGATGTAGCCCTGAACACAGTAGCTGACGACCGGAAACTGAAAGAACTAAGTGAGAATATAGCCAAGTTGGCTTTGCCCGACTCTGCACGAATCATCGCGCAGGAAGTAATCAAGCTGGCAGAAGCAGAAAACTAGTTGAGGGAATGCAAAAATCGCAACTATCCCAATTAGGATTGACTAAAAAGTCAGTAGAATCTCCAATCTCCTCCTTCCAGAAGGAGGAGAATGAAAATACTACCGACTTTGGGGGTCATCCCCAATTAAAGGTAGTACCGACTCTGATTAAAACTTGAAATGTTACTTGGAACAAGAATTATAAAAAGAAACAGTATAAAGAAATGAATATTGAAACGATCAAATCAGTCTACTTTGTCGGTGCCGGAGGCATCGGTATGAGTGCGCTTGTCCGCTATTTCCTTTCCAAAGGAAAAGTGGTAGCCGGATACGACCGCACCCCGACTCCATTGACTGAAAACCTCATCGCCGAAGGCGCACAAATACATTACGAAGAAAACGTACGACTGATTCCGGAAGCCTGCAAAGACAAAGAAAGCACTTTAGTCGTATTGACCCCCGCCGTTCCGCAGGAACACGAAGAATTGGTTTATTTCCGCAACAACGGATTCGAAATACAAAAACGCGCGCAAGTACTGGGAACGATCACTCATTCCAGCAAAGGTCTGTGTGTAGCCGGCACTCATGGCAAAACGACCACTTCTACCATGACCGCCCACCTATTCCACCAATCGCACATAGAATGTACCGCTTTCCTTGGAGGCATCTCCAAGAATTACGGCACCAATCTGCTGCTCTCTCAGAAAAGCCCTTATACCGTCATCGAAGCAGACGAGTTCGACCGCTCTTTCCATTGGCTGTCCCCTTATATGTCTGTCATCACTGCCACAGACCCCGATCATTTGGACATCTACGGAACAGAAAAGGCATACCTCGAAAGCTTCGAACATTATACAACACTGATCCAGCCGGGCGGTGCACTGATTATCCGCAAAGGTATCTCACTGCAACCGAAAGTACAAGCCGGAGTCCGTGTCTATACCTATTCGCGTGACGAAGGAGACTTCCACGCCGAGAATATCCGCATCGGAAACGGTGAAATCTTCATCGACTTCGTTGCCCCCGACACACGTATCAACGATATCCAACTGGGAGTTCCGGTAAGTATCAACATCGAGAATGGTGTAGCCGCCATGGCACTCGCCCACCTCAACGGAGTGACCGACGAAGAGATCAGACAAGGAATGAACAGCTTCCGCGGTGTAGACCGCCGGTTCGATTTCAAGATCAAGAATGACCAGGTAGTCTTTCTGAGCGACTACGCCCATCATCCCTCTGAAATCAAACAGAGCGTGTTGTCTATCCGCGAACTCTATAAAGACAAGAAGATCACAGCCATCTTCCAGCCGCACCTGTACACCCGTACCCGCGACTTCTATCAGGACTTTGCCGATAGCCTGTCGCTACTGGACGAAGTCATTCTGGTAGACATCTATCCGGCCCGCGAGACACCGATCCCCGGTGTCACCAGCAAGCTGATATACGACAACCTCCGTCCGGGCATCGAAAAAAGTATGTGCAAAAAGGAAGAAATACTGAACATTCTGAAAGATAAAAACATTGAAGTATTAATAACTCTGGGAGCCGGAGACATAGACAATTATGTCCCCGAAATAAAGAAAGAACTGGAAAAAATGAAGAACGAAGAGCGAAGAACGAAGAACTAAGAATTTCTACGCTACATCATACAGTCGCGCAGCCAATTCTCAATTCTTCATTTTCAATTTTCAATTCTCAATTAAATAAAAACTATGGTAAAGAGAATCCTTCTATCTATCGTCATGTTGATGCTTATCGCCTACCTCGGCATAGCCATCACCGCTTTCAACCGCAAGCCTGCCGACCAGACCTGCCGTGACGTAGAGCTGGTCATCAAGGATACCACTTATGCCGGCTTCATCACCAAAGAAGAAGTGAAAGGCATCCTCCAGCATAAAGGTATCTACCCTATCGGGAAAAAGATGGAGCGCATCTCTACCAAGTCGCTGGAACGGGAACTGAGCAAGCATCCACTGATCGACGAAGCGGAATGCTACAAGACACCCAGCGGCAAAGTCTGCGTAGAAGTGACACAACGTATACCGATATTACGCATCATGAGTGCCAACGGAGAGAATTATTACCTCGATAATAAAGGAACCGTCATGCCACCGGAAGCAAAATGCGTCGCACATCGGGCAATTGTCACCGGAAACGTAGAAAAGTCGTTTGCAATGAAGGATTTATATAAGTTTGGTGTATTTTTGCAAAACAATAAGTTCTGGGACGCCCAGATAGAACAAATCCATGTGTTGCCCGACCGCAACATCGAACTGGTACCTCGTGTAGGCGACCACCTCGTCTATCTCGGCAAACTTGAAAACTTTGAAAACAAACTGGCACGGCTGAAAGAATTCTACCAAAAAGGACTCAATCAGGTAGGCTGGAACAAATATTCACGCATCAATCTTGAATTCAGCAACCAGATTATCTGTACGAAGAGAGAGTAATAGATAATAAGTAACAGGTAATAGGTGATGGGATGAAGCTCTCAAAATAGAAAGTTGAAAATAATTAAATTGTAAATAAAGAGATGGCAACAACAGAATTTATCGCCGCTATTGAACTTGGTTCATCGAAGATAACCGGTGTGGCCGGAAGAAAGAACAGTGACGGAAGTATGCAGATACTGGCATACGCCCAGGAAGACTCTTCAACGTTTATCCGCAAAGGAGTGATCTTCAATCTGGACAAGACAGCGCAAAGCCTGACTTCTATCATCAACAGACTGGAAGGTGAGTTGAAAAACTCAATCGCCAAGGTATACGTAGGCATTGGCGGACAATCCCTCCGCACAGTCCGCAACGTAGTAAGTCGCGACCTGGAAGAAGAAGCGATTATCTCGGAAGAGCTGGTAAGCGCTATCGGCGATGAGAACGTAGCGATTCCGGTAGTCGATATGGATATACTGGACGTAGCGCCGCAAGAATACAAAGTCGGCAATAATCTGCAAGCCAACCCGGTGGGACTGGTAGGAAGCCACATCGAAGGACGTTTCCTCAATATCGTCGCCCGCTCTTCCGTACGGAAGAATCTGGAACACTGCTTCCAGCAGGCAAAGATCGATATTGCCGACCAACTGATCGCGCCACTGGTAACAGCCAATGCCGTGCTGACCGAGAGCGAACGCCGTTCGGGCTGCGCACTCATCGACTTCGGAGCTGATACCACCACTATTTCGGTTTATAAAAACAACATTCTCCGTTTCCTGACAGTACTGCCGCTGGGAGGAAACAGCATCACCCGCGACATCACCACCCTGCAAATGGAGGAAGAAGAAGCGGAACGTCTGAAGAAAACTTACGGAGACGCCCTATACGAAGAAGACGAAAGCGAAGAGCCCGCCACCTGCAAGCTCGAAGATGAAAGCCGCACAGTCGAACTGAGCAAGCTCAACAACATCATCGAGGCACGTGCCGAGGAAATCATCGCTAACGTATGGAACCAGATTCAAATCTCCGGCTACGAAGACAAACTGCTGGCCGGCATCATCCTCACAGGTGGAGCCGCCAACCTGAAGAATCTGGAAGAAATGCTTCGCAGACGCTCGAAGATAGAAAAGATGAGAATGGCGAAACTGCCTCGCAACACCGTTCACGCTCCCAGCAATATACTGAAGAAGGACGGTTCGCAGAACACCCTGTTCGGACTTCTGTTCGAAGGCAATCAGAACTGCTGCCTGATAGAAACCGCTCCCCAGATACCGGTCACTCCCGCCACTCCCCGACCGGAGCCGGAAATTCACAAGACCGTAGACATGTTTGAGGACGATCAGGAACTGAAAGAGCAAGCCCGACTGGCACGCCTCAAGAAAGAAGAGGAAGAGAAAGAAGCACGGGCAGCCGCCAAGGAAGCTGAAAGACTCCGCAAGCAGAAGGAGAAAGAAGAGAAAGAAAGACGCAAGAGAGAAGCCGGTCCCAGCTGGATTCAACGCAAGATCGACTCCCTGACCAAGGAAATCTTCTCTGACGATGATATGAAATAAATTCAAAATTCAATAATATGGACGAGATAGTACAATTCGATTTCCCGACCGACTCACCGAAAATCATCAAAGTAATTGGTGTAGGTGGCGGTGGCGGTAACGCTGTGAACCACATGTACCGGGAAGGCATACATGACGTAACGTTCGTTCTCTGCAACACGGACAACCAGGCATTGGCCGAGTCACCCGTTCCGGTGAAACTGCAACTGGGCCGTAGCATCACACAAGGACTTGGAGCCGGCAACCGTCCCGAACGGGCACGCGACGCCGCCGAAGAAAGTATTGACGATATCAAAGAACAGCTGAACGACGGCACCAAGATGGTATTCATCACTGCCGGAATGGGAGGAGGAACTGGAACCGGAGCCGCCCCTGTCATCGCCCGCATTGCGAAGGAGATGGATATTCTGACAGTAGGTATTGTCACCATTCCATTTATTTTCGAAGGAGAAAAGAAAATCATTCAGGCACTGGACGGCGTCGAACGTATCGCCCAGCACGTAGATGCCCTGCTGGTCATCAACAACGAGCGCCTGCGCGAAATATATGCCGACCTTACCTTCATGAATGCTTTCGGCAAGGCCGATGATACGCTTTCCATCGCTGCAAAGAGTATCGCCGAGATAATCACCATGCGTGGTACGGTGAATCTGGACTTTGCCGATGTGAAGACCATCCTGAAAGACGGTGGTGTAGCCATCATGAGTACCGGATTCGGAGAAGGCGAGAACCGTGTCACCAAAGCTATCGACGATGCCCTCCACTCTCCGTTGCTGAACAACAACGACATCTTCAACGCTAAAAAGGTGATGTTGAACGTATCCTTCTGTCCCACGTCCGAACTGATGATGGAAGAAATGAACGAGATACACGAGTTCATGAGCAAGTTCCGCGAAGGTGTGGAAGTAATTTGGGGTGTCGCCGTAGACAACTCTTTGGACACCAAGGTAAAGATCACCGTACTCGCCACCGGATTTGGTGTGGAAGACGTGCCCGGTATGGACACACTGCACGAAGCCCGCAGCCAGGAGGAAGAAGAACGCCAGTTGCAGCTTGAAGAAGAGAAGGAGAAGAATAAAGAGCGTATCCGCAAGGCATACGGTGAAAGTGCCGGCATCGGAAAGAAAAGCCTGCGCAGCCGTCGCCATATCTATATCTTCAATACCGAAGATTTGGACAACGACGACATCATCGCCATGATAGAGGAATCTCCTACTTACACGCGCGATAAAACGAAGCTGTTGAAGATCAAGACGAAAGCGGCTCTTGAAGAGGAAGTTGCCATGGAAGAGGCTACGGACAATGACGGGGTAATCACTTTCTAGATGGTTCTTCCCCTTGCTATTACAAATTGTAAATAATTAAAATATAAATATCATCATGGATTTATTTGACAAAGTCAGCGAAGACATTAAAAACGCAATGAAGGCAAAAGATAAAGTTGCCTTGGAGACTTTAAGAAACATAAAGAAATTCTTCATCGAAGCTAAAACAGCTCCGGGAGCCAACGATACACTGACAGACGAAGCAGCCTTGAAAATCATTCAGAAACTGGTGAAACAAGGTAAGGACTCTGCCGAAATCTATATCGGACAGGGACGTCAGGATCTGGCTGACGGAGAACTGGCACAAGTTGCCGTAATGGAAGCTTATTTGCCCAAACAAATGACTGCTGAAGAACTGGAAGCTGCATTGAAGGAAATCATTGCCGAAACAGGTGCTACCAGCGGAAAAGATATGGGTAAGGTGATGGGAGTTGCCTCCAAGAAGTTGGCAGGACTGGCAGAAGGCCGTGCTATTTCTGCAAAAGTAAAAGAGTTGTTGGGATAACTCTCCACACCTCCTCCCCAGAAATAAAAAAAACTTTTTGGTCTCACGGTCTCATTCCATTAAGATAAGCCGTAGATAATCAGCAATATAAAGAGTGAGAGATCCTTTTCAAACAGGTATCTCTCACTCTTTTCTTCATTCAAACAGCTATTTTTCACGTATCTCTCATTCACTTCAAGGGTATCTCTCATTGTTTTTAGGGCTTTACATGTTATACTGCTACCTATATCCTTCTCTTTTGATACCTACATCTGCATGTTTTCTTACCGATATCTTCATCGTTCCACCCGGGTAGGACGAACTGTCTACTACTGTGACACGATCAGTTCACCTAAGTGCGATGATCATATCACCCGGATAGAACGATGAAGATATCGGTGAGATAATATGATAATACCAATTGAAAGACAGGAGAATATAGGATCATTTGCATCTAAAAGAGCGGTAAACAATAACTTCTTGATTTATGAAATTACCTATTTGACATCAAGTTACAAGAATAAAAACATAATAAATGGCATTATATAAATTAAATTCTTACTTTTGTAACAATAGGAAGATAACATTCCTGCTTTGACGACAGGCAAAACATTCTTTTTGAATAGTATCTATAACGAACTAAATTACGACAAACAGATGAAAAGCAGTACATTGATAACTATTCTATCTACATTCTTATTAGTAGGGTGCAGCAAACAACAATCCACTTTGGACAAACAACTGGATGAGGTTGAAAAAATCATAGAAGTAAATCCTGATAGCGCATCAAGCATACTGGAAAACATAGCATCTCCGGAACAACTGGATGATAAAACCTTTGCACGCTGGTGCATGCTATCGGCCAAAGTCACTGACGAAATCTTTAATACCCTATTGCCATCTTATCAATTCGAGCGAGCTAACACTTGGTATTCATCCTACGGTAAATCCAATGAACAAGTACAAATCTTAATTTATTTAGGACGTTCCTATGCAAATGACGGGGATTATGACAAAGCAATGTCTATATATACTAAAGCGTTAGAGATTGGAGAAAAGAACAAACTCTATAATTTAGTTGGGTATACATATAGCTATATAGGCGACTTATATAGAGAGAAAGCCATGCGAACAGAAGCTATCAAAAAATACGAAATGGCTGCCGACAATTTCAAAAAAGAAAATAACACTGATAGCTACGCTTGTGCTCTAAGAGATATGGGGCGTGAATACGCATGCACTGATTCAATATCCCGTGCCCTTGAAATTCTGCTTATGGCAGATTCTATCACCGAGACTTCAGAGGATAAAGATGTAAAAGCTTCAATCGAAAACACTCTGGGCAACATATATGTAATGCATAACAAATACGATAAAGCTAAAAAGTTCTTCTACAAAGCGTTGGAAGGAAGAGAAAAAATGCCTAATTACATGGCATTAATTAGCTTATACATAGCATCTGACTCTTTAAATCAGGCAAAAGAACTCCTGCAAAAGATTCCACAAGATGATCCTACTTATACTTATAGTATTAAATATCTATATTACCAGATATACAAGTCAGAAAAAAAATATGAGCAAGCACTCACTTATCTGGAAGACTATACTAATATATTAGATTCTACGGTATATAGCAACATCCAGTCTAAGATACTGAACATAGAACATAAATATAATCACCTGAAAATCAGCAAAGAAGTAGATAACCTAAAAATGAAGCAACAGAACTACATCATAGTTTCTGTTATCTGCATTGCAGCTCTGCTGTTAATAGTTATAGGTTATTTATTATACAGAAAACAAGCAAAAGAGAAAATCTTAAAACAGCAAAAAGAATTAGATAAGATGAAGTTAAACCTATACACACTTTCTCTTGAGCTTGAAAAGAAACGAAGTTTATTAAATACATTCAAAGAAAAAGACGAAAATTATGATCAGCTGCAAGAAGACATCGTTCGTTTATCTGCCAATTATAGAAAACTACAAAATAAATTACTTATAGATTCACCTCTATACAAAGAACTAACAAAATTGGGGAATCAAAACATACCGGGAAATAATAAATCGCTCATAACGGAAAAACGATGGAAAGCCATTACAAATGAAATAACAACCATATATCCTGAACTTTATAATTATATATATAGCTTAGGTCCGAACTTACCGGAAGAAGATTTTCAATATTGCTGTTTGTACCTTTTTGGATTCGATACCAATACAGAAGCAAAACTATTAAATATTGCCCCCAATTCCGTAAGTAAAAAGCGTTCCAGACTTAAACTGAAACTCAATATCACATTCCCGACTAATTCTTCATTATATGAATATTTGATTAAGAATATGCATTAATATCCATATTTTATAGAGATATTACCGATGTCATGTTCATAGTACATATCTAAATCGTAAGTGACTGATTATCAGGCACCGCCTGTCCATATCAAAACTAGTAGTTCTCATACTTAGTCCCTCATATTTTAATAACTTTGCAGAAAACATTTAAAGATATGAGAAAGCTAAGTATTACATTATTATTAATTGCCCTTTCATTCATAACGATGGAAGCCAATATTTTATCAACACACAAAAGCAAAATTTTAGTTTTTAAAGGATGGAGTGAACGCCAGAAGTCAGTTGTTTTTATACCCATAGAAGCAGTTCTCGAAGGTCATAACATCGAAGTGCAGTTTTTTGAAAAACCGAACGAGCCAGTCACGTTTCAGGTTAAAGACAAGAATGGAAACATTGTGTTTCAAGATATGACAACTCCTGATAACCTGGAAATCTATCAAATAGATGTGAGTGGCTTCGAGACGGGGCAATATGAACTTCTCTATATAGAAAAAGATGTGACTCTCATTGGAGAGTTTGAAATCGAGTAGACATCAACACATATAATGACAATAATTTACGTGAACTTTATTGTTCATTTACAACTTAACCATTAAAATATATTCTTATGAGAAAATTAAATTATTTTATTGTGGGCTTAAGCCAATTGATTATGGGAACAATGACCATAGGTTTTGTTTCTTGTGAACAAAATTTAGAGGCTCTGGATAATTCTCCCCAAATGGCAGAGGCCATGGTTGGTTCGAAATCAATTACATCAAATGATTCAATATGCCTTTTTTCTAACACAGATTCATTAAAAAAGCCACAGACAAGAGCCAATTTATATTATCCTGAAATGGATGAGTATTACTCTTCAAATATGTGGGCTATTAGAGAATTGCCTTTTTCTTTAAAAGTTCGTGGAGGCGGAACTACCGACCGGCCTTATTTTGCAACCCAAGGATTAAGAAAAGAATTATACCTTTCATCAAGTAATGATTCTAAGTTCTATTTAAGAATACTGCCTTCTAGTAGTGGCATACCATATTTAATTTATTCAGATGCTTATAAAAGACCGTTAGTTTGTGGCCAATATAACAGTAATCCTGATAATAAACTTGTTGTTGTATGGGACACGGATGATATTAGTACAGGGAGCTGGGATCTTATACCATCCTCATATAAAGGATATTTTGCAATTGAAAATCAGACATATTTTGGAATGACAGATCCTAATAACCCTTGGAGCTCTTTTTGCTACTCGATGGAGGCCAAAAGCAACGGACAGCTAGGATATGCCAAATATAGTAAACAGCCACAGCAAGAGTTTCTATTAGAGTTTGTGAATGGATTTGATGTAAAAGAGATTGCATTTGATAGTGAATCAGCTGTCGTAACACTGTTAGACCCTGTTGAAATAGAGTCGAACGGACAAACAGAGCCAGTTTTAGGACCTTCTAATATTACGATTACAGCAGTGAAAGACGTAAAAGATACTTCAACCTATTCAGAAAAAGGATCTTTGAAAATTCCAATGTCTAAGCCTAATCAATTATTTTTCCGTCCTGCTATTATAGCTGGCCAATTTATAAAACCCGGCAACTTTAGTACTGGAGAAGCAGTTGACACAACAGTATTTATGCCTAAAGCACCTTATTTTTCTACAATGTATGAAATACCCAAAAGACTATCTGTCAAGATCCCTATAACAGTCAATGAGCCATCATTAGTAAAAGTGACCACATATTTAAAGAAATATAGCGTTAAGGCTGACTATACAATCACTATGGTTTATAAGAAGCCAGGAGAAGTCAACGAAAGAGAAGTCAAATTTAAGGGTACTTGGAATGGGATAATTCACACTACGTCAAAAGCTAAAGCTGATAAAATTGTAGTAACCCCAAACGATGAATACAGAAGAAAACTATTAGAAAACAGATAATTAATAAAAAAACAAATATCATGAAAACATTTTTTTATATAATAATATTATCTGCTGTCATTCCGTTTTTTATAGCTTGTTCAGACAACTTAGATTTGCCTACATCGCAAATGTCCGCAATCGAAGCTGAAAATTCAGAAGGTGATGTTGTTATACAAAAGCGCAATCCCAACCTTCCAGAGGTTGTTACTAAAGCACCTACTTTTGAAGAAGGGCTAACAAGAAATAATGCAACAATTGGTTCGTCTGATAAATTCCTAGGCTATGGTTATAAATTATACAATGGAAATTATATCCCAAGTGATTTTGATAATTTCACACATTCCATTCTTAATATTGAAGCTATAAAAGCCTATGATGAGTCATATGTAGATGAAAAATACCCTAATTGGAATGACCAATCGTCTTATACATACTATAACTTTGATGATTACACACATTTTTCAACTGAAAGCAAAACGATTAAAACTGGATTTTCTTTAAATTTAGGATTATTTTCTATTGGAAAAAAGAGAACCACAGTCGAAACCTTTAGAACATTTATTAATGAAACGATGGAGCAGACTTATGGAGAAATGAATATATTATTTGCACATGGCAAATTTATGCTCTTAAATTCAAGTGGCTCAACAAAAGTTTATGCTAGACAGTTTTTAAGAAGATCCTTCATTAACAATTTATATACTTCTACTATATCCTCTGTCATTAATTCATATGGAGATCTTGTTGTCGTTGGTTATTATACTGGTGGGAGAGCTTTTGCTCAATATATGGGAAATGCAGCATCAAGTACTAATGTTGAGCAACGGACTAAATCATTGGATACTAGTATTACGGCTTCACTTACATATGAAGGTGATTCGCTTAATGCTTCATTTGGATTTAATGGAAAAAATGGAAATTTTGATTCAACAGTTTACAAGAAGCAAGATATTTTTTTACGAGTAAAAACTTTGGGCGGTATTCAGAATGAAGAGAGTGCGATAAATACTACAATGTCACTCAAAGATATTAATATTGATTTGCAGTCTTGGAGAAAATCACTTAACGATTCAAAAAATCATACTGTAATTGATTTAACACAAGAAGGGTTATTCCCAATGTCTGATTTCGTATTAGAGAGAAACTTTCAGCGACGCTTTGATGATACATCCAAGAACATTCTTCTTCCAGTTACGAGACTTTATACCCCGTCTATTATGATTACAAGGATATTAAAGAAAACATCAACTTCAGGAGATAATTTGTATGAGGTTGCTGCTGTCTTGGTAACAAGGCAAGGTGATCAGATTGTGTTAAGTAATGGTAATGCTACGGATGCAGAATTAAAACAGAATGAAGACAACAATGTTTTTCTTGAAAAAGCGAAAGCAATAGCAGAGGAAAAATCCAAATACTTTAGTTCCGATATTCAGATAAGCTATAATACAACTAAACGTTTAAATCCTATGTTTCGTTCCCCACTATGTATAGTACTGGAAAATTTTAATGAGAATGGATTTTATAAGTATTATAATGAAACAACTAATATGGAATATTTATATGACCCAACTACTAAACTTTGTTTTTCCTTTCTTGCAGACGATGGGGATGAAAGTATGCTAGAAGTATATGGCTTGAGTACTTGGGTTTCAAATCTAACTGAGAAAAGAATCTCAATGGCAACACTGGCTAATTTGTATACAATTATAGGATTGTAAAGAGTTGGATACAGATGCTTGTGTATGTAAAAATAGGGAATCATGTTAATATATGAACTATTTGAAAAATTTGAAAAATCTGAAAAACTTAATTAGGCATGAAATATAATATAAAACAGTCTTCTTTATTGATGCTCTTCGCTTTGTTTTTGGTGACTTTTTGCTTTATAGCTTGTGATGATCAAGACAATGAAGAGCAGGAACAAGTGGGGCAACTCACTCCCGAAGCTCTCTATCAAACTTCATGGCGTGGCACCGGACATTGTGCCACATGGAGTTTGAAAAATAGAGGTATCGGTATACAATTCGTAGATACCCAAAAAGGAAAAGTGATTTGGGAAGATTATGATCAATTTGATATTACCTACACGATAGAAGGGAGCTATATTACATTTAATGATATTGCGTTTCAACTTGCCGGGGCTCCTTGGGTAATTAAAAGTTGTACCAAAAATCACATAACTCTTATACAAAATGAAGCTAGTCCTGATAAAGATAAAATAGCGACAATAGAGTTGGAGAGGGTAGACTGATTCTTTAAAAGATATAGTTTGAAGTTATAAATGAGGACACTACATACTTTGCTTATTATCGAAAAATACAGTTGAACACAAGAAAATAAATGAAAAGTAAGGAGGCCACCTACTAGTTTATACAAACATTTTAAATTAACAAAAAAATGAAAACAAGATTTGTTATGTTCAGTATGTTAGCAGCTATAGCTATTTTTGCTGCTAATTCATTCGCAGCAAATAATAATGCGGCAGCTAAAGAAGTTAAATCTGAGAAAGTCGATCAAGACGTAAAGCCCAAAGCTATGATGTGGGTAGGATTTAATAACCAAACAGGTGATGGAAATCATAGCGGTACCATGCAGGTCAATGTTCAAACAATGAATATGACCTTCGAAGCCCTAGCATATGAATGGGCAAGAGCTGCACAAGTTACTGGCACTTATAAGAATTACAAGTATTATAACTCCAGAGGTCAGCTCCTTGATATGGGAAGAAAATGTACAGAACAGGGTGTTAGTTCCGGCTCAACCGTCAAGGTAACAAAGTAAAACAGTGTACTAGTACAAATTGCTCCATGAATTAACTGTAGGGAGCGGTAGCTTTTCTATCGCTCCCTTATTGAATTACACTTTTTTTATTGTAATATTGCATCAAAGAATATACGAATAAATGCAAACCCGCACCGCTAAACTAACTTTGTATTTTATATGCTGCATGACGATATCAGTATATGCTCAACAAAACAATACACGCATTGTTTCTGGGCATGTCTATGCAATTGAGAATAACGTACATAAGATAGTTCTGCCATACGCTTCAATAGTTATATTAAACTTACCAGATTCTGCATTTGTTAAGGGTAATACTACCAATAAAAATGGAGATTTCAGGATTGAATATCCAATTAAAGAAAATACTGGGTATCTATTAAAGGTATCATATACTGGCATGCGTACACAGTATTATGAACTAAAAAAAACATCCCCCATACAATTGGGTGACATCATTCTGGCGGATACAATTACATCATTAAGCGAAATAACCATATCAGCTAAGCAAGCGGAAATGCAGCATAAAAAAGATACTACGGGACATTAATACAGTATATATGTTTCCACAAATGCTTCCACTTGCAAGAACTCGTTAAAAAAATACCTGGTATATTATATGATGCAGAGAATGGGAAACTATCATATAATGGAAAAATCATTCAGGAAATAAATGTAAATGGTGAGACTTTTTTCAATAAAGACACGCAAATGGCTTTAAATAACTTACCCGCAAAGTTTATAAGTAAAATAAGAATATACAATAAGCAAGACAACAAAACATTTAGGCGCACGAACGAAGAATATTATATCTTAGACTTACAGACAAAGGATGAATTCAATAACTCTTTATTAAGTCTAACTAAAGCCATTATGGCACCCATAGAAAGAAGGACTTTGAAGGTCAAGCCAATTATTTTAAAGAAAATGGAGATAACTTATCTCTATTGTTACAAACTACAAATAAAGATTTAAACTCTCTCTATAAAAATAATATTTCGCACTCATTAGGTATGAATGTACGACACAAATTTAGTGACAAACTTAATATATCTGGCAATATTAATTATAACTACAACAAAAGTGGAGAACAATCCAAGAACTACACAGAGCAGTATTTGCCAAGTGAGAACCTTTACTCATTAGGAGAAATAGAAAATGTGAATAAAAACAACTCATTATATTCATCCTTGGGTATAGAATGGGAACCTGATAAAAAGACATATTTCTTATTTGATATCAATACAAAGCAAAACTATTTTAATACTAATTGCATAATACACAGTGCTATCTTAAACCACCCATAAACTCCACCAACGAAGATTATAGTAAGATTCCAGAAAAATATAAGATAAACTCCAGCATATATGATTTGCTATCAAGAAATAAGAACCAAAGTTACAACTGGCAAATCTTCATTTACCGTGATATAAGCAAACATTTAAGGCTAAACTTTAATATGCTGCATAATCCTAAAAAAAGCAGAAACGAGGATTTTACTAATTCAAATATACATTATTACCAAACAACAGTGAATACCGATATGGAATCCCCTTCAAATAAAAGCCAATACATTGAATCTCCATTAAGTAATAAGACATTGAATACTTCTTTATCTTTAACACATTCTATAAAGGAAGATTTTATATTGACATATTCATATGGAATTGACGTCAAAAAAGAAGATTCTAAACGAAATACGTTTGATTTATCAAACCGAGAATCCTCTGCAACAGCAATTAATCAGGTTCCTTTGGATTACAGACAAAATTATATAGACAGTTTGAGTAATAATAGCAAAAGCAAAACTTATATTCACAATATAGGTCTCCAACTATTTTACAACTCACAGCAGTGGAATATAAATGCGAACATAACATATTCACCATTACTACGAAACATACATCAAAAGACAGGGGTAGTAAGTACCGATACGATTATTCATTCATCAGACTTTCTATCTTCAATATCAACAACATGGAATAAAAATAAATTCAGTATATCATTTAATTATAACGGAATGACAAATCAGCCTCCCTTGACAATTCTTTTACCTGTCTTAAACACAAGTAATCCACTCAACGTTATAAAAGGTAATCCCAACTTAAAGCAATCTTTTACCCACTCCATCGGCTTAAGTATGAGTACAACTTCAGGTATTTATTCTTCCATCAGTTACCAAAGTATTACAAACGATATCGCACAAAAAAACACATTTGATGCTACGACAGGAAAACGAGAATCCTATCCAATAAACATTAACGGAAACTGGAATAGCAATATTTATTTGCAATGGAACAAAACCTTTGGCGATTTCAGTTTAAACCTTAATGAAAACGCGATATACAGAAACCAGGTTTCATTGATTACCAGTTCTGACAATATTGAATCTAACCATAGCCAAACACATGATATTAATATATCAAGTAAACTTCGTTTGGCTTATCGTCCGCAATGGGGGAATATGGAGTTAACAGGTGAGCATTATTTCAGTCAATCCCAAAATTCATTACAAAACAGTAAAGTCTATTCAAGAGATTATAAGATAATAGTAAATGGATTTGTTAATCTACCCAAAGATCTTCAGATTTCCAATAATATAAGTTATACATATCGCAATGGTACAGCCATTGATAAAAATAATAAAACTGAGTTGCTATGGAATTTAGGCATTACATGGCTATTCTTAGAAAACAAATCGGCAGAACTATCATTCTATTGGGCTGATATATTAAAACAAAAGAAACACTATATCCGAAATGTAACAGCAGACAGCTTCTATGAATATCGCGCCCAACAAATATCAGGATACATATTATGTTCCTTCAAATATAATTTCAACATCCAATTAAGAAAATAAATTTATCAACAGAAAGAGTAATCAAGAGACAAACGGAGACCACTGTTTCACCGCTTATCATGAAATCTATATCCAATCCCCAACATTAAATTGTTGGGGTCTTTAAACTTACTCAACTGATATCCCACATGCAGAAATAAATGGCGGGTGACATAAGTTTTAAGAGCCAAAATTTGATAGAAACCTTCCGTATCATCGCCACTATATATCATATTTCGTCCGATACCGGCATTGATGGAGAAAATAGGCATCACCAGTTCTGCCCGAAGAGACAACCCCACCGCAAATTGTTCGCGGAATGGAGGACGATGAAACTTTATATCGTCCCCATAAGTTCCTACTAGCTTATAGTCCTTAATATTAGCACTCTCGTCAAATTGCGCATCCACAGAAAGTCCTGCCCGGAAATAGTTATTGAAATTATACATCGGGGCAAAATTGAGACCTACAATACCGAACGAACCGGGAACCAAAGTGGGGATACCTTCTTTAACGAATCCTCTTTTGCGAGTGGCACCGTATACCAACAAGTCATAGCTGACGTGTGGCTTTATGTAAAGACGTTTGGGAGCAATTGCTCCGGACGCCTTATCTTCGGCATTAAAGGTACGTACAATGCCGACTCTCCCTCCGATAGTATTGAGACCTCCATTGGGATAACGCGTATTTCCATTGGAGAAATGAGTGAAGTCTACCCCTGCTGCTAGTTTCCACTGTGGATAAAACTGCCAGTTCAAGACAAAGCCCAAATTGATATACGCATTGATTTTAGAACCGATAGCGTCATTGTACCAATTGCTATGTTCATCATATTGTTTCCAACCGAAAGAAGCACCGAAATTCCACTCATAATCCAACGACAAACTGGATGAAAGTCGTACAATAGGCGCCCCTTGAAAAGCATATACCGCCACTGGATTTCCCAGTTCAGCGGAATTATAAAATGTATTATGCGAAACACCGATGCCCTGATAAGCATGAGGATACAACCTCCCCAAATAAGAATCTTTGCTGAACTGGAAAGCATACTTCAAGTGCAGGGAAAGTGACCGATCAATTTTCTGCCGTTGTGCATTATCGCCTTCGAGGAAACTGTTTGTCGGAGCTACATAGCCCGGACGAACGTCAAAACCGATCTGATGGATGAGGGTATGGCTGGTGCTGTCATTCTGTTGCCTGACAGGTTTCACTACTGTCTGAGCATTCAATTTGCAGCCGACTGCCGAGAACAGCAGCAAGCAGATTATATACAGAGACCGTTTGGTATTCATATTTCTACTCATTTGATATTCTCTTGTTTTATGATCCAGTTTTTTGTAGGTATAGTGCTTTGCAGCGTACCAGTTATGATTCGTTGCTTCTTAGTTTTAGGATGAAAAGTATAAAGGGTATATTCCGTTTCAAACCATTCATGCACTAGCATATAGGTGATACGCTGAGTAGTATAAGGCGGGATAAAAATCTCCTTCTCTATTTTGGGAAAAGGCAATGCTTGCTGCCTAGGGGTATATTGTGCTTGTACACCTTTCATCCCCAAAACCCCATTTTCTATGCTTGGTATCTCTACTGTCAGATTGCCATCTCCCAGTAGTTGAAAAGCCTCTAGCATATCACTTTGGAACGTCACTTCATAATGAACTCCCTGTATCGACAGAAGACATGGATAGGGAATGTCCGAAAAGTTAGGTTGTACAAAGCTCCCTCTATCCCCTATTTTCTCCTCATAACGATACGCATTTAAAGAATAAGTGATATGATCGAACACATATCTGTCCGACGGAGTAATTTGAACATATATTTCTTGTGATTCATACTCATTGCTCACTACAAGCATGAATCTAAAGTAGTCGTTACGGACGTTTTCGCCCACCGTTATCTTGAGCTCTTTGGGGTTACTGCGTTGAATGATGAAATCAGTCAGTTTTTCATTGCACACAATCTTACCTAATCCTTTCAGGTAGGCGTCCTGGTTTCTCATTATCAGATTGTCGTCGGCATCATAAACTTCATATTGATGGGTAAAGTCACTATCATAAGTATACATCCAAACCAAATCCCAATTGGAGGATGCAAAACGAATAGTTACCTCATCACCATTCCCGTCCAAAGTAAATTCGGTATCGGAAGTCCGGAAGTCGTCGACGAATACATCATCGTTACAACTATAAAGTCCTAATAGAATAAGAATATATGCTGTTAAGTTTACGATTGTTTTCATGTCGGTCGTTATCTAGTTATTTTGTTGACGACAAAAGTAATACATATTTTTAGAAGAGAGTTATTATCACCCCTGTTTAGTTGCCACATAAAGGAAAATAAACTATTTTTGTTCTCAACATTAAAGAGGGAGCAATTATGGATGCAGCAATAAAGAAAATACCTTATGGGATGACGGACTTCGAGAGAATAATTCTTGAAAACTATTACTATGTAGACAAAACACAATATATCGCCAAAGTAGAAAAAGTGACCTCCTTCTTCTTCTTTGTCCGTCCTCGACGTTTCGGAAAAAGCCTTTTCCTAAACATGCTCGGTTTATACTACGACATCAACCAAAAAGATAAATTCGAGAAAATCTTTGGTAATCTTTATATAGGCAAGCATCCTACGCCTGATCGCAACAAATATCTGGTGCTTACACTCAATTTCAGTAGTGTAGCCGCCAATATGGATCGTTTGGAAGAAACATTCAACACCTATTGCAAAATCGTAATGGATGGATTTGCAGAACGAAACGCTCATCTGTTAGGGAAAGAAGCCGTTGAAAAGCTACATGAATTAAAAACAGGAGATGCCTTATTGGGATCACTGTGCCAAAGCGCCCAAAACAAGGGACAAAAGATATATCTTATCCTTGATGAGTACGATAACTTTGCCAACAATATTCTGGTAGATTATGGTAATAAACGTTATCGCAGCATCACTCATGGCAGCGGATTCTTCCGTAGTTTCCTTAAAGTGGTAAAAGACTATTCAAGTTCAGTGATCGAGCGCATCTTCCTTACAGGCGTAAGCCCCGTAACAATGGACGATCTCACTAGCGGATTCAACATTGCGGATAATTATAGCAGTTCACCTATCTTTAATAATATGATGGGATTTAATGAACAAGAAGTACGCACTCTGATCGATTATTACAAAAGTTACCGGGAACTACCGCACACTACAGATGAACTAATAACCATCATGAAACCATGGTACGACAATTACTGTTTCGCCATGAAAGCACTAAAGGAACCGTCTATGTACAATTCAGATATGGTGCTCTATTTCATGAATCATTATATGCTGAATGAGGACATCCCTGACAATATGCTCGATGCTAATATTCGCACTGACTACAACAAGCTGCGCCACCTCATCCACGTAGACAAAACTTTCGGTGAAAATGCAAGCGTTGTACAAGAGATTGTTGAAAAAGGTTCTACTACCGGAATCATTGCAAACAGTTTCCCAGCCGAAGACATTATCAAACCGGAAAACTTTAAAAGCCTACTCTACTATTACGGCATGCTAACCATCAGCGGAATGGAAATGGGTGAGCCCATACTGAGCGTCCCCAACTGGGCAGTGCGCGAACAACTTTACGGTTACATGGCAGACATCTACAAAGATTCCGCCGACCTATATCTGGAGACAGATAAGCTGGTGGACCGAATGAAACGAATGGCATACAAAGGAGAATGGGAAAATTGCTTCACATATATTGCCGACCGCTTGAATGCCCAAAGCAGTGTTCGCGACTTCATAGAAGGTGAAGCTTATGTAAAAACCTTTATTTTGGCTTACCTCGGATTGACACATTATTATATTGCCCGTCCCGAATATGAAAGCAACAAAGGATATGCGGATATCTTTCTGCAACCTCGTCTACTGCAACTTCCCGACATGGTATACAGCTACTGTATCGAAGTGAAATATGCAAAACGGGATGCTTCTGACACCGAGATAGAAAAATTGCTGTCCAATGCCAAAATACAACTGAAACAGTATGCAGCAAGCGAATGGATTCATCAAGACAAAGGGACTACAGAATTAAAGAGTATCGCATTAGTATTCCAAGGCTGGAAACTGGTGAGAGTGGAAGAAGTATAAACAGCTAATCAAACAATTCTTTCAGTACATCCAGCGACTTTAATGCAGGAAAATCCGGCAGATGCAAACGATAATAATCATTCATAATCGTCAGGCAGCGAGTGCGTTCCGCACGGCTCATGCCAAATAGATGCATCGTCTCATAATTCATGCGCATCAGCTGGCGAAGACGTCCAGCCTCTTCGGGATTAATATAAGAAGAATGCAACTGCGGACGAGTAGAAGTGAAACAGGCATTCAGCAAATCAAAGTAATCACCGGTGTGATAATCCTCCAAATTCGGATACAACCCCAAAAAACGGGAAAGACGCATCAGAAAAACCAAATGGAAATTGGCAAACCCTTCGCGACATTCGTCCAGCCAAATGACAGAATGCTGCAAATAAGCGAACAGCGGACGGTTTTCAGCCTCTTCACGGATAGCACGATACAGAAACTCTGCCAGAAAAAGTGCCATTGAAGACTTGTACGGGTCATAAGGAATGGAGGTAAAAGGATAAAAAGACTTCGCCTCTTTTACCCGATAGAGAGTGGCATTCGGACGATAATCCGCCTCAAACTCAATGAAAGACAAAGGCTGGAAGAGTACTGACTTGACTGCCGCCTTCCGCGAACGGGGTACGGGAACGAGAAAAGAAGTCCGCCCGGATAACTCCGTGTACATATCTACAATGATAGAAGTATCATTATATTTAAGCGTATGTAGAACTATTCCTTTCGTCTTTTGCAGCATAATGCACTCCTCTTTTTATCATTCCGGAACAAAACTACAAAAAAATGTCTGGCAATCGGGAGCTTTTTAGAGGCGTTAACAACAAAAAAGATTGCTATTTTTGTTATACTCCCTGAAGAACAAGTAAATATAGACAAGAGTATGAAAAGAAAAAGTAATAAAAACAGCTTTACCGGATGCGCAAAAGCATACATCCGGAATCTACAAGAAGAGGGTCGTTACTCGACGGCACATGTATACAAAAATGCAATTCTGTCATTTGCCAAATTTTGTGATACTCCCGAAGTCGCATTCGGACAAGTCAACCGCGATAGTCTGCGACGGTACGGGCAATATCTTTATGACTGCGGATTGAAACCGAACACCGTATCGACTTATATGCGTATGCTGCGCAGTATCTACAACCGCGGTGTCGAAGCGGGTACGGCCCGTTTCATCCCCCGATTGTTTCGTGACGTATTCACCGGAGTAGATGTCCGGCAGAAAAAGGCACTGCCCATCAACGAACTGCACATGTTGCTCTACAAAGTCCCCAAGTCCAGCCACCTGCGTCGCACACAAGCGATAGCACGACTGATGTTTCAGCTCTGCGGCATGCCGTTTGCCGACTTCGCACATCTGGAGAAATCGGCACTGGTACATGGAGTACTGAGATATAACCGTATAAAGACCGGTACTCCCATGAGCGTCGAAATACTGGAGGCTGCCAAGAAGGCAATCAACGGATTGCGCAATAATGAATCTTCCGGAGAGGATTGTCCGGACTACCTGTTCGACATCATGAAAGGAGATAAAAAACGGAAAGAAGAGGCAGGATATAAAGAATATCAATCGGCTCTCAGACGATTCAACAATCAATTGAAGAGTCTTTCCAGAGAGTTACACATCAAATCGCCTGTCACCTCATACACCATCCGGCATTCCTGGGCAACGAGCGCCAAATATCAGGGAATCCCCATCGAAATGATCAGCGAATCATTGGGACATAAATCAATAAAGACCACGCAAACTTACCTGAAAGGCTTTGGACTGGAAAAACGGACAGAAGCGAATAAATTGAATTGTTTTTACGTAGAGAACTACGTTGCGAGCAAACACCAAGAGACAATATATTGAATATAAACAAATTACCTTATCTATTACTTCTTAGGTAACGGAAATAAATACAGCGCAAAGATATAGAAAAAGAACATCACATTCCAAATTAATTATACATTATTTCACTTCCTTTCTTTCAAAAAAATAAAAAAGAATACAGGAGCATGAATTATATCTGTTTCATGTTCCAGCCCGCTATTGTGTCTGCCGGACTATTTTTCAGCCGGAAACCTATAAATACGCTTTAGCACTCAAAGACCGCTGCCTTTTTCACTTCTTTCCCCTCCACATACCGGTCATAAGACCGGATTTCCGTTACCTAAGAAGTAACAGAAACACATAAACAAAAGATTATGACACACAAACCCGATAGGAATAGAAAAAGGATATCTACAGCCGCCAGCATAAAGGGACTCACGGCAGTCTTGAAATGTATGTTGGCAAGTATCTTCCTTACCTGTCTTTTGCCCGCCTCCAGTCTGTACGGGCAGAAGATAGCCGTCAAGAGTAATCTGCTCTATGACCTCACAACCACTTTCAATATAGGGGGAGAGATAAGGTGCGATGATACGCACACGCTTAATCTCTCTGTCAACTACAATCCCTGGAACTTCGGGGGAAACAAAAAGATGAAGCATTTCATGCTCCAACCGGAGTACCGCAAATGGTTTGACGGAGTGTTCATGGGAAGCTATATCGGCTTTCAACTTCACTATGCTCTATTCAACTTCGGCGGAATGCTCCCTTGGGGATTCGGAAATGGTAAAATGCTGGGTATCGAAAACAGGCAGATTGCCAACAACCGGTATCAAGGCAATCTGGCGGGCTTCGGCATCTCCTATGGTTATCAATGGATGATCAGTCCGCAATGGAATCTGGAAGCGGGACTTTCACTGGGATATGCCCACCTCAACTACAAACGCTATGGACAGCCCGAAGGCGCTGCCTTTATCGAAAAATCCCACTGCAACTACTGGGGCCCCACGCAGATAGGGATATCACTCGTGTATTTCATTCAGTAAATCAATTAAATCACAACATAACATGAAAACGAAAGCATTCATCTTTTTCAGTTTATTGATATGCAACTTGCTACCGGCACAGAACGTTAAGCTGGATATCGTACCCCACTTCTTCGGCGTCCGTGCAGATTCACTGTTTCTGTCCATGGATATTTCAGTCCATATAAAAGACATGGATTCCAAGAGTGCCTTTATACTGACACCCGTGCTGACCAGCCAGGAGAAAAGAGTATCACTGCCGCACATACAACTGAATGGTAAGCAGAAACAGAAACTATATCTGCGCAATCAGATTTTACGCAAGAAGAATGACCGGAAAGAAGAGGATGCGAAAGCTTATCTGATTGCCGGCATTGACGAGGACCACTCCCGTACCATTTCCTACCGGACTTCATTGCCGACAGAGGATTGGATGAACAATGCAACACTGATACTTAAAAGAACTATTGTCCGTCCGGAAGGTGAACAATCTCTGAAAGATACAATCGTCATAACTCCTCAAAACATAGCAGCATCTTCCGGCGCAATAGTTCCTTCCGGTACGGCTACACAAGAGGTCATTCCTCTTTCTGTTGTCAATGAACGCCCTACGAGTCCGGCAGTCGGCAGCAAAATGAAATACAAGGGTACTTACGTTTCGCCCGAAACGGATGATGTGGACGCACGAAATCAGAAGGAACTGAATTTCAGCCTTGAAGAGGCGAAAATGATAGCGGAGATCAACCCGCAGATGCTGTCTCTCCGCGAACTCTACACAGTCGCCCTGTCTTATACAGAAGACAAAGCCCGGTTTTACAAGATTATCAATATTAGCGTCAAGCTATATCCCGTACATCCGGTTGCCAACCTGAATGCAGCAGCTGCCGCCATAGAACAGGGAGACGTCAAATCGGCAGGTAAATTCCTTTCAATGGCTCTTCACGACAGTCTGGCCTATAAAAACTGCCGCGGAGTATACGAACTAATGTCCGGAAACACCTACGAAGGCATCCGAATGCTGAAAGCCGCCAAAGCCGAAGGCTCCGAGGAAGCGGCATATAATCTGAATGCATTTTTTGAAAACAATAAACGCCCTTAATCAACGGATATAATGAAACGTTTCATATTCCTGCTCTTATTACTTGGATGCCTGGACGCTTACTCACAGAAAGCAGCTATCAGGGTGAATGCGCTTTCTGCCATAGACGGAGCTTTCGGAGGGGGAGTTTCGTATGCCATAGGAAACAAGAGCACAGTCGAGCTTACCGGAAGCCTGCGACCGTGGAAACGGAGCGAAGAATATGTCAACCGTTACTGGCTCCTGCAGCCCGAATATAAATACTGGAATTGCCAGAAGTATAACGGCTTTTTCTGGGGAGGGTATCTGAACGGTGGCCAGTTCAACATTGGAGGCAAGAAACTGCCTTTCGGCATATTCTCCCAACTGAAACGCCACCGGTACGAAGGCTGGCTGGCAGGCGGAGGTATCAGCTGCGGATATCACTGGATGCTGAATGACCACTGGAACATAGAAACAAGTGTAGGAGTAGGATATGAATTTATCCATTACAGGCAATACAACTGCGTAGACAAATGCGCAAAGCTAAGAGAAGAAGGAAAATATCATTACGTAGGACCTAGCAAGGCCTCTATAAGTTTAATCTACCTATTTTAAAGAAGAAAGAAAGATGAAAAAATTATGGAAAGTCTGGTTCTCCAAACGAAGACATCTCTACATAGAGATAGCACGCAAACACCGGTCAACACCGTGGAGGGTGTACCATCTGGGACATGGTGGCAGAGGAAAGACATTGAAAGATATGAGGATATTGGAAGAACTTCAGCAATACGGAATTATATCTCACATCTATCCTTGGTGAACAGGCTATTTTTAAATATAGATCCATTATTAGTACGACTATGAAACTGGGAGGAGTTTTTATCATTGTGGCCATAGCATCTCTATCGCTACAGGCGCAAACGACCGTAGAAGAAGCTAACGGAACGATCCGAGCTACCGCTTCCAGCCTTCACAAGGCAGGGGAAGAACTGGTGGTTTCTATTTCGGTAGAAATCACCCGCGACCTTTCGTCCAACGAATCGCTGGTTCTCGTACCCGTTGTCACCGACAGTCTGGAGAATCGGTTGGAACTGCCTTCCATCTACATCAATAGCCGGAAACAGCAAATCATATTCATGCGCGAAATGGGCAAAAAGGAGAAAGATGCCCGTTCGCTACAACGAAAAAACGGAAGCAGGCAAAGCATACATTATCTGCAATCCGTTCCTTTCGAGAAGTGGATGAATCATGCTACACTCTCCCTGATAGAGAAAAGTTGCGGTTGTGGCATCGCCGGCGAAGAAGCCTTCACTTGTATCGCCCGTCTGCATCCGCAACCGATACCTGTCCCGCAACTCGTATTTCTCACCCCACAAGTGGAGGGGCTGAAAACCAGAACTGAGAAAGGATGCGCATTCATCGACTTTCCCCTAAACGACGCCATCATACATGAAACATACAGCAACAATGCGACGGAACTGAATAAGATCACTCAAACCATAGACGCCATCAGAAATGATTCGAATGTAACCATCACACATATCAGCATACACGGCTATGCATCGCCCGACGGACCTTACCAACTCAACGAAAGGTTATCCCGCGAACGCACACAGGCATTGAAGGAATATGTGTGCCGGTTATACACGTTTAATCCAACGGATATTCATACTTCTCATACTCCTGAGGACTGGGAAGGGTTCGAAGCCCTTCTCACTGATACAACCTTTCAGCGGAAGGAGGCAGTCATGAAAATCGTGACAGGCAACCTGCACCCCGACCGCAAGGAAGAGAAGTTGAAAAAACAATTTCCGGCATTCTATCGCTTTGTGCTGGAACACTGGTTCACGCTGCTCAGACATTCCGATTATACCATCGAATATCATGTACGTCCTTTCAGCGTAGAAGAATCACGAAATGTTTTCGCCACTAATCCCAAGAACCTGAGTCTTGAAGAGATGTTCCGCCTCGCACTCACCTGTACGCCGGGAAGCGAAGCATACAACAAAATCTTCATGACTGCCGTACAATTATTCCCGGATAATCCTGTCGCCAACCTGAACGCAGCTTGCATCTCTCTGATGCAAAGAGACGTGCAGTCCGCCGCACATTATCTGGAGAAAGCACCGGAAGTACCAGAAACAGCATTGGCAAAAGGTGTCCTGCACCTTCTTCAAGAGAATTATGAAGAAGCGGAAACACTCTTCAAACAGGCCAAAGCTGCCGGACTGTCACAAGCTGACAACAATCTGAAACAAATATTAGAGCTTAAATAAATGTTTAATTAAAATCAATGGTAAGATGAAACAATTTACAAAACTAATGGCAATGCTTCTGTTTACAGCAGCCACACAGTACAGTTGCATCAATGATGCAGATGTAGCAATCCCCGACAAAACGCAGTCGGACTCGAACGGCAACGTAGCCCTGTTCCTTGAAATCCCGAATGTTCCCGCCAGCCGGAGTGCCGAATCATCGGGTGTAACCGAAGAAGGCTCGAAAGAAGAATATGCGGTAAAAACCCTTACGGTCTACTTCTTTGACTCAGCCACTAAAACTTTCGTTGACTCCCAGCCTCTTGAAAACATCACACTGGCAGGAACAAGCGGACAAAAGATACACTACACCGCCAACAAAATCACAATGAAACCGGGAACTTACAACGTATTCGCCATCGCCAACGGTGAAGCAATCACAGCAGACATCGCAACACAGGACAAATTCCTCGGAGCTATCGACAAAGTGACATACAGCGCAGGAAAGATTCCAAGTGTACCCGAGAGAGGATTCGTAATGACCAACCGTGGTGCCGCAAATCTGAATGTCGAAGTAAGCAAACCCACAGATTCCGACAAAGTAACCGACATTTCCATTAGCCTGGAACGTGTCGTTGCCAAAATTGAAGTGACACAGACACAGGAGACTTTCCCCCTGAAAGACCCGGCCGGAAAAACTTACTGTACGGTCAAACTCAATAACTTCAGAATGTTGAACCTGGCAACCGAATTCTACACTTTCCGCCATACAGCCGTGCTGACCAGCCTTCAGGAACCGGACTCATACACTGATGAGAACTTCGGCAACATCAACGATAACGACGGTTATGTAATAGACCCTTACTTCTTCAAGAAAACCGTAGAAGGTGCCAAAGACTTCAAGAATGAGGACGGTTTCTTTGCACAGGCATTGGTACAGCTTAACATTGACGACAGCAATTGGGCAGGCATGGCTCCGGCAAATAGCTGGTCACGCATCTACTGTCTGGAGAACTGTATGTTCCGTCCCGCCCAGCTAAATGCCTATACCACAGGAGTGATGTTCAAAGCAAGTCTCGACATTGCCACCGACCGCGTATTCAACGAAAGCGGAGAAACAGTAAGCAACCCGTCCAACTGGCCGACCAACCTGTTCTACTTCAACTACAACTTCTACACCAGCGTAAATGCAATCAGAAAACTGGCACTCAACAACCTGCCCGGAGACATTACCGACAACTCGACAACAGAAGAGCTTGCCAAATACAGCATCAAGCGTTTCAAGAAAACCGAAAACTACGCATGCTACTACAACTACTGGATCAAGCATGAAGACAACAACAACGACACCGAAATGGGAGTCATGGAATTTGGTATCGTACGCAACAATATATACAGACTGTCAGTCAATAAAGTAGCAGGCCTGGGCAGCGGCGAACCATTTATCGAACCGGAACAACCGGATGAATACAAAGCAGAACTGAACATCAACATCGATGTTTTTCCGTGGGCCGTACGTAACCAAGATGTAGAACTTGAATAAGTATCGGCCACTTTGAACTAAATTTATTACCAATGCGTCCATTTTTACTACATATTATCTGCATCGTCATGCTGTTCTCATCCTGCAACTGGGTGAACGACGATCTGTCAGACTGCCCTACCGGGACCTGGTTGAAAATCTCGTATACCTATAATATACTAGATGTGGATGCCGCTTCCTCGCAAGTAGGCGACATCACCATTTTTGCTTTCGACAAGAACAACAAGTATGTGGACAGACTGGACGTAGACAGTATCGCATTACATCAAGGCTACTGTATGGTAAGAGTGCCGTTTCCCGAAGGGAGCTATCATCTGCTCTTGTGGGGAGGAGCCTCCGACCGTCAATACCGGTTCCCTTATCTCAAAACCGGTCAGACGGAACGGAAATCATTGCTCCTTTCATTGATATGCAACAGTGAAAAACAGATGAACGGGAAATTGAACGGCCTCTTCTACGGTAGCCTTGAAAATATAACTATCAGTAATGACTATCAAGTATTGGATGCTCCCTTAGTCAAAAACACCAATTATTTCTCATGCATCCTTCAGAACGGCAACAACCTGCTGAATCAGGAAGATTTCACTTTCACATTGGAGGCTGCCAATGGTGTGATGGATCATACCAACACTCCGTTGGGGACGGAGCCGGTTTACTATCGTCCATACCGGCAGGAAGTCAGTATACTCGATGAAGAAGAAACCCCTGTCATCCATGCCCGGTTGAACACATTGCGCATCATGAAAGGAGATCAGACCACATTGACCATAAAGCATGTACCCAGCGGACAGGAAATTCTGCGTCTTCCGCTCACCCAGTATCTACTGTTATCCAAAATCCACAGTCATACCGGCGATGAGATGGGCGATCAGGAATATCTTGACAGGCAGGATTCATACACCCTTTTATTCTTCATACAGTCATCGGATATGGGGATTCCGAAGATATGCCCGAGAATAATGGTAAACGGATGGACCGTAAGGCTGAATGACTCAGAACTGGAGTTTTAGGAACACATGACTGATTGTATGCGTACGGAATTTAGGTGAGATGTTCTACAGAAAAGGCTACTGTGAAGTATCCGAGTGGTATTTTATACCCTTTATTCGCATGTTTAGTTTCCCACAACATGCTAAATTTCCTTATAAAACGGCACTTCATTGAAGGACTGTTTTATTAATTGTTTGTTTTGTTTGTGTTGGTGCACCCGTTCAAGCGAGGATGGGTGCGCTTTTACTCGTTCAATAAAAGACTATCACTGTCATTTGCATACATGACAAATGATACGTTTGTTTATATCCGTATATCTATAAACGCTCTACTGTTTCTGATAGTTCACAAGCATACTCCTTTAGTCGTTAAAACAATCATCCGATTACAAGAAAAGTCGCAAATACATCGTTTTTTCAAAATCAATGTAACAATAAGAATGGAAGTCCATAAATCCTTATATATAATAAGGTATAAATATAGCACATTATTCATAGTCTTATAGACGGAGATATTTTTTTCGAAAAATCGCAATCTCATATTTTACTGAAAATCAAGCACTATCACCCCACCCCACAGAAAAAAAGAGAAAAAAACTACATATTTTTTTCATGAATTGTTTGTCAGTTTCAAAAAAGTTCCTACCTTTGCATCCGCAATCGAGAAACAAACACTGATTCGAGAGAGCAAAAAGCAGAAATGCAACAACAGGATGGCCCGTTCGTCTATCGGTTAGGACGCAAGATTTTCATTCTTGAAAGGGGGGTTCGATTCCCCCACGGGCTACAAGTAAAAAGAATAAAGAACTAAAAAAATAGATTAGTCGAAATGGCAAATCACAAATCATCACTGAAGAGAATCAGACAAGAAGAGACAAGAAGACTTCATAACAGATATTATGGTAAGACCATGAGAAATGCTGTTAGAAAACTTCGTGCAACTACTGACAAGACAGAAGCTGTTGCAATGTATCCTGGCATCACTAAGATGTTGGACAAGTTAGCTAAAACAAATGTTATCCACAAAAACAAAGCTAACAATCTGAAATCTAAGCTGGCTCTTTACATCAACAAGCTCGCTTAATAATAGAAAAACAACAATTCTATATAGCATTCAGGCTGAACTTTTAAGTTCGGCCTTTTGTGTTTATAAACCACTGAATATCAGAATACTTTCCCATTCACTAATTCCGCTTTTATTCTACATTTTTCACCTCCGAAACTTCGCCAACTCGACAATTTTCACTATATTTGCTCTGTTATTATAACTTAGAAAGGCAATTATGAGCGAAGAACAAATCACTCCCAATAACGGGTCTTATTCTGCGGATAGCATCCAGGTATTGGAAGGTCTTGAAGCAGTGAGAAAACGCCCTGCGATGTACATCGGTGACATCAGTATAAAGGGACTTCACCACTTGGTATACGAAATCGTTGATAACTCCATTGACGAGGCACTGGCCGGGTATTGCGACCACATCGAAGTGACAATCAACGAAGATAATTCAATCACCGTACAGGACAACGGACGTGGTATTCCGGTCGACTATCATGAAAAAGAAAAGAAGTCGGCACTGGAAGTAGCGATGACCGTTCTGCACGCCGGAGGTAAGTTCGACAAAGGGTCGTATAAAGTTTCCGGAGGTTTGCACGGTGTAGGTATGTCTTGCGTAAATGCACTGTCAACACACATGACTACACAGGTATTCCGCAATGGTAAAATCTATCAGCAGGAATATGAAATCGGTAAGCCGCTTTATTCTGTGAAAGAAGTGGGGGTATCGGATATTACAGGAACCCGCCAACAATTTTGGCCCGATGATACAATCTTTACCGAAACGGTGTATGATTATAAAATACTGGCTTCACGTCTGCGTGAGTTGGCATACCTGAATGCAGGTCTCCGCATTTCACTGACCGACCGTCGGGTAGTGAATGAAGAAGACGGCAGCTTCAAGAGTGAAGTATTCTATTCCGAAGAAGGGCTGAGAGAGTTTGTACGCTTCATCGAGTCTTCACGTGAACACTTGATCAACGACGTTATCTATCTGAACTCTGAGAAGCAGGGAATACCTATTGAAATAGCCATCATGTACAATACAGGATTCTCCGAAAATGTACATTCCTATGTCAATAATATCAATACAATCGAAGGAGGTACGCATCTTGCCGGTTTCCGCCGTGCACTGACCCGTACGCTGAAGAAGTACGCCGAAGACAGCAAGATGCTGGAAAAGGTGAAAGTTGAAATCTCGGGAGACGACTTCCGCGAAGGTCTGACTGCCGTTATTTCCGTTAAAGTAGCCGAACCACAGTTCGAAGGACAGACCAAAACGAAGTTGGGTAACAACGAAGTAATGGGTGCCGTAGACCAGGCTGTCGGTGAAGTACTGGCCTACTATCTGGAAGAACATCCAAAGGAGGCAAAAACAATTGTAGACAAGGTGATTCTGGCTGCCACAGCACGCCACGCAGCAAGAAAAGCCCGTGAAATGGTACAACGCAAATCTCCGATGTCCGGAGGCGGTCTGCCGGGTAAACTGGCCGACTGTTCGGATAAAGACCCCTCAAAATGCGAATTGTTCCTCGTCGAGGGAGACTCGGCAGGTGGTACTGCCAAGCAAGGACGTAACCGTATGTTCCAGGCCATCCTTCCGCTACGCGGTAAGATTCTGAACGTCGAAAAAGCGATGTATCACAAAGCACTGGAAAGCGATGAAATCCGCAATATATATACGGCACTGGGTGTCACTATCGGAACAGAAGACGACAGCAAAGAGGCTAACATCGAAAAGCTGCGCTATCACAAGATTATCATCATGACCGATGCCGACGTCGATGGTTCTCACATCGACACACTGATCATGACATTCTTCTTCCGTTATATGCCACAGATTATTCAGAACGGTTATCTGTACATCGCTACTCCCCCACTCTACCTCTGCAAAAAGGGTAAAGTAGAAGAGTATTGCTGGACAGACGCGCAACGCCAGAAGTTTATCGATACCTATGGCGGTGGTCTGGAAAATGCGGTTCATACACAGCGTTACAAAGGTTTGGGTGAAATGAACGCCCAGCAGTTGTGGGAAACAACTATGGATCCCGACAACCGTATGCTGAAGCAAGTAAACATCGATAATGCCGCTGAAGCCGATTACATCTTCTCCATGCTAATGGGTGAAGACGTAGGTCCGCGCCGCGAGTTTATCGAAGAGAATGCAACATATGCGAATATCGATACATAATTTTAATATTACGTTTTTATAAACCAACCTCACATCTTACAACGAAGAAGCGTCGGCAAGCGAAGGAAAATCCTCCGTACCGGCGCTTTTCTATGTCTTAATAAAACCTAACAGTTAAATCTTTTTCCGGTCAAAATCACTATCTTGCCGAAAATGAAGGAGGACACTTATGAAAACGACTACCCCAAATCCTGTATTTGCCAAGATCAGACTCTATCTCAGAATCCTGGCATCCTGTGTGATTGTCACTTGCCTGTTCCTGATTATTATCCATCCGGAGGCATGGATTACCCCGGCTTGCATTATCGTAGCTATGATCTGCCTGTTATTTCTTCTGATACGATCCAAACGCAAAGAGTCGAGGAAATGAAAGAAATATCAGATCATATCATGCGCCTTTAATTCCTTCACTGCGACTTCCAGTTCCTGGTACCACTTCTCGCCGAATTTACGGATCAGAGGTTCTTTCAAGAATTGGTAGACAGCCACGTTTTCTTTTTTCCCCAGCAACACAGCCGCTTTACACACATCCCAACGATGATAGTTCACCGCCTTATAAGGTCCGTAATCTCCAATCCGAATGGGATAGAGATGGCATGATACCGGTTTGTAAAAGTCCGTCTTGCCATCCCGATAAGCCTTTTCGATGGCACAGTAACAACATCCTTTCTCGTCATAGCAAGTAAAGACGCAATCCTTATTATTAACAATAGAAGTCACCAGATCACCTTCCTGATCCGTGTATACCACTCCTTGCTTCTCAATGACAGCACGCGCTTCCGGCGACAGTTCCTCCCAGATTATCGGCAGAACCTCTTCCAGCTTTTCCACTTCATCCAATTCCACAGGTGCCCCTGCATCCCCTTCAATGCAACATTCGCCCTTACAGGCGTCCAGATTGCAAAGGAATTTTTCCCGAAGGACATCGAAGCTCACTACTACATCTTCTATCTGAATCATAAAACTTATGTGAGACAAAAAGGGCGGAGTATACCCCCGCCCCTTTGGTTATAGCATTCTAAATTACTTAATCAAAATCTGACCGTTCATATCAGCCGGAGCTTCCAGCCCCATGATTTTCAGGATAGTCGGAGCCACATCAGCCAGGCGACCGTCTTCTACTTTCGCAGCTTTGTTTTCGGTTACGTACACACAAGGAACCGGATTCAGAGAGTGAGCCGTATTCGGAGTGCCGTCTTCGTTCAAGGCACGGTCAGCATTACCGTGGTCGGCGATGATGATAGCTTCGTAATCCTGTGCCTTAGCAGCTTCGATTACGTCTTTCACGCAAGCGTCAACAGCCACAACAGCCTTCTCGATTGCTTCGTAGATACCGGTATGACCAACCATGTCACCGTTAGCGAAGTTCACCACGATGAAATCATATTTGTTTTCGTTGATGGCGTCTACCAGTTTATCCTTCACTTCGTAAGCGCTCATTTCCGGTTTCAGGTCGTAAGTGGCTACTTTCGGAGATGGAACAAGGATACGGTCTTCGTTGTCGAACGGAGTTTCACGACCACCGTTGAAGAAGAAAGTAACGTGAGCATATTTCTCTGTTTCAGCGATATGGAGCTGGTTAAGTCCTTTGGAAGCGATGTATTCGCCCAGTGTGTTGGCAACGTTTTCCTTGTCGAACAGGATATGAACACCTTTGAAGGATGCATCATACGGAGTCATGCAGTAATATTGCAGTCCCGGAATCGTATGCATACCTGCTTCCGGCATATCTTGCTGAGTCAGTACGACAGTCAGTTCTTTAGCACGGTCGTTACGGTAGTTGAAGAAGATAACGACATCACCTTCTTTGATGGTTCCGTCGCAGCTGGCGTTTACAATCGGCTTGATGAATTCGTCCGTTACACCTTCATCGTAAGATTCCTGCATAGCCTGAACCATATCGGTAGCTTTCTTACCCTGGCCGTTTACCAGCAGGTCATAGGCTTCCTTCACACGTTCCCAACGTTTGTCACGGTCCATAGCATAATAACGTCCGATGATAGAAGCGATCTTGCCTGCCGATTTCTCGCAGTGTGCAGAAAGTTCTTCGATAAATCCCTTGCCACTCTTCGGGTCAGTGTCACGACCGTCCATGAAGCAGTGGATGAATGTATTGTCGATGCCGTATTCTTTGGAGATGTCGCAAAGTTTGAAAAGATGAACCATTGAGCTGTGTACGCCACCGTTGGAAGTCAGTCCCATGAAATGAACGCTCTTTCCGTTTTCTTTCGCGTAAGAGAAAGCAGAAACGATTTCGGGGTTCTGCAGGATGCTGTTGTCAGCACATGCGCGGTTGATTTTCACCAAATCCTGATAAACCACACGTCCGGCACCAATGTTGAGGTGACCTACTTCCGAGTTACCCATCTGTCCGTCGGGCAAACCTACGTTCTCACCACTTGCCTGAAGTTGGGAATGAGGATAATTGTTCATCAGATAATCCCAGTAAGGAGTGGGAGTGTTGAAGATTACGTCGTCTTTCTTTTGGTCGCCTAGTCCCCAACCATCGAGGATCATTAAAAGGGCTTTCTTACTCATAATATTTCAATATTTAAATTATCACTCTGATTTTCGGGTGCAAAGGTACAAAAAAGATGATTACGTAAACGTTTAATCTATGTTAAGTTAAAGGGGAAAAAGAGAGGGAGCGATGGATATTTTTCTTTCTTTGTATAGGGAACTACTAAACGCATTTATTCAAAATTTAATATTATGAAAACGATTCTACTCTGCATGATGCTCATGCTGTCGGGTATGCTCACAGCACAAACCGTCGACAATCCGCCATTCAAAGCCCGTTCGGGAAGTATTGGTAACATCACCCGTATAGAACGCACGCCCGATGGCACTCGTGTTTATATTCACGCCATCTTCCGTCCGCACTGGTGGATAAAGGAAGAAGGAGACAGTTATCTGGAAGATGCAGCCACCGGCAAGAAATATCAGTTCAAGAGTGCGGAAGGCATTGAGCTCAATAAGGAAGTGTATATGCCCGATTCGGGCGAGATGGACTATGTGCTCGTTTTCGAAGCCCTGCCGGAAGAGACGCAGGTCATCCATCTCCTTAGTCCGAGCGATACGGAAGGAAATACGTATGACATATCTTTAGTACCGTCCTCCGACAAAAACGTTTCGCCGTTGACGGCAATCAAGGGAAACTGGTTCAAGGCAGACGACTTGAACGCCTGGGAATACGGCATCTACGATTCTGTCACGATTATGGACAACCGGATATTTACCAACGAAAACATCCGTAAGAAAGGGAAGCGGGTGGAAATCACCGTCAAGGACAAGCAGAATGGAGACATACGCACCCTGCTGGTGACTCCGCAGAAAGACGGAAGCTGCCAGATACAAGTGAATGGAGAAAAGAATCAGCTGTATACCCGGCAAAGGGGAGCTACCAAGACAATCGCTGCCGACACAGGCTTTCAGCAGTTCTTCCACACAGACACCACCTGTCTGCAAGGGTATATCGACGGCTATGACCGCCGGCTGGGATTTGACACCGGACTCATCTATCTATCCAACCATATTACCCGCCAGGACTACCCGACTGTGATTCAGATAGACGAAGACGGCAGCTTCCTGTGCAAGTTTGTCATCAAGCATCCTGTGGAACAGTCCGTTACGCTTGACAATAACTGGATTCCATTCTATATCGAGCCCGGACAGACGCTTACCATGTATATCGACTGGGAAGCATTGCTGGCACGCAGCCGTGCACGCGACTATTATTTCCCGATCAAGAATACAGCCTACATGGGTCCGTCGGCTTCCATCTCCTATCTGCTGAAGGAATTCAAGGCGCTGATCCCCTACCGTTACGATGATTTATCCAACGCGCGCAACAAACTGACTCCCAGCCAATATCAGGAGCACATGAAGCCGATTGTCGCCCGATGGGAGCATACAGCCGATTCACTTATTCAGATTTGCCACCCATCGGCAAAGGCTGCCCGTCTGATCAAGAATAAGGCAGACCTGCAGGCAGGAGGCTTATTCTTCGACTTTCTGATGAGCAGAGATTATTATGCGAAGCAGGATACAGCCAACCAAGCCTTGAAAGTGAAAGAAGAAGATTCTTATTACGACTTCTTGAAGAAGATGCCGCTGAATGATGAAACAGTGCTCGCCGATGCCAATGCCAGCTCTTTTATCAACCGGTTTGAATATATGGACGCCTTCAGAACAGCCTATAATTATTATGCACCGGAGCCAAAGGATACTATCTCTTACACGTATCCGGAAGAATCGCTTCTCGCTTTCCTTAAAGAGAAAGGAGTAAAACTGAATACAGAACAGGAGGCAATCAGACTGAAACAGGAGAAACTGGCAGGAACAACCGTCAGAATCCCCTTAAAAGAACTTCAAAAAGAGAATGACAAGGTGAAAGGCTTATACGGAAAAGAAGAAAAACTGGTCCTGGAGTACATCGACAAGCAGTATAAAAACAAGCAGTCAGAGCAAGACATGGACAGAAACTTTATCTCGATGGAACAAAAAACCAGTCATAAGAAAGACAGCATTCTTGCCCGGCTATATGATGTGCCCGATCCTTTGCTTTGGCAAATAGCCAAAGTCCGCAACCTGGGTTTCAGCCTGCAGAATATCAAGACACGTTCCATTGCCCGTGAGTATGTGGACAGTATCAAGCAAAAGCTCACTCACCCACAATTGGCAGAAGAGGCCGAATATCTGTTCGCCAAAACGCATCCGAAGGAAAAAGTCAATTCCTATCAACTTCCGGAAGGCAAAGCCACCAACGTTTTCCGCAACATTATTAAGAATCATCCGGGAAAAGTCCTGTTCGTCGACTTCTGGGCAACGACCTGCGGACCTTGTCGCGCAGGAATAGAAGCGACGGCAGACCTGCGCAAAAAATACAAAGATCATCCGGAGTTCGAGTTCATCTATATCACCGGACAGAAAGACTCACCAGCCGGTGCATATAAGCAATACGTGGAAAAGAATCTGAAAGGAGAAGCCAGCTATTATGTCACCGACTCAGAGTTCAATTATCTGCGCCAACTTTTCCGCTTCAACGGCATTCCGCACTATGAACTTGTGCTAAAAGACGGCAGTATCTCCAAGGAAGAACTGGGGACGCATAGAATCAGAAAGTATTTGGAGGAGCACTTCCCCGTTTCCGGGTCTGCCGGACAGGGAGAAAATGCTCAGTAATCCCGGCTGAACCTAAGTGGAACACATTGATAGCGAAGCATCTCTTCTTCAGTTTATACTAAGAGGAGATGCTTCGACAAGTTCAGCATGACAAATACTCTCTAGAAATAAATGCTTTTCTATTGTCACTTATCACCTTTCGAAGATAACAAACTGATAATAAACACACTTCGGGTGATAATAGCTGGTGATAATAGCTGGTGACAATAGGGTGATAATAAGGTGATAATAGCCGTAAATCATGCTTTTTATTGTCACTTTACCCCTATTTCACGACTTATTACCTGTCACTTCCTCCCCATCTTATTACCTATTACTTATTACCTGTTACTTATTACCTATCACGCCTCATCCGAGCCTTGTCCTTATACAACAAATACCATAAGCTACCAATGCTTTTAGCTCATCATGCCTTTATACTTCCATTAAGCTACCGACATCTTTACCTGTTCACGGCCGTGACAAGACCTGATCACATCCGTGAGCAGCCTTTACCACGACCGTGAGCAACTCTTACCACGGCCGTGAACAACTAACAATGTCGGCACCTTATCCCAACTTTCCTTATAAGGAAAGTCTACTATGTAAGGAGCTAACGGGAACTTTAGCACTATCTTACAAGTGATTTTACCATAGCCAACCAATGAACTCCCCGCATGCTGAAAGACCATAAACAACAAGAAAATCTAAAAAAAGCGATGCAAAAGACGGAACCTCGGTTAATTTTCCGTACTTTTGTATCGCTTTTAAATTAAATCATAGAAAAATGGACGATTCAAACCCGCGAACGTGCACTTATAGTATTAATTAAAGCGATCAGAGTCATTGAAAACTGATGCCTCTGCTCGTGTAAACAAACGAAAGGAGGCAATAAGATGAGAACATATCTTTATTGTGAAGCTGGCTTTGTGGAAAAACCGCAATGGCTTCCTAACTGCTGGGTAAACGTAGTATGCCCGGACAACGATGACTTTGAGTTTCTGACTAAAACCCTGAATGTACCCGAATCATTTCTAAACGATATAGCCGATACAGACGAACGTCCGCGCACCGACACGGAAGGCAACTGGCTATTGACGATTCTGCGCATCCCGATGCAAAACGGTCAGAACGAAAGTCTTCCCTTCGGTACCGTACCCATCGGCATCATCACCAACAATGAAATCATTGTATCAGTCTGCTACCACAATACAGACCTGCTACCGGACTTCATCGAACACACCCGCCGAAAAGGAATCGAAGTCCGCAACAAACTCGATTTGATTCTCCGGCTGATTTATTCGTCTGCCGTATGGTTTCTGAAATATCTGAAACAGATAAATCTGGATATCAGCGCCGCCGAAAAGGAACTGGAACGCAGTATCCGCAACGAAGACCTGCTCCGTCTGATGAGACTGCAGAAAACACTCGTTTACTTCAACACCTCCATCCGAGGAAATGAAGTAATGATCGGAAAGCTGCAAAGTATCTTTCAGGACACCGACTTTCTGGACAAGGAACTGGTAGAAGACGTGATTATCGAGTTGAAACAGGCATTTAATACCGTAAACATCTACAGCGATATCCTCACCGGAACGATGGACGCCTTTGCCTCCATCATCTCCAACAACGTGAATGCCATCATGAAACGCATGACCAGCCTTTCCATTACGCTGATGATCCCGACATTGATAGCCAGTTTCTACGGGATGAATGTGGATATCCATCTGGAAGAGATGCCGTATGCCTTTGCACTGATTATCCTGTGCTCCGTTGTGCTGTCGACATTAGCGTTTATCGTATTTCGGAAAATCAAGTGGTTCTAATTCAAGCGATTGCAATTCAAGCAGTTCTCAATTTCCCTTTACTTCAGAGACATAAAAAAGCAGCCTGTCATTCTTAAGACCTGAATTCAAGGTCGGCGATGACAGGCTGCACACAATACGTTTTTTGTTCGATAGAGAATATTAAAAAGAGAATGTTTAAGAGAGAGAAATTATTTTATCCTTCTTTATTGGATTTCTTTCCGCCCAACGGCACAGAAATACCAACAAATCCACTTACAGAATTGGTGTTCTTACCTAAGAACATATAGTCAGTTCCGAGGAACACCGGACCCAACTTCAAGCCCAGACCGAATGACTTACCGGCAGACTGAATAGCCGAGTAGCTGAGCGCAACGTTAAGCCAGCTTTTCGGACGATAGTTTGCGGAGAATGTTACTTCTGTCAGCGTTTTCGGTTGCACGAAGCGAGTCGTAGACAATACACCTACTCCGAGTTTGTTCTCAAAGAAGCCGTATTCTGCTCCTACCACAACTGTAGATGCCAGACTAGACTTGCGTGATTTATGTACGTCCTCTGTCTGAAGTTGCAACATTTCATAGTCGAGTACATCACCACCATTTACACGATCCATGTATCCATTAGCATCATTCTGCAAACGGTTGATATTAGATTGAACCGCAATTACAGAACCGTCAATATTATTTGGATCAATACCTGTCAGATAATTATCACCTGCAATATTAATTGCTTCCGGATTAGCAGAAGCTATTTTAGTAGCACCTTTCGACCATTTGACGAATCCTAAGTCTAGAACAGAGGCAGACACTGTCAGATTATCCATAATTTTATAAGAAGCTCCCAAATCAATACCGAAACCATAACCTGCAATACCCAACTTACCACTATCAAAATCAAAGTCGCTGATATAGTCTTGACCGTTTTCTTCTACCAATTCCAGTCCTTTGAAAGAACTTTCTAGATGAGCATCAACTGTCAGCTTTGCATGATAACCTTTAATTTCATTTTGCAAAGCTTCTATCTCTTTCGCAGCCTGTACAGGGTCACTGCTAAACTGAATATTCTGTAATTGGCTGATGCGGGTATCACTCGGAAGATTAGCATTCATCATTACATTGTTGATCTTCAGATTCATATTACCGATACCCAGCAATACTTTCACCTTACCACCGACTGTCAAACGGTTATTGATCTGACGCGCATACCCTAAACCAACTTCACCATAAGCGTTAATATCCAGTTTCTGACCGCTGATATCGTAATTGCTGTTTCTCCAGTTATCTTCAAGCGCATCCATCTCATTCAGGAAAGTAAACATGGAACGGGTAAGGCTTGCACCTATATCCGCACGAACACCTACGTTGAATGACCAGAAGTTCTTTCCTTTATACCATCCGGCAGAAAGAATCTCCGTGCTTACGTTTACATTTAAGTTGTTTTTATCTTTCAGACGGCTGAGGAAATCGGGATTAGAGTAGAAATTGTCGCTATCGTCAATAATGTCGATAATATCCTGATAACCCAATGAAGTGGACCCGACAGTAGCATTGACCGATCCCAATACCGGAATATTAAAATACCCCTGAGTCGGAATCAGAGCCGGATTCAATTGTTGCCGATAATGAGTACCTTCCATAAAATAAGAAGTACGTAAAAACTGCGCATTGGCAGGTAAAACAAAACCCATCATAAGAAGTAAAGCCCCCATCAACTTCTTAGATGCATAAAGTCTGCTTGTTGTCATGATTTTATCTTTTTTTAATTCTTGTTATCGAATGCAAATATATAGCATTTAAGTAACAAATAAAAGCACAAGTCAACACTTTTTTAGCATAAACCGAACATTTTCATGGCTATTTGGAGAAAATTCGTGCTTATTCTGCAAAAATATGTAGAAAGTGAAACAAAAGACAATATCAGAAATTCAGGTTCAACTGCCCGTCACCAAGCAGATTGAAGGTCATTCGGTGGTAGGGAGTCGTTCCACGTTCGGCGATGGCGGCACGATGTTTTTTAGTCGGGTATCCTTTATTCTTATTCCAGTCATAAAACGGATATTCTTCGTGAAGACGATTCATATAATCATCTCTGTAGGTTTTAGCCAGTATAGAAGCGGCGGCTATCGAGAGGTATTTACCGTCTCCTTTTATCACGGTAGTATGAGGAATGTCAGGATATTTATTGAAACGGTTTCCGTCGATCAGCAAATGCTGAGGACGGACAGAGAGCTGATCGACAGCCCGGTGCATCGCCAGAAAGGAGGCGCGGAGAATATTTATCTCGTCTATCTCTTCGGGCGACACCACTCCTACCGCCCATGCCAGCGCTTCTTTCTCTATCACTTCACGAAGTGCGTAGCGTTGCTTCTCGGTCAGTTGCTTCGAATCATTCAGCAACTCATTCTTGAAATCTCTAGGAAGAATGACGGCGGCAGCATACACTGATCCTGCCAGGCAACCGCGGCCGGCCTCATCGCAGCCGGCCTCTATCAGGTCTTTATTTAAGTAAGGTAGTAGCATACTTATTCTTTTTTTTATCTGCCACAAAGATAAAGGAAATAAAAAAGGAGACCTCATCCAAGGTCCCCTTTTTCCGTCATTCATTCACACAAACAAACAATTGTTCCCCAAATATATTCTACCGGTTCACAGCCCTAGCGACCGGAACCATCACCCTACCATTCGTTTTACAGATTTTGTTCGTTGATAACATCAGCCTTTCCCCTTAGCCATTATGATAGATTTCTTCCATTTCCCCTTTATAACTTATAATATATCGTCTTGCAAAAGTATCTAAATAATAAGAGACGAGAAAATGGCTTTGAGCGAGTATTTGCATGAAATGCCCCGAAACAGGATTATCTGCCGGAAAAAAGTGATTAAGTGCGCAAAAAAGGTGTTTACCCGGTTCTATATAATCAGAAGGCGATAAGCGGACTTATCTCCGGCTATCGCCCTCTTCAATAAACAAACCTTCTTTTAGTTAAAACAAACTCCAGGCGACGGTAAGCCCTGCCATCACAATGGCTACCATGCTCATAAGTTTGATTAAAATATTCAGACTCGGGCCGGAAGTATCCTTAAACGGGTCGCCCACAGTATCGCCTACTACGGTTGCCTTATGCACTTCACCGCCTTTGCCTCCAAAGTTCCCCTCTTCTACATATTTCTTCGCATTATCCCACGCACCGCCTGCATTGGCCATAAAGATAGCCAGCACAAAACCTGTGCTCAAACCGCCGATCAACAGTCCCAGTACTCCGGTCACTCCGAAGATTAATCCGGTAGCGATAGGCGCAAGGATAGCAATCAGCGACGGAATCACCATTTCGCGCTGCGCACCCTTGGTTGAGATAGCCACACAACGTTCATAATCCGGCTCGGCTTCTCCTGTCAGAATGCCTTTAATCTCACGGAACTGACGACGCACCTCATCCACCATGTGTCCGGCTGCGCGGCCGACCGCATTCATCGTCAGTCCACAGAACAGGAACGCCATCATCGAACCGAGGAACATACCGGAAAGAACTTTGGGATTCATCAGCGTCACGTCGTAATAGTTCATGAAATCGACAAAGGTAGCATTGGCGGTAGAGACGACATCGCCGTTCGGCATACTCAGGTCTATTGTCCCCAAACGGGTCAGACCGATACGGATTTCTTCGATATAGGATGCCAGCAAAGCCAGTCCGGTCAATGCAGCGGAACCGATAGCAAAACCTTTTCCGGTTGCCGCGGTTGTATTTCCCAAAGAGTCGAGCGCATCGGTACGCTTGCGGACTTCGGCACCCAGACCGGCCATTTCGGCATTACCGCCTGCATTATCAGCAATCGGGCCGTAAGCGTCCGTAGCCAGTGTGATTCCTAATGTGGACAGCATACCGACAGCGGCAATACCGATACCGTAGAGCCCCATACCCACATTGGAGAAATCGAAACCGGAAGCAAGCAGGAAGGAGGCAATGATGCCCACCACCACCGCAATCACGGGAATAGCCGTAGAAAGCATACCCAGACCGATACCGGAAATAATGACGGTGGCAGGTCCGGTCTTTCCGCTTTCACTCAGTTTCTGAGTGGGGCGATACGACTGGGAAGTATAATATTCGGTAGAACGTCCGATCACAATGCCGACCAACAGGCCGACTACGACAGCGCATGAAATCCAAATCCAGTTGTCCAACTGCAAGAGCCACAGGATTAAGAAGGTAGCAGCCACAATCAGCACGGAACTCAGGTTTGTTCCGAATGCCAGCGAGCCGAGCAAATCTTTCATCGTCGCATTTTCTTTGGTGCGCACGGAGAAGATACCGATAATGGAAAGCAGAATACCTACCGCAGCAATCAGCATCGGGGCAATAACCGCTTTGAACTGCATGACCGTATCTGCCGAATGTATAAAGGCGGCAGCACCCAATGCGGCAGTCGCCAGGATAGAACCGCAATAAGATTCGTACAAGTCGGCTCCCATACCTGCCACGTCGCCTACGTTATCGCCTACATTATCGGCAATGGTGGCAGGGTTTCGCGGATCGTCTTCGGGAATTCCGGCTTCTACCTTACCCACAAGGTCGGCGCCTACGTCGGCAGCTTTTGTATATATACCGCCACCTACACGGGCAAAGAGCGCCTGTGTGGAAGCTCCCATACCGAACGTCAGCATCGTGGTAGTGATTACGCAAAGTTTATGAGTCGGTGTCAGTGCGTCGGCGGGAATCACCGCGTTCAGCAACAGATACCAGAAAGATATATCGAGCAACCCCAGTCCGACTACAACGAGTCCCATTACCGCACCACTGCGGAAAGCGATTCTCAGTCCGGAGTTCAATGAATTGCGTGCCGCATTCGCCGTACGTGCCGAAGCATAGGTTGCCGTCTTCATACCCAGGAAACCGGAAAGACCGGAGAAGAAACCACCCGTCAGGAAAGCTATGGGAACCCACGCATTCTGAACATGAAAGCCATAAGCCATAATTGAAAACAAAATAACCAGCCCAAGGAAAACACAACCTACAATCTTGTACTGTTGTTTCAGATAAGACATAGCTCCCTTGCGTACCGCAGCGGCTATTTTTATCATTTGGGGAGTACCTTCACTCTCTTTCATCATCTGCTTATGGAAGTAATAAGCAAAACAGAGGGCTAACACTGAAGCGACCGGAACCAGCCAGAAAAGAATGCTATCCATAGAATTAATTATTAAAGGGTTTTATGGAGGCTAAAAGTATGGAAATCAAACGAAAAAAGCAAGCAAAAAAGGAAAAAAATCCGACTTGCCGATTGATGCGGTATCTCTCAATGAAGCGAAAGGAAGACAAGTAGAAAAGTCCTTTGAGAATCCTACAGAAGAGTATCAGGCCAACAACTCGTTAGTTAATTTTTAGTCTAATTACGTTAATCGTTAACAAACCCATTATTTCTATTAAACCATGTTATAAAGAGCCGCACTTTGCCCCGAAAATTTGGAGATAGCCGAAAAGTCCCTATCTTTGTAGTGTGTTTTTCATAGTATTAGATTTAAGGTTAACAAAAGATTGGCTGTCTGGGATAGATAGCCTTTTTTTATGCCTTTTTCTGCATAAACTCCGTAGGAGTCACCCCAAACTGTTTCTGGAATATCTTGGCAAAGTATGAAGGAGACTGGAAACCTACCCGGTCACATATCTCATTGATGCGTAATTCTCCTTCCTGCAAGAGTTCTGCCGCACGCTTTAAGCGGATGACCCGAATAAAATCAAGCGGAGAAAGGTCTGTCAATGCCTTTATTTTCCGATGAAGGCTGGACCGGGACATATTCATGGCGGCAGCCAGTGCTTCCACATTATAGTTCGCATCCGTAAGATTCTCACGTACCCTAGTGATGAGTTGCGACATCAGTTGTTCATCGGCACGTGTCATGGCATCTCCCTGCGGGGTGCAGGCGCCATAAGTAATCTGATTAATGAATCTCTCGTGCGTACGATGCGCTTCACGCTCACGGGCTAACTCTGCAAGCAGTTGCTGTTCACGTATCTTCTGCACTTCCCGTCGCCGATAAGTGCGGAGAGTCAGCACGAAGCTGCCGGACAGGAGAATGATATATATCAGATATGCCCATACCGTACGCCACCAGGGAGGAAGGATTTGTACGGACAGAGTCGCTTCCTCTTGATTCCAGACGCCGTCGTTATTACTCCCGCGCACGCGGAATATATAATCTCCCGGAGGAAGCTGGGCATAGGAGGCGGTATGTGCATCGGAGGTATAGTTCCAGTCATCGTCAATGCCTTCCATCTTGTAGGCATAGCGGTTGGCTCCCGGTGAAGTATAGCTCAATGCGACAAAGTCAAAGCTGACGTTAGAACGGTAGGGCAATCGCATTCCTTCGGGCTTCAAAGGTATTTCCCTCCCTTGCACCTTGATACGGGTGATATACACGGGCGGTACAAACGTATTTCGATGTATCTGATCCGGATTAAAAGAGACTAATCCGTTGATGGTTCCCATCCAGATCGTGCCGTTGCCGGCAGCCAATGCCGATTTGTAGTTGAACTGATTGTCAGGAAGACCGTCGTTTCGGGTAAAGACGTGCAGGCTGTCCGTCTCCGGATACAGACAGACCAGTCCACGGTCGGTACCGAACCAGATACGGTGCTGCCGATCTTCTACCGCCTTGTAGGTTACATTGTCAGGGAGGCCGTCCGCCTTCGTATAGGTACGGAAAGTTCCTGTTTGGGGGCTAAAGCATGAAAGTCCGCCACGGTCGGTGGAAAACCAGAGAAAACCTTGGCTGTCTTCCGAAATTCCGGTCACTTCGTTGGTGCCGATGGAAGTGCTGTCTCCTTCTATATGCAGATAGTTCACCGTTTCGTCCGTTTGCGGTTGATAGCGGAAGACTCCGTTGCCCATAGTCGCCACCCATATATTCCCTTCTTTGTCTTCAAGAATATCGCGCATAAAGGCATAGCCGAACTGTTTCATTTCTTCAAATGTCCGTCCCCCGTCGGCAGAACGGAAGATATTCCAGCCATCTCCCAGCCAGATTGTTCCCTGACGGTCACGATGCAAGGCGTAGACGGTTCCTTCGCTGATACCCATTTGTTCCGGACGCATTGTCTGTACACGTCCTTTGAAAGCAATGCTGCCGGAAAGGGCGGATACGGCCGGTGTAATCAAGTCGATTCCTCCTTTAAAGTAGCCTGCACCGATCAAATCGTCAGAGGTGAATAAACTTAAAACATTCTGCCGGTCTGCGGATTCGGGAATAGTGGTGAACAGCCTTGTCTCCGGATTCCAATAACAGACACCGCCATCCTGCGTACTAACCCAAATCGTTCCATCTTTCCCTTCGCCCAGTTCGCTGATACGTCTGCCGCTGACTGAACCGGGCTTGCCATCCGGCAGGTAAATAGAAAAGTCAAGTGTACGGACAGGCAGATAGCTTGCTCCTCCAAACTGTGTACAAATCCACGTCCCGCCTTCACGGTCACGATAGATTTTATCTACGATTGCATCACTGAGTCCATAAGCTCCTCCCGCATCTGCCGGAATATGCCGGACGGTATTCTCCCGTTCGTTGATGACGTAAACTCCATCTTGCGTACCGACCCAAAGATCATCGTCCAGACAAACGACATAGCGAATTATCTTACGGTGTACCGCCGGTGCAGGGAAGATACTGACTTCGCCTGTCTTCTTATCAAATCGTTTCAGTTCCTCCTCGTGTACTCCGACAATCAGTTCATCTCCATAATCACAGAGTGTGAAGATGAAATCATCCTTCAATGCCTCCTTTGCACAAGCTTCGAAAGTATCTTGTGCGGGACAATAACGGAAAATACTTGCTCCGTTGGTTCCCACCCATAGCGTTCCCTCCTTGTCGATGCAGATCGACTGCGGGAAATTCTTGCTCTTATCGCTGCCGGGAAGAAGTATGTAGCGGAATAACTTCTTCGTGGGAACGTGATAACGGTATACTCCCAGATTGGGTACGTTCACCCATATATTGCCGGAAGGATCGGACAGAATATCTTCCACCCATTGCCCGCTGATTTGTTCGCCCTTGTCAGTCTTTGCATCAAAAAAGGAGAACTTTCCGGTCGATAAGTCCTGAATATAGACTCCGTTGTCCGTTCCCACCCAAAGTTGGCGCCGGTCGTCTTCATATAGTGCGGAGATCACCTGATTGCCATGCCCCGAAACCTCATCGAAGCAAGGATATACCTGCATCGAAACGCCGTCATAACGGTTCAGCCCATTGCGTGTGCCCAGCCAGATAAATCCGTAACTATCCTGAATGATTGATTTGACATGACTATTGGAAAGCCCGTTCACACCATTGATATGTATAAAGTTGTATTGTTCCGTCGCAAAGGAGGACGGAATAAAGAAACAGACTGACAGAAGGAAAAATAGGAGTCCTTTTTTCATATATGGATATTAGATGCCTACAAATATAGTTTTTTTCGTGTAAAAAGCAGATGATGAATGAAACATTTGTTGCAACCTATACTACAAATGTAGCGATTCCAACGTGCCGTCCGGCATTTGCAACATCTCTTGCACATCTTGACAAACGGGTATATAGCCACCTGTACCGCTACCGCCTACCTTTGCTTCCGTCAATACGACACACCCTGTGAACGAATAAAATCTTTAAATTAATATCGACATGAAAAGAATAACCTTTAGTTGCCTTGCCGCAGTCATCCTGCTACAACTGATTCCCGTCAACGGAAACGCACGGGACATCCGGAATCAGAAAGAAAAGAACAACCGCACAGAGATAAAGCAGGATACTATCTCTGCCATACACTCCGCCATCCGCCCGGGAAAAGACATTCCCGGGACAGCATCTTCCACCCGAAAATGAACGCAACGTGATGCTGAACGCATCGGATGCCAACAAGCCACGTGAAATCCAAATCGGACTGCCCAGTGAAGACGTTAATGTATACGAGAACGGATTGCCTGCCGTATATTCATCTGCCGTACATAAACTCGCCGCCCACTGGCGAAGTGATTCCAGCCTGGGAGAAGTCGGTCTGCTGTCTCCTTCGGAATCGGCTATCACCACAGGAAACATTGCCTACTCCGTCAACGCTTTCAGCAAACTGGGACAAAAAGACTTCCAAGGAATACTCAACTATCGTGCCAATCATTTCGGTATGCAGAACTTCGATCTGAATGTATCGGGAGGTATCAGCAACCAGTGGCTGTATACTGCCGGCATTTATCAGAACTTCGATCCGGGAAGTTTCGATCTGAAATTCACGAACTATGCCGACCGGACGGAAATCTATCATGCCGGTCTGACGCGCCTCTTCAACGACGGACGCGGAAAAATATCTCTGCTCTACAAACATTCGCGGAGCAGGAATCCCGGCAACTTTGCCAATGCGGCTCCTTTCATCTACGTAGGCGACGGATCGGTCAAGGAAGTGGAAGGATTCAAGCTGGGTACCAACTCGTATGTTCCGCAAAGCGGTTCTTTCCCATACATGGACGTTATGGACGGAAAGATGAAAACATGGAATCTGAATGACGGCAACGAGAACCGTGCCAATGAAGTGGCCCTGATTGCCGACTATCGTTTCAGGAACGATCTGCTATGGAAATTCAATCTGAAATATATGGATGCTCCACGTGCCAACTATGTGGACTTCGGAGGCAGCACCATCAGTGAAGCAACGGCTGCCGATGGTTATACGCTCGCCAATGGTGACGTGTATGAAGGTTTGGCAGAAGGCCGCCGCACCTGGCTGCATGTAGGAAAAGTAAAGAATTTCCTCGTTACCTCCGAACTAAGCAAACGCTTCGGCACCCACGACCTTCGACTGGGAGTTAATGAGTGGTATTATCATCTGGACTATCATTCTTCTTCCCTGCAATGGATGGCAAGTGTACAGGAATACCCGCAACTGCTCCATTCCACTGCCGTTGACCCGCTGGACCCGACACTCAGCAGCCAGCGTGCGCAGACTTACGGCTATAACGAACTCAGCCCCGAATACACCAAAGGATACGAAAACAAACTCGCCCTTTACTTTACGGACAACTGGCAGGTAACTCCCCGATTCAACGTCTACTATGGCGGTCGTCTTGAATACTACCGGATGAGTGCCGACCAAATCTCCGCATCACGCTTCTCCGGATTTCATATCGGCGACTTCAACACTTATAGTAAAGACGAAGAAACCGGAAACATTATTGCCACACCACACAGCATCCAGCCTGCCAAAGTGGTAAAAAACAAACTAAACTACGCCGCTACCCTCCGCATGACCTATAATATGACGAAGCAATTCGGCCTGACAGCCGACGGAACAGTAGCCACCCGTTTCCCACGCATCAACGAATATGCCGGAACAGGTCCCACCGAAGAACAATACAAACGCGTCACCATACCGTTGATCCGGGGCGGACTGTTCTACAAGAACAACTGGCTCAACCTCACTTCCATGGTCACCTACATCTCCAAATCGAATAATATCGACCAGCAGAATCTGACCAAACCGGGAACCAAAGAAGGGAAAACCGTACTGCTGATCTACAACATCAAAACACTGGGATGGACCACTTCTGCCGAAATCGACCCCTTCAAAGGTTTCCACCTGCACGCACTGTTCACTTATCAGAAACCTGTATACAAGAACTACAATGCCAGCGTGACCTTCGACGACGGTGCCCAAATGTCCGTCAATGCCAACGGAATGATAGTTAAAGAAATTCCACAGGTACTCGTCGAACTGGACCCCAGTTATAATATCACGAAAGATTTACGTCTCTGGCTCAGTTTCCGCTATTTCGGAAAGACGTATGCCAACCTTCAGGAAGCTCTTTACTTCAACGGCCGCTGGGAAACGTTCGGAGGTATCAACTGGAACGTAAACAAGCATCTGTCACTGGGGGCAACGGTGATCAACTTCCTGAACCAGAAAGGAGCCAGCGGCACCATCAACGGTTCGGAACTGATCACCAAAGAAGAAGCGGGCAACTATGCAGGACGCTATATGAGCGGAAACTACCTGCGCCCGTTTACTGTCGAATTTAGTGCCGGCATCAAATTCTGAGATTATTGTACATAACTAAATATGATTATCTTTGTGGCTCTTTATGTCCGCAAACTAACTAATACCAATAAACAATCCATTTTACAACCATGAAAAGACTTTTTGTATTACTAACGGCTTTATTCGCTCTGACGCAAATGAACGCCCAAGAGAAAAAGAACATCCGTATCTCTACGGACAACACCGACTTAATCCTTCAGGTAGCCCCCAACGGACGTCTCTATCAGACTTATCTGGGCGATAAACTACTGAACGAACAGGACATCAACCACTTCTCTTATGCCGTAAAAGGTGGCAGTGACGGCAGCGTATCTACCCGCGGCTGGGAAGTTTATCCGGGCTCCGGAGCCGAAGACTACTTTGAACCTGCTGTGGCCATCACCCACCATGACGGTAATCCGAGTTCCATCTTCCGCTATGTATCTTCCGAGCAGAAAGCGGTGGCAGACGGGACGGAAACTGTCATCCATCTGAAAGATGACCAGTATCCGGTTGAAGTGACTTTATTTTATATCGCTTACCCGAAAGAAAACGTCATCAAGACATGGAGCGAAATAAAGCATAATGAAAAGAAGCCCGTCACCCTGTGGCGTTATGCTTCCACCATGCTTTACTTCTCCGACCACAGTTACTACCTGACCGAGTTCAGCAGCGACTGGGCAAAGGAGGCACAGATGAGTTCTCAACAACTACAATTCGGAAAGAAAGTGATCGACACGAAACTGGGCAGCCGCGCCGCCATGCACACTCATCCGTTCTTCGAACTGGGACTGGAACAACCGGCACAGGAAGCGCAAGGCCGTGTAATGTTGGGTACAATCGGATGGACCGGAAACTTCCAATTCACATTCGAAGTAGACAATGTCGGCAATCTGCGTGTGATTCCCGCCATCAATCCGTATGCCTCCAACTACGAACTGAAGCCCAACGAAGTATTCACAACTCCGGAATTTATATTCACCCTGAGCAACAATGGTACAGGCGAAGCCAGCCGAAACCTGCACGCCTGGGCACGCAACTACCAACTGAAAGATGGACAAGGCGACCGCCTTACCCTACTGAACAACTGGGAAAACACTTACTTCAAATTTAACGAAGAACTGCTTGCCGAACTAATGAAGGAAGCCAAACACCTCGGTGTGGATATGTTTCTGCTGGATGACGGCTGGTTCGGCAACAAGTATCCACGCAACGACGACCACGCCGGACTGGGCGACTGGGATGCCATGAAATCCAAACTGCCCGGCGGTATCCCTGCCCTTGTCAAATCAGCCAAAGAAGCCGGAGTCAAGTTTGGTATCTGGATTGAACCTGAAATGGTGAATCCGAAAAGTGAATTGTTCGAAACGCATCCGGACTGGGCTATCACCCTGCCGAACCGTGAGACATATTACTACCGCAACCAGTTGGTTCTTGACCTCAGCAACCCGAAAGTACAAGACTTCGTATTCGGCGTAGTAGACAAGATTCTGACTGAGAATCCGGAAGTGGCATTCTTCAAATGGGACTGTAACTCTCCTATCACCAACGTCTATTCTCCGTATCTGAAGAACAAGCAAGGACAACTTTACATCGATCATGTACGCGGAATTTACAAAGTGCTGGAACGTGTAAAAGCGAAATACCCGAACGTCCCCATGATGCTTTGCTCCGGCGGCGGCGCACGCTGCGACTACGAAGCACTGAAATACTATACTGAATTTTGGTGCAGCGACAATACCGACCCGATAGAACGCCTGTTCATCCAATGGGGATTCTCGCAAATCTTCCCGGCAAAGGCAATGTGCGCACACGTGACCAGCTGGAACAAAAAGACAAGCGTAAAATTCCGTACCGATGTGGCAAGTATGTGCAAACTGGGCTTTGACCTCGGTCTGAAAGAACTGAGCGCCGACGAACTGGCATACTGTCAGGAAGCAGTTGCCAACTGGACACGTCTGAAAAAAGTAATCCTGGACGGCGATCAATACAGACTTGTCTCTCCGTATGACGGAAATCATATGTCGATAATGTATGCTTCGCCCGATAAGAATAAGGCTGTGCTTTATACTTATGATATACACCCACGTTTCGGAGAAAAACTGCTGCCTGTAAAATTGCAGGGATTGGATGCCAAGAAAATGTATAAGGTAAAAGAAATCAACTTGATGCCGAACAGTAAATCCGATCTGGCTGCCAACGAGAAAACTTACTCAGGTGATTATCTGATGAAGGTAGGTATGAATGCTTTCACGACTAATCAGGCTTTTAGCCGGGTGATTGAGCTTACGGCAGAATAACTTCCTATTGCCTTACTCATGCCAAGCCTTTGGCACGCTTGTATGGGCGAAACGGTACCAATGCGGTGGCACAACTGTGCCAAAGGCATGGCACAAGCATTAAGAACAAAAGGGGAAACACCGTTCGTGGTGAATCCCCTTTCTCATACAATAAAACAATCAACTAATCTTCAATCGTTACAGCAGTTCCGTTGGCAGTTACCATCAGCATACTACCGCTGCCTCCTACTGTTTCATAATCCAGATCGACACCGATCACTGCATTGGCTCCTAACTGTGCCGCCTGTGCCTGCATCTCCTGCAAAGCTGTATCTTTTGCCATACGGAGTACTTCTTCATATGCACCGGAACGACCTCCTACAATATCCCGAATACTTGCAAACAAGTCACGGAATACATTAGCACCAATGATTGTCTCTCCGGAAACAATTCCGTAGTACTTTACTATTCGTTTTCCCTCAATGATGGGAGTTGTAGTCACTAACATGATCTTTTTCTTCTTTTTTAGTTGTTTACTATCCTATTAGACGCAGGATATCCCCAAAAGGTTGCAATGTCACCCTAAAAAAATTGCAGCTATACCGCAAATCAATGCGATATAGCTGCCAATTAGAGTTAAAGAGAGAGAGAATTTATAGAAAGCGCGGTCTCACGACCAACTTAATATACCTAAAATGATTTTTATTCTTTCTTATTAGACGCAGGAAACTTCAAATCACTGCACTTCAAAGAGACTTTTTTAGTTAAAGAATAAAAAAAATCGCTATTCTTGCAGGAATAGCGATTAATATCTTTAGAACATCTGGCTGACGCGTTCGATCCCAGCCACTAATGCGTCCACTTCCGATCGTGTATTGTACATGGCAAATGATGCACGTACCGTACCTTCGATTCCGAGCCGTTGCATCAACGGTTGCGCACAATGGTGCCCCGTGCGGACGGCGATACCTAAACGGTCTAACAATGTTCCCAAATCGAAATGGTGAATATCTCCCACCAGAAATGAAATCACCGCTCCCCGATCTGCCGCCTCACCGAAAATACGCATATTGGGTATTTCCTTCAATCGCTTCAGCGCATACATTGTCAGCTCGTGTTCATGAGCAGCGATTTGGTCGAGTCCGATGCCATTAACATAGTCAAGGGCTTTTGCCAGTCCGGTAGTACCGATGTAGTCCGGCGTACCGGCTTCAAACTTGAAAGGCAGTTCGTTGAAGGTAGTCTTTTCAAAAGAGACGTGCTGAATCATTTCTCCTCCTCCTTGATAAGGGGGCATACGATCCAGCCATTCTTCCTTTCCATAAAGCACACCGACGCCTGTCGGCCCATAAACCTTATGTGCGGAGAACACCAGAAAATCGGCATCCAAGTCTTGCACATCCACCTTCATATGGGGGATAGACTGTGCAGCATCCACTAGAAAAGGTACTCCATGCGCATGAGCCGTCGCAATCATTTCCTTGACAGGATTTACGGTTCCCAATACGTTCGACACCTGAACTACACTGACTATCTTTGTACGCTCGGTGAATAACTTTTCATATTCATCCAGCAACAGTTCGCCCTTGTCATTCATCGGAATGACCTTGATGGCAATTCCTTTGCGGGCAGCCAGAAGTTGCCAGGGAACGATATTACTGTGATGCTCCATCACTGAAAGGATCACCTCATCGCCTTCCTGCATAAACTCATCTCCAAAGCTGGAAACAAGCAAATTGATACTTTCCGTCGTACCCCGTGTAAAGACGACCTCATTCGTGCTGCCGGCATTGATAAACTGCCGTACCGTTTCGCGGGAAGCTTCATGCAGTTCCGTTGCCTGCTGGGAAAGGTAATGTACTCCGCGATGCACATTCGCATTCACAGAGTAATACTCATCTACCAGCGCATCCACCACCAGACGAGGTTTCTGAGTCGTCGCACCGTTATCGAAATAAACCAATGGTTTACCATACACCGTACGGCTCAATATCGGAAAGTCTTCACGTATCTTTTGAATATCCATTTTACTTATTCATCATTTACATATTGCACATCCCTGGCACTTGTTCAATTCGCCACGGAAGCGTTTTTCTACCAACAGGTGCAGACGGTCTTTCAATGCATCCAGACGAATCGTATCGATGACTTCATTGACGAATGCAAACATCAGAAGCAAGCGTGCTTCTTTCTCCGCTATTCCGCGTGCACGCATATAGAACAAAGCATTCTCGTCCAACTGGCCCACAGTTGCTCCGTGAGAGCATTTCACATCGTCCGCATAGATTTCAAGCTGCGGCTGCGTGTACATACGCGCATCGCGTGTGGCACAAAGGTTGCGGTTGGTCTGTTGAGAATTTGTATGCTGGGCATCAGGACGTACCAATACCAGTCCGGCAAAAGCACCGGTCGACTGGTCATCAAGCACGTACTTGAATAATTCATTACTGGTACAATTCGGTACTGCATGATCAATGGAGGTATTATTATCCACATGCTGGTTTTTATCAGCGATTGCCATACCGCAAAGATTAATCTCAGCCCCTTCGCCGGCTAGCAGAACTTCTGTTGTATTACGGGTAGTTCCGTTGTGCAGCGTCATGCCATTCAGCAAAACATTGCTGTTTGCTTCCTGCTTCACGTACAGGTTACTGATACGAACCGTACTTGTATGTGTTTCTTCAAGCTCATACATATCGAATACCGCATTCTCTCCGGCAAATACTTCGATCACCTGTGTTGCAAGGAAGTTCACATTATCCATCGCATGATCACAGATCAACAGGCGTGCCTGCGCTCCATCTTCCAGGATGATCAGCACGCGACGGTTCACCATGAAGTTGACATCTGCACGAAGGATATTCACCAGTTGGATAGGCTTCTCTACGATTACGTTCTTCGGAACATAGAAGATGACTCCATCCTGTGCAAAAGCTCGTATTAAAAGCTGTTATGCCATCCTTGGAGGTATCAGCCAGCTTACCGTAGTACTTCTTCACCAGTTCGGGATGTTCCGCAGCGACTTCTTTGAGGCTGCCGAAGATGACGCCTTCCGGCAAATGAGTTTTAGGAAGCGCTTTATTATAAAATGCGTCGTTTACCACAAAATACAAGGCTGTGCTCATATTCGGGACATCGCACTTAAACACTTCGTACGGATTGACCGGAATCTGAAGACGGTTAAGGTTCAGGCCGTAATCAGGCTCGAAATACTTACTTATATCCGTGTATTTATACTTCTCCATCTTACGGGTCGGGAATCCGAGACGCTCAAAATCAGCAAAAGCAGCCGCACGGGGTGCATTCAGCACTTCCGCACTATGCTTGCAGATCATGGCTTCCGTCTGAGAGAAGAGATCTATGTATTGTTGTTCTACATTCATCGTTATTCTCCTACTTCTTTCTTAATCCAATCGTATCCCTTTTCTTCCAGTTCCAAGGCTAGTTCCGGCCCGGCAGTTTTCACAATACGACCTTTATAGAGTACGTGCACTATATCCGGTTTGATATAATCGAGCAGACGCTGATAGTGAGTGATGACGATCGTACTTGTTTCGGGAGTCTTGAGCTTATTCACGCCTTCCGCTACAATACGAAGGGCATCAATATCCAGACCGGAGTCTGTCTCGTCAAGAATGCTCAGACGCGGCTCCAGCATTGCCATCTGGAAGATCTCGTTACGCTTCTTCTCACCACCGGAGAAACCTTCATTCACCGAACGATTGGCAAGTTTATTGTCCAGTTCGACTACGGCACGCTTCTCACGCATCAGTTTCAGAAATTCGCTGGCAGTCAACGCAGGCAGACCTTTATACTTGCGCTGTTCATTGACAGCCGCCCTCATGAAGTTCACCATGCTTACTCCGGGGATTTCTACCGGATACTGGAAACTAAGGAAAATACCTTCATGACTACGGTCTTCCGGACTCAACTCCAGCAGATTCTTGCCATAGAAAGTGACCGAACCTTTTGTCACCTCAAAAGCAGGATTTCCCACCAGAACAGAAGAAAGCGTACTCTTTCCGGAACCGTTCGGCCCCATTATCGCATGTACTTCGCCCGGTTTCACCGTCAGGTTAATACCTTTCAATATCTCTTTGCCATTAATGCTGGCATGCAGGTCTTTTATCTCTAACATAAGCTTATTTATTTTTTATCCCACGCTTCCTTCCAACGAAATAGTAAGCAACTTCTGTGCTTCCACTGCAAACTCCATCGGAAGTTTATTTAATACTTCTTTCGCATATCCGTTAACAATCAGCCCGATAGCATCCTCCGTCGGGATACCCCGCTGATTGCAATAGAATATCTGATCTTCGCTGATCTTGCTGGTAGTCGCCTCATGCTCCACCACAGCCGTCTCATTATGGATATCCATATACGGGAAAGTATGCGCACCACATTTGTCGCCCAGCAGCAAAGAGTCACACTGGCTGTAATTTCGTGCATTATCGGCTTTTTCAGCTACACGTACCAGTCCGCGATAAGAGTTCTCGCTATGTCCGGCAGAGATACCTTTGCTGACAATCGTGCTGCGGGTATTCTTTCCCAGATGAATCATTTTTGTTCCGGTATCTGCCTGCTGATAATTATTTGTCACAGCTACAGAATAAAACTCAGCCGTCGAATTATCGCCTGTCAATATGCAGGAAGGGTACTTCCACGTGATAGCCGAACCGGTTTCCACCTGTGTCCAGGACAGTTTGCTGTCCACCCCTTTGCAGTTGCCGCGTTTCGTCACAAAGTTGTAGACTCCACCTTTACCTTCGGCATCACCCGGATACCAGTTCTGAACCGTACTGTATTTCACTTCTGCACGATCATGTACCACAATCTCCACGATAGCCGCATGCAACTGATTTTCATCACGCATCGGTGCGGTACATCCCTCCAGATAAGATACATACGAATCGTCGTCCGCCACAATCAGCGTACGTTCAAACTGTCCCGTATTACGGGCATTGATACGGAAATAGGTAGAAAGCTCCATCGGGCAGCGTACTCCCTTCGGTATGTAAACGAAAGAACCGTCAGAGAACACGGCCGAGTTCAAAGCAGCAAAGAAGTTATCCCGATAGCCTACTACCGAGCCCATATACTTCTTCACAAGGTCCGGATGTTCCCGTACCGCTTCACTAAAAGAGCAGAATATAATGCCTTTCTCCATCAGTGTCTCTTTGAAAGTAGTCTTTACAGATACCGAGTCCATCACTGCATCCACAGCCATTCCGCTCAATGCCATCTGTTCTTCCAAAGGAATCCCCAGTTTATTGAATGTCTTTATCAGTTCCGGATCTACTTCATCCATACTCTTCGGTCCTTCTTTCTTCTTCGTCGGATCGGCATAGTACGAAATTGCCTGATAATCAATCTCCGGAATACGGAGATGTGCCCAAGTCGGCATTTCCAGCGTCAGCCAATGGCGATACGCTTTCAGTCGGAACTCCAGCAGCCATTCGGGTTCATCTTTTTTCGATGAAATCAGACGAACTACATCTTCGTTGAGTCCACGCTCAATAACATCGGTGTGTACTTCCGTGGTGAAGCCATATTTATACTTCTCCTGCGTCAGTTCCTTTACATATTTATTGGGTTCTTCTTGTTGCATCTTTATTATCTAATATATATTGTTGCGTTATATTCTTAGCAGCAGGGAAAAAGATTCCCGCAAACGTTTCCATAGGATAATATAACAATGATTCGCTCTTTTTTGTTGCACTAATTAACTTATTATCGCTATCGATAAACTCTATCACACAGATCACAAGGCTCGTTAACAACAGAAATTTGAGTGCTCCCAATCCACTTCCCAGCCAACGGTTCAGCCACCCCAGTGAAATAGCTTCCATCGCTTTCGTCAGCAAGGACGCCACTAACGTGAATATCAGCGGAACAGCGATCCAGATGACAATAAAAGCCAATACCTGTGCAACCGTCATCGAGTCTGTCACAGCCGGACAAAGCTTCTCCGCCAACGTTGCATACAAAGCCTTTGCTGCCAGCAAACCGACGACCAATCCCAGAATAGAAGCCAGCTGACGGATAAAGCCTTTCATAAAGCCCGCCACCACACCGGCACCTATTATAATAAGGATAATTATATCAATCGTTGTCATAATATTAAAATTGACAATTGACGATTGACAATTGACAATTAAAACCATTATCAACCATCAATCATCAATTGTCAACTTTTAAGTTTTCCAACCAACTATCAATTGTCAATTGTCAACTGTCAATTGTCAATTATTATAATGTCTGTTTCACTTCTATTTCTTCGAATGTCTCGATCATATCGCCTACCTTCATGTCGTTGCAGTTCACCAGACTGATACCGCACTCGAAGTTTGTACCTACTTCCTTCACGTCGTCCTTGAAGCGTTTCAGTGCATTGATGTTTCCGGTGAAGATAACGATACCATCGCGGATCAGACGAGCCTTGTCGCTTCGTTTCACCTTTCCGGTCTTCACTACCGCACCAGCCACAAGTCCCACTTTCGTGATATTGAACACTTCGCGGATTTCGATCGTAGCCGTAATCTGTTCTTTCAGTTCCGGAGCTAACATACCTTCCATAGCGGCCTTCACCTCCTCGATTGCATCGTAGATGACGGAGTACTTACGGATATCGACACCTTCCTGTTCCGCCATCTTAGCGGCAGCACCCGAAGGACGTACCTGGAATCCGACGATAATCGCATCCGAAGCAGCAGCCAGTGATACATCCGATTCGGAGATAGCACCCACGCCTTTATGGATCACATTTACCTGGATCTGTTCAGTAGACAACTTGATCAACGAGTCGCTCAATGCTTCTACAGAACCGTCCACGTCACCTTTGACGATGATGTTCAATTCCTGGAAGTTACCCAAAGCAATACGACGGCCAAGTTCGTCCAAAGTCAGGATCTTCTGTGTACGCAAGCCTTGTTCACGAGCCAGCTGTTCACGTTTATTCGTGATTTCACGGGCTTCCTGATCACTTTCAACTACATGGAACGTATCACCTGCAGCAGGAGCACCGTTCAGTCCCAGAATCAATGCCGGTTCGGCTGGTCCCGCTTCTTTCACGCGCTGATTACGTTCGTTGAACATGGCTTTCACACGTCCGTAGCTGGTTCCTGCCAATACAATATCTCCTACTTTCAAAGTACCATTCGATACCAGCACCGTAGCTACATAACCACGTCCCTTATCCAATGAAGATTCAATGATGGACCCTGTCGCATTACGGTTCGGATTTGCCTTCAAATCAAGCATTTCAGCTTCCAGCAATACTTTTTCCATCAAATCTTCCACACCCATACCTTTCTTGGCAGAGATATCTTGTGACTGGTATTTACCACCCCATTCTTCCACGAGATAGTTCATTGCAGCCAGTTCTTCTTTAATCTTGTCCGGATTAGCGGTCAAACTTATCTACCTTATTGATTACAAATACAATGCACCTTTGCCATCGCATGATTGATCGCTTCCTTCGTCTGCGGCATCACGTTATCATCGGCTGCCACAATAATGATCGCGATATCCGTTACTTTCGCACCACGGGCACGCATAGCGGTAAACGCCTCATGACCCGGAGTATCCAGGAACGTAATACGGCGTCCGTCTTCCAACTGTACGTTGTAAGCACCGATGTGCTGTGTAATACCTCCGGCTTCACCGGCAATTACATTCGCCTTACGGATGTAGTCAAGCAAGGATGTCTTACCGTGGTCAACGTGTCCCATCACCGTTACAATTGGAGCACGTGGCTGCAAATCTTCCGGAGCATCTTCTTCTTCCACGATAGCCTGTGCCACTTCCGCACTTACATATTCGGTCTTGAAACCAAACTCTTCGGCTACCAGATTGATTGTTTCCGCATCCAGACGCTGGTTGATGGAAACCATCATACCAATACTCATACAAGTTGCAATAACCTGATTGACTGATACGTCCATCATCGTTGCCAACTCGTTAGCCGTTACGAACTCAGTCAGCTTCAGTACCTTGCTTTCTGCCATTTCCTGATCTTCCAGTTCCTGCATACGGTTGGAAGCCATTTCACGTTTTTCCTTGCGGTACTTAGAAGTCTTGTTCTTACCCTTGGTTGTCAGACGTGCCAAAGTTTCTTTTACCTGCTTTGCTACATCTTCTTCGCTAACCTCCTGCTTGATAACCGGCTTCTTGAAGCGATCCTTATTATTATTCTTCTTGTTGTTGTTATTATTATTGCCCTGTCCCTGGCCTTGACCCTGAGGACGGGGATGGTTGCCACCACCTTTACCGGTCTGAGTATTGGGTCTCGGAGCAGCAAAGTTGGAAGTTGCCACATTGTTGACATCCACCTTCTCTTTGTTGATACGATTCCGTTTCTTTCTGGCAGCATCGGCATTATTATCTTTTACGCCCGGTTTTGCCTGTTTACTGTCCTCTTTACGGATTTCCTTGATGATAGCTTCCTTCATCAGTTTCTTCTGATCCTGACGAACTTTTTCTTTTTCTTCGCGTTCACGGCGTTTTTCTTCCTTCGATTTCTTCTTAGGACGGGTAGACTGATTCAATGCAGCCAGGTCAATCTGACCGATGACATTGATCTTCGCACCCAGTTCCGGTTGACGGATTTTAAACACCTCATTTTCTTTCGACGCATTTTCTTCAGTCGGAGTTGTCACTGTTGCAGTTACTTCTGCCGTTCTTTCTACTTTACGTTCTTCTGCCTTCACAGGTGCAGTTTCTACCACCTTCGGCTCTTCTTTCTTTACTTCTTCCACTACTACTTTCTCAACTTCTACCGGTTTTGTCTCCACTGCAAGTTTCGGCGCTACTACTGGCTGTTCTACCGGTGCAGGTTTCGGTGCAATTACTTCCACCTTTTCCACTTTCGGCTCTTCCTTTTTCACTTCGGATTCAACCACTGGTTTCTCAACGACTGTTTTTTCAGCAACGGGTTGCTCTACCACAGGTTGTTCTACTACAGGTTCTACTTTCTTTTCCGGCGCTTTTTCTACTTTATCTGTTCTCCGACCGCTGAATTTATCCAAATCTATTTTTCCGACAGGTTTAAACTTAGGACGTGCATCCTCCGGTACGACTGTCTTAATCACATCTTCCGACTTCGGTTTCTCCTGCTGCTTCTCGAAGCCCTCGATAGATACCGATGCCTTATTACGTTCCTTATTCTGACGTTCCTGGATGAAACGCTCCGATTCAAGTCTAAGGTTCTTGTCTGTACTAAACTCTTTAACGAGCACAGCGTACTGCTCCTCACTAATTTTGGTATTAGGATTAGCCTCAACGGTATACCCTTTCTTTTGCAGGAACTCAACTACCGTCGCGATTCCTACATTCAAATCTCTTGTAACTTTGTTTAACCTTATCGTCATATTTAAAATTTAATGAATAAATGGAGCGAAGAAAATTCAATCGTAATGCATATTACTCTTGTGTTGGTTCAGCTTCAGGTTCCGCCTCTGTCTCAGGCTCCATCTCTGCTGCCGGTTCTTCTTCAAACTCCGATTTCAAAATACGTATTACCTCGTCCACTGTCTCTTCTTCCAGGTCCGTCTTTTCAATCAACATCTCGCGAGGCGCATTCAACACAGCCTTCGCAGTATCGATACCGATAGCCTTGATTGCATCGATCACCCATCCGTCGATTTCATCTCTGAACTCGTCGAGATAGATATCCTCGTCAGCCACATTCTCATCCAATTCACGGAACACGTCGATAGTGTACTCAGTCAACATACTGGCCAGCTTGATATTCAAACCGCCTTTACCAATAGCAAGCGATACCTCTTCCGGTTTAAGGAATACCTCAGCCTTTTTCTCTTCCTCATTCAGACGGATAGAAGAAATCTTAGCCGGGCTCAAAGCACGCTGGATAAACAATGAAATGTTCGATGTGTAATTGATTACGTCGATATTTTCATTGCGTAATTCACGAACAATCCCATGAATACGACTCCCTTTTACACCTACGCAGGCGCCTACGGGATCGATTCTGTCATCATAAGATTCCACTGCGATCTTGGCACGTTCGCCAGGGATACGGGCAATCTTTTTAATGGTAATCAAACCATCACATTGATTTCAGGTACTTCCATTTCAGACAGACGTTGCAGGGAAAACGGGAGATACGTGACAAAATAATCTTCGGATTATTGTTCTTGTTTTGTCTACGCGAGGCAACCACTGCGGAGCTGTTTCGCTTACGATAAAGTCGCTCGGGATCTGTTCAGTCTTAGGCAACAGCAGTTCGTTTCCTTCATCGTCCAGAAGCAACATTTCCTTTTTCCAGATCTGGTATACTTCCCGCGTTGATGATTGTACACCTACTTTATCAATATATTTATTATAAATACTGTCCTTTTCAAGTTCAGAATATCTTTGAAGCCAGTAATCTGACGGAGATTCGGAATAGCACGACGTCCAGGCAGCAAAGATCACCTCATCAGTCCACTTCTTCGCCTTCTTCGGTATGGAAGCATCGATTTTCTGTGCTTCCGTCAGCAGAAATCTGCATATTAGGGTTTGTCAAATCTTCATCGGCCACAACTTCCACGGTTACGCCATATCTCGAGTCACCCTTGTCAGGTTCACGATCACGTCATAATTCTCATCGGTTGCCAAACATTTTCCGCGGTGATTACGCTACGGAACGACTCTTCAAATTACGCAACCATCGTCGTTCTATCGATATTCTTCGAGTTCCTTAAATTCCGAAAATGTTATCAATCAAGCTGATTGTTTCTTCTTTTTTTTGGCCATAACTATTTAAAAGCTAATTAAATTATTTAGTATATTTTATTTGCTCATAAGTGAAGGTTTCGTCCTCTTCGATCAACTTCGGACGCTTGGAACCTTCGAGTTTACCTACTTCTTCACCATGCGCCGCAAACTTCTCTTCATCGGCATCTTTCCGGATAGTAGAAGAATTTTTATAAAAGTGACTGACATGGAAAAATTATCTGTCAGTCGAGCTAGAAACTAGAGGGATATTTTATATTTAGATACATAAAAGATCCAGAAAAGTACTGATAGCATTGTCTGATATTACATATAGGTATGATTGTATCTTTGAAAAACTGGTTGAAGGACTGCAACCATATGATTTTGTTGTGAATTGTAGAGGAAATCTGGTTAATTTAAGGCATATTGAAAAAATAAAAGGACTTTATTATTTATATGGATAATGGAAAGAACTTCAGATTGCACAAAGGAGAAGCAACGATTTTTAGAGAAGAAGTAAAATAAATTTTGCAGAGAAATTCATAGGAAAAATGAATACGATTTTACTGGTATTATGTAATGCACTTTCATGTTTTATAATAAGTACGATATTATTTCAGTTTATGAATGGAAGAGTAAAAAGTAGTCTAAGAATAGATATGTATATATTGTGATTGAGACTACCACAGTGTATTTACATTCTGTATAAATATGCTCAATCATTCCATAATAAATCTAGTAGTCTGGGGCGTTTTGACGGGGATTATAGTATATGTTCTGTATTATGAGGATATAGATAAACCCTTAAGACGTATTATTGAATGTGAAGCATTAGTATTTTGTATGTCTGTCTGTGAATCATTGGGAGTGATTCTTTTACAATACATTTGCAAGCCGCACAGATATAAAAAATGTGAATGAAACGATGCTTTATTGCCTTGAGGTAACATTTTCAAAGGTGATACTTATTTTTTTGTATTACACATTCATAAACAGGTTTGTGAAAAAAAGTGATGTCCCTTATTCAAAGACACGGTACATCATGTATGGAATTATACTTCTATACAGTCTGATTAACATGAGTGTAATTGTAGAGAATTTTAAAAATGGAGAAGAAAATTATTTGTGTGCAGTCAACATGGGATGTATTGTTCTGGCAGATTTATACCTTTTATATTTTGTAAAAATGGCAGATGAAAAGAACTATTACGAAAAGCAGTTGATCGCATTAGAGCAGCAGGCAAAGGTACAATACGAATACTATTTGACCCAGGCAAAAAAGTATCGATCAAACCCCACATATTACATGATGTAAATAAGCATATTAAAGCAATCGAAGGATTATATGGTGCAGAGCAGGGGAATACGGCAGGAGAATATGCAGCGGAAATCAGAGAACTGTTAAAGCCGCTCATTCTGGTTCAATACACAGAAAATCCGATCTTGAACATTCTTCTTACCGATAAAGAATCCGTTATGAGGGAAAAAGGTATTTCAGTAACCATAAAGGTGGATAATGTGAATCTGAATTTCCTTGCACCAATCGACATTACAACTATTTTTGGAAATTTATTAGATAATGCGATTGAGGCAGCAGAGAAGCTGGAAGGAGAGAAATATATTTCGATTAAGATTGGCTCATACCATAAAATGATAGCTGCCAGCATCGAAAATAACTGCGGGAGGTAAAGTGGAAAAATGGTTTTCCGGTATCAGCGAAAGGAAAAGGCGGTGGAATAGGACTGCTGAATGTTCAGAGCAGTATAAAAAAATATGATGGAGATTTAACATTGAAGAATGATGGAAATAAATTTGCTGCTGAGTTATTCCTTAATTCATAAAAGAGTCTTACTTCGTGCAAAAAAATCGTACTTGGTGCAGAAAAGGTAAAATATCAGAAGGAGTGTGTCGATATAAAAAAATAAAATGGATGATACATATAAAAAATTTAATGATGGGAGGTTTCGATTATGTCAAGAATTACGGACTACGGTTTTTTATTTCAAACGACATTTGGAACATCAAAAACAAATTTAGTCAACAATATTCAGTTGTCCAAAATGAACAGCAGTTCTGTACAGAAACAATTAAAAGCAGCAGGGATTGACACAAACAGTAAAAAGTATAAAGCAGCATTGAGTGAGATGATGAAGAATGGAAACGGTGCAATGTTTACAAATGTTCAGGCAATTAAGAACCTGATGAGCCAGTATGACAAAAATGGAGACTGGATTGATCCGAATACCGGATTAACAGGACTTGCTGTAACGGATGAGAACAGAAACAGTTATAAACATATCATTTCTATTCCAGAGAGCAGCCGGGAAGAAATGTTTGAACTGGCAAAGAAAGAATTCTTAAATGAAAACGGTACTTTAAATGGTGATACTACCAAAAGGAGGCGTATATAACAATTTATACAGAAAAATGGATAAGGATGACCGCTTATCAGCAGGCTGGACAATGGAACAATATGAACATCAATACAGACAGGCATTTGCAGAAGCTGCAAAAGCCGCAGATTCTACATGGAGAAGCTGGTAAACCAATACCGGCTGGCGCATTGGATGGTATTACAAGAGAGTCTGTTGAGAGTGGCAGGAAGTCAGTAGATATAAAGTTATAGATAGATTTATTTGTGAGCCACGAGGTGAAACTAAGATAATGGGTTTTAAGGAGGAAAAATAGGATATGAAAATATCTAATTACATGAATAATACGAATTCAATAATGGAAAAAAATACTGATAAAGTACAGAAAGGAAATAGTCAGACAAACGAAAAACATACAGTGGGGCAATCAGTGAAGCTTTCGATTTCTAATGAGGGATTGGAGTATTATCGTAATCGTATACAGCAGAGTGGACAGGAAAAATATGATGATGTGGTTCAAAGAAAGGAACTGTTAGCGAGTAAAAAAATCAGTGATATTGATTATAGTTATGAAATTCAAAAGAAGGCAGCACAGCAGAATCAAAATGTTGATACAGGAAAAAGTGCCTTAAATATTACTGACAAGGCAAATAATTATGTTAAAGCATACGCAGAATTATATGATGAAATTGTGAAGGGCTATGAAAATGGAACCAGAGAAATATATGTAGCTGATGAAAATGGACCTCGTAAGCTTACAAAGGATGAAGAGTTAAGCAATTTAGATGCTGCATATAAAAAAACAGTGGATGACTTTGTGACAATGGAGACAACCAATCAGCATGCCCGTGGAATTATTGGTGAAGAAATGAATAAAATTTCAAAAATTACCACAAGGTCAACTTTGGCATCGGCTTACATTGAGGAGCAAAAAACCAGGGGAAAGGACGAAATCCCAGAAAATTTAACTGAGAAAATGTATGGTGCAATTACCTCATTTAAGGAGAAATATACAATGATTCAGCCTAATAGAGAGCAGTTATTGATGAGCATTAAGATTTGATGATGTTAGTACTATGATTTACAAATAAAAATAGTAATTACATATCATATTGAGGCTGAGAGAAATTAAATATCCAAGTCGTTCAATATAATAGAAATTATTTTAAGTTTCAATAACAGGGAGGTAGGATTATGGCAATTACAGGTATCAATAACAGCAGTTACACATCGTATTATGCTTCAAATTATAAGAATACTGTAAAAAAAACAGATAGTGAAAAGGATAGTACAAATACAAAAGATGGCAACGTGACAACAAGTACAGTTGAATTAAAAACATCACGTCCCGGTGTGACAAAAACAGAGCAGATTAAGACAGGGTATAGTAATGTAAATGATTATTCAAAATACTTGCAAGGAAAATACCATTATATGAATATAGGGCTGACTTCAATGCAGGGTATTCCGACAACGGTATCTGTTTCAAGTGCATTTTTACAAAAGTGCATGAATGATCCGGAAAAAGCAAAGTATTTGGAGGAAAACTTAGCAGCCATTCCGGATTGTACAAAAGATACGATTAATGGATGTTTGGGCACTGTGACAAATCAGAGTTATATGATTGATGCAAACGGAAATATTATAGAGACAGCATCTTGTACAAATGATCCAGATGGGAAAATAGCGAAAGAGAATGCTGAACGAAAAGCAAAGAAAGAGAGAAAAAGAGGAAAAAGTAAAGAGAAAGAGCTGCTAAAAAGCAGAAGGAAGAAAAGCTGCAAAGAAACGTGCAGAAAAATCGGCAGAAAGAAACGGGTGATTATACCTTATCCGTAACTGGTACTGATGTAAAAAGTATGACACAAAGCCTTGTAGCAGGATCTGTGAGTATTTCTGTACCTGATAGATCGAGTTTTGATATTAAGGCATAAGAAGGTTCGGTAAAAGGAAAATATCAAATCGGTACTTTGGTTGGAACTGCGATTTTGGCTAAAAGATTGTGAGTTGCCAATATAATCAATAGTTTCTTCTATGAAAAGATAAGATGACAGGGTGGAAGGCTATGGAGAGCTGACCGCCCTGTTTTTATCCAGAAAAATGCAGAAATAATCAAGAGAAAATCAAAATCTTTCTGCTATTCTGTTTCATGGGTTTTATATGTACGAAGATAGGCTTCTACAAGTGCAAGAATGGTGGTTATCTGATCGCTTGTACATTCTGAAAGATAGACCAGCAGTCTTTGGTAATCCAGATTATCAAATGAATAGCAGTTCTGTACAGAAACAATTAAAAGCAGCAGGGATCGACACAAACAGTAAAAAGTATAAAGCAGCACTGAGTGAGATGATGAAAAATGGAAACGGTGCAATGTTTACAAATGTTCAGGCAATTAAGAACCTGATGAGCCAGTATGACAAAAATGGAGACTGGATTGATCCGAATACCGGATTAACAGGACTTGCTGTAACGGATGAGAACAGAAACAGTTATAAACATATCATTTGAGGCGGTTTTTAATGCGAAAGCCTAATGAAAAAATGGAGGTATTATAAAATGTCTAGTGTGAACAATTATATGAATGGCATCTATGACAATAACATATCCTGTAGGAGTTGGAGGAAATTGAAGCCTGTATTGCAGACCAGAAAAACATTGAAGAAGAAATCGAGGTCAGAGAGTTAGCCTGTATCATTGAGTCTTTTTTAGACACGCTGACTATCGAAAACCGCGTTATCTTTATGCGCCGCTATTGGTTTTCCGACAGCTACAAGGACATAGCCGAGTTTGTAGGGCTTTCAGAAAAAAATATTTCTGTCCGGCTGACCCGTATCCGCGAGAAAATGAAGCAATACTTGATTGAAAGAGAGGTATTCGTATGAACGCAAAGAAATTTTCTGACGCTATGAGCGAGCTTGATACAAAATATGTTGATGAAGCACTCAACTACAAAACGAAAATGAAAAAGCCTATATGGATAAAGTGGGGAATTATGGCAGCCTGTCTTTGCCTTATAATTTGCGTAGTTACAATTCCGCGTTTACTTAATGGCTCTAATCCCCCTATTTCTGGAGATTTGGCTCCTATGGTTTATGTAAATAACAAGTTGTATCAATATACGGATAGTCAACTCGATTTTACAGATAAAGAAAGCCAGTTCACTTATTTAGGGGAAATCGAAAGCAAAGTTAGCTCATCGCAAGAGCCAAAAGAGAATTTCCAAGCCAATGACGATATTGTAGGTGCTAAAGTATATCAATATGAAAATAATATTGTGGTTTTAATTGATGGTAAATATTTCTTATATAGTCATATGGAAGATGCTGAAAATGAAACGGTTGAATTTGAAGGACAGTTATTTAACAAATCGGACTTATCCGAAGAAACCCTTGAATGGCTTGAGTGGTATAATTCGATACCGCTAGAAAAACAACTTGCTGTCAATTCAATTCCAGCCGAGCTATATACTGATGACGGTGCTGGAACGGTTGACGCAGACCAAGAAAAATAATTTTGATTGACACCCACAAGGGACAGCCGAGATTGAGGATGGAAAGAAGAAAATCCGCCAGTTTGAGAACTTGGAAAAGAGGTTGCGTCAAAAGTTATCCAAAGAGGAACGAAGAACACGCAACAACCACCTGTATAATCAAGAGGGCACTTAACAGTGAAACTTATTTCTTGGAGATTTATGACGATATATACTATATAGCATTGAGTTAATTCTAAACGGATTTTGAATTTATTTACAAGGAGGTTTTATATGTCAATGAATATCAGCGGATTAGGCAATACCTATAATGGTATCAACACAAATAGTAAACAATATAAGGCTTTGAAAGAAAAAGGCTGGTTATCTGGTATTATGCAAAATGAAGCCATGATGTCAGCAGAAGAAAGATTGATATATGAAACATTCGGTGGAAGAGATACCATTATTAAGAATCTGATGAAGCAATTTGATTCGGATGGCGATTTACTGAATGCAAATGGAGTGGCGGGAATGGATGTTACCGGAAAAGGTACATCATGGCAGCAGCTCACGAGTGTATCCGAGGAATATCGTCAAAAGATGTTTGATAATGTGAAGAGGGAATTTATTAAGGAAAACGGTATTTCAAATGGTGATACAACTAAGCGTTCAGATATTTTTAAGGATTATCAGTTAAGCGTAAGTAAAGACAAACGTTTAAGTGGTACATGGACTTTAGAGCAATACGAAGGACAGTATAGAGCTGCTATGTATGCAGCAGTGAAATCGGCTAATCCAAATTGGAAGCCGGGACAAAAGTTTGATACAAGCATTCTTGATAACGTTACAAGAGAATCAGTGGAATCTACGCTTGTCAAAAATGGTAATAGGTTAGTTCGCAATTCTATTGATGTATCAGTATAGAATACAACATCTTTGGTGCTAGAGATACGGTCAAATAAGCTGCTCCATCATGGGAAAAGTATAAAATTAGGAGCTTTAGATAATATCACAAGGGAAAAGTTTTCAAAAACTTCTGGTAACTCTTTGAAATACATATCATATCAATAGATACGATAATATAAATTATGTTTGTATTTGTTGATAACAGGTTTATATCGGAAAAATTGTAAATTTATTTTCTATGTGAATTTTCATTTTTGTAGGGCTGGCATTAGACCAGCCCTTGATTTCATTATAATAGATAAAAAGATATTGAATATATATGCACGGTAAAAAGACGATTCTCAATAAATGAGATTGGAAAAATTAACCTTAGTGCTGTTGAAAAAATCACCATAGTTCTAATGAATCTTCTGCATCTACCCATATCTGCATTGTTTCATCAAGATATAATTTTGCATATTCAAGCGGTTTATCAATGGCAAGTGCGTTCAATGCACAGTCTGATCCGGGTGTGGTTTTTAAATCCTTTTCGGCTTCCCAACAGTCAATGCGGAGCATATAACCAGCAGAAGTATAAATATCAATGCTGTTTCTGTGTGGATTGTATTCTGCAAATATTGTTCTCATCGTATAGAATCTCCTTATCATTCAATCAGTCATTTGTTACAAAAATCAGAAGCATTTCAATCAGTTCACCATGTCACTTTTATTTTGTGTTATACTGTTTTATAGATTTTTCTTGCCCTTGTATTTGCCCTTATCAGAGTTCGTAAACGCTGACGGGACGATATAACACAAGGGAAACAATAAGGGAAAGCTCACCTGCGATAAATCCAGTGTTTTCAAGGGTTTGCAGAGAATTTAATAACAAAATATAACAGTTATTAAATTCCCTAAAACAGGTGAAATCTCAATCGCAATTTATAAAGGAGAATATTGATGAACCTATTTTTATGTTCGCACTTTTCAAGTGTAGGAAGTCTGATAAAGGAAGAAATTGAAAATAAAAAAGTCGCATTTATTCCAACAGCTTCGCTGCGTGAAGGCTACACCGGTTATGTCGGCTCGGCTCGAAAATTATTCAAAAAGTTGGGAGCAATCGTAACTGAAATTGATATTTCAACGGAGGCTTATTCAACGATGCAGTCTGTTTTTGAAGATGCGGATGTGATATATTTTACCGGCGGAAATTCTTTTTTTCTTATAGACCAGCTCCGTAAAACGGGAACGGATGAGCTGTTGAAGAAAGAATTGGCAAAGGGAAAACTGATGATTGGTGAATCGGCAGGTGCGATTATATGCGCTCCAAGCATCCAATATATCGAGCAAATGGATGAAAAGCCGGAGGACTACTCACAAGAAGATGATGCAGGGCTTGATTTGATTGATTTCTATGTTCTTCCGCATTATCTTACAGCACCATTTAAGAAAGTTACCGAGAAAATAATGACTGAGTTTTCGGATTTGAATCTATGCCCAATTAACAACCGTCAGGGAATTGTAATTGATGGTGAAGGTTCAAAGGTTATTTGTAAAGACTAATTTGAAAATTCAAGTTTGACGAGGAGGTGCTTTACATGAATAAGAGTATATCAAGGATTATCGGTGTGATAATGCTGATTGTAGCTTTTGTATTTATAATGTTTGCATTGAACCATCCAGAAAAGAGTTTTCCTTGGAACAATACAATTACGTGGTTACTGTATGGTGTATATTTTCTTGTGGCAGTAGTGCTGCTTATTGCTCCTAAAATGAAGAAGTGAGAAATTCCCGTTTATTGGGAAGTCACAGAAAACGAAAATCGATATTTATAGGAGGTAAAGCAGAATGAAATGTCCATATTGTGGTGAAGAAATGATAAGAGGATACCTAATGAGCTCACGAGACATTACTTTTGCAGTTGATAATCTGACAAAAGTTTTTCGCATTAAAAAATCGGACGATCTGGAATTGAGTAAAGGTTCAGAAGGAATCCCTCATTGTGAAGCTTATCGTTGCAATAGTTGCAAAAAGATTTTGATTGATTATGCGAATAGATAACTACTTCACCAAGCACATTTTTCAACCGGAATGTGTACCGCCCATGCAGAGCCAACACATTCCGGTCTGTTAAGGAACAAATCAGCCCTTACTACACGATAGCAGACGCAGAACTAACTATGCGCAAAACACAAGTTTAACGAATAGTTGTGTTTAGAAATAATCCTATAATACGCCTTTCGAAAGCTATTTTTAACAGATTTCCTCGGAATCCAGCAATATGGTAAAAGGCCCGTCATTTAACAGAGATACTTTCATATCGGCGCCAAAGATTCCTTTTTCCACGGTGGCGATGCTTTCACGGCATCTGTCGATAATGTATTCGTATAGTTCATTGGCTATATCCGGATTACCGGCTTTGATAAAGGATGGACGATTGCCTTTTTTGCAATCCGCATACAGAGTAAATTGTGACACCAGTAACAATTCGCCCTCCACCGCATGCAGATCCAGATTGGTCTTGCCCTGAGCGTCTTCAAAGATCCGCAGCCCCAGAAGCTTCTTGATCATTTTGTCGGCAATCTCTCTGGTATCTGTTTCGGCCACGCCGATCAGTACCAGAAAACCTTTGCCGATGCTGCCTGTTACCTCTCCATCTACTTTTACCTCTGCATGCTGTACCCGTTGTATTACAAATCGCATTTGTCTACTTCTCTCCTACGTTTTTCTCTTCTTGATCTTTTTTATCCTGGCTGAAATCAGTTTGATCTTTAAGCTCATGATCCTTTTGCAGTCTGGAATTCAGTGTATGGAATCCCTCTTCATCAATATTTTTCAGATAAGAATATTGTTCTGTCTCTACCGGCAGATCCTTTTTCCGAAGGAACGTATTAACTACTGCCTTGATAGCCGCATAGATCACTGCAAAGATAGGCACCCCGACGATCATGCCGAGAATACCGAATAATCCACCGAATACCGTGATGGCGAAAATCACCCAGAAACCGGTAAGCCCGGTGGAATTGCCCAGAATTTTGGGTCCCAGGAAATTTCCGTCAAACTGCTGTAACACCAGAATGAACAGGACGAAATAAACACAGTTTAAAGGGTGCATCGGATCCACCACAAGGATCAGGATGGCACTGGGAATAGCTCCCAGATAAGGACCAAAGAAGGGAATAATATTGGTCACACCCACAATCACGCTGACCAGTGCCGCATACGGTGTCTGCAATAACGTGGTTCCGATAAAGCACAGGCATCCGATGATAAAGGAATCTACAATCTTGCCGCCGATAAATCCGATGAAAGTGCTATGGGTAAAGCGAAAACTCTTGATCAGGCGGTTGGCTGTTTTCTGTTCAAAGAAAGCATAGGCCATTTTTTTCGCTTGTCCGGCAAATTTTTCCTTACTTGCCAGTACATAAATGGAAATAACGAATCCGATGATAAAATCCCAAAGACTCTTCAGAATATTGATTACGCTCAAAGATACTGTCATGATCACCTGACTGGTCTTGGTCAGTACTGTGTTATTTAACCAATTCTCCAGTTCTACGGAATACTTATCAATCAGAAAAGTGATCTGACTGCCCAGCTCCGGATTGTCATCCATAAGCTTGCTGATCCATTTTGTAAAATTGCTGATGTAGGTGTCAAAATTGGAAGCAATATTTACAATACTGGGAACAATCTGGGAAAGCATCATGGCAACCAGACTATAAATCAGGGTGACGAACAAAAATGCCGTGATCAGTATGCCAATACCACGGACAATGGAATTGCGCTTCCTGCTCTCCTTCACCTTCATTTTCCGGCACAAAGGAAATAGCAGTTTGGTTTCTATAAAATTAAGTACCGGGGTCAGCAGATATGCCGTCACCAGTCCGAATACCACCGGCATCAGAATCCCGATGATCGTATGAAAGCCTGTCTTGATACTGCTTCCGTGGAATAACAGATAATAGAAACAAATACTGGCGGCAATGGTTAAGAATGCCGTTACCCCCCAACGAAAATACTTATTATTTTTTAAATCGTACTTCATTCACTCACACCTTTCTGTGTAACTCACTATGTTTAATATACTATGGTTTTGTCCTCACCACAAGAAGAAATCTGTCGTTTTGGTTGAAAAAGAATCTCCGCAAGTATAAAATAAATAAGAAGAAACGAATGGAGAAAAGAGTGAAAAATAAAGTAGATTTTTGGGCGCACTTATATAAGGGTTCATAAAACCCTGTTTTTACAAGTATAGAAAGCAGAAAAAATGTTAGTTATCGTTGCGTTTCACTAACTTAGAGCTGTCGTAACCAAGGCTTTCAAGGTAAGCAAACACATTGTTCTCATTCAAGACGACACTCTCTACATGATTCTGAGGGTCCATCAATTCCTCATAGTCAGTAGGGGTAAAGGGCTTCTTTCTGAAACCATGTGGTAAATACAGACCATCATCATTCTTGCAATGGCAATGATTGCCTTTTTGTGTCCACGTCGCTTTTTGATTCGACCATATTTGATTGCAAAATAAGGCTGCTTTTTGCTCTTAATTGCAGCAAGGGCACATTGAACCATCATTGGTTTCAGGTAATCGCCTGCTTTGGCAATGCGGACAGACTTTTTCTTACCAGCGGATTCATTGTTGGCAGGAGAAAGTCCGCACCAGGAACACAGATGTTTTGCATCATCAAAAATATCCATATCAACGCCTGTTTCTGCGAGAACAATCGTGGAACTTAACTCTGTCATGCCGGGCATGGTACTGACAAACTCAACGAACTCGTAATAAGGCTTGATGCGGACATAGAGTTCCACTTCGGTCTGGGTAATCATATCATCGAGATATTCCAGATGCCCCCGGGCAAGCTCTAGTTTTTTAGCCTGATCTGTTTCAATATTGCAGCCTCTGATTGCTTCGATGATTTCATCAGACTTGGCTTTGGCCCCTTTCATGAGTTTGCGGACAGCTTTTCATCCATGGAATCGGCAGTATGCTCCAATAGATAAGAGATGATTTCAGTTGCTGTCTTGCCAAAAGGATCAGAAAGAACACTGGCAATGCCGACATTGGAAATGGTCATACAGTTCTGGATGCGATTCTTCTCGGAAGACTTCATGCAGACCAGCTTGAAACGGTATCTGGAAAGTTCCCTAAGCTGACGAAAATCTTTTGGAGGAATAAAGGAACATCTGACAAGATCAAATTTGTAGAGGTCGGCAATCCATTTAGAATCCTTTTTGTCCGTTTTCTTGCCTTTAATGGCTTTGACATACTTCGGATGTGTAAGGCAGACATCAATGTCATTTTCGAGATAATTAAAAATAGGAATCCAATACTTTCCGGTGGATTCCATACAAACATGATAGCAATTATTCTCGATAAGCCAGTTGTGAAACCTTTGAATATCTGAGTTGATGGTTGAAAAAGATTTTTGCAGATATTCGGATATGCCGTCCTTATTGGTAGTTACGATGGTTGCAACGATAACATTTTTGTGGACATCAAGTCCACAGCAGATGGAGTATTTTAACTTCATCATTAAGTATCACCACCTTAATAAAAAGGGAATAGCAACATTGACTGTCATCCTGCGACTGAATAAACATGGTTTATTACCAATGATAAGAGTCCGGGCTCAATGTCCCACTTGTTTGTGCTTGTAAGGATGACGGCACATATAACTATACGGGGTCGAAATAAATTCGCCACTTCTCCTTCCGTGCTCTGTAGTGTATTGCTATTCCTTGAAAGAATTATAAATCAAAGAGTGGAGGGGCACAACATTTTTCATAACTTGTTTGTGCCTTGAGCGAAGCGAAAGGAATGACAAAAACTATGACATTACAAAAAGTACTCAGTCGTGTCAGACAGGCCGTAGAGGATTATCATATGATAGAGGAAGGCGACCGGATCGCCGTGGGGATCTCCGGTGGCAAAGATAGTCTTACTCTTCTGCTGGCACTCAATGAATTAAGAAAATTTTATCCGCAGAAGTTCAGCATTTATGCCGTAACCGTGGATCTGGGATTTCAAAATCTGGATCTGAACGAGATCCGGGCACTCTGTGCCTCCCATGAGATTCCTTACACCGTAGTAGAAACTTCTATCGCCAAAATCGTGTTTGAAGACCGCAGGGAAAATAATCCCTGTTCTCTCTGTGCCAAAATGCGTAAAGGCGCTCTGAATGACGCCATAAAGGATCTGGGCTGCAATAAGATTGCCTATGCCCATCACGAGGATGATGTTGTGGAGACCATGATGCTCTCCCTCTTTTACGAGGGACGTCTGCATACCTTTTCCCCGGTAACGCATCTGGACAAAACCGGACTGACGGTGATCCGGCCGCTAATCTATATGCGGGAAGCCGAGGTCATCGGCTTCGTGAACAAATATCAGGTTCCCGTGGTCAAAAGTCCCTGTCCCGCAGACGGACATACCAAGCGGGAATACATCAAAGAATTATTACAACAGATTCATCGGGAAAATCCCGGTGTCAGGGATCGTATTTTCACCGCGATCCAACGAGGAAATATGGAAGGTTGGTCAGATTACTTTGGCAGTCATTAACGAAGAAAATTATCACGATGAACAGAATAAAAACAATATCTTAAAACTCCGCAAGGTTCTGGATACGCTCCCCAGCTTCTGCAGAGATTTTTTCCGTGGAATTGAGCCTTATACTTCCACCAGAACAAGACTGGCTTATGCCTATGATATTCGACTTTTCTTTGAATTTCTCCATGAGAAAAACAGTTATTGCCATAAAATGGAGATTACTGAATTTCCCCTTTCAGTTCTGGATATGGTACAGCGGACGGATATCGAAGAATATCTGGACTATATGAGCCTGTATCAGAAGGATGGGAAAAATATTACGAACGAGGAACGGGGAAAGGCAAGAAAACTGGCCGCTCTTCGAAGCTTCTATAATTACTATTTTCAGAGCGAACGTATCGAGAAAAACACAGCGGCACTGGTTCCTCTGCCGAAGCGTCATGAAAAAGAGATCATCCGTCTGGAACCCAATGAGGTGGCTATTCTGTTAGATCAGGTGGAGGACGGCACCAAGCTGACCAAAAAGGAACTGGAATACCACAAGAAAACAAAGCTCCGGGATATTGCCCTCCTGACGCTTCTATTGGGAACCGGCATCCGTGTATCGGAATGTGTAGGTCTGGATATTAACGACGTGGATTTCAATAACGGCGGCATCAAGATCCGGAGAAAAGGTGGTTATGAAGCAATCGTCTACTTCGGCGATGAAGTAGAAACCGCTCTGCTCGACTATCTGGAGCAAAGGGAACATATCATTCCAGCCGAAGGACATGAGAATGCTCTGTTCCTGTCCCTGCAGAATCGCCGAATGGCCGTCCGCTCCGTAGAGAATCTGGTAAAAAAATATGCCTCCCGGGTAACCACCTTAAAGAAAATCACGCCCCATAAACTACGCAGTACCTACGGTACCGAACTCTATAAAGAAACCGGGGATATCTATCTGGTAGCAGATGTTCTGGGTCATAAAGATGTAAATACCACAAGAAAACACTATGCCGCACTGGAAGAACAACGCCGTCGGCAGGCCGCCAATGCTTTTCATCTACGGGAACACAGCAATAGACATTCGGACCAGCCGGACAAATGACAATTAGAAAAGATACCCAACACTTTTGGTGTATTAGGTTAATCATCTCTGCATAAAATGGAAAGTTAGTTAAATACATTGGCAAAATCCACGAACTCCCGGAGTGATACATGTCTCGATGTCTGGATGTGAATTTTCTACGAAAAGTGATGAGTAGTTCTCGTCATGACGGGGCCGCCTACAGTCGACATCCATGTCGACTGTAGGCTGACGCGGACATCGTGTCCGCTTTCCCCCTGCCTTTCAGCACTTTTCTAGAAAATATCAACATCCTCCGACAAACATCTTCGACATGCCACCGCATACGCCGGGAGTTCTACGTTTTGGAAAGCTTTCAAAAACCAGTAGCCCCGGCTGGGTATAAGAATAAGCAGTGCCGTAAGCAGACGTCGGTACCATAGCGTCCCAAGGGACGCATTGCGGTCGTACTATGACCGCTTATGTACCGCTACGCTCTGCGACAGGAGCGCATCGTACTAAAGTACGAGCGTGCCGCGTTTCTTATACCCTGCCAAGGGCTACGGGGATATTTCGCTAAATTTCCATTTATCACACTCTTTCTTATCACTTCACAAACTCATAAGAATAATAAGGTACGATCAACGTCTGTCCGGTGCGGATGCTGTCCTCTTCCGCCAGATGGTTGATGCTCTGTACCTCATCTATATATTCCTTCTTATCCTTATACTCTTCATAATCAATATAATCCTCGGACAGATCCCATAAGGTCTCTCCGTAAGCTAGCGTCACCTGAGTATAGTATTTGAACTTTAACTGTTCTTCCCCGGAGCTTGCCAGAGAACGGATTCCCTGATAGGATACCGCACAGAAAATAATCACACAGACCGTAGCAATCATGGTAAGGATCCTGCGCTGCATCTGCATCCTCCTTCTTAACTGTCTCTTATATAATCTTAACTCTCTGTCCGTCATATGGTATACACTCTTCTGTACTCTCATAACACACCTCACATAAGAAAATCTGTTCGGGAACATTTGTTCTTTCTGCTTGTATTATATCGAACATGCATTCTTCTGTCAAGTTAAAAATCGAACATATTTTTGGAATATATGTTTGCTTTTTTACTTTTTGCTATGCTATAATCCCATCTTTGACACTTAAAGAAAAGTATAGTGGCAGAATCCATTGATTTTACTTGGATTCTGCCACTTTTGATGTCTTAGAGTATGTTGTATGGAGACATCACTTTAAAATGAACCTAGATTATTCACGGCTGATCCGTGAATAATCTAGGTTCATTTTTTAATATGGTAACGATAATTAAGAGTTATCAGGTAAAAGAGGAGACGTTAACGCCTTTTCTCTTCTTCCCCTTCTTCGCTACTTAATGGTTGCTCAATAACAAAAAATCCGCATAAATCCCTTGAAAATACTGAGTTTTCCACTCAAGAGTAGTATAAGGAATGCAGAGAAAATATATAAATTGCTATAAAAACCTTGCATTTGGGGGAAAACTCATGTATAAATTCGAACGATATCGTCAGCTTGGACCTGCAAATTTCAATCAGCCCGTCGGGTTCAAGATGGATCCGGAAAACCGCTGGGTTAAGAAATCGGAAACGATTCCGTGGGACACTATTGAGGAAAAGTATGCAAAACTGTTTCCGAGTAAAACCGGAATGCCAGAAAAACCTCTCCGTATGGCACTTGGCTCTCTTCTGATCCAGAAAAATGGATCTCAGCCTTGATGAAAAGAGAATGGCCCGGATAGAAAAGATGTCTTTTGATGCTTATAACGAAAGTGATGTTCTCATCGCAGCCGTTGAGCGGTATTTCGAAAGAACGGGTCATTATCCGGAACGCATTCTGGCAGATAAAATCTACAGGAACAGAAACAACCTTGCCTATTGCAGGGAGCACAGAATCCGCTTATCAGGGCCGTCTCTGGGAAGGCCAAAGAAAAATGCCGTAACTGACCGAAAGACGGAATACAAAGACAATGCTGATAGAATTGCAGTGGAAAGAGCATTTGCCCTTGCGAAACAAAAATATGGACTCGGTCTGATTACCAGCAGGCTGGATGAGACGACGAGAAGCTCCATAGCGCTGTCAGTCATAGCAATGAATGTGGATCGAATAAACTAATTACTAGTTAGTTACAATCTGCAAATTATCTTTAAGACATTCTCAATAATTGAATGAAGGATTTACATTAAAATCAATCCCCAATTCTTGTAATTTTGTAATTACTAATTTAATCTTAGGTGCCTTAGCTTTTAATATACATGCTTCTCTTTTTTCAAGCATTTGCTTCGCAATAACAAAATTAACATTAGCTGTTTTTGCAACAAATTTTATTTTTTCTGCATCAACTTCTGTTACATTTTTTATATACAGACTGTATTCCGTTTCATCTCTATCAATATCTTCAATGTATGTTGTTATTATATTCCACCCACACATAGGGCATCTCCATCCTTGAGTAGCACCTTCGATACTCCAATTCATTTTTCCTTTACATTTTTCACATATCATTTCCTAATTACCTCTTGGAGAAAATAATTTAAATGTCTCTCTATTATTCATACCTGCAACAAAATAATTACCATTTGGTGTAGACCATAAATAATTTGTCGGTGCATAAACTTCAACATTTAGCTTATTTGCCAAATTCTGTGCAAATCCATTATCCAAAGCACCTGTATTACAAGACCATAACCTAATTGTCTGTCCGTTATAACCATCTGAATTTTGTATTAATCTAGAAGCCGTTCTGTGATCAACTGTCATATGTTGCCCATTATGAGTAATTTGTATGCCATTAGGTGTTCCATGTGCAATTACATCTAAATAACCATTCGTATCCACATCTGTCCTACGACTAATATTACTAACAAACGCATCATCAGCGTCCATAAAAGTAGCATCTCCAACAGAGTATTTACCACTCTGGTATCAAAGACCACATGGGCATCGTAACTTCCCCTCCTTTCCTAACTTTTTCTCTCTTTATTTTCTTCTATGGCAAAATGTCCGCCCTTGACGGTATCCGTCTTTCTTGCATCAAATCATTATAGCTACGGCAGGTACTTGCTGCTCCATCCGCCCCAATCATATTGTTCCACTTGTATCCTTGCCTGTTCAAAACGATGTCTGAGTCATCTCCTCACTTTCTCCCTGATCTGCCTGCAGCATGCTTTCCACAAAGTCTTCCTTTAACAGTTCACGTATCTGCCGCATATCAATCGCATACTCGTGGTAATAGTAATCACGCAAGGTTACAATCACAAAATCCTTTCCTGCCAAAGCTTTGTCCACATCATCTCCCCAAAATGCACTCCATCTCTCTGAAAACGACATCTCCCTCTCTTTTATGTACCACTCTATATCTCTATCATCGCCATATCACTCAATTCTCGTTCTCCAATTTATTCTTTGGAATACCTAAAATATAGTATCCATGAAAAGATATTCCATTTTTCAAAAAGGAAAATAAATATATAAATACTGTTGATCTAACCCTATATTCTGACTACTAAAACGGTCAAAACCTTCTCCTGTCGTACTTGCACTAACTTGTTCTTGAAACGTTTCCGAAAACTGTTTAATTACATCCGGGGCATGCGCATCTTCGGAACTAAATTCACTGTAAGTTCCTGCATATACCTCAAAATTTCCCGTCTGCAGCGCTTGCAGTACCTCATTAATGTCTGCAAAATCACTAAAGTAAATGTATTGCCCTTTTTCTATGTCTATAGTAACCGGATATTGATGCATATAGGACGGTCCTCCCACGCACGAATCTATAGAAAAAACTAGACTTATATAATCATTATCCAACCACAGAAGATCATAATCAATTACATCGCCTGCATAGGCATGTGCATCTTGAACTTCCTCTTCCAGCTGTGCAACGGCTTTCACATATGTTTTCGCATACACAGAAAATGCAGCATCTTTTAAAAGTGAGTTCACTTTATTTATGTCTATGTTCAAACCGATACCATCTTCCAATTGTGGATAATTTATCGTTATATTGTATATATTTGTTTCATTTCTTTCCCTTCCAAGAGAGTATACATCATTCTTCACTTGTAAAGTTCGCTTATTCTCCATGCTGTTTAATACTGTATAAAAAACAATCAAGCTTATGAGCAAAATACCAACTATTCCGCAAAATACCTCTTTCCTATATATTTTTATACTTTTCTTAATCTCTCTATTCTGTCTTAACTTCATTATCAAAGACCTCTCATATATTTTTAAATCCTTTCCTAACTTTTTCTCTCTGTATTTTCTTCTATGGCAGGATATCCGGCCTTGACGGTATCCGTCTTTCTTGCATCAAATCATTATAGCTACGGCAGGTACTTGCTACTCCATTCGCCTCAATCGTCTTATTCCACTTATATCCTTGCCTGTTCAAAATGATGTCTGAGTCATCTCCTCACTTTCTCCCTGATCTGCCTGCAGCATGCTTTCTACAAAGTCTTCCTTTAACAGTTCACGTATCTGCCGCATATCAATATGCATACTCGTTGTAATTGTCCTTTAAAATAACAATCACAAAATCCTTTCCTGCCAAAGCTTTGTCCACCTCATCTCCCCAGAACGCACTCCACCTCTCTGAAAACGACATCTTCCTCTCTTTTATATACCACTCTATCTCTCTGTCATTTCCATTCAAAGTCTCCAGGAGATCACGCTCTGCCCCTTCCCGGCTATATGTAGTGCTTACCTTATAGAAATCTAAATCTGGTTCTCCATCCCATGCTGTGATATGCTTAAATCGATCCTCCATCAGCATTTGACACAGACCATTCAAATCGGATACAACATCTTTTAGTTCGAGAACCTTCATCTCCTCACAGTCAATCGTCGTTGCCATCATTGTGGTTGGTAATCCATACGGTCCTTTCCGCTGACGCACTACCCATCCAGAGTAACTGATGCTTATAAACTTCTCATCCGCATATTCTACATCGCATCGATGTGTTCCTACATGAAAACGATATTCCCACCCATCATCAGGATAAGAATCAGGTGGTTCCATTTCCATCACTTTTTTTCTATCATCTTCGAGCAGCTGATTGATTTTTCTTTCCTTTTCCTTATCTCTGCTTCCAACCATCTGCAGATATACAAGCTTGTCCACGTCGTAATATTCATCTTTATACGTATAAGTCGTTTCCTCAAACTGAAAGGAGAGATCCGAACTTTTCCGCTCCCATCTCACAAAACAGAATATGCAAACTATCACCGACACTGCCATCACTGCGGCTGTTATGCACCAACCCTTCTTTGCTACTTTTTTCATGTCTCTCTCCACAGATAAATTCGATCTCTTTCTGCACCGAATCCACTCTTATATTCTATCAGACCTTTCCCCTTTTCCCAAACAAACCTCTCATAATATCCTGTTTCTGTAAGATCATTATAACTGCGATAGGTACACACTGTTCCCTCTACCATAATCTCCTCGTGCCACCCCTTTTCTTCCTTCAGTGAATCCTCTTTCCCCATCTCCTGACAGACTACCGTCCCTCTTGCGATGAAATCCTCCTCATTTTTTATATTGACTTCCTCCATCTTATTCTCATCTATTCGGTAAATTTTATCTTCCGATACATAAAAATATCCAAGAAAAAATCTATCCCTGCCGTAAAAATATCTGCTGTCATCCTCTGTATCACTCTCTATCATCATTGTATACAAAATACCGTTTTCCCACTGCTCCACCTGTTCCACTTGTATCTTTACTTGTTCATACTCTCCAAAAGGGGTGCTTGCGAACTCCGCCTCAAACGCTGCCGTCTCAGTTCCATAATCAAAGAAAAACGATGTCTGATCTATCATCTCACTCTTTTTTTTAGACCATTCCTCGCACAAGATAACTGTAATTAACAGAATAAAAGCTATGGTACTATTAAATATTAGTTTATTCCTTTTCATCACTTGCCTCTTCATCTAACGATACTATTAACAAATATATTCCCGGTTGCTTATCTACCAAATTAGGATCATATACTCCATCACTAGTATAATATCTTTCAAATAACCGGACTATATTTAACTTTCATGGTACAATGCATATATCAACTGATGGAGGCGTTGTACTTATGGGAAGAAAATCAAGTATTATCAATTTAACTGCAGAAGACCGTGAATACCTCGAAATGCAAACACGTGCCCGCACAATTCAGGCTCAGACTGTAAGCCGAGCCCGCATCCTGCTATTGAAAGCAGATGGTTGCTCCATTGATGACATTGCCGATAAAGTTGGAATCAACCGTAAGAGCGTCATGCTTTGCTTAAACAAATATGCAGAAGGCGGTGTGGAAAACGCTCTCTTTGACGCACCAGGCCGTGGTCGCAATGCCGAAATCACGGACGATGAGAAAGCTTGGTTCATCAATATCGCCTGTCAGAAACCAATTGATTTTGGTTATGCCGCAGAGACCTGAACCTATGCCAAGCTAACGTCACATATCAATAAAAACGCAGAAGCAGCTGGCTATACAAGGCTTTCCACCATTCACAAAAGCACAGTTCATAGCATTTTGGACGAAGCTGAAATCAAGCCTTTTCGAATCAAATATTACTGCGAAAACCGGGATCCTGATTTTGACAGCAAGATGCATAATGTTTTGTTAGTGTATAAGCAGCTTTCAATGCAGTTCGATGAAGATGGGCATCTCATTCCATGGGCAGAAGACAAAGAATTTGTCCATGTGCTTTCCTATGATGAGAAGCCTGGAATACAGGCAACTGCCACAACTTCGGAAGACCTTCTTCCGGATGAGCGCCACAGTACGATCAGCAGAGACTATGAGTATAAGCGTCTTGAGACGTTGTCATTGCTGGCAGGAATCGACTTACAGACCGGAGAGGCCATCCCACTGGTTAGCGAGACCCACAACAGCAAGGACTATATCGAATTTCTGAAAATACTCGAGCAAAGGTTTGACACTAATAAAACCATGCTTTATTTCTTCTACAAAAGGTTCTCCCTTATAGACGCCCACATAAAACTCATGGGTTTCTGTGATGTAACTTGCGCGCAGGTAAGATATCACAATAATCTCCTGCTCTGCCTCTGACGTGATCGCCCCTAGAACACTCTCAAACTGCTTTCGCACATTTCCGACATTGCTTTCAAATTTTTCTCTGATCTCTTTTAACCGTTCCCTTTTCAACCCGTTTATTTTTTCAGACAAAAAATCTTTCATAAGTCCAGACCGCTCCAGTACATTTTGTTCCATCGACCTGCTCTCCCCTGTCATGGCATCCACCCTTTCCGTCGTGCAAAGAAAATCCTCCCCCGATCTTCTATGAGCATCATATCATCGTTCAAAAGCGTACATTTTTTCTCCAGCTCCTCATGTCCCCATAGCCGGTGTCTGACCTGCAAGAGCAATGTCTCCTCTTCATCATAATCCTCCATGTTATTGATTTTAATTCCTTCCTCCTCAATCAGTAGTTCGAGATACGGCTGAAGGATTCCCCAATGATTAAACTCCGACAACGTTATATATTTTATGGCGTAATGTGGGTCTTCAGTTGTCCGTTCCTGCAATACAGGGTTATTAGGATAGCGGGAAGTTGGTTCTCCCTCACGGTAATATTCTCCGGTATACTCCAGTTCATATCCGATAAAGTCTGTGGTAACGAACATCGCTTCTTCTAAAGGCATTCCCGATGTTAATTCCGGAGTCAGCTCCGGAATGATTACCTCTCTTTCAATACGCCATGTCCCAAAAAACGGAATTTTCCTTTCTCCGCCAAATGCTGCAATAAGAATGATACATACGGCTACACATAAGATCAGAACTGCCACCGCCTTTGTGTGTTTTCTTATTTTGCACCTAATCATTTATAAATACCTCCCTCCTAAAAGCCATATTTTAGACTGCTTTTACAACGGTTACGCAACTCTCCGCGCCAAAAGCGTCTTTCCCCAAAATTCTACGAGCATAGTGTCCTCATTCAAAAGTGTAAAGCGTGTTCCCACCGGAATAAAATCATACGTTTCATAAAACACCGTTTCCTCAAAATCTATATAAACCAGTAAATGCAGTTCCATGCCGTCTCTTTGACCGTAATATTTATCATCATGCCAGTCAATCCCCTCTTCCTCCATAAAATCACACACATGTGGCAAAAATCTGCCACCATCGTTCACAGTAAAAATGTCTTCAAAAAACAAACCGTATTCAGGATCCGTGTATGTATTTTCCCCTATCCGGAAATAATCTGCAGTATACTCCAGCTCATATCCGACAAAATCTTCGGAATCATATAAATCCTCTTCCGCCACTCCATCTTTGGTTGTTCCTGTATACATTTCTGAAATGACCGCCACCTTTTCAATGTACCATGTCCCAAAAAATGGTAATTCTGCTGCGCCTCTTTCTCTCCCGCATCCTGATATGCCGACCGTACATATGGCCAAAAACGCTATCACCTTTGCATATCTTCTCATCCTACTGATAGCCATTGATAAACACCTCTGCTTCTTTTGCCCTTCGTTCATCATAATCATGTTGTGCAAACACTTCCCGTACTTCTTACAGAGTTAATGAAACAATTTATATGGATACCCATAATCTTCTTTCTGCTGTTTTTTCAAGTCTGTTCCAAATTCCACATGCATGTTTTTTTGACCATTTCCATGCATATAATAAACAATTCCTTTTCCCTTTTCCCAAACCATCAATAAATAATCTTTTGAACCGTAAAAATAATCATTATAATAACGAAAGATCCTTTTTTCTCCATCTGCTTCTACAAATGCATGATATCCGGCATCATCCACTACATCAGCCGTTCCGTTTTCACAGCAGACAATCGTCCACTCTTTTAAAAATAAATCCTCATCTGATTCCAGACCGGAAATTATGATCTCATTTTTCTCCTCCGTATACCCACCGGTGTCTGACGGCATATAATAAATATCCTCAGACGTAACATAGTAATATCCCAGATATTCTCTCCCCAACGCGAATTGATCGAACGGATCTGTCACATTCAGCTGATCCAGTTCTAAAGCATATAAGCTGCCATTTTGAAAGGATTTCAGTTCTTTTATATGCAAACTGATATCCTGCCAAATATCCCGATAGCTATATGGATAAAAATATCCTTCATATTCTACTTCTTTCTGTGTCGGCATATAAAACCATGTATTTTGAGGCTCATGTCTGCTTTCTTCTTTATCATTTTCACTGCACAAAATCACAAGAAGGATCAAAAACAAGCTTACTACAATGGATGAAAGAAAATTTTTTATCATATTATTTTCCTCCCAGGATCTATGCAAAACGCCGTTTAGTCATCAAGGCTTGGATAATACGACGAATTTCTCCACTCCTCTAATGTATACACTTCAAACTCACTGTCTGCCAGTCCTACCATATCCTTCCATAAAACCTTATCAAAATTGACACTCACATAAAATGTGCTCCAGCTCACACTGTGATCCTCCCACATCTCGCTCACATGAACGGAATAATACTCTCCCAAATATTCACTTCCCGCCCCATCTTTGTATACTTCCTCTGTTTCAAGATCATATGTTTGATATAAATACGCCTGCCCATCACTCTTCAGATCTACATAAGCAGCCCAGTCTTCAATCTCCGGCACCTGTTCCGAAAGGCAGTCTGATATTTTAACAACCGTATCTTCCCGTGTTTTGGCATTCTGCGTACACTCCTCTGCTTCTCCGAAGGCTAATGCTGTGGAAATTTCACTGTCATCACCCCACACACACGGCTGCCACATGCTGTCAGCAGACCTGCCATAGCCAGTACCACAAAACTTATTTTCCTTCCCTCCATAGGATATACTCCTCCCAATCATTTTCCTCGTCATCCCACATAAAATAATCGTGCATTATAGATGCCGCCGTATCGCCATAGTCACTTCCCGTTGCATAAATAGGTCCTATGATAGATACATAAATAAATGGATTGTCCTTATATTCCCATGCTTCCGCATACCTCTCATCCAATAAAATATCTGAATGGTCAACTATACTTTCTTTGTAAGATTCATAACGGCGAGGACCAGGATGAGGAAGTTTCTCACTATACATATTACCACATTCACAAGTACCAAATGAATAGATATTCTTATTAACTTCACAATCACTGCATGTCATAAGCGGTTTCCCGTTTTCAGCAAGTATTCCATGATCTTCATAAGCATCTAATTTTACATCTTTACTTTATCACAATGAATAACAGCCTCTCTTGTGACATACTCCTCTTCTTTTACAATACCTACTTTACTTAACTCTTCGTAAAAAGCATAGTGTTTCACCATCATATCACACGCAATATGTTGGTATTGTTTTTTAAAAATTCCTTTCGAAAACTTTCGAAGGCAATTTCCCTCCAATTCAAAAGTAAAATCTCCTGCTATAATGGCATCTCCATTTTTCTGTACCTTTTCTTCCGGCATAAGACTTTCTCCCTATATAAAAATTCCGTTATATTTCTTCCGTATTTTCAATCAGAATTGCGAACTTGTTTCGCAATTACCTATAAATAGTTTCCACTATTTAACTGCTTTTTTATACTCTTCATTATACAACCACTCACACTCTATATCACTCCATTCCCGTTCCCGAAACACTTCGCCCGTCTCCCTGTTAACAGCATAACTTGTAAGATACTGATAATGAGTAAAAACAGGTTCATAACCATGAGTATAATAGTCTGTATAATCTGCAAAAATATAATATTCCTGATCTTCCGTCATACCTCTACATGAAAAATTTCTTACACAAGGAAACTCCTGATCTTCTGGAAGCTGATATACATATACCGACTGTTCCTGTTTATATGTTCTTACAACTATCGAATCATAATCAAAACCCCTCATCTGAATATATATAATAAAAAAGAACTCTTGCAGCTTGTTCCTCCAGCATCTTTCCATCTGAAACATCCTCATTAAAATATAACTGATTAACCGCCTTTTCATATGCTTCACTATAAAGCAATTTATAACCTGCATCAGTCTCTATCCATTGAGACTCCCGAAGAACTTCGCCTGTCTTCCTATTAACTGCATAATCCGTGTGATATTCATCATAGAAGCCCTGCGAAAGGGCATCTGTTTCATAACGTGTATCGTGTGCAAAGACATAATATTGCCCATCTTCTGTCCTATCTTTGCTCTGTAACATTTCATACTGCAAGTCACTTTTTTCCTGCGTTTGGTATAAATATACCATTTGTCCCTGCAGCATAGTAGAAATAACCTTTGCGTCATAATCATAGTCACAATCTGAATACATGTAATCAAAAACAGCCTTTGCCGCTTCTTCCTCTGTCATTTCAAAAGTGTATATCTCATTCTTCACTTGTGAAGTCTGATTGTTCTCCGTACCGTTTAAGACTACATAAAAAGCAATTAAACTTACGATCACAATACCCGCTATTCCACAAACATACTGTTTCCCACCTTTTCTTTGATTCATTGGTTTCCTACCTTTTCTTTGATTCATCGTAATCTTTCCATTCCATCATATCCAAAATCTGCACATCCCCATTTTTATTGATACTGAAATATCCTTCTGCACTGCTAATCCACTGCTCAAACGTGCAAATATCTTCATTACATTCATACTCATCATTCTCATCATATACACCATTTCCATTACTGTCATTCCTGTAAAATCCATTTGTTTTAAACGCATTTCCAGAAAACTCAAATTTATAAAAGGAATAACTTTCCTTATTTTCTTTCGTATATTTATACACAATCTCGCCATTTTTACAAACACCATAACATTTTAATGCCTCTTCCACCTGTTCATGAAACAAAACAAACAGCACACTATTTTGATATGCAAGAATATAATAATCTCCCGATGTCTGAATATGTAACTCCGGTATATGATCTCCATTTATGTCACACGTCAGATACTTCATACTTCCATCATCCATATCTGCTATCGTACTTCCACCAGAATTTTCCAACGCTCTCTCTCCTGACAAAAATTCATCATATACCCTCATTGCCTCATCAGTATTTCCATGCAGCGCTTCTGTTCCAATAAAATTTTTCCCGAAAAGCCTCCTCATACGTTACCATAGTAACAGGTCGGTCAAGCATTGTAAAAAAGTCTTTTGTCACTTCATCCCATTGTTCCTGATTCAAATGCCCGCTCATACTTTCATCTCCGAATATAAAAATCTCATATTCTATTCCAGTCTCACCATAATAAACAGTAAAATAAATTTCATTTTCCACTTCTCCTGTCCTATTCAATGTTTTATATCCATATCGGGTATTATTTGCACTTGTAGAATTACAATACCCTATCTGATCCGAACCAAGAAGTTCTTCATATTCGTCCAGCCAGTGATAAACTTCCACTTTTTGTTCTTCCACAAGATACTTTAATATGCAGAAACCATTTATTCCAATGTCCATTAGCAATTCTGGAAGTCCATCCCCATCACAATCAATAAAACGATATCTCGCTTTTTTTACAAATTGTTCTATAAACTCCATGTCATCTAAATCAGATATCCCTCGTAGATGATCCCGAAAATAGACAGCCTTTTCTTCTTCATACTCCAATGGCATCTGATTTGTAATGATCCTATAAAAGTTCTCTTTATATGCCAGTGCCACCTGATCTGTATAAATCTCCCAATTAATCGAATATTCTTTTGACGAAAAATCAACTTTCTTTACTGACTCACATATGTTGCTGCTGTCCTGTTCGTTTGTATAATTTGTTTTGTTTTCTCTTACGCTGTTTTCCTCTGTTTCAATCTTTTTCATTTCGGTTTCTGCCACCTGTTTATAATTTAAGACACCAACCAGCAGAATTATAACTACTATTCCTATCGTCCCCATATTCACAATCTTTCTTTTCACAATAACCTACATTCCTCTCTCATATACAATAATATCTATCACAACATAATCAGACATATTCTCTCATTTGTACCCACAATACATTTGCCATCCAAATGCGGCATCTTAAATTCCATGATATCACAATATCCATCCATTCTCTCTGGCATAAAATCCGGTTTTAAATCCTTGTCCTGCGTTTGGTATTGCCATTTTAATAAAGTTTGTGCATTCAATTTATTCATTCCAAATGCATATTGCAGAATCTCTGGATGTTCTGTTATATCTACTTCATTTGTCTCTTGTAAGTTAATTAATCCTATATTATTCACGGCACAGCCGTGAAAGTGGCTGAAAGCCACATAGTTACTGTATTTTAGCTGAATATTGATTTTCACCTATCAAGTGAATGAAAAAAGAGCATCCATTTGTGGTAAAATTAAGGTGTTCAAAGTCTTAACAATCCCAAACAAAGGAGCCCTTTATGAGTATTGTAAACACCTTAGCCTTAGAAAGCAATAGACAGATTAAAATAAATTTTTATGGAGGAGTTCTCTCATCCGATGCAGGCTTGCTTCTTATCAAAGAATTCATAAGCAAACTTGGTATTGATACGCTTTTAGAAAAAGCGTTTAAAACCAATGATCCTGTATTCAAGTCTGTACTTGAAAAAGATGCGCTTGCATCACAGCCTACGGTATCAAGATTCTTTAATCGTATGGATAAAGACACTTTAAACCAGTTCCTTGCGATTGCCAGAGTACTTCGGAGGAAAATTTACAGTGTTCAGATGCCACAGGCTGTTATTCTGGATCTGGATTCCACTCTTCTTGATGCATACGGCAGACAGCAACCGGATTTTGTTTCTTTGTATCCATATCTGTCCTCCTTTTGTTAGTTTTAACTAACCATATCTCATAAAAAAACCGACAATTTATGATTCCTGTGTTCACAAATTATCGGTTGATAATCGATGCATCTGAACGCTTTTTCCTAGAAATACTCTTTCCAGCCGTTATTATAAAAGGAACGCAGCTCCCTGATATATCCTTCTGCTGCCTCTCTCGGCATATCATGAACTACTACTTCAAACAATCCCGCATAAAAGCCACTGCAGACCACATGGATAAATTCGTCATTGATTCGTCCCGTCCTGTAAGACTCACTTCCGAGATTTACCAAAAATCTTCTGGTAGCCTCTGCATCAATTTTTACCAGACCCTCCAAAAATTCCTGATAATATCCAGGTGGTGAACATTTCACTACTAATTTAAACTCGTCAAAACAGTCATAAAGAATTTCAATTTATAATTTCATATTTCTCAACCATTTTCAGAACTTCCGCCATAAAATCGTCTTTTCCATGGGTAAGGTATGCAAAACTAATTTTGTATACCCCCTCCTTTGTATAAATCCGCAGCTTTTTCCAGGTTCTTTTCCCCTGCTTTACTGCTGTAACTGCTTCGATTCTCTGTATGTTCCGCCAGTATAACTCCGTTTCCTTTCGTATAGGATGTTTTATCATCATTTTTTCTTCCGAATACCATACTCTTGTATTACACATGATAAACAGAAAAATCAAACATGCCACACCGTAAATCGGCGCAAACAACAGGGAAAACCATTCCGAAGGCTCACTCTGTGAAAAACCCCGCAATGGATTTTCCTCCCCCGAAAGCAACAGCATTGCCAGATATTCCAGCAGGATTAAAATTCCCAATCCTGCCAGAATATAGTACTCCGTCCCGTATCGCAGAATCCGCTTCTGCGGACTTTCGTAGACCTGAGAGCGGTAATACACGGCAACCGTTTCAGGGCGTTTCTTCCTGAGTACGTCACAGAATAGCTCATAATTCACCATGCCGATACCCACTGTGAGGATTTTTGTTCCATCCGAAAGATATAAATTAACCATATTATCAAAGCTGCCGTCTATTTTCCGGATTTCCTGCCATCTGACTGTCCGGGGCTTCTGAAAGGCTTTTTCTATCTGTATTGTATCTCCATTAAAATAAATACATTCCCTCGCCATGATATTTCCCGCAAATATGGTAACTATTAAAAGCAGAATTGCCATTGCCACACACAGGCTCCACATCCCCCTCGCCTCCCTGGGGGCTCCGTCCATTATGTAAAGGATGCTGAAAATTCCCACAAAAACAACTGCCAGCACTCCCAGCGCATATACGACATACCTTTTCCCCGGCGGCTGACATAATATTGCCATTCCCTCCGGGATTTTATTTATCTGCCGCCGGTTTCTGCCCGTTATCAAATAAATGATACCGACAGCCAGAACCAGTATAAGCGTAAACAACAGTTTCTCCATCTTCCCTTTACCCCCTGTATTTCGCAATAACGGAAACAACCTTGTCCATTTCCAGCGGCTTCGACAAATGTTCATTCATACCCGCCATGCGGCACCTCTGAGCATCCTCTGCAAAGGCATTTCAGAAGCGTCAGAAGCTTTCCCCCTGCATCCCTGACAAAAGGTTCGCGGTGGAAAGTCGGATTATGATGCGCGCAACATTCAGCGTTCCCACAGGCAGCCCGGAAAAAATGCGGCAACTAACGGCGCACTTTCTTCCTCCTGATGCCTGCCATCGGTAATACACCTCTAATATTGATATTTTTTCAAAAGTTGCTCTCTTTTGAATAATACTGATATTTTCACCAAACTTCACAATATCGGACATTTGGAATCTGTTGAACGAAGCTGACTGAAAGTATTCAGATTGATAGCAACGAAAATATAGTCATTTTTCAGACATTATTTCAATATCTGATAACTCATCATGAAAAGAATAATCAACATACACATAAATACTTTAACCAGTTTCTGGTATGTCGTTTTCGCCGGATTTATGACCGGGTTCCATGTTTCCTCTGTTCCCGGCATATTGTTTATATTGCTCCGATTTCCTCCGGTTTCCTTCTGAGCACAGAGCCGGTTTGACGCATAAGAAAGCATTTCCTTTGCCGCCTCTGCCTCCTGCTCCGACACCTCAAGCGTCCTGCCATCTGCAAAGGTGATCCTTTTCCATCTTCCATTCTTATTTTTCGAGTAAGTCCATCCGCTGATGTCTGTGAGAAGCGGAAGATAGTACACACCGGCTGCGTCCTGTTCATCAATGATAAAATGATAAGTGACCGTGAACAATCTGTTCCTGAAAACCGGCTGCATAAGAAAATATTCCGTACAGAAAAGCTCTCTGATTTGCTTACGCTGTCCCCAGGCATCAAAGCAGGAAAGTGTCCGCATGATTGGATGAATGACAATAAGAACGACAAACACTGCTCCTGTCAGCAGCAAAAAGGCTGCGTATAGCATAATCGATGCATTATCGCTGAAAGGCGACGCCGCTTCCCTGAGCATCACTCCGCAAAGGGGAATCACCAGCGCGGCTTCCATCAGAAAGGTACCCCGAAAAACGGCATTCTGGCAAAACAGATAATAAAAGCTGACAAAGGTAACAGCATTTTTTCCACTGCGATAGCGAAGCGGAATCCGCATAAGCAAAAGCTCAGACAAAAGACCGACAAGCAGCACCACTTCCTTACACACAAGTATATAAGTCCCATACATCCATATGTATAACCCTATTCCGTGGGATGAGCCATAAAGAGCCAGCAAATCTCCGTCCTTTGCATTTTCCAGAACACTATGCAGGATATTTTTCCCGAAAATCAGGTGATAGCCTATACCACACACCAGTATAATCCATGCAATATAATCCGGAATACAGGACAGCGCCCAGCGTTTGCAGCTGCCATGCTCGTGCTTCCGCTGACGCCAGAACCCGATTCCCCATAGAACCGGATAAAGAAACACAACAAGAAGCAGCGCAAGGTTCGTTTCCGGCAACATTGTCGTTATAAGCAGACTCAGACATTTTGCCCGTGAAGTTTCTCTCAGAAGATTCGGCACATGTGTGAAAAACGATGCCACCGACACCAAAAGTATCGCAAAGATTCCCGGTATCGCCATCAGACTGACTGTTTCCGCTTTTGACTTACGTTTCACCAGATGGTACAGGTCAGCAAGATACAGACCTGCATTCAGATAAAGAAGTAGCATCGTGAGCCAAAAGCCCGGTAAATAATCAGAACCCGCCTTATACAATCCAAAGAAATCCCAGAGTGCTTCTATCATTTTTCCTTCTTCTTTCCATTACGCTTTTATAACTATTTATTCTTCCATTAAACTTCCATATAGTAAAGTAGAAGGATGACCTCGCAGTCATCCATCTACTAATTTTTCACAGTTTATTCTGCAATGGGAATGGGTTTTCGGTCTCCATCCCGACCTTATGAACATTTCTTTTTATATAAATAATCCTATATTATTCACGGCACAGCCGTGAAAGTGGCTGAAAGCCACATAGTTACTGTATTTTCGCTGAATATTGCTTTTCACCTATCAAGTGAATGAAAAAAGAGCATCCATTTGTGGTAAAATTAAGGTGTTCAAAGTCTTAACTATCCCAAACAAAGGAACCTTTTATGAGTATTGTAAACACCTTAGCCTTAGAAAGCAATAGACAGATTAAAATAAATTTTGATGGAGGAGATCTCTCATCCGATGCAGGCTTGCTTCTTATCAAAGAATTCATAAGCAAACTTGGTATTGATACGCTTTTAGAAAAAGCGTTTAAAACCAATGCTCCTGTATTCAAGTCTGTACTTGAAAAAGATGCGCTTGCATCACAGCCTACGGTATCAAGATTCTTTAACCGTATGGATGAAGACACTTTAAACCAGTTCCTTGCGATTGCCAGAGTACTTCGGAGGAAAATTTACAGTATTCAGATGCCACAGGCTGTTATTCTGGATCTGGATTCCACTCTTCTTGATGCATACGGCAGACAGGAAGGCAGAGCCTTTAACTTTCACTATCAGAGCAATGGTTATCATCCACTTGTCTGTTATGATGGAATGACCGGGGATCTGATAAAAATCCAGCTGTGTGATGGAACACAGTATTCCTGCACCGGAGTAGTTGATTTTTTGCAGCCGGTACTGGGTGAATATCTGCATGACTATCCGGAAATCCCTATTCTGCTTCGTGGTGATAGCGGTTTTTCTACGCCTGATCTTTATAATCAGTGTGAGGAAAACGGCACAAGCTATGTGATCTGGCTGAAGGAGAATGTTTTCTTTCCATTGCGAATCCCCATCTGTATGAAGTAGGTTGGATCCTTGGATTTTCTGTCATACCAAATCTTCATACTTCATTATAACACAAAACACAACATATAATTTAAGAAAATTTGACAAAAAATACCGCATTTCTACGGCTTGTAGGGATTTTAGGGTTGAGCAAGTGTCGAAGACCCGTCAAGTTAAAAATCGAACATATTTTTGGAATATATGTTTGCTTTTTACTTTTTGCTATGCTATAATCGTTATATAAATCAGTAAGAACAGATGTTTTACGGAGGTCATTTATGGGCTATGGAAAGATTACTGCCAAGCAGCAGGAAATATTAGATTATATCAAAGATGAGATTTTGAAGAGAGGCTATCCCCCTACCGTTCGTGAGATCTGTGAGACAGTGAATCTAAAGTCTACTTCTTCCGTGCATTCTCATTTAGAGACTCTGGAGAAGAACGGCTACATCCGCAGAGACCCGACCAAGCCCCGTGCCATTGAGATCTGCGACGACAACTTCCAGATGGTGCGTACCGAGATGGTCAGCCTCCCCGTGATCGGTAATGTTGCTGCCGGGCAGCCTATTCTGGCCGAAGAGAACGTTCAGGACTACTTCCCTGTTCCCGCCGATGTAGTACCCAAGGGAGAATCCTTCATTCTGAATGTCCGCGGAGAGTCCATGATCAATGCCGGTATTTTCAACGGTGACCGTGTCTTCGTTCATGTCCAGAACACAGCGAATAACGGTGAGATCGTTGTGGCCCTGATCGATGATTCCGCTACCGTCAAGACTTTCTATAAGGAGAAGGGACATATCCGTCTCCAGCCGGAGAACGACACCATGGATCCCATCATAGTAGATAATTGCCAGATCCTTGGCACCGTGTTCGGCGTATTCCGCTTTTACAGATAAGCAAAACAGCCTGCAGCATGATTTGCTGCAGGCTGTTTTTAACTATATTTTACATTTAGTCCTCCGGGAATCTTACTTTCATATAAGAAATGATCTCATCCACGCATCTTTCATATCCCAGCTTGGAGCTGTCCAGACACAGATCGTAATTTCTTGCATCTGTCCATTCCCGTCCAGTATGATACTTATAGTACTCCGCACGGTGCTTATCCGTCTTATTGATAAAGCGCTCCAATTCCTTCGGGCTCATGCTATGCTTCTTCGCTGCGCCTTCCAGACAATATTCCTTCGGGGCATGAATAAATACGCTGAGGACATTCGGATAATCCTTCAACACATAATCCGCACACCGTCCGATAATGACACAGGATTCCTCCTTTGCCAGATCCCGGATGATCTTCGCCTGATAGTTAAACAGATTGTCCGTGGAGGTAAAATCATCACTTTCCGGAGGAATCAGTTCCCCGTGATACTCCTTTTTCGCAATATGGAACAGCTTCGTGCTCTTCACTTTTTCATCTGCATTTACGAACAGCGCTTCATTGATGCCACTGTCATCACTTGCCAGCTTCATCAGCTCCTTGTCATAGTAATGAACATTCAGCTTCTTCGCCAACATCTCACCGATGGTTCGCCCGCCGCTTCCATACTGTCTTGCAATGGTAATGACTACATTATTCATTTCGATCACCATACCTTTCTGTCTCTGCTGCTTCCACCCGCAGCGACTTAAATCAAGAGTTATTCACCCAGATATGCCTTCTTAATGGAATCATTATTCAGAAGGTCGCTTGCCTTGCCTTCCAGAACAATCTTACCGGTCTCCAATACATAAGCTCTGTCTGCGATGGACAATGCCTTCTTCGCATTCTGCTCTACCAGCAGAACTGTAGTACCGCTCTTGCTTACTTCCTGGATAATATCAAAAATCTCATTTACAAAAATAGGGGACAGTCCCATGGACGGCTCATCCATTAAAATAATCTTGGGATGAGACATTAATGCTCTACCCATGGCCAGCATCTGCTGCTCACCACCACTCAAGGTACCCGCCATCTGATTCTGACGTTCCTTCAAACGGGGAAAGCGGTCAAATACGGTCTCCAGAGTCTGTGCGATCTCTTCTTTATCTTTTCTGGTGTAAGCACCCATCATCAGATTCTGTAATACGGAAAGCTGTGCGAAAACACGTCTTCCCTCCGGAACATGCGCCATACCCATGGATACGATCTTATGTCCGGGAATCTTGACCAGATCCTGACCTTCAAAAGTAATGGTTCCTTCCTTCGGTGTCAGCAGACCGGATACGGTGTGCAGGATCGTTGTCTTACCGGCGCCGTTGGCTCCGATCAGTGCAATGACCTCTCCCTCATCTACGTGAAAGGACACACCCTTTATGGCCTGTATCATGCCGTAATATACTTTAATATCATTTACTTCTAACATTGCCATAGCTGTTGTCCTCCTATTCACCCAGATAAGCCTTGATGACTTCCGGATTGTTCAGCACATCACTGGTCTTGCCCTGACACAGGACACGGCCAAAGTTCAGAACCGTAAGTTCCTCACAGATTCCGCCTACCAGTTTCATATCATGCTCGATCAGAAGGATCGTCATATCAAAATGCTCTCTGACAAAACGGATGGTCTCCATCAGTTCCAGCGTCTCGTTAGGGTTCATACCTGCAGCAGGCTCATCTAACAGAAGGAGCTTGGGCTTGGTAGCCAGTGCTCTCGCAATCTCCAACTTTCTCTGCTTACCATAGGGAAGATTGTCCGCCAGTGTTTCCGCTTCCTCTTCCAATCCGAATACCTTCAGAAGCTCCATGGCCTCCTCCGTCATCTGCTTTTCTACTTTATAATATTTCGGCAGACGTAAAATACCGGTAACCGTGCTGTAGCTCATATGATTATGCAGACCTACTTTTACATTGTCTATCACAGACAGATCCTTGAACAGTCGAATATTCTGGAAGGTTCTTGCAATTCCTGCCTGATTGATTTCGATGGTCTTTTTACCGGTAACATCCTTTCCATCCAGCGTAATAATACCCTCTGTGGGCTTATATACACCTGTCAAAAGGTTGAATACGGTGGTCTTACCTGCACCGTTGGGACCGATCAGTCCGTACAGGGAACCTTTTTCAATCTTAATATTGAAATCATCTACCGCACGAAGTCCGCCGAAAGAAATGCCTAAATTTTTTGCCTCTAATAATGCCATGATTATTCAGCCTCCTTTTTCACAGACTTCTTGAATCTGGCTGCCACTTTTTCTCTCCATTCAATACACTTCGGAGCCCAGTTGAACAGCATCATTACAATCAGTACGATGGAATAGATCAGCATACGATAATCGTTCAGACCACGCAGTAACTCCGGTAACAGGGTAAGGATTACAGAAGCAATAATGGAACCGCGAATATTACCGATGCCACCCAGTACAACGAATACCAGTATCATAATAGACATGTTATATCCAAAGTTCTTGGGTAATGCCGTCAGTGTGGACAGATTATGCGCATACAGTACGCCTGCTACACCTGCAAGTGCCGCAGAAATGGAGAATGCCATCAGTTTATACTTTGTAATATGAATTCCTACGGATTCCGCCGCAATGGTATTGTCACGAATTGCCATGATGGCACGTCCGTCTCTGGAATGGATCAGGTTCAATACAATAAACAATGTGATCAGCAATAACACAATACCAATGGTAAAGCTGGAATCATGAGGGGTTCCGGTGATACCCTGTGCACCTTTGATAATAACGTCTCCGTCCTCTGACATGTTCAGATCCATGGTATTGGTAAAGGAGATATGGAATCCATTCTCATCCCGGCCTACAAACATAATATTTACCAGATTCTTAATGATTTCGCCAAAAGCCAGTGTTACGATTGCCAGATAGTCACCCTTCAAACGAAGTACGGGGATACCGATCAGCAGTCCGAACACACCTGCAAAAAATGCACCGATCAGAATAGCAAAGAAAAAGCGAAGTCCGGAAGGCATTGCGCTATTCTCCATTACTTTGGAGAAAAATGCGCTGGTGAATGCTCCGATACACATAAATCCTGCATGTCCAAGGCTCAGTTCTCCCAGAATACCTACGGTAAGGTTCAGAGATACCGCCAGAATTGCATAAGTACACAGCGGAACCAATAGTCCCTGGATCAAGCTGCTCACACTGCCGGCAGACACCAGAATCTGCATGATGACATAAGCTGCAATCACCATTCCGTAAGTAATAAGATTATCCCGGAAGGTTTTATTTATTTTCTTATTCGATAATTTCTTCATATTATGTACCTGCCTCTTCCCTTATACTTTTTCCTGAATATTCTTGCCAAACAGTCCGGCAGGTTTTACCAGAAGCACAACGATCAAAACTGCAAATACAATAGCATCAGCCATCTGGGAAGAAATATAGGCTTTACCAAAGATTTCGATAATCCCCAACAATATACCACCAACCAGAGCACCGGGGATAGATCCGATTCCGCCAAATACAGCCGCCACGAAAGCTTTAATACCGGGCATGGAACCGGTGTACGGTGTCAGGGAAGGATATGCGGAACATAACAGAACTCCCGCTACAGCGGCCAGTCCGGATCCGATGGCAAAAGTCAGTGCAATGGTTCCGTCCACATTGATACCCATCAACTGTGCAGCCCCCTTATCCTCGGATACTGCTAACATTGCCTGTCCTGCTTTGGTCTTGTTGATAAAAAGCATCAGACCTGCCATAATGATCAGACAGGTAACAATCGTAACAATGGTCTCTCCGGTAATATTGATCTGTCCGTCTGCCAGCTTCACAGCCGGAACGGATACTACAGAAGTAAATGCCTTGGCATTTGCACCAAAGATCAAAAGAGCTACATTCTGCAGCAGATAGCTGACACCGATTGCGGTGATCAGAACCGCTAACGGAGAAGAAGCCTTTCTTAAAGGCTTGTATGCTACTTTTTCAATAGCCATTCCCAACAGGGTGCAGGCGATAACAGCTGCCAGAACACCGATCACAGGAGAAAGTCCCATGGTACTGCACATTGTATAAGTAATAAATGCACCGACCATAATGACATCACCATGTGCGAAATTCAGCATTTTGGCAATACCATATACCATGGTATAGCCTAATGCGATCAGCGCATAGACACTTCCAAGGCTGATACCGTTGATCAGATAACTGATAAAACTCATGTGAACTACCTCCATTCATGCGAATGCACAAATTATCATATAAAATAAAGTATAACAGAACATACCGGGAAAAACAACTGCTCTCCCAGTATTGCAAAGTCTCTGACATTAAGCAAAGAGGGCTACCCTGCGGTAACCCTCTTTGGAAACTTTATCAGCAAAATTACATAGCCTTGTAAGCACCATTCTCGATCACAACAGCCTTAGGAGCCTTGTTAGCCTCACCGTCTGCGGTCCAGGTCATGCCGTTACCGGTCAGACCATCTACAGTGATCTCTGTCATGGCAGCCTTCATACCATCACAAATATCAGAAACACTCATATCAGGAGTAACACCGCTCTTCTCGATAGCAGCCTTGATCACATAGATAGCATCATAGCTGTCTGCTGCGAACTGGTTGGGAGTCTCACCGTATTTTTCCTTATACTTAGTTACGAAAGACTGGGTCAGATCATCGGTTGCATCAGCTGCGAAAGGAGTTAACAGCATAACGCCTTCGGTCAGAGATACATCAAAATTATCTACACCACCGAGAATACCATCCATACCATCACATGAGAACCACTTGGGAGCATAACCCATAGCAGCTGCCTGTGTAAGGATAAGTGCGGATTCCTGATAATAAATAGGAAGGAATACCATGTCTGCTCCGGCATCCTTTGCCTTTTGTAACTGTACGGAGAAATCCGTCTTGTTATCAGCAGTAAATGCTTCCGCAGCTACTACTTCAAAGGGCTGGTTTTCAGCTTCCTTTACAAACTTCTCATAAATACCGGAAGAATATACATCGGAGCTGTCATAAATAACAGCAATCTTCTCAGCCAGACCATTCTCACCAATATACTGTGCGGATGCAAGACCCTGGTTAGGATTGGAGAAGCATACGCGGAAGTTGTTATCATACTGAACACATTCTACTGCAGATCCGGAAGGAGTGATCTGGAACATATTGTCTTCTTTGGTCTTGTCGGTAACCGCAATACATGCACCACTGGTGGTAGAACCATCAATGATCTGAGCACCCCAGTCCTTTAATGCATTATAAGCATTTACGGATTTCTCAGCATCTGCCTCGTCATCCTGGAACTTGAACTCTACCTGATAGCCGTTGATACCACCTGCTGCATTGATCTCTTCTACTGCGATCTCTGCACCATGCTGTACAGCCAGTCCGTAAACTGCTGCGCCACCGGTGGTAGGTCCGATACCGCCAATTTTGAATACACTGCCGGATGCTGCACCGTTGTCAGCTGCTGCGCTCTCAGTTGCTGCGTTAGTACCGGTTGCAGCGGAACCATTGTCTGTATTGCCGCAACCAGCCATAGCCATAACCATGGCAGATGCTACAACAACACTTAACACCTTGTTGAATTTCTTCATAATATCTTCCTCCTTTTTAACAATGTATACAAATATACAATGTATAATTGTTATTTTTGTATATTACTCGCTTCTATTTCCTTTGTCAATGGACTTTATTTTCTAATTTGATGTTTTTTGACATTAAAATAGATCAACAAAGCTTAATTTTTATTTAAAAGTAGTATATTTTTTATTTTTGGGGGTAAGACTATCTATGAAACAATCATTAAATAGAAACTTCAAAAAAATGTCTGTATGGATTTTGCAGCAGCAAATTTCATACAGACAGGATAAGGAGATTTTATGGGTAATAAATATTTGGACGGAACCGCTCTCACCATAGCTATAATAGGTGCAGTGAACTGGGGGCTGATCGGGCTTTTCCGCTTTGATCTTGTAGCCTTCTTGTTCGGTGACATGTCCTGGCTTTCCAGAATTGTATATGTGCTGGTGGGAATCAGCGGGCTCTATCTCGTCAGCTTCTTTCTCCATCTGGGAGACAGCGAAGCTTAAAGTTCCTCTACGGGAATCTGTACGCCATCTCTCCAGATACGTTCCAGATCATAGAGCAGACGGTTTTCCTTGTCAAAGACATGTACGATCACATCGCCAAAGTCTAACAGTACCCAGTTGGCGGTTTCATATCCTTCGGTCTGTCTGGCAGGGAAACCGGCTCTTCCCAGTTTCTCTTCCACATTATCACACAGTGCCTGAATCTGACTGGAATTATTACCGCCGGCAATAATAAAATAATCTGCGATCACAGATACTTTACTGATGTCTATTACTTTGATATCCTCTGCTTTTTTATCTTCCAGCGCCTCTACGGCCAGTTTTGCCATTTTTCTGGATTCTTCACTCATCGAAATATTACTCCTCACTCTTCTTATTTTCATTATAGTTCTTATAATATTGATAGGTCTCTTCCGTCATGGGATCCATCTCGCCATCCCCGGATCGCAGATAATCCAGAGTGTCCTCTAGGATCTTTTTTACCGCTGCATCCAGGTCTATAAAAGCCATCTGTCGGATTATCTTAAGATTCGGTGCCTGTTTTCTACCCGGTTCAATATAATCCGCCGTAAAAATGATCTTTTCCAGCAGAGTCATATTCGGATGTCCTGTGGTATGGTATAAAATAGCGCTCAGGATTTCCGGATCTTCCACCTTGTATTCTTTCTTCGCCAGATAGCTTCCCACCTTGGCGTGCAAAAGATAGGGATTGCGCCGTTCCACGTCCGTCACCGGAATGTGGTGTTTCTCGCAGGCTGACAACAGTTTATCATTTCCCATACATTTTGCGCAATCATGAAGCAGTCCTGCCACCTGTGCCCGTTCCACGTCCTCACCATAACGCATGGCCAGCGCCGCCGCAGTATATTCCACGCCCTGTGTATGAACAAAACGTTTTGGTTCCTGTACTTTTTCCATTTCTCTGGTCAGTTTTTTCAAAACATCACTCATCCTGGTAAAGCCCCTTTTCTTCCATATATACTCTCACCGCATCCGGCACAAGATATCGTACGGATAGCCCCTTGCGCCTTCTTTCACGTATTTCGGAAGATGAGATCTCGATGCGTCGGAAAGGAAGCAGTCTGATCTGTGCACCGAATTTCTTTTCCAGCGCATCGATTTTTTCCTGCATATCTGCAATATCAGCATCTCCCCGTACAGCGGCAAGAACTGTACATGCGGCAAACAGACGGTTCACACATTTCCAGTATTCTATGGTATACAGACAGTCCGCTCCACAGATAAAAAAGAACCGATCCTCCGGATATTCCTTTTGCAGCTGTTCCATGGTCTCGTAGCTGTAGGAATTTCCCGGGCGGCGGATCTCCATGTCCAGACAGCGGAATCTGTCGTTGTCCGCAATGGCCAGATTGACCATCCGGTACCGGTCCTCCGCCGATAACACAGTGATCCCTTCTTTTCTTTTCAGATAGGAACATCCTGTGGGGATCAGCCAGACCTGATCCAGTCCCACCATCTCCAGCACATGCTCTGCCAACAGCAAATGTCCTGTATGAATCGGATTAAAGGTGCCTCCCATAATGCCTATTCTGCTCATGCTTCCTCATCCCTTTGCACGCAGTTATCATTCTTGATTGGTTCTCGTCGGCTATGCTCTGACCTTATCTGGGCAGTTCGATCTTCGGCTTGTCCTTGTCGGGCTTGTACAATACAATCTTCTTGCCGATCACCTGTACGACCTGGGAATGGGTACGCTCCGCCACCATCTCCGCAATAGCTCTGGGGTCGTCAAAACAGTTCTTCAGAACACCGATCTTGATCAGTTCATTATTATTAAAGGATTCACCAATAGCTGCGGTGAGTTCCGGAGTCAGGCTGGATTTACCCACCTGAAAAATGGGATTCAGATTGCTGGCCAGACTCATTAAATAAGCTCTCTGTTTGCTTGTCATAATCTATCTTTTCCTTTCACAAACTTACTTATAGTAATCAAAGGACAGACCGTACATGCGTACCGTATCGCCCTCCTGGATACCCAGTGCTTCCAGTTCCTCTAAAATACCGGTATCCTTCAGGAAATTCTGGAAGAAGGTAAATCCCTTCTCACTGTCCAGATTGGTGTATCCCAGCATCTTCTCGATCTTGGGTCCTTCTACTACGTACTCGTCCTCTTCTTCATCATAGGTTACGGTGTAAGCATCATCCACAGATCCTGTCATACTCTCCGGGAAGTACTCCTGCGCAAAGACAGTGGTCTCTTCTCCGATGTTAGCAAGCATATCGTTCACTTCGTATAACAGTTCCTTTACGCCCTGACCGGTTACTGCAGACATAGGGAACACCTTGATGCCCTTCGGTTCAAACTCTGCCCGGATTGCAGCTACCGGATCGGATCCATCCTCCGTATAGATAGCGTCAATCTTATTCGCCGCGATCACCTGAGGTCTGGCTGCAATCTCCGGATTATAGGCTTCCAGTTCTTTATTGATGGCATAGATATCCTGAATGGGATCTCTTCCCTCCGTACCGGCCGCATCCACGATATGGATGATCACCTTGGTACGTTCGATGTGGCGCAGGAATTCGTGTCCCAGACCGATTCCCTCGGAAGCTCCCTCGATCAGTCCCGGAATATCCGCAATGACGAAACCACCGGTTCCTTCCAGATCCACTACACCCAGATTCGGATTCAGGGTCGTGAAATGATAGTTGGCAATCTTGGGTCTGGCATTGGTCACTCTGGACAGGAACGTGGATTTACCAACATTGGGAAATCCTACCAGTCCGACATCAGCGATCACCTTCAGTTCCAGCAGAAGTTCCAGTTCCTGTGCAGCCTGTCCCGGCTGTGCATACTTGGGTGCCTGCATGGTACTGGTAGCATAATGCTGGTTGCCGTTACCGCCCTTGCCGCCTTTTAAGAGAACAACCCGTTTGTTGTCCCCCGACATATCCGTAATTACCTGCCCGCTCTGTGCTTCTTTGATCACGGTTCCCGCAGGGACTTTGATAATGATGTCTTCTCCGTCCTTGCCGCGGCAGTTTTTCTTGCCGCCCTCTTCCCCGTCTCCGGCCTTGTACTTACGGATGTGCCGGAAATCGATCAGGGTATTCAGTCCCTCATCTACAACAAAGATCACGTCACCGCCGTGACCACCATCGCCACCGTCAGGGCCGCCACTGGGAACATATTTTTCGCGGCGAAAGGACACATGACCATCTCCGCCTTTACCGCTTCTTACGTAAATTTTAGCTCTGTCAGCAAACATTTTGTTCTCCTTTCCGACATAAAACTCTTTACGGACTAAAAGGGCTTCAAACAATCAGTATGTTTGAAGCCCTGGTTAAATCAACTTATTTCTCTACAGGATATACGGAAGCCTGCTTCTTGTCTCTGCCCTTTCTCTCAAAGCGGAGAACGCCATCAACTAAAGCAAACAGAGTATCATCTCCACCGATACCAACATTGACACCGGGATGGATCTTAGTACCGCGCTGTCTGTAAAGAATATTTCCAGCTTTTACAAACTGGCCATCAGCTCTCTTCGCACCTAATCTCTTGGATTCGGAATCTCTACCGTTCTTGGTAGAACCAACTCCCTTTTTATGTGCAAAAAATTGAAGGTTAAAGTTAAACATGGTCTACACCTCCTCGATTTTTACTTGCAAATACTGTTCCCCGTACTGTCTGCTGAGCTTCTGCAGTGAAAACACCATAAAGTCCATCAGAAATACGGTCTTGTCCTGCGGAATGGAATTCTCGAAATCACATTTGATAAATCCCGTCTCCTCATTCTGCGTCAGCTGCATTTTTTCGTCGACCATCTCGTCCAACGCCATGATCGTACTCTGTACGGTCACGGAAATCGCTGCACAGAGGATATCCGGTTCCTTACCGAACAATCTCTTCTTCGCATATTCCGCATGCCCCATGCAGTAGAATCCACGATAGATCCCTTCATGGTTCTTACGAATGATAATAGTTGTCATAACGATTACGCGTTAATCTTTTCGATCTTAACCTGAGTGTATGCTTGTCTATGACCATTCTTCTTGTGGTAACCGGTTTTTCTCTTGTACTTGTATACAATAACCTTCTTACCTCTACCCTGCTCCATAACGGTTGCGGTAACAGTTGCGTTAGCAACGTCAGCACCAACCTTGAGGGTATTGTCACTTACTGCGATCACCTGGTCAAAAGTAACAGTGTTACCAGCTTCTGCATCGATCTTCTCAACTTTGATCACATCACCTTCAGAAACTTTGTACTGCTTTCCACCTGTTGCAATAATTGCGTACATAATAAGGCACCTCCTATTATTTACTCGCTAACTTTGGTGGTAAAGGATTCTAAAATCCGACACACTTATACCTAGTTATGCGGCATACCGTAGTATAATAACATGAGGCGCCCTAATCGTCAAGATATAATTTTATTTTTTTGTGAAAAATATTTCAGATATCTACTTTTCCAGAATATCTGCATTATTTTTCTTCTCGAAGTCTTCCACATACTGAATGATCAGCTTTACGGTTCCTTCGATGCCGAGGATGCTGCTGTTGATGCACAGATCGTAACTATCAGCTCTGCCCCACTTCTTGGAAGAATAATAGTTGTAGTAACTCTGACGCTGCTTATCCTTCTTCGTGATCATTTCCTTTGCCTTGGCTTCCGTCAGATCATATCTGGCCATGATACGTTTGGTCTTCACATCGTCATCGCCGAAGATGAACAGATTGATGCAGTTCTTGTAATCTGCCAGAGCATAATCTGCACAACGGCCTACAATAACGCAAGGGCCTTCATCGGCGATCTTCTTGATCGTATCGAACTGTGCAAGAAATACTTTGTGGCTGATAGGCATATCTACAAAAGAGGATGCATTGTAGCCGAAAGAATAAGTATCCATCACCAGATTATACAGGAAAGAATTGGTAGGTCTCTCATCATGGTTCTGGATCATTTCCTCACAGAAACCACTTTCCTGTGCCGCTCTGATAAGAAGTTCCTTATCATAGCATTTGATTCCGAAATACTCTGCAACCTTTTCCCCGATTTCACGGCCTGCAGAACCAAACTGACGTCCAATGGTAATAATCGTATTCATACACACACCCACTTTCTGCTGTACTTGATAACTAGCATTTTTTGTATTTTCATTATACGTGATATTTAACAAAAAATCAACCAATTATCAGTTTTTTTAGTCGTTTATTACTAATTTTCATATGATGCATGCATTTTTTCTGCTATTTTCATGCCTTCTTCCGTCTGTGCCAGGCCTCCTAACGCCGTTTCCCTCAGGGAAGCATCCATTTTATCCCCGACTTCTTTCATGGCATCCATAACCTGATCCGGTGGAATCCGGCTTACGATCCCCGCCATTGCCATATCCGCACAGGCCATGGCATTCACAGTACCGATCACATTTCGTTTCACGCATGGAACCTCCACCAGTCCCGCTACCGGATCGCATACCAGTCCCAGCAGATTCTTCATGGCCATGGCAGCCGCTGTAGCAATCTGTTCGCAGTTGCCTCCCTGCAGATATGTCAGAGCTCCGGCCGCCATGGAACTGGCGGACCCGATCTCCGCCTGGCATCCTCCCGCAGCCCCGCTGATAGAAGAACGGGTGGCTATGATCTGTCCAATCCCCGCCGCTACATACATGGCTTTCAGAATTTTGTCGGTATCCCTGCACCGTTTTTGAAAATAGGGAACCAGCACCGCAGGCAATACCCCACAGGCTCCAGCGGTAGGTGCTGCCACGATCCGTTTCATACAGGCATTGGATTCTCCCATCTGTAACGCTCCTGCAATACATTCGTCTACATATTCCCCGCATAGTGACTCCTTACCGGTATTGTGTGTGTATTCCTCCATCCGTTGGCCATCACCGCCGACAAGTCCGCTGGAGGACTTAATATCTCCTTCATAAGTAGCCGCTGCCAGCAGCATGGCATCCCAGGTAGTCCGCATATGCTCCATACTGTCCTGCTTTGACACATTCCGCTCTGCCATATCATCTTCCAGAATCACCTGCCAGAATTCTTTTCCTTCCGTATGACATTTCTGTAATATCTGTTCAAATGACTGATAGGACATAGTTACTCCTCCACATTGATATAGGTCACCTTAATGATGCCGTCCAGCTGTTCCAGCCAGGCCACCGATTCCTCCGGCACTTCCTGATCTGTCTCTATGACCATAACGGCGTAGCCGCCACGCTTGTCCCTGTAGAGTTGCAGAGTTGCAATATTCACCTGCTTTTCAGCCAACATGGAGGTCACCTGTGCCACATGTCCCGGCTGATCCACATTGTGTACAATCAAAGTCGGCTTTTCCGCAGAGAAATTTACTTCGATTCCATCCAGTTTTGCAATCAGGATCCGGCCGCCGCCAATGGAAGCCGCCTGCACTTCTATTTTCCGCCCATGTTCTCCGGTCAGCCGCAGAACCGCCGTATTGGGATGGGCATCTTTCAGGGTAATGGTGGAAAAAGAGAATTCCATTCCGTCCTTTTTCGCCAGGAAAAAGCTGTCCGGAATCCGGATATCATCCGGTCGCATTCCCAAAAGGCCTGCGATCAGCGCCTTATCCGTGCCATGTCCGATGCCCGTAGTAGCAAAGGAACCATGCAGAAGGATTTCCGCCTTCACCACATGGTCCTGAAGTAATTTTCCTGAAATATAACCGATCCGGACCGCTCCCGCAGTATGAGAACTGCTGGGGCCGACCATTACGGGTCCTAAAATATCAAACAGATTCATAGTCGCCTCATTTCTGTACGAAACATAAGCTATAAGTTTTATTTCTCCAACACTGTCAGAAGATGTTCAAAATATTCCGGCAGCGGAGCATCGATCTCCAGATATTCTCCGGTAGTGGGATGAATAAATCCCAGTGTCTTGGCATGAAGTGTCTGCCCCTGTAATTTGAAAGGACTTTTCCGGTTGGAGTAGACTTCATCCCCCAGAAGCGGATGCCCGATGCTTGCCATATGCACACGGATCTGGTGCGTCCTTCCGGTCTCCAACACACACTCTATATAAGTATATCCCTGAAATCTCTGTAATACCCGGTAATGGGTCACGGCACGTTTTCCGTTCTGGTGGTTCACCGCCATTTTTTTACGGTCATTCGGATGCCTGCCGATGGGCTGGTCGATGGTGCCTTCCTCCTGATTCAGCTCTCCGAAACAGATGGCACGGTATCTTCTGTTGATGGAATGTTCCTTCAACTGTTCTGCAATGCACCGGTGTGCTTTGTCATTTTTGCAGGCAATGACAGATCCAGTGGTATCCTTGTCGATACGATGTACAATACCGGGGCGCAGTACTCCGTTGATCCCGGACAAATCCCTGCCACAGTGATACATCAGTGCATTAACCAGAGTGCCGCTGTAATGTCCCGCCGCCGGATGCACCACCATCCCCTTCGGCTTATTCACCACGATCAGATCCGCATCCTCATACAGGATATCCAGAGGGATGTTCTCCGGTTCAATATCCGGTTCCACAGATTCCGGCACGGAGAAGACTACTTCATCATCACATTTGACACGACAACTTCCCTTTACCGGCGTACCGTTTACCAGCACATTTCCGTCTTTGATCAGCTTTTGGATAAAAGAACGGGACAGATTCTCCACAAGCAGACTCATACATTTGTCAATCCGTTCGTCTTCCATCTCATCTGTTATCTGAAATCGGAGTTCTTCCATTATTTCATCTCCCGATAACGATTCTGCTTAAAGTTGAGGAATTCCAGATCCTTTTCCTTGTATACGAACAAAAACAGAATAAACAGGCCAATGGTAGCCACTACCACATAAATATCCGCCACATTAAAGATCGGATAATTGATCAGTACGAAGGAGATAAAATCCACTACATAATCCAGTCGGAATCTGTCGATCATGTTGCCGATGCCTCCGGCAACGATCACTGCCAGCAGTACATGCACGATTCGGAATTTCTTCTGTTCCGGAAGTTTGAAAAGGAAAAACAACAGCACCGCAAGAAATACGATTCCCACAAACAAAATAAATACCTTCTGGTTCTGCAGCATACCGAATGCGGATCCTCTGTTCTCCAGATATTGCAATTCCAGAACTCCGTCAATGATCACATAGGCCGGCTGGTTCTTCAGATGTACCACCGCCAGATGCTTGGTAAACTGATCCAGTACCAGAAGTACGGCTGCAATCAGGGCATCTATGATCAGCATAACAACTCGACTACTTTTCTTTTCCTTATTCATGAGCATCCTCTTCACTAAAATTGATTTCTTCGATGGCAGCCAGAATTTCCTCATCCGTAACGGTTCTGTCGATAACTGCCTTTCCGATCTTCTTTAACAGAATAAATTTGATCGTACCGGCTTCCATCTTCTTATCGGATTTTGTAAGTTTCAAGATCTCCTGCGGATCGATATCGTCCACGGAGATTGGCAGATAAAACGGTACAAACATATCACGGATCTCATAAAATTCTTCCATGCTCAGCATTTCTTTTTTCCAGGAAATATATGCTGCAGCTACCGTACCCAGTGCCACACACTCTCCATGATACAATTCAAAATTCTTGTATTTCTCGATAGCATGTCCGATCGTGTGTCCAAGATTTAAGAGAGCACGGTCTCCCTGCTCGGTAGGATCCTTTTCCACCACCATTTTCTTGATGGAGCAGGTACGGATCACCATTTCTTCCAGGGTATTCAGATCCCGCTCGCAGATCTCATACATGTTCTCGATCAGCCACTCATAGAAGGGCGCATCCTTGATCAGTGCGGATTTCATTACTTCCGCAAATCCGGAATAAAACTGTCTCTCTTCCAGCGTTTTTAATACGGACAGGTTCATATATACCAGTCTGGGCATCTTAAATGCGCCTACCATGTTCTTATAGCTGTCAAAATCCACACCTGTCTTACCGCCAATAGAGCTGTCTGCCTGTGCCAGCAATGTAGTTGGAATCTGTACAAAATCAATGCCTCTTAAATAAGTAGCCGCCACAAATCCGGTCAGATCACCGCAGACGCCGCCGCCCAGTGCCAGCAGCATATCTTTTCTGTCAAAACCCTCTTCAATCAGGAAACGGTACACATCCCTCACGGTATCCAGATTCTTGTGTTCTTCTCCTGCGGGGAACACATATTTCACAGCCTTACGGCATTTTCCCTCCAGAAACTTAAGAATCTGTGCCGCATACAGTCCGTCTACGGTGGAATCCGTCACAATGCATAATCTCTTGTCTGCTGCGCCAAGCTCTGCCAGTTCTTCCCACAGGCCGTCAAAAGACTGCTGGAATACAATATCGTAGCAAGGCTTTTTGTTATAAAGCACCGGTAATCTCTGTGCCATGTTGTTCACCCTTCAGTTCCTTATAAACTGTTCTTTCTTGTATAATTTATATCTGTTTTTAAAAAACTTCCTGCAGTTGCCTACAGGAAGTTATCTTCATATGACATTTTAATGGCATTTGACATTTTATGACATTCCATTGTTGATCGGCATTTCAAAAGATCCGGCGCCGCCGAAAATATCCTGAAAATCACCGGAGATATCTACGCTGGCCGGCGTAATAATGAAAATATAATGGGATATTTTCTGTAAATTACCCGATATTGCGAAACAGGATCCGGAAGTAAAGTCAATGATACGCTGGGCGATATCCACGTCCAGGCCTTCCAGATTAAGTACCACTGTCCGGTTGGCCAGCAGTGTCTCCGTGATCTCTCTTGCATCCTCTACGGAAGTAGGCTTGATCACACAGACCTCCATGCCGGTTCCAGGCATTTTCTTGGTCACGGTGCGGTGGATCGGTGTTACCTTAGGCTGTGAGGAACGCTTACTCTTCTCTTCCGGTTCGTCATCCTCCTGCGCCTGCTGTCTGCTCTTGGCCGGGCTGAATTTCTTTACCGGTTCTACTTCTTCCTCATCATCCAGATAATCGTCATCATAGAAACCTTCATCCTCTTCATCGTTCAGTTTCATATAATTCAGGAACTTATCCATTACACCCATTGTTGTGTGTCTCCTTTATTATTCAATCTCTTTCTAGATCGTATTACTATAATCTCTTTCTCCGAAAATACCAGTTCCGACTCTGACGATCGTGGCTCCTTCCTGCGTGGCCACCATATAATCGCCGGTCATTCCCATGGAAAGAATATTCATAGAAATATTATCAATGTTTTTATTTCCGATGTCAACAGCTAATTGCCGAAGTTTCTGAAAATAGCCCCTGTTTTCTTCCGGATCCTCCACAAAAGGGGCGATCGTCATCAATCCTCTGATATGTATTCCCGGAAGCGTTGCAATCTCACGGATCAGTGTTGCAGTTTCTTCTACCGTAGTTCCGAACTTGCTTTCCTCCTGTGCCACATTTACCTCGATCAGGATATTGACTTCCACCTGCTTCTTCACGGCTTCTCTGCTGATCTCTTCCGCCAGCCGGAGGCTGTCCACGCTGTGGATCAGGTAAACCTTATCTACAATATATTTTACCTTATTGCGCTGCAGATGGCCGATCATATGCCATCTGACATCCGAAGGCATCTGAGGGATCTTGTCCACCAGTTCCTGAACCTTGTTCTCCCCGAAATCTCTGGCTCCCGCACGGTAGACATCCATCAGCATATCCACCGGTTTGGTCTTGCTGACTGCAAGCAGCGTCACTTCCTGCTCCGATCTGCCCGCCTGCTCACAGGCTTTTGTGACGTTCTCTTTTACCGTTTTGTAATTTTGTGCCAGTTCCATGCTCTGTATGGTCTCTTCCATAGTATCCGCCATCCTTTCTAGCTTTCCGGTGTCTGACTTTCCTGTGTTGCTTCCTGTGTGGTCTCCTGCGTCGGTTCCTCTCTGGTCTCCGCTGGAAGTGGCTCTGTGCTCTCCGGTATATTGTCGCTTACTCCCGGTTCTACACTGTCTGTAGGAATATCCGTCCTGCCGGTATCTGTTTTCTTGATATTGGTGATGATCTGATCATCCGATACCGAAGAACCGTCCAGTACAATATAGTCATATACATTCAGGCCATAGGTCGTATTGGCTTTTACGATGGAATACTCGTCATTCTGATACAGAATATTGATCTGCTTGAAGTCAGCATATCCCTTATTCACATTATACACACCGATCAGTGTTGCACGCTTGCTTACCGTATAGGTCTCCTGGCTGTCTGTCTTGTACAGGACATCTCCGGCCTTCAGCACCGAAGTATCCATGTAGTACACGCCTTCATTTTCATCGTAGCTGTACACACCGGCCTCCACAAATTCACTGGAAATGTCCCCGTTATCCCGGTAGCACTGTCTGATCACACCCTGGGTTCCCGTATTTTCATTGGTCGTGACAAAATCTTCATCGATCAGGAAAAATTCCTTCTCCACAATGGAAGAATTTGGAATCTTCAGTCCGGTCTCATCATTCAATATCAGCTCGATATCCAGAAATCTGTCGGATACAAACGTAACCATGGAATTTGTAAAGGTAAGTGACAGAAATGTATTGCCATCACTGCCGGTAAACAGCTTTGCCTGCCCCCAGGACTCATACTGATTCTTCAGAAAACGTACTTTGACATAATCCTCCTGTTGGATCTCTGCGCCTCGCTCTGCATCGATGGGAATGACCACCGACCAGTTTTCCTCCGTGGAAAGCTTGTACACCGGATCTCCCACAGCCATCAGTTCATTACCGAGCATCTGTTTCTTCTCATAATTTTGTTATCAAATACTTCCTGGGTAACACCTTCCACGGTCAGATTTTCATAACCGTCCGTCCAGTAAGCCACGATACCGGTGGTGGGCGCATAACAGAAATTTACAATATTTGCAGCCGAACCGTTATTTCCGTTTTCAATGCTTTGCAGCATATTTACATTGGCCAGTTTCAGCACCGTGTTCTTCAAAGAATATTTAAAATCATAGGTACTCTCGTAATTTTGTCATCATACCCATGCATAAAATTCACGATTTCATTACGGAATTCCGAAAGTTCCTGGTCACTCAGGGTATTTTCTCCAAGGCTGGCATCCTCCAGTTCTTCCGTCAGCCGGCCCGTCTCGTCCACGATGTAAACAGTGTCTCCCTTGGCCACCCGTTCGCCTTCTCTTGCATAAAATTCACATATCCGGCAGTATCCGTACTTACAACTTCCTCTGTGCGGATTGACACTCCACGGTAAATATTATTGGTAGCCAGTGATCCTTCCGTTACTTCATAACGCACGATGTGGTCTGTCTGAAAATACAGTATCACACAAATGATTACATAAATAAAAATAGCTCCGAAGATGAGCATACCGATATTGAGGTTCAAAGGTTTTCTGTATTTTTTATTTTTCTCGGTTGTTCTGCCATTGGAAAACCTCCTTTCCTTCCCTTACGTTTGAGAAGCCCCGGTTGGCATCCGAGGCTTCTCATACGTGAAAATTATAATTCGTTCTTCTTACAAAGATACAATGATCTTATCCTTCACAGACTCCGGTAATTCGGATTCGTCCCTGGATACACTGAGGATAAAATCCACCTGGAAGAAATCACTCATTCTCTCCAGTTTTCAACAACTGCGGAAATGTCTTTGTCTTCCAGTGCTGCGATTTTCAGAAAGCTGTCAAAATACATCTGCTCCAGATCATGATCCTGAGAAATGATACCGCATACGAATCCCAGAAATTCGCTTTCATTCTCGATCATATAACGGGAAACGTCGATCAGACGCACCTTGTTGTTCAGTTCATACATATGTTTCGTACTTTTGTCCAGATATACGATACTTCCCGCAATATCCTTTACCTCGCTGTTGACTTTGTCCAACAGCTGTTTTGTCTTGCCCTTGCCCTTTTGCCTACAATCAACTGAACCATTGGTGTAACCCTCCTGTCGTAAAATTTATAGGAACTTCACGCAACCTATTTACTTTATTATAGTTTATAACCCCTCAAAACAACAGTTATTTATTGATTTGCTCCAGGAGTTGTACCATTTCCGGGTACAGCACATCACTGGCTGAGGAATTCAGGATTACCGATATATAAGGAGCTCCGCTTGTGTCTCTGGATAAAGGATCAGACAATGTCCCGCCGCGTTGGTCGTACCTGTCTTGCCGCCGATGACTGTAATGTTCTCCGGTGCCTGAAAATCTCCCCGTAAAACGGTTTGTGTTGTTCACCGTAAGTTCCTTGGCTTTTCCGTCCTTGTCATAATATGCGGTTTGGTAGCTTGTCATGTGAATGATCTCATTAAAGGAATCATATTTGATTGCTTCATTAAAGATCAGATACAGGTCATAGGCTGAAGTATAATGATTGTCATCCGACAGACCATGAGGATTGGCAAAACTGGTATTTGTAGCCCCAGTCTCTGTGCTTCCTCATTCATCATCTCCACAAAATGATCTACACTGCCGCCGATATTCTCCGCAATCAGCATTGCTGCGTCGTTGGCGGAATACATCAGCAGAATATGTAATGCCTGATCCAATGTCATGGTATCTCCGGCTTTAATCCGCACAGCTGTGCACCGGATTCCGTGATCTTTACGCTATCCGTAGCTGTCAGCACAGTATCCGGTGACGCATTCTGTAATGCCACCAGTGCCGTCATTACCTTGGTCAGGCTGGCCGGATACAATCTTTCATGTGCATTTTGGAATATAATACCTTTTATTGTTTACGTCGAACAGTACAGCGGCCGAGGCCTGTGACATGTCTACGCTGCCATCCCCGTCTGGTCCTCCGTCACCACACACAGATCGCAGCAAAGGGCTCTGCCCTGCCCGTCCGGTTCCTGCCAGCACATTGAAACTGCTGACACTGGAATTGACATCGTACGGAAATGTATACGCCACATTACCGCATCCGGTAAGCAGACTCATGCAGAGATCAAGGACATGCAGAAGCAGATCCGACGAACTTTATTTGTACATTTCACGCCACTCTAAATCTCCTCTGTCTAAGGACTTGATCAACAGTTCCGCGCTGGCGAGATTCGTTGCCAACGGAATATTATGCATATCACACAAGCGCATTACATTGCTTACATCCGGCTCATGGGCCTTGGGTGCCAGTGGATCCCGCAAAGATCACCATGATCGATCTCGTTGTGTTCGATCGTGCACCGATCTGCTGTTCTCCTCCCAGATGTCCAGCAAGATATTTGTGTATATTCAGGTTGGTGACCTCTTCGATCAGCCTGCCGGTAGTTCCTGTGGCATATAATTCATTTTACTTAAAATTCCGCGATATGCAATGCAGAAATTTGCATCAGTTTCTTTGGCATCATGTGCGATCAGTGCAATATTCATATAGTCCATACCCTTCTCTGTGTAATGTATGATTTCTTTTGTCTAGCTTCTCTTCGCCTGTAATCGTACGTTCAGTACAACACCCATTCCAATATACAGACTCATCAGCGAGGTCAGGCCATAGCTTACAAAAGGCAGCGGAAGTCCTGTATTCGGTAAAATAAACGTAGCCACTCCGATGTTCACAAAGCTCTGGAAAGCGCATCAGTCCCCATTGACGCCGCTATGATCGTCCCCGGTATCTTTCGCCTTTCCCGCGATAGAAATGCACTCCATTGCCATCAGCATCAGCAGTATGATCACTACGATACTTCCCTTAAAGCCAAACTCTTCACCGATAACAGCGAATATGAAATCGGTTTCCGCTTCAGACAGGAAATTGCCATTCTTTACCGATGTGATCTCATTGTTTTATAGCCCTTGCCGTCCAGCTCTCCAGAGCCTATGGCCATTACAGAGTTCAACTGCTGGTAAATGATCCGTGGAATATTCCTCCGGATTGACGAAGGCAAGGATACGATTTTTCTGGTAAGTCTCCAATATGGTACTGTCCGGCTGCATTGCCAGAGATACCAGTATGATCACTGCAGGAATTGCCACCGCCAATGCTCCGAAGATCAGCTTATAACTGATGCCTCCGGCATACAGGATCACGCAGAAAATAAAGATCAGCACAAGGCTGGTAGACAGCGCCGGCTGTTCCTTTACCATGCATCCAGGGAACACCCATAAGTACCGCAATCGATGCGATCACAGGGAAAGTATTCAGCTTCTCCTTATATTTCATAATAAACTGTGCAAAGAATAAAATCAATAAAATTTTGCAAGTTCTGAAGGTTGAAATTGCAGTCCACCGATCTTAAGCCACCTCTGGGCTCCGTTGCCTTCTTCACCCATCAGGATTACCAGTCCGAGCAGTACCAGATTGCCTATGTACATCAGCCAGTAAAGCTTCAGGATCACGGAATAATTAAAAGAAAGGGCGATCATGATAACAAGCCCCGCAACTACACCCGCCATCTGTTTGGTCTGCTGGGCAGGTTCCGCACTGCCGATGGTTATGATGCCGATGATGGACAGTGCAAGTATCAGTATGATCAGTTTAAAGTCATAATCCCGTAATCTATAATTCTTAAACATCCGTTTGACCTTTCTGTTTTTATGCTCCTTATGGCATTTTCGCAGTCTTCTGTAAATCAATAATGGGAATATTGGCAATCAGGCTGGGGCTCTTATTCCGTCCGCCCTTACTGCCCTTTGCCTGTATCTCGATTTCCATATGATCCGTATCGATCCGCATATATTTCGAAATCACTTTTGTAATATCCGCCTTGATCAGTTCCATCATCTCCGGAGAACAGTTCACCCGGTCCGATATCAGCAGGATTTTCAGACGGTCCTTTGCCACCTGGCAGGAGCTTTTCCTGCGAAAAAATGTTTCATATTCATCCCGTCCCCTTCCTATGCTTTCCGAAAATACCGGTTACTTTTGTCCAAAAGATACTCCTTTTCGAAATCCAGGAACGGAATTTCTTTTCCCAGCACACGATCCCACATTGCGGTAAGCCTTACCCGCCGGTGTATCGCTTCCGACTAATGGTTCTCCTGATTGGTGGCGATGACTACATTCTCATCATCCGGAACGATTCCGATGAGCGGTACCGCCAGAATATCCACCACATCATCCGCAGACATCATATCTCCGCGCTTTACCATATCCATGCGCAGTCTGTTGATGATCGATCCATCTGTTTGAAGCCGTTGGCCTCCAGCAGTCCGATAATACGATCTGCATCTCTGATGGCCGAGACCTCCGGTGTTGTTACCACCAGTGCCCTGTCGGCCCCGGCAATAGCATTTTGGAAGCCCTGTTCAATTCCCGCCGGGCAGTCCAGAATGATGTAATCAAATTGTTCTCTCAAGTGGTCGATCACCTTCACCATCTGTCCCGGGTGACTGCCGATTTATCTCTGGTCTGTGCCGACGGCATCAGATACAGTCCCGGATGTCTCTTGTCCCGGATCAGTGCCTGTTTGATTCTGCAGTTCCCTTCGACCACATCTACCAGATTGTAAACGATACGGTTCTCCAGTCCCATGACCACGTCAAGGTTACGCAGACCGATATCCGTATCGATCAGGCAGACTTTGCTGCCCGCTTTTGCAAGACCTGTTCCAACGTTTGCGGATGTAGTGGTCTTACCTACACCGCCTTTTCCTGAAGTGACGACAATGACTTCGGAGCTTTTCTTCTCCGTGGAAACGTTTTGTTCCATTTTGGATTCCTCCTGTTTGATTTTGTCGTCCCTGGATTCTTTTAAAAGTACCCAGTAATTCTTTGTAAGGGGATCAAATACGATCTTCCCGTTCTTCAGGTGTGCAATTTTCGGTTGTACTTTGGGACGAATGCCCCATTTCGACTGTTTCGCATTGGTTTTATATTTGAAATCGCCGATTTTTAATCTTTCCGGCTCCATTTCAAGCGCTACAATATAACAATCTTCTCTGCCAGATCCGCCCGCATAAGCTTCCCCGTACAGTCCTCCCAGAATGATGATGTTGCCTGCGGAGATGCACTGCCGGGTAGACATCCCCAGGACCACGATGCTGTTCTCGGTTTCTATGACTTCCCGGTTTTGAGGGTTCCCTTGTAGAACTGCCCTCGTCCCCGGTGGAAAGCTTTTCTCCATATGCTGCAGAGCTTTGATAAAGTTCTTGTTCGTGGTCTCATCATGGCCCACGATACAGGCGATCCTCACATTGCTGTTCTTCCGGATGGTATCCAGAATGCGGATTTCTTCCACTTCGGTCACCTCCCGTCCCTCCATGGATAATGCCATGGTGGACGTACCGAAGAAGTTTTTCGCCTCTGTGAATTTCACCGCCAGTTCCTGCAGGATTTCTTCCAGGGAAGCATCCTCCCTCATCAGAAGAGTGATCCGCTCTGATAACTTTTGATCAATACTGCATCTTTCATTTTCTTATACCTGTCTTTTTATTTTCTTAATATCCGAAGTCCACATTTGGCATTCATCTGTCTGTGTTATCTGACTCCGGATAGTTACATCTCATTGGATACTGCATTGTCGAGAGTATCCGCAGTACCTGTGATCAGATCATCCTCTTCCGCCAGTCCGTAATAATACTTGATAATATCTCTGGTGAACTGGGCTGCATAGTCTGAAGAATATCCGAAGGTATTCTTGTGGCAATGGCGATCTCCGGATTCTCATACGGCGCATAGCAGATAAAAAGCGCATGGTTTGGTCGGGAAGCTGTCTGCTCTGCCGTACCGGTCTTACCTGCGGCATTTACCGCCAGATCACTAAAGTACTTTTGTTTTCCACCACCTGACGCATTCCCAGATGGAACGCATCCCAGTATTCCTGCGGCAGGTCAATCTGGTTTCTCACTCCTGCATGGTACTCTTTCAACAGATTGCCCTGGGAATCTGTTGTCTTATCAACAGGGTCAGATTATAGCAGGTCCCACTGTTGGCAATGGTAGTGACATATCTGGCCAGTCCAACGGTAGTGTAGCTGTTGCTGCCCTGTCCGATGGCAGAACGTACCGGATCTGGTGGATACATCCGGTGCATATTCTCCGATCTCCACTCCCGATTTATCTGTCAGTCCATACAGATCCGCATATTTGCTCAGGGTATCCAGACCCGCTTCCTCATTATAGCTTCCGGTTCTGGTAGCCAGCTGGTAGCCCACATTGTAGAAGAAGTAGTTACAGGAATCCTTGATGGCAGATGTCACATTTTCATAGCCATGTCCGGAAATTTTCCAGCATCTGGGGATGGTGTGATCTCGGTAAAAGTACCGACACAGTTCACGCGGCTCTGAAGATTAATCACATTCTCCAGAAGTCCCGCTGTAGCGGATACAATCTTGAACGTGGAACCGGGTGCTGCCTTATACTGGGTGGCAAAATTCAGCTGTGGGCTGGACTTGTCCGCATTCAGCTGCGCATAATACTCCGCATCCACGGTATTCGCCATTTTGTTATTGTCATATCCCGGATAAGACACCATAGCCAGCACATCTCCCGTATTGACATCCGTAATGACTACAGAGGCATTGCAGGGGATCCAGTGCCAGTTGGGCCGGTGTGATCTCCAGATTATTGATCCGGTTCATCATAAACTGATATGCCGACAATTTACCGGAATACAGTGCTTCTTCATCCTCAGCCGGGATGTCCACCACCTGCTGTTCACACAGGAGCATACAGATCTGTTTCCCGTGATCTTGTCATTTAAAAGCATATACTTGTAGAAACGTTTCTGGAACTCCGTGGTATGGTCGATGGCATTAATGGTGTACTCCAACAGTTTGTCATAAACTTCTGTAGAATCCGAATATTTGTCATTCAGATCCAGCTTGCTGACATCGATCCAGTTCATGGCGATGCAATACTGCAGATACTCCTTTAAGGAGATCACTTCCTCCTTCGCCCAGGCCGTCTGCGTAGCATCGTTATCATCCACCAGTTCCTTCATGATCACGCTTCCTCCCGAAGGAGGCTTACGATATTACTCTGGTAAACCTGATATTCCTTGGAAAGCTTGCTATAGGGAGTTGCCCTTCTGTAAGTTCGTAAGTCAGTCTGTCGTAAACACCCTGCTTATACTCCAGATAAGCGGCATAGACTGCCTTTTCCGTCTCTCCGGCATCTTCTGCCTCGAAATGTTTTCTGTCCAGGATATTGTTGTTGATCATGGCAAAATACACGTCATAGATCGGGATCTTAATGGACGAGCTCTTGGCATTCTCCGGCAGATTGAATTCTTTGGCGTTGATGATCTTGCTTGCCACCAGACCGGCCAGCTTCTGTTCGATGATATTATATACCGCCTCCGTAAGATCCTTATCGATGGTCAGGTAGACATCCGCTCCCGGCTGTGCCTCTTTCCGCTCTAAAATAGTGATCACCTTACCGGTATTGTTCACCACCACTTTTCACTGCCCTTGGTACCCTGCAGGGTAGTCTCCATATATGCCTCAATACCACTCTTACCTACCACATCATTGATGGTATAGGTATCCTCCAGGCCGCCTTCCGTCACCACCTGGTCATTTAACTCTGCCAGTTCATCGGAAGAAATTTTGCCGGTATATCCCAGCACATGGGCGAAATATTTGCTGTCTATGTAGTGGCGCACCGTATCCTCTACGATAGACACACCGTCCAGTTGGTCGGAATTCTCCATGATCACCGCCACTGTCTCCGCACTGACATTGGTAGCCACAGTGGTTCCCACATATTTCCGGAAGGAGGTCAGATTCATGGCATACCGGATGGTTACCATCTGCAGCCACTCCTCTTTGGTATAACCTTTCCCCGGCACGAAGGGGTCTTGGTGTTCTCGGATCTTCGTACTGACCGATAGCAAAGCCCTTGGCACGGCTTAAGTACTCTATCAGTTCCTGGGCTGTCATGGCTTTTCTTCTTCACTAAGCTCGTCTATGGTTCTGTATCCAAGCACATCCGCCTGAAAACGAAGCAGCGCCGTGCCATCCACGGAATAGGCATAATCGCCGTCTTCATCAATAATGATCTTAAAATCCGTGATCACTGTCACCGTTTTTCTCGATCAGCTTTATCAGCCGATAGACAACGTCATTGACCTTTGCGTTCTTATTCCGGCTGGACTCAAACACATCCTCGATCTTCACAGAATAAGCCAGTTCATTTTCCGCCAGTACATTGCCGTTCCTGTCCAGGATCCGTCCTCTGGTACTGGATATATCCCTGGTCTTCTCGATCTGAAGGATAAAGTCGTTCAGATACTCTTCTCCGTTTACGATCTGCAGGTTGAAACAGCGGTAAAGCAGAACACCGGCAAAAAGCAAACAGTATCATAAGTACTGTCAGTCTGCTGGTCACAATATTAATAATGTGATCTCTAATTTCACGAAACAAATTTCTGTGCGCTCCTTTTTCCTTCTCCTCCAGTTTCTGATTAATCTTCAGGATCAGAGGATACAAAATAATCGTAACAACGATGGTGTAAAGTGCCTCCGGCAGGATCACACTTGATAAAATAATACGGGAAATGAAAACGCCCTCTCAAAGAAACATCAGAATGTAACAAATCAATCCATAAGAAATGTCGCTGACAATAATAAGCGCCAACGGCAGCTTGATATCCTCCGGATAAAGATCCGGCTGAATTTCCCGTTAACAAAGCCTATGTACATCATGACCATGGCATAAAATCCCAGGAAACTTCCGAAAAATATCACATAAAGCCCGCAGGAAAATCCGATCACAGTCCCTCCTTCTCCCTCTCATAAATCCGAAGGAAGAAGTCAGAATGATCATCAGATTGGGAATGATTCCGCCCATTGCCAGGCTGTTAAATACACTGCACTGCAAGACAAAAAAAAAGGATCAGAAGAACCACTACAATCTTGCGCAGGAAGCTGCTGTTATTCTCCATCTGCGCCTCCTCCCGAACCTGCTGTTTCTTGTCCGTGATCACCAGCACCTCACTCAGATGCTCGAAATCCACCACCGGAGTCAGGTATCCGGATTTCGTCAGATTGTTGGTATCTTTATTGATGGTACTGATATAGCCGATCAGGATATTGGGAAGATATTTATCACTGATATCGGAAGTAACTACCTTATCTCCCTCTGCCACTGCATCCTGGCTGTCCACCAGCTTGCTGAAAGGAATCACTCCCTGGGCCATCATCTGCAGATCTCCGGATACGATCAGATTGTCACCCGTGGCAAGTGTCATACCGCTGACATTAGAATTGTCGGAAATAATGGAAGTCACCCGGGACCAGTTCGGTCCTACGGACGTAATGCGTCCCACCAGACCGCCTCCGGCGATCACATTCATATCATCCGCCAGCCCATCATTAGAGCCTTTATCAATGACAAAGAAGAATACCAGTTGCCAGAATCTCTGCTGATGATCCGGGCACCGATCTTATTGTAGTCCCCGTATTCTTCATCAAGCTCCAGCAGCCCTCTCAGTTCATTCAGTTCATATTTGTCCTGCTGCAGCAGAGTGTTCTCTTCCGTCAGGAAGCCACCTGCTCCTTCAGGGCACTGTTCTCCGCTAAAAGTGTCGGATCTGCACCAGTTCATCGGAACGATTTGCCAGCCATTCTCCGGCCTTGGCATCCCTGTTCAAAGGGTACGATCACATATCCCACCACTCTGTTGAACGGTCGGTTAAATACATTGGTTCCAAAGGTCACCAGCATCATGATGGTGCAGAGGATAGTTAAAATAAAAGGAGATATTTACTCGGTAAAGTAAACCTCTCCCCTTTTCTTTTACGACTGGGCTCATTTACTCATCCCTTCAATTGCATAAGCTACCGTTTTATAGTTATCATCCTTGATGATCTGGCAAGTCCTGTTGCCACGCTGGTCAGCGGATTCTCAGCCACATTCACATGCAGTCCGGTACCGGTTGCCAGTCTCTGCCAGATGACTTACCTGGGATGCTCCTCCGGTCAGATAAATACCGTGACGGTAAATATCCGCTGCCAGTTCAGGGTGTTCTCTCCAGTATCACCTTTACATTATCAATAATGGTATTAAAGTGCTCCTCCAGAGACTCGTCCACCATTCTTGTAGGAATCTCACGCTCCACCGGCAGACCGGTGACAATGTCTCTGCCGTATACTACAGCACCCTTTCCTTCTTCTTCCAGTTCCTTCAGGGCAATCTTCACATTCTCAGCCGTCTTGCCACCGATGATCAGAGAATTCTCTTCTGACTGCCGCACGGATGGCATCATCAAATTCATGCCGCCCACCTTGATCAGACGGCTCAGTACGATACCGCCAGTGACAGGATGGAGATTTCCGTGGTCTCATAGCCGACATTCACCACCAGGACACCCTGGGAATTTTTACATCGATATCCAGACCCAGACCGTCTGCCACGGCCTTCTCCACTACCATGATCTTCTTGGCCTTTACGTTAGCTCCTTTGATCAGATCATAGAATGCTCTTTTTCCACCTCGGTAACATCCGTAGGCACTGCAATGAAGAAATCAGAAGGCTTGGTATTGCCCTTCTGAAGATCACCGATAAAATACTTTACCAGCGTCTCCATATTTTGATATCCGCGATCACACCATTGGAAAGCGGATAAGAAATATGAATATTGCTGGGAGCTTTCTCATACATTTCAAATGCAGAGTTACCATAAGCAAATAAAGTATTCTTATTCTCGATGGCAATCATATTTTTCGATCATGATATTGTCATCATTGCGGTTATAGATCTTTATATTGTTGGTACCAAGGTCGATACCAAATGCATTGTTTGCCACTGTCGTTATCCCTTTCTTATATCAAAATTTTTGCTCTCTGAAGCTAGTATACCTGTTATCGCCAATAATAATGTGGTCTAACAGCGGAATGTCCATCTGGTTTCCCACCTTTGCCACATTTTCCGTCAGCTCCCTGTCGGATCTGCTGGGAGTGGGATCTCCGCTGGGATGATTGTGCACGAGGATAAGACTGACTGCCTTGTCCTTTAACGCCTCCAAAATATCTCTCTGGGAGAGATCAGTGCCATATTGACGCTGCCGTCCGACAATTTCTTCTCACGGATCAGCTGTCCTTTGGCATCCAGACAGAGCAGATACACACATTCGGTATCCCTGTGTCTGAGCTTTTCCATAAAATATTCCGCCACATGATCCGCTCTGGTGAAGCAGATCCCTCTCTGGCTTTGGCCCGGCTCATCCTGTTGGACAGTTCGGCGATGCATTTTAGTTTCACCGCTTTCACCATGCCGATGCCCCGGATCTCCATCAGTTCTTCCACACTCACATCATGCAGACCCAGCAGTCCTTCTCTCGGATAGGTGGCCAGTGCCAGTACCTTCTCAGCCAGCGCCACCGCGGAATCCTCCTTCGTCCCGGTTCGCAGAATCACCGCAAGCAATTCCGCCTCCGTAAGATTCTCCGGTCCGAACTGCAGAAATCTCTCATAGGAAGTCCCCGGTCTGTATTTACCTGTACATTCTTCTCGGGCATAAGTCTCCTTCTGCCTGCTCCGACGTATGCTGCCTAACGGATAAAACGGTATACCACGAACGCTATGATCACACCGATCACACTGGCGATCGTGATGTTAAACTCCAGCCCGAAAGTCAGAATAATGAAACCGAGATTCAGTTCCACTGGACTGCTGAGGCCGAAATTCTGTCCGTAATTCAGAAAAGTACCGTCGAAATAAGTCCCTATAAATCTGCCGATCACAAACCGATCAGTACCAGGACGATCAAAACCCATTAATTCTCTTCAAGGTAGTTCCTCTTCTTTCTTCTGTGTACTCTCCATGGCTGAACAGTCTCCCCGTGAGCCTGTCTTCCATACGTCTTTTATACTATCACAAAAGCTTCTTCTGTACACAAATTTAGTAGATTTTATTTTGCGCTTTTCTACAGGATTCGTATTTTCAATGTAGTTCTACATGCTTTCCGGATCTGTTCTTCCGTCACAAGACCTTTTGTACCAGTACCTGCAGGGATTTCAGAATACCGAATTTGGCATGCTGCCAGGTCAGTCCGCCCTGGAAATACACTGCATACGGAGGCTTGATGGGGCCGTCCGCAGACAGCTCAATGGAGGAACCGGAAACAAATGCTCCCGCTGCCATAATGACCTGTGCATCATATCCCGGCATATCCCAGGGTTCCGGTGTCACATGACTGTCTACCGGTGCCGCCGCCTGAATTCCCTGGCAGAAGCCGATAACCCCTCAGGCTGACCGAAGGTCACTGCCTGAATGATATCGTGTCGGCTCTCACTGCCGTTCGGTACTACCGCAAAACCTATTTTTCATAGACATTGGCTGCAAAGATCGCACCTTCAGTGCTCCCGCCGTCACCGTGGGAGCCAGGAAAATCCCTGATAAAATCTTTCAAAATGCCAAGGGAAGCGCCGACTTCCTTGCCCAGCCCGGAGAGGTCAGACGGTATGCCGCATTTTCCACACATTCTTTCTTTCCAGCAATATATCCGCCGATAGGAGCCAGTCCGCCTCCGGGTTCTTGATGAGAGATCCTACGATCATATCCGCACCCACGTCGGAAGGTTCTATAGTCTCCACGAATTCTCCGTAGCAGTTATCCACCATGCATCACGTCCGGCTTAATACCTTTAATGAAGGCGATCAGTTCGCCGATCCGCTGTACGGACAGGGTGGGTCTGGTCTGGTAGCCCTTGGATCGCTGAATCGTTACCAGATGAGTTTTCTCATTGATATTCTCACGGATTTTATCGTAATCAAAGCTTCCGTCCGGCAGCAGATCCACCTGGCGATAAGTCACACCGTATTCTGCCAGCGACCCTTCGACGGGCGGATACCGATGACTTCTTCCAGCGTATCATAGGGTTTGCCTACCGGGGACAACAGTTCGTCTCCAGGTCTTAAATTGCTCATCAGAGCCAATGCCAGTGCATGCGTGCCGCAGGTGATCTGAGGGCGCACCAGTGCATCCTCCGTATGGAAAGTCGCTGCATAGACAGCCTCCAGGGTATCTCTTCCAAGATCGTTGTATCCGTAACCGGTAGTGCCCAACAGGCAGGCCTCACTGACCTGATGCTGCTGCATGGCATTTACCACCTTTAACTGATTGTATTCCGCGTTACTATCCACTTCATCAAAGCGGTCTCTTAAACTTTTCTCAATGGTGCAGCCGTAATCATATACGGTCTTGCTGATTCCCATAGACAGGTAGATCTCTTCATTACTGCTTCTCATAAATCTCTTTTTCTCCTAATTCTCTGATCATGTATTCCAATATTTTCTCTTCGTTATAATCAAACCGGCCCTTGTCGCATCCAGGTGACTTCACTCTCTCTGCGAAACCATGTCAGCTGTCTCTTGGCAAAATGCCTGGTATCCCGTTTCAAGGTATAGACCGCATCTTCCAGGCTGCATTCTCCATCCAGATATTCCAGAATCTCCTTGTAGCCCAGTCCCTGCATGGACGTCATGCCCTTACGGCATCCCATATCCTTCAGTTGTCTTACCTCATCCACCAGACCCTGTGACATCATTTCATCGATTCTGTCCTCGATCCGTGCATACAGCTTTTCCCGGTCGTCCGTCAGCACAAAATAGCTGAAATTATAGGGACTTGTCCGTTCTTTTTCCCTCTCGTTGTGTACAGAGATCGGTTCTCCTGTCAGTTCATAATATTCTAAAGCACGGATGGTTCTCTTGATATTATTGGCATGAATATTCTCCGCCGATACGGGATCGACCTTCTTCAGCATCTCATGCAGACTCTCCGGTCCCTGTTCTTCTGCCAGAAGTTCCAGTTTTTTTCGATATTCGGTGTTCTCTTCGTTTTCCGTAAAATCAATGCCCCGAAGCACCGCCTGAATGTAAAATCCGGTGCCTCCCACCAGAATAGGGATATGGCTCCTGTCATATATCTGCTCCATACATTCCAGACAATGTTTCTGGAACACTACTACATTGAATTCTTCCCAGGGCTCCAGAATATCGATCAGATGATGGGGCACCCCCTCCATCTCCTCCGGACGGATCTTGGCAGAACCGATATCCATATGTTTATATACCTGCATGGAATCTGCCGACAGGATTTCTCCGTTTATGGCTTTTGCCAGCGCGATGGACAGTTTTGTCTTTCCCACAGCTGTCGGCCCGGTCAGGACCACCAGTGGTTTCTTTTTATTCTGTATTACCGACATTATTTTTTCCTTACTCTTTTTATCCTGCTATCCGTTGTTCTGGGTACAGTTTGCTGCATCGATGGCGATGACCAGCATCAGACCCTCCAGTTCATCCTGTGGATCGGAGAAATTAATAGTATACGTATCTCCCCAGTGAAACAGTTCTTTGGAGATATGGATGATACTGCTGCATCCATTGTATACATCATAATCCCATCCCAGAAAATCTCCCTCCACGCGCCAGCCGTTATAGTCGATCTCATATCTGGGCTTGAAAAAAGAAAACTGTTTGCGGATTTCACCACGGACCCGGCCACCGATCTCGATTTCAAAGGCCGGAAGAAAGGTAAGCAGCCGCTGTCTGATCACTCCCAGTTCATGGTTATTTCTGTCGTATACATGCAGCTGGTGTCCCAGGGAGAAAAACTCCGCTTTTACAAAATATTTTGGATTTTCATTTTCATCATAGACATCATAGGAATCTGTCCAGGAAAACACTCTCTGTTTGATCAGTAAACGCATTATACTATCCTCTTAAATTTCTTCTCCAGATCTGTCTCCGTCATGGTAATAATAGTGGGTCTGCCGTGGGGACAGTTGTAGGGATTATCCAGGGTCAGAAGTTCGTCGATCAATTTCTCCGCCTCCTGAAAGCTCAGACGGTTATTGCCTTTGACCGCCGCCTTGCAGGACATGGATGCAATCTTTTCCTCAATGACCTGAAAACTTCCGCGATTGCCGGTCTCCTGGGACAGTTCATCCAGCACTGCCAGGAACAGTTCCCTCTCACTGCATCCGTAGAGATCCACTGGTACACTACGGAGGGCATATTCGTTGCCTCCAAAAGCATCAATCTCAAATCCCAGCTGTGCAAAAGCATCCTCATAGGTGTGCAGAATGCCTTCCTCCTGCCCTGTCAGGCTGACAATAATCGCCGGCATCAGACGTTGGGACACCACACTCTTTTCATAAAACTGTTTCATCAGGCGTTCATATTTTACCTTTTCATGAGCCGCATGCTGGTCAATGATAAACAATTTGTCTTCAAACTGGATCAGCCAGTAAGTATCAAAGACCTGACCGATAATCCGGTAACGGCTGCGATTCTGCATGGACAACAGTTTTTCCTCGAACAGATTCAACTGCTGGGTATTTTTGATCTCCGGTTCCGGGGCGGCAGCTGCATCCTGCGACGATGCCGTGGGCTGTCCGGAAGCAGTTGTTGTGGCCATCTGTTCCTGTACCGGGTTCTTCCTGTCTTCCGGCGGCACTGCCTCCACGAAGAAATCATCTTCCTGCGGTACGGCTGTGGTGCTGACTGCTTTGGAAACTTCTGGTGTATTACCGTACAGGACGGCCTGCGTTTTTTTCACCGTCACAGTTCCTGCAACACCCACTGTGGAGTTCTCTATTAGCTCCGGCTTGCGGATACTGGTCTGTACCCCGGCATGATTTTCCTGCCAGACAGGTTTCTGTATAAATTCTCTCCGGTCCCTGGAAGCCGCTTCATATTTTGCTGCCTCCATGACACGATAGCTTTCTTCTCTCTTTTTTTCAAATACTTCCGGTGTGTGTTCTTTCCAGGAAGCTCTTCTCTCTTCCTGTTCTTTCTTCTGGATTGCCTTTTCATCCTCCAGAGAAGCATCCGGGATCATCTCCCGGTTCCGCAAAGTGATGGCGATCTTCTCACTGAGCATTCTGGCAAATGCCATGCCGTCAGAGAACCGCACATCCATTTTGGAAGGATGTACGTTCACATCCACCGTCTCCGTATCCATGGTGATATGCAGTACGCACAGTGGAAACTTATGCTGCATCAGATACTGCTTGTAGCCTTCCTCGATAGCCTTGGCGATCACACCGCTGCGGATAAAACGACCGTTGATAAAATAGATCTCGAAGTTACGATTGGAACGCACCAGTACCGGTTTGCCCAGATATCCTTCGACTTTGATGCCGTTCTCTTCGATCTGGATAGGCACCAGCTCTGCGGCGATCTCCCTGCCGTAGATCCGGTAAATTACCTCCCGCAGGTCACCGTTTCCGGAGGTATGGAATCTGGTCTGGTTTCCCAGTACGAATTTAAACGAAATATCCGGTCTCGACAACGCCAGATGTTCCATCAGATCCGTGATATAACTGCCCTCTGTGGCAGGCTGTTTTAAGAACTTCCGGCGTACCGGCGTATTAAAAAACAGGTTCCGCATGAGGAACGTTGTGCCGTCCGGTGCACCGATTTCATCAATGGATTGCTCCCGCGCCCCTTCCAGTACCATGCGGGTACCCGTGAGATTTTCCTTTCGCTTGGTAATGATCTCCACCCGGGAAACTGCCGCGATACTGGATAAAGCCTCACCACGGAATCCCAGACTCGCAATATGGTTCAGATCATCCGCATCCTCTATTTTACTGGTGGCATGGCGCAGGAACGCGGTAGGAAGCTGATCTCTCTCGATACCGCAGCCGTTATCCGTCACGCGGATGAATTCAATGCCGCCTTCCTTTGCCTCCACCGTGATTGCTGTAGATCCGGCATCAATGGCATTCTCCACCAGTTCCTTTACCACACTGGCTGGTCTCTCCACCACCTCACCGGCAGCGATCCTGTCGATCGTCCGGGAGTCCAGTACATGTATTCCCATAAATCTCCTCCCTTATGCTTTCTAGCCGTTCCAGCGGTTCTTTAACTTATTCTGCAGGCGGTACAAAGTATTCAGTGCATCCAGCGGTGTCAGAGTCGTTACTTCGATCTCCATCAGTTCCTTCAGCACATCCTCGTCCGTCACCGTATCAAACAGAGACATCTGTGCCAGATCCACTTCATCATATTTTGGCTGTTTTTTTGCTTTCCCCTCGCCCTTATTATCAATGGCGATACTCTGCACCTTTTCGGTGATATCATTGTCGGACAGCTGTTCCACGATCTCTTTTGCACGGTCAATGACCATATCCGGCACACCGGCCAGTTTGGCCACCTGGATACCGTAGCTCTTGTCTGCACCGCCCTTTACGATCTTACGCAGGAATACAATATCGTCTCCGCATTCCTTGACTGCGATGCAGTAGTTGTTGACATTGTTCATTTTGCCTTCCAGCTCGGTCAGCTCATGATAATGGGTGGCAAACAGTGTCTTCGCTCCCAAAAGCTTTCGATTACTGATATGTTCGATCACTGCCCAGGCAATGCTCAGGCCATCAAAGGTGGACGTGCCTCTTCCGATCTCATCCAGGATCAGGAGACTTTTGGATGTGGCATTCCGTAAAATATTCGCCACCTCATTCATCTCCACCATGAACGTGGACTGCCCGCTGGCCAGGTCATCCGACGCACCCACACGGGTAAAGATTCTGTCTACAATGCCGATGTTGGCACTTCTGGCAGGCACGAAACAACCGATCTGTGCCATCAGCACGATCAGTGCCGTCTGACGCATATATGTGGATTTTCCCGCCATATTCGGACCGGTGATGATGCTGATACAATGACTTCCATTATCCAGATAGGTGTCGTTGGCAATGAACATGTCATTAGTGATCATCTGTTCCACCACAGGATGTCTGCCATCCTTGATATCAATGACACCTTTTTCATTTAACTTCGGGCGTACATAGTGATTGCGCTCAGACACCAGGGACAGGGATGCATAAACATCCAGCTTTGCAAGCGCCTTGGCAGTATTCTGGATACGTACCAGTTCCTGTGCGATGGTATCCCGGATTCTGCAGAAAATATCATACTCCAGTGTCTGAAGCTTGTCCTCCGCATTTAAGATCGTATCTTCCAGTTCTTTTAATCTCGGTGTGGTATACCGCTCCGCATTGGCAAGGGTCTGCTTGCGGATATAATCCTCCGGCACCAGATCCTTGTAGGAATTGGTCACCTCAAAGAAGTAGCCGAACACATTATTTTTTTTGATTTTGAGATTCTTGATCCCGGTACGTTCTCTGTCCTCTTCTTCCAGCTGGACCAGCCATTGTTTGCCGTCATGTTTGGCTGCACGCAGATGATCTATAGTCTCATCGAACTGATCCTTGATCATTCCGCCTTCACGAATAGATATGGGCGGTTCCTCAACGATCGCCTCGTCAATCAGCTGATAAATGTCCTCCAGTCCATCGATTTCTTCCCGGATGGCTGCCAGCTCCTCTTTCTGGAAGCCCGCCAACACCGTCTTGATAGGCGGCAGCATCTGCAGAGAGTTACGAAAAGCGATCAGATCTCTGGGGTTTGCCGTCTTATAAGTTACTTTGCTGAGCAGTCGTTCCAGATCGTAAACCGGATTCAGGTACTCTCTGATCTCGTCCCGGGAGATGGAATCCTGATTCAGTTCCTGGATTGCATCCAGACGTTTCTCCATTTCTTCCTTATCAATCAGAGGCTGCTCAATATAGTTTCGCAGCAATCTGCCGCCCATGGCCGTCTTCGTCTTGTCCAGTACCCACAACAGAGACCCTCTCTTCTGCTTTTCCCGCAGTGTCTCTGTCAGTTCCAGATTTCTTCTGGTGGAACTGTCCAACAGCATGTATTTGCTGGTAAGATAGGGAGAAATATGAGTAAAATGTTCCAGATCCGTCTTCTGGGTATCATATAAATATTGCAGTAATGCTCCTGCTGCCAGAATTCCTGTAGGAAATTCCTCAACACCGAGGCCGATCAGAGTATTCACCTTAAAATGTCTCATAAGGATCCGCCGGCAGCCGTCATCATCGAACATGTGAGACTCCAGTGAGCTGACCGACATATGTAACCGGGACTTCAAGTCCTCCACATCATATCCGCTGACCAGAAAGGCCTCATTGCAGATGATCTCCGAGGGCTCATATTTCATCAGTTCGTCCTTCAGTTTCCGCAGGTCTTCTACCTCTGTCACATAATAATCTCCGGTAGTGACATCCGCTGCGGAAATGCCGATTCCATCCGAGGTATAGGCAATGCACATCAGGTAATTGTTCTTGCTGGCTTCCAACGACTGGACATCCAGGTTGGTCCCCGGGGTCACCACACGGATAACCTCTCTCTTCACCAGTCCCTTTGCCAGCTTTGGGTCCTCCACCTGTTCGCAGATGGCTACTTTATAGCCCCTGCTGACCAGTCTGGCCAGATATGTCTCCACCGCATGATAGGGAATGCCACACATAGGAGCACGTTCCTCCAGTCCACAGCTTTTTCCGGTCAGTGCAATTTCCAGCTCTTTGGATGCTACTATAGCATCGTCAAAGAACATTTCATAAAAGTCTCCCAGGCGATAAAAAAGGATGCAGTCCTTATACTGCTCCTTGGTCTCCATATATTTTTGCATCATTGGTGTCAATTCAGCCATGATTTTCTCCTGTTCTGTAAAAGAATACACGACAAAGCGGACACGCAAAAGCTTGCGTATCCGCATCTATCTTAGCACAAAATATTGAGGTTGTAAATTAAAGAACCCGTCCACAAATGATAGTTTTTGCCCCTTATCCCAACCGTGCGGCGCGCTCCAGTGCATCATCAATATGTGCACACACATTCTCTCTGCCGACCTTGTCCAGAAAACCGCTCTTCTCCATGACGTGCATGGGCTGTTCCCCTACATGGGACAGAATGATCTGGATATTTTTCTTCTTGCAGTCTGTATATAGCTGTTCCAGATTATGCATAGCTGTGGCATCGATAGCGCTCACGCTGCGCATACGCAGTACCAGACAATTCATCTTCTCATCCAGCGTGATCTTGAGGATCTTGTCCGCTGCGCCGAAGAACAGAGGGCCGCTGACCTCATAAACCATAGTGTTGTGCGGTACGACTCTTAAGGACAGGCTGTCCGCATCATCCTCATCGTCCACATATTTCCAGCCTTCCACTTCCGTCACATCGCTCATACGTTTCATGAACAGAATGGCTGCCAGCAGGATACCTACCTCAATGGCTACCACCAGATCAAACACAACGGTCAGTACAAACGTGGTCACCAGAACGATGATATCGCTCTTGGGTGCAGTCTTGCAGAGTCCTACGAACTTCCGCCAGTCACACATATTGTATGCCACCATGAACAGGATCGCTGCGATGGTAGGCATGGGGATCAGTGCCGCATAAGGCATCAGCACCACCAGTATTAACAGCAGTGTCACAGAATGTACCATACCTGCAATGGGGGTACGTCCGCCGTTTTTCACGTTGGCTGCGGTTCTGGCAATGGCTCCGGTAGCCGGAATTCCTCCGAACAATGCGGAAGTAATGTTGCCGGCACCCTGGGCGATCAATTCCATGTTGGAGCGGTGTCTACTATTCACCATGCTGTCTGCCACCACACAGGAAAGCAGAGACTCGATAGCCGCCAGAATAGCGATGGTGAAAGCATCCGGCAGGACATTCTGTACGGTCTTCAGGCTGAAGGACGGCAGAGAAATTGTCGGGAGCTTATTGGAGATCTCATACAGATCTCCGATGGTGTTTACATTCATATTAAGCAGTGCTACCATGGCACTTCCCACCAGTACTGCAATCAGTGAAGGGGGAATCTTCTTGCAGAAGCCCGGCAGATACTGCCATACGATCAGGATCAGCAGACTGATCACACCCACCAGAAGGGCCTGCAGATTGGTGGTGGATATAAACTGAAATACCGCTTTTAATTTGTCCATGGTCTCGATCAGCGGCTCTTCACTGACAATGGTCAGTCCCAGGAAGTCCTTGATCTGTCCGATCAGAATTGTCACGGCAATACCTGAGGTAAAGCCCGTGGTAATGGTATAAGGGATGAACTTGATCAGATTACCCAATCGGAATAATCCCATCAGTATCAGGATCACACCCGCTAACAATGTCGCGATGATCAGACCGTCCATGCCGTTCTTCGCCACAATACCGGCTACGATAGTGGCAAATGCCGCAGTAGGACCTGCGATCTGTACGCGGCTGCCACCCAGGAAAGAGATCACAAAGCCTGCGGTGATTGCTGTATAGATACCCTTTTCCGGTGTTACTCCGGAAGCCAGTGCCAGTGCAATGGATAAGGGCAGGGCAATGATCGCCACGATGATACCTGCGATCACATCTTTTACAAACTGTTCTTTCGTGTAGCTTTTCATCACGGAGAAAAGCTTCGGTTTTAGTTTTTCCATAACAATCTCCTTAATAATACAAAACTCGTGTGAAATTATAAAATTTTTATAAAGTCACACGAGCCTTATCATATCTCTATTTCGTTTTCTTGGCAAGATTTTTTTGGCCAAATCATTCTACAATACGATTTTTCCCATTATTTTTTGCGGTGTATAGCTTACGATCTGCAGAAGTAAACAACAGATCCATCTGTTTATCTGCCTCATAACGTTCCATTCCACCGCTGATCGTAATATCCGTTTGTTTGGTTGCCTGAGAGTATTTCCTTAACCCCTCCTGAATATTTTGAAACGCCTGCAGCACCTGCTCACGGTTGTCTTCTTCGAATACCAGCATAAATTCCTCGCCGCCGAATCGGGAGGCAATTCCCTTTCCCAGCATTTCCTCCAGCATCAGTCTGCCGGCTTCCCTTAGCACATCATCACCATATCCATGTCCATAGGTATCATTTACTACTTTAAAATCGTCCACATCCATCAGTATGATCCAAAAATTCCTGCCTGGTATCCGCATCCACCCATCCACCTGTTTTACCAGATAACGTCGATTATACAGTCTGGTCAGTGGATCATGATTTGCTGCAAATTCCAGATTTTCACTGAGCGTCAGCAATTGTTTCCGTTGTTCTTCATACCTTTTGAGCAGTACAAATATCATGGTAAATACGGAAAGTGCTACGATGATAAAAGATCCCAGAGTTGTTCCTATTATACCGATTTCATCCATATTGCTCCATCTGGAAGGACGTTCAAAACTGATCATCATGATTACAAGATATTCCAGCAGGGTGAACGCATAAGAAGCAATCACCATGCTTCTGGGGAAAAATACTGCCAGTCCCACAATTCCAAGAATCAGATATACAATGGCTGTGTTCCCATAGCAATAATACAGATAAGGGAACTCAAACCAGGAAAGTATTAAAATGATCACAACCGCAGGTAATTGCACCTTTTGGGTAATCCATCCGGCACATCCGATGATCAGGATCATCAACAGGCATACTCCGCAGAGTATGGTGGGTAGTTCCGTCCCATGAATACAGAAATTGCAAATCGTCCCAATCAGGTTTGCGCTTACGGCCGTGTTCACAAGAATCTGATACATATTCCAGGACATATCCTTCTCTATATCACAATTTCCCCAAAGTTCTTTTTCCTTCTCTTGTTTCATTTTATTTTCCTTTTACACCTGATGACCTGTGTAATAAAATCCATGGCATTCATCCAGCGATACATTCACTATCTTCCCCACAAGTGATGCATCCCCCTGAAAATGTACCAATGTATTGTTGGACATTCTTCCGGTGACCATGGAGCGGTCGTTTTCGTTGATCTCTTCCACCAGCACATCTGCAATCTGTCCCTGATATCTGCTAACCTGTTCTCTGGCAGTCTCCTGCACGGTCTTAAGTACCCGGTCAAACTGTTCCTTCACCTGCTCCTCTGGCACCTGTTCCATGGCTGCCGCCGGAGTACCGGTACGTTTGGAATAAATAAAGGTAAACGCATTGTCATATTTCACACGGCGGATCACATCAATGGTCTCATCCACGTCTTCTTTCGTCTCTCCCGGAAAGCCTACGATAATATCTGTGGTAATAGCCATATCCGGGATCTCCCTGCGGATCTTCTCCGCCAACTCCAGATACTGTTCCTTGGTATAACGACGGTTCATGGCTTTTAAAATCTTCGTGGAACCGGACTGTAAGGGCAGATGCAGATGTCTGCAGATCTTTTTCGAATGCTTCATTACCTCAATGAGTTCCTCCGACAGATCCTTGGGATGGGAAGTCATGAATCGGATCCGCTCCAGGCCTTCGATCTTCTCCACTTCCTGCAGAAGCTGCGCAAAGGTAATGGGGTCCTCCAGATTCTTGCCGTAGGAATTCACATTCTGTCCGAGCAGCATGATCTCCACCACACCGTCCGCCACCAGGCCTTCAATCTCCCGAATGATATCCTTCGGATTACGGCTGCGTTCCCTGCCGCGGACATAGGGGACAATACAATAGCTGCAGAAATTATTGCAGCCGAACATAATATTGATACCGGATTTGAAAGAATATTTTCTCTCTACCGGCAGATCTTCCACGATCTTGTCCGTATCCTTCCAGATATCAATGACCATTCCCTCATTTTCAAACAGGGAGCATAACAGCTCTGCAAATTTGAAAATATTATGCGTTCCGAAGATCAAATCAACAAAACGATAACTGGTCTTGATCTTTTCGATCACGGAAGGTTCCTGCATCATGCAGCCGCACAGGGCGATCTTCATATGGGGATTTTTCTTCTTGTAACCGTTCAGTACCCCCAGTCTTCCGTAAACGCGCTGATTTGCATTGTCTCTGACCGTACAGGTATTGTAGATCACGAAATCCGCATTTTCGTCCTCAATGATCTCATAGCCCACTTTCTCCAGAATTCCCACCAGTTTCTCGGAATCCCTGGCGTTCATCTGACACCCGAAAGTCGTCACGCAGCAGGTCGGCTTTCTGCCCAGCTTTTCTCCAAGCTTTGCCACATGACCGGAGGCTTTCTCCATAAAATAATACTGTCTCTCCGTTTCGTTCATTTGTGTTACATTCGTCATATAAAAAAATGTTGCCTTTCCAAATCAGTTTTTGTTCTCATCTTATCGATTCGCATATTTTGCTGCAATGGCGATCAGCAGTTCCGTAGTCTTCTCCATGGACTGTACGCAGGCGTACTCGTATCTGCCGTGGTAATTCTCTCCACCTGTGCACAGGTTCGGACAGGGCAGCCCCATAAAGGACAGTCTGGCTCCATCTGTACCGCCGCGGATCGGAGATACTTTGGGCTCGATCCCCAGTTCTTCCATGGCAGCTTTCGCGTTGTCGATCAGATGCATGTGCTGCTCCATGATCTCCCGCATGTTATAATAAGAATCTTTCACATCTACCACAACAGTGCCTTCCCCATACTTCCGGTTCAGGAAATCGGCGCAGGACATAAACAGCTCTTTTTTTTGTTCGAACAGCTGTCTGTTATGATCTCGGATAATGTAATCCGCCGTCACTTCCTCCACGTTGCCCTGTATGGCGTCCAGGTGGAAAAAACCTTCATATCCTTCCGTATACATCGGGTTCTGCTCAGTGGGCAGTTCACTCTGGAACTCCTGTGCGATCAGAATAGCATTTTTCATTTTCCCCTTGGCGGAACCAGGATGTACACTCCTGCCATAGACATGGAGTTTTGCTCCGGCTGCATTAAAGTTTTCATATTCCAATTCCCCCAGCGCTCCGCCGTCCACGGTGTAGGCATAATCCGCACCGAACAGCTTCACATCAAAATGATCGGCTCCGGCACCCACTTCCTCATCCGGGGTAAAGCCGATCCGGATCTTACCATGCTTTTTCTCCGGATGCATTAATAAAGTCTCCGCCATGGTCATGATCTCAGCCACACCGGCCTTGTCGTCCGCGCCAAGCAAAGTCGTTCCGTCCGTCACGATCAGATCTTGTCCCATATAATGTAACAGTTCCGGAAAATCCTCCACCTTCATGACAATATTCTCTGCTGCATTCAACACAATATCTTTTCCATCGTAATTCTCTACGATCCGGGGATTTACGTTGGTATCCGTCACCGCCGGAGAGGTATCCATATGGGAAATGAAGCCAAGTACCGGAGCTTTCTCGCAGCCTGCGGATGCCGGAATTGTGGCATAGACATAACAGTGCTCCTTGTCATAAGTGATCTCTGCGGCCCCCATGGCCTCCAGTTCGCTCACCAGCTGTCTGGCCAGATCATGTTGTTTCATGGTACTGGGGATGGTGGTGCTTTCTTCACTGGACTGGGTATCGATCTTTACATATCGTAAAAAATTTTCAATGGTCTTGTCCATAATCTCACTCCTTAACTTATACACCATCTCGCTTAAAAGCTCGATGATGTACATTCGCCAAATACAGATCCTTGTGCAAGCACGAACCTGTACCTGGCTCATCGTATACACAAATACAACTGTCCTCTCTTACGCTCTTATAAACGCGGACAGCTGTATCTTATTTATCATATCATGGTGTTGGCAACCCTTCAATCATTAATTTCAAATTTTATATTTCTCGGAAATTATATTTCTTGGAAATTATATTTCCGTATTTCCCGACAGATCCCTCTTGACAGCGTCAGTACCGCCAGCAGATTCGGTACTGCCATCAGTCCGTTACAGATATCCGAAAAATCCCACACTGCTTCCAGCGAGCAGACCGCTCCCAAAAAAGTGACCAGTCCATAGCCCAGGCGATACCACTGGGTTCGGTCACAGCCGCCCGTCAGATACTCAAAAGCTTTCTCCCCCTGATATTCCCAGGCGATAATCGTGGCAAATGCAAACAGTACAATGGAGATTGTGAGCATCCATTCCCCTGTTCTGCCGAAAGTATCTGAAAAAACAGCGATCATGAGGGCTGTACCGTTCAGGACTTCTCCCCGGGGGTCCCTCTGCCCCAGCATTCCACTGGCCGCAATGGCAAGCCCCGTCAGAGAGCAGATCACAATGGTATCAATAAAGACACCCGTCATGCTGATATATCCCTGATGCACCGCATCTGACGTATCTGCGGCAGCAGCACTGATTCCCGCCGCCCCCAGTCCCGCTTCATTTGAGAAAACACCTCTGGAGACCCCATAGCGCATCGCCATTCTTCCGGAATGGGCGATTCCGTTTTCCACTGCAAGCATCGTCCCTGCCGCCCCTCCTGTCATAGCCTCCGGGCAGAAAGCTCCCCACAGGATCTGCACCACACCGGCGGGAAGATTCTTAAAATGGGTAAAGATCACCATTCCCGTTCCAAACAGATAAAACACTGCCATACAGGGCACCAGATATTCCGTCACCTTCGCAATGGTTCCTATCCCTCCCAGAATCACCAGAATCGTAAGCAGACTTAACACAATTCCCGTGACTGTCTGTTTTACCTGAAACGTCACCGAAAGTGCCTCCGCAATAGAATTTCCCTGTGTCATATTTCCCATGCCGAAGGAAGCCAGCACAGCAAATGCTGCAAACAGCATGGCGAGGATCCTGCCTGCCGTTTTCTGTGGGAATGCATTTTGCAGTACATACATCGGACCGCCTGCCGGTTCCCCCTTTTGGTTTTTGACACGATACCTGACACACAGTGTGCTTTCTACCAGTTTGGTCGACAGCCCGATGATCCCGGACAGTAACATCCAGAACAGAGCACCCGGCCCTCCCAGTACCATGGCAGTGGCTACCCCTACAATATTTCCCGTTCCAATGGTGGCCGCCAGTTCCGTGGTCAGGGAAGAAAACGAAGATACTCCCCTGCCCTCTGTTCCCTTCCGGCTTTCTGGCAAAAACACACGCCTGAGTGCAGCAGGCAGATTCTTCAAGGGAAGAAATCGTAAGCTAAGCATCAGATAACAGCCGGTTCCCAGCAACAAAAAAATAAGCCAGGGTCCCCATATGATCCGGTCTGCCTGCTGTAAAAGTTTTTTTATTCCTGTGATCATAAACAGTCGTATCTCCCCGACTTATTTTCTAAAATATATTCTTTATTTTTCTATTTTATACCGTTGCTATCACTGTCCGGCTGCTTTTCCGGATTCCTGTATTTTCCGGAATGTATTTACTGGATATCCGGCAGAAAACCCGGTATCTTTTCTGCGATCTCACGGATCCCGAACAGATATCCGATGCCTTTCTCCAGTTGTCCTTCGGAAGCATTGAGCAGTGTTGCGGTCAGATGCAGCTTATGCTCTCCATATGCAAGATCACACGAATACTCACCGTTGTCGTTTTCCATGGTCATCCGGTCCTCCGCTTCTATTTCAGCTTCTTTATCCCACATGATCTGTGCATTGGTATCATAAGGTGCCTCTCCTTCGATTTCAATATAGGTCCCGGAATCATAATCATGCAGATAAGACTGCATATAATCGGTGATAAAATAATAAGGGGCATCCGCACCAATATCATCCCAGGTGACAGGTTCTGTCTCATCTTCCAATACAACCTTCATGGCATAGAGTGTTCCGGTCACAGAATCCACGACACACTCTATACTGACTCCCGTAACCTCCTCTTCCTTCATGCGCATACAGATGTCATAGGCCATGATCGCGACTCCGTCCGACAGCTTTTCATCATACAAAATATATCGTTTGATGGAAATATGATCTGTATCCATATTTTTGAAAAAATAGTCCTCCGGGATCACACCCATATCCTGAAAAGTGTAATTCCATTCCGTATTTAAAATATATTCATCGATCAAACTATATATTTCACCATCCGTTGCAGCTTCATAATCCTGTTCAGAGATATAGTACTGTTTTCCCAAAGCGATACCGTCTGCCAGATTTTGAAGTCTGCGCACGGTATCTGTCTCATACTCTTCCTTCCAGACGGTATAATCCGTTCCTGTATTTGATATACTGACTGACCCAGTCAGCCTGCTCTTATCCTGCAATCGTAACAGCCCTTCCGGTCCTGCAAATGCAAATATGATCAGCACGAGCAGTCCGCCCATACATAGTAGGAAATTGCGCCTGTTCTTATTCTCCTGTTTTTTCATATTCCGCCTTTTGCTCCCCTGTTGCTTTTATTTTTTACAGCATGTATTTCCCCGGGAAAATATAACCGCATTACCGTGCCTTCTCCAAGCTTGCTGTCAATCTTCAGTTCCCCCTGATGCAGGGTAATGATCTTCTGACAGAGAGCCATTCCGATACCGGATCCGCCCTCCTTGCGGGATCTGGACTTATCCACCATATAAAAAGCCTCCGTGATCCTTGCGATCTCTTCCTGAGGGATCCCCCTGCCGTTGTCTACCACCTTGATCTCATATCCCTGTGTGCGCCTACTTCCCTTCATCAGAATAAATCCGCCTTCTTCCACAGCCTTTACGGCATTATCCAACAGATTATATAACAGTGACAGAAGCAGATCCCTGTCCCCCCAGATCACTCCTCTTTCCAGATCGATCTTCCCCCGGATCCTTTTACGTCCAAAGGGGATCCGCATCGTATCCCGAATATTTTCCTCCAGTTCTTTCGTCTGAAGCTTCTTGAATTCTAATTCCTGTCTATCCATTCCCACCAGCTCCAGCAATTTGTGAGAGAGGCTTTCCAGACGTTTTCCCTGACTGAAAATATAATAGGTGGCTTCGCCCCGCTCCTGTTCTGTCAGTTCATAGGAGTTCAGCATATCCGCATATCCGATGATAGAAGTCAGCGGTGTCTTGAGTTCATGGGCAAATGCCACCGTAAAATCTTCCTTCTGTTTTGCTTCCAGCTCTTTTTCCTCCATCTGACGTACCAGTCTGTCCGTCATCCGGTTAAAGCTCCTGGACAGTTCTCCGATCTCATCTGTGCCCTGATAGACAGCTCTCTTCTCAAAATCCCCTCCTGCAATCCTTCCCGCAGTGCGGTTTAACTGCTCTATGGGGCGGGTCAGATATCTGGACAGCAAAAAAGCAGCCAGACCACCGATCACCAGCAGACATGCCAGAGCAATACCATATTGCCGCATCATACTACTCCGTTCTTCATAAATGCCGCTCAGATCCTTCAGGATCCCTAGATATACCGTATCTGCCGAATCCGTCGCCTGATCTGTGATAATGCTGAGCAGATAATAACACGTTCCTACCTTGCGGACACCGTAGACCTGATCTGCACCGGGATCCATAGTCCGGAGCATTTCCTCCGCAAGCCTCCTGATCTCATCCTGCGGCAGCTTCAGGCTGCCCTCCAGAGTGATCGTGCCATCTGTTTCAAGGATCATACATTCCGTACCGCTCTGACCGGTCATCCGTTCTGTTGCGGAATTTCCTGCCTGTATCCCAGCAAATTCCGCTCCGTATTTTTCCATGTTCTGATACACCATATCATATATGGTCTGAAACAAAAGATTTTCCCGTTTTCCCTGTTCTGTCTCCCGTTCCAGCATCCGGTCAAAATAGGAAGACAGCATGAAAGTTCCAAAGAGCAGAAAAATCACTGTAAGAAGCGCAATCACTGAAAAAAACAATTTATGAGCGAACTTCATTCAACCGATACCCCACTTTATATACTGCCACGATCATCTCTTCCCAGTGCAGTTTTTTCTTCAGCCGCTGTACATGCAGGTCCACCGTGCGGCTCTGTCCCATATATTCACCGCCCCATACGGTCTCGTATATAGTCTCCCGGTACAAAGCCCTGTTTTTATTTCTTGCAAACAATAACAGAAGATCAAATTCCTTCGGTGTCAGATAGATTTCTTCTCCATCCAGTGTCACTCTGTGGGATGCCGTATCTATAGTTACATTGTTGACCTGTATCATCGTCTCCGTCTTATGATATCTGCGCAGCACTGCCTCTACTCTGGCCAGAAGCTCCACGATCTCGAAAGGCTTCGGCAGATAATCATCTGCGCCCATGCGAAGCCCTTTTACTTTATGTTCCGTAGAACCCAAGGCTGTCAGAAAGATCACCGGAAGCTCACAGGCTTTCGCATAATCCATCAGTTCATAACCATTGATTCCCGGCAGCATGATATCCAAAAGTGCCAGATCGAATTTCTCCCGCTCCATAAGATCCGCTGCGGTCTGTCCGTCCGGTGCCCAGGTGCACTGGTACCCGGCTCTCGTCAGATTGATCCGGATCAGATTGGCAATGGGCTCCTCATCTTCTGCAATTAATATTCTAAGCATTTCCCTGTCCCTCGACCACGCTTCCCAAGCTCACGAATTCGTGCTATCGCACTCTGCATCCTGCTTCGCAGGATATTCGTTCGCTAATAGTGCAAGAAAAACAAATGTCTGCTTCGCAGCCGCTTGTTTTTCTTTTGCACATATTTATATTATAGCATATCTCATCTTTGTATCCAATTTGTATCATCTATTTATTTGGCACTATTTTTTCGTCCGATCATACCATATATTAAATGAATTATTGGAAAGGATTGCTATGAAAGACTATTCTTTTGAAGAACATTTTGAAAAATATCCACTGGCCATGGCCTATGTTCCCTGGCAGCATTTCACCAAAATGTATGAGAATCTGGAAAAAGGCTACCAGGCGGGTACCATTTTTCCGGAGCTTGACAAACCTTTTACCGGAAGGAGATGCGTAAAATGAACAGTGAAGAAAGAATGCTGCACGACATCGGCATTGCCGACTTCGTTCTGACGGATCTGATGCTGTATCTGGACACTCACCCCACAGACCGGAATGCCATGGAGTATTTCAACCATTATACCAGGATCAAGACACAGATGGAGCGGGAATTCTCCAGAGAATATTACCCCCTGCGGAAAGATCTGGCAGAAAGTAACAAGGAGTGGCGTTGGGGCAACGCTCCCTTACCCTGGGAAGGAGGATGTAACTGATGTGGAGTTATGAGAAAAGATTACAGTTCCCTGTAAATATCAAGGAACCCAATGCCAAACTGGCCCAGGTCATCATCTCCCAGTACGGTGGCCCCGACGGGGAAATGGGTGCCAGCATGCGTTATCTGTCCCAGCGTTATTCCATGCCCTTTAAGGAAGTGGCAGGACTGTTGACGGATATCGGAACTGAAGAGCTTGGACATTTGGAAATGGTTGCCACCATCGTTCACCAGCTGACCCGTGACCTCTCCATGGAAGAGATCGAGAAAAGCGGATTTGCCAATTATTATGTGGATCACACCATTGGTGTCTGGCCTCAGGCAGCAGGCGGTGTGCCCTTCAATGCCTGTGAATTTCAGGTAAAAGGAGACATCATCACAGATCTGCACGAAAGTATGGCTGCGGAACAGAAAGCCCGCTCCACCTACGACAACATTCTGCGCCTGATCAAGGATCCGGATGTCTGTGAACCCATCAAGTTCCTCAGAGCCCGGGAGATCGTCCACTACCAGCGCTTCGGTGAAGCCTTGCGCATTGCCCAGGATCACCTGAACTCCAGGAACTTCTATGCGTTTAACCCCGGTTTTGACCGCTGCGATTCCTGCGAGACCTGATAACTGTTTACCATGCACGCTTCCAGAATCCAATTTTGTATCAAAACAATTTAGAAAAGGCTGCCGGTTCCGAATCCTATAATTTCCGTTTCGAAACTGGCAGCCTTTTTTCAATTTTCAGAATTATCTCTTTTCGCCAGGTATTATCTCTCTTCACCCATGAAGAACAATGCCAGTGTTCCGGGGCCGGAATGAGAACCGATGGTGGGGCCCACATAGTTGATGAGGAAGCTGTCCATGCCAAAGCGCGCCTTTACCAAGTCTCTCACCAGTTCCGCCGCAGGCAGATCATCACCGTGGCTGATGAAAACAATATCGTTCTGGTCACGGTAGGATCCCATCTTCTCCTCCATGTAATCCACCAGTGCATGCAGAGATTTCTTACGTCCTCTTACCTTACCGATGACAATCAGATGTCCATCGTTATCTACATGAAGCTTGGGTTTGATACCGGCCAGTGTTCCTACAAATGCCGTAGCCTTGCTGACACGTCCGCCGCGGTAGAGGTGATACAGATCATCCACGGTAAATACATGTACCAGATGCAGACGATTATTCTTCACCCACTCTGCCACTTCTTCCATGGATTTGCCCTGATCTCTCAAAGTCACTGCCTTGTGGACCAGCAGTCCCTCTCCCAGAGAAGCGCACAGACTGTCGATCACGATGATCTTGCAATCGGGCTGTTCCTCCATGATCTCATCCGCCGCGATCCGCATGCTGTTGTAAGTACCGCTCAGTCCGGAGGAAAAAGCGATACAGAGGATCTCTTTATTTTCTTTCAGATATTCCGTAAAATGAGCCTTTGCCTCCTCAGGGTTGACCTGGGATGTAGTCGGCATCTTGCCCTGTCTCATCAATGCATAGAATTCTTTTTCGGGAAGTTCCTGTCCTTGTCCATAAGTCACACCATCCATGATATAGCTAAGGTTCATGCATCCAAGATCATGTTCCTTCAGATACTCTACCGGCAGATCAGCAGTACTGTCTGTAACGATTTTAAACATTGGTTACCCTCCTGATGCTATCAATTTTTCCTAAGCATACATCAAAAGGGCACCCATTTCAATTTTCGCTGACAAAAGTGATACATTTTGTCACATTTTTCTAGTTCCTGGCATTCTTCCACGGAAGAAACGATTTCTCATTTTTGCTCTGTCAAAAGGAATCAGCGGATACAGATAGCTTTGTCCGGAGATTGTCTTATTCGCAAGGAGCGCCAGCGCAAATATAATCAGTCCGGCAATATAACCCCATATTCCGAAAAGCTGTGTCAAAATCAGATTGAGGATCCGCATAAATTTCAAGGCATAACCCAATTCATAATTAGCCTGCGTGTAATTAGCAATGGCCACAAATGCCATGGCAAGCATAACCTCACTGGAGAACCACCCACTCTCCACCGAAAATTCTCCCAGCACCAGCGCCGCCATGACACTCAAGGGAGTACTCAACATATTCGGTGTGTTGACCGCCGCCAGCCGCAGTCCGTCAATGGCCAGCTCCAACAGTAAAAACTGCAGGATCAGAGGCACATTGGGATCCTCTTTCAGAATAATAAATTCCAGATTCTCTGGGATCCACATCCGATGATTCATAAGGAGCAGATATGTGGGTGTCACGAAATACGTGAGCAGTGCGATCAGGAAACGGGTCAGACGCAGATACGTTCCGGTGACCGGCGGAAAGTAATAATCATCCGCCTCTTCCACCACATCAAAGATCGTGGTGGGCAGGATCATGGCAGAAGGGGAATTGTCCACCAGGATCACCAGATTGCCTTCCAGCACCTGGGCCGCCGCCGTATCCGGCCGCTCCGTGTATTTGAACTTCGGAAACGGATTGTACCACTTCCGCTGGTACAGACATTCCGCCAGGCTTTCCTGATTCATGGCCAGAGCATCCACCTGAATGGAACGGATCCGTTCCCGGATCTGCGTAAGAAGTTTCGGATCCACACGGCTCTCCATATAACACAGTACGATATCTGTTCTGGAATTCTCCCCGGCATTAAGCATTTCCATATGAAGATCCGTACTACGGATCCTGCGGCGGATCAATGCTGTATTGAATACCACTGTCTCCACGAAGCCGTCCTTGGACCCCCGGAGTACCTTGTCCTTGTCCGGCTCCTCCACCCCTCTGGCGGGATAGGTTCTGGCATCGATCAACACCGCCTTTTCATAACCGTCCAATAACAGGACAAAGACGCCGGACAGCAAAGCTCCCAGTATTTTCTCCCAGGTATCGTCCAGATCCACCTCCACGTAGGGAATCGCGATTTTGGACATCTCATGGGCATCCTTTGGGAAGTCCTCCGCCTTCAGATCCATCAGATACTGTAATATTTTCTGCATCAGTTCATCCTTGCAGAAACCATCGATCAGATACATGCAGGCATCGGTGTCACCGAGACGGATCACCCGGTGAATAATATCGAAATTGGTTTCCAGTCCCATCAGTTCATCCACATACTGCATATTCTGCTGAAGCTTTTCCGATATTCTGACGAGCTTTGGTTGTTTGTTCTGTGGCATAAAAAATCCCCCTTGGGTCTATGATCTAAATTTCATCATGTCCCATTCGGGGGATTTTATTCTGCTATTTTGTTGTTTTACCTGTTACTTCGTGGTGCTTCCGAAGCCGCCGTTACGGATTTCTTCCGCATCATCATCTTCCGTGATGCCATACTGCATAAAGATTCCCTGTGCAAATCCGGTTCCCGCAGGAACCTCCACGGTCTTGCCTTCATTGGAATCATTGGTGATCTTCATGAAGATATGTCCTTCATTATCTGAAAAGAAATAGTCACTGTCAATGATGCCCACGGTATTGTTCATCTGCAAACGGTATTTAAAGCCCAGTCCGCTTCTCGGATAAATCTGTAATACCCAGTCCTCCTTCATTTCAGCACGAATGCCGGTAGGAATCTTGATGGTCTCTCCCGGGGCCAGGGTAAAGGCAAACGGTGCGAAGAAATCATAGCCTGCGCTTCCTTTCGTGGCTCTCCTGGGAAGTTTTAAATTTTCATACATTTCCTTGATCTGTGCTTCCGTATACTGAGGATATCCCTCCTGCATGGCAGTCAAAAACTGCCCCGGACTTACAAAATGAAATTTTGCTATTCTGTGCATTGTCTGTTCTTTCCTTTTTCTTCTTACATTACCGGCTGAAACCAGCCGCTTCCTATGCGTAATCCCCGCAGTGCAATACCGGCACCCGTCTATGGTCACTGGCCAGGGTCTTCTTCACATCGATCACCCGCTGGTTCTTACTGCCCTTCCACAGGAGCTTTACATCTTTTTCCTCCACATGGAATTCACCGTCTACTACCACATCCACATACTGCATCACCGGCAGATCACAGATGTCTTCCCAGCTGTCCCCGGTGTACATCCAGATCGTTTTCGTGGGATATTTTTCCCGGATTTCACTCATGAGTTCTCTGACATCCGCCCGGTTCACGGGATGCATCGGATCTCCGCCGGAAAAGGTAATACCGGAAATGTACGGCTTTTCCAACTGTTCGAAGATCTCCTGTTTTGCGCTTTCGTCAAATAAGAGTCCTCCGTCAGGATCCCAGGTAATAGGATTCTGGCATTCCTTGCAGCAATGGTTGCAGCCTGCCACCCACAGTACGACCCGCAGACCATCGCCGTTCAGCATATCGTCCTTGGTTATATTATGATATCTCATTTATCTGTCCATCCTGTCTCTACATACTTTTCCGCTCTGCGATCTCCGCCATCTTGGCATCGTTCAGTCTTGTATCTCCATGTACTCTGGAGTAAGACAGATAGCCGTTCATACGGTCGATCTTGGTCAGATTCCGGCTGCCGCAGACAGGACATACATCCATTTCCAGTTCCTGATGGCCACAGTCGTCGCAGTAAGCCAGAGACAGATTGACACCCTCGTAGAAGCCCATATCCATGGCTCTGTGGATCAGTGTCTTGATGGCTTCGGTATTGTAATCAATGGGATATTTTACATACTGGATCTTACCGCCGTTGCTCAGATCCCAGAAACGGTTCTCCAGATCCTGTTTCTGGATCGGCGTAATATCCTCTGTCACATGGCAATGGAAGCTGTTGCTGACATATTCTCGGTCGGATACACCCTCGATAATACCGTATTTTTCACGGAACTGCTTGACCTGAAGACCGCACAGATTCTCCGCTGGAGTTCCGTAGATGGCATACAGATTGCCGTCCTCTTCCTTGTACTCGGAGATCTTCTGGTTGATATGCTCCAGAACTTCTACCGCAAATGCACCGTCTTCCACCAGTGATTTGCCGTTGTACAGTTCCTGCAGTTCATTTAATGCCGTAATGCCGAAGCTGGCCGTAGCGGATTTCAGTAACGGTTTGATCTTGTCTGTCAGCTTCAGATGTCCACCCAGGAAACCGCCCTCGCAATATGCCAGAGGATTCGTGGACGCACGCATTTCTCCCAGATAAGCATAGGTCCGGATATGCAGCTGACGGATCAGTTCCAGATAATAATCCAGCACTTCATAAAAGTCTTTGCTTTCTTTTCTTGCCTTGGCCAGAATCATGGGCAGATGCAGGGATACCGCACCGATGTTGAAACGTCCCACAAATACCGGCTGGTCCTTGTCATCTGCAGGATGCATGCCGCCTCTCTCATACCATGGAGACAGAAATGCTCTGCATCCCATGGGAGATACGATCTTGCCATACTGCTTGTACATGCTTGCCACATAGCCCTTGCCGGTAAGACTCAGCCAGTCGGGATACATGGTCTTGGCAGAGCATTCCACACCTGCCTCGAAAACATCCTCCAGCGGCTTTCCGGGGCCGTGCAGATTCTCATCATATAAGAATACGATCTTAGGGAACAATACAGGCTTCTTGTGGTCCTTTTTGCCCTGTCCCTTTCTGCGGACATCCAGCATGGTAATAGTCGCCATCTTTGCAAATTTACCGGTGCCGGTTCCTGCGGTCACGGTAATAAACGGATAATCACCACGGCTGCTGGCCACAGTATTGAACTTGTACTCCCACCCCTGGAAGCCCTGTTCAAATTCTTTCTGGACATCTGCCAGTGCCTCTGCTTCTGCCACATCTGCGGCAATACCCAGACGCTCATATTTTGCCAGCGCTCTGTTATAAGACTTCTCCGCATACGGCTCCAGGATCAGATCCACGCTGGGTACGGTGAATCCGCCGTACTGCTGGCTGGCTGCACTTAAAACGATATCGCCGATAACATCAAACGCCACATCCAGTGTCTTCGGCTCATTGTACCAGATATTGCCCATCTCAAATCCGCCGGTCAGTACACTCTGCACGTCGAACAGACAACAATTCATGGTATCTCTTCTGGCGGACATGTCATGGACATAAATATAACCGTCCCGGCAGGCCTGGATCTCTTCCGTGGTCAGGAAGAACTTCTGGTACAGTTCCTTGTTCAGCTGATTGAAGATCAGGCTGCGCTTGGTGGATACCAGTGCGGAATCCGTGTTGGCATTTTCCTTGTCTCCGATGTACATGATGGACTGGCTCTTCTTTGTAGACATCATCCAGCATCCGTACAAAATCCTGCTTATAGTTACGATAATCGCGGTAGCTTTTTGCGACGACCGGTTTTACCTGCTCTAAGGCACTTTCCACAATATTGTGCATAATGGGAATGGGTACTTCATCCACTTCCAGTTCATTTACTTTTTCTACCACATACCGGCAGATCTGCTCTTTTTCTTCTCTGGTGAATTTTGTCAGGGCACGGTACGCACTCTTGCCTACAGCGCTGATCACCTTCTGTACATTAAAAAGCTCTTTGCTCCCGTCCTTTTTAACGACGTAGATCTCTCTGTCCGGTCTGAACTTTTTGCCATAATCTTCATTTTCTTCATGGGCATGTTCAAAATTACTGCTCATCTTTCTCTTCCCTTCATCCGATAATCCCCGGCTGTTGCCCGGATTTACTGTATTCCCCTCACTTACGATAACGTTTGTAGATACCATATATGGTATCCGTAGTCATCAAAAAGCAATATATTGTGGGTGCTATGTACCAGTATAAAAAAGAATCCCTGGCTTGTCAACGAGGGATCCCTTAGAAAACTATACAAAAAAAATTTCAAATTTTAGGTAACTTTTTATTCCGCCTCCTGTGACTGTTCCCGTAAAATATCTGAAAGCCACTGTACATAGCGCTTTTGTACCGCTTCCGGCGCTACGATACGGGCCCCCTGTCCGATACCGGCCAGCCATCCGAAGAACTGTCCGCTGACCGCCACCTTTGCCCGGATCCGGAACACTTCCTCCGACATGGGACGGATATCCGTCTCCCTTCCGAAGCGGTCCAGTACCACGCCGGTCAGGCGCACCGGAAACTCCATGGTCACCACGCTCTCCTCTCCGGCAAACATGCCGAAGGTCTGGTTCGTATAGGAGGTCACATCGATCTGTGAAAACTGTTCCACTCCTTCTCTGGGCAGATCCGTCACTTCCGCCTGTCCCATCTTGTCCACACGGTAATGCTTGATCACTCTGTCTTCACTGTCGTAGGCGGCCAGATAATAATTTTCCTCCCGCCAGATCAGGGCCCAGGGACTGACGCATTTGTTGCCGTTTGGTCTGGGCACCAGCTGCTTTTTAAGATTCCAGTCCAGGTAGACAAAAGAGATCTGCTTATTTTCCTGAATAGCCCGGTGGATCGCATCAATGCTGTAATAAATGCTCTCATTCTCCGTCTTGACTCTTCCGGCCACATAGACCTGTCGCTGCAGTTTACCGGCATCGTTTTTCCCGGCGATCTGCTCCAGCTTCCGGATCAGTTCTCTGGATTTTTTCGTGGTGATAAACCGGGAAGACTGTACCGCGTCCACCAACAGCTTTAATTCCGGAAGTTCAAACTCCCGGCTGCCCAGATAATATCCGCCTCCCAGTCTGCTCTGCACCTGCACCACATCATAGCCGAAATCCGCAAGACATTCCATATCGTTGTAGATACTCTTGCGCTCTGCATGGATTCCCTGATTTTCCAGATATTTGATGATATCCGGTGTGCTCATTGGATGGTTTTCATCCGTGTTCTCCCGCAGCATCTTGATCAGATATAAAAGTTTTAATTTCTGTCCCGAAGATTTTGCCATGGATTATTCTTCTGTCTGTTTCTTTTCCTCTGCTGCATTCTTTTTCTTGCGCAGAGTGATTCCCAACGTAATGGCCACTGCACCTACAACCGCAATGACTACCAGTACTACCAGATAAGATAAAAATGAATTCAAAAAGCTTACTGCCATAATGTCTTCTCCTTTTCCCGATATCTTTGTATCCCGAAACTATTGCATGTATTAGAAGTATACCAACGAAATCCCCGTATCGTCAAGTGGTCCCTTCGGATATGGCCGCCGGGGTATTTATCCATTTTCCTGTCTTAAGAAAATTTTCCGCCTGTCCGGAAGCCTTCTTTATGATCTGTTCCTCATACCCCATCATCTGAAGCAGACGGATCGCATTTCTGGTGGATGCTTTTCCCGGCAGCAGCTGATAGGGGAACAGGATATCACCGTCCCGGATCACTTCCTCAAAATGATAGTTGTCATAGTATTCCTTCAAAAGCTCCGTCATTTCAATATCATGGGTAGCGGCAAAACCAAGCGTTCCGCTCTCCGCCAGACGGATCAGGATCTGCGTTGCCGCTGCGATCCGCTCCACCGTATTGGTTCCCCGAAGCACCTCATCCACAAAACAAAGCACCGGAGTTCTCCGTTCCCCGGCCGCATCCAGAATTCGTTTCAATGACCGGATCTCCACAATATAATAGCTCTCCCCGTTTTCCATGCTGTCCCGCAGGGCCATGGAGGAAAAGATCTGAAATATCGGTGCATGATAACTTTCCGCCGCGCAAGTATGGATCGTCTGTGCCAGAACGGCATTCACCGCCACCATTTTTAAGAACGTGGATTTACCGGAGGCATTGGATCCCGTAAGCAGAATTCCTCTGTCCGCCCGGATACTGTTTTTCACCGGCTGTGACAACAGCGGATGCCAGCCCTTCTTCATATGCAGAAAAGCTTTCTCCGTATCTTCTTCCAGTTTCGGAATACAGTACCCTTCCAGAGATTTCCGAAATCCGCCTACGGATATGGCCATATCCAGGTACCCGGTGATTGCAAGCATGGTTTCCACTTGTCCGGTCTTTTTCCGCAGCTTTTCCAGCATCCGATTAAACTGAAAGATATCCAGATGCAATATCATCCGCAGATAATCCGCAAGGATATCCAGAGGATTTCCACCGATCTTTCCCTGATTTCCGGCCATGACCCAATAGGATCCACGTCTTAATTCCCGCAGACTTTTCAGTACCTCCCGAAGTTCATCCAGTTCTCTCCTGTATACCGGTATTTTCTGCTTCTCCAGTTCTTCACATACATCGATCAGCCGTAATACATAAGCGAAGCTGATAATATACGGTTCGATCACTTTTTTCTCCCGAAAATACGTCATGATATGCCAGAGCATACACAAGACAATTCCTATGGTACCCATCGCAGGCTGTACGAACAATAACAGGAGAAATGGAAGGTACAGCAGATTTCCCAGCACAATCTTACGGTTGGAACGCTCCCCCAGATAATCCAGGTTATCCAGATAATCGTAGAGAGAATATTTTCCCAGATGTCCCAGCCGTTTCATCAACAGCTGGATCCTTACTTTTATATCCTCCTGCTCCTGCAGCCAGTTAACCACTTCTTCCAGATGTTCCATTGCCTCTCTCCCGCAGGAAATATTCCGGAGCGTATAGTACAGATATTCCTCTCCCGCCGCAGAATAGGTCCGGTCGATCCGGCGAAAGACCTCGTCCATTCCCAGATCGTTCCATGTGATATCATCCAGCTGCTTCTCTTCCTTATGCCGTTCCAGATAGCTGCCCAGTCTTGCAAACCGCTCCAGTGAATATTCCTTCGGTGGTTCTTTTCCGTAATTTTCACGAAGATACTTCTTGAAAAGTTTTTCCTGATTTTTCGTCTGTATCAGCTCCTGCACTATCATAAATATAAAAAGCAAAAGCAATACGCCCGCAAATACAACAAATTCCATATTTTTTCTCACATTTCCGGATATAAGAAGGCAGGCACCGCCCCGTGCAGTGCCCGCCCCCATATTCTGACCTGTTTTTTATATTTCTTATTTGTAAAACTCTTTATGCGACAATAAAGAACTTTAACAGGAAGATCAAGGATAATACATAGGTAAGTACGGATACGTCCTTAGCTTTACCGGTAAATACCTTGATAACGGTATAGGTGATCAGACCGATACCGATGGCATGTCCGATAGATCCGGAGATCGGCATGGCGATCATCATCAGAGCCACGGGAAGCGCCTGGCAGATGTCATCAAAATCTACATTCTTAAGACCTGCTACCATAAGGACACCCACATAGATCAATGCGGAAGAAGTAGCTGCCGCAGGAATGATACCGGCGATGGGTGCGATGAAGATACATGCAAGGAACATAATACCGGTGGTCAGTGCGGTCAGACCGGTGCGTCCGCCTGCTTCCACACCGGAGGCAGACTCTACGAAGGTGGTAACGGTGGAAGTACCGGTTACGGAACCTGCCAGAGTTCCTACTGCATCAGACAAAAGTGCCTGCTTCATGTTAGGCATTTTTCCATCCTTATCCAGCATTCCCGCACGGCTTGCGGTTCCTACCAGAGTACCGATAGTATCAAACATATCAATGATACAGAATGTAACGATCAGAGTAATTGCAGTAAACCAGCCAATCTGTGCAAATCCCTGGAAGTTAAACTTAAACAGTGTAGTGGACGCCATATCTCCGAAGGCCGGTACGAAGGATGCAGTTGCCAGAGAAGCAAAGGGATTGGTTCCCAGGAAAATGGCCTCTCCTGCCCAGTAGATGATGCTGGCGATCAGCATCCCCAGTAAAACAGCACCCTTGACACCTCTCTGTGCCAGAACAACAATGGCAAACAGACCTACGAACATGGTAACAACCGACAGCACCATTGCGGAATATCCGGATCCCATATTGGTCTTAGCCAGTGAAGGAGTCAGTGCACCGAAGAAGTCTCTCATAGCATAGAAAGGTCCTCCGTTCTCGGAATAGATTCCTGCATTGGAACCGACGCCGATGTTTAACAGCATCAGACCGATGGCCGGTGCGATACCGAGACGTACGCCCAAAGGAATGGCATCCACAATCTTCTCACGGATATTCAGCACGGAGAGGATCAGGAATACAATACCTTCCACCAGAACAATACACAGGGCAGCCTGGAAGGATGCCACATAGGTCATGCCGGTCAGGGCTACGATATTGGTTACTACGACTGCAAAAAAGCTGTTCAGTCCCATGCCAGGTGCCATGGCAAAAGGCTTGTTTGCCAGAAATGCCATTACGATGGTACCGATGGCGGATGCAATGCAGGTTGCCAGGAAAACACCGTTCCACAGCTCCGGCATGGTATCCTTGCCAAAACCGGTCAGCAGGTTCGGATTCAGGGCTATGATATAAGCCATGGTCATGAACGTGGTCAGTCCGGCAATGATCTCTGTCCTTGCGGTGGTGTTGTTTTCCTTAAGTTTGAAGATTTTTTCTAACATCTTTTCCCTCCTAAGTATTCTGGGAGCCACGCGGGGGAGCTCCGTTCTATGTCTTCTGAGTTATTTTTCTTACTCAGTCAACAGTCTCTTTACGATCTTCTCGCATTTTGTGTAAATACGTTCCGGATTCTCTCCCACATTAAATTCTCCGTTACGATACAAAATCTTGCCGCCGATCATGGTCATGCAGACATTGGACTTGCTACCGCTGTAAACCAGATTCTTGGGGATGTTGTGAATGGGCTGCATATTGGGCTGGTGCAGATCGATCATAATAAGATCTGCATATTTTCCCTTTGCAAGAACATCTGCGCGGTTTAGGCGCATTGCCTTGGCACCGTTCACCGTTGCCATCTTCAGTACCTCCACGGCATCCATGCTGGACGCATCCTTCTCTAACAGTTTGCTTAAGCCGGTGACTAAGAACATCTCCCGGAACATGTCCAGACAGTTATTGCTGGCCGGTCCATCGGTTCCAATTGCTACCGGGATCTTGTGCCGCACATAATCAGCAATGGGTGCAATGCCACTGGCCAGTTTCGTGTTGGAGCCGGGATTCGTGATCACATACATACGATGTCTGCGGAAGACATCCATATCCTGTTCCGTCACATGAACGCAGTGGAAACCTCCTCCGCCAAAATCAAACATTCCCAGAGAGTCTAAGAACATGGGCGGTGTCATTCCGTAGCGAGCCTTACACTCTTCCACTTCCTTCTCCGTCTCGGAGATATGGGCATATACCGGTGTCCGGTAATGATGTGCCATTTCCGACACTTTCCAGAGCAGTTCCTTGGAACAGGTATATTCCGCATGAAATCCCAGCTGGTAACTGATCAGGGAATTCTTCTTATTCCATTTTAAAAACTCCTCTTCTACCTGTTTTGGAGAAGAACTGAAATTATTCAGTCCGGATACCAGTACACAACGCATTCCGGTGTCCAGACAGGCCTCAGCAATAGTATCCGGTGTCAGGTACATATCGAAAATGGAAGTCACTCCTGAGGTCAAGTATTCCAGCACTGCCAGTCTGGTCAGTTCATAGATGTCCTCACCGGTCAGTTTTGCTTCCAGAGGAAATACCTGCTTGTTCAGCCACTGATCCAGAGGCAGGTCATCTGCCATGGAGCGCAGGAAAGTCATACCGGAATGGGTATGTGCATTTTTAAATCCGGGCATCAGAAGGTTTCCCTTGCAATCCAGTTCGATATCCCACGCAATTCTGGGGAACTGGGATTTGTCCCATTCCTCCGCAAGTTCTTTCTGTTCCGCCACATAGGCGATCTTGTCGTTTTTTACCCATACTTCACCATAGAAGACTTCTCTGCCGGGTTCCATGGTGAGAATTCGTGCATTATATAATCTGATATTCATCTGATTGCATCTCCTCCAAATCCAAAGGGAAGTAATTCTTTTAAGGTATAGCGTTGATAATCCTGTTCACTATTTACCACGTAGATCACAAAATCATCCCTGCAAAATTCCTGCATCACCTGTCTGCAGATACCGCATGGATACGCATATTCCACCGGTGCCTCTCCGGATATTCCTCCGGCAATGGCAATGGCTGTAAATTCCCGTTCTCCCTCGCTGACCGCCTTGAAAAAGGCGGTACGCTCCGCACAGTTCGTAGCTCCGTAAGAAGCGTTTTCAATATTACCGCCAAGGTATCTGTGTCCATCCGCAGTCAGTAGTGCCGCTCCCACCGTATAACCGGAATAAGGAGCATATGCCAGTTTTCTGGCTTCCAATGCCTGGCTGACCAATGCCTTTTCTTCTGTCTCCTGGATCATCCGCATCTCCTTTTTCTCTGTGTCTATACAAATTTCTTCACAGATTCCGTTACCAGCTTCTTGAATCTGGGAGCTGCCATATCCGCAGCTTCCTGTACTTCCTCATGATTCAGAGGCTGATCTGTCATTCCCGCCGCCAGATTACTGATACAGGAGATTCCACAGATCCGCATTCCCATGTGGTTGGCAGCAATTGCTTCCACCACTGTGCTCATGCCTACTGCGTCACAGCCAAGTGTCCGGAGCATACGGATCTCTGCCGGAGATTCGAAGGATGGGCCGGTCAGCTGGGTATAAATACCCTCCTGTAAATAGATACCGTTCTCCTTTGCGGTCTCACGGATAATCTGCTGTAAGTCCTTGTCATACACATGGCTCATATCCGGGAAACGCAGTCCCAGTTCATCCATGTTGGCACCGATCAGAGGATTGGGGGCAAACACGGAAATATGATCTCTGATCAGCATCAGGTCACCGGCATGGAAAGAAGTATTCACACCGCCTGCCGCATTGGTCAGAAACAGAATCTCAGCGCCTAACAGTTTCATCAGTCTGGTGGGCAGTACCACATCCGTCACATCATAACCTTCGTAGTAATGTACTCTTCCCTTCATACACACCACAGGAATCTCATCGAGATAACCGAAGATAAATTTACCGGCATGCCCCGGTACGGTGGAAACAGGAAATCCCTCGATCTCCGCATAAGGGATCTCTGTCACCACACGGATCTGTTCCGCATAATCGCCCAGGCCCGATCCCAAAACAATCGCCACCTTAGGTACAAAATCCGTCTTTTTTCTCACACACTCATAACAGTTCTGTAATTTTGCATATACCTGATTCATCTATATCCTCCGTTTAGCCGTATTTTCATGCAATTTAGCAAATATTCTTCCTGTTTTTCAGAAAAATAAAGCAAAGTCAACAAAGGTATTATACAAAATGCACGGGAAAAAAGCAATGGGAAGCTAACATCCCATACAATTTCTCCGTGCTTCGCACTCTCGAAATTGTAACCCACATTCGCATTTCGGACTATCGTCCTCCCCTGCTCATGTGTGTTTACTCCCCTCATAGAAAGTCTGTTTTGCCTGCAGGCAGTCTTGCAGACTTTCCATGGGTGGGTTATGGAATCATATAATAATACAAACCATGCCACCGTTGCTGTCGTTGACGATCTTTTGCATGGTATCCTGGAGTTTCAGCTGGCTCTCTTCTCCGATGGAAGCAACTTTCGTGGTGATGCCGTCATCCACCAGCTGTTCCACAGTCTTGCCGAAGATATTAGTCTCCCAGATACCGTGCTCCGCCTCCGCCTGATCGATAAAATGGATCAGATCCTGAGCCTGCTGTTCTGTGCCCACGATGGGAGCGATCTCTGTCTCGATATTTGCGCGGATCATATGTATGGAGGGGCTGCTGGCCTTGATTTTGACACCAAACTTGTTGCCATGGCGGATCAATTCCGGTTTCTCCAGTGCAATGTCTTCTCTGTCCGGAGTCACAACGCCGTAGCCTTTGATCTTCACCATGGACAATGCATCCTGCACCTTCGTATATTCCTTTTTCATTTCTGCCAACTCTTTTAGTTTATTCAACAGTTGGTATTCATCCTCTACGTTCTCTCCTAACATTCCGGAAAGCATTTCGTAATAATACCTGTCGTCGATTCCTACCTGTACCGGAACAATACCGTTCCACAACTGCACCGGCTCCATCTTGCAGCTTTGAATATAATCTCCCTGCAATTCCACAGGGTGTCCCGCCACATCCCGAATCCGGTCATAGCTGTTCATCAATTCCCGGATCTGTCTTAACAGGTCCTGTTTTACCGCATGATCCACCGGAAGCATATCCATCCATTTCGGGAAATAAAATTCCACTGCCGTCAGAGGAAATTCATACAGGATTTTTTCCAGAAGGCGATTAATATCTTCCTTTTTCAGTTGCTCGCAGTTCACCGGCATCACGGCCACATCGTATTTCTTCCCGATTTCCTCCGCTACCTGTCTGGTCTCCTCGGAATAAGGTTTCTGGCTGTTCACCAGCACAAGGAAGGGTTTTCCGGACTTTTTCAGCGCCAGGATTGTCTTCTCTTCCGCTCCCAGATAATTGCTTCTGGGAAGTTCCCCTATACTGCCGTCCGTAGTGATCACAAGACCGATGGTGGAATGATCCCGCATGACTTTATCCGTGCCGATCTCTGCCGCCTGGGTAAACGGAATCTCTTCCTCCGACCAGGGAGTCTTCACCATGCGCTCCGCATCTTCTTCCATGTGTCCCGCCGCACCGTCGATCATATATCCCACACAGTCGATCAGCCGTACCGATACTTCAATATCATCATTCAGTCGCACCTTTGCCGCTTCGTTGGGAATAAACTTTGGCTCCGTAGTGGTAATGGTCTTACCTCCCGCGCTCTGAGGCAGTTCATCCTGCGCCCGCATTCTGGCATGTTCATCCTCCATATAGGGCAGCACCATTTCATCCATAAAGCGCTTGATAAATGTAGACTTTCCGGTCCTCACCGGTCCCAGTACCCCTATGTAGATTTCCCCTCCCGTCCTTTGTTGTATATCCCGATACAGATCGTATGTATTCACTGCATAGTCCATAAAAATACCTCCTGCCATTGGTGTTATATGTATATGCAGGATGCAAGCAATTATGAATTAACTAGAGAGTTAGTGAAATACATTGGCAAAATCCACGAACTCCCGGAGCATGCGATACACATGTCTCGATGTAAGGTCTCCGGATGTGAATTTTCTACGAAAAGTGATGAGTAGTTCTCGTCATGACGGGGCCGCCTACAGTCGACATCCATGTCGACAATCGGCTGACGCGGACATCGTGTCCGCTTTCCCCCTGTCTTTCAGCACTTTTCTAGAAAATATCAACATCCTCCGACAAACATCTTCGACATGGCACCGCATACGCCGGGAGTTCTGCGTTTTGGAAAGCTTTCAAAAAACCAGTAGCCCCGGCTGGGTATAAGAATAAGCAGTGCCGCGTTTCTTATACCCTGCCAAGGGCTACGGGATTATTTCACTAACTTTCCATTTAACGCAAAAACACGCTGCCTAAATCGGCAGCGTGTCCCGTTCTTATTTTTACGCCAGCATCATGCGGTCATTGGCGAATTCTCCGCCGCTGACTTCCTCGAACTTTGCCAGCAGATCCTTCACCTGAAGATTCTTCTTCTCCTCCCCAGCCACATCGTAAATCACTTTGCCTTCGTGCATCATGATCAGGCGATTGCCGTGAACGATGGCATCCTTCATGTTGTGAGTTACCATCATGGCGGTCAGCTGATTCTCTGCGATGATCTTGTCGCTGATCTCCAGTACCTTGGCTGCGGTCTTGGGATCCAGTGCTGCGGTATGTTCATCCAACAGAAGGAGCTTGGGCTGCTTCAATGCTGCCATAAGCAGTGTGATGGCCTGACGCTGACCACCGGATAACAGCCCCACCTTGCTGGTCATACGGTCTTCCAGTCCCAATCCAAGAGTCTGCAGCTTCTCGCGGAATAACTCTCTGTCCTCTCTGGAAACACCCCAGCGAAGGGTTCTCTTCTCACCGCGACGTAACGCAATCGCCATGTTCTCTTCGATATCCATGGTAGCTGCGGTTCCTGTCATGGGATCCTGGAATACTCTTCCCAGATATTTTGCTCTCTTGTGTTCTGGCAGGTTCGTAATATCCGTACCATCAATGATGATCTTGCCGGAATCGATGGGCCATACGCCGGCGATAGCATTCAGCGTGGTGGACTTACCCGCGCCGTTACCACCAATGATCGTCACGAAATCCCCGGGATTCAGATTTAAGTTTACTCCATTCAAGGCCACCTTCTCGTTGATGGTGCCTCTGTTAAATACTTTATGTACGTCCTGTATCTCCAATGCGTAAGCCATTACTTTGACGCTCCTTTCCGAAGTGTTCTCTTCTCCTTCAAGTAAGGAATTGCCAGGAAAATGGCAACTACGATAGCGGAGAACAATTTCATATCCTCTGAAGGCATCTTCAGCCACAGTACGAACTGATATACCATATAGTAGATCACAGCGCCCAGAATAACCGATGCCAGGGTAAATGCGAACGCAAGCTTTCTCTTGCTGGCAAACTTACCGAAGAGAACCTCACCGATGATAACAGCTGCCAGACCGATAACGATAGCACCGCGTCCCATATTGACATCCGATGCCCCCTGGAACTGGCCGTACAGTGCACCGCACAGTCCTACCAGACCGTTGGAGATCATCAGTGCCAGCACTTTGATGAAGTTGGTATTGATGCCCTGTGCTCTTGCCATATTACCGTTACAGCCCGTAGCACGGATGGCATGTCCCTGCTCTGTACCGAAATACCAGTACATTACAGCGATCAGTGCCAGTAAAAATACGATCATTCCCAGGAAAAAGAGCAGTCTGCTGACAGAGCCATCCGTCACATAGCGCAGAGATACTACCAGCGGATAATTATCTACGCTGACCGGCTGGTTTGCTTTGCCCATGATATTCAAATTAATGGAATACAGGGAGATCTGCGTCAGAATACTTGCCAGAATTCCGGGGATTCCCAGTGCGGTGTTCAACAGTCCCGTTACCATGCCTGCCAATGCTCCGGCCAGGAAAGCAATGGGCAGCGTAGCTATAGGAGAAACTCCCGCACGAATCAGCATAACGGATACCGCAGCACCGGTTGCAATGGAACCATCCACGGTCAGATCAGCGAAATCCAGCAGGCGGAAGGTAATATACACTCCCAGTGCCATGACTCCCCAGATCATTCCCTGTGCTATCGATCCCGGCATTGCCCTGAACAGGGAAAGGGGATTCAGTGACATAAAGTAAGACATTTCTTTTTCCTCCTAAAACTCCAGATAGGGATATCGCTGTTACGCGCTATCCCTATCGAAGTATATTTTGTTAGAACCGTACTTAAATACCTGTATAACTCTTACTGAATTGCTACGTAATCATCGGGAACGGTGATACCCAGCTCCTCACAGATCTTGGCATTGTACTTCTTGGTAACATTGGGAGCATAACGTACATCCATAGTAGTGATGTCTGCGCCCTCAGCCAGGATCTCGTAAGCCATCTCACCGGTAGCATATCCCAGATCGTAATAGCTGATGGATAAGGTTGCTACGCCACAGCCGTTGCAGATACCCTCTTCACCTGCAATAACAGGAATCTTAGCGGGAGCTACGACATTATATACAGTCTCGGTTACGGATGCCAGTGTGTTGTCGGTAGGGATGTACAGAACATCGCACTCGCCTGCGGCAGCCGTGGTAACGGACTGTACTTCGTTGGTATCGGCGATAGCATACTCTTTATATGCAATACCATCTTTATCCAGAGCAGCCTCAAACAGCTGGATCTGATACAGAGAGTTAGCTTCTGCGGAGCAATATAACAGACCAACCTGCTTTACATCCGGGAACAGTTCCTTTAACATAGCTTCCTGCTCTTCAATAGGAGCCAGATCAGAAGTACCGGAAATATTTCTGCCGGTAGCACCGGACCAGTCGGAGATCTCCAGTGCGGTAGCATAATCCGTTACGGAAGTACCTAAGATGGGGATCGTGGTGGTAGCTGCTGCTGCACTCTGTAAAGGAGAGGTTGCATTGGCAAGGATCAGATCCACACCATCAGATACGAACCCATTACAGATGGTAGCTGCGGTGGTCTGCTCACCCTGTGCATTCTGCAGATCAAATTTTACATTATCACCAAGCTTTTCTTTTAAAGCATCCTGGAATCCCTGGGTTGCTGCATCCAGAGCTTCATGCTCAACCAGCTGGCAGATACCGATGTTATATACCTTACCATCTGTGGAAGCGGCACTAGTAGCTGCTGCTTCACTCTGAGCTGTGCCGGTAGCTGCTGCGGTGGAAGCAGTTCCGTTATCGGTACTGCCACAACCTGTCAGGACAGATGCTGCCATTACTGCGGTAAGTACTACAGATAATAATTTCTTTTTCATAATAAATGTCCTCTTTTCTGCGGATCTTACGATCTGCTTACTGTAATGCACAGACGCTTTACCCCGTCAAAGCGTTGCACTGATAAATATCATAACCCATAAAAGGACATTCGTCAATCAAAATTCATCGATGCTTTAAATAATAATGATCTAATTTTTAGATATTATCTTTTTTCACCACATCTCCGGGTCTTTTGAAGATATGTCCGGCAGGGATCACCCCTCTGACACAGGAAGTAGGATACACGTTGGAATTGCGTCCGATGACTGTTCCGGGATTCAGTACGCTGTTGCAACCCACTTCTACATGGTCTCCCAACATGGCCCCCATCTTCTTCAGCCCGGTTTCAATCTTCTCTTCTCCGTTCTTTACAACCACCAGCGTCTTGTCGCTCTTCACGTTGGAAGTAATGGAACCGGCTCCCATATGGGACTTGAAGCCCAACACACTGTCTCCCACGTAATTATAATGAGGCACCTGTACTTTATTGAACAGAACCACGTTCTTAAGTTCCGTGGAATTGCCAACTACCGCGCCTTTACCCACAATGGCATTGCCACGGACAAAGGCACAGTGACGGACCTCCGCTTCTTCATCAATGATCAGCGGACCGTTCAGGCAGGCGGTAGGAGCTACCTTTGCGTTCTTTGCCACCCAGATATCCTCGCCTCTTTTTTCATAAATTTCTTCCGGCAGTCTCTTACCCAGTTCCAGAATGAAATCGTGGATTCTGGGAAGCACCTCCCAGGGATATTCTGCCTCGGTGAACAGATCTGCCGCAATGGTCTCCTTCAGATCATACAGATTCTCAATCGTAATATTTTCCATGATAATTTCTCCTCATCTTTATTCCTTATTTTTGGCATTGGATTGCTTTGTCTTCTTCTGATAAAATTCTTCTGTAGCCTGGAACTGTCTCCAAAGCACTCCCTGATTGTTCAGGCTGCGTACAGCGGTAGTTCGCCTTCCCACAAAATCCGTCAGCTTTCCCATGTACTCTTCCGGTGTGATCACACCATCCGCCACCATGGTAAGCCCCTTTTCCCAACTGGCCGTCAGTGCCGGATTTAAAAGTGGTCTTATGGAATCCGATACCACGTCATAGATCATCTCTCCCATCTGGGTGGGAGTCAGCACCTGGGTCTTCTTGTTCAGTGCCAGATATTCGATATTCACCAGTTTCTTCAGGATCTCCGCTCTCGTGGCGCTGGTGCCGATGCCGCTTCCCTTGATCTGGGCCCGCAGTTCTTCGTCCTCGATAAACTGGCCCGCATTTTCCATGGTCAGGATAATGCTTCCCGAAGTGTAACGCTTGGGTGGCGAAGTCTCGCCCTCCTTGATCTCATAGGTATCCGCAGTCAGAGAATCTCCTTTTTTCAGATGCATCAGCAGATTGGTAAGCTCTGCATCACATTTTTCATCAGCGCTTTCATTCTCATTCTCTTTATCTTCCTTCGGTGCCGTATTCTCCTTCTTAAAAGAGAAGTTCGCCACCTTCAGATACCCTTCCTGTACCAGTACCTTAAAGCTGGCAAAAAAGTTTTCTTCCTTTACCTTCACTGTCAGAGAGAACTTCTGATAGACTGCCGGAGGATAGAAAATACTCAGGAACCGGCGTACAATGACCTCGTACACTTTTGCCGCCGTAGGGGCCAGACCTGCCAGATTGTTCAGTCCCTGTCCCGTTGGAATGATGGCATAATGATCCGTGATCTGCTTATCATTCACGTAACGTGTCTTCGCAATATTCTTATAGGTCCCCTGCTCTAACACTTCTTTGGCAAAAGGAGTGGCCAGAGCATAGCTGCGTAAGCCACCGATATTCTTGTGGATTTCCTTTGCCACCGCCGTAGACAGGACTCTGGCATCCGTTCGGGGATAAGTGGTCATCTTTTTCTCATACAGTTCCTGTACGATCCGCAAAGTCTCATCCGGGCTGATCTTAAAGTATTTGGAACAGTCATTCTGTAACTCCGCCAGATTGTACAGAAGCGGTGCATTCTTGTTCTCTTTTTTCTTCTCAATGCCGGTGACAGTCACCGGGCCCACCGGTTCTGCGGTAAGCTCTGCGATCAGACGCTCGGCATCCTCTTTTTTCTTGAAGCCATTCTCTTTATACAGTGCCGGAGAATTATAATATTTCGAGCCTTCCACTGCTCTCCACTCTGCGGTAAAGGGCTTCTCCTGTAATTTAAAATTACCGATCACCCGGTAAAAGGGAGTCTTGGTGAACGAACGGATCTCCCGCTCTCTGTTCACGATCATTCCAAGGACACAGGTCATGACACGACCCACAGAAATCACTGCCCGGTCTCTTTTGAGATACCCTTTTACCGTGTTGCCGTATTTTAACGTCAGGGCTCTGGAAAAATTGATACCCATGAGATAATCTTCCTTGGCCCGCAGATAGGCAGCATTTCCCAGATTGTCGTAGGCTGAGAGATCTTTTGCCTCCCGGATTCCACGTAAGATTTCTTCCTCCGTCTGGGAGTCGATCCATACACGTTTCCGTTCCTTGTCCTGTACGCCCGACATCTGCTCCACCAGACGATAGATGTATTCTCCCTCTCTTCCGGAGTCGGTGCAGACATAAATTGTCGTAACATCCGGACGGTTCAGCAGGGAACTTACGATCGTATACTGTTTTTTCGCACTTTCAATGACTTCGTATTTGAATTCCGTCGGTAGAAAAGGCAGGGTGTCAAAGCTCCATCTACGGAACTTTTCATCATACACCTCCGGATAACTCATGGTCACCAGATGTCCCACACACCAGGTAACGATAGCCTCTTCCGATTCCAGATAGCCGTCTTTGGAACGCATATTGTATTTTAAAGCATTGGCAAATTCTCTTGCCACGCTCGGTTTCTCTGCAATAAATAAATTTTTACCCACGTAATACCATCTTTCCTGTCTTACGAGTTCTCATCCACGGAATGCACCAGTATCTGTACCGTTCCTTCCGTTAATGTCTTCTCATATCCATTCTCGCTAAATATCAGAATGCTGTCTGCAGTCACATGTTCCCTCTTCATGGATGCCTGCAGCACATCATAATCTTTCGAAGTATAACATACCGTGCCGGAATAATCCACCACGATCTTTCTGCCGGTGTCCTCCCTGCACAGAAAATAGATTTTCCCCTGTCTGCTGTTCCAGAGTTCAACCGTCCGGAAACGTCCCTGCAGCACTTCCTGACAGATCCGGCGATAGGTCAACAGTTGAAAATCATTATATTCTTCCCGGATGTATTTTTCATAAAATGTACTGCCTTCTGTCCGCTCAGACGTCTGATGCGGAAACAGGAAGCAAAAATAAAACCGGACAAACGCATTACAGATCTCATATGTACCGGGCAGCACCTTCTCCACCAGCTCCAGTTCCATCAAATTCTTCAGATATACACTGATCTTGGCCCGGGAAAATCCGGTATGTGCATACATATCGTTCAGTTTTCCATGTCTTCCGTCTGCCAGCGTTGCCAGAATGGTGTCATAAACTGCCGTCTCCCGCAATTCCTCCGACAGCCATTTTATCATAAGCTCCGGCAGAAAGCTGTTCCTCTGTAAAAGCAGCCGGATCAGATTTTCTTCTGCCGAATTCTGCGGATAAAGCAGCCGCCACAGTCCCGGCAGCCCTCCCAATGTCGCATAAAGCGAAATACTTTCCTGTACTGTATAGTCGGAAAATATCTTACGCATGGCGGAAAAAGGCAGTTCCTTCACCTTCAGAAATCCGCTGACGGAAAATGCCAGATTTCCCACTTTGGAAATCATGCTGTTCTCCACCCAGCCGGAGGCATAGGTGGTCAGGATCACTAACAGTGCTTCTTTTTTCTCCTTCAGGAACCGGATCAGTTCCTGCAAAAACAAAGTATCCCCTTTTAAAAGATACTGAAAATTCTCTATGATAAGTACTTTCTTATCTGCTGTCGTTTCGCCTTTCTGTATTGTCATGCATTCCAGCAATTCCCGCCAGGAAGGATACTCTGCAATCTCCTTTCCCCGGCTTCGCAGTTCCCGTCCCCACAAATATTGTTGTTCTCTGGAAGAACAGTTTCCCGCACTATAACGCAACGTCTGTTTTTTCTCCGTAAAAGAGGTTAAGAGAGCCGTCTTGCCAACGCCTCTCTGTCCATACACCACCAGGATCTGACTCCCTGTTCTCTTATAATGATTTTCCAAAAAAGCTGTTTCCTGTTCCCTTCCAGTCAGCATGGCAGCCTCTTTCTTTCTGACCCAGCAGATCAGTACATCTTCTGCAACAGTTGTTCGATCTCTTCCTGTGACAACGGCTTTCCAAACAGATATCCCTGAATGATATCACACCCGATAGCCCGCAGATATTTATACTGCTGTTCTTCCTCCACGCCTTCCGCAATGGACTCAAATCCCAGGGATTTCACCATACTTACAATAGACTCCGTAATAATCCGGGTCGCAGAATCCGTCAGCAGCGTGTCGGTAAATGATTTATCAATCTTCAGCGTATTGATAGGCAGCTTCTTTAAGTAAGACAGGGAAGAAAATCCTGTTCCGAAGTCATCCAGTGAAATGCGAATCCCGTACTCCTTCAACAACTGCATTTTCTCGGTAACTGCACTGAAATCGTCGATCAAAATGCTTTCTGTGATCTCCAGTTCGATTTCATCCGGATCCACATCGTATTTATGAATGATATTCAGCAGGGTTTCCACAAAATCTTCCTTCTGGTACTGCAACGCGGAAATATTCACTGACAGCACAAAAGGAACTCCGTAACGGTTCCTCCATTCGGAAAAAGTACGGATACTCTGTTCCAGTACCCAGTTGCCGATAGGAATGATCGTTCCGTTCTTCTCCGCAATGGGAATGAATTTTGCCGGACTGATCATTCTGCCGTTGCCATCCTTCCAGCGGATCAGTGCCTCCACGCCCCGCAGTTTACGGTTGCCCGCATAATACTGGGGCTGATAATACAGCAGAAAATTATTCTCAAAAACAGCCTCTTTTAATTTGCTGTCCAGTTCTACATTTTTCAGGAAATCGTTCAGGATCGGCGTATCGAAATACTGGATCCGGTTCTTGCCCATGGCTTTTCCCTTGAACATTACGATTTCCGCACAGTTGATCAGTTCCAGTGCGGAAGTCGCAGCCTCCGGATATTCCGCCACACCGACACTTACGGTGATGTTCAGAACCTGCCCGCCCACCAGATAAAACGGCTCCCTGGTGCGCTTAACGATCTTCTTATGAATATGTTCCACACTTTTGTTCCCACAAGGATCATAAATGGCCATGCAGTAGACATCACTGGTCAGGTGGCAGACGATCACATCATCCCCGTTAAATTCCTTCAGAAAAGAGCCAAACTGCTGTACCAGTTCGTCCCCCGCCACGATTCCCAGTCCGTCATTTACCTTGCGGAAATCATCAATATCAATAACAAGCACGCTGACCAGCCGGTTATCCTCTTTGGCCCGACGAAGAAATTCGGTCAGAAGACGCACAAAATAATTACGGTTGTACAGTCCGGTCAGACTGTCGTAATACGCCATGTAGAGAAGCTCTTCGTTCTGTGTTTTCTGTTTGGTGATATTCTGTACCACAATAATCTGATCCGTCGGCCTGCCATCTTCGTAGAAAATCCTGCTGGAAAACTGCAACCAGGTCTTCTTTCCCCTCTGCATACATTCCACAGAGTCCGTCTCCCGACCGCTCTTTTCCAAAAACAGCATTTCCCGAAGTGCCAGCACATACGGTTCGTCCACCATCTCCTGAAGTTTTACAAAATCTCTTCTGTCCAGAATCTGGAAGTCAAAGAAATCATCCCATTTTCCCAGCGTAGTGACCGTATTCTTTTCAAAAGAATAGTAGATATAAGCATAATCCATGGTATCGCACAACAGACGATACATTCTCTCCTTAGCGCTCAGTTTCTGATTCATTGCGCGCATAAGATCCAGCTGATAGCGTAACTCGTTCATAACCCCACTCACCCTTTATTTTTTGGTGATGTAACCCTGTGCTTTCAAAAGTTCTGCGCAAAGCAATGCTCCCCCAGCTGCTCCACGTAAGGTATTGTGTGACAAACCTACGAACTTGTAATCATATACGGTATCTTCTCTCAGACGACCTACACTGATACCCATACCGTTCTCGAAATCAACATCCAGAGCCACCTGAGGTCTGTTGTCCTCCTCCAGATACTGGATAAACTGCTTCGGTGCGCTGGGAAGTCCCAGTCTCTGAGGCTCACTGCTGAAGGTGACCAGTTTCTCGATCAGCTGCTCCTTGGTGGGCTTCTTACGGAATTTAACAAATACGGCTGCGGTATGTCCGTTCAATACCGGAACACGGATGCACTGACAAGTGATCACGGGAGAAGTTGCGGGAACGATCTTATCGCCTTCCACTTTACCCCAGATACGTAAGGGTTCTTTCTCACTCTTCTCTTCCTCACCACCGATGTAAGGAATGATATTGCCTACCATCTCGGGCCAGTCCTTAAAAGTCTTGCCTGCGCCGGAGATTGCCTGATAAGTGGTTGCTACCACTTCGTAAGGCTCGAATTCCTTCCATGCGGTCAGAACCGGTGCATAGCTCTGGATGGAGCAGTTGGGCTTTACAGCGATAAATCCTCTGGTGGTTCCCAGTCTCTTCTTCTGTGCCTCGATGATCTGGAAATGTTCGGGATTGATCTCGGGTACTACCATGGGAACATCGGGGGTCCATCTGTGGGCACTGTTGTTGGATACCACAGGGGTTTCGGTCTTTGCGTATGCTTCCTCGATGGCCTTGATCTCATCCTTGGTCATATCTACCGCACTGAATACGAAATCAACCTGTGCGGCTACTTTTTCTACTTCATTGACATTCATGACTACCAGCTTTTTCACAGCTTCGGGCATGGGAGTGGTCATCTTCCAACGGTCACCCACGGCCTCCTCATAAGTCTTGCCTGCGGAACGAGGGCTGGCAGCAATGGTCGTTACCTCGAACCAGGGATGGTTCTCCAACAGAGAGATAAATCTCTGACCTACCATACCGGTTCCGCCCAGGATACCTACACGTAATTTTTCACTCATTTTTCATTTCCTCCTCATCTTTGTGCATTTTTATTTTATCTGCAAAAGACCTGTTCAGTTTCCACTTACTGAATGCGGTCTTCCAAAGCCTGTTGATATACTTCTATGGCATTTGTTTTCAGGTATTCTTTATTTTTCTCAATGACCTGCTTCATCATTTCCGCACCGGGAGCACCGATGGTCAGCCGCTTTTCCACACAGGTCTTTAAGGAAATGGCATCGTAAATGTCCTCATCAAACTTATCACTGATGGAACGTAATTCTTCCAGGCTCAGGGCATCAATGGAAGTATCCTTTTCAATACAATACAGTACCAGGCGTCCGATAATGCCGTGAGCATCCCGGAAAGGTACGCCCTTACCTACCAGATAATCTGCGGCATCCGTAGCATTGGTAAATCCGTTCATGGCACTCTTTGCCATGCGGTCCTTACGGAACTTCATGGTCTTTATCATGCCGGTAAATAAGGCAATGCAGTCCGCTGCGGTATCCATGGCATCAAAAGCCATCTCCTTGTCTTCCTGCATGTCTTTATTATACGCAAGGGGCAGTCCCTTCATTGTGGTAAGTAACGCCATCAGGGCACCGTAGACTCTTCCGGTCTTGCCTCTTACCAGTTCGGCGATATCCGGGTTCTTCTTCTGAGGCATAATGCTGCTTCCAGTGGAATATGCATCGTCCAGTTCCACGAACTGGTACTCATTGGAATTCCAGATAATGATTTCTTCGCTGAAACGGCTTAAATGCATCATGATCGTGGAAAGTGCGGAAAGGAACTCGATCAGATAATCTCTGTCCGCCACAGAATCGATACTGTTTAATGTCGGTCCTTCAAAACGAAGCAGCTTTGCGGTATACTCACGATCTAACGGATACGTGGTACCGGCCAGTGCTCCTGCTCCCAGAGGACAATAATTCATACGTTTGTAAATATCGGCCAGACGCTGTCTGTCCCTCTTGAACATTTCAAAATAGGCACCATAATGATGAGCCAGAGTAATGGGCTGTGCCTTCTGTAAATGGGTGAATCCCGGCATATAGGTCTCTAAGTTGTTCTCCATGGTGTCCAGAATGGCTTCCAGAAGCTTTTCCAGAAGTCCGTCTGTCTCTGCCACTCTCGCTCTGGTATAGAGACGCATGTCCAGCGCCACCTGGTCGTTACGGCTGCGTCCGGTGTGAAGCTTTTTGCCTGCATCACCGATCCGGTCGATCAGGGTTGCCTCTACAAAACTGTGGATATCCTCCTGGGTTTCGTCGATTGTAAGCTTTCCGGCATCCACATCCTCTAAAATACCGGTCAGTCCTTCGATAATGCTCTTTCTCTCCTCCTCGGTGAGGATTCCCTGCTTTGCCAGCATGGTGGCATGTACGATACTTCCGGTGACATCTTCATGAAACAATCTCTTATCGAATGTTATGGACGCATTGAAATCAAATACCAGCTGATCGGTCTGTTTCGTAAAGCGTCCTCCCCATAATTGTGCCATGGTCATTCTCCCATCTTTTTATTCTGTCAGCAGCCTATCAGACAATTTTTCTCATAGACATTGATTGCAATTAATCATATCACAAACGACACTTTAATGCAATACAGTGAATTTCATCACTTTCGGGTAGCAAAAACACTTTTTTCTTTTAAATTCATACTATAACAATAAATATTCAAGTTAAGGAAGTATGCCTTTTTATGGGAGCTCTCATCGAATTAAAAAACATAGGTTACTCCTATCATAATCTGGCGGGCGAGACCGATGCCATAAAAGATGTCTCCTTTCAGGTGGAGGAAGGGGAATTTGTCGCTTTAGTAGGTCCCAGCGGCTGCGGGAAGTCCACGCTGCTGTCTATCATTGCGGGACTGCTTGCTCCGGAGACCGGCACCATCGTAGTCAACAATCCCGACGGATCCCTTCACTATCCCCGTGTCGGCTATATGCTGCAGCACGATCATCTCTTCGAATGGCGTACCATCTACCAGAATGTCACCCTGGGACTGGAGATCCATCATGCTCTTACCAAAGAGCGTACCGACTATGTGAAACAGCTTCTGTCCGACTATGGTCTGGAAAGCTTTCAGGATAAACGTCCCAGCGAATTGTCCGGCGGCATGAAGCAGCGTGCTGCCCTGATCCGCACCCTTGCCCTGGATCCCCAGCTGCTCCTTCTGGATGAACCCTTCAGCGCCCTGGATTACCAGACCAGGCTCATGGTATCCGCGGATATCTGCCGGCTGATCCGGCAGGCTGGTAAGACTATGATCATCGTCACTCACGATCTGTCGGAGGCCATCAGTCTGGCCGACAAGGTCTATGTACTGTCTGCGAGGCCGGCGACGATCAAGGCCGTTCTCCCCATCCGGCTCACGCTTCCGGATGCATCACCGCTGGCTGCCAGAAATGCGCCAGAATTTCCATATTATTTCAAACAACTCTGGGAGGAATTAACGGATGAGACCACAAACTAAACAACCTCTGACCGTTCAGGAACAATATCTTCGAAAACACAAAAGCCATCACAGACAGGTCTCCTTCCTGCGCTTTTTTCTTCTGGGAATCTTTTTACTCCTGTGGGAAGTAAGTGCAGATCTTGACTGGATCGACAGTTTCTTTTTCTCCAGTCCCCACAGAGTCATTCTGTGCCTTGGAGAATTATGGACAGAGCGGTCCCTTCCGATGCATATCGGTATCACACTGTCAGAAACGATCCTGAGTTTCCTGCTGGTATTTTTCGTCAGTCTTCTGTTATCCACTCTTCTGTGGTTTTCCAGGCAGCTGTCGGAGATCTTAGAGCCTTATCTGGTACTGCTCAACAGCCTTCCGAAATCCGCTCTGGCTCCTCTGTTTATTGTCTGGCTGGGCACCGGGATCAACACCATCATCATTGCTGGAATCTCTGTGGCAGTATTCGGATCCATCATCAGCTTTTACACCGCTTTTCATCAGGTAGATCCCGAAAAGGAGATTCTGATCCGCACACTGGGTGGAAACCGCAGGGATATCTTTTTCAAAGTGGTACTGCCGGGATCCATTCCCACCCTGCTCAGTACCACCAAAGTCAATATCGGGCTGTCCCTGGTAGGTGTTATCATCGGGGAATTTCTCGCCGCCAGACGGGGACTGGGCTACCTGATCATCTACGGTTCCCAGGTCTTCCAGCTGGATATGGTAATCAGTTCCATCTTACTGCTATGTGTGATTGCCATGCTGCTCTACCTGCTGACACAGTCTCTGGAACATTACAGCAAAAAGCACCGCAACTGACCTTTCGGAGATCCGCAGGCGTTTTCGTCTTACGGTCTCCTACATAATTTACGGCTTTGTGAAACGTTCTGCGAAAATAATAAATTTTACAGTTGCAAAATTTCCCAAGAACATATATAATAACCTAGTCCGCTGAAATAGCTCAGTTGGTAGAGCACTTCACTCGTAATGAAGGGGTCGTGGGTTCGAGTCCCATTTTCAGCTTATATGTATTAAAAAAGAGAAAGCTTTTCGCTTTCTCTTTTTTTGTAGTAACTCTTCAGAGCCATGCAAAGCTACGTTCTGCAAATGTCTGCTTATCTTGCACCTTTGTCGTAGATCACTCCCAGTGCTCTCGGTGCACCATTCTGTTTGGAGAAGAATACCAGAAGCAGCAAAGTCAGTACATAAGGCAGGATCATGACCAGATCCTGATAACTGCTGGGCATCTGCAGTACCTGTACCAGACGGTATCCACCGGATCTGGCAAATCCGAACAACAGACACGCTCCCAGAGTCGGCAGGATACGCCAGTTGCCGAAGATCAGTGCCGCAATAGCCAGATAACCGTAACCTACATAAATACTGGAGGAAAAGTTCGCGGAAATGGAATACGCGAAACAGATACCTCCCAGTCCCGACAACGCACCACAGATCATAATGGCTGCCAGACGGATCTGTCCCACCTGTCTTCCGGCCGCATCCACTGCATGGGGATTGTCACCGCAGGCACGCAGATGCATGCCGAAGCGGGTCTTATACATCACAAACCATGCCACGAAAGCCACTACCACAATCACCAGTTCAAAAGGATACAGATTGGTAAATACCGCTCCCAGTACCGGAATCTTAGAGATTCCCGGGATGGTAATTCTGGAAGAAACAGTCAGTACAAACTTATCGGACGTAGCACCAAATACCACTCTGTTGAACAGCTTCGTTAAATATGCGGTCAGCGCCATGGCCAGAATATTGACTACCACACCACTGATAACCTGATTGGCCTTGAACTTCAGACATAACAGGGCATGGATCAGTGCAAACAGACTTCCGCCCACAGCCGCCATAACCATGGCAATGTAGAAAGGCGCCGGAGAGTCTCCGGCAAAGTTTCCCGCAATGGCAACCGCCACGAATGCACCGATAAAGGCGCCAAAACCCTGTAAGCCTTCTACCGCCAGCATGGTCACACCGGATTTCTCACAGTAGATGCCACCGATGGCCATAATAAATAAAGGCAGTGCAAAGGATAAACCGTCAATGATCACAATATCCATTTATTTGTCCTCCTTTGTCTTGTTGGTTTTCTCTCTTCTGTTTCGCTCCATTTTCCACTTGATGTAAGCATTACATGCGCTGAACAAAAGGATGATACCGGTGATAACGGATGCAATCTCCGCATCCACGCCGGCCGCAGATTTCATATAAGTACTTCCCTTGCTGATCAGGGTGATCAGTATAGTAGAAAATACAATACCGAAGGGATTGTTGTTACCAAGCAAGGATACTGCAATGGCATCAAATCCGGTACTGATCAATACCTTTGGCTGAATGGATCCCACATAGCCCAGATAATAAGTCACACCGGCAAGTCCGGCCAGTGCACCGGAAATCGTCATGGACAGTACCATGCTTCTGCCTACCTTGATACCTGCATATTTTGCAGCACTGCGGGAATAGCCCACAGCCTTCAGTTCATAACCAAGCTTTGTCTTCTCTAACAGGAACCATACAGCCACCACCGTAAGCAGAGCCAGAATAATTCCCAGCGGAATATCCATTTTCAGATTGCCCACCATGGTATCCATCAGTGTCAGTCTGGAAGCTGCGGAGATTTCCTTTGACTGTCTGGAGACAGGATCCACGAAAAAGGTATTGATGAAGAAACTGATCACATACTGGAACGTATAGTTTAACATAATAGAGGAAACGACCTCATTGATATTAAACCGGTATTTCAGGAAGCCGATCAGTGCCCCCGCCAGACCACCGACGATCAGGCCGATGATCACTACCAGCGGCTTTGCCAGCACAGCGTTCAGACTGCTGTAGCCCACAACGATGCTTGCGGTAAATCCGGCTGCCAGCATCTGTCCGGAGACGCCGATATTAAACAGTCCGGCGCGGAGTGCTACCGCCACAGCCAGTGCCGCGAAGATCATGGGGGTAAAATAGTTCACATAACTCATAAAGTCCGTCAGCATACTCTTGTAGCTGGCGTAGGAGGACTTGGGTGCCAGTCCGCTTCCCTGTAGAAGTGCGTAATAAGCCTTAAAGGGATTGGAACCGGTCACAGCGATGATCACACCACCTGCCACAAGACTACAAAGGATCGCAAGGAGAGGAATCTTTACCGCATTCCATAATTTTGTAAATTTTTTCATGGTCTTATGCCTCCTTCTCCTTGTTTTTTACGCCCATCATGAACTCTCCCACTTCATTGGTGGTCAGTTCACTGGCTTTGGCGATCTTCTGTATGCTTCCGTTATAAATAACTGCGATGGTATCCGCACAATTCATGATCTCATCCAATTCCAGAGAGATCAGAAGGATTGCCTTGCCCTTGTCTCTCTCTGCAACGATCTGCTTGTGGATATTCTCTATGGCACCGATATCCAGTCCACGGGTGGGCTGCACAAAGATCATCAGGGAGGAATCCTGTTCCACTTCTCTGGCAATAATGGCTTTCTGCTGATTACCACCACTCATGGAACGTACCACTGTCTTGCTGCCCTGGCCGCTTCGGATATCGTATTTTTCTATCAGTTTTTCACTGTTGTCTTCAAAAATCTTCTGATCCAGTACTCCCTTATGACAGAACGGCTCTTTGTAATAATTACGAAGTGCCAGATTCTCCGAAAGGGTAAAATCCATGACCAGTCCGTAATTCTGTCTATCCTCGGGAATATAGGAAATTCCTTCGGTCGTTCGTTCTCTGATAGACAGGTTCGTAATATCTCTGCCGTTTAACAGGATCTTGCCGGAACGCACCGGTACCAGTCCCGCAATAGCATCTGCGATTTCTACCTGTCCGTTGCCTGCCACACCTGCGATCGCAACGATCTCACCGGAATGTACCTCCAGAGATACATCCTTTACCACCTGGAAATCCTGTTTATTGTAAACATTCAGTTTCTCGATACTGAGTATGGTCTTACCCGGTTTTGCAGGCTCTTTTTCTGTCTCAAAATTCACTTCACGGCCTACCATTTTGTTGGCCATGACTTTGGTGGACGTGGTAGCCACATCCATGACATCCATTAGACGTCCGCGGTTCAGGATGGCACATCTGTCCGCGATCCGTTTGATTTCTTCCAGTTTATGTGTGATCAGGATGATAGTCTTGCCGTCATCCCGCAGAGATTTGATAATATCCAACAGGAAATCGATCTCCTGCGGTGTCAGAACCGCTGTGGGTTCATCAAAAATGAGGATCTCCGCTTCTCTGTAAAGCATCTTTAAGATCTCTACTCTCTGCTGTGTAGAGACATTAATGTCGCTGATCACATCGGTAGGGTTCACTGCCAGTCCGTATTTTTCCGAAAGGTTCCGGATATCCTGATTGGCCTTCTTCATATCCACTACCGGAATACATCCCAGCACCTTCTTCACCGGCTCCATACCCATTACGATATTCTCAGCAATGGTGTAATTGGATACCAGTTTGAAATGCTGGTGTACCATACCGATGTTTAATTTGGTGGCATGATTGGGAGATTCCAGCTTCACCTTTTCACCCCGGATATAGATCTCTCCTTCATCCGGTTCGTACATTCCGAACAGCATACTCATCAAGGTGGATTTTCCTGCACCATTTTCTCCCAGAAGAGCAAAGATCTCTCCCTTTTTGATCTGGATCGTCACATCGTCATTGGCTACGATCCCGGGAAAACGTTTGGTGATGTGTTTCATCTCAACAATATATTCCGACATGTTCATCCTCATTTCTGTACATTTTCCTGCCTAAACAGCAGTTAAAACAAGAAGAAGGTGACAGTTCCTCACCATCACCTTCTTGTGAATCCATTCTTCCTACCAGGTAAAGGTCTCCGGAGTTACACCGTTAAAGTTTGCCGCAGGAACAATCTTGCCTTCCTTTAACAGAGCCTGTGCTGCATTGATCTTCTCAATAGCCTCTGCGGTGAGCTGGCATCTGCCTTCCTCACTTACGAAACCGGTAGCATCATCTGCTGCGGTCAGAGTCACATTAGCACCTTTGAAGGAACCGTCTTTTACTTCGTTCAGTACGTTGTAAACAGTATCATGCATTACCTTCAGGCCACTGGTCAGAACGATATTGCTGTCACCGTTTGCACCGTCATCATACTGGTCAACATCACAACCGATCACCTTAACGCCTTCAGCTTCCTTTGCAGCGGTGAATACACCGTTACCGGAACCACCTGCTGCTACGAACAGGATGTCCACGCCTTCAGCGATCAGAGCATTACCCAGTACCTTACCGGTAGCTTCATCGGAGAAGTTACCAACATAGTTACCGCCTACGTTAGCGCCGGTAACATCGGTACCTGCGTAAGAAGGAAGCTCTACTACTTCTACGTTCATGCCTTCGGTACCGTTCACATACTTAACACCGCACTCGAAGCCATACTGGTAGTTCACGTTGGAAGGATATGCAATACCGTTTACTACTGCTACCTTACCTGTGGTGGTAGACAGAGCTGCAGCCATACCTGCATAGAAACCACTCTCCTGCTCAGCATAGTAAGCAGCGTATACGTTGTCGATCACCTGATCTGCGGTTACTTCGGTACCATCAACGGTAGGCCAGGAATCGATCAGGATGAACTTGGTATCCGGATTCTCCTGTGCCAGATTGCCGATACCTGCAAACTGGAAACCACAGCATACAATAACATCATAATCAGCTACAACATCAGCTACAGCCTGAACAGCTGCTGCGCTGTCACCGGTCTCCTCACGGATGGGGGTTACGGTTGCATTCGGATTCTCCTCAATGAACTTCAGAACACCGTTGTAGTTGTCCTGGTTGAAGGAACCGTCATCCACGCCGGAGGGGCTGGATACGATAGCGATCTTCAGACCGGGTTCTTCACTGCTGCTCTTGCTGCAGTTGCTGCAGTTGCTGCAGTGGTGGTAGCTGCCGCACTGGATTCTGCATTGGTGTCAGCATTGGTGCTGCCGCATGCTACCAGAGAAACAGCCATGACAGATGCAAGTGCAAGTGCCAGAAACTTTTTCATAATTTTTTCCTCCTAAAAATGTAAATATTAAAACATTGAATTACAACGGTAATATTATCATTATAGTCTGTAAAATTCAATATCTATTTTTAATTAACGCATATGCACATCCATCTGCGGGAACGGGATCTCAATTCCGGCTTCATCCAGCACATACTTACAGTTCTCCGTGATCCGCCATTTTCCCTGCCAGAAATCTTCATTTTTGAACCAGCACCGCACACAAAGATTGATTCCGGAATCCTCCAGTGCATCCACAAAAACAAAGTGATCTCTGTCCTTCATGATATTCGGATCTGCAGAAAGCATTCTCGTCAGAACTTCCTTCGCCTTCTTCAAATCTGCGCTGTAAGAGACAGATACCATAACATCACAACGCCTGCATTCTGCTGCAGTGACATTTACAATAGTATTATTGGCCAGATTGCCGTTTGGAAGAATAATCGTCTGATTATCATAGGTTAACAGCTTTGTATAGAAGATCTGGATCTCTTTTACTGTACCTTCCTTACCGGAGGAGCCTTCCACAATGTAATCTCCCACCTTAAACGGCTTCAATAATAAAATCAGCACACCGCCCGCCAGATTAGACAGACTTCCCTGCACTGCCAGACCGATGGCCACGCCGGCCGATCCCAGCAACGCCACAATGCTGGCTGCGTCCACGCCGAAGGAGGACGCCAGTGTCAGGATCAGTATTATATATAAAGAAGCTTTTACAAAAGAGTCCACGAACTGGATCACACCGGTCTCTGCTCCCGCCCGGTTCATAGATTTACGGATGATCTTGCGGATCAGCCTGATCAGCTGCATTCCAATGAAAAAGAATACCAGTGCCAGTCCGATCCGGATGCCAAGATTCAGTGCCTTTTCCGGCAGGGTATCCAGGAAAGATGCGATCAGTCCTTCTTTTTTCTGCACCTCTTCAATTACGTTATCTGTCAGATCCATGTTGCCTTATTTCTCCTGCTTTCTTTTTGTAGTCTTGCCTGCGGTCTTGCGGATCGGTGTATTCTTGCGGATACGCTTCTCGATCACTTTTTCCAGTTCTGCCTCGGTATAAGGAATAAACTGCAGAATGCTTAAGGAAAGGGGAGCCATTTTCACGGTAACGGACTGCTTTTTGTCATCCCATTCCACGTCCTCCGCACGTTTCACACGGTCATTGACCACACCGGTACCGCCATATTGCACAGCATCCGTGTTCAGGATCTCCTTGTATTTTCCCTCGTAAGGCACACCTGTGGTGATCTCTCTGGGTACTCCGGAGAAGTTTGCTACGACCAGAAGCAGTTCCTCTGCCTCTTCTCCCTTACGCACAAAGCTTACATAGCATTCATTGGCAGAGATCTCGTTCATCCACTGGAAGCCTTTGACCTGATCATCGCATTCATACAATGCCTTATTCTCTCTGTAAAGTACATTCAGATCCTTCACCAGTTTCTGGACACCGGCATTTTCCTTCTGTTCCTCCAGCTGCCACTCTACCTGACGCATTTCGTTCCATTCTTTCTCTTCCGCCAGATCCTGTCCCATGAAGAGAAGCTTCTTGCCGGGATGGGTCATCATATAACCGTAAGTCAGACGTAAATTAGCAAGCTTCTGTGCCCTGTCTCCAGGCATTTTACCAAGCAGAGTTCCCTTGCCGTGTACCACTTCATCATGGGAAAATACCAGCATGAACTTCTCACTGTAGGCATAGATCATGCTGAAAGTAAGCTCTCCGTGGTGGTGGCTGCGGAAATAGGGATCGTATTTGATATAATCCAGATAGTCATTCATGAAGCCCATGTTCCACTTCAGGTCAAATCCCAGTCCGCCTTCCTCCAGTGATCCGGTGATCATGGGAAATGCCGTGCTTTCCTCTGCAATGGACAATACCCCGGGATCTCTCTTTTTGAGGATTGAATTAAAGTGTTTGATCAGCTCGATGGCTTCCAGATTCTCATTACCACCGTACATATTGGGAATCCATTCCCCGTCCTGTTTGCCGTAGTCCAAATAAAGCATACTGGCTACCGCATCCATCCGGATACCGTCTGCATGATATTTTTCCACCCAGAATAAAGCATTGGCGATCAGGTAATTGGATACCTGGGGACGGCCGTAGTTGTAGATCAGCGTTCCCCAGTGAGGATGGCTTCCCTGCCTGGGATCCTGATGCTCATAGAGACAGGTGCCGTCAAAGCCGGACAATCCGTAAGTATCTCTGGGAAAATGTGCCGGTACCCAGTCAAGGATCACGCCGATTCCCGCCTTATGCAGTTCATTCACGAAGAACATAAAGTCCTCCGGTGTACCGTATCTGGCGGTAGGGGCATAATAACCGATCACCTGATAGCCCCAGGAAGCATCCAGAGGATGTTCCATAACCGGCATCAGTTCCACATGGGTGTATCCCATTTTTTTTACATAGTCAATGACCTTCGGAGCGATCTCACGATAGTTCGCATAATCCTGTCCCTCGTCCGGCGTCACAAAGCTTCCCAGATACATTTCATACACACTGACCGGAGCATTTCCGCACTGGTAGCTTTCCCTTTTTTTCAAGAATTCGCTGTCATCCCACGAAAAATCTCGCAGGTCAGCGATGACGGAAGCTGTCTCCGGTCTCTTCTGCGCGGCGTTGCCGTAAGGGTCTGCTTTCAGATAAGTCAGTCCACCTTTGATCTTCAATTCATATTTATAGCAGTCTCCTGCTTCTGCGCCGGGAATGAACAATTCGAAAATACCGGAATCTCCCAGGCGTCTCATCTGGTGGATCCGTCCGTCCCATCCGTTGAAATCCCCCACTACACTGATGCGCATGGCGTTCGGTGCCCAGACGGCAAAATAGGTTCCACTCTCTCCGTCCAGTTCCATGGGATGTGCGCCCAGTTTTTCATAAATGGTGTAATGAACACCGACTGCAAAACGATCCATATCTTCCTTCGTGATCTGGGGAACATGCCGGTAAGCATCGCCGCAGATCATTCTGTGGGCTTCACGCTCTTCTGTCTTTCCATATTCCACCACATATTCATAAGGTGCCATCTTCCCGGCATTTATCAGGGCTGCGAAATAACCTTCTTCGTCTGCCAGTTCCATAGGGACATCTGCCAGAAAAGCTTCGCCTACCTGTCCTGTCTTCTTCCAGTGGATCGTCACCTTTTCTGCTCCCGGGAAGAATGCCTGTACCAGCATTTTACTTCCCTGCTTATGAGGTCCTAACAGTTCATGGGGATTATCACATTCAGAATAAGTGATTTCTTCTATCTTTGCCCAGTTCATCAGTTTATAAAGTTTGTTTGTCATATTCCCTCTTTTCTGCGGCGTGTAGTCTGCTGCATTCTATTCTGTCACTATTTTGCTTATCCGGTCGTAGGTATTACCGCTCTATCTCATGCAGAAACAGACCGCTGCGCAGCTTCGGCTCGAACCAGGTGGACTTCGGAGGCATCAGACGTCCCGCATCCGCCACTGCAAAAAGTTCCCCGATGGAAGTAGGATACATGGAAAATGCCACCTTCATATCGGTATGTACTCTCCGCTCCAGTTCCGCAAGTCCCCGGATACCTCCCACAAAATCGATCCGCTTATCTGTCTTTGGATCTTCGATTCCCAGAACAGGATTCAACAGGTAATTTTGTAAAAGAGATACATCCAGTCCTTCCACAGCATCTTCGCTCCGAATCTCCTTCTTCGCTGTAAGACAGTACCACTCATCTTCCAGGAACATACCGAAAGCTCCTTTTTTCTCCGGCCGGTAAGGAATACGTCCTTTTTTCTCTATCATAAAATGGTCTTCGATGGCTGCCAGGAACGCATCGACATCCAGACCGTTTAAATCCTTCACCACCCGGTTATAATCCAGGATCTGCAGTTCTTCATCTGGGAAAATCACCGACAGGAAATAATTGAATTCCTCTTCTCCCGTATAATCCGGATGCTGCTCTCTGCGCTTTAATCCCACCTTTACCGCTGAGGCACAACGATGATGACCGTCCGCAATATAAATAGCCGGGATCTTTGCAAACGCCTCTTCAATCATTGCCACATCCGCAGCCTCCGAAATCACCCACACACGATGTTCGATGCCATCCTCACTGACAAAATCGTATACCGGTGCCTGTGTTTTGATCTCTCCGATCTTGTTCTGCAGTTCCTCTTTCACCCGATATGCCAGGAAAATGGGCCCCGTCTGCATACTGCAGGTATCTACATGGCGGATACGGTCTTCCTCCTTATCCGCTCTGGTATTTTCATGCTTTTTGATCACATTGTTCCGGTAATCGTCAATAGAGGCACAAGCCACTACACCAGTCTGGCTGTTCCCGTCCATGGTCAGTTCATACAGATAGAAACATGGCGTCGGATCCTGTACAAATTTTCCTTCCTGAATTTTCTCCCGAAGCAGCTGATCCGCTTTCTCATACACACAGTCCGCATATGTGTCTACTTCCTCGCCAAACTGCGTCTCCGCCCGATCAACCGCCAGAAAAGAGTCCGGATTCTTCTTCACCACTTCACACGCTTCCTCCCTGTTATATACATCATAAGGAAGCGCCGCAATCCTTTTCTCCATCCCCTGGCAGGGACGATATGCCCTAAATGGTCTGATCTGTGCCATACTCCTACCTCCCAATTTCTATATGTTCTTATTTTACCAAATCCCATCTCATATCACAAGGTTATTTAAATAAGCAAGCAGCCCCGGATGGGTGTAAGAATAAGCAGGCCGTAAGCAGACGTCGGCACTTAGCGGGCGTATTCTGACCGCTTATGTGCCGTTACGCTCTGCAACAGAGCGAAAGCGTGCCGCGTTTCTTACCCCAGCCGAGGCTGCGGGGGGTTATTACTAAAATAATACCTACCCCAACTTATGGAACAAAATACAGTTGGGCATATTGACCTTCATTGCCGGTCCATTCATGATCATCGTTCCATGCTCCAGATCAATATGGAAGAAGGTCATCGTATTACTTTCATGGTTCAAAGACACCAGAAACTTATTGTCCGGGAAGAACTCTGCATCCTTGGGATACTCACCGCTGATCGGCAGCAGGAAGTTCTTCTTCAAAAGTCCTGTCTTCTTGTCTACATCAAATACGATAACAGAATTATCCCCTGCAATGGAACTGAGCAGATAATTGTAATCCAATGAAAAACTGAAGGCGCTGGCACTGTTGGTGTTGCCTCTGGTCAGCTTGATCAGCTCTACCGTCTGGATCTTCTCAAAGGTAGGGTCGTTATTATTGTCCGCATATTCGTATACATCAATATAACACTTTAATTCATGGAGAATGTAAATATACCTGCCATCCTCGGAAATCTTGATATGACGGGGTGCGGATTCCATCTCACTGCGGATGATATCCTCCAGCTTTACCTTGCCCTTCTCCACATCAAAACGATATACATTGACATGATCCATACCCTGATCTGCCACCAGAAGATACTTATTATCATGTGTCATGCGGGCACAGTTGATATGGGGACGGAAATTCCGCTCTGCCATACTGCCCAGACCCTTGTGGTAGATTTCATCAGTGATTTCGCCGATGGAACCGTCCTCTTTCAGTCTGAGTACTGTCAGCTTACCGTCATGATAACCGGCTACAAACAGATACCGATCCGTATAATCCGTAGAAACATAGCAGCCTCTCATACCATTGATTGGTGCAAAGTTGATCAGCTCCAGATCTCCGTCCGGCTGGATGGTATAAGCCTCCACACCAAAATCCGTTATAGAATAAAGAAACTTTCCGTTGTGGGAAATGGTCAGATAGGAAGAGTTCGTGATCTCTACCTTATCTTTCTCCTTAAAACGGCCGTTTTTCATATCCACATCATATATTCTGATGCCATGACTGTCCCCCTGTGTGTAACTGGAAATGTAGGCAACATATTTTCCCTTGCTCATGACCGGATCCTCCTTAGCGTTCTATGTCTTTTTTATGTTTATAAATATAGCACAATTCTGAAAATTGTGAAACATTTTTTCTGCAAAATTCCCGAAAAATACTCCTGTTTTTTCCACAGGGTAAAGTTTATGTAAATTAGGCCAGAAATTGCAAAACTTCACATTGACTTTCCGTGTATTTACGTATAATATTAATTCGACTTGCAAAAAATTTTCATTTAGGTTTTTCGAAGATTTTTTGCAGGATTTTTTACATCAGGAAGGAAAAAATTGATGAAAAATGCTTTAGTCAATTTAGTGAACATCTCAAAATCATTTGACAATCAGATGGTTCTGGATGATCTCAATCTGTACATCCGCGAGAACGAGTTTCTGACTCTGTTGGGCCCCAGTGGCTGCGGAAAGACTACAACCCTCCGTATCTTGGGCGGTTTCGAGACCCCTGATAAAGGTCAGGTCATTTTCGAAGGCCGGGATATCACTAACCTTCCACCCAATAAGCGCAATTTAAATACCGTATTCCAGAAGTATGCTCTTTTCCCTCATATGACCATTGCGGAGAACATTGCTTTCGGATTAAAGATCAGCGGTAAAAGTAAATCTTATATTAATGATAAAATTAAATATGCCCTGAAGTTAGTCAATCTGGACGGTTTCGAGAACCGTATGCCGGATTCCTTAAGCGGCGGTCAGCAGCAGCGTATCGCCATTGCCCGTGCTATCGTAAATGAGCCCAAGCTTCTGCTGTTGGATGAGCCTCTGGGTGCACTGGATCTGAAACTGCGTCAGGACATGCAGTACGAACTGATCCGTCTGAAAAATGAGTTGGGAATTACCTTTATCTATGTCACCCACGACCAGGAGGAGGCTCTGACCATGTCCGATACCATCGTGGTCATGAACCAGGGCTATATCCAGCAGATCGGCACTCCCGAAAGTATCTACAACGAGCCGGAGAACGCTTTCGTTGCCGACTTCATCGGTGACAGTAACATTATCGGTGCAACCATGATCAGAGATCGTCTGGTAGAGATCCTTGGTGCCCGCTTTGACTGTGTGGATACCGGTTTCGGAGAAAACAAGCCCGTCGACGTAGTCATCCGTCCCGAGGACGTGGAGCTGGTAGCACCGGAAGAAGGTATTATCCATGGTACACTGACCCATTCCATTTTCAAAGGTGTCCATTACGAAATGGAAGTTATGGCCAACGGTTTCGAGTGGCTGGTACAGTCCACGAAAATGGTTCCTGTGGGGACCAAAGTCGGCATCAAAGTGGATCCGTTCAACATCCAGATCATGAAGAAGCCGGAATCCGAGGATGAGGAGGCGATTGGTGTCAATGAATAAAAAATTATTATCGCTCCCTTTTATCTTCTGGTCAGCCATGTTTGTCATCGTGCCCCTGTGCATGGTCTTCTACTATGGTCTGACCGATAAGAGCGGTGCTTTTACGCTGGATAATATTCTGGCGATCGCAACCGCCGAGCATTCCAAGGCTCTGTGGGAAGCGCTGAAGTTATCCGTGATCAGCACTGTGATCTGCCTGCTTCTGGCATATCCCCTTGCCATGATCCTGTGTAACATGAATGTCAACCAGAACTCGTTTCTGGTATTGATCTTTATCCTGCCCATGTGGATGAACTTCCTGCTTCGTACCCTGGCATGGCAGACACTGCTTGAGAAGACAGGTGTCATCAACAGCATCCTCTCCACCCTGCATCTGCCGGCGTTAAATATTATTAATACACCCTCTGCCATCGTACTGGGTATGGTATACAACTTTTTGCCTTTTATGGTACTGCCTCTTTATAATGTACTGGTCAAGATCGACAAGAGCGTAATCAACGCCGCTTATGATCTTGGTGCCAACGGTGTGCAGACCTTTGTACGGATCATCTTCCCCTTAAGTCTGCCCGGCATGTTCAGCGGTATCACTATGGTATTTGTCCCCGCCCTGACCACTTTCGTGATCAGTAAGATCTTAGGCGGCAGCAAAATCCTGCTCATTGGTAATGTCATCGAACAGGAATTTACCCAGACCGGCAACTGGAATCTGGGAAGCGGACTTTCCATCGTACTGATGCTGTTCATTATCTTCAATATGGTGATCTCCGTAATCACGGATAAAGAGGGGGAGGCGAACACATTATGATCAAAACAACAGCACAGAAAATATATCTGGGGCTGATCTTTATCTTTTTGTATGCCCCCATCGTTACCTTGATCGTACTCTCCTTCAACGCCAGCAAGACCCGTGCAAAATGGGGAGGTTTTACGACCAAATGGTATGCTGCCCTGTTCCAGAACGAACAGATCATGCAGGCTCTGTGGAATACACTGGCGCTGGCTGTGTTGTCTGCACTGATTGCCACCTTCATTGGTACGATTGCCTGTATTGCCATGCAATCCATGAAGCGTACCAGCCGTACGATCCTTATGGGAATCACAAATATTCCCATGCTGAACGCAGAGATTGTTACCGGTATCTCCCTGATGCTTCTGTTCTTAAGCCTTGGAGCCAAATTTGGTTTTGGTACGATTCTGCTGTCACACATTACGTTTAATATTCCTTATGTGATCTTAAGCGTAATGCCCCGTATGAAGCAGTTGAACCCCAGCACGTATGAGGCCGCCCTTGACCTGGGTGCTTCCCAGACCTACGCCTTTTTCAAGGTGGTATTTCCGGATATCCTGCCGGGTATCCTTTCCGGTTTCCTGATGGCATTTACCATGTCACTGGATGATTTTATCATTACCCACTTTACCAAAGGTCCCGGTGTCGACACACTGTCCACCAAAATCTACACTGAGGTAAAGAAGGGCATCAAGCCGGAAATGTATGCATTGTCCACCATCATTTTTGTGACGGTACTGGTTCTGCTTTTACTGGTGAACTACATGCCCATGGCAAAGAAGAAGAAATAATTCTTTGAAAATAGATTCAGGAGGAAAAGAAATGAAAAAATTTATTGCACTGCTTCTGTGCGGTATCCTTACCGCAACTGCTCTGACCGGCTGCGGGTCCTCTTCCGCCGGTGGTGAAAACGGTGAAGTCATCGTCTACAACTGGGGTGAATATATCGATCCCGATACGATCACCATGTTCGAAAAAGAGACCGGAATCAAAGTGGTCTACGATGAGTTCGAGACCAACGAGATCATGTATCCCAAGGTAGAAGCTGGTTCTTCCGCTTATGATGTGGTATGTCCTTCCGATTACATGGTACAGAAAATGATTGAAAACGACCTGATCCAGGAACTGGATTATGACAAGATCCCCAATGCCAAGGAAAACATCGGTGCCGAGTATTATGAGCAGGCTGCCGCTTACGATCCCGGCAACAAGTACTGTGTTCCCTACTGCTGGGGAACTGTAGGAATCATCTATAATAAGACTCTGGTAGATACCCCTCCCACCAAATGGGCTGATCTCTGGGATGAAAAGTATTCCGATGAAATCCTGATGATGGATTCCATCAAGGACTGCTTCATGGTGGCACTGAAAAAGAACGGCTTCTCTTCCAACAGTCTGGACGAATCCGAACTGCAGATTGCCACAGAGGATCTGATTGCCCAGAAGCCTCTGGTACAGGCCTATGTAGTAGATCAGGTACGTGATAAAATGATCGGTGGCGAGGCTGCCATGGGTGTTATGTTCTCCGGCGATGCTCTTTATGTTATGAGCGAAAATGAGGATCTGGATTTCGTAATTCCCGAGGAAGGCACCAATGTCTGGATCGATGGCTGGGTAATCCCGAAGAATGCTCCCAACAAGGAAAATGCGGAGAAATTCATCGATTTCATGTGTCATCCGGATGTAGCACTGAAGAATTTCGAGTACATCACCTACGGTACTCCTAATACCGCCGCCAGAGAGCTGATCGAGGATGAAGATCTGAAGAATTCTCCCATTGCTTTCCCGGATCTGACGCAGTATAACAATCTGGAGACCTTCCTGTACCTCGGAGAGGACGGCGAAGAACTCTACAACAAATACTGGAAAGAAGTTATGTCCAATTAGTCTTTCAGACAAAACAAGCCCCTGAACTGCCAAGACAGTTCCGGGGCTTTCCTGTTACCCATATTTTCAGGAATTCTGCTCACATCCACAGGTCTCGCATCTTCCGTCATTTCTCCTGGAAAATGCCGGATCATCCACCGGTGTGAAATTCGGGAAATCCGGTCTGGGCGGTCTGCGGTCTCTGTCTCCACCGCGTCCCTCGTCTTCCAGACAACGTGCGCCGCAGGCATTCGAGCTGCCACAGGAACTACTGCTTCCGCAGGAGTTATTGGAATTCCCACAGGAATTGTTGTTTCCGCAGGAGCTGCGATTGCTGTTTCCTATACAGCTACAGCCGTTGCTACAGGAATTTCCACCACAAAATAGTAACAATAACAGAATGATACAGTTCATAGGATCCTCTACTTACCACTGTTTTTTACTATTCTATTCCGCTTTCTCCAGCTGGTGCCAGTCCATACACCGTTTATGCTGCACCAGTTCCTCTTTGATAAACCGGAAGGTCTTCTCCTCTCCCTCCTCTGCCAGCATTTCCAGCACATATAGCAGTTTTGCCTTCGTCTCCGGATGAATGGGTGCCCTATCTGTCCCCTGATAATAGTAATCAAGAGGAGACCTGTCCGTGTATTCGCCTCCCATATAGACCTTGCTGGCAGCGATCCGATCCATGATCATTTCCGCAATATACTTATCCGGCATCGGCACCGGAGCCATTCCACCGGGCAGTGCCTGCATGCTGTAATCGATCCAGTATTCGTAATGATGTTTATTCCGGCCCTTATGGTGCAGCCAGGCGCTGGAATAACCGATGTCTTCTCGTTCCGCATTGTTTGGGCTGCGTGTCCCCTGATAGTATTTTGCCCCTACCCAGAACTCTGTGGGACTATACTTGGACATATCATGCAACAATCCCTGTTTATACAGACTTACCTTAAAGCAGCCCTTTGCCACAAGGATCTTATGATGTGTGATCGTTTTAAAATGTTTCCAGATATTCATTTCGTTCTATCATCTTTCTCCGGCAGCATCTGTTTTCTTTTTTAAAGATCTTGCCGAAACTTTTTTCTCCTTGTCCTGTGATGCTGCCATCACAACGCCTTCATATACTGCAATACTTCTGGGGGCAATGATCCCCGTCTGCTCTCTGGACTGTTCTTCTTTCTCCTGCACTGTCAGAGTATCTTCCGCCTTCTCCGTTGCCAGCACAAGATTCCATTCCATACCCTTCGGCAGCTTTGGAAATGCCAGTTTCTGCGGCTCCCAGTGCATATTCATGGCAACATAGAGGAAAGAATCCTCCCCACCCTGTGGTGTCTTTGCATACTTTCCGCAGTACATAATGCCTACATGCCGGTTATAGCTCTCTGTCTGGGGCCTCCAGGCATTCTGTCCGTGATAGGACAGATCCGGATAACCACAGGACAGGCTGTCCAGGATTCGCAGTTCTTCGACAGGGTGCAGGATCGGGTGAGCTTTCCGGAAAGCGATCATCTGTTTCCAGAAATTCAATAATTCCGCATTTTTCTCCCTGTCCTGCCAGTTCAGCCATGTGATTTTATTGTCCTGGCAATAGGGATTATTGTTGCCCTGCTGGGAATTGCCAAACTCATCCCCCATGAAAATCAACGGGGTGGACTGTGTCAGCAGCAACATACAAAATGCATTCTGTAACTGTTTTTTCCGAAGTGCCTGCACTTTTTTCCGTCTGGACGGTCCTTCCTCCCCACAGTTCCAGCTGCAGTTATAATCATTGCCATCCCGGTTACCTTCTCCGTTGGCTTCATTATGCTTGTGATCATAGGACACCATATCCATCAGCGTAAGGCCGTAATAATTGGACAGATAATGGATCCGTCCCATATTGGCGGGGATATGACGCATCTCATACAATACGCCCGATAGCATATTGTCATCTCCCTTAAGAAAACGACGCATGGTATACAGATAATCGTCCCGGTATTCCGCCAGATTCCGGTATTCCGGCTTCACTGCCGGATCATAGAGTTGCTCCGTATCAAAGGAATAATGCCACAGTTTTGTCCCGGACAATGCCGGATCTCCAGCCAGCATCTGAGCCGGTACTCCCTCCCCCATCAGATGAAAACCATCCACATGATAGGATAATACCCAGAATCTTAAAATATTCCCGATCTCTGCCGCATCCATTCCCCGGGGGAAATAGAACTGCAGGATCACTTCCATTTTTCGCTTATGGAATTCTTTTACCATAAGACGAAACTCTTCTGCCGGGTCTTCCCCTGCCGCATAGGCTGCCTTAGGCGCATAATAGAAGCCTTCCCGATAGCCCCAATAGTTCAGCACCCGGTAGCCGGGCAATTTACCTTCTCCGTTCTTTTCCCCCGCCACGGCCGCAAGCTCTCCGGAGGTCTTCGGCACCGTCTTCTCCGGTGTCTCATCGAATTCATAGACCGGTTGGAATTCCACGGTTGTCATACCGATTTCCTGCAGATAGTCCAGCTTCTCCACAACCCCTGCAAAGGTGCCTCGATGTGTTACCTGAGATGAGGCATGCATGGTAAAGCCACGCACATGAAGGCAATAGCAGGTGCTGTCTTCATAGGGAAGCATAGGGTGCATGTCCTGTTCCCAGTCAAAATCTTCGTTGGGAAATACTGCAATGCGATCCGCAGGCTTACGTATTTTCCCATAAGCAGGCTTACGCAGGAACCCCTGTGCATGCAGATCCGGCACAGTACGCTCCCCTTCATAGAACTGATACCCGACATTTTCCGGCTCCAGTTCCAGATATTTACAGTACACATTTCCCATCCGTTCCTCCTGTCGAAACGGAACCCTGTGCGTTTTTTTTCCACTCTTTCTGTCATATATGAGAATGCCGCAATCCTTTTTCCCGGACGCATAGGCAAAACGGATGGCTCCGTCCTCCACATGCGCCCCCAGAGGGTAAGGCTTTATTGCATGCTTTTTTTCTGTCATTGTCATACCCCATCTTCCAGTTTTCTATCACTTACAGTCTCTTTGTCCATTTTTATTATAGTCTGTAAGTGTAAGAAAAACAAGCATTGCAAGAATATCCGTAAGCGGTTATAATAAAGGAACAAAGTACTGTTACACCCAATAAACATAACAGGAGGATTCCCATGGGTAAAAAAGAAAGCTATGAAGATGAAGAAATGACCGTTGAGCTGGAGCTGGAAGACGGCACTGTTGTCAACTGTGCCATCATTACCATTCTCACCGTAGAGGCCAAGGACTATATCGTACTGTTGCCTCTGGACGAGGACGGCGAAAACGAAGACGGAGAAGTATGGTTCTACGGATATTCCGAGAATCCGGATGACCCGAATGAAGAACCCATTCTCGCATACATTGAAGATGATGATGTCTACGAAAAGGTTGCCGATGCTTTTGATGAGTATCTCGACAGCTGTGAATTTGACGAGATCATCGATGATAACGATTCAGAGGAATAAGGAATCTGGAAGGGAACCTGGGACGCTCTCTCGTGCCTGTAAGGCAGAGAAGTTCCAGGTCTTTTTTTGCCCGTGTCATCGCCACATAGAAGATCCGTCGTTCCTCTTCACAATGCTCCGGCTCCCGGGAGCTTCCGTGGGGAAAGGTCTTCTCATTACAGTCCGGGATCCACACATGGTCGAATTCCAGCCCCTTTGCCGCATGTACCGTCAGCAGAGTGATCCCGCTGTTTTCCTGTTTTTCCTGCTTCTTCTGCATGCCACTCCTTACAGTTTCCCTGCATTGCAGTTGTTCCCGGTAAAGCTCCTGTGCTTCCTGCCATTCTTCAAGGCTTCGGTATCGTCCCGCATCCTCCGTGATAAAATCCAGCACTTCCTGCCATTCCGTCAGATCTGTTTTTCCCTCCTGTGCAGCTCTCATCCGCAGGTATCTCTCATAGCCGCACGCCTTACGCAAAAATGCCATTGCAAGCTTCAGTTCCGTATTTTTTACAAATTCCATCTGTCGTATCCATACTCCGACCGCTTTCTGCGCCTTTTGCTGCCCCGCGTCCGGACTTCCCGCAGTCAGATCTTCATAATATTTCTTCAAAGCCGGTAAAGATGCTTCGGCACCAAAAGCCTCTCTAGAAATATTCCGATATGGTCTGTTGCTCACCCTCAGGTAATCCGCTCTTGTAGCACACCCCTGCGCGATCCGCAGATAGGACAGAAGATCCTGTGCGATAAAATGGTCGTAAATGTTTCTCCCCTTCTCTTTCATGGAAAAAGGGATCCCCTCCCCGGTAAGTCTCGCCGCCACGCCCTGCATGGCCAGATTTGTCCGGAACAATACAGCACAGGTCTCCCCATTTATCCGATTTTTCAAGCTTTGTACCAGATACCTCATTTGTTCCGAAGCCTCACTGAATTCCCTGATTTTTACCCGATATTCCTTCCGGTATCCGGCGTCAGTCTTATGATCCCCTGCCTGCCGTCTATGCGCCTCGCAAGGCTCCAGATTCTTATGAAAACGGTCTTTATTCTCATCTATCACCGCCAGGGATGCCTCCACGATATCCGGATGACTGCGATAATTCGTCCGAAGAAGGATCTGCTTTGCACCAAATTCCTCTACAAACTGTCTCATGCAGGCTGGTCTGGCTCCGCGGAATCCGTAAATGGCCTGATCATCATCCCCCACTGCAAAAATATTTCTATGTTTTTCCGCCAGAATTTTCACGATACTGTACTGTCTGTAATTGATATCCTGAAATTCATCGATCAGTATATATTCAAACCGGTTCTGCCAGTATGTACGCTGCACCGGATCCCTTTGCAGAAATTCCTCACATTCCTTTAACATATCCTCAAAATCAAGGCCTCCGGTATTTTTTCTCGCCTCCTCATAAGCTTCATAGATCCTGGAAAAATGTTGTTTTTCTTCTTCCGGAAGCTTCTTTCTGCTGTTCTCAATATCGCCGGTATTTTTGTAATAACCGATGGCAGCAAGATAGTTCCCGGCAAGCTCCGTTACTTCCGCTGCGGATCTTTTTCTACAGTCTGTTATTTTCTTCAAAATGGGAAGGATAAGATCTCTTTTTTGTCTGTCGTTTAAAATATTGCCTGATGAAATTCTGCCCGACTGGAGCAGGATTTGATAGAAAACAGAATGAAATGTTCCAAAATTGACGGTATGCACTTCCTGTGGAGATATCTGCGCAAAGCGCTGCCTCATGGATAGAGCCGCTTCTCTGGTAAAGGTGATCACCAGAAGCTTCTCCGGGGTGATCCGGCGTTCCCGGATCAGATACAGGATCCTCTGGGTGATGGTAAATGTCTTGCCGGAGCCGGGGCCCGCCAGTAATAACAGCGGTCCCTCTCCGAACGTGACAGCCTCCCGCTGGGAGGCATTTAAGCATGTCAGATCAGACATTTGCCTGTAATAACTCGATTCCTTTGCGGATTCTTGCCAGAGATTCCTCTTTGCCCAGGACTTCCATAATCTCCGTAGCACCGGCAGGTGTCATCTGCTTGCCGGATACGGCAGTACGGATCGGCCACATCACATAGCCGTTCTTACAGCCTTTTTCCTCCACATATTTTACAAGAGTCTGATACAGCCCGTCATTGCTGTAATCCTCCTGTGCCTCCAGGATCGGAAGCAGATCTTTCAATACCTCCAGAGAAGTCTCTGCGGTAGTCTTCATCTTCTTGTGTGTATACATTGCCACGTCATATTCCGGAAGCTCCTCGAAGAAATCTACCAGTCCGGCAATATCCGGGAATACTTCGATTCGGGTCTTTACCATGGCTGCGATCTTCTTCAGATCCAGAGGCTTGCTAATCGCTGCCTTCAGGTAAGGCTCTGCCATCTCATAGAACTTGTCGAAATCCATAGCCTTCAGATATTCACCATTCATCCAACGCAATTTCACGATATCGAAGACTGCCGGGGACTTGCTGATGCGATGGTAATCGAACTCCTTGATCAATTCATCCAGAGAGAAAATCTCGCGGTTATCCTCCGGGCTCCATCCAAGCAGTGCCACATAGTTCACGATGGCTTCGGTAATGAATCCCTGATCGATCAGATCCTCGAAGGAAGCATGTCCGCTTCTCTTGGACAGCTTCTTGTGGTTCTCATCAGTGATCAGCGGCAGATGGATATATACCGGTACCTGCCATCCGAAAGCTTCGTACAGACGTACATATTTTGGGGAGGAGGACAGATATTCGTTGCCTCGTACCACATGGGTGATATTCATGGTATGGTCATCTACCACGTTTGCAAAGTTATAGGTAGGGTAACCGTCGGATTTGATCAGGATCATATCATCCAGCTGGGAGTTATCTACTGTAATGTCTCCGTATAACTCGTCATGGAAAGTCGTGGTGCCTTCCTTGGGGTTGTTCTGGCGAATGACAAAAGGCTTGCCTGCGGCAAGATTTGCCTCAATCTCTTCTTTGGACAGGGACAGGCAGTGCTTGTCATATACGGTGATCTCCTTACCGTCCACAACTTCGGTCTTCAGGGAAGCCAGTCTCTCCTTGTCACAGAAACAGTAATAAGCTTCTCCCTTATCGATCAGTTCCTTGGCATATTTCATATAAATACCGGTTTTCATACGTTCACTCTGCACGTAAGGACCATAACCGCCGTCCTTATCCGGGCCTTCGTCATGTACCAGTCCGGTCTTCTCCAGGGTACGATAGATGATCTCGGTAGCACCTTCCACATAACGTTCCTGATCTGTATCCTCGATGCGGAGCATAAAATCTCCGCCGGCATGCTTTGCAATCAAAAATTCATATAATGCGGACCGCAGATTACCTACATGCATTTTACCGGTAGGGCTGGGTGCGTATCTTGTTCTGATCTTTGTCATTTTCTCCTCATTTCCGCAGGCGATCCGTATCCGTTCTGTACCTTCCGGCCTACGCTTCCCTGCTTATATATTCCTGTCCGCCCTCTCTCAGAAGGCAGAACTACTTCCTTATTCTACCGCCTTTTTTCAAAAACTGCAACAGTTAAGACAAGGTTTTCGGATGGGGCAGATTCCACCGAAAGTGTGCCGCCAGAAACCGGATCGCCATGACCACAAAGGCAGCGATAAATACCGCGGGAAGTCTGCCGATACTGCGGTACAGCCAAACGCAGCAGATACCGCCTACCAGAGAGGCACAGGCATAAATATGCTTTACGAAAATATACGGTTCCTCTCCCGCCATCATGTCACGCATCAGACCGCCGCCCACGCCGGTGAGCATGCCGATAAATACCAGCAAAAAGGTATTGTCCGGATAGCCGTTGTCGATGCCAGACATCACACCCAGGGAAGTAAAAATTCCCAGTCCTACAGAGTCCATGCCTAACATCGCTTTGTCATAAAAGGTTCCCAGTCTGCCGCTCAAAAGATCCTGTTTGATATAAAGCAGTATAAAAATAGCCAGTGCTGTAGCCACCGAGACACCGACATATACCGGTTTCTCCAGTGCCGAAGGTAATTTCCCAAGGATCACGTCTCTGGTCATACCACCGCCTACAGCCGTCACCACGCCCAGCACACAGATGCCGAAAATATCCATCCGTTTCCGGATCCCCACCATGGCACCTGATGCTGCAAAAGCGATGGTTCCTAAGATTTCCATGAAAAATATAATACTGTCCTGAATGTTCATAAAATAGTTTCTCCTAAAAGTTCTCCACGCTATTTTATAGTATCTTTCCCGAAATAACAATATGCCATTTGTAACTATTCTGAATAGTTTCTCTAATTTTATCTCTATGCGCGCAACAAAACCGCCACGGTAATGTGACGGTTTCGTTTTCGGGATATATCTGTTCTGTTGCAGTGTTTATTCTTTTTCCAGTTCCACCATTTCCTGATCCACACTTTCATCAGGCACTTTCTTCTCAGCTTCGTTCTTGAACTTGTCCACGGCTCTGGCAGCTACGGGGATGGCGATGTTGGTGCCGGCTCCGGCGATACAGCCTCCGGGGCAGGCCATGCCCTCGATCAGGCAGCCGTTCATCTTGCCGGCCTTGGCAAGGAGCAGGGCTTTCTTACATTCTGCCAGGCTCTCCGCATGCTGGATATTGACCGGTGTACCGGGATAGTATTTCTCGATGCAGTCCTTGATGGCATTGGCAACGCCGCCTGCCACACCATAACCTCTTCCGGCGGAGGTGGCATCCTTCATCTCGTCCATGGCCTTGATCTCGTCCAGCAGAATTCCCTTGGCCTCGAACATACCGGTAAGTTCTTCAAAAGTGATGACAAAGTCCACATCGGATCGAACGGTACGTCTGCTGGCTTCCAGCTTCTTGGAAGCACAGGGTCCGATGAATACCACGGAAGCATCCGGATGCTCCTGTTTGATCAGACGGGCGGTGGCTACCATAGGAGTCAGCTCGTTGCTGATCTTGTCAATGGTCTCCGGGAACAGATTCTTCGCCATCACGGACCAGGAAGGACAACAGGAAGTCAGCGCAAACTGCTGCTTACCGGTAGCAACCTCCTTCACGTAGTGCTCCGCTTCCGCCATACATCCCATGTCAGCGCCCAACGCTGTCTCATAGACATCCGCAAACCCCAATTCCTTCAGTGCTGTCTTGAACATCTCAGGTGTCACCTTCGGACCGAACTGTCCGGCAAATGCAGGTGCTACCTGGGCTATGATCTTCCGTCCGGACTGCATGGCACGGATCAACTGGAAGATCTGAGACTTGTCAGCAATGGCACCAAAGGGGCAGCTTACCATACACTGACCACAGGATACACATTTCTCATTGTCGATTACAGCTCTTCCCACATGGTCAGATGTAATGGCTCCAATACCGCAGGCAGCCTTACAGGGACGCTCTTTATGGCAAATAGCATCATAAGGGCAGATCTCACGACATTTTCCGCACTTGATACATTTTTCCTGATCAATGACAGATTTCCCATTCTTCATGGAAATCGCACCCTTGGGGCAGACACTCTGGCAGGGATGTGCCAGACATCCCATGCAGGAACTGGTCACCTCGTAACGGTTCTCCGGGCAGGCATTACACGCCGACGGAATGACCTGCATCAGAGGGGGTTCGTAATATTTTTCATCAATATTACTCTCTTCAAGTCCCTGTGTCAGATGGCCGGGATGCTCGCGGTTCTCAGGTCGTAAACTCATACCCATGGCCAGACGGATGCGCTCACGGATGATCGCTCTGTCACGATAAACGCTCTCCCAGAACTCCGACTCTTCATAGTCTACAATCTTATAAGGCAGCGCCTCCATATCATCTTTCAGATTCGTGGAATTGTAAGCCAGATTAGCCACTTCCTTAAATACCCTTCTTCTCCGCTGTCTTACCGGAGTATCGATCCCTCTCATGCTGCTCATATCACATTACCGCCTTTTGATATTTTTTTAACACACTAACCATATTAAACCATACCGGCTCCGTAAAAGCAAGAAAAATATCAATAAAAAAATATCTATATTATGCTCATTCAGCACAATATAGATATCTTTTTCATTAAATAGTACCAACCTTATGTATGGACAATCACTTAAATATCTATTCAAAATAAATTGTCTTTTTCCATCTCATCTACTATGGAGCCGCCTATCATTTCAACCACATCTATGCCCCCTTTTATAAAATCATATCAAATTTTTTTGCCTGTTCAATCATTTCTGCAGAAAGTGAACATTTATTGCAGAAATTGACAACAAATCTCCTCCTTGAATCACCTTCTAATTAATAGGACTCAATAATATCCCTTTGATTACCTAATGTTTTTTCTTCATAAAGGTATAATAATAGAAAAGTAAAATTGATCTTCATCATTTTGAATTACATATTCCCCATTATATTTTTCCACAATTCTTATAATGTTTTTTATTCCTACACCATGCTCATCCTGATTTATCATTTTAGTAGTAGCGATTTCATTATTATGATATATAATCATTTGATTACATGTATTTTTTACTGATAAAATTATCATCTGTTCTTCCATCATAAACTTGAACTTAATTACTTTTTTACCAATGCAATTTTCGCAGGCTTCAATTGCATTGTTTAACAGATTAGCCAAAATCACAACCAAATCTTCATCTTCCATTTTTATGTTAGATAAATCATTAACTTTAAAGACAAAGACTATATGCTTGTTAATAGCTTCTTCATATTTTGTATTTAAAATTGCATTTACTACTACTTGATTCGTGTTTATTGCATTTCGCTCTTTGAAAAAGCCCTTACTGATTTTACTAACATAATCTACTGCCCGATCATATTCTTTGTCTTTGAGCAACGCTTCTATACACAATATTTGATTTTTAAATTCGTGCGATTTTCTTTTTTGTATGTCAAAGTTTTCCGAAACAGATCGATACATCTGAATCTGATTTTTAACCTGCAATTCAAGCATTTCCTTTTCATGCAGCTTTGCATCCCGAATGACTATATCATTAATTAAATAATATACAAATACATTCATTACCACCATTCCAAACGAAATAGAATATAAAGCATTTGCTTGCATTTCATTTTCAGTATATTGAAATTCCATTAGTAATGTAATTATTGTAATAATAGTAAATACAGGAAAAAAAAGGAACTTTGTCCATTCGGCGTCTGTCAGTACTTCTGTTGACTTTTTGCCAAATTGTTTTTTTATTAGTATGATGCAAAGAAAAGAAATAACTTTACTAAAAATAATAATTAAATTCCCCTCAAGTGCATATTCTTGAGTTACTATTCCCTCTCTGGATACGATTGCACTATTTCCTGCATAAACTAAATAATCCACTAACATCAATAATCCTTGATATAATATTGCAAACACCGCAGACTTTACTAAGCTTATTTCAAAATAGAATCGCATGATAATAGCAGTTGACATTATTGCACATAGTTGCTTAAGGACAATCCATTTTGATAATGTAAACCCGCATATATAATAAATTGCAATCAACAAAACTAATAATATTGTTCTTTTATACTTTCTATTTTCCCCAGAGCTATCGCAAAAACTTTCAAAAAATATTTTGCAGCAAATAACTTCAAATGCAATTATTGCTAAACTAAAAAAATATGTAAACATAAATTACACTTCTCCTTTATATGCAATAAATGCACTTTTAACATCCTTATACCTTGCTCTTGGTACAACAAGTTTCTGATTGTTATTCAGTATTACACTATAGCCGTAAACGTCAAATCCTGCGCCTTGGCTAATTAGTTTTTTTATGCCACACTCTAAATAACACGAAAAAACTATTAGTTTTTTAGAGGAGGCTAAAGCGCATGGATCAATTAACTCACACTGTCCGCCGGTCGAACTGGATAAACATCATTCGACAGTGCCAGGACAGACCGGCAGGCACTACGGCAAAGCAGTGGCTTGCTGAAAACGATATTTCTGAAAAATCTTACTATTACTGGCTCCGAAAGATCCGCCGGGAAGTCCGTGAACAGGAGGGACTTCAGGAAGCCACCAACCCGTCTGCCCTCTCTTTTGTAGAAATCCCGGTAAAAACTGCTCTGGACACAGCACCGGTGCCAACCGTCCCAACAGCAATGACTCCGGTTGCAGTGATCGGATCAGGCCGCCTGACGCTGGAATTATCAAACGATATTTCAGAGTCCCTGCTTTGCAGGCTGTTGCAGGAGGTGCTTCATGCTTGAAGATGCTGCCGGTATCCGCAGAGTCGTGATTGCCTGCGGATATGTGGATGCGCAAAGGATGATGGGGCTGTCCATGATCGTCGGAGACAGATACCATCAGAATCCTTTGAAAAGAGAACTTTATTCCTGTTCTGTGGCAGACGGTCCGACCGCATCAAGGGACTTCTATGGATGGGAGACGGTTTCCTTCAGCTCTACAAACGGCTGGAGGCAGGTTCCCTGTCCTGGCCGAGAACCAGCGAAGAGGCCGCAGACCTTACAGAGGAACAGTTCCGTTATCTTATGATGGGGCTGAATCCCCAACCCAAAGTCAGGAAGTAACACCGCAAAGCCCACCTGATCTTTGTGCAAAACATAGATTTTTATGCCTGTTATCCGGTCCGTTTTCGGTGTTACAGCCTCTCTGAACGCTGTTTCCTGGTCTGTGACGTATCCACAGGATAAAATTTAAGTACGTGCACGAAACTTTATATTTTCCTGGCTCTATGACCATCACACCGCCATACAGGCATAGGCAGAATGACGAAACCTGCAGGGTGCCGGTTCCATAATCCTTTGTGTTTTCTGGTATAATGAAACAGTTTAAGGAGCGGACAATGGCAGACAGACATACACTGGAAGAACTGAATAACTGCAGCAGGGAAGAACGATGTGCATCGTTCTTATGATGCAGGGACAGCTGGATACCCTGAATGAGAACATCGAGCGGCTGATCGAACAGGTACGCATAGCGAACAGCTATCGTTTCGGAAAACACACAGAAACGCTGGATTCCATAGATGGTCAGCTGTCCTTCTTTGATGAGGGCAGAAAGCTGCTGCGATCTGTCTGTCCCGGAACCTGCTGCTGCGGAGGAAGTACTTCCATCCCGACGTAACCATAAGAAAAAGGACGGCGAAACGGATCACGAAAGATTTCCCGGAAGAGATCCTTCCTCCTTATCAGGTATCCACAGAAGAACTGGATGCGTTTTATGGTGCAGGCAACTGGCGCAGAATGAAGGATGAAACCACAAAGACTGCGCCATGAGCCGGAATCCTGGACGGTGGATTCATACCGTGGAAGTCTATGTAGGCACCGGCGGAGATCGTCAGGACGAATTCTTACGTGGAAAGCGCCCAAGGACCTTCTGCGTGGAAGCATCGTTACTCCTTCCTGCTTGCATCCATTCTGAATGTAAAATATGTGAACTCCTCTGCACTGCACAGAGTCGAGCAGGAGTTTCAACGCAATGGTGTAAATATCTCCAGACAGACCATGTCGAACTGGATCGTCCGGTGTGCTGAAAATTTCCGAACCGTTTGTGGATCATTATGAAGCAGGAACTGCTGTCCCTGCCGGTGACGCAGTCAGACGAAACCGACACAGGTGATCGGTGACAGTGGCCGTCGAACAGTAAATGCTACGTGTGGGTACACCGTTCCGGGGAGTTCTATAAGGAACGTCCTGTGGTGATCTACGAATACCAGAAGGCGGGGATGAAAGCCGCTGGAGTTTTACCGGAACTACAAAGGAGTTCTGGTCACGGACTCTGGAGCAGTATCATCTGCTGGACAAAAACTGCCAGGGTGACAAATACAAACTGTTGGGCACATGCAAGAAGAGCCTTTGCAGATGCCGTAAAGGCAGCGGATAAAAAGGATCCCCTGTCAGTAAAAAATTCCGTAGCATACCAGGCATTACAAAAGATCGCAGAATTGTACCGGATCGATACCGAACTGAAGAACTTCCGGCAACGGATGCCTACACAGCGGCAGACAAGGATAAAGCCGCTGGTTGAGGATTTCTTTGCGTGGGCAAAACAACGGCTGCAGAATGTACGGTGCCTCCGAATCCAGGACCGGACAGGGACTAAATTTCGTCATCCATCAGGAAAACTATTTAAAGGTATTTCTGACCGATGGGGATATCCCAATCGATAACTCCGCTTCCGAACGGGCTATCCGGACTTTCTGTATCGGCAAGAAGAACTGGATGTTCCATAACACAGCAAAAGGTGCCGGAGCCAGCGCTCTTGTTTACAGTATTTCAGAAACAGCAAAGCTGAACAATCTGCGTAATACTACTACTTCAGGCATATCCTCACGGAGCTGCCTAAGTATTGTGACGAAAAGGAATATAGATCCGGCAAAACTAGATCGACTGATGCCTGGGCAGAGGAGCTTCGAGGAATGCCGGAAACCACGCCGCTCATAAAAGCGGCGTTAAATTTAAGGGGAGGCGCAGGATTTGACGTTTACCTATAGCCTGTAATACTCTTTATATGTTTTAGATTTACCAGAAAACTCTGATGAATCCTTATAAATTTATATTCCATCATTTCCCTTTCCATATCATTTAATGTTGCATACAATGTATATATCAAAACCTTATCTTCCATAATATGAAACTCAAGTTTATGCAATCTGCTTTCTATATATAGTATCCTATCAACCTGTACATTTTTTTCACATTCGTTAAATTTAAAATACTTTTTTAATACAATGTAATTCATTTTATGTAAAATTGTGTCCATACACTCATATATAGACTCATCAAAATTAATAGTATTCTTCAATAAATATCTTGTCGCATCTACCTTATAACCTTCTAATGAATAATTTACGTAAGCAGTTACAAATACAATATATATACCCATACTATACTCTCTAATTTTGTGTGCAGTCATAATTCCATCTATCTCATCCATATTAATGTCGAGAAAAATAATATTATAGCCAAGTAAATCTGTCCCCAAGCCAAGTAATTCTTTCCCCGAATTAAACATATCAATTTCGGATGAAATATCCTTTTCGGATAAATATTTTAATACATATTTTTTAATATTTTCTCTAAACAACTTTTCATCATCACATATTGCTATTCGTAACATAATTTCCCCTTTCCCTTACTTTTTTACTATATGGGTGGCAATATCGTCTGTTTTTCGTTTATGCTACAATAATTATTTTGAAAACAAATAAGAAATTCTTTAGAATAAGACTATCTATACTTTCCAATTATTTGATATAAGTCAGAATAGCAAGCTTGATATATCATTTTTGCACTCTGTAATGTCATATTAGTACGACTGAAATTCAAAATCAATAGCTTGGAAGAACTCAAATATTTATCGTAAGCGCCAAATAATCCCGCGGCTAGCCAACAACCGCCTCTAACTTCATAATCGTAGTTAGACTATTTTACTACAACAACTACAATTATGGAGGACAACATCATGGCAAACACCAGAAAATCTCGAGTTCCAAAGGAAGAACAGTTGAAACTTATCAATGAATGCCGGACCAGTGGCATGACAGACATTGACTGGTGCCGCGAGCACGGCATTGCTGTCAGCACCTTTTACTACTGGGTAAAGCAGCTTCGAAAAGCTGCCCAGATACAACACCTGCCTATGGTCATTCTGAGAATCCCCGCCCCAAACAGGACGTGGTTCCCATTGACATAGTACCGGAACGCTTCCCGGTACAGCATACTCCGTACCTTGACAATCCTCATACATTAGAGATCATTCTAGGATGCAACGATACGCGTTGAAACGGATCCACAGCTGCTTTCCAGAACGCTTCCAGATTCTGAAAGGTTCTTTATGTTAGGCGATATTTCAGGGTTGGAACGGATGCATTGTCTGCGGTTACACCGATATGCGCAAATCTATTGACGGACTTTGTGCAGTCGTGGAAGAACAGCTGAAGCTGGATGTGCATCCAGTTCTCTGTTTCTGTTCTGTGGCAGACGCCGGGACCGGATCAAGGCCTTGTACCGCGATGCAGATGGTTTTGTACTGATCTATAAAAAGCTGACAGTGCATGGCGGATACCAGTGGCCGAGGAAACACTCTGAGGTCAGAAATCTGACCTGGAGAGAGTTTGACTGGCTCATGTCCGGTATCGATATCGACCAGCCCAAAGCCCTGAAACAGGAATAAAAACATGCACAGAAAAATGCCTGCAAACCGCATATTTTCGGCATTTTCAAAGTGATTTTCCTTTAGGAAGACTGCTTTTTCTGGTATAATAAAGGTATCAAAACCAAGGAGAAAAAGCGTGGCTTCCAGTGCAAAAGACATTCAGCTGCGAGAGCTGAAGGATACCATTCACAACTGAATACGATAATGTCCGAGCAGACAGAACTGATCCGTTCCCTCAGAACGATCATTGAGGAAAAGACTGCCCATGAGATGGTGCTTCAGGAACAGGTGGACTATCTGACGAAAAAACTTTTCGGCTCTTCCAGCGAAAAGACACCGGCTGATATTCCCGGACAGTTGAATCTGTTTAATGAAGCTGAAGTTTACCAGGATCCGGAACTTCCGGAAGACTGCAGCCGGAGCCACGTCCACGGAAGAAAAAGCTACCCATGCGGAACTTTTTAAAGGTCTCAAGGTTCATAAGGAAGTAATACCGCTGGATGAAGAAGATAAAGTCTGTCCGGTATGCGGTAGCCCGATGGAACGTATCGGAGAAGAATACGTCCGCAGGGAACTCGTTTTTACTCCTGCCAAATGTGAAGTTTATGAATACTACACGGAAAGCTATGGCCTGACTGTAAGGAAGGAAAGGGCGATACGGAAAAGTCTGTGATCGTCAAATCCAAAGTACCGCCCGCACTTATTGGCAAGGGTCCGGCTTCTTCTTCCACGGTTGCATGGACAATCTATCAGAAGTATGCAAACGGCATGCCTCTCTATCGTCAGGAAAAGGACTGGAAAGAGTATGGTGCCGCTGTCAGCAGGACAACCCTTGCGAACTGGATCGTCTACAGTGCTGGGCATTATTTCCGGCCACTGTATGATTACTTTCGCCAGCTTCTGCTGAGGGAATTTCTCATGGCAGATGAGACCCGGGTACAGGTGCTGAAAGAACCCGGACGCAGTGCAGAAAGCCAGTCCTTCATGTGGCTGTACCGCACCGGGGAGATGGTCTTCCGGTCATCCTGCTGTATGGATATACCCCGACGAGGAGCGGAGACAATGCAGCAGACTTTCTGGACGGCTTTCAGGGATATCTGGAAACCGACGGTTACCAGGGGTATAACAAGGTATCCGGCATCAAACGGTGCTCCTGCTGGGCACATATCCGCCGATACTTTGTGGATGCGATCCGAAAGGAAAGCTGGATTACAACCAGCCGGCGGTACAGGAGTGCATTACTGCGACCGCCTGCAAGACTGGAAAGCAGCATTTCCGGTAAGTGCGGAACGGATTATGAAAAGGAAACAAATGCGTCTCGAGAAGGAAAACCGGTTCTCGAGGCCTTTTGGACGTGGGTTGACAGCCAGAAGCCAGTCCGCAACACCCGCCTGGATAAAGCACTGACCTATGTGAAGAACCGCAGGGAAACATCCATGACCTATCTGGAGGACGGGCGCTGCAGCTTCACCAATAACCTTAGTGAGAATGCCATCCGACCTTTTACAGTAGGACGTAAGAACTGGCTGTTCAGTGATTCCGTAGAAGGTGCAGAAGCCAGTGCGATTGCCTACACGATGGTAGAGATGGCGAAGGCACACAACCTGAACATTTATCAATACCTCAGCTACGTTCTGGAACAAAGGCCGAATGAAAACTGGAGTGATGAACAGCTTGCAGAGTTGGCACCCTGGAGTGAAAACTCCAAACTCTAAAATGTTAGAATGAATTTGTAGCAAAATACTCCAACCGAAAATAGGTTGGGGTAAATTTATAGGTACCGCCGGATTATTTGGCGCTTACTATTTATCACAGGAAGTTGAAAATTACATTATATTAATTTTTGATAATAAAATGAAGGCTGAAAACCATAGATATGTTTTCAGTCTTCATTATTATCTGCTTATATTCATTTTTGAATAATCCACTGATCGTTTGCGGGATCATACAAAAAAATAGTCTTTCCATCCATCGTTATTGCATAGTTATTAATCAGTCTGCTTCCAACCTCCTCAACATTTTCTTTATATCTTACTTCGAATCTATACACTTCATTATTATCAATTTCACCAACAACCGGATCGGTTGGTTCAAGACTATACTCTTCTTCCCATTGATTAGCACTTTTCAAGTACTCTTGCAAAATTCTTTCGGCGTCCATCATAGAGGTCGTTGGCAAATCATTTTTCCCACACTTTATGCATATACTAAAAATAACTATTACAATAATTCCAATGCTGATCAGCAAATATTTTTTAGACATTTTTGTCTCCTGTCATTATTACTAACTATAACGGAAAATTCGATAACATTTTTCCATTATAAATTTCTAAAAATAGAACATTGGCTGAATGAGTGCTTTCATTACTGGCACATGTGTATGGCGTATACTTATAAATATCAATTTCATCAATATTTCCCTCTTCATCATAAGAAATATTTTGTATAGTATCGTCATTATCAGCAATAGAAATTAATTGTCTTGTATGCTCCGCAGAATATCCCTCTGCATAAATAAACTCTGCAACACATCCGCCTACTCATGACTTTTTGCAAAACACTTTAATATTTATATATCTCTTTATCTAAATAGTAATATTTTTTTTCATTACAAACAATATCTTTTGCAGAAAGTAACTGTTTTTTGCAGAAAATGATCAACTATATCCGTTCAAGTCTCAGTTTCGTCCAGAATAAAATAGGCATGTATCAATTCTACGGTTCTCCAAAGGAGATTTGCTTGTAAAATAAAAACAGGACCCTCCGTATTTTACGGAAGATCCTGTCTGAAGAATCCTGTATTTATTTGCTCATAACGACTCTCTTGAAGTTCTTCTTACCTCTGCGGACTACCAGACCCTCTCCGTCGAACTGCTCGGGAGCGTAAGTGGTCTTAATATCTGTGACCTTCTCATCCGCTACGACAACACCGCCCTGTTCTACGGCACGTCTTGCTTCACTGCGGGATGCGGACAGTCCGGATTTCACCAGAACACCGAGAATATCAATCTTACCATCTACAAAATCAGCCTCTGTCAGCTCGCTGGTAGGCATCTCTGCAGCATTGCCACCGGTAAACAGTGCTCTTGCACTCTCCTGTGCCTTCTTAGCCTCTTCCTCGCCATGTACCAGATTGGTCAGTTCGTATGCCAGAATTTCCTTCGCCTGATTTAACTGGCTTCCTTCCCATTTGTCCATCTCATCGATCTGCTCCAGAGGCAGGAAGGTCAGCATGCGCAGGCACTTCAGGACATCAGCGTCTGATACGTTTCTCCAGTACTGGTAGAACTCGAAAGGTGTAGTCTTGTTGGGATCCAGCCATACGGCACCCTTCTGGGTCTTACCCATCTTCTTACCCTCGGAATTTAACAGCAGGGTGATGGTCATGGCATAAGCATCCTTACCCAGCTTTCTGCGGATCAGCTCGGTGCCTCCTAACATGTTGCTCCACTGATCATCACCGCCGAACTGCATGTTGCAGCCGTATTTCTGGTATAAGGTCAGGAAGTCAAAGCTCTGCATGATCATGTAGTTGAATTCAAGAAAGCTTAAGCCCTTCTCCATTCTCTGCTTGTAGCACTCTGCGGTCAGCATACGGTTGACACTGAAATGTGCTCCCACATCTCTTAACAGTTCCACATAGTTCAGATTCAGCAGCCAGTCCGCATTATTGACCATCAGTGCCTTACCGTCGCCAAAATCAATAAAACGGCTCATCTGCTTCTTGAAGCAGTCTACATTATGCTGAATGGTCTCCTTGGTCATCATGGTACGCATGTCACTTCTGCCGGAGGGATCACCGATCATTGCGGTACCACCGCCGATCAGAGCGATCGGCTTGTTACCTGCCATCTGCATTCTCTTCATCAGGCACAGTGCCATGAAATGTCCCACATGAAGGCTGTCTGCGGTAGGATCAAAACCGATGTAGAAGGTAGCCTTTCCGTTATTGATCAGTTCCTTGATCTCCTCTTCATCTGTCAGCTGTGCCAATAGTCCTCTTGCCTTTAATTCATCAAATACTGTCATTTTCTTTTTCTCCTTTACTGACTTGTTTTATTCCACATGTCTTTATACACTTCCCGGAAACCGGCTCGAAAGACACTAAAAAAGCCCGCCCCTTTTTCAAAAGGACGAGCTTGATCACTCGTGTTACCACCTAATGTTCCCGCCAGACTCACATCTGACAGCTCAGTAAGTATCTATCAATACTTTCGGCCGATATCGGTGCCTGCCGTCCTGATCTACTCGTTCGGGATCCTATGATAAAATCTACTGATCCTTCTCTTTCCACCGGCTGCTCCGGGATGTATTCCTGCTCTGCTTCTGTGCGCCTCTCACCGACCGGCTGCTCTCTGTCAGAAGTGGAGGAACAGTACTTCTTCCCTTCATCGCATTCTTCTTATCCTATGTTTGCGCTAAACATGACCTTATTATAGCCAGTCTGCGTTTTTCTGTCAACACTTAAAATTTTGCTGCTGGCAGGAGCCGCCTACGGGTCTATTCTTCCGGCCAGGGCAGGTGGGATACTTCCAGCTTCTTGTCACGAAGCATCAATTCTTTTACCGCCTGATCCGCGGGCTTACCATCAAAGAGCACTTCATTTACCTGCTCGATAATAGGCAGCTGAACATCATATTTTTTCGACAGTTCCATGGCCGCTTTAGCGGAATACACGCCCTCTACCACCATCTGTACTTCCTTCATGGCTTCCTCGTAGGTCTTGCCCTGTCCGATGAGGATACCGGCACGACGGTTGCGGGAATGCATGCTGGCGCAGGTCACGATCAGATCTCCGATACCGGTCAGACCGCAGAAAGTCTCAAAATTACCACCCATGGCAGTACCAAGTCTTGCGATTTCGGTAATGCCTCTGGTGATCAGCGCAGCCTTCGTATTATCTCCGTAGCCCAGTCCGTCTGCGATACCGGCAGCCAGTGCCACTACATTTTTCAGTGCACCGCCCAGCTCAATTCCCAGTACATCGGGGCTGGTATAGACACGGAACACTTCGTTCATGAACAGATTCTGCACATATTCCGCACAGCTTTTGCTCTTAGAACCCGCTACGATCGTTGTAGGAATCCCGCGGCTGACTTCCTCCGCGTGGGTAGGTCCGGACAGCACCGCTACCTGTGCCTGCGGAATCTCATCTTCGATGATCTGCGCCTGGGTCATCAGGGTATGCTCCTCGATTCCCTTGGAGACACTGACAATTTTCTGTCCCTGTGCCACCAGCGGGCTGATGCGGTGTGCTGTGCTTCTGGTATAAGAGCTTGCCACTGCCATGACCAACAGGTCCTTGCCCTCGATGGCCTGTTTATCATCCGTCGTAAAGATCATATCCTCCGGAAGCTTTACTCCCGGCAGCATCTTGTGCTCATGCTTCTCCTGAAGCATCTGAATCTCTGCGGGAACCGCAGACCATACCGTCACCTCATGTCCGTTCTTATGTAATACCACTGACAGGCCGATGCCCCAGCTTCCACCACCCAAGATACATACTTTTGCCATAATTATTTGTCCTCCCCTGAGATTTCTGTCTGCGCTTCGGCTGATTTCTTATTCTTGAACAGATAAGTCTTCCTCTCGTTCCCGTGGATCAGACGCACAATGTTCTGTCTGTGCTTCCAGTAAGCCATAACCGTAAGAAATGCAGTGATGGCATACATTTCATACAGCTGTGACTGTGGCATGGCACCGAACAGTCCCATCTGTCCGCAGACTACCATCTGGATCATAAATCCGGCATATACAAGCAATGATCCCAGCGAAACATAATGTGTGGTCAGGAAAGTGCCGAAAAACAATACCACACCCATCACGATAAAATAAGGATGGAACGAAAGAATCAGACCTGCAGTGGCAGCGATTCCTTTTCCTCCCTTAAATCCCATGTAAAACGGGAAGTTATGTCCGATGACAGCTCCTGCACCGGTGTACAGGCACAGCAGATAAATATTCTCCGGATGTCCGGTACTGAATAAGGCTCTGGTGATGCACACGGCAATAATACACTTTAAGCAGTCTCCCGCCAGTACGATCAGTCCTGCCTTGGTTCCCAGCACTCTCAGGGCATTGGTGGTACCGGCATTGCCGCTTCCGTACTTACGGATATCGATTCCTTTTGCCTTCCCGTAAAAGTATGCGGTCTGAAACAGGCCGAACACATAACCGATGAGTAAACAGATAACACGTTCCATTATTGATCTTTTTCCTTTCGTTCTCTGATAATAAACCGGAGGGGGGTTCCCTTGAAGCCAAAGGTCTCCCGGATCTGATTCTCAATATATCTGGTATAGGAGAAATGCATCAGCTCCTTATCATTGACAAAGATTACAAAGGTAGGGGGCTTTACCGCTACCTGGGTAATGTAATACAATCTCAGTCTCTTACCCTTGTCGGAAGGTGGCTGCTGCATGGCCACGGCCTCTGCCATGATCTCATTCAGCACACCGGTAGCCACACGCATGGCGTGATTCTCACTGACGATGTCGATCGTCTCGAACAGCTTGGGCAGTCTCTGTCCTGTTTTCGCAGAGACGAACAGAAGCTCTGCATAGGGCATGAAGGATAAGGTATTACGCACCTTTTCGGTAAATTTATAAATGGTCTTGTCATCCTTTTCGATAGCATCCCATTTGTTCACCACGATGATCGTAGCCTTTCCTCTCTCATGGGCGATTCCGGCGATCTTCGCATCCTGCTCCGTAACACCTTCCTCTGCATCGATCATCAGTACCACCACCTCGGCACGCTCTACGGCACTGACGGTACGGACGATCATATAACGCTCCAGTTCTTCCTTGATCTTGTTCTTCCGGCGAAGACCGGCAGTATCAATGAAGACATATTCTTTGCCGTTATAAGTGATCTCGGTATCCACCGCATCTCTGGTGGTACCCGCGATATCAGAAACGATCAGACGGTTCTCACCCAGCAGTTTGTTGATCAGGGAAGACTTGCCGACATTGGGCTTTCCGACGATGGCCACACGGGTGCGGTCATCCTCTTCTTCCTCTGCCTGTTCCTTATCAAAATATTCCGTTACGGCCTCCAGCATGTCACCGATTCCCAGACGATTCACCGCAGAGATCGGATGGGGATCGCCAATACCCAGATTGTAGAATTCGTAGACATCCGCCATATACTTCTGGAAGCTGTCCACCTTATTGACCACCAGTACCACGGGCTTGTGGGAACGGCGCAGCATGTCTGCCACCTTGGAATCCGCATCCACCAGTCCCTGCTTTACATCCACCAGGAAAATGATCACGTCTGCAGTCTCCATAGCGATCTCTGCCTGTTCCCGCATCTGGGACAGGATCACGTCCTTGCTGTCCGGCTCGATGCCTCCGGTGTCGATCAGGGTAAATGTCATATCCAGCCAGTGGATATCCGCATAGATACGGTCTCTGGTAATACCGGGTGTATCTTTCACAATAGATATATTTTCGCCAGCCAGTGCATTGAACAGGGTGGACTTACCGACATTCGGGCGTCCCACCACCGCAACGATGGGCTTGGTTTTTCTCTTTGCCATAATTTCCTCCGTTTCTTATTTACCATCTTAAAATCTATTCAGATGCATCTTCTCCAAGCAGGGCATCCACAAGATCATATCCGCTTGATTTTACAATATTCACGGGCACTTGTAAAGCCCCCTCCACGTCTGCCAGCGTATAATCATCCAGGAACAGATCCGCTCCGCTTCTGAGTACATTCCGGGGAAGATACAATGCTTCTCCCAGATTTTTGTCCTTTAACTGCTTTACGATATCCTGTCCCGTCAGAAGTCCGGACACCGTGATCAGCTCTCCGAAAAATTCATTGATGACCTCATAGACATGTATCTGCAGGCCGGGGTATTCCGACATCATTTCTTCCGACATCTTCTTTAAATAAGGAAACGCCAGTCTTCCCGTAGCCAGAGAGATCTCTCTGGTGCCTTCCCAGGATAGCTTTTTTCCCGCTTCCTTTTCTGCGGTACGCCTCTTCAGTCCGTCGTGGAATTCATCCAATAGCAGGCGGATCATTCCAACACCGTTCTCCAACTGCAGATATCCGTCGTAACGTTCCTCTTCTGGCACCTCTCTGCCCGCCAGAATGTACCATTCATCACTGGCCTGGATAAAGTGTGTCCCATATTTTTTCATGCAGATCTTCTGGTATTTCTCGATCAGATCAATGATCTCACCGGCATCCTGCGCATTAAACGGCTCTAACGGATATAATCCCTCCCGGTACCTGGATAATCCTACCGGCACCACCGAGACACTTTCCACATTTGGCAGATATTCCATCAGCTTCCGGATGCTGTATTCCAGTTCCTTGCCATCGTTTACGCCCTTGCAGAGCACGATTTGTCCATTCATACGGATTCCGGCGGCATTGAGGATGTCCACCTTTTTCAGGGCATCCCCCGCAAAACGGTTGTTCAGCATTTTGCAGCGCAGTTCCGGATTCATGGTCTGGAAGGAGATATTGATCGGAGATAAATGGTATCTGCAGATCCGGTCAATATCATGATCCGACATATTGGTCAGCGTCACATAATTTCCCTGCAAAAAAGATAATCGGGAATCATCATCCTTAAAATAAAGAGTATCACGCATGCCCTTCGGCATCTGATCGATAAAGCAGAAAATGCATTTGTTATGGCAATGACGGTATTCGTCCATCAGACCGTTCTCAAATTCGATGCCCATATCCTCATCAAATTCCTTGTCGATCTCTAAGAGCCACTGCTCTCCGTCCGGCTTCTCTACCAGCATCTCAATATAAGTATCCTGTGTTAGAAACTGATAATCAAAAATATCTTCGATCTCTGTATTATCTATGGCCAGTACTTTATCTCCGGGAGCGATCTCCAGTTCCTCCGCGATGCTTCCCGGCTTTACTGTTTTTACAATATGTTCTTTTTTCTTCATTCTAATTCACCTAACCAGCTTTCTCCTATCCATTGTACAAGAAATTCCTTGACGTGTCACTAGCATAATGTTATAAATTAATTGTTATGTTCAGAATAGTTCCGCAAAATTAAGCATCGAAGATGCGCTTTTGCGAAGGAGGATCTGCATATTTTTACGAACAATAAAGCTCGTCCAGGAGGGACATCATGCCTAATTTACACGAACTGGAAAATGCCATGCCCGTGGCTCCTTTGAAGATCATCGCTCTGCCTTCCGCAGAAAAAATGGGACGCCGCATCAATGACTACATGGTAGAATTCCGTAAGAGTATCCATAATGATAAAGTGAAAAACGATCCTGCCTTTCACGGCTATATCGAGAGCAACTATCTCGTAGACGTGGATGTGCCCCGTTTCGGAAGCGGTGAAGCCAAAGCGCAGATCAGCGAGACCATCCGCGGTAAGGACCTGTTCATTCTCACCGATGTATGCAATCATAGTATTACTTACAACATGAACGGCTATACCAACCACATGTCTCCTGATGACCACTACCAGGATCTGAAGCGTGTCATCGCCGCCTGCAACGGCAAGGCCAGACGTATCAACGTCATCATGCCTTTCCTCTATGAAGGCAGACAGCATCGCCGCAGCGGCAGAGAATCCCTGGACTGTGCTTATGCACTGGAAGAGTTACGGGATATGGGAATTGATAACTTCATCACTTTTGATGCCCATGATCCCAGAGTACAGAACTCCACTCCGCTGAACGGATTTGATAATTTTACCACCCCTTACCAGTTCATCAAGTCCTTGTTAAATTCCGAAGACGATATGATCGTGGACAAGGATCATCTATTAGTCATCAGCCCGGATGAAGGAGCTCTGGATCGTGCCATTTATTTTGCCAGCGTTCTGGGTGTCGATACTGGTATGTTCTACAAGAGACGTGACTATTCCACCATCGTCAACGGCAAGAACCCTATCGTTGCTCACGAATTCTTAGGTGACAATATTGAAGGTAAGGATATCATCATCATCGATGACATGATCTCCTCCGGTGGAAGTATGCTGGATACTGCAAAACAGTTAAAGGCCATGAAAGCCAGACGCGTATATATCTGCTGTACTTTCGGCTTGTTCACCGACGGTCTGAAGAATTTCGACGCTGCTTACGAGCATGGTGATTTCGATAAGGTCATTACTACGAACCTTACCTATCTGCCGCCTGAGATCTACACCAGACCTTATTTCGTGGAAGCCGATATGAGCAAGTTCATTGCTTCCCTGATCGACTTTATGAACCATGACGCTTCTCTGTCCAATGTCATGGCTACCACCGAAAAGATCCACGGTATTGTAGAAGCCTACAATAATCGTACGGAAATGAGCGAATTTCATTTTTAATTTCCAACAGATCTGACAACGCATTAAAAAAACGCAGAAGCCGTTATGGTTTCTGCGTTTCAGACTGTAGACAAAGCTCCTTCCTGTGAGGGAGCTTTTCTTGTGTCATGACTGCAAAAATTATGTACTTACAAGCATATAAGAAGTAGTGAAAATGCCGTATTTACGGGACTTTTCACTACTTTTTTGGTATAATGAAAGTATCAAAATAAAGGCGGTGTTTCCTATGATGACACAGAATGCAGATAAGAAAAGAGAACAGATTCAGATGTTCTGCATGGATGACCTTGTTCCGCAGGATCATCTGCTGCGCCTGATTGACCAGGCAATCGACTGGAGTTTTATCTATGATCTTGTGATCGATAAATACAGTGCAGACAATGGCCGCCCCAGCATGGATCCGGTCATGCTCATTAAAATTCCATTCATCCAGTATCTGTACGGCATCCGAAGCATGCGCCAGACAGTAAAAGAAATCGAAGTCAATGTCGCATACCGATGGTTCCTCGGTCTGGAAATGATGGACAAGGTTCCCCATTTCTCTACGTTTGGAAAGAATTATACCAGACGCTTTAAGGATACTGATCTTTTTGAACAGATCTTTTCCCGTATCCTGCAGGAATGCTATAAATACAGACTGATTGATCCTTCCGAGGTCTTCGTGGATGCCACCCATGTAAAAGCACGGGCAAACAGCAAAAAGATGCGGAAACGGATTGCAGATGAGGAAGCACTGTTCTTCGAAGAGCAGTTAAAGAAGGAAATCAATGAAGACCGGGAAGCGCATGGGAAAAAGCCTCTGAAAGAAAAGAAGGAAGATCCCAAAGATCCCCCCTCCTGTGGTGGCAGCTCTGATGGAAAAGAAGAAAAAACGGTCAAGGAAAGTACAACGGATCCGGAAAGCGGATGGTTCCGAAAGGGTGAACATAAAAATGTTTTTGCGTATTCCGTGCAGACAGCCTGTGACAAAAACGGATGGATTCTGGGTTATAGTGTAAATCCCGGCAATCAGCATGACAGCCGGACATTTAAATCCTGTATGATAAGATAAAAGACATTGGCATTCAGACACTGGTAGCCGATGCAGGATACAAAACACCAGCGATAGCAAAGTTACTTCTGGATGATGGTATCACACCGCTTCTGCCGTATAAACGCCCCATGACCAAAGATGGTTTTTTAAAACCGAGTATGTGTATGATGAATATTTTGACTGCTATGTATGCCCGAACGATCAGGTGTTGGCTTATCATACGACGAACCGTTCCGGATACCGGGAATACAAGAGCTGCGGAATCGTCTGTGAAGGATGTCCATATCTGAAGCAGTGCACAGAAAGCAGGGATCATGTGAAGGTAGTGACCCGGCATATCTGGGAGCCGTACATGGAAAAGTGTGAGGATATCCGGCATACGATTGGGATGAAGGAAGTGTATGCGCAACGGAAAGAGACCGTAGAGCGCCTCTTCGGAACAGCAAAAGAAAACCACGGATTCCGCTATACACAGATGATAGGAAAAGCCCGGATGGAAATGAAAGTCGGGCTTACGTTTGCCTGCATGAATCTGAAAAAACTGGCAAAGATGATAGCCAGGAAGGGAAAAAGGGGAACCCAAAAGTGTTTATTATTGATCAAGTACACACTTTTTGAACCCAAAACAAGAAAAACGCTTCTGGAGTGCTGACCAAAAGCGTTTTGTCTACAGTCTGAAACGCAGAAGCCGTTATGGTTTCTGCGTTTTTCAGTTATATTGCTTATTTCAGTATTTCTTATTTCGCCATTTCTAAACCTCTTTCGACGCGGTCTCCTTCAGCTGCTCAGTGGCGGGTTCTTCCGGCTTATGGTATTCCGGGAAATCCAATATAATCTTAAACAGATCTCCATCCAGCTGAATCTGGAATTCTCCGTGCTGTGCCTTGGTCAGATTTTTCGCAATATACAGACCCAGACCACTTCCCTCGGTAGTACGGGAAGCATCTCCCCGGATAAATCTCTCTGACAGTTCCTCACCCTTGAGATTCATGGGCCGGTCGGAAATATTTTTCAGAGAAGCGATGACTCTTCCGTCCTTTACCTGCATCTCCAGATAGACTCTGGTTCCCTCCAGGGCATACTTGCAGATATTCTGAAACAGATTTTCAATGATTCTCCACATCCTGCGGCTGTCGGCATAGATCATGCCGGCCACATCATTTCCGTCAAAGATCACCTGCAGCTTTTTCTCTTCCATTCTGTCGGAGAATTCTCCCACTGCCTGATTCAGCAGTTCCGTCAGGTTCAACTGTTCCAGATTCAGCACAATGTTACCGGAGGAGATTTTCGAAGCCTCCACCAGATCATCCGTCAACTGTTTCAGTCTCTGGGATTTGCTGTCCAGCACCTCAATATAGCTTCTGGCCGGTTCTTCCGTGATCTTTAGGCGTTTCAACAGATCCACATAATTGATAATGGAAGTCAGCGGTGTCTTAATATCATGGGAGACATTGGTGATCAGATCCGATTTCATCTGCTCATCCTTCATGCTGGTGCTTACCGCCTTGCGGATACCCTCTCCGATGTTATTGACTGCATCCGCCATCTCACGGTTGTCCCCATGAAGAGATTCCACATCCAGCTTATAATCCACTTCTCCATCACGGATCCTGCGGATTCCTTCCACGATATCGATCTGCTCCGCTTTTTGCTTGAACCTTAGTACCCCCACAATGCCGTCCAACACAATAGCCCCAAGTGCCGGAAGCACCCACAGAGCGCTTTTTCCCCGTAGCAGATAAGCTCCGAAAATTCCTGCCAGATTCACCAGTAGAAACAGATTATACGGGATCAGTGAGCTGATGGCGGAATTTCTGTGGGAAACCACAAAATGTACCGCCTTACCGAAGCTTGTGACGATCCAGTGCAGGAAACTGTCACTCCACATATTGTGGGATTTGATCCTGCGGATCAGGCTGTACCAGAAAACATTGATTCCCATGCTTACGCAGAAGCCATACAGCGCAAAGACACCATAGGCTGTCAGCCGTGTGATCTCCCGCCCCTGGATCTCGGAATGGCTGAGATATACCTTATTGGCCACATTCATCAGATAATCGTATCCGATTCTTCCGCCATAGATAAATCCCACCAGCAAAAGCGCCATGAACTCGATCCAGACATGATCGATACCGTTCAGGTACAGAACCGGCTCATCCTCCTCATCGTAAGCCACGCCGGCCGTTACGGTAAGATAAATACCCACCAGCAGCCACAATACTGCCAGCAGGATCCCTCCGCCGATCAGATACCAGATATTCGGAACGATTCTCTGGAACACCACATTGGCATTGTAAAAGGAATCTCCCTCCACCGGATAATTGGTATCCACTGCGATCCAGATATGAGTCATATCCGGATGCACATAACCATACTCTTTCAGATACTGATAGATCTGGCCCTCAGTCATTCCTGTGTTGCCGGTAAATTCCAGACTGTCCGGATAATAGATCAGATACCGTCTGTACTCCGAAAAATAATCCGTAATGTCATTATCGGAACTGTTCTCAAGCTCCGATACATTCGTATAGGTTCTGCTAACTCCATCTGTTGTCATCATACGGACCACATATTTCAGATTGCCCGCATCTTCTTTATACAGATCATTACAGTTCTGATACTGCTCATAGTTGGCTGACAACGTCTGGATCGTCATCTCCAGATTGCTCTGCAGCGCAATATATTCGATCCAGTTGTCCGCACAGGCTGTCAGCTGCTTCTCTCCGTCTACGGTGGCATAACGGTTCACCAGCATCGGGAAATATACCGTCAGCGTACCATCGTCTTCTCTGGATACCCGGATATCCTGTACACTCTCTTTCACAATGTATGTGAAAGCCAGGTCTTCCAGCCGATCGGTTCTCTGGCTCTCCGGAATTGCCTCGATTGCCTGTGCGACTGCTTCCTTCTGCTCCTCCGTCTGCTCTCCGCCTGCCACGAACACCAGCTGTCCGTCCGCATCCACGCGGAAGTTCGACTCCAGGTCTATCGGTCCGAAATAATTCACGAAGTCCGACATACTCATAATACGATCTGTATATTCCGCACCGTATTTTCCCCATTTGATCAGATCTTCCAGCTCATAAACTGCTGTTACAGGGCAATCTGCACCGCCGGTTTTCCCTGAAACAAATTCCGTGATATCAACATGCTTATGCGGATCAAAGCTTCCATTGGTCTCCATCTGTCCTTTGATCACCATAAGCTGGATAATATCCGATACCGAGCTCTGGAACAGATCATGGAAAATCACGGAATCTTCAAATTCCGTTTCCGCATCCAGAGGGGATAATTCATATACTTTTGTGCCATCCGCTGTGTCTACCGCCAGATAGGAATTGAACAAAACCGCCGCGATTGCCACCAGCAAAAGCAAAGCCGCCGTCTGCTGCACCAGTCCCAGCATCAGCCGTTTCAATGTAGGTCGTCTCATGCCTGCTCCTTGTCAATCTTATAGCCTACTCCCCATACCACTTTCAGATACCGGGGTTCCTTGGGATTGATCTCGATTTTTTCACGGATATGCCGGATGTGTACCGCCACGGTATTGTCGGCTCCGATGGCATCCTCATTCCAGATGCTTTCATAAATCTGATTGATGGAAAATACCCTGCCCTGGTTCTTCATCAAAAGTAATAAAATATTATATTCGATAGGTGTCATTTTTACCGGTTCATCGTCCACTGTCACCTGTTTGATATCATCATTGAGGATCAGTCCACCCACCTGATAGATTGCTTTGTTCTCACCGGTCAGGCTCCCCAGGGAGGTATATCTGCGCAAGTTGGATTTGACTCTCGCCACTAGTTCCAACGGATTAAAAGGCTTGCAGATATAATCATCCGCACCGATATTCAGCCCCAGGATCTTGTCCGTGTCTTCCGATTTGGCCGACAGGATAATAATGGGAATGCTGCTGTATTCCCGGATCTTCAATGTAGCCCGTATGCCATCCAGCCGGGGCATCATGATATCCATGATTAACAGATGGATATCCTCCTTGTCCAGGATCTGAATTGCCTGTTCCCCATCATACGCTTTATATATTTTATAGCCATCCTGACTCAGATAGATCTCGATGGCATCCACGATCTCTCTGTCATCATCACATACAAGAATATTTGCCATACTTTCCTCATTTCTCCGTTACTTCCCGGTTCCCCATCATTTTCGTTATTTCTATTTAAACATAATATTTTTAAATATTTTCGTGTTTTTTCTTAAATTTTCTTAATTCCCGTCAGGCACTCAGGAACCCAAGACTCCTTCAGCATTAAAAATGCTGCCAGATTTCCCCTCTGTCCGTGACTTGCCCGGTGGGAAAACAGATACTCCGGATTGTGGCAGGTACAGACGTTCGTTACCGCCATATGTTCCGGCTGGATCCCCGCCCTTAACAGAATGCTCTGATTGGCTTTCCACAGGTCAAGCTGATATTTACCCGGTGCTTTGCCCGGCTGCAGCACATCCTCCGGAAAGACTTCCCGGAACTGTTCCGCCACTTCTTCACTCACTTCATAACAATCCACACAGATGGACGGTCCGATGGCCGCCACCAGCTCCTCCGGGCGGCTGTTAAAATGTTCCTGCATATATCGTACCATACAAGCTCCCATTCCCGCTACCGTTCCTCTCCAGCCGGAATGCGCCAGTCCGATGGCCCTGTGTACCGGATCCACGAAATACAGAGGAACACAGTCTGCATAAAAAGTCACCAGTGCGATTCCGGGGATATCCGTAGCCAGACCGTCTATATCGTCATAGACCGATGGTCTGGTGATCCCATTTCCGGCATCTGCTTTCGTCACCAGATGAATATTCGTGGTATGGGTCTGTTTCGATGCCACCATATGTTCCGGGTCTGTTCCCAGTACTTCGCCAATCCGTCTGTAATTCTCTCTGACACATTCCAGGTCATCTCCTCTGGAAAAACTCAGGTTCATAGTGGAATAGATTCCGTTGCTGACACCACCGGTCCTTGTGGTAAACAGATGTTCCACCACACCGGTCTCTTCCAGCTTCGGGAATACCAGATACTCCAGTTCCCCTTTTTGTCTCTGCTGTATACTGTCTGTGTCTCTGCTGTCTGTTCTGCTCAATGGATACATGTTTCTAACTCCTTGCACTATAATGATGCGGAAAAGCATTTGGAATCCAGTGAAGTGTCTCCCCCTGGATTGCCACCACATCATAACGCACCCAGGTATCCTCCCCATAATGATGCAGATAACGGTAATAATCCGCAACTCTGCAGATGGTCCTCTGTTTCGCCGTTGTCACGGCCTCCGCCGCATTTCCCTTTTCATCACCGGAACGGTATTTCACTTCCACAAACACAAGATATTTCCCGTCTCTGCCGATAATGTCGATCTCACCGTTCCTTCCTCTGCGGAAATTCCGTTCCAGGATACGCATTCCCTGTTTCTCCAGATAGTCCGCAGCCATCTGCTCATATACATTCCCCGTCTGTCTGGTATTCAACCCTTATGTTTTCCCCCGTTTGCCACACTTTCCTTTACCATGCGGTGATCCACAGCATCCACAAATACCAGAATCTCCGCCACCACTTCATACAACTCCGGCGGGATCATCTCGCCGATGTCCAGCCGGGACAGTGTATCCGCCAGCTTGTCATCCCGATGGATCGGCACACTGCTCTCCTGGGCCTTCTCTATGATCTTCTCCGCCAGAATTCCCTTGCCGCTGGCTATGACTCTGGGTGCCTCATCCGAGGGATCGTATTCCAGTGCTACGGCCTGTTTTACTTTCTTTTTTTCGTGATCCATTCTGTTGTCCTCTATGCTCTTCTAACATATACGTTTTCTCCGTGCTACGCACTCTCGAAATCGTAACAATCATTCGTATTCCGGACTATCGTCCTGCATACTCATGTTTGTCCGCTCCTCTCATAGGAAACATCCGCTGCCTGCTAGCAGTCACGTCTGTTCTTCATTGACCTTACAAAACATATACGTTTTCTCCGTGCTGCGCACTCTCGAAATCGTAACAAACATTCGTATTCCGGACTATCGTCCTGCATACTCATGTTTGTCCGCTCCTCTCATAGGAAACATCCGCTGCCTGCTAGCAGTCACGTCTGTTTCCTATGGATGAGCTATGTTCTCACATCAAAGGCATATTGTGCTACCGGAACACTTCCTTCTGTCTTAAGAAGCGGTGCCATGGCCTGCGCCGTCTGCTGTAATTCGGTACGCAGTGTTGTCTCACATTTACAATCATAGCCTCTTTTTTGCAGCCGCTCTGTCAGCACATCCATATTAGCCTCCAGGTAATCCAGGATTGCATCATTCTGTACATAAAATTTGGTGCTGACTTTGGTATCCTTCAGAGCCACATATACATCCAGTGGCCCCAGATGTTCCATATCCAGATGCAGCAGTGCGCTGACCTGTCCGTCTTTTCTGGCAAGATTTTTCTTGTTGGTATATACGAACAGTTCTCCCGTCTTATGCTCTCCCTGCCGTAGATGCAGCGGCAGCTGGATATAGGCATAGGTCTGGTTGATCTGTTGCAGGAAATCCACGTTCTGGCTTAAATTCGTCACGTTCTGATAAGCACTTGAACCACGCTGTCCGTTTTCTTCCAAAAGATTACTCAACCCCTTCAACTGTTTTCCCAGCTTCTGGTAAAGTTCCTCCACCTTCTCCGGAGATTCCACATCCTCTGGTTTTATGCTCCAACGATCCGCCAGAAGTTTTGCCGGAAGCTCTGCCACTTTGGAATTATGGAGAATACTGCGCAGCAAGGGAATATCTTTCGTCTCCAGCCCCTGCTTTAACAGTTTCTGCAGATTCTGCAGCTGTGGTGCCTCCTGTGTTTTTTCTGCACCGGGATTTTCTTTTATCGTCTGACCGTTGTCCGGTGCCGTCTCCGTCGGTTCCTCTATGATGGTCTTCTGCCCCGGCACAGCTTCCGGTGCTGTTGCCGAAGGCTTTACTGGCATCTGTTCTGCCTCTTCCGGAGTCACTGTCACATCCACGCCAGGCTCCGGCAGGGGTCCCTCGGTCTGTTGTTGTCCTGTTACCGTCTCTCCGGCCGCATCTTCGAAAGCCAACAGTTCCAGAACCTCACTGTAGATTGTGGCGGCCTGCTCTATGTCTCCGCTCTCTACCAGCCCCTGCAGCATATTTGTCAGACTTTCTCCGGTCTCTGCGATTCCTGCTGTCAGCTGATGTGTCAGATTGCGATAGGATGCCATCTGTGTGATATTTTCCTCCGTCACCGGAAGTTCCACTTTGTGAAGATTCACGAGATCCAGAATCTCCGCATCCGGGAACGCATTACTTTCATGCCAGATCTGCTGCAACGTATTCTTATCAATAGGAAGCCCCGCATCCATCAGTTGTTTTGTCATGGCTACCGTATTCTCGTTCACCGGCAGCGATGCCATATCCAACGCTTTCAGTACGGTTCCTTCTGTTGCCATATTGGTAAAAAGAGGACTCAGATTCAGTGTCTGCCCGTTATTTTTTACCTGAAAGGTAATGTTCTGCCCCAGTTCCAGACGGATATCCGCATCCACTTTTGCATCCACCAGGACATCCTGCAGCAGACGGATCTGCGCATTATTGCCCTCCCTGGAGACCACCTCTCCTCTGAGGGTCTGCCCGGGAACCAGTGCACGGATCTGCCGGTTTACCTGTTCGGTATTCGCATTATTTGGAGTCTGTACTCTGCTGTTATCCGCTATTTTATCCTGTGAGAACCATCCTGTCAGCTTCATATTTTCTCTCCCGGCACGCTAAAATGCCTTAAAATCCGAAATTTTTGATAAAGCTGTGTCTGTGGATCGGAGTCGGTCCATACTCCTTCAGTGCCGCAATATGTGCCGCACTGCCGTACCCTTTGTTGGATGCAAAATCATACTCCGGAAACACATCGGCATACTGCTCCATCAGACGGTCCCTGGTCACCTTGGCCACAATACTGGCCGCACCGATAGAAATGCTCTTGGCATCGCCCTTGATGATCGGCACCTGTCGGATCTCCACTCCGGGAATCGTCACAGCATCGTTCAACAACAGATCCGGTGCCGGATCCAGTTTGCCGACAGCCTCCCGCATGGCCTCATAGGTTGCCTGTAAAATATTGATCTCATCGATCCGCTCCGGAGAAGCATAGCCCACTGCCCAGGCCACCGCTTCCTTCGTGATCACATCGTACAGCTCTTCTCTCTTTTTTTCGGATAACTGCTTGGAATCATTAATGTATAAAATATCACAATCCTTCGGCAGAATGACAGCACCTGCCACTACCGGTCCCGCCAGAGGACCTCTTCCCACTTCGTCAATTCCGCAGATATAGGTATATTGTGCGTATTCTTTCTCGTATTTTTTCAGATTCTCGATCCGCTGACGTTCCTTTTCCAGAGCATCTATCTTTTTCAGTGCGCCAGACACCAGCTTCTGCACACCGCTTCTGGGATAAATTCAGGCAGCTTTTCCATTGAAGCTGCCTGTAATATTTCCTTGATCTTTGCTGCACTTTCCATTTGTTTATCCCCATTTATGGTTATTGATGTTGTAATACACCGAAATCAGAAACCGGCCAGATCCGGAGCCAGGCTTTTCCGATGATATTTTCTCTTGTTATGTTACCCACCATATCCGTACGACTGTCGCTGGAATTGTTGCGGTTGTCTCCCATGACAAAATATTCATCATCCCCCAGTTCAATGGGTTCCGCCGCCCGGCCGATGGTCTCCGGTTTTATGACTTCCATGCCGTAGTTCTCTTCCAGCTTTTCCCCGTTGATGTAGATACTGCCATCATCCATGATCTGTACCGTCTCTCCCGGCAGTCCGATGATACGCTTGATATAATAGGTGTTGTCCTGGAATTGAAACGGGAAGACAATGATGTCAAAGCGTTCCGGATCATGAAAACGATAGCTTAACTTATCCACGATCAGATTATCCCCGTTGTGCAGGGTATTCTCCATGGAGGCTCCCTCCACTTCCGTACGCTGTCCTACAAAGGTGATCACCAGCCATACCGCTCCCAGTACACAGAGCAGGTAGATCGCTGTGTTTAATAATTCTCTCATGATTCTGTTCATCTGTCTATATCCTCTCCAGTGTTATTCGTCCCAGCTTGCCGCTCCGGAAATCATCGATCAGGATGCCGGCGGCTTTCCCCAGATCCAGTTGTTCTCCCTTTGCATAGCATTTGCGGCTCTCTGCCACTGCTTCCAGTATCTCTATGGGCTTGCCCGCAGGATCTGCCTCGTAGCGTTCCTGCAAAGCCTTCGGATAAAGCTCTTTGATGGCTCCGATCAGATCACAGGCCAGTTCATCTGGAATTAGGATCTCATCGTTCATGGATCCGATAAATGCCAGACGCATTCCTACCTGCTGGTCCTCGAATTTGGGCCACAGGATACCGGGGGTATCCAGAAGTTCCAGTCCTTTATTCAGACGGATCCACTGTTTTCCCTTGGTCACACCGGGTTTATTTCCCGTCTTGGCGCAGGCTTTTCCCGCGAAGGAATTGATAAAAGTGGATTTCCCCACATTTGGGATTCCCACTACCATAGCACGTACCGGTCGATTTACGATGCCTCGCTTTCTGTCACGTTCAATCTTCTCCTTGCAGACTTCCTGTACCAGCCCCTGGATCGACTTGATTCCCATACCGGTACGGGAATTGATTTCCAGTACACCCATTCCCTGATTTGAAAAATACTCGACCCATTTCTTATTCCACACCGGATCTGCCAGATCTGATTTATTCAACAAAATGATACGGGATTTACCTTTTCCCAGTTCATCGATATCCGGATTCCTGCTGCTGATGGGGATTCTGGCATCTACAAGTTCAATCACCAGATCGATCAGCTTGATATTTTCCTGCATCATACGCCTTGCTTTGGTCATATGACCGGGATACCACTGATAATTCATTTTTCTATTCTCCTACCATACTTTCTATTTGATAAAGCCGATGCCATCCGTCCCGGATTTTAAGTGGAACCAGGCTTTGCCGATCATATCGCCCTCCTCCACCGGTCCGATATTGGCGGATCTGCTGTCTTCGCTGTTATTCGGGTTGTCCCCGATGCAGAAATACTCCTTGTTCCCAAGGATAATCTCGTTTTCCGCTATACCCGCATCCAGGATCCGTTCCGTCACCCATTTGCTTTCCTGCCCGTTGACATACAGAGTTCCGTCCGCGATCCTTACCTTGTCTCCCGGCCCTGCCACAACACGCTTGACATAATAATGGGAATTTTCATTGCCATTCGGCAGAAATGCTACTACGTCTCCCGCCTTCGGAGAAGATAAAACATACAGAAAACGGTCAATAAATATCTGCTGTCCATTCTCCAGTGTCGGTTCCATGGACATGCCCACAACTCTGGTGGACTTTCCCAGAAAGATAACCACCACTGCAGCCAGAAAGACTGACAGTGCAATGCCGAAGATCCAGCTGAAAATTTCCCTGAGCAGTTCCTGACTGATCTTTTTCTTTTTTTTATAAAAACTTAGTCCCTTATTTCTCAATGTTCTGTCCTATCTCGCATAGTGTTTACAAGTCTCAGTGTACCATATCCGTATTCCTTTTTCAAATAAATATAAAAGGCAGCTGTCAGAAACAGCTGCCCCTTTCCGGTCAATGTAATTATTTAACTAATTCCTTAACCTTTGCCTTCTTACCAACACGATCTCTTAAGTAATTCAGCTTAGCACGTCTTACTTTACCTTTTCTTACAACTTCGATCTTCTCTACGTTGGGAGAATGTAAAGGCCAAGTCTTCTCTACGCCGATACCGTTGGAAGTCTTTCTAACAGTGAAAGTCTCTCTGTTGCTGCCGCCCTGTCTCTTCAGTACAACGCCTTCGAATACCTGGATTCTCTCACGGTTACCCTCTTTGATCTTGCCGTATACCTTAACGGTATCGCCGACTTCAAACTGATCAACGGTTGCTTTTAACTGTTCTGCTTCGATCTCTTTGATAATGTTACTCATAATGAGCCTCCTTCATAAAATGGATGTTCTTAATACCCTTATTGGTAACAGAGGACCATCTCGTTTTCACAACATTCAGATTTTACCATAAGGCCATATAAAAAGCAAGCTTTTTTTAATTATACAGCCACCAGATCGCGGGATCCGACAGATTCAGCCCCAACCGTTCCTGCAGTTGTATGGACGCTTCATTTCCATTCACAATATGGGCGTAGGGGATCATCCCCTGTTCTCTCTGTTTGTTGATCAGATAACCTTCCAGGGATGCTGCAAGTCCTTGTCTGCGGTATGCATCCTCCACATACAGCATTCCCATGCTGCCGTCATTGTGACATCCGATAAAACCACAGAGTTTTCCCTCGATATAGATGCCGAAGACATCTCCTGCTGTAATCCTCTCCCGGACATAAATCTCGTCTCCCAGGTGATAATGCTCCGCCACATAAGGAACCTCTTCCACTGTCAGCTGCCGGATGTCCTTGTGCCTCACCGGAAGTGGTTCCCCTCTGGTATAGCACGCCTGGGAACATAGCATACTGCCATGATACCCTAAAATTTCACTGACACGTTCATTCCACCGGTCTGTCACGGTCACGATACTATGCCCCGACACGGCTTTCGGAATGAGCGGCAGCATTTTCTCCAAATGCTCCTCATCCTCCGCATTCAGCATGGCATTGCCGATCTCCGGCAGATAGATCAGTACATTTTTCCCCTCCGCATAGAGAACTTCTCCCAATCCTCTGGACAGTGTCTCCATCATATGAATAAAAATACGTTTCTTCGCGGAAAGTTTTTTTATGACTTTCTGTTTTTCCTGATATTTCGCATAGAGATCCGGGCGGCGTTCTTCCGTCCGTCTCTCGGACTGTTCCAGCCGCCAGGCATTGATCTTTTTATGATTGCCCGACAGAAGTACCTCCGGTACTTTCTTTCCGTGCCATTCCTCCGGGCGGGAATACTGGGGATATTCCAGCAGATCGTTATGGAAGCTCTCTGTCTCGGCAGATTCGTCGTTATTGAGTACCCCGGGCACCAGTCTGGCCACCGCGTCCACCACGACCATGGCTGCCAGTTCCCCACCGGTGAGGACATAATCGCCGATAGAAATATAATCCGTCACGACCTCTTCCAGAACTCTCTCATCGATTCCCTCATAATGTCCGCAGAGCAATACCAGTTCCTCTTCCCCGGACAGTTCTCTTGCTTTTTTCTGGGTAAAAGGGGCTCCCTGTGGTGTCAGATAGACGCAGCGTACCTTTCTGTCTCCTGCCACCACCCGGTAAGCATCATATACCGGCTGTGCCTGCATCAGCATTCCGGCCCCGCCGCCATAGGTGTAATCATCCACTTTTCCGTGCTTATCCTGTGTGTAATCCCGGATATTCACCGCATCTATGGAAATCAGATCCTTCTCCGCTGCCCGGCCTAAAATACTGGTTGCCAGCCCCTGCTGCACCATTTCGGGGAACAGGGTCAGAATATGAAACTTCATCATAAGTCAAGCAGTCCTTCCAGTACATGTACCTGCATTGTGCCATTTTCCACGTCCACATTCAGGATACACTGTTTGATAGCGGGCAGAAGCAGGCTCTTACCGTCTGCCATTTCCACCTCGTAGACATCATTGGCACCGGTCTCGATCACATCTTTTACCGTGCCCAGTTCCTTACCGTCTTCATCCTGCACTTTCAGTCCGATCAGATCGGCGATGAAATACTCGTCCCTTTGCAGACGCACTGCATTTTTGCGGGTCACGTACAGGCTCTTCTGACGATATTTTTCTATATCATTAATGTTGTCCAGCCCTTTAAATTTCAAAATCACAAACTGCTTAAAGAACTTGACACCCTCAATTTCCAGATTCATTTTTTCCTTGCCGGTATCCAGAACGACTTCCTTTAATCTGCGGAATCTTCTGGGATCATCCGTGGTAGGATATACCTTTACTTCTCCTCTCACCCCGTGGGTGGAAGTGATAATGCCGACCTGCAACAGATCTTCCATATAGTTTTACTCCATTCCGGCTTTAGCCAAAAAACGGAGAAACACACGCCTGTATGTTTCTCCGCTCAACGTCAGGGATCTCTCAATTCGAAATTAAACGATCTCAACGTCCACTCTTGTGTTGTCTTTGGATGATGCTGCTTTCACAACGGAGCGGATTGCTTTTGCAATACGTCCCTGCTTACCGATCACCTTACCCATATCGGACGCAGCTACATGAAGTTCAAGGACGATATTTTTTCCTTCTGTCTTCTCAGTTACAACTACTTCATCCGGATTATCAACGAGTGCCTTTGCAACTACTTCTACTAGTTCCTTCATAATCCACCTCCGATGAATAGATATTTAGAACTTATTTCTCGATTCCTGCAACCTTGAAAAGCTTAGCAACCTGCTCGGTAGGCTGAGCACCGTTCTGTAACCACTTCTTAGCCAGCTCTTCATTGATCTTGAAAGTGGAAGGATCGGTGGAAGGATCGTAGGTACCGATCTCCTCGATGAATCTACCGTCTCTGGGGGAACGGGAATCTGCTACGATAATTCTGTAAAAAGGAGCCTTCTTCTGTCCCATTCTTCTTAATCTGATCTTTACTGCCATTTCTTTTTCCTCCATTAATTAAAAATAAAATAATTTATATGATAAGAACTGATTGTTCATATCGGACTTAAGTTAAGTAAACAGTGCTAGAAAAATCTGCCGCCAATACCGGGAAATTTTCCGCCGCCGAACATACCACCCATGCCGCCGCGACCTTTTTTGCCGCCGCCAAACTGCTTCATCATCTTCTGTGTCTGCTCGAACTGTTTGATAAAACGGTTCACCGTTGCAATATCCACACCGGCACCTTTTGCAATACGGTGTTTTCTCTGAGGGGTCAGGATCTTGGGATTCCTGCGTTCCTCTTTTGTCATGGATAATACGATGGCTTCCGTACGCTTCATCTGCGTCTCATCAATGGCACCTTCCAGATCCGATGCCTTGATCCCCATTCCGGGAAGCATCCCTAAGATGCTGGACAGACCGCCCATATTACGCATCTGCTTCATGCTCTCCAGGTAATCCTCAAAGTCGAACTTACCTTTCTTCATGCGGCCGGCCATATCACGGCTCTTCTCCTCATCGATATCGATGCTGGCCTGTGCCTTGTCAATGAGGGATAACACATCACCCATACCAAGGATACGGCTTGCCATACGATCGGGATAGAACTGCTCTAAATCGGACAATTTCTCGCCCATACTTACGAAGAGGATCGGCTTGCCGGTGACTGCTTTGATGGAAAGTGCCGCACCGCCTCTGGTATCACCGTCCATCTTGGACAGGATTACGCCGTCGACGCCTACCTTTTCATCAAATTCTTTTGCCACATTTACGGCATCCTGACCGGTCATGGCATCGACTACCAAAAGTGTCTGATGCACGGTCACGGTCTCCTTGATCTCCTGTAATTCCGCCATCATGTCTTCATCCACATGAAGTCGTCCGGCAGTATCGAGGATCACTACATTATGACCGTTTTTCTCCGCATACGCAATGGCTTCCTTCGCAATCTCGGCAGGTTTATGATCCGTTCCCATGGAGAACACATCAACTTCCTGCTTCTTACCATTGATCTGTAACTGTTCAATGGCTGCGGGACGGTAAATATCGCAGGCTACCAGCAAGGGCTTCTTGCCCTTGAGCTTCAGCTTACCGGCGATCTTGGCCGTTGCGGTGGTCTTACCTGCACCCTGAAGACCTGCCATCATGATAACGGTAATGGCTTTGCCGGGCTGCATGGCAATCTCTGTGGTCTCACTGCCCATGAGACTTACCATCTCTTCATTTACGATCTTGATCACCATCTGTCCGGGATTCAGACCGTTCATGACGTCCTGGCCAATGGCACGTTCCTCCACTGCCTTCACGAACTGCTTGACTACCTTGAAGTTAACATCTGCCTCCAGGAGCGCCATCTTGACTTCCTTCAGTGCGGACTTAACATCCTCTTCCGTCAGACGACCTTTGCTTCTTAAGTTTTTAAAAACATTTTGGAGTTTGTCTGTTAAACTTTCAAATGCCATTTGCTGCTCCTTACCATTCCTTTAAAAGGGATCTGGACAATTCCCGGATGCGTCTCATCCGTTCTTCGGGATCCGTGGTATCCTCCGCAGTCAACTGTTCGATCTCACCGATCTTCTCCTTGGCTGCCATGAAGCGTTCCACCAGATGAAGCTTGCTCTCGTAATCCTGCAGGATCCGGTCACAGCGCTTGATCAGATCATGGACGCCCTGTCTGCTGATGCCCTGTTCTCCCGCGATCTCACTGAGAGACATATCATTATATACTGCATCCTCATACACTCTCTGCTGATGCTCGGTGAGAAGTTCACCGTAGAAGTCATACAACAGATTCTGTTCCAAAATCCTGTCCATCTTATCCAGTGCCTTTCTATAGGTCATGCGATATGCACCTTGGCTATCATACTATAGAAAAGTATAGGTGTCAAGTATTTTTTCTTGTCACACATATGTTCGAGTAATTCCGTCAATCTCCGTCACTTTCATTTTCAATATATTCACGTTTGTTATACTCTCCGTGTGGTTGTGTCAGACTTCGTTATATTGAGGGTATTTGTCACAAGATTGTCACAAAGCTGTCACGAGATCCGAACCGCTTTTATAACTGCCTCCTGCTCCTTTTTCTTCTCTTCGCTAAGGTCTGCGTATACGTCAAGTGTTGTATTGATGCTTGCGTGTCCTAACATATGGCTAACTGCTTTCATATCTGCGCCGACAGAATAGGCGAGGCTTGTGTAGCTGTGGCGGCTCTGGTGTGGTTTCCACACTTCTATTTTTTCCTTTCCCATCTTCTCCGCCTCTTTATTGTAACGCTTTGTAATACGCGCTATAAGCTCCCTAAAAGGCGGCTCGCTCCATACATTCCCGTTATTATTGAGAAATACAAAGCCCTTTACCTCTCCTTTTATGTTGCCTGAATCGTCCACACGTGGGAGGGTTGGGGTCTCTCTTGTGCTCTGCATCTTCAAACGCAGGAGGGCAAGTCTTACAGTGTCATTCATTGCGATCGTGCGGATTGATGTTTTACTTTTAGGGCTTCCTACTGCCAGAGTAAAACCGTAGTCTTTTTCCCTGTATCGGTTCAATGATTTATTTATGTGGATTTCCCCGGCTTTGGTGTCCACATCCTCCCAAGTCAACGCCGCAAGCTCTCCGATTCTCATACCGGTATTAAACAGAACCAAAAACGCCGGGTAACTATATGAATATCTGTCACTATTTCGCACATACTCCAAAAAGATTTTTATATGTTCCTCCGGCACCGGCTCCCGCTTTTCGCTTTCTGTCTGTGGTAACTGTATATTTTTAACCGGATTCTTTACTATAATATCATCATCAACAGCACAATCACAAACGATATTTAAACAGCTTTTGAGATTTGCAAGCGTAGAGTGCTTTTTTCCGTCTCTTACCATATCATTTATAATTTTCTGTATGTCTGCTTTTGATACCTTTGTTATTGGTTTCTTGCCGATGGTCTCCCGTATATAGGTATTATAATAACTCTTGTAATTGGTGCATGTGGTGGCTTTTCTTCCACTTTTAGCGTATAACTCTAGCCAGTTATCAAAATATTCGTTTAAAGTCGTTTTTGCGCTTTTACTGCTGATCCTGCGCCCTCTGTCTATCTGGTGTAGTAGTTCATTTTCTTTTTTTCTAAGCTCTATTAGATCATCATCTGTGATAGTTACCCTTTCGCCGTCTACCATCTTGCGAAACATATACCGGCGCCCCTTAGGGTCCCAATATTCCCCGGTCTTTAGTATGCGCCCTTTGTGGTCTTTTCTCTTCTCGCTCATACCCTCGCCCCCTCTCTGTCTAATATTTCGCCGCTGAGTGCGTCTATAACGTCCCCTGCGGCGTTTATTGTAATTATCATACATCCGCCCACACTATCCGTTATTTTCACGCTATCGGCTTTCTGTGGCTTTATTTCAACGTCTGTAAAGTGTTCATCTATCCATCGCATAATTTTATATTGTGCTATGGTCTGCGCTCCTTTTACCATGTACAAAACCGCCTTTCTACAGAAAAAGGGCAACACGCCAAAAGACGCGCCGCCCCTTTCTTCAACTATGAGGCTTTTTGTCTGCCTCTGCTTTCTCATACCCTTGTTTATAAGCCTCTGCCACAATCGCCGTCATGGTTGCATAACTTACAGCCTGATCTTTAATATATCCGCTGTTTCTTGCAATCCTGTAGGCCTCATGCATCCCTATTAGTTGGCTCATTGGTAGCCTTTGCCTCCTTAGGAAATTCATAATTGAAAAATTGCCGCTGTGGCTCTCGCTTTATAAAAAAGTCTCTGATTCTCTTTTTTCTTGGTGTAATTGTTAAAACTATCATAGTGTTACCCTCCGGTATCTATGTTTTTTTGTGTCCAGTCGAGCATTCATCGAATCTTTCCGGTGTGTGTTCATGGGGGTAATATTCTAGTATTTTCTGCGGCGTTCCATAACTTTTCCCAATATGCAAACTCTTCCCATTTCTTCCGTTGCAATAAATTCATCCGCAAAAGCGTTATTGGATGGGATCAACCACACGCCACCATCAATATGTTTTAATCTGCGGACGGCTCTATTTCCATCAAGCAGTAACAAAGCAATATCGCCATCTTTCACGCTTTCGCTATCTGCGTCAATTATTAGAATGTCCCCCGGTTCTATCTCCGGTTGCATTCCATTACACATTTGCAATTCTGCAATAATCTTTGACACGTTGCTTTCCTCCTTTTCTTTTCCTTGACAAGGAAGCACACGCACAATAAAATAAAATAGTGGTGGTTTCATCATCGAGAATTATTTTGTTAAGGTTTCCCGGTGCTTTGGTCGGTGCGTGGGGAACCTTATTTTTTTACTTAAATAGTTCTTTTAAGTACTCTTTGTACTCTTTCACTAATTCATCTCTTTGAATTTTAGTAAATACATTTACAAAACCCGGGTATTTTTCCCCGTGACTTTTTTCGTACTCTTTTTTGTAGTCCTTACAAAATTCTACGATAAATTTGTGATAATCTTTTGCGGCCGAATTTTTTAGCAAGTTAATGTCAGCCTTCTTAGAATTAGCGATATTGCTTATGCTTTTATACTCTGCCAATAACTCCGCTTCTGTCTGTTCGATATACTCCGCCGCCGCATTATCAAATGCGCTTGCAAGTGTCGAATCCTGAATATACATTGTTTTCTATCTCCTTTCTCAAAACTAGGTTATATAACCTTGCATGTATATATTACCATGTTTTGTGTATGATTGCAATATGCAAAGTTATATAACTTGAAATATTTTTAATATGATTGTATAATAATTGCATCGTGCAGAATGGAGGTATAAAATGGCTATCGGAAAAGATAAAACACAGGTGCTTTTAACCTTAACCAAAGAAGATAAAGCAGAATTGCAGCGGATTGCCGACAATGAAAACCGCTCATTTACCAATCTGATAAATACAATTATTAAAAACTATCTTAAATCACAGAGAGAGAGTTAACACCCGGCAAAATAATAACCGGGTGTTTTTCTTTGCCATTTCTGCGCTCTGTATTGCCGTTTTAAGGCTCTCAACGTGCTTTTGTGTATAAACTGCCATTAAAAGCATTAAAAAGGCAATACAAGCCTCTCACACGTCCACGCGCATATATTAGTATCTGCTTCCAACAGCATTAAAGGCTGTTCTTCCTGCTGAACCGTATTTAATTTGTGCATTGTCCTGTGCTTCCGCCCACATTATTTTTATTTCTTCGTCAATAGTTGTTTTCCACACGGTACGCATTAAGCAATTTTTGACAGCTCCGCCCTGTCTCGCCGCTGCTTTTACTTTCTTTCTACTTTCTGCGTCGTTCACATCTAACACAATGCCGGACGATCTAAGCGTTCTACGTTCAAAGGAACGTAATACCGGGGCTGAAAAATCATCATCGGTCAAATAATCCGGGTTAATCTCTAACCGTTCGTGAAGCCTCTGGAAGTGGTCCCCAGATATAAGCGTCTCGCCGTTTACGTCACTCCTTGCGATATCCATAGGGGCGGCCTGATCGTCCTTGTATATCTGTATAAAACCAAGTAAATAGCCCTCTTCGTCATCGAACAAAGTCAAATAATAGTTCGGGTCTGGCATCTTAAACCGCTCTTTGAGAATTGCGGCGGCGTTGGTGTTGTCTCTGGTCAATCGTGACAATAATTTCATCGCCCAGTAATGACCGGCGCACTTTTCAAGCAATACACCTATTTCAAACTCGGTAAAATCTCCGCCGGTTGCCTCTGCTGCGTTCTTGATTTCCTCGAAAGTGGTATCATGTGCGCCCTCTGACACTGAATTTTCAACCGTGGCACGTGCATTCGTAAAAGCGGACATGATCGAATCCCGCGCCGTATCTCTAACCATCTGCATAGCTGCCGCCGTTGCCGCTCTGACTTTGTTTTCCTGCTCGTTCTTGTGTTCTTCCGTGTAAATTGTCTGCGATCTTATTTCGGCGATCTGCTCCGCCTGTGCCTTTGCTGCCTGGTTGATTGCAATAATAAAATCTTTCGTTGTTTTCTCTAATGCTCTGCTTAACATATTTTTTACCTCTCTTTTTTAAATGTTAATACCTGCGCCGGGGCTGGTTCTTTTCACATCCCCTAAAATATCCTCGTCGTCTGATTCTGTGTCACTTTCCACAAAATCCGGTAAAGATTTTATAATTTTTTCTTTATCAGGTAAGTCGTCCGTGCCCTTGCTACCCGGTATAATTTCCATAACTTCCCTATATCCGTAGTTGTTTTTCTGGTTCCATATGATGTACGGATATGGTGCAGCACCTGCGAAGCCTATCTCTGTTATAATTGCATTTATTGCCGCCTTTGCACGTGCGACAATTCTCCCCGCTTCGCTGTGTTCGTCCTGTTCCCATTGCCATAGAGTAGTACGAGACACACCAACGAATACGCTTAATAATTCCACCGTTGGGCGGCGGTCGTTCTCTTCGCAGTATTTAAACATCAACCCGATACGCTCTTTTATTCCCTCCGGGTCGCACTTCTTGCATGGTGGCAGCTCCATAAGCTCATCGAACCGTTTTATATATTCCCCTATCTTGGGAATCTGTGACAGTTTCGCCGCCGGGTAGTTGCTGCTTGGGTTTCCTTTCGCCATCCTTTTCGCCTCCTCTCTGCCGTAGTGTTATTTTATCCGGGAACCTTAGCACCTCCGCCGTGGTTCCCAGTTAAAACCGTTATTCCTTGTTTTCTTTTTTCAAAGCCTGCAGTTGTCCGTATTCATTTCTAAACAAAATAGAATTGTATGGGTTATCCTTGTTTTTCCATCTTCCGACGAGTATTTTTCCATCATCAAAATACTTTACAGATATAAACGAAACAAGATCGCACTCTAAAAATATAAACTCTGTACAATCATCCTCAGCAATTACAGAGATAACACGGCTAAGAAAAACAAGGTCGTCTATTTCTTCTCTGCTTGCTGCTTTTCTGTATTTAATCTTCTGATCGGGGCCGGTCCATCCGGCTTTCCATTTTTGCATATTATTCACTTTGTGCCCTCCTCTCGTTAAATGCTATAAATCTGTGACCAACAGACGCTCTTTGTATTTGTCGTGATGCAATAATCAATCAATTTAACAACTTGGTTTGTACTTCGTTCATTAACACGCCCTGCATAATCCTTTGAATGACTTTCTATAGCCTGTCCAACTTTATCAACAGCGTAATAGTTTTTAAATGCGTCCCCTCTGGTGTACTTGTACGTTACCCATCTGTTAAAAGCTTTTTTCAGTTCTTCCGGAAATCCTCGCTTTTCTGAAACATCATTAGCCGCAGACAATGCCTCTGTTTCTGTAAGTGTTGGAACGTCAGACTTCTTTATGTCTGACGATCCCACTAATTTATTAGTGGGATAATATATACTGTTTCTTTCATTCTTACATTCTTGTTTAAAAACATTCTTGTTTGTCGTCACTTTTTGGCTTTTGGTCTGTCGGTTGTCTGTCTGTTGTCTGTCATTTTTTCCGTCATTTTGTCCGTCGCTTTTTTGGTACAATCCCCAATTAAGTATTGAAATAAGGGAGTTTTTATTGCTTGTTTGTCTGTCAATCTGTCCGTCATTCTGAAAGTCGTTTAGAACCCTCCTGACCTTGCTTTCGTTCAACTTTAGTTTGTCAGATATGGAGATACAACCCGTTATGAGCTGTCCCGGTTGTAATACAATCCTTTTCCCCTTAAATATTGCCTGTTTCTCTGCGTGCGTAGCATTCAATAACAAGTATGCCCATACTGCGAAATGAGCGGAGTCTTTCATAACAATCGGATTGTAAAGCGTCTTTCTGTGTAACTTTATCCACCCTTCCAAGCGTCCTCCTTTCTAGTAATGAACTCTAACCGTTACATTTTACAATGTGTAACACTGAGTAATGCAACCGTTACAATTCATTAACATTCTCAATATATTCCTCAATTTTTTTCCGCTTGTATAAGCACCTCCGCCCTACTCTGATCTCTGCATCTGCCTGTCTGGCAATTTTTAACGCCGTACCTCTTCCGCATTGCAAAGCATCCTGCAAGCCTTGAACATCGAGTAGTATTGCTTCTCCTGCATTAGTTCGGTTAAATTGTGTTACGTTTGCCATATATTTTCCTCCTTTTCTTTTGGCTTTTGATGAGGTGTACACACTGTATTAAAAAATTCTTTCTGTGTGCTTTCCTCCGTATGATGTATATATGCATCAGTTGACTACACACGGAGAATAACACGACCAAAACGAAAAAGATATTGACTTAATAAACAAGGCTTTTTCCCATAAAATCAACATTGTTTAGTCCGTTAAACATTGCGGTTCGTTCTTTGTATAGCGGACTAAACAATACTTTTTTCTGTAATCGGTGTAAACACTTGGAAACGCAGTTCGTTTATATTTTGTTGTGCAATATCACTATTGCAACAATAAAATTTTATATTGGTTGGAAAGAAAAACCGTTTCGGCTCTTCTGTTCTCGTACTGCGTCCGTTATCGTCCGGCCTCCGATTTCAACAATCGTCTGCTCGTTTTTGTCTGCCTGCCGCCTTGCCTGTGTTTCTACGTTCTGAATTGCCGGAACTATAACAGTTTCTGCTATTTCCTTAAATGCTGCCGTCAGTGGATTATCTGCCACGATTGCAGCTTGTACGGCTCCGCTTATGCTGTCATGTGTGTATCTCTGCACGCTTATATCACGGTTGAAATCTTCTCCATAATTTACCAGGTAATCTTTTAATGCCGCATCATTGATTGATAACCTCGGATTTATAGAAACATTGTCAAAAGGTGCAAGCCATCCAGAAACAGCCTTTTTCGTGCTTTCTCCGGCGGTATCAATGCCCTTGTTAAATCCCTGAACCGTATATAATCCGAATTGCTCAAACACTTTAGAGGGGCTGTTTATATCAAGTTTTTCTTTGAACCAGTCGGAGACCTTACCCGCCCATGATTTCACAGCATTTTCACAATCTTTATAAAAACTGTTTATGCCGTCACGAAATCCATGAATGACATTTTTCGCAAATCCCTGGAAAGCCGACACGCTCGCCGTATCTGAAAACCATGTTTTTACATTAGAGGCCCATGTTGTAATACTGCTTTTACAATCGCTATAGGATGTAGAAATTTTTCCTTTAAATCCGCTTATGATATTACTTGCAAAGGTTGAAAACTTCGTGCTATTGATAGAACCGTGTGAGCTGCTTGTAAAATAGTCCCTCACATCTGCCGCCCACGCCGAAATATTACCCCTAACGGTTGTATAGGTGCTTCCGATTTTCTCCCGGAACCCAGAAATAACCTTGTCTGCATAATTACTAAATGTGGTTAAATTTATGGCACCTTTTCCGGTTCCCGTGAAATAATCCTTTACATCTGCCGCCCACGCCGAAATATTACCCCTAACGGTTGTATAGGTGCTTCCGATTTTCTCCCGGAACCCAGAAATAACCTTGTCTGCATAACTCGCCCAGGTGGTAGAGTTTACAGCACCGTGAGAACTGCCGGAAAAATAATCTTTTACATCAGAAGCCCACGCCGAAATTTTATCCCTTGTGGAAGTGTAAGCATTGCCGATTTTATCTCTAAAACCGCCTATGATATTTTGCCCGTATGTTTCCCATGTAGATTTACATATTTTCCCGAATGATGTACCGGAAAACCAGTCTTTGATTTTACCGGCCCACTCTAAAACTTTGGCTTGACAATCTGAGAATTTGCCGGAAATACCAGATATTAACCCCTCGACAATATAGCCTCCCATTGTCTGCATTTCCTTTGATGGGCTGTGTATTCCGAATGCGTCCTTGAATCCATCAATAAAAGGCTGAAACAGATTGTTTTTTATCCATGTACCGCAATTTTTCAGTGCGTTTGTTATCCCATTCCATAAACCGGCGATAATGTCCCCGCCTGCGTCCTCAATGTAAGTATTAAAATAATCAGACAAATTACCCCAGGATTTTTTTAACATATCCCAGATACTGCCGACAAAATCAATAGCCCCCTTTACAGCAGATCCGAGAAGTTTTCCCAAGCTCTTAGAGACACCGGACCAATCAAAACCTGTAAAAAAATCCTTGATAGCGTCAACGATATACTGAGGTACTGCCGCCCAATCTGTGCCGGAAACAACCCCATATAAAGAATCACACAAGGCTTTTATTGCGTTTGATAAGGCTGAACCAATCGAACCCCAGGAAAGATTTTTAAAAAATCCACCGATTGCCGAAACAATCCCTTTTCCCAATGCAGCGAAATCAGTTTTCTTTACAAATCCATTAAATGTATCAAATAACCCTGTTACAGCCTTTCCAATAGCTGCGCCGCCTTTGCTCCACTTAATGCCTTTTATTGCCGTTGTTATGGCGGTTCCAATACTCTCCCCTAAATTTGTAAAGTCAAAAGTTGACACAAAATCATAAAGCAGATCAATAATAGAATTGAACCCATTACACACCAAAGAGCCAACCGCCGGCCAGTCTATCACATTTACGGCGGAATTTAAGCCGGTTGCAAGTGATCGCCCTATCATTCCCCAGTCTATTGTTGTTAAAAGAGTATTTGCAAAAGTCAGGGCTGTATTGATACCCTCGCCAACAGTAGAACCTACCAGAGACCAATCTAACGCCCTTACAAAGCCATTTATAAATGTTCCTATACTCTGCGCTATCTTCTTTGATGTTTCTTTGATTTTCGCCCAGTCTATGCCCTCTAATGCTGCGTTGATCTTTTCCGCCACCATCGCGCCAATTTCTGAAAAATCCGCCTTTTCCCATGCGTCCTTTATCATCTGTGCGAGATTTGCGAACTTGTCCCCGACTTTCTCAGTCTCGAAAGAGTCCGCCGGATTAGTTGCACCAGATCCGCCGCTGTTATCGCCGTTGTTGTCCTGTAATATATTTAACTCATCAATCCCGGCTGTAGCCGTTGCAAGTTTCTTTGTACTCGCTGTTGCTTTGTCGAGACTTTCCGCATAATTTCCTACAACCTTTTTTGCATGAGTAAATGTTGGCTTTCCTGTTAATGCAGCAAAAAATTGACCGATGGCGTTCGTTGCCTCTATTAGCTTTGATATAAAAGCGTTAACAATAGGGGTAACAGCATTTATAAGCGGTTCAAATGCTGCAATTATGCTATTTCCAAGCTGTTTCAACCCAGACTGCATAGACGAAATATTTTTATTGAACTCTGTACCCTTTGCCGCCGAATACTGCGCCAGTGTATCAAAGCCCTGCTTCATGGTGTTTAATAATGCCGTGATTGCCCGGCGTAATACCATAAATGCAAATAAGCGTGTGACGCTCCTTATTTTCTTACCAAGTCCGCTAAATGCTGTGCTAAGTTTAGGAATCTGAGCTTTTAACCCTCTCAATGCTCCGGCGGCTTTCTTGCACGCTGCAACAATCCCGGAACCAATAGAACCCAATTTTGCAAAAGCTCCCTTTACTACTCCACTAATTCCAGAAAGCACCGTTTTTAGGCGGCTTGTCTGCTCTGTTGCACCGGTCAAAGAGTTTTTATAATTTCGCATCTGCTCCGATGCTTCCGCCAATTCCTGAGCCGCCCTCTCGTATGCCGTAGAATCAAAAGCCTTTGCGCCGCTCTCCATCTGCTTCATGGTGTGCTTTGCCTGATTCATGCCATCTATGAGGTCCTGCATATCTGCGTTGAACTTCTCCGCACCAGAACCAAGCGCAATTTTTTCACGGATGCCAGAAAATGCCGTCTTTAACTGTTCGGCTATGCTTTTTAGTGCCTGCATCTTTCCGCCCATTTTCTGGACATTCTGCGCCGCCTCTGTCTCGGTCTGTGCTACCTCTGCAAATGACTGTTTTATATTATTCGCCGCATATGTCGCCACGCTTTCGACTTTTTCCACATCCTCAGCAGATCCGATCCTGGATTTTATAACGCTTTCGTCTGTTGTGCCGTAGTTCTGCAGATTCTCCGCCCAGTTTGGTTTCTCCCAGAAATTAAGCGGCTTTTGTGCATTTACTTTATCCATAGCCGCGTATAACTGTTCTAACGTGCTTTTTGCTTCTGAAATGTCATAAACTAAATTCCTGTATTGTTTAGAGTTTTCATTTATTCCAGATACGGTTTTTAATTTATTTTCTTTTTTTGTCAGTGCATCAAGCCGGGTCTCCACCTGTGCAATCTGTTTTCTTAATTCTTCGGGATTTCCTGATACTTTGATATTAGAAAACACCGTTTGCAGTTTCTTCTGGAAGTCTTCAAAACTTTCCATTTCCTGCCGTAATTTCTTTGTATTTATGCCATTCAAAGCCGTTTTCATAGCTTTCAGGCTCTCTATAGTCTTATCTATCCCTTTATCTGCCTTTTGCGTTGTTGCTTCGATTTCAAGGGTGATACTATCTACTTTATCCGCCACGTTTAACACCGCCTTTCGTTTTCCGGCACTAAAAAAAAGCCGGGATTTTCTCTCGGCTCTACGCGGCTCTGCATTCGTCAATTATTTCTTAGATCCTACGATAACAGCAACACATAAAAACGCCGTTACACATACGATTGTTGTACAAATAATAGCAATCATTTTTCTTTTCTCCTTTCCTCGTAGCCTATTTTGTAGGCTTTTCTTATAGAATCAACAAGCCAGTTTTGAAACTCTCCCGGCGTGTTGTATCCGTCTATCACGATCTTTTCAAGATCCGCCAATCTGTTAGTGTTCTCTTTAGCATCAATTACACCTGTGTTATAGGCTACCGTTACCATATCTGCAACCGCCCCGGCGTTCTCCATCTTTTCCGCTGTCGGCAATGTATTACCGTACATTTTGCCATATATGGCGAGTTTGTGCTTTACTTTCCGCATCTTCACACCTCCACAAGTTCGCTAGGGCTACAATCTAAGCACATAGCAATCTTATTGATTGTTTTTATTGTCGGTTCTCTCTGACCTCTTAAAATTGCCGTTATTGTGGAATTACGCGCACCACATCCCCTTGCAAGCTGCGCTTGTGTCAAATTCTTTTCACACATCAGATCAATAATTTTTGCTTTGTTTGCTTTCATCCTGGCACCTCCATAAACAGAAAAAAGCCGGATGATATACACCCGGCTCATGGCTCTTTGCTTTATATGACTATATTTTATATAATTTACACATCGTTATCAACAATTTATCGTCAACACCGATATTTTACCTTGAAAAAAATACACCACCGTGTTATATTAAACATAGAAAAAGGGAAAGCCAGAGAAGCGGCTCACCCTCAACAATTAAGAATCTGTTTTACAACAGCCGTCATTATTGCGAGTAATGGCGGCTATTTTCGTTTTCCCTTGAAAATCGTGTAACACAATCCAACAAGGGCGCAAATGAATATTCCAATCTGAATTAAATCAGCGTATGTAACATACATCGGCAACGCCCTCCTTTCTTTCGTCTGGAGGGTTAGCCCCTCCGAAAAAGAGGGTAAGCCGCCCGGCTCTCTGGTTTTCCCATGTGTCTATATTATCATCTATTAGTATCTCTTTCAATCAAATTCTGACCGGATCGCCTTTTTTATTTTTGGAAAATTTACGAGGGTGAGTTGGCGGCGGCTTGCCCGGAAATACCCCCCCCGCCCAGGGTCTCCGCTCCGTTCTCCCGGTTCTTTCTGTGTAGCTGCTATCTACAGCCAGGACGCACACCAGAATCACACAAAATCATGCTTTATTTTATATTTTGTCACAAGATTGTCACAAAAAGCATATAAAAAAGCCTTGGAGTGCTGATTTTACTAGCATTCCAAGGCTTTACATATCAAGTATTTTTTCTTTACACCTTTTTATGTAAATTGAGAGTTAGTAAAGAAATGCTATCAAATCCCCGTAGCCCTTGGCAGGGTATAAGAAACGCGGCACGCTCGCGCTCTGTCGCAGAGCGTAGCGGTACATAAGCGGTCATAATACGACCGCTAAGTACCGACGTCTGCTTACGGCACTGCTTATTCTTATACCCAGCCGGGGCTACTGTTTTTTTAAAACTTTCCAAAATGCAGAACGCCCATGGCGGACGGAATGTCCTTCCGAGGATGTTTGTCGGGAGGTGGTGATATTTTCTCGAAAAGTGTAGAAAAACAGGGTGGAGCGAACAGGACGTTCGCGACAGGCGGACGTTGCCATGGATGGCAACTGGAGCCGTGCCCGTGCGGTTTAGAACCGCTACTCACTTTTCGTCAGAAAATTCCCACCGGGAGACCTTACATCGAGGAAGGACATTCCGTCCGCCATGGGCGTTCGTGGATTTGTTTCACTAACTTTCAATTCTACAAACTTTAGTAGACCCGGATTATGCCTGAGATTTCTCTCACAACAGACATGCCTTCCATGATGCGGATGGCGTCGTTGAAATGTCTCTCGGTCACAAGATCGGTGATGACCACGATCTCGGCAATACCGTCGTGGCTGCGTTTCTGTACCATCTGGGCGATGCTGACATCGTTGTTACCAAGAACTCCGGCGATATTGGCCAATGCTCCGGCACGGTTCTCTACCTGCAGGCGCAGGAAGAAACGGCTCTTCGTCTCCTCCACATCCAGTACGAGAAGTTTCTTGTGGCTGTCACTGCCAATCTTGCCGCAACTTCCATGGATAATATTACGCATCACATCGATGACATCTCCCAATACCGCACTGGCAGTGGGCATCTGTCCGGCGCCCCGTCCCATGAACATGGCATCATCACAAGCCTGACCATGAACAAATACGGCATTGAAGGAATCTCTGACCGTGGCAAGAGGATGGCTGTCCGGGATCAATGTGGGATGTACTTTTACTTCAATTCCTTTACCTGTAAGCTTTGTAATACCCAACAGTTTAATCACATAGCCGAATTCTTTCGCATACCGGATATCCTCTGCTGTAATCTTCGTGATGCCTTCCGTATAAACCTGAGGGAACGTCACGCGGGAGCTGAAAGCGATGGATGCCATAATGGCGATCTTGCGTCCCGCATCATAGCCTTCCACGTCTGCTGTGGGATCTGCTTCCGCATAGCCCAGTCTCGTAGCCATATCCAGAGCTTCTTGATACCCCATACCTTCCTCGGACATTTTGGTCAAAATATAGTTTGTCGTACCGTTGACGATTCCCATGATCTCCGTCAATTGGCTTCCCGCCAGGCTCTGCCGCAAAGGGCGGATGATGGGAATGGCGCCTGCTACTGCCGCCTCGAATTGTAAGTCGCATTTATTCTCCGTGGCGATCTCAAACAACGGATCCCCATATTCCGCCAGCAGATCCTTGTTGGCGGTGACCACCTGTTTGCCGGCCTTCATTGCTTCTTCCACATAGGTTCTGGCCGGTTCGATGCCGCCCATGACTTCGATGACGATCTGAATCTCAGGATCTTCTAAAATCTCCTGCCAGCTATCTGTGAATAGTTCCTGTGGGATTCCCTCTCTTACCTTTCCCGGATTCCGCACCAGGATCTTTTTGATCTCTAGCTGTGCTCCTGTTTTCAGGCAGATATCTTCTTCCTGCATTCCTGCCAGCTTATACACACCGCTGCCCACGGTTCCTGCTCCCAATAATGCTGCATATATCTTACGGTTCTCGCCCATGATTTCTCCTCTCGTTCTGTAAATACTATCTGGGAAATACAACTATGTATCATTATAACAGACCTGTCTGCCAACACAAGATTTTGCTTACATTGTTTTCAATTTATTTGTTAAATAGTGTATCTTCTGGTAAACATCCTGTCGGATCTGTTCTTTTTCTTCTTCCTCTGTTATTCCCATGAATGTCACTACATCTGTTGGTCCGGCATGCTGTGGCGAAGCAAATTTTTCATCCAGCTTCTGACACATTTCTCTGATCAACTCTCTGTCTGTATAAGGCATAAATTCCTTAACAAGTGTTCTTACGCCTCCCTCATATTTGTCAACCATGTAATATATATCATACGCATCCTTCGGTTTTCCCCTCCCCAGTGCTGCTGTCTTCATGACCAGATAAGGCACCACAGAAATCACTTTCACATGTCCACTGTCCTTTGCTCCATCCTCCCGCATATATTCTATTTTCACATCCGTTGGCGGAAAATCAAATGCAAAATTTCCTCCCGTAGCCGGTAAGGTTTTAATACCATCCACATGTTTGCTTACATTTCCGCCATCGCCGCCATATTTTCCGGACAGGAAATCCACGTCTACGTCATAGGAAACTCCATCTAAAACTATTGTTTTTATAAATGTAAAATATTTTTCTTCATGTCTTCTATACCCATTTTGTGTCAGTATCCGTTTAATCGTCCGATAGCTTTCTGCCTTTTTGATCTCCAGTTGATTCAGCAGAACATCTACATCAATAGAACCTATATGGTCACCGGTCGGGTATAAAAGTGTCGGAACCCATCCTCCTATGATTCTGATATTATCTGAAAACTCATTCAAAAGATTTACGATCTCTCCGAGTACCATGTATGCGGCTGTCTTTTGTCCCTCTGAATAGTCAGTTGCCTTTTTCAGTTCTTCTTTCATCCTCTGTCCTCTCCGGGTATTCTCTGCGCAGGATTGCCTCCGCAGCCTCTTCCCCTCTTCCGGCATCCCCCAGCAGATCAATTACCGTTTGTGCCGGAGAAGTTACTAATGTATCATGAACAGGTTTTGCGTACATACAGGGGGTTTCGTCATGCGGTATCGTTATCACAACATTTCCTCCGGTGTTGACCGGCTGCAATTCCAGATCTTTTACAAATTCCTGAACAAATTGAGGTTCTACATATATTTCGGCTTTTTGATAACGTACTGTCGGCGCATATCGTGCCGCAGCCGAAAAGCCACCTAATATAGCTCCATTATCATGTGTTTTACTCCATTCAGCGGCTGATTGTTCTATCTCCGGAACCGTATCCAAAGAATAAAACTGTAATTTTCTCGCTTCTTTTTGATGATAATCCTTTGCCCATGTATAAAACAGTTCCCTAATGTTCTGCAAACGGAATTCCGTAGTACTCTTATCTATCCAGTCTCTGGCAAGCAAAAAACTTTTCACATTAGATACTGTTCCCAATGCCGTATTGCTCTCCTGAGCCAGCGTTTTCACCTGCCATTTTCGCTCCGGTTCATTCAGCATGGTACGAATAATTGCTGATGCAGCACTTGACGATTTGGATAAGTAATTTTTCTTTTCCCTGTGGGTTATGAACTTGTTATCCTGTCCACTGACATAGAGCAGAAATCTTTTCGTTAAGATATAACAATTTCCGGACAGATCCATATAACTGCATTTTTCCTCTTTCATTGCTCTGGCTGACTGCTCCGAAATATATGGTGCCATAAAAATATAATGCGTTTTATCATCCTGCCGCATCACGATTTCCATAAAATGATTAACGAATCTCTTTTCTCCGTTAGACCTGACTTCAATCACAAATAAAAGAGGCTCATCGCTGTCCTCCAAATACACCTTTGCCTTGAAATCCCCCAACGGTGCATTCTTCTTTTCCAAAAACACCTCGATATCCGAAACAAACGGAATTTCTTTCAGCCGGTTGCAAAATTGTTCTCTGGCCAGTTGCTCATATTGTATTTGTGACAAATTTTGTTTCATCAATTCACCCCTTTTCACCGTTTCGATGAAATAATTATATTTTATGAATCTTACATTGTCAACGGTTTCATCACATATAGAAACACCGCCTTTTTACAAGACGGTGTTTACGTTCTCTACTTTCTTTTCCTATCCCAGAGCCTTTTCCAGTTCGGCAATGACAATCTTCAATGCTTTGATCCGGGCATATTTTTTGTCTACGGATTCCAGAATATGCCAGGGTGCATACTCCGTGCTGGTCTTCTGGAGCATTTCGTTTACGGCATCTTCATACTGATCCCATTTATCCCGGTTGCGCCAGTCTTCGTCCGTGATCTTCCACTGCTTCTCCGGGGTGTTCTGCCGTTCCGTAAAGCGTTCCAGCTGGGTGTCCTTGTCGATCTGCACCCAGAATTTGATGATCACCGCACCCCACTGGGACAATTCCTTCTCGAACTCATTGATCTCATTGTAAGCCCGCTGCCAGTCGTTGGTACTACAGAAGCCTTCCAGCCGTTCTACCATGACGCGTCCGTACCAGGTACGATCAAAAATGGCAATATGTCCGGTCTTAGGAAGTCTCGTCCAGAATCGCCAAAGATAATGTCTCGCTTTCTCGTGTGGTTCCGGGCTGGCGATGGGGTGTACCTCGTAGCCTCTGGGATCCAGTGCTCCCGCGATCCGCTTGATATTGCCGCCCTTGCCTGCGGCATCCCAGCCTTCGTAGGCGATGACTACCGGAATCTTTTTCCGATAAAGGCGGTAATGCAGGGCATTCAGCTTCTTCTGCAGATGACGCAGTTCTTTCTTGTATTCTTCCTCGGAGATTTCCTTGTCCAGTTCCACCTCGGACAGCCTCGGCATCTTCACCAGTGGGAATACATTCTGCAAAATAGGCACAGCAAGGCTCTCATTCTGCATGGCCACATGGATACCGCTGCATAATGTCTCCAGCACTTGTAATTCCGCCCACTTTTTGTCCCCGGAGTCGATAATGTACCACGGAGCTACGGAAGCGTTAGTATCTGTGAGATATTTGTCGAAGACTTCCTCACATTTGTCATAATGCTTGTTCTGCCACCAGTCGTTCTCGCCCACACGCCATGCAGTGTCCTTGTTGCCTTCCAGTTCTTCCAGCCGCTTCTTCTGTTCCTTTTTTCCAATCTGGAAAAAGAGCTTCAACACCAGATAACCGTTGTCCGTCAACTGTCGTTCAAAACGTTTAATGCTCTCGATACGCTCCGCGTACTGCTTATCCGACAATTCACCCCGAAGTCTTCCCTTCGTCACCTCATCCATCCAGCCGGAATCCAGAAATTCGAACTTCCCGGCTTCCGGAATTTTTACAAAATAACGATACAGGAAAGGTTTCCGCTTCTCTTCCTCTGTCGGTGCAGACATGGAAGCCACCTTGAAAAATCGCGGATCGATATTTTTAATAATTCCGCCGATGGTACTGCCCTTGCCGGCCGCACCCCAGCCCTCGATCAGCACCAGCACCGGGAGCTTATGCTCCTTGATCTGCATCTGGAGTCTACCAAGCTCCTCCTGCGCCGCATTCAGTCGTTTTTCCAGTTCCTCTTTTTCCGGCTTCACCGCCGGAATCCACTGTTTCAGCATACTGTAACCACCCTTTCCCGAAATCCTCGTTTACTAACTTACATAAGTTTAGTGTATACCATTTTTAAAAAATATAAAAGCAATTGGGAAATATATTTACAAATATTATTTTTCCATCCGTTCTCTGATATTATTGTAGATTTCCCATGTCTGCGCATCATCTGCACCGTTTAGAATAACGGTGCTCCCCTCTACTTCCATGACTACATAAGTGTCACAGTCGTTATGAGTATAGCGGATGTAATCTGCGTGGATTTCATCGCGAAAATGTCCCATGGAGTATTTCAAGTTGCCAAAACCGTTCGTCCGGATTGTATTCGTATCCCGGAACATATTCTCTTCGTAAGCAATGCTTTCGATAGCGTCATATTTCACTGTGTAATCCTGCCAGCCCTCCGCCTGAACAGTAAATTCATTTTCTCCGTAACAGATCTCGATTTTTCCCGTATATAACGTCCATACCGTAAATAGCACACACGCGAGCATTATAAACACATAGACCGCAACCACTTTATGGTTGTAGTGTACTGCCAGCCCTTTTCCGGTGCGCAACTTCTTTCTATAATAGAGATAAGAATACAGGATGCTGCCAAAAGCTGCTGCCGTGATAGCGACAATAAACAGAAATAATGCAGCCATGCTGTCACTGAACAGTCCACAGATCATGCTCAATAGTCCTGCTGCCACCCATATTTTCCCACTGAAGCGGTGCGTGGCATTCCAGTTCTCCTCATCCTGCAATGTCCATACGACGCGGATGCCGATGGTGCGGTTCGGTTTCACCTTGGGCAGATAATTGCCCACAATAACAAATAGCAATCCCATTCCGACATACAAAATTGCCATGAGCAGATTCTCTTTCCTTACACCCATATCGATCCATCTGGCGATGCCGTTATAGAGCAATGTCATTCCCGGCACGATCCACGTAACCATTCTTATGACCTTGTCACTCTGCTGCCTGTTTCTGTTGTCGTAAAAAGTTACTGCCATTATTACCACATAAGTCACTGCAAAAGTGCCGTTTATCCACAGACTGTTCTCAAAGGTATATCCCAATATAATGCCCACGCACATAACAAATGCCGAGCAGATCAGCCTGCCTTTATTTTTCTGTATCATTTCCTTCATTATCCGATGCTCCTTTCAAATCTGTGATCCATAACATGATTTCTTCCAGCACGGAAGCATTCAGTTCATAATAAATAAACTTTCCTTCCCGCTTGTCCCGGATCAGATCTGCCTCCTTTAGCACCGACAAATGCCTCGATATGGAAGCCCCCGTCACCGGAAAATGTTCGCAGATCTCTCCTGCCGACAATCGACCGTTTTTCAGAAGATTTAGTATTTCACGCCTTATAGGATCTGCCAGCGCTTTCAATGTATCCTGTATTCCCAAAAATGAATCACATCCTTTCATCCAAGCGTTTAACATTTAACCTAATTGTTAAATATATTGTATCATGTGGATTATTTAATGTCAACAGCTTCACAGATCAAGGCAGATACTTATTCCTGCGTATGGATACATCTGTACATAAAAATCCCTCCGTCTTATGACGAAGGGATCTCATTCTTCTCTATACTTACGTACCATCTTCCGGCAGTCCCCTTAAGAACACCACTGCCACCGGCAATGACAAAACCGCAGATAAAATATCGGACACCGGCTGTGACCACTGGATGCCTCGAAGTCCGAAGAAGGCTGTCAGGATCAGGAGAGCCGGGATATAGATAGTGCCACTTCGGAAGGAGGCTAAGATCGTCGCCCTGCCGCCCTTTCCGATGGACTGAAACAGCATGTTGCCGCAGATACATACCGGAATAAACGGCAGCGTCAGACATTGGATCTGCAACGCATAAAATGCAATCTCATAGGCATCCATATCCGTAAGGAATTCCAGCAACAGCTCTCTGCGGAACACATACACCACCCCTGCAAACACTGCCATGGTCACCAGACTAGTACACAGGGTGAACCAGAACGCTTTCTTCACACGGGAATACTTCTTTGCCCCGTAATTGAAGGACGATACCGGCTGGAATCCCTGGCCGATGCCCAGTGCCACACTAAATACGAAATTGAAAATACGGGACACCACGCTCATAGCGGCGATGGCAATATCTCCGTAGACAGCTGCCTGTGCATTCAACACCATGGTGGACACGCTGTTCAGTCCCTGCCGCATCATACTGGGGAAGCCTGCGGTAATAATATTCTTATGTACTGCAAATTCCCAGGTAAAATATTTCGGTGCCAGGCTACTCTGGGTCTTGCCCCTCAGGAAAAAGAGCAACAGAATCCCAAAGGATATGTACTGGGAGATCATAGTGGAAAGTGCCGCTCCCCGGATGCCAAGATTTAAGCCCCACATAAGAATGGCATCTCCCGCCATATTTAAGATACCGCCGGAGACCAGTCCCACCATCGCAAGATTGGCATAGCCTTCATACCGGAGCACATTGTTCATCACACAGCTGGATGCCATTGCCGGTGCCGACACCAGAATATAGAAAGCATAGATTCTCGCATAGGGAAGGATGGTCTCCGTACTTCCAAGCAATCTGCACAATCCGTTCAGATCCAAAATACCGATAATTGCGATCAACACTCCGGCTCCCACCGCCAGATAAAATCCCGTTGCGGAAAAAGCTTTCGCCCGCTCCTTTTCATGAGCTCCTAATAACCGGCTGATATTGCTTCCAGCGCCATGACCGAACATGAATCCGAACGCCTGAATAATTGCCATCAAGCCAAACACCACGCCTACCGCTCCGGTGGCACTGGTGCCTAACTGGCTTACGAACCAGGTATCCACCATATTATACAGATTCGTGATCAGCATACTGATGGTAGTCGGCAGTCCCAGTTCCAGGACCAACCGTGCTACCGGTTCCCCGGTGAGCCGTTTATATTGTTTCTCCTCTTTTGACAATGTTGTATCACTCATATCACATAGCTCCTATATCATTACCACAGTTTCCATTCGGTTCTCTCTATGGTTTTACACTATTCTATGCCACAGTAATCCGCAGGCTGCTTCTGCCCGGTTTGAAATCATAATCCGTACCCATTCATCGTATCCCCAAAATAGCGTCTGTCCGTTCGGACACGACGCTATTATAGAAGATTCTTTTAAAAAATGTAAGCCCTTTCAAAATTTTTTCCTGAAATTTAATAATTGACCTTTTACAGTTTCTCACTAAAATAGCTCTTATAGCCCTCCCCGAAGATCTCCGTGGCACTGGTGACGATCATAAATGCCAGGGGATCCTCTTCCTTTACGATCTCTTCCGCCTTGGGAGAAATGTTTTTCTTCATGGCACACATGATGACGCTCTTCTCCTTGCCGCTGTAGGCACCACTGCCCTGTACATAAGTTACACCAATGTCCAGCTCCTCCAAAAGTCTCCCTGCGATTTTTTCCGCATGGTCGCTGATAATATAGATCAGCTTCGCCTCATCACGACCGTACAATACCACATCCAGCACCACTGATGTGATAATGACCACGATACCGGCATACAATGCCTTGTCAATGTTCCGGAATACAAACGCCGATGCTATGACGATAACCACATCTGTCAGGAAAAACAATGCTCCTGTCTTGAGGTACGGGAACTTTAGTCGCAGCAGCTTGATAATAATATCTGTTCCTCCCGTAGTGGATCCGGCCTTGAACACCCAGCCCATGGATACTGCCATCAGGGCACTTCCGGTCAGAGAGGCAAGCAAAGGATCTGTGGTCACTGCTCCTACCGGTGTCAGCAGGTTCGTAAACAGAGAGGTCATTGCCGTACAATAGATTGTAGACAGAATAAACCGCAGTCCGAATTTCCAGATACCGATCAAAAGGATCGGTATATTGATGAGCAGCATCCAGGTACCGGTCTCAATGCCGAACAGACGATTTAAGATAATAGCGATACCGGTGATTCCACCGGGTGCCAGGGAGTTCGGATCCAAAAATAAGCTGACGGATACCGCATAGACAAAGGATGCCACCGTGATCATCACATAATCCCAGAGCATCTGTAAGGGTGTCTTTTTGTCCAGTCTCTGTATTTCCAGTTCTTTTTCTGTCTTCTTTGCCATAACTTTTTTCTCCATTCCATACAAAAGCCGCATATCTATAATATGCGGCTTTTATCGGTGATACATTCACTTCTTTTCAAATCTTAAAACTTAGATATTGGCTCTTACCACTTTGGGCTGATAGCCTTCTTTTTCCAGAGCGGCAATGATCTCATTCTTATGCTCGGTGCCGAATGCTTCCAGTGTGATACGCAGCTCCACAGCAGCACTGCGGTTGATGGATACAAACTGGTTGTGCTCCAGCTTGATGACATTACCGTTGACTCCGGCAATAATACCGGATACTCTGCACAGCTCACCGGGCTTGTCGGGAAGCAGTACGGATACGGTGAAGATACGGTCTCTTAAGATCAGACCCTGCTGTACTACGGAAGACATGGTGATGACATCCATGTTACCGCCACTCAGGATAGATACAATACGCTTATCCTTCACATTTAACTGCTTTAAGGCTGCTACCGTCAGCAGACCGGAATTCTCCACGATCATCTTGTGATTCTCTACCATATCCAGAAAAGCTACTACCAGATCCTCATCCTCTACGGTAATCACATCGTCCAGATTCTTCTGTAAGTACGGGAAGATCTTGCTGCCAGGAGTCTTTACCGCGGTACCGTCTGCGATGGTGTTGACCTTGGGCAATGTGGTAACCTTGCCGTTCTTTAAGGATACCTGCATGCAGTTAGCTCCTGCGGGCTCTACGCCGATGACCTTGATCTTCGGATTCAGCAGTTTTGCCAGTGTGGAAACACCGGTTGCCAGTCCGCCGCCACCGATAGGAACCAGAATGTAATCTACCAGCGGAAGCTCTTTGAAGATCTCCATGGCAATGGTACCCTGACCGGTAGCTACGGTCAGATCATCAAAAGGATGGATGAAAGTATATCCGTGCTCTTCTGCCAGCTCATATGCCTTTGCGCAGGCCTCATCATAGACATCGCCATGCAGTACTACCTCTGCTCCATAGCCTCTGGTACGGTTTACCTTGATCAGAGGTGTCGTGGTGGGCATTACGATGGTTGCCTTGCTTCCATAGCATTTTGCCGCATAAGCCACGCCCTGGGCATGGTTGCCTGCAGAGGCGGTGATCAGTCCCTTGGCGCGCTCTTCATCGGTCAGAGTGCTCATTTTGTAATAAGCGCCTCTTAACTTGTAAGCACCGGTAAACTGTAAGTTCTCGGGCTTTAAGTATACGCGGTTGCCGGTCTGGGCACTGAAATAATCACTGTATACCAGTTTGGTCTCTAAAGTAACTTTTTTAACGATCTCACTTGCTTCTTCAAATTTCTCTAAAGTCAACATTTCTTCCTGCATTTTTCTTCCCATGCCTTTCTGTCACACTTTCTTTGGTCTGCCTGTTTATTATTCTTCCGCGTCTGTCTCTCCAGCTTCTTCCTCCGGCAGATGCAGTTCTCCGATGTCATCCATATTCACATCAAACAACGCATTTACAAATTCATCGGAATTGAATTTCTGGAGATCCTCGATGGATTCTCCCACACCGATATATTTTACCGGAACCTTCAGTTCGGACTGGATGGCCACAGCGATACCGCCCTTGGCCGTTCCGTCCATCTTGGTCAGGATGATACCCGTAAGATCCGCCACCTCACCGAATTCTCTTGCCTGCACCAGAGCATTCTGTCCCGTGGTGCCGTCCAGCACGATCAGATTCTCTCTGTGGGCATTGGGGAATTCCTTGTCGATGATACGGTTCATCTTACGAAGTTCTTCCATCAGGTTCTTTTTATTGTGCAGTCTGCCGGCGGTATCTACAAGAAGCACATCCACGCCTCGTGCCTTCGCCGCATTCACGGCATCAAACACCACGCTGGCGGGATCCGCACCTTCTTTTCCGCCGATCATGGGAACATCCGCCCGGGATGCCCACTCTGCCAGCTGGTCTCCCGCTGCGGCACGGAAAGTATCCGCTGCGGCAATAAGGACTTTCCTGCCCTCATCCTTTAATTTACCGGCCAGCTTGCCGACGGAAGTGGTCTTCCCCACACCGTTGACACCGATGACCATGATCACGGACTGTTCCTTCTCAAAATTATAGGCAGTCTCATCCACCTGCATCTGCTCCTTGATACTTTCAATCAGAAGCTGTTTGCATTCGGAAGGTTCCTTGATATGTTTTTCCTTCACCTGCTGTTTCAGTCTCTCCACGATAGCGGTGGTGGCATTCACACCGATATCTCCCATAATGAGGATTTCTTCCAGTTCTTCATAGAAATCATCATCAATAGCTGAGAAGCCGCTGAAGACCGAATCAATTCCCCGTACAATGTTGTCACGGGTCTTGGTCAGTCCTTCTTTTAACCGGGCAAAAAAGCCTTTCTTTTCCTCACTCATCCGATTTCCTCCAATCAGCATTCTATCCAGAAAAACGCTTGCGTTTTTCTTGTATGAAACTTAGAACTTCCTCACGAAAGAGCCTTTGCTCTGAGTGATTAGAAGTTCTTTTCATACTCTAATCATCCAGATCTTTATCAATGAGGTTAACACTGACTAAAGTAGATACACCCTTCTCCTGCATGGTGATACCATACAGTCTGTCCACCTGTTCCATCGTACCGCGTCTGTGGGTAATGACAATGAACTGAGTGTTCTTGGTCAGCTTATGTAAATACTTAGCGAAACGGCCTACGTTGGAGTCATCCAACGCTGCCTCGATCTCGTCCAACAGACAGAACGGAGAGGGCTTTAAGTTCTGGATGGCAAACAACAGGGAAATAGCGGACAATGCCTTTTCTCCACCGGAGAGCTGCATCATGTTCTGAAGCTTCTTTCCGGGGGGCTGTGCGATGATGCGGATGCCTGCTTCCAGAATATCCTCATCCTCCATCAGTTCCAGGGTTCCCTTACCACCACCAAAGAGTTCTTTGAATACTTTATCGAACTCTCTGCTGATCTCCGCAAATTTCTCCGTGAACTGTTTGCGCATGGCAGTATCAAGTTCCTCGATAATGCCTTCCAGGGTCTTCTCCGCCTCTACCAGATCATCATGCTGGGTCTTCATGAAAGTATAGCGCTCCATCAGGTTCTTATAATCCTCAATGGCGTTGACATTGACATTACCTAACTTCCGGATCTCATCTTTCAGACCGCTGATCTCACGCTTCATGGCGGGCAGATCATTCATCTCTTCATTGCGAAGGCCTGCCGCATCACTCAGGGTAATCTCATACTCATCCCACATGTAATTGATCTGGCCTTCGATATTGTCTTCCAGCTTTTTCTTCTGTTCACTCAGGCGATAGACTTCTTTGTCCAGAGCATTCATGCGCTCTGACATTTCTTCTCTGCTCTGGAAGAAGCCTTTCTGCTTTGCAGACAGTTCTTCTTTCTTTGCAATATCCTCGTCCAGCTTTTTCTTGGAAGCATCCTGATTCTCATGGGAAGCCGCGATGGTCTTCTCAATCTCCAGAATGTTGTTTTTCTTGCGTTCCACTTCCTGTGCGTTTTCAGTCAGTGCCTGTAAGATCTCATTCAGTTCTGCCTGTGCACGCTCCAGTTCGCCGCCTATACGGTCTACATTGGCCTGTTTGTAATCCAGAGCCTGACGCATCTTCTCGACTTTTACTTCCCATTCTCCAGCATGGGCGGAAGCTTCACTCTCTTCCAGTCTGCAGCCTTCCAGTTCCTTCTGGAAGACAAGAATCTGTTCCTGAGTGGTTTTCTCCAGTTCTTCACTTGCAGCCAGTTCCTGTACGATTGATTCCTTGCTGGAACGGATCTCGAAGATCTTGGTCTCGATCTCCTGTTCCTCCAGCTTCAGGGACTGTGCACTCTCTGCCTCTTCTTCCATACGTTCTCTGGCCTGGGAAATATTTAATCTTGCGGTATTCTGCTCAATGGACTTGCGCTGCATCTCGGTCTTCAGTGCTTCCAGATCCATACGAAGTTTATTTCTCTTACTCTTGGTGTCTTCGATCTTCTGATTGTAAGTCGTGATATCCTCAGAGAGCTTTTTCACCTTTTTCTCCAGTTCGTCCATCTCACGACGTCTTCCCAGGAGATTGCTGTTGTTTTTAAAAGCACCGCCGCTGATGGCACCACCGGGAACTAAGAGTTCACCTTCCAAAGTGACCATGCGGATGCCGTAATCGAATTTTCTTGCGATCTTCACGGCATTGTCCACATTGTCTACGACCACGATACGTCCCAGCATGGCCTTGGCCACATTGCGGTATTCTTTTTCCGTATTTACCAGTTCATCCGCCATACCGATGACACCTTTTTCCTTCAGGGCCTCCGGATTCTTGAATTCCTGGGGCTTGGTGATACTGGTCAGAGGCAGGAATGTGGCTCTTCCGAGACGGTTCTGCTTTAAGAAGCCGATCATATGCTTGGCGGTTTCTTCGTTATCCGTTACGATATTCTGGATATTACCGCCCAGCGCAGTCTCGATGGCGGTCTCGTATTTTGCCTCCACCTGAATGATGTCCGCTACGACACCGATGATGCCCTTTTCTTTTTCCTTCTGCTCCATGACCTTTTTGACGCTACCGCCATAACCATCATAGCGCTCGGTAATATTAGTCAGGGCTTCTAACTTGGACTGTTCCTGATGGAAACGGTTCTGTGTCTCCCGCAGCTTCGCATCCAGTCCGGTGAGATTCTCTCGGATATTGCCAAGCTCCAGTTCGGATGCCGCTTCCTGTTCCGTCATCTGACGCAGTTCCTCAGTCACGGTCTCAAAAGTCTCTTCCAGCTTCTTCACCGTTTCTTCTCTGGCTGCCTCATCGGATTTAGCACGTAACAGTCTGGAATTTAACTCTGCCTTCCGGATATTAATCTGCTCCATCATGGTATCGAAGCGACCCATCTTGGACTTGATGGTAGCCCGCTGGTTCAGCTCGCCGATGATGGTATTTTTCCCGGCCTCAATATTATTATTGAGTTCGGTGATCTTGTTCTGGATAGCTTCCAGGTCGGCCTTTGCCATGGCTGCCGCCTCTGCGATCTCCTGTACCTGAGTATCCGTATCCTTTTTATCGGTTAAAATATCCTGTTTTTCTTTTTCTTTGCCGGCGATTTCTTCTTCCAGGGCTGCCTTACGGTTGTTCAGATGGTTCTCACTGCCGTGGGCGGAATTGATCTGCTCCTTTAAGACGTTGATCTCACCTTCTAACTTACCGCGCATCAGACCGGTATCCGTCAGCTGTTCCCTGGCGGCTTCGATAGCGACATCCAGACTTTCGATCTCCTGCTGGATCCGCTCGTATTCTTCCTTGATACCTTCGTACTTTTCACTGGTCTCGTTCAGTTCATTGCTGGCCAGATTATATTTTTCTTCCATGGAAGACAGCTGTTCTCTGAGTTTCTTATTTTCCAATAAGAAGACATTGATATCCAGAGTCTTTAATTCTTCCTTTTTCCTCAGATAGACCTTAGCCACCTCGGATTGCTTCTCCAGAGGGCCTACCTGCTTTTCCAGTTCGGACAGAATATCATTCACACGCACCAGATTCTGTTTTTCGTTCTCCAGCTTTGTCTGGGCTGCTGCTTTTCTGCGCTTGAATTTCACGATTCCAGCAGCCTCGTCGAACAGTTCACGCCGTTCCTCGGGTTTACCGCTTAAGATCTTGTCGATCTGGCCCTGTCCGATAATGGAATAGCCCTCCTTACCGATACCGGTATCATAGAACAGCTCATTGACATCCTTTAATCTGCAGGGAGTACCATTGATCAGATATTCACTTTCTCCGGAACGGTAGATCCGTCTCGCCACTGTAACTTCGTCATAGTCGATCGCCAGCTGGTGATCGCTGTTGTCCAGAGTAATGGCAACATAAGCATAGCTCAACGGCTTTCTGGTCTCTGTTCCCGAGAAAATAACATCCTGCATACTGGCACCACGCAGCTGTTTGATGCGTTGTTCTCCCAGCACCCATCTTACCGCGTCCGCAACGTTACTCTTACCGCTACCGTTAGGTCCTACGATACCGGTGATTCCGTTGTGGAACTGAAATACGATCTTATTGGCAAATGATTTGAACCCGTGGATCTCAATACTTTTTAAATACATATCCTCTATCCCTCAATAGCAGAAGCGCCTCATAAGCTGCCTGCTGTTCTGCCGCTTTTTTTGTTCTTCCCTGCCCACGGCCAAGGCATTCTCCCTCCATGTCGATCTCTACCACGAAGGTTTTGTCGTGTTCCGGTCCGCTCTCCTCTAACAGCCGGTACTCGAACTCTTTTTTGAGTTTTCCTTGGATCAATTCCTGGAGATTGCTCTTACTGTCATAGAAAAGACGCTTGTCCTCTAAATCCGACAGAATAAAGCGGTCAATAAAAGCCTTGGCAGGCTGCATGCCACCATCCAGATAAATGGCACCGATCATAGCTTCCATACCGTCAGAGGTGATGCTGTCTCTGCGTCTGCCGCCGGTATTCTCTTCGCCTTTACCCAAAAGCATAAACTGTCCCAGCTCCAGGTCTCTGGCACAGAATGCCAGGGAAGGCTCGCACACCATGGAGGCGCGCATCTTGGTCAGCTCGCCCTCCGGAACATCCGGGTGTTCCCGAAACAGGAAGTCGCTGGATACCAGCTCCAGTACGGCATCTCCCAGGAATTCGATGCGCTCATAGTTCTCTGTCTTGTTGATCTTTTGTTCATTGGTATAGGAGCTGTGGGTCAGAGCCTGCTTCAGCAATGCTTTGTTGTGAAAGCAATAGCCGATGCGCTGCTCCAGCACGTCCATTGTATAACCATCAAACATTTTCTTGTCCTCACTATATTCCGTAGTCCCGGCTATGGTAAGAAACGCGGCACGCTCGTACTTTAGTACGATGCACTCATGTCGCAGAGCGTAACGGTACATAGGCGTGGAAAATACCCACGCAATGCGTCCCTTGGGACGCTATGGTACCGACGTCTGCTTACGGCGCGCTTATTCTTAACCATAGCCGTGCCTACTGGACTACATAATTACCCTCACCATGCCTATTCATAAATGGCTGTCAAGTGTGTCCCGTTTTACGGAACACATCGTATAAAAACAGAGGGGAATGACCTCTTGTGCGAGCAAGCTCTCACCGGAGTCATTCCCTCTATTTTTGCATGGCTCGTAGCTTTACTAGTTCACTGCGTTCTTGATCATCTCTACTGCTTCTTCTACAGTAGTAACCTGCTCTGCAGACTCTGCAGGGATCTCGATATCGAACTCTTCCTCGATACCCATGATGATCTGGTATACATCCAGGGAATCAGCACCCAGGTCATCCTGGAAGGTGGTCTCCATGGTGATCTCATCGGGATCTACATTTAATACCTCAGCAATAATTTTCTTTAACTTTTCGAATTCCATAACAGTTCCTTCTTTCCAAATATTTTGTAATTTTAATTATTTTCTGCAGCCTTATCTTCCAGACCGATCTGCTCTTTGATCTTTTCGTTGATCTTCTCTTCCTTAAATGCGATGCATTGCAGGATGGAGTTCTTCACTTCCACAGCCTTGCTGCTTCCGTGGGTCTTCACTACCAGACCGTTTAAGCCAAGCAGCGGAGCTCCTCCGTACTGGGAGGTATCGAAGCTCTTCAAGGTCTTCTTCAGCGCGGGCTTTACTAACAGTGCGCCGATCTTACTGCGCAGTGTGGACATCATTCCCTGCTTTACCTGATGCAGCAGTGCGGAGCTGACGCCCTCGTACATTTTCAGTACCACATTGCCGACAAACGCTTCACAGACGATGACATCTGCCACACCTGCCGGAATATCTCTGGCTTCTACGCTTCCGATAAAGTTGATCTCGGGACAATTCTTCAACAGAGGGAAAGTCTCCTTGACCAGCGCATTACCCTTCTCTTCCTCAGCACCGATATTCACAATACCGACTTTGGGATTCTTAACGCCCATAACGCTTTCCATATAGACACTGCCCATCTTGGCAAACTGTACTAACATGGAAGGTCTTGCGTCCACATTAGCACCACAGTCCAGCAAAAGGCTGACACCGTTCTCCGTAGGGATCAGGGGAGCCAAAGGAGGTCTCTCCACGCCACGGATACGGCCTACGATCACCTGTCCGCCTACCAGTACTGCACCGGTACTTCCTGCGGATACGAAAGCATCGCATTCACCGTTCTTCACCATATACATGGCTTTGACAATGGAAGAATCCTTCTTACGGCGGATCGCCATAACCGGAGGTTCTGCAGTCTCGATGACTTCTTCGGCATGTACGACTTCCAGCTGTTCTGCATCGTAGGTATATGCCTTTAATTCTTCCCGGATCACCGGCTCCTTACCTACCAGAAATACTTTGACACGTTTGTCCGCATTGACAGCCTCTACAGCGCCCTTTACGATCTCGGTGGGAGCATTATCTCCTCCCATCGCATCTACAGCAACATTTACACATTCTGCCATTTCGTCGTTCCTTTACCTGTTTGTGTTTATCCGCTTATCATCAAACCGCTCCGTGGATCGCACCAAACAGTTTGATGATGGCAGATTCATTCTTACTATACTAAAGGCGTATATAAAAAGCAAGTGATTTTTTTGTGAAAGCAAAAGGAGACTCCTTTCGGAATCTCCTCTTTTCTTTTCACTTAATTTCGCTTCATTGATTTATAAATTAATCAACGCTTACGACCTGCTTCTTATTGTAAGAACCGCAAGCCTTGCAAACTCTGTGAGGCATCATCAGTGCACCACATTTGCTGCACTTTACCAATGTAGGAGCGCTCATTTTCCAGTTTGCTCTTCTCTTATCTCTTCTACCTTTGGAAGATTTATTCTTAGGACAAATAGACATCGTTACACCTCCTTATTCGCGTTGAAGATATCTTGGATTGCTGCCATACGAGGATCCGGTACGAAAGTATCGCAACCACATTCCTTCAGATTCCTGTTCTGACCACATACAGGGCAAATACCCTTGCAGTCTTCCTTACACAGGATCTTTGCCGGCCAATTCACCAGAATTTCATCGTACACAAAAGCCTCTACATCCAGCTGCCATCCATCCATAAAGCTCTGCTCGGTATCTTCTTCCTCACTTACTTCCGCTTCCGGAGAATAAACGATTCTGTCAAACTTAAGCTTCATTGCTGTAGGTACTTCAGTAAGGCACCTGTCACATTTCGTGTCAAAGGTAAGCTCTGCAGTGCCGGTTACTTTTGCCTTGTTCACACCGATGTTGGTAAAAGTAAGATTAATGGGTGTCTTCTCCGTAATGGGGAATTCTCCCTGGCGGCTCTTAAAGCTTGTCATCTCAAGCGGAATGGCAACAGTCTCTACCTTGCCTTCGGATGTTAATACATCAGATAAACTTACTAACATAGCGACTCCTATGCAATATGTTGCGTAGAAAACACAAGTCTCCTACGATGTGTTGATTCACACACTGACTTATTATACATAGGCAATACTGTTTTGTCAACAAAATTTTGTAGGATTTTCATACAATTTTTGTATCCTATGTCCGCCTACTTTTCCAGTCCGTAACTGCGGATCGTCCATCCCATCTCATCATATCCAAATGTCATAAACAGATAAGATAATGAGTCCTCCTGTGCCGGCCGGAACTCTACTTCCACCGTACAGTTACCCTTGCTGTCCGTATCCACCCCGGAGAGTCCCTTGATGCCCATGATCTCAACTTCGCCTGTGTATTCCTCCTGAAAATATGTATTTGTGAAATCCTTTGCGATCCGGTACACAGCCATTCTGTCTGCTGTTCTCTCCACTTCATCCAATATTTTCAGTTCATCATCACCGCTCATAAGACCGTATCTCAGGTTTAAGAAATAATATATTTCTATGTCATCAGGCCGTTTTCCCTCTTCCGACCATTTCACATACTGCTCCGCCTGTTCGTCGGATACATTTTCCTGATTGGTAAATACGATCATGATGAGTGCCATGTCCGGTTCTATATCTTTCTTTTCGATAATATTCAGGGAACGAAAATACATTTCCGTATAGTCTTCCTCTGCAGTCCCGGCATCCACATCACCCCTAAGCATATAATATGTACTTCCGTCAAATTCAATATAAGAAAGGATCCATTTTTCATTATAGAGGTAATTTGCCATCAACAATTGTGCCGGATTCCCCTGTGTGGACTGCTCATAGAATTCATCCAGCAGTTCTACCCCACTACACTCCTCGAATTGAGTACTTAACACATATACCGGATAAGCCCTCAGCTCTTCTATACTTAATGGAAGTTCAGACAGTTCCTGCAAAATCGTCTGTGGTTCTCTATTCCCCTTCAAATTTTCCAGGATAGTATCTGTCTGCACAAACTCTTCCGCTTCCTGCGTTGTCTCCTGCGACTGTTCGGCTGTTTGTTCAATGGTAGTGATACTTACCGTTTCATTTTCCTGCACATTGCTTTTCCTCTCAGCTTCCTGCGTTTCTCCGCCGCAGGCTGTAAGAAATATACATACTAAAATCACTCCGGTCAGACTTTTCATCTGCCAATATTTTTTGCTTGTCTTCATATTACAATCCCCCAACCTGTAATGATCATACTGCTGCATAAAATTTCCATGAACAAATGCACATGGGAATCAATTAAAATTTTCTTATTTCTTTTGCCAGACTAAACAGAATGATTTCTCCCGGTCTTGTCTCAGTATATGCCTTTTCCTTATGCATATACTCTACAATATCTTTTGCTCTGTAAGCACTAAACTTCGTAATCACCTTGTCAAGAATGCTCTTTTCTCTGTCAGTCAATACGGAATAGTCCATATTGGCAGTCGGATAGATATGAAGCATGGTATCACAGCTATAGTTCATTTCTTCCTGAATATTCAGTTTCTCCAGATTCATCAAACTATAGTTTTCACTTTTCATTATATTTTTCTATCATTTCTTTTTTTAGGCCAACTAACGCATCCATTCCTTTCTGGGTTGTAGCAAAAAATTCATTTTCACAAACTTGATTATATTTTACATATGTGGATTCACCACCTGTTTCACAAATATTATTTTCATGCTCTTGATATGAAAATATTGGTGTGAATGCATTTTCCACATACACCTGATATACAGGAATCTTCTCTCCAAGACCATCTGCCTGATTTTCGATAAAAACTAAATATTCCTCTCCAACTTCCATTATATTAACAAATCCTCTTTCGATGGAATATGGCTCTGAATATAAACTAAGTGACCAACGGCTGCAAGTAAGATATATATCTTGTCCCACCGCAGGCTCTGTTCCCTTATAAACATCTTCCACTTTGACCAGTTGCCTGCTTGTTCCTCCTATATGCTCCACATCTCCCAGTACAGATACCCGTATAATAACTGGGACCTGCGGTAAATTTACCGATAAATTCTCTGTCTCTTCAAGACATATATTTTCTGGAAGCTGTGCTACGTAAAGTTCATCTAAATATGACTTATCTTCTGCTATATTAGTATACGTTCTTTTTTCAAATATACCAAATACAGTTATCACTATAACAATGAATAAGATAAAGCATGAACCCCATTTGAATTTCACAGTTCTGTCCCCTTTCTTTCAATGCGGCCATCTGCAATTTTATATACCTGGTCTGCCAATATCTTCATATCATCCTGATTATGACTGGCTAAAAGAATTAAGGCTCCTCTTTCTTTTTCCTGTTCAATTAATTTTCTGATTTCCTTTATTCCTGCTTCATCCAGTCCGTTTGTAGGCTCATCCAGCATGATAACATCCGGCTTCTCCATGATGGCCTGTGCAATCACCAGTCTCTGCTTCATTCCCATTGAGTATTTACCAAATACCCTTTTGTCAGCCGGGTCAAGTCCAACCCGTTGTATTGCTTCTTCTACTTCCCGTTTACCAATCACTCCCTTTAACTGCGCAAGATATAATAAGTTTTCCACTCCTGTCTTATTGGGATACAAGCCGGCATGCTCCAAAACAATCCCTTGACTTGGTAAAACAGCAAAGTCTTTGTGCAGTTCTTTATCATTCCAATAAATATTACCTGAATCAATCTTCATCAGACCCGATAATGCCCGAAACAACATGGTTTTTCCAGATCCATTTCTACCCCAAAATCCATATATATTTCCTGTTTCCATTTCCAGACTGATGTCATTGAGTATTGTCTTACCCTTTATTTTTTTATGAATATTGTTTGCAATTAATTTCATATCAAATTGTCTCCATTTCCATGTCCTCTGCCAGTAAATCCTTCTTCTGTATCAATAGTCCTCCCATCACTACAGTAACGATACAGAATAGAGCCGGAATCAATATCGAAGTAACTAAATTCAAAGAATATCGGCTGTTGGCTAACTCAACTTCTAACAATGTGCTGCGATGCCATCCCAAAACGGTATGTGCTACTGGATTCAACCACAAAAAAACATCTATGATGTCTTGTTTGATTTGCATTTTCGTCAATATATTTATGATACTGAGTGCTGCGGTACAAGTCATTTGCACAACCATAACCAATGTGAATGCAGCACTGCTTCCAATATTGATTGCAAGTAAATTAACCAACAGCACCAGGGTAAAATTCCATAACATAAAAATCAGAGCATGGCATCCCAATAAAATAAATCCACCTACGCTAAAAATCACCTGATATCGCAATACAGAAGCAATAGCGGTTGTGCTTAGAAATACCAGTTCAAATATGCATATTAAATTAATTAACTGTAACAGTTCCTTTCCATACCATTTCATTCGATTCGGGCACCGACTAAACACATAGATACTGGCTGTGCAGAAATGACCATACAGCTTATTCCCAAAAACCAATATCATAATATAGTTTGGCATCATACGAAGCATAAATCCAATTAACTCCACTAAATTGCAACTCATGCTGAGTTCACCTCTGGATCCACTTAATTGTAATACCAGTTCTGGCAGCGTTATTACTCCGTCAAACGGTCTGATAAAACCAAGCGATATGCAAATTCCGGAAAGTATTCCAATTAAAATTACTACTCTTTTTTCATGATGCATATTACCATTTATCCTTATTCCTTCCATAAAGGTAAAAACCGAGTATTATTATTATAATTCCTACCCCCATCAGTGGAACGATAATATTTTTAGGGGTATCATCAAAAAGAAACAAATACTTATACCAGCTTAATGAACTCTTATTTCTATCCAGAATATTAAGATATGTAGTCGCATTCAATAGAACAAAAGTCGGTAAGATCAGCAACGTGCGATATTTAACCGTCAAAACAAATGAGATTGCTACGGGAAGCGTACCAAGGATTCCTGATACGACACCAAAAAATAGTGTTGCAAGAATTGCATACAAACCAGGGGATGCTATATAGATTGCGCTGCCTATGTAATTATGAACCATTGTGGCATAATCTGTATTGTAAATGCTTAAATTTGATAAATCTCTTATTGCATTCATGGGAAAAGATAGCATATTCATTAGTATTTCCAGCATAAATGGAACCGTAAAAACTATTGTTGTTGTAAAAAAAGATGCCCACAATTTACTTTGTAAATAACGATTTTTCCCTAAACGATAAATCATGTATACTTCTTCTTTTGTCTGCTGTTCTTTAGTATAAGAAAAACCAGCAGGTACAGCAACCAAGATAGGGTAAATCATCACAATTAATAATTGAATGTTTGCACTAAAATATACTTTATTCAGGCTGAGCGCTAATAACTTCATTGGCTGATACATTTGTGAAATATCAGTACCTCTAAATGTGAGAACATTCGTTATATAATTCCCCAGCACTACCGCTAGAAGTAATATAAATGTCAGACTTGCTTCTTTTTGTTTTAATAAAAAAATGGTTTGCTTCTTAATCACTTTTATTAACATACAATTTCCCTCATATAACTTGGGATTAGATGCTTTATTATGCACTTAATCCCAAATTTTTACAACTTATCTTCCATCGTAAGAAACAGTTGCATATGCGGCTGCACTTGAGTTACCTCTAAATTCAAAACCCACAAATATGTTTGATGCCTTAACATATAACAGATTTTCTTTAGAAATACAATTGAGCATTTGGAAACTTCCCATTAATCGTATTAATTTCCTTTTGCTCAAGTAGTTACAGCAATAACCGTTTCCATTTTCTCCATGTCTTTCGTTGTCACCAATCTTATCTGGATGCGCTGTACCTGACAGAAAAAGAGATTGAAAATATCTTTGAGTTTACCATGCTGACTGACCGCTGAGTACTAGATTTTCATACAATTTTTATTATCGCAGCATCATTCCATTTTCTGGCAGTTTTAAGACAAGTCTGTCTGCTATTGAATTTTAGAACTTCTCCTTAAAGGAAATGTATCAGTTGTTTTACAACTACCGTAGATCATTCCCTATCTATCCAATATAAATATACATCTTCCAAGCAGGGATAAACTTCTTCCACATTACCTGTTTTCAAGGCATCGGCACTGATGATCCTCAGTCGATGTCCTTTTTCTGTTAATGTAACACTTATGATCCTGGCTCCACTGTTCTGGTATTCTTCCCCTTCCCTCTCTGTAACCAACACATTATAAACTTTATGTTCCAATTCAGCCAAAAATTTCTGCGGAGTATCCCTCCGGACAATCTTCCCATTCTTTATCAGCAGTATCTCTCTGGCCATGTTTTCCACATCCGCTACTACATGTGTGGCTAAAAGGACAATCTTATCCTTTGCACAGCCACTGATAAAATTTCGTATCCGGATTCTTTCCTCCGGATCCATCCCAGCCGTTGGTTCATCCAGAATCAATATCTCCGGATCATTTAATAGCGCCTGTGCCAGCAGGATTCTCTGTTTCATACCACCTGAAAAGTATTTCAGCTTTTTATACCGTTCCTCTTTCAGATTGACGACCTCTAACAAATTTTCAATCTGTTCTCTGGCATCTTTTCTGTTCATTCCTTTTAAAGCAGCCATATACCAAAGGAACTTTTCTGCAGTAAATGCTTCATAAAGACTCTGCTGCTGTGGCATATACCCGATCTTCGCCCGGTAATCCGCTCCCATCTTATAAATATCTTCTCCGTCTGCCGTTATGCTTCCCTTATCCGGGCGCAAATTATCCGTCAGCATACCAAACATTGTACTTTTCCCTGCGCCGTTGGGACCCAGAATCCCATATATCCCCGGTGTAAATGCTCATGTGCCATAAAGTAACACACAAGAAGTTGATAGACAACAGCCCGTTATTCCGTAAAAATTTCAAAGTAGAATTTCATGGAAGCCATACAAATTGTGTGGCTTCTTTTGCTTAATAAGCAAAGATAAATTTTCTAATACCCTATTGACAAAAGCGTTTGCCTTGAATATAATGTACTTGTACGATAAGTACATTAAAGAACAAAGGAGGGGCGTTGTGGAAATTATCATAAGCAGTAATACGAGCAAGCCAATTTATGAGCAGATAACTTCACAGATAAAAGCCATGATTATGAGTGGCGAGTTAAAAACCGGCGATCCTATTCCCTCTATGCGGGCGCTGGCAAAGTCCATTCATGTGAGTGTTATTACCGTTCAAAAAGCGTATGAAGATTTGCAAAGGGACGGTTTTATTGAAACAACGGTAGGCCGAGGAAGTTTTGTGTCGGCACAGAACAAAGACTTTTATCAGGAAGAACAGCAGAGATTGGCCGAAGAACATTTGCAAGAGGCCGCCGATATTGGGCGGATAAGTGGAATATCGTTGGAAAAACTGATTGAATTACTGACGATATTTTATCAAGAGGAGGATTAACTATGAACGCTATTTTGCAGGTTGAGAACTTGACAAAGCAATACGCCGATTTCAAGTTAGACCATGTTTCGTTTTCGGTTCCGAAAGGAACAATCATGGGGCTTATTGGCGAAAATGGAGCCGGAAAAAGCACAACTATCAATGCTATTCTTGATTTAATTCATAAAGATGATGGAACAGTTACTTTTTGGGGGCAGGAATTATCGTCCACAAAACAAATCAAAGAGGATGTTGGCGTAGTGTTTGACGGAATTAACTTCTATGAAACGCTCACTCCGGCCAAAGTCGGGAAAATTGCTGGTGCTGCCTACAAACAGTGGGACGGCCATCTGTTTCAAGACTATCTAAAGCGGTTTCAACTTCCAGCGGATAAGGAAATTAAATCTCTGTCCAAGGGAATGAAGATGAAGTTGTGTATTGCCGTCGCCCTTTCCCATAACCCCAAGCTACTGATTTTGGACGAAGCGACAAGCGGCCTCGACCCTGTAATGCGTGATGATATTCTTGATGTATTTCTTGAATTTGTTCAGGACGAAAATCATTCCATTTTGATGTCCTCGCATATCACAACAGATTTAGAAAAAGTCGCAGATTACATTACATTTATCCATCAGGGCAAGGTTCTTTTTTGTAAAACGAAAGATGAACTTCGTTATAACTATGGTATTATCCGCTGTGGCGCAGCACTGTTCGACCAGCTCGATAAAGCGGAAATTCTGGCTTACCGCAAAGATGATTATCAATGGAATGTGCTGGTAGCTGACAAGGAAAAAGCCCGGAGGAAATATAAAAATGCCGTAGTGGACGACGCAACAATCGACGATATTCTGCTGCTGTATGTGAAAGGAGAGCAAGCAAAATGAAAAGTCTTGTTTTGAAAGATTTATTTAATATCGGCCACAATGCGAAATCTATGCTATTCATCCTTGTGGTTTTTGCCGTTGCGCTTATTCCGTTTTCCGGCGTAGAAGGCTATATTTTTGTATGTGCGATTTTGTGCAGCATGATGATTGTAACAACCTTTTCTTTTGATGACAGTTCTAAATGGACACGGTATGCTATGATAATGCCAGTTTCCAAGAAAGAATTGGTTGCTGGAAAATTTATGGTGCTGGCTATCTTCTGCGCCATTGGCAGCCTCTTTGGGCTGATTATTGGTTTTATCGGTGGCCTAATCACACATAAAATCGTACTCGACATAGTAGGGATTGGAGAGCTTCTGTTTTTGACACTCGTTGCATGGGTAATCTCCCTTATTTTTGGAAGTATGTCAATTCCTCTTGTGTTCAAGTTTGGCGCAGAAAAAGGCCGTGTTCTGCTATTAGTATCATTCCTCATTCCGGCAGGGATTTGCTTTGGAATATATCAGCTTCTTACTATGCTGGGAGTTGCATTGACAGACCAGATTGTATTTATTCTTCTCTGCTGCTCACCGCTTCTGGCGTTGGCATGGTGCTATGTGATGTATCAAATCAGTTATCGCATTTTTGTAAAGCAAGAGCTTTGATTTCTATTGGGAGGTATCTATATGGGAAGCAGAAGATTTGAAATTACTGAAACCGCAGGAAGTGTGAAAGGCTTTTATGTGGTAGTGGACAGAGAAACCGGGGTCAATTACCTTGTGGCAAAGTTTGGAACTGGCGGGGGTATTTGTCCCTTGATTGACAAAAACGGAAAACCGATTATCAGCGAGTAGCAAAGCCAGCCGAGCCAGTCAACGGTCAAGATAAACAGCGCATACTGCGCTGCCGTTGACAGCCCCGCCCGCCTTTGCAGATAGGCAATCAAGGGGCGACAGCAAAAAGTGCTGCCGCCCTTTCCCATAATCGAAGAAAGGGGGATTTTCCATGACTGAATACGAAGCCTATCAAGAACATATCCGCTATACCCATGATACCTATTGCCGGATTGTTATTCGCCATGCGTCCTTTGACGCTGCCCGTATGCTGGCAGCGAGGTGGAAACGGGAAATCTCCCTTGAATATTTGACCGAAGAAAAGTTTGTCCCATTAAGCACCACAGACGAGTATTTTCAAGTGCCGGACTATGGCGAAACTTATCCATTCTCTGTCCGGGGGCAGACGATATTTTTAGATAGCTGTTCTCTTGCGGCTGCTCTTGCCGGACTGCCGGAACAGACGCAGGAGGAAATCTTTTTGTACTACTTTCAGCACTTGACGCAGAAAGAAATCGGAGAACAAAGCGGCTGGACACGCAGCACAATCGGGCGGCATATACGGCTTGCCTTGAAGCGGCTGAAAGAGGAAATGGAGGTGCTGTCCCATGAGTAACCGACTTCTCCCCTATGACACGATTATAAAGGCACATGAGGGCGACCCCATAGCGATACAAGCCGTCCTTGACCGATACGCTGGATATATCCGCTACTTCTCTAAGATGAACGGCTATTACAACTCTGATATGGAGGACTACATCAGAACAAAGCTGATTGAAAGCCTGTTCAAGTTCCGGCTTGACCGATAACATAGAAACTGAATATCCCGCCGCCCCGCAGCGGCACATGAAGCAGTAAATCCGAAAAAGATTTGCTGCTTTTTTTGCGCTCATTTTTGGCAAATTTCCAAAAGTTCCGTATTAGATAGTGAAACCAAAAAAGGCTGCCGTTTTTTTTAGACAGCGGGCAAAACGCAGCTTCCGAAACGCCTTATTGTCGGGAAAGACCGAGCCGCCGGAAAAGTTCTTGCCGGAAAATCCGTCATTTTTGCTTTTTGCGGTGTTGTAGGGAGTAAGGGAAGAACGCCAGCCCGCAGCCTTTTATAAAAAAGCTGGTTGCGATTTCCTGAAAAAGTGGCAGTAGGAAGTGAGTGGCAGTCTGGCAGTTTCTTAGAGCAAGATTCTACCGCAGTACCAAAATTCGCTTATCGCTCATTTTGCCCCTGCGGGATCTTGTTGAGATGCCTTCCCAAACCCTGCCATGTGGCTTACGCCGCTTAAAAATCCCTCAAAATATTTTTTCGGATTTTTCAAAAACAGTTCCGCTTCACACCCTGTTTTTCTCCTATTAGTGAGAGGACACCACGCACAGCCTGCAAATAAAAAGTCAAGGCTAAAATGAAAGAACTTTGAAAATTTTATACAGGTTGAAAATTAGACATCAAAACAAGACCACCACACCAGTGCTGGTCTGAAAGGTATAGTAGATAATTAAGATTCTGGAAGAGATGCAAGATATTCTTTCACTCGTCCATAGTAGATGCGTAGAAACTTGTTAGCACCGGCAGTCATATAGACATAATACGGTTTCTTTTGAGCCCGTTTTTTGTCTAAGAACTGATACACAGGATCATCTTGTGGATGTGTTTTGATTAAGACATCCATTACCTGAAATAGTGTTTTCCTGAGGTCAGAAGAACCTCGTTTTGAAGTTGGAACACTTTTCTGTTCATAAGAGCCGGATTCGTTAACACTCAGGGTCTACACCGGCAAAAGCAGTAATGGCACCCTTGTGAGGAAGGAGCAGGAAACATCACCAATCTCAGCCATCAGTTGAGGACCGAGTGACGTTCCAACCCTTTCATTGCCATAACAACGGGATACTCCGGAAGCTTGGATGCAGTTTCGTTCATGAGAGTGCGTAGCGACTCAACAGTAATAGAAGCACTGTTAAGTTGGTCAACTGCCTGCTTGATAATAAGCTTTGTAATGTCATCCTTAGGAAGTACAGGAACAAGCTCCTTTGCTTTTCCATAGATTTCTTCAGCTTTTGACTTGCTGAAGTTGTACTTCTTGCGTTTGCACCAGTTTTCATAGTGATCGATAAAAGCGTTTATGGACATTTTACGGACACAGTCTACATGCCAGTATGTAGATGCAAAATCGACCATTTCTGGATGCCGTCACTGCGAGCAGGACTGTCAAAATAAGTATTAACACCAGGATAGGTTTGGTCAAGGATGCCGATAAGGTTATTCTTCATAGCCGTCTTGTGCTTCATGTAAAAGCCAAACTGACGGTTCATGGTTTTGAGTTGATTGCGTAATTCATCCATAACGCTATACTGTTTCAGATTTTGCCACTTGTCAAGTGCATATCGGGCAATTTTAACAGAGTCAGCTTTATCTGTTTTGACTTTACGAAGGGAATCGTTATCAAAATCCTTGATAAGCTTTGGGTTAATGGCACTAACGAAAAGATTTGCTTCGGAAAGTTGATGGGCAAGGACTTCGTAATAGCGTCCGGTATGCTCCATTACAATTCGGGACTCACCTTCGATAGACTTGATAAGTTTTACAAGCGAATTGATGTCACTGGATGTGTGTTTAATTTCAAAGGGTGTGGAAACAATTTCGCCAAAAGGCCGCATAATAGCAACCATACTTTTACCTTTTGAAACATCGATACCTACTGCGTTCATAAATTTGTCACTCCTTAAGATTATTGCAATGGATAAGTACCAGTTTTACTCATTGCCTAGTCAATCTACTGTGGTGTGACACAGAATACCTGAGGTGATTCAACCTGCATAAAACGAACGCTGCGAATGAGGAGCTGGTTATCAGTCTGTGTTACGGACGCGAAGTCCAAGAAAGGAGAAGATATCCAATTGCTACCTACATTCTAACAGCTTAAGCAACAAGATGGATAATTCCTTACTGGCTGTAAGGGATATTAACCATAAATATATTGTAGTAGAAAGGAGGTCAACCACCTATGAAACGATACAACACGCCGCACCGCAGCCGGGTAGTCAAGACACGCATGACCGAGGAAGAATACGCCGAGTTTGCAGAAAGGCTTTCTGCCTACAACATGAGCCAAGCCGAGTTTATCCGGCAAGCCATAACCGGGGCAGCCATACGCCCCATCATAACCGTTTCCCCCGCCAATGACGAGCTGCTTGCCGCTGTCGGGAAGCTGACCGCCGAATACGGCAGGATCGGCGGCAACTTAAACCAGATAGCCCGGACGCTAAATGAGTGGCGCAGCCCCTACCCGCAGCTTGCAGGGGAGGTACAGGCAGCGGTTTCCGACCTTGCTGCCCTAAAGTTTGAAATCTTGCAGAAAGTGGGTGACGCTGTTGGCAACATTCAAACATATCAGCTCTAAAAATGCCGACTATGGCGCAGCGGAAGCCTACCTCACATTTGAGCATGACGAGTTTACCATGAAGCCCACCCTTGATGAAAACGGGCGGCTGATACCGAGGGAGGACTACCGCATTTCTTCCCTCAACTGCGGGGGCGAGGATTTCGCTGTTGCCTGTATGCGGGCGAATCTCCGCTATGAGAAAAATCAAAAACGGGAAGATGTGAAAAGCCACCACTATATCATCAGCTTTGACCCACGGGACGGGACAGACAACGGCTTGACCGTAGACCAGGCGCAGGAGCTGGGCGAGAAGTTCTGTAAAGAGCATTTCCCCGGACACCAAGCCCTTGTATGCACCCACCCGGACGGGCATAACCACAGCGGCAATATCCATGTGCATATCGTCATCAACTCCCTGCGAATTTATGAAGTCACGCTTCTGCCCTACATGGACAGACCAGCCGACACACGGGAGGGCTGCAAGCACCGCTGCACCAATGCCGCTATGGAATATTTCAAGTCCGAAGTCATGGAGATGTGCCACCGGGAAAATCTGTATCAGATTGACCTTTTGCATGGCAGCAAGAACCGAGTGACCGAGCGTGAATACTGGGCGCAGAAGAAAGGGCAGCTTGCCCTTGATAAAGAGAACGCCGCCAGAGAAGCCACCGGACAGCCGACCAAGCCCACCAAGTTTGAAACGGACAAGGCGAAGCTGCGCCGGACGATACGGCAGGCACTTTCCCAAGCTACCAGCTTTGACGAGTTTTCTTCCCTTTTGCTGTGGGAGGGCGTGACCGTCAAGGAGAGCCGGGGGCGGCTTTCTACCTCACGCGCCGGACAGGACAAAGCCTATCACAGCCCGGAAGCTGGGGGACGATTTTGACAAGGCTGCTGTCCTTGCCCTGCTCACACAGAACGCCCACAGAGCCGCCGAACAGACCACAGCCATACCCGAATACCCCCACACACAAGAGGGACGCTTGCGGGAGGAAAAAACCACAAAAACTACCCCGGCAGACACCACCTTGCAGCGCATGGTTGACCGGGAAGCAAAGCGAGCCGAGGGCAAGGGCGTAGGCTATGACCGCTGGGCGGCAAAGCACAACCTAAAGCAAATGGCGGCTACCGTTACAGCCTACCAGCAGTACGGCTTTTCTTCCCCGGAGGAATTGGACGAAGCCTGTTCTGCCGCCTATGCCGCCATGCAGGAAAGCCTTGCAGAGCTGAAGCAGGTGGAAAAGACGCTGAACGGGAAAAAGGAGCTGCAACGACAGGTGCTTGCCTATTCCAAGACCCGCCCTGTCCGGGACGGGCTGAAACAGCAGAAAAACGCCAAAGCAAAATCAGCCTACCGTCAGAGTACGAAAGCGACTTTATCATAGCAGACGCAGCCGCCCGCTATTTCAGGGAGGAACGGCATTTCCAAGCTGCCGAGCTATAAAGCCCTGCAAGCAGAGATTGAAGCCCTTATCAAAGAGAAAACAGCGGCTACAACGATTACCGGGCAAAACGGGAGGAATACCGCCGCTTGCAGACTGTCAAGGGCAATATCGACCAGATTTTACGCCGGAGCGAGCCGCAACGCAGAAAGGAGCAGAGCCATGAACGGTAATATCCCCCGCATGGACTACCGCCAGTACCGGGCAGCCCGCCGCCTTGTGCATGAGTGCTGCAACTATGACAGCAGGGAATCTGCTGTTGGAGGACGGCGAGCCTTGCGTGTGTTGCAGAGTATCAGCTATTCGCTGCTCTGCCGCTGGTTTACTGCCGCTTTCCTGCCCCTTGATGAAGCACTGGAGGCCGCCCTCATGCGCCGGGAAAGCCGGAAACGCTGCGCTGTCTGCGGGGCGTTCTTTGTCCCCAAATCCAACCGGGGGAAATACTGCCCGGACTGCGCCGGACGCATGAAGCGGATAAACGCCGCCAAACGGAAGCGGAAACAAAGGGAGAAATGTCACGCTTTAGGGCATTTCAAACCCGCATAAATCAAGGCTTTTTTGGAGGGTGTCAAAGGGTGCGTGATACATTTATCCTTTTCCCCCGAAAACGCCCCCTAAAAGCGTAACAGAACCCATAGACAGACACCACAAGGAGGTGAACCCTATCGCTGATTATATGACCGCAGAAACGGAGCTGCCCGCTTACCTGCCTTACCCCCGTTTCCTGCTGAAAATGGACATATCCCACACCGCCAAGCTGCTGTATGTGCTGCTGTTAGACCGTTCCACCCTTTCGCAGAAGAACGGCTGGCAGGACAGCGAGGGACGGATATACATTGTCTACCCATAGCAGAGATAGCGGAAATGCTGGATAAAGGCTGCACCACCATAAAGGGCGCACTGAACGAACTGGACGCTGCCGGGCTGCTGGAACGCAGACGGACGGGCTTTTCTGCCGCCAACCGTCTGTATGTGAAAGTGCCGCCTATTCCAGTGGTACAGTTTTCCGACCAACTGACGGACGGAAAACCGACCCTCATAAGGGCGGGAAACCGACCAACTGACAGCCGGAAAACTGACCTTATGACGGTCGGAAAACCGTCCCCTAACCAAACTAATATAAACAACCTAATAGAGAGCCAAACAAAAAGAGCGAGTGAGGGGCAGCCCCCTGCCGCTTATGGCAGATATAAAAATGTATTCCTTTCTGACGCAGAACTTTTGGAACTGGAACAGGACTTCCCCGGCAAGTGGGAGTATTACCTTGACCGGCTTTCCTGCCATATCGCTTCCACTGGGAAGCAGTACCACAGCCATGCAGCCACCATTTACAAGTGGGCGCAGGAAGACGCTGCCAAAGGCAAGGCTGCCCCGAAACAGGGCATACCCGATTATTCATGCAAGGAGGGCGAGAGCTTATGAAAACGAGATTGAAGCTATGATTACGGACATTACAGCCACTACCGCCGAAGCGGAGGGACTACAGGCGAGGACGGGCTTTTATACTGCGGCAAGTGCCATACGCCCAAAGAAGCCTACTTTGCAGAGGGAAAGACCTGTTTCGGGCGTGACCGCCACCCAACAGACTGCGACTGCCAGCGAGCAGCCCGTGAAAAGCAGCAAGCCGCCGAAAGCCGACAGAAGCACCTTGAAAAAGTGGAGGACTTGAAACGCCGGGGCTTTACCGACCCTGCTATGCGGAACTGGACATTTGAGCATGACAACGGCAGAAACCACAGACCGAACCGCCCGCTTTTATGTGGAGAGCTGGGAAACCATGCAGGCTGAAAATATCGGCTACCTGTTTTGGGGCGGCGTGGGGAAAGGAAAAAGCTACCTTGCCGCCTGTATCGCCAACGCCCTTATGGAGAAAGAGGTTGCCGTCTGTATGACAAACTTTGCAACCATACTCAATGACCTTGCTGCCAGCTTTGATGGCAGGAACGAATATATTTCCCGCCTTTGCAGCTACCCCCTGCTGATACTTGATGATTTTGGTATGGAGCGAGGAACAGAATACGGGCTGGAACAGGTTTACAGCGTGATTGACAGCCGTTACCGAAGCGACAAGCCGCTGATCGCCACGACCAACCTCACGCTGGAGGAATTGCAGCACCCGCAGGACACGCCCCACGCCCGTATCTATGACAGGCTGACTTCCATGTGCGCCCCCGTCCGCTTCACGGGCAGCAACTTCCGAAAGGAAACCGCACAGGAAAAACTGGAACGCTTAAAGCAACTGATGAAGCAGCGAAAGGAGAGCCTATGACAGAAACGAAACAGACAAGCACCACCAAAACAGACCGCCGCCCGGACTGTGTAACGGAAATCCGCATGGGCAATTCCGTCCTTACCGTTTCCGGCTTCTTCAAGCAGGGCGCAACCGATACCGCAGCCGACAAGATGATGAAAGTGCTGGAAGCGGAGGCTGCTGCCGGACATACGCCACCGTTCAGCGCATAAGTGATGACATGGAAAAGCGGTCACGCCGGGGAGCATGACCGCTGGAATATCAGTAACAACTTTATTTTTTCCGAAGTTTCAACTCAATGCCTTTTGGAGCAGCTATATCCTGCAACAGTTTTGCGATAACAGAAGCCTGTTCTTTCTTCCCCATACTTTGAAAATCCTTATCGGATTTAACTGTTTGCAAGATATTTTCAATTTCTTTAATCGTTAAGAGATTGACTGCAACACAGAATAGATTTTTTCTGCGCCCGTCATTATAGTGTGACAAGAGGAAATCCAATAATTTGCGCTTTTCTTCCTGTTCAGCATTATAGGCGGGAATCCCTATCTGGCTGGCTTTTTCCATGTCATTCATTTGATTATGATGAGTTATAAAAGAATCAAAATCATCTATATGAGCGTATTTGTCACAAGGGAAGCTGGTACACTGAAAGCAATATTCGATTTTCCCATGTTCAATACTGCACTTTGCGATTTTACAACTTTGATTATCAACGCCGCAACCGGAACAATGCCCTGCCAAATTCATAGGACATAATTTACAATTTAGACCACAAAGAGAAAGGTACTGATTGTTACGGACAAACCCTTTCATTGTCACACCCCCTTGTATTGATTAGCTCCATTTTACCATAAGAACAAGAGTTTTTCTACTATGCAATCCCAATCATCTGCTACACAAAAAACGGCGATTTGACCGACCATAAAGAAGCAGATTTGACGCTTTTGCCGCTATACAGACAGCCGCCCCATGTGGTACAATCAAGGTACGGAATAGTGGGGCTGGCTGTCGGAAACGGAGGATTTTATGTTAAGACAGACCAACCAACAACCAATTACCGCCCTTTACCCAAGACTTTCCCATGAGGACGAGCTGCAAGGCGAAAGCAATTCCATTTCCAATCAGAAGCGTATCCTTGAAACCTATGCAAAGCAGAACGGCTTTTCCAATCTGCGCTGGTACACGGACGACGGTTATTCTGGTGCGAACTTTCAAAGACCCGGTTTCCAAGCCATGCTTGCGGACATTGAAGCCGGAAAAGTCGGGACAGTTATCGTAAAGGATATGTCGAGGTTAGGGCGAAACTACCTGCAAGTGGGAATGTACACGGAAATGATTTTCCCACAGAAAGGTGTCCGCTTCATCGCTATCAATGACGGAGTGGACAGCGCACAGGGCGACAATGACTTTGCCCCGCTGCGGAATATCTTTAACGAATGGCTGGTGAGAGATACGAGCAAGAAAATCAAAGCAGTAAAACGCTCAAAAGGCATGAATGGCAAGCCCATCACAAGCAAGCCTGTGTATGGCTACCTCATGGACGAGGATGAAAATTTCATTATTGACGAGGAAGCTGCACCCGTAGTCAAGCAGATATACAACCTCTGTCTTGCCGGGAATGGTCCGACCAAGATAGCCCGTATGCTCACAGAGCAGCAGATCCCCACGCCGGGGACGCTGGAATACCGCAGGACGGGCAGCACCCGCCGCTACCACCCCGGCTATGAGTGCAAGTGGGCGACCAATACCGTAGTGCATATCCTTGAAAACCGGGAATACACAGGCTGTCTGGTAAATTTCAAGACAGAAAAACTTTCTTACAAAGTCAAGCACAGTGTAGAAAATCCCCCGGAAAAGCAAGTGATTTTCGAGAACCACCACGAGCCTATCATAGACACCCAAACATGGGAACGGGTGCAGGAGCTTCGCAAACAGCGCAAACGCCCCAAACCGCTATGATGAAGTGGGCTTGTTCTCCGGCATACTGTTCTGTGCGGACTGCGGCAGCGTGATGTATCAGCAGCGATACCAGACGGACAAGCGCAAGCAGGACTGTTATATCTGCGGCAACTACAAGAAACGCACCCATGACTGTACGGCGCACTTTATCCGCACCGACCTCTTGACCGCTGGTGTACTCTCCAATCTGCGGAAAGTGACCAGCTATGCGGCAAAGCATGAAGCCCGGTTTATGAAACTCTTGATTGAGCAGAACGAGGACGGGGGCAAACGCAGGAACGCCGCCAAGAAAAAGGAACTGGAAGCCTCCGAGAAACGCATAGCCGAGTTATCCGCTATCTTCAAGCGGCTGTATGAGGACAGCGTGACCGGGCGCATATCAGACGAGCGTTTCACAGAGCTGTCGGCAGACTATGAAGCAGAGCAACGGGAGCTGAAAGAAAGAGCCGCTGCTATTCCAAGCGGAGCTTTCCAAAGCACAGGAAGCCACCGTGAACGCAGAAAAGTTTATGAATGTTGTCCGGCGGCATACCAGCTTTGAAGAACTTACCCCTACTCTGCTGCGGGAGTTTGTAGAGAAAATCGTTGTGCATGAGTGCAGCTATGACGAGAACAAGACCCGCAGACAGGACATTGAGATTTATTATTCTTTTGTTGGCAAGGTGGACTTGCCCGAATAACCGCCTGACCTATCCGACACAATGCGCAAGTGCCGGATAGGAACGGCAAAATTTTTTACACTTCTATTACTTCTTTATCACACATTAGTAAAATCTGCAGATACGTCATTTATTGCATACGTTTTCCCATGATCATAGCTTTTGTATAGATCTTTTATTTTTAATTCCATAATGTACCCTTTATATCATATTCAACAGAATCATGTAGCTGCTTCGTTTAAAATACAAAAGCAGCAATACAACAATAATCAATATGCCGCTTCCCATCAGCAGTGCCGGAATTCTCTGTTTCAACTTTTTGTACAATGTCCGCCCCAGGATTCCTACTGCCAGAAAGCTTCCGAATTTCAGGACAAATACGAAAGTCTCATACCATCCCAGTGTTATGCTGCTTTCGCAGTTCCAATTTACCAGATTACACATTTTCTGCCCTGCTGTGGCAAATCCATCAATATTCTGCAGCTTTAAAAACAATGGTGCAGCCATTACCAGATAGACAAATACTACGCATATGATCGCTGCCAGATCCTTACTTCTCTCCAGAACTTCTCTTCCTCTCCGGGTAGAACGGATCAGCGGTATCAGGTTGCTCTCCTCTCCTGCTCCGTAAATCCCTCCCAGTAAAAACAGCAACAGAACCGCACCTACGTACCAGGTAAGCACTTCATGGGTAACATTTCCCCATATATCCAGGTAAGCTTTTTCATCCAGTAAATATTTTTCCGAAAGTTTACCCTCTTTTTCTGATAGTCCCCGGATCTGATCTGTCAGCTCCTGAAAGCCCTCATGCAAACGCTGCCATTCCAACTGCATCAGTAACCGATCTATTTCATCCGTCCCTGACATTTCAGCTGATTCCCGACTGGGCTCCTGTAACTGCTCCAACCGCCTTTTTTCGTTTTCCACCTGCTCCAGGGTCTCCTCCGTCAGCTGTCCGGAAAGATTTTTCAGGTACATATGGTAGGCGGCATCTTTCGCCGTCGCATAGTATTGTGGCGCATATACAGCAAAAACATTCTGCATCATAAGCCACAGGGCAATTATGATCACAATTCCTTTTTTCTGCTGGATCAATAGTTTATAAAATTCATAATATACAAGATTCCTTCTATGCCCTAGTACGCTCCATTTTTTTCGTAACCTGATAATCAGCGTTTCCAGCCGGTCACTGTCACTGATCTGGCAGGTTCTATGGAAAAGGTTTATTCCGCTGGCACAGCATACCACATAAATAATCAGGAAGACACTGACCGCAACTTCATTTTTTCCTATGGCATGTCCCCCAAAATTGAAATTAACATAGCTTCCCAGCGCCTGTCTCATATCCCAATAGAAAAAAGGATTTATAATCTTACATACCCGCAGGGTTCCCGTGACAGCAATGAAATGGTACGCTGCATATTCGCATATCATAGGAAGCATCATGACAATGAAAGCTCCCGTTTCCGATTTCACCAGCATGCCCGCCATAAAAAGAACAGACCCTGTCAGCAGGGACAGTCCCACACGAAGAAAAATAAGCAGTCCTATGGCCTGCCCTACGCTTAATACATACGGGCAGTTGCGGAAAAGAGAAACCGACTGTACGTGTCTGTTCATATTGCCATATCCATACATCCATTTCAGGAACAAAACAACACTGGTTTCCTGTAACAAGGTATACAGTACTCCCCCCGATAATAGCAGAAACAACTTGGAATACGCCGTTACATGATGTCCGTTTTTACATCCTTTAATAAGAATAAAAAGCTTTCTATTTCTCTCATAAAATAATAAATACCACGTCAATACTCCCTGAAAAGAAATAGCAAAGAAAATACCGTACTGATACTCCGCCAATGCCTTTATTCCAAAACAGTTGTCCACTGTCACAGAAGCTTTCGCAACTGCCGAAAAATCGTGACAAGTCTTGCGGATATTATCCGTCAGATAATGATTTCCTTCGGAGATCACATTTTCCATGGCCTTTGACCTGTCCTGCATCTGTGAAATAAATTCCCGATAAGAGTCCAGATACCGTTTCTGTTCCTCCAGATCAGCCTCATAGAAGCCTAACTCGTCCGCCTGTTCATTTCCTTCACAAAACGCAATATATTGATCTTTTTGCTGATATACATAGACATAGGCCGCTTCTTTTTTCTGAATCATAAAAAGCAGGAATAGATTCCCCACAAAAAGTCCAATAAATGCAATCCATAGCGGAATCTGCGTCATCAGCTTTTTTATTTCATATCCTGTCAACCTCATGCAAATTGCCCCTTTAACGATCCATGATCTCCGTCAGTGTAATCGTTTTCCCCCGGTACTCTCCAATTTTTTTCTCCCAGCACTTTACTCCCCATGTACCGTCTTCTTTCTCATAAGTAAAGTACATCCTGTTTCTGTCACCTACCGGAAATCTCTGTGCTCTCCCGTTTTCATTTAATGGTGTCATAAAGGTATCTACGATCTGCATGTCCTTGTCATACACAACATATTTTCCCGGATTCCGAAGCCAATCATCAATGTCCTCCATCCAGTCATCAAAAAAATATAAATATTCGCCATCACTCAAAAAATAACCTGCCTGAGGTACATCTTCCAATAACACCTTCAGATTGGATCCATCCAGATCAGCAATATATACCGGCATCGGTTCATCACCTCTTTTTTCATCATCATAGGGATCCAGAATGATCTGATCCTGCCAGAATTGTACCCCTAAAATATGCACCGATTTCGGCATATCCGGAATCTGTAATTCCTCAATTTTGTCCGCCTGTATATCATATACAAAGGTTTTATTATATAACCTGTCGTAATCGTAACCATTATTTTCTTCCTTCTGGGAATCTCCCTCTTTGGGCAGCATAGAAATAATTTCAAAATACACATAATTTCCATAAGCCTGAAGATTTCCCCAAGTAAGCACTCTCAGATTCTCCTCCGCAGTATAGACGGTCTCCGGTCTATGAAAAAAGGTATTTAATGATAACCGTTTTATCGTACATTCAACCTTTATCTCTTCATCTTCCTCATAATACCTTTTTTCCGCATAATATAAGTTGTTCCTATGTATGATCCAGTTCACAATAATGCTGGATTTTCCATCCCATTTGTACACAACATCTTTCGCTGTTCCGTCCAGAGCATAGCGGTATAATATCCTTTCATCCGTTTCGTAACAGCTCAACGGAATACAATAAAGATAATCTCCGCATTTTGCAATTGCGATATCTTTATCCGGATTAATATTTGCCAGTTCCTCCAAATCGACAGAGGCATTACACTCTTTTATTTTCTGCTGATCCGTCTCTCTGTCATGTAAGCAGTCCACCTTATTACACAGCGGAACTAAAACATCATTACCTTCTTCCATGTAATAGATAAAACCATTCTTGTATATATATACGATGTTATCGCTTCCCTGCTGGACTTTAGGAAATGCTATGCTATCCGACCATTGTCTGTATTGATAGTCATAGTTTTCTACATAAGTGTCCGGCATTGCCTTGTTGGCACAGCCTGTCAGAAAGATCAAGTTTACTATTATAAGATAGGTTTTTATTCTCCGCATAGCATCTCCTGTTTTGTCCATTCCGTTGGTCATCAATTGATTATCTGGTCCATCTTGTAATATCCATCCAGTATCCAGAAGGGAATTGTGTCACAGAAACCTCGTGTACACCTCTTACATCCAAAAATGCCGCCGTTGGCTGTTCGATTACAGAGATGTCTACCCTTGCAGTTGCTCCGCCTCCTAATTTGCTAAATGTGTATTATAAACCATATTCTTAATATCTGCACATCCGTCTGCTCTATTGTACTTGTTTTTTCTTACCTTCCTCCATTTTCTAAAATATTTCTTTTACTTGTCAATCAAACATGCTTGATAATTCATATTTACCACAAATTATCTCTCTAACTCAATTGAGCAGATGGAAACTTCCCATTAATCGTATTAATTTCCTTTTGCTCAAGTCCCTTAATAAAAGATTTCATAGCAAAAAGAGTAGGTTGCATCCGTAATTTTTCTATAGATGCAACCTACTCTTTAACTTAAACTATTCTTTATAAAGTACACCAGTATACGTAGCTACTGTTTGACTTGTAGTATATGAATATTTACTTATTGTAAGAACCCCTGAGTAATAGCTTCCATTAATTTTTTCTCTCCATGAAATTTCTTTCTGTGGTTTTACAACCCCTGAATATATCACTTCCCTCGTCACACTAACACTTGCTCCGCAAAGGACAATGTCGTTTTCCGCCAAATCTTCTGCAACATATACTTCATAATATATACCTTCTGATGTATATCCCCCTCCTACCCGCTGTGCAGTTTTCTGCGCATTAACCGGGAATGAAATACTTAAAACAGCTACTACAAAAAATATGGCAAATATACCTTTGTTCATATCCTATCCTCAACTTTCATTCTCCACTCAGAAATACATATCCTCCTACATCTGTTTCCTTCCATGCTGTAGCGTCTTCCTTATTATCATAATAAGTTGTCTTTACAATATTGGTATCTATTACTTCTTGATTCAATGTAGCTCTCACTTCATCCAAATGCACATTAATACTATCATTCGTCATTTCACCATCTACTACATACGCAATTTCATATACCCTTCCCCATAACGGATCATCAATATACCTTGTTCCTATCTGCTGAAAAGCAGGTTTTCTATGTCCTGCCATATATATCAGAAACATTCCTGCAACTATCGCCAATATTCCAATCAAAAAGGACATTCTTACAATTCGTCCATAGTTTTTCTTTTGGGGTTCAGGTTCTGATTCCTCATTTTCCCCTGTGTTATCCGTATTCTCCTTATCTCCCTCCTCCACATTCCTTTTTTGAAATTCAGGATTGTCCAGCTTCTCCAATGTCTTTTCCGGATTATGTAATTCGTCACACGATACCTGAAGTATATCTGCTATACTACTAAGTATCATCATATCCGGAAGGTTCTTTCCATTCTCCCATTTGCTTACCGCAGACGTAGAAATCGACAACCTCTCTGCCAGTTCCTTCTGACTTAATCCATTCTTCTTCCTTAAAATTATCAGTAGTTTACCAAATGCTTCCTTTTGCATAACTTTACCCCTTTAATTGTACTAGCAATGATACAATTATACGATTAAGTTATCTAAAAAGCAATGAAGCAAGAATGAACATGCTTGACAATTCACATTTACCACAATTATACGTCTAAATCAATTGAGCATTTGGAAACTTACCATTTTAATCTTATTAATTTCCTTTTGCTCAAGTAGTTACAGCAATAACCGTTTCCATTTTCTCCATGTCTTTCGTTTCTTTTGTATTTATTTCATTTCCTAGATTATCGTGTCATACCTCCCTATCGTTGTCTACTCTGCCACAGCCTCTTTCATGCTCTTCACATATTCACCGATATAAGGAGCCGCGTCTTTGCCGTACTTGGCGATGATCTTCACGATGGCGCTTCCGACGATGGCTCCGTCGGAGATAGCTGCCATAGCCTTTGCCTGTTCGGGTGTGCTGATACCGAAGCCGATGGCACAGGGAACATCGGTTACGGCACGGATGCTTTCCACGATGGCGGGCAGATCGGTCTTGATCTCACTGCGCACACCGGTGACCCCCATGGAACTTACCACATAGATAAAACCTTCTGCTTCCGATGCAATCTGGCGGATACGGCTCTCGGAGGTAGGAGCGATCATGGAGATTACCTTCACGCCATGGGTTTTGGCGGGAGCTTCCACCTCTGCCTTCTCTTCATAAGGTACATCGGGAATAATGATGGCGCTGATACCCAGTTCTTCACATTTGGTAAAAAATTTCTCATATCCGTAATGGAATACCGGATTCACATACGTCATAAATGCCAGCGGAATCTGTGACTGCTCCCGTACTCTCTTCACAATTTCGAACACGCCGTCCGTTGTCATGCCGTTACCAAGAGAGCGGATATTTGCCTCCTGGATCACCACGCCTTCCGCCGTGGGATCGGAAAAGGGAATACCGATCTCTATGAGATCCGCACCTGCTTTCTCCATCTCCAGGATGAATTGTACAGTGCTGTCCGCATCCGGGTCTCCTGCGGTAAGGAAGCCGATGAATGCTTTTTTATTGGGTGTATCAAATACTTTTTCTAATTTACTCATCGTATCTGTCTCCATTTCTTCTATCTCTTCTATTCTAATTTCTTCTATCTTTCCTGTTTTCATCTTTTGTCTGCAGGAGAACGGACTGCCCAAAGCATTTCACAGCCCCTGCACGTAAGTCGGTCATCAGTCATGAATATCCACACCGCGGTATCTCGCAATAGCGGCCACATCCTTGTCGCCTCTGCCGGACAGACATACGATAATGCTCTGGTCCGGGCTGTAGTTCTTCGCGATCTTACGTACCTGCGCTACCGCATGGGCACTCTCAACAGCGCAGATGATTCCCTCGGTTCTTGCCAGATATTCAAAAGCATCCACTGCCTCGTCATCCGTGATGGGCACATACTGTGCTCTGCCGATGTCATGCAGATAAGCATGCTCCGGTCCAATGCCGGGATAATCCAGTCCCGCAGAAATGGAATATACAGGAGCAATCTGTCCATATTCATCCTGGCAGAAATAAGATTTCATTCCATGGAAAATTCCCAGAGAGCCGGTAGCAATGGTAGCTGCGGTCAGTGCCGTATCCACACCCTTGCCTGCTGCCTCACAACCGATGAGTTCCACATCCTTGTCCTCAATAAAGTTATAGAACGCACCCATGGCATTGCTGCCGCCGCCTACGCAGGCTACCACGGCTGCCGGAAGTTTTCCTTCCTTCTTCAGAATCTGTTCCTTTGCTTCCTGGCTGATCACACTCTGAAAATCTCTTACGATCATGGGGAAGGGATGAGGTCCCATAACGGATCCCAGCACATAATGGGTATCCGCCACACGATTGGACCATTCTCTCATGGTCTCATTGACAGCATCCTTTAAGGTCATGGTACCGGAAGTTACGGGATGTACCTTGGCTCCCAGAAGTTCCATACGGTAGACATTCAATGCCTGTCTGTTGGTATCTTCTTTTCCCATGAAGATTTCGCATTCCATCCCCAGGAAGGCTGCTGCCGTTGCGGTAGCCACACCGTGCTGTCCGGCACCGGTCTCTGCGATCAGGCGGGTCTTGCCCATCTTCTTGGCAAGCAGTGCCTGTCCCAGGGCATTATTGATCTTATGGGAACCAGTATGGTTCAGATCCTCTCTCTTGAGATAGATCTTCGCGCCGCCCAGATCCTTCGTCATTTTCCCTGCATAGTACAGCAGAGAGGGGCGCCCCGCGTATTCATTCAACAGCTTGTTCAGCTCCGCATTGAATTCCGGATCCTTCTTATAATGCTCATAGCACTCTTCCAGATGGATCAGTTCATTCATCAATGTCTCGGAGATATATTGTCCTCCGTGGATTCCGTAACGTCCTTTGCTCATGTGTTCCTCCTCTTTTCTTTCATCCTGATTTTTATTCCTGATTTTTATTCCTGATTTTCATTTTGATTTCTGATTTATAATTCTTCTATCTATTGATGTTGGGCTCAAAAGCCCCCCGACTTTGATGCCTGCGGCTTGTTCCGATACCGTTCTACCAGTTCCATGATCCGGTGCATCTTCTCCGGATCTTTTTTCCGGTCGCTCTCGATGCCGGAGCTAATATCTACCGCGTAAGGTCTTACCGCTTCCATGGCTTCCGCCAGATTGTCCGGATGCAGTCCACCCGCCAGGAAAAATTCTCTGTCGATTCCGCCAAGGACACTCCAGTCAAACGCCTGTCCCGTCCCCATTCCGTTATCGAATAACAGATAGTCTGCACTGCTGTCCAGCCAGGCTTCCACATCATACCGGTCTCTGACTTTAACTGCTTTGATCACCGGTTTACCGCAGACCGCCTGCAGATACTGGATATCCTCTTCTGTCTCATCCCCGTGAAGCTGTGCCACATCCAAAATATCTTCCTCCAGCAGTTCTATAATGTTCTTCGGATCCTCATTTACAAACACACCCACCGTCCGAATCCCCGGCAGAAGCTTTTTGCGATATTTGGCTGCATGCTCCTTCGTAACCACCCTGTGGCTCTTCGGGTAAAATACAAATCCCACGTAATCCGGCTGCACCTCATTGGCATAATCAATGTCCTCCGGACGATAGAGACCACACATTTTTACTTTCATAAAATCTTCTACCTTTCTATAACCTGCAAACTTTGGGCCTTAGGCACAAAGTTGCGCGTGAAAAATTTATTTTTCACACTGTCCGCGGAGTTCCTGCAAAGCCGCTTTCTTATCTGCACTACGCATCAATGTCTCTCCGATGAGTACGGCATTGGTACCGTTCTGCTCCAACCGCTCGATATCCTGTCTCGTCTTCATACCACTTTCGGATACGAAGAGAATATTCTCCGGCACCATTTCCCTCAACCGCACGGAGTTATTGATATCCACCGTAAAGTCTTTCAGATTCCGGTTATTGACACCGACGATCCTTGCATCTGCTGCAAGCGCCATCTTGACTTCTCTCTCGTCATGAGCTTCCACCAGTGCCGACAGGCCAAGTTCTCTTGCAATCCCCGCGTATTCCGACAACTGCATGGGAGAGAGAATCGCACACAGATCAGGAGCACTGCATCCGCTCCGATATTTTTCGCCTCATAGATCATGTATTCGTCTACCGTGAAATCTTTTCGCAGCAGAGGGATCTGTACCGTCTGCCGGATCTTCGTCAGATATTCATTCTTCCCTTGAAAATATGCCGATTCCGTCAGCACCGAGATAGCATCCGCTCCTGCCGCTTCGTATTCCTTTGCGATCTGCACATATGGGAATTCCGGTGCGATCAGTCCCTTGGAGGGCGACGCCTTTTTCACCTCGCAGATAAAGCTCATCCTCTTCTTTGCCAGTGCCTGTTCAAAAGGAAATCCCGTATTGCAGTCTGACTCTCTTGCTCTGGCGATCTGTTCTGCAAGAGGCAGTGCTTCTTTTGCTACTGCCACCCGCTCCTTTGCAGAGGCTGCTATAGTATCCAGTATCATCCATTCATCCTGCCTTTCCGTTTCATAATCGTAATACTTGCACCGCAGGTCAAAATCACTCGTAACACTTTATCATGCATTGCTCAGCTTGATAAAACGCTCCAACTGTGCCTTTGCAAGGCCGGTACCAATGACCTTCTCTGCCAGCTTCACACCGTCTGCCATACTGTCTGCCTTGCCTGCCACATATAGGGCTGCTGCTGCATTCAGCAGTACCGCATTGCGCTTGGGACCCTTTTCGCCATTTAAGATAGCTCTGGTGATCTCTGCGTTCTCCTGGGGAGTTCCGCCCACCAGATCTTCCTTCGTGCATCTTTCCATGCCAAATTCTTCCGGTGTGATCACATAATTTTTAAAGGTACCGTTATCAATCTCGCAGACTGTAGTGGGTGCACTGGCGGAGATCTCGTCCAGTCTGTCCTGTCCATAGACTACCATGCCACGTTTTACACCCAGATTGGACAATACCTTTGCCATAGAAGGCAGCAGGCTTTCATCGTACGCACCCATGATCTGATATACCGGTCCTGCGGGGTTTGCCAGAGGTCCTAAAATATTGAAAATAGTACGGATGCCCAACTCCTTGCGGATGGGTCCCACATATTTCATGGCGGTGTGATATTTCTGTGCGAAAAGGAAGCAGATGCCGATCTCTTCCAACAACGTCTTGCTCTGTTCCGGCTCTATGGTGATATTTACGCCCAGAGCTTCCAGACAGTCTGCTGCACCGGATTTGGAACTGGCTGCGCGGTTGCCGTGCTTGGCTACCGGTACGCCTGCCGCAGAGATCACGATAGATGCCGTAGTGGAGATATTGAAAGAATTAGATCCGTCACCGCCGGTTCCCACAATCTCTAAAGCTTCCACGTCCGCTCCAAGTTTTCTGCCGAACTTTCGCATTTCTTCTGCGGAGCCTGTGATCTCTTCGATGGTCTCACCCTTCTGGCTTAATGCTGTCAGATAAGCACTCTTTAAAATATCGCTGGCCTCACCGCTCATGATCTCATCCATAACGGTTTTTGCCATATCGTATCCGATGTCCTCATTCTTTACCAACTTAGCAACCGCTTCTTTGATCATGTTTCTGCCTGCTCCTTTCTACTACAATATATTTATGGTTAATATCCCTTACAGCCAGTAAGGAATTATCCATCTTGTTGCTTAAGCTGTTAGAATGTAGGTAGCAATTGGATATCTTCTCCTTTCTTGGACTTCGCGTCCGTAACACAGACTGATAACCAGCTCCTCATTCGCAGCGTTCGTTTTATGCAGGTTGAATCACCTCAGGTGCATTCGTGTCACACCACAGTAGATTGAATAGGCAATGAGTAAAACTGGTACTTATCCATTGCAATAATCTTAAGGAGTGACAAATTTATGAACGCAGTAGGTATCGATGTTTCAAAAGGTAAAAGTATGGTTGCTATTATGCGGCCTTTGGCGAAATTGTTTCCACACCCTTTGAAATTAAACACACATCCAGTGACATCAATTCGCTTGTAAACTTATCAAGTCTATCGAAGGTGAGTCCCGAATTGTAATGGAGCATACCGGACGCTATTACGAAGTCCTTGCCCATCAACTTTCCGAAGCAAATCTTTCGTTAGTGCCATTAACCCAAAGCTTATCAAGGATTTTGATAACGATTCCCTTCGTAAAGTCAAAACAGATAAAGCTGACTCTGTTAAAATTGCCCGATATGCACTTGACAAGTGGCAAAATCTGAAACAGTATAGCGTTATGGATGAATTACGCAATCAACTCAAAACCATGAACCGTCAGTTTGGCTTTTACATGAAGCACAAGACGGCTATGAAGAATAACCTTATCGGCATCCTTGACCAAACCTATCCTGGTGTTAATACTTATTTTGACAGTCCTGCACGTAGTGACGGCAGCCAGAAATGGGTCGATTTTGCATCTACATACTGGCATGTAGACTGTGTCCGTAAAATCTCCATAAACGCTTTTATCGATCACTATGAAAACTGGTGCAAACGTAAGAAGTACAACTTCAGCAAAATTAAGGTGAAGAAATCTACGGAAAAGCAAAGGAGCTTGTTCCTGTACTTTCCTAAGGATGACATTACAAAGCTTATTATCAAGCAGGCAGTTGACCAACTTAACAGTGCTTCTATTACTGTTGAGTCGCTACGCACTCTCATGAACGAAACTGCATCCAAGCTTCCGAGTATCCCGTTGTTATGGCAATGAAAGGGGTTGGAACGTCACTCGGTCCTCAACTGATGGCTGAGATTGGTGATGTTTCCCGTTTCACTCACAAGGGTGCCATTACTGCTTTTGCCGGTGTAGACCCTGGTTTAACGAATCCGGCTCTTATGAACAGAAAAGTGTTCCAACTTCAAAACGAGGTTCTTCTGACCTCAGGAAAACACTATTTCAGGTAATGGATGTCTTAATCAAAACACATCCACAAGATGATCCTGTGTATCAGTTCTTAGACAAAAAACGGGCTCAAAAGAAACCGTATTATGTCTATATGACTGCCGGTGCTAACAAGTTTCTACGCATCTACTATGGACGAGTGAAAGAATATCTTGCATCTCTTCCAGAATCTTAATTATCTACTATACCTTTCAGACCAGCACTGGTGTGGTGGTCTTGTTTTGATGTCTAATTTTCAACCTGTATAAAATTTTCAAAGTTCTTTCATTTTAGCCTTGACTTTTTATTTGCAGGCTGTGTCTGTAAAAAATTAACAATGATCTGTCGTCCATCCGGTGTCAGTACCGATTCCGGATGGAACTGTACTCCGTAGATCTGCTTTTCTGTCTGTTCTACCGCCATGACCTCTCCGTCTTCGGTGACCGCGGTAACTTTCAATTCTGTGGGAATCGTCTGTGGATCTGCCACCAGAGAATGATATCTTGCCACAGTGATCACTTTTTTCATACCCCGGAACAATACACTGTCTGTATCCAAAGTCGCCAGGGACTGTTTACCGTGCATCAGATGGGATGCGTAGGTAACGGTAGCCCCTGCCACTTCGCAGATCGCCTGATGCCCGAGACAGATTCCCAAAATAGGTATTCTGCCCCCCAGTTCCCGGATCACATTTTCACAGACACCGGCTTTGTCCGGCCTTCCGGGTCCCGGCGATAAAATGATGTGGGAGGGATTCATGGCGCGGATCTCATCCACACTGCATTCATCATTGCGGATCACCCGAATATCCGGATTTACGCTTCCTACCAGCTGATATACGTTATAGGAAAAACTGTCATAATTGTCGATCAGTAATATCATGCTTCCATTCCCTCCTGTGCTTTCTGTAGTGCCTGTCTTACAGCTGCTGCCTTCTGAATGCATTCCCTGTATTCCTTCTCCGGTACACTGTCCGCCACAATACCGGCACCGGATCTTACGAATACTTTTCCGTTCTTGGAAAAAGCAAGTCTTATAGCGATACAGGTATCCAGGTTTCCGGTAAAGGAAATATAGCCAATGGCTCCTCCATAGATGCCTCTCTTATTGTCTTCCAGTTCGTTGATGATCTCACAGGCCCGAAGCTTCGGTGCTCCCGACAGGGTTCCTGCGGGAAGGATGGCATCCACCGCATCCAGTGCGTCCGCATCTTCCCTGATCACGCCCCTCACTGTAGAACCGATGTGCATCACGTGAGAGTAACGCTCGATGGACATATACTTTTCCACTTCCACGGTGCCGATCCGGCTGATCTTGCCGATATCATTCCGTCCCAGATCCACCAGCATATTGTGTTCGGAGCGTTCCTTCTCATCTGCTAAAAGCTCTGCCTCCAGCGCCTTGTCCGCTTCCTCGGTAGCTCCTCTGGGTCTCGTTCCTGCCAGGGGGAAGGTATGTAATACGCCGTCCTCTAACTTTACTAATGTCTCCGGGCTGGCTCCCACGATCTCACCATCACTTCCAGAGAAATAGAACATGTACGGGGAAGGATTTGTTGTGCGGAGTACCCGGTAAGCATCTAAGAGGCTTCCTTCCATCTCCGCCTCCAGGCGATTGGATAATACCACCTGGAAGATATCTCCCTCTCTGATGTAATGCCTGGCTTTCTCCACCATGTTGCAATAGGCTGCTTCGTTGAACAGTGGTTGAAAATCTGTCCGGAGCTTACAGGGAATATGCTCTGCCTTTTCTCCATTCAGCAAGAGCTCCTTCATGTTGTTCAGCTCCCGCTCCGCTCTATGATAATTGATCTCCAGATCATCGGTCTTGATATTCAGGATCAGGATCAGCTTCTGTCTGTAATTGTCAAAAGCGATGACTTTGTGGAACAGCATCAGGTTCACATCCTGGAAGCCTTCCTCGTCCTTCGCATCCAGCCGCAGGGTCGGTTCGCTGTATTTGATATAGTCATAGGAAAAATATCCTACCAGACCTCCGGTAAAGGAAGGCAGTCCCGGAAGCTTGGGACTTTTATTCTCTTCCATGACGTTGCGGATGATCCCTCTGACATCTCCGGAATCCGTTCGGCTGGTCAGTTCCGATTTTATTGTAGTCATACCGTTATAACAGGTGATCTCAAGCAATGGATCATAGCCTAAAAAGGAATATCGTCCCCATCGCTTATCCGCCTCCGCGCTTTCCAGCAGATAGACATGACCGCTGACCTTTTTTAAGATGCGCAGCACTTCGATGGGTGTGGTCATATCTGCATACATCTCTGTGCTGATGGGAATCACTCCGTAGCTTTCTTCCGCTGCGATCTTTTTACATTCTTCCAGTGTGGGTGTGATCTTCATTCCGGTACTCCTCCTTAAAATTATTTCTTTCCACACCTTTTCAGCGCCTCCATTCGTAAAATCGCCTCTTTGAGGCTTCCTTTTACTCATTGAGGCTATCTCGCCATAGGCTCTGAAAAGGTTACAAAAAAACCGCCCATGACAGAATCTTCTTCTGTCAAGGACGGGTCATATACATTTCCCGCGGTGCCACCTTGCTTCACAATTTCTTGTGCTCTTACAGGATACCAACATATCCCCGGCAACTGACGTATGCCCTCACGTCGCAGAATACTTGAGGTCTTAAAATTCTGTGTGTCCTCTTTGACTGCGCCCTCCGTGGTCCATTTAACAACCTGCGTTCCAACCTTTCTCAGCATCCGGTCTCTCTGTAAGTGCACGAACTGTTTTTATCTCCACATCAATGGTTTCTTACCGCTGTATTTAATTTTTATTTATATTACTGCTTTAGTGTGGTAACGTCAAGTAGTGATTTTAATCTTTTTTCAAAAAAATCTTTGCGTATTTTATTTTTCTATCTTCCTACTTTGAGGAAAAGCTCACGAATTCCTTCATAGTAACCAATGGTCACCGTGGTACTGTCTTCCTCCTCCCCCGGGAAAGTATACTTGGCAAAATACGGCGTCGTCTCCAACAGCGGATTTTGATCCTCATATTTTTCAAGACCGGTCAGTTCCAGATATTCCGCATACCGGCCAATCATGGCATCCGTATTGATGTCTTCCCATTGCAGTCCGGTCCGGACATAGAATTCATAAATTTTGCCGGTATCCGCATCCAGATAAATATCCAGAAAACGGTTACTCTTATCCGCATTCCTTACGTCCGTAGACAGGCTGATTTTCCATACAGAGAGATTATTTCTCGGCTCCAAAACATCGATAGCAGAGCAGATCACCGCTTCGTAAGAGTCTTCCGAAACTTCCTTTACTTCGTCGGGAAGAATTCCCTGCTCCTTCAGGATCTGAATCTCTCTGTTACATGCCTCATATACCGCTTCCTCCTGAATCTGTCCCTCTCCCGGTTGCTGACGATTCTCTACAAACGCATAGGTACCCGTCATTTCTCCGTAGTTTCCTGCCTCACTGTCCACTCTGGTCAAAAAACGCAGTTCACTCTCCGGCAGGGTCTGACTGCTCAGACATCTCCCCAAAAGATATAGTTTCTGATTGCTGCTCATGCGGTAACGGTATCCTTCCGCACCTTCCACCGCCTCTGTGGTAATACTGTTTAAGAGTCTCTCATCACTTTTGGCCGCGATCCATTCCGGTCCCCACAGAGCCGCAAGAATGACCACAACTGATACCGCAAAGCCCAAAGAACAGCTCTTCCATCTATTCATCCGACTTCACCCCCTCATCCGGAATCAGAAAGCTCATGCAGCTTCCAAAGCCCTGTGTACTCTCGATCTTCAGGCTGCTGTGATGCAGTTCCAGAATAGCGGTGCACAGTGCAAGCCCCAGTCCCGCTCCGTTATGAGCCCTGGATCTGGATTTATCCACCATATAAAAAGCTTCCGTGATCTTATGAAGTTCTTCCTTGGGGATGCCAATTCCTTCATCCCGTACCTGAAAATAATAACCGTTCTCCATGTGCCTTCCTGTGATCTCCACGGTCTGCCCCTCCTCGGAGGCTTTGATGGCATTATCGGTCAGATTGATCAAAACAGTCTTCAACAGGTTCTCCTCGGCATAGAGTTCTCCCTTTTCCCAGCAGATGTCAACCTTCACCCTGCTGTCTTCTGGGTTCTTGGTCTCATCATAGATTTCCTGCAGATACGAGAAAATACCGGAGACATTTGTGGTCTTACGATCGATCTCCTTACGTCTGGTCACAATGATGTCCAGCAGTCTGAGTGCCATAGTCTCCAGGCGTTTTCCCTCTGTATAAATATAATTGGCACAGAGAAAATGCTTCTCCTCGTCCAGTTTGCGGGAACGCAGCATATCCGCGTAACCGATTATAGCTGTCAGCGGTGTCTTCAGTTCATGGGAAAATGCGGCAATAAAATCTTCTCTGGCTCTGACTTCATTTTCCAAATTCTGAATATTCTGCTCCAGTGCTTCTGCCATATGGTTGAAATCCGCAGTCAGCTGTCCCATTTCATCATTACTGATCTGCTCCGCGCGATAGCTGTATTCTCCCTCCGCCATTTTGCCGGTAGCCTGCGTCAGAAGCCGGATCGGTCGGGTCAGCCAGCAGGCGATCAGCGTCATCACAGCGCCACTGCATAACAATACGATCACCGTAACCTGACGATACATCCGAAATCCTTCCGTCCTCTCCGTATATACCGCAGTTACATTTTTCATGGTCTCTAACGTCAGCAGACGGTCGGACACATTGATCCTTGTCTGTGTCTGGATATAATAGGAATCCCCCGACTGCACTACCCGGTACACTCTCGTATTTTCTCCGCGTTCTTCCCACAGAGAAGTATCCCCGGTAAACCCTTCACTGACATACAGCACCTTACCGTTCTCATCGCTGATCCGCAGCAATCTGTTGCCGTGCTGTCCACTGTTCTCCAGGTATACTCCGATCTGTTCCACCGTTCCGTCCGGAAGTACATCATATTTGGACGGAATATTTAAAGCTGCCGTCTCAAAAGCGAACCTCAAAATACTACTTTCATCCAGTGCCTGTCTGGTCTCACGCTCCATGGAGGTCTGAAACACATAATTTACAAAAAAATAACCGCTTGCTCCGCATGCCGCTGCCATGATCAGCATGGTGCACAGCAGAATTTTCCAGGAAAATTTCATTCTTTTCTCCTCTTGTCCACTTTCCTACAAGAATTCCTCGTTCTCAGGCAATCTCCAGCCGGTATCCTACCTTATATACCGCTACCAGCTGATTCTCCCATCCCATTTTTTTGCGCAGGCGCTGCACATGCAGCTCCAGAGTCCTGCTGTCCCCGCCATATTCTTCTCCCCATACCTTTTCGTACAGGCTTTCCTTGAATAAGGCAATATTTTTATTCTGAATAAATAACACCAGAAGTCCGTATTCCTTGTTGGTAAGTACCACAGGTACGCCCGCTTTCGTCACCATTCTGGCTTCCATATCCACCACTACATCTCCTGCGGACAGCTGCGCTCCCCGTTTGTGGAATCTGCGCAGTACCACTTCTACCCTTGCCAGCAGTTCCACCACATCAAAGGGCTTCACCAGATAATCCTCCGCCCCCAGACGCAAGCCTTTTACCCGGTCCTTTACATCTCCCTTGGCGGTAATGAAGATCACCGGGATCTTTAAAGGTCTGATATATTCCATAATATCAAAACCGTCCACTCCCGGAAGCATAATATCCAGTAAGATCAGATCAAAGGTTTCCTTCTCGATCAGTTCAATGGCTTTCATGCCATCCTGTACACTTTTGCAAAAATATCCTGCTGCCGACAGATTCAGGTCGATCAGGTCACAGATTGGCTTTTCATCATCCACGATCAATATTTTTATCATTATGTCTGCCACCCCCAATAGGCACGGATCTTCGTCACCAGTGCCTCCAGAGTATCCTCCTCCGTACATTCATAATTTTCTGTAAAATCAGTATCCTTCTCAAATCCGGCCGTCCGTTGGTAATAAATGGTGCACACGGTGTCCACCAGCAATTCCCCGTTTTCTCCTTCATAGCTGTATTTTGCAAACACCACCAGATCCTTCAGGCCGTCACCGTCCAGGTCCTTTCCCTGGATTCCCTTCAGCGCATAGAGATTGTCGTAATCCTCCATGGGTTGAAAACTCCACACAATATTTCCCTGTTCATCGATCAGATAGATCATGAACACGTCATATTCCGCCATCCGGTAGGTGCCCGGAACCACCTTTAATTTTCCCAGCTTTTCAAAATTACGGGTATAAGACTGTTCCTCGATGACATTGAAATTGTGGTTCAGAAGATCTGCCAGTGTCTCCGCCGTATAGAGGAATTCCGTAGAACGCCCGTCTCTTACAAAATTTAAAATACAGGCAGGGTTCTTGTTCATATCAAAGCGGTTGATCTTGTCTGAGATCCGATAATCACGGTAAAAGTTTCCATCGTCCTGGAACAGAACATCTCCTACTTTGTAGGATTCTTCCTGATAATCCCCCCTGTCATTATGGCACTGGACGATCAGGATGATATCCGTATCTCTGTCATTGTCTACATCCTGAAAAGAAACCGAAGCCAGTTTTTTCACCGGCTGCCGCATTTCTCCCAAATAGCAGTAATTTGCTTCCAGCTGGTCCGTCTTGTACAGAATCTGCCCGGAAGCATCCGCGATAAATACCGCCAGTCTGTGGTACCTTGTATCCAGTGCCGCATAGAACCAGACTTCATTCCCGGGTTCCTCTGTCGTATCTACGGCTTCCTCCGGAAGTTTTTGCAACGGCATCGCAAAGATCTGATCCTCCAGCAGGCGGAATCCCTGGTTCTCCAAATCTCCAATCTTTTCTATCCTGTCAAAGCGTTCCCGGTATCGTTCGTACTCCTCCGCCACCAGTTCTCCGTGTTCCCCGGCCGCAGTCACAGAAAAAGAAACGGTGGAAAGCTGCGCAGATAAAACTACAAAAAGCACAATACTCACTATGCTGAGCATGATTCTTCTCTTCCTGTGTTTCGGCATCTTTCCACCTCCTTTGTATCGTTATTTGATTTGTTGTTTTATTCCATTTTCTTTTACAGATCGTCAATAATAATGTGTCTGGGCTGGCCTGTGATCATGATCGGAGTCAGTTCCGCCTGGATCAGAGGCTCGATATAGTTCTTCATCTCTGCGGTCACATAATCTCCCTCTTCCGTGATCCAGGAACGGGGAACCTTTTTCTCCAGATTTGCCACCTTATGCACATCATAGAGATCCGTAGTGCAAATATAGGGATCCTGAGATACTCTCTTTAAGATCACCATCTGACCGGTCTTGCCTTCAAAAGCTGCCTTTACCGCAGTTCCACCTACCTGATAAGCCTCGGTGATATCCACGCGGGAGGTCAGATGTCCGGCACAGCGCTGCAGAGTAGACAGTTCAATAGCTCTGGATTTGCAGCCCAACTTTTCAATGATCAGGTCAGACAAATATTTGCCCGTACCGGATAACTGTACATGGCCGAAAGAATCCGTCTTGTCGGAAGGTGCAGACAATTCGCAGACATATCTTCCGTCTGCCGTCTTGATTCCTTCGGACACTGCAATGACAATGGACTGTTTCTCGCTGACCAGTTTCTTGACCTTTTTCAGAAAATCATCCACATCAAAGGCTACTTCCGGCAGGTAGATCAGATCCGGGCCTTCACAGTCTTCACTCTTGGCCAGTACTGCTGCTCCGGTGAGCCATCCGGCATTTCTTCCCATGATCTCGATGACAGTCACACTCTGCATCTCATAGATCAGGCCGTCACGTACCAGCTCCTTGGTAACGGTAGCAATATATTTTGCCGCACTTCCGTAACCAGGCGTATGATCCGTACCCTCTAAGTCGTTATCAATGGTCTTGGGTACGCCGATAAAACGGATCGGGTTGCCCACTGTCTCTGCATAATCGGAAAGCTTTTTGATGGTATCCATGGAGTCATTGCCGCCGATATAGAAAAATGCCATGATCTCCAGTTCTTCCAGAATTGCAAATATTTTCTCGTAAATAGCTTTATCTTCACTGATCTCCGGCAGCTTATAGCGGCAGGATCCCAGAAAGGAAGCCGGTGTTCTCTTCAAAAGTTCCACATCCATGTCGTTGCGGATCTTTTCCCCCAGATCCACGATCTTTTTCTCCAACAAACCCTGAATGCCATAGCGCATACCGTATATGGTATCCGCTCCCATATCCTTTGCTGTCTTGTAGACACCTGCCAGACTGGCATTGATCACCGCTGTGGGGCCTCCGGACTGTCCTACGATCACATTTTTTTTCATAATTTTTCTCCCTCTGTTGATTCGTTACCATACATCGACGGGGATTTCTCCTGCTCGATTTGCATACGTAAAACACCCACCAATCGGATCCTCCGGTTGATGGGTGTTCTCATTCTTAAGGTTCCGTCGAACCTATTTTACCAAACTTACAGTCTCTCTGGCAATAGCAAGTTCCTCATTCGTAGGAATTACCATAACAGTGGTCTTGCTGTCAGGAGTGGAAATAGCGATCTCCTCGCCACGCTTGTGGTTCGCCTCCTCATCGATGGATACTCCCAAGAAGCCCAAATGCTCGCATACCAGGGAACGAACTAAAGGTGCGTTCTCGCCGATACCTGCGGTAAAGCAGATCACATCTACACCGTTCATGGCTGCTACATAAGAGCCGATATATTTTGCCACACGGTAGCAGTAAGTGTTCATGGTACGGATGCAGTGTGCATCGCCGTTGTTGTAACCTGCTTCCAGATCACGGAAATCGGAAGACAGATTGTTGGACAGACCATATACACCGGACTTCTTGTTCAGAACGGTCATGATCTCGTCGATGTTCTTGCCCTCTTTGTGAGCGATGAACTCCATGATGGCAGGATCGATATCACCGGAACGGGTTCCCATGATCAGACCTTCCAGAGGTGTCAGACCCATGGAGGTGTCTACACACTTGCCGTTCTTAACAGCGGATACGCTGGCACCATTGCCCAGGTGGCAAACGATGATCTTCAGATCTTCGTACTTTTTGCCCAGAACCTCAGCAGCCTTCTTGGATACATAAGAGTGGCTGGTTCCGTGGAAGCCGTAACGTCTGATCTTGTATTTCTCATAATACTCGTAAGGCAGACCGTACATATAAGCTTCCTCAGGCATGGTCTGATGGAAAGCGGTGTCAAATACAGCTACCATGGGAGTGGTGGGCATCAGCTTCTTGCATGCATTGATACCGATCAGGTTAGCAGGGTTATGTAAAGGAGCCAGGTCGTTGCATTCCTCGATGGCTTTCATAACTTCATCGGTGATAATGGTGGATGCTGCGAACTTCTCGCCGCCGTGTACAATACGATGTCCTACGGCACCGATCTCATCCAGACTCTTTACCACACCTGTCTTTTCATTGGTCAGAGCTTCCAGTACCAGACGGATAGCTTCGGTATGATCCGGCATGGGAGTTACAGTCTGCTCTTTCTCACCACCATCGGGGGTATAGGTAATCTGGCTTCCTTCGATACCGATTCTCTCACAAAGACCCTTTGCGATGCATTTCTCGGTCTCGGAATCAATGAGCTGGAACTTCAGGGAAGAGCTTCCGCAGTTAATAACTAAAATATTCATGATGAATTCCTTTCTTTCAAATCTGTTACTCTATGGGGTCATGTTACCCGTGCGGGCAATACATGAATACGGTGCGGGACAGATATCCCGCACACGTTTATGTTCGTTACCAGTGATTATACTAACTGTGCCTGTACAGCGGTCAGTGCTACGACACCGACGATATCCTGCCAGGAACATCCTCTGGACAGATCGTTAACAGGCTTTGCGATACCCTGTAACATAGGGCCGTAAGCTTCTGCTCCACCCAGTCTCTGTACCAGCTTGTAACCGATGTTACCAGCATCCAGGTTCGGGAAGATCAGGACATTGGCATGTCCGTTTACAGGGCTTCCGGGAGCCTTAGACTTGGCAACGCTGGGAACCAGAGCTGCATCCAGCTGCAGTTCGCCGTCCAGAGTCAGATGAGGATACTCCTCATGTGCGATACGGGTAGCTTCTACTACTTTGTCAACCAGTGCGTGCTTTGCACTTCCCTTGGTGGAGTGGCTCAGCATGGCGATCACGGGCTTAGGTCCGATCAGAGACTTGAAGCTTCTGGAAGAAGTATCTGCGATAGCAGCCAGTTCTTCGGGAGTAGGATCCTGGTTCAGACCACAGTCAGCGAACAGGAAGGTTCCGTTCTCACCCTGATCCTTGAATACGGTATCCATAACGAAGAATGCGGATACCAGTTTAACGCCGGGTGCAGTCTTCAGGATCTGCAGTGCAGGTCTTAAAGTATCTGCGGTAGAGTGGCATGCACCTGCTACCATACCGTCTGCATCATTAGCCTTAACCATTACGATACCGAAGGTCAGGTAATCATTCAGCAGGATCTCTCTTGCCTTCTCGGGGGTCATTCCCTTTGCTTTTCTGGTTTCATATAATAAATTCACATAGTCATCCAACTTGGGAGTTGTTTTAGGGTTAACTACCTTAACTTTGGACAGGTCAACTTCCAGCCAGCCTGCACCATCCATGATCTTCTCTTCATCACCGATCATAATGATGTCTGCGATGCCCTCTTCCACGATACGGGCAGCAGCCAGTAATGTTCTCTTATCATTAGATTCCGGTAATACAATAGTCTTTTTGTCGAGTCTTGCTCTCTCTTTAATCATGTCAATGTATGACATATCCATTCTCCTTTCCGGCGGGGGATACCCGCTTCCTCCCAAATAACTTCTGTAAAGTTTTGGTTTTATCTTAACAAACCGATGTATTTATATTATACTAAATACATCTGGAGTACACAAGGGCATAATGTTCGCAAAATTGTATATTTTCAGATACAACCACTATTTTTTCAGAATAAAATAAGCTGATAACCATGCATATGTAAACGCTTTCAGTGTATGTTATTTTTTTCACATTCCCTGTCAGGGTTTGTGTTCGCTATAACGTATATTTCTTTTCACGAAAGGAGCCACATTATGAAGGTCAATGGTATTGTCGCAGAGTATAATCCCTTCCATAATGGCCATGCTTACCAGTTACAGCATGCCAAAGAGGCCAATGATGCCGATTATACGATCATTGTCATGAGCGGTAATTTCATGCAGCGGGGTGCTCCTGCCCTCTTAGATAAGTTCACCCGTACAAAAATGGCTCTGGAGAACGGTGCAGATCTGGTGCTGGAACTGCCCACCCGCTATGCTGCCTCCAGTGCGGAATTTTTTGCCAAGGGCTCGGTTGCCTTGTTCGACAAACTGGGAGTGACCACAAATCTGTGCTTTGGCAGTGAGTGCGGCAACATTGAAGTCTTGTCACGGATCGCTGAGATTTTCTATACGGAACCGGAACCTTACGTGGAATCCTTGCGCTGCAATATGCGTAAGGGAATGTCCTTCCCCATCGCCAGGACCTGGGCGTTATTGCAATACGCGCCTTCCTTAAGCGATGATAAGGACGTTCTTTCCTCTCCTAATAATATATTGGGAATTGAATATCTCAAAGCTCTGATGTCCAGAAACAGCAAGATCTCACCGTTCACTACCACCAGAGTCGGTGCGGATTATCACGACAAACGTCTCGGCACCAATCAGTGTTCCGCCATTGCTATCCGCCAGTCGGTGGCCGCCGGGCATGATCTATCCTATCTGGCTGCCCAGATGCCGGAAAGTGCCTATGCATTGATGACGGATTCTCTGTCTCACAAAAAGCCTCTGTTTGCCGATGATTTTTCCGCAGCACTGCAATACAAGCTGCTGACGGAATACTCTGTGGGCTACGACAAGTATCAGGATATTTCTTCGGATCTGTCCGACCGGATCCGCAATACCCTGCCTTCCTTCGCAGGTTACACTTCTTTCTGTGATCTGCTCAAGAGTAAGGATATGACCTACACCCGCATCAGCAGATGTCTGCTTCATATTTTGCTGAATATGACCAAGGAAGAATTCGAGACCTGCAAGTCGGAAGACTATATCTCTTACGCCAGAGTGTTGGGTTTCCGCAAGAATGCGACGCCACTGCTTGCCGAGATCAAAAAGAACAGTTCCATTCCTCTCGTCACCAGCCTGGCTGACGCCAGACAGACGCTTTCTCCCGAATCTCTGCGGATGCTGGATCTGGATATCCTCCGCAATCAGATCTATCTGGGGAATCTGGCCTTAAAGAACCAGACGGAAATGGTGAATGAATATCGGACGCCGATTGTGATTGTATAAATAGAAAGTTAATGAAATAAATACTCCCTTTTCGGAATTGTGTGTCTGAATGAAAAACATGTATAAATCTACATTAAGGTTAATTTAAAAACGAATTTGTTTGAAGTTTCACCAAATCAATAGAGGTGTTTGATTATGAAAAAAAGAATAATTGCAGTAATTGTAATTTTAGCTGTATTAGTAGCTCTATTCTTTATTGGCACAGGTTTTCAAAAAAGAATGGATGTCGTATTAGTTGATTACTCTGTATCAGAGGATGGAACGGAGATCACGCTTGATGTAGGAATTCCAACATCTATAGGATATATCAGAGGATTTAAAGACAATGGCGGTGGAGTAAAACCACATTATCTTACATTTTTTTCGACATTTGGTGGAATAAACAGTCCGATTGGAGCAGAGCATAGCTTCCAATTAGAGCTTACTTCGGATGATACAGAAATTTATTTTAACAGACCGGAGGGAGGTTACGAGTTGATTTTAGTGAAAGATGAAGAAACAGGTCAATGGCTCAGACCAAGTGGAATAGGTGAAGAAAATAACACTATTTTTGAAGCAACCATTCTTGAAATTCGTGATAATTATTTTTTAGTAGAACCAGTAGAGGGTAGTCAAGAATTAAACAATGCAGATCTGATTACAGTACCAATGAAAAACATAGGTACTGCTCCACAACCAAATGTTGGTGACATTATTGAAATAGCATATAACGGAGAAATTGCAGAAAGTTATCCAGCACAGATAACAGAGGTTTACGGTATCAAAGTTGTCAAAGAAGCAGAACAATGGGATTTAATTCCTATGGTCATGGTAAATGGCGAGTTATATATTGACACAGGTCATGAAAGTACAGTAGAAGCCCGTTGTGGTGTTATGGATGGAGAGATTACGTCAGAAGTAGACGGAAGTGAAAAGCCAACAAAAGACAATCAATCTAACTTTGGTACAGGCTATGGATATCAATATGGTTCACAAGAAGGCATAATCGAGATTAATATGAATGAAAAATGGTGGGTTTTTGCAACAGAAAAAGTCCTGGCCAGTAGTGAACTTATGATAGACCCAGTTGCAGTAGTAAGTATTCATAATGTTTTCACAGGAGAAAATGCGAACATCACTGAAAATGAGGATATCAGAACTATATCTAATATATTATGTGGTGATGCATGGAATACAGAAGGTACAACTGATTGTTTAAGCAACATTGAAATTACAATCAACGAAGAAACATACAAATATCATTCCGATTGTGGTACATTCAACGATAATGTAAATCAGAACTATTTATCACTGGATGACGAAAGGAAAGCTGTGGTAAATGCCATTTTTTCAGAGTATATATCACTCACAGCCACAGAAGTTCCAGCAGAATAAATTTTACAAAGGCTACCCGGTCAAAAAAATTGGATAGCTTTTATTATGTTTTAAACCTAAACTCAATTTCAATCCAGTCAGCAAAACTAATCTTTATTATATCCAAGCAAATCAATAGCTCAAATTGCATTAACTTCTTAAAATGTATAAATAACAGGATAGCTTGGGCTAAGTAATATCAGAAACACTTTTCCGAAAAGGGAGAATAAATATTGGCAAACCAGACGAACTCCCGAAGCGGCAGAAGGCCCTCAGGCAGATGTCTGTCGGAGCGTGTTGATATTTTCTTAAGCAGTGGTGAGTCATCAGGGTGGAGCAAACACGATGTTTGCGACAGGCGGCCGGCGACATGGATGTCGCCTAGAGCCGTGCCCGTTCGGATGAGATACACTTTATCCACTGCTTTACAAAATTCACACTCGGAGACCGATATCTGCCTGAGGACCTTCTGCTACTCCGGGAGTTCTGTTTGTATTTAAAACGCCAATTTCTGCGAAAAAAATACAAAAATATGAAATTTTGATATGTAAAAAGTCTCTATTTTCGCTGCATAAGCAAAATAAAGAAATTCCGTACAAAAATTCCTGATTTAGGAACTTTTTTTGTACGGAATTCATCGTTTTTGGACTATTTACACCAAACTAACTTTCCAGTTAGTTCTTAAAGCTATGAATAGGTGCGGGGATGCGGCCGCCGCGGTTGACGAAAGCATCACAGGAGAAGGTATTCACGGGCATGATGGGTGCATAACCTAACAGGCCGCCGAACTCCACGGTCTCTCCCACGCCTTTTCCGATTACGGGGATGATTCTGACTGCGGTGGTCTTCTGGTTCACCATACCGATGGCCATTTCATCCGCAATGATACCGGAAATGGTGGTTGCCTTGGTGTCTCCGGGAATGGCGATCATATCCAGACCTACGGAGCAGACACAAGTCATGGCTTCCAGCTTCTCGATGGTGAGGGCTCCGGCATTCACGGCATCGATCATTCCCTGATCTTCACTGACAGGAATGAATGCACCACTTAAACCGCCGACGTAGGAAGATGCCATAACACCGCCCTTTTTCACCTGATCATTCAACAACGCCAGGGCTGCAGTGGTTCCGGGAGCTCCGGCATGTTCCAGACCGATCTCACACAGGATATCCGCTACGCTGTCGCCGATGGCCGGGGTCGGTGCCAGAGACAGATCCACGATGCCAAAGGGAACATTTAGCATCCGGGATGCCTCCTGTGCTACCAGCTGACCTACACGGGTTACCTTAAAAGCAGTCTTCTTGATAGTCTCACAGAGAACCTCGAAGTTCTCGCCGCGCACCTTTTCCAGTGCGGTCTTTACAACGCCGGGGCCGCTGACACCGACATTGACGATCTTGTCTGCTTCGGTCACACCATGAAAGGCACCTGCCATGAAAGGATTATCATCCGGTGCATTACAGAATACTACCAGCTTTGCACAGCCCAGGGAATCATCTTCCTTGGTATACTCTGCAGTCTCCCTGACCATCTCACCCATCAGCTTTACGGCATCCATGTTGATACCGGTCTTGGTGGAGCCCAGGTTCACAGAGCTGCACACACGCTCTGTGGTAGACAGCGCCAGAGGAATGGAACGGATCAGCAGTTCGTCCGCCGGGGTCATTCCCTTGCTGACCAATGCGGAATAACCGCCCAGGAAGTTCACACCAACCTCATGTGCTACCTTATCCAATGTCTTTGCAATACTTGCAAAGTCTTCTATCGTATGACATGCCGCACCACCGATCAGTGCAATGGGAGTTACGGAAATTCTCTTATTTACAATGGGGATGCCAAATTCTCTGGAGATCTCCTCTCCGGTCTTCACCAGATCCTTGGCTGCTTCGTAGATTTTGTTATAAATCTTCTCATTTAATCTGTCCAGATCGGAATCGATACAGTCTAACAGGCTGATACCCAGTGTGATGGTACGCACGTCCAGGTTCTCTTCCTCGATCATTTTGTTGGTCTCTGTTACTTCATATAAATTGATCATTACGGCTCCTATCTGCCCCTTCGGGTCTTATTTATTTCGAAATCGTGGGGCTTATCAGATGCGGTGCATCTTGTCAAAGATCTCTTCCTTCTGGCACTTGATCACTACGCCAATCTCTTCTCCGAGAGCAGCCAGTTCATCTGCCATATCACCAAAAGTTTTCTGCATCTGGTTGGTGTCAACGATCATCATCATGTTAAAATATCCCTGTACGATGGTCTGGGAAATATCCAGGATATTGATGCCGTTTTCCGCAAGATAGGTACATACCTTTGCGATAATGCCTACTGTGTCCTTACCAACTACCGTAATAATTGTTCTTTTCATAATCGCCCTCATTTTCTGCATGAAATCATGCTATTATTTTTATCTATTAAACTACACTTTACTACAATTTGCAACCTCAAGTTCAGCCTATGAACATATTCAGACACAGAAATCATACTTGCATCATTTTGTGAGCGAATATGTTTCAGGCACCGAGCGCCAAACTATGGAGCAAAGCTAGTCATAAAATGACACAAAAGCGTGCTATGATGCGGCTCCAACGAATAATGCTGGCTGATGCGCTGCGCATCCGCTACGCAATATTGATCACCGGAGATACATTGCTCCTGTCTGCCACCATCATCCGGAAGTCTTCCGCCCGGTAAGGGTTCTCTCCCATGGTGATTTCCATCCGGACCGCTTCATAGGCCAGCTCCGGAAGATTATTCTCCTTGCTGAGATGTCCCAGCACGATAGCCTGCAGCTTGTCATGCAGGATTCGACAGAGCAGCTTGCCGGAATTTTCATTGGAAAGGTGTCCTCTGTCCCCCAGAATTCTCTGTTTGAGATAATAGGGATAAGGTCCTACCTGCAACATCTTCACATCATGATTCGCTTCCAGCAGCAAGGCATCCATTCCCTTCAGGCACTCCACGGTGTAATCATTATAGACTCCTAAATCCGTACAGATTCCTACCTTTTTATCTCCGTAAGCAATACGATAGCCCACCGGCTGTGCCGCATCATGGGAGATTTTCATGGGATTGACAGTCAGATCCTTGATAGTCAGTTTCACATCTTCCTTCACTTCCCGAAACAGGGCTGGATTGATCTTGCCCAGATTCCCCATCTTCTGGATTTCTTCCAGGGTTCCCGTTGTGGCATAGATCGGCACTTCATATTTTCTCGCCATGACACCCAGTCCCGCCACATGATCCATATGTTCGTGGGTCACCAGGATGCCATCCAGATCTCTTCCGGTGAGTCCCAGACTGTTCAGCCCGGCCTCCGCCTTTTTGCCGCTGATTCCCACGTCCACCAGCAGATGCGTGGCCTCTGATCCCACATAAATACAGTTGCCGCTGCTGCCGCTGGCAATACTACATAATCTCATAACTTCTTAATCTCTTTTCTATCTTACTTCTGTCTTACTCTTTTCCGTTTTCCATCTTCGGCATTAATGCATACTAGTGCATGCTTTTCCAGTAGATCTCGATCACATCTCCCTCTTTCAAAGGTTCCATGAACTGTGCCGGGCGTCCATTTAAGTTCGTCACAATGGATCTGCCTGCGGATGCGGAGGATCCCAGATCAAAATCAATATAATCAAACACATCCACAAATACATAGGAAGCCTTACCCTGCATGGTGATGGGGGAATGGTTCACGATCACTGTTAACGGATGCGGTCCCTGTGGTGACACGCTTTGGCTCTGTGCCGTCTGTTCCACGCTTTCGTACTTTTCGTCCTGCTTCCCGGAAGTCCCCTGCGTTGTCACGGAAGCCGTCCCGTTTTCTGCTGCAGTCTCTGTCCCCTGTGTCATCGCCGCTTCTCCTGCCACAGCCTCTGCCTTCTGCATCACAGGCCCTTCTCCATAAACAGGCTCTTCTCTATAGGCATCCTCTTCTGTGTCCGCATCCGGCAGGTCTGCATAACTCCCTTCCGGCAGCGGGTTCTTCATATCCCAGCTTACGGTGAAATGCTCATAAACTCTGGTATCCGGCTGCGCCGCTGTATCATTGACCCTGATATCCGCACCGAGAGGCACATCCAGAAATTCTGCGATTTCCTTTACAGTATAAGAATTCCGAATCCGAATATCATCGTTCTGGCCGATCCGGTAGAATTCATTCTCTCTGTGACCGTTGACTTCCGCTGTCTTCGGCAGACTGATCTGTTTACCGTTCACATAGACCTGCAGTGCATCCCCCAGTTCAGAGAGTTTTCCCAGCTCCAGCACCGCCGGTTCGCCCTCCGTGGAAGGTGTTACCACAATGCGGTCCCCATTATGTACCTGGGTATACATATCCGCCTCGTCTCCGTTGACCCGGATGACTGCTGCCTCTCCCTGTTCGCCCCGCACCATACGGGTCTTACCATTGACAGTAAACAGAAGGGCTTCCCCTTTTCTGGGGAACAGCTGGTCATTGGGGAACTGCATCTGCATAGCGGCATCTGTCACGGATAATTTGCCGTTATCATAGAGCTTTACCCGCTCTCCGTTAAATTCCACGAAAATAAAATTATTGCTCTGTACATAATAGCTTAAACAGATACCGATAGGTGTTACCATCATGGCATCCTTTCTGGCATTTTCCAGTTCAAATGTAATGGTCTGCATGACTTCCTGTCCCCGGATTGCCACACGTTCCTTCACGATGCCCAGCTTTTCTGCCAGCTTCTCCGTGTAACCGGGCACCATTCCACCGCCGCCTACCACGAACACGGCACTGACCGGTTTGTCCCCGTTCAGTTCTTTGATGGTATCGGATACCAGCTGGGTCATACGTTCGATCTCCGGATCCAGCAGTTCCAGCACTTCGCTGGCTTTGATGGTCTGGGGCAGTCCCATGATATCTTCGTATTCGATAGTCTCCTGGGTTCTGCATTTTCTCTTGATCTGCTCGGCCACCTCGAATTCCACGAGACAATGCTGTACCAGAATATCCGTCAGGCTGTCTCCTGCTACGGGGATCATGCCATAGGCTGTGATGGTTCCCTCTTTGGTAATGGAAATATCACTGGTGCCTGCACCCACGTCCACCAATGCCATATTTAACATACGGAACTTCTCCGGAATTGCTACCTGAATGGCAGCAATAGGCTCCAGTGTCAGATTCGCCACATGCAGGCCCGCCAGTTCTACTGCCTTATACAGACCGTCCACTACATCATCCGGCAGAAACGTGGCGATCAGATCCACTGCAATGTTTTTTGCCTTATGTCCCTCCAGATTACCCATCTGGTAGCCATTCATGTAATACCGCATGGCCGTATAACCCACACAGTAGAATTTCATATCTGTATCCGTATTGCTGTTCTGGAATTCCTCGTAAGCCTTCTCCACGCCCATGGTACACAAGGAATACACATCTTCCTGCGTGATCTCCCGGTCGCTCTCAAAGCTGTGCTCCACATAGGTAGTGACGGTACGCAGCACACGGCCTGCAGCTGCGATACATACTTCCGTAAGTTCTCTGCCCAGATCCGCTTCCAGCTGTTCCTTTACCTGGGAAATAGTCTCTCCCACCTTGCCGATGTCATGGATCTGTCCGTCCAGCATGGCTCTGGTCTCATGCTCCTTGGAGCGCTGTGCCAGCACATGGAATTTCCCACCATTTAAGTATCCTACCGTACCTACGATGCTTCTCGTACCGATATCCAGTCCGAATACCAGCTGTCCCTGTTTTTCTTTTACTCCTTCCATGAATATGCCTCCAGTTTCTGTCTGATCTGTCTGTAGCTGTCTTCCAGACTGTCACTGTTATCAATGACAAAATCACAATGCTGCCGGAATTCTTCCTCCGAAAGCTGTGATGCTATGATCTTTTCTATCTTCTCCGGTGTGTAACCGCGGCTTTCCGAAAGTCTTCTTCTGCGTACATCTTCTCTGGCGTAGATATACCACATTTCATCCACTATATGTTCATACCCGCTCTCGATCAAAAGTGCCGCTTCCACAAAAAACAGTTCCACATCGCCCTTATTCTTTGCCTCTGCCAGACGATCCGCCAGATATTTTTTAACCGCAGGATGAATGATGGCATTCACCTGTTCCAACAGTGTCGGATCTGCAAAAATCTTTGCCGCCATTGCCGGCTTATCGATCTGTCCGTCCGGCGCAAGGATTCCGTCTCCCATCAGCGCTACCAGCGCATGATAGCCTTCGGTTCCCGGTTCCTTGACTTTATGCCCGATCTCATCCGCCAGATAGATCTCACATTTATAATGCTGTCCGATATATTTTAAAATCTCTGTTTTCCCGGCACCCACACCGCCGGTAATACCTATAAAACGCATTTATTTCGCCTCATACCAGTTATTGCCCGTGTGCAGATCGATTTCCAGCGTCACCGCCAGATCTGCCGCGGACTTCATATTTTCCGTAAGGATCTCACGGACTCTTGCCTCTTCCTCCCGTGCGGTCTCGACCAACAGTTCGTCATGCACCTGCAGGATCAGACGGGATTTTAACCCTTCCTCTTTCAATGCTTTCCATACCTTGATCATGGCGATCTTGATAATATCCGCCGCCGTTCCCTGAATAGGGGCATTCATGGCCACCCGCTCGCCGAAGGACCGTTGCATGAAATTGGAGGATGACAGTTCCGGGATAGGGCGTCTTCTGCCAAACATGGTCTCCGTATAGCCCTTTTCCTTTGCATCCGCCACCAGTTTGTCGATGAATTCCTTCACCTTCGGGTAAGTGGCAAAATACTGTTCAATGTACTGTGCCGCTTCCTTTTTGCTGATACTCAGATCCTGACTCAGTCCAAAGGAACTGATACCGTAGACGATACCGAAATTGACTGCCTTGGCATTCCGGCGCTGCAGATCCGTGACTTGCTCGAAAGGAGTATGGAATACCTTGGATGCCGTGATCCGGTGAATATCCTCTTCCTGTCTGTAAGCATCAATCAGCTGTTCGTCTCCGGACATATGAGCCAGCACACGCAGTTCGATCTGGGAATAGTCCGCATCCATGAATTCATAGCCTTCTCTGGGGATAAATACCTTGCGGATCTGTCTGCCCAGTTCCATACGCATGGGAATGTTCTGCAGATTCGGCTCTGTAGAGCTGATACGCCCCGTGGCAGTAATGGTCTGATTGAAATTCGTATGGATCCTGCCGTCCTCTTCAATAAAAGCTGCCAGTCCGTCTGCATAGGTGGACTTTAACTTGGTCAGACCTCTGTATTCCAGGATATCTCTTACAATAGGGTAATCCGCCGACAGCTTTTCCAGCACATCCGCAGCTGTGGAATATCCGGTCTTGGTCTTCTTGCCGCCGGGGATCTGCATGGTCTCAAACAGTACCTCGCCCAGCTGCTTGGGGGAATTGATATTGAACTCTGTTCCTGCCTGTGTGTGAATGGACTGTTCCAGTTCCTCAATGCGGGCCACCAGTGCATCCCCATAAGCCTTCAGTTCCTCCCGCTTTACAGCCACACCTTCTTTCTGCATGTCATACAGTACCAGTGAAAGAGGCATCTCCATCTCCTCCATGAGACATTTCATGCCTGCTGCCTCCAGCTTGTCCTTCAGGACTTTTTTGCCTTTCCGGGAGACATAGGCTCCGTAGCACGCATACTCCATGGCTTTCCCGGCGTCCTCGGAAAGCAGTGTCCGGAAATCTCTCTTGCCGAATACTTCCGCTCTGCCCGGGATCAGAATTCCCAGATGCTCCGAAGCAATGGCCTCCATGTCATAATCATTCTTCAGAGGATTCAGCAGATACGCCGCGATCAATACGTCAAAATACTGTTCTGTACTGCTGCGGTCCAGATAGTCATACTGGTGCTTCACATCAAAGGTAGCGATCTGTGTATCCGTACCTGCGGAAAGTTCCTGTAGAGCTTCCGTGATCTCTGCGGTGTCATCCACAGATTCCACCGCTTCCGCAAACAGACTTAACTGCCCTTCCGGTTCCTTTTCATGGGTCAGGGCATAAAATACCGTCTCCTCATCGGACACAGACAATGCCACCCCCAGCAATTCTTCTTTTTTCGTAGTAGCATCCACTGGTTCCGTGATCAGCCACAGGCCGATCTCCTTCTGTTTCTGCGCTTTTTTCAGATATTGTAAAAATTCTTTTTTATCTTCAATCTGTCGGAAGCTTTCTGCGATCTTGCTGTCATTGGCGGCGGCATCTTTTTCAAATCTTCCCAACAGATTTTTGAATTCCAGACGTTTGCACAAGGTATAGGCTTCCGGGGTATAGAACCCCTCTGCTCTGGCCTGTTCGTAATCCAACTGCAATTCGCAGTCGGTCTTGATCGTTGCCAGCGTCTTGCTCAGATCTGCCAGATCCTTATGCTCGATCAGGGATTCCCGGATACTTTTTTTCGAGATTTCTTCCACATGGGCATAAATATTATCCAGAGAACCGTACTCCACCATCAGTGCCTGTGCGGTTTTCTCTCCCACCTTCGGCACTCCTGGAATATTATCGGCGGTATCTCCCATCAGGGCTTTCAGTTCGATAAACTGTAACGGAGTCACCTGATAGGCAGCCAGTACATCTGCGGCATAATAATCCTCGATCTCCGTTCTGCCCTGCTTCGTCTTCGGAATCCGGATCTTGATATGATCCGTGGCAATCTGCAGCAGATCTCTGTCACCGGAGACCAGTGATACTTCCAATCCGGCCTGCTCTGCTTTTTTGGCCAGCGTTCCAAGAATGTCATCTGCTTCCAGTCCCGCCTGCTCCATAATGGTAATATGCATGGCCTTCAGGATTTCCTTCATGACGGGCACCTGCTCCCGCAATTCCTCCGGCATAGGCTTTCTCGTTCCCTTGTAAGCCTCATACATTTTGTGGCGGAAAGTCGGTGCATGAACATCAAAAGCCACTGCCAGATATTCCGGCTTTTCCTCCTCCAGAATTTTAAACATAATATTCAAAAAACCATAAATGGCATTTGTGTGCAGTCCCTCTGCATTACTCAGATCCGGCACTCCGTAGAATGCCCGGTTCAATATACTGTGTCCGTCGATCAATACCAGTTTCTGACTCATACTCTGTCTATCCTATCTTAATTCTGTCCTCTTGATTCTATCAGGTGTCGCTAAGAGATGATCCATCCCAGAAATCCCATAAGAAAAATCACCGTCAGCACTTCCAGTACGGCCCCTGTCTTCAGAAAAGCCATATGAAATCTTACCTTGCGTTTTGCTTCCGCAAGTCTCAGTTCCAGTTCTCTCTGCAGGTCAAAAGCATCGCCGTCTTCCAGACGCTGCATACCTTCCGTTACAAGGAACTGAATCACCAATTCCTCCTTGCAGCCCGGGCATTCCCGCATATGCTCCCCGAATTCCTGCAAGGTCTGAAAATCCAGTTTTCCTGCAATGAAATCAGGAATATTCTTTTCAAATTCTTTGCAATTCATGCTTCCACCCTATTCCAAAACAGTTCTATAGATTGCGTTCCCATATACTCATACACTTCTACTATACAACATCTTGTGTAAAAAGACTAGAAAAATAGTAGCAAGATTCCAGAAAAAAACTCTTGTCAACTTTTTTAATCTATGATAAAATAATCTCTGTTGTGAGTGTTTGAATGCCGGCGTGTCGGAATGGCAGACGAGGCAGACTCAAAATCTGTTGGTGGCAACACCGTATGGGTTCAAGTCCCATTGCCGGCAGTTAGTGCAGAATCGAATCGGTTCTGCGCTTTCTTTTTGTATTTTTATAACCACATCGCATTTCCTGCTTTTTCTAATTTTTTTCCAATCATCTCCTATGGATTAATTGTTACAAAATTGTTACAATTCATTTGTGCTTAGCTAACACAGACGTAACCGAACACCAGGCAACAGGAAAAGGAGGAAGAAAGTATGTGTTTCAAATTCATTAACTGTTCTCAGTGGTTGAATGCATTCTGCGGCTACTTCAATTTTGGCTGCTAATATCGTTTTCGACGAATAGAGCGTTCCATAGACGCACGAAAAGGCTCTCCTGTTTGGGATGAGCCTTTTCTTATTTCTACACTTTTTCTATGAATTTATACATTTTTACCGATAGTCATAACGGAGGGTGACATCATTGCCCTGTACCTGTACTTTCGCACAGCTTCCGGTGACAATCGGCATCATGGGTGCCAGATGTCCCAGATCCACATCCATGATCACGGGAACATTCTTCTCTCCCGCCACGGCCAGAACTGCCTGGTACTGATCCAGTCCCATCATCTCCTGTCCGAAACACAACGGTCTTCCGATGAGAAAACCTTTGACATACTGAAACCATCCGGCTTCCTCCATCTGCCACATGGCTCTGCGGATGGCAAAAACATTCAGGTCACAGGCTTCCAGGAACCAGATGATTCCGTCCTCTTTATACTTTTCCAGAAAATCCTGTGTTTTATCAAACAGGGTTCCCAGTAGATTCACCAGACAATCCATACAGCCGCCCAGCAACCGACCTGAAAAGCGGATCTCCGGTTCCTTTTCTGCTGTCTGTCTGCCAAGATACTTTTTCAGCACTCTGGATTCCGTGGTGTTATAGGGCAACAGAGGCTGTTCTTCATTTTTCAGAGACTCCTTTTCCCACTTGTCATATCCATGCACCTCTTTGGTCTCTCCGGTCAATATTCCGAAGGCATCTTTCAGGGATGCATGCCAGGGCTCCATGCCAAAGGCGGCCGCGCAGGGGCCGTAGACGGAGGCGGTATCACAGATGGTTGCCAGCAGATAGGTCATGTTGGTATTGTCAGAATACCCCAGATACCACTTGGGCTCTGCTGCCTGCAGACGCTCAAAATCCACATGGCTCATGGTCTCGCACATCAGTTCTCCGCCACCGCAGGAGATCAGACAGTCATTTTCCGGGCTGCAATAGTAATCCGTCAGCTCCTGCCCGCATTTTTCGGGGGTGTTACTGATACCGATGCCCTCTCCGGCATAACAGTTGGGGCCTAATTGTAACTGATAGCCCATTTCCCGGAATTTCTTCTGGGCATTGCCAAAGGCAGTGTAATAGGGTTCTATCTGACAGCCAAAAGAAGGGGCCACAAATCCAATGGTCCCTCCCCGCTGTATATGTTTCGGATATTTCATTGCTTCGTATCCTCCTATATCGCCCATTCGCATTCCGGGCTATCGCCCTTCTTGCTCATGTTCGTTCACTTCCCTCATAGGAGGTCTGCTTTGCCTGCAAGCAGTCACGCCAACCTCCTATGGGTACTCCCATTCGCATTCCGGGCTATCGCCCTTCTGGCTCATGTTCGTTCACTTCCCTCATAGGTCTGCTTTGCCTGCAAGCAGTCACGCCAACCTCCTATGGGTACTCCCATTCGCATTCCGGGCTATCGCCCTTCTTGCTCATGTTCGTTCACTTCCCTCATAGGAGGTCTGCTTTGCCTGCAAGCAGTCACGCCAACCTCCTATGGGTACTCCCATTCGCATTCCGGGCTATCGCCCTTCTTGCTCATGTTCGTTCACTTCCCTCATAGGAGGTCTGCTTTGCCTGCAAGCAGTCACGCCAACCTCCTATGGGTAAGTGTTATGCGTCAAAATTAATCTTATTATAAATATCGAAACAGTCAAAGGTTGCAAAATAATCCTTCGGTGTCTCGGCACGGCGGATCAGTTCCACGCTGCCGTCCTCCTTCAGCAGAAGCTCTGCGGATTTCAGCTTACCGTTGTAATTGTAACCCATGGCAAAACCGTGTGCACCGGTATCGTGGATGGCAATATAGTCACCGATATCGATCTTTGGCAGCATCCGGTCGATGGCGAATTTGTCGTTGTTCTCGCACAGGGAACCGGTCACATCGTACTTGTGGTCGCAGGGCTCGTTTTCCTTGCCCAGTACAGTGATGTGATGGTAAGCGCCGTACATGGCGGGACGCATCAGGTTCACGGCACAGGCATCCACACCGATGTATTCCTTATGAGTATGCTTCTCATGGATGACCTGGGTCACCAGATGTCCGTAAGGTGCCATCATATAACGACCAAGCTCTGTGTAGATTGCCACATCACCCATGCCTGCCGGTACCAGAACTTCCTCATATACCTTACGCACGCCTTCGCCGATGACTCTGATGTCGTTGGGTTCCTGATCCGGACGGTAAGGAATACCGATACCACCGGACAGATTGATGAAGGTAATGTGTACGCCGGTCTCCTCTTTCAGCTTTACTGCCAGTTCGAACAGTTCTCTTGCCAGAGTGGGATAATAGTCATTCGTTACCGTGTTACTGGCCAGAAAAGAATGGATACCAAAATTCTCCACACCCTTTGCCTTCAGGATCTTATATCCCTCAAACATCTGCTCCGTGGTGAAACCGTATTTAGCATCGCCCGGATTGTCCATGATGTTATTGCTGATGGAAAAATATCCGCCGGGATTGTAACGGCAGCTCAGGGTCTTGGGCAGATAACCGATGGTCTTCTCCAGGAAATCGATATGAGTGATGTCATCCAGATTGATGGTGGCACCGATTTTTGCCGCATATTCGAATTCATGGGCCGGGGTATCGTTGGAGGAGAACATAATGTCCTCTCCCTTTACCCCCATAGCATTGCTGAGCATCAGCTCTGTCAGAGAGGAGCAGTCACATCCACAGCCGTAATCTCTTAAGATGTTGATCAGAAAAGGGTTGGGAGTCGCCTTTACCGCAAAGAACTCCTTGTAGCCCTTGTTCCACGCAAAAGCTTCCTTCAGCGCCTTCGCATTCTCCCGGATTCCCTTTTCATCATAGATATGAAACGGTGTGGGATATTTTTCTGCGATCTTTTCGATCATTTCTTTGGTAACAAATGCCTTTTTTTCCATAAGTATCTCCTCTGCATCTATCTTATTTACAGTAACGCGCTTCTCATCTCTTCCGGAGTCAGAGTGCTCAGATAAGCAGGTGCCACATCAAATACGGTCTTGCAGCCCTTCTGGCCTTCCTGATTCATGCGGTAAGCAGCTCTTGCATAAGCGGTCAGTACGCAGGAAGTGAACTCCGGGTTGGAATCCAGCTTTAAGCTGTACTCGATCACATGGTTGTGCTCACCGTTTAAGCCGGTCTTGCCGGTACGCAGTACAAATCCGCCGTGAGGGATACCTGCGTGATCTCTCTGCAGTTCTTCCTCGGTGATGAAATGTACAGTAGTATCATAATCTGCAAAATAGTTGGGCATGGTCTTGATCTGCTCTTCGATCTGTGCCTTGTCTGCGCCCTCTTCCGCTACCACAAAGCACTCTCTGGTATGCTTCTGTCTGGTGGTCAGAACCGGATTCTCACAGTTTCTGACAGCTTCCAGTGCGGACTCTACGGGAATGGTATACTGCTTGGCATCCTTGACACCGGGGATACGACGGATGGCATCGGAATGTCCCTGGCTGACACCCTTACCCCAGAAGGTATAATCGCTGCCGTCTCTTAAAATGGCATTGGCATACAGTCTGTTCAGGGAGAACATACCGGGATCCCAGCCTACGGAAATCATGGCTACCTTGCCGCCCTCTTTTGCTGCAGCATCTACCTGTGCGAAATGCTCGGGGATCTTCGCATGGGTATCAAAGCTGTCTACCACGTTGAAATATTTTGCATACTCTGCGGTCTGTTTGGGCAGATCGGTTGCGGAGCCTCCACACAGCACCAGGACATCGATCTTGTCCTGCATGGACAGTAACTGATCTACATTATAAACCTTCACATCTGTTAAAGTCTTTACTGTAGCAGGATCTCTTCTGGTAAATACGGCTACCAGCTCCATGTCATCATTCTGCTTTACTGCACATTCCATTCCTTTTCCTAAGTTACCATAACCTAAAATTGCGACTCTGATACTCATTTTTCTATCCCTTTCTATTTTATCCTATTTATGAGAACGCTGCGGCCGTTTCCACCCGGCAAAAGCGTTTTCTACATAATTATTGCTCACCCTGCTTCAACCGAATGAGGGCGATCTCGTTGCGCATGGCATCCTTGAAGACTCTGACAAAATTCTTCTGGCCACTGTAAAGGCAGGTATCACTGCTCTTTCCCGTCACCGTACCGGTGAGAATGTACTCGGAATCTATGATGAGACGGATCTGATCCATCTGCTGTTCCTCTTCCTTAGGCTCTCTGAAATGCTCCGGCACCAGGTATTCTATGATCCCGGCCTTTAATTCCGCATCTTCCGGAAAAGGTTCTCTGTTGTCTTCTGAAATCAGCACCACTTTTTTCTGTGCCCGGACCAGCTCCCTGATCTCCTCCGACCATTGCTCCAGGAATTCACCTGTTGCGGAAAAATAAATACGCTTCTCGGCACCCAGAAGCATGTGCCGGATCTTGTCACAGATGTGGTCATAGCCTTCGATGGTGATATAGCCTTCTCTAGGTAAATTTTTCCTGGGGCCATCCGCCACCAGACGTTCTTTTGCTTTCCGCAGATACCGGATCCGGTTATCGCAGAACTCGGATAATGCTACAGCCAGATATTTTGAGGAGGTTCCTTCGATCACATAAGCAGCTCCATGCTCCACCAACGATGCCAGTCCATTATAGACATTGGATCTGGAAATCCCCGTCAGCTTCGCCACCTCATAGCCTGTCAGTTCTTCATTTTGAAGAAGACACAGGTAAATGGCAGCCTCCTGCCTGCTCAGTCCGAACAGGATAAGTTGTTCTATGATTGCCGCTTCTTCCATAGGTACTCCTTTTAGTAGTTCTTTACAGGAACACTATAGTAAGGATTCCTTGTTTTGTCAATAGGGGAAATACTTATTGAGAAAAGATGTCAGTAAAGAAATAGAAAGTGATGCCATTCCTCCGGGAGTTCTGTTTGTATTAAAAACGCCCTTTTTTGCTAAAAAAATACAAAAACAGGAGATTTTGGCCTTTTATAAGAGCTTATTTTCGCTAAAATAGGAAAAATAATAAAATCAGTACAAAAAATGTTTGATTTAGAGGTTTTTTTGTACTGATTTTGCTATTTTAATGCGATTTGCACCAAAGCAATAGAAATGGCTGCAACAGAAATGCCTATGGTGTACAGATATTATGAAAAAAGCAGAACGTCCGCAGCGGATGGAACATCCTTCCGGGGATGTTTGTCGGACGGTGATGACATTTTCTCGAAAAGTTTTGAAAATCAGGGTGGTGCGAACAGGACGTTCGCGACAGGCGGACGTTCGTGGAGGGTATGGCAGCACTACGTTACGAGCCATGCACCCTATTCATAAATGTGTCGTAAAGAACGCTCCACATTTATTTCATTGACGGCTGTCGAGTGTGTCCGTTGGACGCACAGTATAAAAATAGAGTGAACCAGCCTCGCTTGTGCGCAAGCGCCCATCGAGGTGTTCCACTCTATTTTTGCATGGCTCGTAACTCACAATTTACACATTTTCAATCTGCCAGTCGATGGGCTCCACGCCGTGTTCTTTCAAGAAGTTGTTGGTCTTGCTGAAAGGTCTGCTGCCGAAGAAACCGCGGTAGGCAGACAGGGGGCTGGGATGAGGGGCCTCTAAGATCAGATGATTGGGATTGTTCAACATAGCTTTCTTCATCTGGGCAGGTCTGCCCCACAGGATAAACACAATGGGACGATCCTGTGCATTCAGTGCCCGGATGGCGGCATCTGTAAACTCTTCCCAACCTTTCCCGTGATGGGAATTGGCCATGTGTGCCCGCACGGTAAGCACCGTATTGAGCATCAGGACACCCTGCTCGGCCCATTTTACAAGATAACCATTGTTAGGGATATAGCATCCCAGATCATCGTGAAGTTCCTGATAAATATTCACCAGAGAAGGGGGAATCTCTACATCCGGTTTCACCGAGAAGCACAGGCCATGAGCCTGTCCCACATTATGATAAGGATCCTGTCCTAAAATCACCACTTTTACCTTGCTTAACGGCGTCAGATGAAATGCATTGAAAATATCATCTGCCGGTGGGAAGACCACGGTGGTGTTGTATTCATTTTTGACAAATTCAAAAAGCTGTCTGTAATAAGGCTTGTGGAATTCTCCGCCCAAAGCCGTCAGCCAGTCATTCGTGATCATTGCCATAGTCAAATCCTCCCTGTCGTCCCTAGAGACGGACACTGATTCCTTTTTCCCGCAGGTATTCTTTCACCTGCCTGATCTCTAATTCTTTGTAATGGAACAGAGATGCCGCCAGAACTGCCTCTGCCTTTCCCTCTGTCAGAGCATCATAGAAATGAGACAGCTGTCCAGCACCGCCGGATGCAATGACCGGAATGCTTACACTCTCTGCCACAGCCCTGGTCAGCTCCAGATCATAGCCTTCCTTCGTGCCGTCACCGTCCATGCTGGTCAGCAGGATCTCTCCGGCTCCCATCTTCTCTGCGGTTCTGGCCCACTCCACAGCGTCCATGCCCATATCCACACGACCACCGTTTTTATAAATATTCCAACCACCGCCGTCTGCCCGCTTCTTGGCATCGATAGCGACCACCACACACTGACTGCCAAATTTCTCTGCTGCATCACTGATCAGCTGCGGATTCATAATGGCTGCGGAATTCACAGAAATCTTGTCTGCTCCTTCTCTCAATATCGCCTTAAAATCATCCACGGTACGGATTCCTCCGCCTACAGTGAAAGGAATAAATACCTTGCTGGCTACCTTCCGCACCCACTCTAACTTCGTTGCTCTACTGTCTGCAGAAGCCGTAATGTCCAAAAATACCACTTCGTCCGCACCGGCTGCATCATAAGCAGATGCTACCTCCGACGGATCTCCGGCATCCCGGAAATTCACAAAATTCACACCTTTTACTACTCTGCCATCCTTCACATCCAGACAGGGAATTACTCTTTTGGTATGCATATCATCTTCCTCCCTGCTTATCTTTTTCCCGAAACTCTTGTGTGATCTCTATGAAATTCTGCAGAATTTTCATTCCCACCCGGGAACTTTTCTCGGGATGGAACTGACAGGCAAAAATATTACCCTTTTCCACGGAAGCATGAATCAAAGTTCCATATTCTGTGGTGGCAGTAACAATGGAAGGATCTGCTGCCTCCAGATAATAGGAATGTACAAAATATACATAGGAATGCTCTTCCACGCCCCGGAAAAGTCTTCCTTCATTGGGAAAAGTAAGGTCATTCCAGCCAATATGCGGAATCTTCAGTTCTTCTGCCGCAGGAATCCTTCGGATCTTACCGTCTAACAGGTGCAGTCCCTCTACTCCCGGTGTCTCCTCACTACTCTCAAACATCAGCTGTAAGCCCAGACAGATTCCCAGAAAAGGGATCTGCCTGTCCACTACTTCATGAATGACATCCACCAGTCCGTACTGGTGCAGTTTTTCCATGGCATCACCGAACGCTCCCACACCCGGCAGGATCACACCGTCTGCGGACAGGATTTCCTCTCTGTCTCTGGTAATCTTCACCTCTTCTCCCAGAAAATCCAATGCCTTTTCTACACTCTTTATGTTGCCAGCATCATAGTCGAGCACTGTGATCATTGCTGTATCTCCTTTTCCTCGGGGAGAGGATCCGGCAGCTGTGCGGGCGCCTCCTCCGTATTAGGTGCAGATGTTTCCTCCGTTACCGTTCCCTGCGGGAACTCCCAGAATCCCAGTCCCAGCCTTTGCAGAACCAACATTACATTCTTCGTATATTCTACATTATCGGAAATATCCGCAATCTGTTGTGCCTCTTCCTGACTTAACTGATATTTCTGGGAAAGGATATTCAAAATATCCTGGAATGCCAGACTTACCTCATCCTGCGCATTCCACTGTGTCGCATAATTTAACAATGTCGGATAATCCCTGACTGCCTGAAGCAGGCTGTCCAATGCCTCCAATTCAGAGCCTTCGTTTACGAATACTTCGTACTCCCGCAGCCACATACGGATGGTCAGAATACTCTCGGACTGACTGTACATCACCTGTTCTGTCTCATCCAGTTCCTTGCCCATCAGATTCTGGTAACAGGTCTGATAATCTCCGGCATAGTAAGCTTCTCTACCACTGCGCTTCGCGGTATAATCCGCCAGGAAGTTACCCAGCAACAGAATCACCGCCCCCAGAGAAATACATACCACTACAATCGGGAGGATTTTCTTCGGAGAAAGCTTTTTCTCCGATACTGACGGCTTATCTTCCTTTTCCGGCTTTTCTTTTTTCTTTTTTTCTTTTGCCGGTTTCTTGGGCTTGGGCTGCTTTTCTTTTTTAGGCTTTTTCTGTTTTTTTCCCTTCTTGTTCTTGCCGCCCTTGTCCATCTCTTCCAGGATCTTCTTGTTCTCATCGGACAGCTGCAACTGATCCGCTTCCTCTTCTTCCTCGTCCTCCTCGGTGAACAGATCTAATAATTTGGCAAAAAAGCCTTTTTTCTCTTTCTTCTGTTCCGGCTCATCCATGATGTCTGCGCCTGCAGCCTTCAGAATATCCATCACATCTGCAGATTCCGGTTCTCCGGATGCATTATCCGTGCTGTTCTCCGACTGCTCCGGAAATGCTCCCGCCAGTAAAGCGTCCAGATCGTCATCCAGGCCGCCGGCATCTCCGTTTTCCGCAGCATTTTCCGTACTTTCTACACTTTCCGTGTTGTCAGAAGCCTCCATCGGTGTTTTGTCTGTATCATCCATGCCATCCGTCAGGGAAGACAGATCCGCAAGATCATCCGGCACAGTTTCCGGGATATCCGATGTAACTTCCTCTCCCGCAGGCTGTGCTGATTCTGTCTCATCCGGTGCTGCTTCCGGTTCTTCCTTGGATTTCTTCTTAAACCGTTCAAAAAATCCCAGCTTCTTTTCCTTCTTTTTCTTTTCTTTTTTCTTTTTTCCGCGCTTGCCGTTGTCTTCTTCCCGCTCTGCTGTTTCCTCCGGCTGTGCAGTCTCCGGTGTCACCTGATCCAGAATATTTGACAATCCCTCGTCATCCGCATTCTCCAACATTTTGATCAGATCGTCATTAGCATCGTTGCTCTCCTGTGCCGGAGCATCCCCGGATTGCTCCTGGCTCTGCTGCAATAGCCTGTTAATTTCATCCTCAGACATAGAAGCTGTCTCCTCTGGAAGAATGGCTGTATTTTCCGCTACAGGCTGACTTGCTTCCGTTTCCTGCTCCGATGAATCAGCTTTTTGAGCATCCAGCGCCGACTGCAGCAGATCATCCATATCGCTCATATCGACCTGAGTTCCACTCTCTTCCACAGGCTCCGGCGTTTCCGGTGCTTTGGCAGTTTCTTCCTCCGTCCCGGTCATTTTCGGCTCCTTTGTAACCTCTGTTTCCGTATTTTCTGTTTCAATTCCTTTTAATAAATTATCCAGGTATTCCTCCTGTGAAGGCATATGTCATTCCTCCGCTTTCTCACAAGTTACTAGCATGTTAAGTTTAACACAGGCTGAGCAGCCAGGCAATGGGATTTTGTTCTCCATCTATACAATAAAGGTCTGCTTTTTGTTGAAACAAAGCGATTCTCTCAAAAGGGGAACGTATAATCGTAGGAAAACGGTTCCCCTCCCCAATCTCCAACAACACCATTTTATGATTCAGGGTATTTTGCAGCCAGTTCTGATATTCTGTCCAGGTTTTCAAATATCCTTTTTCATCGTATCGGCCGGCATAGACATTGTTGAGTACCAACTTTTTCCCGCACTTTGGACATTTTCCCAAATCCGGAACCGAAAACCCGTTAGTCTGCAGCTTCTTAAAACTCTCCTGCAATTGTTCCTCATCTGCTTCTGTCACTGTCTGGATGCCTTCCTCACACCCGTCCGGGCACTGTTTTTTCGTCCAGTCTCCACAGGGTGCCACGAATCGCTCTTTTTTCAATAACATTTTTTTCCAGGGAACCTCTGCCAATTTATGATTCATGGAAGATGAAACCACAAAATAACTCTTTTTTTCCAATACTTTTGCCAGCTTCTGCAATCCCTTTTCGATCTCTGCTTCCATCTCCGGCATATATTGCTTTCGAAACTGTGCTTCCACATATGGCAAGAGCCAAAGTACATTCTGCTGTTGTAACTGTTCCCGGATTCTGCGGTAATCTTCTCTGCTTTGCAGGAAAAATTCCATGTCAAACTCCTGTCCCAGGCCCACCAGCACATATTCCGCTTCTTCAATTTTCTGAAGGATTTCTTCTTTTTGATTATCCATAACTGTATCCTGATATTATAGCAAAAGGCTGGGACTATCCCAGCCTTTTTGCTTCTCTAAACTTACTATCTGTCTAAATGCTTCTCTGCTACCAGTTCGTCCACAATTCTTACCAGATTACCGATCTCGGGTTTGGAAAGCTGTGCATCTGCTCCCAAAGCCTCTCCCTTTCTCTTCATGTCATCATTAACCAGTGATGAGAAAATGATAATAGGAATGTCCTTGGTCGCATCATCGCTCTTCACAAGCTTGGTCAGTCTGTGACCATCCATTTCCGGCATCTCAATATCGGTGATGATACAACGAACATGCTGATCCAGTGTACCATCCTCTTTGCACTGCGTAATAACATCATATGCTTTCTGACCGTTCTCTGTATGGATCAGATTTACATAGCCGGCTGCCTTCAGGGAATCTACAATCAGCTTGTTAAGCAGGGGGGAATCCTCTGCAATCAGAATAGGAACAGAGCTTCTAGTACGCTCTCCCAGTTCATTCAGCTCGGACATCTTCAGTCCTGTCTCCGGATTGATGTCAGATACGATCTTCTCGAAATCCAGAATAATGATCAGCTTGTCATTCTTCTTGATAATGCCGGTAGCAACACTCTCATCTGCTGCAGAAATGGTGATATCCGGCTTAATAATATCTCTCCAGCTTACTCTGTGAATACCTAATACAGATTCTACATGGAATGCAATATCCAGCTTATTAAAGTTGGTAACGATAAATAATCCTTTTTTCTCAGATTCACCACGCCCCAGACAATTCTTCAGATCAATGGCGGTGATCATAGTATCTCTCGGCATGAAAATACCTTCAATACTGGGATGTGAATTCGGAACCGGTGTTACTGGCTGATAGGTGATGATCTCTTTGATCTTGGCAACATTAATTCCGTAGGAATTACCTGCCAGGGTAAACTCCAGAATCTCCAATTCATTTGTTCCGTTTTCAAGTAATATCTTAGTATCCATACTTACTCCTGTGCCCTTCCCGCTGCTTTTGTTCTTTATGCCATATTCTTTATGCCATATATTTTAAGAAGCCTGCAATGCAGCCTTTTACTACTTTCTCAATTAATTATAACATATATTTTAAAAAAAGAAACAATTATCTGAAATTAATGCAAAAAAAAACGATAGCAGAAAGCTATCGTTTTTAATTTATTCCTTCAAAACCGAACACTGAAATCTAATCTCTATACCCTAACTTACATCCTTTTCCTATCCAAAACCTTTGGTCAAGCCCTCGACCGATTAGTAAATGTCAGCTGAACACATTGCTGTGCTTACACCTCATTCCTATCTACCTCGTAGTCTTCAAGGGGTCTTACTCATTTCTGAGGGATATCTCATCTTGAGGGGGGCTTCACGCTTAGATGCCTTCAGCGTTTATCCCTGCCGGACTTGGCTACTCTGCCATGGCTCCGATAGCCAACAGATACACCAGTGGTCCGTCCATCCCGGTCCTCTCGTACTAAGGACAGCTCCTCTCAAATATCCTCCGCCTGCGCCGGATAGGGACCGAACTGTCTCACGACGTTCTGAACCCAGCTCGCGTACCGCTTTAATGGGCGAACAGCCCAACCCTTGGGACCTGCTACAGCCCAGGATGCGATGAGCCGACATCGAGGTGCCAAACCACTCCGTCGATGTGAACTCTTGGGAGTGATAAGCCTGTTATCCCCAGGGTAGCTTTTATCCGTTGAGCGATGGCAATCCCACTTTATACCACCGGATCACTAAGTCCTACTTTCGTACCTGTTCCACCCGTCGGTGTCACAGTCAAGCTCCCTTCTGCCTTTGCACTCTTCGAATGGTTTCCAACCATTCTGAGGGAACCTTGAGCGCCTCCGATACCCTTTCGGAGGCGACCGCCCCAGTCAAACTCCCCGCCAGACATTGTCCCCACCCAGGTCATGGGTGCAGGTTAGAAATCAATACTGCAAGGGTGGTATCCCAACAGCGACTCACATAAAACTGGCGTTCTATGCTCAACGTCTCCCACCTATCCTGTACATACAGTATCGAATCCCAGTATCAAGCTGGAGTAAAGCTCCATGGGGTCTTTCCGTCCTGGCGCAGGTAACCAGCATCTTCACTGGTACTTCAATTTCACCGGATGCATTGTCGAGACAGTGCTCAAATCATTACGCCTTTCGTGCGGGTCGGAACTTACCCGACAAGGAATTTCGCTACCTTAGGACCGTTATAGTTACGGCCGCCGTTTACTGGGGCTTAAATTCGAAGCTTCGTTGCCTGACTTCTCCTCTTAACCTTCCAGCACCGGGCAGGCGTCAGCCCATATACCTCACCTTTCGGTTTCGCATAGACCTGTGTTTTTGCTAAACAGTTGCTTGAGCCTATTCTCTGCGGCCCTGCTTTCACAGGGCACCCCTTCTCCCGAAGTTACGGGGTCATTTTGCCGAGTTCCTTAACAATGCTTCTTCCGTCGGCCTTAGGATTCTCTCCTCATCCACCTGTGTCGGTTTACGGTACGGGTATGTGTATCACAATAGCGGCTTTTCTTGGCACATGGCTCACATGCTTCCCTACTTTGGTTCGGTCCACATCACGTCTTCGGATTGTAAGGAAGATTTGCTGTCCTTACTTCTACCCCGCTTGTACCGGTTTTCTTCTTTCCCGGCTCGTGCTCTCCACATGCGTCCCCACAGTTCTGGGTACACATAGTACAGGAATCTCCACCTGTTATCCATCGACTACGTCTTTCGACCTCGCCTTAGGCCCCGACTTACCCAGAGCAGATCAGCTTTACTCTGGAAACCTTGGATATTCGGCCGGAAGGATTCTCACCTTCCTCTCGCTACTCATTCCGGCATTCTCTCTTCTTAGCACTCCACTGCTCCTTATCGGTACAGCTTCGCTGCGCTGACAATGCTCCTCTACCAATGTATATAGAACCAAAGGTTCATCTACATTCCTAAGCTTCGGTGTCGTGTTTCAGCCCCGGACATTTTCGGCGCAGGACCTCTCGACTAGTGAGCTATTACGCACTCTTTGAATGTATGGCTGCTTCTGAGCCAACATCCTAGTTGTCTTCGAAATCCCACATCCTTTTCCACTTAACGCGCACACTTGGGGACCTTAGCTGTAGGTCTGGGCTCTTTCCCTTTTGACCACCCAACTTATCTCGTGCAGTCTGACTCCCGTGCATCACCTCGGCATTCGGAGTTTGATAATCTTCGGTAGACTTTGACGCCCCTAGATATTCAGTGCTCTACCTCCACAAGGTTAACACGAGGCTAGCCCTAAAGCTATTTCGAGGAGAACCAGCTATCTCCGGGTTCGATTGGAATTTCTCCCTATCCACACCTCATCGCCACCCTTTTCAACGGATGTGCGTTCGGCCCTCCATTGCCTTTTACGGCAACTTCAGCCTGGACATGGGTAGATCACCCGGTTTCGGGTCTACGTACACTGACTTAACGCCCTGTTAAGACTTGGTTTCCCTTCGGCTCCGCACCTTCAGTGCTTAACCTTGCCAGTACAGGTAACTCGCCGGACCGTTCTACAAAAAGTACGCGGTTGTACTCGTATGGTACTTCCACAGTTTGTAAACACAGGGTTTCAGGTTCTCTTTCACTCCCCTCCCGGGGTCCTTTTCACCTTTCCTTCACAGTACTATGCTCTATCGGTCACTGAGTAGTATTTAGCCTTACGGGGTGGTCCCCGCTCATTCCTACAAGGTTTCTCGTGTCTCGTAGTACTCTGGATCCTGCTCTGCTTCTTTCTGTTTCGCCTACGGGGCTCTCACCCTCTCTGGCCGGTCTTTCCAGAACCGTTCCGCTACAGTCAGAAGTCATAAATGCAGTCCGAACCCCGGAGTGCACGCACTCCGGTTTGGGCTCTTTCCATTTCGCTCGCCGCTACTTTGGAAATCGAATATTTTCTTTCTCTTCCTCCGGCTACTTAGATGTTTCAGTTCACCGGGTTCCCTCCGTACACCTATGGATTCAGTGTACGGTGACTGAGGTATGCTCAGCCGGGTTTCCCCATTCAGAAATCTACGGATCAATGGATATGTGCTCCTCCCCGTAGCTTATCGCAGCTTATCACGTCTTTCATCGGCTCTTAGTGCCAAGGCATCCACCCTGCGCTCTTTTTAGCTTGACCTAATAACTCAGCAAGCGATTAAAACTTTTTTCATGACCCGGTGGGCGCTTGCGCACACAAGGGGCTTGGAAAAACGTTTTAAACATTTGCGAAGCAAATCTCATGAAGCAGATCGAAGATCTGCGAATGAAGCGCTTGCGTCCGTTCTTCACATCTAGCGTGATGTTACTTTAGGTTTTGTTTCGTTTTGCTTGTTTGATCTTACATCTCTGCAAGATCCCTCGGATGTCTTGTTATATCGTTTTGCAAACTTGATATAATAGATTTAATATTTCAATATTCGGTTTTCAAGGAACAAACCTGACACTAAAGTGCCAGCTCTAAGAGAATACTTCGTATTCTCCGTTCGACAAATCGGTTAGTATTTGTCGACTGGGCTTAAGTGGGCATTACCTCTTTTACCTCAAAGGTTGTAAGGTTACTCACTTAACTGGGCTTAAGTGGACTCGAACCACCGACCTCACGCTTATCAGGCGTGCGCTCTAACCGGCTGAGCTATAAGCCCATGGGAATCTGGCAGCCACCTGCTCTCCCATACCGTCTCCAGTATAGTACCATCGGCCGCTTAGGTCTTAACCATCGTGTTCGGGATGAGAACGGGTGTGTCCCCTAAGCGCATCGCCACCAGAAGTGTTCTTATTTCGGTTTCTTCACCGGCGATGCGCTTTTGCATAACCACCAGTTCATTATCCTTTTTCTTGATTTACCTCTTTGGCAAATCAACAGTAATGCAACCCCTACTTCTTCCGTTTCCTTAGAAAGGAGGTGATCCAGCCGCACCTTCCGATACGGCTACCTTGTTACGACTTCACCCCAGTTATCAGACCTGCCTTCGGCGGCTCCTTCCTTTCGGTTAGGTCACCGACTTCGGGCATTTCCGACTCCCATGGTGTGACGGGCGGTGTGTACAAGACCCGGGAACGTATTCACCGCAGCATTCTGATCTGCGATTACTAGCGATTCCAGCTTCATGTAGTCGAGTTGCAGACTACAATCCGAACTGAGACGTTATTTTTGAGATTCGCTCCCCCTCGCCTTCGCTTCTCTTTGTTTACGCCATTGTAGCACGTGTGTAGCCCTGGTCATAAGGGGCATGATGATTTGACGTCATCCCCACCTTCCTCCGGGTTATCCCCGGCAGTCTCTCTAGAGTGCCCATCTTACTGCTGGCTACTAAAGATAAGGGTTGCGCTCGTTGCGGGACTTAACCCAACATCTCACGACACGAGCTGACGACAACCATGCACCACCTGTCTCCTATGTACCGAAGTACTAACGGCATTGCCCGTTATTCATAGGGATGTCAAGACCAGGTAAGGTTCTTCGCGTTGCTTCGAATTAAACCACATGCTCCACCGCTTGTGCGGGTCCCCGTCAATTCCTTTGAGTTTCATTCTTGCGAACGTACTCCCCAGGTGGATTACTTATTGCGTTTGCTGCGGCACCGATGGGTCGTACCCACCAACACCTAGTAATCATCGTTTACGGCGTGGACTACCAGGGTATCTAATCCTGTTTGCTCCCCACGCTTTCGAGCCTCAACGTCAGTTACAGTCCAGTAAGCCGCCTTCGCCACTGGTGTTCCTCCTAATATCTACGCATTTCACCGCTACACTAGGAATTCCACTTACCTCTCCTGCACTCTAGCTAGGCAGTTTCCAAAGCAGTCCCGGGGTTAAGCTCCCGGGCTTTCACTTCAGACTTGCAAAACCGTCTACGCTCCCTTTACACCCAGTAAATCCGGCTTGCCCCTACGTATTACCGCGGCTGCTGGCACGTAGTTAGCCGGGGCTTCTTAGTCAGGTACCGTCATTTTCTTTCCTGCTGATAGAGGCTTTACATACCGAAATACTTCTTCACTCACGCGGCGTCGCTGCATCAGGGTTTCCCCCATTGTGCAATATTCCCCACTGCTGCCTCCCGTAGGAGTTTGGGCCGTGTCTCAGTCCCAATGTGGCCGTTCACCCTCTCAGGCCGGCTACTGATCGTTGCCTTGGTGGGCCGTTACCTCACCAACCAGCTAATCAGACGCGGGTCCATCTTGTACCACCGGAGTTTTTCACACTGCTTCATGCGAAGCTGTGCGCTTATGCGGTATTAGCAGTCGTTTCCAACTGTTGTCCCCCGGTACAGGGCAGGTTATTCACGCGTTACTCACCCGTCCGCCACTAACTTTATAATCGCTAGGCTTCATATAAAGTCCGTTCGACTTGCATGTGTTAAGCACGCCGCCAGCGTTCATCCTGAGCCAGGATCAAACTCTCATGTTAAAATGGTGTTTGTGTCCTGCCAGTTTTATCTGGCATTGTTTACTGTTAATTCGGGTAGCTTGTCAATCTTTCGATCAACTTGCTTGTTCTTGAATTTCTCTGAAAATCTTGGAATTTTCAGGGTTGCATTACTGTTTATTTGTCAAAGATCATAACCTCTTGCTTCGCAAGAGCTCGTCCGTTCGTTGCTGTTGTTCTCAGCGGCAACTCTGATATCTTATCATAACCGCTTTCGTTTGTCAACAACTTTTTTAAAATCTTTTTTGTCTTGGAAAACTTTGTTTTCCGTGACAGATGTTTATGTTAACATATCTGTCAGACTTTGTCAACAACTTTTTTGAAATCTTTTCAAGTTTCTTTCGAGCTGTTGTGTTGTCTCGGCGCTGCCTCAACAACGAATCTGAGTATATCACCCTGTGCCCCACTTGTCAACATTATTTTGCATATTTTTCAAACAATTTTGCAAAAGCAGTAAAAAAGCCCATAATCATGGGCTTTTTTGTCATTTTGGATCTTATTGTCTTTTCTCTTTTTCTCATAATTTACAGTATATATGCCTATAAAAGTTGAATTGTATATTCATTTGATGTATTTTTGAGACGAAGAGAAATGTTTTGTATCCCATTTGCCATATCTTCATTTACTTCCAGTAGCAGGACCAATCCCTGTGTCTCACCGGGAGCCATGGTTTCCACATACGTAGACATGTCATTGGGCAGCATTGTGGTCAATGCATTTCCACGTGTGCCGTCATTTACAGTAATGATGTATCTGGATGCGGTACTCAGGAAATCAACATTCTCCTCCTGGTCTGTTCCGTTGGTCAGTTCAAAGTTCAATATCAGAAGCTTTTTCCCGGTGGAGGCATCCAACGCAAAATAATCCTCTGCAGATTCGTCCTCCGGATAAGAGTCTGCTATCTGGTAATCTCTGTATGTCAAGGTCACTCCCTCCGCAAGTCCGAAGAAATCCTCCAGACTGGTGGTAATATCCTCCTGTGCGGTAGGTGCCTGGGCTTCTGAAGCAGTCGATTCCGCAGGCTTCTCTTCCGTCTGTGCATTCTCCTGTCTTCCGGTTTCCTTGGCCGCGTCTTTTTCCAGTTTTGCAATGACGATTTCCGGATCCACAAGACGGCTCCGGTGATTCGCATCATATTTTAAGAGAGTTACCGCCGCATATTCTCCGACTCTTTGTGATTCCGCTTCTGTCAGATCCGGAATTTCATTTCCGCAGGCTGTCATGCCAAGCGCCATTACACACAATAACGCTCCGCATACAATCCTCTTTTTGTTTCCTGTCATTCTTCTATCCTTCCCTGTCTGTTTTTCCATTGTTTCCTGTATTTTTCTCAAGTACGATATAAATCCCGGCAATCGCCAGTGCGATCACACCCACTGCAAAGAAAAGGACCGTTTTCTGCAATACCGGTGCTCCCCAGTAATCATATAATGCTATTTTACCACAAGTGCACAAAGAAAGCACTAGTCCATATATTCTTACCGGCTTATCTTTTTTCAAAAAGCCCAGTGTTACACTTACCAGCGCAATCAGCATGATCAGAACACTATTGATCACGGGAACATTGGTCTTAACGATCAGTGCCATATAGGTCAGAAAGATCACAATGATCAGTTCTCTGCGTTTAAACTTCTTATAGTATCTCTCCTGCAATGTCAGTACCAGATAAGCCAGTACAAACACAAACATGCACAGATAAGTAAGATAAGAGTTCCGGTACACCGGATTTGCCAGAGCGATCAACGCTCCGATCTGCCCCACCATTACAAATACATTAAATACCAGGATGTTTTTCCCGCGCATATATTTCACATTATTAAACAGCAATATACTTACAAACAGGATCCCCGCAAAAGCCGGCAGCTTTAGCATCGGCATCAAATTGACCGCTGCAAAAAATGCCAGGGAAAAAGTAAGCAGGAGCTCCTGTATCGTTGTCCATCCATAGACCAGGAACATACTGAGGATGGTTCCCGCAAGGAGCAGGTATGCATACGGTATTTCCTTTCCGTTTGCCAGAAGTTCAATACAGTACAGTGATGTAACGATCACATCCAGTGCCCTCAGTCCGCCTTCCGCAAAACGGGTCAGTATCTTCGTCAGTAAAAGCAACGCTGTCAGGCATATGAGTATCGGCCAGTTACTTTCTATTACAGAAAAGGCACATACCGCAACAAAACTGAAAAAGTAACAGGGCAGCCATTTTTTCCACGTTCCACGTATGGCAATTCCCGCAAGAACCGCGACTACAAACGCCATTCCCGTCAGGGCGATGATTCCGATATACGCGTCGTTCTCCGCTCTTCCCCAATAATTGTTCATCGCCGTACCGGTTGTAATTCCGGCTACCAGAAGAAATGCTATATAGATTGCCAGCAAGCCGTTTTCATTCACTGCATGGCCCGCCTGTTTTTCTTTTAGTATGTAATTGTTATGCACTACCAGGATCAGATGTGCGATCAGGAAAAAGGTTCCAAATGCAGCTGCTGTCACCCAGACCGGCATTCCCTGTGTACTGATCACACAGGATACCGTTACCGGGAAAAGGATCGTAGTGCTGACAAGTTGTATCAACTGCGAAGCCGTATGATATCTTCTTACCGGCACACAGATGCTCAGTACACTCAGTAACAGAATCAATGCCAGCACCAGCAGGCCTTCCGGCTCCGAAAGCAATGAAGAACCGAAAAGCGGATACGCACAAAGCCAGCATGCTGCGATTCCCAGCATTCTGTGTATCAGGGAATCCCTTTTTCTGCTCAGTAAAACCGTGCCCACTGTGATCACTGCAATGATCACCGCTGCAGGAAGCATACCGAAATTATGTAGGGAAATCGTATTGATCATGGTCGACAGATATAACGCCGCTATGCCGATAGCCGAAAAGATCCGGGCCAGTTTCGGAAGCTTTCTGTGGATCAGTAATTCTGCGATCAATACCACTCCCAGGGAAACTGCATATAAAGAAATACCTTTGATCCAGCCGTTCATAAAATACATACCAAGCAATACCAGTGCGGTCAGAATAAAGATTCCGCCAACCACCGACAATGCAATGGTTGCGACCAGATATTCCGCATTCTGCTTCTTCTGTGCCGGAGCCTGCGTCACCGGTGCCTGCACCTGTTGCATGGTAAACTGCCCCACTGGCTGTGTCTGTGATTGCCCGGCTGTCTGCTGTTCTCCGGCGGCTGCCTCCTGTGGTACACTCTGCTGCGGCACAGATGACTCCGCTCCGGTTTCTCCGCCTCTGTTTGCATTGATCTGCTGTCTCTGGTACCAGAATTCCACGCTTTTATCCAGTTCTGCCTGTAGCTGTTCTACATATTCCGGCTGTCTCTGTATTCTTGGAAGTAATTGCTGTAAATACCTGGTAAATATCGGATCATTGGACTGCATCAGGTATTCTCTTGCCTGTTGTTCCAGTCTCTTTGCTCGTTCCTGTTGTGTATTGGTCTCCATCTTTTATCCTTCCCTCATTGTAATTTCTGTGATCTTATAACACTATATACTCTCTGTATCTGTCCATATCCTGTCTATGGCAGTCCGCATGGATCAGAATACCGTCCTCCCTATACTCTCTGGAAAGTATCTGCGCCTGTTCCATCAGATAGGAAGCCACATTTCCTGCACTGTACGGGATCAGAAATACGCACTCTGCATTATCCGCATAGACTTTCTGTTCAACAGCCTCTGCCAGTTCACGGATACCGATATTCTGTCCTGCCGCCAGATACCAGTTGTCCTGTCTCTTTTGCGGCAGTGGTTCCATCCCACATTTGTCTACCTTATTATACACTATGATCTGCGGAATGTCACCTGCTCCCAGCTCTTTTAAAGTATCTGCTGTTACCTGCATCTGCTGTCTGTAATTTTCATCGCTGAAATCCACCACCTGGATCAGCAGATCCGCATACTTCACCTCTTCCAGTGTAGAGCGGAAGGCTTTTACCAGTCCGTGGGGCAGCTTGTTGATAAATCCAACCGTATCCGTCAGGAAAAAGGGCTTATTATGTCCGGTATCCACACTGCGGACACTGGTCTCCAGTGTAGCAAACAGCATATCCTTTTCCATGACCGTTTTATCCGGCAATTCGCCGAACTGCTCTACCATACGGTTCAGAATTGTAGACTTTCCCGCATTGGTATATCCTACCAGAGCCACCTGCGGGATACGGGACTGCTGCCTCTTTTTCCGCTGCACCTCTCTGGTACGTCCCACATCTTCCAGTTCCTTTTTCAGTTCTGTGATACGATGCTCGATCTTACGCCTGTCCAGTTCCAGCTTTTTCTCACCGGTGCCCTTATTACTCATGCTGCCACTGGCACCGCCCTGTCTGCTCAGTGCATCATACATTCCTACCAGTCTCGGCAGCATATATTGCAGTCTGGCTGTCTCCACTTGTAATTTTGCCTCTCTTGTCTGGGCCCGGATGGCAAATATATCCAGGATCAGATTCGTCCGGTCGATGATCGGCAGTTCCAGTTCATTTCCCAGATTTCTTACCTGTGAAGGTGTCAGAGAATTATCAAACACAATCTCCTGTGCCCCGCATTCTTCTGCCAGCCTGCGCACCTCTGTCACTTTTCCGGTGCCGATATATAACGCTTTATTGACATGATCCAGCCGTTGTACAATCTGACCGACCACTTCTTTTTCCGCAGCTTCCGCCAGACTTGCCAGTTCCTCCATGGAACGCTCAAAATCCGGTTCTTCACCGACATCCACACCGACTAACAGTACCTTTACCGGTGCCTCCTGTATCTGTTCTTCCCTCATATAAAAATATATCCTTTATATTTACTATTTTGTCTCTAACTCAAACCAGAATTCCACGCCGTTGTTGTAATTGTTCACACCGAATTGCTGGTTCATGGATTCCATGATGGCCTTCACGATAGACAATCCCACACCGCTGCCTCCGTATTCTCTGGTTCTGGCCTTATCCACCTTGTAGAACTTCTCCCAGATATGGTGAATAGAGTCCTCCGGGATCGGTTTGCCTGTATTGAATACAGATACCCGTACTTTGCCGTCCTTTTGTTCCATTTTCACTTCGATGATCTTATCATCTTCACAATGATTGACCGCATTGGAGAAAAAGTTCATGAACACTTCTTCTATTTTAAATTCATCCGCCCATGCATAGATCGGCGGATACTCTTCCATCCGCACAGTAATCTCATGCTGTTTTGTCAGAATTGCCGCTGACTGGATATAATTTTTCACCAGCGCCGTAAGGTCGAACCGCTCCATGGCCACCACATCATTACCAAATTCCAGCTGGTTCAGGGTCAGAAGCTTTTTCACCATGTTGTTCATCTTCGCTGCTTCGTCCACGATGACATCACAATAGAACTGCCTGCTCTCGGGATCGTCATTGATCTCCTCCTGCAGCCCTTCCGCATAACCCTGAATCAGCGCAATGGGGGTCTTGAGTTCGTGGGATACATTGGCCAGAAATTCCTTGCGCATTTCGTCAATGGCTTCTTTTTTCTCCACGTCCCGTTGCAATTCATTGTTCGCTGTCTTCAGTTCCGAAATGGTTTTCTCCAGGGAATCGGACAACTTATTGATATTCTCTCCCAACAAATCGATCTCATTATGTGCCTTCCCCTGATATTTTGCCTCAAAATCCAGCTGTACCATCCGTTTCGAAATATTATTCAGTTCCAGGATCGGCTTGGTCACACTTCGGGAGACGAACCAGATAATAATACCACCCGCCATTGCTCCCAGACATCCTGCAAGGGCATAGAAGCGGTTGGCGATCTTTGCACTCTCCTGAATACTGGAAAGAGGTGTCTGCATAATAAAAGAAATGCCGGTATTCAGTCTTCCGTAGATTTCCAGATATTCCTTGTCCTCCTGTCCGGTTCTCTTGATCACATAATCATCGCCGTTCTCGATCACCCTCTGGTCATTGAAAGGTATGCTGAGTCCAAATACATAACCGATCAGGCGGTTTTCCAGTCTCTCACCGCCGTTGATGGACACATATTTCATATTGGAATTCACATCCATAACGCATACCGTCATGTTGTAGCTTCTGCACACATCATCCAGTTCTCTGGCAAATTCTTCCGTGTCATAGCTGTCGCTCTCCGCTGCCTGCTTGATGGTTCCGTAAGCATCATGAATAACATCCAGTTTGCTCTGCATATAGACTTTTCCCAGAAATAAATAGTTGATCATCAGGCACAGCAGGATCGTACCGATCATCAGGCCGATAAAGATCCAGGCAAACTGTCCCCTGATAGAATGTACTTTTCTCTTTTGTTGTTTATTCCGCTGTTTCATCCATCTTGTACCCCATGCCCCATATGGTCTTTATGAGATTGCCTTCCTCGCCCAGTTTGCTGCGCAGTTTTTTCACATGTGTGTCTATGGTACGGGCATCCCCAAAATAATCATAGTTCCACACATTGTTCAGGATCTTTTCTCTGGACAGGGCAATGCCTTTATTTTCCATAAAATAGGTCAGGAGTTCAAATTCCTTGTAACTTAGATCCACATCTTTTCCATCAATGATCACGCGGTGTGCCGCCTTATCCACGGTAATGCCGCCGCAGGTCAGAGTCTCTTCCTGTCCCAGCTGATTTGTTCTGCGCAGGATTGCTTCCACTCGGGCCACCAGAATCTTGGGACTGAAGGGCTTGGAAATATACTCGTCCACTCCCAGCTGAAATCCCTGCAGTTCGTCTCTCTCATCTCCGCGGGCTGTCAGCATGATGATCGGTACTTTGGAGTTCACCCGGATCTCCCGGCACACCTGCCATCCGTCCATCTTCGGCATCATCACATCCAGAATGATCAATGCGATATCTTTTTCTTTATAAAAAATATCCAGTGCCTCCTCACCATCACCGGCTTCCAGTACATCAAAATTGCTCTTCACCAGGAAATCCCGGACCAGCTTACGCATTCTGCTCTCATCATCTACTACCAGTACTTTCAGTCTGTCCATACACCCTCACCTTCCTATCTTGAGATAGTAACTATTCAGTCCCATTCGCAAAATCGCCTCTTCGAGGCTTTCCTGAATACTTACACTATAGCGTGTAAATATGTCAATTTTGTGAAACTTCGGTCTCTATATGTAATTCTCTTTCCTTTTCCCGTACCGTCTGCTCCCTCTGGGTCAGTTCCTGCTCCCAGGTGGCATATTTGTTCTGCAGATTTCTTTCATAATTCAGGACATTGGGCTGATCGGAATTCAGCGTGATGATAAACATTGCAATAATTGCAATGACCATCACAATATTCATAATAAGAGACAGCCGGAACGTCGTATTTTTATTTTCTTCCGGTGCCGGTTTGATTCTTCTTCTGGCAGGAGACGTTTTTTCCCTGGTGTCCGCAAAGTTCGTCCACAGAGGGATAGGCGGAATCTCTTCTCCCAACAGATCCTGCTCTGCTTTCAGTTCTCCCTGCAATTCCCTGAGGTATTCCAAACCTACCGGAGTGCGGAACACCCTGTCATCCAATGCTTTTTTATAAATAACCAGTACGGACTCCAGATTTGTCCGATCGATCCGCTTATCCAGATAAGCAATCTTCTGTCTCTCCTGCTCTGCCAGTCTGGCATCTTTCTCTGAATAGAATGCAAATCCGGACACTACATGATCCGTCCGGTTTTGCTGCTCCTGTTCTTTCTGTACATCCATTACTGATTTTCCTCCGCGCTTCCTGCTGCAGCATTCTGCAATAAAATATGTTCTCCCTGTACCAGCGGGTAATGGACAGGACGATCACTGTCCAGATTCTCCCGGTACATATCTACTGCAGTAATCTGATGATTTTCATAGGTCGTATAATAGTAAATTCCTCTGTCTGCATTGCAGCAGGAAGTGTAGATAGTGATCTCATACTCCCCTTTGTCCAGCTGACAGCATCCTCTGGTCTGATCCACGCTCCCCAGAATATGAAAAAACTGGCTGACGCTCTCCGACTCAGACAATCCGGACAGGGAATTCATCTTCGTGAATGCCACCCGTACAAAACGGGATGCAGAAGACAGATCCCCGGGCAGTCCCATGGCTCCCATGCCTCTGCTGTACGGCTTCAGCTTCAGATCTGCGGAAAAACGGTTTGTCGGTGATTCGGAAGACAGGGACATATAATCGTTCAAACGAAACATCTGGATTGGAAACAGGGGATTGTTCGTCAATACTCCCACCGGGTTGTCATAGATCTTCAGTCCCTCCTGCACAGACTCAATCGTAATGGCCTCTTCCTTGTCTGCCAGAATCCAGTGCAGTGGAGAAACCGGATATTTTTCATTAAAGGGCGTATCCACCAGATTGATATGGGATAACAATACTCTGGCTTCCTGCACATTGGCACACTGCCCCAGAATCCAGGGGATGAACTCAAACTGGGCGATGTTGTCCTTACCTGTCTGCACTTTGCTGTATACTGCATTTCCCGGGAAATTCAGTCCCGCCATGCCGAGTCCTTTCTCATTCACTGCATCATAGTACAAAGGATAATCCCCTGCCATATGAGCAATGCCGATCATGGCATAATGCTCCGTCAGGGCATTCTGATGCCGTAGCGGAAAAGGATAATTGCGTGGTGTTACCGTTACCTCTTCCCCATAGTTAAATTCATAATCAAAAGTTCTGCCGAAATAAAAATCCTGTGATCTATAAGTTGCCGCTGTACACATAACATATACTCCTTTGTTCTGATTCAAATAGATATAGAAACTAGTCTTAGTCTATAGCATTTGCAGAATGTTTGCAAGTATACGAAAACTGTTGACGCAAATATGCCATTACGATAACATAAAGACCCAAAAAGAGTACTACTGTACAGCAACCCTGGTTAGTCCGATCCGGGAAAGTTAATATCTGTCGCAGCAAACCATATTCTTATCTTTACTAAGCAAATAATAGGGACCTTCGAGGCTGTTATCAGTATCTCGAAGGTCCTTTTCTGCTATATCTAATTCACTTGCCGATTAAGGATTACACCGCTTACAGGGCATATATCCCATATTGATGATATCTTCTCTGTTGCCGGTATATATCTCTTTGTTTTTCTCCTTCATCTGATCCACGCTGGAGCAGGACGGATAGTGGAATTTCATGGTGTTGGTATTCAGCACGTAGGTAGTTTCCTGTGATTCCTGTGGCACTGACGGTTCCGGTGTGATCTGCACCGTAGTGTCTGTCTGGGGTTGTTGTGTCGGTGTTTCTATCACAATGGGTGCTGCCGCTTCCTGGGATGCTGCGTTGCTCTCCGCCCAGTTATCTCCGGTGGCATAGTCAATACCGATCCCCGGCTGCACATTGTATGCAAATACACAGAATTGGATTCCCTCTCCGACATCTTCCACAGAATAGGCTTCCATGAGGACACCGTCTGCCAGCAGGTTATCCCCGTCAAATATGGGAGTGACACGGTACAGGACATGATTCCCTGTATTTTTGATATAATCGCAGACTTTCGTCTCAAAAGGAAGCATTCCCTGCACGTTGAGATATCTGGTTCCTGTGATCAGGTTCTGCGGATTGGCGTTTTCCGCCGCCAGCATGTAGGCGATCAGGTGGCAGCGATTGTATAGGTATTTTCCGTCCACGTTATCGTATTTCACCAGATGCCATCCGGTAGGCTTCACGGCTCCGATCTCCCCTCTCGGTTCTGTCGGCATCAGGTCCTGTCCTACGTTGGCATATGCCACGCCACAGCGCCCCAGGCTGTCTAGCCCGCTGTATGTCTCGAAGGACTGTGTGGTCAGATCTGCCTCTGTGAAATAAGGTTTGTTGCCATTGACCTCTGTATAAGGCGTGCCGGAGTATGCCGGAATCTCCCAAAGGGAAAATGCTGCTGTGCCCTCTCCTGTCGAAGCATCTGTTGCAGATGTGACCTGCTGCGATTCTTGTGTATCCGAAGCGTTTTCCTGTGGCTGTCCGGATTCGGGTTCCGATGCTGCAGTCTCCGATGCCTCCAGCAATTCGGTGGGGATCGTCGCCGGCTGCTCTATCGTATAGGTATTATCCTGCGGCGTGACGGTGCTTTCCGCACAGCCGGTAAATGTCAATAGCAGTACCAGCCATAGTGACAATTGTGTTATCAAACGTTTCTGAAATCTGTTGTGTTTCATTTTCATAGCTTGTCAATTACTCCCTTGTAAAACTCTTTGGAAATTATACCACATTTTTCTTCATTCGACCCGTGAATTATACTGAGTTTTGTCGACTTTTTCAGCAGATTTGGGTATATTACAGTCAAAAGAGATAGCCTTTCCTGAAGATCGTTCCGGATATTTGGTTGAGGCAACATGAAATGCAATCGAGTAGGAGACGGTGATTAACCGCCGTCCTCTCACACCACCGTGCGTACCGTTCGGTACACGGCGGTTTCAATAGTTGACGTGCATGTACTGGTACGCTGTCGCTAAATCATAGTAGCCCCAGCTTATCAGTCTTTCTTTATTCAACGCCCAGTTTACCGCTTTGTTCCCGGCATTAAACCAGTATCCTTTGCGGTCATTGGCGATTGTTGCCGCATAGTGACTGGCTACTCCCAGTCCGATTAGTTTTCTCATTCTCGTTCTGGGTAGTTTCCACTGCTTCCAGATACACATCCGTATCCTTCGGTACAGCCATCCATTCAGGTCTTCGATGTTTCTTTTCATGTCTGCTATACTATAGTAGTTCAGCCATCCCCTCATATAGATTTCTACTCGCTTCATGGCTTTCACTATACTTCTGCATCTGCTCCGGGAAGTGAGCCTGCGCAGGTTTTCCTTGGCTTTCTTCCATGCCTTTTCATGCACACGGATATAGATTCCTTTTCCGTTCTTCCCATAACAAAAACCAAGGTATTTAAAATTTCGTATTGCAAACACACTGACCGTACGGCTTTTCTCCCGGTTCACCTTCAGTTTCAGCGTCCCTTCCAGATATTTCGTACTGCTCTCCAACAACCTCTCAGATGCCCGTTCACTCTTCGCTAACAGTACGATATCATCTGCATAGCGGATGCACGGTACCCCTCTTTTGTTGAATTCCTGGTCAAACTCATTAAGATAGACATTGGCTAACAGCGGGGAGAGATTTCCTCCCTGCGGCGAACCTTCTTCCGTCTTGACCACTACACCGTTTTCCATCACTCCGCTTTTCAGATACCTCTTTATCATCTGAATCACTCTTTCATCCTTTACATCTCTGCGCAGGATATTTACAAGGAATTCATGGTTCAGCGTATCGAAATACTTGGACAGGTCAAGGACGACCGCCCTTGTATATCCCTGTTCTGCATACTCCTTTATCCTCTGAACTGCATCTTTTGCACTCCGTTCCGGTCGGTATCCGAAACTTCCTTCTGCGAACTTCGGCTCATAAATCGGTATCAGCTGTTGTGATATCGCCTGCTGGATAATGCGGTCTGTGACGGTGGGAATACCAAGCTTTCGTACTCCGCCGTCCGGCTTCGGGATTTCCACTCTTCTGACCGGGGACGGGGTATAGTGCCCTTTCCGTATCCTCTCTGTCAGTTCATGGCTATGTTCCTTCAACCACGGAAACGCCTCTTCGATAGTCATTCCATCTACTCCCGGCGCTCCCTTGTTTGCCTTCACTCTTTTGTAAGCTCTGTTCAGATTGTCCTTACTCAGTATCTTACCTAAAATGTCTGGCTCTGCACTGTCTCTTTCTTTCCATATCCGGTTGAATGAGCGATGCGCTCTTACATACCCTTTACGTTCCGCGCTGTCTCTCTGCAAGCAGCTTTCCTTGTTTTCTGCATCCATCTGCCCATTCCTCCTTTCCGGGTCATACTTAAGACTCCTATTGATTCGGTCCTTCACCTCGAACGGATCTTGTTCCGTTTGGCTACTATGACCTCTGCTGACTTCTGTGCGTTCAGCATTGCTTTATGCAATGGTTACCTCTTTCAAAGCGTACCGCACAGACCTCCCTAGGTACCACACGTTTCTTCCTCTCCATCCATCTGCCTCATTTATCATGCATGATTCCGTGTAGTTATTGGGCTTCGATTTGGTGTGCAACCTTACCCTCATGCATAACCTCATATAAGATTTCTGTCCGTCAGACCAGAGATTTGCCCATGAGTTAGTATTTTCCTCACATCCAGCTTCCTTCAGATTCCACCTCACGATGGACACCCTTGCCTTCGGCTATATCCTTCCCACTACCGGGCGGATTCGGGACTTTAACCCGTTAGAAACGTGCGCCGCTAGGCGCACACACGAAAAATAAAAAGTGCCGCAAAAACGGCACTTTTTTCTATGGAGTTATCTGTGTCAATGTCGAACACTTTCTGTTAGACTTTTTGTCCTGGAGTTCTGTGATCTCCGTTAGCGTATCCAGTTCAATGGTTGTTCTGTCATCGCAATACCACCATGTAATAACCAAACGGTCATTATATACATATGCATTGTCAAACCCAAAGCCACTCACAGCGGTGCGAAGCAGGTTTTACTATGCTTTCGGAAGATGCGACCCTACGGGCAGCAATGCAAGGCAGGGAATCCTATTTAATAGAAGATATAAGGAAATGATAATTCCCCTGTAGAAATGATAATAGTACTATTTCTGCTCCGGCTTGCGTAGATTCTTTATCTTCTTTTCAAAGAATCTCCAGAGTTCTTCGCCATTCTCACGTAGCTGTACATATTCCTCTGCCCATTGCAGAACCAGCTTTTCATTCTCCGCAGACTGTGTAGCTATGGGAGTTTCATAAGGCGGTATCCCGCTATCCAAAGTTTCTGCCACTCCCCACATTCTGCAAATCCGCATTGCTGTTCTGTAGATTCCTTCTTTTTGCGTGTTGCCGCTCATCCGTTTTTCTCCTTTGCATCCGTTTTCTGATAGTCCACGCCGCCGTCTGATTTCATAAAAAAACATACATCCGACTTGTTTCTAAAACAAACCCAGATGTATGTTTAAATTTCTTTTTGCACTTTCTCAAAGTTGAAACATACATCTGAACCTGATCTCTTCTTTTCCTGAATTATCAGTCAAAAAAAGAGACACAAGTAACTTGATGTCTCAACCTACTCAGAAATTAGCACATTTTTTCGGTTTTGTCAAGAGGATGGGCGGTTTTTGGGGGAACAGGCTTTTCTCTATGCCTGTTCACACTCAATGCGGAAAATATAGTAGCAGGCAAAATTACCGAAAATCTTCCGATCCGCTTCCAGCTTGCTGATGTCCGGCACATTCACCCCGTTGTTCTGTAGATAACGGAAATAGATACGGACACTGTCCATGAACCGGTTGTGCTGACTGGTGCGGTAGCTGTCGTTCTCGGCTTTCTCTTCTCTGCTCATTTCGCTGAACCGATACCGCATCGTTGCATACTTGTAGGCAAACTCCTTTACATCTGCATACAGTTCTGCGGCGGTCTCGTCCTTTTCCTTCTGCGCTTCCAGTACCTGATATACTTCCTCAAACTTTTCAAATTCCATGCTGCTTTCTCCTTTCACTTTCCCTTACTTTTTATCCTGTATTTTATTATGAATGTTCCAACACAGGATGTCAAACATTCTTCCTACAACCACTCGTTGGTACAACTGTTTTTTCGAGCCTTTCTTCTCTGCTTATCTTTTTGGAAAATGATTTTGTGAAAAATAAGTCTGCCGTAAGGTGTAGCTTCCCTTATTTTTAGGTCTCTTTTCAAAATCATTTTTCATTAAATTACGTCGGAGACGTGACGAGCTATGCTCGTTCCAGGGCACCCGCAGGAACGTCCGGTGGACGTTTCAAGGGCAAGCTACGCGAAGTGTAGCGCAGTAAGAGGTTGCGTCGGCTATGCCGACCGCAGCGAAGCTGCGTCACAACCTCTTATGCCCTTTTTGCTTTCCGGAGCCTTTAGCGGAGAAAGCAATGAGATTTCTGCGAAAACCCCGTAACTATGCGGGTTTGAGCCTGTAAACGAGCCGTCAGAATATTGGCACTTTTCTGTAAACATTGTTTACAGCTGTAAACGAGAGTGCCAGAACGCCCGTAAAACGGGCATTTTTTAAGTGAACTTGTTTACAAGCCGTAAGGGTCTGTGACGACGTGTAAACGGGACGTTATTTGTAAAATTTGTAAACAATGTTTACAAGAAAGTTCTTTGCGCAAACCTTAGACTGTACCGTAAGGTTCTGCGCAGCTTGTCATGCCTTTTTCTTTCAAAAGTGAACCATTCTCTGTACCGGTTTCCGCCCAGATTTGGGTCAATCTTGGGCGCATATTGGTACACAAATGTAGGGAATGCCTGTTCTTTCCTTTTTGGTACAATGATTGTACCAAGTCTGGGACTGTTTCGGTACATCATTGTTCCATTTTTGGGTATCTGTTTTTCTGTTCCACTTCTGGTACAGGAAATGTACCAAAATAAACCCCAAAGTGGTACATTATCTGCCCAAAAAAATGGGCGCCTTTCGGCTGCCCGTAGATTTTCTATTTTATTCTGAAATTATATACCTTTTTCCGTGAACGCTTTCTGAGTCTTGCCGTCACATATATGATCTGAAATTCTGCGTTCCACTTCTTGATATTTGTTGCGACAAAGACCGTCATCACAACGGTAAGGATTGTCATACTAAGGCTTGTACAGAACAAACACTCCACATACTTTGCTGCCAGTACTCCCGCAAGAACCATTCTGACCGGAACGGGTACTGCAAGAAGAATCTGTAATAACGTTCTCTCCATCAGACAGAACAGGACAATCCATAAGTCTCTGATACCTGAAAGTATTCTCTTCCTCATATTTGCCACACTCCTTCCAAGCACCCTGTCGGCAGTCCGCGCGGACTGCAAAAAAGAACCTGCAAAAGCAGGTTCCTTAAATGAGTGAAAAGCCTTGTCGAAGAATGGTGTTCCAGTTGCTTTTTTGATAAAGAAAACGTACAATGATTACCACCTTCTTGTCTTCGTCTATGGTATAAAACGCAAGATAATTGTTTACCATAATAAATCGAATTCCCCACCCAGCCAACACGGGATCATCCACCAGCTGTAGTTTTTCCGGCATCTGGGTCAGTTCACCGATTTTTTCCGTTGCAACATCCAACAGATGGTCTGCTGCCTGTGGGTTCTTCAAGACAAATTCGATGTAATCTGCTGCTTTCGCAATGTCATGCTCCGCAGTTTTGGTGATGTGTACCTGATAATTCATCTTCTACGGCGGCTCCGAATATCAGCCATGGCTTCTTGGAACGGTCTGGTATTGCCAGCGGCAATATCGTCCATTCCTTCCTTAATCTGGCTATATAGTTCAAAGCGGCTGGTTAATTCCTCGTATGCCTCAATGCTCATTACAGCAAGGTCACCTTTTCCATTCTTCGTAATAAAAACAGGTTCCGGGTAGTTATGACAGTAGGTCGATATTTCATTATAATTGTTCCGCAAGTCAGCACTTGATTTAATGGTCGGCATAAAAGCACCTCCTTCTGTGATAGTAAAATTATACACAAATTTTGTTATGCAGTCAATGGAGTATACTATTATTCTTTGCGGTATGCTTTCCTTTATTCCTCTGTCAACAATCCTCCCTTGCACACACGGTCTCAATGTCAGCACTCAAAATATCGAAATGGCAGTCCTCACATTGCAGTAAGATATTTTCGGGGTTATCTTCCTCACCCTCGAACGTGATTTTCACATTATGTCCCATGTGCTTCTGTAGCGCATTCCATAAGTCCATATCTCGATCCATAATTTCTTTACCATTCTGTCAAGCGACAGCCTTTCTTTTTCATATTGCGCCCGGTCTGTACAGCAGACCTTCCGTAAAATAGGAAAAGCGGACGCATCAGCGTCCGCCTTGGTACTTGTTATTTAATTTCCGAACGACACTTCCACATCAGGGTTCTGCTCCTGCCACTTCTTCAAGCCGTCTTCCTGCGTGGGCGGGGTCATAGACCAGCCTACGTTCGAGGATGACGTGTCAGTGTTCTCGTCGGCAGTCTTAGGAGCTGCTGCGACGGAGTTTTCCTGTACGGGAGTGTTGATTGTCACGGAGCTGTTTGTAGCGGTGTTATCCCAGGTGAATACCTGATAATGTACATGCATATTTCCCAGTGCACCACCCATCAGTGGTACAACTCTTACAGCTACAGCACTGTAGGTGTAGTTCGGGTTCATGTAATTGTCATGGTGTCCAGGGCTGTCATGCCATCCCTGATAGATTTCTTCAGCGGTCTGCTGACCTTCGGACTGGTTCTCGCTAGTACCAGTTCTCATACTTGCGTGGATGTCATTTTCATAGCATCGCTGTACGGCGATGTTGTATACATCCTCACTCCAGATGAGTGCAGGAATACCGTTTGCTACACGTTCTTCATTGACCAGTGCAAATACCTGTTCCGCCATGGCTCTGTCGAAGTATTCTCCAGAGGTGTCCGTCGTACCTGTTGTAGTTGTCTGTGCAGGCGCAGGTGTTGCAGCAGTATTGCTGCTGCTGTTGTTTGCACTTGCAACGGTATTCACAGCAGGCTTTTCGGATACGATGTACTTGTCACTTACATAACCAGTGGTGCCGTTTAAATCAAAGCGATACCAGCCTGTCTGGTCGCACTTGCCTGTGACTGTGATTTCCTGGCTGGCTTTCAGGCTGCCAATTTTCTTACCATCCGTGCTGGGCAGGTCTCTGACATTTACTGCGGACTTTGCATACATGGTCTGGTTAAGTTCCGAATAAGTATACCCTGTGCTTACAGCACAGTGGGTTCTACAGATGCTGTTGTGGGTTCTACAGCGGGTGCAGGAGATTCCGCAGGAGCAGTCTCTGTGGGAGCTTCGGTCGGCTCTACGGTTGCTTCTGTGGTTGTCATTTCAGTGGATTCTACAGAATTGGTTTCTGTAGCTGTTACAGAGGTGGTCTCTGTGCTGGCAGTTTTGTTACTGGTTGTTTCCTTGCTGCCACATGCGGTCAGCATCAGTGCTGCGCAAAGGATTGCTGCTACGGCTTTCGCAGCGAGCTTGTGTGTTCTGTGTTTCATAGTTGGTTTTCCTCGCTTTCGTTGAGAGAATTTATTTCGAGCGATTAACTTTTGTTTTCATGTGATCGTTCTCTATCGTTCTTACATTATAGTCAATATATTAGGTATAGTCAAGAAATTAAGTATGATACTCTTTTTATAATATGTGATAGGAGGTTCAATCTAATAACATGATATCATACAAACCTTTTTTTGACACCCTACTTCGCAAAAATGTGACAGAATACGAACTGATTTTTAAGCACGGTGTTTCCGCCAATACCATCCACCGCATGAAAAAGGGAGAAGCCATCACTACAAAGACACTCGATGTGCTCTGCTACATCCTCGATTGTCCTGTTTCTGACATTATCGAACATGATAAGACAAAGTAAAATCGACAGGAGCTCTAACGCCCCTGCCGATTTTTTAATTTTATGAAAATCATTCAAAAACTACATCTTCATCTACAGAAATGCCATCTGCACCGATTTCATCAAATGTAACTGCCATGTCATGATTCATTCTCATCAAGAAATATTTTCCATCACTTACAAAGAACCCACTGTAGTGCGAGTCATAGACATCACCCGATTTAATATCATTTGTAGTGGAAATCTCTTTCCGCCCACTCCTTTCTAAAATCAATGCCTCCTTATCCACATTATTTCCGGATGCATCTGTATAAATAGAGAAACCGTAGCGAGGTTTCGCAATACCACCCTGCTCTGCCAATTTCGTATTTATTTCATTTATAATGTAATCCTTTGCAGCATTTACCTGATCCTGCACACTATTTAGGTAATCTGGGTCTAATTCCTCTCCACCTTCTGATGTAGTTCCACTAATTTCCCTATATGCATCATCAAGTGCTATCATTGCAATTGTATCACTATCTGTTGAATCGGATATGGAATTCTCTGCATCTTGTCTAAGTTCATCTTTATGTTGATGATAATACATCAAAACTTCATTTCTGTTGTTCCAATCCTCCTCTACCCATGAAGCGATCTCTTCATCGGTCATTTTCGATAACTCTGCAAATGTCTTGCTCTTTTTCCCCTCCATATTAAGATAAGTTCCATCTCCATACACCACATAAACGTCCGGTGTTGCTTCCTTATCAATCGCATCACATAAATACCAGACGCTTACTTCATTGTTTGTAAACAACTGGCTAAATGTGCCAACGTTTTCATTCTTTGTGTCAGCTTCTTTTTCTGTGTTTGTTCTTGCGCCGCCATTACTGGTACTTGTAGTATCTTTGCTGCCGCAGGCAAACAAACTCAGAGAAAGAATCGCCATCATACTTACCATCATTAGTTTTCTTTTCATTATTATTTCTCCTCATAAATTAGATTTTTTGTAGCTTTCTATATTATAGTCAATTTATTGAGTATAGTCAAGAAATTAAGTATATAAAACAAAACAACCACCTACAGCAATCAATCACTGTAGGTGGTCTTTATTACTCTGCTTCTACAAACGCATTCAGGGTGTTTTTCTCACAATTATAGTAATACACGTTGTCTGTCAGAAAATCATCCACACTTACTTCTGTACGGTTGACCTTACAAACCATCTGGTACAGTTCCTCTGCGCTTGTGTTACTGCTTTCGGGCACTATCAAATCTTCCTTTACCGCTTCTTTCATATCTACTGCTTCTGCTAACATACTTCTCTACCTCCATCTTTTTTCCTGCTTTCCTCACGCTTCACGTAAAGTTCTGCGTGCTTTTCCCTGAAACTGTAATACTCATTTCCTGCTACAATAATGTGGTCAAACATATGAATCCCCATAATTTCACAGGCTCGCATCAACCCCTGTGTCACATCAATGTCCTGCGTCGATGGGTTCGCCGTACTACCCAACCCGGGGTGATTATGTGCCAGAATGATTCCGGCTGCATTGGTCAGAAACGCTCTTTGCATAATTTCCCGGATTCCCACAGTTGCCGAATCAATTACTCTGTGGCTGACTTCTGCGTAAGCTATCACATGAAGACTTGCAGATAAGAACATCACATACAGTTTTTCTTCCGAAAAGTCTTTCATGTGAAAAACATTATTCAGCACATTTACAACCTTCTCAGGGGAATTTACTTTCAGCCGTTGCTCTCCCACATATTCCCCTCGGTATTCAGCCACCGTCTCGCTGACCAGATACGGCAGCTTTCTTTCATCCAGTCTCACGTCTACAACATCTATATTCATTGCCGTTACCTCCTTCATGGTCTCTCCCGGCATTGACAAATGCAAAAGCCGCCAAGAAGATGTTAATAGATTGCTCTACATCTTCCTGGCGGCTTGCCCTTTGATATATTCTTCTTTTATTTGCACTGTTCTAAAAATTTCAAAGCATCCCTACTCCTTCTGTGCCGTCAGGCATGGGGATGCTTCTACAAAAAAATAGCGATACTGTACGAGGTGTAATCACCTACCTACAATATCGCTGCTTTCCTGTAGATTCTATCTACAATAACCGTTCTCACAATTACCATTCCCTCTGTGAAACCAAGCAGAACATATTCCTGTATACCACAATGTTATACAGGGCGTTCGACTTGTTACGGTTTAGTGGAGTAGACGAGAGTCGAACTCGTGTCCAAGAGCCTATTCCCTGTCCTTCTACGAGTGTAGTTTATTCTTTGACATTCCCTCCGCGCCCCGGGAATAAACACCCTGAGCATTTCAGTAGCTTCATGTTACGCCCATATGCGCAAAGCTTTGCATATGTCGTTTCTCACATGTTTGAAGCCGGGATCCTAAGGTGTGAGTGCCCTAGGGCCGACTGCTGCCATTAGGCAGCGTATGCTAAATTATCGTTAGCGTTTAATTTTAATTTGGCCATTTAACGCATTACCATGCGACTCGCTTCTCCAGCTGCAAAACCCCTGTCGAAACCTTTACTACCCCTTATTCAGTTGTCAGACCAAGTATACTTGATGGCACACACACTGTCAAGCACTTGCGGTAAAGCATTGCAGGATCAGAGCCTGTGGATCACAAATTGCGGACCTTGAATTCCTTCTCTGCCTCTCTGCGCTGATCCTTTTTGGCAATGGCTTCTCTCTTGTCATAGAGCTTCTTACCACGTGCCAGCCCGATCTCTACCTTTACCTTACCGTCTTTAAAGTATACCTGCAAAGGGACTAATGTATACCCTTTTTCCTTGATCTTGCCCAGCAGTTTGTTGATCTCGTACTTATGCAGCAGCAGTTTTTTCACACGAAGAGGATCTTTGTTGAAAATATTCCCCTTCTCATAAGGACTTACATGCATTCCGTAGACGAATACTTCTCCGTCTTCAATGCGGACGAACGCCTCCTTGATACTGCACTTGCCCATACGCATGGACTTTACTTCCGTGCCGTGCAAGGCAATGCCGCACTCATAGGTCTCATCAATGAAAAAATCATGATATGCTTTTTTATTGTTTGCGATCAGCTTCTGGGACTCTTTTCCTTTTGCCATGGCTACCTCTTAAAACCTTGTAACTATTCAGAAACCCATTCACAAAGCGCACCTGCGGAGCTTCTTTTTAACGGCTCTGAATAGTTACAGTTTACTATATTTTCTGTAATTGTCAATGAACTAACAGTTCATTTATCCACCAGCCGGAAATTGATGGTGCGCATAAAACGGTCGCAGTCTTCCACTTCGATCCGTACCGGCATTCCCAGTTTGAAGCAACGTCCGGTGGCTTCCCCCACCATCTCACAGGCTGCCTCATTGTAGTGATAATAGTCTCCCGGAATCGTCGAAATATGGACCAGACCCTCCACGGTATTGGGCAGTTCCACATACAGTCCCCAGTTGGTGACACCGGAGATCACACCCTCGTATTCCTCTCCGATGTGCTGTTCCATATATTCTACCTTCTTCAGCTTATCCGTCTCCCGCTCCGCCTCATCGGCACGGCGCTCCATTTCAGAAGAATGCTTCGCCACCTCCGGCAGAATCTCACGATAATGCTCTATGCGCTCTTCCTTCAGACGTCCCCGCAGCTGTTCCTTGATAATACGATGGATCTGCAGATCCGGATAACGGCGGATCGGCGAAGTAAAATGACAGTAATACTGACAGGCCAGTCCGAAATGTCCGGTACACTCCGTGCTGTATTTTGCCTGTTTCATGCTGCGCAGGGTCAGTCTGGCGATCATAGGCTCTTCGGGAGTTCCCTCAATCTTCTGTAACAGCTTCTGGATCTCCTTGGGATGGATCTCCTCCGTGGAGACCTTGCTGTTCCTGCGCCCCAGCGCCTTCATGTAATAGCCATAATTGCTGATGAACGTAGACAGCTTCTGGATCCGCTCCGGATCCGGTACATCATGGACGCGGTAGACGAAGGGCAGCTCCTGCCAGTAAAAATGCTGTGCCACTGTCTCATTCGCTGCGAGCATGAAATCCTCGATCAGCATAGTCGCTATATTCCGCTCGTAAGGCTTAATATCCAGTGGATGTCCTTCCTTATCTAACAGAATCTTGCACTCCGGAAAATCGAAATCAATGGATCCCCGCTTCTGTCTCTTCTTCCGCAGTTTGTCCGCGAGCTCAGCCATTTGTTGGAACATAGGGAGCAGTTCCCTGTACTGTGAATAGTCTGTTGAGGTTTCTACGCCTTCCCCGGAGGTTCCGTCCGGCATACCGGCGTTATGCTCTACACACTCTGGCTCCTCCAGCAGCTTTTTCACCACGGTATAAGACATCCGCTTATTGACCCGGATCACAGATTCGCAGATCTCATAGTCCACGATTTCTCCCTCTTCATCCACCTTCATCAGGCAGCTTAATGCCAGACGGTCCACGCCTTCGTTCAGGGAACAGATACCGTTGCTCAGTGCATGGGGCAGCATGGGGATTACACGGTCTACCAGATAGACGCTGGTTCCGCGCTTTAATGCTTCTCTGTCTAGTGCGGAATTCTCCTGCACGTAGTTCGTCACGTCTGCAATGTGTACTCCTAAGTGATAATATGTCCCGTCAAAGGATACACTGACAGCATCATCCAGATCCTTGGCATCCTCTCCGTCGATGGTCACCATGGTCACATCCCGCAGATCCCTGCGTCCGGCACAATCCGCCTCGGATACCTCCTGGGATACCCTCTCCACCTGGCTCATGATCTTCTCGCCGAATTCCACCGGCAGATCAAAGCCACGTACGATAGACATGATATCTACACCGGGATCGTTGATATGTCCCAGGATCTCCACGACTTTGCCCTCAGGACTCTTCGTATTCGTGCCGTATCCGGTGATCTCCACCACGACCTTATGTCCGGTCATGGCCCCCTTCGACCACTCCTTCGGCACAAAAATATCCTGTGCTATCTTCGTGTTATCCGGAATGACAAAGCCAAAATTACTCTTGGACTGCTCATAGGTTCCCACTACCTGAGTCATTCCCCTGGCAATGATACGAATAACCTGCGCTTCCTGGCGTTTTCCGGTCTTCGCAGGCAGAAGTGCCACTTCCACGGTATCCTTATGGAATGCTCCACCCTGCTTGTCCTCCGGAATGAACAGATCCTCGTCCCTTCCTTCCACTTCCACAAATCCAAAGCCTTTGGCATTGCTGATAAAAGTTCCCGTCAGAACCTTACCGTTGGACTTCATATATTTACCCTTAACGGTCAGGGTAAGCTTTCCTTCCGCTAAAAGTTCCCGTAAAATCTCACGAAACTCTTCCCGGTCTTCTTTTGCGACCTGAAGAAACATTGCCAGTTCCTTTTCCTTCATCGGAACGTAAAAATCATCCTTCACCAGATCACAGATTACTTTTTTTCTCTTCTCTCTGATTTCGTTATTACTCATGTAACCTCTCTCAAACAGTAACTATTCAGAACTCCATTCGCAAAACCGCCTCTACGAGGCTTTCCTGAATAACATGATGCCAGGGTCAAAAGGTCTAAGCCCACATGAGCTTGCTCATAGGTGGGTGAAAGACCTTAGGACCCGCCCCGATATGAGCATAAAAGTGGGATGATAATCCCACGATATGCGAATATTGGGTAGGATTGTGGGAGTGCGTAGCACGGAGCAATCCGTAGGCATTAAAGTCATGGTAGTTACTTCGCCATATAAATCATGTCAAATGTTCTTACGAATGCAAGCATTCGACGTACATGTTGGCATGATTTGCATGGCTCTGAATAGTTAAATATAACAAAACACCCTTGTATGCCATGCACACAAGAGTGTCATCCTTCGTAATGATTAAAATACGTTCAGATTCAGTACGACTGCAAGTAACATGAAGAATACTGCAAGGATCTTGGTGATCTTTACCAGCATACCCTCCATGGAACGTCCTTTATTTCTGCCCCAGTAGGTCTCAGCTGCACCGCTGATAGAGCCCAGTCCTGCGGACTTACCTTCCTGCATCAATACTAACACCGTCAGTGCTACGCATACTAATATAAAAATTATGTTGATTACTACTCTTAATGCTTCCATTTCACACCTCCTAATGTCAAGCAGATTTTATATTACCATATATTGTACACAATTGCAACAACATTTTACAATACAGCACCGAAAAGGCGACACAAAAAAGAACCCCCGGAAATCTTTACGATCTCACGGGGATCCTTTGTTTTTTATTCTGAATGATCAGATCCGCAGCTTACTCTGCGATGTCACCATACATGAAGTACCAGAAACCATAAGCGGAATGCCAGATACCGGTGATCTTCTCACTCTGCAGCCAGAAGTCATTGTAGTAAGCAACAGGGATGCATCCTACCTGCTCCATCAGAACATCCTCAGCCTGATGAAGAGCTGCGGAACGCTCAGCGGTATCCATGGTGGAAGCTGCCTTCTCCATAGCTGCATCGAAGTCAGCGTTGGAGAACTTACCATCGTTGTTACCGTTGCCGGTGCAGAACAGGTCTAACATATTGGAAGGATCGCTGTAATCTCCTACCCATCCGTTACGTGCTACCATGTACTCACCGTTACGTCTCATCGGAGTGAAGCTGGACCACTCAACGATATTTACTTCTACATTAATACCAAGCTCGCCCCATGCCTGCTGTAAGTACTCAGCAACAGTCTTGTGGTAACCTGCATCATTGGTAGTATAGGTGATGGTAGGAAGTCCTTCACCATTGGGGTAACCTGCATCAGCTAAGAGCTGCTTAGCTTCCTCAAGGTTAGCATCGAAATCATCGGAGATATAGCTCTGACCACCGTTAGCATTTGCATTGAAGGAGCTGCCGTCGGTATCTACCCAGCCCTCACCTACGAGGTTGTATGCGGGAGAGTAGGTTCCCTGCATCAGGGTATTTGCTACATAATCACGATCAATTGCCAGGCTCAGAGCCTTACGAACATTTACATCTGCGAATGCAGGATCTTCCAGGTTCATAGACAGATAGTAAGTTCCCAGGTTAGGCTCTACATGGAACTCAGGGTTACCCTGTAAGCTGGGGATCTCCTGGGTAGGAACATCCTTGATGAACAGTACATCACCGGACTGGTATGCAGTATAAGCTGCATTGGAATCCTCCATCAGTACGAATTTGATGCTGCCAAGCTTGATCGCATCAGCATTCCAGTAGTTAGGGTTCTTGGACATGGTAATGTGAGAACCGGGTACCCACTCGGTAATGTAGAAAGGTCCGTTGGAGATATAGGTCTCAGCTGCGGTAGCCCATGCATCGCCGTTAGCCTCTACGGTTGCCTGCTGAACAGGGCTCAGGGTAGCGAATGCTGCCAGAGACTCGAAGTAAGGGCAGGGATTGGAAAGCTCTACAACGAAGGTCTTAGCATCGGGAGCGGATACTGCCAGAGCATCCAGATCACCTGCCTGTGCCTCGTCAAAGCCCTTAACCATACCCAGAACAGTCTCAGCATAAGGAGCTGCTACTACGGGATCGCATACACGCTTCCAGCTGTATACGAAATCGTCTGCGGTCAGATCACTGCCGTCAGACCACTTTAATCCATCACGAAGATGGAAAGTCCAGGTAAGACCATCCTCAGATACTTCCCAGGTCTCAGCCTGTCCGGGAGCTATCTTACCATCCTGGTCAATCGTCAGAAGACACTCAAAAGAGTGAAGCAGCATATTACCGCCATCTACTGCACTGTTCAGTGCGGGATCGATGGTCTCGGAATCGGGACCGATCTGAACGGTAAGCTGTTTGCCTTCGGTACTAACTTCAGTTGCTGCTGCATCGGTCTTGGTGCTGTCAGTTGCACTGGCACTGCCGGTTGCAGAAGAACCATTGTCGCTGCTGCCGCATGCTGCCAGAGAACCTACCAGCATTGCTGCGGTGAGCAGCATAGCTAACTTCTTTTTCATAAAGTTATCCTCCTCTTTCTTTTCATACAAAAGCACTATGCTTTGTATAACTTTATATTAAACAGCTAAATTGCTCAGCTGTCAATACCTAATTTCAGGCATTGATCTTTTCCACATGGTGGCAAGCCACGTAGTGGCCCTTTTCCACTTCTCTCCATTCGGGTTCCTTCTGTGCACAACACTCATCCGCATAAGGACATCTGGTGCGGAAACGGCATCCGGTAGGAGGATTTAAGGGGCTGGGTACATCTCCCTGCAGAACAATACGTTTACTTGCTCTTGCCTTGATGGGATCTGCAATGGGGATTGCAGAGATCAGGCTCTTGGTATAAGGATGCAGGCTTCGTGCTACCAGCTCGTAGCTGTCTGCCAGCTCTACCATTTTGCCCAGGTACATAACGCCGATACGGTCGGAGATATGTTTTACGACAGAGAGGTCATGTGCGATGAACAGATAGGTCAGTCCCATCTGCTCCTGCAGCTCCTCGAACATATTCACCACCTGTGCCTGGATCGATACATCCAGTGCGGAGATCGGCTCATCGCAGACGATAAACTGCGGGTTCACTGCCAGTGCTCTCGCAATGCCGACACGCTGACGCTGTCCACCGGAGAATTCATGAGGATATCTGTTCGCATGCTCAGAGTTCAGTCCAACCTTCTCCAGCATGGAAATGATCATATCATGACGTTCCTTCTTATTGGCAGCCAGCTTATGAATATCTATGGCTTCCCCTACGATATCTCCTACGGTCATTCTGGGATCCAGACTTGCATAAGGATCCTGGAATACCATCTGCATCTTCTGACGGTAAGGCAGCATATCTACCTTTACTTTATTTTCAACGTCCAGGATCACCTTGCCGTCAAATGTGATCTTGCCGCCGGTGGGCTCATATAATCGTAAGATAGAACGTCCGGTGGTGGTCTTACCACAGCCGCTCTCTCCTACCAGTCCGAGAGTCTCACCTTTATTCACAAAAAAGCTGACATCATCCACGGCCTTCACGAACTTACGGTTTTTACCCATGCCGCCTGCGGGGAAGTATTGCTTCAAATGTTCAACCTGAAGTAACTTATCACTCATTGGTATTTCCTCCCTCCATCTCAGCTTTCTGGTTCATAAAGCAGTGTGCATAATGCGTCTCGCTAAAATCCGTCTTGGGCGGATTCTCTCTCAGGCAGATCTTCATGCAGTTCTTGCAGCGGGGTGCGAATGCACATCCCTCGGGAGGATTCAAAAGATCCACCGGATTACCCTCGATGGGGATCAGCTTCTCATGCTTCGTGCTGTCCAGACGGGGGATACTCTCCAGAAGGCCCTTGGTATATTCATGCTTCGGATGGTAGAAGATCTCGTCACAGGTACCGGTCTCCACGATACGGCCGGCATACATGACTGCAATACGGTCACACATGCTCGCCACGATACCCAGGTCATGGGTGATCATGATGATCGCCATGCCCAGCTTGTCCTTCAGCTCCATCATCAGCTCCAAGATCTGCGCCTGAATGGTAACGTCCAGTGCGGTAGTAGGCTCATCGGCGATCAGAAGCTTCGGTTCACATGCCAGCGCAATTGCGATCATGACACGCTGTCTCATACCACCGGACAGCTCGTGGGGATACTGCTTCATACGTTTCTCCGGTTCATTGATACCTACCAGAGACAAAAGCTCCACTGCTCTTGCATATGCCTTTTTCTTATCCGCATCGGTATGCAGACGGATTACTTCCATGATCTGATTACCAATGGTATATACGGGATTTAAGCTGGTCAGAGGATCCTGGAAAATAATGGAAACCTCTTTACCACGCATTTTGGAAAAATCTTTTTCGGTCATTTTCTCCACTTCGTGTCCATTGAAGTGAAGTTCTCCGCCGATCAGCTTACCGGGATAAGCGGTCAGTCCCATCAGACTGTATGCGGTTACGGATTTACCGGAACCACTCTCTCCTACGATGCCCAGTACTTCCCCTTCCTTCAGGTGAATGGAGACATCGTTCAGTGCCTTTACTTCTCCGGCAGGAGTAAAGAAAGAGAGACGTTCATGCTGTATATCTACCAGATAATTGTTATCCATCTTCACTACTCCTTCCATTAATTCTTAAGCTTCGGGTCAAATGCGTCACGAAGTCCGTCACCAAACAGGTTAAAGCTTAAGATGATCAGACTGATCAGCAGACAGGGTGCAAACAGCAGGTACGGGAATGTGATCATTCCGTTAATGGCATCACTTGCAAGGCTTCCCAGGGAAGGCAGGGGAACTGCCACACCCATGCCTAAGAAGCTCAGATAGCTCTCGGTAAAAATAGAGGAAGGGATCTGCAGTGTGGTAGTAACGATCAGCGTACCGATACAGTTAGTCAGCAGATGCTTTTTAATGATACGGCCATCCTTTGCTCCCAGAGCTTTGGCTGCCATGACATAATCATTCTCCTTCAGGGTCAGGATCTGGCTTCGTACCATACGTGCCATTCCTACCCAGTACAGCAATGCGAACACGATGAAGATACTGATCAGGTTAGATCCTACGATCTGCATCCATCCGAATCCGGGAAGCTGTGCCAGATTCGCCAGCGGATCCTTCAACGCAAAGGACAGCAGCACGATCAGCAGGAAATCCGGTATCGTATAGATAATATCCACAATACGCATAATGATCAGATCCACCCATCCACCGAAGAAGGCAGAGATGGAACCAATCAGGGAACCGATCACGAAAATGATGGCAGTAGCGATCAGACCAACCAACAGGGAGATACGGCTTCCCATCATAACACGGATGGCATAATCACGGCCCATTTTATCGGTACCGAGCACATGGGGGAATACCTTCTCTCCCGCATCCATACGCTCTATCTCTTTCTCAGAATACTGCATGGGGTGCAGATTCTCGCTTCCTTTGATCTGTGTCTTGTAATCATAGGGATAAAATGCCGGCACGATAAAGGAAAAGATCATAACTACAATAATAACGAAGAGGCTGACCATGGCAACCTTATTCTTACGAAGTCTGCGGAAGCCATCCTGCCAGAAGCCCACGCTCTCACGCATGATGACCTGGCTCTGCTTCTCTTCTTCGTTCGCCGGCATAAAATCTTCCGGTTTATATTTTACATGAAAGCTCATAGCATTCGGTTCTTTCATCGGTATCTTCCTTCCTGTTAATCTTACTTCAACTTGATCCTGGGGTCGACGAGCTTATATACGATATCCACCAGCACATTCATGACAACCATCAGTGTTGCGAGGAAAATGGTGGTACCCATGATCATGGTGTAGTCACGGTTAATGATCGAGCTGACAAATTCATTGCCCAGACCGGGGATCGTGAAAATCTTCTCTACTACGAAGCTTCCTGTCATAGTATAAGCCATCATAGGACCTACATAGGTGATAACGGGGAGCAGTGCATTTCTCAGTGCATGCTTGAACAGACGGAAGAAAGGTTTTACTCCCTTCGCCGTAGCGGTTCTCATATAATCCTGTCCCAGAACATCCAACATGGAAGAACGCATCAGTCTCATAATATAAGCAGTTGGGTACAACGCCAGTGCGATCACGGGCATCACATAATGCTTCCAGGTGCCGATTCCGTAGGTGGGCAGTATCTTTACCTTACTTCCCAGGAAATACAGAAGCAGAGTACATATAACGAAGCTTGGTACCGCAATACCACAAGTGGAGATCACGGAGATCACGCTGTCCAGCGTCTTGCCACGATGGGTAGCTGCCAGACATCCCAGTGGGATACCTACCAACAGCGCTACGATAACGGAAAGTCCACCTACTCTTGCAGATACAGGGAACTTGGATACTATAATAGAAGTAACGGTTCTTCCTCTCTGCTTCAGACTCTCTCCGAAATCACCGTGCAAAGCATCTTTCATATACGTCAGATACTGCTGGGACAAAGGCTTGTCCAGTCCATATTTTGCCTCCAGGGCTGCCTGTGCAGCAGGGCTTACTGCTTTCTCCGAGAGGAACGGACCACCGGGGACCATGTTCATCAGGAAAAAAGTGAGTGTTGCTACTGTAAAAATCGTGATCAGCGCCAGACCGATACGTTTTGCAATATATTTAAGCATCTCTTCAACTCCTTGCTTTTCTTTTGCCTACGGACATTCATAAAATACACTTTTCGTATTTGTATGCAAGTATACACGTACGTAAAATGTACTTTACTTTTCCGACAACGACTTTTGTTATATTACAACACTTTTTCAAGGCTGTCAACTGAATTACATATGAAGCATCTGCCAGTTTCCGTGTTTTTCTTATTCCTGATTTATCTCCACCGTGTTCGTGTGCTACGCACATTTGTCTGTATATTTATGAAAAAGTTTTTCAATAAAAATAGTCTCTGTTTTTCAATTCCTGTATATAGTGTATATTTTCCAGTATATGATGTATATTTACACATTATATTTTTGTTCTTTTTTCTTTCTCCCATGTATGTCTCTATAGTTTTCCTCAAAAAAAAAGAAGAATTTCCGGTGCAGAAAATTCTTCTTTTTTATACATTTTTTATTTTTTGTAGTTTTCATTTTGTTGCGCAGTCACTCAGATTTTGCAAAACGGCTCCATATATGCCGCGGCATCCTTTAACTCCTCTTCAATGGCAAGCAGCCGGTTGTACTTCGCCACACGATCGCTGCGGCAGGGTGCTCCGGTCTTGATCTGTCCGGCATTCAGTGCCACCGCTATATCTGCTATGGTGGTATCCTCCGTCTCGCCGGATCTGTGGGAAATCACTGCCTTATAGCCGTTCTTGTGTGCCATCTCCACCGCTTCGAAGGCTTCAGACAGCGTTCCGATCTGATTGACTTTTACCAGAATGGCATTACCACAATGAAGTTTGATCCCGGCATCCAGCCGTTTTGTATTTGTGACAAACAAGTCATCTCCCACTAACTGGATTTTCTCTCCCAGCCGTTTCGTCAGCTCCTGCCAACCGTCCCAGTCATTTTCATCCAGTCCGTCCTCAATAGAGATAATGGGATAGTTCTCCACAAGCCGTTCATAATACGAGATCATTTCTCCGGTATCCCGCAGGACTTCCTCTCCCTTCAGCTTACTCTCTCCCGGGAAATGGTACATTCCCGTTTTTTCATTATATAGTTCACTGCTGGCGGCATCCATGGCGATCTTGATATCCTGCCCCGGTACATATCCGGAAGCCTTGATCGCCTCCACGAGGAAATCCAGCACGCTCTCCGCATCCGGCAGATCGGGTGCAAAGCCGCCCTCATCCCCGACTCCGGTGGACAAGCCTTTCTCCTCCAGCAGTTTTTTCAGATTATGATAAATTTCCGCACAGATCCGTAACCCCTCCGCAAAGTTCTCCGCCTGCGCGGGCATGATCATGAACTCCTGGAAATCCACGGTGTTCGCCGCATGCTTTCCGCCGTTTAAGATATTCATCATAGGTACCGGCAGAAGTCTCGGAGAGATTCCTCCGAAGTAACGATACAGGGGAAGGCCCAGTGCCTCCGCAGCTGCTCTTGCCACCGCCATGGACACTGCCAGCATAGCATTGGCTCCCAGGTTACTCTTATTGTCCGTGCCGTCCGTCTCCCGCAGGATCCGGTCGATACGGATCTGCTCCAATGCATTCTCTCCCACCAAAACACTTGCAATCTTTTCATCCACGTTTTTGACGGCATGCTGCACGCCCAGGCCGAAATATCTGGTCTCACCGTCCCTGAGTTCCACAGCCTCGAACTGTCCGGTGCTGGCTCCGGAAGGCACTGCCGCCATACCCTTTGTGCATCTGCCGGTCTCTTTGTCCTTCACGGTAACAACCGCTGCCACCGTTGGATTCCCTCTCGAATCCAGGATCTCCCTTCCGTGTACTTCGATGATCTCCAGATATTTTTCCATAAAAAACCTCCTTACAGGTATCCCTAACTTACTTTTTCCCAGTTAAGTATATCCTATAAGGAGGTTATTATTCAGATCTGCTATGCATTAATACGCTTTTCCGGCAAGGATCTCACAGTAATCCTTATAATTTTTCTCAAGCAGTGCCGGAGTATCCAGTCCATAGGGACACTTGGATTTACATCTGCCACAATGCAGGCACTCTTCAATCTTACGCATTTTTGCCTGCATCTCGTCTGTCAGCTGTGCTGCGGAAGGTGCTCTGCGGATCATCAGGCTCATGCGGGCACAATTGTTGATCTCGATCCCTGCGGGACAGGGCATGCAGTAGCCGCAGCCTCTGCAGAATTCTCCCTGCAGCTCTTCCCTGTCATGGTCGATCACCGCCTGCAATTCGGGTGTTAATGCAGGAGGATTATCTATATAGGACAGAAATTCATCCAGCTCGCTCTCCCGCTGCACTCCCCAGATCGGAAGTACATTATCAAACTGTGCCAGATATGCATATGCCGCTGCTGAATTATTGATCAGTCCGCCGGACAGTGCTTTCATGGCGATAAATCCCATGCCTGCTTTTTTACAATCCTGTACCAGCTCCAGATCCTTGTCCGTCGCCAGATAACAGAAAGGGAACTGCAGAGTCTCATACAGTCCGCTGTCAATGGCTTCATGCGCTACATTCAGACGATGGTTCGTGATGCCGATATGGCGGATCATGCCTTTGTCCTTCGCTTCCAGCATGGCTTCATACAATCCTGTGCCGTCTCCCGGCTTCGGGCAGAATGCCGGGTTATGGAACTGGTAAATGTCGATATAGTCTGTTTTTAATTTTTCCAGAGAAGTGTGCAGATCCTTCCAGAAGCCCTCTGCTGTGGTGGCTCCGGTCTTGGTAGCGATATATATTTTATCCCGCATACCCTCAAAAGCAGCGCCCACTTTCTCTTCACTGTCGGTATAGTATCTGGCAGTGTCGTAAAAGGTCACGCCTGCTGCATAGGCTTTACGAAGCAGTCCGATGGCTGCTTCTTTGGAGATACGCTGGATGGGCAGTGCTCCGAAGGAGTTCTTCTCCACAGTAATTCCCGTACTTCCTAAAGTTACCAGATTTCTCTTCTGTTCCATATAATATAATTCTTCCTCCTGCTGATAAGAAGATATCATGTAAAAATCAGTTACAAAATCCTCAGGCACCGTGCAAAGTGCCTGAGGAATCTTTATCTGCTTTTATGGTTTCTGCGATCTTACCGAAAATATTCCGGTGATTACTTTTTAATTAACAGAGACTTTCCTGTCATTTCTGCCGGCTGCTCCATACCCATCACGTTGATCAGGGTAGGTACGATATCTGCCAGGCATCCGCCCTCTTTCAGCGTATAAGCAGGATCGTAGTTTACCAGGATGAACGGAACCGGATTGGTGGTATGTGCGGTATGAGGCTGACCGGTGGTGTAATCGATCATCTGCTCTGCGTTACCGTGGTCTGCACAGATGAACAGAACGCCGTCTACATCCTTCACTGCCTGTACTGCCTTGCCTACGCACTCATCTACGGTCTCAATAGCCTTGATGGCTGCGGAGATCACACCGGTATGACCTACCATATCGGGGTTCGCGAAGTTGATCACGATCACATCGTATTTTTCAGAGCGGATCGCATCAAGCAGTTTCTCGCAAACCTGAGGAGCACTCATCTCCGGCTTCAGATCATAGGTCGCCACATCCTTTGGAGAATTTACTAGGATACGATCCTCTCCCTCGTTGGGCTGCTCTACGCCGCCGTTGAAGAAGAAGGTTACATGTGCATACTTCTCAGTCTCGGCGATACGTGCCTGCTTCATGTCATGGGCTGCCAGCCACTCACCGAAGGTATTGGTAATGGCGATCTTGTGGAATGCCACTTCTTTATTAGGAATGGTAGGATCGTAATCGGAGAAGCATACAAAAGTAATATCCTTTCTCACACGGTCAAATCCCTTGAAGTCATCATCACAGAAGGCTCTGGTGATCTCTCTTGCACGGTCGGGACGGAAGTTGAAGAAGATTACGGAATCCTTGTCCTGCACCAGTCCGACTGCCTTGCCGTCTTCTACAACAACAGTAGGTTTTACAAACTCATCGGTCTCTTCTCTGTCGTAAGACTCCTGGATACCACAGATACCGCAGGCAGCGGTCAGACCTTTGCCCTCGGTCATGGCGTCGTAAGCCAGCTGTACACGGTCATAGTTGTTATCACGATCCATTGCATAGTAACGTCCCATTACAGAAGCGATCCTGCCGACACCGATTTTCTTCATTTCTTCATTTAACTGCTCTGCATAGCTCTTACCGCTGGCAGGAGGGGTATCACGTCCGTCCAGGAAGCAGTGGACATATACCTTTTCCAGTCCCTGCTGCTTCGCCAACTCCAGCAGGCCGTACAGATGGGTGATGTGGCTGTGTACACCACCGTCAGATAACAGTCCCATCAGATGCAGGGCACTGTTGTTCTTCTTACAGTTATCAATAGCCTTCAACAGGGCTTCATTTTTAAAGAAGTCACCATCCTGGATTTCCTTGGTGATACGGGTCAGCTCCTGATATACGATACGGCCGGCACCCATATTCATATGACCTACCTCGGAGTTACCCATCTGGCCCTCGGGAAGTCCTACTGCCATACCGCTGGCATTGCCGTGTACAAAAGGATACTCCTTCATCAGGGAATCCATTACAGGGGTACTGGCCTGTGCTACGGCATTGCCCTCTACCTTATCATTCAATCCATAACCATCCAGGATCATTAATACAACCGGTTTCTTTCTCATCGATCGTTCCTCCATTTTTACTTTTGATTATTATAAATTACCAGTACGGCTCCGGAAAATGGTCTGCGTCCCGGATCCGTTCTGAAAGCTTACATTACGTCCACCGAGATTATACACTGAAAACGACGGATGCGCAATAGCAACCGCCGATTTCTTGATCTGCATCTTTGGGCGTTTTTTCTGCAAATCATTTTTCTGCAAATTATCCGGATTTACTTGTATTTTTCCTGCATATGCGCTAAAATATCCCTTAAACTCTCATTTGGGAAAAGGGGTTATCTTATGGTTACATTATTGGCAAAATTATTTATCAGGGATCATGAAAACGTTACGGATTCCGGCGTTCGCCAGGCATATGGAATGCTCTGCGGTATCGTCGGGATTTTTTTCAACCTGATCCTGTTCACTACCAAGGCTCTGGCAGGCTTTTTCAGTCATTCCATCGCCATCACGGCGGATGCATTCAACAACCTGTCGGATGCAGCATCCTCCATCATTACGCTGGCAGGCTTCAAAATGGCGGGACAGAAGCCGGACTCTGACCATCCCTTCGGACACGGACGGATCGAATATATCTCCGGGCTGTTAGTCTCTATTTTAATCGTGCTCATGGGCTTCGAACTGGTAAAAAGCTCTGTAAGTAAGATTTTCCATCCGGAAGCTCCTGACTACTCCCCTGTCATTATCGGCATCCTGGTATTTTCGATCCTGGTAAAATGCTATATGGCTCTGTATAACCGCAGCATCGGTTCCCGGATCGGTTCTGTGGCAATGAAGGCTACCGCCATTGACAGTTTGAGCGATATGATAGCAACCACCGTGGTTCTCATCGGCACTATCGTCTCTGCCGCCTCCGGCATCATTATCGACGGTTACTGTGGTGTGCTGGTGGGTATGTTCATCCTGTACTCCGGATTTGTCGCAGCCAAAGACACGATCAGTCCCCTGCTTGGGCAGCCCCCCGAGCCTGAACTGGTACAGCAGATTAACGACATCGTTCTCTCTTATGATGATGTCACCGGGATTCACGATCTGATCGTGCATAATTACGGCCCCGGAAGGACTCTGATCTCTCTGCATGCGGAGGTTCCTGCCGACGGTAATATTCTGACCCTGCACGATACGATCGATACCATAGAGCATGAACTGCGCAGCAAATTAAACTGTAACGCTGTGATCCACATGGATCCCGTCAGCACCAATGACCCCGAGACACTGTCCCTGAAAGCAGAGGTAAAAGCTTATCTGGATCAGATCGATCCAAAACTCAGCATGCATGATTTCCGCATCGTCAAGGGACTGACCCACACGAACCTCATTTTTGACATCGTAGTCCCCTATGATTATCCCGTTTCCGATCAGGATGTGGTTGACTCCGTCACGAAACGGATCCAGATGAACCACCCGGATTTCTACGCAGTGATTGATGTGGATAAGGCAGTGGTACAATAAAGTTTGTATTAAAAACGCCATTTTTTGCATAAAAAATACAAAAACAGGAGATTTTGGCCTTTTATAAGAGCTTATTTTCGCTAAAATGGGAAAAATAATAAAATCAGTACAAAAAATGTTTGATTTAGAAGATTTTTTGTACTGATTTTGCTATTTTGATGCGATTTGCACCAAAACAATAGAAATGGCTGTAGGCAGAAATGCCTATGACGTACAGATATTATGAGAAAATGTAGAACCCCTGCAGCGGATGGAATGTCCTTCCGAGAATGTTTGTCGGACGATGGTGATATTTTCTCGACCGCTATGTCACTTTTCGTCAGGAAATTCCCTCCGGGAGACCTGACACCCCGGAAGGATGTTCCATCCGATGCGGGCGTTCGTGGGGGTTATGGCAACCCTACGTTACGAGCCATGCACTCAATTTATTCCTGACTGTTGATGTAGTTGATCAGTCCCTCTGCGGCGATAATCTTCTGCATGAACTCGGGGAACGCCTGTCCCTGGAAGCTTTCGCCTGTGGTAAGATCTTGGATCACTCCGGTATTGAAATCTATCTCGACTTCATCGCCGTTTTGAATCTTCCTGGATGCCTCGGGACACTCAATGATGGGCAGTCCGATGTTAATGGCATTGCGGTAAAAGATTCTGGCGAAGGTCTCTGCGATGACACAGCTGACACCTGCAGCCTTGATGGCGATGGGGGCATGCTCTCTGGATGAGCCGCAGCCGAAGTTTTTCTCCGCTACGATGATGTCACCCTTTTTTACATTTTTAATAAAGTCCTTGTCAATATCCTCCATGCAGTGAGTGGCCAGTTCTGCAGGATCGGAGGAATTCAGATATCTTGCGGGAATAATAACGTCAGTATCCACGTTATCTCCGAATTTGAAAACTATTCCTTTTGCGTTGTTCATTTTCCGTTACCTTTCTATTACAAATGTTTCAAATATTTTTCCTGTTCCAATATATCTCTTACTTTTCCATGCAGGCAGCCACAGGATTCCACAATCCCTTACTTGCCTGCCCGCATCTTGCTTTTTCCTGCAGCTTACTCCAGTTCGCAGGGACAGGATATCTTGCCGGTGATGGCGCTGGCTGCCGCTACTGCGGGACTTGCCAGATAGATCTCGGATTTTACATGTCCCATACGTCCCACAAAATTACGATTGGTCGTGGAGACACATCTCTCTCCTTCTGCCAGGATACCCATGTATCCACCAAGGCAGGGTCCACAGGTAGGAGTGCTTACGACTGCTCCCGCTTCAATAAAGGTCTTCAGAAGTCCCTCTTCCATGGCCTGCATATAGATGGACTGGGTGGCAGGAATTACGATGCAGCGCATGCCTTTCGCCACATGTCTGCCCTTGAGTACCTTTGCTGCGGTGCGCAGATCGTCAATACGTCCGTTGGTGCAGGAACCGATGACTACCTGGTCGATGGCAATGGCGTCCATCTCGTGGATCTCATCGATGGTATGTGTATTCTCCGGCAGATGAGGGAAGGCCACGGTAGGCCGTAAAGTGCTTAAGTCAATGGTATACTCCGCATCATACTGTGCATCCGGGTCTGCTTCGAATACTTTATAGGGACGCTTGGAGTGTTCTTCCATATAAGCAATAGCTTTCTCATCCACAGGGAAAATACCATTCTTGCCACCGGCCTCAATGGCCATATTGGCAATGGTGAAACGGTCATCCATGGACAGATTGGCGATACCGTCCCCTACAAATTCCATAGACTTGTACAGTGCACCGTCCACACCGATCATGCCGATGATATGTAAGATCACATCCTTACCACTGACCCATTCTGCGGGTTTGCCGGTCAGATTGAATTTGATTGCCGCAGGTACTTTGAACCATGCCTTACCGGTAGCCATACCGGCTGCCATATCCGTGCTTCCCACACCGGTGGAAAATGCTCCCAAAGCACCGTAAGTACAGGTATGGGAATCTGCACCGATGATCACATCTCCGGCTACAGTAAGTCCTTTCTCCGGAAGCAGGGCATGCTCGATACCCATCTCTCCCACTTCGAAATAATTGGTGATCTCATTGCGTCTTGCAAACTCACGGACACATTTGCAGTGCTCCGCAGACTTAATATCCTTATTGGGAACAAAATGATCCGGTACCAGTGCGATCTTATCCTTATCAAACACCCCCTGCACCTTCATTTTATCCATTTCCTTGATTGCCACCGGACTGGTGATATCGTTGCCCAGCACCAGATCCAACTGTGCCTCGATCAGCTGTCCTGCCTGTACCTGCTCAAGACCCGCTGCACGGGCAAGTATCTTCTGTGTCATTGTCATTCCCATTGTTTACTGCTCCTTTTTCTCTTCATACAGCTTGTGCGTTCTGCACAGCTGTTCCACACTTCAGATCCGTAATACTTCTCTTTGAAGTTTTCATTATTGTAGCACACTCATTTGTAATTGAAAACATCCACATTTAACATATTTCTACGTAAATGTGGATGTTTTGGCTTTGATTCATTGATCTATTTTAATATTGCAATGTAATACTTTTTATGATTGTAGTGGTTGTTTTTCTTTGTCTCCGGTCGTCACTTTGTCCCCGGAATTGTCGTAGTTCCCGCTCTCTGGCTTTACTTTCCAGATCAGCACCACCTTGAATAAATCTCCGTCCAGTTCGATCCGGAACTTTCCGCCTTGAATTTCTGTAAAGCTTTTTGCAATTGCCAGTCCCAGTCCGCTTCCTTCCGTGTTACGGGAAGCATCCCCTCTGACGAATCGCTCGGTCAGTTCCTCTCCCGATACGGATAATTCCTGCGCTGTGATGTTTTTTAAGATTATGGTCACCTCATCCTTTGCCGTAAAACCGCTGACATAGACTCTGGTCCCGGGCAGAGCATATTTTGCAATATTGCCAAACAGATTTTCAAAAATCCGGAAGGTCTTCTGACTGTCCAACGGCACGATGACCTTCTCCTCCGGCATGCTCACCCGCACATCCAGTCCGGCATCCGTCAGCTTGTCTTCCATCTCGAATTCCACCTGCTTGACCATGCTTACGATATCCACATCGCGGATATCGAGCGTGATATTCTGGGAATTTGCCTTGCTGACTTCGAACAGATCCTCGATCAGTGCCTTCAGGCGCAGCGATTTACGATCCAGCGTCTCTAAGTACTCCTTCCTCTGTTCTTCCGTCACTCCCGGCTCCTGTAGCAGCTTTACATAAGTAATGATAGCTGTCAGTGGCGTCTTCAGATCGTGGGATACATTCGTGATCAGTTCCGACTTCATCCGCTGGCTCTTCACTTCCTCCGCCACCGCATTACGGAAGCCTTCCTCGATCCGGTAGATCTGCGGTTTAAAGGGTTCAAACACGCCCAGATCTTCCTCTATGGTCACGTTCAGATTACCCTGAGCGATCTCATTGGTGGCCTTTAACAGCAATCCGTACTTTTTCTGCAATTTGCTGACATAACGCCGCAGTACAAAATACAGTACCACAGAGTAAATGACCGCGATCGTCAGTCCTCCCAGCGGCAGACTGCATATCACCACCAGAATCAGGGCATTCCACAATACGATCCGCAGGATCAGCTTCTTGGCATCCTTCGTCACATCAAAATGCTCTGCATCATGATAGACATCCACCACCTTATCCCTGCCAATGGAGAATCCCTTCTTCATTCCTCTCCATATTTTTTTCCAGAGAGGCACTAACAGATAGCACAAGCTGTGCTGTCTCAAATACATTCCGACTCCCTGGGCCCGCATTGTCCGCAGGGACACACCGCAGCACCAGGCAATGAAAAACAAGGCTGCCACTGCCAGAACATTTAATGCATAGGTCAGTATTATGGTCAATAACAGTATCTGCGCACTGTTTCCCCGTAAAACCGTGCTCAGCGCATGACCGCTTCTTACCCAGGATACCAGTCCTACCACCTGTTCACTTCCGATACCGGCTATGATAGTCAGGATCACAACGATCGCCTCGACAGGCAGCTTCAGCAGCATCACCTTCTCCCAGGCTCTCTCTTCTCCAAGTCCCGGAAATGCAAGCGCCAGCAGGAAGATCAACAGTGCCAGGATCAGAAATACCTGCTGACATCCTGACAGATAATAGGATGCATACTCTCCCATGGAAAAGTAAACACTGACATTGTTCATATCCTGATCATAATAAATAAATTGTCCGTTCTGTCCCAGACTTTGTGCTGCCTGTCTGGAGATGCAAAAGGTGATCTCACAATTTTTCGGCATTTCCAGCCGGAACATGGTATTATGACCGGAAGAGATTTCGCTGCCCATATTGGCATCCACCATTCGCGTAAGACCGCAGTTACGGATCACTTCCGCCGCTGTCTTACGAAGGGTTGTCGTATCCGATCCGATCACCGTATTTCCTAAGGTGGCATCATTTCCATAGGCATCAAATACAAAAGTCAGATAAAAGCTCTGTTCCTCCGCCACGATATCCGTATCCGCCAGATTACTTAGGGTCTCTCCGGTCTGAGTATCCCGGATCCTATAATCATACAAATTATTCAGCTGACCAAAGGAGTTTTCCAGGGTATTGAAATGTTCTTCCAGGTATTCCCCGGTCTGTGCCGCAAAGATTCCCTGGGACGCATAGTTTTCGGGATCTGCTCCTTCCGGTATCGTAAGCTCCTCCGTATCTCCATATGCCACTTCTGCCCGTTTCCGGTCATCATTGAGCCATTCATTTCCCTCCGTGGGCTGCATATATAATTCCACATAGCTTAAGGAAGTCTGGTGTTCTTTGTTATACAGATCCCTATAGAGCAGATAGCAGTTCTGATACAGATACGTAATCGTATTCGACGTCTCCAGCGGATCCTCAATGTATTGTTCATTCCTCCTGCTCTCCGCCCTGCGCTCGAAGATTCCGTAACAGGCGGTAAAAATGCCGGAAGCTGCCAGACTTACGATCAATCCTATGATCAGCCATTTGACTGCAGGCTTTCTGTTTCCTCGATTTTCCCTGTTTTCTGTTGTCTCCGCTTTCACAGCCTCTGTTACCTGTTCCATTCTTACACCTCTCCGGACACTTTCCTCTGCCTGCCGAAACGCTTTGGTCCTCACATCCGTATTTATTGCTTATCGATCTTATATCCTACACCCCATACCACTTTCAGATACTTGGGATTTCGCGGATCGATCTCGATTTTTTCACGGATGTTCCGCACATGTACCATAATGGTATCGGTGTTGACCGCTTTCTCGTTCCAGATACGCTCATAGATCTCATCTGCGGAAAATACTCTACCCGGATTCTTGATCAAAAGCTGTACGATCTTGAATTCCATGGGAGTCAGCTTCACCGCTTCTCCGTCCACCGTCACTTCCACGGTTTCTTCGTTTAGTTCCAACCCGCCGATGGTATACACATGGGATTTCTCCTGTTCTTCCCCACTGACTGCCGTCAGATATTTGGAATATCTGCGCAGATGGGAATTTACCCTCGCCAACAGCTCCAACGGTGTAAAGGGTTTGGTCACATAGTCATCCGCTCCCATATTTAATCCCATGATCTTATCCACTTCCTCGGACTTGGCGGACAGCATGATCACCGGGAACTCGTGATTCTGCTCCCGCAGCTTCATTAACATCGTCACACCGTCCATCACCGGCATCATAATATCCAGAATGGCCAGATGGATCTCCTCCTGTGCTACGATCTCCAGTCCTTCCTTGCCGTTGGCAGCTTTCCATACCTGATACCCCTGATTTTTCAGGTAAATCTCCACACCATCCCGGATCTCCTTATCATCCTCCACGATCAGAATATGATATTTATTGTTCTCCATGACTCCCTCTCATTCTGCCGCATGCGGCAAGGGGATTCTCTCCCCTGTCAGTTTCTGATTCTAAATTATAATTTCTAATTTCACCTACAGAAAAAACAAAAGATTTTCTAAAGATTTTTCTCGTAAAAACACCAAGGAGGTGGACATTCGGTGCCACCTCCTTGATCATCTTCGAAGCGTACATTTCCGGCTGCCATGGTTATACTTCATCCTCATAGTACCGGATCATGCATACCAGTTCACCGTCCTCTACGGACACCTCCGCTTCCTCTCCCAGAAATTCATTGCTGATCCCGATGGGGAAATCGTTGGTGATCACAGCATTTTCCAAAGAATATTTCATGCCGCGGATATTCACGCCTTTTGCCTCCTTCGTCATGGCAAACAGCGACATGGTGCCCTCCAGCTCCTTCCGGAAATGCACGGCTTCGTTCTGCAGTACCAGCACCATTCCCGTACCGTCTACCAGGTACCCCACCGCACCATGATTTTTGAGATACAGCAGACACTGGATATTCGCAAGGGTATGATCAAATCTCCCACCGGTGGCCGCATAAATACGGAAATCGGTATAACCCAGCTCCAGCCCCCGCTTGATAGCTGCCAGCATGTCTGTGTCATCCTTACACTCCGGCAGGCGGCAAATCTTCTCCGGAACGGTCTGTTGTAACTGTTCCACAGCAAGCTTCTCCTGTTCGGTCATCGAGTCACAATCTCCGATAATCAGATCCGGCTCCACATGCAGGAGCCCGCAGTAGCTTAAGCCGCCGTCCACCGCGATCACATAATCTTCCTCCGTCACAGACAGTTCTCCCATCGTGAGATCTCCTGCGCCGATCAAAATACATTTACCCATAGTATTTACTTTTTTTCCTTTCCTGTAACGGTTCCACCTTGCCATTCCCAAAGTCACATGAATGCGCCTGCGCCGCTTTGTGACCGGCCTTATTTCCGAAACAGACATTTCGTTTCGTCTGCGAGCCGTTACGCAATATTCTACAATTTCTGCGTTTACTTTTCAAGCCATACGCAGTATATTTAATCTGTTCAAACTTACAACGATACTCAGAGGATCAACATCCCTGTATGTGAAAGGCACTCTCATGAATCTATATGACAATCAGCCGCTGACCGTTGCGGAGCTCCGCAGGTTGCAGGCTTTGGAAAACCGATATCGGAATGCTGCCAGAGAAGTGTTTACGAACCGTGTGGAATACTACCACAGGTTCACCGGTGGGCACTACACTTCTATCACCATCCGTGACCAGAAGACCCGCTGGGGAAGCTGTTCCTCGAGAGGCACTTTATCCTTCAATTACCGCCTGATCTACGGTCCCGCCGGTCCTCTGGATTATGTGGTAGTCCACGAGCTCTGCCACCTGACTCATATGAACCATTCGAAGGACTTCTGGAACATGGTCGAGCGCATCATGCCGGATTACCGGATCTATAAGCAGTGGTTAAGGGAGCACGGACAGGAGCTTACCCTGACGACACATCTGAAAAAGCAGGGCATTCCCATCCGCCTTGGCTAAGGCGCCATGCTATAAATGGCGGCCTGTTTTTCAACAGACCGCCATCTTTTACTATTCTGCTCTACGCAGTGCTATCTTCCGTTTATCTGTTCTCGTTTACATAGACCTGTACACGGCTCTGAATGACACCTGCCACATCTCTCGCACTCTTCTGTCCTGAGAAGTATGCTCCGGCTTCTTCCGAAATGATATTGGAGATTGCCTCATTATAGTATCCTCTCTTGTTCACGCTTTCCACAAAGCTTACGATCCTGTCCACCTGCTCCTGTGTCAGCTGCGGCAGCAGTATTTCCTCCCCATTGATGTAATAGGTCTCATCGTATTCCACTTTGTTGCCGTTCTCATCCGTATAATACGGCTTCTTCGTAGCATCCTGCACATTCTTCTCAAAGGTGCTGCGAAGTACCGGAAGATTGTATTCCTGTTCCTGTATCTTATCCTGATATTCCTGTGTCAGATAGTAGCGCAGGAATTCCCATGCACCGTCCAGGTTCTTGGATTTTGCAGACAGGGCATACATCCTGTTACCTGCCCATAATATGGATCCCATGTCTCCATCGGTCGGGAAGCCCACAAAGGAGATATCCTCACCGAAGACACCGTTGATCGTACCGTTCAGATCACGGATGTTGCTGATGGAGATGCCATCCAGCAGGGTTCTGTCCTCACGGAACTGGGATTCATAGTTATTCCAGTAATCCTCTCCCCAGTAATCCTCTCCATATTCTACCGGCAGCCCGGCTGCATAGGTCAGCATTGCCACAAAATTATCCGTATCAAATGCACATTTTCCGGTGGATACATCCACGAAATCACTGCCACAATAATTCATCATGGTATACAGGAAGCTGTCTCTGGTCTCATCACTGAAGAGTGCGGTTCCTTCCGGCATGGTATCCCGGATCGTCTGCAGCTCTTCCATAGTAATGGAGGTACGGTCACCGAAAATAGATTCTTTTCCTACCATAGTAGAGATATAGAAGGAAGGAATCACATAGTACAGTTTACCGTCCACACGGTACGCATCCCAGACATTCTGCAGATAGTCGTTTTTCGATAATTCCTCATCCCCCGCAATGAGATCATCCACATTTGCCACCAGTCCCTTGGCAATATAGCTGTCCATTGACATATTGCTGTCCACGACCAGAATATCCGGCATTCCTCCGGAGATGATATCATTATTTAACTGCTTCACACCGAGAGTATAATCCTCTGAAGTGTTGTAGGTATTGTATTCCTTGACTACAATACGGTAAGTGTCACCGGACTTATTATACTCTACTACTTTTCTCTTCAGATCATAGTCGATATAGTTACCGGCCAGTGTAAGAACGATCCGGTCCTTGATATCCTCCGGCTTCACGTGGGTGAACAGACCGCCGCACATTTTACCTTCGGTGTTATCATAGTAAAAGCCCAGGAACTGTTCCTCGTCCAGTACCAGGAAATTGTTCAGGCTGCCGGCAGCCAGATCCGAATTGATATAACTCATGATCTGCTTCGACTCCTGTGTCTGCACATTATAACCGAACAGTCCGTTACTATCGGCATAGTACAGGATGTCACCGTCTCCAGGCACCATATTATAATAACCGCCGTTGGTCAGTGTCGAGGAAAGCTTTATTCCCTCCGATACCGCATCTGTTGCAGGATCATAGGCAGCGATATACATATCCGTGTAATTGCTCTCATCATAATAGATGATCTGCAGCTTGCCATCCGGCGTAATGATATTAGAACTAGCATTGTTAATAAGTGTTGCTACTGCCTCCGGCAGAGCCTTCCGGTCTGTGATACCCTCTTCCGTCACAGTGCATTTCTCTATTTTATCACCGCTTAACAGCAGTGTCAGGGTCCCATCCTCATTGGGGATGATACTATGTACCCAGGAATAGCTTTCTTCTGTATTCATATCATTCAGATCAGCTTCCCATAAGATAGTCCCATCCGCACTCCAGCAGATCAATGTATAATCATTCGTACTGCTGTAATCATCTTCGGAATATGTCTCACTATAGTAATTGCGTATTCCGTAGACATTTCCATCCGAGCCGACCGTACAATTGTTGAGCGATGTGCTAGTATAACTGCTGTTCCCTGCCGGTGCATCTACCACATCCATATCCGCTGCCGCAATATCCTGTGTGCTGGCCGCCTGCTCCGTAAGAGGCACTGCTTCATTTCCGTCCCCAGAAGCCTCACCGCCCTGTGCAGGTGCCGGAGTCGCCGGAGCCTCTCCTTCCTTCCACATAGGCAGTTCTACGGTGCCAATGACGGTACCATCCTGTTTCATTGTAGTAAGATGCAGCGTACTCTGACTGCCGTTATCGGAATATTCATAGGTCTCAAACAGAAGGTAAACCGTATCTCCCTTTCTGGTCAGCAGATCAATATTCATATTGTCTGAATCCATATTGAGATCCAGGGCCTGTTCCTTAAATACATACTGTTTTGCAAGGCTGGCATCGGCCGCACTGCTGCCGCCGTTTCCGTTCCCGCCGTTACCCTTTCCACAGGCAGTCAGACCTGCGATCATTGCCACGGTCAACGCGATACTGATCAGTTTTTCCCTTTCTTTTCATTCTCCTCTCCTTTTCTTGTCTGTGTCTGTTGTTTTACGACTGCTGTTCCTCTTTGTCTCTCCGGTGTCTGCGTTTCCTCTGTCTGCATGTTCATTGTCTGCGCTTTCTCCGGCTCTTCCGAAGCTGCATCCGCAAGCTCTGTTTCCTCCGCCGGTTCATCCGTCAGCCAGGAGAATTCACTGTCTGCATAAGGGTCTTCCTCCAGTTCCCGTTCCAATTCCTCCAGGACATCCCTCTCCTTGTGGGGTGCTTTTCTCTGCGGCGTTCCACAGCCCGCTCTGCCTTATCCTTACCGGTATGCCATACCTCCTTCAAGGTCCAGCCCTTATGGCGCCACCAGTGTACAAAGCACCAGATAACGGTCACTACCGGATATAATAACAGAAGCAGCATAACTACCGTAAGCAATGCAATAATGTCTTCATAGCCTCTCGCCAGATTCTCCCAGTAGGGGTAGATGATGGCTTTTCCGTTCATGGAACGCGTTCCGAAGGCAAGGATTGTTTTGATCCGGTTGGGCAGAGAATAACGTCTGCTGTTTTCCACGATCTCAACGTTTTTCTCATCTATGCCGATCCCTTCTTTTACTTTGCCGTAGGCGAACTCATCCACAGGGTTCGGCATCACGATCTCGTAATGATTGATCCCGTTATTCGTACCATAAGCAGACAGTGTCTCATAAGACACATAGACCACCGTGGAATTCAGTCCCGCCGCTTTATCCATTCTGCTGTCCGGGCGCTGCACCACACCGGTGACGATATGGGGTACATTGCCGATATATACTGTCATGCCCACCACATCATTAGAGCCGAACAGCTGCCAGGCCGCATCCTGATCGATGATACAATAATCCTGCATCAGATCATTACCGGAAAAATAGGCGCCGGTGATCAGTTTCAACGGATGGAACATAAAAGTCTCCGCCGATACCGATGGCATTGGCATCCAGCGTATTTTTCCCGTTGACCAGGGATCTTGCCGTCCGCACTGTAGGCATCCACCCAGAGTCTTGCACTGGGGTTCTCTGAGGTCTCTGTAATAGAGGCCTCCTGCAGCATTTTTCAGTGAATATTCAAAGCTTTGAATGGTATCCTCCGTCACTTCCGCTTTGGAGGAGAAAAAGCAGCTGATCTGTGCCACATCCTTTTTTCACTCCAGCGTCCGGCCATCTGCTGGGCATCCTGGGTATTTGCCAGATGGTTGGTCCATCCCAGCAAAAGCAGGAACAGAAGAAAGGATACTACTGCACTGCAGTACCATATGCATTTCTTTTATTCTGTATTCGAATCCGGAAACATCTGATCTGTTTCTTCCTTCCTGTTAAATTATTTTCCGTCTGAAAGACCTTTTATGAATTATTTGCCAGTCTGACCAGCTTTCCTGCCTCTACCGGCTGGGTAGATGTCGTAATGACAAATTCAGAGCCATATAACGCCCCACTCACTGCGGACTGGGTGTCATCACTTGCCAACACTTCCACATCTACACGGGTTGCAACATAACGATTGCCCAGAGGACTGCTCTTGGATTCCACGATCAGGATAAACTTACCGTTGCTGTCCTCACGGATGGCACTGTTGGGTACGATCGATCGTAATTGGCACTCTTCTGTCCTACGGATACATTTAAGGACTGTCCGGGTGTCACTTCATCTCCGGTGATATCAAAGGTCAGCAGCTTCTTCTGTCCGGGATCTGTGGTATCCGGCTTGATGCTGGCCAGGGTAATATCCATATCACTGTATCTCCAGGAGTTCACCAGGTCTGCCTTATCTCCCACAGAAAGTCTCTTCGCCTGATCATTGGTCACGGAGAAGCTCATGGTAAAGCCCTTACCCTCCGGCTGCATGGTCACCAGTGCAGTATCCGGCTGTGCCTCGTCTCCTGCCTTGACTGTTACGCTGGTAATGGTACCCGAAATGGGGCTTCGATGCTGGCACCTACCGCATTCTCCTGTAATTTTGCGATATCATCTCTCTGCTTCTGGAGACTGTCTAACTGGTAATCCAGATTCAGTTCCGTGGAAATATCCTTCAGCAGCTGTTCCTTGGTATCCTGTGCTGCTTTCAGCTGGATATTTCGTTTATCCAGTTCGGTCTGCCAGTTCTGGGTCTGCACCGTCAGGGATGGTGCTGTTCTCCTTGCTGTTCTGTTTATCTGCCAGTGCCTTGTTGGCATCTGCAAGCGCTTTTACCTTCTCATCATATGCTTTCACCTTGTCCGGATTGTTATTGATAAATGCCTGTCGTTCATTGATCAGCGACTGATACTGTTCCCTGTTCTTCAGTGCCAGCTGGTATTCGTCCTCTGTCACCTGATTGACAAAGCCATTACCGGATACCGAACTTGCAATGTTCTCATTGTATTTATCGATGGTGGCCTGACAGGTGGCCTGAGCTGCCTGCCATTCGCTGATCTTGTCTTTCGCAATCTTGACTTCATCACTGTTTAATGCTGCCTGGGCTGCGTTCACCTTATTCTGCTCCGAACCGGTGTCTGGCGTTCCTCCGGCATCCACGTTCACCTGTGCGGTCTTCAGCTGATTGATTGCGTTGGTGGCTTCATCCACCTGCTTCTGCCATCTGTCGATCTCTGCCTCCGCCGCCACAATGCGACTCTGATAAGTGTTTATGGAAGCCACATTTCCGTTCTGTACATTCTGGAAGGTAGAATTGGAAATGTCACCGGATAACAATGCCAGCTCAAAATCCAGCATTGCCTTATCCAACGCAGCCTGGGCATCGGTCAGTTCCTTGCTTTCCTTATCCTCCAGTAACAGCAGGGGAGCTCCCTTCTCTACCTTGTCCCCGGTCTTTACCAGAACACTGGAGATCGTACGGGTCTCACTGATCTTCACATTATAAGGATCTCCGCTTTCCACCGTACCGGTACCGCGGATCTTCGCCGTGATGGTGCCAGACTGTACATATTGTGCCGCCACCTCCGGAAGGGAATAGTTCATAAATGTGTTGGAGAAAAATGTCAGCACTAACATTACAGACAAGAATATAATGGCTGCATTTTTAACCCATTCTCTTCTCTTTCCACCGTTCTCGTTCATCTTGCTTCTCCTCTATACTTCTCTTTCTATCTGTACTCCGACAGTCGGATCCATGCCGGTATATCCTCAAAATCAGTGATCCTAGCCTTTGACACCGCCCTGGTAGGTAATTCCGTCTACCAGATATTCTTCTCCATAGAGAAATACTAAAAGGCTGGGCACCATGTGATCGTAGCCACGGCGAATGCCAGTCCGATCTCTCGGAATTGATCTTGCTTAAGAATACGGACAAGGGATGCATCTCCGCATCGGATAACAGGATCAGAGGCTGTTCCACCATATTCCAGTAATCGATAAATACAAGGATGGCTGCGGAACACAGCGCACCTTTGCACAATGGCATACAGATGATAGATCGCCACTCCGGCACCGTCAATCTGTGCCGCCTCCATGACCCCCACAGGAATTCTCTTCATGAACTTCGTCAGCAGATAGACTGCAAAGGGTGAAAGATCCGGGCAGCCAGATGGCCCAGTACGTATTTAATATATTCAGCTTTTCCGCCACCAGATAATTGGGTACCAGCGTTACCTGATACGGCATCAGCATCAATATCACATAGGAAAAAATACCAAAGACCTCAGCTTCCCCGAGTACCTGGCGAATCCATAAGATGCCAGCGATGCCACGATCAGCTGAAACAGTACGATCGGTCCCACCAGGATCACGGAATTCCAGAATTTCAGCAGATATTCCGGGCTTTTCAAAAGTACCGTAGTATACTGGCTGAAGGATACGATATCTGGAATAAATTTCAAATTCACTTTTCGGAAATATAGACCTTGCCGCCCTTATCATTTGTGGCAAATACCGAACCATAATTCGCTGATATCTCCGAAGATGACATGAAAGAATTGGTGATTGTCAGAACGATCGGCATCAGGAACAGTATGGCAAAAAGGCTGCGATCACTGTTGCTATGCTGATGCGGACATTCTCAAATATCTTCTTTCTTTGAACCGGATTGCCCTTCTAAGTTCAGGCGGTACAGGTTTTAAGCTTCTGCTCCATCAGCCTTCCACATCCTTTCCGAAATGATTTTCCACTGCGAACAGAAGTCCGATGATCACGACCATGACGAGAGACATCAGTATCGCTGCTGCAGACAATGTCTGATAATCCAGACTCTTGAACTTATTGTTCATGAAATGCTGCAGCATATAGATGGAATCGTAAGGATAATCTGTTGTCAGCAGATGATCTCACGGAAGATCTTAAAAGAGCTGATCAGGGACATGATCGTCACAAACAAAAGTCGATGACAGATACCGGATCTTGATGTAAAAAGGTCTGTAGCGGTGTTGCGCTCTCCAGCCTCGCCACCTCCAGCAGATCATTGGGAATGCTGGCCAGGGCTGCCATGAACAGGATCATATTATATCCAAGATTCTTCCACAAAACAGGATTACGATAACAATGATGGAATAGCTGGACTTCAGCCAGTCAATCTCTCTACGCCGAAGACTCCCAGAAGATCATTGACTGCACCGTTATAATGGAACAATACCTGCCAGATCAACACGATGGAGGCTACCGGTACCATCATGGGGCTTAAGAAAACGTACGGAACTGGCTCCGGAACGGAAGTTTGGATTCCAATACAATGGCAAGCAGCAGGGACAATACCACTGCCAGCGGTACGGCAATGGCCGAGAACACAGCGGTATTATGTACCGCTGTACGGAAAGCGGCATTCTGCACTACATTTCTAAAGTTGTCTAAAAAGACAAAATTCATACTGATGGGATTGTCCACCAGGGAATAAAGATCACAACCAGAAGTAGAAAAGAACGCAAGAACTCCAAGAAGCTGGGGCTATAAAAGCCCCGAGCTCCTCTTGAGTTTTCGCATTCTTCTATCTAATTTGTGATGCTTACGCGTATGTTTCACATGCTGTCTGCTCACGATATTTTAAGCCTTTCCTTTATCTGTTTTCATTCACATAGACCTGTACACGGCTCTGAATGACACCTGCCACATCCGATACAGATTTCTGGCCTTTGAAGAATGCTTCCGCTTCCTCCGTGATGATATTGGTGATCTCATCATTACCGGTTGCACTGGAAGGTTCAGCCACACTGATCAGCTCCTTCAGAATATTGATTTCTTCCTCGGTAGGAGTGTGATAGGTGTACTCCCAGTCTCCGTAACTGATGCCGGAAGTACCGTCCTCCGGAATCGGATTCCCGTTCTCATCCAGGATCGCTCACCGTTTTCATCTGTCATATATGTCACATTCAGTGCCTTCTCCACCATATCATCCAGTGCAGACTTTCTGGCGGGAAGTCCATAGGAATATAGATCATCAAACGGCTGATTCAGGTAGTTCTCAATAAATGCCCATGCGCCGTCCTTGTTGGAGGATTTGGCGGTAATCGCATACAGCTCACTGGCCTGCATATAAGTACCGCTGCCACCGCCGGAGGTAGGATATCCGATATAGGTTACCGGCTCACCGAACATAGCTTCCTCCTCCTGAATACTGTTCAGCTGATAGATGCCTGTCATATTCAACAGTACTTCACCGGACTGGATCTTCGCCGGTGTAGATCGTCATCATTCTGCCAGTCATACTCTTCGGGAAGGTATTGACAAATTCCAGTACTTTCTGGAAATCTTCCGAATCAAAGCTGCACTTTCCCGTCTCCCAGTCAATATAGCTGTCAGATCATAGGCTAACAGTGTGTACAGCATGCCGCTCTTGGTCATGCCCTCAAACAGGGAAGCACCTTCATGCTGGCCTGCATAGGCTATAATATCATCAATGGTCCAGCCCTTCTTATCACCCACTTCGGAGGTTCTGCCGACGATCGTGCTTAAGGTGAAGCTCTTGGGAATTCCACCAGTTTTCCGTCAAAGGTATAACTGTCTACAATATTTTCAAAGAAATCATCCTTGCTTAATACACTGCTCTTCTCCAGATATGGTGTCATATCCTCAAATACACCCTTGGAGCCAGTTCCTTGACATCCAGGTTGGACAGATCCAGGATATCCGGGCACCCGGCTCCGGAGGTAATATCATTGTTCATGGCTGTAATGCCATCTGACCAGGAAGTTTCGGTCCAATTATTATCATCAATATATGTTTTAATATTGACATGATATTCATTACTCTGCTTGTTGAAGGCTACGGCTGCCGCCTGAAGGCTCTGGGAGGTATACAGGGTTCCGATCGTATCTGGGACTTCTGTGCCACCTCACTGGCCTTGGTTCTGGTCAGCTTCACCAGGTCAGTTTCCCTGTGTTCCAGTCATTGACCACTGCCAGGATCTTACCATCTGCGGTGGCTGCGGCATAGGTAACATAACTGCCGTTAATATCACTGTCCAGCCAGCTCAGTATTTCGGTAGTCTTCTGGTCTGCGAGACTATAATCATACAGGGCAGTATCCGTATTCACCAGAAGATCATTTTCTATTCCGGCACACAAGCCTCCGTTGCCGTTCGTGTTCGGGAAGTTATCATATGTCTGTCCCAATGCTTTGCCGTCAAAGTCGATCTGGGATAGCTTCACGTTGCCGGATTGGTCATAATAAGCCAGGTATACCTTGCCGTCTTTTGCTTTTCCCATGCCCTGGATCCACTGGCTGTCCGTCTGCACAGCTCCCTGAAATTGTCCGTCACTGCCAAACAGCCGGATCAGTGAATCAGAGCTGATATAAAATCTGCCCTGGTCGTCCAGGCACATGCTGCCCACATAAGAATTGTTCTCATCCTGCTGCATGATGTCCGTGATATCCTGTGCCATCAGTTCCGTACCGGATGCATCGTACTTGTGCAATACCGTCGTCTGCTGTGTATAAGCGTCATCACCTTCTGTGGCATTCCACTCAAATTCCGCAGTATAAATATTACCTTCTGCGTCTGCCTGCATGGAATGATCCCACCGCCGTCAGCATTAATGGTGATCGGCAGGTCCTCCCTGGAACCGTCTGTCAGCGAATAAGCTCCAAGCACGACCTTGCTCTCACCGGAAGCTTCATCCCATTGGTAATTTGTATAATACAGTTTATCCCCTGTACTGTCATGTTACTGTAGCTGGAATTCGTATTATCGTCCAGCTCCAGGTATTCGGGAACATATACATATTCCTTCTGTTCTGTCTGTCCCCTGATTCGATCCATCCTGCTTGCCGCAGGCTGCAAGCGACATTGCCATAACGGATGCCAGAGCAATCGCAGTTGCTTTTCTGCCCCTTAAATTTTTCTCATACATTTTCCTCCTCTTTATTACGGTCTGTAATCCTACGGGTTCCCCTGACAGCAAGTTCTACGGAGCATTCCATATTTCTTACTTATCTATGCACATTATACCCTATTTCTATAGTAAAAGCATCTTAAGAATTTATGAACTCAGATTACGATGCCAGGGTCAAAGGTCTAAGCCCACATGAGCTTGCTCATAAATGGGTGAAAGACCTTATGACCCGCCGATATGAGCATAAAAGTGGGATGATAATCCCACGATATGCGAATAGAGGGTAGGTGCTATGTGCCAGTGGCACATGTTTAGCACGGACCGAAGCGGAGCGGAGAAGTGGGAGTGCGTAGCACGGAACAATCCGTAGGCATCAAAGTCGGGGATTTTGACCCCGACATCACATTACGATGTGTATAAAAGTATAGGTCCAGGGGACCTATACCATCTTATGCATTTCTGCCTTTCTTCTGTGATGCCGGTACAGGCTTCCCAGTCTGTTGTAGAACCAGAAGGACTGTACCAGAATATTATTGGCTTTTCCGATTTTCTCCTTGGTAGTGCCGCGGTAATAGGAGCCTCCGCATTTGATTCCTTCTCCCAGCTTCACTGCCCGGATCAAATCGGATTCACAACTGATCTTCTGGTATATCGGTATACGCCATACCGATACAGTCCGTTTTGTGAGCATCGCTTCCACCGAAGGTTGGCAGTGCGTACATTTCCGCCAGTACCTTTGCGCAATGGTTGCTCTCTACACTCTCACAGGCATTGAAGCCTTCCAGAAAATCAAACTGATTCATCACCGCCATCTGATTCCGCTTCTTCAGGGTATTGGTGAAGCTTAAATATTTCTCTCCGCAGGGATGTGCCGGCCCTAATATTCCACCGTTCTTATGCACGATATCGACAGGATCTGCACCGGCAATCCACGAAGCTCCAGAATTTTCAGCTTAATGGTCTCCGGCATGATCACCAGAATATGTCCTGCATCAATGGTATCGTATTCAATCCCTTCAACACCACAAAGTCTTTAAATTTTTGATCTTTTATATTTCGTTTCCACGTGCGGTAACCATTATAAGAATTATGATCACTGACCAGCATACCGTTAAAACCCTTGCGGATCAATTCCGCAATAAAATCGTCAATAGGAACCTTTCCATCCATAGATCCTTCTTTTGTATGACAATGCATATCAAATTTCATCTGTTTTGTTCCTTCTTTCTCTTGTGGCTTACGTCTTTGGTCCATGCCAAGTATAACAGATTCCCCATATCATACAACGCTTTTACGAAAAAATGTCTGTAAGTTTCTGACATTTTACACTGATTTTACCACTATTTCCGCTGTTTTGGCATTACACCGGAACGTAGCAAGCACCGGCCTTTTATAGCCGATGCCTGCATATTTTTCTGCTATTCAGACAAATGTCTTACTTTACCACACGTACGCGGAAGACACCGTCGATCTTCTGTAAGGATTCTACCAGATCCTGTGTTGCCGCATTTTCAATATCCAGCATGGTATATGCCACTTCACCGCGGGATTTATTGGTCATATCGGAGATATTGATGTTCTTCTCACCGATCACTGCGGTAAACTGATTCAACATATTGGCAATATTTTTATGGAAAATTGCAATTCTTCCGGCCTGGCTGCATACGCCCATATCGCAGGCAGGATAATTTACGCTGTTGCGGATATTGCCGTTCTCCAGATAATCCATCAGTTCTTCCACAGCCATCTTCGCACAGTTATCCTCGGATTCCTCGGTGCTTGCGCCCAGATGAGGGATCACGATACAGCCGGGCTGTCCTGCTGTCGTAGGATTCGGGAAATCAGATACATAACGGGCTACCTTGCCACTCTTTAATGCCTCCAGGACATCTGCCTCATTTGCCAGCGATCTCTTGCAAAGTTTAACAGGACCACGCCATCTTTCATTTTGCTGATAGCTTCCTTGTTGATCATACCCTTTGTGGAATCCAGAAGCGGTACATGTATCGTAATGTAATCACAGTCTGCATAAATTTCTTCCACATTCGTCACATGCTTGACAGAACGGCTTAAGTTCCATGCAGCATTGACAGATACATAAGGATCATAGCCATAGACCTCCATACCGAGGCTTACTGCTGTATTGGCCACCTTAACGCCGATAGCGCCCAGACCGATGACACCTAACTTTTGCCCATTACTTCCGTACCGGCGAATTTCTTCTTTTCTTTTTCTGCAGATTTGGCAATATCCGCATTATCCCTGGATGCCTTGACCCATTCGATACCGCCTACCACATCACGGGCAGCTAACAGCATACCAGCGATCACCAGTTCCTTTACGCCATTGGCGTTGGCACCGGGAGTATTGAATACTACGATACCCTTTTCCGCACATTTATCCAGAGGAATGTTGTTGACTCCGGCACCGGCTCTCGCTACTGCCAGCAGATTTTCCGGCAGCTCCAGCTCATGCATGGAAGCACTGCGGACCAGAACGCCCTCTGCGTCATTCATATTATCGATTACTTTATAGTCTGCTGTCAGACGATCCAGTCCCACTTTGGAAATGGGATTCAGGCAATTGATCTGAAACATTTTCTCCCCTTAAGCGTTCTCCGCTTCAAACTTCTTCATGAACTCTACCAGCTTCTCCACACCTTCGATGGGCATCGCATTGTAGATACTTGCTCTCATGCCGCCTACGGTTCTGTGACCTTTCAGGTTCTCGAAGCCTGCCTCCTTCGCCTCTTTGACGAATTTGGCATCTAACTCCTCATTACCGGTAATGAACGGAACATTCATCAGGGATCTGTCTTCCTTGCGGACGGTTCCCTTGAACAGCTTGCTTTCATCCAGGTAGTCATACAGGATCTTCGCCTTTTCTCATTGCGCTCCTTCATTGCCTCCAGACCGCCCATCTTCTTCAGCCATTTAAATACCTTGCCGCAGATGTAGATGCCGTATGCGGGAGGCGTATTGTACAGAGAATCCGCATCTGCATGGATCTTATAACGAAGCATGGTCGGTGTACCGGGAAGCACATCCTCGGTGATCGATCCTCACGGATGATCACGATAACCACACCTGCAGGTCCGATATTTTCTGTACGCCGCCATAGATCACACCGTATTTTGTCACATCTACCGGCTCGGATAAAAGCAGCTGGATACATCTGCAACCAGGGGCTTACCCTTGGTATTGGGCAGGGTCTTGAATTTCGTACCGTAGATGGTATTATTCTCGCATATGTACACGTAATCGGCATCCTCGCTGATGGGCAGATCGGAGCAATCGGGAATATAAGAGAAGGTCTTATCCTCAGAAGAAGCGATCTTATTTGCCTTGCCGTACAGGGAAGCCTCCTGATATGCCTTCTTCGCCCACTGACCGGTTACGATGTAGTCTGCCACACGGTTCTTCATCAGGTTCATGGGGATCATGGCAAACTGCTGACTCGCACCACCCTGCAAAACAGTACCTTATAGTTGTCCGGGATATTCATCAGTTCTCTGAGATCAGCTTCCGCTTCCTTAATGATCGTATCATAGGCTTTAGATCGATGGCTCATCTCCATTACGGACATGCCGGTTCCTCTATAATCCAGCATTTCATCGGCTGCTTCCTGCAATACCTCCTCAGGGAGTACTGCAGGGCCTGCGGAAAAGTTATACACTCTTGCCATTTTCAAAGACCTCCTCGATATTTTCTAAATTTTTATAAAAGCATAGGTATAGAATAAGCTTTTCATTTGCTTTAGTCAACTACATTGTTAAATTATTTTCAAAATGTTCGCATCCCGCACACATTTTGTCAGAAAATGTCTGTTTTATTAATAAAACATTACGACAGGGGTACCGATCGTACCATGTCGTACAATTCTTCCATTTTGTCCTTCGGTGTATTGATACAGCCATGGGAACCGGCAGTCTGGTAGATGTCCCTCCGAACTCTTTTCTCCAGCTGGCATCGTGGATACCGATGCTGCCCTTTACAGGTACCCAGAATTTCACAGGAGGCATAGCCCGGTCCCCGCAGTACTCTGTCCTTCTGCTTGTTATAGACGAAATTCACCCCTCCGGTGTTCCCATACGTCTGCGCATGTTGCCGGTCACCACATCCGTCTCCAGCCGCAGTTCCCCTTTCATAATAGTACATTTTCTGTTGTGTCATATCCACTTCGATATAGGTATCTCCGATGTCATCCCTGCCATAACAGAAAGCTTCTCTCGTAAGTGGGAACATGGGACTGCTGTGTCCCCGTATGTACACCGGCATCCAGCAGATGCTCCATCAGGTATGCAGTCTCTTTTTCTGATCCAGCTTGCTTCCATAGGTGCCGCCCTCGATGGTGATCACATCTCCTCTGGTACTGTGGAATTGTCTGGTACGGCCATAACCGTCATACTTTTCGGCCAGCTGCTCTACATACGCCGTCACGGCTTCTTCATCCAGTACAAAGTTACCGGTCTGATCCGTCACCGGCAGACCATTCTCCGTCACCAGAAAGAGGCACAGTCCGCTGCCGTCACCGGATGTCTCTCCTGTCCAAAGCAATAGACAATATCACATCTCTGATAACGTTCAATCTCCTTCCAGAGATTCCGCAGAGTTTTCTGGTTCTCATTTGGAGTGATGTCATAATAACAGCCACTATCTGACAGGTTTAACGTCTCCTGCCCGTTTTCTACTGTGTTCTCCAACGCCAAAAGCCTTCTCAAGTCAATGCGTCCCGCAAGTCCATCCGTGAAGACGTACTCGCCCGACGAATCCCGGGCAAGGCTGTAATCCTTGTTCTTCTGTTGTTCGGCCCGTACAAATTCCAGAGAATCATAAGCTCTCCGAAGCCCATCCACATCCACGGTCACTGGAGAAAGTTCCCTCCGGGAGTGAAACAGAACATTGTCCACCCACAGGAACGGATTCTGTTCCTGCCGGTAATGTTCCAGTACGTTACTGTAATCTGCCTGATAATCTGCTTCCGCAAGAGAGATTGTATACTCTGTCCCTCTCTGTCCACGATGACAATATTCGGACCTCTGTACGCAACAAAGCTCCGAATTCACTTCCTCCACCGTTTTTCCGGTACAGTAGACACCGTTGATCCAGGTATTTACAGAGAAGCCTTCTCTGTAATAAAATGCCAGAATAAAATATCCGGTCAGTAATAACAGCAAAATAAAAGTACTGCCAAAACTAATCTTTTCGTCGTCTTTTTCATCAGGACTGCCTTTTCAAATCATCTCCGTCAAACACTTCGCTGATGGGGCTCCTGCCGGAACCATGGGGAATACCTTATCATCCTCCGGGATCATGCACTCGATCAGTACCGGTGCTTTCAGGGCAATGGCCTTCTCGATGGCCGGTGCCACTTCTTCCTTTTGGTCACGCGGATGGCGGTACAGCCCAGTCCTTCTGCCACCTTGCAGAAATCCACCTTATCCTTCAGTACTGTCTGGGAATAGCGTTTCCCATAGAACAGTGTCTGCCACTGTCTCACCATACCCAGCACCTGATTGTTGATGACCACCTGGATGATGGGAATGTTGTAACGGCTGGCAGTAGCCAGTTCGTTCATGTTCATGCGGAAACATCCGTCGCCTGCAATGTTGATGCAGACCTTATCCGGCTGTCCGATCGCGCACCGATGCAGGCTCCCAGACCGTAACCCATGGTGCCTAATCCTCCGGAAGACAGGAAGGTACGGGGCTTCGTATAATGATAATACTGTGCCGCCCACATCTGGTGCTGTCCCACATCTGTGGTGATGATGGCCTCACCACCGGTCACCCGGTCGATCTCCTGCATGATATAAGGGCAGGACAGATTCTCGTCATCGTATTTCAGAGGATATTTTTCCTTCAGTTCCGTTATATGTGCCATCCACTCGGGATGTTCCTGTTTCGACAGGCAGGCATTCAATTCGGTCAGAGTCTTCTTCAGATCTCCTACCAGAGATGCATCCACACGGATATTCTTGTTGATCTCCGCAGCATCCACATCCAGTTGGATGATTCTTGCGTTCTCCGCGAACTTCTTCGGGTTACCCGTCACACGGTCTGAGAATCTGGCTCCCAGTGCTACTAACAGGTCACACTCACTGACGCCCAGATTGGAAGTCTTGGTGCCGTGCATACCGATCATTCCTGTATAGCGCTCGCTTCTGCCGTCAAAAGCGCCTTTTCCCATCAGGGTATCGCATACCGGTGCATCGATAAGTTCCGCGAACTCTGCCACCTCTGCACTTGCTCCGGAGATAATAGCACCGCCGCCCAGATAGATATACGGCTTCTTTGCCTTATGTATCATTTCCGCTACCAGCATCAGTTCTTCTCTGGTGTAGCGGGTCACTCTTTCCTCCGGCTGAATGGTCACAGGTGTATACTCGCAGGTTGCCGCAGTCACATCCTTCGTAATATCGATCAGCACAGGGCCCGGTCTGCCGCTTCTGGCAATATGGAATGCCTTGCGGATGGTATCTGCCAGGATCTCCACATTTTCACAATATAGCCATGCTTCGTAATAGGCATGGTCACGCCGGCGATATCCACCTCCTGGAAGCTGTCCTTACCGAGTAAAGGCAAGGTAACGTTGGCGGTGATCGCTACCATCGGTACAGAATCCATGTAAGCCGTAGCGATACCAGTGACTAGATTCGTGGCGCCGGGACCGCTGGTAGCCATGCAGACACCTACTTTTCCCGTAGCTCTCGCATAGCCGTCCGCCGCATGTGCCGCCCCTGTTCATGGGAAGTCAGAATATGTTTGATCTCCCCACTGTGCTTATAAAGTGCGTCATAAATATTAAGGATTGCTCCGCCGGGGTAACCGAATACGGTATCTACCCCCTGCTCCTTCAGACATTCTACCAGAATTTCCGATCCCGTTAACTGCATTTCAAAATCCCTCCGGTTATTTAATGATTGCTTAGTTCTTCTGAGAAGGTGCTTCCAGTACCGCACCACGGTTGCCGCTGGTCACCAGTTCATGATATCTTGCCAGATAGCCTGTGGTGATCTTGGGTTCTCTGGGCTGCCATTTTGCTCTTCTCGCTGCCAGTTCTTCGTCAGATACCAGTACATCCAGCTTGTTCTCCGGGATATTGATACGGATGATATCTCCCTCTTCCACCAGTGCGATCGGGCCGCCCACTGCTGCCTCAGGGGATACATGTCCGATGGATGCTCCTCTGGATGCTCCGGAGAAACGTCCATCCGTGATCAGTGCCACGCTGGAACCCAGTCCCATTCCTGCGATGGCAGAAGTAGGATTCAGCATCTCACGCATGCCGGGGCCTCCCTTGGGGCCTTCGTAACGGATTACCACTACGTCACCTGCCACGATTCTGCCGGACTTAATGGCATCAATAGCATCCTCTTCACAGTCGAATACTCTGGCAGGGCCCTCGTGTACCAACATCTCCGGTGCCACGGCAGATCTCTTGACCACGCCGCTGTCCGGTGCCAGATTCCCCTTCAGTACAGCGATACCTCCGGTCTGGGAGTAAGGATTTTCCACAGGACGGATGACTTCCGGATTCTTGTTTACACAATTCTTAATATTCTCGCCTACGGTAGTGCCGTTTGCTGTCAGACAGTCGAGATTTAAAAGTCCCTTCTTGGACAATTCGTTCATTACCGCATAGACACCGCCTGCTTCATTCAGATCTTCCATATAAGTAGGGCCCGCCGGTGCCAGGTGGCACAGGTTCGGAGTCTTGGCGGAGATCTCGTTGGCAATCTCCAGATTCAGTTCCACGCCGGCTTCTCTTGCAATAGCGGGCAGATGCAGCATAGTATTCGTGGAGCAGCCCAGCGCCATATCTACCGTCAGTGCATTCTGGAATGCTTCCGGTGTCATAATGTCTCTGGGACGGATATTTTTCTCTACCAGTTCCATGATCTTCATGCCGGCATGTTTTGCCAGACGGATACGCTCGGAATATACGGCAGGAATGGTGCCGTTGCCTCTCAGTCCCATACCGATAGCCTCGGTCAGGCAGTTCATGGAGTTCGCGGTGTACATACCGGAACAGGAACCGCAGGTAGGACACACCTTTTCCTCAAACTCTGCCAGTTCATCCATGGTCATGGTACCTGCTGCCACACTTCCCACTGCCTCGAACATGGAAGACAGGCTTCTCTTCTGTCCGTGTACATGTCCGGCTAACATGGGACCGCCGGATACGAAGATCGTAGGAATATTCACTCTGGCTGCTGCCATCAACAGACCGGGAACGTTCTTATCACAGTTGGGGATACATACCAGACCGTCAAAGCCGTGTGCCATAGCCATACACTCAGTACTGTCGGCGATCAGATCTCTGGTCACCAGGGAATACTTCATTCCCACATGTCCCATGGCAATACCGTCGCATACAGCAATGGCGGGGAATACCACCGGCATACCTCCGGCCATGGCTACGCCCATTTTTACAGCTTCGGTGATCTTATCCAGATTCATGTGTCCGGGTACGATCTCATTGAAGGAGCTGACGATACCGATCATAGGGCGTCTTCTCTCTTCTTCGGTAAATCCCAGGGCATTGAACAGACTTCTGTGGGGTGCCTGGGCAGTTCCTGTCTTTACAGAATCACTTCTCATAATGATATCTCTCTTTCTCTTGCTTATTTTCTCTTCCTTATTTTCTCTATACCGGATAAATGTGCTTCCGGGGCAAATGGCATCAGATTCTCTCTGCCAGAAGGTCGCCCATCTCGGTACAGCCTACCTGCGTGCAGCCCTCAGACATGATATCGCCGGTGCGGAAGCCGTCCTGCAATACTTTCTTCACCGCTGCCTCGATGGCATCCGCTTCTTCATCCAAATCAAAGCTGTAACGGAGCATCATAGCGGCACTGAGTACAGTAGCAATAGGATTTGCAATATCTTTTCCTGCGATATCCGGTGCAGAACCGTGGCTGGGCTCGTACAGACCGAACTTCGTGTCGTTCAGGCTGGCGCTGGCCAGCATTCCGATGGAACCGGTCACCATACTTGCCTCATCGGAAAGAATATCTCCGAACATGTTCTCCGTCAAAATAACATCAAACTGGGCAGGATCCTTAACTAACTGCATGGCACAGTTGTCTACCAGCATATGTTCCAGAGTGACATCCGGATAGCCCTTTGCCACTTCCTCTACAACCCTTCTCCACAGTCTGGAAGAATCCAGTACGTTAGCCTTATCCACGCTGGTAACTTTCTTTTTCCGCTTTCTGGCAATATCAAAACCTTTGATAGCAATTCGACGGATCTCGTTCTCATCGTAGGTCAGGGTATCAATAGCTTTTCTCACACCGTTCTCTTCGATCGTCTTACGCTCACCGAAGTAAAGTCCGCCGGTCAGCTCTCTCATGATCAGCATGTCAAATCCGGCTTTGCTGATCTCCTCTTTCAGAGGGCACGCTGCTGCCAGTTCATCGTAAAGTACTGCGGGTCTTAAATTAGCAAACAGATTCAATGCCTTACGCAGTGCCAGCAGTCCCGCCTCGGGACGCTTCTCGGGAGGAAGCTTGTACCAGGGAGAGGTAGTAGTGTTGCCGCCAATGGATCCCATCAGCACCGCATCTGCCGCTTTGGCATCCGCAATCGCTTCCTCTGTCAGAGGGACTCCATGAACATCAATGGAAGCTCCTCCCATCAGAATATCTTTATAGATCATTTTATGACCATATTTATGCGCAACTTTGTCCAAGACTTTTTTTGTCTCCCTGACGATCTCAGGTCCAATGCCATCGCCGGGAATACAGGTAATATGTAACTCCATAGTGTTATTTTCCTCGTTTCCTGTGATATTTCCTGTATTTTTACGTAAAATACTTATTTCATAATAACTGATACAGTACTAAATTTCAACATTGAAAATTAACATAAATGCAATTATGGACATTAAAATAGATCAAGCCATTAGTTGTGCCGTATATGCAAAAAGGAGCAATACCTTATCCCGGCATTGCTCCTTTTTCACTTCTTCTTAGTTCTCTCCAGCCTTCTCAACCTTGCTGATGGCAGATTTCTCCATAGGAATACGGCAGTTCTTGTTATTACCGAACTCTACGATAACGGTATCATCGGTAATGTCGATCACGATGCCATAGAAACCGGAAGTGGTCAGAACGCAGTCACCTGTCTCTAAGTTGGACAGCATTGCAGCTACTCTCTTCTGTTCCTTCTTCTGCGGTCTCATAAAGAAAAACCACATTGCACCGATCAATACTGCATATACAAGAAGCATAACGATCATGCTGGTTCCGGAACCTGCTGCAGCAGCCTCTGACTCAGTTAATAAAATACCCATTTGTTCCTCCATTCCGGCGTGTTACGCCTGTAAAACTTTCTGTACAAGTAAGTATGATACACAAAAATAGCTTAAGGGGCAAGTCTTTTTGCATAAAATTGTATGAAATTCCTCTAAACTCCGACAGTTGTAACTTATTCTAACGGTGTAGCCATGGAATCCAGCTTCTGTTTTTTATATTCTGCAAAACGGCCTGCATCCAAGGCATCACGGATCTCCGTCATCATGGTATTATAAAAATACAGATTGTGGAGTACACAAAGACGCATACCCAGCATCTCTTTCGCCTTTAACAGATGACGGATATAAGCTCTGGAGTATCTCTGGCAGGCAGGACAGTTGCAGCCCTCTTCGATGGGTCTGCCATCCAGTTCGTATTTGGCATTAAACAGATTAATCTTTCCATGGTTGGTATATAAATGTCCATGGCGTCCGTTTCTCGTCGGATATACACAGTCGAAGAAATCAACACCACGTTCTACACCCTCCAGAATATTAGCCGGGGTACCCACACCCATAAGGTAGGTTGGCTTGTTCACCGGGAGATAAGGTACCACCTCATCCAGAATGTGGTACATTTCCTCATGGGTCTCGCCAACTGCCAGACCGCCGACCGCATAACCGTCCAGATCCATCTCAGCGATCCGCTTGGCATGCTCGATACGGATATCTTCATAGATAGCCCCCTGATTGATGCCGAATAACAGCTGGTGTGGGTTCACCGTATCCTCTAAACTGTTCAGGCGCTTCATCTCCGCCTGACATCTCTGCAGCCATCTGGTGGTACGTTCCACGGAATTTTGTACATACATCCGGTCTGCCTTACTGGGGGCACACTCGTCAAAAGCCATGGCAATGGTAGATCCCAGATTGGACTGGATCTGCATGCTCTCCTCCGGACCCATGAAAATCTTGTGTCCGTCGATATGAGAGCGGAAAGTTACGCCCTCTTCCTTGATTTTGCGCAGCCCCGCCAGAGAAAATACCTGAAATCCACCGGAATCCGTCAGGATCGGTTTGTTCCAGGACATAAATTTATGAAGGCCGCCCATCTGCTTGATGATCTGGTCTCCCGGTCTTACGTGTAAATGATAGGTATTGGACAGTTCCACCTGGGTCCCGATCTGCTCTAAGTCTGCTGTGGACACAGCGCCCTTGATGGCAGCCACAGTTCCCACATTCATAAATACAGGTGTCTGGATCACGCCGTGTACAGTGGTAAATTCGCCTCTCTTGGCACGTCCTTCCTGTTTAATCAATCGATACATCTTCTACATATTCCTCCCAGAATTCTTCTAACGAGATTCCCTGTTCCATGATCACCGTTGCTGCGGCCTTGCCCACATAACGAAAATGCCAGGGTTCATATTCGATTCCCGTGATGTTTTCCTTGCCTTCAGGGTATCGTAAAATAAAGCCAAAACGACAGCTGTTGGTTGCCAGCCATTTTCCTGCTTTCGTATCTCCAAAGCCTTCGTCCAGCGACATATAGTCGTTGCAGACAATGTCCAGTGCCAGACCGATCTGATGCTCACTGGCTCCCGGTACGGTCACCGCCTGACTGGACAGCTGATACGCCTCCATATAGGACATACCACGCTTCATATAGCGCTCGATCTTGCGGTTAAACAACATCTGCTGATATTCCAGATCCCGGTATGGAGAGCAGATGGTCAGATTCACACCGTCCTCTTCCGCCGCTTCCAGCATAGCCAGCAGATCTTCCAGAATTCTCTTGTCGCACTGCATCTTTCCTTTGATAGTACCTAGCTGGAACGTATAATCATCCGGAATGGAATTCTGTTTGTTGATCAGAACCAGACGCCAGTCATCGGAACGGAATTCCTCCTGCTCTGCGTTATCGTCTTCTGTCACACTGCCGTCTTCTCCGGTCTTCTCAGCATCCGCATTCTCGCTCACAATAGCCTCGGACGCCTGCAGAATATCGGAAGCGTCATACTTATCCACCAGTGCATACCCATGGGAAGTGCTGTTGTAATCCGACTGTTCCAACACATCCTCATCCTCCAAAAGTTCCAGACCTGCCATATCCGGTTCCTTTTCCTCTGCCAGAGAGATGTTCTGGGTGTCGGTATTTTTCAGTTCATAATCCGTTCCGGTATCCTCGGTGATAAAGGCCGGAAAAGAAAAGCTGCTATAAACCGCAAACAGGAAAAAGGTACCGAGCATCACTGCAAAACGCTTTCCGTTGTTGTGGCAATAATTCCGGATATGAAAAAAAGACATCACAAAAAACAGCAACGGCACTGCTACCGCTCTGTTCCATTTGTTCTTTCTGCCCAATTTCAGAAGTTTCGCTCTGGCTTTTTCTTCCGTAGTTTTTTCCATTCCCGTGTCGACCTTTTACTTCCCGTTAGTACTTATGTCATATGATAGCATATTTTGTTTTGTGTTGCATCCTTTTTCTATAAAAAAGTTGCGATTTTTTCAGTAATTGCGTATAATTTATGATAAAAAGTAACTATTCTGACCTCTAAGGATCGTTAAAACTGATATGTCATGCTTGCATGTAAATAGCAGTTTTATGATTCGTAAGGTGACTCGAATAGAGTCACCGCTCCATAAATGAGCAAAATTAACTGTGCAGCAACCGGAACGCACAATTCATCGTGCGCTTTTGCGAATGCATGGGTGAGGTTCTGAACAGTGGAAAAAGGAGAACTGTCATGGCCGGTTCAACATTTGGTAACATTTTCAAGATCACTACCTGGGGAGAATCCCACGGAAAGGCACTGGGTGTCGTCGTGGACGGCTGTCCCGCCGGACTTCCTCTCTCCGAAGAAGAGATTCAGAAATATCTGGATCGCCGTAAACCCGGCACCAGTGCTATCACTACACAACGTAAAGAAGCCGATCAGGTGGAGATTCTGTCCGGTGTCTTTGACGGAAAGACCACCGGTACTCCCATCTCCCTGATGGTCCGCAATACCTCCCAGATCTCCGCAGATTACAGCGAGATTGCAGAGAATTACCGTCCCGGCCATGCAGATTACTGCTTTGATGCCAAATACGGTTTTCGGGATTATCGGGGTGGTGGCCGTTCTTCCGGTCGTGAGACCATCGGGCGTGTGGCGGCCGGAGCTATTGCTGCAAAGATTCTGGAACAGATGGGTATTACCGTATTCGCCTATACCCGTTCCATCGGCCCCATCGATGCGGATCCTGCAAAATATAACCGGAACACTGCCCGCTCCACCATTACTGCCATGCCGGATGCAGAGGCTGACGAAAAGGCCTGTGCTTATCTGCACCAGGCCAGAGAAAACTGCGATTCCGTAGGTGGCTGCATGGAATGCCTCGTGGAAGGTCTTCCCGCCGGAATCGGAGACCCGGTCTTTGAGAAACTGGATGCCAATCTGGCGAAGGCCATTATGTCCATCGGTGCCGTTAAGGCTGTGGAGCTTGGTGACGGTGCCGAAGCAGCCCGCCATACCGGCAGCGAGAACAACGATCCCTTCCGCATGGAGAACGGTAAAGTTGTCAAGGCCAGCAATCATTCCGGCGGAACTTTAGGTGGCATGAGTGATGGCAGCCCCTTACTCATCCGAGCTTACGTGAAGCCCACTCCTTCCATCTTCCGCCCCCAGCAGACTGTGAACTGCTCCGGTGAAAATACAGAGCTTACCATCCGCGGCCGCCACGATCCCATCATCGTCCCCAGAGCTGTAGTCGTCATGGAATGCATGACCGCCATCACCGTCCTGGATGCCATGATGATGAATATGTCCGCAAAGCTGGATTCTCTGGTGGAATTTTATCGGTAAATGGAAAGTTACGCGAGCAATGAGCCGCGCATAGGCATAGTGAAGACAGCGATGGGCGCTCGCGCATGATTCGCTGTCTTTACTTATGCCGAGATGCGGCGAACGCCGCGATATGAAATAAGATTGGCAGCGTTTTATGCTGACAATCTTATGAATAGCGTGGCTCATTGCGGAGGGTTTTATCTTCGGGACATAGTAGAAGAAAAATGTAGATTACGCCCCGCTTGTCAGAAACTTCCAGGGCTCAGCAGAGAAAAAATGTAGATTACGCCCCGCTTGTCGGAAACTTCCGGGGCTCAGCAGAGAAAAAACACGGATTACACCCTATTTGTCGGAAACTTCCGGGGCTCAGCAGAGAAAAAACACGAATTACGCCCCGCTTGTCGGAAACTTCCGGGGCTCAGCAGAGAAAAAACACGAATTACGCCCCGCTTGTCGGAAACTTCCGGGGCTCAGCAGAGAAAAAACACGAATTACGCCCCGTTTGTCGGAAACTTCCGGGGCTCAACAGAGAAAAAACACGAATTACGCCCCGCTTGTCGGAAACTCCCGGGGCTCAGCAGAGAAAAAATGTAGATTACAAGGCATTTCGTAACGTAGGCTATAATAAATGCCGCGATGCCCACCGCGGAAGGATGTTCCGTTTGCTGTGGACGTTCGTGGATTTGAAACTACCATCCGCAATGAGCCACGCTATTCATAAGATTGTCAGCAAAGAACGCTGCCACTCTTATTTCATATCGCGGCGTTCGCCGCATCTCGGCATAAGTAAAGACAGCGAATTGTGCGCAAGCGCCCATCGCTGTCTTCACTATGCCTATGCGCGGCTCATTGCTCGCGTAGCTTTCCATTCATCATACAAAAAAGGCATACTCGCGTATGCCTTTTTCTATCGTATCATCCTATAATTAACCTTTCATCTGAGCGGCAACTTCTGCTGCGAAGTCTTCGTTCTTCTTTTCCATGCCTTCGCCAACTTCGAAGCGAACAACCTTAGCGATGGTCAGAGCCTTGTTAACGCTCTCCAAATACTTAGCTACGGTCTGCTTGCCATCCTCAGCCTTAACGTAGGTCTGATCTAACAGGCAGATCTCCTTCAGCTGCTTGGATACACGACCGTCTGCCAGACCCTTGAAGATCTTGTCAGATACGATAGCGTCCTTGTCAGCCATAGCCAGCTCAGCCAGAGCAGCTGCAGCTTCTTTGGACAGAAAGTTGAACAGGTAATTCATGTTGCTCTTCTTCTCTTCGTAGATAGCCTTGTCCTCATCGCTCCATGCAGAACTGTTCATAGCCTTGTCGATCAGCTTGTTCAGAATGGGCTTAGGCAGGGATGCAGGATCGTTCAGAGCTGCAACAATGCTTATTCCTGCGTCATAGCCAGCCTTCTGCTGAAGATAGCTGCACGATAACATACGCCGCCATGGATGTAGGATACTGCTACATCTCCGGCTACCTTCTCGAAACGGCGAATGGACAGCTTCTCACCGATGGTAGCAGTCTTCTCTACCAGAACATCCTTAACGGTTGCGCCTTCGAAAGGAACTGCTAACAGTGCTTCGATATCTTCGCCATCCTTGCCACCCTGTAAATCGGAAGCAAGTGCTGCTGCATTAACAGCCTCTACGAAAGAAGTAAAGGTCTCGTTCTTTGCAACGAAGTCGGTCTCGGAGTTTACTTCGATTACGCAAGCGGTCTTGCCGTCTGCGGAGATAGCTGCACGAGCAACACCTTCTGCTGCGATACGGCTTGCTTTCTTCTCAGCCTTAGCCTGTCCGTTCTTTCTCAGGAACTCAACAGCTGCGTCCATATCTCCATTGGTCTCGTTCAGAGCCTTCTTACAATCCATCATACCAGCGCCGGTCATTTCACGGAGCTCTTTTACCATAGATGCGGTAATTGCCATTTTTTTATCCTCTCTTCTTAATTAATATATTATCCTCAAGAACCCAGACCGTAATGACAGGCATCGCAATCTGGGTTCCTATGCTTTTCTTATGGAATCGGATTATTCAGCGTCAGCTGCAACCTCTTCGATATCCTCAGCCTCGGTAGCAACGTCAGCGTCACTGTATACAGCTTCGCCCTGCTTTGCTTCGATCACAGCATCAGCCATCTTGGAAACGATCAGCTTAACGGCTCTGATAGCGTCATCATTACCGGGGATGATGTAATCCAGTTCTTCAGGATCACAGTTGGTATCACCGATACCAATCAGAGTGATGCCCAGTGCATGAGCTTCCTGTACGCAGATTCTCTCCTTCTTGGGATCTACAACGAAGATAGCATCGGGAACTCTGGTCATGTTCTTGATACCGCCCAGGTTCTTCTCCAGCTTCTCCCATTCTTTCTTTAACTGAATAACTTCCTTCTTAGGCAGTACATCGAAAGTACCGTCCTGAGACATGGTCTCGATTGCATGCAGTCTTGCGATACGGGACTGGATGGTTCTGAAGTTGGTCAGCATACCACCCAACCATCTCTCGTTTACATAGTACATACCACAACGCTCAGCCTCAACCTTTACAGCGTCCTGTGCCTGCTTCTTGGTACCAACGAATAGAATAGTGCCACCCTGTGCGGCGATCTCGGATACTGCCTTGTAAGCCTCGTCAACCTTTACAACGGACTTCTGCAGGTCGATGATGTGGATACCGTTTCTCTCGGTGAAGATGTAAGGAGCCATCTTAGGGTTCCATCTTCTGGTCTGATGTCCAAAATGAACACCTGCTTCAAGTAACTGCTTCATAGAAATAACGCTCATGTCTTTACCTCCATTTGGTTAAAATCTTCCGCATTTCTTTTCTGCCGGGACGCGTTAAGAACCCGGTTAGCTCTGGCGAAGACCTCTGCATTTTGGCAGGAGCACCATCGTCAAATCGAAAGGCGTGTTTTTTGTCACAACAGTGCGATTATAACATAGGAAAACCCCTATGACAAGGGGTTTTTAATGTTTTCCTGTGATTATTTTAGCAATTTCCTCTTCGGAAGTCCCGGGAGCGATCTCATATGTGCCGGGATTGATACTGCGGCTGTAGCCGTTGTTGCATAAATAATTGTCAAATGCCTTTGCATTCTCCACCAGTCCGGCCTCATAGAGCCGTCTGCTGGCACTGCCGGAATCATCGCCTCTCTGGATTGTTATGCTGGCGGTCTGTGTCCGCTGTGGTGCTTCGGTTACTTCCGGCTCTGCGGTTGTCTCCGGTGCCGCCGTCTTTTCAGGTTCCGCCGTCTTCTCAGGCTCTGGCTCTGCTGTAGCTTCCGGTTCCTGAGTTGTCTCCGGTTCCGCCGTAGCCTGTGTCTCTGCGGGAACCGTGGTCTCCGGTTCCGCTTCTATATTGTTCTGTTCCTGTGTCTGTGTGGTTTCCTCCGGTGTGCCTTCCGTCGGCTGTTTTGCACTGTTTTGCAGTGCCGCCAGCGTCAATTCACTGCTGTCCACCATTCCAAGTTCTGCCGCACGCTCTCTGATCTGGTCATCCGTCATGATCTGGGATGTCTGATCCTGCCGGTTGGAAAAACTGATTCCCAGGATCAATGCCGTCACGATCATACCGATTCCGAGACCTCGCAGATAATATTTTAATTTCATCGATATCTCCGTCCTTAATTCACACGATTACTGTCAGGCCTTATACAGGTCGATCACAAGCTTTACTTCACCGACACCCAGCCCCAGTTCCTTGGCAATCGCCACTGTGGATTTGCCCTGTCTGTGCATTTCCAGAATCTTCTCGTTATTGTTCTGACCTTCTTCTGCAGTCTCCCCCATGAATCCGATCTCCGGGGAGCCGGACGGCTCTATCGTCTCTGCCGGTTCCTGTACTTCTATCAGCTGTTCTTCCGTCACATTCTCCTTCTGTGTCTTCACGTTCTCTTCCGCTTTGACCTTAGCCTTGTCTTCTGCCGCCTTCACTGCCTTATCCATTTTGGATACGGTATCTTTGATATTGGCATGCTTATTGTTCAGCATATCGTATAAAAACATGGCTTCCTCATGGTTCTTGTGAATCTCCTGCAATACCGTATCGGAATATTCACTCACTGCCATGATCTTTTCATTGGTCAGACGTTCCAGGGAACGTTCCGCCTTCTCCAGCGCATCTTCCGAGGTCTCGTCCATTTTATCCTGCATCTGACTGCGAACTGTCTGCATTTCTTCTTCCATAAGACCTTTGATCTCTTCTTTTGCTGCTTCTTTATTGATTCCGCTTTCTTTTCCGGAAGGCAATAAAAAACTTCCTATAAATATTACGATTCCTGCAATCAGCAGAACCACTTCTAATATACCCATACTGCTTTTCCTTTGTATTCTCAGATCTTAATGTCAAATCCCTGATGCTGTTTCGTCACCACCACACCATCTTTTTCGGAATTTTCTTTTTTCCGGTGTTTACCACCGTTACCGGCATACTCATTCTTTCCTTTTTCCTTGGCATCATACTGCCCCGTATACCAGTCTGCATTATCACTGCTGTGCACTTCTCTGGTCCGCTGTTCACTCTGTTTCTGTGCATGCTCTCCCAGCGTCATCTGTTGAAATGCACCCTTATTGTCTTCATTCTGCTTCATCGTCGTGTAATCCTGCGTTCGCGGGATCGACGCAACCTCCAAAGATCCAAACGACATAAGACATTCCTCTTTTCTGCCATTTTCTGTTCCTGCAACAATCTGCTGCCGGTTACAGTGGTGTGGACTTCACATCTCCGTCAATGCGCTCGAACCGGCAATAATGATAGGTACTCTTCACCTGCATGGAAGAATCTCCGATGATGATCGTAGTACCCGGGTACACTTCTCCCCGTACCTGCACCATGGCCCGCTCCTGCGGATTGAACTCCAGCTGCAGTTCCTGCATACGCCGGTTCTTTTCCTCCAGACTCTTATTGAGTGTCTCCATGGAAGCTGCAGTGTTTCTGAGATAGTTGATCTGATCCGGTGTAAAACGGACTCCCTTGCTCTTTTTTTCTGCAAAATTCGCAAGGATCGGCTGCAGACTGCGGATATTCTTCACAATCTCGGAGACTTCCTTCTGCATCTTCATATATTCTGCCTTTTTCTCCGGATCCACACCAACTTCCACTACCGTCGGCGCTCCCAGCATTGCCCCCAGCGTCTTAACCTCTATCTTCTGTCCGGCACGTACATGACCGCCGGTGATAAATCCTCGCTTGCCGGTTACCTGGATCTCTGTTGCCGCTATCACATTGCTGTGCAGGATCGACTCCGTGCTGACATAGCCTCCGGCACTGGCTGTAGCATTCTCCAGGAATTTTGCCACAATATTGCCCCCAGCTTTCAGCGTACCCTTTGCCATACCATTCATTCCGCGGGCAATGATGATATTGCCCCCAGCCTCAATGTAGGCACCTTCCACGACACCGCTTATGATCACATTGCCGCCTGCCCGGATGACGAAATTGGAGGAAACATTGCCATTTACCTGTACGCTTCCCTCAAAATCAATATTTCCGGTAGATAAATCCACGTTTTCCACTTCGTAAACATCCGATACAAACACCTTTCCCTCTACCAGGGAAACATGTCCGTCTACCAGGGAAGTGAGTCTTCTCCGGTCTTCGGAAATCTCTATATTATGACCGAACTCCAGATGGGCTTTTTTCACCTGTCTGGGCCGGATCTTGGCACCCTGTACGGTAGTTCCGTACTCTCCCTCGTCCTCCGGAATGACCTCTGCCAGCAGCTGACCCTTCTTACAGGGGTTGATCATGTTCAGATGGAAATAATCCACCGTTCCGTCATCTTTTAACGTCGGCTGTGCATGGACATCCGTATTAAAATAATATTTGATATAGGCGTCTGTGCCATGTCTGGGTTCTTTTCCCCGGGCCACTACCAGATCGGTGCAATAAATTCCGTCAGACATAAAATGATCCTGCAGAACACTCATCTGGATTCCATAGACAATATTCCGGAACCGGAGATCTTTGATCACACTGTCCATTGTTGCCCGTTTCCCGGTCTGTGAAGCCGGATAGAACCGTACGATTGCCTGCAAATTGTCCTCACTGACTTCTATACGACAGGATTCCTCGATTTCCGGACAATCCTTTCGTTCCAGAAAGCAGACCACGTCTTCTTCTGCGAGTATCGCCTTTTTAATGGACATGGAATCATAAGGTATGGATTGTCTGTCCAGATAATCCATTACCTCCTGCAGTCTTACGTCCTCTCCTCCATCCTTGGGTTGGAAGATCTGTAATCCATAACCTCCCGGTGTTCTCACCACTTGAAAATAGCCATTCTGCATACGCCTTTTCCTCTGCCTTCCCATCCCGCATTCCATTACGGGTCAACGAGGTTCTACAAAAGTCCCATGTAGTCTCCCATTTTTGTCTTCATTTTCTGTAAAGCACGGGTATGTAGCTGGGATACCCTGGACTCCGACACCTCCAGAATGTTACTGATTTCCTTCAATGTCAGATCCTCATAATAATATAGCGTAACTACTTTCTTTTCCTTTTCCGTCAGAAGTTCCAGTGCTTCTCCCAGAACCTTGGTCAGTTCTTCTTTTTCCACACTTTCTTCCGGACCATCAAAACGTGCTGTCATATGTCTGCTATAATCCTGTGAGACATCACTTCCCTGATCCATATACTCGTTCAGGGATATCAGGCCGGTGATCTTCATCTGGGACTGCCAGTCCAGATATTCCTCTGAAGAAATTCCCAGTCCCGCTGCAATGTCTTCATCCGTTGCACTGCGTCCCGTGGTCTGTTCCACTTCCTTGATGACCGCGTCGATCTTCTTCTGCCGTTGTCTTATCGTTCGGGGAATCCAGTCCATTTTACGGATCTGGTCCAGAATGGCTCCCCGGATCCTCAGACTGGCATAAGTCTCGAACTTTACCTCTTTGAGGCAGTCGAACTTGTCAATGGCATCAATCAGTCCAAAAATCCCGTAACTGACCAGGTCTTCGTAATCCACATTATAGCCCAGATACATACTCAGCCGTCCCGCTACTGCCTTGACTAGCGGAGCATACTCCAGTATCAACTGTTCTCTGGTCTCCGGTCGTTTATTAGCAGCATATTCTTCTAATAACCTTTTCTTACCGGCTTCATCCATTCGAATCGCTTACACCCTTCTGCGCTGTGTCCTCCTGTGACCCAGCAGCTTCTTCCTCTTGTAAAGCCTTCTCTTTTTCTTCCTGCTCCTGTTTTGCCTTCTCTTCATTCTGTCTGTCGAACCGGTCCAGCAACAGCCGGATCACACTTCCCAGACAATAAAACAGCAGCATAACAGTAAAAAGTGCCACAAGACTTGCCAGTAACGAATAACTTCTCACCAGCGTTACGATCCAGGTACACGCACCTGCGATCAGCATCAAAAGCAATGGCATATTCTTTCTGTTCATAATTTACCCATCCGGTCATCCATCCTTAAATGATGGACTCACTCTTTCCTACCGCACGAATATGGAACTCTCCGGTCTCCGGATAAAAAGTTACGGTTCTTCCGTAATTCTTACCTGTATCCTGTGCCAAAATAGGAATACTGATCTCTTTCAGTTTCTTCTTCACAGCCTCCACGTTACGGTCCCCCACCTGCATCATGTCGTTTTTCCCCTGAAACGTGAACATAGTAGCTCCGCCAGCAATCTTGGCAACCATTCTCGCTTTTTTGGCTCCCAGCTTCTCCATCTGTCGTACCAGTTCATCGATTCCGGTATCTGCAAATTTTGCAATGTTCTGACTGCTGTTACGGATCGTAGTGCTGTCCGGCAGCATAATATGTGCCAGACCGCCTATTTTTGTCACCGGGTCGCGGATTGCGATTCCCACGCAGGAGCCCAGTCCCAGAGTTGTCACTCCATCTGGGCTTACACAGGTCTTCAGGTCCGCCATCCCTACTTTAATAATCTCGCTCATTCTGCTCCCCTTCTTCTGCGCTTCTGAATCTATGCTATAGGTATTCCCAAAGATGTCAGAATCTTCGGGTAGGATTCAATATCGGGAACCAGAATAAAATATCCGTCGATCTCAACTTCGTCATAAAACTGAGATTGTATCAGCAGAATCTTGTCTCCCAATGTTCCGAATTCAATGGCTGGAACACTGAGAATAGCTCCTGCCATATCCAGTGTCAGAGACGGTGGGGTAGGAATAATGGTCAGATTCGTCATCATGGACAGGGAATTCAGGTAAGCTCCCGTAATAATGTTGCCGATCTCCTGCATGGCAGAAAATTCGATCTCGGAGAACCCTTCCTGCTGTACCATGTCTCCCATGATCTTATGGAGAAGATGCTTGGCGCTGCCCTGTTCTACCAGGAACATCATGCTGCCGGTGATATCTCCTTCCACTCCCAGGAAGACACCGACCATTACCTGCTCTTCTCCTCCCATCAATGCTCCTACTTCGTTGAAATCCAAAAGCTTTACCTGCGGTACCTTCATATCTACCTTACAGTTCAGCATCTGGGAGAGTGCTGTCATAGCGTTGCCCGCTCCAATGTTGCCAATTTCTTTTAAAACGTCCAGATATGTTTCCGAAACTTTCTCTAAACTCAGATCTCCCATGGATCAGTCTCCTTTATGCATTTTCCTCCAATGTGATGGAATTCAGATCCAACAGAGAGATCAGTTCCCCATTGTGTTTGCCTACACCTGTAATAAAGCTCTTTTTGCTCTCAGCGGTATTCTGTGATAATTTCTCAATCTCACTGCTTCCCAGAGTCACTACTTCTCTTACTTCATCCACAATGATTCCTACACTGCCCTGCTGTTCCTGCTTCAGAATGATGATTCTGGTAGCACGGGTCAGTTCGTCTGCCTCCAGTCCCATCTTCACGCGAAGACTCATGACCGGCAGAACCTCACCACGCAGATTGATGACACCTTTTAAATATGCGGGTACCTTGGGCACTCTGGTGATATGCTGCATTCTTACAATATTGTCAATGTATCGGATATCGATACCGTACTGCTCATCTCCGAGGCGGATCACAATATACTGGAAAAAATCCTCCTCAACTTTACGCTCGTCTCCGGCCTTTAAAGTTTCTTTCATGCTAAGTTCTTCCATAACTGTCATCTCCCTCCTTACAGTAATGCGTTGGCATCCAGGATCAGTGCTACTTCGCCGTCACCAAGGATCGTTGCACCACTGATGAATTTGCACTGCTTGATGTATTTGCCAAGAGACTTTATAACGATCTCCTGCTGTCCGATCAGTTCGTCGATAACCAGACCTGCCATCTTATCGCCCTTCTTTACAATGACAACGATCAGGTTGTCCTCAGGGGATCTGGTACTCTCTACATCCAGTACCTCAGTCAGACGGATCAGAGGAATCACGGTTCCTCTCAAGTTGATCACTTCTTTGTTCTCTACCAGTTTGATATCGTTGGGAGAGATATCTTCGATCGTCTGGATGGATCCCAGAGAGATCGCATATTTTTCTCCTCCTACGACTACCATCAGTGCCTGGATAATTGCAAGGGTCAGAGGCAGTCGAATGGTCCAGGTACTTCCCTCTCCCCACTTGGATTTCACTTCCACTTCACCGCTTAAGGATTCGATCTTGGACTTAACAACATCCAGACCTACACCTCTGCCGGAAACGTCGGTCACCTTCTCAGAAGTAGAGAATCCAGGCTGGAACAGCAGGTTGATAATATCCTTCTCAGACATATTAGCAGCCTGCTCCGTGGTTACCAGATTACGTTCGATTGCTTTATTCTTAACAGCTTCTACATCAATACCGTTACCATCATCCCTTACTTCGATGACTACGTTATTACCATCCTGATAAGCATCCAGGAAGATAGATCCCTGTTCCGGCTTGCCACGCTGTGCACGTACCTCTGCGGATTCCAGACCATGGTCTGCGGAATTACGAAGCAGATGCATCAGAGGATCTCCGATCTCGTCTACTACGGTACGATCCAGTTCGGTCTCTTCACCACTCATATACAATTCCATCTTCTTGTCCAGCTTCTTGGACAGATCACGGATCATTCTGGGGAACTTCACAACAACGCTCTCAATAGGTACCATTCGTACCTTCATTACAGATTCATGAAGGTTCGTGGTTACGTTTTCCAGATACTCGATCTGCTCATTGAATGCGGAATTATTGCCCTGGTCATTGCTGGACGCAGCTACCAGAGAGTTCTTGGCAATGATCAGCTCACTTACCAGATTCATCAGGGAATCCAGTTTTTCAATATCTACACGCACGGTACGGTTGACGACCGGCTTATTGGCGGGTTTCTTTTCCGGTGCCTTGGCTGCGGCTACAGGCTTCTTTTCTTCCTTCTTGGGCTGTTCTGCAGCCTTGACCTCTGCCACTGCTTCCTTCTTCTCTTCTGCGGGTTCGATTGCTTCCTCTTCCGCATGGTAATTCTTGGTCTTCTCCAGTTCCAGTACCGCACCGGTTACCTGTGCGATCTCAGATACGCTCTCTGCGGACTTGATAATATCATCCAGAGAGTAATCAGACAGAACGATCAGTGTGAAGTCCTTGTCGAACTTCTCATCCTCTACATCCTGTGCGCTGGGCATGGATACGATGATCTCACCTTTTTCCTCCACTGCCTTGAATACCAGGAATGCTCTTGCGGCCTTCAGGATACAGCTTTCCTGTACCACTACATTGATGCCGTATACATTTTTACCCTGCTTCATAGCCTCTTTGATCACACGGATCTGGCTGTCATCAAAAGCAATGTCATTCCATTTTTCACCACCGTCTGCGCCGGATTCAGCTGCAGGTGCTGTGGCAGTGGGAGCCTCTTCCTTGGCAGCGGGAGCCTCCTCCGTCTTGCCATCGTTTAAAATATCATTCAAGGCCTTGATCAGATTCTCATTGTCGTTGGTTCCCTCATCAGAGGTCTCCTGAATATTGTTCTTGTACTCTTCCAGAGCATCCAGACACTGGAACAATACATCGATCATTTCCGGTTTTACTTTAATATTGCCGTTACGTACTTCCGAGAACACATTCTCCATGTCATGGGTCAGGTTCTGCATACGCTTGTAGCCCATGGTTCCTGCCATTCCTTTCAGGGAATGCGCGGCACGGAATATCTCATTGATATTGTCCATGTTTTCAGGATCTGACTCCAGTTCCAGAATCTGTGTGTTCAAGTTCTGCAGATGTTCATTTGTTTCATCCAGAAAAATTTCAAGATATTGGCTTACGTCCATCTCTTCCTCCATTCTGCCGGTCACGGTATTGCCGGAAACGGCATATATTGCTTGCTACTTTACTACTCCTACATGCAGTATGATCTCCTGGGCGATCTGATCTAACGGTACTACCTGATCTGCCAGCCCGGCTGCGATGATACTCTTAGGCATTCCAAATACTACGCTGGTATCCTGATCCTGTGCGATCACATAGGACTTTTTGGAAGCTTTCAGTTTCCCGATTCCTTCCGTTCCGTCCGCTCCCATTCCCGTCATAACGGCACAGACTACCGAATCAAAGCGGCTGGTCTGCAGGGACTCATACATATAATTGGCACAGGGTCTGACACCTTCCCTGTAAGGTTCCTCCGACAGATGCAGCGTATGGCGTCCAGCCGGGGATGTGACAACATTAAGGTGTTTGCCGCCCATGGCGATGTAGACCCATCCCTTTTTCAGTTCTTCTCCCTCTGCTGCTTCCTTTACATGAAGCTGGCTCAAATTATCCAGCCGTTCTGCAAGGGATGCTGTGAATCCCACAGGCATATGCTGTACTACCAGCACCGGTGCATCCAGATTCGCCGGCAATAAGGGAATCACCGACTGGAGAGATTTCGGGCCTCCTGTGGAACTGGCAATGGCTACGACCTTGCTACCCGACACGCTGACCGGATGATGATTGATGATCTTCATCATCTCTTTTACCGTGCCTTTTTCCTCGGTAAGCTTCGCTTCCTCGGCAAATACCGGCAGTTTGCTGTTCGCTACCACATTCAGTGTCCGCAGGAATTCTCTGCGGAAATTCTCACCACGACAGTCTACTGCGCTGTCCGGCTTATGTACAAAATCCAACGCTCCCAGTTCCAGAGCATCCAGAGTGGTTCTGGCGCCTTCCTTCGTATCGGTGCTGGCCATCATCACACGGGCGGGAATCTTGTATTTACGCAGCTCCTGTAAAAGCTGCAGGCCGTTCATACGCGGCATATTCACATCCAGGACAACTGCGTCGTAACTGTTTCGGCTCAACAGATCGAATGCTTCCAATCCGTCTTTTGCCCGGTCAGCCACCTGGAACCTTATGTCAGTATCTATTATATCACACAGCACTCTTCTCATGAGTGCAGAATCATCAACAACCAGTATTTTTTTTGGCATTAGTCCAATCTCTCCTTTTTACGACTCTTACGCTCTTCTTCAAAAATAAAGCGGATGATTTCTTCTCTTGTATTTACGTCCAGGTTATAGTACTGTACCCGGTGTTCGAACGTCCCCTTGCGTTTCTCCAGTTCTCTTACCGCCAGTACTTTGCCTACCACCTCGTACTTTTTCTGTTCTCCGTCTTTCACCAGATGATAACTGCACAGGATCAGACTGCCGGGTTCATATCGCTGGGTAGACACAAATCGCAGTCCTCCGCCGCTGATGTCCACGATCACGCTGTGTTTCAAAGGAAGTCCCGGCTGCAGTTCATAAGGAGAATTTTTCTCCAGTGCCTGGATCTCTTCTTCCTCCAGATTTCTGGCACGCATATCCAGTGCGCAGCTGAAACGATAATATTCTCTTCTCTGATATTTCCGCAGATTGCTGGTCAGTTCCATGACCAGCACATATACGTTGTTGCTTTTGTACCGGTCTATGATCCTTGCAAAGCACTGGTACAGGCTGTTCTCCTCGAAAAAGATCATGTCGTATTCCGAGTCCACCGGCAAAAGTATCAGTCTGGTCTGCTCCATGGGCATGGAGATCTCCAGGGTATCCTCCGACAGAATCTGCAGCACCCGGCTCTGGTACACCTTTGCCGTGCTTTCTGCTCCCTTTTCCTCCAACCCCCGCTGCAATGCGCGGAGCTCTATTTTCGATCCTTCTTCCACAAATCTGGATAACATAAGTTCATACCTCTCTTATCTGGACTGTTTTGTAGCTCCATTTCTCGTACCTATAATGTGAGAAAAAAATGCTGCCATTCCACGCCTGGGCTGCTGCTCCTGCGCTGTATCGTCTTCTTTTTCGCACATTCTCTCTGCGATCCTCTGATAAGCCTGGCTTGCCTTTGCTCCCGGATTCTGTATGGATACGGGTACCTGCTGCATCACCGCCTGCATGACCTGAGGATCCTGAGGTACACATCCCATATAAGTCATGGGAATTTTCAGGTATCTGGTCACGACTGCATTCAGCTTGTCAAACAGTACCTGGCCTTCCTTGATATTACTTACCCGGTTGGCCACCATCATCACCTTCGTGAAATCCTCCTGGAATCTCGGATGTCTGTACAGTGCCTTCAGCAGAGAATAGGAATCCGTGATGGAAGTAGGCTCCGGTGTGGTCACCAGCAGCACTTCCCCGCTGGCCACCAGAAATTCCAACACACTGTCAGAGATTCCCGCTCCGGTATCCACGATAATGATATCCGTCAGGGCATCCAGCTCCGCCAGATTCTGTATGATACAGGTCAGGGCATCTTTTCCCAGATTGGACATCCCGGCAATTCCCGAACCACCAGAAATAAATCCCACTTCCATAGGGCCCCAGGTAATGATATCACTGATGCTCTTGCCCTCGTAAACCAGATCACACAGGTTGTGCTTCGGTATTGCTCCGAACATGATCTCGATGTTCGCCAGCCCGAAATCAGCATCCAGAATGATCACCCGTTTGCCCATTTTGCGGAATTGAATTGCCAGATTGATGGACATATTGGATTTTCCCACGCCACCCTTGCCGGAAGTAACGGTAATGACTCTTGCAGTAGGTCGTATTTGGTTATTTGCTTTAATGATCCTTAGCTGTTCCGCCTGATCCATTTTCACGCGCCTTTCTGTTAAAGCTTTCTTCCTTCCTCTCTATTCCTTACCTCCGAGGATCTGTTTCACCGTCTTCTGAGGATTGAACATTTCCATGTCATCCGGAACGTTTTGACCACAGGTCACATATGCGATCGGTGCATCCGTATAAAGCTTTATGTTCAGCAGATTCCCCACTGCTTCTGTTTCATCCAACTTTGTAAAAATCAACTCAAACTTTGCGATCTTTCCGTAACAGTCTGCGATCTTCTGGAGATCCCTGTATTTTGTGGTAGCACTTAATACCAGAAATACCTGATAGTCCTCCGGTCTCTTCAGTCCACCCACCATTTCCTTCATTTTCTCCAACTGTTCCGCATTCTGGTGCGATCTCCCCGCTGTATCGATAAAAATATAATCACAGTCCCAGTAATCATCAATGGCGGTCTGCAACTCCTCCGGTGTATAGATCACGCGGAAAGGTGTCTCCAGAATATTGGCATAGGTCCGCAACTGCTCCGCTGCCGCAATACGATAGGTATCTGCCGTAAGGAGAGCCACCTTTTTCTTGTCTTCCACACAATATTTTCCTGCCAGTTTGGCGATGGTAGTCGTCTTACCCACACCGGTAGGTCCGATGAACCATACGATTCTCGGTCCGTCCTCCGCCGGAGTGATTCCTTCGGATTTTCCGAATTTCAACACCATCTTCTGATAAATATTCGCCAGTAGATAATCAAAGGGAAGATCCGCTTTCTTTGTCTTGGAAGCATCCTCCAGAATACTGTTGACATATTTTTCATCCATCTCATTATCCAGCATTTTGTTATACAGCAGACGGATGAACTTATCCTGCTCCGGATTCTGCTCGTCCTCTTTTTCTTCCTGCTTTTCCACTGCTGCTTCCGCTTCACTGTCCAAAGCTTCTTTCTGTGCTTCCGCTGCCTTCTCCGTATTTGCATCTACCGGTCTGCTGTTTAACTGACTTTCCAAAAGCGTCTGCAGACTATCCAGCTTTTTTTCTATATTTTCCGTGCTGTTTTTCATCGATACAGTCTTCGCCGTACCTACACCTGCCCCGGAAGCTTCCGTACGATTCAGACTGTTTACCACAGATCTCTGTGGGGACTCATCCTCCAGCGCAGCGGTCACCTCGATCTGCTTCGGTGACAGAAAAGAGAACAGCCCTTTCTTTTTCACTTCACGGACATTCATGATCACCAGTCCGTTTCCCAATTCTTTTTTCGCAGCCTCTGTTGCCTCTGCTTCTGTTTTCCCGGTAAATTTCTTAATTATCATACTGTTCCTCGTTCCTGTGTCGGTTCAATGCGCTTAATATCTTAAGCTGTGACCATACCCACAGACTGCAATTCCACATTCGATTCTACTTCGTTGTAAGACACTACGACCAGATCCGGATAATAATCTTCGGTCAGCCGCTTGAAATACATTCTTACGATCGGTGATGTCATGATAATGGGGGTCTTTCCCATGTTTTCCAGCTTTTTGATCTCTTCTCCCACCGCATTGAGAATTGCTTTGCTTCTGGCGGGATCCAGATTCAGGAAAGCTCCTGTCTCTGTCTGTTTTACGCTTCCCATGACTTCCTGCTCGATCTTTGGATCCAGCGTCAGCACACTGGTAGTCTCGTGGGAAGGGAAATACTTGGTGGAGATTGCTCTCTTTAAGCTCTGTCTCACATACTCCGTCAGGATATCGGTATCCCTTGTCGTCGGTGCATAATCCGCCAGAGTCTCCAGAATCGTCAGCAGATCCCGGATGGAGATTCCCTCCCGCAACAGATTCTGCAATACTTTCTGGATCTCGCCCAGTCCCAACAACTTTGGTACCAGCTCGTCCACCAGAGAAGGATTGTTCTCTTTTACATTGTTGATAAGGTTCTGTACATCCTGTCTGGTCAGCAGCTCCGCAATGTGCTGGCGGATGATCTCCGTCAGATGCGTAGCGATGATGGAAGGGGGATCTACTACCGTGTAGCCCAGGCTCTCCGCCCGCTCTCTCTGACCTTCCGTGATCCAGATAGCCGGCAGATGGAAGGAAGGCTCGAACGTGGGGATACCCGTAATCTCCTCTTCCACATAACCGGGATTCATTGCCATATAATGGTCAAACAGGATTTCTCCCTCACTGACCTGAATACCTTTGATCTTGATGATATACTGATTCGGATTCAGCTGAATATTATCACGCAAACGGATAATAGGCACCACCGTACCAAGTTCCAGCGCAATCTGTCTTCGGATCATAACCACGCGATCCAACAGGTCACCGCCCTGGTTCACATCCGCCAGAGGAATAATACCGTAACCGAATTCCAGCTCGATGGGATCCACCTGCAACAGACTGTTGACATTTTCCGGCTGCCGGATCTCCTCCGCCGCAGCTTCCTCACTGTCTACCTCCTGTTCGATCTGTGCTGTCTCGATCGTGCCCTCGATATTTCTTGCCACGATGATAAACACCAGTCCCAATCCCACGAACAGGATCGTGTTCAATTCTGTCACGAATCCCAGGATTGCCAGCATGGCTCCCACCAGGTACAGACCCTTGGGTACACCGAACAACTGGCTTACCAGTGTCGTACCGAAGTCAGCATCCTTGCTTCCCTTGGTCACCAGAATACCGGTGGACAGTGAGATCAACAGGGAGGGGATCTGGCTTACCAGACCGTCACCGATAGTCAGGATAGCGTATTTATTCAGAGCGCTGGTAATATCCATGCCTTGTCTCGTCATTCCCATGATGATACCACCCACAATATTGATGGTGGTGATCAGAAGACCCGCAACCGCATCTCCTTTTACATATTTTACGGCACCATCCATGGAACCGAAAAAGCTTGCCTCTTCCTGGATTTTCTCTCTTCTCTTCTTTGCTTCCGCATCTGTAATGGCTCCGGTGTTCAGATCCGCATCAATAGCCATCTGCTTACCGGGCATTGCATCCAGGGTAAATCTCGCTGTTACTTCAGATACACGCTCTGAACCTTTGTTGATGACCATGAACTGGATCAGGATCAGAATGATGAAGATAATGACACCGATGACCAGATCACCGCCACCTACGAACTCACCGAAAGTTTCTACGACATTACCTGCATTGCCGTCTCTCAGGATCAGACGGGTGGATGAGGTATTCAGCGCAATACGGAAGATCGTGGTAAACAGCAGCATCGTAGGGAAGAAGGACATATCCAGAACTTCCTTACTGAACATTGTAGCAAACAGGATCGTCAGTGCCACGGAAATATTAATAGCTAATAAAACGTCCAGAAGCCAGGAGGGAATCGGCACGATAAACATGATAATGGCCGCCATAATATAGATTGCTACCGCCACATCCGCTTTTTTCATTTTCATCTGTGCCTGACCTCCTTTCTCTTTTTGTGTATTCTCATCTTTTTGCTAATGTTTCTATTTCTTCTCTATACTTCTATACTTTCCCCTGCAGATGATATACAAACGCCAGAACTTCTGCTACCGCCTGGTACAGTTCCGGCGGCACCGCCTGTCCCACATCCACGTTTGCATACAGCATTCTGGCAAGTGGTTTGTTTTCTACGATTTCTATCTGATGCTCCCTGGCAATCTCTTTGATCTTCGCTGCCAGATAATCCTCACCTTTCGCGATCACAATAGGGGCATCCGCCACCTCCGGATCGTATTTGATCGCTACAGCATAATGGGTGGGGTTCGTGATGACCACATCCGCCTGGGGCAGATTCTGCATCATTCTGCGCCGGGAAGCTTCCTGCATCTTCTGACGGATACGGCCCTTAATCTGCGGATCACCTTCCTGTTGCTTGTACTCTTCCTTGATCTCCTGCTTGGTCATTCGCATGTCTTTGCTGAATTTATACTTCTGGTAGATAAAGTCAGCAGCGGAGATGATCATATAGACCAGCGACACCCGGATCCCCAGATCTGTCACTATTCCACCAATCAATGCAATCGCCTGCATCAGATCCATATCATACAGTGAAAACAGCAGAGGCCATTTATCCTTCAGATAATTATAACATATGTAAGTGATCAATCCAATCTTCAGAATGGACTTGATCAGTTCCACCAACGCATTGACAGAAAAAATTCTTTTGAAGCCCGAAAGCGGGTTCAATTTACTGAACTTGGGCTGTAGCGGTTTTCCCGTAGGCTTCCAGCCCACCTGTATTACATCGCTCAAAAATGCCACCACTAATCCCAGCAAAAGGATCGGTGCCATAATGATGATGGCCTGTAAAAGCATCTGCCGGAATGCGACTGCGGTATCCTGCTGTGGCATGTTACCGTGCCAGAAAGTCACCACCTCGGGAATTCTCCCGTAAATGACGCTGAACACATTTATAAACTGATACCCCATGTGTCCCACCCATATTTTCAATACCAGAAATACCGTCAGCAGACCCAGCCCGTTGGCAATCTCACGGCTCTTGGCAACCTGACCTTCTTTTCTGGCATCAGACAGCTTTTTCTCGGTAGCAGGCTCTGTCTTCTCTCCGCCCTGTCCTTCTGCTGCGAAGAATTGCAGATCATATTCCAGGATCACATCATACCTCCGATAAAAGATACTACCATCTTTTTCATTTCCTGATAGACAAAATCTGCAGCCCCCGGAAGCATCCCGGTGGTAAGGAACATCGCCGTCAGTCCCGCCAGAACCTTCAGCTGAATACCTACTGCAAACATATTCATCTGGGGAGATACCTTGGCCAGCACTCCCAGGATTGCATTCAGAAGCAATATCACACAAAAAATCGGCAATACAATACGAAAGCCGATCAGGATATAATCACTCATAAATTCTGTCATGGACTGCAGCAGACTGTCTGCGTGGAACACTACCCCGTTCACCGGGATCAATGTAAAACTATCTGCCAAAGCTCCGAAGAGATACCGGTACATTCCGGAAGCGATCAGCATCAGCATAAAAGAATACTGATACAAGACACCGGTAATGCTGGTGGTCTCTTTCGTAGCCGGATCCAGTAACGTAGCCATGGACAGGCCTGTCTCCATGTCAGCAATGGAACCGGCAAAATTCACGACTGCCATACAGATATTGGCCCCGAAACCGATCAGTAGCCCGGCAATTGCCTCTTTCATGACGATCACCGCATATTCCATCACAGTGTCAACCACTACCGCATCCACCGGCGTCAGCGTCTCATATAGCAGCCACGCCGTAAAAAAGCTGATGCCGATCCGGATTCTGGCCGGGGTATCATTCATCCCGAAATAAGGTGCTATATATACAAAGCAGGATACTCTTACGAATATCAGCAGAAAATATTCAAGATCATATATTGAAAAAGAAAGATCTACCATATTTCTTCCCGTCACCTATGTACATACTGGCTGAAACTTGACCACAATTGCACCGTGTACTCCACCATCGTGTTCATCATCCAGTGTCCGATAACCATCAGACATAAAAAGATGGCAACGATCTTCGGTACAAAGGTCAGTGTCTGCTCCTGAATGGAAGTCACCGTCTGGAAAATACTGATGACCAGACCAACAACCAGGGATACCAGCAACACCGGCAGGGATACCTTGATGATCACATATAACGCATTATTCGTCATTTCCGATACTGCATCTATCGTCATAGCAAAACCTCATCTTACGAATCTAATAAAATGTCTGTACCAGTTGCCCTATGATCAGTGCCCAACCGTCTGCCAGTACGAACAGCAGGATCTTAAAGGGCATGGAGATCGTCGTCGGCGGCAGCATCATCATACCCATACTCATCAGAGTGGATGCCACTACCATATCAATTACAATAAAAGGAATATAGATCGTAAAGCCGATCCAGAACGCAGTTCGCAGTTCGCTGATCATAAAGCTGGGAACCAGCACGGAATTCGGAATATCCTCCAGGGTTCCGTCCCACTCCTGTCCTGCGATATCCATGAACAGTTCCACATCCTTCACCTGAGTCTGTGGATACATAAATTCCCGTAAGGGTGCCATGCCTTTTTCCAGAGCCTCATCCTGATCGATCGTGCCCTCCTCAAAAGGCTGGATTGCTTCCTCATTGATCCTCGTGATCGTAGGCTCCATAATGAAAAATGTCAGGATCAATGCCAGTCCGATCAGGATCTGGTTCGGCGGTGCCGTCTGGGTATTCAGTGCAGACCTGGTAAAATGCAGCACGATGATGATCCTCGTAAAAGAGGTCATCATGATAATAATGGTCGGTGCCAGTGCGATCAGCGTCAGAGTGATCAGAATCCGAAGCGCACCGTTGATCTGTCCGTTACCGTTATTGTAGGTAATGCTGACAGTATTCGCCGTATTCAGCTGTCCTACCTCTTCCGGGGTCGTGGCTGTTCCCGCCGGATTGATCACCGTGGAAACTTCCGTATCTCCCGTCAGATGACGCTCCGATGCCTGAACCTTTACCGGTGTACAAATACACAATATGCCTACCGTGACCAGCAGGCATACCATATAGATAATCGTCTTTAATTTTATACTTGCATCAATGATCTTTCTCTTCATTCTCTTTCTTCGCCGCACGTTCCAATAATTCCCGGAACCCGGAAGTACTTTCCAATGTAGTCTTACCTTTAAGTTGTTCTGCAGGAATCTGTCCCAGGGCCGTTACGGTATCCTTGCAGACCGCAATGGCAAAATAAGACTCACCGATCCGGACCAGCTGAATGTATTTGTTATTTGCGATCCGAACGGTCTCTCTCACTTCAATATTGCCTGCCGCTCCCTGTTGTTTCTGGTATCCTGCGATCCATTTCGTTACCAATGCGGTTACCGCCAGTACTGCCACAAAGATGAACAATACTGTAATGAACTGGGCATAACTGTCTGCTTTTCCGGTAAGTATGATCATTAACCCACTACCTTTTTCACAGCTTCAATAACACGTTCTGCCTGAAAAGGTTTTACAATGAAATCTTTGGCACCGGCCTGGATAGACTCGATAACCATTGCCTGCTGGCCCATTGCAGAACACATGATAACCTTAGCACCACCGTCTAACTTCTTGATCTCCTTCAGTGCCTGGATGCCGTCCATCTCAGGCATGGTGATGTCCATCAGAACCAGATCGGGATTCACTTCCTTGAACTTCTCCACTGCCTTCATTCCGTTCTCTGCTTCTCCTGCAACATTGTAACCGTTCTTGGTCAGAATGTCCTTAATCATCATTCTCATGAACGCTGCATCATCGCAGATCAAAATATTCTTTGCCATTTAATTTTCCTCCATTTGTTTGGTCTATTCTCTGTTTTATTTAATAATTTCCGTAATACGGACGCCAAAGCTTTCTTCAATTACAACAACTTCACCCTTGGCTACAAATTTTCCGTTTACCAGAACATCGATCGGTTCTCCTGCAATACGATCCAGTTCAATGATCGTACCCGGTGAGAACTCCAGAATCTCGGAAATGGATTTCGTCGTTCTGCCAAGCTCTACGGTAACTTCCAAAGGGACATCTTTGATCAGACCAATATTTTCCTGTCCGGAAAGTCCCATGCTGTCATTTGAGAAGCTCTGGAACTGTGCAGGCTGCACATTGACATTCTGCTGCGGCATTCCCATATTGCCCATCTGGTTCATCATGCCCATGCCATTCATCTGTTGCATTCCCATGTTCCCCATCTGCTGCATTCCCATCTGAGGCATACCATTCATCCCCATCTGGTTCATGCTATTCATGTCCATGCCAGGCATCTGATTCATACCCATGCCACCCGTCTGGTTCATGCCATTCATCTGGTTCATGCCGTTCATCTGTGGCATTCCCATGTTGCCCATCTGATTCATGCCATTCATCTGATTCATAGCCATGGGATCCGGCTGCTGCATATTCATCTGAGTCATATTGTTTGCGCCGGCATTCATCTGTCCTGCATTGTTCTGCGGAGCTGCTGCGGGAGCAGGTATGCTTTCCGGCTGAGTTGCTGCCTGATCGTTGCTTTCTCCCAGGCTTCCCATCTGGGTATTGATAAAGGTCTCTACCAGCTTACGGGCAAAATCGATGGGATACAACTGCATGATAGAACTGTCTACCAGATCATCGATCTGCATACGGAATGCGATTTTTACAAAGGTTCCTCCTAAAAACGGAGATATTTCCTTGCCATCCTTTACCTCTGTCAGATCAAAAAGAGAAGACTCAGGCGGGCTGATATCAATTACCGTCTGCAACAGTGTGGAAAGGGAAGTCGCTGCGGAGCCCATCATCTGGTTCATCGCCTCGGAAATTGCACTCAGATGCAGTTCTCCCAGCTCTCCATCTGTATTCGTACCGTCACCGCCCATCATCAGGTCAGTGATAACTTTTACATCATGTTCTTTTAATACCAGAATATTGGTACCGTCCAGTCCCTGGGTATACTTGATCTGAATAAATACACAGGGCTTTTCATAGGCGTCCAGCAGGTTTTTCCATGTAGCCAGCGTAACCACAGGAGTTGTAATATTTACTTTGCGGTTTACCAGTGAATATAGGGTTGTGGCAGAGGATCCCATACTGATATTGGCCACCTCGCCAATCGCATCCTTCTCTACATCCGTCAGTTCCTCTCCGTCACTGACAACCGGTGCTGCGTTCTCCGCAGCTTCATTCTCATTATTATAATTTTCAGCCGTACTGTTCTCCGGTGCCGGATCTGCTGCCGCATCACCGCCATCCGCGGTATCCGACAGATCCATACCTTGCAGCAGGGCATTTATCTCATCCTGAGATAACATCCCATCCATCGTTACTCCTCCTCTCTGATCACCGATGTGATCTGAACAGCATACGAATCTCTATCCGTACCGGGCAGTGCCGTGAACTTTTTAATATTGCCCACATACACATTCATGTCGGTATCGACTCTGGAATCCAGCCGGATACAGTCGCCCACCTGCAGATTCAGGAAATCATTCACCGAAATGGTGCTCCTTCCCAGCACTGCCTTGATCGGAATATCTACTCTCCGGATCATGGACTCAATGTACTCCTCGTAGTGTTCATCGTGATTCTCCTGCATTGTGGAGAACCAGTATTTGGTGTTCAGTTTATCCATCACATCTTCCAGTGTAAAGAAAGGAAGACAGATATTTACCATTCCTTCGACATCCCCGATTTTCATATTCAGGGTAACAATAGCGATCATATCGCTGGGAGCAATTACCTGTGCGAACTGGGGATTCGTCTCCAACCGGCTTAACACCGGTGAGATCTCAACAACGTTTTTCCAGGGTTCACGCATCAGCTGCGTAAACATGACCAAAAGCTTCTGTAAGATTGTCAACTCTATATCGGAAAAATCTCTGCTCTTTTCCAATGGCTGGCCGCTGCCTCCCAGCATACGATCCAGCATGGTATAACATAGATTGGTTGCAATCTCTATAATAATATTGCCGTTGAGTGGTGCAAAATTAACAATTCCAAGCACCGACGGATTCGAAAGTGCGTTGGAGAACTCACTGAAAGTAACCGTTTCCGAACTTGCTACCGATACCTGCACGTTCTTGCGCAGATATACCGGAAGGTTCGTAGAGATCAGTCGGCTGTAATGCTCGAATATGATCTCCAGGGTTCGTAAATGTTCTTTGGAGAATTTGGTAGGGCGGCTGAAGTCATAGTTTTTGACCTGCTTCTCGTCCTCCCCCTGGATCTGGTCTACATCCAGGTCTCCCTCAGACAACTGTTTCAGAAGATTATCAATTTCACTTTGTGAAAGTATATCACTCACAGGCCCTCACCTCCTGTCATCTTATTTTCCCGCTTCATCAGCCGAATTTCACTCCGCTGATTGCGACCTTGTAGATGAAGTCGGATTGGAATAGATCCTGAACAGACTTCAGAATCTCCTCTTTTAAGCCTTCCATATCCTCTCTGCACTCATCCTCTGTATGTGCGGAAACGGTAGCCGTGATAGCATCCTTGATCAGGTTCTCATAGCTTGCCAGCGTGTCACTGCTGCCATAGGTCTTATAGTCCTTATGCTTCTTGTTGATAGACAAAGATACATCAAACATGATGTAATCCTGTTTTGCTCCTGCTTCGCTCTTCAGAGGAATTGTCATGGAGTCTGCAATATTATATACCTCTGTATCGGTAAGGGCAACATTCGTTGTTTCTTCATCCCCCGGAACGGTAAGTTCCAGATTCATGGCAGTGGTAATATTGTCTACCAGTTGTGCGGTCTTCTTATTCGTACCCACAATGCTCACAAGCATGACGCTGGTCAACACAATGTTCACCACCAGCAGTGCCAGAATCAATACTGTCATCAGATTTTTCTTCATTGGTCTTATGCTTCCTTTCCCTCTCCACACTAATATGTTGTGGATGGATTATAGATTCTGATCTCTACACGCCGGTTCTTGCTGCGCCCCTCTTCTGTGGAGTTATCAGCTACCGGTACACGGTCACCCATCCCTGCGTGTCTCAGATCAGATGGATCCAGAGAGGTAGTCTCTGTCAGATAATAGAACACGGAAAGTGCTCTGGCGCTGCTCAATTCTTCATTATCGGCAAACCTCGCACTGTGAATAGGGACATTATCTGTATGTCCTTCGATTTCTATGGTGGAATTACTTCCGTAACGTTCCAGGATCACTCCCACCTTGTCCAGAACTTCCTTAGCCTGATCCTTCAGGCTGTCACTTCCGGAATCAAACAACAGCGCTCCCTTCATAGATAGCTGCACATATTGTGCCGTAAATGACACACTGACCTGATCTGCAAGGCTGTCCTCCACCAGAGCTTCCTGTACTGTTTCAGCCAGTTCTTCGTTGCTCTCCAGATTTTTCTCATTCAGTGCCTCTTCCAAAGCTTCTGCGCTGTCATATTTCTCATAATTATCAGAATCCGTCTCACTGTCTGCGTTTCTTCCGGCATTACTGATATACTCATCCAGATCATTCAACTGGCTGACGCCGTTGCTGATCAGGATACCCTCACCGATTGCCGTGGATCCGGCATTGAAAATGCTAAAAGTGCTGTTCGACATAGCTGCTGCCATTTCGCTGTACTTGGTTGCATCTATCGAAGACATGGAAAACAACATAACAAAGAAGCACAGCAGCAAGTTCATCAGGTCACTGAATGTGGTCATCCATGCCGGGGATCCAGCAGGTGGATCTTCTGGCTTACGTTTTGCCATTATGCTTCACCCCCTGCTTCCTCTTCACCATCTGCACTTGTTCTGTCCTTCGGAGGAAGGAATGACTTCAGTTTTTCTTCGATGACACGGGGATTTTCACCAGCCTGTATGGATAAAAGCCCCTCGATCATAACTTCCTTCTGCTGCATTTCCACAGCATTATCTGCTTTTAATTTATTGGAAACAGGCGTACAGATCCAGTTTGCCAGCAAGGATCCGTACAATGTAGTAATCAACGCCACTGCCATTGCAGGTCCCAGTGTGGACGGATCGTCCATGTGATACAACATATCTACCAGACCGATCAGGGTACCGATCATACCCCAGGCAGGGCCCATGGCCGCCAGTGTATCCCAGAAACCGATCGTCTCTTTATGTCTTCCCTCTACACTTACCAGTTCTGTCTCCATGATGGCACGTACCAGTTCGGGATCGGTACCATCGACGATCAGAAGAATTCCCTTTTTCAGGAAAGGTTCCTCCAGATCCGTTGCTGCTTCTTCCAGAGACAGCAGACCTTCCTTACGTGCCACATTGGAAAGTTCTATGATCTTGCCGATCATCTCGGAAGTATTCAGTGCCGGTGCCTTGAAGATCAGAGTAAAGGACTTCAGACCCGCTATGTAATTCTGTAAGCTCATGGACATGAGGGTACAGGAGAAAGCTCCACCGAAAGTGATAATTGCAGACGCCGGATCCAGATATTCTCTGAATCCTCCGACGCCCGCGGAGCTTATGATACCGAATACCAACATGAATAATGCCAATAAAATACCAGCTAAAGATGCTATATCCACTTAAATCACCTGACATTCTGCTTTTTTATCTTGCAAAAATATCCTTTCTGTATAATATTACAAGATTTTTTATTTCTTGTCTACTTTCTTTTACAATTATTTTTTTTCCGGTGGTAAGTGTCAACACCGTATCCGGGGTCTCTTCCACCAGTTCAATCAGGTCTGGATTCACCAATACCCTGACCCCATTAATCTTCGTAACTTCTATCACGCTGTCTTCTCCTTCCCTGTTATCCGAACATTTTCTACACTTTATCCGTTTTGTGCATTTTTCTCATTTTTTCTTATAGTACTTTTTTCCCTTGATCTTTTATATATACAAAAGGGACAGGTTTTTTCCTATCCCTTTATGTAGTCATTTTATTTTTACAACTATTCAGAACCCCATTTGCAAAATCGCCTCTGCGAGGCTTCCTTTTTTGCATTTGCATGGCTCTGAATAGTTACATATTAACGCTTCAGATTGGTCAGTTCTTCCAACAAAGTATCGGATACGGTAATGATACGGCTGTTGGCCTGGAAACCTCTCTGAGTGGTGATCATCTCAGTAAACTCGGAAGACAGGTCTACATTACTCATCTCCAGCTGACCGGTGGACATGTATCCACCGCCTGCGGTGATGTCTACGCCGATACCATCGAACTCACCGGAGTTCAGGGTTGCAGAGTAAAGGTTGTCTCCCTCTTTCTCCAGACCGGAGGCATTGGCAAATGCTGCGGTAGCAATCTGGCCTAACAGTTTGGTCATACCGTTGTCATAGCTTGCGTAAATCATACCATCCTTCTGGATGGATACACCGATCATATCTCCCAGACGACGTCCGCATCCGGTTCCCGGACCATCCAGGTCACCACTGGTGGCACCGATGGTGGAAGTACCCTTGTTATCGTAGTTGGTGCATTCGGACAGGTCGATGGTAATATCGGAGAAGTTGCCACCTAACTGTGAAAATGCTGCATTAATGCCCAAGTTTGTAGTAGAACCGCCGACACTTTCCAGTTTAGCGGTGTCTTTATTGAATACCACAGTAGTTCCTTCAAAATAACGACCTTCCATGGTAATAGCACTGCCGTCTGCCGGAAGCAGCTGATCTCCGGTACCAGATCTCATATTGCCAAGCAGCTGCTGCATGGTAAGCTGTTGCGTTGTGTCTGTAGGGCTGGTAATATACAAATTCAAAAATTCATTGGTAGATCCCTCATATCCATAAGCTGCTGCAATGGCATCCAAAGCCTCCTGCTGTTCCTTTGCTGCTGTAGCATTGTTTGAAGTATCAATCAGGCTTCCATCAGCATTAAAAATTTTCGTCAGGTCAGCTATATCTTTGGTTCCATCCTTTGTTTTCAGCATCGTTCCATCCCACTTGTAGGCATCGGTATTCAATGTCACCTTAGTCTCCATCTTCTGCTGGGTACGGTTTCCGAAATCCAGTGCGGAAATATCGATCTCTGCTCCGGTGGAATCCAGCAGTTTCGTCAGTTCCATACTATAAACATTGGTGTTCGGTTCGCCAGACTGTTTAAAGGTAAATTTTGCAGTATAACTGTAACCTCTCGCATCGAAGAAGTTCAGGTTTACGGTCTTACCGTTGGCACTGGTCACATCCTTATCGTTCTCATCCAGAATACCGGAAATATTTGCCTGTGTGGTAGCCTCAGGAGGATATGTCATATTCGCAGCACTCATAATACGCAGTGCGGTTACGGTATCCTGCTTAATGTTACCTGTGGTCTCATCCACGCCCCATCCCATGACGTTGTAACCGGTGCTGGTCATTGCCAGGTTGCCGGCACCATCTACATAGAAAGAGCCGTCTCTGGTGAAGAAATTCTCGGAGCCGTTGCTGACTACGAAGAAGTTGTCTCCGGTGATCATGATATCAAAGGGGTTGCCAGTAGACTGCGCGGAACCCTGCGTGGTAATGGCAGTATTGATAGCTCCTGCCTTAACGCCCAGACCGATCTGCTTGGCATTGGTACCGCCGACACCAGTGGTAGCGTTGGCACCACTGGCCTTCTGTGTGGTCTGGCTCATCAGTTCACTGAAAGTCATGGAACTGGATTTGTAAGCTGTTGTGTTGACGTTGGCAATATTATTACCGATTACGTCCATTCTGGTCTGGTGTGTCTTAAGTCCTGCTACGCCAGAATACAATGATCTCATCATAGTGCTTTGTTCCTCCTGTATTGGAACCGTGCTCCCTCTCTGTCATTCAAGGGAGCATGACCTCCATCCCTGGTCCGGTCTACATAATAACGGCTCCGTTAATATTTGTAAATACGTTTTCTTCGGTTTCTCTGCTGTTCATGGCAGTCACCACGGTCTTATTGGGTACATTCACAATAAAGGCCAAGTCATCCACGATCACCAGAGAATCCCTGATTCCCTTCTGTCCCGCTTTTCTTGCTCCGTCATTCAAGCGTTCCAGCTGTGCGTCTGTCAGCTCAATGCCTCTGTTTTCCAGCCGTACGGCGGCATGCTTGGAGAATTTCAGATCCTGCGTTCCGGAAACATTCTGTTCCTGGCTTTTGTTCTGTAGGATCTCCTGGAAAGATACCAGATTTTCCTGTGCTGCTTTTACGGTCTTGCGGCTGCTGTTTAAGTACTGATTTGCCAACTGGTCAATGGACAGAAAACTGTTGTTCTGAATATCCATATCCATCTGCCCCTCTGCGTCAGCTGCTTACTGCATTATACGCTCTCTGTGCTGTCAGTTTCTTCTGACTCATCCTTGCTCTCGGTATCCTTCTTTTCTTCTGCTTCTTCGGCAGCTTTGCGGATCTCCTTGAGACGTTCAATGTACTTATTCAAGCTGTTCACGGTATCTTTTGCCAGGAAGGATTTCTCGTAATCAGTCATATCGTTGTATTCCTTCTCCAGATCATCAATGGTCTTGCCATCACTGGAATCAATGCCGTTTACATTAGGAAGCTTGTTCAGCTTTACGGTAAAGTTGTAAGCCTTGTTGTACGCATTCAGATAATCCGTATCCACTACGGAATCCAGATCATCAATGGAGTACTTCTTTTCGTTGATATAAAGGTAAGCTTTGTTGTTCTCGTAGGACACATAATCCACTTTTCCCTGCACCAGTTTGGTATCGCCGGAGGATGTGGTGGTCTTGATATAGACCTCCTTGCCTACCAGAGAACTTGCTCTCTGCAGATCCATACTGTTGGACATATTCTGCATCTGCTCTACCTGTGAGAACTGTGCATACTGTGCTATGTATTCCGTATTGGACGTAGGCTCCAGAGGATCCTGATATTTCATCTGTGCTACCAGAAGCTGTAAAAATGCTTCCTTGTCCATTCCGCTGCTGGACTTTGCAGCTTTACTCACGGAAGTATGGGATGCGGTCTCTACGATCTTACCGTTTTCCACGGGTGCAACCAATGCCATTTCCTTTTTCTCCTTTCGTTATTTATTATGCGGTAAAATCCACCGTATTGCCGTTCGCCGACATCATATCTGCTGCGATCCGGTCTTCTTCGGTCTGAGGCTCTTCTTCTGCAAATGCTGCGTTCAGATTGATCCTGCGGGTACGCTTTCTACCTGCACCCGTTTCATTTGCCGTATTACTGTTATTGCCTCTTCCCTGCTCCAGATTCTGTTCGAACTGGTGGGTCTGAACGGTAACTTCAATAGCTTCTACCTTGACACCCTGCTCTGCAAAGTTTTCCTTCAGCTGTACCATCTGACTTTCCAGTGCTGCCTTGACTGTTTCATTCTGTGCAATGAAATTGGCCGTAACCACACCGTTTCTGGATGCCATCTGTATATGCAGAGTTCCCAGGCTCTGGGGATGAAGCTGCATTTCCAGTTCAGAGCTGTCCGCCTTGACGGATACTTTCATATAATCCATGATCTGACGCATAATGTCCTGCGTATCTGCGGTTCTTGCTTCTTCTGTCTGTGCCGTCTGCTGTAACTGTGCCAGGAAATTGTCTTCCTTCAGATTCTGTAATAACAGATTGCCATGCTGTCCACCGTTGTTGTGTTCCTGTCTGCTGCCGGAATCTTCGGTCTTGTTCTCCTGTGCGTTCTGTACGGGAACTTTTTCCCCGCTGTCAGGTACCTGTGTCACGGTTGCTTCTGTGGTATCCACAGTAGATTCTTCCGTAGTAACGGCCACATTCTCTGTTTTATCTGTTTCCACGGTGATCACCGGTTCCGCCACAGTTTCCTGTGTGATCTGTGTTACCGCTTCCTGCCATTTTTCAGGAGATAGCTGTAACTCTTCCTGCGCCTGCCCTGTCAGTTCCTTCTGCAGATCCATAATTCCTTTTACATCATTGTACAGATTCTCATCCGTCAGTAATGCGAACGAATCCTGTGCTCCGCTGACTGCCATCAGCAATTCATTCAGTTTCCCGGGATCTGTCAGATCCACTTCTGTCATTCCCAGATCTTCCATGGTGGCCTGCAGTTCTTCTTCACTGACGGAAAATGTATCCGTGATCTGTTGGATCAGGTTCTGTACCACCGTTCCCACAACTTCCTGAACTTTCTCCAGATCCTTTGCATCCAGGCTGTCATCTTCCATCGTCTTGTTTCCATCAGAGACATCCGCTACATTGTCGCGTTGTCTGCCGCCGGCTCTCAAAGATTCACCACGTCTGACATCGTTCCGTCCCGCCTGGGTGCGGTCCCCGTCGGCTGCATTAGTTGTCTGGGCATTGCTCTGGGTCTTATTCCATACCGCCTGGAAGCTGGTTCCCGCATTCTGCTTCGCTGCTGTGACCATATCCGGTATCTGCACATTGCCGCTGTTACCGACACCTTTAATTGTCGTTCCTGCCATAACTCCTCCTTTCCCAGGCCCCTTTTACCACCTTATGACGGTCTATGACCTGTAATTATACTACAAATCATGTATCGGATCTTTTCTGCTTTTTCTTAAGATTCCGGATCCATAATTTTAGTAATCTTTGCCGCTACTTCTGAATTCATAGCTCCCAGGATGGCACCTCTGTCATCCGCACTCATGACCTTCAGAATTCTGGCTGCCAGATCCAGATTGTTCGTCATCTGTTCAAAAATTGCCGCTGCCTGCTTCGGCTTCATGGCTGAATAAGCGGCCGCATAATCCTGCACTTCCTGACTCTCCTGCAGCTGAGTCACTACCTGTTTGTAAATATATTCCGCAGTGGCCGGATCCATGGACTCATAATATTTCTTATATTCTTCCGCTCCGGGTCCCTTATCGGAATAAACGACCTCGTCATAGAATTCCTTCTGAATCCGTTGGAATTCCACCTGCTGATTTTCGAATTCCTTCAGCCTGAGAACTTCGGCTTTCAGCTGATCCAGTTCTTCGTCCTTGGCGGAAGATGCATTCTGTATCTGCTCCAGCTGTAGTTCCAGACTCTTGATCTGATCCACCGCATCCTGTAAGCTGGTATAGCCGCCGTAAGCACCGGAATTCGTTGTCTCAGTCACAGAGTTGCCGGGAAGAATCCGGTTAAGTACCGGAACATCCTTTAAGATCGGTGTTACTACCGAGCTTCCAAAGCCGCCGATATCCAGCTTGATGATTACACAGATCACAGCAAGCCACAATGCCACGATCAGGATCGTGGCCCCGAAGGTCAAAAGGCTGTTCCCCTCATTCCCGTCCTCCAGTTCATCTTCCTGTTTGGCAATTTCCCTTGCCCGGCGCTTTGCTTCTTTTCGCTGGGCCTGCTGTTCTTTCTTTAAATTTTTTTTCTCTTCCACCAGCTGTTTTCTCTCGTTATCCGCTGCGTTTTCTTCCGGAGTTTTTTCTCTTGCCATACTAAACCTCATGCCTTTCCATCACCTGCCGGCTTTTCGCCCCGCATCCCCGTTCTAGCGGTTCTTCTGTCCGTAGGTGTAACTGGTCAGTTCATCAATTGCTTTACTTTCCGCATGGTTTTCTTCCTGCAGAAAAGCCTCAAATGCCTTCTCCCGCAGTGTCTCATGCATCTTTCTTTCCTTCATGGCCTCTGCCATCCGTTCTCTGGCAGCTTCCACATTTTCCTTTGCTTTTTCCACCCGGATTGCCTGCGTTGCCACAATGCTGTCCATTTTCAAAAGTGCTTCCTTGTTCTCTTCAATGGCCCGCAGATCCAGCTTTCCTTTTAACAGCCCCGCAGATTGCTCTTCATACTCTCTTCTGCGTTCTTTCAAGTGCTCCAGATGTTCTGTTTCCACATTCAGAGCCGCCTGCGCCGTTCCGAATTCCTGTTTCGCCTGTGTTTCCATTTTTTCTTTGATATTCAGGATGTTTTGCAGAGAATATCTGAATCTCGCCATTTATCTCACCCCTGATCTGCGAACAGCTCTTCCAGCATCTGTACGGTCTCTTCAAAGGTAAATTTTTCATCCGTACCCTGGCATAGGAAGCCGTTCACAGCATCGATTCTGGAGATTGCATAATCAATATTCGGGTTGCTGCCCTTTTTGTATGCACCGATATTGATCAGATCCTCCGCCTCATTATAGGTTGCCAGTACATTTTTCAGCTTGTTGGCTGCCTGTTTGTGTTCCCTGGTGGCGATCTGGCTCATGCATCGGGAAATGCTCTGCAAAATATCGATAGCCGGGTAATGGTTCTTATGTCCCAGCTTTCTGTCCAACATAATATGACCGTCCAGAATGCTTCGGGCGGTATCTGTAATGGGCTCGTTAAAATCATCGCCGTCTACCAGAACTGTATACAATCCGGTAATAGAGCCTACTGCGGCTCTTCCTGCTCTCTCTAAAAGCTTTGGCATCTCAGAATACACACTGGGAGGATATCCTCTGGTCACCGGCGGTTCTCCGCTGGCCAGTCCAATCTCCCGCTGGGCCATGGAAAAACGGGTCAGGGAGTCCATCATCAGCAGGACATCCTTGCCCTGATCTCTGAAATATTCCGCGATAGCGGTAGCTGTCTTGGCCGCCTTGTTACGCTCCAGAGCCGGCCGGTCGGAGGTTGCCACAACCACAACAGATCTGCGCATACCTTCTTCACCCAGATCTCTCTCAATAAATTCCCGTACCTCTCTGCCTCGCTCGCCGATCAGTGCTATGACATTGATATCCGCTTTGGTATTGCGGGCGAACATACCCATCAGGGTGGATTTGCCCACACCAGAGCCGGCAAAGATACCAATTCTCTGACCTTTTCCTACCGTGATCATGCCGTCTACCGCCTTGACTCCCAACGGCAGTACCTGATCGATAATAGTTCTGGACATAGGATCGGGAGGTGCTGCCTCTACCGGATAGGCGGCTCCATTGATCATTTCGCCGTCAATAGGCACGCCCAGTCCGTTCACCGTCTTGCCCAGCAGTTTGTCGTTTACCGTGACCTTCAGGGGATCTCCGGTATTTTCCACCACACATCCCAATCCGATACCATCTACGGAATCATAGGGCATAAGCAGTGTCTTCTTGTCACGGAAGCCTACCACTTCTGCCATGATGGGCCTTGCCCCTTCCGCATCCGGAAGGATCCGGCACAGATCCCCCAGTTTGGAATCCGGTCCGGCGGACTCTATGGTCAGACCTACCACATTGACCACTTTCCCCAGCTTACGGTAAAAACTCTTTTCTGCCATTTTATTATATTTTTCAAAATCAATGTTCTTAATGACCATTTATCAGCCTTCGTAGGATAATAATTTTAGTTTCTGACGCAGTTCCGACAGTTGAGTCCCCAGTCCACAATCAAAAATGCCGCTTTCGGTCTCGATCATGCACTCACCTTTGCCCAGGGTCATGTCCTCAACGATCTCCACCGTACTGTTCGGTGCAGTTGCCCCTGCCATGATCTGCTTTTTCTGCATGCTGACATAGGGATAATCTTCTTTGGAAACATGTACGAGAAAGCTCCGGTTGTCCTCTGTTTTTCTCATGGTAGCAGAAATCAGATAGCAGAGCACTTCTCTGTAAGAATGCAGATCCACATCAAAAATATGCTCGTAAATACCCGTAATGGTATCTACGAACTGGGGCTCCAGTTCATCCATTCTCTTCTGATATTCCGCATCCAGTCCGGCAGCTTTTTTCTGATATTCCGCTGCTCTCTGGGCCTCTGCGCGTTCAGCCTCCGCTTTCGCTTCCTGCTGTCCCTGCCTTCTGGCCTGCTCCAGTGCGTCTGCTTTCTGTGCTTCTGCCTGTGCTCTGGCATCCGCCAGAATGCTCTCAGCCTTTGCTTTGGCATCCTCTATGATCTTCTGAGCCTCTGCTTCGGCTTCCTCTTTTAATTTCTGCAGGTCTTCTCCGGCCTTGATCACATTGCCGGAAGTCTGCGGATTTTCTTCGCCATCCCCGGTGTCCGTCACCAGTGCCTCTACTTTATCTGCCGCCAGTCCGGAGATAAATCCGGTTCCTTCGTCCTGCTGCATTTTGGCAGCCAGTTCCCGGATCCTTTTCGCTACCAGATCGTTGGTATTGATCACCCGGGCATCTTCTTCCACAAGCTGTGTAAATCCCCGTTTTAAAAGATTACTAGACAACGATCTCGTCACCTCCACCTCTGGAAATGATGATCTCTCCGGAATCCTCCAGCTTACGGATAATATTGACGATCTTCTGCTGTGCTTCTTCTACATCCTTCATACGAACAGGACCCATGAATTCCATATCTTCCTTGATCATAACAACCAGACGTTTGGACAGGTTGTTGAAGATAGCATTCTGTACCTGCTCGTTGGCACCCTTCAGTGCCACTGCCAGATCGTTGTTGTCCACGTCACGCAGCACACGCTGAATTGCCTTGTCGTCCAGGAGCAATATGTCCTCGAAAACGAACATCTTTTTTCGGATCTCGTCTGCCAGTTCGGGCTCTTCGATCTCCAGAGTCTCCATGATATGTTTCTCGGTACCACGGTCTACAGTATTCAGGATATCCACCACTGCATCCACACCACCGATAATGGTGTAGTCCTGATTCACCAGACTTGCCAGCTTGGACTCCAGTACTTTTTCCACTTCCTTGATGACATCCGGACTGGTGCGATCCATGACTGCAATACGTCTGGCTACCTCTGCCTGGCTGTCGGGTGGCAATGCGGAAATGATCAACGCCGCCTGGCTGGGTGACAGATAAGACAGAATCAGAGCAATGGTCTGCGGATGCTCGTCCTGAATGAAGTTGATCAGCTGGCTGGCATCCGTCTTACGCACAAACTCGAAGGGCTTTACCTGTAAAGATGCAGTCAGCTTGCCGATGACATCCATAGCCTTGTCGGAACCCAGTGCCTTTTCCAGCAGTTCCTTTGCGTAGTTGATACCACCCTCGGCAATATACTGCTGTGCCAGACACACTTCGTAAAATTCGTTGATCACTTCTTCTTTGACCTGAGGAGTCACACTTCTGGTATTGGCGATTTCCAGGGTCAGTTCTTCGATTTCTTCTTCTTTTAAGTGTTTAAAAATTCCGGCGGATCTCTCCGGTCCCAGAGAGATCAGGAGGATTGCAGCTTTCTGCAGTCCCGATATTCCACCTTCTGCTTTTGTCCTTGCCATAGTTACTCCGTTTCTTAGTTCCAGTCCTCGTTCAGCCAGTTACGCAACAATGCCGCTGCGGATTCCGGATTCTCATCTACGAATTTTTCAATCATCTTACGTGTCTCAGACTTAGATTCCACATCAATATCTTCCAGCTCTGCTTCAGGGGTAGACTGCAGCATATTCTCCACAGATACCTCTTCCTCCTGCTGTACCGCCTGTCTGGTACGCATGCTGTGCAATATCACAAATGCCAACAGTCCCAGGATCAACAGCAGCATAAGCACGCTCAACACATTCTGTGCCGTAACCGGGCTGCTTTCCTTATCGTAAAAAATAGGACTTTCGTAAGCAATAATCGTAATATTACTCTCATCGATACCGGTGGCATTGGCTACCAGGCTGTACATATCCTGATCAACTGTCATCTTGGTATCCGCGCTGTTCTGGGATTTGTATTCATCCCAGGTAGTGCCATCCAGAAGCCCCTGTCGTTTTACATCCTCATAATGAATTTCTTTATAGGTAATTACTGCAATAGATATGGAGGAATTAGTGTAGTTGATTCCTCCTGCTGGTGTCACAGTATCCTTAATAGACTCATTCGGCAGATAATCCCGGCTGGTTTCGGAAGTAGAGGAAGAACTGTTGCTGCTGTCCGGAGATACATAGGTAGTATTTCCGCTCTCCCCGTTGGAAGTTGTCCCCGGTACACCGCCGCCGTCATTGGTATTCTCGCTCTCATAAGTCTCCTCATGGGAAAGCATACCTTCATCTCTGCCAGAGTTTGCATAATACTCTTTTAAGGTCTCCTTATAATCAGAGAAATCCATGCTCAGGTGGCTGGTAACGGCCGCATCATTATACTGTTTTGTTCCCAGCAGTACCTTCTTGACCTGATTGGCGATCATGGATTCTGCCTGATTCTGCAGCTCCTGCATAGAATTAGCGATTCCTGCGGTAGAATAATCATCTCCACCTGCAAACAGCAGGTTGGAATCTGTATCCATAATAGTGATATTCGCCGTAGTATCGTTGCGCAGCCAGGTAGCCACACATTTTGCCAGTGCCGCAGCATTGGCGGAGGTAAAGGTGCCGTCCAGTTCCAGTTGGATGAAGGCAGACGCCTCTTCCTTCTGTGCTGCCAGAGTTCCGTTATCTTTCGGGAAACTCAGATGTACCTTGGCGGATTTTACTGCGCTCTGTGCTTCTATGGTCTGTGTTATGTATTTTTCCAGATAGGAATTGTAAAGTCTCTCTTTGTCAGTGGCGGTCGTAGACATACTACCGCCCAGATAATCATTCAAATCTAACGCATCCGGTACATATCCTGCGGAACCCAGTGCCAAGTTTGCCGCACTCTGTTGGCTGCTCTCTACATCGATCTTCAGTCCGTCATTGGATTCTTTATGTGCAATTCCCGCACTGTCCAGAGTATCTATGATCTCCGAAGCCTGTGATGTTGTCTCACAGGTGATCAGCCGTACATACTGGGGCTTACTCATAACGTACATGATGATTGCAAATGCAAATATCACAACCGCCGCCGCTCCAACGATGATGCTCTTCTGCCTGGTGGTGAATTTGTTCCACCATTCCAGTATTTTTGCAGGTATTTCTTTTAATTTGTCTGCCATTGCAGCTCTCTCCTCTTACGTCAAGAATAAAAATACTTCTTTAGATCTGGATCTGCATCAGTTCCTTGTATGCTTCCATCACCTTATCGCGGATGGCTACGGTATACTGCAATGCAGCCGAAGCCTTCTCCATAGCAATAGTAAGGTCGTGGGTGTTGTCGGTCTCACCCAATGCAAATCGTATCTTCTCATTCTCGGCATCCGAGAGATAACTGTTGGTGATCTTCACATTGTCGATTGCTGTATTCAGAAAAGTTTCGAACATAGTGCCTTCTGCCTTTTTCTCCTTCTCCGCCAGCATTCCGGTCAGAGAAGTGGGAGATACTGTGGCAGTACCGTTTACACTGTTCAAAGCTGTAATTGCTGAAATATCCATTTTAATAAACCATGTCCTTCCTCACATATATTCCGGCGCCGCTATCCGGAGCCCGGTAATAAAGACCCGTCAGCTTACTGACCGATCTCCAGTCCTTTTAATGCCATGGACTTGCTGGCGCCAAATGCCGTGGAATTGGCTTCATAGGATCTGCTGGCATCGATCAGATCCGTCATTTCCTGAACAATATTTACATTCGGATATGTCACATAGCCGTTCTCATCCGCATCGGGATGGGAAGGATCGTATACCATATTCATCTCCGTAGTAGTATCTTCAAAGATCTGGCTTACCTTCACGCCGCTGCCGGTATAACTGCTACTCACATTGTGCAGCACCTGACTGAAAGTCTGCTGCTGCCCCTTCTGCTGGAAAGTAACGATCTTGCGGCGATAGGGGGTGCCATCCTCGGTTCTTGTAGTATTGGCATTGGCAACGTTTTCGGAGATCACGTCCATACGAAGTCTCTGGGCAGTAAGTCCCGATGCCGTAACATCAAATGCTGAAAACATACTCATACGCTAATTCCTCACTTCATCACTGTCTTTAAATTAGTAAATTCCTGATTAATGCTGCTGATCAGTCCCTGGTATTTCAGCTGGTTCTCCGCCAGCATTACATTTTCATTTTCAATATCCACGTTATTGCCATCCAGGCGATAGGAATAATTGGCATAGTCCAAGTAAGCCCTGCCCCGCAGTCGGCTCAGATCCACATTGGCCACCTTATCATCCATGGACTCATATCTGTTATTGCCAAGAGCCTGCTGCAATACCGATTCGAAAGCCACATCCTGCCTCTTGTAGCCCGGAGTATCCACATTGGCGATATTATTGGAAATGGCTTCGTTCCGCTGCCAGGCTGCGTCCGCTGCCCGGTCCAGAACATTGATATAATCAAATGCGTTTGTCTGTATCATATTACCTCACATTCCGCGGTCTTCTGACAAGAGCACCCAAAAACCGCTTTCTACCATATACCCATTTTATTTTATTATAAAGTATTTCGACAAAAACACAATAGTAAAATAAACTCACACAGAATAAATATAAAGAAAAAAGACTATTTTTCGCAATAGTCTCTTCTTCCTAAATTTTTCTTATTCTTGCAAATTCTTACATTTTTCATTTAATTTCTGCCGTTCTGACGCTTCAGTTCCTCGATTTCATCGAATACGGCATCATTCAAAACTTTAATATAGGTTCCTTTCATACCGGAGGAACGGGATTCAATCACACCGGCACTTTCGAACTTCCGCAGGGCATTGACGATCACAGATCTGGTGATACCGACTCTGTCGGCGATCTTGCTGGCCACCAGGATTCCCTCCATGCCGTTCAGTTCGTCGAAAATATGGGTGATGGCTTCCATCTCTGAGAAAGAAAGAGTGCTGACTGCAGATTTTACGACAGCCACCTTACGGCTCTCCTCCGCACTCTCTTCATTCACAGCCCGCAACATTTCCAGTCCCACCACTGTGGTACCATATTCGCAAAGGATAATATCATCAATATCATACTGTTCATTGCATTTGTAAATGAAGAGGGTTCCCAAACGCTCTCCGGCAATCTCGATCGGAGTGATGATCGCCTGAAATTTTCTCGTATCGGTATTTTCAAAGCCAAGAGTCTCCAGGTTGACGTTCTCTTTCGTGGATAATACGCCCAGCAGTCTCTCGTTTAACATCGGATCAATAAATCCACCGATATTGTCATCCAGCAGTTCTGTGATCGGCTCAATTCCATCGGATTTTCCTACGCCGAGGACCTTTCCTTTCCGGCTGATCACCAGTACATTGGAATTCAGAATTTCCCGCATCACCTTACAGATATCGCTGAATACCACTTTGCTGGAGTTATTGTTGTGTAATAATTTCCCGATTTTACGTGTTTTGTCCAACAGTTGTACGCTACTCATCTATTTCCCTCCGTCTACACATACTAAGAAACTACCAGATGTTATGCACATTGTAGCACATGTAATTTCAGATTACAATGAAAATAGCGTTAATTTATGAGAAAATTCTGACAGTATATAAAACTACTTCTCTTCCGTCGGTTTATTTTTCACATAGCCGCACTGTTCGTCCATGCAGACCAGTTTGTTGCCTTTTTCCAGCAGCAACTTGCCACAGCGGGGACACTTCTCTCCCGAAGGCTTCTGCCATACCATGAAATCACACTCCGGATTATCGATACAGCCATAATATTTTCTGCCTTTTTTGGTCTTTTTCATGACAATATCCTTGCCACACTTGGGGCAGGCTACACCGATCTTTTCAAAATAAGGCTTGGTATTACGGCATTCCGGGAATCCAGGACATGCCAGGAATCTGCCGTGGGGTCCGTATTTGATCACCATTCGTCTGCCGCACAGTTCACAGACCTCATCGGATTCCTCGTCCGCAATGGTCACCTCTGCCAGGTCCTTCTCCGCTTTTTTTACTGCTTCATCCAGATCAGGATAGAAATTGGACACGATGGTCTTCCATTTTACCGTGCCTTCTTCCACACCATCCAACAGAGCTTCCATGTTGGCCGTGAAATTCACATCCACGATGGAGGGGAATGCTTCCTTCATCATATTGTTGACCACTTCCCCCAGTTCCGTAACGTAGAGATTGCGGTTCTCCTTGGCAATATATCTCCTGGCAAGGATGGTGGTAATGGTAGGCGCATAGGTACTGGGACGTCCGATGCCCAGTTCTTCCATGGCACGCACCAGACTGGCTTCGGTGTAATGTGCAGGGGGCTGGGTAAAATGCTGTTTCGGATCAAAGCTCTGGAATTCCAGCACGCTGTTCTCGTCCAGATTACCGCCGAGCACATTTTCTTCTTCCTTATCATCTTCCTGGGTGTAGACACTCATGAATCCATCGAAACGCATTCTGGAAGCTGCCAGAGCAAAAATCTGGTCCTTTGCCTGAATCTTCACAGAAGTGGTATCATACTGTGCAGCACTCATGCGGCTTGCCACAAATCGTTTCCAAATCAGCTGATACAGACGGAACAGATCCCTGGGAAGCTGCTCCTTGATAGCAATAGGCATCCGGTTCAGATCCGTGGGACGGATAGCTTCGTGGGCATCCTGAATCTTCTGGCTGTTCTTCTTCTCCGTTGCTGCAGCGGTCTTGTATTTTTCACCGTAATGAACATCAATAAATTCCGCTGCCTGTGTCTCCGCCTCTTCGGATACACGGGTAGAATCGGTACGCAGGTAGGTGATCAGACCAACAGTGCCCTCTCCCTTGATATCCACACCTTCATATAACTGCTGTGCCAGACGCATAGTCTTCTGGGTAGAGAAATTTAATACCTTGCTGGCTTCCTGCTGCAATGTGGAAGTCGTAAAGGGAAGCGGCGCTTTTTTCACACGTTCGCCGTGACGCACTTCTTTTACTTCGAATTTTGCGCCATTCAGGGAATCCATAATGCTGTCTGCCTGTTCCTTGCTGGTAATTCCCTGTTTTTTTTCGGTGGTACCGTAATATTTTGCACAAATAGGCTTCTTCTCGCCTTTTACTTTCAGATTCACATCCAGAGACCAATACTCTTCCGGAATAAATGCGTTGATCTCGTCCTCTCTGTCACAGATGATACGGAGTGCCACAGACTGTACACGGCCGGCACTTAAGCCTCTCTTGATCTTTGCCCACAGAAGTGGGGAGATCCGATAGCCCACCATACGGTCCAGCATACGCCTTGCCTGCTGGGCATCCACCAGATTCATATCGATCTCTCTGGCGTTTTTCAGAGATTCCTTTACCGCATTCTTGGTGATCTCATTGAAGGTAATACGATATACTTTTTTGCTTTCCAGTTTCAAGGCATAATACAGATGCCAGGAAATAGCTTCTCCTTCACGGTCCGGGTCGGTTGCGAGATAAATCTTATCTGCCTTTTTTACTTCTTTGCGCAAAGAAGCAAGAAGGTCTCCCTTTCCGCGGATGGTAATATATTTCGGTTCATAATCATGTTCCGGATCAAATCCCAGCTGACTCTTGGGCAGGTCCCTCACATGCCCCTGGCTGGCCATAACTTCATAATTTGCTCCCAAAAACTTTTTGATTGTCTTCACCTTGGCCGGTGACTCTACAATTACTAAATATTTTGCCATATGCACTCCCATCTATCCGTCTGTCTACGGACCTACGGCATCCGGTTCCCGCCTCTTTGCCGTATTTTCCCCTGCTTTGAGTAATCGTGAACCACTATACAACAAAAAAATGGGAATGGCAAGAAGATTTTTCATTTGCCCAGCCCCAGACAGTATAAAAAAAGAGCCAAAAAGCAATTTTCTATGCTTTCCGACACTTTTCAGGGTTGGGCTATTCTATTAAAGAATAAGCAGCTGATAGGGGAATCGAACCCCTGTTTTCGCCGTGAGAGGGCGACGTCTTAACCGCTTGACCAATCAGCCATAGGTTACTTACGAACCTTGTTTAGTATAATACATTCTTTTGAAAATTGCAAGTATTTTTTGAAAAATTTCTACAATTTTCAATAAGCAGCTGATAGGGGAATCGAACCCCTGTTTTCGCCGTGAGAGGGCGACGTCTTAACCGCTTGACCAATCAGCCACAAAAACAGTACTTGCATAGTATAATCGAGTTGTCGAAAAAATGCAAGCACTTTTTTTAAAAATTTTTAGACCAGCTCGGCCCACGGCCATTCGCAAAAGCGGCTGCTGCGCAGTCGACGCCGCTTGCGCGGCTCATCTTTTGCTTCATGGATTGGGCGCTCCGCTCATGGGCTAGCCAAAACGGTGCTTTGTGTGCAAGCACCCACGCCCCCGTTTCGGCTGTCCCATGGCTGAGCTGTTACACCAGGTCAAATATACTGATCTGATTGGACTCCGGGAGGTCTCCCAATAATCCCAGGGAATCCATCAGGTCGATGATGGTCTTGGAGACTTTGGTTCTCTGGCGGAAATCATCTTTAGACAGGAAGGGGCCGTCTTTTGCCGCTTCCACGATGGCATCCGCCGCCTTCTCTCCCAGTCCGTCGATACTGTTTAAGGAAGGCATTAATTTGCCATCCACGATCTGGAAGGATCTGGACTGGGCTCTAAAGATATCAATTGGTTCGAATTCAAAGCCTCGTGCATACATTTCCTGCACGATACGCATATCACCCATGGCATCCTTCTCCTTATTGGAAAGCGTATCCTGTCGCTTTTTGTAATCCACCATAACGCTCTCCAAGTGCTTCTGTCCCTGACACATAATTTCATAAGAAAATGCCTTGGCACGAATACTGAAAAACGCTCCGTAATAGGCTAACGGATAATGGATCTTACAATATGCAATACGCCATGCCATCATAACGTATGCCGCCGCATGGGCCTTCGGGAACATGTACTCGATCTTCTGACAGGATTCAATATACCACTGGGGTACATTGTGGGCCAGCATGTCTTCTTTCCACTCTTCCCACATGGCGCATCTACCCTTCGCCACCATGCCTTTACGCACGGCCTCCATGATCTTGAAGGACTTCTCCGATTCCACACCCATCTGGATCAGATACAGCATGATATCGTCACGGGTACAGATGGCGGTGGAAATCGTTGCCACGCCGCTCATGATCAGATCCTGTGCATTTCCCAGCCATACGTTGGTACCGTGGGACAGGCCGGAAATACGCACCAGATCGGAAAATGCCTTGGGCTTGGCATCGATAACCATCTGCATGGCGAAATCGGTACCAAACTCCGGGATACCCAATGCCCCCAGCTTTGTTCCGCCGATCTGCTCCGGAGTAATGCCCAGCGCATCCGTATTCTGGAACAGACTCATGACATCCTGTCCGTCTAAGGGAATCGTCAGAGGATCTCTCCCTGTCAGGTCCTGAAGCATACGGATCATGGTAGGATCATCGTGTCCCAGAATATCCAGTTTCAACAGGTTGTGGTCGATGGAATGATAATCAAAGTGTGTGGTTATGGTATCCGTGGTCATATCGTTGGCAGGATGCTGCACCGGGGTGAAGGAGTTGATATCCTGTCCTAAGGGCAGTACGACGATACCACCGGGATGCTGACCGGTACTGCGTCGTACTCCGGTACATCCCGAAGCAATACGGTCAATCTCACTGGTCCGCTTGTGAATGCCACGTTCTTCAAAATAATTCTTCACGTAACCGAAGGCCGTCTTATCTGCCAGGGTTGCAATGGTTCCGGCACGGAAGGTCTGTCCCGCGCCGAAGATAACCTCAGTATATTTATGAGCCTTGGACTGGTACTCACCGGAAAAGTTCAGGTCGATATCCGGCTCCTTGTCTCCCTTGAATCCCAGGAACGTCTCGAAAGGAATATCAAATCCGTCCTTGTGAAGCTTTTCTCCGCACACCGGACATACCTTGTCCGGCATATCGATTCCCGCCTTACCGGCATAGGCCTTAACCTCATCACTGTCAAAGTCCACATAATGGCATTTGCTGCAATAATAATGGGGGCTCAAGGGGTTAACCTCCGTGATTCCCGCCATAGTCGCCACAAAGGAGCTTCCTACGGATCCACGGGAGCCTACCAGGTATCCATCCTCCACCGACTTCCATACCAGCTTCTGCGCAATGATGTACATTACGGCAAATCCGTTCTTGATAATGGAGTTCAATTCCTTCTCCAGTCTTGCTTCTACGATCTGAGGCAGATCTGGTCCGTAAATTTCATGGGCTCTGTTATAACAGATCTCCGTCAGTGTCTTATCACTGTCGGGAATGACCGGAGGACATTTGTCCGGGCGCACCGGTGCAATAGTCTCGATCATGTCTGCAATCATATTGGTATTGGTAATAACGATTTCTTCGGCCTTATCACTTCCCAGATAAGAGAATTCTTCCAGCATCTCTTCCGTGGTATGTAAATACAATGGTGCCTGATCATCCGCATCATCGAATCCTCGTCCCGCCATGATGATACGGCGGTAGACCTCATCCTCTGGATCCAGGAAATGCACATCACAGGTAGCCACTACCGGCTTGTGGAACTGTTCTCCCAGGGACACGATCTTCCGGTTGATATTCTGAATATCCTCAATGGAATTTACATTCCTCACACGTTCCGAAGCGATCATGAATTTGTTGTTGCCGCAGGGCTGGATCTCCAGATAGTCATAGAATTTCACCAGTCTGGCAATCTGGGCATCCGACTGTCCGTCCAACAGTGCCCGGTACAGTTCTCCCGCCTCGCAGGCACTTCCCAGTATCAGTCCTTCTCTGTACTTCATCACCAGACTCTTGGGAATCCGGGGATGTTTGCTAAAATAGGTCAGATGCGACTGGGACACCAGACGATACAGGTTGATACGCCCCAGATCATTTTTCGCCAGAATAATGGCATGGTAAGAGGGCATCTTCTTCACGGCATCCACACTGGAAGCTCCCAGTGCATTGACTTCCGTCAGATTATGAATGTCCTGCTCTTCCAGCATTTTAATAAATTTCACGAAAATATGGGCCGTGCACTCCGCATCATCCACGGCTCTGTGATGATTCTCCAGGGAAATCCCCAGGGTCTTGGCCACCGCATCCAGCGTATGCTTCGACTGGTTCTTCAAAAGTACTCTGGAAATGCCCACGGTATCCACATAGGTAAACTCCTGCGGATAGCCCAGTCTTCTGCAATTCTCCATAATGAAACTCATATCAAAGCTGGCATTGTGAGCCACCATGATACAGCCTTCACAGAACTGCAGAAACTGCGGCAGGATCACGTCGATCTGGGGGGAATCCATAACATCCTCGTCCCGGATGCTGGTCAGCTTCTCGATTTCGAAGGGAATCGGCACATCCGGGTTGACAAAGGTGGAAAAACGATCCACGATCTCTCCACCGGATACCTTTACCGCACCGATCTCGATAATGCGGTTGTTGACCGGGGAAAATCCCGTGGTCTCGATATCGAATACCACATAATCCTCATGCAGACTCTGTCCCTTATCATTCGTCACTATCTCTTTCAGATCATCCACCAGATAGGCTTCCACACCGTAAATGATCTTGAAGAAATCCTGCTTGTCCGGATTCTCGTCTCCGGCTTCTTTCCGCTTGCCTTTTTCCGCTTTCCACAGGTCATCCCAGACATGGTTTGCATCGGTAAAACTCTGTACCACGCCGTGATCCGTGATGGCAATGGCCCGATGTCCCCATTTGTAGGCGCGCTTTACAATGTCCTTGGCCTCGGAGACACCGTCCATATCACTCATCTTTGTATGACAGTGCAGCTCCACACGCTTTCTGGCGGAGGTATCCATTCTCGTATTGGTAAAATCAGGGATCTTCTTGATTCCCGCAATGGAACCGATGGCCAGCTCGTGATCGAACTTATCCATCATACAGATTCCCTTGACCTTTAAGAAAGCTCCCGGCTTGATGTCCCCGGTCACTTCCTTCACCTGCTCGGTACGCACGAACATCTTGATGGTCATAGTATCGGTAAAATCAGAGATATTGAAAATAATAATCGTCTTCTCGTTCTTGATGTCACGGGTATCCACGGACAGTACCTTACCGCGGATGACCACCTCACCCATCTCTCCGATGAGTTCCTCAATCTTCATGGCCTCTTCTTCGAAATCACGCCCGTAGATGACATCCGGATTGTCTGATCTCTTCAACGCACCTTTTTCAAAGTTACCACCCTTACGAAACTCGCCCTTTTTGAATTCTCCACGCTTGAATTCACCGCGGCTGCCACCCTGAAAGCTCTTGGTCACGCCACCGGCATTCTCGGTCTTCGGCTTTTGTGCGGTCTCTGCAGCCTTGCCGGTTTCCGGATCCTGTGCTGTACTTTGCCCGCTTCCTTCCGCCGATGCAGTCTGCTCTCCTTCTTCTCTTCTGCCTTTCGTACGACTGTAAATGGCATCCACCTTCAGACGGATCTTTGCTTCCTCTTCCTCCTGGAAACGCCCGGTCTCTTTTTCCACATAAGCCGTATGGATCTTCACGGAGAATCCACAACGTTCCACCAGGATCTTCTCCAGAATCTGCAGGATCTCCCCTTCCATACTGTGATTTAATACCGTATCTTCCAGCGTTAAAAGCATTTCATTTTCCGAAGGATACTCGATTTTCGCCGTCTTCAGGGCATTATACTGGATATGGCTGTACTCCCGGAATTCCTCCAGAATACTTTCCTTATAAATATCCATCAGCTTTTCCGGATTGTACTGGGAAGACAATTCGAACTTTTCGTATATTTTCACTGTCAGGTTGGCCTGAGGGAACAGCTGCTTCTTGATCTCCTGTTCCGTGGTCCAGATGTCCGCTTTCTGGATCAGGCGGGTACTTTTTAAGTACACCCGAAGAAAGTCTCTGCGTTTTGTCGCCGAGACTCTCTCCACTTCTGTCTGCCCCATCAGGTCACGAATGTCCGTATTCAACTGTAACGAAGGAAATACCTCAAAAAACGGTTTACTCATTTATTTTAACTCCAATGATCCAATTCCTCTTTCAAGGCGGGGAGCAGCTGATCCTCCGGAAGCTTTTTTACGATCTCGCCATGCTTGATCAGCAGACCTTCTCCGATACCGCCCGCAACTCCCAGATCCGCTTCTTTTGCTTCTCCGGGGCCGTTTACCACGCAGCCCATGACAGCCACTTTGATATCCAGCGGGTAATCCTCTACCATTTTCTCCACTTTAGTGGCCAGATCGATCAGATTGATCTGGGTTCTTCCACAGGTGGGACAGGATACGACCTCAATGCCGCCCTTGCGCAATCCTAATGTACGCAGGATCAGCTTTGCGGATTTGATCTCCTCTACGGGATCTCCTGTCAGGGATACCCGGATGGTGTCACCGATGCCCTGGCTTAAGATCAGGGACAGACCGATGGCTGACTTGATATTACCGCTGTTCACAGTACCGGATTCGGTAATGCCCACATGCAGAGGGTACACCGTACGGCCTGCCAGCAGTTCATGGGCTTTCACGCACATCAGCACATCCGAAGATTTGATACTGATGACCAGATTGTCATATCCCATAGATCTTCGATCATGTGTACCTTGTCCAGTGCGCTCTCCACAATACCTTCCGCAGTCACTCCACCGTATTTTTCCACCAACGGCTTCTCTAGGGAACCGCTGTTCACTCCCACACGGATCGGGATATTCCTCTCTTTTGCTGCATCTACCACAGCCTTTACCCGCTCCAGATTTCCGATATTCCCAGGATTGATGCGGATCTTGTCGGCACCGTTCTCAATGGCTGCCAGTGCCATACGGTAGTCAAAATGGATATCCGCCACTAAAGGAATGTGGATCTGCTTCTTGATCTCCCGGATAGCTGCTGCCGCCTCCAGCGTCGGTACTGTGCAGCGGATGATCTCACAGCCTGCCCTCTCCAGACGCAGGATCTGCTCTACGGTTGCCTTCACATCCTCGGTTTTCGTATTGGTCATGGACTGGATGGCGATAGGATTGCCGCCGCCGATCTTCCGGTCTCCGATCTGTATTACTTTGGTATGCATTCTGTAAGTATCTTTATCGTTCATAAGGGCACCTGACCTTTCTCGTCATTCTCATATGTCTATTACTATACCCCTTTTCCGAAAGCCTTGTCAATTCGCAGAAGTGCTGAAATGTCCCGGACTGTTCTGTCTGGCATATCCCAAAAGTTCCAGTTCCATCAGTGCCCGGTTCAGTGCGGAAATGTCCGTATATTCTCCCTTCTCCCAAAGTTCCTGCAACAGCGTCTCCGATGTCTTTGGCACAGGTTCCAGACATTCCAAGATCTTTTGCAGGGATTCTTTGGGCAATTTTACTTTTGCCGTATTTCTGCCGGTTTCCCTATTATTTTTCCGCCTGTTCTTTCCTCCGGAGCCATCTGCGGAAAGTCCCTGTTTTTCCTCCCAGCTCCGCAAAAAATCCTCTGCAAAACTCTCCGGAGATAAAACACTCCCGCCCCTGCGTCAGCAGATGATTGCAGCCGTCACTGAGCCTGTCCGTAAGCCTGCCCGGCACCACATAGACGTCCCTGCCCTGTTCCAGTGCCATATCCACCGTGATCAACGTCCCGCTCTTCTGTCTGGCCTCAATGACGATCAGAGCATCCGACAGTCCGCTGACAATACGGTTTCTTGGTGGAAAATGCTGGGGCAGCGGCTTTGTTCCCGGCGCATGGTGGAGAGCAATCCCCTTTTCCAACAGTTCTTCATACAATCTTCGATTCTGTGCGGGATAACAGATATCCACCCGCATCCCAGCACACCATAGGAAGTTCCTCCCGCAGATAACGCTGCCTGCTGGTGATCCGTCAATCCCCGAGCCATTCCGCTGATGACCTGTATTCCCGCTCTTCCCAGATACTGTCCCAGTTCCTCGGCCACATATCTGCCGTATTCCGAACACTCTCTGGCACCGATGACCGCCACCGCCGGTTCGTTCTCATCCGGCAGTTTTCCCCGGTAAAATGCCGTAAGGCATCCGGAATTTCTGCCAGTTTCCGGGAAATCCTTTCTCCTCCCGCAAAAGAAGTGGATCTGTTGTTCCGAAAGCTGTCCATATTCCTGTTCCCACTCTCCGCTTTTCTTCTGCCGTTCCAAGGCTTCCGCCGCAGAATTGCCCACGCACTCCTCCATTCCTCTGCCTCCGCCTCATATACCGCCCGGACCCGAAGCGTGCAAGCAGCCGTTCTGCCCGCACGCCCCGATTGTATAGGTGCTGCACAAAAATATGCATATTTTCTCTCTTCCTCCGCCATAAACATACCTGTCCCTTTCCCCTGTTTTCACACAGCCCGCACGTTTTCCGTGATTTTCGTACCGGCCCCTTTTTCTTGCCGGACACTTAATGTACCCGGTTCCGGCACAATTAATTCCAATACGTCTCCGAAGGTCGATAACATGCCGCCTCCAGCAAATGTTCCCCATCTCTTCCCGGTCCTCCAAATCAGCTATGGTTCGGGCAGTTTTGAGAATCCGGTGATAAACTCTGGCACTGAGCTGCAGCGTACGATACAGCTGTTCCATGACTTTCTGACCCTCCTCTCCCAACGGGCAATATTCTTCCACCTGTGCAGACCGGATGTCCCCATTGAAACGGCAATCCGTTCCTGCAAACGCTCCGCCTGCCGTTCTCTTGCATGCCGGATCGCCGCTTCATATCTTCACTGCTTTTTCCGTTTTCGTTTTCTGCAGATGTAGAATATCCACGGGATGCAGTTCCACAGATCAATCCGGTCTAAAATCGGTCCCGATATCTTTCCCAGATATTTCTCGATCTGGGGCTGGGTACAGCTGCATTTATTCCGGTCCGGATAATACCCGCAGGGACAGGGATTCATAGCCGCCACCAGAATAAAGTCCGACGGATAAGTGACCATCCCGGCACTTCTGGCGATCTGCACTTTACGCTCCTCCATAGGCTGTCGCATGCCATCCAGCACGTTTTTCCGGAATTCCGGAAGCTCGTCCAGAAACAGTACACCCCGATGGGCCAGCGATACCATACCAGGTCTTGGGATGCCGCTTCCCCCGATCAGTGCTGCCTGTGTCACAGTATGGTGTGGTGCATAAAAGGCCTCCTGTGATCAGTGCCTGTCCCGGCGGCAGAAGTCCCGCCACACTGAAGATTCCTGTCACCTCCAGACTTTCTTTCAGTGTCAGAGGCGGCAGGATTCCGGGATTCGCCCGGCGACCATGGATTTTCCCACCCCGGGCGGCCCTATCATCAACAGATTGTGGAATCCCGCCGCAGCGATCTCGGCACCCCGTTTAGCATTCTCCTGCCCCGCCACTTCCCGGAAATCTCCCGTATCCTGTCCAGTTCCTTCCCTTAGCAAGTCCTCCGCCCGGATCCTCGGCTGATACACTTTTTCAGTTTCCAGCTCCGGATGGTTCAGTGCCGCCAGCAGATCGTTCAGACAGTTCACACCCCAGACCGTGATCCCCGGTATCACCGCAGCCTCCATGGCATTTTCTCCGGGCACCACCACCCTTCGGATACCGCTTTTTGCCGCCTCCTGAACAATGGGAAGTACACCCTTCACCTTCTTGATCTCCCCATTCAGGCCCAGTTCTCCCAAAAACAATGTATCCTGCAGCGCTTCCTCCGGTACCAGTTCCATATCCCGCAAAAGTCCCACAGCTATAGGCAGATCAAAGGCGGTACCATCTTTACGTCGACCTGCCGGAGCCAGATTTACTGTGATATGTGCCGGTGGGATCTGGAAACCGGAATTTTTCATGGCCACACTCACCCTCTCCCGGGATTCCTTCACCTCACTCCCCAGCGACCCCACCAGCTGAAACGATGGTAGTCCCCCTGCCAGATCCACTTCCACGCGGACCAGATATGCCTGCAGACCATAGACTGCAGCCGAACAAACTGTAGTAAACATAAAATACCTCCTTTAAAATGTTTTATTTATTATGGAAATAATAGTGAAACAAAACAGAAACAGATAAAACGAATGAATCTGACAAAAATAATCAGACTTAACAAAACAATTCATACAATGGGTAATCATAAGAGCCCGCAAAAGGGCAGTGAAACTACCGGAATCTTCTTAGAATTAATATCAGAAATTTTAAATGAAAACGTCTTTTGGTGAAAAATCCTCCGGAACCTCACTACAGATTCACAAAACCGTACGCTTTCCGCTGCGTCGTCTGGTCTGCTCCTATATAGCCGGTTCCGGATCATTCCTTTAAATTTTATTTTCCATGCTGTCGGGATCCTGAGCGAACTGGATCGCATGTTCCCTGTCGATCTTGCCTTCAAAGTACAACTGAACAATAGCCTCATCCATGGTGATCATACCCAGTTTCCGGTTGGTCTGCATGACGCTGGCCAGCTGGTGGGATTTGCCCTCACGGATCAGGTTGCGGACCGCATGATTGGCATGCATGACCTCAAAAGCTGCCACACGGTGCTTGCCGTCCGCTGTCGGGATCAGCTGTTGGGATATGACTGCTTCCAGTGTGTTGGACAGCTGAACACGGATCTGTTGCTGCTGATGTGGTGGGAAGACATCGATCACACGGTCTACGGTGCTGGCTGCACCGATCGTATGCAGGGTGGACAATACCAGATGTCCAGTCTCCGCTGCCGTAATAGCTACACTGATGGTCTCGAAGTCACGCATCTCTCCGACCAGAATGACATCGGGATCTTCACGGAGTGCCGCTCTTAAAGCATTGGCATAATTATTGGAATCTATGCCGATCTCACGCTGGTTGACCATGGACATCTTATGCTGATGCAGATACTCGATAGGGTCCTCCAGAGTGATGACATGGGCATCTCTATTGTTGTTGATCTTGTCGATGATGGCGGCAAGCGTCGTGGATTTACCGCTTCCGGTAGGTCCGGTGACCAGTACCAGACCACGTTTGCGCTGATATAGTTCCACCACGGATTCCGGTACACCCAGCTCTTCCGGAGAAGGCACCACGGTTCCTACCAGTCGGAACGCCAGAGCCACGGAACCTCTCTGCTTGTAGGCATTGACACGGTAACGTCCGCAGTTGGGAATAGAGAAAGACATATCGTATTCTCCCCGTTCCTCAAAACGTTCTCTCTGCACTTCCGTCATGATATTGACCAGTACCTCCAGCGTGTCTGCCGGAAGCATCCTGGGATAATCCATGGTGATCAGATTGCCGTTTACACGCATTTTGGGTGGGATACCTACCGTCAGATGTACATCACTTGCTCCCGCTTCCTTGGCGGCTCTGAGTATTTCTTCGATTGTTGGCATAATTGCTCCTCACTATTTATTGAATATATACCGGTTGTCCATGGTCTTCATGACATCCACGATCTGGATGTCCTCATTCCCGGGAAGGGACAGATCCAGGATACTGTTATCCCGGAAGCTTACCACTGTCGGCCGCAGTACATTTTCTTCATTTTCATTCAATACCAGTGCTTTCTCTCCCGTACTGAGTTCCACGCTGGCACCGGGCGGAAGGATATTGATGGAACGGATCAATGCCCGTACCGTCTCCGGATCATATACCTCCGGGTACTCCAGAAGTTCCTGAAGAGCCTTCACCTCAGACTGTGCCGTTCCCTGTAATGTCATGGCCGTGATCTCATCATAACGGTTCGCCACCAGCAATACATTGGCTCCGGCCAGCATTTTATACCTGCTCTTCTCTCCGTCTTCCGGGAACAGGTCCAGCTGTTTTCTGGCTGCCTGTTGGCAGATCCTGCGGATGCCGGATCCGTCGGTGGCAAAAGCCTCCTCGATGATACCGTAGGCCTCTTCCTGCGTCTCGCAGTTCCGCAGCATATCCTCTCTGGTATAAGGTGCCCCGTAATACACGTCATCATGTTTTTTCACTTTTCCCATATCGTGAAGGATGGCAGCACATACGGTATGATACTGTTCTTCCCGTCTGATATTCATCACATGGGTGACCATGGCACAGAGTATTGCCACGTTCAGGGAATGTCTGGAGAAATAATCCTCCCGGCTTCTCAGATTCTGGTAGAAATTGATTTTCTCATCCAAGTGTCCGTAATTGCGGATGACCATATCTGCGATGGACTGGGTACGGTTCTGCTTTCTGGTCTTCAGGATACGATCCTGTTCCTCTTCGATGGCACTGACCGCCTGAATCTGAAACCGTTCGAACTCCAGGTCCTCCTGAGTCAGGGGTGGAAGCGGTTCTGCCGGTTCCAGTACATAGACACCGATCAATCCGAAATTACGAATACTTTCTATTGCCTGTAATGACAAAAGGGAATTTCTGTCAAACAAAAGAATACTCTTCTTATTATAAACAGGTCTTGCCAGACGCATTCCCGTCTTCAAGTCTTCCGTTCTTACAAAATGCATCCCTGTCCCCCCCTTATCTTTAGTCACTTATAGAAATAAATATATCACAGTGTTCCTTAATTGACAAGGTGATGTTTAGTCCTCACGCAGAGCCTCCGCCAGCTTATGCAATGCTCTTTTTTCCATGCGTGAGACATAGCTTCTGGAAATTCCGAGAACATCTCCCACCTCCTGCTGTGTGTGTTCTTTACAGCCCAGGATCCCATAGCGCATCACCAGAATCCGATACTCCCGCTCCGTAAGACAGTGGTCCAGAGCCAGGAACAGGCGCCTGATATTTCTGTCAAGCTCCAGATCCTCCACCACGTCCTTCTGCTTCTCTTCGATCACGTCCAACAGATGGATGGCATTTCCTTCCTTATCCTGTCCGATAGGTTCATACAGGGAGACTTCCCTGGAAAGTTTTTTGCGGCTGCGCAGCATCATCAGAAGTTCGTTATCAATGCATCTGCAGGCATAGGTAGCCAGTCTTCCTTTTCCTGAGTCAAAAGAATTCACTGCTTTGATCAGTCCGATACATCCGATAGAGATCAGGTCCTCCATGTCCTCCTCAACATTCTGGTATTTTTTGGCAATGTGTGCCACCAGGCGCAGATTCCTCTCCACCAGGATCTCCCTGGCCTGTCTGGATTCTTCCACGGTACCTTCCCTGAGCAAGCGGATATAATACGCTTCTTCTCCTGCGGTTAATGGCTGCTGAAAGGTCTTCAAAAAATCCCTCCGTGGACAGTTGCTTATGATAGTTTATGTGATTTTCTGTCCACAAGTGCCTGTCAGTCTCCCACGTTCCTCAGAATAAAAACTGCGCCATCACGTAATTGCTCAGATCCAGACCTCTCTTTGTCAGTGCCAGGAACCGGTCTTTTTTCTGATTCTCTTTCCTCTCCGTAACGGTCAAAAGACCATCCGCCACATTCCGTGCGATCACTTCTCCGTAGACTTCCTCCACAGTCCTGCCGTATTGTTCTGCAAAATCCACACAGGATACTCCTCTTGTCAGCCGCAGTCCCAGAAACATGGTCTCCTCCATCCGGTCCTGTACCGTCAGTGTCTGCTCCTCTTCCCTGCTTTCCAGCGGATGTGCCAGATAAGCTCCCAGACTCTTTTCGTTCTGAAACCGCACATTATCGATAAGGGATGCCGCACCGATACCGAATCCCAGGTAATCCCTGCGGATCCAATAGCCCACATTATGTCTGCATTCATAACCATCCCTGGCATAGTTGGATATCTCATACCGATGGAACCCGTACTTTGACAGCACCTCTATGGTCTCCTCATACATGGCACGCTCCGTCTCTTCCTCCGGCAAGGGCAATTCTCCCCTCTCTGCCATGGCCGCAAAAGGGGTTCCCTCCTCCACGATCAGGCTGTAGGCAGAGATATGCTGCGGCATGGGTTCTAAGTGCAGCACCTTTTCCAGCGTGTCCCGATAGCTTGCAAGCGTCTGTCCCGGCAGTCCGCTCATGATATCCACATTGATATTCGTAAATCCTGCCTCCACGGCCTCCCGGTACACCTGGCAGAAGCCTTCAAAATCATGGATCCTGCCCAGATTTTTCAGTTCTTCTGCCTGGGCAGACTGCATACCGATACTGAGACGGTTGATTCCTGCCGTGTAAAAATTCCGAAGTTTCTCTGCGTTGGCCGTCCCCGGATTCACCTCCATGGTGATCTCCGCGTCCTGTGCCATTGCGAACTGCTCTCTGATACGGTCCATCAACTGCCCGATCTGTTCCCCGGACAACAACGACGGCGTACCTCCTCCGATAAATATACTGGTCACGGTACGGTCACTGTAATCTTTTGCTCTTCCCCCGATCTCTGCAAAAAGTGCAGCCATATAGGCTTCCCTTGTCTGCTCCGTGGCAGGGGCAGACAGGAAATCACAATAGCTGCACTTTCTTACGCAAAAGGGAATATGAATGTATAATTCCAGTTCCTTTTTATTCATATTGCTCCTTCAATTACTTCATCAGTTTTTATCATCCAGCTTCAGAACACTCATAAATGCCTTCTGCGGGATCTCTACATTGCCGAACTGACGCATACGCTTTTTACCCTCTTTCTGCTTCTCCAACAGCTTCTTCTTACGGGTAATATCACCGCCGTAACATTTCGCCAGCACATCCTTACGCATGGCCTTTACCGTTTCTCTGGCAATGACCTTGCCGCCGATGGCTGCCTGGATAGGAATCTCGAAGAGGTGTCTGGGAATCTCGTCCTTCAGCTTTTCACACATCCTACGTCCTCTCTCGTAAGCGGAATCTGCACAGACGATGAAGGACAGGGCATCCACTTCCTCGCGGTTGATCAGAATGTCCAGCTTCACCAGATTCGATCTCTCGTAACCCTTCAGATCGTAATCAAAAGATGCGTAACCACGGGAACGGGATTTTAAAGCATCAAAGAAATCATAAATGATCTCGTTCAGGGGCAGTTCGTATTTCAACAACGCTCTGGTGCCCTCGATGTATTCCATGCCGAGGTATTTGCCGCGGCGCTCCTGACACAGTTCCATGATGGAACCGATAAATTCGGAAGTCACCATGATCTCTGCATTTACCACCGGTTCTTCCATATATTCGATCTCGGAGGGATCCGGCAGATTGGAAGGATTGGTCAACTCAATTACTTCCCCATTGGTCTTATGCACCTTATAGACAACGCCGGGGGCGGTAGTCACCAGATCCAGATTGTATTCTCTCTCCAGTCGTTCCTGAATGATCTCCAGATGCAGCAGTCCCAGAAATCCGCACCGGAAGCCAAATCCCAGTGCCACAGAAGTCTCCGGTTCATAGAACAGGGACGCATCGTTCAACTGTAACTTCTCCAGCGCATCTCTCAGATCCGGGTACTTGGAACCGTCTGCGGGATATAATCCACAATATACCATGGACTGTACCTTTTTATAACCGGGCAGAGGTTCTGCGCAGGGATTGTTGTCGTCCGTTACGGTATCACCCACTGCTGTATCTTTTACATTCTTGATGGAAGCCGTGATGTAGCCTACCATTCCGGCAGAAAGCTCGTCACAGGGGATAAACTGTCCCGCTCCGAAATAACCGACCTCCACGACCTCTTCCTTCGCTCCGGTAGCCATCATGCGGATCATGGTACCCTTTTTCACTGTGCCTTCCATGACACGGCAGAAAATGATAACACCCTTATAGGAATCATATACAGAGTCAAAGATCAGTGCCTGTAAAGGGTTGTCCGGATTCCCCTTGGGGGATGGGATTTTTTTCACGATCTGCTCTAAGACTTCCTCAATACCGATGCCGTTTTTCGCGGAGATCAGCGGAGCATCCTGTGCCTCGATACCGATGACGTCCTCGATCTCTTCAATGACTCTCTGGGGATCTGCGCTGGGCAGATCGATCTTGTTGATGACCGGGAAAACATCCAGATCATGATCCAGTGCCAGATAGACATTGGCCAGTGTCTGTGCCTCAATGCCCTGTGCCGCATCCACCACCAGAATGGCGCCGTCGCAGGCCGCCAGAGAACGGCTGACCTCATAATTGAAATCCACATGGCCCGGAGTATCGATGAGGTTGAAAATGTATTCCTCTCCGTCCTGTGCTTTATATACGGTACGCACGGCCTGTGCCTTGATGGTAATGCCACGCTCTCTCTCCAGGTCCATATTGTCCAGGAACTGTGCCTGCATCTCTCTGCTGGTGAGCAGACCGGTCTTCTCAATGATACGGTCCGCCAGGGTGGATTTGCCGTGATCTATGTGTGCCACAATACAAAAATTGCGGATTTTGCTCTGATCTATTACTGCCATACTACTGTCCTTTCCTGACATATTCTTGCATCTAACGATTGTAGCATAAATTCCGCATTCTTGTCTATGATTTTACTTCGATTCGTTGTCTTATCCTGCTTTTATGTACCGCTACTCTCCCTTAAGCACCATATCCAGAATATGTGCCAGAGGATCACAGGCATTTATGGCCTCCTCCACAGTATTGTTCTGGGCTCCCAGTTCCACCAGAAGTGTCCGGGGACGCAGATGCATATTGTAGCGGTAGCCCTTCAGATAGATCCTGCGGGTCAGTCCCGGGTAATACTCCGCCGCCTTCAACTGCATCTGAAAAGAAAACGCCAGATTGGCCTCCTGGTTCTCGTTGGCCAGGTAGTCAATATCTCCCGTCTTGCGGGTCCTGCTCAGACCGTTAAAGAACATAAATCTTGCCGTGGGTCTCCCTTGAATATCCGTCACCAGCTTTGTCTCTTCCGCCACCTCATCCCGGTGCAGATCGATGATCACCTGGATAGAGGGATTCTCCGCAAGGATCTGTTCCACTGCCGGAAGTGCCCGGGAATACGCATTGTCTCTGGTCTCCACATCATATTGACCGGTATTGTGCAGCACCCGGTAACCATATTGTTCTGTCAGGATCTTGGTCAGACACTCTCCCACTCCCACGATACCGGTGTTCACATCTCCCGGAACCGAATCCGCAAAAGCCTCCTGGGAATGGGTGTGATAGATCAGGATCTGTGGTCCGTCACCTTCCTGTGGCAACGTCATATCCATTCCCAGCAGTTTTTCCACGGATAACTGATCACTGCCTGCCATGGTATTGGCATCTATGGCATAAAAATTCCGTACCAGTGTCTCATAATCCGCAAGCTGTGTGCGGTCAATCTGCACCTGTTGTACCGCCGGACGAAAATTGCTCAATGCAGTCCCGGCTGTTGCCTCCACACTCTCCGGGATAAGGGCCGTCTGCTGCGTTTCCTCCGGCTGCGGAAGGAGAAGTTCTTCGCTGATCAGATCTTCGGTGGTCAGGGTCCGGCAGGTAGTCTCATCCTCCTCCGGATTCTGTGTCCCCTGCTGCTCCACAATACCATAGCCTAACAGCGGTACTACTTCCCACATATTCTGCTGCAGCAGTAATCCGGTACTGCTGCTTTCTCCTGACAAAGCTTCGGAACAGGCAAATACCGGAAACTCATTTTCTCCCCGATCCGCCATCAAAAGCCCACAGACAACTGTCAGCAAAAACAGTGCGATCCGCCAGACAGTATTTTTCGGATTCTTCACGGTCCGCGCTCTCCTTCCGCACTTTTTTTTGTTACGACAGTTCAGCCCGCGTCAGTCGCAAAGTCGCCTTGACCTGCTCTTACGTCACTTCGTGACTACCTTTGCTCGTAATCCGGTGCTCAACTCATGAACTGTTACCCTATATATATGCAGTTACGCCCAGTTTTTTTCCATGGCAATATTGATTCCCTCGGAGACCGTGTAGCTGACCCGTTTGATCACAGAATCGATATCCTTTCCGGTCATATACATATTGTTCAGTTCTGCAAAAGCCATGCGGTGCTGTCCCATATATTTGACCGCATCGAACTCCTTTTCCCCGCTCATCAGCTTCTCCAGTGCATCTCCCACAATCGTGGCGGCATCCACCACCGTGGGGATCCCGATGGCAATTACCGGTACGCCCAGGGTCTCTTCGGTCAGGGCATTGCGGTGATTGCCCATGAATGCCGGTATTGGCGATCGCGTCGGTCAATCTTCTGGTGCTGCGGGCCGCCAGCGCATCCACCACGATCAGCACATCCGGCTGCGTCTCCTTCACCACACCGCTTATGATTTCTGCCGTCTCCATACCGGTCTTCGCCATTACCCCCGGCTCAATACTGCTGACCAGATTCATACGGGTACAGTTGTAGGCTGCTTTGCCGTAGGCTCTGACCACGTGTCTGGTGATCAGCAGATTGTCCACCACCTGCGGTCCCAGAGCGTCTGCCGTCACTTCCCGGTTTCCCAGCCCCACGATCAATACCGACAGTTCCTCCGCTTCCCCGGGCATCATTTTCAAAAGTTCCTCCGCTAACGCCTCCGAGATCTCCCTGTGGTAATCGTCATCCGGTTCCACCATGGCCGGTGCCTCCATGGTCACATAGACACCCATGGGCTTTCCCAGTGTTTTTTCCGCATTTTTCGTATCGATGGTCACCTTGGTAATGCGGATATCCGTCTCTTCCTCATAGTGCTCGTCCACCGACACACCCCGCAGTTTGCTTTCCTCTTCATTGACACTTTCTCTTGCCTCCAGGGCCAGGTCTGTTCTGATCTGAAAAGTTTCCATTTTTTCACCCTCTGTCTGCCTTTCTTATCAATACATTTTTTACAAAAATCCGCAAAATATGTATTGACAAAAGCTCCCAGATTGTCTAAACTACAATAGTATGTTTACGTTAGTCTTCCGTGTCTGGCTAAAGTGAAACATTTCTTGTAAATTATAATTTTATTGTATACATTATGGAGGTGTACGACTTGGCTAACATTAAATCTGCAAAAAAGAGAATTTTAGTATCCCGCACAAGAGCTGACAGAAACAAAGCTATCAGATCCGGCGTTAAGACCGCTATCAAGAAGGTATACGCTGCAATCGAGACCGGTGACAAGGAAGCAGCTAAGGCTGAATTAACCGCTGCTACCAAGACCATCGAGATGGCTACTTCTAAGGGCGTTTACCACAAGAACAACGCTGCAAGAAAGGTTTCCCGTCTGAGCAAAGCTGTCAACGGAATGGCTTAATTTTTCTTGCACTGGTACAGAATTTAAGACATACAAAAGCGCCTATACCGTCATGTAGGTGCTTTTTTTGTGCCCTTTTTCAAATGTCACTTCTTGCTGCCTCATTCCAAGCAGATCCGGCTGACTGTCTTCCGCCCGTTTCATATACTTTATACACCATCTCGCTTAAAAGCTCGATGGTGTACATTTGCCAAATACCGATTCTTGTGCAAGCACAAATCTGTACCTGGCTCATCGTATACACAAAAAAGGACCTCTGCACAGTACACTATGCAGTGATCCTTTCTTATTTTATATCTTATATTCTTATGCCTTGCGTTCTTACAGCTTACTGCTGTGCTACATCCTTCATGGAGAAGCTGATTCTGCCCATCTTATCCTTACCCAGGCATACTACAGTCACTACATCGCCCAGAGTCAGAACATCTTCTACACGGTTGATTCTCTCCTTGGCGATCTTGGAGATGTGTACCATGCCTTCCTTGCCGGGTGCGAACTCGATGAATGCACCGAACTCCTTGATGCTGACTACCTTACCCTTGAAGATCTGGCCCTCTTCGAAATCGGTGGTGATGATCTTCACCATCTCCAGAGCCTTATCCATCATTTCCTTGTCAGTACCGCAGATAGATACCTTACCGTCATCGGTGATATCGATCTTCACACCGGTACGGGCAATGATCTCATTGATGGTCTTACCACGCTGTCCTACTACATCACCGATTCTGTCGGGATCGATCTGAATGGAGATGATCTTGGGAGCGTACTTGCCAACCTCTGTTCTGGGACAGAGATAGCCGGCTTCATGCAGGTATCCATGATGAACAGTCTTGCATCACGGCATCTTGCAATAGCGCCTTCTACGATAGGTCTGGTCAGACCGTGGATCTTAATGTCCATCTGGATCGCGGTAATACCTTCGGTAGTACCGGTTACCTTAAAGTCCATATCTCCGAAGAAGTCTTCCAGTCCCTGGATATCGGTCAGCAGAACGAAATCGTCATCGGTCTCGCCGGTTACCAGACCACAGGAAATACCTGCTACCATCTTCTTGATGGGTACGCCTGCTGCCATCAGGGACATGCAGGAAGCACAGGTGGATGCCATGGAGGTAGATCCGTTGGATTCAAAAGTCTCAGATACGGTACGAATTGCATAAGGGAACTCGTCCTCACTGGGCAGTACGGGGATCAGGGCTCTCTCAGCCAGAGCGCCGTGACCGATCTCACGTCTTCCGGGTCCGCGGGAAGGCTTGGTCTCACCTACGGAGTAGGACGGGAAGTTATAGTGATGCATATAGCGCTTGGATACTTCGTTCTCATCCAGGCCATCTAACTTCTGCTGCTCGGACAGAGGTGCCAGAGTACATACGTTACAGATCTGGGTCTGTCCACGGGTGAACATAGCGGAACCATGTACACGGGGGATGATGTCTACTTCTGCTGCCAGAGGACGGATCTGTGTGATTGCACGTCCATCGGGACGCTTGTGATCTTTCAGGATCATCTTACGAACGGTCTTCTTCTCATACTGGTATACTGCCTCACCTAAGATAGCCAGCCACTCTTCGTTCTCAGCGAAAGCCTCGGTCAGCTTGTCGGTGATTACACGGATATTCTCCTCACGGGTCTGCTTATCATCGGTGAATACAGCTTCTTCCATCTCAGCGGGAGATACGATCTTCTTCATCTCCTCGAACATTTCAGCGGGCACTGCACAGCTGGTGTACTCATGCTTCTTCTTGCCTACTTCTGCTACAATCTTGTCGATGAAAGCAATGATGGTCTGGTTCACTTCGTGAGCCTTATAAATTGCTTCGATCATGGTTGCTTCAGGAATCTCGTTCGCTCCTGCCTCGATCATGATCACCTTTTCTCTGGTGGAAGCAACGGTCAGGTTCAGATCACCTTTCTTCCACTGCTCCTGGCTGGGATTGATGATGAACTCGCCATCGATCATGCCTACCTGGGTCATAGCGCAGGGGCCATCGAAAGGAATATCGGAAATGCAGGTAGCGATAGCTGCACCGATCATAGCCACCAACTCCGGACGACACTCGGGATCCACGCTCATTACCATGTTGTTCAGGGTTACATCATTACGGTAATCCTTGGGGAACAGGGGACGCATGGGTCTGTCGATGACACGGCTGGTCAGAATAGCATTCTCACTTGCCTTTCCTTCTCTCTTGTTGAAACCGCCGGGGATCTTACCCACAGCGTACATCTTCTCTTCATACTCTACACTCAGAGGGAAGAAATCGATACCGTCTCTGGGCTTCTCGGAAGCGGTTGCGGTACAGAGAACCGTGGTATCACCATAGTGCATGAATGCACATCCGTTTGCCTGCTTACCTACACGGTTGATATCAACCACCAGAGGTCTGCCTGCAAGATCCATCTTGTAACTTTGATACATAAATTCCTCCTATCCATCGTACTGTGACTGTTATCTTTGGTGCCACGCTACGATATGAATTATTATTCTACGGGCTGGAGGATTACCGAAACTACTGAAAATTCCATGTCGCTCCCATGATCCGCAACATAATCTTTTCAGCGGTCTCGGGGCTCACTTCCATCCCGTGTGTTACCTTTTCAGGCGCGGTGAATTAGATTTTCACCGTGCATATGGATGTAATGAGAAACAAGAGAAGCGGAGCGCCGATGTAATCGGCAGACCCCGCTCACCAGTCAGCATTATTTTCTTAAGCCAAGCTTCTCGATTAATGCACGATATCTCTCAATATCCTTCTTCTTCAGGTACTCCAGAAGACCACGTCTCTGACCTACCATCTTCAGCATACCACGACGAGAATGATGATCCTTGGGGTTCTCCTTCAGATGCTCGGTAAGCTCCTGGATTCTTGCGGTCAGGACTGCTACCTGTACCTCAGGTGAACCGGTGTCACCGGGGGTTCTTGCATACTCGTTCATGATGGCTGTTTTCTTTTCCTTAGAAATCATTTCTTTTTCCTCCTGTTTTTTAAACGCCAGATACCAAGACTAAGGTCGGAGTGTCCGTAATCTGGGCATCGGCTAATCATACTGTTTCAATATATCATAGTTTCTATCGGTTGTAAATATATTTTTCTATTTTCTTGCGGCCCGCTTCTGTACCTTTTCCTCGTACATCCGGCTGTCTGCAATTTTTACATAATCTGCAAAAGACAGTGCGGATTCCGGATCCGTCACGACAGTTCCGATACTCATGGACAACGGGAACGGAAGCTTCTGGGCTTTTCCCTCCGCCTCCAGTGTTCTGCGGATGCGCAGCACCAGTTCTCTGGAAATCTCATCGGACTGGTAACTCTGGATCAGGACGAATTCATCACCGCCGGTTCTGGCCGGCACAGCGTCCCGGCTGCTACACTGCATCAATGCTCTGGCTGCAGCGCAGATGGCCATATCCCCATACTCGTGTCCGAAGGTGTCATTGATGTATTTCAGACGATCCAGATCCACGAACAAGATCAGAAGTTTGCGTTTGTTCAGACCGGAAATACGGAAGGACTCCTCTCCCAGCTGTTGGTAGCCCATACGGTTATACATACCTGTCAGCGTATCCATAATATACAGGGAAGACAGCTTGCGGTTCATATAGGCCAACATTTCTTTTTTGTGAAGGTTCTCCATGGAGCGGGTCAGTGCGTTCATGATCTGGAACAGGTACTGTTTCTCCATCAGGTATACCGCATTACGGATAGCTACATAGCCAACGGTACGCTCTCCGAAATGTAACGGCAGGAACAAAAAGTCCTGTCCCGGCTTCGGATAATCGAAGGTCGGGAAGATGCCATCCACTTCCTGTCTGTCCAGATCCAGTCTCTGGTCCCTCTCGTAGGCAAAGGTCATCTGCATCTGTCTCGGATAACCATGAAAGGAAAATCCCTCGTCCGAAGGGGTGGCATCCAGATGAATACTCTTCTCCGTTTCTTTTTTATAGGCATTGAGGTGATCGTCCAGCACCAGATACATGGCATCGCATTTCAGGGACGGAATGCACTGGGGAATGCAGTACATCATTTCCTCTACGGTATTGCACTGCATCATCTCTGCCTCCATGGACAGGACTTCCTCGTCGAATTCCTCACTTTCCACGCTGTACATGATCTGATCCTTCAGATGGGCTCTGGCATCCCTGCTGCTTCCTTTGCCGCAGCCACAGCTCTCCTGCCACAGCATCTCAGTATTGGTGAAATTGTACCGGGGGACACTTTCTCCCGCCCAGATTTTCAGGAGAATATCCATTCCCTTGTATGCAGCTTCCTCTCTGATATGTCCCACAGTGGTAATACTCGGCGTGTAAAATCCGGCCTTGTCGAAGTTGTCAAAGCCTGTGATACGGAAGTCCTTCGGTGCCGTAAATCCCATCTGGGCCGCCGCTTCGCATACCGCTACAGCCACATTATCATTGATACAGATAATAGCATCCGGCAGCTCTTTGTGAGTATCCCACAGATGCCTGTAGCCTTCCAATCCGCTCTTGTAGTCAAAAGAGCCGTACCAGATGTCATTCTTATCTATTTTGATCTTGTGTTCTTTGGCATAGTCAAGCATTCCCTGCAGTCGGCAGCTGCTCTCATAATTGCTGTCAGCCCCCACCAGCAGCCAGAATTTTTTGCAGTTATGCACCTCATGCATATGTGCGATCACCTGCTTCATGGCAGAATAATTGTCAATACCCACATAATAAAAATCTTCCAGCTCGTTGGCAATAGAGACTACCGGAAGGTGCGACTGCTTCGCCTTGTGGATCACTTCCGCCAGCACTGCCGGAGAGCTGATATTGTTCAATTCCAGAATAATGCCGTCGAACTCTGACAGATCCGGAAGGTTAAAAATATTATATTCTGCCCTGTTGTACCCAGCATCTCTGCTCCAGTTGCCAGTACTGTTAAAAATATATAAATTTACTTCTTCGTCCCTCTCTTTGATTCTCTGCAAAATACCTGCCGGCCAGGCATAGGTAAACAACCTTCTCCAGCCATCGGTGATCAAAGCTACTTTCCGCATATTCCTCACCCATTTTCGTCTCTGTACGAAGCCCCCTTTTTTCCTGTCAGGGACCGCTGATGTATACAAAAATAGTATCATACTTCCCTGGGAAACGCAATTGTAAAAGAAAGATCCTGCGCATATCTTCGAATAATCAAGTAGGCTGTCTCCTACTCGATTTGTACACAAAAAAGCATTGCCCCGCCCTTTTGCGAAAGCAATGCTTTTTATCAGTCGTGAATGACACGGACACATTTCACAGGTGTACGATACTTATAGCTGCTGATCTTGATACCGGTCTTCGGGCTGCTGGCGTGAATTACCTGTCCTCCACCGATATAAATAGCTACGTGATTAATATTACCCTTGCCGTTACCATAGAATACCAGATCACCGGGCTTTAGCTCGGATGCACTGATCTTGGTGCCCTCATTGGCCTGTGCTCTGGAGGAATGGCTCAGGGTAATGCCGTATTTCTTGAATACGCTGAGAACGAAACCGGAGCAGTCCGCACCCTTGGTAAGGCTGGTGCCTCCCCAGACATAAGGGTTACCTATGAACTGTTTTGCATATTCTACCAGATCTACGCGGACATCGGATACCCCCTGTCCGTAGAGAAGCTCTGTCATGGTGATGGCGGTATCCAGCTTTTCTTCCACTGTGACATAATCTTGGGATACATAAGCATCTTCGCCATCAATAGAAATCTTCACCCAGCCGTCGGAACCGGTCTCCACATACTCCATCTCTTCTCCCTGTCCCACCTGAGTCACGATCTCACTGGTGGTATTGGGCTCCTGACGTACATTCAGGCCATCGGTATTGGCAATGGCTACCGTATGAACCAGTTCCATGGCTCGGATTCTGGCTTCCGGTCCAGTCAGCAGGAATTCCTTGCTGACATAACCTTCCACTTCACCGGACTTGATATGTGCCCAGTCATCTACGGTCTCGACCACTTCACAGGCCGCATCCTTGGGAAGCTTACCTACCAGCTTACCGTCTGTGGAAGATACCGCTCTCACATTCAGATTACCGGATTCCACATTGGCCACACCGATATTGGTATAGCCCCAGGAAGCTCCCTGAGCATCCTGTGCGATCTGGATGTATTCCTCCAGTGTACGCTCCGTCTCCAGGACAGAAGCCACACCGCCGGATGCCATGAGGACACTGCTTTCTGCAGCGGAAGCGGAAAGCGGTGCCGCCAGCATACACAATGCCAGGCCGGTGGCTACGATCTTTACTTGTTTTTCTCTTGTATGTTTTATCATAAATTCTTCTTTAAAATCCTTTTACAAATATATTACAGAATTGTTACATCGCAAGTCTGATTATACCTGTCTGCAGGCTTCCTGTCAACCCATGGAAAAATTTTCCACTACTGTTTCCCGCCGTCGCTCCTTCCTCCGTAAAACGAAAAAACCGACGTATGAGTGTCTGTCTGCACCCGATACGCCGGATCTCTTGTTCCAGGAATGGAACTTGTTATTTTATCTTCTATGGCCACCGCCGCCATGGCTGACACCGCTGCTGCTCCGATGACTTCCTCCGTGACCGCCGCTGTGTCCGCTGCTGTGGCCGCTGCTACTGCTGGTCTCGATCCTGCGGGTCACCACGTTCTTACGCAGATACTGGTCTCTGGTATTGTTGATCTTGGGCTTTTTGCCATCAAGATACTGATTGACCGTAGTAGTATCCTTTGCTTTGCTCTGATGCAGGTTCACTGCGGCATAGATCAGTGCAACGACAAGACCTGTCAGGATCCAGGGAGAAAAGGTCATCGGCATGCTTTCCTTACTTTCCTCCATGGTCCGGGTCACATAACTGATACAATTCTTATACGCTTTGCAGGGGCTTTCGTCTATGTAATCATCCACTGCGTACAGGGCCTGGTCGATCTCGTAATCGCCAAAATAATCATAGACATTTCCACAGGTAGACAGCCAGCTTCCCTTTTGTCCTTCATAGGCATTGTCCAGCAGCAGAACTCCGTTGCCGTGTACCTTGTCATAACCGAAATTGTTGTAATCATAGAAGTTATCCGCCAGATCTCTCATGGCTGTACTCCAGTCGGTACTGCCGACTTCCTTCGCATGAAATGCCTCTGCAAGATCGGGATTCTGCAGATCATACTCTACGGATTCGGAAATCGTCACGATTACGATATCCGCCTGGATCTTCTCCTCACACTCTGCTATGTACTCCCGCAGGTTCTGCTCCTCTTCATCTGTCAGCATATCCGCATAGTCAAATACACGCTCTGCCGGATCCTGACTGTTGCCCCGGACAGTCTTGGGTGTAAGCAGATGAACGACTGCCGCTCCGATGGTAATAACCGCCAGCACTCCGGCAATGATGAACCATACCTTAAAATATTTCAGGTACTGTCTCAGTGCTTCTTTCTTAATATCTTTTTCCATTGTCCCGTTATCCTTCCCTCATAATTTCTACACCAGACTGGCGATTGCATTCACCATGCATAGAATTGCCGCCAGTGTCACACCAAGTGTTCCCGCATAAGCCCACACCTTTGCTTTGGAAATCGGTGCAGTACCTACCAGTTTACCGGTCTGTCCGTTTACATAGAAAGGATATTCTTTGCCTTTGTAGCTATAGTCATACTTCCATACTGGCAGGAGACCATAACTTACAGAACTGTCCGTCACGTTGATGTTTTCTCCCATTTTGCGGACACTGGAATATCCAGAATAGCTGTCATGCAGCATCTTCTGTGCATCCTCCTGCATCTTGGCTTTGGCACGGCTCTCCACCAGATCGGAAGTCATATTGTAGCGTTCACTATGAAATCCAGACAGATATTCTGGCTTAAACTCCTGCAGTTCCTTGTAATCAAAGGGCTCCATCAGATCCATGACATCATCCGGCATTCCCACGGAAGCATCCACAGGAATCTTCACAAAATCAATGTCCATATCACGGACAATATCATAATATGAGGTCTCGGTATACTGTGTATTGCCGGTCGTCCAGCTGCGCACCTTGGTACCTTCACCGTGGAACGTGCAGTTGGTATTGTAATCGTAGAACCAGAACGGTACATAATCACCGTAAATACCGTTCATTCTTACTTCCGACAGAAAATCCGTCGGTGCAAAAATACATTTCTCAAATTTATCACGGATCAGCTTCTTGCAGACTTCCTTGCCCATACGGAAGGGAATCAGCATATGCGGTGTGTAGGCCCCGGAAATCTGATCATCCACGATCACATAATTGTCGCAATAAGGACACTGTGTAGCGGAGGTGTTTACCGTCATGGGAATCTCGCCACCACAGTTGGGACATACCTTTGTCACCTTTTTCTGCGCAGCACCCTCGGCTGCTGCCATTCTGCTGACCGGCTGTCCGGCTCCCGCTGCCTGGACCGTTCCTTCCGCAGTGCCGTTTTCCTCACCGCTTGTCTCGATCACGCCGTCCTCGCGTTCTTCGCTGTCCTCACTCTCACAGAAAGGACAGAACATCTTCTTTCTCTCCGGGCTGTAAACTACATTACCGCCGCAGTTTTTACATCTAAAGATCATTTTACCCCTCGCCTTCTGCCTTTTACGACATTTTTCTTCGTAGAACTTTTTTATCTTACCATAGATTCCATCGTATTTCCATATCGTAAAATACACATAATCTTTTCTTATCGTTCGTTTACCATGATTGTCTCATGCTTTCATCAGGTCTGCGTAATCCTCCAGCAGGAATCGGTGATAGATCACATGGCACCCTTCATCCCGAAAACAATAACAGTAGGGATCTCCCATTTCCTCCGGGAAACGGATCATGACATCAAAGTCCTCGCCCCGCATCTCTTCCACATAAATATTCTCACTGTACCGCAAAAATAACTGTCGGATATTCTCCATCTTACAGTCATGCTGCCCGATCAGGCGGATCAGTTCATAGATAAATCCCTTCTCTGCAAAATGCTCATGGACATAAACACTGCCTTCCTCCGGAATACAGAGGCAGAAACGGTCTCCCTTACGGCTCACAGCCAGTTTTCCAAGCTTTATTGTCATGCTCTCCGGCTGTCCGGCCAGTGTAACTTCCATCTGTTCCGCCGTATCCTGTGTACCCAGCAAGTGATTCAGTGTAGATAACGGATAATACAGGCGGATCTTCTCTCTGCGGAAGCCTAATTTTGCCTGTTCCTCCAGAACCACATCCATGAGGTTTTTTTCTAATTTTTCAAATGTCATTTTCTTTTTCCTATAATTTCCCATAATCTGTCAAAAATAAAAACTATGCAGCGGAGGTTTCCTGTCCTGCATAGTTTTTATTATACAATATTCACGCATCAGAATACAATTCTATTCTACGGAAACAGACATTGCCGTTCCATTCTAATTCAGAAATTTGTCCAGTTCCGTCTCTACGATCTGCTTTTTCTTCACTTTGGGAGCACGGATCACTTTTCCCTGTGCGATGACCATATCCACATTTCGAAGCACCCGTAGATCTTCTAACGGATTCTTCTCCACCACGATCATATCCGCGCATTTGCCGGGTTCCAGTGTACCGGTGATATCCCCGATACCCGCCATCTCGGCGCCGCGGCAGGTTGCGGTATACAGTGCAAAAGCGTTGGATACTCCCACATACTTGTGGAAATAGTACAGCTCCCGCCAGAAATCGTACTGGGTGATCCAGGGGCATCCCACATCATTGCCCAGCACCACCGGAATATCATTGGCAATGGCCGCCTTCGCACAGTCGATAATACCTTCAAATACAACATTGCCATTAAACTGCTCCACTTCAGAGGCATTGGTAATGGATCGGTCAAACAATGCATAAGGAAGTGCCGGAGACAATGTGGTACACAAAAATGCATTATGTTCCTTGAAAAGTGAAATCATTTCTTCATCTGCTTTTGCACCATGTTCAATGGAATCCACCCCGTTTTTCAGAGCTGCCTTTACACCCTCCGGAGATTCCACGTGGGCTGCCACCATATACCCCATGGTGTGGGCCTTGTCACAGACTGCCTTTACCATTTCAGGGGCCATCTTCAGTTCGCCGGGCACACCCTTTTCCTTCGCATCCAGCACGCCGCCGGTGATCATAAGTTTCACCAGATCCACCTTTTGTGCCTTCGAAGTCTCTAAGTGCTGCAGCGCTTCTTCCACGCTGTCTGCGGCGATAGCTACAGAGCCTGCCATATGTCCGCCGGGCACAGAGATTCCTTCATTGGCAGCCAGAATTCTGGGGCCGGGCTTTTTACCAGCGGCAATGTCGTCCCGCAGTCTGGTGTCAAAATCTCCCAGTCCACCCACAGTACGGATCGTAGTCACACCGCTGTACAGTTCGTCTTTTGCAAAACCGCAGACCATATTGTAGGCGATAGCCTTTGTCAGACCATTGCTCATGATCTTTTTGACCAGTGCTTCATTGTCACGCTGTTTCTTCTGGGGCTTTCCGTTGCCTGCCAGATGGACATGCATGTTGATCAGCCCCGGCAGGATATATTTTCCCTGTAAGTCGATTTCTTCATATCCGGAAGCCTTCAGGTTTCGTTTCCCGGCTTCTTCCGCTGGCAGAAGCTCTGTAATCCTCTCATTTTCCACCAGAATAACCTGCCCCTCCTGTACCTGCATGTCTTTTGTACCGTTTAAGATTTTTCCATTGGTAAATACATATTTCATATAGTGTTTCCTGACTTTCCATGTGTCTCAGACCTTCAAAACCTAAAACAGAAATCATAGCCTTATTCCATAGCCAAAAGCGAGTCATGCTATAATATAAAATTATACCTTATAAACACCCGACCAACCACATTCATTTTAATCTATCTGTCATAATCTACGTAAGAAAATGACATAACCCATCATTCCTGATGATAGTTTAGTGATAGAAAAAGGTGATACTTATTAAATTATATAACATAACAAAAGAGGATTCCATTGTTGGCTTTCAACAAAGAATCCTCTTTTTGCAAGGGTTTTAAGCCCTTATTTTTTGTGCAATTGTTCTATTACTTATAGTTTACGATCTGTCCGAAGTCAGCCTTGAGGGAAGCGCCGCCTACCAGACCACCGTCGATGTCTGCCTGTGCAAACAGCTCGGGAGCGCTGGAAGCAGATACGGATCCGCCGTACTGGATACGGATAGCTGCTGCGGTTGCATCATCATAGATCTCAGCGATGCACTCACGGATTGCCTTACATACTTCCTGTGCCTGCTCGGTAGTAGCTACCTTGCCAGTACCGATAGCCCAGATAGGCTCGTATGCGATGACAGCAGTTGCTGCCTGTGCAGCAGTTACGTTCAGGAATGCGATCTTGATCTGCTGACGGATGAAGTCGATGGTAACACCCTGCTCTCTCTGCGTCAGAGTCTCACCACAGCAGATGATGGGAGTAATGCCATGCTCGAAAGCCTTGAGAACCTTCTTATTCACGGTCTCGTCGGTCTCTGCAAAGTACTCTCTTCTCTCGGAGTGTCCGATGATCACATACTTCACGCCTGCATCATCCAGCATTGCGGGAGAAATCTCGCCGGTGAAAGCACCCTTCTCCTCGAAATACATATTCTCCGCACCAATCATGATATTGGAACCCTTTGCTGCCTCCATAGCGGGAATGATGTCGATTGCGGGAACGCACAGAAGTACGTCTACTTCATCATTTGCTACGAGGGGCTTTAATGTATTGATCAGCTCTACTGCCTGGCTGGGAGTCATATTCATCTTCCAGTTGCCGGCAATGATCTTCTTTCTTGCCATAATCATACACCTCTTCTTTTCTTATATTGTGTTTCCCACAGGATGCATCTGTGCCTGCAGGCAGGTTCGAATACATTCCGTGGGAAAGCTTTATTATTTCTATTTATTTGTCGTCTGCTGCTGCCACGCCGGGAAGCTCTTTGCCTTCCAGGAACTCCAGGGAAGCACCGCCACCGGTAGAAATATGGCTCATCTTGTCAGCGAAACCAAGCTGGTTAACAGCTGCTGCAGAGTCACCACCACCGATAATGGTAGTTGCATCGGTCTCAGCCAGAGCCTTAGCTACAGCGATGGTACCTGCTGCCAGGGTAGGGTTCTCGAATACGCCCATAGGTCCGTTCCATACAACGGTCTTAGCAGTCTTAACAGCCTCAGCATACAGAGCTGCGGTCTTGGGTCCGATATCGCATCCCTCTCTGTCTGCGGGCATGTTGGTAACATCATATACCTGAACCTCAACAGGAGCATCGATCGGGTTAGGGAAATCAGCGATGGTTACGGAATCAACAGGCAGTAACAGCTTCTTGCCCAGCTTCTCAGCCTTTTCCATCATTTCCTTACAGTAATCAATCTTAGTATCATCTACAAGAGACTTACCGATTTCATATCCCTGAGCCTTTAAGAAGGTGTAAGCCATACCACCACCGATGATCAGGGTATCACACTTCTCTAACAGGTTGGAGATAACGTTCAGCTTGTCTGCAACCTTTGCACCGCCCAGAATAGCTACGAAAGGTCTTACGGGATCTTCTACAGCCTTACCTAAGAAGTTGATCTCCTTCTCCATCAGGTAACCTACTACGTTCTGACCACCCTTAGCGGTGATGAACTTGGTAACACCTGCTACGGAAGCATGTGCTCTGTGAGAAGAGCCGAATGCATCACATACATACAGATCAGCCAGGTCAGCCAGTTCTTTGCTGAACTCCTCGCCGTTCTTGGTCTCTTCTGCGCCACGGAAACGGGTATTCTGAAGCAGAACAACATCGCCTTCCTTCATGTTCTCAACAGCCTTGGTAGCTGCTTCGCCGGTTACATTGTAGTCAGCTACGAAAGTAACCTCTTTGCCCAGCTTCTCGGACAGTCTCTTGGCAACAGGTGCCAGAGATTCGCCTTCGTTGGGGCCATTCTTTACCTTACCCAGATGAGAGCAAAGAATTACCTTGCCGCCATCGTTGATCAGCTTCTTGATGGTAGGCAGAGCTGCAACGATACGGGTATCGTCAGTGATTTCACCGTTCTTTAAGGGAACGTTAAAGTCGCATCTTACCAGGACTCTCTTTCCCTTTGCGTTAATGTCATCTACAGATTTCTTATTTAATCCCATGGTATTAACCTCCAATTATTTTAGTATCTAAAAAGGGCCCGGTCCTTGTAAGACCGGACCCTGATAGGTCTTTACGCGTTAACGCCTGTCGGCTTATGCTAACTCGCTGAAGTACTTGATGGTACGAACCATCTGAGAGGTGTAGCTGTTCTCGTTATCATACCAGGATACAACCTGTACCTGAGTATTGCCATCTTCCATAGGAGCAACCATGGTCTGAGTTGCATCGAAGATGGAACCGTAGGTGCTGCCTACGATATCGGAAGATACGATCTCATCGGTGTTGTAACCGAAGGACTCGGTAGAAGCAGCCTTCATTGCTGCGTTGATCTCTTCCTTGGTTACAGCGCCCTTAACTACTGCTACCAGAATGGTGGTAGAACCGGTAGGGGTCGGAACACGCTGAGCGGAGCCGATCAGCTTGCCGTTCAGTTCGGGAATTACCAGGCCGATTGCCTTAGCTGCACCGGTAGAGTTGGGAACGATGTTGCAAGCGCCTGCACGGCTTCTTCTCAGATCGCCCTTTCTCTGAGGTCCGTCAAGGATCATCTGGTCACCGGTATAAGCGTGAACAGTGGTCATGATACCGCTCATGATAGGTCTGCAATCGTTCAGGGCCTTAGCCATAGGTGCTAAGCAGTTGGTGGTGCAGGAAGCTGCGGAGATAACGGTATCTTCGGGCTTCAGGGTCTTGTGGTTAACATTGTATACGATGGTAGGAAGGTCGTTACCTGCGGGAGCAGAAATAACAACTTTACGAGCACCGGCAGTGATATGTGCGGAAGCCTTCTCCTTAGAGGTGTAGAATCCGGTACACTCCAGAACTACATCAACCTTTAATTCACCCCAAGGAAGCTTGCTTGCGTCAGCCTCTTTGTAGATGGTGATGGTCTTGCCGTTAACGGTGATGCTGTCCTCGCCAGCCTCAACGGTGCTTGCATACTTGTAAACACCCTGAGAAGAATCATACTTCAACAGATGTGCCAGCATCTTAGGGCTGGTTAAATCGTTGATTGCTACTACTTCATATCCTTCTGCATCGAACATCTGTCTGAATGCAAGACGACCAATACGGCCAAAACCATTAATTGCTACTCTTACTGCCATTTTAGTTTCCTCCTAAAATTTTAATTTTATATCTTTTGGCTTTCCGTTATTCACAGATTGTCAAAATTTTATCAGCAAAGACATTTTACCTAATTCCTGATTATAATTCAAGATGTAAATGAAAAATATTTGTGATTTTGTGGTAAATTTTACAGTTTGTTTAGAAATGCTATGGTTTTTCCCTTCATTTTTGCTATAATAGGTTCGTATTATGATAACCAGAAAGGATGAAAAATATGTCTATCAAAGCAGATTGTCATCTTCACTCTTCTTTTTCGGGAGATTCCCAGGCTCCCATGCCGGAGATGATCGATAAAGGTCTCGCTCTGGGACTGGAGACCATGTGTTTTACCGAGCATAACGATTTTGATTATCCCCGCACCGAGGAAGGACCGGGAACAATCTTTTTACTGAATACGGATTCCTATCTGTACGACGTGCTCCGCTGCCGTGCGAAATATGAAGGGAAAATGCGAATCCTCTTCGGCGTGGAGCTGGGATTGCAGCCTCATCTGGCCGACCGCAACGAAGATTTTATTTCCGCCTATGATTTTGATTTCGTCATCGGCTCCACTCATCTCTGCAAAGGAATGGATCCCTATTATCCGGAATATTTCGAGAAATTCTCCTCCGAGGAAGAAGCCATCCGGGCTTATTTTGCAGAGACACTGGAGAATCTGAAATGCCATGACGATTATGATGTATTGGGACATCTGGACTATATCGTCCGTGTGGCTCCCACCAAGGACAAGAACTATTCCTATGACAAATATAAGGATGCCATTGATCCGATCCTGGAGCTTTTAGTGCAGCAGGGAAAAGGTCTGGAACTGAACACCGGAAGCTTCCGCTACGGTCTCAGACAGCCTCATCCCTGTACCGATGTTCTGCGCCGCTATCATGAGCTGGGCGGTGAGATCATCACCGTAGGAACCGATGCCCACAAACCTCAGGATGTGGGATCCTATCTGGATCTTGCCTCCGAGATCCTGCAGCTGTGCGGTTTCAAATATTACACAATCTACGAAAAGCGCAGCCCGGAATATCACAAGCTGTAATTTTCTTTATTCCCTATCCTCCAAGCTGAATGTGTTCCTTCATCAGCTCGCGAAGCAACGCATCCGCTGTCCATGAGACATTATACGGTGTCACAATCGCCTTCAGGGCAACCGGTGGTAAGCCGGTTGCCTTATATTCTGCCAGGAATGCATCCACCTGTTGCGAATCCATTCCGGAAAACACCAGCATTTCCATTGCAAAATCAGGACCGTTATATATTTTTCCATTCTTATGAAAACCGCTGATTTCCGCCAGTGTTCCGATCTTCTGTCCATAGTCCCTGCGGTTCACCGCCGTCACATCCACACCTATTTTCTCCGCTGCCACACGCACAGCCCGGTCTTTTTGTGTACTCACGCCAAACAATAATATTTTTGCCATTATATTTCCTCACAGTCCATCACCCGGAAGCCGTTCTTTTCCAGCAATTGTGCAAATACTCCCTGTCCGGGGATGAGTTTACCGGTAAAGTTTCCATCATAAATCTGCTTTACGCCGCAGCTGGGGCTTCGTGACTGTAAGATTGCCAGATCGATGCCATTCTCTTTGGCGATCCGCAGAGCCTCCTCTGCGCCTTCCCGAAACTGCCTGTCCACATTTACGCCTTTACAGTTTATGACCTCACCGCTCACGATCTCCGACGGATCCCTCGGGGTCGGAAGTCCTCCCAGCACCTCAGGACATACCGGGATCACCTCATGCCCTTCCAGATATTTTGCCACACGCTCGCTGTAATTATTTTTCCCGTTATATTTACAGTTTTCGCCCAGCAGACAGGCACTGACCAGTATTTTCATCGTAATCTCCAGCTTTCCGTTATTATGTCTGTTACAGCAATGGCGCGATCAGGCGCATGATACACTGCCAGCCTCTCACTGCCATATTTTTCCTTCCATCCCGGTATTTATCGGTGACTTCCTCACTATCCTGTAACAGCTTATCAAAATCCGCCTCAATATCCCGGATGGCATCACAGCCGTGCATCCACACACCGTTTTCAAAATGATGATAAAGGCTCCGGTAATCCATATTGATAGTACCGACGGTCGCCGTATCCCCATCACACAGCATCTGCTTTGCATGCAAAAAGCCCGGGGTATATTCATAAACCCGCACACCCTGACGCACCAGTCCGGAATAATAGGATCTGGTCACACCGTAAATGATTTTTTTATCCGGAATACCTGGGGTAAATACCCGTACATCCACGCCACGTTTTGCCGCCAGTCCCAGCTCTCTCGTCATCTCATCACTGATGATCAGATAAGGAGTTGCCACATAGAGGCGTTTCTTCGCCGTCTTGATCAGGTTCAGGTAGACATTCTCACCCACCGGCTCTCCGTCCAGTGGAGAATCCGCATAGGGCTGCACATAGCCGGATGCCTTCTGCACATTTCCATCTTCCGCACCTTCCTGCAATGCCTTCAGATACTTTTCATAATCTGTATCCGCCTGTCCCATAACATTCCACATTTCCAAAAACATCATGGTAAAATTCTGTACCGCTCTGCCGGTCAGCTTCACACCGGTATCCTTCCAGTAGCCGTAAGGATGCGTGATATTAAAATACTCATCTGCCAGATTATATCCACCGGTGAATCCTACTTTTCCGTCGATGACCATGATCTTACGATGGTCGCGGTTATTCATGAAAATATTTAAAAAGGGCACTACATAGTTAAATACCCGGCACTGTACACCGATGGCATTCATGCGGTCTATAAAGCTTTTATCCAAAAAGCCGATACAGCCCACATCGTCGTACAGAATACGGACTTCCACGCCCTCGGCAGCCTTTCTTGCCAATACATCCTTCAGCCGTGCAAAAGCCTCTGCCTCCTCTATGGCATGATATTCCAGGAATATAAAGTGCTTTGCCTTCTCCAGCTCCTTAAGCTGTTCCTCGTATCCCAGATAAGCTTCCGGATAGAATTTCACAGCTGTCGTGTCATACACCGGATAATTACCATACTTCCAGATATAATGGCATTGATTTGCCAACAGAGGATCTTCCTGCTCCAGCTGCTGCAATATGGTCTCATCCTGCACATTCAGAGGAATCAGTTGTGCATCCACATCCTCAAATTTCCGGATGATTTTATGCATAGCCTCTTTATGCCCGAACAATCCGTAAATACACAGACCGAATACAGGAAATGCCAATATTACAATAATCCAGGGCATCTTAAATGCGGCATTGGTATGTTTTCCATAAATCCTGAGCGCCACTACCAGCGCAAACAGGCTGGTCAGCAGAGAGATCACTGAAGAATACTGATACAGCTTGATCATCAATATCAATATCCAGCCGATCTGTAAGAGCACAGCCAATGTTGCAAACGCAATTCTTCCTATGCTGTTTTTCACATTCCCTTTTACTTCAGAACGCATCTGCTTTTTCTTACCCATAATGCCCTCTTTTCTCCTTCGTCCTACCAAAACTATAAGTAATCTCCCCTCACAGACTGCCTGCACTGCGCACAGACAGCCATGGGTATATTCTATGGTGCCAGGGTCAAAAGGTCTAAGCCCACATGAGCTTGCTCATATGTGGGCGAAAGACCTTGGGACCCGCCCCGATATGAGCATAAAAGTGGGATGATAATCCCATGCGAATATTGGGCGGATTGTGGGAGTGCGCAGCACGGAACAATCCGTAGGCATCAAAGTCGGGGACTTTTGCCCCCGACATCATTCTATAGGGGATTATTTTATGGTATAACATTTTTGCAAAAATCTCAATAGGTCAATGGACTACAACTGTCCTCTTTTGTCTGCCTAACCACAGTTTCTGTCACACAGTACCACCACTGTAGACGGCGTGGTCTGGGCAGGAATGCTTCTCGTGGAAGAGGAATAGATGACCACCAGATTATGGTTCGCGGGACTCGCCTGGAAATACTGGTTGTTCACGGTACGCACATCCACTGTGCCATCCAGATTCAGCTGCAATGTCTGCTCCTCATTGACCAGGGAATTGCTGTAGTAGCTCACATCCACATTCCGGTCGCTTCTCTCTTCAGCCACTACCACTGCCGTATACTGAGGCGGATAGATCAGGGGCATGGGCGCATCGTTGCGATACCAGAAGGTTGCCATCATTCCAACCGACAGTGTAGTGAAATCCACCACATACGTATCCGGGTTGATGAAAAAGTTCACCGTGTTGCCGTCCGTATCCTCGATTGTAGCGAACAAAAGGCATCCATCGGCTCTGCGGCCACCCTGTCCTGCCGGTACCAGATCCACAATGGTTCCCTTCATGGAGCCGAAACTGCTTCTTCTCATAGGTCTCTGAAATGAAAAACGATAATCCATAAACACTCCTGCTGTTGTTAAAAGCTTTCTACTATTATATGCACGTCGGTGCCACTGTTGTCATACGCCGTGATAAAAATGCAGGACCACTATTGTAACAATAGTGATCCCGATCTTTTCCGCTATACAAATCTTTGTATCCGTAGGACACAGAGACCTCCTCTTTGAGCGCTTTCCTACAGAATAATGGTTCCGCCGCCCAGTACATGCTCATCCTGATAAAATACCATGGCCTGCCCCGGTGTTGCGGCACGTACCGGTGCGTCAAAGGTACAGAGCACTTTACCGTCCGGCTGTTTTGTCAGAGTTCCGTATTCTCCCTTATGGTTGTAACGGATCTTCGCCAATACTCTGGTGGGCTCTGTCAGATCTTCCACTGTCATGTAATTCACATGATCGCACAGCACTTTATCCGTAAAGAGTTCCTGATTGGAACCGATGACGACTTCATTGGTCTCGGGACGGATGGCGGTGACAAACACTCTTTCCCCCATAGGAAGTTCCAGTCCTCTGCGCTGTCCCAGTGTATAATGGGTAATGCCCTTATGCCGGCCTAAGATCCTGCCGTCCTCCGTGACAAAATTGCCCGGTCCCGGCACCTTTTCGCCGGCTTCTCTGTCAATAAAGGAAGCATAATCATTGTCCGGCACGAAACAGATCTCCTGACTGTCCGGCTTATGCGCCACCGGAAGTCCCGCCTCCTCTGCCAGGACGCGGATTTCATCCTTGGTATATTCACCCACCGGCATCAGGGTATGTGCCAGCTGCTCCTGGGTCAGATTGTACAACGCATAGGTCTGATCCTTGGCTGCGGTAACGGAATTACGGATGGCAAAACGGCCATTCGGCAGCCTGTCAATCCTCGCATAATGTCCCGTGGCAATATAATCCGCCCCGATCTCCAGGCTTCTCTGCAGCAGGGATTCCCACTTCACATAACGGTTGCAGGCAATACAGGGATTGGGGGTATGGCCTCTTAAATACTCTGCCACAAAATAGTCCATGACATGGCATTTGAATTCCTTCTTAAAGTTCATGACATAATAAGGAATCTCCAGTCTCTGTGCTACTCTTCTGGCATCATCCACCGCCGACAGTCCGCAACAGCCGCCGTTGGCTTCCTTGGCTGCTTCCTCTTCGTCCTGCCAGATCTGCATAGTGACGCCGATCACGTCATAGCCCTGTTCCTTCAATAACATGGCTGCCACGGAGGAATCTACTCCCCCGGACATGCCTACTACTACTTTTTTCTTCATAGATCTTAATAATCTTCCTCTTCTTCGCCCTCACTGATGTCATTCTTGGGCTTCTGCAGTCCTTCGATGGTGATATGGTTCTTCTCTGCATAATCCCACAGTGCTGCATGAATCGCTTCCTCTGCAAGCAGTGAGCAGTGTACCTTTACGGGCGGCAGTCCGTCCAGAGCCTCCATTACAGCCTTGTTCGTTACCTGTAATGCTTCCTGAATGGTCTTACCCTTTACCAGTTCGGTAGCCATGGAGCTGGTAGCTACGGCAGCGCCGCAGCCGAAGGTCTTGAACTTTGCTTCCCGGATGATCCCGTTCTCGTCAATGTCCAGGAACATTCTCATAATATCTCCGCACTTTGCATTGCCCACGGTACCTACGCCGCTGGCATCCTCGATCTCCCCTACATTTCTGGGGTTCTGAAAGTGGTCCATTACTTTTTCACTGTACATGTATCTGTTATCCTCTTCTTTCTCACTTAGTTGTTCTTCTGGCTTTTCAGGAAATCTTCATATAAAGGAGACATATCCCGCAGTCTCTGTACAATTTTCTTCACTTCTTCCGCCACGATGTCCATCTCTTCCTTCGTGCTTTCCTCAGATAAGGTCAGACGCAAGGAGCCGTGTGCTTCCTCATGCTTTAAGCCGATAGCCAGCAGTACATGGGAAGGATCCAGAGATCCGGAAGTACATGCAGAACCGCTGGAAGCGCAAATACCCTTCATATCCAGCATGATCAACATGGATTCTCCTTCGATGAACAGGAAGGAGAAGTTGATATTGTTCGGAAGTCTCTTCGTGCGGTGACCGTTCAGCCAGCAGTGAGGGATCTCGTTCTCCAGACGTCCGATCAGATAATCCCGCAGTTCGATCTCCTTGCGAGTCTTGGTATCCATAATACGCATAGCGCGCTCTACAGCAGCACCCAGTCCCACGATACCAGGAATGTTCTCTGTACCGGCTCTGCGGCTTCTCTCCTGTGCTCCGCCGTGTACAAAGGAACGGATCTTCACACCCTTGCGGATATATAAGAAGCCAATACCCTTGGGGCCGTTTAATTTGTGGCCGCTGGCACTGAGCATGTCGATGTGCATTTCATCCACATTGATGGGAACCTGTGCATACGCCTGTACCGCATCGGTATGGAACAATACACCGTGCTCCTTCGCGATCTCACCGATCTCGGCAATGGGTTCGATGGTACCGATCTCGTTATTTGCAAACATTACACTGATCAGAATCGTGTCAGGGCGAATGGCTGCCTTCAGCTCATCCAGACTGATCAGTCCGTCTCTGTCCACATTCAGATAAGTGATCTCAAAGCCTCGCTTCTCCAGATACTCACAGGTATGAAGAATGGCATGATGCTCGATCTTCGTGGTAATGATATGTTTTCCCTTGGAAGCATAGGCTTCTGCGGTAGCTTTCAGCGCCCAGTTATCGGACTCGGAACCGCCGGCAGTAAAATAGATCTCTTCCGGCTTTGCACCCAGACTGTCTGCGATGGTCTGGCGGGCATGATCCATGGCCTTCTTGCTCTCGGCACCCAGACTGTAGATGGTGCTGGCATTGCCGTAGTATTCACTGAAGTACGGAAGCATCGCATCCACGACCTCCGGTGCCGTTTTGGTAGTTGCTGCATTATCTAAATATATCATATTGCCTCATTTCCGCATATTTTCATGCTTATTTCACTGTTATTCATGATAGCATTCACCGCGCAGTTCTGTCAACAAGGTGGATGGAATATACTTTTGCAAGATCTTTATCTGCAAAGGATCCAACGAAAAGCTATGAAGCATGCCAAACGTCATCCTCTGATCTTCGGTACTCTGATTCTGACGATCACCGGTCTTATCACCCGCATCATCGGTTTTTTCTACCGGATCTACCTGTCCAGGCTCTTCGGAGAAGAAGGAATGGGGATCTATCAGCTGCTCAGTCCCGCACTGTCTCTCTCCTTTTCCCTGACAGCTGCCGGCTACCAGACCGCCATCTCCAAATTCGTTGCCGCCAATACTGCGGGGCGGCGTTCCGATGACCTGAAAACGCTGCTGACCGGGGCAAGCATCACGCTCCCTCTGTCCCTTGGAGTCAATGCTGTCCTGTTTCTCGCCGCAGAACCCATAGGAACCTTCCTGTTAAAAGAAGCCCGTACCATATCCATGCTGCGGATTCTGTCCTTCTCTATTCCTTTTGCCGCGCTGCATGCCTGCATCAACGGCTATTTCTATGGAAAAAAGAAAGCTTCCGTTCCTGCCCTCACGCAGCTTCTGGAGCAGCTGGCCAGAGTCGGCTGTGTCTTTCTCGTCACCGGAGCCGATCTGTCTGAGGGGCGCACCCCCTCCATCAATGCGGCCGTCTTAGGTCTGACCGTTGGCGAGCTTCTGTCCATGCTGATCGCTCTGATCTGCCTGTACATACACCTGTATCCGGATGCCTCTGTTCTTTCCCTGCAAAATATCTGTCCTTCTTCCGCGGTCTACCGGGATCTGTTGGGCATGGCACTGCCCCTGACCGCCAATCGTATCGTTCTGAATATTTTGCAGAGCATCGAAGCTGTCTCCATTCCCCAGAAGCTTCTGCTCTACGGTTATGATACCACCACAGCCTTAAGTGTATACGGCGTACTCACCGGTATGGCCATGCCCATGATCTTTTTTCCCAATGCTCTCACCGGTTCTGTGGCGGTCCTTCTCCTCCCCACCATCTCCGAAAATCATGCAAAAGGTGACCGGGAAGCCGTATGGAACGACACTCTGCGTACCGTAAAATACTGCAGTCTCATGGGCTTTCTTTGTCTGTGCGGTTTTCTTTTTCTGGGGGATTGGATGGGAACCGAATTGTTCCACAGTGAACTGGCCGGGCATTTCATCGTGACGCTGGGATTCATCTGTCCTTTTTTGTATCTGGATACCACGCTCTCTAGCATTTTGCAGGGGTTGGGAATGGCGGGGCGGATCTTTGTCTCCAACGTGGTCTGTCTTCTGATCCGGCTCCTGTTCGTATTTTTTGCCATTCCCGTGATCGGTATGCAGGGATATCTGTGGGGGATTCTGGTCAGCCAGCTGGTACTTGCCGGAATCTATTTTTTCTGTCTGTACCGTTTCTTCCGCCAAAACACAGTTTTCTGAATTTATCGCATAAAAATACCTCCCTGTCCAACTTATGCCGGGCAGACGGAGGTGTGCTATTCCGTAAATACAGAAGTCCTGTTCTGATTTTAATTGTGATTCTTATCGTTGAGAACACTCTTCAGCTCATCCATGAAGGTATTCACGTCCTTGAACTCCCGGTACACGGACGCAAATCTCACATAAGCAACCGCATCCAGATCCTTTAACTTATTCATCACAAGCTCACCGATGGTGCCGCTGGGGATCTCCCGTTCTTCCCTGTTGAAAATCTCGTTCTCCACCTCATCCACCAAAGTCGTGATCTGCTGTGCGCTGACCGGACGTTTATGACAGGCTCTGAGCACCCCTGCCTCGATCTTGGCACGGTCATAGGCCTCTCTGTTATTATCCTTTTTAATAATGATCAGCGGAATCGTCTCGATCTTCTCGTAAGTGGTGAATCGCTTACCGCATTCATCACATACACGACGGCGGCGAATGGAGTTGTTATCTTCCGCCGGTCTCGAATCGATGACTCTGGTATTTTCATGGCTACAGAACGGACATTTCATAGGCATCCTCCTCTTAAAAACCACGTGTTATTTATACAGATATTATAAGAGAATCAGCAGTTAATGTCAACTAAAATTATGTCCGGACCGATCTGCCGGATGTCCTTGTAAGGAATGACAATATTGGGCTCACAGCGCAGGAATCCCAGCCACTGGTTTCCACCCGGCACCATGATCTTACAGATGCATCCGCTGCACTCATCGAACTCCAGATCACAGACATGCCCCAGCTTTTTACAGTCTCTGACATTGATTACATCTTTGCATTTTAACTCGGAAAAAAGCATACTCTGCTCCTCCCGTTTTCTTTCTATTTATTATATGATACCGCTCCGTTTCCCGTTCGGGAAAAACTGGAAAATCTTTCTTGCCGGTATAGTCACTGACTCTCCTGTGAATACTGTAGTTATCAAAAATCAGCAACGATTCAGAAAACTTGGGAGGTCTCTATGGTACAGGGAAAAGTAGAAATCTGCGGTGTCAATACAGCAAAACTGCCTTTGCTAAAGGCAGCGGACAAGGAAGCTCTCTTCGCAAAGATCCGGGAGGGAGATACCGCCGCCAGAGAGACCTACATCGAAGGCAACCTGCGTCTGGTCCTGAGCGTGATCAAACGCTTTTCCGGCAGTGCGGAAAATGTGGACGATCTGTTCCAGATCGGCTGTATCGGTCTGATCAAGGCCATCGACAATTTTGATTCCACGCTGGGTGTAAAATTTTCCACCTACGCGGTTCCAATGATTATCGGTGAGATACGCAGATTTTTACGGGATAACAATAGCATCCGTGTTTCACGGTCTCTGAAGGACACCGCCTACAAGGCAATCTACGCCCGCGATACCCTGACCAGGAAAAATCTGAAGGAGCCCACCATGGAAGAGATTGCCGCAGAGGTAGGTATCTCCAAGGAGGACATCGTCTATGCCCTGGATGCCATGCAGAATCCCATGAGCCTCTACGAACCGGTCTACACCGACGGTGGTGACACCCTCTACGTCATGGACCAGATCAGTGATAAAAAAAATAAGGAAGAGACGTGGGTGGAACATCTCTCCCTCAGTGAAGCCATGAAACGTCTGAACGACAGAGAGCGTCATATCATCTCTCTGCGCTTTTTCGAAGGAAAGACCCAGACCGAGGTCGCCGACATGATCGGCATCTCCCAGGCCCAGGTCTCCCGTCTCGAAAAAAATGCATTGAAAGCTATGCGAGGCTATCTTACCGCATAGACCTTGATCCTCGTATTCTCTGTAACGTATGATACACCAGCCAAAACATCCAGTATCCGATGATTCCTCCCAGCACATTGGTCAGGATATCATCGATCTGAAAATAACCTCTGCCGGTAATGAGCTGGAAAGTCTCCACTCCCAGGCTGGTCACAAAAGCCGCAAAGATGTTCCTGAAAAATCCCCTAAGCCAGGGAAATGCCCAGGGGCATGCAAAGCCATACGGGATGAAAAGCAGCACGTTTTCCACCACGAAGGCGTTATTTCTCGTATTGATCCCCCAGGTGGAGAAAAGCTCCAGATCCATGGCACGGTTCCGGCTGCCATCCTCTCTGGAGAAAAAAGTGATCACCAGTATGATCATGAGGTACAAAGAAAACACCATGAGACCTGCCATCGGAAAGGCTTCTTTTCCCTTCCGCTCCCTCCTGGCATTCATTGCATTCAGGATCAGTCCCATGACGGCACCGGCCATCACACCATAGGGCAGATATTGTATGGCACCGTTCAGATCCCTTATTATATATTTCCAAATCATTCTTTCTTCATCCTATATCTGTCTCTTAAAATTCCCGTTTTACATCTGGTAAGTGTCCCAGCGGGAAGGCGCCTCGTCCCATAGCTTTTTGTTCTCAAATAATCTGTCGTTCATCCAGCCGACCGCATCCACCACTCCATCCTCGTCAAAGGAGAACATGGCCCTCTGTTTCTTCTCCTCCGGTGTCTTTAAAAAGTTAAAGGGCTCCGGCCAGACCGTCACGAGAAGCTTTTTGCCGCCTTCCGGATCCTCAGTCTGCTCCAGACGGTAACGCATCCCCTGGTGGCATCCGGTGAATTCCGTCTTTTTTAAATATTCCATTGATAATATATCATCACGTTGTATCATGTATTTGTCCTTTTTGGTTACTTCCGATTCCGTTACCTGAAAACTATCCTGTCTGTATTATATGGTTCACGAACTGCTCTGTTGCCACGCAGCTCCCACAATTCTGCACATGTTATATAGTATCATGTATCCGTCCCGAATGCAAAGTCAAATATGCAGGCTGATCTCCTTTTTCAGCTGCCGCATGATCTTTTTCTCCAGTCGGGAAATATAGGATTGTGAGATTCCCAACAGATTGGCCACTTCCTTCTGGGTCATCTCCTGTCCGTCCACTGTCCCCAGTCCGAACCGAAGTCTGACGATGGTCTTCTCCCGCTTGGACAATTTGCTCACGGCATTCATGAGAAGCTTCCGCTCCACCTCATTCTCTATACCGCGATAGATCACATCCTCATCCGTCCCCAGAATATCCGACAACAGCAGCTCGTTGCCGTCCCAGTCTACATTCAACGGCTCGTCAATGGAGACTTCCATTTTCGTCTTGTTATTCCGGCGCAGATACATCAGTATCTCATTTTCAATGCACCGGGAAGCATAGGTTGCCAGCTTGATATTCTTCTCCGGATTGAAGGTGTTGATAGACTTGATCAGTCCGATGGTGCCAATGGAGATCAGATCCTCCACCCCTACACCGGTGTTATCGAATTTTTTGGCTATGTAGACCACCAGACGCAGGTTATGTTCGATCAGGATGGCTTTCGCCTCATCCTCGTATTCCGTCCCCAGATCACCGATCACCTGATTCTCCTGCTCACTGGGCAGGGGCGGCGGCAGTACCTCCGCGCCACCGATATAGTGGACATCTCCTTTCCGGTGCAGCAGATAAGGCTCCCTGCGCATCATTTTAAACTGCATTTTTCCCGGTATTGCTATCTTTAAGACCATATTTACTCCTATCTGCCACATTGTGCCTTGCCGGATCGTCCGGCTCTTTTATTTTTTCCTTCTTCCTTCGTGCTTTGTTCGTCTCCTTCAACAGCGCAGGAGGTAACAGCATCGGGATCTCTTCTCCCGCGATCTCCTCACTCACTGCCAGGTATACATTTCTGTATTCTCGTTCCACACCCTGCTGTATGAGCGTCATCTGCGGCACCGGATATCCCTTAAGGATCCCGCTCTTTTTCCCTACACTGTGATAAGGAATCACCCGGAATCCAGACAATCCCTCCGGCCACAGCCGATAAAATATCCGTGCGTCCAGCACCGATACCGGTGCTCCGCTGATAGGTTCGGTCAGGGTATTGCCGGAGTCTACCAATGCATGAATGCGCAACGGTCCCTCCGCTCCCTGTAACACAACCTCACAATAGCAGGATTGTTCCGCTTCCTTTTTGCGCCCCCGCACAAGTATCCAGCCGGAGAATGCTCCGACTCCCAGGGTCATACCGATCCCAGGCAGATAATTTCTTCCCATTGGGAATCCCCGAAGCAGTGCCGCCAGAATGCCTCCGATCAGGAAGGTGGACAGCATCAGTTTTCGGAAATAGTTCCACAACGTCCCAAGGCTGCGAATGTGAAATGTCACATACAGCATAAGTATTGTCCCCGGCAGAAAACAAAGCAACAGCTTCCCGGCGGCTGTTCCTTTCCATAAAAAAGGAAACAGATACCAGACCGCTCCGACCACGGCTCCCGCAAGCAGCCGGTACCACGTGGCAGTGTGGCCCATGCTGTGATCCACTAGGCAAAGCAGCAGCAGATTCATCCCGAAATTGAGGAGGAACAAACTGTCTAAGTAGAGTTCATAATGCATCACACCCCTCCTTCAGAAACATTATAAAGGGTGGCATCAGCGGATTTTGTCAAATTTTCATCCGCCGGAACCTTTTTCTTTCCATCGTTTTCGACATCGTCCCTGGGGAAGTCTGCGACCGCCATCACTCCCCGGACTCCGCTGTCTCCTCCGGCTCTTCGGTCTTCTCCAGTCCCAGATAGGGCAGAATATTTTCGTACAGCTGCCTTATGATCGGTGCTGCCACCTGCCCCCCGTAGTAGATGCCCTGGGGATTATTGATAATAGCAATGGCGATGACCTGGGGATCATCCGCAGGAGCGAAGCCGATAAAGGAAGATATGTAACGTCCGCTTCCTCTGGGCAGGGTCTGGCTGGTTGCAGTCTTGCCGCCGACGCGGAAGCCCTGTACCTGACCGTTTCTGCCGGAGCCTTCCGCCACTACCATTTCCAGAATGTAGCGCATGGTGGCCGAAGTCTCCTCCGAGACGATCCCCGTCTGCACCGGATAGGAAAAGGTCTCTTCCACCTCCCCGTCCCGATTCAACGCCTCGATGCCGAAATGCGGGGTGATCCGGTTGCCGCCGTTGATAATGGAGGACGCCGTGGTCAGCAGCTGGATTGCTGTGATCTGGAAAGACTGCCCGAAAGCCACGGTAGCCAGCTCCACATTTCCCATATCCTCTTTTTTATGCATGATAGTCCCAGCTTCCCCCGGCAGGTCGATGCCGGTGCGCTGTTTTAGGCCGAACTGTTCAAAATAATGGTAGTAATTGTCCACACCGAGCCGCAGGCCGACGGAAATCAATGCCGGGTTACAAGGGGTCTGGAACTACTGTCAGAGTTCGGGTTGGTGGCATACTTTTTTAACGTGCTGGCTACTCTACCACCTCCCAATAGCATTCGTTATGTTCGAACTTTTCCTTGATATAAACGATCCTGCCCTGCTCCTTTAACTGTTGGATACTGTGCCAGGTATAGCTGTAGGTGTTCCCCAGCCGCTCCGCCATCTGTGGGATCGTAATGTATTTTTCACTTCGGATCAGTTCCAGTACTTTCTCGTTGTAGGCTTTCCGGTTGCGGTCATAGATGGTTTCTTTTTTGTAGGTGAAGGAAAAGTAGAATAAACTGTAATCCGATTCCACAATGCTGTATAGTTCAAATTTACTCCGCATCAGTTCCTTGCTCATGGTGACATCCATATCCCCGTTGTTATGAATCTCTATGACCTCCACACAGCCATAGAGAATTTCCAGAATCGCCTGCTCGTTATAATTTTTGTTTTCTATGGTATCCCGGATCTGCTGTAAGCGGCGGTACTGATCCGCCAGACTCTTCTCCCCGTCTTTCTGTCCCTCTATCTTTTCTTCCAGTTCCCGAAGTTCCGTTTCCAGTCTGTCCTTGTAGATTCCAAAGTCCTCATCGGAAATCACTCCGTTCATTAACTTATGAAACAATACATCCTTATTCCGTAAAAGGAGTTCACGCTGGGTTTCCAATGCCTTCAGTTTTTTTCCATTGTCGGAATTGCATAATGCCTTTTCAATGGTATGAATCGTATCGTTGATTAAACCGGAAGAAATATGGAAAAGGTAGGCATATTTTTCTTTCAGTGCTGCCGCCAGTTGCTTCTCTAACTCTTTCTCCGCTATCACCATGTTGTCACAGGTGCTTCGGGTTCTCTGAAACTGCTCGCTGCATTTCCACGTGATGACTTTTTCGGAATGAAGTTTGTAGTGCATTCTGTAGTATGGCTTCTTGCAATTTGCGCAGACCAGTCGGTTACTCCATTTGTAGGTACCTGCCAACCCCTTGCAGCACCCCATCTGGAACCGCCTTGCATCTATGATCTGAACGATCTTCTCATGGTATTCCCTGCTGACGATGGGAGGAATCACGTTTTCCTTATAGATCCAGTCCTCCTGCGGGAGTTTCACACGCTCCTTAGTGTAGAAGTTGCTGACTTCCTTATGTAAAATGCAGTCTCCATGCAACATCGGAGAGGTCAGCATTTTCTTCCATGTATTCGCCGCAATACGCACAGAAGGCATCTTGTGATACCCTGTGGTTCCCTTACTCCGCACCCCTCGGTCATACATGATGTTGGCTAAACGGTAAAAACCTATCCCCTGCTCCACCAGTGACAAGGCGTAGCGAAGTTCTGTGGCTTCCTTTTCGTTGACTGTCCACCAGACACGCTTGGTGTTCTCGTCGATAAACTCCACATTCCGATCCCAGCCGTATAAGGGTCTGCATATATGCAGTGCCTTGGAACCCGTGGCGTAGATCTGTCTGTTGCTGTGAATATCTCTGATTTTCTTGGAAGTGATCTTACTCTGCTCCGCATCCACGATGGCCTGCACAGAATATTTTATATCGTCCCTCTCATGGTCATAGATGTGGTCATCCAGATAAAAATACAGTTGAAACTTCTTTTGCAGATGCAGTTTCACAAAATTGTGCCATTCCGCCTGATCTCTGCAAAGTCTGTCCGAACATTTCACAACCACCAGATCGATACGATCCGCCTTAATGTCCCGAATCATCCGCTGATATTCCAGACGATGCTCCGCCTCCGTGCCGGTCTCCGGCTCTATATACTGATCCACGATCGTAAGATGATTGTCCTCCACCAGTTTCCTCGTGTATGCCACCTGCACATCCAGTGCCTCCATCTGTACCTTTTTCTCCGTAGACACCCGGTTGTAGATTGCCACCCGTGTCTGCGGCGAAAATTTTGAAAGCTCGCTCATTTCTGTTTTCCTCCTTTTTCTTTTGCATACAACAACTCTACAATGTCCTCATATTCCTTCTCTGATAAACTTCCGTCCTCGTACAGTAACCGTACAATTCCACACTGCACCTCTGTTTCCTTCCGTAAGGAAACCTCCCGGTTCTTTGCTGCTCTCTTAGCGCCAGATCCAGTTGCCATTCCATCCTCCGAACGAGGTTTTTACCAGTGTATGCCATTGAAACGCTGACCTACACAAAATGCAAGATTATTTCCGCTATTTTCCGAATGTTTTTATTCTTTCATAGCAGTGCATCGTTAATTATTTAACAAGTAAATATACCTCTTAATTTATTTAATCTAGCGCGCAATACAAATGCGTTCCGTTTTCAAAAGGTGTGCTGTTACCGCTACGGGTATGGCTTCGGTGGGGACGATGTAAGGTAGTTCGGAAATAAACTGTTCTCGGGTGGGGACGCTATGCGATCAGGGGGAACGCTGTGGGGAAATCGATGAACGTGTCGGGGTGAAAAATGAAAAAGGGTCAGTGCGGAGGAAAATAAGTGACTATTGCGCTTTAGAAAACTAACAACCAGTCTGAAAATGGTCTACTACTTCCAAAAATGAGAATGTCGGGTCACATGACAGATTGGCTCCTGTGGTTCACAGTGCTTTCACCACTTGTTCGGATGGTGCTGGTGGATTCATGGAAATGCTGCGTGGAAAACTTGAAAATATTTTTCTGAAATGCTTTATTACTGTTTTTTGCTTGGTCTGCGGTTAAAAAATCACATGGTAGATGGGTGTAGGTTTTGATGGGTGGGGAAATTACTAACCAGTCGGGAAAAGGTGATAAACGGATTTTTCAGACACTGACTTTTCTTTTTCTCCGCACACCTAACTTTTTTCAGGAATTTTCCTGTATTTTTCACAAAAATATTTTTTATCGGAATTGCGTTTTTCTCATTTGACAGTTATTTATATTAAATTTTGAAAATTGGATTTTAATATAAAAAGATTTATGCTTGAGAAGTGTTGAAAGAAAAAAGCCATGGTACAGAAATGGAACTACTGCACCATGGCTTGCCGGGAAAGCATTGTTATGAAAGACCTCTGATCCGCTTTTTGTAAATCTGTACCAGACTGTCATAAAAGGCATCATTCGCCCTCCAGTTGCCATCGTTTGGCATCATATAAGCGGCGATCTGCATTTCGCTGCCATCGGGGAAACACAGGTAAACCAGATAAAACTGCTGTACTTTCCTCGTTAAAATCATGGGACGCAGACGCTGTTGTCTGGGAATATATACAGTGTCATCGTATCCTCTATTGCTTGTGGTGTTCTGTGCCATCTTCTCAGTCCTCCTCTTCCGGGTAGCGTACCGTCAATCGAAGATTGATGTTAGGGTTTACTTCCGTAAGTTCCTCTACCTTTTCCTTCAGCCTGCCATACTCTGGTCGGTCAAATTCTTTTCCCGTCCATTTATCCTCGTAAAAATACTTTGCTTTCAAATCAGGCACCGCATTCAGAATCGAAGCCTCCTGTCTTGCTAATGTCTGATTCTTGGAACTTACTCTGGCATACGCCATATCAACATACTGATTCTCTACTGCATCTGTCATGTTCCTGTCCTCCCAATCACCTGAAAACTATACTTTTTCAGACATTCCAAACACTATGCAGTCAAATGTCCGAAAAACTATCAAAAATAAAATTAAAATATTTGACTTCCTATACCACCTTTGTCAGATAAATGGTCTGGAAACAAAAAGAACCCTGCCTACAAATTGCATAGGCAGGATCCTTTGAAAATTATATATTTTTTGTTATATACTGAATAAGTCGTATTATATAACTTCTGGCTTTCTCGCATAACCAGACGAATGCACAACAGATAAACATAAAACACGCAAAATTGAATATTGACTGATTACTTAAAATCTGCATTATAAATTCTATCTCCACGTTTTCACACCTCCTGCTTACAGCATCCCAAAATATTTTAATAAAGCCAGTCTGAGTAACATTTCCTCAGTGATGTACTGTACTTTTGATTCTATGAGGGGAATATCTTCCTCTCTGATACTCTGAAAATTACCTCTGCGGTCATGGCGGCAGATAAAACAATCCCCGGCTATGATCGTTTCGCTCTCCGGTATTGCCACCCTCGGTTCCAGTCCTATCAGCCACCCCTCTTCATTGCAGATCAGGTCTATCTCTTCTGTCAACGCCGTACATTCTATCAGACCTCCGACAAACGCCTGCTCTGCCTTGAGAGAATTTTCTATTTCCATGATTCCTTGCTTATCTTTCGTGTATCCATATACTTTCATACTGCTGCCCTCCGAAAAGAAGCGGACACCCCATTACAGGGTGTCCGACTTCTCCTTATCCTCTTTCTGTTTTCCATCCGCCACAGGTGCTATTGGTTTTTCCAGAGATGCCACCACTACCGCACCATTTTCCAGTTTCGCCCCGGCACTGATGATATGCATATCCAACAGCGTTTTTACTTTTTCCTCCGTGAAGCTGGTTCTCTCATATCGGGAGGAAATCACATCATACATGGTATTTCCCTTTTCCTTATGTGTACCGATCACAATATAGAAAAGGTTGGCTAAACAGTCCTCCTCGACCATGGGAATTAAAGTGTTGGTGTGGATTTTCTTCATCATGTTTGTGGTGAAAAAGTTCTTTTTATCCATTACCAGTTCCCCTGCTTCGGATAACTCCAGACCATACACCTCATCCGTGGTAATGCCTTTCAGGGCATCTTTGATCTGCTTCTCTGTCAGTTCCACGACCTCCCCCTTGGGTAAGCTGTAGGCTTCATAACAGATTGCTCTTGTTCCTAAAAAAATCTCGTTGGTTACTACTAATTTTCTGCACATAATTTTTTCCTCCTGCGTTTCGCATTTACTATTTTGTTTCGGACATTTTCTTTTCTGTCCTCCTTACATTTCATACAATAACGCTGGGAAAATGTTTTGGCAGTGGCGAAAATAGCCAGAGATTTTATAGGGTGATTAGTGATGATGTAGAAGCCTCATGCCCTCTACAAAATAACCAATTTGGGTGTATATTTCAGAAAAATAAACATCAAAAAAAGCAACCGCCCTCGCCAGGAATAGGTTGCTTTCCCTGTATCCCCTTCTCAAATCTGCTGAAGCTGGTAACCGCTGTCCTTGCAAATGGATCTTGTGTCTAAATCTATCAGCTTATCTACGGTACCCTTATCTTTACAACAGTATTCACACTTTTTATCGCATATATTTATCACTTGCTGTTGTGCCATTTTTTCTTTTATGTCACTGCAATCTCTCAACCAACATTCCGCCGATTTCCGGAACGCTCCCACTGATTTCGTTATAGCAAAATGACCGTTCCCTTTTAATGCCCTTGTTACCTCCATCAGCAGTTCGTTTGCAAAGTGTTCTCTGTTTTTTCCTGCGCTGTTATGTAAATCAATAAAGTTCTGAATCTCACGACTGGTATCAAAATAATCTGTTCCATTTTGCAAATTATCATGTACATACTGTAATGCAGCAATGACCACATTTTCTGCCACGGGGTTCTTCAAGTACATCGCTAAGACTTCGTCATAGGAAAGGTACAGATCCTCAAAGCACCAATAGGATGTAGCAACAAACTCAGCGCCTTTTTTCATGCACAGCCTGGTTCCCCATTTCACAAAGTCATGTGCAATAAACCCTTTGGTATTGTTTGCCACACAGTCAACCGCTACAAATACTTTATCTCCTGCCTGCAATTTGGGAAATATGCTTAACACCTGCGCCTTTAAGGTTGTATTTCCCGAAGCAGTCTGTCCATCACTCCCGATTGGAAATGATACTAACAGAAAGGAATCCACAGATCTGAATGTCTGGGCTACACATTGCCAGAAATCACGGGCTGAATTTGAATCCTCTGTAATGATATACAACAATTATGCCCACCCCCGTACATAACACTCATATTCCAACTGCAGTTCCCCATCCTTCTTGCACAACGTCCCGAAATAGTTCGGTGACAACTCGATTCCCATAGGTTTTCTTAAAAATATCAGGTATCTGTTGTCCCCTCTGTCCGCATTGATAATTTCTACCATCTGTTCATCCAGTATAAGCTCTGCTCTGTCTATTATGATAAGCTTACCCTTTTGTAAGGAAAGCTTGTCCTTATTATCCTTTGATACAATAAAAATATTGTCAGCATTATACGGCTTAAAGCTGGCATTATTATTATCGTTGATGTAGCTTTTCAACATAGTGCACAGTAAAGATTTTCCCGTTGCACTATCCCCATGCACTATGGTCTTATTTCCCCGGAATTTTAAGTTATATTTATTTCCGTTTACATCCGTAAATTTCAAAACATTGCTTTGCCAATCATAACACTGTTGCATGTTACCTCCCCATAAACTACACCATGAAAAGTAAGTCTGTTATTCTTTCGGAATCGTTGATCAAATACTCTCTATTACCGCATTCATATATTTCATCCTCATGCTCCAGGACGATTCCTATGTCCATATTAGTCTTATCAATATAACAGAAAAGCTGCTCTAACGCATTCTTTCCGCATTCCGTTGCATTAATCGCTCTGACCGTCGGGTATACCTTCTGGTTCTCTTGCAGAAAAATGCAATTCAATATGGTTTTGCACCCCGTTGACAAGTCCTGAATACCAGTAATGCCGTAAGGAGTTTCTATTTTCCCGATATTCTGATCCAATAGCTTTGCATGGTCAACTTCTTCCATGACCTTAATAGAATTTTCGGAAAGGCTTTTTGCAGATACATTGTTATTAAAAAAAGAATCATTGTCTATGATGATTTCGTTGTCTTTAAAATATTTGCCTGAGGTATATAATCTAACCATACTTCACCGTTCTCCTTTTCATTTATTATACCGCCTAATTCACAAAATTACAAACCACCGTTTTGAAATTCCCTGTTTTCCCCACTCTCACCCCAGCCTCAGATCCAGACCCTTTGGTTACAACTGTTCTCCATGCACTGTACAAAAGTCTGGCCGCCATGTCCGGCAATCTTGTGGCAGCGGATCTTACGATCATCCACGATGATAAATCCGGGGCAGGAAAAGGTGCTTTCCGGGGTCACCACTCCCGCCTCCAGTCCCGCAGCGGCCGTGATGATCTTGAAGGTGGATCCCGGTTCGTAGGTGTCGTTGATACAGCCGTTTCGCCACATGGCATTCAGCTTTTCCTGTTTCTGTTCCGCCGTCAGTGTGGCCGGGTCCACCGCCACAATGCTGCCGTCCTCCTTCACTTCCGTCAGCTCCGGTAAGGTATAAGGGTCATTCAAATCAAACTCCGGATAATTCACCATAGCCAGGATCTCGCCGTTCTGCGGATTCATAGCCACTATATAAACACTGTCCGCCTCCTTGGTAGCACAGGCCTGCGCCGCCAGCTGTGTAGCATACTCCTGGATGTTCCGGTCGATGCTGATACGAAGATCCATGCCCGGCACCGGTTCCACCCGACGCTCCCCTGCCGTATCCACCTCGATCCCCTTGGCGTCCGTGATCGTCAGGATCATTCCCGGATCCCCCTGCAGGATCTCTTCATATACCACTTCCAGTCCGATGATTCCCTGATTGTCTCCTCCGGTAAAACCCAGCACCTTGCTGGCCAGATCCCCGTAAGGATAATATCTCTTGTAATCTTCGTCCACTTTTACCCCGGCCAGATCATATTCCCGGATCCGGTCTCCCACGGTCTTATCCACGTTGCTTTTCACCCGCTCGATGGAGGAATATTTCTCCACCCGCTTTCTGGCCTCTTCCTCGGAGATTCCCAGTTCCTTCACCAGTATGGCGATCACCTGCTCCGGCTCCTCGATCTGATTGTGGATCACCGATACCGTACAGACCATCTTGTTGTCCGCCAGCACGACCCCGTTGCGATCCAGAATCCGTCCTCTCGCCGCCTTGATGCTGCGCTCTCTTTCGTGCAGCCTTGTGGCCGCTTCCTCATAATATTCCGCCCGCCATACCATCAGATACAATAGTCTTCCCAACAGTCCGCAGAGCACTGCCGCACATACGAAAAATATGGTCATGATCTTCTTCCGATGAAAGAAACGATTCTGATGATCTGCCATAAAAAAACCTCACAACAAGAGCTTTTTACATTTTATTGCTCTTGCTGTGAGGCTATTCGTCAGATTACCTTACTATTCATTCTGCTGGTTCAGCAGATTATTGTTGACCGGGCTGTCCCCCAGGGAATCATCGCCGCCGACATCCGCTCCCGTAACAGGGTCAATCAGTCCACCGTCAATCGGGCTTACCAGATAACCGGTGGCCGGATCCACCGGATAATTTCTCCAATCCTCGGAAGGCGTTGTATTATCACCGCCCTGAGCGTCGCCGGTTCCATCTCCACTGCCCGTCTGATCGTCTCCGGTCTGTCCATCACCGGTTCCGTCACCGTTATTCTGATCTTCACCGTCCTCGGGCTTCTGGGTATACTGATTGGTGATCTCGATCTGTTTTTCTGCCAGCTCCTGGATCTCCTTCTCAGACAGCTCCTCCGTCATGAAAATATTCAGGTACGGCAATACTTCCGTCAGAACATTTCGTACAATACCGGTTGCGAACTTCGCATCATCCTGCGGTGATGCATTGGCACGATCTACGACCACATAGATAGCAATCTGGGGATCATCCGCCGGTGCATATCCCATAAAGGATACGACATACTCACCGTTTTTACGGGGAATGGTCTCTGCGGTACCGGTCTTGCCACCGATGGCGTAGCCTGCAGGTCTTGCGGTTCTACCGGTTCTGCGGTCACCACCCTCTTCCATTACGGTAGCCCGGCAGTACTGTCTGATCTTCGCCGAGGTGCTCTCGGAAATGGTCTGACGCAGTACTCTGGGCTCGATGTTTTCCACTGTTGCGCCGTTAGAATTGGTGATCTTATCCACCATATGCGGCTCATAATAATAACCGCCGTTGATCAGGGAACAGAATCCCGTGATCATCTGGATCATTGTTACATTAAAGTTCTGTCCGAAACTGTTGGTAGCCAGATCGGCACTGCCCATCTGATCCACCGGGAACAGGAGGCTTGCCGTTCTCGCTTCTCCTGCCAGATCCACGTTAGTCTTTAATCCAAAGTTAAAGGTCTGTTGGAATTTGGCAAACTCTTCTTTTCCCAAAGTAGCTGCAATCTTCATCAGCGCCACGTTGCAGGACCAGGCAATGGAATCCTGTACGGATACATCTCCTTCACCGCCGGAACGATAGCTGTGACACTTGATCGTATGTCCGCCGACTTCCAGAGATCCGTTACACTGATAGTGCTCGTTGCCGGTGATAGCACCGCTCTCCAGTGCTGCCGCCACAGTAAACGGTTTTGCTGTGGAACCCGGCTCGTAAGTAGTGGAGATACAATAGTTCTTCCACAGGTAATTCAGGTTGTCCAGCAATTCGTCATCCGTTAAGGCATCAATGTCTTCCTGCGTAAAATAGGTATCTGTCTTGGTCAGAACATCATAACCGTTGGCATTGGTCACCATCTCGATCTTACGGGATCCCAAAAGGGCGTCCGTATTTCTGGTGTCGTTCAGGTCATAGGTCGGATAGCTGGCCATGGCCAGAATGTTGCCGGTATTTACCTCCATAATAATGCAGCCCACATTTTCCGCACCGTTACCGGGATGTACCGCATCCTTATGCTCATCGTTGAATTGTTTCAGATATTTTTCCACGATACCCTGGATATTGGCATCAATGGTACTGTGTATCGTATTGCCGTCCACGGCCGGTTTGATGGTCCGCTCCAGGTTGGCATCATCATTCAGATATCCATACTCTCTTCCGGTGGTTCCGTTCAGCACATCATTGTAATACTCTTCCAGTCCGTACTGTCCTTCGTTGTCCGATCTGGAGAATCCGATCACGTCCGCCGCCAGGGAACCATTGGGATAGACTCTCTTGTATTCTTCCTGGAACCAGACGCCCTTGATCTTGCTGTCCTCCAGTGCTGCCGCCTGAAAACCGCTGATCTGATCATAGGTCAGCCTTCTGAGAGGGACATACCAGGAAGAATCCGGATGACTGATCACATACTGTCTCACTGCCGTCATATCCAGATCCGGGAAATTTGCGGACAGCGCCTCCATCGTCGGTTCCAGATAAGTCTCACGGCTTAACATTACATAGGAATCAATGACCAGATTATATACCTTCTCGCTGACTGCCAGTTTTGTTCCCTTGGTATCCACGATGTCTCCGCGGCGGAACGGCAATGTCACGGAGTCGTATTTCTGCTGTGACAAAACCTGTTTTTCGTAGGTTGCTCCATCCGCTTTCACGATCCAGGACAGTCGGACAGACAGCAGAATAAATGCCAGTATGATCAGGGCATACAGGCATAAAAGTTTTTTCTGCATCTTTATGGAAAATTTCTTAGGCTTCTGTTCCTTCACGCTTTCTGCCTCCCAGACTTAGTTCTGGCTGGTATCCGCCTGACGCATATAGTCGTTGCTGCTACTTGCGTAGGTAATCACCTGTCCCTCGGTGGCATAGGTCATTCCCAGCTCGCCGATGGCAATTCTCTTGATCTCTTCCAGGTTAATATTACTGGTGATCCGGCTGTACTCTTCATCATTTGACAGCTTCAGAGAGTTTAGCTCACTCTCCATTCTGGACACCTCTGTGATCTTGGTGGTCAGTTCTGACTGCATCTGGATATAATTTACCAGAAAAGCAGCGCAGGCGATCAGGGCTCCCATCAGAAAAGTGACGTAGCCGATGCTCATATGTCTTGCTTTTTCTCTGTTTTTTCTTGTCTCATGAGACAGTTGTCTCCGAGGCTCCTCCATCTGCCTGCGGATCTGTAAGTCTCTTGCTGTATTATCATATATGTAAGGAGTATTGCTTACTCTTCTTCTCTGTGCCTATTTGCACTCTTGGATCTGCTGTTTACTTCCAGTTCTTCCACACTGGGAAGAATGGGTTTTCTGGTGATCACCTTTCCCTTGGAGACCTTACCGCATACGCACACCGGAAATTCCGGCGGACAGGTGCAGGGATTCTCATTCCTGCGGAATGCGTTCTTCACGATCCGGTCCTCCAGGGAATGGAAGGTAATAATGCAGAACCTTCCGCCGGGATTCAGCAGATCGATCAGCTCGTCCAGCGCCTTTTTCAGTACTTCCAGTTCCTGATTACATTCGATACGGATTGCCTGGAAAGTCTGCTTCGAAGGATGTCCGTTCTGTCGCATCTTTGCCGGGACTGCGGCTTTGATGATCTCATTTAATTCAAAGGTGGTCTCAATGGGCTTGTCTGCCCTGTTTTTCACAATGTGTTTCGCTATATTCTTGGCAAAAGGATCTTCACCGTAATCCCGGATGATGTGATACAGTTCCATCTCGGAATAATTGTTGACGATATCTCTCGCTGTCAGGGTCTGCCTGCGATCCATCCGCATGTCAAGAGGGGCATCAAACCGATAGGAAAATCCTCGGTCTTCGGTATCCAGCTGATAGGAAGATACTCCCAGATCCAGCACGATTCCGTCCACGCCGGTGACACCATATTCTCTGAGGGCCTCCACTGCATTCACATAATTGTTGCGGATCACGGTCACTTTATCTCCAAACGGCTGCAATCTTGCGGATGCTGCTGCGATTGCTGCATCATCCTGATCAATGCCGTAGAAATGTCCGTTTTTCAGGCGTCTGCATACTTCGTAGGCATGTCCTCCTCCACCTAAAGTTCCGTCCACATAGATGCCGTCCGGGTTAATATTCAGTTGTTCAATGGTCTCATGCAGCATCACAGAATAATGATTGAATTCCACGACGGTCATCCTTTCTCGGTCACGTTTTTCACCCGTTAAATGGTCAGTCCCAGTCCTTCCATGGTGCTGGTGATCTCATCCATATCGGTATCGGAGTTCATATTCTCCCATTTATCCTTGCTCCAGATCTCCACACGGCTGCCGACGCCGACCAGTACCACGTCCTTTTCCAGTCCAGCGAATTCTCGCAAGTGTGCCGGCAACAGGATTCTTCCCTGCTTGTCCACTTCTACCGTAGCTGCACCGGCCAGGAAGAAACGGGCAAATTGTCTTGCTTCTTTATTGATCAGAGGTAATGAGGTCAGCTTCTGTTCAAAAGCATTCCAGTCATCGTTGGCATACACAAATAAGCAGCCATCCATTCCCTTGGAAATCACAAATTCCTCTCCTAAGATTTCTCGGAATTTCGCCGGAATGATCAACCTGCCTTTCGTATCTAACGTATGGTTGTACTCGCTCATAAACATCGCACTCACCACCATTCATCCAAAAGGGGACTGCCACGAAAAGGAGGTCATTTTTCTAAAAATCTACCACTTTGTGGCACTTACCTCCACTTTCTCCCACTTTTATTATGATTTTATACTAAAATAGGGTATTTTACAAGAGAAATCAAGTGGCTTTTTTCGACAGCTCCACGTAAAAAAGCGCCTTGTCATACGGCAAAGGCGCTTTTTGCTACAATATCTGGTATAAAAATAAGAGCAAACACAATATCTATGTATTTGCTCCTGTTTCGATATTCTTAATAAATTTTTAAAAATTTTTAATATTTTTCCACTTTCGGCTGTTTTTCCAGGCGGATACGTACCACAACGTCCGTCACCACTGCGAAGATCACCATGCACAAGGATAATACCTGTGATACGGCGAGGGTCGTTCCGGGGATAAACAGGGTATCTGTCCGGATACCTTCGATCCAGAATCTGCCAAGACCATAGCCTCCGAAGTACAGCAGACAGATCTCACCCTCGAACTTTTTGTGCTTGCGGTACACTAGCATAAGGATCAGGATCATCAGATTCCACAGGCTCTCGTAGAGGAAAGTGGGATGTACCTGAATGTAATTGGTCCCATCGATAATGTGAGCTGCTACATTCTCAGAAATATCCCGGCTGCGCACAGCTTCGATAGGAAGCCGCATGGCCAGAAAACTGTCCGTATATTCCCCGAATACTTCACGGTTCATAAAGTTACCCCAGCGGCCGATGATCTGTCCCAGGATCAACCCTGGCACACACAGATCTCCCAGCCGGAACGGGTTGATCTTCTTGATCCTGCAGTAAATGAGCAGTGTCAGGAATGCTCCGATCACACCGCCGTAGATCGCCATACCGCCGTTACGGGTATTGAAGATGCTTAACAGATTGTCCTTGTAATAGTCCCAGGCAAAGACCACGTAATAGATTCTGGCTCCGATCACGGAAAAGATCACGGCATAAATGGCGAAATCCCAGATCGTATCCGGATTTTCTCCTGTCACCTTTGCCTGATGCACCGCCATCAGAATGCCTGCCAGTACCCCGATTCCGATGATCAGGCCGTAAAAGGCGATTTCGAAACCGAATACGGAAAAGCTTCTGGGAACATTCTCCAGGTAAATGCCTAAATGGGGAAATGCAATATCTCCTGCATTCATCATAATATTTATTTCCTTTCTTGGTACTATCCGGCTTCTGCGCGCTTCGCGCTCCCGAATCCGGCACATACATTCGCATTCCGGGCTGTCGCCCTACTTGCTCATGGCTCCATACTATCCGGCTTCTCCGCGCTTTGCGCTCCCGAATCCGGCACATACATTCGCATTCCGGGCTGTCGCCCTACTTGCTCATGGCTCCATACTAACCGGCTTCTCCGCGCTCTGCGCTCCCGAATCCGGCACATACATTCGCATTCCGGGCTATCGCCCTACTTGCTCATGTATGTTTGATCCGCTAATAGACAGATTACTCTGCCTGCAAGCAGTCTCGTAATCTGTCTATTGCGGATCTTAGTATTACACGTTGAATCTAAATAGGATCACATCGCCGTCCTGCACTACATAATCCTTGCCTTCCATGCCGACCAGACCCTTTTCACGGGCAGCGGCCAGAGAGCCCTGCTCCAGCAGATCCTTGTAGTTTACTACTTCTGCCTTGATGAAGCCTCTCTCGAAATCGGAGTGGATCTTGCCGGCTGCCTGAGGTGCCTTGGTGCCAATCTTGATGGTCCATGCTCTGGTCTCATCCTCTCCTGCAGTCAGGAAGCTCATCAGACCTAAGATATGATAACTTGCCTTAATCAGTTTCTCCAGACCGGATTCCTTTAATCCCAGGTCGTCTAAGAACATTGCCTTCTCATCATCATCCAGCTCGGAGATCTCTTCCTCGATCTGTGCACAGATCACGAATACCTCACTGTGTTCACCGGCTGCGAACTCTCTTACTTTTGCCACCATCTCATTGGATGCACCGTCATCTGCCAGATCATCCTCGGCTACATTGGCTGCATAGATCACAGGCTTATAAGTCAACAGATTGTATTCCTTTAACAGAGCCAGTTCATCCTCATCGGTAACATCCAGGCTCTTTGCCATCTTACCGCTCTCCAGATGCTCCTTGATACGCTCAAGCAGTGCCAGCTCCTTGGCATAGGTCTTGTCCATTCTGGCTGCCTTGACTACCTTGGACAGTCTTCTCTCCAGTACTTCCAGATCTGCGAAGATCAGCTCCAGATTGATGGTCTCGATATCACGCAGAGGGTTCACGCTGCCGTCCACATGGATGACATTAGGATCCTCGAAACATCTTACCACATGTACGATAGCATCCACTTCACGGATATTGCTTAAGAACTGGTTGCCCAGTCCCTCACCCTTGGAGGCACCCTTTACCAGACCTGCGATATCCACGAATTCGATCACTGCGGGAGTTACCTTCTTGGAATGATACATCTCGCCCAGTGCTTTCAGTCTGTCATCCGGAACTGTTACCACACCCACGTTAGGGTCGATGGTACAGAAGGGATAGTTGGCGGATTCTGCTCCCGCCTTGGTCAGGGAATTGAAAAGTGTGCTCTTTCCCACGTTGGGAAGACCTACGATACCCAGCTTCATTTTATCTTTACCCGTTCAAAAATCCCTCTATAAACGGAATTTTTGCCTTTCTGTTTATTAGTTGAACAATATAATCTAAAATTATAGCATAATATGTGTTTTTTTCAAACACCTAAATACTTTTCTTTCGAAATAAAAATATGCTATAATATGCATTATCATAAACCAAAGAGGAAAAATCAATGAAAAGAATACGTTATTTTGATTTACTTAGATGTACCTGCTTTTGTTTCATTATTTTTTATCATCTGCTCTTTCAGCTCTATCTCTCCGGAATCTGTCCCGTAGAGAGACTCAATCCTCTGTTTTCCAACAGCAATATGCATCTGGCAACCCTGGGTGTTGCTGTATTTTTCATGTTATCCGGTGCCAGTCTCTCCTATACCGCGAAGGAGAACTTCAGCCTCGCAAAATATTATAAGAAAAGATTTCTGCGCATCCTGATTCCCTTTTATATACTTTACATTGTTTATTTCCTGTTTCTCCTTTTCCAGAGCCATTCCGTCCACAATATTTTTCCTGAAGGAATTCCTGCGTGGAGAATTGTTTTTACTTTTCTTGGAATGGATTCCTGGGTCAGCATGCACGGGATCAGCACCTTTTCCCTTACCATCGGAGAATGGTTTCTGGGATGTCTTATTCTGTTGTATCTGATCTTTCCATTGCTTCGATTTTTTATGATAAAAAGTGAAAAGTTCTTTTTTATCATCGCTACCGGGATTTATTTGATTGTTTTATTTCATTACGATTTCTCCGTCCCCATCCATATGAACTTCTTCCTGAAGGGCTACGAGTTCGTAATCGGTATGATGATTGGTTATTATCATGAAAAATTCAATCCTAAATGGATTTTCTTATCCCTGCCGGTGGTGATTTTCTTTGTTCTGTGCCCTTTTGCACTTCCCATCAGCACCGGTTTGAAAATAACGATACTGGCCGTTGCCTTCTGGATTTCCGCTGCATGCCTGGAACCGGTTCTCGAAAAAGGACACGGCCGATTTCTCCGTACGATAAGTAACTACTCTTATGAAGTATTTCTGGTCCACCATATCATTATCTATTTTATCACTCCGAGGGCTATTCCCTATATGCGCGGTATGGTGGGTGTTTTAGGTTTGTTTCTCGTTGAATTGCTGCTGATGGCAGTGCTGGGATTTCTTTTGAAGTTCATCTCCGATCAATGCATTGCCGCTCTGTCCAATCTTACTGCTGTTGAAAATAAACGTTAATCCCCTGCAGCAATCCTTCCGCCAGTTGATCCAGTATAGCATCGCTGTGATCGGAATATGCATTTCCCAGTTCCATATCCACGGAAGGGATCGTACTATAAGAAGTCTGGGTCAGGTCAATGCTCATGTTTCCTTTTCCATAGATCGTTGCTCCCTGTCCCCGCAGCCCTTCCACCAGATCCGCTCCCAGAGCATCGTGCTGCTGCCAGTGGGATGCCACCGGCTCCATACTCTTCAGTACTTCCGGCACAGAGATGTAAAAGCATCCCTTGTCGTAATTCTTGCCGTCACCGCTGTCCCAGTGCAGTGCGATATGGCAGTCTGCCACGTTATTGCAGATCACGGTCCTGGCCACATTGTCCAACTGCACATCCTCTCCGTCCCTGAGCATCAGTACATCATAGCCGGAGGCCAACAGTTTGTCCCGCAGAATCTGTGCCATCTGCAAAGTAACCGTTCGCTCCGGTGTCCCGTCCTGAAATGTCATGCCTCCGGACACTGCCGCAGCTTCCGTAGCTCCCGCTGCCGTACTGCCTCCCGTAGTCTTGGCCGAACCGTCCGGATGGCACAGCGTCTTTACTTTGGCCCCACCGGCGGTGCCATGTCCCGCATTCACTCCGATAATGATTCCCTTGCTTCCGGACTCCTCTGGTGCCCGGTATAGTACTGCGGCTCCGGTATTTATCTTCGAATGATCCGCATATTCCCAGTCCGGATTCAGAGTGATCTGCTGTAAATCAGTGTATTCTGCAGGCTGGCTTGACACCGTTTCTGTCTGATCAGCCCCGTGGGCTTCTAAAGCTTCACTTTGTGGTACCGTTTCTTCAGCCTCCGGTATACTATTCTCCTGTAACGTTTGCGTTTCCCGTGCCAGGGCATCTTCCGGCTCCTGTGATGGCAATGTCTCTGCCTGCGTTTCCCTACCAGCCACTGCAGAAGCCATCTCATTCTCTATGCTTGTCCCGTACACTCCGGTACTATGTGTATCCACACTCTCCGGATATTCAGCATTATTCTGTGCGCCACAGGCCGTCATGCCTGCTGTCAACGCCATGCCGGCTATGATTGCCACCATCCTGTAATGTTTTCTATAAAGCATCTCTCTTTCCTTCCTCCGACAGGAAAAGAACCACAGCTGTAATCTTACAGCTATGGTTCTTCTGTTCTTTCTTCTTCACGATTACCGAAAACAGTCTCTGACTAACCACGCAGTTTGAAATGCTCTAACAATTCATTCAAAGTGGTTGCAGAAGCGGAAAGTTCTTCACTGGTCGCAGAGGTTTCCTCTGCTGCTGCGGAGTTGGACTGGATAACATCGTTGATGTCCTCCACACCCTTCTTGATGTTGTTGACAGATACTGCCTGTCTGTCGGATGCAGTACGGATATTAGCAACCTCCTGGATGATCTGATCCAGTTCGGTCATAACCTTCTGCATTGCTTCGTTGGTCTCCCTGGTAACCCTGTTACCCACTCCTACTTCGTTCATGGATTCTTCGATCAGCTTCTTAGACTCTACTGCGGAATTTGCACTCTCTTCTGCCAGCTGTCTGATCTGGTCAGCCACGACTGCGAAACCTCTTCCGGCTTCCCCTGCTCTTGCTGCCTCAATGGAAGCATTCAAAGACAGCAGATTGGTCTGGGATGCAATATTCTCGATATCTGCGATGATCTTCTCGATATTCTGGGTCGTGGTATCGATTTTCTTCATGGCATCTACCAGCTCATCCATCTTCTGCTGGCTGTTGGCTGCCTCGATACCTACCTGTTTTGCCTTATCGTGAACGATATCGGTAGACTTGGTGTTCTCCAGTACCTGATTCGTTACTTCTTCTACGGTAGCCACCAGTTCTTCAACAGCTGCAGCCTGACTGGTAGCACCTTCTGCAATATCCTGTGCACTGACAGCCAGCTGATTGCTTCCGGCAGACACCTGTTCGGAAGATCCCTGAATACCGTGCATAGTCTCACTGACCTTGTTCACCATATCATCCAGTTCATCCAGTACATTGCGGAGCTGTCCTACATACGCATCGGGGCAGTTGCTATGTACATCAAAATTACCCTCAGCAAAATGCTCTACAATATCCTGCAGATCTGATACAACCTTTTTCAAAATAGCTGCTGCGGTCTCAAAGCTGTCAGAAAGCCTGCCCAGCTCATCCCCGGATTCATAGGGTACTCCGATCTCAAAATCACCGGCTACAATCTTTTCAGCTGCCATTACCAGGCTTTCAATAGGTTCTACTAACATTTTAGTAAGCATTTTTGACATAGCTGCATTAAATGCAATAGCTAATACAACTATGATCACAGCAATTACGCTTCCCACATAGCTTTTTGACTGTATCAATCCCACAACTGCCACCAGGGCCAACACCACATATAAAACGTCCATAATGCGGAATACAAAAGAAAGCTTATTTTTTATAGGCTTCTCCCTTAACATTTCTTCCAGTTTTTTCATTTGTTTCCTGCTCCTTCCATTAATTAACCTACATACATTTTATTTTAATTTCCTCTGGAGGTTTCGTCAAGATTTCTCTGCTTAAAATTATGTAAAATTATGTGTGGGATGCCCGGCTCATCTCCAGAAGCTTATCCCGCATTTCATTTTCGATCCGCTGTAAGTCTTCCTCTGCGCTCTGTCTTCTGGCACGGCCTTCCTCCTGGATCTTCATGACTTCATCCAGTGTGGTCATCAGTGTCTGGTTCGTGGTCTTGAGGGTCTCGATATCCACAATACCTCTCTCTGATTCCTTCGCTGTCTCCACGGTTGCCACTTTCAGTGCTTCTGCATTTTTCTTCAACAGTTCATTGGTCATATCCGATACTGCACGCTGTGCCTTGGCTGCATCGGTGGCATGATCCAGACCGATGGCAATGACCATCTGGCTCTTCCACAGAGGGATCGTATTCACCAGTGTGGACTGGATCTTCTCGGACATAGCGATATCATTGGACTGGATCAGTCGGATCTGGGGTGCCATCTGCAGAGAAATGGCTCTGGTAAGTTCCAGATCATAGATCTTCTTCTCGAATCTCTCACACATTGCTGCAAAATCCTTCGCAGCCTGCGTATCCTCCGGCAGTCCGCTCTTCTGTGCTTTTTCCAGAAGTTCCGGCAGTTCCACATTTTTCGCCTGTGTCAGTTTCTTTTTACCCGCCAGAATGTACATGGACAGTTCTTTAAAATAATTCAGATTCAGCTGATACAGCTTGTCCAGTACCGCCACATCTTTTAACAGCACCACCTGATGATTTTCCATGGCATCACAGATCTTGCTGATGTTCACTTCCGCTTTATCATACTTTGCTTTCAGATTATTCAGCTTATCCCCGCTCTTTTTAAACAAGCCGAAGAATCCCTTGTCTTCCTCTGTATCAAAATCCTTGAGCTGTGCCACTACATCCGTCAACAGCTGTCCAACCTCGCCCATATCCTTGGTCCGGACATTGCTAAGTGCTGTCTCAGAGAAATCTGCGATCTTTTTCTGACTCCCCGCACCGTACTGCAATACCGCCTGGGTATTGGTCAGATCGATCTGTCCCGCAAAATCATCTACCATTTTCTGTTCTTCCGGTGTAAGTTCCATCTCCGGAACAGCCTGCTCCTCTACCAGTTCCTCCGGCTTCTTCTCCACGATCTCTGCCTTTGCCTCCGCAAAGGGATCCAGTGTAAGGGTAGGTGCCTCTTTTGTTGCTGCATCCAGATCCATATTCATACTTATAACCCCGCCTTTCCATACTCTCTCATGATTTTTTATTTACCATCAGCATTGCTTTCCTGCTGTCATACACTTTTTTCTCTTACAAAATCCGATTCCGTCAGCCCTTCCCTGGCCAACATCGTCTGCAATACCTGTGCATCCGCTGACGCATCAAAGGCTGCATCCCGGAACAGATTGTTCAGCAATGTAACGAATGCCTGATTGATCATATCCAGTGTCTTTTCGATCTCTTTTTTGGCATCGAGAATATCTTCTCCCGGGCTGCTGATCTCGTCAAATTCCGCATACTGCTCCACCAGTTTCAACATAGTAGGCAGGTAATAATCCATCAGTTTATGCATCCGGTGCATCTGCTCCGGATGCTCCTGCACTCGGTCAAAGATCTCCTTCAACAGATTTTCCAGCCGGTACAGCTTCTCAGAGATAGCTTCTCCTTCGATCCTGTCATTCAGATCCCGCAGATGACGGATGTATTCCATTCCTTCTGCCACCATACTGTGCAGTTCCTGCTCTCTGCGGTTCTGATCCGTATCCTGTGTATCGGTGCCCGCTGTATTCTGTTCCTTCTCCTGCTCACTGATCTTCTTCTGCTCCAGATAGGCTTTCTCCGTCTCCAGATACTGACGGTAGATCACATTATTGAGCATAAAGCAGGTCTCTTTATCATCCAGATGTCCGTCCGGAAACATTCCGGCTTTTAACATCTTACGAAGATCCCTTCTGACATAGCGGACACTTTTTCCGGTATAGCGGGCCATTTCGTTGATCTCACCATACATTTTGGTGCCGCACAGTTCCAGATATTTCTCCGCACGTTTTAATCTTCTACGCTGTCCGTTGCCATAAGAGATCATCTCTAAAAATACCAGAGACAATACTCCCGGAAGGATTGCCGCACTCAGAGATGCTGCCTGAAAAGCTGCCAGTAACAGCTGTACCAGAAGTCCCAGTCCGCTGAACCCCAGTCCGATCCCGCCGAACACAGTGCACAATGTTCCGGACACGTTTCCCTTCTTTTCCATTTTGACCAAAGAAGTCATTTCTGCCGCAGTAGCTTTTCTGGGTGTCACCGGCTGTGCCTGATTCCGTGCACGGTTCTGCTCTGCCTGAGCCTTCCGTTGTTCTTCCCACTGCTTTTCCCGCTCTCTGCGCTGCCGGTGCCATTCTTCGTTCTGCCTGCGGCGCTCCTCCTGCTGTTTTTCCCGTTGCTGCCGTTCTGCCTGGATCTCTGCCTCGGTCTTGACTTCCTCCCGCCTTTTATCCTGCCAGCTGCGCTGGGAATTCCACACCTTTTTTTCCGTGGCTTCCCTGGACAGATTTGCCTGGAAATCCGCCTCCCGCAAGGCATCGTTGACCGTATCCGTCACCAGCGTGTTCAACGCATGAAAATCTCCGGTCTTCATCGCTTCCGTAATGGTCTCTTTGAATTTTTCCCCTAGATTATTCTGCACTTCACTCATAATTAATATTTTCTCTGATTTTTCAGTTCATCATAGAGCAGACAGTAGTTCTCATAACGTATCTGCGGGATCTCTCCCTCTGCCACAGCAGCCTTGATACCGCATACCGGCTCAGAGATATGGGAGCAGCCTCCGAATCTGCAATATTTTTCAAAAGGGGCAAACTCCGGATAAAATTCCGCCAGCTGCTCCTTCTCCAACCGAAACAACCCCAGAGAGCTAAATCCCGGGGTATCCAGAATATACGTATCCTGTGCAATGGAGATCAGTTCGGAGTGCCTGGTAGTATGCTTTCCCCGCTCGATCTTCTCACTGATGGAGCCGGTCTCCATCACTGTGCCGGACTGCAGGCAGTTTACCAGAGAGGATTTACCGACACCGCTGGGACCCGCCACCGTAGTGGTCTTGCCGCGAAGCAGCTCCTGAATGGTATCTATCCCTTCTTGTCTGGCTGCGCTGACCGTGATCGTACGGAATCCCGCCTGTTCGTAAATGGCACGATAATCTTCCTTTTTGCCTTCCTCGTCAATATCCTGCTTGTTAAAACAGATAATGCAGGGAATGTCCTGCTGCTGCATCATGACCAGGAAACGATCCAGCAGATTAAAATTCGGCTGTGGCTTCGTGATGGCAAAGATCACCAGCGCCTGATCCACATTAGCTACCGCCGGACGGATCAGTTCACTGTGTCTGGGAAGCAATTCCCTGATATTTCCTTTTTTCTGTGCCTCATCCAGGACATCCATCTCCACGTCATCCCCGACCAGGGGTTTTCTGTGATCCTTGCGAAAGACTCCTTTTGCCTTGCATTCGTACACCGTGCCCATTGTATGGCCATCGTCCGCTACATGGACGTAATAGAACCCGGCGATTCCTTTTATAATCTTGCCCTTCATAGCTTCCCGCCTTTGATCTTATTCCTTTACGAACTCAACTCTTCTGGTAAAGGAACGGTCTTCTGTCGTTCCGGGAACCGTCACCTGCTCCCCGGTATCCGGGTTCGTTGTGGTGATCGGTTCGCTTGTCACCTGATACGTTATGGTGAGCGTACCACCGGAGGCAGTCATACCGTTGAAATTGGTAGCTACCGGGAAAGTGCTGGTCTTGGTATCCAGCAGTACGTTATTGTCATCCGTCACCAGTTTGATGCTGACTTCCATTCCCGATACATAGCCGGGTGCTTCCGAAGTCGTCGGTGCCGCAATGCTGACATTACACTTGTAAGTCACCTTCTGAGCTCCCTGACTGACCTTGATATCAATGGAAGTTCCCTGCTCCACATAGGAGCCATGGGAATAGCTCTGGTAACAGATCATGCCTTCTCCCACTTCGTCACTGTAGATATAGGTCACACTGCCTACGGTCAGTCCTGCCTCGATGGCTTCTACCGTGCCGTCCTGCTCGGACAGACCGATCAGATTCGGCACACGGATCTTGGTATCTTCCTTACCCAGACTTACTGTCACAGTGATCACACTGCCCTTTGGTGCTTTGTTGCCCTCGGAGGGGGTCTGGGAAATTACCCGGCCGGACTCTACCGTATCGGAATAGTTCTCTGTCTTGTTGACCAGGAATCCCTTGCTTACCAGCTGTGTATTGGCTTCATCAAAAGTAAGATTCACCACATTGGGTACTTCCACACCCTGAGTTCCTGCACTGGCTTTCAGGGTTACCTTGCTGCCCTTATCGATCTGTGCTCCCACGCTGACATCTGTATTGATAACAATACCTTCCGCTACCGTGTCGGACTCCTCATAAGTCACCTCTGTGAGGATTCCCAGACTGGTCAGGGTGCTCTTTGCATCTTCTACCTTCATGCCCGTTACATTCGGCATGGAGACCTTTTCCACTTCTGTGGCATCCGTCTCTTCGGTCGTAATGATCGGTCCTGCATCAGAGTCACTGCTTCCTTCATTTTTGCCGCCGAAGATCTTCACTGCCAGAACGATCAGGATAATACAGATCACCACACCGGCTACAATTGCCAGGATTGTGGTCACACGCTCCATCTTGGGGTCGTAGTCGTAATTATCTTCGTCTTCGCCATCTTCTTCGTTTTCATACATGGCTTCCGTATCGGAACGCAGACGCATGGTCTCGTCATGATCCGGTTCTTCGTATTCCCGTCCTCCCTGATAAGGGACTTTTCGTTTGATCTGCGCCATATCCTCATCGGAGATCATCCGGGTACCACCTTCCATATCCGGATCGGTATTCACCACGAAATCTTCCTCCGGGTTGATCAGGGACTGCTTCAGATCCGCGATCAGTTCTGCCATATTCTGGTATCTGCGGTCCGGAGACTTCTGACAACATTTCAGTACAATACTGGCTACGCTGGAAGGGATCTCCGGTACAAACTCCTTCGGAGACGGCATTTCTTCCTGAATATGCTTGATGGCGATGGCAACCGTAGTCTCCCCGTTGAAAGGAACTCTTCCCGTCAGCATCTCGAACATGGTGATACCCAGCGAATAGATATCACTCTTTTCATCACTGTAACCCCCTCTGGCCTGCTCGGGAGAAGTATAGTGTACACTTCCCATGACATTAGAAGTGATAGTATTACTGGTAGCTGCCTTGGCAATACCGAAGTCCGTCACCTTGACTTTGCCGTCCTTGGAGATAATAATATTCTGCGGCTTGATATCCCGATGGATAATATGATTATTATGTGCAGCCTCAATACCCATGCTTACCTGGATGGCGATGCTTACCGCTTCCTTGTAAGACAGTCTGGCCTTCTTCTCAATGTACTTTTTGAGGGTAATACCCTCTACCAGTTCCATGACGATATAATAAATTCCGTTCTCTTCCCCGACATCATAGACATTGACAATATTGGGGTGCATCAGTCCTGCTGCCGCCTGTGCCTCGATCCGGAATTTGGATACAAAATTAGCATTTTCGCTGAATTCCTGCTTCAATACCTTGATCGCCACATAGCGATTCAGCTTGTGACATTTTGCTTTATAGACATCTGACATACCGCCGGTTCCGATTTTTTCCAGGATCTCATAGCGATCGCCGATCATCATTCCTATTTTGATCATACTTGCTCTCCATTTCCAAAAAAGCTGGGTAATTTACGCGCACGGCTCGATCAGTATCACACTGATATTGTCTCTGCCGCCGTTGGCATTGGCCGCCTCCACCAGGCTCTCTGCCTTCTCCACAAGGTCTCTGGCTCCGCTGATAATCATGCGGATTTCCTCGTCTTCCAGCATATTTGTCAGACCATCCGAGCACATAAGGACGATCTCACCCTCCTGTAATTCCACGGTAAAGAAATCCGGCTCCACTTTGTCTTCCGCCCCTACCGCTCTGGTAATAATATTTTTATCCGGATGGTTCCTTGCATCGGCACGATCCAGTTCTCCGATCCGTACCATTTCTTCTACATACGAATGATCTCTTGTGATCTGGCGGATCTTGCTGCCCACCACATAGAGTCTGCTGTCTCCTACATTGGCCACCTGTAAGAATCTACCCATGCAGGATGCCACCACGACCGTAGTCCCCATTCCTTCCAGCTTTTCATCCTCGCTGGCTCTCTTGCGGATCACATCATTGGCTTCCTCAATGGCTTTGCGGAAGATCAGGGTGGGATTCTTCTCAAAAGAATTCTCCATCTCGGCAAGCATAGTCTCTACCGTTACCTTGGACGCATAGTCTCCCGCATTGTGACCACCCATACCATCTGCCACGATAAATACATTCGGCAGATTTCCCACCGGTTTTTCAGAGGTATAGATATAGTCCTGATTTACTTTTCTTTTCCTTCCGATATCGGTTATGGAAAACGTCTTAAGCACGTCAAACTTCCTCCTGTGAGAGTTCCCCCGGGTTCTTCGCCTCCTGCGTATGACGGCGTCTTAACTGTCCGCAGGCTCCGTCAATATCCCGGCCCATCTCCCTTCTAATTGTAACATGTATCATCTTACTTTCAAGTTTATTTTTAAATGCCTGAATGTGCTTCGTATCCGACTGCACATAATCCCGCTCTTTAATGGGGTTGACCGGGATGAGGTTGATATGGCAGCACAACGGCTTCGCCAGGGCGATCAGTTCCCTGGCATCCTCTTCCGTATCATTCACACCGCCCACCAGACTGTATTCGAAAGTGATCCTTCGTCCGGTCTGTTCGAAATAATACTGACAGACTTCCATCAACTCTTTGATAGAATACCGGTTGGCAATGGGCATCAGTTTTCTTCGTTTTTCATCGGTGGTGGCATGCAAGGACAATGCCAGTGTGATCTGCAGCTTTTCATCCGCCAGCTGCCGCATTCTGGGCACGATTCCACAGGTGGACACCGTGACATTTCTCTGGCTGATGTTCAGACCGTTCTCATCGGTCAGAAGATGCAGAAATTTCAAAATATTGTTATAATTATCCATCGGTTCCCCAGTGCCCATGACTACCACATTGGAGACCCGCTCCCCCGTCAGTCTTGTGATGGCGTAAATCTGATCCAGCATCTCGGAAGGAGTCAGATTCCGTTCCAGTCCGTCCAGCGTGGACGCACAGAATTTACAGCCCATACGGCATCCCACCTGTGAAGAAATGCACACACTGTTGCCGTGCTTATACTGCATCCAGACACTTTCCACCACATTGCCATCAGATAATTCAAACAGGAATTTTTTCGTTCCGTCGATCTTGGACTCCTGTATTCTGACAGGGTTTACACAAGTGTATTCATATTTTTCCTTACATTGCTCCCTGAATTTTGCGGAGAGGTTGGTCATTTCATCAAAGCTCCTGACCAGCTTCACATGCATCCATTCATACATCTGCTTTGCCCGGAAAGCCTTCTCTCCCATGCTCTCCATCTCTGTCTTCAATTCTTCCAGATTCAGGGATTTGATATCTTTTTTCGTATCCATTTTTCGTTCTCTTACTTCTTATCTCTCACGCTTTTCTGCGCAGTCTTGCATAATAGAATCCGTCGGTCTCATCCGTTCCCGGCAGAAGCTGTCTCTCTTCTTCCAGTACAAACGGGAAATTCTCTGTGATCCAGACTGCCATCTCCTGATTTTCCCCGCGGTGGATCGTGCAGGTACTGTAGAGCAGTACACCGTGCGGCTTCACATACTGCCATCCGGCTGCCACGATCTGCCTTTGCAGTTCTGTGATGGATTGCAGGCTTTCCGGTGTGGCATGATATTTGATATCTCTCTTTTTTCCCATAACACCAAGACCAGAGCAGGGGACATCCATCAGCACCACGTCCGCATATTTTTCCTTCTCCGGATCATGCACCGTGGCATCATACACCTGAACCTCCACATTCCTACGGTTCATGCGCTCCAGATTCTCCCGGATCAGGTCCGTCTTGTATTCAGATATATCACGGGACACGACGTGGCCTGCTTCCCCTGCAAATTCCGCCGCCAGGATCGTCTTGCCACCCGGAGCCGCACACAGATCCATGACCGTATTACCTGGGCATATACCTGCCGCTTCCACTGCAAGTGCGGAGCTGGCATCCTGCACGGTAAATTTGCCTTCCGCAAAGCCCGGAAGTTCACTTACATTTTCCAGATTCTGTGCCAGATACACATAAGGAAGTTCCCTGCTTTGCTGCAGACGTACACCGGTTTTCTCAATTTTCTCCGCCAATGACTCTCTCTCCGCTTCGGTCAGTTCCGTGGAGAACCGCAGGGATACCGGATGAATGGAAAGGAGTCCTTTTAAAAGTGTTTCCGTTCCTTCTCTGCCATATGCAGGCAGCCACAGATTCACGATCCATTCCGGCATGGAATATTTTATGCTCAGATATTTCACCGTATCCTTGGGATCCGGCAACGGCATCTGTTTCTTGCTACGGGAAATATTACGCAGCACCGCATTGACGAAGCCTTTCAGGGTACGGAAGCCTCTTTTGGCCGCCAGCTTGCAGGCCTCATTGCACACCGCACTGTCGGGAACTGCGTCCATATACAGGATCTGATAAGTACTCATGCGAAGAAGACAGCGGATCAGAGGCTTCATCTTCCGGACCGGAACAGAAGAAAACCGATCCAGATAATAGTCCAGCTCCAGCTGTCTCTCTATCGTACCTTCCGTGACTCTTTTGATAAACGCTTTCTCTCTGGGATCCAGATAATCGTATTTATCCAGAACCGCTTTCATCAATTTATGGGAAAAATCCTGCCCCTTTTCCAGACTGAGCAGGATCTCCACTATAATCTCTCTTGTATCGGTCGTTGCATGATCACTCAAGATTAGTCTCTCCTTCTGCGATTGCCGCCGTACAGCAGGATCAGTCTGAGCAGCTGTAATGCGGAGGAGGCCGCTCCTGCCACATAGGTCAGAGCCGCTGCCGTCAGCACCTTTTTGCCGCCGCTTACTTCTTCACTGCCTAATAACCCGTATTCTTCCACCTTCACGATAGCTCTGCGGGAAGCATTGAATTCCACAGGCAGTGTCACCAGTTGGAAAATAACGGTCAGGGCAAATGCCCAGATACCAAGCTGGATCAATGTCTGGTTCCAGCTGAGCAGTACTCCTAAAAAGATCAGGGGAATGCTTAAATTGCTTCCGATATTCACCACCGGCACCAGTGCAGCACGAATGTTCATGGGGGCATAGCCATGGGCATGCTGAATGGCATGTCCGCACTCATGGGCCGCAACACTGACCGCGGTCACCGAGGTTCCGTTAAAGTTGTTGTAAGACAGTCGCACCGTATCCGTCCGGGGATCGTAATGATCACCGTCATCGGAGTTCAGGCACTCGATCTGTACATTGTATAAGCCTTCTCTGTTGAGAATGTTGCGGGCCGCTTCCGCTCCCGTCAATCCTCTCATATTCCGGACTTTGCTGTATTTGCGCATGGTGGAATTCACCAGTGCGCTGGCACCCAGACACAATACCAGTCCGACCAGTACCAGAAAATAAGTAGGATCCCAATAATAACCATATCCGTAATAGCCACCGTACATACGAAAGTCTCCTTTCTGTCAACACCGCTTACCCGATCGTTGCTTTTCGTTTCGTCGTATCCTAACGCTCGCCCAGAAGCTCTCCCGGCTGTACCTTTACCCCCAGCAGGAAATCGTGAGTTGTCATACGCTTTTTACCTTCCAGCTGCAGTTCCATCACCTTTAAGGAGCCTTCCGATGCAGCCACTTCAAAGGAATCCTTATTCACCGTAAGGATCGTGCCCGGTGCTTCCTTATGCGCAGTTGCCATAGGAATGGCTTTCCAGATTTTCAGCTGTTTTCCATGATAATGCGTATATGCACTGGGCCAGGGAGTCAGTCCACGGATCAAACGATCCAGTTCTGCTGCTGTTTTCGTAAAGTCCAGTTTTCCCATCTCTTTGGTGATCAGGGCCGCGTAGCAGGTCTTGGTATCATCCTGCTTTTCCGGTACCAGTTTGCCTGCCTCCAGCAGAGGCAGTGCCTCGGTGATCGCTTCCCCGCCCAGCACCATCAGCTTGTCATGCAAAGTTTCGAAGGTGTCCTCCGAAGTAATGGGGATTTTCTTCCGGTACAACATATCGCCGGTGTCCAGTCCCGCATTCATCTGCATGATGGTCACACCAGTCTCGGCCTCTCCGTCGATGATCACTCTCTGGATAGGAGATGCCCCGCGGTATTTCGGAAGGAGGGATGCATGGATGTTCAGACATCCGTATTTCGGCAGATCCAGAATCTCCTGAGACAGGATCTGTCCGAACGCCGCCACGATATAAATATCTGCGGGATATTTTTTCAGTTCCTCAATGGCTTCCGGTGTCTTGATCCGACGGGGCTGGAATACAGGAATGCCATGTTTTACCGCACATTCCTTCACGGGAGGAAACTGTAATTCTTTGCTTCTGCCCTTTGGCTTGTCCGGCTGGGTCACCACTGCGGTAATCTCATGGCCCTGTGTGATCAGTGCCTCCAGCGCTCCCACGGCAAAATCGGGAGTTCCCATAAATACGATCTGCATAGTCTGTCTCCTTTCCGGAAAGCTTACTCTTCTTCCTCATCCTCGTAGGTCATATCCTGCAGCGGTCCTTCCGCCTTTTCCACATAGAGATGACCGTCCAGATGATCCAGTTCGTGGCAGATGGCTCTGGCCAGCAATTCTGTTCCCTCTACTTCGATGGGCTTCATATTCACATCCAGTGCTACCGCTTTCACATAATTGGGTCTGGTTACGATGCCGAACTTACCGGGTACGCTAAGACACCCTTCCTGTCCGGTCTGCTCTCCACTGCTCTCTACGATGCGGGGGTTGATCAGAATATACGGATCCTCTCCGGTGGTATCGATCACCACGATTCTCTTCAGGACACCTACCTGTGGTGCCGCCAGCCCTACGCCATTTGCATCGTACATAGTCTCCAACATATCCTCGATCAGTTCTTTGGTCCGGGGTGTCATCTCCTTGACCTCTTTGCAGGTCTTGGTCAGTACTTCATCCCCATATTCACGAATGTTTCTGATTGCCACAGTTCTTTACCTCCTATAACACGCTTACCGGGTCAAAATCAAATTGTATACTCATCTGTCTGGGCTGCCACTGTCTGAGAGTTTCCTCCAGTCTGTCCTTTACTTCCACCAGGACATCATACTCCGCATGCTTCACATAGAACACATACCGGTAGATATCATTGATCTTGCTGATGTTAGCAGGGGCAGGTCCCAGTACCTGTATCTTCTTATTGGACTGTTCTTTTTGCTTTCCTGACAAAAAGTCCATATTAGACTTTACCACATCTGTCAGTCTCAGGGCAAGCTGTTTTACATTTTCTTCCTCTTTCCCGTAGATCTGTACTGCCAGCATATGAGCCACCGGCGGGTAGCCGGACAGCTCTCTATACAGAATCTCCTCCTGATAAAAGCTCTCGTAATCCTGAGCCGCAGCACAGGTAATGGCGTAATGATCCGGCTGATAGGTCTGGATCACCGCTTCCCCGGGGAGCGCTCCTCTGCCGGCCCGGCCCACCGCCTGGGTCAGAAGCTGGAAAGTCCGCTCTCCCGCCCGGTAATCCGACGCATTTAACGACAGATCCGCCGCCAGGATCCCCACCAGTGTCACCTTGGGGAAATCATGTCCCTTGACGATCATCTGGGTGCCGATCAGCACGTCCGCTTCCCCGTTTGCGAAGGAGGATAATATTTTCTCATAGCTGTCCTTCGTCCGGGTGGTATCCGCATCCATGCGCAACGTCCGCACACCGGGGTACAGCTCCTTTAATTTTTCTTCGATCTGCTGGGTGCCTGCCTTAAATCCCAGAATATATTTCGATCCACACTTGGGACAAAGCTTCGGCATCGGCTGTGTATAACCACAGTAATGACAGATCAGCCTTCCTCCCTTATGTTCCGAGAGAGAGACATCACAGTGCGGACACTTCATGACCTCACCGCAGGAACGGCAGGACACAAATCCCGCGTAGCCTCTCCTGTTTAAAAACAGGATGGTCTGCTGGCCCTTGTTCAATCGATCCGCCATTAATTCCTGCAATTTCCTGCTGAAAATAGAACGGTTGCCCTCCTGCAGTTCCTGTCTGAGATCCACCGTGTACACCGTAGGAAGTTCCCCGCCGGTGAGACGTCTGGTCAGTTGAAACATGCGATACTCCCCCTTACCGGCACGATAATAGGCCTCCAGGGAAGGTGTGGCTGAACCCAGCACTACACTGGCCCCGTACAGTTTTGCCACTTCCAGCGCAGTCTCTCTGGCATGATATTTCGGAGTACTTTCACTTTTATAGCTGTTCTCCTGCTCCTCATCCATAACGATCAGGCCAAGACTTGGAAACGGCGTAAAAAGTGCGGATCTTGGGCCGATGATCACATCGATTTCTCCAGCTTTGGCCCGTTCGCACTGATCGTATTTTTCCCCGGGGGATAACGTGGAATTCATCACGCTGACCCGATCACCGAATCTCTGGTAAAATCGCAGCAGTGTCTGATAAGTCAGGGCGATCTCGGGAATCAGCACAATAGCCTGCCGTCCCCTCGCGATCATTTCTCCGATCAGCCGCATGTATACTTCCGTCTTGCCGCTGCCGGTGATGCCGTGGATCAGATAGGTCTGTCTCCTTCCGGCATCAAAATCCGCAAACACTTCCGTAACGATGGTCTGCTGTTCCTCACTCAGCGTATTACGCACTGCCTCTACGGACTGCATTTTGACCGGATTGCGATAGCTTTCGGAACTGACCAGTTTTGCCGTGCCGCTTTTTACAATACTGTTTACCGTGGCTGCACTAACCCCCAGTTTTCCGGTGATCCACTCATAGGGAATTGTCTCCTGTTCTGACAGGGCTTTTAACAGTCTTGCTTTGGCCACCTGTTTTTTCCGTTCACATTCTCCTAATAATGACAAAATCTCTTCTCTGTTCATCAGACGTACCAGCTGTCTGTGTTCCAGCTTTTTTACCGACTGTTTTGCCGGCAGTACCGTCTTCAGCGCCTGGATCATGGTACAGCCGTAATTCCGGCGGATCCAGGCAGCCAGAGCAATCATTTTGTCCTCCACTCCGGTCTCTTTTTCCGGCATTCCTGCGATATCCTTGATCTTCTCCGGAGCGAACTGACACGTTTCCCCCAAAGCCACCACGTAACCCTTGATGAGACGATTGCCGTTGCCAAACGGGATCATGACACAGGCTCCCGGATCCAGTCTGCCCCGCAGACTCTCCGGCACCCGATATTGAAATGTTCTATCCAGTTTTTCGTGGGAGATATCTACAATGATATCCGCATATAACGTATTCAATCTGTTTTCCTCATTATTTTGCTGCAGATCCCGGAATATGTCCTTCCGCCAGAATATCCCGAATCAGATCTCTCTCATCCATGGGATGCTTCACCCCGCGGATCTCCTGGTAATCTTCATGTCCCTTGCCTGCCAGCACGATAATATCTCCGGGTTCTCCGTGTTCGATAGCATAAGTGATGGCTTCCTTACGATCGCAGATCTCTACATAATTTCCATCCGTTTTTGCCATACCTGTCTTGATATCGTCGATAATATCCTGTGGTTCCTCAAAACGGGGATTGTCGGAGGTAATGATGGTCAGATCCGCCAGCTTGCCGCTGACCTCTCCCATCTCAAAACGACGCTGTCTCGAACGGTTGCCTCCGCAGCCGAACAGGCTGATCAGTCTGTGAGGTTCATATTCCCGCAACGTGGTCAGCAGACTCTCCAGTGCCATGGCATTGTGGGCATAATCGATCAGCAGGGTGAACTGATCGGATACCTTGATCATCTCGATACGGCCTTTTACCTTTGCCTGCAACAGCGCCTTTTTAATGTTTTCCTCATCTACCTTGAAATGACGGCAGATGGCAATAGCCGCCAGCGCATTGTACACGCTGAATTTGCCGGGCATGGGCACTTCCACATCAAAATCCATCAGTCCGGCTACGTGGAAAGACACGCCCAGTTCTCCGGGCTTATGCACCAGTTTCCGTTCTTCCGCCCGGAGCATACAGTGCTCTCCCATTCCGAAGCTCTCCAGTGTGCAGGTATGTCCTTCCGTCACTGCCTGCCAGTGCTCATCGTCACCATTCACAATACCTACCTTGCACTGTTTGAACAATAATCCCTTGCAGTGCAGATATTCCTCGAAGCTGGCATGCTCGTTGGGACCGATATGATCCGGTTCCAGATTCGTGAAAATACCGTAATCGAACACAAAGCCCTGCGTACGGTGCAGCATCAGCGCCTGAGAGGATACTTCCATCACAACCGTATCCAGTCCTGCCTCCACCATACGGGCAAAATACTCCTGCAGCAGATAGGATTCCGGGGTGGTATTGTTGGCATGGATATGTTCGTCTCCAATGATCACTTCGATGGTTCCCACCAGTCCCACTTTATAGCCGGCATTTTCCAGAATGGACTTTACCAGATAGGTGGTCGTTGTCTTACCTTTGGTACCCGTGATACCGATGACTTTCAGCTTTTCTGCCGGATGGCCGAACCAGGCCGCAGAAATAAATGCCATGGCATATCTGGTATCCGCTACTTTGATCACCGTCACATCCACATTCTCCGGCAGTTCCACGTCTTTTTGCACCACTAGTACTCCGGCTCCCTGCTCTGCCACCTGTGCAGCAAAATCATGACCGTCAAAATTTGCTCCGCCGATGCAGAGAAATAAGCATCCCGGAACGACCTTGCGGGAATCATAAACCACCGCAGGGATCTCTCTGTCCAGTGTTCCCTGTACCAGCTCATATTCCAAGTGCTCCAGAAGCTCTGTTAATTTCTTGTTTTCCATCTTATTCTTATCCTTTTCCATAGAGGTATCCGCCTTTCTCTCAGGAATCTTTTTCACATACTGTATTTTATTTTACTCTTTTTTCTCAGAATGTACCACCCTTAAATTTAGTTGCATCTTTTGCTTTTTCCGAAGCAATGGTATAATATTACTGATTTTTATTTAAGGGGGAATTCTCATGAACGGTTTCTATGGATCCGCATTCGGAAATATCCTTGGCACACTTTATTTTCTTCTATTTCAATGTGTGGGGTTTCTGTACATAAAACGTATTTTTCCTAAAAAGGGACTTCTGTTCCATCTGCTGACCGGCAGTGTATCCGGCTCTGTTCTGTTGCAGTGGATTCCTGCTCTGTTTGCCTTCTTCTTCGGTTTTTCCATGACAGCTCATATTATGGCTCTGCTTTTCGTAGTCATTTGTCTGGTCCTGCTATATGTCTTTTACCATCCTGCCACGGCAGTATCTTCGACTGCTCCCACCAAAGACTACCGGCAGCTGTTGCGCAGAAATTATGCCTTTCTTCTGCTGGCAGGCGGTACCTTTGTTCTGTTTTGTATTTTATTATCCACCCACACCATCCTGCCGAAAGACGACGGTCTTCATGTGGGGCAGTGTACTTATGGGGATCTGCAGATGCACCTGGGAATCATTACAAGTATTGCCAATCAACAGACCTTCCCTCCTTACTACTCCATCTCTCCCTGGGATAAGCTCTGCTATCCTTTCCTGTGCGACAGTATTTCTTCCAGTATTTACCTGTTTGGTGCATCCCTGCGCTATGCTTATATGCTCCCTATGTATTTTGCCTTTTTCCAGGTCATAACGGGATTTTATGCCATTGCCGATGTTCTGTTCCATGATCGCGCCAAATCTCTGGCTGCCTGGGTCTTATTTTTCTATAACGGCGGTCTTGGCTTCGTATATTTCATTGACTGGAGCAGAGAAGGCGGTTATAAATTCAGTGATATTTTTACCGGCTATTACACTACCCCCACCAATCTGGTCGACCGGAATATCCGCTGGGTCAATATCATCGCAGATATGCTCCTGCCACAGCGTGCAACACTCTTTGGCTATGCGGTCCTGTTCTGTGCCATCTGGCTGCTGCTTCGGGCCATCCGGAACGGGGAAAAAGAATGTTTTCTCCCTGCCGGCATCCTGGCAGGGACATTACCTATGATCCATACCCATTCCTTCGTTGCCATCCTGATCTTAAGTGCCTGTTGGATGTTGCTGTGCCTTTACCGGTCCGTGCCGCATAATACTTCCCCGGTAGAGCATCCGGGAGCCGTTCTGCTCGGATGTTTCGTGACCTGTATGATTCTTCTGGAAATTCTGAACGAAAGTTCTGCTGCCGTTGCACCTGTACTGCTCTTTCGTTTTGGCATCCTTGTTGCGGCATCCCTCGTGCTATACGGTCTGTCCTTACTGTACCGGTGCTTTTCCGGTAAAAGTACAAACAATGATACACTGCAGAAGTTTTTGACCACCTGGGGAGTTTTCTTTGGTGTGCTTCTGCTTCTTGCACTTCCGCAGTTATTGGAATGGACTTTTGGCCAGACAACGCAATCCGGCTTTTTGCTGGGGCATTTTAACTGGGGAAATCAGGGCGATACTTATTTGTGGTTTTATCTGAAAAACTGGGGTGCGATCCTGCTATTGTTCGTCCCTGCCATGATTCATTGTAAAAAAGAAGATTTTGATGTGATGTCCGGGGCATTTCTCCTGTGGTTTGTTGTGGAAATCATTTCCTTCACCCCTAACACATATGACAATAATAAACTATTATATATAACTTATATATTTGTCTGCTGCCTCAGTGCCGATTACGGAATTGATTTCCTGCGTTCTCTGAAAAAAGCCTCTTCACGATACCTCTGCATGATCGGCATGGTATTTCTTTGCACCTTTTCTGCCGTTCTGACCCTGTGCAGAGAGGTAATATCCGATTATACCGCTTATTCTTCCGCACAGGTGGAAGCTGCAGCATTCGTCGAGCAAAATACCTCTCCCACATCCCGTTTTCTTACCAACAACAGGCATGTAAATGAAATTGCCGCCCTTGCAGGGCGCAATGTATTAAACGGGGCGGGAACCTTTTTGGCAATGCACGGTCTCTATCACACAGAATATCACGAAGATTTCCGGACAATTTATGAGACTCCCGCTGTTTCTGCAGATCTGATCCGTACTTACGACATCGATTATATTGAAGTCTCTTCCTGGGAACGGGCAAGTTACGCTGTCGATGAAAACTACTTCCGTTCCGCCTGGCCCTGTATCTTTGACAACGGAGAAATTCAGATTTACCAGATCAATCCATAATTTCACACTTGGAAGTCGCAAGACCCTCCGCATCACTGTTGGATGCACTTCCGAAGTTCTGGATCAGGCCGATCAGCTGTCCGGACATAAGCACGGTAAACAACGAATATCCGATACGTCTCACCGGAATGTAGCTTAAGGACATTACCAGTACGATCAGATCCGACATCAGATACACCCACTGGATCTTCCAGCCGGTAGCATGGGAAATACTCATGGCCAGGGCATCATCTCCGCTGGGGGCTCCGCCGATGCGCACGCACAGTCCGGCACCGACACCGACGAACAATGCTCCCACCAGTGCTGCCAGAAGGGGCATATTTGCCAGTTCCGGCCACAGATGAGGAAATTGCTCGCAGATTTTATAGGTTCCTGAGAATCCTGCGGTAGCCAGAGCCGAATAGGCGATAAATTCCTTGCCTAACAGCTTCCATCCCAGGATATAACATAAAATATTCATAATCCCTCCGGTAAACGCCGGAGAGATTCCTGTCCAATGCTCCAACAGCAACGTGGCTCCCAGCACACCACCCTCCGTTACTCCGGAGATGGAGTGCACGTTATATAATCCAAATGCCAGAATAAAACTTCCCAACAAAGTTATGGCACAATTTTTTAAGGTAATATTTTTCAGTGCCTGTCTCCATTCGTAAATCTGTGTTTTCATTTTTGTGCTGTTATTCCTTCTATATTTTTATAATTTTTATCCCTATTTTTATATTATAATCCATAACTTTCGGGTGGTGTCAAGCATTATCAGAAACTATTTTGCTTTTCCAGACATCGTAAAGCCCCAGGCTGTTGCGCCTGAGGCCTTACGATTTTCTTATGAGGGGGGGAGATAGTGAGTTCATCAACTATCTGAAATACATATTACAGGGTAAATGTGTACAGAGTGTGTACGAATTCTAACTTAATTCTAAAATGTGTCTTGAGGTTTTATAAACTGCGGTAAGTTTCTCTCCGGACACCAAAAAGCCTCAGGCATCGTACCTAAGGCTTTTCGGTTTCTTATGAGGGGGGGAGATAGTGAGTTCATCAACTATCTGAAATACATATTACAGAGAAAATGTGTCCATTTTGTGTTCAAAAAATAAAAAATTTAACAATAGTTCTGCATGACGAACTGTACTTCTGTTTTCCCCTTATAGGTATTCTGGCTGACCTGATATACCACGGACAATGGGAATTTCCCTTTCCCGGCGTAAAGTGCCTCTTCACTTCCAACACCATATTTTTCATCCAGGAAAGCTCCCAGTTTCTCCAGATCTCCAAAAAATACCACCGTCTGTGTCGTACCCTCCGGTGTCTTCACCCGGAATCTGGCACAGGTCTTGTTGGCACCCATTTTAAAGCCCGCCTGAAAGACCAGCCCCTTCTGGGCAAACAAAGGACGTGGATTCCCGGTGCCGAAAGGCTCCAACAGGGCAAACTCTCCCGCCAGCGCATCATCCGCATACCCCATGGGCATTGCCACATCGATATGTACTTTCGGAATAAAATCATCCTCCGTCAAAGTGCATTTTTTATTCAAAGCAGCTCTCAGCGGTTCAATATCCTCTTCTCGCATGGAAAGGCCTGCTGCCAGCTTATGACCGCCGTACTTGGTAAAATACTCTTTTACCTGCGTCATGGCATCATACATGTGATAGGCTTCTATGGATCGTCCGGAACCCTTAACTCCATCTTCTCCCTTGGTCAGAATGAAGACCGGATGATGGTATTTTTCTCTGACTTTTCCGGCAATAATACCGGCAATGCTCTCATGTACCTCCGGCAGATAGATCACCATAACTTTATCTTCTACCATATGATGTTCCTGAATATACTCATCCGCTCTCTGAATTCCCTGTACTGTCAGGTTCTTGCGGCTCTCATTCAGGTCTTTCAGCTCTCTCGCCGCGGTCATGGCATCCGCCCTGGTAAAGCTCTGCAGCAGTTCCAATGCCCGTTTGGCAGTATCCAGTCTTCCCGTGGCATTCAGGCAGGGTCCCAGCACAAATCCCAGATGATAGGCGCTCAGCCGATCTGGCGCAATATCATTCACTTCCATCAGCGCCTTCAAGCCTTCGTTATATCCCTTCTGGATACGCTTCAACCCTTCCTTCACCAGAATGCGATTCTCATCTTTTAACTCCATAACATCGCATACGGTAGACAGTGCCGCAAATTCCAGTAACTCCTCCTGAATATTTACAAGTCCCGGATTTCCTGTCTTTTCCGTGATCGCCTGGATCAGTTTCAGTGCTACCACGCCACCACAAATGCCGGAAAAAGGATACGTATCGTCTGCTCTCTTGGGATCCACCACTGCCAGCGCCGGAGGCAGCTGTTCCTTCCGCTCTCCGTTTTCTTCTATATATGGAACTTCATGATGATCCGTAACGATCACCCGCATGCCCAGAGAATTTGCCATTGCGATCTGGGGTGCCGCTGCAATTCCGTTATCGCAGGTCACGATCATACCGACACCTTCTCTTTTGGCCTCTTCGATCAGATGCTCGTTCAATCCATAGCCGTCATGGATTCTGTGGGGAATAGCCGTGTCCACCTGAGCCCCCAGCATCTGAAAACCTTTGGTCAGAATATAGGAAGAACAGATTCCATCCACATCATAATCCCCGATGACCCGGATATGCAGCCCTTCCCTTACCGCTTTTAGAATTTCCTCCACTGCCTTATCCATATCCTTTAACAGCCAGGGAGAATAACAATCTTCCAGTTTCCCGTAGAGGAACTTCTGTATCTCACTCTCTTCCGTCAGATCCCGGTTTCTTAGGATTCTCGCCGTCACCGGACTGATATGAAATTCCTTCGCCCATTTATCAAAATCTGCCTTTTTTGCGGCTACATACCATTTTTCCATACTTTTCCCACTTTCATAATTTTGCTCACGTATTCGTGCTTTCGCACTCTACATTCTGCTTCACAGCCGATTGTTTTTCCCTGAGACTCATTACATTGTACCATAAAAATTCTTGTGCATCTTCTCTTTTTATGCTATAGTCAATTCAATTTCTATTTTAAATTTCTTACATCCGGCGTTTCGCCATTTTTTCAAGTAACTTTTAATTACACTAAGGAGGATTCTGCCTATGAAACACAAACAAGTATTTTCCATGAACCTTACCGGCCCTATTGACTACGGTTTCCGCAATGACTATATGTTCCGCGCAGCCCTGCAGCTAAGTCAAAAAGCTCTGACCGGTCTCATCAGTTCTCTGCTCCATCTGCCACCGTCCGCAATTAAGTCCGTCACCATTACCAATCCAATCGCCTTAGGTGCAACCATTGAAGACAAAGATTTTATTCTTGATACCAATGTCTTGTTGAACAATAATGCTCTCATAAATTTGGAAATGCAGGTAAATAACCTCTACAACTGGCCGGAGCGTTCTCTGAGTTATCTGTGCCGTAACTTTGATCAACTAAATAAAGGGCAAAATTATTCTGAATTAAAACCTGTGATACACATTGGTTTTTTAGACTACACCCTGTTCCCGGAACGCCCTGAGTTCTATGCTACATATCGGTTACTGAATCTTAAGGATCATTTTGAATATAGTGACAATATAGGGTAAAGTTTTTGTCAGTTGAATAAAAGAAAAAAAGAGAGTACCAACATCTCTGTTATAATGGATTTGACGAGAATCTAAAATACAGACGATGGAGGCACTCTCATGAAAAACATTATAGCATATTCAATGGAAAAGCTGTACAAGGATTTGGAAGAAGCAGATAAACTTTTTCTCTCATCCGGGATGAAGGACATGGAACTGTACGAGAAGCTTGCGGAGGCTGCAAGGAAGGCTGCAGCAGCACATGGCAGCCCTTACAGCGACATGGATCGTATGTTGTGTGAGGATATTTCCAGAGCTGAAAAATATACCATCCAGAGGCATGATGAACGCCAGCTGCTGACTACAGTGGGGCCGGTTTGCTTTACCCACACGCTGTTCCGAAGCCGTAAGGATGGAACCTGCCATTATCTTCTGGATGAATGGATGGAACTGGATGCCCATGAAAGACTGAGCAGCCGTGCGGAAGCTGAGGTGCTGGCCGAAGCGGTAAAGACCAGCTATGCCAGTGCTGCCAGGGTACTGGGAGAAGATTCGTTGATCAGCAAGACTGCCGTCATGGATAAGGTACACGGAATCCAGACAGAACTGCCCTTCCCGAAGCCGGAGAAGAAAAGTGTGAATACCTTTATGTTGAGGCAGACGAGGATCACATTCACAAGCAGGAGAAAACGGAACAGAGAAGAAGGGCAGCATGATCGGGAAGCTGTTGTATCTGTATGAAGGACAGGAAAAGAAAGACGGGCGGAAGGAACTGAAGAACGTCTTCTACCTGGGAGGTCTTTGCAGCGGAGGAGAAGCAAACAGACATCTGTTTGAACGGATGCAGGAATACATCGACACGAACTACGAGAGCCGGTATCTGAATGCGGTGTATATCAGTGGAGATGGAGGAGCATGGATCAAAGCAGGGCGGAATATATTGAAAAGGGAGTTCCGGTACTGGATAAGTTCCACATGATGAAATATATCAACAAGGCGGCCAACCAGATGCTGGATGAGGCAGGGGAAGCCAAAGGACGGCTGTGGAAGGCTCTGTATAAGGGCAAGAAGAAAAAGTTTGTAAAGACTATAAAAGCTATCCGGAAATGTGCGCCGAACGAAAAAGCAGTGAATGACTGTGAGGAATACCTGCTGAACAACTGGGATAGCGCAGTGAGAAGAATGCAGGATAAGAATGTCTATGGATGCAGTGCAGAAGGTCATGTGAGTCATATGTATTCCGACCGGATGAGTTCCCGTCCGATGGGCTGGAGCGAAGCCGGAGCGGATGCGATGTGTCAGCTGAGATGCTATGTGAAGGATTACGGAGAAGAAAGATCCTGGAACTGGTAAAGACCGGCGGAGCCATAAGCAGGAAGAAGCAACGGGAACCGAGGGGATATCAGTGCGTCCAAACAGGGGATACATGAGGAGTCTGTTACTCCACAGTCATGACAATGACAGGGTATACATCGAAAAGCTGCAGGCAACCATCCCGAGTATAGACATCCGGAAAAAGCTTGCAATCCGGGAGCGTCTGGGAGGTATTTGACAAAACACTGTGGGAGAAGTAGACTATGAGAAAACGATCTGGGCAAGTTCATAGCAGGGAATCTTCTGCGACTCTCCAACTGACAGTAAGTTTACTCTATCTAGTGACAAACTCACACTATCTGTGGTAGACTTAAAGCATATAGAATTGGCTACCGATGCTGACAAAGCATATGGTATTGACAAATGGGCTGCTTTATTCCGGTCTATTTCATGGGAGGAAATTCTTATGACTGCTAAAAATGATGAATACCTGATGGAAGCGACAAAGACTTTATATAATCTGAATGCGGATGACATGGTCAGACAACGTTGTCAGGCACGAATGGACGCAGAGCTTCAGGAACAGTATCTGTTGAAAAAGATTGATACTTTGACGACTGATAATGATAAGTTGACTGCCGATAATGCCGCCAAAGACGCTGAGATCGAAGCTCTGAAAAAGGAACTTGCCAGTTTGCAGCAGAATGTATAACCATAACTTAACTTTAAAAGGAGCCGGAACATTTCATTCCGACTCCTTTTTTGATTCCATTCTACTATGTGAAATCTTATTTTGCCTTCGGCGCGAATTTCTTTCTCAGTACATACCACAGAGCACCTGCCACGCATACGGAGGAATAAGCACCGCAGATGATACCTACCATCAAAGGCAATGCAAAATCACGGATACTGGTCACACCCCAGATGTACAGAGCACCTACCATTACCAAGGTGGTAAGGGAGGTAAATAAGCTTCTGGATAATGTCTGCGTAATACTGCGGTTTACAACCTCCTGCAGGTCATCCTTCTTCGTCATGACTGCCATATTCTCACGTACACGGTCGAATACTACGATGGTGGCGTTGATGGAGTAACCTACGATGGTCAGCAGACACGCGATAAAAGTATTGCTGACGGATACTCTCGCCAGTGCGTAGAAGGTGATCACTACCAGCACGTCATGGAGCAGGCAGGCAATACTGCTGACACCGAAACGGATATCGCTGAAACGGAAGCGGATATAGATCAGCATGCAGATGATTGCTACTGCTACCGCCAGGATCGTATCGGACTTCATTTCATTACTGATGGTGGAGCTGATGGTCTCGGAAGTAATCAGAGACTCATCTACGCCGAAGTTATCCACAAATACCTGATTCAGAGCCTGTCTCTGATCCACATCCAGAGAGTTGGTCTTGAAGATAACTTCATTGGAACCCTGCACGGTCTGGATCTGTACTGCACTGCCGGTGGTGCTCTCGATCAGAGGAACCATCTGGCTATTGATCTCATCCAGGGTATAGCTTTCGTTGAATGTAACAGTAGTTGCGGTACCGCCCTTGAACTCCAGACTGTAGTTCAGTGCATCACCACTGTTTACTTTATATACTCCCATGGTAATGAATCCAACCAGGATCACTGCCAGAGACAGTCCAAAGAAAATACCCTTCTTGCCGAGGAAGTTGATCGGCTTGTGCTCCTTGCCGATACCATACCACTTAGTATCTTTCAGTCCCAGTGCGTAGAAAGCTTTCATAATGTACTTGGTCACTACCAGTGCAGTGAACATGGATAATACGATACCAAGTGCCAGCGTCTGTGCGAAGCCTTTGACAGTACCGGGGCCTAACAGCCACAGCACTGCCGCTGCGATCAGGGTAGTCACGTTACCGTCGATAATAGCGGACAGTGCCTTGTCATAACCGATCTGCATAGCACTCTTAACAGTCTTGCCTGTTGCCAGTTCCTCACGGATACGGGCAAAGACGATAACGTTGGCATCCACTGCCATACCGATAGACAGGATGATACCTGCGATACCGGACAGGGTCAGGGTTATGTCAAAGCCGTTCAGCAGCAATACTACCAATGCCACATAAATACCCAGTGCAATGACAGAAGCAAATCCGGGCAGGAAATATACTGCAATCATGAAAACAGCCACTACGATAAATCCGATCACAGCTGCTTTTAAACTGGTGGAGATTGCTTCCACACCCAACTGTGCACCAACTACCTTGGAATGCAGCTCTTCCAGCTCCAGCTTCAGTCCACCGATACGGATGGTGGAAGCCAGGCTCTCTGCCTCTTCATAGGAGTTCATAGGAGATATCTGTGCATTACCATCGGAGAACACACCTTTTACGGAAGGAACACTTACAAAGGATCCATCATAGTAGATACCCAGGGTCTCGCCCTTCTCGTAAGCATTTCTGGTAGCCTCTTCAAACTTCTTAGTGCCTTCCTCCGTCATCACCAGATCTACCGCATAAGTGGAATTGCCCATCGTCTGGTCCTTGATAGAGCCTGCGGTAGCAGTCTTGACATCTGTACCCTCCAGCATGATGGATCCATCTGCCTTCAGTTCATCGATGGTCTTATTCAGAGCGTACGCATAGCTTACATTGCCCTGTGCATCGGTCACTGCCTGCATAGAGTAGTTCGCATTGCCGTCCTTGTCTGTCTCTGCAATGAAATACAGGGAACCGGGACGTCCCAGCTCTTCCAGGATCTTGTTGGCATCTGTTACACCGGGAATCTCGATATTGATACGATCGGTACCCTCCTGGTATACAATAGCCTCTTTACTGTAGTTCTCAACACGCTTCTGCAGCTTGGCAATAGTATCTGCCATATCCGTTGCATCCGGCTCTTCATCGCCTACCACCTGATAAGTGATACTGACACCACCGGCCAGATCCAGTCCCAGACTTATGTCTGAAGCACTGGCAGTTCCTTCCGCATCTACGCCATACAGATCCACATAGCCGACACCCAGCAGGACCAGAAGGGCGCAGAGCAGAATGATGATTGCTTTACTTTTTTTCATCTTTCCTTTGTCCTTTCTATTCTTCTGAAGCTTCTGCTGCTTCCGCAGCCTTCAGCATGATAGCACATTCGATACGCTTTCTCTGCAGCTCACAGCCGATGTCATACGCATCATTGATATTGCCATGGAAATTATAGGAGTTCGCAGCACATCCGCCGCTGCAATAGAACTTGGCAAAACACTTCTTACACTTGTCCTTTGCATAGACATTACAGCATTTGAACTCGTCACGGATATCATCTCTTACCACACCGGTATCCACATTGCCCATGAGGAACTTCTCGTTACCCACGAACTGATGGCAGGGATACAAGTCTCCCCAGGGAGTAACCGCCAGATATTCGGTACCGGATCCGCAGCCGGAGAGTCTCTTGGCTACGCAGGGACCGCCCTGCAGATCGATCATAAAGTGGAAGAAATTGAAAGCCTTGCCCTCTTTCTTACGCTTGATCATTTCTACTGCCAGTTTATCGTATTCTTCCTTTAAGATCGGAAGATCCTCTTCTCTGATGGCATAATCATCCGTAGGCTGTGCCACAACGGGCTCCACGGAGATCTGTTTGAATCCCAGATCTGCCAGATGCAGAACGTCCTTGGAGAAATCGAGATTATTGTGGGTGAACGTACCACGCACATAATAGTTCATCTGGTCTCTGCTCTCCGCTACCTTCTGGAACTTGGGAACAATGATGTCATAGCTGCCCTGTCCGCCACGGAAAGGACGCATCTTGTCGTTGATCTCCTTACGTCCATCGATACTCAGCACGATATTACCCATTTCCTTATTCACGAACTCCAGGATCTCATCATTTAATAAGATACCATTGGTAGTCAGGGTAAAACGGAACTTTTTATTGTTGGACTTCTCTAAGCTTCTGCCGTATTCTACCAGCTGCTTTACCACATCCCAGTTCATCAGTGGTTCGCCGCCGAAGAAATCCACTTCCAGGTTCACACGGTTGCCGGAATTGGCTACCAGGAAATCCAGTGCCTTTTTGCCGACCTCAAAGCTCATCAGTGCTCTTCTGCCGTGGTACTCGCCCTCTTCTGCAAAACAATATCTGCAGGCAAGGTTGCAGTCATGGGCAATGTGCAGGCACAGTGCCTTGACTACGGTCTGACGCTTCTTAAAATCAAAAATGTAATTCTCATAAATATCGGGAGCAAACAGCTGTCCTGCCTTCTCCAGTTCCAGGACCTCGTCCACCGCTTCGGTGATCTCTTCCTGGGGATAGGGGATATTTGCAAGATTCAGTACAGCAGCCTTGATGGTGTCCGCATCCTTGATACCTTCTGTCACCAGAGGCTCTACCAGCGGAATCATATCATACACAATATCATCTACCACATGGACAGAACCACTGTTCACATCCATAACGATATTATAGCCGTTGCTCTTATACTGGTGTATCACAGTTCTATTCCTCTTCTTTCTACTTCTTATTGCTTAAAATACATTAACATTAACTATCGGAACCCCATTCGCAAAATCATCCTCCGGACTTTCCTGAATAACATGCCTGCATGTTATTTGCTCATGTGGTTACTTCGCCGTATTTTGCCGGACGTATCTTCTTACGTATGCAAGCATCCGACAAAGAATACGCTGTCATCTCCAGCTCCGAATAGTTAACAGAGAATAAGCAGCGACCTGAATCGCTGCTTACGTTAGTCTCTTCTCATTTTCTTAGATTATTTAATCTTTTCACAACTCTGGTTTCCTACAGTGCAGGAAGTCTTACATGCAGACTGGCAGGAAGTCTGGCACTCGCCGCAGCCGCCCTTTTTCATAGATTCCTTTAAATCTCTGGTTGTTAAAGTCTTAATATGCTTCATTAAAAATAGCCTCCTTATGATTTCAAAGCGCCTATAGACGCCAGCGTGTATATAAACATACAGACACGCAACTCATTTTTGCTCATTATATCATGTATTTGGCATTTGTAAAAGCTTTTTTTCTCAAAAACCGTTAAATTCCTGTCCATTTCTGTATTTTACCCTAACATTCCGCCCAGTGTCCCCCCGGCCACACACAATACCATTGTGGTCCAGAAGGAATTGCCCAATGCAGTTTCCGGCGTTTTGATCAATACGGATACCACCGCCAGTATCACGAAATATGCTGCCCCTAGCAGTGCTCCCCAAAGAAACTTCTGCGTCTTCATCTTTTTTCCTGCCAAAAATCCCGCCATAAAGGTAGTTATGACATAAATAGCAGAGATTGCAATGGTCACCATTCCTTCCGTCAGATGCAATTTATACAATAAAAGTGCCAACAGACATAAAAGCAACAGTGTCAGCACATAGGATGCCAGCAGACATTTTGCCAGTGCAAGCACCGGAACCCCTTCTTTTCTCTCGCCTCTTTTTTCCATGTTGCTCCTCCTTTTTACCTATGTAAAATGTATATTCAAATCATTCGGAAAACTTGACAACTATTCCTGTCCTATTGTATATTGTTGCTTAATAACTTATAAATGGGGCTTATGCCTACTACTATTATTTAAGAAGGAGTGAACTTTTTTGGATACCTCTGGTGTCATACAACTTGTTTCTATCGTAATTCTGATTTTTCTATCCGGCTTTTTCTCTTCTGCCGAGACTGCGCTGTCCACGGTCAACCGTGTACGGATGCGTACCCTGGAAGAGGAAGGCAGCAAGCGTGCTGCACGCGTCAACAAAGTCCTGGACAATTACAGTAAAATGATCAGTACCATTCTGATCGGCAACAATATTGTCAATCTGACTGCATCTTCCCTGGCAACAACATTAGCTATGCGAATCAATCTGGCTGTAGGTATCGCAACCGGTGTTCTGACCATTGTCGTGCTGCTCTGCGGCGAAATCGTACCCAAGACCTGGGCAATACTGTATTCTGAGAAGCTGGCCCTGACATATTGCAATGTAATCTATTTTCTGATGCAGGTGCTCACGCCGGTCATCTTCATTGTGGATCTGCTGTCCCACGGTATCATGAAGCTGTTACATATCGATCCCAACAAAAAAGCCAGCACCATGACTGAAAGCGAGCTGAAAACCTACGTGGACGTCAGTCATGAGGACGGTGTCATCGAATCCGAGGAACGCAAGCTGATCTACAATGTGTTCGATTTTTCCGATGCTCACGCCAAGGATATCATGATTCCACGCATCAATATGGTAACGGTCAGTCTGGATGCTACTTATGACGATGTTCTGGCAGTTTTCCGGGATTCCATGTATACCAGGCTTCCGGTCTATGAGGATGACAAGGACAATATTATCGGTCTGATCAATATCAAGGACTTTATCCTGACGGAGGATCAGAGTGCTTTCCATGTGGGAAACATTTTGCGTGATGCTTACTATACTTACGAGTACAAGAAAATCGCAGACCTCATGTATGAGATGCGGGAAAAGACCACCAATGTCTCTTTCGTATTGAATGAATACGGTGCTACCGTTGGTATGATCACTCTGGAGGATCTGTTAGAAGAGATCGTCGGTGAGATCCGTGACGAATACGATGAGGACGAGGAAGAACTGATCCAGAAGATGTCAGAAGATACTTATCTGGTGGAAGGCAGCATGAAGCTGGATGACATCAACGACGTTCTTGGAACAAATCTGACCAGTGAAGATTATGACTCCATCGGCGGTCTGATCATCGACTGTCTGGATCGTCTGCCGGAGGATGGTGAGGAAGTTACCCTGGAGAACGGTATTCACTTGAAGGTACAGGGTATCGACCAGAACCGTATCATCAAGGTACTGATGACGATTCCAGAACCCAACGAAGAACATGTGGAACACAGTTCCGAGACCTCTGAGAATCACGAATAACTCTGACGGTTCCGCAGTCCCTGAGGCACACGGACAGTTCTGGCACTCCCGCAGCTTTTGCGATCCACGAACCGCACCGGCACTTCCGCTCTTTTGTGAATTATGAATGGGAATAACGAAAGGAATACAAATGTCACAGGATAAAAATACACAAAACAAGAAAACAAAAATGCCTTCCAAACAGATCTTCGCGATCATTGGAATTATTCTGCTGGTGCTTTTATATGTCGTGACGCTTTTTGCGGCGATCTTCGACAGCTCCGCCAGCCACGCGCTATTCGCCACCTGCCTGCTAGCCACCGTGGCCATCCCTCTTCTCATCTGGATCTACACCTGGATGTTTGGAAAACTGACAAACCGCTCCACCTTCGCAGACTTCCATCCGGAAGAAAAGGAGAACGAAAATAAATAGCAAGTTAGTTTGGTGTAAAAAGCCCCAAAACAACAAATTCCGTACAAAAAAGTTCCGAAATCAGGATTTTTTGTACGGAATTTCTTTATTTTGCTTGTGTAGCGAAAATAGAGACTTTTTACATAGCAAAATCTTATGTTTTTGTATTTTTTTCGTAGAAATTGGCGTTTTGAATACAAACAGAACTCCCTCCGCTACGAACCATTTAGCAGTCCACGCCGAGCTTACGCAGTTCCTCTTCCGCCTGCTCTTTGGTCAGGAAGTGGATGCCGTGGATACCCTGTTCTTCGGCCGCCTTCACATTCACCAGCGTATCATCCAGGAAAACGCTCTCATCTGCCTTTAATCCATAGCGTTTCAGAAGCAGCTGGTAGATCTCCGGTTCGGGCTTGATCAGCTGATCCTTGTAGGACAGGATGCCACCTTCCATCTCCGGCAGGAAATTCAACGCTTCCGCACATTCTGTCTCTGCCTTGTGTGAGAAGTTGGACAGATAATACACATGGTATCCCTTTGCTTTCAGTTCCTGTAACCAGGGAATAGCGTAAGCTCTGGGGGTTACCATGCCAGCGATATTCTCGAACGCCTGATGCAGTTCTTTCTCCAGTTCCGGTGCATCCTTTACAAATGCAGCCAGAACCTGCTCGTCCGTCCAGGTACCGCGGTCATACTCTGCCCACAGCGGATGCATAATAGATGCCTTTGCGATTTTTTTGATCATTTCCGCATCAAATCCCTTGTCCGCCAGAAATCCCTCCCAGCGATAGTCTGTCAACACATTGCCAATGTCAAAAATTATATTGCGTATCATAACTCTTCTCTCCTATTCGTTTTACTAGTCAAAGCAGTTCCGTTTCCGCCGGTATATCCTCTTTTTGCCGTCACTTTTATATCTTCGCTTCTTCCTGTCTGTCCAGCTCCATGATCTCCAACAGTTTCTCCGCAGCCGGAGCCATAGGCATCTTCGTGTTCCTAACGACACAGAATTGACGCTTCGGTATTATTTTATTGAATCTAAGTTCGAAAAGCAAGCCGGATTCCACATAATCTCTGGCAAAATCCCGCATCACACAGCCAACACCCAGATTTCGTCTCACAAACTGTACGATCATATCGCTGGTGGCCAGTTCGAACTCCGGCTGCACATATACCCCGTTTCCCGCCAGAAATTCATCCATGTAGCTGCGGCTGCTGGTATTTTTCTCCAGGAAAATAAGAGGCAGACTTTCCAGTTTCTGAAAATCCAGCGTCCGGTTCTTGTAGCTGAAAAATCTTCTTCCCGCCACGAAGACATCCTCAATCTCCCGCACCGGTATCATCTGAATATCAGGTCTCTCCGGAAACGGCGTACTGACAATTCCGAAGTCAATGTGTCCCTCTCTTAAATAATTCAATGTCTCCGGTGTCGGCGCATTGGTGACGATCACCTTGATCCCAGGGTACTGTTCATGGAACTTTTCCAGATAGGGAAGCAGATAAAACTGCAATGTCATATCGCTGGCACCGATGCGGACTTCTCCCAGTTCCATATTCTGCATCTGGTGAACCTTCTTCACACCCATTTCGATCTGTTCGTACCCTTTTGCCACATAGGAATACAACAGTTCTCCCTCACTGGTCAGCCGTACTCCCTTGGCCGCCCGGTGGAACAGGGCGGCATCCAGGGTATTTTCCAGCTGCTTGATGGCCTGACTGACCGCCGGCTGTGAAATTGACAGTTCCCCGGCCGCTTTGGTCACACTCCCACATTTTGCCACATAATAAAATACTTTATACGCTTCCAGATTATTGATCATATCTCGCTGTCTCCATCTCAAAATTACTATCAGACACTGGTTTTTGTTCCTTCACAGTAAAAATCTGTAGCTATTCAGAGCCATGCAAAACTGCGTTCTGCGAATGTTTGCATTCAGCCAGATACTGTGTAATCAAAATTCCTGCCGGATTCATCGTATACCAAAAAGGACACGGGCTGATCTCATACCAGCACCATGCCCTTTCCATTCTCATTCACATTTTACAGATGTTTTTTCCATCAAAGATTATCCTATCTCTCCGCATTTGACAGCATTTATTTCTTCAAAGGACTCTCACGATAGATGATATCTTCCCTTCCCGGGCCGTTGCTGACCAGGGTGATAGGGAATCCGATCTGCTCCTCAATGAATTCCACATACTTTCTGCAGTTCTCCGGCAGTTCATCGAAGTTGCGGATACCGCGGATATCGCACTTCCAGCCAGGGAGCTTTTTCAGTACGGGCTTTGCCTTTTCCAGCTTGTAGGTAACAGGGAAATCAGTGGTAACTTCTCCGTCGATCTCATACCCTACACATACAGGGATCTCATCCAGATATCCCAGTGCATCCAGTACGGTAAATGCCACATCGGTAGCACCCTGCAGACGACAGCCGTACTTGGTGGCAACACAGTCGAACCATCCCATACGTCTGGGACGTCCGGTAGTTGCACCGAACTCACCGCCGTCACCGCCGCGGCGACGCAATTCATCTGCTTCGTCACCGAAGATCTCAGATACGAAAGCACCTGCTCCTACGGAAGAGGAATATGCCTTACTTACGGTAACGATCTGCTTGATCTCATAAGGAGGGATACCTGCACCGATGGCGCCGTAAGCTGCCAACGTGGAGGAAGAAGTTACCATGGGGTAAATTCCGTGATCCGGATCCTTCATGGTTCCTAACTGGCCCTCTAACAGAATGGTCTTGCCCTCTTTCAGTGCCTTATCTAAGAATGCGGATACATCGCATACAAAAGGTGCGATCATATCGCGATACTCATGCAGGGTATTTAACAGCTCTGCGGGATCGATCAGGGGCTTGTGATACAGATGCTCTAAGATGACATTCTTCATCTCACTGACACGCTGTACTTTTTCCTGCAGCAGTTCTTCATCAAACAGCTCACTTACCTGGAAACCGATCTTCGCATACTTATCAGAATAGAAAGGTGCGATACCGGACTTGGTAGATCCGAAGGACTTACCGCCCAGTCTCTCCTCTTCATACTGATCAAATAAAATATGGTAAGGCATTACCATCTGTGCACGATCAGACACCAGAATCTTGGGCATGGGAACATTTCTGTCTGTGATAGACTTGATCTCTTTCATCAGGATCGGAATGTTTAATGCCACACCGTTACCAATCACGCTGGTGGTATGATTGTAAAATACACCGGAAGGAAGGGTGTGCAGAGCAAATTTACCATAATTGTTCACGATGGTATGTCCTGCATTTGCGCCGCCCTGAAAACGTACGATAATGTCCGCTTTCTCTGCCAGCATATCTGTGATCTTTCCTTTTCCTTCGTCGCCCCAGTTGGCTCCTACAACTGCCTTTACCATGTTTTCCTCCATTCTTTACCACAGTTTCTGTGATAAATCTACATCCAATATCTTGTTCCGGGTGATCCAAAGAAACTCCTGCTTCTCTTTCTCACACCGTTTTACAGTATACAACACTTTGTGGTATAAGTAAAATCAATATTTATTATATTTTATATAACCTACATCTATATTCAAAACGCGTAGCGTTTTGCCATGCGAAACTTAGAACTTCTTCACGAAAGAGCCTATGCTCTGAGTGATTAGAAGTTCTTTTCGCATTATTCTCTGCCGTCCCAACAGTAGGTGCACAGCTTCTCTCTGCCGATGCCCACGGACTCAATCATATCATCCAATCTCTGAAACTGCAATGTGGTGAACTTCAGCTGTTTGCAGATCCGTCCTACCATCTCCTCGTATTCCGGAGTATCGGGATTCACATAGTTCTTCAGATCGATTTCTCTGCCCTCCTGCTCAATCTCCTTGATCACACGGCGGGTGATCAGATCCATCTCGGAAGAAGATCTGGAAAAGTTCAGGTACTTGCAGCCATATAACAGAGGCGGACAGGCCGGACGGATATGTACTTCCTTTGCACCGCTCTGGTACAGGAATTCCGTGGTCTCTCTTAACTGTGTGCCGCGGACAATAGAATCGTCGATCAACAACAGACTCTGATCCTGGATCAGATCATGTACCGGGATCAGTTTCATCTTTGCGATCAGATTTCTCTGGGTCTGGATCGTCGGCATAAAGGACCTGGGCCAGGTGGGGGTATACTTAATAAACGGACGGGAAAAAGGAATTCCCGAACGGTTGGCATATCCCACTGCATGAGCGGTACCGGAATCCGGCACTCCTGCTACGATATCCGGTTTTACATTATCACGCTCCGCCAGCTTGGCACCGCATTGATAACGCATCTTCTCTACACTGATGCCTTCATAGGATGAGGACGGATATCCGTAATAGACCCACAAAAACGTACAGATCTTCATATCCTTACCGGGCTTCACCAGGGTTCGTACACCTTCCGGTGTCACCACGGCGATCTCTCCCGGTCCCAGCTCTCTCACGGGCTGGTATCCCAGATTCAGATAAGCGAAGCTCTCAAAGGAGACGCAATAAGCCCCCTCCTTTTTGCCTACTGCCACCGGAGTACGGCCCATCTTATCTCTGGCCGCATAGATTCCCTTGGGTGTCATGATCAGTAAGGTCATGGAACCGTCGATGATCTCCTGGGCGTACTGAATGCCCTCCACCAGATTGTCCTTCTGGTTGACAATGGCCGCCACCAGCTCCGTGGCATTGATGTCACCGCCGCTCATCTCCAGGAAATGAGAATGTCCCTTCGCAAACAGATCCTTGATGATGGCATCCGTATTGTTGATCTTGCCCACGGTGGTAATAGCATAAGTTCCGTGATGGGAACGCACCATCAGCGGCTGGGGCTCAAAATCGGAAATACAGCCGATGCCCAGATGTCCGTGCATCTCATTGACATCCTTGTCGAACTTCGTACGGAACGGTGCATTCTCTATGTTGTGAATGGCTCTGTTGTAACCTTCTTCTTTGCTGTAGACTGCCATGCCGGCACGTCTGGTTCCCAGATGGGAATGATAATCCGTTCCAAAGAACAGATCAAACACACAGTCTTCTTTTGCTGCGACTCCAAAAAATCCACCCATTTTCGGCTCCTGCTTTCTTATCATTCTGTAACGATTCAGAGCCATGTAAACATCAAAAGATCACCGATGAATGAGGTTCTGAATAGTTTTCGTTTCCACAAATTACTTCAGCAGAAAACGTTTATACGTTGATCTCGGCCTTTACACCCAGTAAGTCCTTGTTGGCCTCTAAGATCGGGCTGATCACATTTTTCAGGAAAGCTTCCACCTGCTCTTTGGAACGTCCGATATACTTGGACGGATCCATGGATGCTTTCAGTTCCTCCAGTCCCATGGGGAATGCGGGATCTGCGGCGATCAGCTCCAGGAGGTTATTCTCTTTTCCTTCTACCTTCACATTGCGTCCGGCCTCCATGGAAAGCTCACGGATACGCTCATGCAGTTCCTGACGGTTGCCGCCTAACTTTACGGCATCCATCATAATATTCTCGGTAGCCATGAAAGGAAGCTCGCTCATCATGTGCTTTTCAATTACCTTCGGATATACTACCAGTCCGTCTACCACATTCAGGCACAGATCCAGAATACCATCGATGGCAAGAAAGCCTTCGGGAATAGACAGTCTCTTGTTGGCAGAATCGTCCAGCGTTCTCTCGAACCACTGGGTTGCGGAAGTAATGGCGGGATTCAGCGCATCCACCATCACATAACGGGACAGGGAAGCAATACGCTCACTTCTCATGGGATTACGCTTGTAAGCCATGGCGGAGGAGCCGATCTGGTTCTTCTCGAAGGGCTCTTCCACTTCCTTCAGATGCTGTAACAGGCGGATGTCATTGCTCATCTTATGAGCAGATGCCGCAATACCGGCCAGCACGTTTGCTACTCTGGTATCCACCTTGCGGGAATAAGTCTGGCCGGATACAGGATAGCACTCCTTGAATCCCATCTTGGCTGCAATCATGGGATCGATCTTGTCGATGGTCTCCTGATCTCCGTTGAACAGTTCCAGGAAAGAAGCCTGGGTTCCGGTGGTTCCCTTAGAGCCTAACAGCTTCATGGTACCCAGAACGTGATCCAGATCCTCCAGATCCAGTGAGAACTCCTGTAACCACAGCGTTGCTCTCTTGCCTACGGTTGTAGGCTGTGCAGGCTGAAAATGAGTAAATGCCAGGGTAGGCTGTGCCTTATACTTATCAGCGAAATCCGCCAGTTCCTTCATAACATTGATCAGCTTTTTTCTGACAAGCTTCAGTGCCTCGGTCATCACAATAATGTCGGTGTTGTCACCCACATAGCAGGAGGTTGCGCCCAGATGGATGATTCCGGCTGCCTTGGGGCACTGCTGTCCGTATGCATACACATGGCTCATAACGTCATGACGTACCAGTTTTTCACGCTCTTTTGCCACATCGTAATTAATGTCCTCAGCATGGGCCTTCAGTTCCTCGATCTGCTCATCTGTGATAACGGGCTTACCGTCCTGGGACAGTCCCAGCTCTTTCTCCGTCTCTGCCAGTGCAATCCACAGCTTTCTCCATGTACGGAATTTCATATCCGGGGAGAAAATATACTGCATCTCCTTGCTTGCATAGCGTTCGGATAACGGGCTCTGATATCTGTCTGTACCTGTACTCATTTGTCTGCTCCTCTTATTTTCTAATTTATTGCAACCATTCAAAACCCATCCCTCACATTCACAAAACCGTATGCTTCTCATACTTTCCCGCTGCTTCGCAGCTAATTTTGTTCATGTGTGGGATGGTGACTCTACTCGAGTCACCTTACAAATAAGAAAACTGCTACTTACATGCAGGCATGACGTATCAGTTTTTCTTATTCTGCGGTTTTCTGAATAGTTATTGTTTATTTGTCAAATTCTCCGCGGATATCTTCCGCAGGCGGTTCCATCGGGTATTTTCCGGTAAAGCAGCCCTTGCAGATGCCAAGATTACCGCCCACCAGTTCTTCCAGTCTCTCAATCTTCAGATAATCCAGGCTGTCCGTGCCGATCAGATCACTAATCTCCTTGATGGAACGGTTATATGCGATCAGCTGGTCTCTCGCCGGAACGTCTGTGCCGAAATAGCAGGGCCACAGAAACGGCGGTGAACTGACTCTCATATGTACCTCTTTGGCTCCGGCTTCCCGTAACATCTTTACGATACGGTCGGAGGTGGTGCCGCGGACAATGGAATCATCGATCATGATGACACGCTTTCCCTCCACGGCTTCCCGGATAGGGTTCAGTTTGACCTGAACGCTGCTTTCTCTGCTCTTCTGCTTCGGTTTGATGAAGGTTCTGCCCACATAGGCATTTTTCACGAAGCCCATGCCGTAAGGGATTCCCGACTGCATGGAATATCCCATGGCTGCGCAGTTGCCGGATTCCGGTACGCCGATGACCAGATCCGCATCCACCGGGGAATCCATAGCCAGGAACTTTCCGGCCAGAATACGGGAATCGTATACGCTGACGCCGTCGATAAAACTGTCGGGTCTGGCGAAATAAATATACTCAAAAATACATCTGGCGGTCTCCGCAGGCTTTAATACATGGGTGGTATCGGACTCAATTCCCTTCTCCGGGGAAATGGTCACGATCTCACCGGGAAGCACATCCCGGACGAACTCGGCACCTACCGTATCAAGAGCGCAGGTCTCGCTGGACAGAAAATACGCATTGTCTCTCTTGCCGATGCATAACGGCTTAAATCCATAAGGATCTCTGGCGCCGATCAGCTTTCTGGGAGACATCACCACCAGGGAATAGGCTCCCTTGATCTTCGTCATGGCTCTGCCCACAGCTTCCTCTACCGATTTGGAATTCAAACGCTCTCTGGCAATATGATAAGCAATGACCTCGGAATCAATGGTGGTCTGGAAAATAGCACCGGTATACTCCAGTTCTCTTCGAAGCTCCGGCGCATTGATCAGGTTACCGTTATGGGCCAGTCCCAGAGTACCCTTTACATAATTCAGTACCAGAGGCTGTGCATTCTCTCTGGTGGATCCTCCCGCTGTAGAATAGCGGACATGTCCCACACCGATGTCACCTTTTAACTTCTCCAGCTGTTCCGGTGTAAATGCCTCATTGACCAGTCCCATGTCTTTGCTGCTTAAGACTTTGCCCTTGGGCCCATTCGTGTCACTGACGGCAATACCGCAGCTTTCCTGGCCTCTGTGCTGCAATGCCAGAAGGCCGTAATAAATCGTGGATGCCACGTCGTGTCCGTCGAAATCATACACGCCGAAAACGCCACATTCTTCCTTTAATTTGTCATTATTTTCTGTCTGAATATAAATGTTGTCCGTCACTTGTAAGCCTTACCTTTCCTGCCTGCCCCGTGAAAAAAAAACTAAAAAACCGTACCCTACAGATCCTTGCCTGTCAGCATCTTGTAAGCCTGAAGGTATTTGTCAATGGTCTTCTCCACGATGTCCTCCGGCAGCTTCCAGCCTTTTTCAGGGTTGGCTTTCAGCCAGTCACGGGCGAACTGTTTGTCAAAGGAAGGCTGGCCATGTCCGGGCTCGTAGCCGTCTACCGGCCAGAAACGGGAGCTGTCGGGAGTCAATACTTCATCCCCCAGTACCATGTTGCCGTTCTCATCCAGTCCGAACTCGAACTTGGTATCTGCGATAATGATTCCTTTGGTCAGTGCATAATCCGCACATTTTTTATAAATAGCGATGGTATAGTCACGAAGCTTGGCCGCATATTCTGCGCCCTTGCCGGGGAAACGCTTCTCCAGATATTCCACACTCTGCTCATAGGAGATATTCTCATCATGATCTCCGATCTCTGCCTTGGTGGAAGGGGTATAGATGGGCTCGGGAAGCTTATCTGCCTCCTTCAGACCTTCCGGAAGCTTGATACCGCATACGGTACCGTTCTTCTTGTAGCTTTCCCAGCCGCTTCCGGTAATGTATCCACGAACGATGCACTCGATGGGGAGCATGTTCAGCTTCTTGCACATCATGCTGTTGCCGTCGAATTTCGGCTGTCTGAAAAATTCGGGCATATCCTTAACGTCAGCGGATACCATATGATTGGGAATCACATCCTCAGTCATATCAAACCAGAATTTCGACATCTGGGTCAATACAGTTCCTTTCTTTGTTACTGTGTTGTCCAAGATCACATCAAAGCAGCTGATACGGTCAGTTGCCACCATGATCAGGGTGTCTCCGTTGTCATAGATCTCACGAACTTTGCCTTCCTTGATCGGTTTCATTTCCTGTACGCTCATACCATCAGTCCTCGCATTCTTATGTTTTTCAGTCTTTTATTGAAACAGGTGTGGGCAAGATACACCCACACCTAATAGATAAACAGATTTGCGAAAAAAAATCAATATATTTTTACTGCAACTTTCCGATAAATTCCCGAACCCGGGCATTTTCCGTTGTAAAAAGTGCTTCGGGAGAACCTTCCTCCACGATCACACCCTGTTCCATGAAAATAATGCGGTCGGATACTTCTCTTGCAAACTGCATCTCATGGGTTACGATGATCATGGTCATATGTTCACTTGCCAGCTGTCTGATCACCTTTAATACTTCTGCCGTCAATTCCGGATCCAGTGCCGAGGTCGGCTCATCGAAGAACAGGATCCTGGGCTGCAGTGCCAGTGCCCTGGCTATGGATACTCTCTGCTGCTGTCCACCGGACAGCTGGTAAGGGTAGGCATCTGCCTTATCCGACAGTCCCAACTGTGCTAAAAGCTTCTCCGCCCTCGCCACGGCTTCTGTGCGGCTTACCTTATCCACATGGATCGGCGCATCGATGATATTTTTCATCACCGTATAATGGGGAAAAAGGTTAAAATTCTGGAACACCAGTCCGAAACATTTCCGGATCTTATGTAATTCTGCCTTGGACGCATATTCGCACTGTATTCTGCCGTTTTTATCCGTTTTCTCCGAAGCTGCCGTCTGCCCTGAATAGATCAGCTCACCACCGTCCATTTTCTCCAGAAGCGTTGCACAGCGAAGCAATGTGGATTTGCCGGAACCGGAGGGGCCGATGATGGAGACAACTTCTCCTTCGTTAACCTTCAGGGATATATCCTTCAGCACCCCGTTGCCGTCAAAACTTTTTTTCACATGATTCATTTCCAAAAGGACCATATTTCCGCACTGCTCCTATCTGTAATAAGATGTCTTCTTCTCCAGATACTCCATGAAAGAAGCCACCACGAGATTGAAGATATAATAGAACACACCTGCTGCCAACAGGGGAAGCACACTGGTCTGTGCCGCTCCGATCTGCTTTGCCACCGTGAACATTTCCGCAATGGAAATGGTAAATGCCATGGATGTATCTTTGACCAGCGTAATGGTCTCATTGGTCACTGGCGGGAGAACCCGCTTCACCACCTGCGGCAGAATGATCTTCACGAAAGTCTGTGCCTTGCTGTAGCCCAGCACCTCCGCAGCCTCATACTGCCCCACCGGTATGGACTCAATGCCCGCACGGTAGATCTCTGCAAAATATGCCGCATAATTGATCACGAATGCCAGTATCACCGCCGGGAAACGATACCCCGTTCCCACCTGCATGCGGAATACATAAAAGGGGGCAAAATACACCACGATGATCTGTAACATCAGAGGGGTTCCTCTCATGATGGATATGTATATTTTGGAGATAATGCGGATCACCTTACATCCTGACATCCTTCCGAAGGCTACGATCAGCCCCAGAGGAAGGGAAAACAAAAGGGTCAGTACAAATATTTCCACCGTTATCAGAAAGCCCTCTGCCAGTTGGGCACTCATGGTCAGCAAACTCATGAATTCTACTCCTTAACTATCCTTAGTTGATTATTTACCGAGACATACGCTGTCGGTCAGTCCCCATTTTTCAGCGATCTGTGCGAAGGTACCATCCGCTGCCATTTCGTCCAGTGTCTTCTGTACGGTATCTCTCAGTTCATCATTACCCTTCAGGAAACCTACTGCATACTGCTCTACAGCCAGCTTGTTGTCCTCGCCCTGCAACATAACGAATTTTCCTTCTTCTCTCTGCGCAATCTGATACTGTGCCACACCGATATCAATGGCTACGGCATCTACCGCACCCTGCTCCAGATCCATGAAAGCGGTATTGTAGTCCGCATATTCGATCAGCTGGGAGAAGGAATCACGCAGTGCAATGTTGTCTGCATTTTCTTCATCGTTCAGAGCAGCCAGCGCAGAGGAATCCTTCTGTACTGCTACCACCTTGCCTGCCAGTTCTTCCTTGTTCTGTACACCGGAAGCAGACGCTACGACGAATACCTGACTGTTGTCGATATAGGGCTCTGTCCAGGTATAGGCATCTTCTCTGCCGTTCATGGTGAAACCGTTCCAGATACAGTCAATGGCTCCGGAAGAAAGCTCCATATCCTTGGCATCCCAGTCGATAGGCTGCTTTACCAGCTCCCAGCCCTGTCTCTTGCATACTTCTGCTGCCAGATCCAGGTCAAAGCCTACATATTCTCCACTGTCATCACGATATCCGTAAGGGGGAAATTCCGCATCAAAACCTACGGTAAATGTTTTCTCAGATCCTTTAGAACCACAGCCGGTAAGAACACCTGCTGCCATGCTGATTGCCAGTAATGCCACTAATACTCTTTTCATAATGCATCCTCCCGTTCTGCCACTCACTGTTGGCCGCGTCGTATACTTTAGCAAGGTAAATTGCTAACACGGTGTCATAGTAACACAACGAGAGGTGTCTTGTCAATTCTTTATCGGTCGTACCGCTCCACCATGGCCAGGATCTCCTGGGCATATTTCGGATAGGTGGCTGCGATGTCTTTTACTTCGTTTCTTGCACTCTCCGCTACTTCCTGATTGTAGTCCATCTGTTTACGGAGCACCTGTCTTCTCTGGATCAGTTCGTGACGGATCTCCACCATTTCCCGCTTGTCCAAAAGCGCAGCTGTCTGGCTGATCCAGCGCTCCGGCATCTGCACACGGTAACCGGCCAGCTGCTGTACCAGCTGCTTCTGGTAGTACTCGATCTTAGCTTCCGCCTCTGCGAACTGCTTCCGCTCTTCCTTTTCGTCCTGATACATTTTCCACTGTTTTTCCAGCTTTGCTGCACTGTCCGTATTGTACTTCAGATACAGATATTCCATCAGCTGACAGTTGTTCACATAGCGGATCTTGACTTTATTCTGCAGCTGGATGATCTTGTTGATGGTCTTCTCCACCCGCTGCAGTTCCCGTCCTGCATCCATGTACCGGATGCAGACATAGGAGATGGCTACAGCTCCTGCACCTACTGCCAGAAAAAGTCCCACATAGACATCCATTTCAAAAGCATACTGCAGGATCACCAACATGATCACACAGACGATCAATGCCGTAAGGAAAATGACAGCCATGCCCCGTTGGTTGTTCATCAGATTCTCCAGCTCATTTCTCCGGTATTCGTAGGCATGTCGTTCTCCGTCCAGTCTGTGCAGATCCTGCCTTATCAGATTGCCGTATTTCTCGCCGTCCCGAATCTTCTGAATGCCTTCTTCAATCTCGTTCTCTCTTTTGCGGATCGCATAGAAGTCCGCATCCCGCATACGGTTCTTCTTTTCCCGGTATCTGCTGCGTTCCTGTTCCAGCCCGGCCAGCTTGCCGGCCACCCGGTTGACCTCTTCTCTCTGCTCTGCTGGCAGTGCCTCAATCTCATCCGTATCCGTCAGATAAGAAGTCACCAGCGTATACTCTCCCGTCAGGAGGTCGATCTCCTTGGAAGCCTCTGAGATCTGCTCCAGGCAATTTACAATGTAGCGTTTTCTCTGGTCTTCCTCATCAAAATTCACACCGTTGCGGGTATAGACCAGCTGTTCCCAGTCCTCTTCCTGCTGTATCGGTTCTTTTTTCTTAAATAAACGGTTCCACCACGCCATAATTCTCTCCTGCTGTCTTCTCTATACGCTGACACTTGTCCGGTAACTGTTTTTCAGTGCCTGAGTCAGTCTCTCATTTTCCGCATCGTATTTCACCCTGTCGTGCACCCGCCAGTCACCACGCAGCCGTAGCTGTCGGTACTCCGGCTGCTGTTCCCATTCCCGTTCAAATTGCTCGATCCGCTTTTCCAGTTCCAGGGACTCCGTATAATTTTCCGGATTCTGCGCTGCAAATGCCACATAGGCATCCTCCGTCAGTTCCATTCTCTTTGCCGCCAGATAGGCATCCAGGTGTTCTCTGTCCGGATCGGTCTTCCAGGCTTCGTTAAAGTAATATGCCGCCTTGTCATAAAACATCAGCCCTGTCAGCGCCACACCCTTATTGTGCAGGATCGCCGCCCGGACTTTTCCCGCCGGAAGTTCCTTTCCTTCCTGTTCCAGATGGTTCCAGGTCTCCAGTAGCATATCATATCCACGGATGGCTGCCGCATATTTTCTTTTTTCCACCATATAGTCGATCTGGCTCTTGCGTTTCTCCAGATTGCTGAGTCCGGCTCCCTGCTTCAGTACCTGCTCCACCTGCAGGATTTCTTCCGGATCGTACATCCCCACATATTGCAGGATCGTCACCACGAACACACTTAAGGATCCCTGCTTATGTACCATGGGGTAGAGCTGTTTTGCCAGTTCCCACACTTTACATTCTTCTCCGATCCAGTCCACCAGCTTATCGTTCATGATGGACAGGTCTAACAGGAATGCATTCTCCTTTAGGCAATAGCACAACTCTTCCATACTATAGACCCGGATATCCAGGCCTTCCACATTATAGGCATTCTCGCAATATTCTCCTACACACAGACTTGCCTTCATTTTTCATCCTCATTTTCTCTGCCCCGGGCAGATCTACAACTCTATTTCTTCCTTCCAGATATGATGCGTAGCTGTTCGGAAGCTGCCAAAACCAAGATCCTCCAGTTCCACCTGCAGATGTGTTTCATCCTTCATCTCCACCTGAATCCGCAGTCTGGTGATTCCTTCCTGCAATTCTTCCGGCACGATTCTGGCGATCCGGCTGCCCTTTCCCGTCAGGGACGTGATCAGGATCTCCACCGCTCTTCCTTCCAGCAGGTAAAACTCCATGGTATTCTGCGCCTCGTACCAGTTGATTCCGGCGTCTAACAGTGCCTGATAGGATTCCTCTCCCTGTCTGCGCACTTTCATACCGATATTGGATTTCAATTTATCCTGTCCCAGATAGACATGATTTTGTCCGTTTTCACTGGGATGCAGTCGCTCCATCATGCTGTAGCAGGCACCCTTGCTGAACAGGTTGTTCCCCTGAAAGACTCTCCGTCCACGGCACAGATAGCGTAGCGATTCTTTCATCCATTCTTGAGAAAACTCTTCCCCGATCAGATATACCGAGGACACCATCCGGTTCTCGCATAGCTGTGTGGCGATCTCCAGGAATTTTTCATCCGATTTTTCCACCGGAAAAGGGAATTCCCGCTCTTCGATGTACGTTACCACCGGCGTCGTATGGCGGTTGCATTCCATATAATAAGTCTGGATGGAACTGTCCCTATACTCGCACAGCACGCTCCCCTGCTTCCACAGATTTTCCGGCTGATACAGATTGTAATAATAAAAGCTCTCCCGATGGCTCTGAAAACAGACAGCATCCGTCTTCAGGTGTAATGCCTCCACTGCCTGCGTCAGCACCTCCAGCATTCCTGCATCCAGTTCCTCGCAGGTGATCATCAGGGCCCCGATCCGCTCTGTGGAAGTCATCTGGGACAGCATTCCCAGACTACGCTTGAGAAAAAGAGTCAGTAGTGCCACCGGATCCAGAGTCGTTCCATCGATCTGCACCGGTTCCCCATCTTTTGCCAGCTTCAGAAGATGCTCCACCAGGATTCCCTCTTCTTCCTCCGCATGCCGGAGGGCTTCACTTCCATAGAACCACTGGTTGACTCCCTGTCTCTTGCTCAGGACCAGGGGAATCGTATAGACCTGTGAGCCTGCAACGGAAGACAATGTGGTGATCTCTTCTTCCCTGCCTGTGACATAGCAGCTGATCTGCGCATAATCCTTCCCCAGGTCATAACCCACTATAACTTTATCACTTCCCGGCAGTCGCATGTTCTTCCGCCTCCTCTCCTGCTGTCTTTTTTTATCTTTACTGCAATGTGAACAATCTGTGATCCAGATATTCCCTGCGGTAATATTCCTCGATCAGATGATCCAGTGTCGTATCGTCCTGCAGTGTCATGCTGATCATCATATCATTGATGATCTCGTATTTGCTGTCCGGACTTTCATTCATAATATCGCTCTTCTGCAGGCTTCCGCTCTCCGTCAGCTGTTCTTCGTTCTCTGATTCTTCCATAATGTAATATTGAAGATTCTCCCCGAAAAACAGTACGAATTCCTTGAAAAATACACCGCTGTATACTTCCTGCATATATTCCGACAGGTAATCCTCCGCCTGCCCGTTCTCATGCATCATCACATAATGAATCCTTGCACGGACGCCGCCTCTTGTGTGATACTCCACGATAGTCTTGTCCTTCATCTCCTGCAGCTGTGGCAGGCAGTCCTGATATTCCCTGAAAAAGTTCAGATGAATGTGGTCCTTCATCATTTCCTCCAGGAAATTCCGGACCAGAGTTTCATCTTCCCGCTCCAGCTTGTCCTTATTCTCCGCATAGAATTTCAGATAAGCCAGCTTGCAGATCCGCTGGGTCTCTTCTCCCCGCAGATAGCAGTTACGGATCTCCCGGAATACATATTCCTCCGTGATCTTCTCCCGGCAGAAATAATCATAAGAGCTCTGTACAAGCACAGCTTCCTCGATCTCCTGTCTGGCTCCCTGGGATACATAATAACGAAAAATATCCATCCGCTCTCCCACAAATGCCCCGGAGAACAGCATCTGCAGCAATATCTTTTCACTTAAGCTGTAGCAGTCTATCTCAAAGGATCTTGCCGCTTTCCAGATGTCACGCAATTCCTTCGTGGTACCGGTGGCATAACGCACCAGATACTCTAAAATTCCACCGTTGTATTTTCCCTTGCGGAACACCGTCAATGCCGCCGCATACAGGACTGCCTCTCCCTCATGGACCGACTGCGTGATCACACCGTCCGTAAGCCGCAACAGAATCTTGGCCTCCACAAAATAAGGGGTATATGCTTCGATCCAGGCATATGCCTTCTCATAATTTCCCCGCAACACCAGAAAACGCAGGATCAGTTCCCGCTGTTCCTCCGTAAAGCCGTCCCCCTGCAGCTCCTGCAGGTATTCATCCAGTGCCTGCAAATTATCCGCATCGAAATAGGCCTGTACCAGCTGTACCGCAATCTCACTGCGCAGCTTCGGCTCCACGGCATCGCTTTCCACCAGTCTTGCCATCCGCATCAGCTTTGTGGAAGATTTGGTCTCTTCTGTTCTGCCGTTCTCCATGAAATACAGATCCAGTTCTGCCGTATCCGGCACATAATGTTCCAGAAGTCTGAGATATTTCCCCGGTACCAGCAGTTTTTCCAGGGTATATTCCACATTTTTAAGGAACCTGTTACCATATGCATCCTCAAAAGCAATGGTATAATCATTCCCGTAGACTGCCACCCAGGCCGTGCCGTTTTGCAGAGGCGTCTCGGACAGTATCAGATTCCCCGGCTGGCTGACAATCACCTTACGCATTCTGCTGTCATCCACTCTTACCATATGGGCAAACAACAGACGGGACAGAGGCTTCGCCATAGCTTCCGTTACAATGGCCGGAGACAGGAATTCCTGATACAGTATTGCCAGATGTCTGTTAATATGCTGCTTCTGGATCTGGTCAATGACGAACCGCTCCATTCTCGGCTCGTAATGTTCGTACAGTTCCTCATAATCTTTCCGGTGTTTTAACAGATACGCATACAGGAACGCACTATGTTCATAATCCAGATTGCTCTGGAAAGAAAAATACATCAGAATCACTTTCGGAAGCTCCAGCACAGCATCCAGATCTACCGACGCCATATAATATTCATAGAGATTCGTGATCCTCAGATGGCTTTCCACACCCATCTGATACCACGTGAAGGCATCCGGTCCCGTCTTACTTCCCTTGATCAGAAGGCTGCACACCTCCTGCAGGATCCGCACATCCTTCTTTTTCTCATACAGTCTTCGTAAAATTCTGCCCAGTAGCGGAGAATACTCTCTGACTCTTCCGGACAGATACAACAGCTGTTCGATCAGGCTGTCGTTTACCGCATCCTGACGGACACCGAAGTTCAACACCTGCAGTTCAAAACTGTTCAATTTACGTAGCAGCGCCGGATTGCCGTTCAAAAGGGCCAGTGCTTCCAGGTAGATCACCGGACTGGTGCAGCCGTACTGGTACTGTTTTTCTAAGAACATCCATTTCCCGGAGGTTGAACGATTGTATTCCTCCGACAGATACAACAGCAGCCATGCCACACGCCAGCGGGTCCTGTCATAGCGGTAGATCTGTTCCACCTGCTCCGCCATTTGCAGTGTATACTGGGGATCCCTGTGGATCAGTGTGGTCAGATACAGATAGTAAGCCCACTGTTCTCCGACGGTAGCTCCCTGGGCTTCCAACATGTCCGCCGCGTGATCCAGGATCCATCCGGCTTCATTGTAGCGTTCCTCTGTGATCAGAAGCTGTGCCTGGAACAGTCTCGCCGGCACATCCTTCTCATCCATGGTCACCATGCGCTCCACCAGTTTGCCGGTCTCCGCGAGCCAGGTTCCCGTACCGATCTTTTTCAGTCTCGATTCTTCATAATATTTCATGATCTGGGTGATGCACTGCATATGACTGTGATCCGCATGCCGGGCCACTACACCGTCTCCCAGCTGTACCATGACCGGGATTTCCAGTGAAGTATAAGCATTATATATGTAGACTTTACCGAAATTTTTGCCAGGTCTGCACAGGCTGCTGTCGATGTAGACCGGCAGGCGGCAACGGTTTCCCAGGAAATCATCGTCTGTAATGTTTTCCTTTTCCGTAAAGACAAATTCACCCTCACACTCGATCTGGAGATTCGTATATCCCCAGCCGTTCCTCACGATGGTCAGATTGTTCTCCGTGACGCCGTAATTATCTGCGCTGCGAGGCAGTTTTTTCACCAGTTCTTTCTCTTCCGTCAGGAATTCCAGCTGTTGCTTTTTGTTGATACAGATCAGGAATTCCTCCACATTTTGTTCGTTGCCCTCATAAGTGGACAGGATCCGGTAACTGTCATAGAAATGGGCATCGTTCCCCTGGAACAGCCGCAGAAATTCCGGATCATAGAACAGCCGCACAGCTTCCTTCCAGTTGCTCTTCGCCAGGTTGGCAAAATGGAACAGATTCCGGATAGCCCCGATGGAAGAATTCAACATCCCATGCTCCACCGTCACCACAAAAGGAAGATTGTATTCTCCTCTGTTGCTGACTACGGAAAAAGAGCCCTTGATCACATCCCCTTCCTCCAGATCTTCTCCGTGGAAGCAGTAAAAAATTTCTGCATCGGAGCCGGTAAACTGATCCGTCATACATTCCATCCGAAGATGGTCCGAGATCACGGATCCTTTTACATAGCCTTCCGACGCAGAAAGAATGTGAAAAGAGCCCTCATATATTGTCCCCTGTGACAGGGAAATCTCTATTTTAGCGCAGGAGAATTCCAAAGAACCGTTCTCATAATCGAAGTTTCCTCCTAAAATTCTATCAATAATCTCCTGCATGTACCTTCACCCGTTCCCTGTTGTCATTTGGATTTATTATACCAAATTTACCAGTTGAGGGCAAGCTGTAGACCCGGTTAGTCCAGGTTTAATTTTCGGTTCATGATGTAATAAGATACGCCGTACATGATGGCCGCAATGAGCAGACTGGTGATCACGTTAATATCATAGGCGGAATTGGTGCTCACCGTGATTCCACTGGCACTGTTTGCGACATTGGCACCAAACATGAATGCGCTCTGTACGGTGCTGCCGATGATGGACGACAGGATCGTCAGGCCGGCATATGCCAGAATTCCCATCAGGCCTTTATGTTTGGAGGAAAGCTGTCCGATGGTCAGCGCTCCGAACAGAGTGACCATGGTAATGAACGGTCCTGCCACATAGGTTAAGAGCAGCGTGATCCCATAATGCAACAGATTGATCCCCATCTCTTCTTCGTATGTTCTGCCAAGTTCATAAAAAGCATCTGCCAGAAATTCCCAGATATTCCCATTATATTGTGTCAGTACACTACTCAGTTCACCGATATTTAAAAGGCCTGTCATCAGAGACACGATCAGTGCCACCACTGAAATACCGATGCCTATCGTAATGAACAGATACCAGACACCGGAGACCAGTACCTTGCTTAAAAACAGCTGGTTAGCTGTTACCGGCAGGGTGTGGGACAGATAGCCTTCATCCGTATACATACTGCGGTAAAAGCGGATGCCCAAAAAAATCAGCATTCCCCAGGTAGACGCCAGCAGCATGATCACATACAGGATCAGTGTTGCCACAAAGGAAGAGAGTACAAACCAGCTCTGTGTCGCATTCATGTTATTGCCGTCCGCAATCTCCGTTACCAGTCCTCCCGGCATGCGTAATACCACGCAGCCAATCACGGTGACCACAAGCATTCCCAGAAGCATCAGTGTACCGGCTTTCCAGATATTTTTCCATTCATATTTCATTAACTTTCCTAACATGCGAACACCTCCCTGAAGTAAGCATCTACAGACTTACCTTTCTCTTCTCTGATATTGTCAACGGATGTATATAACACCAGCTGACCATAACGCATGAAGATGACTTCATCCAGTACCTGTTCCACATCCTCGATCAGATGAGTGGAGATCAGCACGGTTGCTTCCGGATTGTAGTTGTTGATAATGGTGCGCAGGATGTAATCTCTCGCTGCCGGATCCACACCGGCAATCGGCTCATCCAAAATATACAGGCTGGCATTCCTGCTCATCACTAAGATCAACTGTACCTTCTCCTTCGTACCTTTGGACAATGTCCGCATTTTCACTGCAGGATCGATCCCCAGACTCTTTAACATCTCTTCCGCACGTTCCCTGGAAAAGTCTGTATAAAAGTCCTGAAAGAAATCCAGAATCTCCCGGATTGTCTGATTCATGGTCAGATACGTGCGGTCCGGCAGATAAGCTACCTTGCTCTTGGTCACCGGTCCTACATAATTTCCGTCGATCATAATAGTGCCTTCCGTCGGTGTCAGCAGACCGTTCAGCATTTTGATCAGTGTCGTCTTACCGCTGCCGTTGGGTCCCAACAGGCCAATGATCTTCCCCTTGGGGAGACTTACGGTCAGATTGTTCACAGCCACATTGGCACCATATTTCTTGGTCAGATTTACAATTTCTACCAGATTATTCATTTCTATTTCCGCCTCTCTTTATTTTCATCATAAATTTGCACCCCTGTCAGGCCTGTACCTTATCGAAGAGATTCCGGATCTCCTCTCTCTGATATCCCAGTTCCTGCATGTTGTTGATAAAATTCCGGACATGCCCGGCTGCCAGCTGTTCTCTGGTATTCCCGATCAGCTCAGTGTCCTCCGTCACGGTTCTGCCGCTGGTGCGCTGTGTCACGATCAGGCCGCTCCGCTCCAGTTCTGCAAAAGCTTTCTGCATCGTATTCGGGTTCACCGCCGCCACGGCCGCAAGATCTCTGACACTCGGCAGCTTCTCTCCCGGCTGATATTTGCCGGACACGATCTCTTTCTGGATCCGCTCCACCAGCTGCGCATATATGGGTCTGTCAGCATCCAATTCCCACGCCATTCCTATCATCCTTTCTTGTTTCTTATTTTCTGTTTCTTATTACCTGTCACGCATCGTTTCTATCGATGCCTCCCCGGGTCCCTCATTGTCTTGTTGTTTTACTGTATTATTTATTTAATACAATAATACGTTATTTATTTTTATCTGTCAAGCGGATTTTATGCTTGTCCGGGAAAATTGTTGGAATTACACTTGTTACAACATGGTAAATGGGAAGTTACGCGGCTCATTGCTCGCGTAACTTCCCATTTACTACGCATCCGGCTCCGAAATACGTGTCACCCCCACATAAATATCCGAGATTTCAAACCATGTAGGATAATCCACGATTCCGGTCTGAGGAAGATTAAATATCTTCTGGAACGTCCGGACAGCCTCCGCAGTACCGGAGCCATAGATTCCGTCGGGTGTCAACGTAGGAATCGCCGGATAATTTCTGGCGATCCGGTTCAACTGCTGTTGCAGCTGACGGACTTTTTCCCCGGAAGAACCGATAGTCAGATCATACCCCGGCCAGGAAGAAGGCACTCCCGAAATAATATCTGCGGAATTGATATACATATCATTGCCGTAATAATAATGAATGATATCAATAGCGGAATATCCCTGATCCGCCAATGACTTGGAGCCCCACTGGCTCAGCCCCCGGCAGGTAGTCCGATTACCGTCACAATACGATGTGAAAATGGGCTGTCGTACACCGGGCCTTGACAAATAGTTGGTAAAAATGGAATCTACCAGATAGTCGATCTCTTCGAACACATTTCTGCCATAGATCCATTTTTGATCATACGCCGTAGAAGAAGTTATCGTAAAATCGTATCCACGTCCCCTGTACCACTCCGTATATATACGGTTTAACGTAAATGATTGAATGACCAGAATATTAGCATAAATTGCACTCTCTGGCCAGGTGGAATAAATCTCGCTGGAGGCCACATTTTTAATGTAATCCTTATAGCGCACCCAGTAATTCCGGGCAGTGGGATCCTCCGGGACACCGTCATGTACGATCACATATTCCGGAATCACCACACGGCTCAGTACGATCTCCCCGGTCTCGTTCATAGGTTTGATTTCTTCTTCCGGAATCTTCGGAGGATACTCTCCGAAAAGCGTATGTGCAGGTATTACTACTACTTTTTCTTCCTCCTCTGTTACATTCAGCGGATTCATGCGGATCGGTTGTAGGGAAAATTCGCCTGCCAGAATTTCGGAACCAGATACCAGTACCGGTTCAAAGCCTTCTGCAGTCACCTGAATGTTGTACTCCGAATAGGGCTGTGCCGTAATATCCGGAGATAAAGAAAGCTCTCTCGGCGGCGCATCCAGTGTTATCGTAGGGGTTTGCCCGGATTCGTCAGTAGTCATCGTCTCCAGCGGGGAATCCGGATCCCCGGTATAGGAGACAGTGACGGTCGCGCCGGGTATCGGTGTCATCCCCAGAGCGGAGACAACGCTGATCTGAAGTGTTCCTGTATAAGTAGTTTCCATGGACAGAGGTCCTTTCTGCCTATGCCGTTTTGTCTGTCTTGATCCGGTCAGGCAACAAATGTTCCTTACAGAATATGCAAAGTCAGAAAAATATGTGCATGTTCCCATATACTAAGCAGACTAACTTCTATCCGTTTTGTCTTCATCATACATCTACTTGATTAACAGACGGGTGATATGCATTCACTAAATACTAATTCCGGTACCGGTCTGCATCTGTCCCCGAGCCACCGTGTAGCCCAAAAAAGGAACCACAAACCGTTCCCAGATTGTGATTCCCTTTGTTTTTAATCCGTCATTTTTATTTGGTCAACAGCATCATAATGTCATTGCTTCTTGCCACGAACTTGGTCATGGCGTCGGCGGACAAGGGTGCATGCTGGAGCTTTGCCAGATCGTACAGCTGCTCGCAGATCATTTCTGCGTTCTCGCCGTCCTGGTGCTCGGTGATGTACTGTACCAGAGGATGGTTGGCATTCAGAATCAGGGTCTCGCCCTCACCGCCGAAAGCACTCATATCCATGCCGGGCATGGAGTACATCTTCATCATATCCTGCATACGTCTGCTCTCTTCGGACAGCGTGATCATGGAAGAGATCTTCTTGTTCTTCAGCTTCTCTACCTTGACAGTGATCTTGTCGTTCTTCAGAGCCTTCTTCATCAGCTTGCTGATGCTCTCTGCCTGCTCTTCCATCTCTTTTTCAGCCTTCTTGGAAGTCTTGGACTTCAGGGCATCGGTCACATCCGCATCGATACGCTGGAACTTGATTCCCTCATTCTTCTGCTCCAACTGGGAGATGAAGGGCTGATCGATATTATGGGTCAGGATCACAGCATCCATCTTAGCAGCCTTGAACATATTGATGTACTGGCTCTGCTGCTGTTCATCCGTTACATAGTAAATGATCTTTTCCTTCTTCTCTTCCCCGGCATTCTCCTCAGAAGCCTCATCTTCAGATTTATCCCCTACGACCTCAGCTTCTACCTTGTTGCCGTTCTCATCTACAGCATTTTCCTTATTCTCTTCCTCGTCCTGAGGCTTGATCTCCAGACACTCGGGCAGAGTCAGATATTTGCCGTCCAGATTCTTGAAGAGGATATAATCGTTCATCTTCTCACAGAACTTGTCATCCTTCAGGCAGCCAAACTTGATGAAGGGACTGATGTCATCCCAGTATTTGTCATACTCTTCCTTATCCGTCTTGCACATACCGGCCAGCTTGTCCGCTACCTTCTTGGTAATGTACTCGGCGATCTTCTTGACAAATCCATCATTCTGCAATGCACTTCTGGATACGTTCAGAGGCAGATCCGGGCAGTCGATGACACCCTTTAACAGCAGCAGGAACTCAGGAATGACTTCCTTGATGTTATCTGCGATAAATACCTGATTGTTGTACAGCTTGATGGTACCTTCGATGGACTCATACTCCATGTTGATCTTCGGGAAGTACAGGATACCTTTCAGATTAAAAGGATAATCCATATTCAGGTGGATCCAGAACAGAGGCTCCTTGTAATCCTGAAATACCTTGCGGTAGAAGTCCAGATACTCTTCCTTCGTGCACTCATTGGGATGCTTGGTCCACAGAGGCTGTGTCTCGTTGATCAATTCAGGACGCTTTCTGATCTTCAGCTTCTTAGGCTCTTCTGTTCCCTCAGCAGCTTCAGCATTTTCACCTTCTGCCGCTTCCTTCTTCTCCGGCTCGATCTCTTCCAGGACTTCATCATCGGGAAGCTTTTCCTCTTCCTTGATGATCTGGGTCTCCTTGGTGTTCGCCTTGGACAGATAGATCTCGGTAGGCATGAAGGAACAATACTTCTTCACGACCTCACGAGCCTTGTACTCATTACAGAACTCCAGACAATCTTCATTTAAAAACAGGGTAATGGTCGTACCGACATCCGTCTTGTCTCCGTCTTCCATGGAGAACTCGGTGCCGCCGTCGCACTCCCAGTGCACTGCCTTGGCGCCGTCCTTGTAGGACAAGGTATCAATGTGTACTTCATCCGCTACCATGAATGCAGAATAGAAGCCCAGTCCAAAATGACCGATGATCTGGTCGGAATTGCTCTTGTCCTTATATTTCTCAATGAAATCCGTTGCGCCGGAAAATGCAATCTGGTTGATGTACTCTTCCACTTCGTCGTCAGTCATGCCCAGACCGTTATCCTTGAAGGTCAGTGTCTTCTTTTCAGGATCCACGATGACATCCACACGTCCCTTATAGCCTTCAGGCAGGGCATATTCTCCCATCATGTCCAACTTTTTCAGCTTGGTCACGGCATCGCAGCCGTTAGAGATCAACTCTCTGTAAAAAATATCGTGATCGGAATACAACCACTTTTTAATGATCGGAAATATGTTTTCACTGTTAATTGACAAACTACCGTTTTTTGCTGCCATTATTACCACATCCTTTTCTAAAATTGCACAGCCATGGCTGACTGTTTCCTAACTGATTCTAAGTGTAGGACTGTAAAATTGAAAAGTCAAGACAAATTTAGCACTCATTATAAATGAGTGCTAACAATCAGTCAAAAATCCAGTATTTATCAATATTTCCGTAATTCTAAAATTTTAATAAAGCGTGTAAAAAACCAGAAATTACTCCTCCGGAAAGTACTTTGCATACACATCAAAAAAGTTGTCCGTAGTCACCTGTTCGTCCATGATCAGCGTGATCTCGTCCCACAGCTTGTCATTGAGCTGACGCACCAGTGTATTCACAAAGCTGTCATACTCCTGCCCGAAGACTTCCCGTTTCCGCTCTTCTACAATCTTTAATTTATTAGCGTCCGTCTCTTCCCGATCCAGCGTATTGATGCATTTGATAATGTAATAGCCTCGTTCACATTTCACAACCTGGCTCACCTCGTCTGTTGCCAAATTGAAAGCCGCTTCCTCATAAGCGCTCTCCGCTTCTCCTTTGCCAAAGGAATAGGTGATCTCGGAATCGTCGCTGTATTTGGATGCCAGTTCCGTGAAATCGTGTTCTCCGTCCACCGCCAGGTCTCTTACCTCGCAGGCTTTCTCATAGGCACTCTGAATGGAGCTTTCCGAATAAGGCTTCAGGTTTCCGTCCATATCCGTGGATGCTGTTGCAAAAAAGATCTGCTGCACCGTAATTTTGCGGGCCTCGTCATCACTGATCTCCGGATTGATGTCCTGTATAATCAACTGATAGACCTTGTCTGCCATGGCATATTCCCGATACAGATTCTCCACAATCTCCTCCGTGGCACCCATAGCCTCGATCTCCGTATCATTTAAGGAAGAATAATACTCCTGTGCCGCCTGGACGACCTTTGCCTCCTCGGCTTCATCCAACGTGACCTCTTTCTCTTTTGCCAGCAGGTACATGGTCTTGATCTGAGCAATTCTTGCCAGCACTGTCTCCTTGACATTATCCTCCAGAGTCACTCCGTTCAGGGAAGTATTCCAGATCTCCGTCCCGTAGACATTCTCATATTGATTCTGGGTCGTGGTCAGGTAGATCATGATCTCCGCCTTAGAGCAGGACTCGTCCCCGATCCGAAATACCTCATTTTTCCCAAATCCTGTGGTAAATACCACTTTTGTGCCGTCACTGCTGCCGCAGGCGGTCAGTCCCGTCACCATACTTATTCCCAGCACTCCCGCCACCAATACCGCGGTGATATGACATCTATTTTTAAAAAACATAACATTTCCTACTTTCTCAAAGTCTCTAAATTCTGATTATACCCTATTTTTTTCTTCTGTGCCACGGTTTCTTGGAAGTTCAGAAAAATCTAAGAATTCTACAGACAAAAAAATGCGTGCGGATATTCTCCACACGCATTTTAATATTATTCAATTTTGATACCAGATTACTCGATTACATGGATCCAGCCCTTAGGAGCTTCGATCCTGCCCATCTGGATACCGGTCAGAGTCTCATACAGCTTCTTGGTGACAGGTCCCATCTCAGTCATGCCACTGGGCAGGCAGATTTCTTTGCCGTGGTCAACGATCTTGCCAACAGGGGAGATTACTGCTGCGGTACCGCACAGACCAGCCTCTGCGAAGTCTTTTACTTCATCCAGGTATACTTCTCTCTCTTCTACTTCCAGTCCCAGATATTCCTTGGCAACATATACCAGAGAACGACGGGTGATGGACGGAAGGATACTGTCGGACTTGGGAGTTACGACCTTGTTGTCCTTGGTAACGAACAGGAAGTTCGCACCGCCGGTCTCCTCTACCTTGGTACGGGTAGCAGCATCCAGATACATATTCTCATCGTAGCCTTCCTTGTGAGCGGATACGATAGCATGTAAGCTCATAGCATAGTTCAGACCAGCTTTGATATGACCGGTTCCGTGAGGTGCCGCGCGGTCGAAGTCGGTGACACGGATGGTCAGGGGCTTAGCGCCACCCTTGAAGTAAGGTCCTACAGGAGTGCACAGGATACGGAACTGATATTCGTCCGCAGGCTTTACACCGATGACAGGATTGCTGCCGAACATATAAGGACGAATGTACAGAGTTGCACCGCTGCCGTAAGGAGGTACGAAAGCATCGTTGGCCTTAACCGTCTCGGTAACAGCCTCCACGAAACGCTCCTTGGGGAAAATGGGCATCTCCAGTCTTGCTGCGGAAGACTCCAGACGCTCACCGTTCAAGTCAGGACGAAAAGTAACGATATGTCCATCTTCTGTGGTGTAAGCCTTCAGGCCCTCGAATACGGTCTGTGCATATTGCAGTACGCCTGCACACTCATTCAGTACAATGTTAGGATCCTGGGTCAGCTGACCGTCATCCCATTTACCGTCCTTATAATTGGACACATATCTGTAATCTGTAGGGATATAACCGAAACCGATATTACCCCAGTCAATGTTTTTCTTTTCCATTTTTGTATTCCTTCTTTCCTCGGTTTACCACTCTGCCTGTTGATTTCTCTTAACAGAATTTATTGATTTTCATTATTATACCATTTGTAATAAAAGTCAATATACACATTTATGCTTTCCAGTGACTTTTTCAGTGAAAATGTGTCGTTTTTCTTCTTTTCACAGTTTTTTCAGATTAAAATCACTACATATCTGTCATTGCATTTAAGACTTTTTCCGCTCATATTTCAAGAACTGGTAAGTGATGTCAAAATAGACCTGCTCATCGCTGTCTGCGGTGATCTCCCACTCGGGATCACTGTCCAGATCCGGGAAATAGGCATCTGCCTCGTAGGCATGATCGATCTTTGTCACATGTGCCACATCGCAGTAGGGCAGCATCTGACGGTAAATGCTCTCGCCGCCGATGATGTAGATGCTTTCCTCGTCGTATTTTTTCAGTTCTTCCAGAAGCTCCTCGATGGAGTGTACCACGATGGCATCCTTCACCTGATAGTTCGGATCTTTGGATAAGATGATGTTGATACGGTTCTTTAAAGGCATTCCCTGGGGAAACGTCTCTAAGGTCTTACGTCCCAGAACGACTACCTTACCGGTGGTCTCCTCACGGAAATGCTTATGATCATTGGGAATCCGGATCAGCAGTTCGTTTTTGCTGCCGATGGCCCAGTTATTATCTACTGCTACGATTAAATTCATGTTGTCCTCCTCTTAATAATCGATTTTTTCGTGCCTTGCACTCTCGAAATCGCTCTGATATTCGTATTCCGGGCTATCTCCCTGCCTACTCCTATCAGTTTGATCATCTCATAGCGCAATAGCTTTGTCTGCAAGCAGCCACGCTATCGTCTATGGATGATCCTATTATGTTATGATGCCAGGGTCAAAAGGTCTAAGCCCACATGAGCTTGCTCATAGGTGGGTGAAAGACCTTAGGACCCGCCCCGATATGAGCATAAAAGTGGGATGATAATCCCACGATATGCGAATATTGGGTAGGGTGCTATGTGCCAATGGCACATGTCTAGCACGGACCGAAGCGGAGCAGAGACGTGGGAGTGCGTAGCACGGAACAATCCGTAGGCATCAAAGTCGGGGGCTTTTGACCCCGACATCATGTTATATGGCTATAGGTATATCCCTGATCTGTTCCCCGGTCTGGTAACCCTCCAGCTTCACGTCATCCGGTGTAAACTGGTAAAAATCCTTGATCTCCGGGTTCAGCCAGAACTTCGGCGCCGGGAAGGGGTCTCTGCTGATGAGCTCCTTAATGGCATCCACGTGGCGGTCATAGATATGGGCATCCGCAATGACATGCACCAGCTCGCCCACGTTCATATCGCAGACCTGTGCCAGCATATGCACCAGCACCGCATACTGTACCACATTCCAGTTGTTGGCTGCCAGTACGTCCTGGGAACGCTGGTTTAAAATGGCATTCAGGGTCAGCCTGTCCTCTCCCTTTTTCTGCGTCACATTAAAGGTCATACCGTAAGCACAGGGATACAGATTCATCTCGTGCAGATCCTGATGCACATAGATATTGGTCATGATCCGGCGGCTGAAGGGATTGTTCTTCAGATCGTAGATCACGCGGTCCACCTGATCCATCATGCCTTCCTTATACTGATGCTTCACCTGCATCTGATAGCCGTATGCCTTACCGATCGAGCCGTTTTCATCTGCCCACTCATCCCAGACGTGGCTGTTTAAATCATGAATGTTGTTGGACTTGCGCTGCCAGATCCACAGCATCTCATCTGTGGCGGATTTTAATGCCGTCCGGCGCAAGGTCAGGATCGGGAACTCCTTCGACAGATCGTACCGGTTCACTACTCCGAATTTCTTAATAGTGTAGGCAGGGGTACCATCCGGCCAGTGGGGGCGCACTTTCTCGCCCTCCGTGCTGGTACCGTTGGTTAAAATGTCATTGCACATATCGATAAAAATATGATCCGCTAAACTCATGTTGTCTCCTTATTCTGATTCCAATATAATATATAAACGATTTCTCCGTGCTTCGCACTCTCGAAATCGTCCCCCCTTCGTATTCCGGACTATCGTCCTACATACTCAGGGTTGTTTGTGCCTATGGATGCACTTATATCTCCCACTTGTCACATAGGGAATTGATCTGGTCCGCGAACTTCGCCATATCCTTGTTGGTCATGACGCCCTCGCTCTTCGTAACCAGTGCCAGTAAGCGTCTCGCAGAGGCAAGCAGTCGTTCGAAGACTCCGGTAGCAGGCTTCGTCTTTTTCTGCACGGCAACAGGTGCTGCCTCATAGGTGAACTTATTGCCTGCCAGATCGAACTCCGTACCGCTGTAAGGAGCGTAGGCTCTCTGCCCGTACTCGATCTTCAGGCACTCAGCAAATCCGGTACATACGCTGTCCTCTCCATGTACCACGAACACCTTCTTCGGTTTTTCTTCAAAGGCCCGGATCCAGTCGATCAGGCCTTCCTTATCCGCATGACCGCTCAGTCCCGTCATTTTCCGGATCTCGGCGCGCACTGAAACCGTCTCACCGAACAGCTTCACCTCATCAGCACCCTCTACCAGTGCCCGGCCCAGTGTTCCCACCGACTGATAGCCGACGAACAGGATCGTACACTCCGGTCTCCACAGATTATGCTTCAGATGATGCCGGATACGTCCTGCGTCACACATACCGGATGCGGAGATAATGACCTTGGGTGTCTCGTCGAAGTTGATGGCTTTGGATTCCTCACTGGTGATGGACAGCTTTAATCCCGAAAAAGCAATGGGATTAATGCCTTCTTTTACGAATTCCATGGCCTCATCATCGAAGCATTCCCACCTGTTCTCCTGGAATACGCCGGTAGCCTCTACCGCCATGGGACTGTCCACATACACCGGGAAATCTTCATGACCCTTTACCAGGCGCCCTACCTTGATCTTCCGCAGGAAATACAGGATCTCCTGGGTACGGCCCACAGCAAAAGACGGGATCACCACGTTACCACCCCGGTCTAAGGTCTCCTGCAGCACCTTGGTCAGTTCTGCCACATAATCCAGCTTATCCTTCGGATGCAGTCTGTCACCGTAGGTAGACTCCATCACGACATAATCCGCTTCCTTCGTAGGTGTCGGATCCTTAAGTAACGGCTGGTGCTTGTTGCCGATATCGCCGGAAAATACGATTTTTTTCGTATTGCCGTCCTCCGTCAGCCAGACTTCGATGCTGGCAGAGCCCAGCAGATGTCCGATATCCGTAAAACGGATTTTTACTCCCTCGCATACTTCCACGATCGTATTGTAATGACAGGGAACGAACCGGCGGATCACACCATCTGCATCCTCCATGGTATACAGCGGCTCCACCACTGCATTATTCGCAGAACGTTTTGCCTTACGATTCTTCCATTCCGCTTCGGCACTCTGGATATGTGCACAGTCACGCAGCATAATGCTACACAGATCCGCTGTAGCATCCGTGGAATAGATCTGTCCTCTGAAGCCTCTGGCATACAGAAGCGGCAGAAGACCCGAATGATCCACATGAGCATGAGTCAGGAATACATAATCAATCATGGATTCCGCCACCGGCAGCGGCACATTTTCAAATACATTGACACCCTGCTCCATACCGTAGTCCACTAAAATATGTTTCCCGGCAACCTCCAGATAATGACAGCTTCCGGTTACTTCATGGTCTGCCCCCACAAACACAAGTTTCATAGCTCTACCTCCGTTTTTGTAATGTTATTTCAAAGCATTGGCTGTTTCATAGAACTGATAATAGATCCCTTTTTGTTCCATGAGCTGGTCGTGATTGCCTTCCTCCACAATGCCGTCATCCGTCAGCACCAGGATCCTGTCGGAATTGCGGATACTGGAAAGTCTGTGGGCGATAGTCAGAGTAGTACGCCCCTCCGACAATTCTCCCAGAGATTTTGCCACGGCGAACTCACTCTCATTGTCCAGTGCGGAAGTGGCCTCATCCAGAATGATGATGGGCGGATTTTTCAGAAATACTCTGGCAATACTGATCCGCTGTTTCTGTCCGCCGGACAGCTTTACACCCCGTTCTCCCACATAAGTATCATAACCGTCCTTCAGTCCCATGATGAATTCATGAGCCCCGGCACGCTTTGCCGCATTGATCACATCTTCTTTCGAAGCCCCGGGACGTCCATAAGCGATATTTTCATAGATCGTACCGGAGAAAAGATACACATCCTGCTGTACGATACCGATATTGCCCCGCAGACTCTTTAACGTAAAATGCTTAATGTCCTGGCCGTCCAACAGGATCCTGCCTTCTGAGACATCATAAAATCTCGGGATCAGATTGCACAGCGTTGTTTTACCACCACCGGAAGGACCGACGATGGCCACCTTTTCTCCCGCGTGGATCTGCAGGTTCAGATTGGTGAATACCTTGTTATGGTCATCCGGATATTCAAAGCTTACTTTTTCAAAAGAGATTTCTCCCTTCGGGTCCTTCAGTTCTATGGCATCTGGCTCATCGAAGATCTCTATATCCGCATCCACGATCTGTAAAAAGCGCTCGATACCGGTCATGCCCCGCTGGAACTGTTCGGCAAATTCGATGATACGCCGGATTGTTGCGATCAGGGTGGATACATACAGCATATATGCCACCAGGTCACCAGCGGCGATCCGTCCGTTTACCATAAAAATACCGCCTGCCACCAATACCACCAGATACATCAATCCGTCAAACAGCTTCACTGTGGTATTGAATGCCGCCATGTAACGGTAGGTCAGCTTCTTAATATCCAGAAAAGTGCCGTTATCTTTCTCAAACTTGACATTTTCCACCTCTTCATTGGTAAATGCCTTGACCACCTTATGGCCCAGCAGACTGTCCTCGATCCGGGCGTTCAGCTCTCCGATCTGGTTACGCTGCTTGCGAAAGGCACTTCGCATCCGGAAATTCAGGATCATGCACACACCGCACATCAGCGGCACGCACAGAAAGATCATCAATGTCAGCGGCAGATTGATATTTGCCAGAATGATAAAAGAGATTACGGTCTTGATTCCGGCGATGAAAAATTCTTCTGGGCAATGATGGGCGAATTCCGTCACATCAAACAGATCATTGGTGATCCGCCCCATGATCTGACCGACTTTGGTATTGTTATAATAAGTATTGGACAGCTTCTGCAAATGGTTGTATGCATCTCTGCGCATGTCCGTCTCGATCTTCGCGCCCATGACGTGTCCCATATCGGACATATAGTAACTGGCGATGCAATCCACGATACGAAGTCCGAAATACAGAACTCCCAGTGAAAGTATGGTCTTCACCGACAGGGACGCAAGATCCCGCAGCCCTTCATTGGTAATGTAGCGCATAATTAACGGCAACACCAGTTCACAGACCGTGGTCAGTGCTGCACAGAACAGATCCATCCACAAGGTAAAACGGTATTTTTTAAAATAAGGTGCAAACCTGCGAAACAATTCGCGGGTGGAATATTGCTTGTTATCCATTGTTGTGTTCCTTTTATTTTGGTTTCAGAGCTATAGGTATTGTCCTTCTCCCACATAGAAGCGTACTTTTCCTTTTTGCTCATTTTTCTGGTCATAAAGTGTTTTGTCCGCAGCCGACAGGAAATCCCACACTCGGTTTGGTTCCTTCGGAATAGCACAGACACCACCTATAGAAATCGTAAGCCACGGTTCCACAGAAGAGTCTTCATTGGGAATCTCACATTCCCGGATGCCCATACATAGTTGTCTTGCATGTTCCTCTGCATACTCCCTGTCACGTCCCGTCATGACCACCAGGAATTCATCTCCGCCGTAACGCGCCACATAGTCCTCCGGAAAACATTTTTTCAGAGTATCCGCTACCGCGCAGATTCCTTCATCTCCCCTTCCATGTCCATAGCGATCATTCAACTGTTTGAAATGGTCAATATCCAGGAACAGAATGCCCAGTTCCTTCTCATTCAGAAGACAGTCTTCAAACACATCCTCCAGATAACGATTCAGGCTTCTCTTATTATAGAGTCCTGTCAGCTCGTCATGGTCTGCCTGATACAACAGCCGATTTCTCTTACGTTCCTGTTCCTTCTGCTCCTCTTCTGCCGCCTGTAATCGCTTTCTAAGCTCCATCATATACATGACCTGACTGTTTTCTGTCAGTTCCCAGCTGTCTTTCAAGTGGAAGAAGGTGTCTGCGCTCTGTTTGAATTCTTCCGGAGTCATTCTGGAACTGCAATAACGCATCCGCAAAGACAATAGCTGCAATAGCAGACTCTTGTTCTGTTCAATGGCAGCCTTTGGTTCCAGACAGTTCAATACTTCCTCTATCTGTTCCGGTTTGCCTATCTTTTCCACATATTGCAGCAGATTCTGAATACTGTCGTATTCGGAAGAGACCTGTGTCATATCCTCTAATGCCATTATCGCTGTACGTACATGCTCTTCTGCCTTCTTCCGGTCTCCGTTTCGCTCCGCCAGATGAGCCAGAAATACATTGACACCCAGCCTTGTCTCACGTATGACCTCCTCGCTCTGCCCGGTCTCTTCCAGTTTACACAGTACCTTTTCCGCCTCGTCATCCATATGCAGATGCAGCAGGCAGCATCCGTACTCTGCCAGCATTTTCCGGAAATTGATCCTGCTGTATGTACTGTTGTCATCCGCCTGTTCAAATTTGCGGATACATTCCGCATGGCACTGCACAGCTCTTTCATAAGCTCCTATGAGATAATACGCACCCGACATATTGCTCAGTACAATGCTGTGCACCATCTTATCATCGTATTTTTCCGTATAATCCAATGCTTTATCGTACTGTTCCATGGCCAGTGACAGGTTGTTCTGCATATGTGCCACAATACCGATCATATTGTACACTCTGGCTACATGATGCTCCTGATCCGTTCCCAGAAGACACCTGACGCTCTCATCCAGATAATGCAGGCAGCCCTCCTGATTCCCTGTTGTCAGTTGATAAAAGGCAGCAAAATAGCAGATCCATCCGTGGATTCCCTTATCATCCTGTTCTGTCACAGAGGTAAATGCCTGCTCCAGAGTCTCCCAGGTAAAAGGAATTCCGTCTGTCATCTGCTGATTCAGGCGTTCTGCTGTCTCTAACATTTGCTGTCTCGTTGCGCTCATATCTATATCCATACCGTCCTGTTATTCTATGTCAATTCCGCAAATCACGGTTCGCCGGTTCCTATGCCCAGCCCGGTGGGCATAATCTATTTTACTTATTATTGTATTATTTTATATCGCAGTACGCAAGTTTTTTTCCTGAATAAAATGTTTCCCAATCTCCCGCAAAAATGTTAAAATGGAGTTATATTTCGTAAGCTAGTACAAAAAGGCATGGTTATTTCTATGGAAAATATAACAGTTAATAAAGAGTTTCATGAACTGCATTTTGACAGCATCCAGGCTTTACGCGGTCTGGCTGCTCTTTTTGTGGTATTTCAGCATGTCCGTTTTCTGAACTTCGGAGCTTTCGGTGTGGACATCTTTTTTTGTATCAGCGGATTCATGATCATGTTTACCACGGAAAAAAGTACCAAATATTTCTTCCGCAAACGCCTGGTCCGGATTCTTCCGCTTTACTACCTGATGACACTGGGCACCTATCTGTCGCTGTTGTTGTTTCCTTCCATGTTCCAACAGACCAGACACGATTTTTCCTATCTGGTCAAAAGTCTGCTGTTTATTCCTTTTGATATCGGCAGCGGAGCGATCCAGCCTTTGGTACGGATCGGCTGGACCATTAACTGTGAAATGCTGTTCTATCTGCTGTTTTTCATTGCCTTTCACATCAGCATGAAATACCGCGGTCTGATCTGCAGCGCATTTCTGGCGATTCTGGTGGGAATGGTACAGATATTTGCTCCGGCGATCTCATCCTGGCAGTCTCCGATAGGTAATGTACTTTCTCCTTTCCTCATTTTTTACGGAGATCCTGTCATGCTGGAATTTCTCTTCGGAATTCTGGCTTACTATCTGCTGCGGTATTTGTATCGCAGGCATACCCTTCATCCGGTTTCGCGGACAGTAAGCCTCGTATCCGCGGTATGTATCCCGGTAATCTTTTGTCTGCTTGCTTACTTTACGCCCCGGATCAATGTGATTGGGTTCCTCAGGCTTCCCCAGTGGGGGCTCCCGGCTCTGCTATTGTTAATCCTTGCCTTTCTCGCAGGCCTGCAGCTTTCCATGCCCCGCTTTTTTGTGCAGTTGGGAAATATCAGCTATTCCCTGTATCTGGTACACTACTATCCGGTTATGTTTCTGGACCGTGTGGTATTTGACTTTTCCACCCTATCCGTATTGTCTGTTGTCGGACTGATCGTAAGCGTTGTAATAAGCATCGTTCTGGCTTATCTGTGCTGGATCCTGATAGAGCGGAAATTCACCGGATGGCTGCGTAGAATACTGCTGCGTTAATTGTATATGCAATTTACAAAAAAGATGCACACTTTTTTTATTGACATTTCCGGAGCCCTATAGTATATTATAACTTGTCCGTAAGATATGCGCGAGTGGCTCAGCGGTGGAGCACCTCCTTGCCAAGGAGGGGGTCGCGGGTTCGATCCCCGTCTCGCGCTTGAAAAAAGAACGATACCAAATCGGTATCGTTCTTTTTTTCGAGCCCTGCCAGGGCTCGAAAGTTCGATGTCTACGCTCCGCTCCGGTCTGCGCAGTCCGAGGTCCCCCGGACCTCGTGCGCCGTCTCGCGCTTTTTTTATTTATAGCGGAAGCCTTGATTTTACAGGGTTTCCGCTCTTTTTGTGTCTGCATGAAGTTGTAGACAGCTGGTTCTACAACGAATGTGGTTAAAACTAAAAAAGCCACCACAAAATGGTGACTCAATAACATAAGTAAGAAACCATCCGGCAGGCGTCGCCTCTCCTGCATCTCTTTTGACCCATAGGGTGCGTGGTTGCAACGAAATTTACCACCTCGGATAGTTCCTCTCTTATTGTATATAGATTATACCCTGTTTATTTCCTACTGTAAAGAATTTCTTTATTTCGCAAGTAATTCTGCAATCTTCTCTCACTAATTTTCCAGCATGAAATCACAGAATTTTTATATCCATGTTCATCCCCCGAAGTACATAATCTTAATACAATCTATAAAAATCCTTCTTCCGTTTGTATTCTTTTAATAATCAGTCCCGTATATGCATGCTTATCCCTAATAATATAACCCGGGGTACTTATTGCCTCCTGTATATTTTTCAATACTTTATTATATGCCTCTGGATGTCTGTCCTTAATATGTTGAATCTGATTGTCTATGATAATAACCTCTTCGGTAATAATATCCTCTGTTATACATTTATATATTTTTTGATTTATTTTTCCTATGCTATACACTTCACTCTTTTCACCACCTTCATTTTAACTTCATGTTTCTTTCTTCCATTCACGTCTCTGGGAAAACGACTATAGATCGCTAGTCAACGATATGAGAATTTGTAAGAGAAATATTGCTCTTATTGCTAAGATAACATGAACGGCCATTTTTTACAAGAAAAAAGACGACTGCACTCACATGCAATCGTCTTCTATCTTCTTTACTGTTCCAGTTTATCCGCATATTTGATACGGTAGATTCTCCGCAGGGAATCATTGATGCGTTCCTCGGAAATGGTGCCGTTCTGTACAGCCTCCAATACTCCGTTGTATGCCGTCTCAAAATTCTCCGGTGCATAGATCATATCACAGCCTGCGCGAAGTGCCAGTACCGCAGCTTCATCTGCTCCATAGTAATTGGAGATTGCAGCCTCATTCATGGCTCCGGACACGATCACACCGCGGAAATTCAGTTCATTTCTTAAAATATCCGTTACCACCGCGCTGGAGAACGTGCAGGGGGTATTGTCTCCGGTCAGGGAAGATGACGCCATATTACTGATGCGGATCATTTTGGTCATGCCATTGTCGATACAAGTCTGGAAAACCACAAATTCATTGGCTCTGAAATCTTCCGCACTTCTGTCTGTAGATGCCATGCCGTCCTTCGTGCTCTGGGTACTGCTGCCGATACCAGGGAACTGTCCGATACAGGCGGTCACCTTCTGCTCCTGTAATCCTGCCTGCATATATCCTACAAAGGATGCCACATTGTCCGCTTCCGATCCGTAAGAACTGCTGCCTGCCGCATTTCCATCCACTACACTGAGATCTGCAGAAGGTGCGAAATCAAGATTAAAGCCCAGCTCTGCCAGATAAGTTCCCACCGTGGTTCCCGCTAGGTACGCATTGTTGGTATCTCCGGTAGCCCCGATGCTCTGGGGTGTGTCCACTTTAGTGCCAAGGCCTGCCGCAGCTACCGCATCTGTATCGCTTCCCTCTCCGTCAATGGCAATAAACAGGGGATAGCTGGTATATAATTTGGTATTATCGATCATCTGCTTCAGCTGATCTGCAGACTGGATATTCTTCGCTGCATATACGATTCCACCTACCGGGTATTTCGACAAAGCATCCTTGGTACCGTCTCCCGCCTGTACTGCAGCAGACACACCGGTGATCGATTCCGGCGTCGTAATGAATAATCCGGCTACCTTATCTTCCAGAGGCATGTTCTGGATGATTGCCTCATTAATAATGGTATCCAGCTTCTGCTCATCCGTGAGTTCCACCACTGTCTCCTGGCTTTCCGTCGGTGCCTGGATTGTCTCCTCATCCGAAAGGATCTCATCCACCTTGTTCTGCTGTTCTTCCTGATTACGACTCATGCTGGTAATCTTGCTTACAGCAAAAGCAATTCCCACCGCCAGCAACAGGATCATAATACCTACGGCCGTATATGCAATGATCTGATTTCTCTGTCTTCTCTTATGTCTGAGTTCTCTTTTGTCCTGCTGATTCTGTTCGTTTGTGTCCATTTTCATAACTCCTCTATCTGTACTATTCTTCTATTGTACATGATATCGGTAGGTTTTTCCACTGGAAAATTGTACAACTATTCAGAACCTCATTCGCAAAATAAAAAATCCAATATGGACTTACAAATGCAAGCATTTGACGACCATCTTGATTTTTTACTTGGCTCTGAATAGTTATACAACATTAAGAGAGCGTACCGATCATTACTTCAATCAGCACGCCCTCTCAGACTGCAAGCTCCAATGGCCTGTCCTCTCTTTCATTTGTTTGCTTTATCTTCCATTTTGTCTTTTGTTCTCTTTCCACTTTTCTTTTGTACGGATGTACTGTAATGTGAGATAATTTTTATCTTCTGTTGTTCATTACTTTTTCTTCTGTGTACTTGATGTTCTCTATGTAAATTGGTTCTCTTTGGTAGTTCTATTCAGTTGTACATCATGGAAGATTGTGGTAGGACTTTAATTGTTAGGTGGACTGTACCTCTCTTTCTATAGATTCTTTTGTACTTCTCTCCCAACCTTCTCTGTTGGGTTGTTCCGTTTCTCTTTTGTTAAGTCTAATATAATACATGCTTGTACATTTGTCAACACATTTCTCGAAATATTTTAATTTATTTTCAATATTTTTATTGTGTTTGTATATTTTTACAATTTTCGACTTTTTTCCATATATTATCTGTCTTTTTTCAAAAAAAGGCAAGGGCAAAGGGCGCGCCGCTGCCGGGGAAAGTGTAACGAGCCATGCCTGCATCCGCCAAAAGCCCTGGCGGGCTTTCGTCGGATGACGGCTGTCGCCGTATAAAGTCAAAAAAACTACCACTCCCTGGTGAGCAAGCTCCCCAGGGAGTGGTAGTTTCCTTGCCTTTGCATGGCTCGTTACACGGCAAACTGGCTGTTATACAGATTCGCGTAGAAACCGCCCTTTGCCAGCAGGGTCTCATGGTTGCCCTGTTCGATGATGTTTCCGTCTTTCATTACCAGGATGACATCAGCGCTCTGGATGGTGGAAAGTCTGTGGGCTACGATGAAGCTGGTGCGGCCTTCCATCATTTTGGCGAATGCGTTCTGGATCTTGATCTCGGTACGGGTATCGATGGAGGAGGTTGCCTCATCCAGGATCAGCATGGGAGGCAGGCACAGCATGACTCTGGTGATACACAGAAGCTGTTTCTGTCCCTGGGACAGGCTGCCGCCGTCTTCGGTGATCACGGTGTCATACCCTTGGGGCAGTCGCTTGATAAAGCTATGGGCATGGGATGCCTTGGCTGCTGCGATGATCTCTTCCTCGGTAGCGTCCGGTTTACCCATGCAGATGTTGTCACGGATAGTGCCGGAACGTAACCAGGTCTCCTGCAGCACCATACCGTAATTGGTACGGAGACTTCCTCTGGTGATATCCCGGATGTCGGTACCATCCACCTGAATGGACCCGGAGTTCACATCGTAAAAACGCATCAACAAGTTGATCACGGTGGTCTTACCGCATCCGGTAGGGCCTACGATAGCAACTCTCTGCCCGGGTTTTACCTGCAGGTTAAAGTTCTGGATCAGCTTCTTCTCCGGTACATACTGGAAATATACATCCTTCAGATCTACGTTGCCCTGAGCCTCTTCTAATACTCTTGCATCCACAGCATCGGGCACCTGAGGCTCCTCGTCGATCAGTTCGAAGATACGTCCGGCACAGACAAAAGCATTCTGCAATTCTGTTACCACGCCGGAGATCTCGTTGAAGGGCTTGGTGTACTGGTTCGCATAGCTTAAAAAGCAGGACAGACGGCCTACGCTGATACCGCCCTTGATCGCTACGAGCGCACCGAACACACCGACACCGGCATATACCAGACTGTTAACGAAACGGGTCGCCGGGTTCGTAATGGAGGAGAAAAAGATAGCTTTCAGAGAGCATTTCTGCAATCTGCCGTTGATCTCTCCAAACTTGCTCTTCACCGCTTCTCCTCTGGAAAAGGTATTTACAATCTTCTGGTTGTCGATCATTTCCTCAATCAGGGAGGTCTGCTCGCCTCTGGTCTCGGACTGCTCCTTGAACATGGAGTAGGTCTTGGTTGCAATGAATTTTGCCACCAGGAAGGATACCGGAGTGATACATACTACTACCAATGTGATGGGCACATTGGTCACCAACATGAAGCCCAGCGTACACAGGATCGTCAGTACACCGGTGAACAGCTGGGTAAATCCCATCAGCAGACCGTCTGCGAAAGTATCCACGTCCGCAATAACACGGCTCACGATATCGCCGTAAGCATGGGCATCCAGATATTTTAAGGGCAGGATCTCCAGCTTCGCAAAAGCATCCGTACGGATATCCCGGATCACATGATAGGTAATATAGTTGTTGCAGGTGTTCATAACCCACTGACCTACTGCTGTGATGATCATTGCGATGGCAATTTTTTTCATAATGGCAAAAATACCCGGCATATCTACCTGTCCCTTGCCGATGATCAGGTCCACCGCATTACCGGTGAGGATAGGGATATATAAGGTCAGTAACACGGTCAGGCCTGCTAATAGCAGGGAGAGTACCAGTGCCGGTGTATATTTCCGGATATATTTCAATACCCGCTTCATCGTCTCTTTGTTATTTTTCTTCTGCATTACCGAACACCTCCTCTCTGCTCAGGATACTGGGAATAATAAATCTCCTGATATACCGTACAATCCTTCAACAATTCATCATGGGTTCCCACACCTGCGATCTCACCGTCATCCAATACGATGATCTTGTCCGCATGGCGGATCGTGGAGGCACGCTGGGATACGATAAAGGTCGTGGTCTTATTTTCCAGGGTACGCAGTGCCGCACGCAGTTTTGCGTCGGTGGCATAATCCAGTGCGGAGGCACTGTCATCCAGGATCAGGATCTCAGGCTCTCTGACCAGGGCTCTCGCAATGGTCAGACGCTGTCTCTGTCCACCGGAGAAATTCTTACCATTCTGTGCCACAGTGGCATCCAGCTTACCGTCCTTGCCCTCTACCACTTCCGATGCCTGTGCCAGTTCCAGTGCTTTCCACATTTCCTCTTCTGTAGCATCCGGTTTGCCCCACTGGAGATTACTGCGGATCGTTCCCTTGAACAGAACCGCCTTCTGAGGTACGACACCGATACGCCCACGCAGCTCCTCATCACTCATGGTCTTGATATCTCTGCCTTCCAGCAGGATCTCGCCCTCTGTTGCCGGGTAGAAGCCGGGAATCAGGTTCACCAGAGAGGTCTTACCGGAACCGGTACCTCCGATGATACCCACGGTGTCGCCACGGTTTACCGTAAAGTTCATATCCTGCAAAGTAGGTGCACCGGCTCCCTGATAAGTCAGGGATACATGTTTGAAGTCTAAGAAAGGTGCGCTCTTATCTACCTTATCCGCTAGTTTCTGATTCTGCGCTCCCACATATGCAGCATCTGCGCCGATATCGAAAACGGAAGCTACACGTTCTGCACATGCCAAAGCCTTGGTCATGGTCACGATCAGGTTTGCCAGCTTCACCAACTCTACCAGGATCTGGTTCATATAGTTGATGATCGCTACCACCTCACCCTGGCTTAAGTTACCGATATTGACCTGTACGGCGCCAGTATAGATCAGAGCAATGATGGCTCCGTTTACAATGATATAGGTCACAGGATTCATGCAGGCGCTGATCTTGCCTACGAAGATCTGCATGGCCGACAATGCTTCGTTATTCTCCCGGAAGCGATCCGCCTCCTTTGCTTCCTGATGGAATGCACGGATGACACGGACACCGGTCAGGTTCTCTCTGGTAATGCCCAGCACCTGATCCAGTTTGGACTGCACCTTTTTGTACATGGGAATCGTGGATAAAATAATACCGAATACCACAACGGACAATAATGGAATTGCCACCACGAAGATCAGTGCACATTTCACATCAATGGTAAATGCCATGATCATGGCACCGAATACGATGATCGGGGAACGTAAGAACAGACGTAAGGTCATATTGATACCGGACTGCACCTGGTTCACATCACTGGTCATACGGGTGATCATGGTGGAGGTTCCCGCCTTATCAATATCCGTAAAGTTCAGATCCTCAATATGGTCAAACAATGCCTGCCGCAGTTTGGTGGATACCCCCACTGCCGCCTTGGCTGCGAAAAACTGTGCCGTAATGGACGATGCCAGTCCCACTACACCAAGGAGTAACAGGAGCAGTCCCATTTTCCCGATATAACCCATATTCCGGTTGGAAATACCATAGTCAATAATATTTGCCATTACCAGAGGAACCATCAGTTCGAAAAATGCTTCCAGCAGTTTGAACAGTGGTGCCAGTATGGACTCTTTCTTATAATCTTTCAGATACATCATTAATCTTTTCATAAAGTCCTCATTTCTTCGCGCTTTCCATGTAATGCGCATCCGCTTTTCATGCTTCCTATCCCTTTACAGCTTTCCCGTTCCTTTCTTTTTACGCTTCTGCTGTTCCGTAACAGACCGCCAGCGAATAGCTATCCTCCAGAACCCGTTCCCGGAAACATATCTGCTTTTCCTGCCAGTTCTGTTCGTCGGAGAAATCTTCTCCCACTGCACTGCCGATCCCCTGACCGGTGTATTTGCCGTAGGCTTCTTTTCTGCTCCACAATCGGTAAAACAGTTCCGTGCGCTGTGACGCAGGCAGTTCCTGCAGCAGTTTCCATTCCGTTGGCGCAAAAAAACGCTCTGCCGTCCGTTCCTTATAGGGAACCCATTTCTGAATGTCCGCTCCCACTTCTCCGTCTCCTACCGCGCAGACCACATAGTCTCCGGAATGAGACAGATTGAATTTTTTCGGGATATTCACGATCTGTGGCTTCCCCAGTTCTCCATATTCGTAGGAAAAGGATAACGTCCCCGCCTTGTCCCGGTGCATCCGCTCCTGTAACACCGCAAGCAGCTCATCCTCTTCCAGAAACAGGATTCCGGTATTCTCCGTACCGTCTATCAGATCCAGAGCCATCTTCTGCAACAGCATTCCCGCGCCGAGACTGGCTGCCTTTGCTCCGGTGCTTTTCAGCCGTTGTACCTTCTTACACCGCACCGGGTCCACACATTCTGCAGCTTCCCGCAGGAATGTCCGCCTGATTTCTTCCTCACCTGGGTGCAGATGCAATACATAAATTCCTACAGCCATATTCTTCTCCTGACAAATTGCCATATATACCCAACATAAAGGCTGTCACACAGAAATCGTGCGACAGCCTCATTATTATTCTTCCGGCTTGGCGGTGATGGCCAGATGCAGTTCATCCAACTGCTTCTGCTCTACCGTACCCGGTGCTCCCATCATAATGTCCATGGCATTCTTGTTCATGGGGAAAGGAATGATCTCACGGATGCTTTCCTCACCACAGATCAACATGATCATACGGTCTACGCCGGGAGCGATTCCTGCATGAGGAGGTGCTCCGTAACAGAATGCATTGTACATGGCAGGGAACTTTGCCTTCACATCGGCTTCGCCTAAGCCTACCAGTTCGAATGCCTTGATCATAATCTCAGGATCATGGTTTCTCACTGCGCCGGAGGACAGCTCTACGCCGTTGCAGACCAGATCGTACTGGTATGCCAGAATCTCCAGAGGATCCTGATTGTTCAGCGCATCCATACCGCCCTGGGGCATGGAGAACGGATTATGACAGAATTCCAGTTCGCCGGACTCTTCACCGATCTCATACATCGGGAAATCCACAATCCAGCAGAACTCGTAGCAATCCTTCTTCATATGTTTCTCGCTGGCTGCACCCAGCAGCTTTCTGTATACACCTGCTGTCTTCTGCGCTTCCAGCTTCTTGCCTGCGGCAAGCCCTACAAAGTCACCGTTCTTAAGGCCGAGAGCCTTGATGACTTCTTCCTTGCGATCCTGCAAGAACTTGGAGATACCGCCTACGAACTCTCCGTTCTCGTCTACACGGAACCAGAATCCCTTGCGTGCGGTCTGTACTTCTACCTCTGCGCAGATAGCATCGATCTGCTTACGGGTAGCGGTGAAGCCATCCACCACGATAGCCTTTACCGTCTGACCTTCGAAAGCAGCAAAGCCACAGCCCTGCATTACCTCGGTGGCATCGGTCAGTACCAGATCGATACGCAGATCCGGCTTGTCGGAACCATACTTGTCCATAGCCTCCAGATAAGGGATCCGTACAAACGGAGCCTTGGAAGCATTTTTATAAATACCGTACTTTTCAAATACGGGAGGAAGTACCTGCTCTACGATGGAGAATACATCTTCCTGAGAAGCGAAGGCCATCTCCATATCCAGCTGATAAAACTCTCCGGGAGAACGGTCTGCTCTCGCATCCTCATCACGGAAGCAGGGAGCGATCTGGAAATAACGGTCAAAACCGGAAGCCATCAGGATCTGCTTGAACTGCTGGGGTGCCTGGGGCAAAGCGTAGAACTTGCCGGGATGATTTCTGGCAGGAACCAGATAATCTCTCGCACCTTCCGGGGAAGAACAGGTCAGAATAGGGGTGGTGATCTCCATGAAGTTCAGAGCATACATTCTCTGACGCAGCTCTGCCACGATCTGACTTCTCATCACGATGTTCTTCTTCATGTTCGGATTTCTCAGATCCAGATAACGGTATTTCAGACGGGCATTCTCGTCTGCATCCTTGGACTGATTGATCTCAAAAGGAAGTGCATTGTAGATACACTTACCTAAAATCTCGATCTTGTCGGGCACTACTTCGATCTCTCCGGTAGGCAGATTGGCATTCTTGCTGGAACGCTCTCTTACCACACCTTCCACGGAGATGGTGGACTCCTTGTTGATGCCATCCATCACGTTCATCATCTCTTCGGTCTCTACTACCAGCTGAGTGGTTCCGTAGAAATCACGCAAAATGACAAATCCGAGATTCTTGCTGACTTTTCTCATGTTCTCGAACCAGCCGACCAGTGTGACTCTCTCGCCAACGTTGCCGATCCGAAGTTCATTACAATTATGGGTTCTGGACTGAATCATTGCTTTTGCTCCTTCGTCTGTTGCTTTTTATCTCTTTAATTCTTCTTTATAGAATTCCACGAATTCTTCGTAGCCTTCCTTGTTCAGCTGTTCTTTCTGGAATTTCTTATTCTTGTTCATGCGGGCTACCAGTACCTGAGTACCGTCCTTACGGGCTTCCTGGGCCTGTGCGATCACTTCACATAGTTTTTCACCACTGACGCCCTTTTCGATCAGGTATGCTACCTGCTTCGGTCTCGTAGGAACTTTGAATCCTCTCTCCATGAGCAGCATGATGATACGCTCGAAACCGATGGAAAATCCACAGGCGGGTACATCATTGCCGGTGAACTTGCCTACCATCTTGTCATAACGTCCACCACCGCCGCAGCTGCCGCCGAATTCCGGCATGGCGATCTCAAAAATAGTTCCGGTGTAATAGGACATACCTCTTACCAGAGTGGCATCGAAGACAATTTCGAAATCAGAAGCCTTGGTGGCTTTGACGCTGTCCATGATCTCTCTGAGGCTCTGGGCGATCTCGGGCTCTAAGAATCCTTCCAGGGTATCCGCCAGATAAGCCACACCATCCTCTGCACTCTCCAGACCCTTGAACAGTTCCAGATACTTGTCTACACATGTCTTATCAAAACCGTTCTCCAAAAGCTCAGCTTCCACGCCTTCCAGACCGATCTTGTCCATCTTGTCCAGAGTGATAAATACGCTGTCATAGGACTCTTCGGGGAATCCGCTATAAGCAGCCATTGCCTTCAGGATACGGCGCTCATTGATACGGATCTGGAAATTCTTGAATCCCAGCTTACCCAATGTGGTGGTCGTTGCAAGGATCAGTTCGATCTCCGCCAGATTCGAAGGTTCTCCCAGAATATCGATATCACACTGCATAAACTGACGATATCTTCCTCTCTGAGGTCTGTCCGCTCTCCATACATTGCCCATCTGCAATGCCTTAAAAGGAGAAGGCAGGGATGCCGCATTATTGGAATAATAACGTACCAGCGGTACCGTCAGATCGTAACGCAGCCCACTGTCGACTACCTCTTCCTCGGTGGTCGCAGCTGCTACATTCAGTTTCTCACCGCGCTTTAAGATTTTGAAGATCAGCTTCTCATTGTCACCGCCCTGCTTACTGCTTAAGTTCGCAATATTTTCCACACAGGGAGTCTCAATGGAAGTAAAACCGAATTTGCCGTAGGTATCCTTGATGACGCTGATCACATAATCGCGGATCTGCATCTCCTCCGGCAGGATATCTTTCATGCCCGTTGTGGGCTTCTTGCTAAGTGCCATGGTTTTCTACCCTTCCGCTCGTATATTTTATATCTGCAAATTGCCTTTCCCGCAATTTTAGCTCAATATCTTATATATGATACTTTTTTTCCCGATAACTGTCAACCCTCCCGGGCCCCGCTTCTGCCAGAAATTCAAGCATTTTTCTATAGAAAAACAGGACAGTGATCTCTCACTGTCCCGCCTTCTCTTTCATCTTCTTCAAATAGGCATCTTTCAATGCACATTTTTCCTCTAACTGACGGATCTGCTTCTTCAGATCCTCCAGATATTCCGCGGTGACTTTCACGCCTCCGCGAACCGCTACATCTTCATGTCTGCTCATATCCTCCAGCCATTGTCTGATGGAGTTTTCCCGCAGATCATTATACGTATTGTCTTCCTGTGGCTGCCACATAATTTCCCTCCAAACTTACTCAGACACGGAACTGCCGCATATTCTGCTGAAGTTTGCCGATGCTCTGTAATATGCCCTTGGTCTCTGTAGACATATTTTCACTGGAATAGGTGATCTCCTGAAGGTTCTTATTCACTCCGGCCACCGCATCCGCCAGTTCCGCCTGCGCTCTGTTGATGTCACCTAATATGCCATTGATAGTATGAATGGACTCACTGACACCGGAAGCATTCTGCCCCAGACTGCTGCTGACTTCCGCATAATATCCGGCATCGTTTTTATAATCCTTCGCCAGATTCACTTCCAGATAATCCATGATCTGATCTGTATCCTTCGTGTTCATAAATGCCACACCGTTGCGGATCGTGTGCACAATGTTTCCATCTTCTACCAGCCATTCATTCACTACATTGGCATTGGTTCCGGCCTGTGCCTCCACGAAATTTCTGGCCTGTGTCGTCATATTGTTCTGTAAAGTGCTCACACTGAGCAGTTCACAGAGCAGGATCGCCAGAACCAGTGAGATCACCGTCTGCATCGTAATTTACCTTTTGATCGTTTTCCCCATAGTGCACCATCCCTTTTATCCTTATTTTGTTTTGCGTACCGTAGAGTACTTTTCTCTTAATTGTACTTTTTCTCATACAATGTGTCAAGAAATCACCGCGTCAAATCGCCAAAGTTTTTAGTTGCAGAAAAGCTGCTACCCACGATCGGATAACAGCTTTCTGACTGCCTGTTATGATTTTCAGACTATTTTTTAATATTTGATCTCTTTGCCTTCCAGTCTCCACTGTCTGAACTCTGCGGATGCGGACAGTAACAGGTCGGAGGAAGAATTCAGTGCGGTCTCCACAGAATCCTGGATGACACCGATGATGAAGCCGACACCTACGATCTGCATGGCAATGTCGTTGGAGATTCCAAACAACGAACATGCCATAGGGATCAGTAACAGGGATCCTCCTGCCACGCCGGATGCACCGCAGGCTGCCAGGGTTGCCAGAATACTCAGCACGATACCGCTTAAGAAGTCTACGTGAATCCCCAGAGTATTTGCCGCTGCCAGTGTCATTACGGTAATGGTGATGGCTGCACCGTCCATGTTAATGGTAGCTCCCAGCGGGATGGTTACGGAATAGGTATCCTTATCCATTCCCCACTCTTCACAGGCCTTCATATTCACAGGAATATTGGCTGCGGAGCTTCTGGTGAAGAACGCAGTAATGGCACTCTTCTTCAGGCACTTGAAGATCAGCGGGTACGGGTTCTTGCGGATACACCAGAACACGATGATCGGGTTGGTCACAAAGTAGATAAACAGCATGGAACCTACCAGTACTAACAGAAGTTTTCCGTATTCGGAGAATATCTCCAGTCCGTTGGAAGAAATGGAGCTGAATACCAGACCTAAGATTCCGAAGGGAGCCATACTGATGATCCAGCTGACTACCTGGGACAGACCGTTGGAAATGTCATCCAGTACTTTCTTGGTGGTATCATTGGCTGCTCTCATACCGACACCGATGATCACACCCCAGGTCAGAACACCAATATAGTTGGCATTTAACAGAGAGGATACCGGATTGGCTACCATATTCATTAACAGAGTCTTCAGTACTTCCACGATACCGTCCGGCGCTGCCATATCGGTGGCTGCGTCTGCCAGTGTCAGTGTCACGGGGAATAACCGGCTGGCGATCACGGCTACCAGCGCTGCCAGAAAGGTACTGAACATGTACATAATAATAACGGTCTTAATGATGCCGCCATGGCTCTTCCCTGCATGACACAAGGCACTGATCAGCAGGAAGAATACCAACAAAGGCGCAATGGCCTTCAGGGCACCTACAAAAACATCTCCCAGAATGGCAATACCGGTTGCCTGCGGCACGACCAGTCCCAGGATCACACCAATGACCAGACCACATACGATACGCAGGATCAGGCTGATGCTGTTCCACTTTTCAAATAGTTTTTTCATACTTACACTCTTCTTTCCCTTTTTTCTGATGTATACATGTACTTCATTGCACACATTATGCGCTATTATATAGTATTTCTCATATAAAGACAAGTGTATTTTTCCCGCGGACATTTTGAGGCTATTTGTTTTTCGATTTTTAGAACAGAAAAAAAACGGATCCGCAAAAAGCAGATCCGCTTTCCTCATTTTCCTATTACATTACAAAACATTTGTCATTGCGGAGATTCCCACCTTCATGACACCCGCCAGTACCATGACCCAGATGGGATTCAGTTTCGTTTTCCGAAGCAGCAACACACAGATTCCGAAGATCACCACCATGCTCCACTCCGTACCCGTCAGGGAAATCGTCCCTCCGCTTCCCCAGAACGCATTTTTCAGGATCAGGATCCCTGCTGATGCGATCATGGCCACCACTGCCGGACGCAGAGACTTCAGCACTCCCTGCAGCAGATCCAGATTACGATACTTCAGGTATAGTCTTGCCAGGATCGTCACAATAATGCAGGACGGCAGAATACACCCGGCCGTTGCCACCACAGCTCCGGGAATCCCGGCAATCTTCAGTCCCACGAAGGTGGCGGAATTCACTGCAATGGGGCCCGGTGTTATCTGTGATATCGTGATCAGATCCGTGAATTCCGACATGGTCAGCCATCCGTGAGTCGTGACTACTTGTCCCTGGATCAGAGGCATGGCCGCATAACCGCCGCCGAAGCTGAACATTCCTATTTGCAGAAAACTTAAAAATAATTGCAGATAGATCATTTTCCAGACCTCCTTTTGGAAAGAAGTGTCCGGACCAAACCAATCAGTCCGCAGACGATCACAATGTAGACCACATTGATCTCCAGAATACATGCTGCCAAAAAAGCTCCCAGCATAATGACAAGTGACATAGGATCTTTCTCTTTTACGATAGGTGCACCCATATCATACGTCACGGAAGCGATCACCGCTCCCACTCCTGCCTGCATCCCAGACAGCATCTGCGCCACGAAGAAGTTACTGCGGAACACATTGTAGCAGACAGATATTGCCGCTATAATCACAAAGGGCGGCAGGATCGTTCCAAGGATTGCCACCAGTGCCCCCGGGATCCCGGCCAGCTTGTACCCCACCACGATGGCTCCGTTGACTGCGATTGCGCCGGGCGAAGACTGGGCGATGGCCACCAGATCCAGCATTTCGTCTTCTCCGATCCAATGGTATTCATCCACGAATTTCTTCTTCATCAGCGTAACAATGACATAACCGCCCCCGAACGTGAATGCACTCAGATACAGTGTGGACAGGAATATTTTCCACAATATTTTTCCCTGGGATTCTTTTTCTTCCCTACTTTCCATGCTACTTTCCTCCATTCTTTTTGACAGTGCCTTCCCGCATCCTTGCTGTTCTGTCTGTCAACTGTAAAACTGCACCGCATTTTTCAATGCTCCACACACACAACAGTATCTGGGCGTAACCGAAAAACACCGCCGGAGTCCCGATCAGCGTTACCAGCCCCAGTGCCCAGCTTCCCATTCTCTGTACAAAATCCCACGGGAAATACCGCAGAGACATTACAGTGAGCAATGCCGCCGCTCCCAGCCAGATATGATCATTTTTGGCGCATATCTTTTTTCCTTTTACAAAGCTTTGATAGAGCAAAAACAACAGACAGCCAAGCAACAGAATTCCCATTCCGGGGTGTCCGTTCCTATAAAAATAAGTACTGAACAGACCGCCGATACTGTATCCCTGCTCCATGATGCTGGTATATTCCAATCCGCTCTCCGCAAAGGCCCCGTCGAACAGCCAGTGTTTCCACGTCATATAGGTTGGGTATGCCATGGCAACTCCCAGAATTCCGATCACCGGATATTGCCATTGTCTCCGGCAGATACCACCCACGCAGATCAGGAACAAAAGCGTCAACGCGGCTACGCCATCCAGTCTTCCGATAATCCCCAGGGCCAGTACTGCGGTCAATCCGTAGCCTGTCTTCCAGAACATTTTCTCCGTATCCGACATTTTTATCAGAGACGCTGTCAGGATCGGCACCACCATCCATATCAGAATCTGTGACCGATCCACACTTTCCGTTACCACATATACATGATAAGGCAGCAACAGATACCCCAATGCCCCCACCAGTGAAAACCAGTCTTTCTTTTTTCTCTTTAAAACGCAATGGAACATACTCCATGCGGTTCCAAAGGTAATAATCTGGGTCAATATGATAAAAGTACTTTCCATCTGTTATTCTCCTGTCATGAAAGGTTCTTCATTGTACCAGTACTGAACATCCGATTGCAGTATAATGGTATTTTCATAATATACCACCTGTAAAACAAGTATTAACAGTACCGCAAACACGATCCAAGGGGAAATTTTGTTCTGGCTTTTTCTTTTTTGAAGAAGTATCCATACCACACTGCCCAGTACTGCATATCCCAACACACAGGCAACAAACTTTCCGGGATTTCCCATTACATATAAGGTCTTCACCGCCAGAGGATTCCATATACCAAAAGCTGCTGCCGCCAACACCAGTCGCGCATCCTTTCCCCATTTGGAAAACAGGAAATAAAGCAATGCAAGTGCAGCTCCGGATAAAAATGCTATCATGATCTTATAAGATGTTGCGACCGGAAATCCAATCCACCGCATTCCTGCCGGAATCCATAAATATAGTAAATGGGCTGCCGGAATCCTTCCCCATTCTCCCTGAAGCATATACTCTGTTTCTCTCAGGCACTGTACACTGTCAGTCCCCAGAACAAGATAATCCACCAGCAAGGGGATACAGGCTATCATCCAGATTCCCACCATTGCACAGTTGATCCATTTTTTCTGTCCGCTCACTTCTTTACACAATACTTTTCTGCGGAATATCGCAATTCCATCCAGACAGGCAAAAAGAACCAGCACTATTACAAAAAGAATCCTTCTTCCGGCGGTTGTCTTCTCTACTTTCAACTCATAGGAAACATTTCCTCCCTCCGAAAATGGCTGTATCTGCAGATGTGCTGCATCAACCGTATCTGCCACATAATAGGTAATCCTTTTATGCTCCGTATCTGCAGGCAAAGTTGCCCGGTTGCCCCTGATCGCACGAAAAGTGGTCTCCTCCGCTTCCAGACTGATCTCCATTCCGCTTCCGATTCCGCCATTTGCAATATCCGACTCTACTATGATGCGATATACTCCCGGGTTCAATGCAAAATCTTTGCTGACGATCCCCCCTGTTTCTTCCACCCGATACAATTGCTGATGATCTGCCTCGAATACAATATCCGATCCCCCAAAAGACAGCACGAACAGAACCGCTAAGAGAAGCCCTTCCGCTAATAAAATCCATTTCTTTTTCATCTCTGTCTCCTCTTCCGAATCCCGAAAAACACAATACCCGCTACTGTGATCAAAGTAACCAGTTCCGCCGTTCTCCAATACCACGGTTCCACGAATCGCACACTGACTGTTCCGGCATATCCACCAGGAATGCACACTTGCAAAATATGTTCACCGTCGTCTGTGATCTCCAATACTTCTCCTTTGTCATCCCTGGCTGCATATCCCTTATACATGAGAACCGGAAGTGTTACTATTTCCTCCCGGGCCGAATCATTCCTGCAGAAAAAGCTTATATTTAAACCTCTCTTTTCATAGTCTGCGATCTGAATATTCTCATTGGCTTCCGGTCTTGCAAAAGTCAGCTTTGTGCTGTCCGTTCCATAGATCAGATACTCTTCTCCGGAGATGTAACCAAATCCCATACTTTCCTGATTATATAATGTAACGTCCCTCTCCTGTACTCCCGAATCCATCATAAACAGATAGGATGCAGACAAAGACACTACTGCCGTGATCAGACTCATCTGATAGAAGATTTTCCGGTTGTTCTGAAAATATCGAATCACATATCCCGTTACCGTCACCAACAGAACCGTACCCCATCCCAGAAAACGATTGGGGAACTGCAGACTGCTCACCAGTGTCGCTGCAATGCCGGAAATTTTCTGAATGTTATCCCAGGGAAAGGAATTTGTGGACATCCATAATGCAAGGCATCCGAATCCTGCTGCCTTTATCGCAAAGCTCTTCTCAGCCTCTTTTTGTTTTTGCAAATCTCCCAAAAATAACAGCAGCCAGAAAATCATCATTCCTATTACCAGAAACAATCCTACCCCAATAGGATTCAGTAAATCCCCTGCCTTGCCTTCCATGGATTCCGGAATTCTGCTGAACCAGAACTGCTGTAATATTTGCGCAAAAATGGTTCCTCTGTCCTGGATAGTTCTCGCCGATGCATGGCGTATCCTGACATCCTGTGTCAAATAATAGTCAACAAACGGTACCAGATACCACAAGCTTAATCCCAGCGCAAAAAATGCTCCACATGCAAGCTGCCGAAATCTTTGCCATGCAAATACTCTGCGGATATAAATCAGACAGAACAGCACTGTGAACAATGCCGTAATCTCACAGGTCAGTACATGGGTCTGGATCAATCCGGCATATCCCAGTCCCAAAATGATCCAGCTTTTATGAAACTCTCTGTCTTCCACATCTTTTTCAAAGACAAGATAAATTCCGTATACCACCAGCGGCAGAAACGTATAGGCGCTTCCCTCTCCTACAGCTCCTACCATTACCAGCTTAAAAAATCTGAATATCGATAAAGTATACAATGCGCTGCAGACCAGGCCTATGATCCGGTCTTTGAATATTCCGCTAAAGCAGTACCAGGCTATCGCTGCCGTAGCAATATTAAGTCCTATGCAATAGAAAGCATAGCTTTCTGTCATCGTAAAGCCTGCCATGCGCAGAAGTGCCGGAAAATACAATAACAGATTGCAATAGAAAATACCATTGGCGTATCCGTGGTCAAATACCCATCTGGGTTCCAGCCGTACCGGGAACTGTCCGGTCAGAAGTCCATCCTTTACACCTTCAATACGGTGCAAATGATAGGTCAGATCCGCTCCGGACACCATGCCGTCATAAAAATAGGGGATGGAGGCAAAAAAGGCGATCACACCGATTCCAAACAGGATCTGACGTCTCTGCTCATTTCTGCCTTTTACCGCCTCCCGACGCTCCAGCCACGTGGTCGCAAGAACCAACAGTGCTGCTGCCGCAAGGATCACAAGATATCTTGTCCACAGAAGATTCGTCTCCACGATCCGCAGATTCCCGGTGGTCAGCTTTTCCTGTCCGGAATAATCGATTGTCACCGTCAGTTCTTCTGTGGGCTCATAAAGCCAGAAATCATAGGAAGTATGCCCCAGTGCACTGTACAGATGCTCGCCGTTGCACAACAGGCCTCCCTGATACACAGTGCCGTCTTTCACATTGCAGACCGCGATGGCATCCCCGGTGCATTCGTAGGACAGCTCCACCCGGTATACTCCTGTCCCCAGCGAAATATGCTCAAATACCGGCTCTTCTGTATAAGATTCCCCTTCCGCAAAAGTATAGCTTCCGGTATAGTTCCATTCCCGGTTGGGCATGGCAATACGGATGATACAACCCACCATCAATGTAGCCAGAATCCCCAGAATCATATATCTGATATAAGGTTTTTTCTTCACCTTTCCCATTCTCCTTTGGTCACATGTTGTAAATCATTTGAAATAAAACGCAAAAATCCATAATGAGTATAGCACAAAAAAAAGATAATGAAAACTCTCTTCATTATCTTTTTCCTGTATTTATGCGATTCCTATGCCTGTTTTGTATGATGTTCCACATGTTCGAAGGTGAATACATTCAGGAACTGTTTTGCCCTCTCTGTCTCCGGATGTTCGAAAAATTTATCGGGAGCGGCCTCCTCCACGATCTTACCCTGGTCGATGAAAATAACTTTGTCCGCTACCGCCTTTGCAAACTGCATCTCATGGGTGACAATGAGCATGGTCTTGCCCTGTTTTGCCAGATCCAGCATAACATCCAGCACTTCTCTTACCATCTCCGGATCCAGTGCCGCGGTCACTTCATCGAACAGCAGGATCTCCGGATGCATGCACAATGCCCGGACGATGGCTACACGCTGCTTCTGTCCACCGGACAACTGTCTGGGATAACTCTTTGCCTTATCTGCCAGTCCCACGCGCGCCAGAAGCTCCATGGCCTCCTTCTGTGCCTCTGCCTTATCGCGCTTCTGTACCTTGACCGGTGCCAGCGTAATATTGTCCAGTACCGTCAGATGCGGGAACAGTTCATAGCTCTGGAATACCATACCGATCTTCTGACGCAGGGTGGTGATATTTTTACTGCCCTTGCGGATATCCATGCCCTGCAGTTTTATCGTACCGCCCTGAATAGGTTCCAGTGCATTAATACACCGAAGCAGCGTACTCTTACCACAGCCGCTGGGACCTACCACTACCAGAACATCTCCCTGTTTTACTTCCAGATTGATGCCGTCCAGGATCTTCTGGCCTTCATATTCTTTTGTCAGATTTTCTATCTTCAACAATGTCTCTGCCATGTTTTCACTCCATTCTCATTCCGACTCCGGTTCCATTTCTAATTCCACTTTTTCTCCAGCACTCTGGCCAGAACACTGAAGGGCCAGCAGGCGAAGAAATACAGAACAAATACCACAAGGAATACTCCGAACGCAGCATTGGGACTGCTCATACGATTGGCCTCAATGATCTGCTGTGCCACCTTCAGCATTTCCACCACGCCGATCATGAGCACTAGGCTGGTGGTCTTGATCATACGGGTGATCAGGTTGATGGACAGCGGAATCAGTCTCCGCACAGTCTGCGGAATAATGATATACAGATACGTCTGTATTTTACTGAATCCCAGTGCTTCACTGCTTTCGTACTGATGCTTCGGAATACTGATCAGCGCTCCACGCACCAGATCTCCCATCTCTGCGGTGCCCCACAGGACGAAGACGATGACGGATGCCACCTCTCCGGACAGATTCCAGCCCAGTGCTCTGGTAGATCCGAAATATACGATAAATAAAAGCACCAGCTGCGGCATGATACGGATGAATTCCAGATAGACCCGGAAGATAGCTTTGACGAACCGGTTCTTCACCGTCATCAGTGCTCCCACCAGAATACCTAACGGCATACTGATCAGAATAGATACGATACTGATCTTCATGGCTACCCATAATCCCTGCAGCAGACGGAGCATGTTCGTGCCTTTGAATAATACATCAATCCCCAAATCCGGCATAACGCATCCTCCTCTCCACCAGAGATCCCACGATCGATACCGGCAGCAGGATCAACAGATAAAATACCACCAGAAGGAAAAGGCTCTCGGTAGTCTTATAATACAGGCCGATCAGATCCTTTGCCGTAAACATCAGATCCATCAGACTGATGGCACTGAATACACTGGTCTCCTTCAACAGGAAAATAATATTCGCCACAAATGCCGGGATACTGGTAGACATGGCCTGGGGCAGGATCACATATCTTAGTACCTGTCCGGAGTTCATTCCCAGGCTGATGGCACTTTCATTCTGGATCGGTTCCACGGCCTCCAGACCGCTGCGGAATGCCTCCGCCATATAACTGCCACCTAAAAATGCCAGTCCTACCACACCGCAGACCTCTGCTGACATCCGGATCCCAATCTTCGGAAATCCGTAATAAATAAAAAACAGCTGTACCAGAAGCGGTGTATTACGGCTCAGTTCCACGTAGACCGCTACGATCCACCGAAGCACCGGTACTTTATAATATTGTATCGCCGCACATACCAGTCCCAGCAGAATCGCAAACAGGATTCCGATGACACCGATCTTCACGGTGAGCAACGCTGCCTTTTCATACATAGGCAGATATTTTCCTATAAATTCCCAGTTCATGTATTTCTTTCCTTTCAGGAAGCTTTTCAACAATCGTAACTATTCAGAATAGTTACACACAATTTTTTAGATTATAACAAAAGAAGTAGCCAGATGCAAGAAAAGACTGCGGCGGCAACATACGTGCCCCGCAGTCCCCTCTCTATCATTCTATTCCGATCCGTACTTATTGTGCGGTTACCTTGCCGCCTTCTACTACCAGGCTGTCCTCGTAATCCAGACCATAGGTATCTGCCAGAGTTGCCTCGTAATCTGCATGGAAGAAATTCTCTTCACCAAGGCTTGTGATCTCATCGTTGATCCAGTCAAGCAGAGTAGTATTGCCCTTAGATACTGCGGGAGCGATGGTATCAGCGCTGCCCAGGGAAGGAATACCTACGGTATAGCCTTCATTCTGCAGAGCAAATGCGATGACCTCAGTGTTGTCGTTTGCCCATGCTACGGAAGTACCGTTTTCAAAAGCTTCCTTAGCGGTTGCATAGGAATCGAACTTCTGTAAAGGAATGTCCGGATAATTAGCAATCAGATAGGTCTCTGCGGTGGTTCCGGAGATCACAATAATAGAATCATCTGCATTCCAGTTATCCAGAGTGGTGATTACATTGTCATCCTTGGATACTACGCCAAGTGCTACATTCATATAAGGAACAGCGAAATCAACTTCCTCTGCTCTCTCGGGAGTTACGGTGAAGTTAGCCAGGATCACGTCTACCTTACCGGTCTGCAGATACTCGATACGGTTGGCCGCCTCGGTAGATACGAAGTTCACATCGACACCCAGATCCTCACCGAGTCTTCTTGCATAATATACATCATATCCCTGATACTCGCCGTTCTCATCCACATAACCAAACGGATTCTTATCGGAAAATACACCGATATTGATGGTACCGCTTTCCTTGATCTCATCCAGAGTGCGGTATACAGCCTTGCTTCCAGCACCGTTGCTGCCAGTAGCTGCTGCGCCGTTATCGCTGCTGCCGCATGCGGTCAGCCCCAGTGCCAATGCTCCTGTTAATGCCAGTGCCAAAACGCTCTTCCACTCAAACTTCTTCATAATCCTTTTCCTCCTCTTCGATGTCTCATTTAAGTATCGAATCAACTTATGGGTAGGATTATATCTCCTATTTCATACTATGTCAATAGGAAAACAGTAATTTGTTTTTACTTTTTGCGAAAAAATAAAATCAATGCTATAATATTATTGTTACTTTTGATTGTAAACAGACCTTGTAACCGGAATTCCGTAAGAGATAATAAAGGAGAACAAAAGAATAATATATGAAAAAACCGATTTCACGTTTCTATCTGCTGTTGGTTCTCGTTCCGTTACTGTTACTGGCGAGCATGGGCGGCTATTACTTTCTGGAAGAAACTGCTGCAGGCAGCGATGTTGTTGTCGTTCCACAGACCCCTGCACCGCCTTCTGCCATACCGGTTCCCGTCCCTACTCCGGAGCCGACCCCCACTCCCTTCCCGGAGCATGACATTACGCTCATGGCTGTCGGGGACAACCTGATGCATCTGGGAATCGTGGCCAGTGGAAAACAGGAGGACGGAACTTATGATTTCTCCATGCTGTTTCAGGGGATTTCACCCTTCTTAAACGCGGCAGACATTCGGATCATCAATCAGGAAACTGTCATGGGCGGCAATTCCCGGGGATTTTCCGGTTTTCCCTATTTTAATTCTCCTACCGAAGTTGGGGATGCGATTGCGGATGCCGGATTCAACGTGGTTCTGCATGCATCCAATCATACCGCGGATCAGAAGCTGGACGGCCTGTTGTACTGTGCGGATTTCTGGAAAAACAAGCACCCGGAGGTACTGGTAACCGGTATTCACGAAGACGCTTCACAGGCAGATGACATTCCGTTACTTACCATCGATGATGTCACTTTCGCCATCTTAAATTATACCTACGGTGCCAATACCGAGACACTCCCCTTAAATCTGCTGGGGCATCTGAATCTTCTGTGTGCCGTAAATGAGAAAAACGGACAGATGGACTTCACCACGCTGAACCCGCAGGTCTTAGAGGATATCTCCCGGGCAAAAGAACTGGCAGACATCGTCATCGTCTGTCCTCACTGGGGGACTGAGTATTCCTCCAAAATCTCAAGCTATCAGGAAAAATGGGCACTGGAGATGACAGAAGCCGGTGCCGATGTCATTATCGGAACCCATCCCCATGTGGTAGATCCTGTGGAATGGATCACCGCAGAAAACGGCAATGAGTCTCTGTGCTATTATTCGCTGGGCAATTATGTGTCCACCCAGAAAAATGCTCTCAGCATGTTAGAGGGTATGGCCTGGCTGACTTTTCACGTTGCAGAGGACGGTGTCTCCATCGAGCGGAAGACCACCGGTGTGATCCCGCTGGTCTGTCAGTACACCTCCGGACCGGTACGGTTTGAAAATGTCTATCTGCTGGAAGAATATACCGAAGAGCTGGCGGCCTCCCACGGCATCCGCAATTATGCCGGTGTGGTCCTTCATCTGGAAGACCTGCAAAAATGGAGCGACGAGATCCTCGGTGATTTCATACTCACCAAAGATCAGGCGCTCCATAATTTCAAAACCGATTCTATTAATCAATAACGTTTCGCATACCGATGATGGGACTGTAGTCCACAGCACTGATAATGACACCTTTCCGTGAATTGGCGGAATGGATGATCTGTCCGTCACCGATATACAGTCCTACATGGGTACAGCTCTTCCCTCCATTGGAACTATAACATACAATATCTCCTGGCTGAAGTTCTTCAGAACTGATACTGCGTCCGGCACCGGAATACTGTCCTCCCGGTGTACGGCTGATAGAATATCCGAACTCCGCATAGATAAAGCAGGTAAATCCCGAGCAGTCCGTTCCTCCCGACAGGCTGGAACCACCGTGTACATACCGGTTACCCAGATACTGCATGGCATACTCAATGATTCCCTGTCTGAGCTCCGCATTTGAGGTATAGGTTGTAGTGGGAAGTGTGATGTTCGTGATCACCTCCGGGGCATCCTGCTCGGCAGTCTGTTCTCTTGCCTGCAATGCCTTCTGTGCGGCAATTTCCGCCTGTTCCTCTTCTATTGTCTTCGCATAGATAAATTCTTCCGAGATCGTAACATATTCCGCAGAGACATAGCCTTCCTTGCTGTCGGTGTACTGTACCTTCAGCCAGTCTCCGTCATTCTCCAGAATTTTTACCTTTTCTCCATTGTCAATGTAACCAATTCTTTTTGCATCTGTGGCAGGATCCTGTCTCACATTCAGACGGTCTGCGATAACCACAGCATATCTGGTCACATAATTGTCTACAACCTCAGCTGCTGCATCTCCGTAAATGAAAAACTCTGCCTTGATATAGCCCTCCACATTACCGGAGATGATCCGGAACCAGTCCTGATCCTCTCCTGCCACATCCAGGATCTGTGCCACCGCTCCGTCATAGATTTTGCCCACTACGGCACTGTCTGTGTTCGGTTCTGTCCGGACATTGACGTAATTCGTCACATTGGCGATCGCTAACGATGCATACTCATCTGCGTTCGTATCCTCTACGGAAGCTTCGTCTACCGGAACATCCTCCGGATCCGACACCCCTTCCAGTGCTCTGGGATCTTCCGTCTCGCCACCCTGTACCGCCAGCAGATCCTCTATGGTAATCTGTCCGGTAGCCGGGATCGGTTCGACACCGATCTGATGTATTCCTGCCGCATGTACTTTCTGTACCGAGGTTTCACTCTGTATTTTCAGTTCTCCGTTTCCTGCTGCCACCACCATACTGACTCCGGTGAGAGCGACCGCCAGTGCCATGAACATTCTTTTTTTCATTATAATCCCTGTTACTTCCTACAATTACTGTTTTCTGATGACATTCTGCATAATAGCACATAAAGCAGCACCCGTCCACGAATATCTCCAAATATCTCAAACTACTTAAAATACTGCATCAACTCTTCCAGATCCGTGGATGCCTTTTTAATTGTTCCTGTATCGTCCGAAATTTTGTTAACTGCTTCTGCGATATCAGATACGTTTGCCGTTACTTCCTCGTTGCTGGCTGCATTCTCTTCACTGATCGCACTCAGTTCTGTTATACTATTTATAATAGTCTGTTTCAATTCCTCCAGATTCTTCGTTTTTTCCGCAATAATTCCCGCTGTCGTAACATTAGCCTCAATAATCTGGCTCAGAGCATCAAAACCATTCTTGGCACCTCCGATGTCTGCCTGCTCTTTTTCTGCCAGTGCACGCATCCGTTCAGTTAACTCTACAGATTTATTAGATTTTTCGAGAATATCATCAGCAATTTTCTTGATCGTATCCGCACTCTGGCTGCTCTGTTCGGCGAGCTGTTTGATCTCTGTAGCGACCACAGCGAAGCCTTTGCCTGCCTGTCCTGCCCTCGCTGCTTCAATGGAAGCATTCAATGACAATAGATTCGTCTGTGCGGTAATATCAGAAATCAGTTCCACTGCTTTACTAATGGATGCAATGGCCTCATTGGTTGCCTTTACCTGTACGATCATCTCAGTAATAATGTCCGAAGAGGTATGCGAGCTTTCCAGCACCAGATTCATGGATTCTGAAGCATTACGATTGGCACGATCCATTTTATTGGAATTCTCATTCAATGTTACTGTCTCCGAATGGATCGCATTAACATTGTCCCCCATCTCCAACATTCTGGAATTAACAGTCTGTACATTCTCTGCCAGTGATGTAGCGGTTGCAGCCAGCTCGTCCACGGCCTGTCTGATCTGGTTGGTTCCCTTACTGCTTGCAGATGCCAATGTATTTAATAATTCCATGCTGCTATCCAATTGTGCAGCATGTCCATCCACCTCGGTGACAATACTGTTCAATTTATCCCTCATGCTGACAGATGCCCGGATCAGAGTGGTCACTTCACGGATCACAGATTTCACTTCAAGATTGCCTGACAGATTGCCATTGGCAATTTGGTCAATATATTCTGCGGTCGTCAGTAATGGTTTTCGTATTTTGAATGACAGATAAACCATGACAGCAATAAAAAGAACATTCAGACATACTGAGCGCAGAACCAGACTTCTTAACATGTCGGATATTGCATCCTGAACTATGCTCTCCCGTTCTCCGGCAAAAGCCATTCCCAGAATCTCTCCGTCATCGGAACATACCGGCATATAATAGACATAATATTCTTCTCCCTGAATCTCTACTCCATCAGTTTCATAATCGTTACCGGCTCTGACCGTCTCCCATATCTGTGGATCAGCCTTGGTTCCTTCTGCCCTGTTCCCATCCTTGTCCACAATGGAAGTAATAAATCTCTCATCCTCCATGAAAAGCGTCTGTTCAATATGCTCATCCTGCAAAGAATCTATAAACTGATAACTGATATCATCCTTTTCCAGAATATCCTCACGGATATCCCATGTGAAATACTGCTCCACTGATGTAGCACATGCTTTCAGCCGCAGATAGGTACTGTCGACCAGTTCATCTTTCATTTTGCCCGATGCATATACAGTCAGAGCAACCATCGTTGCAAGCATCGGAATGCAGCCGATCATTAAAATCACCTGCAAATACCCCATTTTCTTCTTCATTTCAGCACCCTCCTCGTTTTCTGAAAAAACTTTTTCCTGCTGTTACCCATCCCCGTACGGGCATGATGAAATATCCGCAAGTTGATCTAATTGAAAAATATCATAGCATATTTTATCAGGATCCACAACACTTCGACATTCTTGAGTTTCCGCAGTTTTATCCACAACTGCCTGTTTTTTCAGATACTATTATAAACAACTTTCAAAAAGTGCCCAAAATATAAGGAATCCTATTCCTTTTTGATGTAAAATTAAGTCACCACAACAAAACCATACTAAACAAAAAGAAAGAGGACTTCCTCGGGTTAATTTTACATCAAATACTTACACTTTGAAACGGGAAATTTTAACTTTTTCCAGAAAAATTTCCAGACATCTTTCCAGCTTTAATTGCAGTCTCCTTATATTTCACTACAGTATCCACATCCGAATGCGCCTGAAAAGCAGCTCCGGTAATCCTACCGCCCTTCCTCCTGTGTTTTCTCACCACATTTTGTCTGGAATTTTTAAAAATAAAGAATGCTTACGCCATGTAACATCGTGGTATTTCTCCAGTTCTCCGTTCCCAACGATCCGGTGTGCCAGATCAGTAGTCCGGTGTTTTCGGCATTTTCTCTTCTGCCTACTTCTGCCGTAAGCTCCACTCCCCGGGCATAGCCCCTTTCCTGCTGTACCACCGTAGGTTCCGTAACCGTCCATGCTTTTGCCGATAATATTCCGTTCTCATACCGCACCCAAATTCTGCATCCCGTTACAAAGCAGTTTGTCACGACCTCGCGGGAAATGCACTGCGCCTGTCCACGCACATACTGTATCAGATACATGGATACCGCATCGGAATGGGCCGCCGTACGGATGATCCGAAGTCCATAACCGTCCAGAGTGTCCGTGTCCGTCTTGATGCAGACATCCAGATACTGTCCGGCGCTGCCAAAACCCTGTCCGGCAGACTTTGCCGGATCGGCTTCCAACAGGACTTCCATATTCCGTTTGGTTTCCGTTCCCATCTCCGGTGCCGTGGTCGGCGTATAGCGGATCCTGGCCCCCTGCATTCCCTGATAGAGCCCTTCGCCCTTACTGCCGTCCCCTGTTGCACCGTAGTGCCAGGAGACCTGCGTCTTTTCCCGATCCCACTTTTCAAAATCACAGGTATCCGCCGGACGCTTCGCATCAAAATTCCATACACCTTTTTCGTTTCCGGCATGGCTGTAAAGAGGAAGGTTATGAAAATCTGTCCAGATCCTGTCTGTTTCCACATCTTCCGGCGAAATAGCTTTTTCATAAAAGCACTGCACTGCTTCCCCGTATTCGCTGCGATTCGTTCTGGGTCTTATCTGTGCGAAAATATAATATCCCACATCATCTCCGGTGAGGGCATAAACTTTCTCCGGCTGATCCGGTTGGGAGATCGCCGTCACGATTTTATCCTCTCCCCGAATGTTTCTGCTTCGATACCAGATAATATCCGAGCAGTCATTCTCCGCTTCCGTAAAATCATAAGACAGCCGCAGCATTTTGCCTTCAAGACAGATCACCGGATTGCACGTAAGCCTTGGTGCCGCCACTTTCCGGGGATGAATTCTGACATACGCACCGGTCTGCAATCCCTCTTTGGTCTGCGCCGTGAGTACTACTTCCGTCTCATGGTCTATATTACTGTCTTTCAGTTGCAGCAGACAGCTCCCCTCCGACACACGCTGTATTTCTATGGAGTCTGCACTGTCTCCTTCTATTTTAAAATGTATCTCACACTTCCTCTCACGCCCATCAAAGGTCAGGCATTTTCCCTTTATATCTATGGAAGATCCGCCTGCTTCCAGTTCAAAAGCCTCTGACTCCAGCAGAAGCTGTGTAGGAATATCTGTTTTTCCGGCAAAGCGGATCACTTCTCCGTTCCCCAACGGGTCCCAGTCGTCTTTCCCGCCCAGCAGATTATAGACATTGTAGATTGTTTCTCCATCCTTACGGATATAGTAGGCCTCTGCCAGCATCTTTTCGTCAATGTCCACCGTATGGGAATCCGCAACCTCCGGAGGCGTAAACCGGCCTTCCGGATATGTCACATTCGCCTGATAGCACTTCAATGCTACGGAAGGATATTTCGTCCACAAGACCGCAACTTTGGTGTCCGGCAGACCTGCGAAGCTGCTGTCGATCAGTGTGATCTGTCCTCCGACTTTTGTAAAATACTGTGCGTGAGTCTCCCCATCCTGTGGATATTTACAATGAAATGTACAGTTTAAGAATACCGCTCCCGTACCGGAAGCCTGATAGATCGGCATTCCGCTGTAAAAATCAAACTCACAGTCCAGGTACACTGCATTTCCATTCAGAGCATCGTCCGTCTGTTCAAAATGACAATGTTCATACAGGCTTCTGCCCGCGCCACATACGGGATACAGGTTCAGACGACTGACAAACCGGCAATTCTTCGCATGGAACTTATCGGCATTCGTATCCGCCAGCTGTGCCTGTGTAATGGCTTCTGTCCTCTTTTTCACAGACTGCGCAGGATCCAATGCATAATCCAGATCCACGCAGCAATAATTCCCCAGAGTCAGGTTTTCCATCTCCAATTGTTCCCCGGAAAAATGGAACAGAGTATAATTCCCCTTCGCTCCATGGTCGTTCCCCCGGTTGGCGGCAATCACCACATCCTCCGGGTTCTCCGACAGCCCCACCAATTTCAGATTTGCGCAGTTTACCTTGCATCCGTAAGGGTAAAGATCCTTCGGATCCTCCCTTACGATCACCGCCTCCGACTGCGGATCCTCCAGCCAATAGATGCCGGGAGCAATGTAGACCGTCACCGGGTGTTCCACAGTTGCTGCGTTTAGTGCTCCATCCGACAGGACTTCTCTGATGTTATTGTAAGTGTATGGATTTTTCTGTACTTCCTCGTTCGCAAGCCTGCTGTCCAGCAGGAGATGACAGGAATCGGGGTCAGGTTTTATCATAAATGTTTTTCCCTTCCTCAGAATAAAATAAGTGACTGATTACTTTTTACTATAGTAAACGACCACTTATTTATCAAGAGATTAAGTTATTAATATCCTACCATAGAAGTAAAAATTATGGTGAGAAGTCATGAAGAATTGTATCATGCTATGGAAAATGACGCTGTTGATCTTGCCATCAACAACCAGAGAAGAGCTTTTTCGGATGCGTATAATAATGAAGTGCTGGCAGAAAGTAAAATTTATATTGAACATTCCTCCAAAAATCCACTCAGTAAATTAAGTTCCCTGGAAACCGAAGATTTAAAAAATAACCCCTGCATTCTTGTCATCAACCAGACCGGACAGCAGGCTACCGCTTGCCTTTTTCACACTTCTAATAAACCACTGCTGCCAGAATGATATATACCAGAATCGACACCATACAGTACATAGAATTGGTTGTTGATACATAGGCACTGCCCTCTTCCTTTTTCAGAAAAGTCTGCATGCTGAAAGTGGCCGGCGCCGACATATAGGAAATGATGGCAAGATTCAACAGCATGTTATCTCCTATCCACAAATGCACTGCCCACAGCACTCCAATTGCCATAAGTGTCTGTAGCAGAACTCTCATCAGGATTGTCTTCAGGCATGGCCGGATCAGTTCCTTTGTCAGTTCCATGCTATATCCCACAACGATCAGAATGATTGCTGTCACGGATGTGGTAAGGATCCCTTCCACCGCCAGATATGCACCGCCGAAGGGACTGTCGATCAGGCAAATCACCACCTTGGACAGTCCTGCCAGGATTCCAAGCACACTTGCAATAAATGCCGGTGTGTGGAATGCACTCATACATAGTTTCTTTGCATTGATCTTCTCTCCGTTTTCCACCTGTCCCAGCATCCCCATATAGATGCTGAATCCAAACAAAAGTCCTGCAATATCCAGTACTGCGATCTGTGAGAGATTTTCCTGCCCGCACAGGCTGGTATACAAAGGATACGCCATGAGGCCACCCTCATATACACTGACCATAAACGGCAGGTACTTGCGGTATTCTCCGTTCATAAGCGGCTTCAACAGAAATCCTACTCCGAAAGATACCACCAGCATAACGAACATAATCCCCACCAGTTTCCAGGTCTCCACACTGTAATCCGCTGTGGCCAGTGCATGAAAGATTGCCACCGGAAGCATGATATTGGTTACCAGCAGTTTCATATTATCTATTCCGCTTTTGGTAAGTAACTTTAATTTTCTGCATGCCATACCGAGAACCAGCATGACAAGTACCGGCAATATAATTTCTAATATTCTCATTTGTTATCCCTTTCCGAGGTATCCTATACTTTTTTATTTATTATACTTCGATTTTCCTATCCTGTATATTATGTATCCCGGAAGTTTTGTAGAAATGTTTTAGAATTGATGCAGAAATGTTAATGCCAGAATTCGGTCTGCATTTCAGATATGCAAAAAGGCACTGTATCTCAATTTTTTTGAAATTCAATGCCTTTTTTACAACACAATCTTACCCAAAGAAATTATACTTGTTAGCCTCAAAAGCTTCCATATAGGTTGCCCCATTGGAACCATACCGGTTGGATGCGCTGACCACATTTTCGGAAGCATTCTTATTGATGTGCTCACCGAGAAATCCTATTTTGGGGGCGATGCCATTCTCTCCTCCCAGTACCTTCTGTAAGGTATCCGCATCCGCATTCCGGAATACTTTCTCGTCCACGATCAGGCTTCCGTCCTTTGCCTGACTGATTCCTATACTTTCCAGTGATTCTTTACTGCCCGCTGGAATGTTTTTTAACTGTTGCTGGTAAAATTCATTCATGATTCCGCCGGTGGTCTTAAGCTGCTTCATGGTAGCATTGTACGCTTCCACCATTTTGTTCACATCACTCAGGATGTCCGTGGTGTCTCCGCTCTCTTTTGCCTTGTCGTAGATGGAATCCTTATCGCTGCCTGCAAGCTTTGACGCAGATTGGCTCAACTTCTCCGACAGATCCTCCAGCTTTGCATAATTATTTTTCCTCAGAATGTCCGTGGCACCGGTACTTGTGGTGTTCATGCTCTTCCCGATGGTTTCCAGCAGGTTCTGGGATGACTTGTTATTGATAATGTCCAAGAGCGACGTTCTCTGAATGGGAATCCCGCTTTTTGCTGCGGAATTTGCCAGCATTTGGGTTGTGATCCTCATTTTGCGACCTCCTTTGATCTGCAATTTTTTCTCTCTGTCTTCTATATCGCCGCTTTTCTTTCACCCTTAATATGTCTTGTAACGAACCGATCTTTTCATGTAACGAAACATCAAAAAATCAGCAGGCCCATCCCCCGCTGATTCCTTTCTGAAGCATCACCGCTTACACTTTTCTCAGATACTTCATGTATGCGGTGACAAAGTCATTGTATTTCTGTTTTGCTAAAAATACGTTCTCACCGTTTTTCAATTCTATGTTGCTGTTGTCATACCGGGCGACCTCCTGCAGATTCACAAGAAATCCCCGATGGGAGCGGAAAAAGCGATCTCCCAGCTTCTGCTCCAGCACTTCCATTTTTTCATAAAAACAGTAGGGCTCCTTCTTTGACTTGGTGTGCAGCATAATTTTTCTGGCCTGGTTCTCGGCATAGAGGATATCATCCACAGGAATCCTGACATAGTTGCCGCCTACTTTTATAACCAGCGGTTCAACATTCTTTTTACTCCGGATCTGGCAGATTGCCCTGTCCATGACTTCTGTGAACTTCTGCTCATCGATAGGCTTCAAAAGATAATGAAACGCCCCCACATCATAGCCTTCAAACACATATTCACGTAAGGCCGTCACGAAGATAATCAGTGCATCCGACCTTTCCCGGATCTTTCTGGCCGTCTCCATACCGTCCGGTTCCGCCGCATTCTGCTCCCGGTTCAGGGAAATATCTAACAGGATCAGGTCAAACGCCGTCGGATCCGCCAACAGTTCTCCGCCGTCGGCAAACAGTCGGATTTCCCCCTCCGTACATTTCTCTACCAGCCTTTTCAGGTATTCTCTTATGGGCTGTTCATCGTCACATATTGCTATTTTCAGCATTCGTCTTCTACTCCCCCGGATCTTATTCCATTCAAACATTTCCTTTTTTATATCGCCACTTTTCCTTTGAAATTCAATCCTATGTAACGAAATGCGATTTTTGTGTAACGAAAAAATCAGCGGGTATATAGCATCCCAAAAGCTCTGCGATTCCGGTCAGCATTAACTTGGTTTCAAATAAGTCCCCTTTATCCTCTAAAAAGAGGCTTCCTCCGTATTTCTCTGCGGTCCGCTTCACAGAGCGAAGTCCTCTTCCATGCTTTCTGGTATCTGTTTTTTCCGTCTGAAGCTTGGCATTATTTCCTGCCCTCTTACTATTTTTCATATGCAGCAGAAGATTGCCACTCTGATATTTCAACTGAAAATGAATATATTTTTTGCCCTGTTCCATTTTGTCACAGGCTTCTATGGCATTATCAAAGAGATTTCCGAACAGGATACCCATATCTCCGTCTGCCACCAATATCTTTTTCGGTACAAAGGTTTCTATCCCGATCTCTATGTCATGCTGTCTAGCCTTTCCTGCCTTGACCTTTAAAATGGAATTCAGCACCGGATTGCTGGAGTACACTTCTTCATCCGCTGTTCTAATATCCTGTAACATTCCTTCTATCATCCTTCTAGCTCCGGAACTGCCCTGTTCTTCTGTGGTATCATACACCGCCAGCAATTGATTCTTCATATCATGTCGGACGGCATTGATCTTGTCCACATATACTTCCAGTTCCCGATAATACTCTTCCTTATAAGCTGCTTTCTGTCGGTCCATTTCCTCTTCCCGTCTCTTTTCTATTACTTCTGTATACTTCTCCATCATGAGAAACACCAGATAATTGCAGATAAAAATGGTAAATATAACCGCCAGACATAAAACTACCAGTTCCCCACTGATGGAGCGTTTGGCAATCTCTATCAACAGAATACAGCAGACAATGCTTGTAAACGGGATGCAGCAGAACAATCCTGCCACCGTGCGCGGAAGCATAGAAAAAGACAGCTTCTTTCCTGTCTTTTTCCGGCAGAAAATTTCTACCACCGTAAGCCGAAGCATTTCCAAGATAAACGCCAACAGAAAGTAACTGACCATTTCATCTCTCCCCCAAACTCCTACCACTGCCATATGTAGTACATACCCTATGGGTTCTGTCACAAAATTAATTCCAACATAAATTAGTACGGCAAAAATCCGGGAACGACCTGCTGCCCGGTACTGTAGGCTGAACAGCCACAATATCATTACTGTATTTAACAGATTACACACAGGATTGCCCAGGGAGTTGACAAAGCTGCTGATGCCTGCACAGATACCCATAATCAGCACAGACAGCTCCAGCCCCGTTCTCCTGTTCCCGATATAAGCCTCTAAAAACCTGCGGTAAATCAGCATTTCAAATAAGTTTAGAAGGAACCGGACTCCATACAGCATCATCCGCACATCCCTCCCTGTACAAATTCATAATGCCGCATGGCAAGCTCCCGTCTGTATCCCTTTGTAATATGCAGTTTCTCCCCGTTTCGCATAATGGCAATCTCGTTGTCCTTCCGGTCAAGGTTATACAGATTGATGATATACGAGCTGTGGATATGCACAAAGGACTTGGGATTTAACTGTTTCCAGATTTCCTCCAAGGTCATGTTTGTCTTATATACATCTTCAAAAGTGTGAATGAGTGCCTGTCGGCCTTTCTTCTCAATGTAGAGAATCCGGTCATATTTCAGGCTGTATCGACTGGCTCTGTAACCAAAAGAAAAATGTTGACTTGTAATATTCAGATAGGTGGCTGCCCTCTCCAATATCTGCAGCAGCTTTTCATCCGATATGGGTTTTTCAATAAAATCAAAGGTCACTACATCAAATACATCCTTCATGTATCTGGTGTAGCTGGTCAGGAACACAAACAACGCCCTGCTGTCTTTTTCCCTGATACTTTTTGCAAGTTTCAGTCCATTCATTCCCGGCATCTCAATGTCAAGGATGTATAAATCATACGGACTGTTCTCTGTTTTCAGTATCTCCATAACAGTGGAAGTCGAATCAAAATAACTGCATACAAGGTCATACCCCTGTATACGGCAGAAACACCCCTTTATTCTCTCCAATTCTTTTGGATTGTCATCACAAACAGCAATCCTCATAATGTAAATCCCTCCCTATACATCTTTGTACAGGCAGGAATGTGGTTTACTTCGGCTGGAGCATCAGTTGTCCCATGTAGGCAAGCATTCTTTCGATGAATCGGTTTCTTTCTTCCCTGTCGCAGTTCGCAAGAAACAGTTCCACATCAAAAGTCTGGTTCTTCTCTCCGGTAATCAGATAGGTCGGGTCAATCCGGTATCTCTCATACAGTGTCAACAGCTTATCTGTGCTTAATCCGTATAGTCCCCTCTCCAGCTTCTGATAATGTCCTGCATCCACACTCAGCACTTCTGCAAATGCCTCCTGTGTATATCCCATGTTCTCTCTGACGGTCTGCAGCCTTTTTCCAATCTGTACATTTATTAACTTCTGTTCTTCTGTCATGATCAGCACCTCGCTTTCATGCTAATCATAACAACGCAAAACACCCTGTAACACTTTGCTACACAACTTGCAATTAGTTGTTTTGCAACTTAATCCTGTATATGCAAAGGGAGCAATGAACAAATCGTTCATTACTCGCCTTCTTAACTTCTTTACATAATAACCACTAGATTTACTTTATTAAAACATTCTCTATCTTTTGACAAAGCCATATGATTTTAGTATCGCATCCCAATCATCACGAAACTTCTGATAGTTTTGAAAAATAGGTGCATCTTTTTCAAATTCGCTCTGCCAATCTAGCATATATCTTGTTGCATCCAAAAGAATATTTTCATCATTCCTTTCAAATCCTTTTGTCAACAGAAATGAATATTTTTCATATTCCTCCGGTGCTTTTTCTTTCATAAGTTCGCCTGCACTGACATAACCGTATTTTAATCTAATGTCACTTCCCTGCTCTATTCGATGTAGACTTCCCGCCGTCTGCAAAGATTCTTGTAAAAATGCAATCTTTTCTTCATCCTTTAAGGCTTTCAACCCTTCACTGGATATTTCCACCTTGACCACTTCTTCATGAATCTTATTTTCCGGATTGCTTAATTGCATCCAACTGTTTTTTATCGTTCCCATTCCTAAAATACTGTCCTCCAACACTTGCCGGATTATAATTGCTACTAACATTCATCGACATATCCGTGTCCTCCTTTATTTGAAATCCTTTTCTTTTTAAGCCTTTATTCCTTTGAAACAATAGATTTATTCGCTTTATTTCTTATACTGAAAAATCAAATCGGCTTCCAATATTACTTTCTTCTTTTACTTTGTTCCAGTCAACTTCATTGATTTTGGCTATAAGCTCATCCATAGAGGAAGCAGAAACGATTGTCCTTTTTACCGGCTCCTGTTCCTTCTGTGCCGCTTTTTTCTCTACAGATTTCTTTTCCTCTGCCCTTTTCTCCCTTGCCGCTTCTATATGATCTCTCTGCTGTTTTGACATTTTCTCCAATTCAGCAAACATTGTAGTAGAACCATCTTCATTGAACGAAATGGCAATTTTAGAAATAGCAACATCATTATTCTGCTTTCCAAAGGCTCGCTCATATCCATATTTCTCATTGATTGCTTCTGACATACGGACCGCACCTTGAATTCCATTAATTTGCTGTTTTTTGTATTTCTCACCAGAAGCCATTTTCTCTAATTCTTCTGCGGAAAACATAACTGTAAACTCTTTTGTACTGCGGGAAAGCAGCTCCTTTGCATCTTTCCCATCCTCATATACCATGATGTCCATATCCCCATAGGTTTTCCTAATTTCATCTAAAACATTTTTTGCCACAGTTGAAAGTTTTGGCTCTTTAATCTCACTGTTGAATTCCTTAAATTCCACTTGTCTTGAATTGCTCTTTGCCACATTCTTTTTAGTGGTATCATTTGTGTTTTGTGTCACATAATTGTTATATGAATTGCTTATACCTGTCATTGACATATCCGTGTCCTCCTTTGAAATCCTTTTCTGTCCGTTATTCTCACTCAACCTTTTTCCCAAACTTATAATTACTTGGATATTCCAAATTATAAATATCCTCTCCATACGGAATATCCAAAGTATGATTTTCACTTAAAATATATTCCTTATCGCCAATCTTAAAAATGTCTCCGGCTTCATATTCATCAAGTAAAATGCCACCAGAAGTCAAATTCTTGTATCTTGCATCATATCGTTCCTTAGACTGAATTGGGCTTGTTGTTTTAGTGGCAGAATAAAATTGAGTTGCTTCCCTATCTCCCATCTTTACAGTGAAAAAGCCGTTTTTTATCCCTGCATTTTCCATATAGCCTCTTATTTCTTCATCTGAATAAGACAACTGAACATATACAGGGTCTTTTGTCATCATGTAATTCCAAAAGCTCGCATACCTTTCCAACACCGGATCATAAGGTTCACCACGCATAATCTCGGAAACAATAGAGCCTATCCCCTTATTATCTGTGTATAAACAATGCTCCTGTCCGTCACCGGAAACATATTTAAAATACTTATTCTTCCCAAAGTCAATGATATTATCTTCTGCCTTAATTTCATTCAGACAAGCTCCACTGATTTTAGGTATCTGCTCCGCTGTAAAAAATGTTCCTCCGCATTCGTATATATCTCCCTGTTTTCGCACCTTAGAAATATCATTATTCATAGCAGCTAATACGCTACCCGGAATCATTTTTCTTCTTTGTCCCGCTGAAATTGTATATGTACCTGCATCATATGTTGTACTTCTGACAAACAAATCCTTTTTCCCGCTTTGACCAACATTTTGCTTATTAAGCAAGATATTCGTCAGGCTCTGTCTTCTGTTTAAGGATTGTAGTGAATTACTAAAACCAGAAAATCTAATATTCATAGAACCACCTTGTCTTCCTTTACCTGAAATCCTTTTTTCTATATCTTTTGACAACAATCCATTCTACATATTCATTAACTCACTCAATTTCTGTAATAATGAAGATTGCCCAAACGATAAATGCTGTAATTTTACTGTACCTTTTTCCTGATATTGTTTTATATATTGCTCTTTTGCATTCTTTATATTTTCTTCATATTCTTCAATATCCTTTTGAGAAATATCCGGAATATGCCCTAAAAACTGTTCTCGTCCTGCTGCGATTCTAACATTTGCTGTTTCCCAGTTGATTTTTTCTTCGTATGCTTCATCCAGCCATGCTATTTCCTGTTTCTTTGTACATGGAGTGCCATCGAGATTATAGTACTTATCTTGACTATTCACATATTTCTTTTCTATTTCGGAAAAACATTTTGCATAGGCATATCCACAGGCATTTGCAATATCAGAATAATCATAGCTTCCCTTTTCTTCTCTGACTGTTTTCAGTGTCCTTGAAATAGTGTCAAAAAGAGGTGCTATGCCTGGCTTAACTACCGTATGTTTTGCACGGTCTTTTACATCATGCACTCCAAATCCGTAACACATATTTCTGCCCTCTGCGGAAAAATTCACGGTATCTCTGTCTTTATGTACATTTGAACTGCTTTTTTCTGCATTTATGTGTTCCCGCATTTCAGAATTTATTTTATATCCATCATACTGAAACGCCTTACTCTGCCTACTGTAAACTTCCAACGACATATCCGTGTCCTCCTCAGATTTTCGTATCTAATGTAGATAATAAATCTACATTATCGTATTCCGCTTGAGTATATGCTCTTACCACTGAACTACTGTTTTCTGACATTTCACTAATATACTCATCTCTATCTTTGCGTTTCTCACGCAATTCTTCCAAATATTCTTCATCTCTTTTTCGTTTCTCACGCATTTTCTCTAAGTATTCTTCTTGCTCACGTTTTTTGTCCCGTCTACTTTTTGCTGCTTTTTGTTGATTTTGTGTACTCAATACATCTGAACTTTTATTTGACGAATTAGCTGTTCTCATACCACCACATGAAGATTGCCGATTTCCATTAGCATCATATGTAACTGTCCTGCCTCCCAACTCTACACCGTCACGCTTTGCAAAAGAATATACTTGTGAATTTGCTGCAACCTCTCCGGATAAATTCCATTCTATTTCTTTTGCGAATTCCGGATCATTAGCCATTTTTTTCAAACAGTCATAAGAAAGATTTACGACCACTTTATTGGAATTGCAAGGCACAACACCGCCGTTGGTATTAAAACTTATTTGCGGAAACTTTTTACATAATTTTTCATAATATTCTTCCACACTATTAGAATTGCTTGTCTTTCTTGCACTATCCGCATAGCCTGTTGCATAGTTACCGTAATTATTTGTAATCTCCATTGACATATTGATATCCTCCTTTTGCCATCATTCTGTATATAATATTTCCTAAGTTTTATATAGCTTTTCCGTAATTGCATCTGCCGCTTGTCCAGAAATCTTCTGTTGGTACATGAATATGTCCGTCCTCACCAATCGGATACTCTCTGCCAAATACCATAATTTTATCGCCGACAGACTGATTATTCAGCCATGTATTTTTGTTATACATATCAATCCTATCCAACGCTCTTTTTTCGGTATATATTTCACCATCATCTGCCATATAGTATACTTTTTCTTGTCCATCAACAGATACGCGGAACTTGCCCGGAGTAATTCCTACATTTGCTAGTACATTTTTTACTGTTTCTCTGCCTAACATATGCAGTCCTCCTACCGAACCCTTTGCCAAACTACTGATAACAGACATTGTTGTTGCTGTGTTGCCTCTGCACTCTGGAGAGACATTATCACGGTCATTTCCTAACACACTTTCTGAAAATGCCCTGCTTATTGTTTTTCCATTAAATGCACAAGCATATGCATTTCCGTCAATCGCTGTATATGAATAATAACTACTTGATGTTAAACAGAGCTTATTTCCCTTTGCCGCAAGAGCAGAGAGGGAGTTGACATTAATCCTTGGTACTGCTGATTGAGGAATTGCCTGTCCTCCTCCATCGCTTCCAAAATAAAAATATCCGTTGAAGCTAGTGTCAGCACTTACTGCCTCATCGAAAAAATTTATGGCATCCAACAAAGTATTTGAACTACTTCTATTCTGATTATAAAAAGTAAGGCGTTCACCGCTTACATTTACCAAATAATTCAATAGATTTTTTCGTGAACCACCTTGCAGCAAATTTGATTGCATTCCCTTATGAGAATTTATGTAATTAAACTGTTTTGCCGTCACTCTTGCCATGCTATATTGTCCACTAAATCTTATATTCATTGTCTGCCTCCCTTTTAAGCACTACGCCTTTACATCAAATCCGGTCACTCCTTCTCCCGTACTTGTAGACATCGCAGATATTATTGACTTTGTAACATTTTCCACGCCGTTTCCTGTAGCAGAAATGCTTATCTCATTTGCACCAGTTTTCGCAATCTGTTCCTCTGCCTGTGCTTTTTCAGCACGTTTCTTTGCGGCTTTTTCTTCTGCCGTTTTCTTTTCAGCCCTTCTCTCAGCCGCCTTTTCTTCTGCCGTCTTTTTCTCCTTTGCCTTTCTTTCCGCATTTTCTCTTGCTATTTTACCGTCAGAATCACTTGTGCCGGATACAGTTGCTGTAATATTACCATTAGCATCTATCGACCATGTTTGGTTCGTTACTGTTCCCAAACAGCTCGTTAATGTTTTTTTTGCACAGTCTGGAATAGCCTCTAGATTTTCTTCCAAATATTTTGCCTTTTCCGGATCATTCATGCACTTCTTTAGAAAGGCACTTGATACAGTTACCGTTGTTGGAATACCAGACATTGATGTTTTTCCCGTATTCATATAACTGTATTTTTCCTGCAAATATTTAGAGTAGTCGTTTACATTACTGAAGCCTGTCTTAATCTGTGCAGTTTTGGTTACACCATGTGTTGAGGTCTTCAACTCCACTGTACTTGTTTTTACTCCTTTTTCTTCTTCGTTCTTACTCTCGGTACTGCCTGTCTTTTTTGCAGCATTTGCATAACCCGTTATATAGTTACCGTAATTATTTGTAATCTCCATTGACATATTGGTATCCTCCTTTTCAACATCCATTTTTACTGTTGTTTCTGCAACATCACAGTTACTTTGAATCTATTCCCTTTTGCCTCTATATTTACTGCCCCGAAATAACGTTCCGCCAGTTCTCTCACATTTCTAAGTCCCACTCCATGCTCCATCAATATTTCCGGCAGTTCTGTCTCTTTCATGGTTCGGGGAAGTCCGTCCTCTGCCTGCTGTAATATTCCATCAAAACTATTTTCCACCGTAATCAGCAAGAAGTTATCTTTCCGTTTTAGTGACAGCCTAATATACCGTTTCTCCTTCTCTATCTTCCGGCAGGCTTCGATTGCGTTATCCAGCAGATTATTCAAAATCATTCCCATGTCAAAAACGGATATGGTATCACTGTCCCGATAGTCAAACTTCACATCAAATAAAATTTCTTCCCTAATGGCTTTCTTGTATTTGTCATTGATAAGCACATCTGTAACGGCATTTCCGGTTGCATATTTGTAATCCAGTTCCTCAATAGTTGCGTCCAGCTTTTCTATGTAACGGTCAATTTCCTCATACTGATCTCTTGCCGCCAGACCTTTAATGTTGGTCATGTGATTTTTCATTTCATGCCGTACTTTGCGAATACTGCCATAGAAATTCTCCGCTTCCTCCAGGCGGAGTTTCATCGCCTTAATCTGCTGCTGTTCCACGAAATAGTTTTCTTTCTCTCTTTGCAATTCCCTGTATTTCTGATAAATCGTTATTGCTGCCAATTCTCCTAAAAACAGTAATACCGCAATCAACGGAAGTTTCCAGAGCAGTTCTTCTTTTACCTGAAATAAATCAAATACTTCATTTTTAATTTTTACGATGCTTATATTTATAATTACCTCTGCAAATAAGCCACCCGCTACATTCAATACCGAAAGAAACCACACATCATACCAACTCATTTTGTTGAATGAAATTACTATTTTCCACACAACCGTCAGCATAAGAGCAAACAATACGATGTATAATCCAAACAACAATATTTGCGTATATACCAAATACAAATACATATTTTCTATATAATTTTCACTGCTACTATCCAATAACTGAAATACAGAATTATTCACATATTGAAATACACTATTGGCAACTGACAAACTGAAAGAACGCAGTCCATAAAACAAAGTAAGAATAAATACCGGTTTCTCGCAATGCTTTTTATATCGGACAATACTGTAAGTCAAAATGGCAATAGCCGATATTATCAGCCGCCCACTTGTCGGCAAACTTGATATAAATCCCAATCCAATATTTAAGAGCAGTAACACACTCCCTATCATCATGGACATTTTTTCTTTTTTATTTTTACAAAAAATGTTCCAGAGAGCATAGAAAAATATCACATCTGCTATCACGATGACCATTCCTGCCACATTGGAAAACATCTCAAACCCTGACTGGCTCATTTAACTCTCCTCCGAAATGTATTGCAAATATGCTTTTACAAAATCCTGATACTTGTACTTTGATATAAGCAGCTTGTTTCCGTTTTTCATACATACCTCTGTACGGTCATAGCCTTCTATCTGTTTCAGATTTACTAAATATCCTTTGTGAATGCGGAAAAACTCCGGATTCAGTTTCTGCTCTAAGTCACTTATTTTTCCCCAATGCTCTATTTTCTTATCTTCCAGACAGATGAATATTTTATGATTGCTGCTTTCTATGTAGAAAATATCATCTGCCTTTATGGTCTGCATATTTGCACCATTTCCAACAGTGATTTCTTTTCCTGTTTTATCTTTCTGCTCTGTCAAATATTGATATTCCCGCACTGCCTGTGTAAAGACATTCACAAAATCCTTTTTCTTTATCGGCTTTACTATATACTGGAACGCATTGACCGAAAACGCATCCGGCATATACTCGGAGTATCCTGTCACAAAAATAAGCAAAGGCAGACTGCCCCATGCCGCCTGTTCCTTATCTGCTTGTATCTGCCGAAGCTGCTTTGCCACGCTCATACCATCTATATCACCCATTGCAATATCAAGAAACAGTACATCTATTTTTTCACTGTTCTCTTTTTCTGCCTGCAATAATTCTTCCCCGGAAGCATATTCTGTGATCTGACATTCCTCATTCTGCTGCTCTATCAGCTTTCGGATATATGCCCTCACATTTTCTTCATCATCACAAATCCCAATATGCAAAATTTCCACCTCCAGACTGCTCTTTTTCTACACTTATATTATCGTCAAAAATCACAAAAAAATTTTATTTATTGCGTAACTGGACATAAAAAATATTTAAAAAGGCTATTTAGGTCCCAAAAGCTCTCTCTTGCGAGAGAGCTTGGTCTGCACCTGTAAAGTCAAGGTTGTTTTGGTGTAAATAGCATAAAAACGACAAATTCCATACAAAAAATTTCCCAAATCAGAAATTTTTGTACGGAATTTACTTATTTTGCTTATATAGCGAAAATGGAGACTTTTCAAACGGTAAAATTCCACATTTTTGTATTTTTTTCGTCCAAAACGGCGATTTAAATACAAACAAGATTTCCACTGACTGTCCCGATGCAACGCTCACAAAAAGAATTACTATCACTCTGCGAACAGTTCCTTCTTCCGTTCAATCATCTCATCGATTTTCTCGATATAAAGCCCTACATCCTTGACATTATCGCATCTTTCGATCCGTCCGTCGGGGAAGACACGCTTGGTGATGCTTCCGGCTCCCAAAGCCACGATGGTCTGTTTCTCCTCCATGATGAGGATGTTATACAGGCCGTATTTTCCGGGGCGGGCGTAGCCGGTGTTCTCGAAGTTGCCGGACATGTTCTTCTGGCGGTAGAGATAATACGGCTTCATTCCAAGCTTTTCAGCTCCCGCTGCCGCGATCTTCATGGTCTCGTCTGTGTTGTGGAGCATGGAGACGCCGTTCTCCTGGATCCACTGGTTCAGGCGGGACGCACGTTTGATGGCCAGGGAATGAACGGTCAGGCTGTCCGGGGCCAGCTCCACGATCTTTTCGATGGTGCGCTGTACATCCGCCTCCAGTTCTCCCGGCAGTCCCAGGATCAGATCCATATTGATATTGTCGAAGCCGACCTCTCTCGCCAGCCTATATGCCGTAAGTACCTGTTCCACGCTGGCTTTTCTGCCGATAATATCCAGAGTCTCCTGCTTCATAGTCTGGGGATTCACGGAGATGCGGCTGACCCGGTGACGGTACAGTACCTCCAGCTTCTCTCTGGTGATGCTGTCGGCCCGGCCGGCCTCCACAGTGAATTCCTTCACGGTGGAAAAATCAAACTTGGACTTTAATGCCGTGATCAAGCGGTCCAGCTGCTCCGGTTCCAGCGTGGTAGGCGTACCACCGCCGATATAGACCGTATCCAGTACCTTGTCCTTAAAATTCTCCGCCACATAATCCATCTCTTTGATCACAGCGTCCACATAAGCGTCCACCTGCCTGCGGAATGCAGCGATCGGATAAGAGGTAAAGGAACAATAGAGACAGGTTGTAGGGCAGAACGGAATCCCGATGTACAGGCTGTAGCCGCCCTCATAATGAATCTCTTTTAACAGATCCCGCTCTCTCTTCGCAATATCGATTCCCAAAAGTGCCTTCTCTTCGCTGACGTAATGGCTCTGCTCCATGAATTCCAGAATCTCTGCATCGCTTCTGCCCTCATCCAGCATACCGTAGGCGATCTTCGTGGGACGGATGCCGGTAAGGTTTCCCCATGGGAGTTTCTGCCCGGTCACCTTGCTTAAGGTGCGGTACAGGAAACGTTTCAGACCGTTCTTATACCCATCTGCAAGGTTTTCTGTCTCTGCATCCCACAGAAAATCCTCTTCTCCCACACGGATCTTCGCTCCGGTCTCGGCCAGTTCGATTTCCAGACTGACCTGCGGTTCCAACTCTGCCAGCTTCTCCGGTTTTGTCTCCGGGGTGATGACCGTGACCTGGTCCTCCGCATAAAAAGCCTTCACCAGAGAATGCACATCATATTCATAGTTAGGATGGGATAATTTCACTACTTTCATTGTATTTTCCTCATTTACATAAATACAGGCACAGAGATAACTCTTTCTGTGCCCGAATACTTTTTGATTTAATCAACGCAAAACGGATTATATTTCTTCTCATGTCCGATGGTGGTGCTGTCGCCGTGTCCCGGATAGACTACCGTCTCCTCCGGCAGCGTAAACAGCTTCTCCTTCACCGAACGCACCAGCGTACTCATACTGCCGGTGGGGAAATCGGTTCTGCCCACGGATTCCTGGAACAGGGTATCCCCGCAGATTAAGAAACCTCCCTCCGGGAAATAATAGCTGACACCTCCTGCGGTATGTCCGGGAGTTGCCAGAACTTTGATCCGGATGCCATCCAGATCCAGTTCCTCGCCATCCTTCAGATACACATCCGCGGTGACCGTTACCGGGCGTCCCATATCTTTCGACAGGTTGCTCTTCGTATCCAACAGGAAATCCTTCTCTGCTTCCCCGGCATAAATTTTCACCGGTTCCCAACCATGCTCCCCGGCATAAGCATCCGCTGCCGCCTTCAGTTCCTCACAGCCGCTGATCTCGAGTTCTTTCTCCTGGTTTCGGATTGTATCCTTTAGATGAGAATCCTTGTCCATGATTAGGTTTAGCTACAGAAGATGTACCACTCTCATCAACACTTTCACTAATTTTCCCCTGCGGAGGACAAGCTTTCCTTTTATACCCACTCGGATCATCATACACCACCGGGTTATTCCCGCAGTACGCATACAGATTCAGTCCATCCCCCTGATAGACGTCTTCCTGCATGAAACGCCCGGCAACCGGATTATAATACCTCGCCCGCAGGTAATACTGCTCTGTCAGTTCATCATACTGTTGTCCCGTATAGCGGATGCGGTTATTCAGCTTCTCTGTGGTTCCAAGAGACATGCCAAAGGCATCATACTGGTAGCTGTTCTGAACATTTCTATGTCCATCAGTAACAAATACCGTACTTAGCTGTTCGTCCCTGTGGTAGTAGGACAGTTCCTGTCCTCTGCGGAACGCTTCCATCCCTGCCCCGAGATGATAACTGGTCTTCTGCTCTTCTCTTCCCTCCTCCTGCAGAAGCTCTCCATCGTGGTATACAAAGCTGGTTCTCCTGCCGTTTTCCAGCAGTTCAAAACGCAGGCCTTCCGCGTCATAGCGGTTCTCCTGCACGCTGCCGGTTTCGGTTTCCACCCTTGTCTGCTGGTGGCGGCTGTTATAGGAGAACAGGCGGATCCCGGCTGCATTTTTCTCCTCTATTATACCGCCCTGACGGTCATAAGAAAACTGTTTTCTATCGGCAGGGCTTTCTTCTGCAATTAGCTGGTTCTTCGCATTATAAAGATAGCGGATTTCTCCCTGTACATCCGTCTTCCGGATTCTGTTTCCGGCTTTGTCATAGGCATAGCAAACAGAAGCGCCGTTCCGCCGCTCTTCCAGAAGCTGTCCTCGGACATCATAATTGTAGGAGATATCCAGTGCATTATTCCCTGCGGTGATGCCGCCCAGAGCTGCCTGCATGCCTGTCTTCGCCGTACGGTTTCCGTTGCCGTCATACTGGTATGCAAAGGAGAGCAGGACATTTTCTCCTGCCTTGGTTTCCAGTGTGCGGATGTTACCGTCACCATCGTAGGTATAGGCGGTCTCCACACCATTGCCATAACGGATATGGCGGATGCGGTTCAAAGCATCGTAGCCGTAGCGCACTTCCAGTCCGTCATTGTTGTAAATACGGCTTCTGCGTCCTAAGATATCGTACTCATACCGGGTGCTGACTCCTGCGGGATCCATGATCTCCGTGATCTGCCCTGCCCTGTCATGGGTATAGGAAACTAAGCGTTTCCCGTTGGAACGCTTCTCTTTCAGATTACCATATGCATCGTAGATGTATTCATAGGACTTCCCGTCACAGACGGCACGGGTCACCCGGCCCAGACTGTCATAGTGCCAGGTGCTGATGTTGGTGTGTTTTCCTTCCGCATCGGACGCCTTCTCATACACAGGCTGACCGAATACGTTGCAGGCACGCTGTAGCTGTCTTCCATCCCTGTCGATATGCAGGGACAGGTTGCCCTCCTCGTCATACCGGAAGGTCTCTGTGAATCCCAGCTGATCAATTACACAGGCTGACCGAATACGTTGCAGGCGCGCTGCAGCTGTCTTCCGTCCCTGTCGATGTGCAGGGACAGGTTGCCCTCCTCGTCATACCGGAAGGTCTCTGTATCGCCCAGCTGGTCAATTCTCTCGCTGATCTTGCCGAGACTGTTGTAGCGGTACTGCACCGCATTACCGTTACCGTCTATAGTCCTGCTGACCTGCCCTGCCGGAGTGTACTCATAGCCTTCCTTCCCCCCGTCCGCAAAGCCAATGCCTGTGATGCGTCCCCAGCTGTCCACGTCATAGGAGATGGGATTCTGGTTGCCGTCCACAACTCCCGTGATCTGCCCTCTGGCATTATACTCATACTGCTGGAGGGTACGCTGATGGTTCCCTGATCGCCGGACATCCTTGATCTTTCCGTCCAGTTCGTAGGAAAGCTCTGTCCGGTTTCCAAACGTATCCTTTTGGATGACCGGCTGATTCCGCAGGTTGTAGGAAAGCTCCTGTACCACTTCACCTAATGCATTGGTGGTACGGATGCGGTTGCCGCGGCTGTCATAGGTGTAGGCTGCGCCTACCCCGTCATCGTTTTCCGGCTCGTAGCCGTAGGGACTGATCTCTTTCCGCAGCCTGTCATTCCAGTCATAGAGATAGCGGGTCACCCCTCCTGCCGGATTGGTTCTGTGGGTCGCCCGGTCTTTCAGGTCATACCGGGTGCTGCTCTCCAGACATTCCCCGTCCGTTCCCAGAATGGCCTGTTTCAGCACATTTCCGGCCGCATCATAGGCATACTGCACCCGTCTGTCGATACCGTTCTTTCTGTCAAGGACTCTCTCCCCGGTCAGGCGGTCGTCCGCATCGTAGCTTCTGTGGATCTCGGAGCCCTTCGGGGTGGTGATCTTTGTCAGGTTGCCGTTGGCATCGTAGGCATATCTTGTAACGGCGGCCTGTACCGGGCCGTTGCCCTGGATTTCCTCCGTCCGCTGAACAAGCCACCCGTTTTTATTGTAGGCATAATGAATGACACTATGAACACCGTCCGCAATGACACGCTCTTCCAGCGTTACATTTCCCAGACAGTCATAATCGTAGCGCATTTTTGCCCCAAAGTCATCTTTCACTACATTCAGATGATTGTTTTTATCGTAGGAAAAATGGATCCGGTGCCAGCCCTCCGGCTCTCCGTCCCGTTCTACTTCCTGTTGTCCGTAGGCCTCCTCCACCTTATTGCCCTGACTGTCATAGGTATAGGCGATGACACGGTACAGCGCAGGATCGGTCTCCTGCACTTTTATCTGTTCCCGGATCTTCCAGCCCAGATCATTATAGGTATAGAGGACCTCCTTTCCTTCGCCGTCCACTTCCCGGAGGATCTGTCCGTGCCCGTTGTACTCGTAGGTGTGCAGGATGTTCCCCCCGGGATCCTGTACTTCTGTCATCCGGCCGCAGGCGTCATAGGCATAGCGGTAGCCATTGCCGTCATCCGAATCTGCATCATAAGATTCCGGCTGTACCTGTTTGATCATGTTGCCGTCCGCATCATAGAATCTCCGCTCCACGCCTCCGTCCGGATAAAGGATACGGATGCAGTTCCCGTCAGAATCGTACTCATAGCGGGTTCCTTCTCCCTCATCGCCTTTCAGGGCATAGCTGACCGGATGGATCCGGCTGGTGATGTCCCCGTCAAAGTTGCGGAATACACGGTGATGTTCCTGCAGGGGAGATATGGTATCTACCACACGTTCCAGAAAATCGTGGCGGTACTCATAGCCGCTCTCTTTCTTTTCCCACTGCACGGGTGGATAGTAAGTGGTCAGATTGCCCATGCGGTCATAGAATCTGCGGGTGGTGTAGCCTTCCCCGTCGATGCGGCTGGTGACAAAGTTCCTGGAATTGTAAGCCAGCTCCACCGTGCCGTAAGTATTGCTGATGGACAGTCTGCGGCCTACGGTATCGTAGCCGTAGGCAGTCTCCTCCCCCTTCGGCGTAATGACACGGCTGGGGTATGCCCGGTTGGCTTCATATTCCTTAAGGCTTTCGTTTCCGAGGGCATCCCGCTCCAGAATGCATCTTCCCCTGAAATCATACTTCCGGGCCGTTTCTTTCCATTTGCCCTCTTTGATCTTTTCCATCGTCCTGACCGGATTGTGTTCCTGGTCATAAGTATAGAGGGTCTCTCTTCCGTCGCTGTCCCATATCCATAATTTGCCCAGTTATTTACTTAAAGCTATAAAATCCACTTTATTCCACGAATTTCTATCATACCAGCTGCTTGTACTTGAGGATTACTACCTCCGACTAATGTGGCATCCTCTGCCTTTCTTTAGTACATCATATTGTTTAATTCTTTCTTTAGCAGCTTGCATCGCTCTGTTCAAGGCATTATCCCATTGGGTTCGCACTCAATAAAGATATTATCCCTACAATATCCACTTATTTTTGTCCCTTTAAAGTCAATTCTTTCCATCCTATTCTCTATAAAAGCACAATTTAAGTTCATATCTTTTATCTGTAAATCCAAAAAAATATTCTGCATAATTTGATTCCCATAGAAATTAAAATTGTCTATTTTTCCACCTTGAAATTCCAATCCAATAAAGGATAAATCTCCTTCCATTTTAATATTTGAAAAATTACAATTTACAAATTTAGAGTATGTAACATTAGACTGTACTTGAAAAGATCTATAACTGATATTTTCAAATACACAATCTATAAATATATTATCCTTTACTAACAACTCCAAATCTTCCCCTTCAAAAGTATCTCGAAACATACATTTTATGAATTTACATTCTTTAAATGTGGCATACACTTCATAAAAAGAGTTCTCAAATACAACGTTATAAAAATTGCACTTACTAATGACACAAATTCTGTTTTGAATTTCAGATATTTTACAATTCTGTATATTTGCATTTTCTATATACATTTTTTCATTTAATGTAAATTGTGACAAATCCAAATGTTTCAGCATACTTATACCTTCTTTCCGTTTCCACAGCCATTACTTTTAAGGCTCTCTTTATTTTCCTTTTCTCCGAAATTTTCTTCTCTATACTTTTTCATAGCATCCTCATGCGAAAGCGTACCTCCTTCAGTATAATCAATAATATTTGTATTATTGGGATGGGTAAGATATAGATCAATACCCTCTTGATTTGCTCGTCTCAACTCATTATTCAATCCCGTTATATCTGCTTGCAACATTTCCAGTTGACCTGATAGCCTTAATTGTTCCCTTATTTCTGGCAGTGTTTTTGTTTCCAACATCAAAGACAACTGATATTTCTCATCCAGTTGGGCTAATCTTGATCCTACATATTCGTTATATGCTCCATGATAAAAACTAGTTCCAGGTGCCCAACCATGCTGAGTTTTATTTGAGATATAGAATTCCATATTCTCCGCTGACACATTATAGTTTCTTAAAAAATTATCTAATGCCCCCGGAGTCGAACTATTCCTATTTATATCAAGTATTCCATTTAATGCGTGATCTACCTGATATCCTGACACACTAACTGCTATATTATTCCTAAATTCATTAGGGATTAGGTGCTGGGCTTGATGAGAGCCAACAGTAGCATCTGAAATGTCAGCATCACCTGTTATCATTTTTAAAATAGCAATCTTTAAGTCTGTCGAATTTCCCTTTGTTTCTATTACACTATCTGTAAAAAGATTCCCTAATGCAGTATAATATCCACTCGGGTCATAATACACCACTGGATTGTTCCCGCAGTACGCATACAGATTCAGTCCATCTCCCTGATAGACGTCTTCCTGCATGAAACGTCCAGCAACAGGATTGTAATACCTCGCCCGCAAATAATACTGTCCCGTTACATCATCATACTGTTGTCCCGTATAGCGGATGCGGTTATTCAGCTTCTCTGTGGTTCCAAGAGACATGCCAAAGGCATCATACTGGTAGCTGTTCTGAACATTTCTATGTCCATCAGTAACAAGTGCCGTACTGAGCTGTTCGTCCCTGTGGTAGTAGGACAGTTCCTGTCCTCTGCGGAACGCTTCCATCCCTGCCCCGAGATGATAACTGGTGCCCTGCTCTTCTCTTCCCTCCTCCTGCAGAAGCTCTCCATTGTGGTATACAAAGCTGGTCCTCCTGCCGTTTTCCAGCAGTTCAAAGCGCAGTCCTTCCGCGTCATAGCGGTTCTCCTGCACGCTGCCAGTTTCAGTTTCCACCCTTGTCTGCTGGTGGCGGCTGTTATAGGAGAACAGGCGGATCCCGGCTGCATTTTTCTCCTCTATTATACCGCCCTGACGGTCATAAGAAAACTGTTTTCTATCGACAGGGCTTTCTTCTGCGGTAAGCTGGTTCTTCTCATTATAAAGATATCGGGTTTCTCCCTGAGCATCCGTCTTCCGGATTCTGTTTCCGGCTTTGTCATAGGCATAGCAAACAGAAGCGCCGTTCCGCCGCTCTTCCAGAAGCTGTCCACGGACATCATAATTGTAGGAGAGATCCAGCGCATTATTCCCTGCGGTGATGCCGCCCAGAGCTGCCTGTGTGCCTGTCTTCGCCGTACGGTTTCCGTTGCCGTCATACCGGTATGCAAAGGAGAGCAGGACATTTTCGCCCGCTCTGGTTTCCAGAGTGCGGATGTTACCGTCACCATCGTAGGTACAGGCGGTCTCCACACCATTGCCATAACGGATATGGCGGATGCGGTTCAGGGCATCGTAGCCGTAGCGCACTTCCAGTCCGTCATCATTAAAGATGCGGCTTCGTCTGCCCAGAATGTCATACTCATACCGGGTGCTGACTCCTGTGGGATCCCTGATCTCCGTGATCTGCCCTGCCCTGTCATGGGTATAGGAAACTAAGCGTTTCCCGTTGGAACGCTTCTCTTTCAGGTTACCATATGCATCGTAGATGTATTCATAGGACTTCCCGTCACAGACGGCACGGGTCACCCGTCCCAGGCTGTCATAGTGCCATGTGCTGATGTTGGTATGTTTTCCCTCTGCATCGGACGCCTTCTCATACACAGGCTGTCCGAATACGTTGCAGGCGCGCTGCAGCTGTCTTCCATCCCGGTCGATATGCAGGGACAGGTTGCCCTCCTCGTCATACCGGAAGGTCTCTGTATCGCCCAGCTGGTCAATTCTCTCGCTGACCTTGCCGAGACTGTTGTAGCGGTACTGCACTGCATTGCCGTTGCCGTCTATAGTCCTGCTGACCTGCCCGGCGGGGGTGTATTCATAGCCTTCCTTCCCCCCGTCCACAAAGCCAATGCCTGTGATGCGTCCCCAGCTGTCCACGTCATAGGAAATGGGATTCTGGTTGCCGTCCACAACTCCCGTGATCTGCCCCCTGGCATTATACTCATACTGCTGAAGGGTACGCTGATGGTTCCCTGATCGCCGGATATCCTTGATCTTTCCGTCCAGTTCGTAGGAAAGCTCTGTCCGGTTTCCAAACGTATCCTCTTGGATAACCGGCTGATTCCGCAGGTTGTAGGAAAGCTCCTGTACCACTTCTCCTAATGCATTGGTGGTGCGGAGGCGGTTGCCGCGGCTGTCATAGGTGTAGGATACCCCCGCCCCGTCATCACTCTCCGGCTCGTAGCCGTAGGGATTGATCTCTTTCCGCAGCCTGTCATTCCGGTCATAGAGATAGCGGGTAACTCCTCCTGCCGGATTGGTTCTGTGGGTCGCCCGGTCTTTCAGGTCATACCGGGTGCTGCTCTCCAGACATTCCCCGTCCGCTCCCAGAATGGCCTGTTTCAGCACATTTCCGGCCGCATCATAGGCATACTGCACCCGTCTGTCGATACCGTTCTTTCTGTCAAGGAATCTCTCCCCGGTCAGGCGGTCATCCGCATCGTAGCTTCTGCGGATCTCGGAGCCCTTCGGGGTGGTGATCTTTGTCAGGTTGCCGTTGGCATCGTAGGCATATCTTGTAACGGCGGCCTGTACCGGGCCGTTGCCCTGGATTTCCTCCGTCCGCTGAACAAGCCACCCGTTTTTATTGTAGGCATAATGAATGACACTATGAACACCGTCCGCAATGACACGCTCTTCCAGCGTTACATTTCCCAGACAGTCATAATCGTAGCGCATTTTTGCCCCAAAGTCATCTTTCACTACATTCAGATGATTGTTTTTATCGTAGGAAAAATGGATCCGGTGCCAGCCATCCGGCTCTCCGTCCCGTTCTACTTCCTGTTGTCCGTAGGCCTCCTCCACCTTATTGCCCTGACTGTCATAGGTGTAGGCGATGGCACGGTACAGCGCAGGATCGGTCTCCTGCACTTTTATCTGTTCCCGGATCTTCCAGCCCAGATCATTATAGGTATAGAGGACCTCCTTTCCTTCGCCGTCCACTTCCCGGAGGATCTGTCCGTGCCCGTTGTACTCGTAGGTGTGCAGGATGTTCCCCCCGGGATCCTGTACTTCTGTCATCCGGCCGCAGGCGTCATAGGCATAGCGGTAGCCATTGCCGTCATCCGAATCTGCATCATAAGATTCCGGCTGTACCTGTTTGATCATGTTGCCGTCCGCATCATAGAATCTCCGCTCCACGCCTCCGTCCGGATAAAGGATACGGATGCAGTTCCCGTCAGAATTGTACTCATAGCGGGTTCCTTCTCCCTCTTCGCCTTTCAGGGCATAGCTGACCGGATGGATCCGGCTGGTGATGTCCCCGTCAAAGTTGCGGAATACACGGTGATGTTCCTGCAGGGGAGATATGGTATCTACCACACGTTCCAGAAAATCGTGGCGGTACTCATAGCCGCTCTCTTTCTTTTCCCACTGCACGGGTGGATAGTAAGTGGTCAGATTGCCCATGCGGTCATAGAATCTACGGGTGGTGTAGCCTTCCCCGTCGATGCGGCTGGTGACAAAGTTCCTGGAATTGTAAGCCAGCTCCACCGTGCCGTAAGTATTGCTGATGGACAGTCTGCGGCCTACGGTATCGTAGCCGTAGGCGGTCTCCTCCCCCTTCGGCGTAATGACACGGCTGGGGTATGCCCGGTTGGCTTCATATTCCTTAAGGCTTTCGTTTCCGAGGGCATCCCGCTCCAGAATGCATCTTCCCCTGAAATCATACTTCCGGGCCGTTTCTTTCCATTTGCCCTCTTTGATCTTTTCCATCGTCCTGACCGGATTGTGTTCCTGGTCATAAGTATAGAGGGTCTCTCTTCCGTCGCTGTCCCATGTATGTACCAGATCATGGTGCTCATTATATTCATGGTGCACTTCAAAGCCATCCGGGAATTTTTCCCGGATGCTTCTTCCATAGGCATCGTACTCCCACTCTTTCCGGCTGCCCAGACGACTGATTTCTTCCACCTTTAAGTTGTCATCCGAATACTGATAGGTCTGAAACGAACCATCCTCATAAATTATCCGTTCCTTCAGAAACCGGTTATTGTATTCATAGATCTCCGTCTTGCCCGTTTCGCTGTAATAAATGGTATTCCTGTGATGAATATCATCATAAGTAAAGGTCTGGTACACACCGCTTGAAAAGTTCTGACGGGTGACCCTGCCCTTCACGTCATACTCGTTCTCCAGATAACAACTTCCGTTCTGATCCGTAACGGAAGAAATATGTCCGTTTTCATCATATTCGTAGTGGGTAATCCCCTCGTCCGTATGCACCACATCCACCAGAAGATCGCCCTCATAGCGATACTGGGTCCTGCGTCCGATCTCATCCGTAATCTGCAGAATACGCCCACCCCGGCACTCTACCTGAAGTACATTGCCCAGGGGCGTAACGATCCGTTCCAGCCCCTCTTCTCCATAGGCAAAGCTTAAGCGCTGCTGATTTGGATATTCCACAGACTGAAGCAGTCCTCTGGCATCATAAACACTCAGGGTATGGTCCACCACATCCGTAAGCACATACCGCTCCTGTCCGGTTATCTCTGCCTCCTGTACTTCCATCAGGAATCTGGATGCTCCCTTGCTCTGGTTCACCCAACGGCCATCCTGCTCCTCGTAGCACACAGAATGACCCGTGATGGTCTCCAGATGAACCCGGGTATGCTCCACATCCCTTGTATCCCGATATATCCTGCTGGCATATGGGAATTTCCATCCCAGCCCCAGTACAGAGACCGTATTATTGGTAGAATAATAGGACCGTTCCAGTTTCAGGGCAAAGGGCACGCTGGCCAGCAGGAAATCCGTAGCCTGAATGACATAGATTCCCGTGACTGCGTCCACAGGATCGCTGATAAAAGCGTCCAGTCCATTAAAGAAAAGATTCTGGATAAGGCTGCTCTTCAGATCAAAGTCCTGTTCACTCAGAGCAGAACCCACCCCATCTATGCCGGTGTCAATAAAACCGCCCAGAAATGTCTTAATGAGATGGTTTCCGAAGGAACATCCTTCAATACCTAATTTACTCAATAGTCCGTCACGGATGCCACTACCGGTACTGCCCTGTACAAATCCTATCCCGATATTCCATAGTGTCCTGGCAGGATTGATCTCTCCTGTCCGTGCCAGATCATCAAAAATACCATCCAGGACATTTCCCCCTATCTGCATGACTGCCTTCAGACATTTTGCTTCCTTAGCAAGATGTATGAATTTTTTTGCTGTCATCAATTTATTAAATGCACTACCTATTGCACAGCCGGATACAACACCGAAGGCAATCTCCGTACCCGCTCTCACCAGTTCATACAGGAGCTCGTTTCCACCGAATACGTCATCCCGCATGAAATTGTGTCCCTGACTTAAATCACCGCTTTGGGCATTTTTGTAATTGTCTATTCCTTCTCCCACATCTGCAGCAGCATATGCAGCCGTAGCTGCTCCCAACACCACGGTTGCAATAATAACTGCCGCAGCACCGCCGGTTGCTGCGGTCAGCGCTACCGCTACCGCCACAGTTGCAACTGTGGCAGCCACTTTTACGATCCCTTTCAGAATACCGGTTCTGCCTTCCTCGAATTTCTCCACCAGCTCATTGCTGACATCTTCATTGATATTTTTTCTGTTGGTCTCATCATTCGCTGTTACAGATGATCTGAGTTCTTCCAGAGACGGATTTGCAGCAGGCGACCGGTCCGATGCATCCATCTTTACAAAGGCTGCTATAATCCGTGCCTCATCCGTTAAGTTGATCTGAGAACCGTTCCCTCCGACCTGAACCGTCAGTTCCTCCGCCTCCAGCACCATTTGTCTGGAAGCCTGTCCGTCTTCCTCTGCAGGATCGCCCACAATCAGGTTCTTTTCCGCATGAAGACAAATCTTCTTCCCTGTGATAAGGGCATTTCCATCCGTATCCAGATAGACACAGGTCTGCTTTTCCTGATCGGCAGATACGATAGCCTTAGATGGAGTCATCAAAAGTTCCGCCCCATTTACATTGGAAAAAGATTTGTTGTCCGGTATCTGTGCATAACCGGATGAGGAGGAACCTCCGGATGTCCGGATGGCATGAACTGCAATAGCATCTTTCTCATCATCCCCGGGGAAGTAAATATGTACCTGACTTCCCACCTCCGGCATACAGTAGATAAAGCTGCTCTCGATCGCATAAGTAAAGTATTTTACATTAGGGGAATTATCATATTCCGGATCAATATGGAAATGCACCCTGACACAATTTCCCGAACGCTCTTTTACCGTAGCGGGGATGCTCATACCGAAAATATGAGGATTCTTTTCAGGGGCACATAACACACCCTTTCTCCGGCTCAGTTCATAAGTCCGTACAAGTTCTCCTTCTACCGTCTGATACTGTATCCTTGTGACAATGGCACTGATCCCCCGGAAGCGTACCTTCTGTGCCAGACAGAAATCCTGCCTGGCAGTCACTTTCCATTTAAGGGTTTCCTGCGGAAGGATTTTCTGTTCTCTGCCCAGACGATAATACTGGTCCATATCCTTGATCTCTGTAAACTCTTCATCGCTCAGGACATATTCTTCCCCCAGATCCGGAATTCCAAAATAGGCCCGTCCATGCGCCGCACGGCAGTCCGGTACCATAAAGGTATGAAAATGACTGGCAAGACGCACGAGGAAATTCCAGTCGCTCTCCTCATACTGAAGCAGGAAATCAGGAATCACAGCACCTTTGGTAGCACAGTCCAGAATTTCCGCATCCTTCTGATTCTTAAGGACCTTGTCCATAACCTGCCTGTATGTTGTGTCTAAGTTCAGAAAGCTCTGGCTTACCGGTGCAAGCCCCCATTCCATGGTATAAGAAGCTGCTTCCAGCTGCAAAAGGTGCAGGCTGCGATCCTGCTCCATTTTAGCGTCTGTAATCTTTCCGGCATATAAAAGCCCATCAGCCTCCGCCTTATATACCTCTATATCATCCCCATCCCCAATACCATGAATGAGAGCTTCTATCTTTTCTTCTTCCACCAGAAGTAACAGCCTTAATGTGACATGGTCATTAAATGACGCATTCATTTCAAATGCTTCTACTCCAACCGCACCTTCAAAGGGAAGTCGAATGAAAAGACCCTGATAAGCAAGCTCCATACCTTTTTCCTCCTATTCCGGCTGTCCCGAAAGCAAGATCGTTACACATCCTCCGTAACTGCACATGATACTGCATCTGCGCAACAGCAACGGTTCCCCATTAATAAATACCTTTTCATGCCCTTCCAGCCATTCTCCGTCCGCAGGGAACTGGGCCTTGCACTCACCAACAAAATCTGAACTCATTTCTTCCAGCTTTTCTTCTTCGGTCTTTTCTTTCTTTTTCATCCCTAATAGTTTTTTTGCAAGACCGATCCCTGCTTTTATGATTGTTACACGCTCATTCCATTTCTTTGTGAAATAGCCCACCACATCGTCCCGCCAGTCTTTTTTGGATTCTATGATGGCGTTGGTTTTTTCAATCTCCGCCTGAACATCAGGGTTCTCCCTGCTGTGGCATCCACCGAAGTTAATGATATTTGTATTCAGAATCATATCTTTTACCGTCATCTGCGGTATCTGGTGCGTCAGTACCCCATGGGTAGCATCCAGTGCCAGATAGCTTTCACGCATACCAAAAGGGCACTCGATCCGGGCACAATGTACCACATAAGCGGTGTCATTTACACGGCTGTCACGAAGTTCCTGTTTTTTGGCCTCCACCGCTTCCGCTGCCGCCTGCGCCCCCGCTGCCGCAGCTTCATAGTTCTCATTTGCCGCTGTCTCAGCCACTTGTGCATCGCTTAATTCCTGTAACGTTGCCTCCCACTCTTCCGCACTGATTTCACCGTTCATATACTTTTTCTCTGCCAGACATACCGCTTCATCGGCGGCAGCAACTCTTTCCCCAGCCGCCGTAACAGCATCCCGCGCTGTGAAGAAATTCTCATAGGCAGTATTCTGTGCATCCTCCAGTTCTCCCAGACTTGGCTGTATCTCACTCATTTACTGCACCTCCACTTCTTCAAAGTGTATTCCCATCGGCCTGCGCCGCAGCAGGCTCTCTGCCAGAGGCAGACTGACAATCGGATCCTTTCTCTGGTTCCCTTTCAGCAGGAACAGGTTATGCTGTCCAATTTTCCTGCTGTCTAAAACCAGACGCTTTACCGTCCCGTTGGGATAATATTCCGTCTGACTTCCCACCGCATCCAGCTGATCCATTAACGTATGTACATACTGGTACTGCCGGGAACTCTCCTTGTGGATTAGAACTACCTCCTGGAAGAACAATCCCGGTTCATACGCATCCAGAATATTCCGGAATCTTCTGGAGAACATGGTTACCGGATGCTGTAGAAAATCCCATCTGGCCTCGTTGCCATCCCCTGCCAGATACAATGCCACAACACTGTCCAACTGGCTGCTGTCCTCTTTAGAAAACACATGACGGCTCCCATTGATATCAAAATCACGATACTGAATAGATCCCGGCAGATTTTTGTCCTGCGTAATAAAGAAATACCTCATGATTCTTCCTCCCTGTCCAGACGGATTACCTGAAGCTGCTCTGCACTGATTTCCAGAAACGGAACACTTTCTGCGGGGAACACAGCGGCAGTAAGTTCAGCTCCGGCAAAAGATGTCTGTTCAAACGTGCACTCCCGAAAATCTGCCCCCCACAGATTACACCCTTCAAAGCTGCATCCCGTCAGTCTGGTTCCGGGGAAACGGCTTCCTTCCAGATTGCAGTTCTGAAATACAATGTTTTGTACGGTGCTTTCCTCAAACGTAATAAAGCGCATATCCATGTCCCGGATCGTTCTGTCTGCATAGGTGCCTTTATACCAATAACTGAACACCATCTTTTCCGGCTCTCTGACTGCCTTTGACAGTTCGGTCTTCCAGACGCCGGGATCCTTTTCCACCCGGTCCGTCTGAACCAGTATTTCGGTCTGATCACGATATTCCCCCCACCTCAGGACCCAATAGGGAGAACGGGTAACAGGCTCAAAGATTCCCTTTTTCTCCCAGTCCCGCAGACGATAGCGAAGCACCTGACAGATCATATTGTCCATAATGGTCAGTTCATCAAACAGCAGATTCTGAATGTCATATTCATTGACAGAGACACCATATCCCTGATTGGCACAAACTAACTCATTCCAAAGTTCATCCAAAGGTGTAAGCAATTCCTTTACATCCACATACACCTCAACCGGTTCCTTATCCATATACCAGCTCATATCGAGACCGTGAAGCTGAACCCGATAGTTTCTGTTGATCGTATCTGACTTCAACAGAGAAAAATACAAAAAACATACATACTCCTTTCCCTGTTTTTCCATCTGCTCTCCCAGAAGCTTCATGGCTTTTTCTACCACAGCCTCCCAATCCTCGGCATGTTCCAGAACAGAATCCCCCATATGGCTGCGGAATGCTGCTATTTTTCTCGATACCGCTTCTCTGTAATTCTGCAAAGCCGTTTCTCTGTCCATCTGTCTCTCCTTCAAAACATGTTAATCCACGATTACTTCTGTTCCCTGCATAATAACGTTGCCTTTGCTGGATACAATCTGTCCGCCGCTCAGACTATGCATAATAAATTGTTCCGATACATGAAGCGTCACCTGCTCCTCCGCATGAATCGCAATCTCTTCCTGTGCCATTGCCTTCACCATAGACTGAGATTGTATTTTGACCTTTCCATCCGTCTGAATTGTCACTGCGGATGCTGCTTTTCCACAGGAAAGCTTTATATACCCCGGGGCCAGTGCAAGCTCCTGCCCGGATTTGGTGCGCAGATACCGGTTGTCCGGATCGCTCATCCGATCTTCTCCACTCTGCGGTGCATCGTAATTACTTACAGCACTCAGTGCAATTGCCTCAGATTCTGCCTTGGAAGGAAAATATATCCGCACATCATCTCCCACCTCCGGCATGCAATACCATCCGCTGCCATCTGAGGATGCAGACAGGGTGGAATAGGGGAACCAGTACAATGCACGTTTCCTGCTGTTTCCATCAATTGCCATTGCTACCTGCACTTTTGTACCTGATACGTTCACCACATTGCCATTCAGCGCTACCCCGATCAAATGCATGGGATAGATCACAGGCCTTGTAAGCCCCTTTGCACTTTGTAATTTATAAGTTCCCTGCATCTCCTGATCTTCAAAGGAATATCTGCATGCATAAACCACAAAAGGATTTCCCTGTATCCGGACCGGATCAAAGATTCCCATAAGCTGTTCTGAAACGACCGTATAGCGGGTAAAATCCGATGCATGCACCTCTCTGCCGTTTGCCTTCAGCTCATAATATCCGTCCATATCCTTTTCCATATCCAGAATATGACAGGGAAATGCTGACTCCATAAGCTCCGGAACTCCCGCATATAATTTTAAGCCGGGCTGTCGGCAGTCCGGAGTGATCATAATACCTTCCCTGGAAAGCACTCTCTGCAGGAATTCCCAATCCGTCTCCTCATACTGAACGATCAGACTTCCAACCGCCTTTCCCGCAGCAGCATAGATCAGATCAGCATCCTTATAATTTGCCAGTATTTCCTGTGCTAACTCCTGAAAAGTCATCTTAGCGTTCTGGAAAGAACGGGAATGTTTCTCCCGATCCATAAGCCAGCTGCGGCTCTTTCCTTCTATTCGTACAGTCTTCACCTGACCGCTTTCCGTTATCTGAATATCCGTCAGGATGCCGGAGAACAGGATCTTCCTGCCTTCTCCTTCGCGCAGAAGTACTTCAAGATCCTGACAATCTGAGATTTCAAATACAAACTCTTCTTCTGTCACACGGGCAAGGATCACCAGCGTACTATGCTCTCCTGCCCGGGATTCTATTTCACACTCCAACACCTCTGCCAGATCCAGCCCGTTTACTTCTATATCATGCAAACTGTACATAATATCCCTCCGCTAATTGTTGATAATCATAGCAGCATCGATTTTCACTGTTTCGTCTGTTACGGTAATATTTCCCCCCGCATCATTGATAAACTGTATCCGGGATCCCGCTGTCACACTCATCATTCCATCCGTGCTGAAACACACTGCCTCCGCCGCGCTGATTTCAATGTCATCATCGGTAACAATTTCGGCGTTTCCATCATTTGTCAGAGTGACAGTTCCTTTATTTCCGCCAACGGCCAGTTGTATTCCGCCTTCTATAAACCGGACAGCCTTTCCATCCGGCATGGTAATATCCTTCAGATCAGGCCTGCTCATCGGACTGTCAGATGCAGGCGACGAATCTCCCTGAATATTTGCAATCGCATAGCTTTCCTTCTCATCTGCGGTGGGGAAGAAAATCCTTACCTGATCCCCCGGTCTGGGCATGCAATACCATCCACTTCCATCCGGAGATGCTGCCACTGTAGAAAAGGGGAAAAAATACTTTTTCCTGTAATTTGCCAAAGCATCCGTCTCTAATTGTGCCTGAAGCCGATTCCTGCTGGCGGCCGTAACCACCCCGTTTATGGATACTCCACCGAGGAACGGATTGTAATATTTCAGTTTCCTCAGTCCCTCTGCAAAATACAGATAATATCTGCTGACAAAAAGTCCCTGCCGGAAAAATCTTTCGATTTTTCCGATATACAGTTCTTTCCCTTTGAAAAGCACTTTTTCTCCCAATGGAAGAATGTCATATGTCTCTATCTGATAGCAGATCTGCCCTTTCAGTCCTTTTTTTGTCTCTCTGGGCGCAGCATTACGATGCAGAACATAGGGAAGCAGATCCCAGTCTGCATCCTCCTCTGTATCCATCAATCCTACTCTCAGATAAATCCCCGGTTCATTGCCTGCAATATACGCACTGGCACCATACGCGGAAAGAACACGGTTCAGAAATTCCCAATCCGTTTCCTGATACTGCACCATAATCTGCCCTAATGCCTTATCTTCTATGGAGAACAGAATCTGACTTTGCGAATAAGGCTCCAATATCTTTTGAATTAACTGGTGGGAGGTCATGGCTACGTCCTGAAAAGATCGGTTCCTTACTGTAAGATCCATCTGATAGCTTTCCGTCAGTGCCTCCAGACGCAGCACACACCTTCCTCCCTGAGCCTTTACTTCCATACAGGTCACCGTGCCGTAAAACAACGGTTTTATGGTCTCTCCGAGCATTACAAATAATCCGATATGACCATCTTCCTCGTACAGAAGATAATCCTTCAGTTCCTCCTGCGTCTCTGCATCTGCGGAAAGAAATCCGTGCTTCCCGGGATTTTCACTGATGCAGCATGTCAAAACCGACAGACGCGTACTTCCCAGTATCAGAAAAAGACTCCCATAGGTAATCGCATCCATACGCTGCTCCCTCCCTTCTAACGGTTCATTTCCTCAATCACATGCACCATTGCCTCCAGCAACAGTCCCATGCCTTTTTGCTCTTCCTCCGGGCAATTCAGGTTTCCCGCATATATCCTGCCGCCTTTTTTCAACCGAAAGACGATGTTAAAAAGACGTCCTCTGGATGTAGGCGCCGTATAGCAGAAATATTCCATATTTCCTACCACCGCCTTTTTCCCGGGCTTAATATATATGTGCATATCCTTCATGGCTTCTTTGGTCTGCTCGATCCATTTATTCAGAGGCATCTTCACTTTTGTGCAAGGTGCATCAGATACATTAAAAACAACCTTGCGTGCATTGCTTGCCAAAAGAATCATTCCGGCTTCATTTTGCTCCACATCATAGAAATTTTTAATAAAAGGAACCGTCAACCGTCCTTCCAACAGGTCCTTCGGTTCAAACTCCAGCAACAATGTATAGAGATACTGTCGTCCGCTTCGTATCCCCTCTATCATCTCCTCCAGCGTATAAGTAATCCGCTCCCTGGGATCATACTGTTTCCGCAGGCGTTCTCTTTCCTCCTGTTCTTCCCGTTCCCGCTGCTCTCTGATAAACCGTGCTATGGACAAATCCATTTCGTTTTCCATGCCTGCCGCCTCCTTTTCCCTCACACCGTTAAAGCATGAGCAATGTTCCCTCTTTCTTTCGGGTCTGTCCGGGAATCTCTTCCCTTCCGCCCGCTTCACCCAGAATTCTCTTCAATGCGCCATACATCTGCATATTTGTGTATTCCTTATTCTGCCCCAGCCTTGCATGAAGATAGGCACGGACCGCCTCATAAGGCATGGCTTCCTTCCTTTGCAGACATTGGAGACAGAATGCACAATCCCACGGATCTGTCACAGCATACTTTAATAATTCTCTTGCAAAACTCTTTAAAATCTGCGGCCAGATGCCGGGATGATCCAGTGCGGCATAAGGCACGTAAATACGATTCACCGTATCAAATTCGGTCTCGTAATCATAAAAGTCCACATAGTCTGAGCGAAGTCTTGCTCCCGCCTGAAGTTTAAACCGTGCCAGCTCCAGTTCCTGTTCTGCATCCGGCTCCTGTTCATCCACAATGATTTGTGACAAATACTCTTCACCGCCGCTGCCGATGGTCTTATCCCAGAAATGTACCTTTACATATGCCATTTTTCCTTCTGCTTTACACGTAACAGGATATGGTCTCTCCAGAAAATAGGGCACACCTTTGTAACACAATATTCCCGGCAGAAGAATCATCCCTGTCTCCGTTCCCGTAATGTCACATCCATACAGAATTCCATCGCTGTAATTCTGATACTGCAATCCAAACAGGCTTCTGGGAAAATCCCTGAGATTTTCCAACATCTCTTTTTTTAAAAGTCTTTTGGGTTCAAACACAGGATAAATATTCTGAAACATTTTCTCTCCCTTCAGCAGATCGCGATCTCCCCGATCCGCATCGTCTCCTCTACTCCGATTATCCCGAAATGATATTCATAAAAGATTTCCACCCGATACCGGATGTCCAGAAACGTATCGATCAGGAATCGGATCCTCTGCTCCAGGTTCCGCTCTCTCTTCCATCCGGTATAGATCAGAATCTCATCCGGATAGGCGTTGTTGTGATAGACGATGCTATCCGCCACCAGACCATGAACCATATCCAGAAAAACCGGCAGGACACTGCCTGTCCGGAAGCTGTTCAGCCATCCGCCCAGCAATATCTCCTGCTCTTTGCTGCTCATTGACCGGAATACGTTTCCTGCTATTTCTCCGAAGTTTCCGTCCAGAATCTCTTTTGCAAGAAGTCTCTTGTGGTAATCTTCCCTTGTCATGCCCATCCTGATATCATTCTGTGCCAGCATATGCAGGCATAAATTTGTCAGACTTTCCCGCAGTGAGGGGAACTCTGCCTCATCCGGTGGAAACATTTCACAGAATATGTCATAAAAGCGATAATAGGTATTCACCTCTATGTTGATGTCTTCCGGCTGCTCCTCTTCTCCCAGCCAGGTCTGGTTGAGACAGGGCAGGGACAGTTCCATATACCCGCTGCCCTGTGGCGCATGGACAAACCGAAGTCTCTCTTCCGGAATCTGTTCCTTTTTCGCTTCCAATAGTACTTCCCAGAGGTACCTCATACCAATATTCCCCCACAGTCATATTCCGGATAGATCCGCTGTACCTCAGATACCAGAAAACTCAGAATATCTCTCTGCAGCCACCTCTCCTGTTTTCCCGGTTGGAAATAGAGAACCAGTTTCTTCTGCGTTGATCTGAGCCGGATCTCATCCGGAATAAAGCAGTTCACCGCGTATGTCTCCCTATTGCCCGGAAAGTCGTCCTCTACCTGACAGTCCTGATAACGTACATAATCCTCCAGCCCGAATCCCTTTATGAAATGCGCCAGCTCTGTTTTGGTCCTGATCTGCTGGTTCCACTTTCTCTGGTATTTCTCTGCAAAGTTTTCTTCCCGGCCGTTTCCCATGATGGGAAAGGTATAGCGGTCTATCTTCTGCTCCTGGGAAGAACGGATCTGATAGATCCCCCATTTTTTTGCTTCACCGGTTTTGCATACGATTCTTAATCTTTCCCCTTCCTGACTGACACTCTGCACATTCCTGTCATCCTCCACCAGATATGCATGATTTATTCCATGCTTCTTCAGGGAAACGCTGTGTTCATAATTCTGATGGTCTCCGCAGGGTATGGGGAAACCGATGCTGTCCAGCTCAAGTCTCTGAATATTCCATACCGGAATGACATCTTCTTGAATCATACTGCTGTATTCTCCAAACTGGATGGTTACCCGCCTGATTTTCTCTTTGCCGGTAATTCCTTCCGGGAGCCCGGTCACGATCATGTCCGCCATCTTATACAGATAGGGTGCATTGGCGGTCTGCCAGGGTATGCCGTTTCTGGTAAACAACAGATACAGGTATTCTATTTTTTTCAGATACTCCCGATTTTCCCGCAGACGGATCTCCACCTTCCATTCCTTCTCCGGTTCTTCGGTCTCGATGACGCCTTCAAACACAGGCTGCAATGCCAGCAGTTTCTGCTGTTCCAGAAAATCGCAGCGTAACATGACTTTCATCAGCCGGAACGCTCCCTCTTCTTCCACCGCCCGCAGAATTTCCTTCATATCATACAGTTTTTCTGCCAGATCACTTTCATCCATTGGTGACAGCAGATGGTGGGAGGCATCGAAAAATTCCCTCTCCACAATGCCTGTCTTTACATAATAGCGGTTTTTGTCATAGTCCAATTCTTCTTTGATGCGGCGCTCCAATCCCTCGTACATCTCCCGATTCGTGTCATACAGAGATAAAAAGACTCCTTCCATCAGATTCTTGAAGATCACCCTTTCTTCCAGACTGCTTATGGATTGTATCTCCTTCTGGATTATCTCTTTCATTACGTCCATGCCGTCTTCCTGACCTGACCACCCCATAATGCACACCTACTTCCTTCCGTCAAAGAAATTCAGTTCCCAGGTATCGTCTTCAAAATCGAAGAAGGTTTCTGCACCTTTATATAGTTCCTCTTGATCTCTCAGGATGGGCAGCACCACAAATCCCCAACGTTCCTTGGAAACCCATACAAAGAACTTCATCTCTCCCTCTAAAATGATATCTGTTTCTTCCTGAATCACCGTACCCGCATAATCCTCGTCGATCTCCTTCTGGGTAGTCTTCTCAAATTTAGAAGTGTCATAGGCAAAATGGTATGTCCTGAGCCATTCCCCCTGTTCATCATTAAGATACAGATCCAATTGATTTCCGATGTGGAAACGGGAAATGTATCCGATCACATTCTGCGTATCCTGACTCTTAATCAGGGTTTTCTCTTCCTTTTCATGGGTATACGCCATAATCTCATAGGGCAGGCTGCCTACTCTATAGTTCTCGTTTACCTTCATGTATCCCAGCTTGCAGTTCATAAAGTAAGCAAGTGCTCCCTCCAGACAGCACATTTTCAGTTCCGTCCCTGCATCGTCCCGCCGGACACCCTGTATCCGCTTTCCCGGAACATACTGTTTGAGCGCTTCCAGAAACAGTCTCGATTTGCAGGACTGCCCCGTCAGCTTGATCATCTCATATTCCGCAAGCTGTCCTCTTTCAAATTTCTGATCGAGAAAACGCTCCATCAGTCCATATATTTCCGGTCTCAATAGTTCCTCTATTTCATGTAAATACAGACAGATTTCCAAAGGTCCGGAAATCGTTTCCAGCTGCTCTGCAGCGGATCCGCCATCTCCTTTTCCACAGAAGGAAAGCTTCCATTTATCTAAGAAGAGATCCTCTCCCTTATTCGTGGATATTTTCAGCCTGTAACAGAATCCGGCTTGAAAAAACAGCTTTTTCACCTGTTCTGCCAGTTCAAAAAGGTAGTAGTAATTATTCTTGACGTAGAAATACTGCTCCCTGCTCCTGCCCTCATACTCCTTAAACCGGGTAGGCAGCCACTTTTCTGCCTGAAGGTATCGTCTCTCCAGTTCCTCGTAAGCGGATTTGCCTTCCTCTGCGCCCCCTATGAATAAGGCTTCTTTCGTCTGAAATCCCAGTTCTTCCGTCAGACGCAGCTTTAAAAGCTGAAGAATACGGTAGGTCAGGTTATTTCCGCCCAGATTTGTGTCGCCGTTTTCATAGCGTGTTTCCAGATCAATGATATAGGACACCCTGTTATTCTCAATCCGGAACCGCCCGGAAGTTAAATCTGTGGTTCCGCCGCCACAGTCAATCACAAGGGCGTGATACCATCTGCGTTCCTCATATTCCTTTGCCCGGATCATGCTGTGAATGCTGTGGAACAATACGGCCATTCCCTCGTCCAGCTCGCAGTTCACGGTATATTCCGGAAGCAGTTCCTTGAACACCCGCCGGAACTTCTCTTTCTGCCGGATCGGTGCCAATAGCTGAATATTGGTAAAGCTGCACTTAAACTGCTGACGCGCCATTTCCAGAAGATGATCCAGATAGGCACGGAGCATCTCTTTTCTCGGAAACTGGTATTTATATCCACTCTTTAATATGACGCTCTCCACCCGGTCTGCATCGCTGATCCACCGCTTGATATCATAAAATACAGCTGCATCCTCATCCCGGTAGTTCTGCCTGTTCATCTCCTGTGCATCATAGCCAAACAAAAATTCCGTTTCTCCGCCCGCTTTTTCCTGCACACCGATCACACTGGGAATAATCGTTTTTCCCTTCGCCGTCGCGATCCGCATACTTCCATCCGGCAGACAGATTCCCATGGTGGTATTGGAGCTTCCAAAGTCGATCACCAGCGGCAGATCGGCCTGGGGAATCTGTCTTTCCTGAACATCCAGAAGCGGAATGCGAACAGCCTCCGTATGTCTGGGCGTGAAGACATGATTTCCGTAATAACAGTCATACAGAAATTCCGAGATTGCTTCATTCGGGAAATACAGAATGGAATACTGATGCTTCTCCAACGGACATACCGGCATCCCTTTTCCCTTAAACAGATACGCCACATCCTCTATTTCCTCTATGTAGAAACAGGTATATATTTTAAATGCCTCATCCACCAGCAGGAGATTTCCGGCGAAAAGCTTTTCCTCAGATTTGATCCGGTAGCCGTCCAGTTCATTCATTTCCGTATCATGGAAAATCGTAATGGTACCGGGTATATCCACTTCCGGAGTCTCCAGAAAACGGATGACCTGATGCTTCAAAAACTCCTGTATGCGTTCCATTCCGCCTTCACAGAATTCTCTGATATGTCGGTATTCCTTCTGTCCCCTGAACCGCATAATCAAACGGATCAGCCCATCCTTGTCGTCATTTTTGGCAGAAGAAACCACCAGACGCTCTTTTCTGCATATTTCACGCAGGTGAAATGTCGTCATCTTTTCCAGTTCACTCTGTCTGTAGGTATGTTTCTCCGTCACTCCCTGACTGGGATTCAGGGTATAAGTATACCGGCTCATGCTTTCTCCCATCTGTTTCCCCTTCCACACATCCTTATTCTGATTTCTGCTTCTCCGCCTCTGCCGCCTGCGCTTCCTTTGCTGCAATTCCGGCCTGGGCAGCTTCCATCTTTTTATCAATTCCGTCGGCCAGCTCCGTCAGACCCAGCTGCTTATAGGAGGCCTGGGCCACACGATAAAAGGTAATGGCACTTTCATAACTGCCTTGGGCCAACAGTTCATTTCCCTGATTCTCCATATTTATGGCGTTCTGCTGGTCATTTGTCTTCTGATCCTGATCCAGTGCCCGGCTGACCGCCTCTGCTTCGATCTGTTCCTGCAGGCGTTTCTCCGCCGCTAACTGTTCCTTTTCCAGTGTTTCTTCCGCTGCCATCTGTAACTCCAGTGCTTCCTTCTTTCCATCCATGAAGTAAAGCACTGCAGCCTTTTCCTTTGCTTCCTGATAGAGTGCAATGGCGCCTGTCAGATTGTCATACTCCTCTTTTCTCTCTCCCTGAGCAATCAGATCAAACACTTCTATGTACCCTTCCGTCCGGTTAAGCTGTCCCTCAATATAGGAAAGTCCCACATTTCCGTTTTCCACCGCCATCTGTCTGGCTGCAAGATACAGTTCCTGTGCTTTCTGATATTCCGCTGCGCTCAATGCTTCATCCGCTAAGATCACCTGCTCTGCCAGTTTCGCATAGGAATCGGCCTCCCGATATTCCTGCTCCTTATGCAGGCTGTCGGCCAGCTTTTTCGCTGCCTCATATTCTTCCGCCACTTTCTGGAAGTTACTGCAGGCAAGGTACTCCTCACCGCTTTCCATATACTGCAACAGGGACTGCGTTTTGTTCTGAATACTGCGGTACCGCAGAAACAGGGTCACGCCGACGGTAATCACCACCAACAGAACAGGCAGGACGATCATCAGAACCTTTTTGACGGAAACCGGTTTTTTCGGAGACTGATACACCTTGTTTACAGCAGTCACAGCCATGGAGTAATTGTCGATACTTCTACTGTTCTGCTCCATCAGGATACAGTCTTCCACCTGATCCAGAATATCCTTTGTCTCTTTGGCGTCATTGACGATCCGCAGGAGTTCCTGCTCTCCACACTGTTCCCATACGCCTCTGGTAAGCTGTATCAGGAGATCTCCTGCTTCCAGCTTCTTTTTCCGGGAAATCTGTATCTCCGGCTTTCCTCTTTCCCCCAGAAAGGAATAAAGATTGTTGCGCTCTTCATGCCTTGCGGCCTCATCCAGCAGGATCCGTTCCTGTTCCAACAGATTCTGCGTCAGCGACTGGTCCTTCGTCTGTTCCAGAATCCGGGCGTTCCGGATCAGGTACAGACGGCTGTTGCCCACATGACAATAGCGAAGCGTCCGGTAGTCGGTCACTGCCACCACCACAGCAACCTTTAAATGCATTCCCGCTCTTTGCTTCAGGAGCTCTGTATGTGCTCTGAGCAGATATCGCCGGAGAGTGCCCTTTCCCATCGTGGGTGCTTCCGTAAAGTCACGGATAATACTGTCTACTACCAATCTTGCACTGTTAACGGCCGGTTCGTCATCCAGACTGTCCGCCAATACATAGCAGGCAAAATCATCCATCTCCACATAACCGAAATAGTCTCGGTTAGAGAGCTTCTGTCCCTCTTCTGATATATGAAGCGTCTGAAAATCAGAATTGATTCGTCTCATTTAAGCCTCCAACCTTTGTATCAGTATGACACTTCCATTGTCCCTCTGGGGATTTCCCTTCCGCTCTGCTGCACGGATCAGGCAGTCTGCGGATTTCTGGGAATCATCCGTGTCGATCAGGATATCCTCTATTTCTCTCCAGGAAAGTTCCTCAAAGATCCCTTTGCTCATCAATAACACTTTATCTTCCGGCTTTAGCAGCACAGGCTTTTCACATACCTCTATCTCATGGAAGCCATCCTGTCCCAGATAACTCCAGACCTTTTTCTCCTCCATGCTCCAAAGCGTATCCTGTCTGGATATTTTACCGTCTTCATAGGCCTGCGCCGCCAGAACATCCAGCGTCTGCCCCTTGCTCAGCGGAATCATCTCCCCGCCCCGCATGACTGCGACACGGATATCTCCTGCCACCGCATAATACAGGTGGCTGCGATTTATAAACACTGCGCCGGTGCTGGCACCGCCTCTGCGCTCTCCTATCGTTCTCTGGATACGCTGGTTTGCCTCCAGAAACGATGTCCTGAAAAAATATACCGGATCGTTTAGCTCGCAATATGGCTCATAACGGTCCAGAATCGCATCCGCTGCCACCTGTGCACAGACTTTACCCGTATTGGCACTGCCGATTCCATCCGCTATGACCGCCATCAGCCCGGCACTGCTGTCCCATATCTGGGCAACGTCCGCCTGTACCTGCCGGCTGCCGGTAGTCTGCGCAATACCGATCCCCGGCCGCTTATCAGTTCCGCAGGATCCATCTCCCCATTTCAAAATGCAGCGGCAGAAGATCAAAATGATGTATACAAGCCCCAGACCTGACAACGCCTGCATACCCATCGTCATTTCAGATCCCCCCACGAGAAATTATTTCCACACAGAGGAACAAACAGAAAACGGCTCTGCCCCAGATTGATGATATCGTAGGGATTCAGTTCCAGCGGTACATATACAGGCTTATCGTTCAGGTACGCAATACCGGAAGAATCTCCCGGAAGTATCATGGTATTTAGGTTCTTAGGATCATATACAATGATAGCGTGATTTCTGCGGTTGATCTCATTATCCCCCAGAATCTGGATATCCATTTCATCCCCCCGGCCTACAAAATTCTTACCTTCATGAATCTTGTAATCCATACCTACCTTTGCACCCTCAATGCAGATGATCCAGCCGCACACAGGACGCACCGTCTCCTCCAGTATTTCCACGGGAGGCTCAAATCCCAGCGGTTTTTCCGCAAATGCCTCGTCCTGCGTTTTCATATTGCAGTACGGGCAGATCTTCCCATAACGTCTGGGGTTATAAATGTGTCCATTCGGACATTTCGCCAAACCCATTTTCTCCCATCTCCTATCCTTTTTATCTCTACTTCACATTACGTCAGAAGCAGCTTCGTATTCGCAATGTAAAGAACATCTCCTGCCACAACCTTACAGGGGCGGTGGATCACCCTGTAGCATTCCCCGTCTTCCACCTTTCCTACTTTTACACCGTTCTGAGACCCAAGATCCTCCACATACCATTGATCCAGACAGAAATTCAGCACAGCATGCTGAAAGTCAATAAAGCTGCTGTACTCACAGTCTGACAGATCAATATCCAGCTCCTGATCCCGCCCGGCTTTTCCGATGATCAGGGAAATCTTTCCCTGCAAGTCCCATGATTTAATGGGCTTTCCTTCCTCATCCAGCAGAATCAGCCTTTGTATCCCCTGTATTCTTTCCGCCTCTGGCATGATCTCTTCCGTATTCTTGCTGCCGCTGAGCCGGAAAAGATCATATATCGCCGCTGCCATTCCGATAACAATGACAAAATAAACCGCAGGTGCAAAGCGCCATGTCCCTATTTCCTTAAAGACAAGGAAAACAGCACCTGCTCCGCATAAAATAATCAGAACATCCAGCGTCTGTTTAACTCTTTTTCCTTTTGCTTCCCGCCGCATTTCTTTTTTCTGCCTCCTGCATGCTTCCTCTTCCGAAAAAGGCTGCAAACATTTCCTCGGGTTTGATAGGCCCCTCCGGCTTTGAGCTTCTATGGTCCTGATAAGTTTCCATCCCCCTGCCGGGTTGAAATCCGAAAAACCGTTCGAACTGTCCCATATCCGGACTCTTCTCTCCAAAAGAGGTTCTGCCGTTTTTCACTTTCTCCCCTGCGTTCACAGTGTTTCGGGGGCTTTTCAGACACTCTGCATCATATTTCTTACGGCGTTCTTCATTTTCCAGACATGCATAGGCTTCCTGAATTTCATACATGCGCTCTTGCTTTGCCTTATCATCCTTTACCACATCCGGATGATATTTCTTAGCCAGACTGCGATATGCCTTCTTTATTTGTTCCGTTGATGCCTGTCTGTCTACGCCCAATATTTTATAGTAATCTTTCATGTACTGCCGCCTGTCAGTAGATTTATCAATGGGGACCACCCGCAAGCAGGCAGCCCCCTTTTATGTCTTTCCGCCAAAGCTGCATGCGGAATTTTCCTGTTTAATTAATGCTGTACCCACCTTCTACGGATACCTGCGCCATCTTATCCTTCTTCTGCTTCATGATCAGCTTAAAAGTGCCGATGCCTTCCACATCGCCGTAATCTTCCTTGTAATCCACAACAAAAGCGTTGGGATAGGAATACTTACGGACCACCTGTGAAGCAGCAATCACTTCCACAGTGACCTTACGGTAGCAGTCAGAGTTTTCTGCAGGAACCAGTGCCCATAAGCCCAGCTGTCTGGTTGCGTCAAACGGATCTCCGTCCACGGCGGTCAGAATCTTTCCCGTAACAGTGATCGTGCTGCCCAGATCTGTGGATCTGGCGTTGCTGTCCTGCGGAATGTCAGTGCTGACCTTTACTCCGGTAATGCTTGTGGTTCCCAGTTCAATCGTGGTGTTTCCCTCCACCTTTAATGTAAATCCCATAATTGGTCTCCTTTCATCTGCTATGCGCTATCTATGTATTATTTTACCGGCCTGCCGATTACTCCTCACCGAAGCCGCCCTCAAATTTAAGATTGCTCATCTTATCCTTCTTCTGCTTGATCAGAAGGCGGAAAGTGCCTGCTCCGTTCTCATCCGTAAAATCCTCTTCGTATCCCACCACGAACGCATTGGGAATGGTGATCTGACGCACAATCTGAGATGCACTCACCACATTGATCTGCACCTTACGGTAACAGTCGGATTTCTCAGCAGGAACCAAAGACCACTTTGCAAGCTTGCTGGTGTCATCCGCTGTTTCTCCGTCTACGGCTGCCAGAATCTTCCCCGTGATCAATACCGTTGACCCCAGATCCGTAGATCTTGCATTGGAATCATGAGGGATATCCGCTCCAAACTCAATGCCGGTGATGCTGGTCTCTTGTAACTTGATAGACTCGCTTCCTTCGATACTCAATCGTACTCCCATTTTTGTTTCCTCCTATTTTTTATCTGTACGGCATGTACAAGATTATTCATTTCCAGCTTTTCTCGTAAGCTGTACTTTCAGATTTTTAGTGGTATTCGCAAAGGTCACTAATACATCGCAGACACCGTTTTTCTCGTCAATACTGAAATCCAGTTCATCCCCGTCCTGAAGAATAGAATTAACATACTGACGGTCTGCATCCCATCTGCTCTTCTGGCTGTTGGGATTATTGCTGAAAAATGTCAGAATCTTATCCTGCTTAAAATCGCCACTGTAGAATCGCAGCATACGCTCAATATATGTAACGACCAGCGTCTTATAGATGGGTTCAAACTCATTGCCGTTACTTAACAGGTTGCGTGCCTTGTAAACCGTTATGTTCTTGACATTCCGGCCCTTGTATTGCGCATTGTCAGAAGAGAATACAAAGCCGAAGCCGGTGCGGTTGATGGCATTCTTGATGGTATTGGTAAAGCCGGAGATCTCTTTGGTCATGCTGGTGGTCGCCAGAAGCGCATTGTCATTGGCTTCCACATCAAACCGCACACCGGGATATTCCATGCTTGTATTTCTGAAACGCTGCTTCAGATACTCCGGACACTGCCATGCTGCCACAATGCCTGCCGCTTCATAGGCCGCACCCACATAGACTCCTTCCAGCCACATCTTCATCACATCATCCTTCTCCGCAGAGAGAGAAACATTTCCATCCTCATCCATGACCATCCGCTTATCGAGAACCAATCCGGACTTGTCCTTGGGAATGATGGTTGCGTTGGGAATGCACGGCACGGCAAACTCACTGTAGGCCTTCTTCATTAGAGGCGCACACTTTTCCTTATAGATGTTGACACCTTCTGTAGCAATATAACTGAAGGTGGACTCTTCGCCGGAACAAAAGCTGAAGAAGGTTGTAATGCGGTAGGGCTGCAACGCATTCATCAGCGTTGCCACGTTCTCCATGGTATTATTACCGCTCTTCTCCTCCCGCTTGTTGCCTGCAAAACGAACTCTCTGAAGTCTGCCTCCTTCTGTCTGATTCAACTCCACATCAGGTACGATTCCAAACCAGATTGTATTGTCAAATTCATTCTTGTCGTTAGTGGTATTCAGGTATGTGATCAGGCGGGGCAGATTGCTGGCCTTTACCATCATCTCAAGGGGCAGGTTCGTAATCAGAAGCTTCGGCTGCATCCCCCTTTCCTTGACCTGATACTGGTCAAAAAAGGTCTTCACTCCCAATATTTTTTCCATCAGGGGCTTGACAACTTTTATAAAATCATCCTTACTTTTTTTGTAAAACTCCAGATAGCTGTTATAATTGCGTACTTCCAACTCCCTGTCGATGCTGCTCTCCATTGTGGAGTTTAACGGGCAGAATGTCCGCACCACCAGATCCCTCACATAGTCGGACGGATTATCATTTAATGCATCATAATCCTCCCGGAAGGTCTCCATAAGACTTGTGTTAACCTGATCATCCACCACCGCAAGCTGGGTACTCTCCTCCTGCTTCATCTCCAGAATCTTTAGTTCTCCATCATCTCCCATACTCAGAAGTCCGGCCTTGAATTCAGACTGTCCCTGCCCTGCTTCACTGTCTCCAAGCAGCAACCGGGTCTTAATGTCTTCTATCGCCAACGGCAGCATGGCCAGAACATTGTTGTAGTTCTGACTTGCCTGTTCAAACTGATAGTTCAGTTTATCACCCAGATCCAGACGTTTGGGATCTTCCTCATCCAGTTCTACATATTTACTGTAGGTATACTGGATTTCCCTGCGGACCTGCCGGATGTCATCCATGATTTTCTTAGGGGAGATCATCTCCAGAATATTGCTGAACTGGAAATCTGCATTGGCTACGCCCTGCGCATCTCTTGCGCTCATCAGTGTCGTCAACATATTTAAAAGATCATTGGATTCATTCAGCAGTATTTCCGTGATACAGTTCTGGGGAATATTTTCCGGCTTTGTCAGACTGTACTGAATGGTTCCTGTGGCTGCGTCGCACCAGGAATATACCACCGGAGTAAACTTTTCCAGAAATTCCTCAAAGCTTGAGACCAACAGCTCTTCGTTGATCTCTTTGATCTTGTCGTCATCCAGACTGCTCTTTCCCCGCACATCCCCTACTAAAGTCAGCAGATTGAGTCGTTCCGGATTGATTTCGGCAAACAGTATTGTTCTGTTTGTCTGTGTGATTGTCTCCATGGCTATCACATCCTCCTTTTACTTTGATTTATTGAAAAGTTGTGAGCAATTTTTGTCCACAACTGATGTCTACAATTGCTTCTCGGTACAATAAATGCCGTAATATTATAAATATCATTCAAATACTGCAACATAGTGGATCTCCAGATCATATCTCCCATCGGATGAAGTAATGTAGATGATATCTCCAAAACTAATACTGTACTGTATCTGCATACATGCAATTGCATTTCCCACCATGACACCGGATTTTGATCTGTGGTATAAGATTATGTTGCGGTTTTCATCAGCAATCAGAAAAATATCTTCCAACTGGAGTGCTTTTGCCTGTTCCGGATAAGTACCAAAAAGCGCTCCCAATGATACCCTGCCGTCCTTCACCTTATTCATGGAAAAAGAAAGTGGTGGAATCTCCTCCTCATCTTCCGGCTGCAATACAAAATAGGCATCCAATTTCCCACAGAAATGGTATTGCTTTTTCTCTTCCGTCAGGCGCTCCAATTCAGGCCTGGGTTTATGTAAAATCTTCCACAAAACAAATATGCCGACTATAAGAATAAGTGCAGCCACCCACCAATATGCCTGCCATATCGGAATTACCTTTATCCGATAGGCATACTGTATCGCATCTTCACCGTCACTGACCTGCAATGTGACAATATGTGTCCCTGCACTCCTTGGAGTAATCGTCAGGAGATTCCCCTCCAGGCCAACTTCAACACCTTCCTGCACACCTGTAACAGAATAGGTCAATATATCCCCGTTAGGATCTGTGAAAAATTCATCCAGATTAAGAATTCTTTCACCGTCTAAAACCGTACAATCTTCTTCCGGTATGCTCCCGTTTGGAATCTCATTTATCACTTTGACCTGAGCTGAAAATGAATAGTTTCCAAAATCATCCGAAAGTGTTCCTCTCAACATATAAATACCGGAATGAGGAAATTGCAGACTCCCCTTCAGGACACCCTCTGACACATTCACATATTCCTGTACCATGTCCGCATCATCGTCGGCAAGTTTCCAAAGAAAGCTGTTATAAAACTCTGTGTTCTTTATAATGTTTTCATTGCGGTCTTTAAAGTAAACCCAATATTCCAGATGCTGATTTCTTTCGGCATCCGTTGTCATCTCCAATACCGGTGTAAGCCCCCGGTAGCTGATAACATATACCTGAAGATCCTGTCCTTCCTCTGTTTTCGAGTGAATAATCAGTTCTTTTCCTGTCTGATTCTCTCCGACATTTTCAATCTTTCCTACGGCATAATGGGACAGCCCTGTCAGCAGGATTTCCTCCCCGCCATATTGAACGGTTGCTTCTCCTATAGGTTTTGAGGAAATCAATACTATGTTAATTTCATCCAGATAGAGTGCATCCAGCACACACCTGATTTCCTGACTTCCTCCCGCATAAGTTCCACTGGAAAATTTTTGTATTTGGTATATAAGATTGTCCTGAAAAATTCCATACAATATTTCTATCAGGTCTTCCGGCCCTTGTGCAGAATAGCTTTCTGCTTCTGTCTGCATTGCTATTTCTTCTAAGACCGTTTTGCTACCGTCATATTGACCAAAAGCCACTGTATAGATCTGTATGCCTTCTTCCTGACACTGACAGACGCACTGTTCCAGTTCCTGATTGGACTGTTCCTCCGTACGTTCCTTACCCTGCGGCAGATCTGTTTCTCCATCCGAGATCAACACCATGATTTTTCTGGTGTTTTTCTCCGCAGACAGCAGCTCACAGGCGTAGGAGACTCCTAATCCAATATCCGTATCCCGGGAATAAGTTATTGCTCCTATTTCTTCCTTCAAGGCTTCTCTTTCTTCAGCCAATGCTATGGATTTCGGTGCAGAATAAGATAAAATGCTGTCATTGTAAGCCACATATCCAATACGGATATCTTCAGCCTGTACTGTATCCACAAATGCCTGTACCATACTCAGGCCCATTCGTGATACATCATTGGTTTTCATGGACCCGCTGCAATCAATAACAAAAATAATATCAACAGGTTCCTTTTCGGAGACTATCTCTTCTGCATGCACCTTTTCTGGAAAGAGCAGACACAGGACAATACAGCAGAGCAATATCCCTATTCTTTTCATCTCCGTCCTCCCCTTCTCTTACCTTACTTATTACTTCTGTTTTTTAGGCTTCTTAGGCTGAAAAAGACCAAATTCTGATACAGTGTAATCTGCCCTTTTCGCTGCATCCAAGGCTGCCTTAGCAGGCAAAACATTTATGAACAGCATAAGCAGTAAACAGACAGGTAAACATCTCTTTTTATATCCTTTAATGCTTTTCATCTCTTGCCTCTATTTTTCTTTCCAGATACCATGCTATATATCCCACTCCACTCCACACAATTGCGCTCCATACTGTATAGGCGGCAGGAGGGCTGACAAGCAGTAGCAGTCCCCCTGTGATCCACTCCAGACACACAACTATTCTGGCTCGTTTCCTTATACACTTTCTCTCCTGACCTTCCAGCGGTCTGTTTTTACTGTCCAAAGGTGCAAACAGAAAAATTAATAATAATGAGCCCAATGCAAGTGCTGATACGATGGCAAGTTGAAATACACTTGTCTCTTTTGCCCAAAACATTGTCAAAATCAAGGATGCAAAAGAAAGTAAATAACAGATAAACAAGTTAGGAGCATGATATCCGCCTGCATCTGATCTTAGGGGAACAAGCATACACAGAAACAATACACAGTATCCCGGCATTCCCATACAAACTCCTATCATCAGACTCAGAAGAATATTTCCTCCTAATATCAGCATACTTTTCAGGGCGTACTGATATACTTCCTCTTCTTCCTCACGGATATTACCGTTCTCAACCAATGCCCTGGTTATCTTTTCAAAAAATCGTTCCATTGCTTACTTATTTTTTGAAAAGTTTTTCAGATTTTCGGGTACCTCAGGCTGATAGTACACAAAATAGCATCCTCTTGTTGCTACTCCGGCCAACACTCCCGTCAACAAAATTGCTGATGCATTACATGCGTACTTCTTGAAAAATTCTTTGAATTTCTTCATATGTGTTTCCTCCTTATTTTTTGCAGATTATAACACATATCGACAAGTCATAACCGTAGATGTCAAAAACGACCGGGTTATATGTAACTTTTGGATAAAAATACCCGGGTTAAAATATGCTTCGAAACGTTTCTCTTGAAAAGCATATCTTAATCCGGGTATTCACATATTCCGTATTCTTTTTATGTTAAAAAATCATACATTAATATCATTACATCAAAAACATTATCTTCCTCCCGTATCTCCATCTCACCGGCATATTGATCCACGATCTGTCTGACGATCGAAAGACCGATTCCATGCATCCTGTCGTCTTCCTTGCTTGTCAGATATCGTCCCCCGCTTTTATGCAATGCATTTTTATACCGGTTTTTAATACTGATGGCTATATTATTACCGTCTGTGGTGATCCATAGCCTGATCACCCTATCTTCGGTCAGTTCCTTTACAGCTTCTATGGCATTATCCAATAGATTGCCCAGACAAATGCTGATATCCTCTGCATTCATCTCCGCATCCTGCGGCACTTCCGTATTGGCTATCACCTTTATTCCTGCCTTTTCCGCCATATCTGCCTTGTAATTAACCACACTGTCAATATAAAGATTTCCGCTATTGGAAATAAAATCTTTTTTGTCTAAAAACTTCAGATTTTCACTGCAGTATCTTTTCAGGGCTTCATAATCTTCCTTTTCCAAATAAGTATTTTCCAATATGTAATGCTGCTTCATATAGTGACGCAGCTTCCTTAATTCTTCCCACCATTCCTTACTTTCCCGGTTCTGGCGAATATAGTACTCACACTGATTTTTCAGGATTTCTTCCCGCATTTGTTTTTCCATATTTTCTTTTGCTTTATCATACAGATAGTAGGTAAAGACGTTGATCAGCAGGATCATGAATACTACAATAAATCCCCAGAAATAGTTTTCAAGGGTTCCTGTGATAAAAACGGAAATCAGGATCCATATACTACAGACCGGAACGATAAATACTTCCAACCAATCCTGAAGATTCAGTTCCGCTTTTCTGTTCAGTTTTATAATGAGAGAGGTAAATTTAATAATCAAATACCAGACAATTTTAGATAACACTGTGCACAGCAAGGTTACTTCTGCATCATCTGTCCATGCCAGAAATTCTTTTCCGTAATACACGAGCAATTCTGCACACATGCCGCTCATATACATAAATATAGTCGTCGCCATCAATGTTCTGACTGAATCAGTATATAGGATTCTGATCGTCACAAAAAAAATACATACAAAAAGTAATATATTCAGCCAGATATTACTCGTGCCATCTCCCAGATACGTTAAAACATATGTAACACCGTTGAAGACCGCAAAATATCCTCCCCATACCAGATAGTCTGTATACCTGCGAATTTTCTTCTTTTTCAATGTACTGTCACAAAAAATACGCTGCAGTATTACAGAAAAAATCTCCACAATAGCCAGAACAAGCATCATTCCCATCTTCTCCCCTTTAACATTGAAATATAATGCTGTCTTACATGATCTCTGTAATTTTTACTGATTTCTACTTCCCGTCCATTACCCAGAACAACCCTGTCCGCAGAATACTCCTTAATAAAACGAGTATTCACGAGCAACGATTTTCTGATTCTCAGGAATTTTACATTTGCTTTCCGCAGATTCCTTTCCACTTCTTCCAATTTTCCATAAAATAAGTATTCCAATTCAGGCATATCCAGCTGTACTGCATTGATCTGTACGATTCTTTTATCACTTTGGAAAAACCGGATCTGATTCAGTGGAATATTGTATTGCCTTTTATTATAAGAAAAGCAATAACTGTCATCGGAATTCAAATGTGTTTCAAACACCCGTTTCAGGATCTTCTCCAATTTTTCTTCAGACACCGGCTTATCTATAAATGCATATGGCTGCACTTCAATCATTTCCTTGCAGTACTGGTTATGACAGGATACAAAAATCAGAATTACCCTGCTGTCTCTTTCCCTAAGGATACGCGCGGTTTCAATTCCGCTGATACCAAGCATTTCCACATCTAAAAAAACGATGTCCATATTTCCCGTGGTGTCTGTTTCCATTAATAATTCTTCCCCACTCCGGAAGCAAAAAAATTTCACATTTTTGGATAGCCTTGCCATGATGGATTGTATGATCTGTGTTTGCTTCTGCAACTCAGATAAAACATCCTCACATATAGCAACTCTTAACATTGAGAATTCCCCTTTCTCCTTCGCATGCTATAATACGATGCCAGTATGCAACTGTTCAGCCCAATATAGTTTCCTCCTTTCAAGACTTTCCGCAAAAACACTGGCAACATCAGCAACTATTCTTATTTTTTTGATATTATTACTATACAAACGATTTCTCCTGTTTTACGTAAACAATTCCCTCTTCCTCTTGATCATCTCATCAATCTTCTCAATATACAGTCCCACATCCTTCACATTGTCACACCGCTCGATTCTTCCGTCGGGGAAGACTCTCTTGGTGATGCTTCCGGCTCCCAAAGCCACGATGGTCTGTTTCTCCTCCATGATGAGGATGTTGTACAGTCCATATTTGCCGGGACGGGCGTAGCCGGTGTTCTCGAAATTGCCGGACATGTTCTTCTGTCGGTAGAGGTAATAAGGCTTCATTCCAAGCTTCTCAGCTCCCGCCGCCGCGATCTTCATGGTTTCGTCGGTGTTGTGAAGCATGGAGACGCCGTTCTCCTGGATCCACTGGTTCAGGCGGGATGCACGCTTGATGGCCAGGGAATGCACGGTCAGGCTGTCCGGGGACAGTTCCACGATCTTTTCGATGGTGCGCTGTACATCCGCTTCCAGTTCTCCCGGCAGCCCCAGGATCAGATCCATATTGATATTATCAAATCCGACCTCTCTCGCTAGCCGATATGCCGTAAGTACCTGTTCCACGCTGGCCTTCCTGCCGATGATATCCAGTGTCTCCTGCTTCATAGTCTGGGGATTCACAGAGATGCGGCTGACCCGGTGACGATGCAGTACCTCCAGCTTCTCTCTGGTGATGCTGTCGGCACGACCGGCTTCCACAGTGAATTCCCTCACGGTAGAGAAATCAAACTTGGACTTTAATGCCGTGATCAGACGATCCAGCTGCTCCGGTTCCAGCGTGGTAGGCGTACCACCGCCGATATAGACCGTATCCAGTACCTTGTCCTGAAAATTCTCCGCCACATAATCCATCTCTTTGATCACAGCGTCCACATAGGCGTCCACCTGCCTGCGGAATGCAGCGATCGGATAAGAGGTAAAGGAGCAATAGAGACAGGTTGTAGGGCAGAACGGAATCCCGATGTACAGACTGTAGCCGCCCTCATAATGAATCTCTTTTAACAGATCCCGCTCTCTCTTCGCAATATCGATTCCCAAAAGTGCCTTCTCTTCGCTGACGTAATGGCTCTGCTCCATGAAATCCAGAATCTCTGCATCACTTCTGCCCTCATCCAGCATACCGTAGGCGATCTTCGTGGGACGGATGCCGGTAAGGTTTCCCCATGGGAGTTTCTGCCCGGTCACCTTGCTTAAGGTGCGGTACAGGAAACGTTTCAGACCGTTCTTATAGCCATCCGCGATTGCCTCCGATGCTGCCTCCCACAAAAAAATCTCTTCTCCCACACGAATCTTCGCCCCGGTGTCCCCCAGTTCGATTTCCAGACTGACCTGCGGTTCCAACTCTGCCAGCTTCTCCGGTTTTGTCTCCGGGGTGATGACCGTGACCTGGTCCTCCGCATAAAAAGCCTTCACCAGAGAATGTACATCATATTCATAGTTAGGATGGGATAATTTCACTACTTTCATTGTATTTTCCTCATTTACATAAATACAGGCACAGAGATAACTCTTTCTGTGCCCGAATACTTTTTGATTTAATCAACGCAAAACGGATTATATTTCTTCTCATGTCCGATGGTGGTGCTGTCGCCGTGTCCCGGATAGACTACCGTCTCCTCCGGCAGAGTAAACAGCTTCTCCTTCACCGAACGCACCAGCGTACTCATACTGCCGGTGGGAAAATCGGTTCTGCCCACGGAATCCTGAAACAGAGTGTCACCGCAGATCAGGAAACCACCCTCCGGAAAATAATAGCTGACACCGCCCGCGGTATGTCCGGGAGTTGCCAGAACCTTGATCCGGATGCCGTCCAGATTCAGTTCCTCACCATCCTGCAGATACACATCCGCAGTAACCGTTACCGGACGCCCCATATCTTTCGACAGGTTGCTCTTCGTATCCCGCAGGAAATCTTTCTCCGCCTCCCCGGCATAAATTTTCACCGGTTCCCAACCATGCTCCCCGGCATAAGCATCCGCAGCCGCTTTCAATTCCGCGCAGCCACCAATGTGGTCAAAATGTCCGTGGGTCAGAAAAATTGCCACTGTATGCAGTCCGTGATGCCCAAGTGCTGCCTCTATTTTCTTTCCGTGATCCGCCGGGTCGAATACCAGCACCTTATCACTGTCTTCTCTGTACACAAAATAACAGTTGGTCTGGTAGATCCCCAGTGTCATATTTCCGATACTGATATTGCTCATAATACACTCACTTTCTGTTTTCTGTCCGGATCAGCCGCGTTTCCAGGCATCCTGCATTTAACCCGTGGTTCTCTCAATATCAACAACGCTCTCGATGCCCCGGATCTTGTCAATAATACGGTTCAGTTCCTCCCTGCCGCTGATCTCGAAGGTCGTCTGCAGAGTAGCCAGCCCCTGCCTATTGGTTCTGGTGTTCATGGACATGATATCGATATTTTTCTCCGTCAGCGCCTTGGAAATATCCGCTAACAGTCCGTTACGGTTGTTGGCATAGATCTTGATCTCTGCCAGATATTTCTCCGCATGTGCCTCCTCCGGCTGCCATTCCGCATCGATCAGTCTCGCCCTCTCCATCTCCGGCAGATTGATGATGTTGATACAGTCGGTACGGTGGATAGAGATACCTCTTCCGCGAGTCACATAACCCACGATCTCATCCCCCGGCACAGGGGAACAGCACTTGGAAAAACGCACCGACAGATCCGCGATACCCTTTACCACGATACCACTCTTGGACTTCATGAGAACCGGCTTACCCGCACCATTCTGTGCATTTGCCGCATTGTTCTCCGCGATGCTTGCCAGGACCTCCTCATTGGTCATCTCTTTCTTGTGGTCACGGTCGTACAGTTCCTGCATCTTGTTAACGATCTGGCCCTCTTTCAGAGCCCCGTGTCCCATGGCTGCCAGTACGGAATCCCAGTCCCGGAATCCATACTTTCGCATAATGGCATCCATATATTCCTGCTTCTGCAGGTTGGCAAGATTCACACCTCTGGCCTTACAGTAGGTGGAAAGCAGCTCCTTGCCCTTTAAAATATTGTCTTCCTTTAATTCATTCTTGAACCACTGATTGATCTTGTTCTTGGCCTGGGTACTTTTTACCACGTTCAGCCAGTCACGGCTGGGGCCCTTGGAGTTCTGGGAGGTAATGATCTCGATCCGGTCTCCGTTGTTGATCTTGTAATCGATGGTCACAAGTTTCCCGTTGACTCTGGCTCCCACCATCTTATTGCCCACCGCAGAATGAATGCTGTAAGCGAAGTCAATCGGTGTAGATCCTGCCGGAAGATTCTTGACATCACCGGTAGGGGTAAAACAGTACACGCTGTCAGAGAACAGATCCAGATCATTCTTAAGCAGATTCATGAACTCCTTGTTGTCTGACATATCCCGCTGCCACTCCAGGATCTGACGCAGCCATACCAGCTTCTCTTCTTCCTGTACCTCCGGCTTCTTGCCGTCGGAAGCCTCCTTGTATTTCCAATGGGCGGCAATACCGTATTCCGCCACGCGGTGCATCTCAAAGGTACGGATCTGGATCTCGAAAGGCTGTCCGTTGCTGCCGATCAGCGTCGTATGCAGGGACTGGTACATATTTGCTTTGGGCATGGCAATATAATCCTTGAAGCGCCCCGGAATGGGTTTATACATTTCATGGATCACACCCAGTGCCGCATAACAGTCCTTCACCGTCTCCACGATGATACGCACCGCGAAGAGATCATAGATCTGATCCAGCGTCTTGTGCTGGTTCTTCATCTTCTTATAAATACTGAAAAAATGCTTTACACGGCCATCGACTTTGGCTTCGATGCCGGCATTCTTAATATGTTCACTGACTTCATCCACAATACCCTGGATATATTTTTCACGGACGCTCTTACGGACAGCGATCTTATCCACCAGATCATAATAGATATCCGGCTCCAGATACTTCAGCGACAAGTCATCCAGTTCGATCTTCAGTTTGCTGATACCAAGTCTCTGGGCGATGGGGCAATAAATCTCCAGCGTCTCCTTGGCAATCCTCTGCTGGCTCTCCGGCGTCTTGTACTTCAACGTGCGCATATTGTGCAGACGATCCGCCAGTTTGATCATAATGACGCGGATATCCTTCGCCATGGCGAGGAACATCTTACGCAGATTCTCTGCCTGCATCTCCAACTTGGCATCTGACTGTTCTCCGTTGCTGCCGGACAGCGGAATTTTCTCTAGTTTGGTCACTCCGTCTACCAGAAGTGCTACATCATCACCGAATTCTCTCCTAAGATCCTCCTCCGTCATCACGGTATCTTCCACCACATCGTGCAGGATACCTGCCACGATGGTCTCTTTATCCAGTTTCAGATCCGCCAGAATGATTGCCACATTCAATGGATGGATGATATAAGGTTCTCCGGACTTCCGGAACTGATTTTTGTGAGCCTCGCTGGCGACCTTATAGGCCTTCTCGATCATGGAAATATCATCACTGGGATGATATTTTTGCACACATTGAATAAGCTCCTGATATAATTCATCCGGATTCACGAATTCTTCTGATTTACTTATCTTGTCATCATCAAAAATGACTTCGTTCTTCTCTTCTGTCATAGACGAAACAGCTCCATATTATTTTTATCGATGTCTTATTTTCCCTCGTAGCAGATGGCTGACTCCAGACGATATTTGTTAATGCGCTCACGGCCTTTCAGTCCTGCCAGTTCGATCAGCACTACCACGCCGGCTACTTCACCACCCAGAGACTCGATCAGTTTGATCATAGCCTCGGTGGTACCTCCGGTAGCGATCAGGTCATCCACGATCAGAACTTTCTGACCGGGTTTGATACTGTCCTTGTGCATCTCGATGGTAGCGGAACCATATTCCAGATCATACGTGGCAGATACGGTCTCTCTGGGAAGCTTTCCCTTTTTACGGATCAATACAAAGGGCTTATGATTATTGTATGCGATCGGTGTTCCGAAGATAAATCCGCGGGACTCGGGACCTACTACCACATCATAATCCAGATCCTTGATCTTCTCCTGCATGGTATCGATCGCCAGGTGCAGTCCGTCCGCATCCTGCAGTACACTTGTGACATCACGGAAAATGATACCCTTCTCCGGGAAATCGGGAATGCTCTTTACATATTCTTCCAACTTTTTCATGATTCTACACACCTTTCTCTTATTTAACGAATTATAGCTGCTTTTCTGCTACTTCAATCTGTTTTTTAATAAAATATTTGATGATCTCGCTTCTGGTAATAATTCCGATGAATACATTTCTATCATCGATCACCGGTACAAAGTTCTGCATCTGCGCCTGTCCCAGCAGTTCTTCCATGTTGGTATCGATACATACCGGCCGGATCTTGCCACTCTGTATGATATCCCTCACGGACAGCTTTTCCAGACTCTTCATGGTAATAGTATCCAGCTCACTATTGTGGTTCAAGATATTCCACAGAAAATCTCCCTCACTGACTACGCCCACATACCGGTCCTCGGCATCGATCACCGGTACCGCTGTGTAACCGTAGCGTTTCATCTTCTCCAGCCCCTGTCTGATAGTCATATCGTCCCGAAGAAAAGTAACCTCCTCCTTCGGGGACAAAAAAGATGCAATATTCACAATGTTCCTCCTGCTTGTTCTTTTGTGTCCGTTAATTTTGATCCTTAGGGTCGACCTCTTCGAAGGTACTGTCCAAGGCATCCTGCTCCTGTTTGAATCTCCGGAGCTTGCGCGCAAAATAAATCGTAGAAAAGCAATCGCCGGCACCACTGAGGATCAGTACCACTCCCAGAACACGGAACAACAGAATCGCTGCTTTGAACGGATTGTAGATCAGTACCACTCCGAGAATGATGTTGATTGCCGCCACAATAAGAAGTCCCAGCCAGCTGCCGTAATCCAGTCTTTTCAGGTCAATGGCATCCTGCAGTTTGCTGCATCCGCTACACAGAACCAGTACTCCCAGAATAAAGGGAATCAGGGAGATGACGATCTCTACCTTGTACAGGACTACTGCTCCCAACACGATTCCGAGAATACCGAATACAAACTCATTGTGATAATAGTTCTCTCTGGCATCCCTGAGCAGATAGCAGATAATAGATACCAGTCCTGCCACGATCAATACGATACCGATCAGATACCCCAGTGTCTTCTGCATGGTCTCCGGGATCACCAGTGCCACGATTCCTAAGAGAATATACAGCACACCGGTAAGAATTGCTTCCCATTTCAATTCTTTCAGCATTTTCATATGTAACCCTTCCTTTCCTGTAAAACAATGTTAAACTCAGGGAAAACGAAAAAGGGGCTCTCTGCAAACCTGCGGAAAACCCCCTTTATGTTCAATTTACTTTCTGCCGCAGCACTTCTTGTACTTCTTGCCGCTTCCGCAGGGACAGGGATCATTGGGATAAACCTTCTGCTCCTTCACAATGGTAGTGGAAGACTTCTGCTCTTTGTAGAGTTCCTTACGGGTCTCTTCGTCAAAGATATCGTTCCACTCTTCCAGATTGTACAGCCAGTCGGCTTCTGCTGCTACCATGTTCTTGTACAGAAGAGCCTTATCGAAGCCTAAGTTTACCTGAGTATCCTCTTCCAGATCATCAATAGGGTTCTGCTCTACCAGGCTGTCGTTGATGCCATCCAGGAATCCGGTCATGGTCATCAGAGATACTTTGAACTTGTCAGCCAGTTCCTTCACGGTACCCTTTACTACTTCATCGGGATTCTTCAGAAGCTGTGCGTAGATTTCCTTCTCCTCCTGGAAATAAGCTGCCCAGAGTTGCTGCAGCTTCTCTTTGCCGGTTGCCTCATTATATGCTACTGATCTCCACTGTTCCATTAAATTCATAATTGTAATACCATCCTTACATAATAATTAAATATTTAATAATACGATTTCTCCGCCCTTCGGGCTCTCGAAATCGTCACATCCATTCGCATTTCGGACTGGCGTCCTCCATGCTCATGTCTGTATATCCACTCAATAGGTGAACTGCCTTGCCTGCAAGCAGTCAGGCAGTTCACCTATTGGCAGAATTATTAATCATAGTATATAACAACTCGTCCTCAAAAACAACAAAAAAATATCAATCGGGGATGTATAAACCCACAAATCCGGGACAGACTACTACTATCATCGGATCCCCTCCTTTGATCTTACGAAAGATACGATAATACTTAATCCTCCCCTTTTGAAAAGAGGCACCCGTGGGTGCCTCTTTTTTTGCTATCAGTTCCTACAGGGGAACTTTTCCTTCTTTGATCAGTTCAATAAAAGCATCTGCCACCTCCGGATCAAACTGGGTTCCTTTATTTTTCTCCAGTTCCCCCATAGCGTATTCCACACTCAGGGGCTCCTTATATGCTCTCTTGGAGATCATGGCATCAAAGCTGTCGCACACCGCCAGGATCCTGCCAAGAAACGGAATCTCTTCTCCCTTGATTCCTCTGGGATAACCCTTGCCGTCATATCTCTCGTGATGGGAAACGACTGCGGGGATCACATAGTTCATATTCGGCAGATAGTGGATCATTTCGATGGATTTCTCCACATGGCTCTTCATGATCTCATATTCTTCATTCGTAAGCTTTCCAGCCTTTTTCAGGATGCTCTCCGGGATACCGATCTTACCGATATCATGCAAAAGGCCTGCCACCTTTACGGTCTGGATATCGTTTCTGGACAAGCCCAGCTTCTGGGCCAGCAATACCGCATACTGGGATACATTGGTGGAGTGCTGGAAAGTAAAGGAATCCTTCGCATCAATAGCCGCCACCAGTGCATACACCGTAGGCGCCACCTGCTCGTAACCGGTCTCCTTATCCTGGCTCTCCTCATTGATACCGCCTTCATATACCTGGATCCGGTCCTTACCATTACGCTTCGCATAAAAGGCCGCCCGCTTGGACTGCTGGAACAATTCCAGCGCATCCGCTGCCAGACCGGGATACCATGCCACACCAACGCTGAATGTAATGGGCTGCATGACCTGTGGTTTATTTGTAGCATTCTCCTGTACTGCCCGGGTCAGTTTCTCCGCCAGTGCCACCAGTGGTTCCCTGCCGGTCTCCGGCACAGAGACCAGAAACTCATTGGATCCTACCCGGAATACCTCTCCGTTCTCCACATTATCCAAAAATCTCTTCGCGCACCATTGCAGAATCCGGTCGCCGGTCTGTTCTCCGTACAGGTCATTGTATAACTTAAAATTATCCATGTCCATGTATAAAAAGCCCCGTTCTTCTCCCAAGGCACCATCGCGGCGCAGATACACTCCACAATAGCTGCGGTTATACAGGCCGGTCAGTTCGTCATGAATGGATACCTGATATACCTTTTCATAAGCATCAATGTTTTTCAGACTGCCGGAAGCAATATTTGCCATCTGCCGGATGCAGTCCGCCTCGCGGTAATTGAGCTTACTCTCCCGCAGACGCTCCATATATACAAATCCACAGACCATATTATCATATTTTAACAGGGCGATCTCCGGTGTCTCTTTTGTCTCTTCCTGCTCTACGATGCCACAGACTCTCTCCACCTCATCTTCGCCCAGCGGGATATGTCCGCTCTGTACCACCTCATGGTAACCGTCATCATTTATATTCTTCTCAAAGATTCTGGATTCCCAGCCCGGAATTGCATCATCCAGAATGTCATGCATATTGGCAAACAATTCCTTACGGTTTAAAATGGATGCCGCTCTGTCCTGGAATTTCCGCAGTCCCTCCAGCATATGCTTCAGCTTCTGGTTCAGGATATCCTCCAGACGCTTTCTGGCAAAAGCTACCACCAGCACCGTCCAGGCACATTGCAGAATGATATAGATCAGCAGTTTCTGCGTTACCGCCCGCTCCAGACTTCCCAGCACATTTTCCAGATTATGAGACAGGATGACCAACGGCAGGGATGCCACCACAACTGCCAGAAAATATACTGCACCTACCGTTACACGATAGGAAAAATCAAACAGATACTGCTTGTACATGATATAGACCATGCACACCGCCATACCAACGCCGCCCAGCATATCATACGGAAAGACGCTTCCCGGAATCAGGCAGAGCAGATTTCCCATCAAAACAAACAGGGTTCCCAGCAACAGCGGCTGTAGTTTTTTACGCAGCTGTAGGTCTCCACCGATCTTGCAATGAGCCAGATAAGTGGCATAGACCAATACCGAGACCTCCCATACCGTCAACACCCAGATTCCGGATGTTGCATGATACATATAGACATAAGTTCCATCGGCACGGGTCATCACTTCCGGTGCCGGCAGGATCGCACCACTCCAGGCATTGCCCAGAACCAGAGCTGTCGTCAGGACTCCATAGATATAGATCAGCGCATCATGCTCCGTAATTTCCAGAAAAGCAAATAGAAATGCATACATAAACACTGGAATCACCAGCAGACCAAACAGTGCAAAATTATGCCAGAAACGAATTCCCGGAAATACCTGTAGCCGCATGAGAATCGCCCCACCGGTCCACACCAGGCAGGAAGTCAGCACTGCCCTCAGACTACGGACTGTCCGGCTCTTCATGGTATTGAAAAAGCAGAATAACAGAAAAAGGGAGCACAAAAAGGCTCCCACCGGAACACCGATGTAGAGATTTCTATCTAATGTCATATCCAGAAAGCTCTCCATACTTGTATTACTCCCTCACACTTTTGTTTTTATTTTCGAACCGATATCCCTTTTTCGACCCGAATCCTCTTATGTATGTAAAATTATACCACATTTTTCCTTTAAAGACAATGGTACGTCCAAAATCCTCTGATTCTCTGATCCGCGAAAAGGTAGACGTAAATTACGGCACTCTTCCTTGTATTCTCCGTCCACGATAACATCCAGAAGCGGTAAAAGTTTCGTGATCACCGGATCTCCCGCTTCCATCCAGGCCAGAAGATCCTTATCAAAATCATAGCCGGTATAGCACCAGATCGTCTTCCGGGGATAAATTTCCCTTACTTTCTTTACCAGAGAAAGCACCGTTGCACGGTTCTGCGGTTCCATAGGTTCGCCGCCCAGCAAGCTTAAGCCCCGGATATAGTCCGGGGCCAGTGCCTGTAAAATCTCCTGTTCTGTTTCCAGCGTGTAAGCCTGTCCGTACTGAAAATCCCAGGCCACACTGTTAAAGCATCCCTTGCAATGATGGGTACAACCGCTGACAAACAGCGATACTCTCACGCCGGGACCGTTTGCCACGTCCGTTTTCTTGATCGTCGCATAATTCATAGGACATTTCCTTCCCTTTTACTATCTGCATATTACAGATGAAGAACTCTTGCCTTGATCTCCTTGGTCTTGCCGGCATTCCAGAAGTTCTCTCCCAGATAACCGCAGGTTCTTCTGGTGACATTCATTTTCGCATGATCCTTGTTGTGACACTGAGGGCACTCCCATTCCATATTATCATTGATCATGATCTCACCATCATAGCCACAGACGTGGCAATAATCGGATTTGGTGTTGAACTCACCGTACTGGATATTATCGTAAATAAAACGGATGACTTCCTCGATGGCTTCCACATTATTGGTCAGGTTCGGTACTTCCACGTAAGAGATAGCTCCGCCCAACGACTTATTCTGGAACTCACTCTCGATCTTGAACTTGGTGAAAGCGTCGATCTTCTCCCGGACATCCACATGATAGGAATTTGTGTAATATCCCTTATCGGTGACATTGGAAATATCACCGTATTTTTCCCGGTCGATCCTTGCGAAACGATAACACAGTGTCTCAGCAGGAGTTCCGTAGAGGCTGAATGCAATACCGGTCTCCTCTTTCCATTTTGCGCAGCGTTCCTTCATATAATCCATGACACGCAGGGCGAATTCCTTGCCGGGTTCCACGGTCTGGCTGCATCCTTTCATCAGATACGTAGTCTCATACAGTCCGATATATCCCAGAGACATGGTGGAATAACCATTGTGCAAGTATTTGTCGATGGTCTCGCCCTTCTTCAGACGGGCGATGGCTCCGTATTGCCAGTGGATGGGGCTCACATCGGATACCACACCTTCCAGTGCCTTGTGACGGCACATCAATGCTTCATAACACAGTTCCAGACGCTCGTCCAGCAGTTTCCAGAATTTCTCTTCATTTCCTTTTGCCAGAATACCGATCTGCGGAAGATTGATGCTGACAACGCCCTGATTGAAGCGTCCTTCCCACTTGTACTCTCCGTTTTCATCCTTCCAGGGAGACAGAAAAGAACGACAGCCCATGCAGGAAAATACATTTCCCTCGTAATTCTCGCGCATCTTCTTCGCGGAGATATAGTCGGGATACATTCTCTTGGCAGAGCACTGTGCGGCCAGTTTGGTCACATAGTCATATTTTCCGCCCTTTAAGCAGTTGTTTTCATCCAATACATAGACCAGCTTCGGGAAAGCAGGAGTCACATAGACGCCCTTCTCATTCTTGGTCCCCTCGATCCGCTGACGCAGGATCTCCATGATGATCTGCACGGTCTCTTCCACATATTCGTCATTCTCATCGATATGCAGGAAAAGTGTGACAAAAGGAGACTGTCCGTTGGTGGTCATCAGAGTATTGATCTGATACTGGATGGTCTGCACACCGGATTTCAGTTCGTCATGCAGGCGCATCTGCACGATCTTGTCCTTGGCTGCCTGATCCAGGGTATCCCCGAATTCTTCCTCCAGCTGTTTTGCAAATTTTTCCTTACTCTTACGCAGATATTTCCCCAGATGCTTGATATTGACGCTCTGGCCGCCGTACTGGTTGCTGGCCACTGCCGCAATGATCTGGGTGGTCACGGTACATGCCACCTGAAAGCTCTTGGGAGACTCGATCATCTTGCCGTTGATGGAAGTGCCGTTGTCCAGCATGTCCTTGATATTGATCAGACAACAGTTGAAGATCGGCTGGATGAAATAATCCGCATCATGGAAATGCAGCACACCGTTGTCGTGCGCCATGGCAATATGCTCCGGCAAAAGCAGACGTCTGGTAACGTCACGGGACACTTCGCCCGCAATATAGTCTCTCTGAGTGGAAGCCAGACGGGTATTCTTGTTGGAATTTTCCTCCGCCAGCTCCTTATTCTCATTCCGGATCAGTTTTAAAATAGATTCATCCGTAGTATTGGACTTTCTGAGCAGACTTCTCTGGTAACGGTATACAATATACTTCTTTGCCAGAGTATATTTATTGTGCTCTACCAGATGCTCTTCGATCATATCCTGGATATGCTCCACGGTCTGGGTCTGTCTGCCCTCCTGCTGTACATCCTCCAGAATCTCCTCGATCAGTCCCTCACTGGCACGATACCGCTCCTCCACTTCATTGTTGGCCTTATGGATTGCTTCCCGGATCTTCTCCTCTTCATAAGGCACTACTCTGCCGTCTCTCTTCTGAATCTTCATTGCTGTTTCCCTCACTTTATATCATTCCCATAAGATACGAATTTCTGCATAAGCCGAAAGAAAAGCCGCATCGGAAGCAAGTTCCCGACACGACTTTTTCTGCAAATCATAGTGTCTCACTAGATTTTGTGTTTTTCAAGCAATTTCGTATCTACATCTTGTATCTAATATTATAGTGAGGATACATGGAAAAAGCAAGTATCTTTTTTAAAACATTCCTCTTCCACCATAACCGCCGAAGCATAAACCGCCACCGCCACAGCAAAGGTTGCAGAACAGATTGGCCAGACAAATTTTCAGGCACAGGTCGTTGCCACCCACATGGGGATAGCCATAGGCTGCCTGTCTGCTCTCATACCACTGTCCCCCGCTCTGTAGTCTCTGCAGGAGCATCTGGTATTCCATATTCTGGGGATCCAGCGCCACCGCCTTGTTTGCATGTTCCAGCGCTGCTACATTATTTCCAAGGCCCATGTGTGCCATGGCACTGTAGTAATACCATCTGGCCGTCTTCTCATGTTCTCCCATGCCGTCCAACGTATTTCTGGCCTCTCTGTAATAGCCGTTTCTGAGATAATTACCGGCTGCCCGCAGTCTGGGCTCTTCTTCATAGCCAGAAGTCTGCTGTTGCCAGCCTGCCTGCTGCCAGAAGTCTCCAAATCCCTGACCGTAGCCGCCATATCCCTGGCTTCCACCGTAGCCGCTTCCGCTACCACCATAGCTCTGCCTGCCATATCCGCCACCGTAACTGTAGCCTTCGGTCCGCTCCTTCATGATCTGCTGGTAGGCTGCCTGGATCTCCTTGAACTTTTCTTCCGCCTGATCCTTATTGGGATTGTTGATATTGGCATCGGGATGGTATTTCCGGCTCAGTGCCTTATATGCTTTTTTTATTTCCTCCTCGGAGGCATCTCTGCTCACTCCCAGAACACTGTATGGATCATAAGTCATTTCCCGTTACCTCTTTTGCACTGTCTTTCATCCGTTTCTTCCGCACGATCTCATAACGGCACCATACACCGGAATACAGAATATTCCGCAGAATATCCACATTCTGTAAAATAGGAAGCTGTTCGAACTCCTTACAGCACTCCGACATCATCATGGTCAGGATCTGCCGGCATTCCTCCTCAAAGCCCGGTTCCTCATACCGTTTCTTTAACGGATTATAGGTTCCTTTTTTGAGGTCCTGCTCGATATCCTCATAGGCATCCAACAGATAAATGAATTTTCCCAGGAAAAATCCAAGTCTCTCCAGATTGTCCTTCCACTCATCCACACGACAGGATACAATCTGTGCCATGACTCTGCCAAACAATCCCGCCATGGTATCAATATCCGCATTGCCCTGCTTTTCCGCATCCGCAAAATCCTGCATGGCCAGTGAGATATTTCTTACTTTTTCCTGATATAATAACGGTTTTTTACGGAATTTTCTTCCCAACAGATAACTGTACACCAGTCCCTTCAGACTATGCTCATCCTCCCAGTCGTCCTCCGCTTTATAGCAGGAAAAAAGTACCGTCATATCTGCCACATAATCCGTAAACAGATTTCTTCTTGTGGGATGTTTTTCCAAAGGATGGGCCACACATCTGCACTGGGCCTCCTGCTCCTCCGGTTCATATAAGCCGGTGAGCAGCATCAGGATAAAAGTCATATCGTAATTCAGAGAAAGCTGCCCCAGGACACCGTAACGTTCCTTCAGGCTCTGACACAATCCGCAATAATAGGATCGATAAACATCATACTCCTTAAATTTCATTTCCGACTGATTGATCACAATATATCCGAACATCTGGCTCACCACCCTTTCCTATATTTCTGTATTCCAATTTTCATTTCCCGTGATCCTGCCACAGGATTTTCCCGTCAGGTCTTGCGGATAAATTCTTCACCGCATTTTCTGCACCGGATTGCGATCTTCCCCTTATGTCTGGGCACCCGAAGCTTCTGTCCGCATTTCGGGCATTTACAGATCTTGTACTCCTTACGACCGGCAATAGCCTTTTTCTTTCGCTGCCACCATCCGCGAACCTTCATTTCTTTCTTCAGATACCACTGGTTCTCGGCACTCCTCTTACTCAGATCTTTAGAAAACATCCGGTAATACGCATAGACTAACAGGGCCAGAGCCAGCACATAAAATATTCTCAGACCAAAAAAAGAGAGCGCCAGGCAGACCAGAGCCACAATCATCAAAAACTGATTGAAGCGGTCGTTGCCATAACGCCCCCACATGAAACGCTGTAACTTCTCTTTCATGAAGTACCACCTTTCGTCCGCCACAATACAGGGGACACATTATCCAAATCTTTCAGAGTCTCCTTCGCGAAGTCTCCTCTGAATGTTACCTACATTATGGTATGCCGAAAGGCAAAAAGCAATTAACTAAGTATAAACTTTTGTAAAAGAACTATTATTTATTCCACAGTTCCTGGGCCCGTTCATCCCAGTTTTTCGCGTATTCTGCGCACTTTCCGCACAGATGCTCCACAGACTCCGGTGACTGTAAATCAGTGGAATGTGCTCCGGTCTCATGCACCATACGCTGTAAGATTTCCGGATTTTCCAGCATCGGGCAGGGCTTTAAGTGATTGCAGTTGAAAGGCTGGTTCGCACGGTATGCCATAAACAGTGGCTGCTTCAACGCAGTCAGCAGATCTACTTCCTTGATATTGGCACCGGAATAATGGATGAATACACAGGGCTCCACATCGCCGTTTGGATTGATATGGCAGTAGTTTCTGCCGCCTGCGATACATCCGCCCACATATTCTCCATCGTTCTGGAAATCGAAGGCAAAGATAGGTTTTCCGCCCTTCATGGCACGGATTTCACGAATACGGTGATACATATATTCTCTCTGGTCCGGATCTAAGAGCAATTCGGTAGATGCATCATTGCCTACGGGCATATAATGGAAATACCAGCTGAATCTGGCACCTTTTTCAATGATCATATCCAGGAATTCATCACTGGTGACTACTTTATAGTTCTTGCTGGTATAGCAGATGGAAGTTCCGAAGATCAGACCGTACTGCTTCATCAGATCCATGGCATGCATTACTTTATCAAACACGCCCTTGCCGCGGCGTAAGTCGTTCACTTCATCGAAGCCTTCCAGACTGATAGCTACGGAGAAGTTGCCTACCCGCTTCATCTCCTGGCAGAATTTCTCATCGATCAGCGTGCCGTTGGTAAATGCATGGAAGCCACAGTCATCGTGTTTCTCGCACAAACGGATGATGTCATCCTTTCTGACCAGAGGTTCGCCACCGGTGAAGAAATACAGATAGATACCAAGTTCCTTACCCTGGGTAACGATGCGATCCATATCTTCAAAGCTTAAGTTCAGACGATTGCCGTACTCTGCCGCCCAGCAGCCGGTACAATGCAGGTTGCAGGCACTGGTGGGATCCATCAGGATCAGCCAGGGGATATTGCACTGATGTTTCACACGCATCTCGTTAATCTCTTTTTTACCGCAGAATGCCGCCTCAAAACCATAGTCCAGTGCGGACATTTTGATGACATGGGGATCCACTTCGTTTAAGATCCGGTTCACATACTGCATCCATTTGCTGTCCGGATCCTGGATCATACGTCTTACCGCATCATAGCTTTCCTTGCGGAAGGTATCTCCCATAAATTTTTCCGACAGATCTACCAGCTTTAAGAACGCCTTTTCTCTGTCTGCTTCGTCCTTATTCACATACTTCAGAATTCCGTCGATTGCTGCGCCAAATGCAGCTCTCTCAACTTTGTGTTTTGCGTCTGCCATACGATTTACCTCACTTTTGTCTATTTATTCTATGAATCACGGTATTTCAGATGTAATATCGAAACAATACATCCACGCCGGCAAGCAGGAAGATCAGCGCTCCACTGATCAGTACACGGTTTCTTCCATGACACCCGATCCGATATCCCGCATAGATGCCGACGATGACCGCCAGCGCAGCCATAATTGCCAGCTGAATGATCTGCACCGTTACTCTGGTGTCTAAAAAGCCCATGCCAATTCCCGTCAGAAAACTGTCCACACTGGTAAGCATGGCCCAAATGCATAGCTGTCTCCAGGCGAAGGCATCTTCCCTTCGTTCCAGCGGGTCCCGCATATGTAGTGCCCGGACGATCAGCCATATCCCGATCAGGAAAAAAATAACTGCCGATGCCGCCCTGAACAGTCTTTCTGTCCGCTGATAGTTCATTGCAATGTACGGAAGTTCCGAAATCAGGCTTCCTAAAAGCATTGCACCGCTCTGCCATCCTGTGAACAGCAGGATCATTTTCAGGATCTGCTTTTTGTCCAGTCTGGAAAGCATAGCGCCTTTGTATAATGCATAGGTAAAGACATCCAGGGATAGTCCCACCGATACAATGAAAATTTCATACCATGCCATCCATGCAGCCCCTTTCTCCCGTTATAATGTTTTTATCTCTTTTCATTTTTTACTTTAAACAATTTTCCGGCATATGGTAAGATACAACCCTTGCACAGCGTTTTTCCTGCTCTTACATTTTTTCGATAACTGTAAATATTCCGCGACATTTTGGCAAAAGTGTCGTTTAAAGTTGAGAAAAGAAAGTTTTTTGGTTATAATATTTCTATCTCGGTTCTTTTATAGGAAAAGGAGTCCTGTGATGAAGACAAAAGAATTATTGGCAGACAGTTTTCGTTCTCTTGTGCTTACCATGCCTTTTCAGAAGATTTCCATCAAAATGATCACGGATGGTGCACATGTGATCCGCCCTACTTTCTATAACTATTTTCAGGATAAATACGAAGTGATTGAGTTTCTGTTCGACCAGGACATCGGCAGCAAAGTCGAAGTCATGATCGAAAACGATATGGAACAGGAAGCCATCAAGCTGATGTTTATCTGTTTTGAAAAAAATAAGGAATATTATCATCGACTTTTTGAAACCACAGGCCAGAATTGCTTCGGAGAATTTTTTTCACACTACTGTGAACAGACCTTTTTCCGGATTCTGTCCAGACATCCTATGAGGAAAATGCCCTGCGAACTTATCACACCGCAGTCACTGGCACATTATAATGCCCTCTTATTAATTGAAATTCTAAAGTTATGGCTCTCCTCTCCGAAAGAAGTCCCTGCGGAGAAAATTTTTGAGGCCTACCAATATATTATACGAACTCCGATACTGGATATGATCCAATATCCGGAACCATAAAAAGACAGGTCGAACTGACCTGTCTTTTTATATCTGATAAACTTATAATCTTGTGATCACAAAGATATCATAGATTGCCTGAATTGCAGTCTCAAAATCTTCATTTGCCACACCGATGATGATGTTCAGCTCGGAAGATCCCTGGTCGATCATCTTGACATTGATATTTTTGTGTGCCAGTGCGGAGAAGATTCTGCCTGCAGTGCCGCGGGTGGACTTCATGCCACGGCCTACGACAGCGATCAATGCCAGGTCGGATTCGATGTCAATGGCGTCGGGATTGGCCAGTCTGTGGATGCCTGCCACTACCTTCTGTTCCTTGTGCATGAACTCATCCTGATGTACGAATACCGTCATGGTATCAATGCCGGAGGGAACATGCTCGAAAGAAATACCATTTTCTTCAAATGCCTGCAATACCTTTCTGCCGAAACCGATCTCGGAGTTCATCATATCTTTTTCAATATTGACGGAGCAGAAGCCCTTCTTTCCGGCGATACCGGTGATCACGTATTTGGACTTCTGACAGGTGCTTCCCACGATCCAGGTACCATTGTCCTCGGGAGCGTTTGTATTGCGGATATTGATAGGGATACCTTCCTGACGTACCGGGAAAATGGCATCCTCATGAAGAACGGTAGCACCCATATAGGCCAGCTCGCGAAGTTCACGATAGGTGATAGTCTCAATAGCCTCGGGATGATCAATGATGCGGGGATCCGCAATCAGGAAACCGGATACATCGGTCCAGTTCTCATAGACATCCGCTTTGGCAGCCTTGGCCACGATGGAACCGGTGATGTCGGAACCGCCTCTGGAGAAAGTCTTCACCGTTCCGTCGGGCATGGCACCGTAGAAGCCGGGTACAACTGCTTCCTTGCTCTCTGCCAGTCTGGCACGCAGTACTTCATTGGTCTTTGCTGCGTCAAATTCGCCGTTCTCATCGAAGAAGATGACGGTTGCCGCATCAATGAAATCATAGCCCAGATAATTTGCCATGATAATACCGTTCAGATATTCACCACGGGAAGCCGCGTAATTGCTGCCGGCCTTTGCCTTAAAATTCTTCTCAATAGTCTTGAACTCATCGACAAGATCCAGATCCAGCTGCAGTCCGTCGATGATCTCCTGATAACGGGCTTTGATAGCATCCAGCTCTGCCTTGAAGCTCTTGCCCTGATCTGCCAGATCATAGCAGGCATACAACATATCCGTTACCTTGGTGTCATCGGAAAATCTTTTCCCCGGTGCGGAAGGTACCACATATTTTCTCTCCTTATCTGCCCGGATGATGTTTCCTACTTTTTTGAACTGCTCTGCGCTCGCCAGAGAACTTCCACCGAATTTCACTACTTTTGACATAACATTTTCTCCTCAACTCTATCTAATAATAGTATATCCTTTTTATACCAGACGGATCCTGCCGAGCATCTGCTCGCCCAGTGCCTCGTATTTTGCCTGAAAATCTTTTTCCTTCATACTCTGTGTGAAGTATCCGAAGTCTTCCTTCCGGTCCTTAAGATGTACCACCCGGCCTCCGGGGAACGCTGCTGTAACCGCATCTTCCGCTCCGGCCTTTGCCCGGATGAAGAAACTTCTCTCGGCCTCGCCGATGTCTGCCAGCTTTACTTCCTCTTTGTCCCAGAAGCACATGATCACCTTGCCCTGATGTCTTGCACAGTCGATGACATCCGATACTACCGCGCTGGCGGTGGGAAGCTTACCTGCGCCCCGTCCGTAATACATGGAATCTCCCAGCATGTTGCCGGTGACAAATACAGCATTGAATACACCATGTACCATGGCAAGCGGATGTTCTTTGGAAAGTAAAAACGGTGCTACCATAACCTCTGCGGTATTATCATCAATGGCCCTGCTTCTGCCCAATAGCTTGATGGTATGATCTGTGGCATTGGCATATTCGAAATCCGCTGCTGTGATCTTAGTGATACCTTCGGTGGGAACCTTCTCGGAATCCACATTTTTACTGAACATCAGGGAAGACAGAATTGCAATCTTACGGCAGGCATCATAACCTTCCACATCCGCTTCCGGATTGCGCTCCGCATAGCCTTTGTCCTGCGCTTCCTTCAGAACCGCAGCAAAGTCCGCACCCTCTTTTTCCATTTTACTTAAGATATAATTCGTAGTACCGTTTAAGATACCGTTGATAGCCTCGATCTTCTCTGCTGTCAGGGAATAATTCAACGGACGGATAATGGGAATACCGCCGCCCACACTGGCTTCGAACAGATAGTTGCAATTATGTTCTCTGGCGATCTGCAGCAGTTCGGGACCGTGCTTGGCTACCAGCTCCTTGTTGGAGGTGCAGACGCTCTTGCCCCGTTCCAGAGCCTGCTTCGTGAACTGATAAGCGGCTCCGACACCGCCCATGGTCTCACAGACAATGGTCACACTGTCGTCATGTAAGATCGTATTAAAATCATGAATGACTTTGTCCTCGTAAGGATCTCCGGGGAAATCTCTCAGATCCAGGATGTATTTTACCTTCAGTTCCTGTGCGGACTTCTTGTTCACCATGTCCTTGTTTTTCTCGATAACTTCCACCACACCGCTGCCCACGGTGCCGTAGCCTAATACTGCAACGTTGATCATATCATAACCCTTGCCTTTCTCATAGCCTGCAAACTTTCAGGTACTTTAGTACCTTGCGCAGGCACAAATTTGCGTGTGAAAAATTTTATTCTTTTGCCAGTATTTTTACATGATGTACACTGGGCTGTCCCTCCAGCTGCTCGATCATCCGGGAAATGTCCCCCGTGGTCTGCAATACCTGAATACTCAATGTCAGAGAAGCGATTCCGTTGATGGGAATACTCTGATGGATCGTCAGGATATTGGCCCGGTACTCTGCGATGATCTTCAGCACATCCGACAATATCCCCGGTTCATCATCCATCTGAAAGGTAAGAGTGATGGTCGTTCCCTGGGAATTGTCATGAAAGGGAAAAATATCATCTTTGTACTTATAAAAAGAACTGCGGCTGATACCTACCGCATCAACCGCTTCCTGTATGGTCAGAACCTTCTCTGACTCCAGAAGCCGCTTTGCTTCCACTACCTTTAACAGTACTTCGGGGATCGCCTTCTGCTTCACCACAAAATACTTGGTCGTTTCTCCCATATGTTATCCTTTCTTCCAGTTCGTATCTGTAGTGCGGACACTTGTTTTTCACTGAGGGATATTCTAGCACAGTAAAGTATGAAAGACAACCCCCATTTTTAACCTTTTGCTGTAAATTCCAAAAAGTTCAAAACAGGGGTTGTCTCTAATTCTTGCGGGGATATTTGTTCCCCGTCTCCCGATATGCGTTAAAATCCCATGCTGGTCCCGTCTGTAACCATTCATACATGACGTGTTCTGTATTCTCATAAAAAATGTACCGGCGTTCTCTCTTTTCTCCCTCCTGATATGGGAAAATCGCATCTCCCGCCGCTCCGTCCATCAGTCTCACATATGCATCCTGAAGGTCCTCGTAAGCTGCAGGAACAAGCGATGTCTGTAACGGATGGCTCTCTCCCACACCTTTTACCAGAAACAGAGGATTCTGTCTGTCATATGCCGAGACCTCATTCTGAGGATCAAAGCCATGATCTGCCATAACGATAATAACCGAATTGTCATACAGATCTGACTGTTTCAGCTTATCAAGGAACTGACCGATCACCCTGATATTTGCCTCCAGCGTCTCCGTATACGAAGAATCTCCTACCGCATTCAGATCCGCATCATACAGGAAAGGAACATGCCCTCCCTGCAAATGATAATACCGGAAACACTTTCCCTCCTGATACGTCACCTTTTCTTCCTGCATATGTGTGGCAAATTCTTTGAGATCCCATGTATACAGAGGATTGCTCTCGTCCACAAAGGCATTGTGCTGCCCCTGCGTCTGTACAATGGCCCGATAACAGTATTCCTTTAGGAAAAACGGTGCATAGCGGATGCCGCCCAGCTTGCAGATTGCCCGCCTGAAATACTTCCAGACATACGCCTCATGCTGCAGTTCCACCATATTGGAAAACTGATAGGTATACGAAGTCACCCACGGATCAGACTCATACAATGCGATGTCATAATCCCTCTCAGACAGTTCCCGGAACAATCCTGATTCATCCACAGCTGCCGCCGCGTAATCCAGATAATATTCTTCTCCTTCATACCATTTGCCCGATAAGATATACGGAACAGAAAACGCCGTCCAGGGATATGCCCCCACCATATCCGGATAATAAGTAAAATCAGCAAATGTCTCTGTATAGGCCGGATCCGAATCCATCACTTCTTCAAAAGTCTTCGCATCCACCGCATCCAACAGCAATACCAGGAAATTCTGATCCTGTGACAGACGGTACTGTCCGTTCTCCAGTGCATAATAAGTGGTTCTCTCCCGGTAAGCCCCTGTGGTCACAGTCATCGTCACAAGCGTTATCATGAGGATTCCCGAAAGTCCCGCACTCACAGCCATACAGATTCCCTGAAATCTCTTTGCACCAAGCAGCTTTGCCGCGGTCACGACCGCTGCCGCTATGAGAATACACACTATCGCTGTCTTTATATTTTCTCCCCGGTAGTCCTCCCATACGATTTCCGTGCCGTCGAAAGGCGGCATATGATTCACCAGAAAATTGCCCTGCACATATAAAGTAAGCAAAACCACCAGTTCCGCTGCCGTAACGAACCGGCAAAAAACTTTGGAGATACAGGCTGCCAAAAGGATTCCCAACACATTCAGTCCAAAAAAAAGTGCAAAATTCTGCAGAACCGCTTTTAATATCTTATAAAAATCAAACCAGAATTCTGTCTGGTTCGTAACATACAATTCCAACGGTGCATAAATAAAAAAAATAAAACAGACAGCAAAAGCTGCCAGCAGTCCCGGCGCTGCCACCTTCCACCTGTCCGTCACAAAGGTTTTCCATTTCTCTTTTTTCATCTGTTCCCTCTATCTGCTGTTCTTTTGTATTCCGTCCAACATTTTAACACGACGACTGTATAAACTCAACTCCAACATAAATAAAGGCCAGCCTGCACATTTACATGTACGGGCTGACCTTTGCAAACAGCTTCTGCCTAGATCAGAGGATATTTGTCTGTTAATTTCTGAATGATGGCTCTGGCTGCGGGAACCTGTTCCTCGCCGCCCTTGATGACCATGGCAATGGCCTCTGCCACCTGATCCATATCCTCGGTGTTCAGACCTCTGGAAGTTACCGCAGGGGTTCCCAGACGGATACCACTGGTCACGAACGGAGACTGGGGATCGTTGGGGATGGTGTTCTTGTTGGCGGTGATGTGAGCTGCATCCAACAGCTTCTCCACTGCCTTACCGGTCAGACCGTAAGGGGTCAGGTCTACCAGCATCAGATGATTGTCGGTACCGCCGGAGACAATCTTAATGTCACGGCTCATCAGGCCCTTGCACAATGCCTGTGCGTTGTCCACAATGTTCTTCTGATATACCTTAAAGTCGTCGCTTAATGCTTCCTCGAAGCAGACAGCCTTGGCTGCGATGACATGCATCAGCGGGCCGCCCTGAATGCCGGGGAAAATAGCTTTATTAAAATTGAATTTCTCGTTGGCTTCCTTGTTGCAGAGGATCATACCGCCTCTGGGTCCGCGCAGTGTCTTGTGGGTGGTGGTGGTCACTACATCCGCATAGGGAATGGGACTGGGATGAAGGCCTGCTGCCACAAGGCCTGCGATATGTGCCATATCTACCATCAGTACCGCACCGACTTCATCCGCCACTTCACGGAACTTTTTGAAATCAATGGTACGTGCATATGCAGAAGCACCTGCAATGATCATCTTGGGTCTGCATTCCAGGGCCAGCTCCCTCATTCTGTCATAATCCAGGAAACCGTTGTCATCCACGCCGTAAGGTACTACATGGAAATATTTACCGGACATATTGACGGGTGAACCATGGGTCAGATGTCCGCCGTGATCCAGATTCATACCCATAATGGTATCGCCGGGCTTCAGCACAGCGAACTGCACTGCCATATTTGCCTGTGCTCCGGAATGGGGCTGTACATTGGCATAATCACATCCAAACAGCTTCTTGGCACGTTCAATCGCCAGATTCTCGATGACATCCACGCACTCACAACCACCGTAATATCTCTTGCCGGGATATCCTTCCGCATATTTATTGGTCAGTGGACTTCCCATAGCTGCCATAACAGCCTTACTTACCCAGTTTTCAGATGCGATCAGCTCGATGTGACTGTTCTGACGATTCTCCTCGTCAATAATGGCCTGTGCCACTTCGGGATCTACTTTTTTTACTTCATCCAATGAATACATGCCTCATTCCTCCTTATGTTACGTTAATTCGCTAAACTTATGGTTTAGTATAGCATAGAACCTTTTATTTGCAAAGATAGAAAATGAACAATGTTGGCAGAAGCCCCCTGGTGTGTTAGAATAAACTTTAACATAACTATTCAGAGCCTCATTCGCCATAAAAATTTTCAAAATTATGCTCATTCATGCAAGCATGATTCGCAAATTTATGCAAATTTTCCTGGCTCTGAATAGTTACAACTTTACGAAAGATGGGGAATTCTCATGTATCATATTATTATCAATCCCGCCTCCCGCTCCGGAAGAGGGGCAAAGATCTGGGCCGAACAGGTGGAGCCGGCTCTGAAAGCAGGCAATACCGAATATCAGACCTATTTTTCCGGGAAAGCCGGAGAAGTCCGACAGCTGGCCGCACAGATCACCGCAGAGCATGCTGCAGAGCCTGACTTAACGCTCATCGTTCTGGGGGGGGGACGGCACAATAAACGAGACCCTTCAGGGCATTGCAGATCCTTCCAAAGTCATCCTCGGCTACATTCCCACCGGCTCCAGCAATGATCTGGCCCGAGATCTGGGAATTCCCAAGGATCCAAAGGCTGCTCTCAATCTGATCCTTCATAATAATACTCCCAGAGCCATGGATCTGGGGAGACTGACCTATCTGGACGAAGACCAGCCGGAAGAATCCAGGCTTTTTGCCGTCAGCTGCGGGATCGGCTTTGATGCCGCCGTCTGTGCGGAAGCCATGAGTTCCCGGATCAAGGATACCATGAACCGGATCGGCTTAGGAAAGCTGACCTATCTGGGTATCGCCTTAAAACAGCTGATCACTGCCCGCAAGGTCTCCTGCACGCTGACACTGGAGGACAAGGTACATGACAAAAAGGAATCCGTAGAACTCCCCCGTTTTCTGTTCGTGACCTGTATGAGTCACCGTTACGAGGGCGGCGGTTTCATGTTCTGCCCTCCCGCTGTCGATCATGACGGGGTATTGGATCTCTGTTCCGTAGGCAATATTTCCAAGGGATTGGTTCTGCTGGCCCTGCCCACTGCCTTTTTTGGCAAACATTATTTTGTCAAAGGCATCAATGCCCATACCGCCACACAGATGTCCATAACAGCTTCCGCTCCTCTGTGGGTGCATACAGACGGAGAAGTGACAAGAAAGAGCCGCGGTTTCCGGGTGGAATGTCTCCCCGGTGCCATCCGGATGATCACACCTTAAACAGATTTAACACACTCTAAAGATTTTCTTAAGAATGCTTAAGTATTCCAAAAAAGCCTTGATTTTTTTGTTCCGATAGCTATACTAAAATTGATTTTGGAACATAGGTTTTTAGAGAAATGAGGTTTTTATGGAAAAATTACGGATCTTCTATTTGAAATATAAGCATGCCATTCCTCTTATTATATATGGCATTATTTACATGACCTGGTTCGCCTGGCTGGAGAAAAATACTACCGGACATTACCGGATCATACATATGGCGGCGGATGATTATATTCCTTTTTGTGAAGTGTTCGTCATCCCTTACTTTTTGTGGTTTGCCTATGTATCGGCTGTGGTCATTTATTTCTTTTTCAAGAACAAAGAGGATTATTACCGCACCTGTATCTTCCTCTTCACGGGCATGACGATTTTCCTGATCGTATCCACCCTGTGGCCCAACGGACAGCACCTTCGTCCCGCTGTTATGCCGAGAGACAATATCTTCACCCGTATGGTAGCCGCTCTGTATCGGACAGACACTCCTACCAACCTGTGGCCCAGCATTCATGTATATAATTCTCTGGGTGCACACTTTGCCATTATCCGCAGCAAATGCTTTGAGAAGAAAAAGGGCATCCGCATCGGTTCCCTGATCCTGGCTGTCTCCATTATTATGGCAACCATGTTCATCAAACAGCATTCCGTATTTGATGTGCTTACTGCTTTCGTCATGGCGGCTGTGATGTACACGCTGGTATATCGTTATGATCTGCTAATCGCTGTCAGAGAGTTCCGCAATAAGAGAAAAGCAAAACCGCAGATCGGCTAAAGGTTGTTTCAAAACGTGCGCCGACGGCGCAGCTATAAAAATGCAGTGACGTTACCCACGCCACTGCATTTCTTTTGCCCTCATTTATGATCTGTTACATTACAATACTTCTTCGCTCTTCTTCAATGCCGAGGCAATGACCGCATCCATATCATAGTAGCGGTATTCCGCCAGTCTTCCGCCGAAGATCACGTTCTTTTCCGTATCTGCCAGCCTTTTATACTCTGCATACAAAGCGCCGTTCTTTTCATCATTGACTGGATAATAAGGCTCATCTCCCGGCTTCCATTCGGAACTGTACTCTCTGCTGATGACCGTCTTCGGGAGATCCTGTCCCTGTTCGTCCTTGCCAAACTCGAACCATTTGTGCTCGATGATCCGGGTCCAGGGAGTCTCACGATCCGTGTAATTCACCGCAGCATTTCCCTGGAAGTTGGGAATATCCAGCACCTCTGTCTCGAACCTGACGGAACGATATTCCAGTGCTCCCAGAGAGTAGCCGAAATAGGCATCGATGGGGCCGGTATAGACAACAGTCTCTGCCAGTTTATCCAGTTCCTCTTTCTGCTCCAGATAATCTGTGTTCAGGCGTACCTCAATGCCCTCTAACAGATGTTCCACCAGCTTCGTGTAACCGCCAATGGGAATGCCCTGATACAACGCATTGAAATAGTTGTTGTCAAAAGTCAGACGCACCGGCAGACGTTTGATAATGAAGGCCGGAAGATCTTTACAGTCACGTCCCCACTGCTTCTCGGTGTAACCCTTTACCAGTTTTTCAAAAATATCCTTACCCACCAGAGAGATGGCCTGTTCCTCCAGATTTTTCGGTTCCGTGATCCCGGCAGCCTGCCGCTGCTCTTCAATCTTGGCCGCAGCTTCTTCGGGAGTCACCACGCCCCACATTTTATTAAAAGTATACATGTTAAAAGGCAGTGAGTACAACTCTCCGTGATAATTGGCCACCGGAGAATTGGTGAAACGGTTGAACTCCGCAAATCGCGTAATGTATTTCCACACCTTTGTATCATTGGTATGAAAAATATGGGCACCGTATTTGTGGACATGAATTCCTTCCACGGTTTCCGTATAAATGTTTCCCGCCACATTAGGGCGTTTATCGATGACCAGAACCTTTTTCCCTCTGTCAGCCGCTTCTCTTGCGAACACCGCTCCGTACAGGCCGGAACCAACCACCAGATAATCGTATTTCATAAGTTCTACATATTTCCTTTCTCACAGTCGCATTCCTGCGCTTACGTTATTTCCGTACAACAGCCTTCTCTCCGAAGACACGTTTCAGAACCACCAGAGTAGCCAGTGTCAGCAGAATACCGATCACCAGACAGATCACCACATTCTGTACAAAACCGGCAATGGTATAAGTCACAAAAGAGATTGCCGCCACGGTCAGTACATAAGGTACCTGGGTGGATACATGGTTGATATGATTACACTGTGCTCCCGCAGAAGCCATAATAGTCGTATCGGAGATGGGGGAACAATGGTCACCCATAACAGCACCTGCCAGACAGGCAGACACACCGATGATGATCAGATGCTCGGCTCCGGGTACGATAGCTCCGGTCGTGGGATCGGTAAATACGCCGGTAACGATAGGGATCAGAATACCGAAGGTTCCCCAGCTGGTACCGGAAGCAAAGGCTAAGAAACATGCTACCAGGAAAATGATGGCCGGAAGCATATTGGTAAGCCCCGTGGATGCTCCCTGCATCAGGCCTGCCACATAGACATCCGCACCTAACAGTCCGGTCATGGTCTTCAGAGTAACGGCAAAGGTCAGGATCAGCATGGCAGGAACCATGGCAATGAAGCCCTGGGTCAGACAGTTCATGGCCTCCTTGAAGGATACCAGTCTTCTGCACATGTAGTATACAATGGCAAATAATAATGCGATCAAAGATCCCCAGGGCAGTCCCACGGAAGCATCCGTTGCGCTGAATGCATCGATAAAGCCCACGCCTTCAAAGAAGCCGCCGACATAGATCATGCCGATGACACAGCAGACAATCAGTACGATCACCGGGATCAACAGATCGTAGACCTTGCCTCTGGTGGAACCTTTGGGTGCATTGTCTGCATTGGCCACGCGCTCTCCCTCGGTGAACAGATCACCCTTTTCTCTGGCATTGCGCTCATGCTTTGCCATGGGGCCGTAGTCGAAGCCCATCAGCGCCATACCGACGACGAATACGATGGTCAGCAGAGAATAATAGTTATAAGGAATAGCTCTTACGAACAGTTCAATACCGGAATAAACACCTTCATCCACCATACCGGATACTGCGGCCGCCCAGGAAGAGATCGGTGCGATCATACATATGGGTGCTGCGGTGGCATCAATAATGTATGCCAGCTTTGCTCGGGAAATCTTATGTCCGTCTGTTACCGGCATCATAACAGAGCCTACAGTCAGACAGTTAAAATAGTCATCCACGAAAATCAGAACACCTAATAAAAAGGTGGAAAGCAGCGCTCCCGCTCTGGTCTTTACATGCTTTTTCGCCCATTCGCCGAAGGCTGCAGAGCCTCCTGCCTTGTTCATCAGTGCTACCATGGTACCCAACAGGATCAGGAACATGAAGATACCGATATTCCATGCATCCGCCACGGAATTGATAAATCCTTCGTTGATCACCGTATCCAGCGTTGCAATAGGAGAAAATCCGGTATAAATCAAAGCTCCCGTAACAATGCCGATAAACAGTGACGAATATACTTCTTTTGTGATCAGTGCCAATACGATTGCCACCACAGGCGGCAGCAATGCCCAAATTGTTCCATACATAATTTTGCCCTCTCTCGTACTTTTTTTGTAACATTTCAGATACATTTTTACTTTATGGCAAACCCGTATACCTGTCAATATAATTTTCCAAATTAACGCTTTAGCACAACAATTTATCCGTTCCTTTTCTCTTTTTCGCTTTAAATCGCTAAATTTTCTTGCATCCTTGCACGATCTGGGCTATAATGAGCAATGACATTTAGCAGAAAGGACGTGCCCTGCGCACGATGGAATACCATGAGTTTCGAATTTATCAAAAAACTGCCCACTCCTGCGGAGATCCGCAAGGAACTGCCCCTTCCGGCAGAATTAGCCAGAATCAAAGAAGAAAGAGATGCTGAAATCCGTGACGTCCTCACCGGCAAAAGCAATAAGTTTCTGGTGATTATCGGACCCTGCTCCGCTGATAACGAAGATTCCGTATGTGATTACGTCAATCGTCTTGCCAAAGTGAATGAGAAAGTTAAGGACAAGCTGATCCTGGTGCCCAGAATCTACACCAACAAGCCCCGCACCACCGGCGAAGGCTACAAGGGTATCACCAGCCAGCCCGATCCCGAGAAGAAACCGGATTTCCTGGCAGGTCTGATGGCCATGCGTAAAATGCACATCCGCGCCATCAAAGAGACCGGTCTCACTGCCGCAGATGAAATGTTATACCCGGAGAACTGGGGTTATGTATCCGATATCCTCTCCTATGTGGCCATCGGTGCCCGTTCCGTAGAGGATCAGCAGCATCGTCTGACCGTCAGCGGCTTCGATGTAGCTGCCGGTATGAAGAATCCTACCAGCGGAGATTTCTCCGTAATGCTGAACTCCGTATATGCGGCACAGCACCCCCACTCCTTCATCTATACCGGATGGGAGGTGAATACCCACGGCAACGATCTGGCACACACCGTACTGCGCGGTGCTACCAACAAGCACGGTGCCAATATCCCCAACTACCATTACGAGGATCTGATCCGTCTGTGGGATATGTATGAAAAAATGGATCTGAAGAATCCTGCCTGCGTGATCGATGCGAACCACTCCAACTCCAACAAGCAGTTCAGGGAGCAGATCCGTATCACCAAGGAAGTCATGCACAGCCGTAAACTCAGCCCCGATCTGCACAAGCTGGTCAAGGGCGTCATGATCGAGAGCTACATCGAGGAAGGCAACCAGAAGGTGGGTGCCGGCTGCTACGGCAAGTCCATCACCGATCCCTGTCTGGGCTGGGAAGACAGTGAGCGTCTGATCTACGATATCGCTGAGTACGAATAAAAAGAACGATTTTGCAAATGGGGCGCTGAATAGTTAAAACAGTTTCAAAAAAACTGTAGGAATCCTTTTAATAACGCAGGATTCACAAAACATTCCAATAAACATCCGAAGACCAATGCAATCCATATGAGCGCCAGTTTTCCCAATCTGCCGGGCAGGGATTTTTTTCCCTGCCCGGTTGTGTGATGGTAAAAATAAATACTCCGGTGCATATCTTCACACCATCTGAGTAACAGGATCATAGCCGGCAGGTAACACAGATAATGGGGAAAGATGCTCACGATCCCCAGAAGGATCCCCTTGATTCCATACCTAAACACTGCCGTACTCAGAAAAAAGCCCACAGAGAATCCGTATTTTACGGTGACTCCTCCGCAGAAAATCCATCCCAGATAAGTCGTTGCCATGATAATAAGAACCAGAAAATTCCGACATCTTTTGCACAGCACGTACCAGAACAGGATACTGCTGTCCACGGTCATATATTTCATGCGATATAACGTGTCCTCATCCAGCATTCCCGCACGGTTTAACAGAATTCCCCGTCCGAAATACACCGCAAACAATCCCACCACAAATCCCGTCAAAAACAAAAAGTGCAGCGGGAGTTTTCCCGCAGGCAACATGGATCTGTTCCATTTCATATATTCTCGTCTCCCGTCAGGCGTTGTTAGTAATATATGCGGACAACATGGAAAATCATGCTTTCTTATTCGTCTTTCAGAAAAGAAAAAGCCCATCCGGACAGGTACTGCCTGTCTGGATGGGGTTCCCTAAAATCATTATGTAGCAGCCGGTCGTGACTGCTTTTGTCTGTAACGGAATTACTCACTCAGGTATTTGGACGCGTAAGTTAAAATGCCGCAGATTGTCTTGGCATCCTGGATCCTGCAGTCGTAGATCATCTGCTTTAATTCTTCTACGGAATAAGCCTCTACATTGATGAATTCATCTTCATCCAGATGCTGGTTTCCTCTGTCTTTCAGTCCTCTGGCCAGATAAATATCGATCTTCTCATTGCAGAATGCCACTGTGGTATAAATAGAGGTCAACAGTTCCACATGGTCAGTATGATACCCGGTCTCTTCCTGCAATTCCCGCATAGCTGCCTGATCCGTGGGTTCTTCTCTCCCGTTCAGTCCGCCTGCCGGAATCTCTAACGTCTCACGCTCCAGGGCATTGCGGTACTGACGCACCATCAGAAGCTTACCGTCTTCTCTCACGGCTACTACTGCAGCCGCCCCTTTATGGTCGATCAGATCCCATTTTGCTATATTACCGTTGGGAATCTGCATGGTATCCTGATAATAGTCGATAATAGCACCCTTTGCTACCAGATCACGGCTGATACGCTTGAATTCTTCCATGACTTATCATCCCTTCTCATCCAAATCGAATACTTACCTGTTTTTCAGTAATTTATCTACGCTCACCATCTTGACACAAAGCACGAACAGATCCGTAGCCATTGCCATCTCCTCTGGTGTGGGGAAGGAAGGTGCAATACGGATATTGGAATCCTTGGGATCCTTCTTATAGGGGAACGTAGCGCCTGCTCCGGTCAGAGTCACGCCTGCTTCCTTACACTTTGCCACGATAGCCTTGGCACAGCCTTCCAGGGCATCAAAGGAGATGAAATATCCACCGTTGGGCTTAGTCCAGGTACCGATGCCTAAGCCTCCCAGCTCATTCTCCAGCACTTGCAGTACAGCCTCGAACTTGGGACGCATGATCGCTGCGTGCTTCTTCATATGTTCACGTACACCATTGATATCCTTGAAATAACGTACATGGCGTAACTGGTTGATCTTATCATAACCAATCGTCTGGATTGTCATGGACTTGCGCATATCATCCAGGTTTGCCTTGGAAGATGCAATAGCCGCAATGCCGGCTCCTGCGAAGGTTACCTTGGAGGTGGAGCAGAACTCGAATACCATGTCCGGATGTCCTGCTTTCTCACACTCGGAAAGAATCTCTAACAGCTGGTCCTGTCTGTCATCATATAAATGATGGATGGCATAGGCATTATCCCAGAAAATACGGAAATCCGGTGCGGCAGGCTGCAATGCTGCGAAACGTCTTACAGTCTCATCGGAGTAGGAATAGCCCTGAGGGTTGGAGTATTTGGGTACGCACCAGATACCCTTGATGGCAGGATCTTCAGACACCAGCTTCTCTACCATGTCCATATCCGGTCCTTCGGGTGTCATGGGCACATTGATCATTTCAATTCCGAAATGCTCTGTGATTCCAAAATGTCTGTCATAACCGGGTACGGGACACAGAAACTTTACATGATCCAGCTTACACCAGGGGGTATTGCCTAAGATGCCATGGGTCATAGCTCGGGATACGGTATCATACATGATGGTCAGGCTGGCATTACCGCAGACGATCACATTCTCCGGCTTCACTTCCAGAATGTCAGCGATCAGTTTCTTTGCCTCAGGAATACCGTCCAGGCCACCATAATTTCGAACATCCATTCCATCCTCAGCCTTCATAGCGCTCTGAGAATTTACAACATCGAGATAATCCATTGTCATATCCAGCTGGTTAACTGCCGGTTTTCCTCTGGACATATCCAGTTTCAGGCCTTTGCCTTTTGCATCTTCATATGCAGCGTTCAGCTCTGCCTTCAATGTTAAAAGTTCTTCCTTGGATAATTCCTGATATGCTTTCATTTCGTACCATACCTTTCTCGTTTTTTCCCATAGGGAATACGCTTTCTTCTGTGGACGTTGGATAATCGTATACAATCATACACTTCGAATATCATACTATAAGAAAGTTCTTTGTACAATACCTTTTTTCGAAAATTTTATCAAAAAAGCTGCTGTGCTTTAACAGCACAACAGCTTTTCTTACTTCGTATGAAATTGTCATTTCTGACTGGTCAGTTATTTGGCGTAATCAATTACGCGGCTCTCACGGATCACATTTACCTTGATCTGTCCGGGATATTCCAATTCAGCTTCGATCTGCTTGGAAATATCTCTTGCCAACAATACCATATCGGCATCTGAAATCTGCTCGGGCACTACCATAACACGAACTTCACGACCTGCCTGAATAGCAAAAGATTTATCTACACCTTTGAAATTGTTTGTGATATCTTCTAACTGTCTTAATCTGCTAGTATAGGTTTCCAGTGTTTCCCTTCTAGCTCCCGGTCTTGCAGCGGATATTGTATCAGCAGCTTGTACAATACATGCAATCAGGGAAGTAGGCTCTACATCGCCATGGTGAGATTCCACGGCATTGATAACCGTAGCGTTCTCTTTATATTTCCGACACAGTTCAGCACCCAGCTGAATATGGGAACCTTCCATTTCGTGGTCTACTGCCTTACCGATATCATGCAGCAGTCCCGCTCTCTTGGCAAGTCTCACATCCAGTCCCAGCTCCGCTGCCAGAAGACCTGACAACTGTGCAACCTCGATGGAATGCTTTAATGCGTTCTGACCATAGCTGGTACGGAATTTCATCTTACCGAGTAATCTTACCAGTTCGGGATGAATGCCATGTACACCAACCTCCAGAGTTGCGGCTTCTCCCTCTTCCTTGATCATTACTTCGACTTCCTTCTGCGCCTTCTCTACCATCTCTTCGATTCTGGCCGGATGGATACGTCCGTCCACAATCAGCTTCTCCAGCGCAATTCTCGCTACCTCACGACGAATCGGATCAAATCCGGACAGGATTACTGCTTCCGGTGTATCATCTATGATCAGGTCTACACCTGTCATGGTCTCAAGGGTACGGATGTTACGTCCCTCACGTCCGATGATACGTCCCTTCATTTCGTCATTCGGTAACTGTACAACGGAAATTGTAGTCTCAGAGACATGGTCTGCTGCACATCTCTGTATAGCGTTAACCACATATTCCTTTGCCTTTTTGTCTGCTTCTTCTTTGGCCCGACTCTCCATTTCCTTGATCATCACGGCCGATTCATGTTTCACTTCATCTTCAACAATTTTCAATAAGTAGTCTTTTGCTTGTTCAGAGGTTAATCCTGAAATTCGTTCCAGTTCCTGCACACGCTGCTCATTCAGTCTGGAGACTTCTTCCTTCATGCGATTGAGGGATTCTTCTCTGGATGCTAAACTTGCCTCGCGCTTCTCGATGGCATCTGCTTTCTTATCGATGTTCTCTTCCTTCTGCTGAACTCTGCGCTCATACCGCTGGGCTTCCGCTCTGCGTTCCTTGATTTCTTTGTCCAGTTCATTCTTGGTACGAATGGACTCTTCCTTGACTTCCAGGAGTGATTCGCGCTTTTTGTTCTCTGCAGTCTTCAGAGCTTCATCAATAATCTCTCTTGCCTTCTCCTCTGCGTTGCCGATGGTTCCCTCCGCGTTCTTCTTCAGACGGTTCGTGGTAACCTTTGCTGTGATCAGCACTGCAGCTATAATGGCAATAACAGAAGCCACTAATACTATTACAATATTAGTGTCCACTACAGGAGCACCTCCTTATGAAATTTTCATTGTACATTTTGCTCCGATAATACAAATTATCGTTCATAATAGAATGCAATTTATGTACATTCTAACAAGCAATTCACAACAGTATTAGTGTAAACTGAAATTACACCCATGTCAAGTACAAGTCGCAATTAGTCCAAAAATAGTTCCTATATCAAAACAATCTTTGTGCATTATTTCTTGCTGTTATGCGTCGTCCGGTATTCTCAGAAATCATCGCTATGCATGCCACCGATGGCTTTGCGGATAGCTTCTGCGGAGAATCCCTTTCTGGCCAGAAAAGCGTAGATTTTCTGACGTTCCTTCCAGTCTGTCTCTGCTTCCGGATCATAGTGCTTCTTATGAAGCTGTTCCCGGATCATACGCTGTTCGTCCTGCTCCCCACCGTTCTCCCGCCAGACCTGCCAGGCCTCTTCCATGGTAGCTGCCGGGATTCCCTTGCCCTGCAGATCCTGTTCGATCCGCCGCCTGCTGCGGCTGTCCTCGTGATAAGTAATATAATCCACGGCATATCGCAAATCATCGATATAATGAAAGCCCGCCACATAGACGATAGCCTGCTCTATGATCTCCGCCGGATAAAAGCCCTGCTGTAATTTTGTCCGCAGCTGTGCCGTCGTATATTCTCTTCCCTGCAACAGGTTCATGGCACGAAGCTTCGCCCGCTTGGGAAGTACCTCCTGCATGATAGTCCGATAGTCTTCCTCGCTTAATTGCTGTCCTTCCTTTATATGGTAAAGACGCAATTCGCCTTTGTACAATACAAAGGCGAATTCCTGATCAATATATACTTTGCTTCTCGATTTGGAAAGTTCCGTAACCTGTGTTACCAGCATGGATCTACTCTTCCTTCTCTGCTGCGGCAGTGACATCTGCCTTTAGTCCGTAATGATCTCTGACCTTCTCGGCAATCTCATCGCAGATGGCGGGATTGTCTTTTAAATACTGCTTGGCATTCTCACGGCCTTGTCCGATCTTGTTGCCCTCGTAGGCATACCAGGCACCGGACTTTGCCACAACGTCACAGCTGGCTGCCAGATCCAGAATATCTCCTACCATGGAAATACCTTCACCGAACATGATATCAAACTCTGCTTCCTTGAAAGGAGGTGCAATCTTATTCTTAACGACTTTGACACGGGTACGGTTACCGATCACTTCACCGCCCTGCTTCAGAGCTTCGATCCTTCTGACATCCAGTCGTACAGAAGAATAGAACTTCAGCGCACGTCCGCCAGTAGTGGTCTCAGGATTACCGAACATTACACCTACCTTCTCACGCAGCTGGTTGATAAAGATAACCGTACAGTTGGACTTGCTGATCACAGCGGTCAGCTTGCGCAGCGCCTGGGACATCAGTCGTGCCTGTAAACCCACATGGCTGTCTCCCATATCACCGTCAATCTCGGCCTTGGGTACCAGTGCGGCTACGGAGTCCACTACGATAATGTCAATGGCTCCGGAGCGTACCATGGTCTCGGTGATCTCCAGTGCCTGCTCACCGTTATCCGGCTGGGAAATGTAAAGGTTGTCAATATCTACGCCGATGTTCTTCGCATAGACAGGATCCAGAGCATGCTCCGCATCGATGAATCCGGCAATACCGCCTCTTTTCTGTACTTCTGCGATCATATGTAAGGTAACGGTGGTCTTACCACTGGATTCCGGTCCGTAGATCTCAATGATTCTTCCCTTGGGAATACCGCCCAGTCCTAACGCTATATCCAAACTTAAAGAACCGGTGGGGATGGTCTCCACATTCATCTGTGCCGTGGGATCTCCCAGCTTCATTACCGCGCCCTTTCCGTACTGCTTCTCGATCTGGCTCAGCGCCGCATCCAATGCTTTAAGCTTATCGTCTTTTTCCATGTCAATCTCCTTTTTGTTCAAGGAACAAATGTTCTGCTTTTTATTTAGGATAAAACATTTGTTCGTGTTTGTCAATGTCTATTTTTATTATACATATTTTGTGTACATTAAAGCTCCCTCATAAGCATTCCCCCTTATTTTTTCGTTCCGATGATCGTCTGAAATTTTGGCGAATGCCTGAACATCCTGAAATGTCTGTCGATAATCAGAGATAAAAGATACAAAAAGAATGTATCACACATCCCCGCTTCCCGCAAGGACGCATGATACATTTCCTGTGTTTTCGTCACTATCTACAATTTTTTACCCCTTCGTTTTGAGGGTATCTCACAAAATATTTTTCTGTTACTTTTTACCAAAAGTAACTTTACTGAAGTATTTCAGAATACAGCTGCGCATAAGAATCAGTGCTGCAGAGGTAGTTGCCTCTCTGATCTGGCTGCGGGTTCCGGAGAAATGATACTCTTTCACCGTAACTTCTCCCTTTACGCTGCATCCGATATATACCAGTCCTACCGGCTTTTCCTCGGTTCCGCCGTCCGGTCCCGCAATTCCGGTCACTGCCACAGCCACATCCGATTTCATTAACAGTGCGGCTCCTTTTGCCATCTCTGAGGCAGTCTTGCTGCTGACGGCACCGTATTTGTCCAGCGTGCTCTTACGCACTCCCAGGAATTTCCGTTTTGCCTTATTGGAATAAGTCACCAGTCCGGCCTTGTAGCACTCCGATACCCCGGGGACATTGATGATCCTTGCCGCGATCATGCCGCCGGTACAGGATTCCGCGGTTGTCACCGTCAGATCATTGGCCATCAGCAGATCTGCTACCGCCATCTCCAGGGTAGTCTCCGCCTTGGTACTGTAAATATCCGCTCCGAAACGGGATTTCAGTTCCTTCACCACAGGTTTAATGGCTTTTCCAGCTGCCTTGGTATCTTCCCCGGAAGCGGTGACACGGATATGTACTTCTCCCGTCTTGGCATAGGTAGCTATCGTAGGATTGGTCTGTCCGTCGATCAGATCCTTCAGGGTATCCTCCACCTGGCTCTCCGGCACACCGCAAAGCTTTACCATCTGAGAACAGATCACCCCGGGAGTCAGTGTATCCAGATAAGGAAGCACCTGCTGTTCGAACATGGGAACCAGTTCCGCAGGGGGTCCCGGCAGCAACACAATACGGTTCTTCTCCGTCTCCAGAATAATGCCCGGCGCTGTTCCATTATCATTGTCCAGCACCTTCGCTCCCTCTGGCACCATGGCCTGTTTCCAGTTGTTCTCCGTGGGCTGAATATCTCTGACTGCGAAAAATTCGGCAATGCGCTCCATGCTGTGATCATCCACCGAGAGATTCTTTCCACAGACTTCCGCCACAGTCTCCTTGGTCAGATCATCCTCCGTGGGTCCCAGTCCACCAGATAACAGGATCACATCCGAACGCTCCATGGCACATTTCAACACACCTGCCAGTCTCTCCACATTATCTCCCACCACTGTCTGGTAGTAACAGTCCAGTCCGGCTCCCGCCAGCTTTTCCGCCAGATAAGCTGCATTCGTATTCACAATGTTCCCCAGTAATAATTCGGTACCTACACAGATGATCTCCGCTGTCATATCTTTACCGCCTTTCGCTGTCACTTGTCCTATATCTTTCCCACAGACAGTATACTACACTTCTCGGGCGGAGAAAAGGAAATATTTTACTCCAGAGAATTTTCACTTTCCACTTTTTCCTGATTCCAGAGCTGGTGTCGTATTTTTTCATCCGTTCCCTTGTGACTCCGCTCCCGCCACTGAGTAGGGGTGCATTCATACCTTTTCTGAAAACAGCGGTGGAAGGTCCGCATATTAGGAAATCCGCATTCGTAACTGACCTCTGTCACCGTCTTTCTGCTGTCCTTCAACAGATTGCAGGCCAGGATCATCCGCTGCTGCGCTACATAGGAAGGAAAAGAGATATTTAACTGGGAGGAAAAAATATGGGACAGATAATACGGACTAATACCCAACTCTTTTGCCACCTTCTGTGCCGTCAGTTCCCCGGTGATATTATCGTTGATATATTGCAAAAGTTTCTGCGTGATATTCAGATCCGAAGGCTTGTCCTTTTTGATCACTGGAATATTTTCATACATATCCGCCAACAGTGCCATCAGAAGTCCCTTGTCCTGCCGAAATGGCCGCAGTTCCTTATGCAGACCAATATCTGCCAGAATGTCCAGTACCATCTGTCCGTAACGGCTGAGCATGCTTTTCTGAAAACAGGGAGACTCCATATCATAATAGGTAAGTTCTTCCTGAAATTCCCCGATGGAATCCATATCTGCAATGATCAGAAGCATTCCCACCTCTCCCACAGAACTGTAGGAATGGAGCTGGTTCGGGTAGATCATTAGGCAATCTCCGGCAGTCAGATGATAGCTCACCCCCGCTACCGTAGCATCCATCTCTCCTTCCGTCACATGAACGAATTCCATATGCTTATGCAGATGGAACGGAAAATTCGGATGCCACCAGACATGACAGTCATAGACCTTTTTCCGGCTCTCATAAAACGGTTTTACTGTGTTCATACCAATCCCCATTCCTTTCACAGTCTGCAAACTTTGGGCCGCAGGCACAAAATTTAAAGCTCTCTGTATTCTACATACCATATTCCGTCCCGAATTTCTACCTGTTTTGTTAAAAATAGCAATTTTTGTCCCATATGTAATTTCTTTTTGTCGTGCAGTCCACACTTTTTTCACTTACAATAAGCTTAAATGAAAGCAGTTCCAATTTAAAAAACAAAAAGTGAGATATATTATGAATCGTACAGAAGCCAGAGAAAAAGCTACCGCACTGGTAGCACAAATGACAATAGAAGAAGCTGCTTCCCAGCTGTTACACTCGTCTCCCGCGATTCCCCGTCTGGGCATTCCCGCCTATGACTGGTGGAGTGAAGCCCTTCATGGTGTTGCCAGAGCCGGTACTGCCACCTGTTATCCGCAGGCGATTGGCCTGGGTGCAACTTTTGACCGTGAATTATTACAGAAAATCGCCGGTTCCATCGCTTTGGAAGCCCGGGCAAAATATAATGCTTATTCCCGCCTCGGAGACCGCACCCGGTACAAAGGTGTGACCATGTGGTCGCCCAATATCAATATCTTCCGTGATCCCCGCTGGGGAAGAGGCCAGGAGACCTACGGAGAAGATCCCGTACTTACCGCTTCTCTTGGCTGTGCCTTTGTGGAAGGATTACAGACCAAAAGAGACGGTTACCTGACCACTGCCGCCTGTGCCAAACATTTTGCGGTGCATTCCGGTCCCGAGGCTCTGCGTCACAGTTTCGACGCCAAAGCTACGAAGAAGGATCTGTGGGAAACTTATCTTCCCGCTTTTGAAGCTCTGGTGACACAGGCTGATGTGGAAGCTGTCATGGGTGCTTATAACCGTACCAACGAGGAACCCTGCTGTGCTCACTCCTATCTTATGGAGGAGGTGCTTCGCGACAAATGGCATTTTGAAGGACATTACGTTTCCGACTGCTGGGCGATCCGTGATTTCCACGAGGGACATCATGTAACTGCATTTCCGGAGGATTCCGCCGCTCTTGCCCTGGAAAAGGGTTGTGATTTAAACTGCGGCTGTACCTATGAATATATTTTACAGGCATATAAACAGGGAAAGGTAACCGAAGAAGAAATCCGCCGCAGTGCAGAACGTCTTTTCACCACCAGATACCTGTTAGGACTCTTCGATCACAGTTCCCTGGACGAAATTCCCTACAATGTGGTGGGCTGTAAAGAACATCGGGAACTGGCTTATCAGGCCGCTGTGGAAAGCTGTGTTCTGTTGAAAAATGACGGTACACTGCCTCTGTCCTTGAAAGATAACAAACGCATGGCTGTCATCGGCCCCAATGCCGACAGTCATGCCGCACTGGTTGGTAACTACAACGGTACCCCGCCCCGTTCCATCACTGTAGTGGAAGGAATTACAAGAATCTGCGAGGATACCGGCTGGGATGTCAATTATGCAGAGGGATGTCTGCTCTATGATGACCCTTCCGTACGAAAGGTATTTCAGAACTACCGTATCCCCGAAGCTGTGGCATTGGCAGAATCCTGTGACCTAGCCATTGTATGTGTCGGTCTCGACTCCACACTGGAAGGAGAACAGGGAGATGTGGGTAATGCATTTGCCAGTGGAGACAAGCCAGATCTGCTGCTTCCCAAGATCCAGAGGGATCTGGTAGAACAGGTCATCGCTACCGGTACTCCGGTGATTCTGATTGATCTGGCCGGAAGCCCCATCGATCTGTCCGCTTACGAAGATCAGGTGCCTGCAATACTGCATGCCTGGTATCCCGGCGGAGAAGGCGGACGGGCCATTGCAGACATCCTGTTCGGCAAAGTATCTCCCGGCGGCAAGCTGCCCCTTACCTTCTATTATAATGCCGGACCGCTGCCAGACATTACCGATTATCATATGACCGGACGCACTTACCGTTATTTTGAAGGCAGACCCTGGAAGCCTTTTGGTTTCGGACTCACCTACGGAGAATTGCAGATCACAGAAGCAAAAGTAACTGAAGTTGATTACACGAAGGAGATTCCTTCCGCACAAATCACAATACATTGCCAGAATCCCACGGATCGTGACTTAAGTGATGTCATACAGGTCTATGTCCATGTAAACGGTTCTTCCAACGAAGTTCCCAACCACAAGCTGGCTGCGTTCGAACGGATCCGTCTGGATGCCGGAGAAAGCAAAGAATTCCGGATCACCATTCCGCCCATGGCCTTTACCACGGTAGACAATTCCGGCAACAGAGTATTTGATGGCACTTCTGCTACACTTTATCTGGGATTTTCCCAGCCGGATCTCACAGAAGAAGATCAGAAGATCTATACAGGCAACAGAGGCCAGGTATTCGCGGTCACTTTATAATGAGCATTATGGTGGTAAACCATTTGCTATAGAGAGATGTATTTTTAAAACAAGGAGGATAAATCCTCTCCTCGCCATAAGGGGAAATTTCACTTTGTGAAATTGGATTTTCCTTCGGAAAACAAGGAGGATAAATCCTCTCCTCGCCATAGGGGCTCGGATTTTCCTTCGGAAAACAAGGAGGATTACAATGAAAAGAAACAAGATCTTAAGCCTGTTGCTGTCCGTTTCCATGCTGACTGCACTCACCGCCTGCGGAAGTCAGAGTTCCGATACTCCCGCAGCATCCACCACCGATAACGGAAGCACTACTGCTGCTACCGAAAGCACCGCTTCTTCCGATGACGGTTATGTACTGGACAAGGTTACCCTCGTCGTAGACGGTACCTTCAATGCATCTGTGGATGCTTATCAGGACAAATTCGTCGAACAATGGGACACAGCTGTCAGTGAAGCACTGGGCCATCCCATCAGTCTGAATATCCAGCAGTTAGACCATTCCAGCTATGTAGATGGCGTTGGCCGTCTGTTTGCCAGCGGTGATTACCCCGATGTCATTCTGCTGAATGCCGGTCAGTATGCAGAATATGCAAAAACAGGTCTTCTGTGGGATATGACAGCTGCTTATGATAATGCAAAGTTCCACAGCCACATGGTACTGCCCGCAGTAAACGAGAATGTCCGTATCGACGGCAGACAGTATGGTCTGTCCACCGGTCTTGGCGGCGGCTGTATCACTTATGTAAAGCAGGCATGGCTAGATGCAGTCGGCATGAAGGCTGAGGATATTACCGACTGGGATTCCTACTATGCAATGTTAAAGGCATTCACCGAGCAGGATCCCGATGGCAATGGCAAGAACGATACCTACGGCGTAGCTGCAGCAGGCTTTATCGGTTCCGAGGCTCCTTACACCAACTATCTGCCTCAGTTCTGGCAGAACGCATATCCCAGCTTCACCTATGATGAGAACGGTGTATGGTATGACGGTTTCAACACCCAGGAGACCAAAGATGCTCTGCTTCGTTTACAGCAGGCTTACGCAGACGGTGTCATCGATCCCGAATCCCTGACCATGGGTACCAAGGATGTCCGTGAAAAATGGTGGTCTTCCGATCAGTCCGGTTCCTTCGGTGCTTTCACCTACTGGTCCGGTTACTGGAACGATAACTTGGTTAACAACATGGATAAGAACGGTGTAGATTCCGGACTGGCAAGACTGGCCCCCATCGCTGAAATGGATGGCTACCTGAACAGAGAATCTCCTGTATACTGCATCATTGATGACGGTGACGGCGATGATTCCAGAGAACAGGCAATCTTCGATGCAGTCTTCGAGACCATGTTCGACGGCGGTACTGTACAGACCCTGTGGGTATACGGTGCAGAAGGCTACCATTGGTCTACTGAGGCTGAGACTATTGTTACCGGTGAAGGTACTGACAATGCCAAGACCTATGAATACAAAGACGGTGAGTTCCATCTGCGTCTGAATCCTTCCGATCCCAGTGCATTATGGAAAAAGAATGCTATCGATCCTTCTTCCATGATCTGCTCCTTAGAGAATGGTTTTGAATCCGCTACCGATCTGACCAAGGAATGTAACGAGTTCTTCTCCGAACACAGCGTAGACGCTCCCCACTCTGCTTCCTGTGACGGTATTACCAACTACGGCGGTACGATCAATGATGCCAAAAACGTAGTCATCGCCGAGGTTGTTGTAAAGGGCGGAGATGTAGATGCCGCTATGGACAATTATGTTAAGACTACCCAGGATATGGTAGACGAGATCCTCGGACAGCTGAATGCAGACTAAATAGTAAAAAATAACCGATTAGCAACCTGCTCCGCCGGGCGCACTAAAAAAGCCGCTTCACAAAAATGTGAGACGGCTTTTTACGGTAACTGGAAAGTTACGCGAGCAATGAGCCGCGCATAGGCATAGTGAAGACAGCGATGGGCGCTCGCGCATGATTCGCTGTCTTTACTTATGCCGAGATGCGGCTCATTGCGGAGGGTTTTATCTTCGGGACATAGTAGAAGAAAAATGTAGATTACGCCCCGCTTGTCGGAAACTTCCGGGGCTCAGCAGAGAAAAAACACGGATTACGCCCCGCTTGTCGGAAACTTCTGGGGCTCAACAGAGAAAAAACACGGATTACGCCCCGCTTGTCGGAAACTTCCGGGGCTCAACAGAGAAAAAACACGAATTACGCCCCGCTTGTCGGAAACCTCCGGGGCTCAACAGAGAAAAAACACGGATTACGCCCCGCTTGTCGGAAACTTCCGGGGCTCAACAGAGAAAAAATGTAGATTACAAGGCATTTCGTAACGTAGGCTATAATAAATGCCGCGATGCCCACCGCGGAAGGATGTTCCGTTTGCTGTGGACGTTCGTGGATTTGAAACTACCATCCGCAATGAGCCACGCTATTCATAAGATTGTCAGCAAAGAACGCTGCCAATCTTATTTCATATCGCGGCGTTCGCCGCATCTCGGCATAAGTAAAGACAGCGAATTGTGCGCAAGCGCCCATCGCTGTCTTCACTATGCCTATGCGCGGCTCATTGCTCGCGTAACTTTCTATTTACTTCGTATCCTTCATAACATCTTTGTTCTTCACGAGATAATCAATCAGAGATACTACGGTGAGGATCAGTGCGATCCACATAATAATATCGGTGAGGATCTGTAACTGCGGGAAGTTGGCGATCATCAGACAGATCATAACCATCTGGAAGGTGGTCTTGAACTTGCCCCAGTAGCTTGCGGCGATGACTACACCGTTGTCGGAAGCGATCAGGCGGAAACCGCTGATGATGAACTCTCTGGCGATGATGATGATGACCACCCAGGAAGGGATACGGTTCATCTCGATCAGTGCGATCATGGCGGAACATACTAACAGCTTATCCGCCAGCGGATCCATGAACTTTCCGAAATCTGTGATCAGATTGTATTTTCTGGCGATCTTACCGTCGATCAGATCCGTCAGACTGGCGATGATGAAGATAGCCAACGCGATCATATCCGTCACGAAGGTATTATCGCCGAACCATCCGGCCTGGCCTCCCAGCAACAGGATAATAAACGGCACGATCAGGATCACACGGAAAATAGTCAGCTTGTTAGGCAGATTCATCTTACTCATGGTATATCTCTCCTATCAGATCATATTCATTGGAATCGGTGACCAGAACCTTGACAAAATCTCCGGTCATCAGATTCGCTGAAGTATTTACAAACAGATAGCCATCCACATTAGGGGCATCTCTGTAGGTTCTTGCGACATAGGTCTCTTCGTCCGCTACCTTGCCCTCGATCATTACAGTCAGGATACGACCTACCATATCCTCCGCTTTGTCAAAAGCGATGGCCTGCTGCAGTTCCATCAGTTCATCCCTGCGAAATTCCTTGACCTCCTGCGGTACCTGATCTTCCATGGTGGCTGCGGGAGTATCTTCCTCCTGGGAATAAGGGAATACGCCCAGACGATCGAATTCCATCTCGTTAACAAAGCGATACAGTTCCTCGAAATCCTCCTGAGTCTCTCCAGGGAATCCGCTGATCAGAGTCGTTCTCAAACAGATATCGGGAATCTTCTCCCGAAGCTTACCGATGATAGCACGAAGTTCTGCCTGGTCGGTACGTCTTCCCATGCGCTTTAACACATTGTCGGAAGCATGCTGAATGGGAATATCCAGATAGTTGCAGACCTTGGGTTCTGCTGCAATAGCATCGATCAACTCATCCGTGATCTCCTCAGGATAGCAATATAAAATACGGATCCAATAAATGCCGGGAATCTGCGCCAGTTCATGCAAAAGTCTGGGCAGTTCCTTTTTACCGTACAGATCCATACCGTACAGCGTGGTCTCCTGTGCTACCAGGATCAGCTCCCGTACGCCCTTGTCCGCCAACTCTGTGGCTTCTTTTAACAGACTCTCCTTGGGAACGCTGCGGTAATTGCCTCTAACCTTCGGAATAATGCAGTAGGTACAGTGTTTGTCACAGCCCTCTGCAATTTTCAGATACGCAAAATGTCCGCCTGTAGTGACAACACGGTTGGTCTCTGTCACAGGGGCGGCATTGATATCTTCATAATGATTCTGTTTCTGGCCTGCAAGGATTTCCTCCAGGGCAGCTACGATCTCATCAATAGCAGTGGTTCCGATAATGGCATCCACCTGCGGGATCTCCTTCTGGATTTCCTCACGGTAACGCTGTGCCAGACAACCTGCTGCGATCAGTGCTTTGACCTGTCCGCTGTCCTTCAGTTCTCCCATCTGCAGTAATGTATTGATGCTTTCTTCCTTGGCATCACCGATAAAGCAGCAGGTGTTTACTACTACTACATCTGCCTCTGCTTCATCGTCCGTGAAGGTATAACCTTTTTCCTGGAGCATGCCAAGCATCTTCTCGGAATCGACAAGATTCTTGTCACAGCCCAGGGATACAAACAATATCTTCATGCGTCTTATGCTTCCTCATCATCACCAAGGATTTTAATCTTACCCTGATTCAGCTCTTCTACTGCGATAGACAGGGGCTTATCCACCTTGGCTGTTACCAGAGGCTCGTCACCTGCGATGATCTGTCTTGCTCTCTTAGCAGTTGCCATAACAATAGAATAACGGCTGTTGACTACAGGTGCTTCACCGGGTTCTACCTCGCTGTTTACTACTTTCATTAAATCGGTATAAGAGGGATGTAACATTTTATTTTGCTCCTTTCGCGAAACCTTTCAGTTCCTCTCTGATCTCTTTGATAAATTCTCTACGACGGGACGGTTCATTTTTCGCCGCTTCCACAAACTTCTGTACTTCTGCGGCACACACATCCAGATCATCGTTCACTACTATATAATCATAGGCATCCATGCCTTCTGATTCCTCATAAGCCCGGGACAGTCTCTGTGCAATGACATCTGCTGTCTCAGTTCCTCTGCCCACCAGTCTCTTCTGCAGTTCTTCTGCACTGGGAGGGGTAACAAACAGTAACAGGCTCTCCGGGAACTGCTCTTTGATCTTCATGGCTCCCTGGATCTCGATCTCTAAGATCACATCCTTGCCTGCCTGCATCTGCTCTTCCACATATGCTTTCGGTGTTCCGTAATAATTGCCGCAATACTGAGCATACTCGATAAATCCGTTTTTTGCAATATTTTCTTCAAATTGTTCTCTGGTACGGAAGAAATATTCTCTTCCGTCCTCCTCGCCTTCTCTGGGCTGTCTGGTAGTCATGGAAATGGACAACGCATAATTGTCATATTCCGATAACAGCTTTTTCACCAGTGTTCCTTTGCCGGCTCCGGAGAATCCGGAGATCACCATCAATATTCCCTTATTCTGCATCTTCTCTGTCCTCTTTTTCCTCTTCCGGCCACAGTGCCTGTGCTCTTCCCGCGATTGTCTCGGGAAGCAGTGCCGACAGAACGACCTGACTGTTCTCCATGACCAGTACCGATTTCGTCTTCCGTCCCTGTGTGGCGTCGATTGCCTGTCCGGTCTCCTTGGCCTTCTGCACCAGTCGTTTGATGGGTGCGGCCTCCGGGCTGACGATGGCGATGATCTTATCTGTATTCACAATATTTCCAAATCCCACATGGATCAGTCGGTTCATTGTATCGCCTTTCGTGGCCATGCAGTTCCCTTTCGCATAACCGCACGATATCGTGCTTCCCGCTGCTTCGCAGCTTGTTATTCAATATTCTGTATCTGCTCTCTGACTTTTTCGATCTCGGTCTTGAGCTCAATCGCACAGTTGGAGATCTCCAGATCGTTGGACTTGGACAGGATGGTGTTGGCTTCGCGGTTCATCTCCTGTGCCAGAAAATCCAGCTTTCTTCCGATACTGCCACCGGCCATCAGCGTACTCTTCGTGGTCTCGATATGGCTGCGCAGTCTCACCAGTTCCTCATCTACGCATACCTTATCTGCGAAGATCGTCACCTCGGTCAGAAGTCTTCCTTCATCTACAGTAGTATCGCCCAGCAGTTCCTTCACACGGTCTTCCAGCTTCTGGCGGTACTCAGCAATGATCTGGGGAGAACGTTCCGTAATGAAATCCACCAGCTTCAGCATGCCATCCAGCTTGCTAATTAAGTCATCTCTTAAATGCTCGCCCTCGGTGATCCTGGTCTGTACAAACATCTCGCAGGCACCCTTCAGGGCTCTCTGCAGTTCTTTCCACAGTTCTTCCTCATCGATGTCCTGTTCTTCCATCACAAATACATCCGGATACTTGGACAAAGTGGACACTCGGATATCGCAGTCTAAGTCAAAATCACTGGCCATCTGCTTCAGGTATCCCAGATACTCCGCCGCCAGTTCCTTGTTGTAACGGACATTGGACGTGTTCTCGGAAAAATCCTCGTAGGTAATGAACAGATCTACTTTACCTCTGGAAATATAATTCTTCAGTTCACTGCGGATCGCAGATTCAAAGAAATTCAACTTCTTCGGCATTTTGATGTTCACATCAAGGTAGCGATGATTCACAGACTTCATCTCTACGGTAAACTTTCTGTTATTCTCGGCAGTTTCACATCTGCCAAATCCCGTCATACTCTTGATCATAGCTTCTCCTGTTGTAAGGGCGTGTAATACCTTCCGCAATTTACGGTTTTCATTCTATTATAGAATAAATATGCCCTTTCCGTCAAGTGCAGGTGCCCTATTTACACTATTTCCACTCGTCGTAATGCTCCAGAAAATGATGCTTCACACCATCCTCTTTGTAGGCGATAATCGTACGTAAGTTTACATTCTCCACACTCTTGAAAATATTCCCCTCGATAAAAGGGTTAGTCTGTTTCAGCGAAGCGATCAGGTTCTTAATCTCCATACGCTTGGAGGGACTGCTGCCATCGGTACGGCAAGTGGTACAAGTGTCAGTGAACCGGCAGGCACACTGAATAAAATGCAGATCATTGTAATCTCTCCAGTGCTTGATGTCATCCTCCCTGATCAGGTACATAGGGCGGATCAGCTCCATGCCCTCGAAATTCGTACTGTGAAGCTTCGGCATCATGGTCTGTACCTGTCCACCGTACAGCATTCCCATCAGGATCGTCTCGATGACGTCATCGTAATGATGTCCCAGAGCGATCTTGTTGCAGCCCAGCTCTTTCGCATGACTGTACAGATAGCCTCTGCGCATTCTCGCACACAGATAGCAGGGGGAATCCTCTATGTCATACACCGCATCAAATATCTGGGATTCAAAAATGGTGATGGGAATATCCATCAGCTTCGCATTGTTCTCAATGATCTTACGGTTTGCCTCACTGTAGCCGGGATCCATCACTAAAAATACCAGTTCAAAGGGGAACTTGTTATGGCGTTTCAGCTCCTGGAACAGTTTTGCCATCAGCATGGAATCTTTACCGCCGGAAATGCATACAGCGATCTTGTCGTTTTCCTGAATCATATCGTATTCGTTGATAGCTTTGGCAAACCGGGAAAACAGGACTTTGTGGAACTTTTTGCGGATGCTCTTCTCAATTTCCCTTGCCCGTTCATTTTCCTTTTCTCCGGGCTGTTCCTTCTGCATCAGGTTCAGCAGCCATCCGGTATAGCCGCCCTGTAAGCTGTAGGCCTCCATTCCCTGTTCTCTGAAATACTCTGCGGACACCTTACTGTTCTGTCCACGGCTGCAATACAAAATTACTTTTTTATCCCCTGCTGCCGCCGCCAGTCTGTCTATAAGCTCACATTCGGGGATTGCAATGGCTCCGGGAATCATTCCATAGTTTACTGCTTCATCCCCTCTGGTATCCACCAGGATGTATCGGTCAAGGTCCCGGGACTGTAGTTCTTCCCATGTGATCTCAATGGGCTGTATTGTCTCTTTTTCTTCCATTTTTATATTCCTTTACTCTGCCCGAACAGGCAGTCTATTGTTTTTCCTCTCTCAGTCTGCTACACTGTTATTAAAAATATGGTAACTGAATCGTTACATTACATCCATAGAAAGGCACACAAATGATTCCTTATACTACTTTAGATTCCATTATAGCTCAAATGCCCGAACGCACCGGGCACACTCTGTTAGATGAAGACCAGGGGTGTGTAAAAGGGTGTCGTATGGGCGTATCCCTCTATCGCAACACAGAATATCACATGCCGCAAAAGCATGACGATCAGGAAGGCTTCTTCGTATTGGACGGAAAAGGATATGCTCTCATCGATGGCGAAGAAATCCCTCTGCTGCCCGGTACCGCCTTTATGGTACCGGCTCACACGGATCATGTGATCAGACGGGATCCCTCCTGTGACTGCTGTAAGGTTCTATGGTTCCATGCCGCAGTAGAATGATCCTCAGTCCCCACATACCGCCAGAAGCTCCGTCAGCTGTGCCTGAAGCTCTGTCAGGCTGTCACACTTTTTGTCTACCAGCGCAAGAATCTCTTCTGTGGCCGGCAGCTGGTCCGGCACCATCACAGTATATAAGCCTGCCGCATAGGCGGACCGGATACCGTTGAAGGAATCCTCCACCGCCAGTGCCTGTCCGGGTGCAACCCCAAGCTCCTCGCATGCCTTCAGATAAATATCGGGTGCAGGCTTGCCATGCTCCACCATGTCGCCGCAGATAATTTTCTGAAAATAAGATGTGATACCCGCTCTGTCCAGATGCTCCATAACTGCGGTCCTGCGTGTAGAGGATGCCAATGCTGTTGGAATGCGATTCTCCTTCAGATATTCCAGGATCTCATGCACGCCCGGCTTCTCGGGAAGGCCTTCCCGTTCTTCCTTTTTCTGAAATCTCCGGCTGCAATCCTCATGCAATTCTTCAAAAGACACATCGATGCCCTGCTCTTCTTTCGCTGCCTCGAACACTTCCTTCGTGCCCTGCAGTGTCCTTCCGATACAGGCTTTGGAAATCTCGTCCACATTTTTAAGGCCCCTGGGCTCCGCCGCTTCTCTCCAGCACTCCATATACATCCTCTCGGTATCAAAGAGGACACCGTCCATATCAAATATCACTGCGGTTATTGTTGTCTTCATAATTCTCCTCACATCCAGAGCACCATCAGATTGTTACCCATACCGATGATCCCCATCATTTTGCGCGTAAATAGTAATCGATGATATCTGTCTCTTCCATGGAAATATAAGTTCCGTACATGGCTATGTTGCAGCACAATACCCTGCTTCCCGCAGGGAAGATCATCTCATATCCTTTAGACGAAGCCAGCCCCGGATATCTGTCATCCGCTCTTCCGTAGGAAAAATAAGCAGCGGAATTACCTATCTTCAAAGGTTTCGGTGCCCCAATCCCTCCGGCGATCAGAGCCTCGTCCTTTTTCCATTCAAAAAAGCTCCAGTTCTTTTTCTCTCCAAGTTGCCTTGGTTCTCTGCTTCGTTCCGTCAGCAGAATCTTACCCTGTGTATTTAAAAATGTCAATGCTCCCGTCTTTTTATCCACACGGATCTGGGCATATCCCGCTGTAATTTCCACCAGGGAAGGATTCTCCCGCACCGTGCATCTGAGGTCTCCTGCTGCCGTCACCGCCGCTTTCGGGAATTCACGACACTGCCCTTTGGCAAAACAAATCCGGAACAGATCCACCGCAAGGGGTGTGATCCGCAAGGTTCCGTAACTACTCAAAAGATCCACATAGCCCTTGCCCTTCATGACCATGCGCACAGCGCAGTCGATCCTGGAATGTCCGGCGGGCATCAGTGTTTTGGCATCCGGCATATCGCCGTACTCGCCGTTATTTTCTACCATCCGCGGCTCCTGTCTGCCGGTTGCTCTGCCAGCATTGCCGTTTCCTGCCCCGTATACTTTCGCAGGTGACGGCTGTCCCGTCCGCCTCGATTCAGGTCCCCCTGACTTTCCTGCTTTCTTCGGTGCAGCGCCGTCTGTTGTCCCCTGACTGTTTCTTGTCACGATGATCTTCTTTGGGCCGTAACGCTCTCTGGCCACACGTTCCTTTTCCGCGTCCTGTGCCCTCTGTCTGTAGATCTCTTCTTTTGTCTTCTCCGGCTCTGCCTGTTTTACCACCGTTTTCACCGGCTTCTTCTGGGCATCTGCGGCAAGGCGCATTCTCTGCTTCTGCTCTGGGGATACCGGATCTGCGATCAGTCCGGTGAGTTTCCCCCGGTACAGCACCGTCAGTTCATGCAGGGCTCGGGTGGCTGCCACGTACAGCTGCTTCACATACCCGTCTTCCACCGGGTAATCTTCCTCCGAAGCGTTGAAGATCAGTACTGCATCGAATTCCAGACCTTTGGTGTATTTTAACGGAAGTACCATGACGCCCTCGCCGATCTCCCATTTTCCCGCATCTCCGGTATTCAGTTCCACGCTGCCCTGTAAGGCTGCTGTTACTTTTTCCGCCTCCGCTTCGTCAATGCAGACTACGGCAATGGTATCCAGCCCCTTGCTCTGCCATGCTTTGATGATCTGCTCCGCCTGTGTCACCTGCTCTGTAAAATCCACACATTTTTTCACCGTGACCGGTTCCCCATGACGTATGATGGGCTCCACCGAATAGACCGGAAAGCTTCCGTGATACAGAATGTCCGTGGCAAACTCCGAGATTTCCACCGTGTTACGGTAGCTTTTCTGCAAAATGCCGAAATAATCAAACTCTCCAGGCAGCATCAATTTCCGCAGTTCCGTCCAGTCGTTGAGACCGTAGCGGTCGGAAATATTCTGGGCCACATCTCCCATGATCGTATAGGTACATTTGCTCAGACAATATTTTAAAGACGCATAGGCCATCATGCCGAAATCCTGGGCTTCATCAATGACCACATGCCCCGCCTCCCGGATCACCGTGTCCTCCTTGATGCGCTTGTAGAGGTAGGCCATGGCCGCCAGATCATAGACATCGTAGCCACCTTCCGGCACCTCGACCGTGAAATCTTTCTCCTGCTCTTCCTTCAGGAACTGTTCGTAGAGTTCCGCCACAGAGCCCTTCCATTCCCTTTTTCCGAAATAGGTCTCATAATAATGCTTGAGCTTCTGCTTTTCCGGCTGGGTATAGGAATAATATTTTCCGCTCAGCTCATTTTCCAGCCGTGCCATCAGATAATCCGTCAGTCTGCTGATTTTGTCCGCCCGGGACAGATCCTTTGTCTCTTTCAATAAGCGTGCAATGGTGGCCCGGTCCAGCAGCACTTTGCCAGTCTTTTCGATCACCACGTCCTCTCTGGGTATCGCGCGGTATTCGTAACGCAGGCAGAAATTCTCCAGCTCCTTAAACCAGACAAGAGTTCCCTTCACCGCCGGGGTCACACCTTTTACCACCGGCTTGATCTGCCAGGACTTGTCCCAGTCCTCGTACAAAAGCCTTACGAACAACTGCTCCATGGTCATCTGGGAGACACCGTAAACATTCAGTTCCGGCAGCACTCCCGTTATATAGTTTAAGAGCACCTGATTGCTTCCCACAATATAAAAATCTTCCGGTGCAAACTCCTGCTCGTAGTTGTACAGGATGTAGGAAATACGGTGCATGGCCACTGTGGTCTTGCCGGAGCCCGCCGCTCCCTGTACGATCATGTTGTGCTGGGGCTTTTTGCGGATGACTTCGTTCTGCTCCTGCTGGATTGTGGCAATGATCTCGCCCAGCACCGCCTTTTTGTTCCGCGCCAGATATTTTGTCAGCAGTTCATCGTTGGCCACCACATCCGAATCGTAGAAGTCCTTCAGCTCATCATTTTCGATCTCATAGGTGCGCTTCCGCGACAGGGTGATGTCGTATTTTCCCTCCCCCTTTACGGAATAAGAGACATCCCCCAGAGCGGCATCGTAATATACGCTGGCAATGGGTGCTCTCCAGTCGATGACCTCCGGTTCTGCCGGGTTATCCGCAATGACACTTCTGCCGATATAGTAGACCTCGTTTTTTTTCAGTTTTTTGTCCCGGAAATCGATTCTGCCAAAGTAGGGCTTTTTCCTCGCCTGTTCCGCCCGGCGCAGATCCTGATTCACGAACTTGAAGCGGGCATCCGCATTGTGCCACAGGGCCTGGGCTTCCTTGTCGTTCTCGTCGAATTCCTCCTGCATGGCATGCAGTTCTTCCGCCAGAGCCTGTACACTCTGCCTGTTGGCATCCACCTTGCGCTGTGCGATCTCTAACGTATGCTGTAATCTTTTTTCCTCATCCTGCCTCGTAATGCCGGGTAAACTGCTCATATTCTCTCCTGTTCAAAACCATAAAAAAGAAAAAGCAAAGGAAGTCTGTCGAAGACTTCCTTTGTATGTATTCTAAATCACATTTTACCAGTCAGAGCCCCAGTCATCGTATCCTGAGTCCCAACTGTCATTGGAATCCCATCCGGAATCCCAGCTGTCATCGTCCCAGTCACTGTCATAACTGCTGTCATCATAGGTACTGTAGTAAGAAGAATCCTGAAAATTATCATATTCCGCACCGCTGTCATAGCTGTAGGAATCATAGTAACTCTCGTAATCACTTTCCATCCAGGATTCATCCGGTGCATAGCGCCAGGAATCATTCTCCCATTCGTACCAGTTCCCATGATAATAGTAATAGTTCTGATCCTCATAGGTGTAATAGCCGTTATCCGGTCTGTTGTCAATCTGCCAGATAGAATAGGCGCCTGTAAAAATCGCCACCAGAGACAATGCTGCCATGATCAGGCAGAAAATTGTCAGAACCGTTTTTTCTATCTTTTTGCTCCGGGCTCTTTTCTTATTATAGGCGGTGTAATCTTTGGTTGGGCGGCTGGCAGGTGCCGCAGCTTTCGGCTGCTGGTGTGCTTTCTGCACTGCCACTCTTTCCTTCATCTTCTGGTAAAGTTCGTTGACCGCATAGGCTTCATCGGTTCCCTTGTAACGTACTGCCCGGGTACCGTCCTCTTTATTCTTATAGACTACGAAGGTGCCATCGGTCTCATCCTTGTAAATACCGAAGGCTTTCGCGCCCTTGTAATCCTCTCCGATAAAGGTCCGCATGTCCTCCAGCGGAAGGTTCATCTCCTTTGCCCAGGCTTTCAGTTCCTCGATTGTCTGTGGTACACCGTTGGCATGGCGGTTGTAATTGTTGTTGACACCGCCACAGTTCGGGCAGACCTGATCAAAATCGTTGATCCAACTGCCACACCAGTCGCATTTTATCTTCATGTTCCCCTCCTGAAAATACACGTTGCAATAGTTTCTGTTTTATTGTACCACGTTCTGCACCTGCTGCCAACCTAGGAAATTCCCAATAAAATGCGGCTTTCTCTGAGGGTCTTGCTCTGGTCGTAATCATACTCTATGGTCTGGATACTGACATCCGGAAAACGGGCATGCAGCCGCTGCAAAATCCCCCGCTCGCAGACATGACTGACCAGACATCCGAATGGATGCAGGATCAGCACACTGCCACAGCCTTTTTCCACATATTGTATCACCTCTGCGGCAATCAGCCAGCCGTCACCGGTATTGCAGCCCTCCGCCAGAATCCCCTGTACTTTCTCCTTCAGTTCCGGGAACGGCAGATCCGTCTGGAACCGGTCTGTCTCCCCGATCACCGTAAGCAGATGTTTTTGTGCCTCACACAACCGGTGGAGCACAAAGGCACAGGCTTTCGCCATGATGGGATTGTGCTGGTACTTTTCTGCCTTATACCGCTCTGTATCCACCAAATACAGACAGTAGTTGACGAAACCACCACTGTAAGGCTCCATTCCCTGCCGGAGCAGAAAACTTTCGATATCATCATTTCCCAGTTTCGAATATTTCATATAGATCTCACCGGTGATGCCAACTCTCTTTTTCTTCCCGGGTTTCACCGGTACCTTCGAAAATGCTTCGCAGGCATACCGGTAATTTTTCTCTCTGGTGTGCCGTCCGTTCCTGTGTCTCCGAATGCTCTCACACAGTTTCTTTTCCACCTGACTGCGGATGCGGTCCGTCTCCCCCGGATTCTGTTCGTAGGGCTTCACCTGCTGGTACAGGCACATGATCAGATCACCATAGCATCCGGCAGCAATCCCACCGGACAACAGCCCCGGAGTAATACGAAAGCCGGTATGTTTTTCCTCTCCCATGAGATTTAAGGAAATCACGGGGATCTGCGCATACTCCGTCTGCCCCTGCTCCGCCATGCGGTACAACACTCTCTGGAGCAGATTGTAGATATTCCCGGCTCTGCAGGCACCGCCCGCCTGCGGCTCCATAAAAGCGATCTCCTCCGGATCCCGTTCCCCGCTTTCCAGATATTCCAGGAACTGTGCAAGGATCAATACCGTCGGATAGCAATAGTCGTTACTGATATAGCGAAGTGCCAGAGTGCGGTCCTTCACCGGGTTCTTTAAAGTCCCGAAGGAATACCCCTCCGCCCGGAATGCCGCCTCCAAAAATACATTCGTGTACTCCAGCATCTCGCACAGCAGGATCGTACGGGTCTTCTTGTCATGACGTGTGAAATTTTTACATACTCTGTGCAGTTCCTCCATACGTTTTCCTCATCTGACCGGGTTGGTTTGTGTCCGAACATAAATTTACTATTTTATATTGTAAGCTGAATCGTTGGCCCGTGCAAGTGTACATCTGGTGTATTCTGGTTGTCTACCATCGTCTGCAAACTTTCAGGCACACAAAAAAAGTGGAAACCTTGTATTTTCAAGGTTTCCACACTTTTCAAAAGAGCTGCTGACGGGAATCGGACCCGTGACCTCCGCACTACCAATGCGACGCTCTACCGACTGAGCCACAGCAGCATCACGTGACTGCTAACGCAATCACCGTGTTACATTTTATCAAAGGTATCTCACTTTGTCAATAGAATTATTTTAAATTATATATTTTTTTTGCACAATTCATTCATTATGCTTTCGGTAACCAGTCTGCGCATCTCTTCTGGGGGCATATCATCACCGATATGGTGGCACTGGTACATCAGATAGGAAATCATCCGAGCTAACAGCGCATTGGTAATATAAGACAGCGGAATGTCCTCCCGCAGTTCTCCTTTCGCCCGTGCACTGTCTATGATCTGGCGGACCAAAAGATCCACGGGCCCGTTTTCCTTCTGTTCCGCTATCCGTTGCCGCAGAAGATTTCCCTCCTTGGAATGATCCGTCAGCAGATGCAGAAACGCCATGATGGCATCCACACACTGGGAATGTTCTTCCACCAGCAAAAGCATTCTGTGGATCTGGGTCTCCAGATCCGGACAGGTCTGAATCTGATGGGAAGCCTGCTCCGTTACTGTACGGATTTCATACAACAGGGCACAGACAATGATCTCTTCCTTGGAATCAAAATATTCATAAGCAGTTCCCTTGCCAATGCCCGCCAGCCCGGTGATCATGGACACGCTCATTTCCGAGATATCCTTGTCCTCCCGCAAAAGTGTGCTGACTGCCCGGTACATGGCGGTCACCTTGGGAGGCACCTGGTTCGGTGCCTCCAATCCGGTTATTTTACTCATTTTCCGCATCCCCCGTTTTTCCAGATCTTTGAGATTTTGCCAGCTTCTTAGCCGCTCTTCTCTCCTGTCTGCTCCGCTTATCGAAGATCAGATAGAAGGTCGGGATCAGGATCAGGGTCAGGATCGTGGAAGCCGTCAGACCGCCGATGATAACCAGTGCCATTCCCTGCATTATGACACCGTTATCGCCCAGTCCCAGTCCCATGGGGATCATGGACAGGATCGTTGTCAATGTCGTCATCAGGATAGGACGCAGACGGGTACTTCCGGAAGCCACCAGCGCATCCTCAGTGGACATTCCCTCTTCCCTCAGCATATTTGCGGAATCCACGAACAGAATACCGTTATTTACCACAATACCCATCAACATCAGAAATCCCATCAGGGATACCATACTAATGGTACTTTGCGTAATGAACAACAGCAGGAAGGATCCGATCAGTGCAAAAGGAATACACATCATGACCATGAAGGAGAATCTGGGGGATTCAAACTGTATTGCCATCACCAGGAATACCAGGAATGTAGCTACCAGAATTGCCTGCAACAATGCCTGGAACTCATCGTTCATCATTCCCGTCATCATACTGTCTGCCGGGGTTACAGAATCCGGGAATGCCGTGTGATCCACCAGATCGTTGATAGCATTCTGGGCATCAAATATCTTCTCGGAGGTCATAGTGGACGTCACGCTGACCTGATACAGACCGTCCTGCTTCATGATGGTCTCCTGACTCTGTGCGTAATTGATCTCTGCAATATCTCTTAACGGTACCACGGTGCCAAAAGAAGTATCCAGTCCCAGATCCATCAGCAGGTTCAGATCATCATAGCTTCCTTCCGGATATTCCAGCCATACCGCATACTCCGAACCATCATTGGTGATCGTCAACGGATTCATACCGCTTAATACGTTATGTATGGTCATGCCGACCTGAATGGGTGTCAGCCCGTACTGCATTGCCTTCAGAGGATCTACCACTACCTTGGCCAACGTCGTAGAGTTGGCCAGAGAGTTTTCTGTCTTTACGACACCGTCAATCTTCTCGATCTCTGCCTGCAGGTCTTCTGCGGCCTGTGCCAGTTCTGCCCTGTCACTGCCCTGTAAATCGATCTCATAGCTGCTGGTGCTCATCATGGAGCTCATACTGCTGCCGGAAGATGTTACCGTAACATCCATATCCGTCATACCGGCTGCAATCTCATTCCATTTATCTACTACCTGTGCTGTAGTCAGGGTTCTCTTCTTGATGAGATCTGCAGTAAGGGTTGCACTGGAGCCGCTGATGGATACGGAATAGAATTCCACATCCGGTTCCTCTTCAGCGATCTGTTCCCACAGCTTCAGTGCTTCATCCTCTTTTTCCAGTGTGGTACCGGAACGGAAATTCACCGTAACCGCCACGACTCCTTCATCCGCTGCAGGAATCAGCTCCATGTCCAGCGTTCCTGCCAGCAGAACCGTGCCGATCATCAGAGCCACAGCCACACCAACGACAGTCCTTCTGCGCTTCATCAGCTTCCGCAGGATCCTCTGATACCATGTGGTAAATTTCTTCAACAGCTTATCGATGGGCAGATTTTCTTTTTCCTTCGGTTTAAATACTGTGTAGAACAACGGTACCAGCATCATAGCTGCGATCAGGGATGCCAGCATGGCAAATACAATGGTGAATCCCAGCTGCTCAAACATCTGTCCGGACAGGCCCTTCATAGTGGCCAGCGGCAGATATACCACGATGGTGGTAATGGTGGAAGCGATAATAGAAGCCGTCACTTCCTTCGTTCCCTCTAAGGCTGTCTGTTTCAGATCCGGTGTACTCTTCTGTCTTCGGAAACAGCTCTCGATCACAACGATGGAAGAGTCTACCATCATACCGATGGCAATGACCAGAGATCCCAGTGTTACAATGTTCATGGAGAATCCCATCATGCTCATAAGGATCAGAGTCAGGAACAGGGAAATGGGCATGGAGGCTCCGACGATCAGGCTGGCCTTGAAATCGCCAAAGAACAGGAACAGCACCGCCATGGTCAATACAACACCCAATAACAGGGTCTCGGCTACACTGGTCAGGGAGCTGATAATGGAGGAACTGGCATCATAAGTAACTTCAAATTCGATGGCCGGATTCTCCGCCTGGATCTGCTGTAATTTTTCCTTCACATCCCGGCAGGCATTTACCGTACCGGCACTACTTTTGTTCTTAATGCCGATGCTGACATTGTCCTGTCCGTTGTAACGGCTGATACTGGAAGCATCCTTGGATGCCGTGGTAACATTTGCAATATCCTGTAAGGTAATGACCTGTCCTTTGGTGGTCATCAGGGGTACTTCCCGCAGCTTCTGTACCGTATTGTACTCCATGGACGTCGCCACGCTGATGTCCTGACTGCCCTGGGTCACGCTGCCTGCAGGATAAGTAAAGTCTACGGTTCCCAGCATCTGTGCCACACTGGACATGGTCAGACCGTACTGCTTCATCAGGGTCTCATTGAGTTCTACTTTGATATAATCCTCGGAACCACCGGTGACGGATACCTGTGCCACGCTGGACAGAGATTCCAGTTCCGGTACCACGGATTCATTGACTACTTTTAACATATCCACATCGCCGACTTCCACTGCGGAGATCGTCATGACATCCATACTGTTCATGTTCATCTCAATGATGGTAGGCTGATCCACGTCATCCGGCAGACTTAACTTCGCCGTCTCCATGGCGGCACGCAGATCATTGTGGCATTCATCAATATCCACACCATATTCATAGGTGAACAAGACCATACAATAATTTTCAAAGGAATAGGAATTCACGGAATCCACACCGCTCAGGGTGGAACCGGAATCTTCGATAACGGATGCCACGAGTTCATCCACGCTCTCCGGGTCTGCGCCGGGATAGGTAGCCATGACAATGAGCATGGGCATCTCAATGTCGGGCGTCAGTTCCATCCTGAAACCAAAAATGGAGCTGATGCCGAATACTGCCAGTGCCAGGATCACAAGGAAACAGGACACCGGTCTTTTCAGAGCTAGCTTTGTCAAATTCATTCTGCTGCCTCCCCTACTCTTCTGCCTTCACCGGTGCGGTGACTTCCACACCGTTCATCAGCTTGGGAGACCAGCTGGTGATCACGGTATCTCCTGGCTGTATTCCCTCAGTAACAGAAATCTGTGTATCATCAAACAGATCTGTGGTCACATAGGTCTTCACGGCCTTGCCGTCCACACTTAAGTATACATAAGAACCGGTATTATCATAGTACACGGCATCATAAGGGATCAGCACCGCACTGTCGTTCGTATGATAGGTATCGGTAGTCAGCTTCACGGATACACCGCTGGGCAGATCGCTGCCATTGGCATTTACCGCTGCCTTGATCTGGAACAGGCCGGTCTGCTGATTCACTGCCACACCGATTTCGGTGATGCTGCCAGTGTAGCTGGTGGTTCCCCGCTCCACGGTCACTTCCTGCCCCATGGTCAGTGTATTTTTCACAGCTTCGCTGACCTGAAAAGTCACGGTCATCATATTTTCATTGGCAATGGTGTACGCAGGATTGCTGCTTCCGGCAATGCCGTTGACTTCCACTCCCTTGCTCTGGATTGTACCGGAGATGGGAGCCTTGACAGTGTAGTAGGATAATGCCAGTTCCGCACTTTCCACGCCCACATTTGCCAGCTGTTCACTGGTGGACAGCTGCTTCTTCGTATCCTCCAGTGCCTGTCCCTGGGACAATGCCTGGGAACGATCCACAATATTCATGCTGCTCTTTGCTGCATTGTAAGCGGATTCCGCCTGCTGTAATCCGGCCACCAGAGAATTTCTGCTGGACTCCAGCTGTTTCTTCGTTCCTTTCAGTGTCTCGATCTGCGTCTTCATCTGCACAACACTTGACGCATTTCCGCCGCTCACACTGGATGACGCTGCTTTTATGGCATTCTCCAGCTGTGTAATATTTGCATTGCATGCGTCGATCTGATCTGAAAGATCATCATAGTTCTGGTCATAGGCATTTTTCGCCTGGACATATGCGATCTGTGCCTGATCATACCCGGACTGTGCCTGCACTCTGCTGCTGTCCATCTGGATATTGGCGGATTCCTGCTGTGTGGTCAGGGCGCTGTCTGCCTGCTGCCTTACATTGGCCGCACTGAGCTGTGCCTGTTCTAACTGTAATTTTGCTGCGGAATCATCGATCTTGAACAGAACATCCCCGGCATTGACCTGATCCCCCACCTCAAAATAAGTATCCGTCACCGTGCCGGAGGCAAAGGGAATGACATAGACCAGCTCCTGGGGAGAAACCGTCCCCACAAAGCTGTTCTGCAGGGTCAGTTTTCCGGTCTGAGCCTGCTCCATATCTACAACGACCGCAGAGGTCTCCGCAGTGTCCTGCACCGCATTGCTGCCACAGCCTCCGAGCAACAGGCCGCCTCCCATCAACAACGCCATTCCGACGCTGCAATTTCTTTTCCATGTATTGTGCATGATCTTTTCGCCTTTCTGAAATATGTGTAACTATCCAGAGCCAATGGGCGAAAGTAACCACCATGAGCAAATAACATGCAGGCATGTTATTCAGTACAGCCTCGCAGAGGCGGTTTTGCGAATGTGGTTCTGAATAGTTATGAATATGTATTTGCTTTATTAACCGACCGGCCGGTCGGTCAGCATTTGCAGTATACTCCTATGCCGGGTTTTAAGTCAATATTCCAACTCTGCAGATTCTATTAAAAAACTATAAAACGAATCATGCTCGCAAGATTCTCCACCTGCGGCGGGTCGCTTTTGCGGCATAATACCGTTCCGCTGCAGTGCGATCCCTGCGGAGCGTTTATTATTGCATAGGAACAATTTCCTATGCAATAATAAACACATTCCTGAAAAATTTTTTCAAGAATGTGTTCTCTTCTCTCATTATTTTGCATCACACCAGTCTCCGGATTTTGCTCTTCAAACGCTGTAAGGCATTGTCCGTAGACTTTTCGTCTCTTCCCAGCACCTTGGCGATCTGGGTATAGCTCATTCCCGTCAGGTACAAATCCAGCACCTGTTTTTCAAAGCTGCTGAGTTCTGTCTCAATAGCTCTCTCCAGATCTTCCACCCGCTCCTTGTCCAGGAACAGTTCCTCCGGACTCATCTGGGTTCTGGCCGCCAGAGCCTCAATAAGATTTTTCTCCTCATTGTCCGTGCCCTCGCTGCTTCGTTCATACAGAGATACATAGCTGTTGAGCGGTGAGTGCTTCAGGCGCTTGGAAGCCTGCACTGCCGTGTACATCTGTCTGCTGATACACAGATCTGCAAAGGTATAAAAGCTGGCATCTCTGCCGCAGTCATAATCCCGCACTGCCTTGAACAGCCCGATCATCCCTTCCTGGATCAGATCTTCGCTGTCTCCGCCCAGAATATACATGGATTTTGCCTTGCTTCGCACCAGATTTTTATACTTGTCGCAGATGTAATCCATCACCTGTCTGTCACCTTCCCGCAGCTGGTCGATGAGTTCTTCATCCGTCATCTCTTCATATTTGAAATGCTCTGCCATGCTTTCCCCTTTTTTTCCACTCCTATATTACGCCTGTAATCTCTGACGCACGATCTCATAAGCCAGTACGCCTGTTGCCACGGAAGCATTGAGGGAATCGATATCCCCCTTCATGGGAATGGATGCCACCATATCGCATTTTTCCTTCACCAGACGTCCTACGCCCTCGCCCTCGTTACCGATGACCAGACCAATGGGGCCTTTGAGATTCAGATCATACATGGTGGTACCGCCCATATCGGCGCACACGAACCACAGTCCTTCCTTTTTCAGTTCTTCAATGGTCTTGGCCAGATTCGTCACCTTTGCTACCGGCGTATAGTTCAGCGCTCCCGCGGAGGTTCTGGCTACCGTCGCGGTCAGTCCTGCTGCGCGGTTCTTCGGAATGATGACACCGTGGGCTCCGGCCAGATTGGCGGTACGGATGATGGCTCCCAGATTGTGGGGATCCTCAATGTTATCCAACAGGAAAATAAAAGGCGGTTCCCCTTTTTTTCTTGCGCCTTCCAGAATATCATCCACCTCCGCGTACTCATAAGCTGCCGCATAGGCAATGACTCCCTGATGCTTTCCGGTCTCGGATAATTGATCCAGACGCTCCTTGGTCACATATTTTACTAATGTGTCATGCTTTTTTGCTTCTCTTTTAATGGTCATCATGGGGCCATCCTGACAGCCATCCAGAATGAATAACTTGTCAATGGGTTTGCCCGCACGATAGGCCTCGATCACGGCATTTCTGCCTTCTATGGTAAATTCCTGATATCCCATGTTTGTCCTTTCTATTGTGAATTTTTATTACAGTTCCATGCCTGCCAGACGGATGCCGTCTTTGATCAACTGCAGCATCCGGTCGATCTGTCCCGTCAGGTACAGATAGCCCATCAGTGCTTCAAAACCGGTAGCTCTGCGGTAATCTGCCACGGAAGCGTTTTTCGCGGTGGTGTATGATTTGGCGTTGCGTCCTCTGCGGTACACCGCTTCCTCTTCCTCCGTCAGTTCCGGAAGCAGTGCCTCGATCATGGCAGACTGCGCCGGTGCCTTTACATAACGTGTCGTCTTTTTATGCAGATCATTGGCGGAACGGTTAGCTCTCTCCACCACCACGCTGCGGATCACCAGCTCATAAATCCCGTCTCCGATATAGGCCAGTGTCAGCGGAGAATACGCCCGGACATCCTGTCCTTCGCAGGCAAATGCTTCCTTTATTTTCGTAAGAAGGGTTATGCTCTCTTCCATTTTACACCCTCTCTGGTATCTTCCAGCACAATGCCTTTGGCTAACAGCTCGTCACGGATCTCGTCGGCTCTTGCGAAATTCTTCGCCTTTCTGGCTGCCTGACGCTCTTCAATCAGTGCCTCGATATCGCTGTCCAACATTTCCGCTTTCTTGTCTACGATCAGTCCACAGATATCGGACAGAGTCACGATTTCCTGTTTCAGAGCCTCCAGAAATGCCTTGCTGCTGTCTGCTTTCGCATTGGAGTTGACGAATTTTACCAGCTCAAAGATAGCTGCCAGCGCATCCGCAGTGTTGAAATCATCGTCCATAGCTTCATCGAATTTGGTCTCAAAGCCCTGTGCCTCGGTAACTAACTGCTTCTCTTCTTCGGACATTTCGGCATCTGCTGCCTTTTCCAGCAGGAACTTCAGGTTATCCACGCTGGTAACGATTCTCTCGTAGCCGTTCTTTGCTGCTTCCATCAGATCGGCACTGAAATTCAGCGGGCTTCTGTAATGTGCGGACAGCATGAAGAAACGAAGTACCTGCAGATCATATTTTTCGGAGATCTCACGAACAGTAAAGAAGTTGCCCAGAGACTTGGACATCTTGCGGTTGTCAATGTTCAGGAAGGCATTGTGCATCCAGTATCTTGCAAAAGGCTTGTCATTGGCTGCCTCGGACTGTGCGATCTCATTCTCGTGATGAGGGAAGATCAGATCTTCGCCACCGGCATGAATATCTATCTCCTCACCCAGATAACGCTTACTCATAACAGAGCACTCGATGTGCCAGCCGGGACGGCCCTGACACCAGCAGGAATCCCAGTAAGGCTCGCCTTCTTTCTTCGGCTTCCACAATACGAAATCCAGGGGATCTTCCTTCTGATCTTCACCGGAGACTAACAGGGAACGGTTACCGCCCTGCAGATCGTCCAGGTTCTTGTGAGACAACTTGCCGTAGTCCTTGAAGCTTCTGGTCCGGAAATATACCGTACCATCCGCTGCAGGATACGCATGCCCCTTGTCGATTAGAGTCTGGATCATATCCAACATGCCGCCGATCTCCTCGGTAGCCTTAGGGTTCTTGGTAGCGGGCTTGATATTCATTCCCTCCATGTCTTTTTTGCACTCTGCGATATAGCGCTCGGAGATCACGCTGGGCTCCACACCCTCTTCATTTGCTTTCTTGATGATCTTGTCATCCACATCTGTGAAGTTGGATACATAGTTTACTTCGTAACCCTTGTATTCCATGTAACGGCGCACCGTATCAAATACGATCATGGGGCGGGCATTGCCGATGTGGATCAGATTGTATACGGTAGGCCCGCAGACATACATTTTTACCTTGCCCGGCTCTAAGGGCTTAAATTCTTCTTCTCTCTTGCTTAAGGTGTTGTAGATTTGAATGCTCATTGTTTATCCTTTCCTGATTGCGATTTTTGCAATGATATATCTTTATTTTATCACACTGTCTTGTCATTTTCTGCAGATTGGGGCTGTTCCCCGGTCTCCGCACTCATTACCACCAGCCTGCGCAGCTGCTTTAATTCATCTTCCATCTCCAGCACGCGGTTGGTCAGTTCGGAGTTCTCACGCTGCAGTACCGTGATGTCTTCCCGCACCGGATCGGGGAGATCTGTCTGGTTCATGGTCTCCTGGGGGAGGCTTGCGTTGTTACGCTTCACCACACGTCCCGGTACACCTACCACCGTAGATCCGGGAGGCACTTCACTTAAGACCACGCTTCCGGCACCGATCTTCGAATTATCTCCGATGGTAAAGGAACCCAGTACTTTCGCACCCGCACTGATCATGACGTTGTTGCCGATGGTCGGATGACGCTTGCCGTGCTCCTTACCGGTTCCTCCCAGTGTCACTCCCTGATACAGGGTCACATTATCGCCGATAATGGTAGTCTCACCAATGATGACACCGTTACCGTGATCGATGAAAAATCCCTTGCCGATCTGCGCGCCGGGATGGATCTCAATGCCGGTCTTGCGCACACCGCGCTGGGAAATATATCTGGCCCAGAAATAATGTCCGCTCACATACAGCTTATGCGCCAGTCTGTAATGGATCATGACTTTGAAACTGGGATACAAAAGTACCTCCATGGAGGAATGGATCGCCGGATCACGCTCCTTGATAATACGGACTTCTTCTTTTAAATTTTTGATGATGCCCATGTTCTCACCTCGAAAAAAATACCGCGGATAAATTTCATCTTAGAGACGAATTTATCCGCGGTTCCACTCTACTTAAGGGACAACGCCCTTCCCTCTGGCGTTCTACGCCCTGTGTAGAACACCGTGCATATAACGGATGCTTACCGGATCCGGATACTGATTACTGTTAACGTTCCCCGGATCAGCTCACAGGCGCACTTCCTTTTCCTCGGACGAAAGCCGCTCCCAGCTTCTAACGGCTTCTCTCTGGCATCCTACCTAAAAGTACTTTTCCTGTTCCATGCCTTTATTCTATAAATGATAATTCCTACTAAATAAGATATGCAAAAATACGGGTTTTGTCAACCCCGGAGTTTCCTACATCACTGATTTTTCCAAGGTTTCCCTCACATATTCATTCAGTGACATCTGGCATGCAGTCGCATGGATCACAAGCTGCTTATGAGTCTCAGGTGCGATCCGGATATTAAAGCTTCCCTTGTATGCTTTTTCCGGAGCTTTCCCCTGTCCTTCACACAGTTGCAGATAATCATCTACCGCCCCATGAAAATCCTCTACCAGACTCCTGGCATCGGTTCCCTCATAAGAGATCAGCGAACGGATCCCCATTACCTTTCCGAAAAAAATCCCATCCTCCTCGGAAAATTCTACGCTGCCGACATACCCTTTATATTCCATCGTATTTTTCAAATCAATCCCTCCTGTTCCAACAGATCACATAATTGTCTGACCTGGTATGCTTTCAATTCCTTTTGCGGATGCGGCTTATGCAGTAATATACTCCCGTGCTCCTCACTGATAAACATTACTCTGGAACCACTGGTTTTCCCCTTATTGGATTTCGTAAATTCCAAATAATCCAATAAAACTTCCGCATCATGAAAGGTAAATGTCTTCGGTCTGCTTTTTAACTGTTCAATTAGTTTTTCCTTTTGTCCCATTTGTACCCCTTGTTAATTATATTATATTTTTTCTGCCTGTTTTTTGCAACTGTTTTTAGTTGCAAAAATGTAGTTAAAAGTATATTTTCTACTTAATTTCAATGGATTGGAAAATTTCTCCGACATTGGATTCTAATAGAAAATAGATCTGATAATAGAAAAAGGTCCTATGCAATTTATCTTAGCATAGAACCTTTAATATCACAATAGTATTTTGTCAACCCCTACCCCTTATAATCCTCGATCATGGCTTCAATCTCGGCAATCTGTGCTGCGCTGAGCTTCTTGCTCTGGATAAATGCGGCTATCATCTTCGGCAGCGAACCGCCATAAGCCTTCTCCACGAAAGCCTCCCCCTGGGCTCTGTGGTATTCCTCCTTATTCAATACGGAAGATACGATGGCATTCTCATTTTTGAAAATACCGTTCTCACAAAGCTTTTTAATAAACGTATAGGTAGTGGATTTCTTCCAGCCGAACTTCTCCGCGCACTGTTTTACCAGTTCTCCGGAACCGATGGGTTCCTCCTCCCAGATCAGCTCAGCAAATTTGTATTCTGTCTCCGTCATCTGATACATTCCCATTCCTCCTTGTATCCTTCTTAATCCAGCACTTGCCAATTATGCAATCCTATTGGCTTTTTTTGCACTCATCACATTATAAAAGGTCGATAGTATACAGACCTTGTTCTAATTAAAGTCTATATCCTATCGACCTATTTGTCAAGTTCTTATTTTCCGAAATTATCAGCTCTTCGGGCATCCGCTGCAGCTTCCGCAGCCGCCCTGCATCGCCTGTGCCGTAAGATCAAACGGCGTAGTCACCAGACAGATTGCCTGAGAGGAGATTCCCTCTCCGCTGCCGGTGAATCCCAGTCCTTCCTCCGTGGTAGCCTTCACATTGACCTGTCCCACATCGATCAGCAGGGCTTTCGCGATATTTTCCCGCATGGTATCGATATGCGGGCGCATCTTCGGTGCCTGTGCAATGATCGTCGCATCGATATTTTCGATAAACACATGATTCTCTTCCAGCAGCTCGCCCACTTTTTCCAGCAATTTTATGGAAGAAATACCCTTGTATGCCGGATCTGTATCCGGGAAATGTTTCCCGATATCCCCCAGCGCCGCTGCTCCCAACAGCGCATCCATGATGGCATGGAGCAGGACATCCGCATCCGAATGTCCCAGGAGCCCCTTTTCATAAGGTATTTTCACGCCACCGATGATCAGGTCTCTTCCCTCCACCAGACGGTGTACGTCATATCCCATTCCGATTCTCATATTTACAACCTTTCCGCAGACGTTATCCTTTTTCAAAAAGTACCGACTGTCCCGTTGCGGCCAGTGCCGGGTGCCAATGCCGTCCGCAATATACTAAATCTCTATCATTATTGTCTCGCCACAGCACAGTTCATCAGTTCCTCCGTGCTGTCGAATAGATAGACGGTATAAATGCCGTCCTCATATACCTTTTCGCCCTGCTTTAATGCCGGAGCCTCTGCATATTCCGCACATTCCTCCGACGTCAGAAGCAAGAATGTCTCCCCGGTATGATACCCTTCCTCATAATATTTCATGGGAGAAGACCACTTGAAATATTCCAGATGTTCGGGATCTCCGATGTTGCCGATCTCCACTTCGCCATTGGTAAGCTCTGTAATGATATTGGCATTATTATAAGTAGCAAAGCCAAAATCATACCCGTTTTCCGCAAGGAACTGCGCCACGGGACGCTTCGTTTCGTTCTTGTCCACCGTCAGGAAAGACATCACCGTTTTACCCGTACCAAGGATCAGACAGATTGTAAGCAGCGCCGTCACCGCCAGACGGTCAAATGGCATTTGCTCCTCTTCCAGATAAAAGCACAATACCGGCAGTGCAAAAATAAAAATCGTAATATAATACCGTGGCACCATGGTACTGGTGGTGAAAATAAACACAAACAGATTCAGTACAAAGCTGACTTTCAGGAAAAGTGTGATCAGGCTGCGAAATCCTGTACTCTGCTCCGTCTTTCCGCTCTTCACCGTAACATATCCGTAGATGCCCAGCATTGCGAAAGCCGCCATGGTCACAATACCACGCAGGGATAAAAAGCCCTTGTCGGGAATATAACCAAAAAGCATTAACAGACAGCCTGCTGCATTCTGGATCCGGTCAAACAGCACCCCGTGGTACAGAGCGATGAAATTCGTGGCACCGTAGGTCTGGAACACATATTTATGGCTGATCCATACCAAATTAATGCCGTAGCCCGCTACTGCGAAAAACGCTCCCACTACACTGTAGAGAAAATATTTCATCCGGGTCGTAGGCAGCAAGGCACGAAAATGCGCCTTTGTCATCTCTCCCCGGAAACTCTGGAACTCCTCTCCACCCAACAAATAGAAAAAAGAAGTCAGTACCAACGGGCACTGTAATGCCAGCAGGTAACGTACGCCGGACATTCCACAGACAATAGCCAGCAGCACATAGAAGATCCACAGGCTGATCTTGCGTTTTGTACTGTATTCTCCACTGCACAGCCGCAGGTACATACCGAAGAACCACAACACCAGAATCACATGGGACATGTAGGTATTGCCCATTTGCATGTGTGTCATCATGGTCTCGGAAAAAGGCAGAAGCAACAGACAGGAGCTTAACACCGTAAGCCCGCGCGATACTTTTAACGGCTTCATAAAATAATAATAGGAAGCCAGCATCAGCCCGTAAAACACCAGATTCGTGATCGTGCGGATCACATGCCAGTTGTTGCAGATCCGGAACAGCGGTCCCATGATCAGCTGTGTATACAGCACACGGAACTCCGTGGAATAATACCAGTTCGTCGTCGAAATCATCTGATGCTCCCCCGCAAGGATCCTGGAAAAGATCATCTCTGCCGCCATATCGGAATCCAGCCAGTGATCCTGGCTGATGATATTCAAGCCAAGCAGGAGCAAAAGCGTCGCTCCCAGCAAAATATATGGTATCTGTTTTTTCAGTGTTTTCATACCGCAGACCTTTCTGTTAGTGCCTATGCATTCTTCCCTAACTATACACGATTTGCCGCAAAAGCACAACTGCGGCTTTTGCGGCAAATACATAAAATTCCTCATCTACTTAAGATTTTTTTCTCTTGGGGAAGCTGTTGCCGATGCCCGGCTCTTCCCGCTTCTTTCTCTTTTTTACTTCTCTCTCCGCTCTGTCCCCGGAGTATTTACGGTCCGCTGCCTTTTTGTCGCGGCCGCCCCATTTTCTTCCGTCCTCGCGGTTCTCGTCTCTGCGGTGTCTTCTGTTCTCGCCGGAAACGGTATTGTCGTCGTCCCTGCGGTCTCTGTCACCGCGACCGAATCTTCTGCGGTCCCCGTCTTCACGGCCAAACTTCCGTCTTCCGTCGCCTCTGCCGAAACTGCGGCCTTCACCACCGTCTCTGCCGGATCGGCCTCTGTCCCCGAAACGATTGCCACGCTTTGTATATTCATCTGCGGCGATCTCCTCGCCCTTGTCGCCGACCTGTAATTTCAGCATGGCAGCTGCCAACTCCAGTGCATCACAGCCTTCCTCTTCCATTTTCCGCTGTAAAAAGCTCTTCATCAGCTCGATGTCTTCATGCTCATGCAGTTCCCATGCCTTGTTCAGATATTTGTCTGCTTTCGCTTTCAGCACCTTCGCAGCTCCGGGAAGCTTTTTCTCGGTAATGGTGGTATGACAGACTCTCTCGATCTCACGGATCTTGCCAATTTCCCTGCTGTTGGCAAAAGTAAAGGATCTGCCCTTTCTACCGGCACGGCCGGTTCTGCCGATACGGTGCACATAGTACTCAATATCCTGTGGAATATCGTAATTGATGACAGCTTCCACATCATCCACATCAATCCCTCTGGCTGCCACATCCGTAGCGATCAGAATGCTGGCTCCGCCGTTACGGAAACGGTTCATGGCCACATCACGCTGTGCCTGGGACAGATCGCCATGCAGCCCTTCTGCCTGAAAGCCCTGCTGCTTCAACAGATCCGCCAGTTCGTCCACCTTTTTCTTCGTATTACAGAAGATCAGGGTCAGCTTCGGCTGATAGTACTCTAACAGTCTTACACAGGCTGCATCCTTGTCCTGATTTTTCACACGGTAGAATTTCTGGGATACCAACGGAATCGTCAGTTCTTTTGCCGCTACTTTTACTATTTTTGCATCCTTCTGGAACCGGTCCGTGATCTCCAGGATCGGCTTCGGCATGGTAGCGGAGAACAGTGCGGTCTGGTGCTCTCCGGGAATCTGTCCCAAGATCAGCTCCATGTCCTCACGGAAGCCCATGTTCAGCATCTCATCTGCCTCATCCAATACCACCATGTTCACCAGATCCAGCTTAATAGTGCGTCTGCGCATATGGTCCATGACACGTCCCGGGGTTCCCACGATAATCTGTACGCCCCGCAGTCCCGCGATCTGACGGCTGATATCCTGTCCTCCGTAGACCGGCAGTACCTTAATGCCGTGCATGTATTTTGCGATTTTCCGCAGTTCTTCCGCTGCCTGGATCGCCAGTTCTCTGGTGGGGCACAAGATAATGGTCTGTAACTTTTTCACATCCGGATTAATGTGCTGGATCGCCGGAATGCCGAATGCAGCAGTCTTGCCCGTACCGGTCTGGGCCTGTCCGATGATGTCCTCCCCCTGTAATAAATAGGGAATCGCCTGCTCCTGGATCGGAGACAGCTTTTCAAACCCCATCTCCCGGATCGCACGGACAATACGGTTGTCCAGCAACGGCTCGATGGAGGCAATGCCGTCCTGCGCTTTCACTTCTTCTACTGCTTCGTTCACTTCTTCATTTTCCAAAAAATAACTCACGAAATACTCCTTTAAATTCAAAATCGTGGCAACCTTCAGAACTTCATTCGCAAAATCGCATCTTCATGAAAATCACCTTGGTTCTGAATTGTTGCACAAAAAAAGAAATCATTGCGATGCGCTTCTGATTTCTTCCATCAAATCTCAACAACATTTCGTAGTATAGCACGGAAGCATTGAAAAAACAAGTGATTTCGTTTACCATATAATAAAAAGTAATGCTTCCAAAGCAGAATAACCTAAATTTCGCATTACTATTTATGCCGTTCGGCGGCAGAATGGAGATTTTATGATACAGACATTACACATCGTACCGGAATATAACGAAGAACTGATCTATCCCGCCATCTGCAAAAGCATGGAGGCGCTGCACATCGCCACAGATTTACGCCCGGAGATGAAGATCGTCATCAAGCCCAACCTCGTCATGGCGAAATCCCCGGATTTTCCCGCCACGACCCACCCTCTGGTCATAAAAGCTGTGATCAGGTGGCTGCGAGAGCAGGGCATGCAGCACATCACCATTGCGGAAAGTTCCGGCGGTCTCTACAATGCCGAAGCCATGAAACACGTATATCACGTATGCGGCATGGATACTCTGGGCGAAGGTGCTGAACTCAACATGGACTTTTCCGCACAGACCGTAAATTGTCCGGCAGGATTTAAAAATCACAGTTTCCACCTGATCACTCCTATCGTGGAAGCCGATTATATCATTAATATCTGTAAACTGAAGACCCATGCCATGACCGGCTATTCCGGCGGCATCAAGAATCTCTTCGGCACCATCCCCGGTCTGGAAAAGCCCCAGATGCACTACCGCTGGCCGGAGATCGAAGATTTCTCCAACATGCTCTTAGAACTGGCTCAGACCGTAGCTCCCAATCTCACCGTCATTGACGCCATTGATGCCATGGAGGGTAACGGTCCCACCGGCGGCACTTCGCATCCTTTGCATATGCTGCTGGCGGCAAAAGATTTCTATACCCAGGACTGCTTCGCCGCAAAACTTATGGGATTAGAACCTACAGAGATCGTCATGCTGCGTCAGGCACTGGAAAAAGGTCTGGCTCGCCCTAAGGAGTTGGCGCTTGTGGGAGATCCGGTTCCGGAAGGCTTATCTCCTTTTCAGAAGCCGGATACCATAAAATTAGATTTTACCAACGGTGTGCCGAAATTTTTACGCAAGCCTTTCATGTTCGTGGCTTCCCGACTGTTGAAATCCTATCCGCAGCTGACCCCGGAGAAATGCGTGGGATGCGGAAAATGTGCGGAAAGCTGTCCGGCACATGTCATCAGAATCGAAAATCGCAAGGCGAAATTCAAGAGAAAAGGCTGCATCTCCTGCTTCTGTTGTCAGGAAATGTGCCCCATGAAGGCTATCAGTGTAAAGAAAGCCCTGTAATTTCCTGCTTTTTGCTATTATTGTTCTAATTGCATACAAAATTTTTACAAAAATATCAAAAAACGTGTTGACAAAGTGGGACACGCATTGTATACTGAACAGGTCGGTTGCGAGAGCAACGAAATGGAATCTTAGCTCAGCTGGGAGAGCATCTGCCTTACAAGCAGAGGGTCATAGGTTCGAGCCCTATAGGTTCCATTCCAACTTCGGTTGGTCATATGGCGAGATAGCTCAGTTGGCTAGAGCATGCGGTTCATACCCGCAGTGTCGAGGGTTCGAATCCCCCTCTCGCTATTAGGTTAAAAGGGTCGGAAATGCTGATAAATACAGCGTTTCCGATTTTTTTGATTTCTCAAAGTATCAAATAATATGTTTACTTTTGTTTACTTCTGGATTTCTGACGGTGATAATGGTTAAACCAGAGTTTAAAATGCGCCGGTTTTCTCCTCTTAAAACCAGGGTTAAGAAGCCTAAAACAAAAGGTACGAAAGCTGACTCCGTGGAAAAAGTTACGGTTGCCGAACTTCTTCCCTCTTTGGAAAATACGGTTTTAAATAAAAATTAAACTTTAGCATCACCGCTTTCAGCATTCTGATAGACAAAGGAATTAGTGGTCATGGTGATTTCATCTAATATAGCCAGATTTCCGCTTTTCTTTATGCACATTGTTATTTAATAATTTGGACTTGCACACCGCCAAACCCGTTACTGTTCCAAAACAAACTGCTCTGTCTCAGGGTTCCACTTTAATACTGCTACGATTTCTTCAGAACTTATCAATTTATCCTCAGATGCCACAATAATCAAATCATCTACTATATCCATATAATAAAAAGATTCATCTCCAATGATCTTTAGCGCATCTATCGGAATTTCTACCCATTGACTGCCTTCGACAGCTAAAAGCTGAATTTCCTGTGTTGATATTCCTTGATATGTTGTGGTTTTTGATACCAATATTCTGCTTTGTCCGTCACTCGCTTGAATACAGTTTATAACTACTTTATCAGCCGCAAACTCCTTATATGCTACCATTTCTAATGAATCAGCATCTAAAAGGATACCCACCGTTTTATCCAATCCTGCAACATGAGGGGTATTCAAAATCTTGCATAACACGAATATTTCACTGGCATTATCTTGCGAGAAAGAACCAAAATCAATCCGAACTATAACAATATCTAATGCACTGATGTTACCTTCTTCGTAATTCTCTGCTACCTTTTCTATAATCCTGTTATTAAGCTCTGAGACCATATCAGCACTATCCCTGGATTTCGATATTCCACACGCATTGATGCACATCAGCATAAACAACACAAGAACAGAGACCGACAAAACCTTATTTTTCATCTTACCCATACTCGTCTTAATCTCTTTCTGGCACATTTTCTATTTTAATGTGCAGGATATGATCCTGCAATCAGTGTAATAATACAACAAAATATTCGATGCGGAATCACCATTTTTTGCACGCAATGCGGCACCCATTTGACATAGCCCGTAACGATGTCCTCCCGCACCAGTTGCAATATCTGTGCAACTTACAGCTTTCAAAGCAGGCTGCGTAGAATGATCTTTTGTTCCATTACCACTACAGCTTGAGAAAAAGGCACCCCAAATATAATCATAAGTTGTAGATGATGGTTTATACATTACAATATCCGTTTTAGATTTACCTCCAGAAGTATAAAAAATATTTGCCGTTGCATCTATTGCCTCCTCGGTAACCTTAGTAGGATCATATACCTGACAACAAGAAGATGAGCAAACCTTATAATCTTTACCCGAATGATTCGAATAAACACTCAGCGCATACTCTAAGAAGGTGTTTGCCGCCACTGCCTGTGCTTCATACAATTCACTAACCTGTGTTGAAGTTAGTCCTTTACCAGTGTAATAACTTTTTCCGTAAAGTTCCGAAGATAATACAGTATAGATATATGTCTCTCTATCAACAGTTTTTGTTTGATTATTATAGTAAACCGCAATAGAATTGCTTACATCCGGAACAGAACTCATTGCTCTGGCAACAGATGATGTTGCAAAATTTCCTCTATCTATAATAGAAGGCAGTACAGTTTGTCCTCCTATATCATGCATTATTTCTTCTCTATCCTGCGAAACAGAAAAGTCATCATTTATATAGAATGTAAAAATTGTAGTTCCATCCGCACTGTCAACATCATAATTACTATAATTTGCCGCAAAATACCCTGCTGCATTTATTTCCCAATCGTATGTTCCTGAAGGGAGATTTTTTATTTGAAAACGTCCATCTTCACCCGTAATGACCGCAACTTCCCCATCTACAGAAATTGTAGCATTTGGAATAAAGGCTTCTGTATCATAATCTCTTACAACACCGACAACATTTGCCAAATTATTGTTGGAAAAAGTGTGCATACTTACTGCCAAGTCTACTGTTGCTGCAGAAAGGGCATAATTTTGGAATCCTTCGTCATAATCTTTTTGTGTTATTACCTCTGTCTCATAAAGTAAAGTTCCCTTGCTCACAGTATCCGTTTCTCCACATGCTTCTTCTGCATATGTAGTAATAGCAGAAGTATAAATAGAGCATCCGAACATAACAGCAATTGCCAAAGATATTATTCTTTTCTTCATATTTCACCCTCCCATTTTTTATAGGTAGTGTCAACTTTATACGCTCAAAATCACCCCAACTCCAGTAAAATCAAGTGTTCCAAGGCTGTGCCTTTACCTCCCCTTTCTTTGGCTTGGGTGACCAAAATTTTGCATCGGAAGATCAGTCAAGACCGGACTGAAAGCCGTTAAATTCAACCTTGACGGGGCTTTCGTAAGCAAAATATAATCGTTCACCCCAATGGAAAGGAATACGATTTTTTCATAATTCGGTTTACATTACCTTTTAGTTTGCAGAACCGGCGTTCGCTGTGAAACTATCCAAGTCTGAATTGGAAGCCTTTTCTTTATACCCAACCTGGGATTCTGCAACTCTGACAATTTCAGCACAATAATCAGTATTTATGGAATTCAAGCTGTATAACGCTTCACTAACAGCTTGAATTTCTTCAGAAACATAAGAACAGGATTGGAATCCTGACACAGTCTCCCTATAACTGTCAGACACTACTTTGGCTACATCATATGCCTCATCGTACATGATAGTCAGGTTGTGTTCAATGTCTGCAGTCTTCACAACACCGTCATCTACATATTCCATGCTCTCATATAATGTCACAAAAGTTATTGTATCCTCTATGTCAATCCCAGAAATTTGAAAAGACATATCAGAAACGCTGACGTTATTTTCGGACAATGTAATTCTGTGAGCATTTTCATCGTTCACGATGCCGTTGACAGCCACTGTTCTCAAGCTTTCCGTGTCCCCGGTCATGACTGCTGTTTCCCGACTATCCATGTAGCTTTCTACCCAAGTATCTCCACCCTTTCTGTATCTTCCAGGCCAGCCGCCTCTGCGGGCAAAATCGGAACCATAACAAAGATCATACAAATAGCTAAAAAACTCGCAATATACTTTTTCATTGCTTCCTCTTTTCTCTTCATAAAATACCTCTCTTTCTCGTCTGAACTTGTTTAATCTGCCTTCTGGTTAGAAATAAACAAATAACCATCATCCGTCTTTTGTAAAATGACCACCCATTGCCCCCCCTCATACTCTTTTTCGTATTTCAGTATGAGTTTGTTATTTGACTCCCAAGTTCCGGAAGTAACCATACACCAATCAAAATTCGAGTCTCCCATAATCAGATAGTAACTGTCATATTGCTCCAAATAATAGAAACTGTCCAAGCCTGTCTTTTTTGTCTCCGCCAGACTTATTCCCATTTTTTCCTGCAAAAAAGCATCCATTTCATTTGCCGTGATTTTTATGATATCCAAATACGGGGCATCACTACATAACTCTGTCAGCATTGACAGTTCATCCTCCGATACTTCGCCAAACGCTCCTCCAACGCCATTATAAAATAACTCAAACAAGTTAATTTCATCTGGTTGACTATACTCGCTGGATAACAGCATATTGTTCATGTTCGTTATGTCACCATTGAAAAATTCTGTGTTAAACACAGTAATTTCCTTTTCGGAAAGAGTACCGGAAGCCATCTGGCATCCTGAAAACATCAAAATCATAAAAGACAAGATAACCGATAATGCAAGTAAATCCATAACTTTTGTCAATATTTTCATTCAAAATCTCCTCCGTTTCACTTCTCAAATTTCTCGCCATTATAGACTCTTCATGGGCACCACTCCCATCCATAGTTGCAAAGCAGATTTCCCCACCTGCAATACACATTACATTTTTCTACAAACTGATAATTCTTTTCTGCCGATGTTGCCGTTTTAATTTCTCCATTAACACTACACGTCATTGTAACTCGATATGTACCTCTGGAAACCAGATATATTTCCAAGCCAGATGCTGTTATGGTATTGCTCGAATCTTCCCATGATTCCACATTGACCCAGCTACCAGAGACCTTTTCCTGGAACATAGCTTTTACATACATTTTTCAAATGATTTCTGCATTTCCCTATCAGCATTGTGATTACAACTATTAAAAATATTATATTTAGCTCCAAGAAGTAGCTATCCTTTTCAAATATAGTGCAAACTATTCCGATAAAAAAATCCAAGCATAAATATTTCATCAGCTTTATTTTAAAACACTTGTTCTCTTCTTCGTTTATCTCCCTGTTTCTGTTCTCAACTGGATATAACACATACACAAATACTTCCAGGGCGAATAATACAATAAGTGAAACAAATTCATGTAAACAGAGATTCTTAACTACAAGCAGAGTAGTAATATATGTTAAGCATGACAAAACAAAGCATATCCAGAATTTTTCCAAATGCAAACCACCTGCATAGGAACGCAATGGTGAGAAAATCACAAAGAAAAATATCCCTTCTAAGACCATATCGAGTTTCAGTGCGATGAACAAGCTTGCAACCAAAAATAACCCAACTTCCAAGGTTATGACAAATCCATATTCATAGACTTCCCGATCTGCTTCATCAACCATGCTCTTTTTGATAACATAATCTGTCAACAACTTTGCTACTTTTCTCATTTATTTGTTTTTCCTGAATTTCCTCACTTCTTCCGGCTGTTTAGGCTGATGGTATATGAGTGCACATCTGCTGTTTGCAGCTTTTGATAACATTCCATCAGCAACGGATGTTAATGCTTTTGCTAATACAGTTTTCTTTTCATTTTTCTTCATTATGTATACCCCCTTAATGAACTATTTTTGTAATCATATCATATTCCCCGCAAGATAATCACTAATATGTCAAAAATACGGCAATAGCTGTCAATTTTCCAGTAGATTCATGACAACGGTCATCCGTCTTTAGGATATCTTTAATTTTATCCATGAGTTCCGAGTTGTAAAATATCAGACCGAAAGTATATCAACCTTGCACGGGGTTCTAAATTTATAAAAGAATTTTCAGCACTTATCGGCCTGCCGTTAAGTTCCTACTTTTTAAACGACGGAGACATCAGAAAAAATGCTAAGCCACAGGTTTTAATCTGTGGCTTAGCACCATATTTTAAGATTCAACTCCCAAAGTCAGGTATCATATTCCCCTCAAAATAATCCCTAATATGTCAAAAATACGGCAATAGCTGTCAATTTTCCGGCAAATTCATAACAACGGTCAGGCAAAATACAGAATCCTGTGCTTCCACTAGAATTTCGCCCTGGTACTTTTCTGCAATTCTTGCTATGGAATTTAATCCATATCCATGTCTGCCGCTTTCTGTTTTTGTGGATTGATATTTTCCGCTTCTGTCGTTTTTTAAGACATGCTCATATGGATTCTTTATCAGCATGACCAGCGCCTGCTTTTTCACTCCCATGGATATTTCTATCACCTTTTGGTGCTGCCTGCAGTCCCGGACAGCTTCTATTGCATTATCCAGTGCATTTCCCAGTGCTATGCCAATATCACATGGTTCCATGGAAAGCTCCTCTGGAATAAATATTTTTAACTGAAATGTAATCCCGTATTCCTTAGCAACGGCATATTTGAAATTAATCAGACAATCAATGGTACTGTTGCCGGTATTGGAAATGTTTTCGGAAATATTGCTGTTTTTGATAATCTGATTCAGGTTTCTGATTACAGACTCTTTATCACTGTTTTCAACGCTGTTTTTTAAAACAATAAGTTTATTCAGCAGATTGTGCCTGTCCTCATAAAATTCCTCCAACATCTTTTTTTGCGATACCGTAATTTTTTCGATCATATCAAATTGCTGGGCATAAACTGTATGTTCTTTTTCATAAGCAAAAACTTTATTTATTTTTACATACAATTCAAAAATAATGACATTAAATAAGATAAGAATGCTGATAGTGATAACAGCAAAAAAGGACTTTCCTTCTGAGCAAAATTCATTGATCGCAATGACTATGCTTCCCACTGGCACCAACAGGAGAAAAAAATAATATTTTCCCGGTACCGGACTCTCCTTTCTTTTTTCTGCCACCATCGACAGTGCATATACAGAAAGGATCATCAGGATGTTCGATAATACCAACCCAATAATATCCCTTTGCTGGCTTTCCCCTATGTCAAAGCTATTGATTAGGGAAAAGACAAAGACCTCAATCAACGACCAGCCTGCATAGAATGTAGCCAATAAAAAGTATTTTTCCTTTCCACGGCTTTGGTAGGCAACCATCGCTATGGACAGAATCAGTAAAATGTTCAGAATGGTTGCAAAAATTTGCAGGCGCCCATTATGATAACCAAAGAAAAATTGGAATATGCAATAAACAATCCACAGAGAAACAGAAAGTATACTATTCTGCTTTTCTTCAAAAAAGCTTCCCCAAAATCTTTTTACAATCCATACGGTTGCGATAACAATAGAAATATTTAATAGAATATCTTCTATTTGATTATACATTGATTTCCCCTCCCAGAAGATGGCTGTATTGTTGGTTAAAGTATTTCTGCCGTTCTTCGCTTATAGGCAGTTTCTTCCCATTTACCAACGTTATTTCTATTTTTGTCCTTGATCTAATCAAATAATAATTTACCAGATAAGACTGATGTACTCTCAAAAAAGGTATTTTTCCATCTGACATTTTTTGTTCTATCTCTGACAGTTTCCCGTTAAATGTGTAATGCTCCCCGTTTTGCGTATATATTGTAACTTTCCTGGCATTGCTTTCAAAGTATAAAATCTCTTTACATAGAATTTTATATTCTTCATGCTTATAAGAAAAGGTAAAATAGACCATTTTACTGCAGACTCTCTGATAAGTTTCCAGAAATGTCTTTGTCAATATCTCCTCATCGATTGGTTTCTTTATAAATCCAAATACATCCAACCGGAACAATTCCATCATATATTTATCATAGCCTGATACATAAATCAGAAGTACATTATCATCCACCTTCCGTATATTTTCAGCCGCAATGATGCCATCGCCACCCTTCATCTGAATATCCAAAAAGATGATGTCATACTTTGTTCCTGATGTAACCTGCCTTTTGAGTTCCCTACCACTGTAAAAAACATCAATATTCACGGGAATGCTTTCCCGCTTGCATACTTCAGAAATTATATGCTCTATCTGATTCACAATTACATTTTCATCATCACAAACAGCAATTCTTATCATGTGTACTACCTGCATTATACTTATAAAAGTGGACACATTGGTTAAATAGACTTACTATTAACATAGACACCAAAAGGAGGTATCTTTTATGTCCACAAAACAACATTACGATGAGGATTTCAAACGAACCCTCGTTGAGCTTTACCACAATGGTAAAACTCAGGCCTCTCTTATCAAAGAGTACGGCGTATCTCAAACTGCTCTTTCCAGATGGGTCAAACAGTATTCAACTGTTGAAACTGATGACGGTGAAGTTCTTACTGCAAAGCAGGTGAAAGAGCTTCAAAAACGTATGGCTCAGCTGGAAGAAGAAAACCAAATACTAAAAAAAGCGATTGCCATATTCACGCCACACTCAAGCAACGATTAGATGCCGTGCATAAGCTGCGTCATCAATACGATATCAAAACTCTTTGTCGAGTTCTTCGCATAAATCGCAGTACTTATTACAAGCACTTTTATTCAGATTTAGCACCTCGTACAAAAGAAAATCCGTTGATTCGTAAGCACCTTTTACAAATCTATACTGATTACGATAACTCTCTTGGTGCTTACAAGATCCGTCGTGTATTAGAACGTGATTATGGCATAAACATCAGTCTCGGCAGAGTGGACCGCCTGATGAACACTATGAATCTACCAAAACGTTCCACAGAAAAACCAAAATGGAAAGGTGCCTGGAAAGACAATGGTCCTTGTGAGTAACACTCCCTTTTGAAATCGAGACAGATTCACGTCCCCTCTCGCTTTTAAAATTTCTTACCGCACTTTGGGCAATACTCAAAATTTTCTGCTGTCTCATACCCACAGTAATTGCAATGTTTATAGTTATACCCATAGGTCACTTTTGAAATTCTCTGCAAATGCTCCGGGCGAATCAGTACCTGCTCTCCCCGGGCAATGGCCTTTCCCATCTCCGGATCCAGTTCATACAGCGTATTACAGCAGCTTGTCCGCACATAATAGTGCTTATTCCACTTAATACACGGTATGAAAAACATAGCCCGTCTCCTATCTCACCAGTCCCATGTTGCTTCTGTATTCCTCATTCAGCTGCCGCAGTTCCTTCTCCCCGTTAATGTACGGTTCATAAAATGTATCCACGGAACCACCGCCCAGATTATCACAACCGTTGCAGAAGTCACAGGCTCCACCGCACTGGTTCAAACCCTCCTGTATAATGCGGATCCGCTCTTCTCTCGTTGTATCTTTGATCAGTATACTTTTGATCTCCATATGCCATCACCTTTCCTGATTTATCAATACTATATATCAATAATAATGAAACTGCCTGATATGCGATAACTTTATTTTACCACACATCAGGCAGTCTGTTATCATTTTATTTCTTTACCCCGGCAATATCATCCGGATCCCGGCCTTGATAATTCCGATCCCTACCGGTATTAAAATGATTGTACAGCAGAAGATCACTCCCACGCCCGACAGGATGAGGCCGATGGGCAACAGGATCAGCAGCCACACACAGGCCTTTAAAATTGCCCCGGTAATCTTATATGCGATTCCGAATAAAATGGTTAACAGCAACAGACACAATATAAATGAAATCATAATTTTTCTCCTTTCCATAATGTAGGCCACATGCTTCACAGAAAAAACTCCTGTCTTTGTAGCTATTATATCCGGTTGTCCCACCATTTTCAGTACGTAATGTTGCACGATAAGTCATCCTAATATAGGAAAAGGACAGAGGATATCCTCTGCCCTTTTCTAGGCTGTTTCTATGCTGTTTCTTCAGGAATGGTCCCGGAACATAATGCATTCCTTCACTGTTTCCAACAGCTTCTTTTCATCCATCGGCTGTTGATAATGTCTTCCGCAAAGGCATTGGCGCTCATGGCAATGATGGGGACATTTCCGGCATCCGACCGTTTCATGGACCGGATCCTGCGGGTGGCATCCCAGCCATTTAGCTTCGGCATCATAATGTCCATGAAGATCACATCGTAATATCCCAGCTCAGATTTTTGAACTTTTGTACCGCCTCTTCTCCGTCTGCAGCGCACTCTACGTGGATCCCGTAATCCTCCAGCATGAATTTTGCGATCTCCATGTTGAGTTCATTGTCCTCTGCTAACAGCGCCCGCAGACCTTCCACCGGGATTTCCTCATAGTTTACGTTCTTCTCCTTCTCCACCGGTTCCCCGATTTTGAACGGAAGTGTCATGGTCACAGTAGTTCCGACGCCTTTTTTACTCTCTATGGCAATGTCTCCATCCAGCCTGTCCACGATTTTCTTTGCAATGGCAAGTCCCAGTCCTGTGCCTTCGTACCTGGATCTGCTGGTCTCATTCTCCTGCGTGAACGGTTCAAAAGCATGTTCCAGAAAGGTTTCACTCATGCCGATACCAGTATCGGCACAGCCGAATTCATAGACTACCCGCTCCTCGTCCGCATATTTTTCTGCACACCAGACACGCACACTGCCGCCCGGTCCGGTAAATTTAACCGCATTATCAGAAATATTGGTCAGCAGTCTCTCCACATAGATTGGATTCCCTGCCAGATCCATATGGCGGATATCACTCTGTTCCCAGTCAACAATATATTCCACATTCTTTTCTGCCGCCTGCTTCTGCTTGCCGAGGTTAACCCGGTTCAGCAGTTCTGCCAGATTAAACGGAATCTCCTGTTCCACTACACCTCCCGACTCCAGTTTGTTCATATCCAGAATATCATTCACGATAGAGACCAGATACTTCGATGAAGTCATGATCTGTTCCCGGCACTTTCTCTGTACCTCCAGATCATCCGGATAACGGTTTGCCAGATTCAGCGTGCCGATAATGCCATTCATGGGTGTCCGGATATCATGACTCATATTTGACAGGAAACGGGCCTTCAAAGCTGCTGCCTTCCTGGCTTCCTCCACCTGATACATCAGTTCATGTTCCCACTTCTTGGTATCGCTGATGCTGCGGATCAGGCAGAGCACATGGGTCAGTACACCGTTTTCGTCTCTCTTTTTTTCCACAAAACGGAGTCTGTGCCAGTCGCCATCCTTCATCCGGTATTCTAGGACTAACGTCTCTTCATTCTTCATGCGTTCCGGCAGGGTCTTCAGATCCACAAATTTGAAAAATGCCTCCTGATACTCCTCCGCCACGTATTGTCTGCATACCTTTTCATTGCTTTCCGACAGCTTTCCCGATTTCGTGAACTTCAGATGCTCGGTATCCCGGTTATTGATCTCTTCGAAATAATCTGCCTGAATATCGATCCGTGAAATATACTGGTAAGTTCTGGCGATGGAGGAAATGATCTCGTTACTCAGCTTCACTTTCTCCAATGTGTCCTGTAACTGCTTCTGGATTGCTTTTTCTTTGTACAGAATGCTGTCTATATTCCGGCAATAATTTATTCAGGATGTCATTTTCGTTCTGCTCATAGTTTAAAGACATCGTTTTCCCCTTCTACGGCACAATAAAAGCCGTCTGCCAAAAATGTGCACTGACAGACGGCTCACGATAAACATACTCCCCTACACTCAGGAATCTGCTGCAACCGGCTGTCATAGTCTGATTTTTCTCTATGTTCAGACCTTAGACCCATCTGGCTTTGTGTCCCCGTTTTTCAGCGGGTTTACTAAATAGATATTATTTTTATTACATTTTCTCCGGAGCTTCGAATCCCAGCATATCAATACAGGTCTCCAGGATATCTCTGGTCAGCACTAAAAGTGCTACCAGTCCCTGCTTACGCTCCTCATTCTCTTCACCTAAGATCTTGGTCTCATGGTAGAAGTGGTTGAACGCATTGGCAAGATCGTAAATATAGGCACATACCTTATGGGGTGCCAGTTCTTCTCCAGCGGTAGCGATCATGGTATTGAACTGTGCCAGTTCCATGGCAAGCTCTTTCTCGGACGCATTACCGGGCTGCTGTAATTTTACAGCGGTCAGGTCTCCGCCCTGCTCCTTGTATTTATTCAAAATAGACTTGATTCGCACAATGGTATACAGGATGTAGGGGCCGGTATCTCCCTCGAAGGAGGTGAAACGGTCGATATCAAAAACATAATCCTTGGATGCCTGATTGGACAGATCACCGTATTTTAACGCGGAGATAGCTACCACGTCCGCTACCTTTCTCGCCTCGGCATCTTCCATATCGCGGCCTTCCTTGATCTTTTTGTACATCTCATCCTGGGTATCCTTGATCAGGTTCTCGAGACGCATAACACCGCCCTGTCTGGTCTTGAAGGGTTTGCCATCCTTGCCGTTCATGGTACCGAAGCCCAAGAACTTCAGCTCGGTCTCGGGTTCTACCAATTTCGTCTTGCGGGCACAGCGGAATACCTGCTCGAAGTACAATTCCTGACGCTTGTCCACCACGTAGATCAGCTCGTCGGGATGATACAGCTTCATACGCTCCATAATAGTAGCCAGGTCTGTGGTATTGTACAGAGAGGCCCCGTCGGACTTTAAGATCATGCAGGGAGGGATCTCCTTGGTGTCGGTATCTTCCTTGACATCCACTACCAACGCACCCTCACTTAAGTGTGCATAGCCGTTGTCCTTCATATAAGCGACCATCTCCGGGATGATGTCATGGACATCGCTCTCTCCCTTCCACAGATCGAATTCTACGTTTAATTTGGAATAATTCTTCTTCAGGTCGTTCACAGACACATTGATAATGTGCTTCCACAGAGCACGATATCCTCTGACACCGCTCTGTAATTTGAAGGTTGCTTCCATGGCCTTTGCCTTGTACTCGGGATCTTCCTTGGACTTGGCGCTGGCTGCGGGATAGATTTCCTCCAGTTCACTGATGGTAAACGGAGCTTCCTCGGGATATTCCCCGGCGTAGTTCTCATCAAAATATACCAGTTCCGGCTGTCTCTCCTGTAAACCGGTGATGACCAGACCCATCTGTAATCCCCAGTCACCCAGATGCACATCACCGATAACCTCATGTCCCACATAGCGGCTGATGCGTTTTACGCTCTCACCGATCACTGCGGAACGTAAATGTCCCACATGCAGAGGTTTTGCCACGTTGGGGCCGCCGTAGTCGATAATGATCTTCTTGGGATGTTCGGGCTTCTCCAGACCGAATTTTTCATTTGCCTCCATGCCCTGTAAATAGGTGAGCAAAAATGCCTCACTGACCTTCAGGTTCAGGAATCCGGGGGCTACTGCCACCACTTCGGAAAATACCTTGCTGTCTTTTAACTGCTCTGCCACGTCGTTTGCGATCATGATGGGGGCTTTTTTATACAGCTTGGCTCCCGCCATGGCGCCGTTACACTGATATTCGCACAGGTCAGGACGGTTGGAAAGCATTACTTTTCCTAAGCTTCCGTCATAGCCTGCTGCGGTAAATGCCTGCTGCATTTCCTCTGTCAGCATTTCTAAAAATTTCTTCATGTCAGTCAATCCTCATACCTTTCAGTAATCTGCTGGTATTCCGTTACTTCCTGTAATGTACCGGAATATCTTGTGCAGTCACAATTTCTATCTCTCACGCTTCTGCGCTGTTTTCAATATTTCTACTATATCCTAAAATTCCTCATCCCGCAAGACGCAATTACGCATTTGCGATCTGTGCTTCCCGCTCCGCCTTGGAAAAGGCACAACCGCAGTAATTCTGCCGGTACAGCTCATACTCCGCGGACAATTCGATGGATCTCTTATAACCGTTCTTTTTCTTGAAATCCGAAGGCAGCCAGGAAATCGCATATTCCCCGGAAATTGCCTGCCCGATCTCATTGATCTTCGCCGCATTTTTCAAGGGGCTGATAGTCAGGGTCGTGGCAAAATAGTCATATCCGCCGGCCTGTGCCAGTTCCGCGGTCTTACGCAGTCGCAGATCGAAGCAGCGGAAACACCGCTCTCCTCCTTCGGGACAGTTCTCGTACCCCTTCGACATCTCATAAAAACGCTCCGGTTCATAATCTCCCTCCACGATGTCGATGGGCCATCCTTTTTCTTCTTTATTATAAGCGGCGATCAGGCGCTTCTGCTCCGCCACACGCTTCTGATATTCTTCCGAAAACGAAATATTGGGATTATAATAAAATACCGTAATCAAAAAATAACGGCACAGATATTCCAGACAATAACTGCTGCAGGGTGCGCAGCAGCTATGCAGAAACAGGCGGGGCGGCCGGTAATCCGGCGCTGCCTCGCCCTTCTCCTGTAAGGTATTTAAAATTTTCTCTAATTCTTTCTGATAATTTACCTGGTTCATACGGTTCTCTTTCCGGCAATACTCTCGCAGTGCCCATTGCCTGCGCTCATTATAGCATACTTCACCGGACAATCCGCAATATTTTTTACGCAAATCATCCACTATGCCGGACAGATCATCCATTTTCACAAGGCACATTCACACAATTACAACAGATAAAATCCGGCGCTGCCCCCGGGCACGGTAACCTTTCCACCTGCAAATGTTGCTTCGCCGCCGAAGGTATACAGAGCTTCCTTCACCGCACAGTCTCCGTCAAAGCTGACCTCTCTGTCCGCCGGATTGATGATAACAAGGATCTTCTCCTTGTCGTCGCTGCGCAGATACGCCAGAGGATACTGCTTTTCCTCCGCATAGACGAACTCGATCTCTCCACGGCTCTGCAATGCGCTGTGCGCCTGACGGATATCGATCAGTTTCCGGATCTCATGGTACAGGGAATCCGGATCTGCCATCTGGGCCTCTACCGTGGGACGATCTGCAGCCTCGTCCTGTTTTACATAAAGCTTTTCCTTCGGTGCCGCACTGAAACCGGCGTTGGTGCTATGATCCCACTGCATGGGAGAACGGGACCCGGTACGTCCGTAACCGCCCTCTACGGAATGCAGATTTTCCACATAACGCATACCGATCTCATCCCCATAATACAGGAAGGGGGCACCGGGCATGGACAGCAGGAAGGCAAATGCCACCTTTAGCTCATCCCCATGAATACTTCTCGCCAGACGGTCCATATCGTGGTTGCCGGAAGGAATGCAGATCAGACCTTTCCGCTGCGCTTTTTCATAATTCTCCTTGTATTTCTCCACGAAGGCTGCCACATCACCTTTTCCTCTTCCGGAGAAGAAAGGCTCCTCGCAGCGGAACAGATCGTTATAATGAGACGGTCCGAAATGAAGTAAAAAGTCCATATGGAAGCCACCCTGCAGGGACTTGTCCGGTTCTCCCCACTCGGATACCAGCACTGCGTCGGGGAACTCCGCATCCAGGAACGCTCTTACCTTTCTCCACAGAGCGATGTTTCCCTTGCCGTCCTCATCGTTTTTCACCAGCGAACCTGCCATATCCACACGGAAGCCGTCACAACCCATGCCAATCCAGAACCGCATGACATTTTCCATCTCAGCAAGTGTTGCCTTAGGACCCGGATCATCGGGATCCTGCTGCCAGTCCTGTGTCTTTTTATAAAATCCGTAATTGAGTGCCGGCTGGTGTGCGAAAAAGTTCACGATCACAGAACCCTCTCTCTCAGAGATACCGCACAGACTTCCCATGTTCTCCAGCTGTCCCCAGGTGCTGTCGGTCCAGATATACCTGTCGGTAAATTCATTGCGGTCTGCCTTACAGGACTCCTTGAACCAGGGATGGGCCACGGAAGTATGTCCCGGCACCAGGTCTAACAGGATATGCATATCCCGCTTATGTACTTCGTTAAACAGACGCTTCAAGTCCGCATTAGTGCCGTATCTGGGAGCCGCCTGATAATAGTCCGCCACGTCATAGCCCGCATCTCCGAAAGGTGATGCAAAACAGGGATTCATCCAGATCGCATTACATCCCAGTTCCTTAATATAATCCAGCTTTTCTATAATACCCTGAAAATCACCGATGCCGTCACCGTTGGTATCCAGAAAAGACTGGGGATAAATTTCATAAAAGATTGCATTATCAAGCCACTTTGCCATGTTTTTGCTCCTTCCCTTTTCTTCACGTTTCTTATAAAAAACGTTTTCCGTTATTTTCTTTTACCATACCACAGAATGGCTACTTGTACAACCGGTAAAAATCTTCTATAATGAAATATCAGGGGCAAAAGCCTGAAACCACAATAAGAATGAGGTCTATCATGTTAACACAAAAAGTAAGCACCATCGATGAACTCTTGCAGTTCGTAGGCAGTCTACGCGAAAAGCACGGCGTCCGCCTCTGGTTCCGCGGGGAAGAGAACGCAGATCTGACTCTGATCCCTTCCATCCAACGAAGCCAGAAAAGACTGGACTCCGAACGCTATATTGCCAATGATTTCTATATCCGGGCGAGACAGATCCTTGACAATCCGCCTGATAAGCACAATTATGCCGGCTGGGTATCCCTGATGCAGCACTACGGTCTGCCCACGAGGATGTTAGACTGGACCCAGTCTCCCCTGATTGCCGTATTTTTCGCCACAGAGACTTACAGAGAGACTCCAGACACCGACGCCTGCGTCTGGGTACTGACACCGGGTCTGTTGAACGAGAAGGAAGGCTTCGGCAACTGCATCTATCCCATTGATGCAGACACCACACAGGAAATGCTACTGCCCGCCTTCAAACACAACCACCACAATCCGGAATTGAAAAACAAGATCCTGGCCTGCAGTTCCACGGAGAATAACCTCCGCATGTACTCCCAGTACTCCAACTTCACCGTACATAACTCTCTGGAACGTCTGGAAGATATCTGCGATGAAAATATGCTGTATAAGATCATTATTCCCTCCGGGCGGAAACAATACTTTATTGAAAGTCTGCGGGTATTCGGCATCTCCGAAAGCTTCGTATACCCCGACCTGGATCATATATCCAGTGATTTGAAGGACTCCTATGGGATTTAGATTCATTAATTAAGAAAGGAAATATACACATGAAAATCGTATTACAGCATCTGACCAAGAAATTCCCCGCCCGCGGTCCTGTCCGCGGCAGGAAAAACCGCGAAGATGTCATTGCCGTAAATGACTTCGACTTCGAGATCCCCGACGGCAAACTGATCGGACTCTTAGGTCCTTCCGGCTGTGGCAAAAGTACTGCCCTGAATCTGATCTGCGGTTTACTCAAACCCACCGAGGGCAAGATCTTTTTCGGGGAAGATGATGTCACCGGACTTCCGCCCGAGAACCGCGGTGTCGGCATGGTGTTCCAGAACTATGCCCTCTATCCCCATCTCACCGTGGAGAAAAATATTCAGTTCCCCTTAGAGAACCTGAAGGGTGCCGACAAACTTTCCAAAGAAGAAATGAGTAAGCGCGTACTGGAAGCGGCGAAGCTGGTACAGATCGATCACCTGTTGGAACGCAAACCCAATGAACTCTCCGGCGGTCAGCAGCAGCGTGTTGCCATCGCCAGAGCTTTGGTCAAGCTGCCCAGAGTACTTCTCTTAGACGAGCCCCTTTCCAATCTGGATGCCAGACTCCGTCTCCAGACCAGAGAAGAGATCCGCAGGATCCAGCAGGAGACACAGATCACCACCATCTTCGTTACCCACGATCAGGACGAAGCCATGAGCATCTCCGATATGATCGTCGTTATGAAGGACGGTATCGTACAGCAGATCGGCAAGCCCCAGAACGTATATGATGATCCCGTGAATCTGTTCGTTGCAAAGTTCCTCGGCACACCTCCCATCAATGTATTTTCCGGTGAGGTAAAAAATGAGCAGTTATATATTGGCTCCGAAGCTGTCCTGTCCACTCCCGGAGTATCGGATCAGCCCGTGCATGTCGGCATCCGCCCGGAAGGCTTCATCTTAAAAGAGGACGGACCGCTCTCCTGCGATCTGGTACGTCTGGAGGTCATGGGCCGGGATGTGAGCATTGTTTCCACCCATGAGCAGTCCCAGAATGTTACCATCCGTTCCATCATTGATGCGGACGAAGGGAAATCTCTTCCCACCGGAAAAGTGCATTTCGGCTTAAAGCCCGCAAAAGTATTCCTCTTTTGCACCGACACCGAAGAACGCATCCGTTTTTAATATTTTATCCGATTTTGCAGTCCGGCGGTATTCATGGGCTGCAGAAAGAATTGAGGTTTCTTATGGAAAAACAAAATATGAAAGCCTGGCTCTATCTATTGCCGGCATTCCTGTTTCTGGGTGCTTTTATGATCTATCCTCTTATCGACGTATTCGTGTACTCCTTTGAAGAGGGTTACAATTCTGCATCCCAGACCTTTTACGGCATAGGCATGTACAATTACTCCTATGTGCTCCACGATCCGTACTTTTTACAGGCATTGAAAAATACCTTTATTCTGGTCATCATCACCGTTCCGGTCTCCACCGGACTGGCGCTTTTGATCTCCGCCGCCTTAAGCTCCATCAAACCGCTGCGGGATCTGTTCCAGACCATATTTTTCCTGCCCTATGTGACCAATACTCTGGCGGTCGGTCTGGTCTTCATGATTCTTTTCAAAAAGACTCCTTACTCCGACGGTCTGATCAATCTACTGATCCAGTTTTTCGGCGGCAGCTCCGTGGATTTCATCGACGGGCCCTACTGGGCGAAAATGTTCGTGCTGTGCTTTTACACCATCTGGATCGTTATGCCTTTTAAGATTCTGATCCTGACCAGTGCTCTCGCCAGTGTGAACCCCATGTACTACAATGCGGCAAGAGTGGACGGCACTTCCCGTTTCCGGATGTTCACCAAGATTACACTGCCCATGATCTCCCCCATGGTATTCTACCTGATCATCACCGGCTTTATCGGCGCATTCAAAGCCTACAGTGATGCCGTGGCGCTGTTCGGCACGAACTTAAATGCCGCAGAGATGAATACCATTGTCGGCTACGTCTACGATATGCTCTACGGTGACAGCGGCGGCTATCCTTCCTATGCTTCCGCAGCGGCGATCCTGCTGTTTGCCATCGTCCTGACCATCACCTGCATCAATCTGCTGGTCAGCAAAAAGCATGTCCACTATGTATAGGAAAGGAGGTCTTTGTGATGTCTGATGTTGCATCTGATTATGAAAAAATCGAGAAACGCACCCGGATCCGCGGCAATATCCGCAATGGGATCGTCTACTTTTTTCTGTGTCTGTGGGCACTGATCGTACTGTTCCCTTTTTACTGGATGATACTGACCTCCGTAAAAAGCTACGGCTCCTATAATGCAGAATATATTCCGAAGTTTTTCACCCTGTCTCCCACTTTGCAGAACTACGTGGACGCTTTTACCACTGTTTCTCTGGGAAGATACCTGTGGAACACTTTGTTTTTCACTGTGGTCACCACTGCCATTATGCTGGTGGTCATCACTCTGGCGGCCTTCGCGTTTGCAAGGTTGAACTTTGCCGGAAAAGATCTGATCTTTACGTTATTTTTATCCCTGATGATGATTCCGAACGAGCTGGTGGTCATTACGAATTTCACCACTATCACGAACCTGGATCTGCGTAATACCTTCACCGGTCTGATTCTGCCTTCCGTGACCAGCGTATTTTATATCTATCTGCTGCGAGAGAATTTCGCACAGATTCCGGACGAGCTGTATTATGCCGCCAAGGTGGACGGTACTTCTGATCTGCGATATCTGCGCAAGGTCATGGTGCCCATCTGTAAGCCCACGCTGATCACCATCGTGATCCTGAAGGTTATTGAATGCTGGAACTCCTATGTGTGGCCCAGACTGATCACCGATGATCCGGATTACTATCTGGTGTCCAACGGTATCCAGGAGATCCGTGAGAATGGTTTCGGCAGAGAGAACATCCCTGCCATGATGGCTGCGGTGGTCGTGATCTCCGTTCCTCTGGTGGTGTTGTTCCTCGTATTCCGTAAAAAAGTCATGGCAGGCGTTGCCAGAGGAGGTACCAAAGGATGAGTCGATTCAGCAAAAAACTGGCATTATTATGTGCCGTGGGCACTCTGTCTCTGTCCCTGACCGGCTGCCATGGTTCGAAAGGTCTGCCGGAATTCACTGTTCCTGAGGATTTCGATACTTCCAGGAACTATGAGATCACCTTCTGGGCGAAAAATGATACCAACAAAACCCAGACGGAAATCTACAAGAAAGCCATTGCGGATTTTGAAGCCCTGTATCCCAATATCACGGTGAACCTGAATCTATACACGGATTACGGCAAAATTTACAACGATGTCATTACCAATATTTCCACCAATACGACACCCAATGTCTGCATCACCTACCCGGATCACATTGCCACCTACCTCACCGGGCAGAATACCGTAGTTCCTCTGGATGACCTGTTTGCCGATGAAAAATACGGTCTGGGCGGCACGGAGCTTGCCTATGACGGTCCTGCCAGAGAAGAAGTCATTCCTCAGTTTTTGAATGAATGCTCCATCGACGGTCATTACTATGCCGTTCCTTACATGCGTTCCACCGAGGCCTGCTACGTGAATAAGACCTACGTGGAAAATCTTGGATATACTCTGCCGGATGTACTGACCTGGGACTTCATTTGGGAAGTCTCCGAGGCTGCCACCGCCCAAAATGCGGACGGCACCTATGTGGTCAACGGGCAGAATGTACTGATCCCATTTATCTACAAGTCCACCGATAACATGATGATCCAGATGTTAAAGCAAAAGAATGCGGGATATTCCACGGCTGACGGCAGCATTGAACTTTTCAACGATACTACCACGGATCTCCTGTATGGTATTGCCGGACATGTAAAAAGCGGTGCCTTTTCCACCTTCAAGATCTCCGGTTATCCTGCGAACTTCCTGAATGCCGGGCAATGTATTTTCGCCATTGATTCCACCGCCGGAGCCACCTGGATGGGTACGGACGCTCCGCTGTCGGATATCAGCGAGGATTCTCTGGTGCAGTTTGAGACCGCCGTGCGGATGATTCCCCAGTTTGACCCGGAGCATCCCGAAATGATCTCTCAGGGTCCTTCCGTCTGCGTCTTCAATAAATCAGACTCTCAGGAAGTACTGGCATCCTGGCTGTTTGCCCAGTATCTGCTCACCAACGATGTGCAGATTGCTTATTCCGAGACAGAAGGCTATGTACCTGTAACCTCTAAGGCACAGAACTCCGCAGAGTATCAGGAGTATCTGTCCGAATGCGGTGCGGATAACAGTACGCATTATGCGGTGAAAATTGAGGCTTCCAAACTGTTGCTTAACAACGTAGACAACACCTTCGTTACACCGGTATTTAACGGTTCCGCATCCTTACGTGATGCCTCCGGACAGTTGATTGAAAACGTGGTGAAGTCCACCCGCAGAAAAGAGACTGTGGATGATACCTACATGCAAAAGCTTTACAGCGATGTAGAAAGCCTGTACCGTCTCGGTCAGGGAAGTGATGCCTCCTTCGGCAAAAAGGAACTGGGTGCCATGCCCCGGGCTTCCGTGATCCTGTTAAGCACACTTGCAGTCACCTGGCTTCTGATCCTCCTGTATGTAGGGCGGGAATATTTAAAAAACAGAAAGAAGTAATTTTTCAGCCCCATTCGTAAGATAATATCTGGTGGTATTATCCTGCGCATGGGGCTCTTTTTGCAAAAAATCTTGATTTATCTTGCATTTCAGGTATAATGGAACTGTTCGGTGTCTGAATGCGCCGGATAAATTGAGGAGATGTCTGTGTATCTGCACAGACCCATATGCGCCACAAGCGCAGGAATGGAGGATTATTATGAAAAAGAAGACACTTGCATTAACCATGGCTATGGCTCTGGTTCTGTCTCTCGCTGCATGTGGAAACAGCAATGCAGACGTTGCTGCTGAATCTACCGCTGCTGCCACCACCGAGGCTGCTACTACCGAAGCCGCTACTACCGAAGCTTCTACCGAGGCTGCTGAAGCTGTTGCTGATGAGAAATCCGAGGGTGTTATGACCTACGAAGAGTACATGGCTGCTGATCTCGATTCCGAAGTTGTGATCGAGGCTTATGTTCAGGCTAAACAGTCCTGGTGGGAAGATAAGGCTACCCTGTACACCCAGGATCAGGATGGTGCTTACTTCATCTACAATTCCGTATGTTCCGAAGAGGATTATGCTAAGCTGGTACCCGGTACCAAGATCAAAGTAACCGGTTATAAGACCGAGTGGTCCGGTGAAGTAGAGATTGCTGAAGGTGCTACCTTCGAGATCGAAGAGGGCAGCTACATCGCTCCCGTTACCGATGTGACCGATCTGTTAGGCACCGATGATCTGATCAACTACCAGAACCAGTTCGTAGCTTTCAAGGGTATGACTGTAGAAGCTGCAGGTCAGGATGCTGACGGCAACGATGTTGCTTTCCTGTACAACTACGATGGTTCCGGTGAAGACGGTAACGACCTGTACTTCAACGTTTCTCTGAATGGTCAGACCTATACCTTCACCGTTGAGTCTTATCTGTGCGACAACACCACCGATGTTTACAACGCAGTAAAGAACTTAAAGATCGGTGACACCATCGATATGGAAGGTTTCCTGTACTGGTACGAAGGTGTGAACCCTCACATCACTTCCGTGACTGTGAAGTAATTTCATCAGATATTAAGCTATATTGGCAATAAAAAGAACTGGCTTCCCAGGAAGACAGTTCTTTTTTATTGTCCACTTATATGCTTTACTTATCTGTTGCCAGGTACACCTGCGCATGCCTATCTTCTCTCTGCCTGTCGGAATTCTTCTGCCTCCATCAGTGTCTCAGCGATCTCCTTCTCTGGCTCTACTATCTATGCGAAGCGATCAACCTTTATTTTCTGCTCTCCAGCCATTGTTTCGCGATTTGGAATCCCTCCATGGGAACGCAGAATCGCTGATCTCTAGGCGGCTGCAATGCGGTATCCAGTTCCTCCATATCGAACCACTCCACACTCTCCACTTCCTCTTTTTGCAGGATAAGCTTCGCAGCATCTACCGGCTTAGTGTACATATAGACGAATGCAACCTCGTTGTCCCGAAACATTTTTCCATGAAATTCCTTTTCGTATTGAATATCAAAGCATCCGGCGAATTGCAGTTCCTCTTTAGATGCCTGGATTCCCAGTTCTTCGTGAAGTTCCCGTATTGCAGATTCCTCCGGCTCGTCCCCCGCCTGAATATGTCCGGCGGAAGAAGTATCGAACCGCCCCGGAAAGCTGTCTTTTTCTGCAGAGCGTTTCTGCAATAACAGCTGGGCTTTTCCGTTCTGTTCCCTCACGATCCAGATATGGGCGGTTCTGTGGCGGACACCCTTTTTATGTGCCTGTGTGCGTTCTATGGTCTCCCCTGTGGGAATGCCTTTTTCATCTACGATGTCAAAAAATTCCATGGTGTTATGGCTCCTTTGTGTTTCTTTGTAGTTTTCCTATCTAAGATCTAATACCATCAGATCAAAATCGTAGTATTCCCCGTCGATCTTAAAATACGCCGGCGAGGTCCCGATTTTCCGGAAGCCATATTTCTCATAGACATGAATAGCTCGTATATTATCGCTTCGAACTTCCAGATTGATCAGTTCTATCGTATGTTCTTTTGCATAATCAATAATCTTTTGCAATAGAGCACTGCCGATGCCCTGTCCCCATTCGGACTTTGTTACAGAAATGCCGAATTCGGCGCGGTGGCTCATTCTTCTGGGAAACCCGCTCAAGCTGGCATCTCCGATGATCTCTCCATTTTTCCATACTACATAGAGAACAGAATGTTCCTCCTTATTTATATTCTGTATGAATTTCTCTTCCTCTTCTGTCGAAATAGGAAGCCCTTCTTTTCCAAAGGACAGATAATCTGTCTCTCCACCTACCTGCGCTAAATATGCGATGATCTTCTCTGCATCTTTCGGCGCAGCTTCTCTGATATCAAATTCTTCCATAACTGCCTCCAGCCCTTCTGTCATCTGTTAATGGATCTGACTTGCAATCGTATTAAAACCTGCACCAATACTTCCATCCAGCTGCTCCAGCGCATGTGCGGTCAATCTTCCGCAATCACAATAGCTGCCACAATGATTATCCTGCCGATCAGATGTTGGTATTCTTTCATGCTGATTTTCTTTTATTCTGGTTTCCTTTTATTCTGGTTTTCACCATTTCATAAAATTATATACTTTTATTCGTAATCAAAAATGGTCTTAGTCTGAATATACTTCCCGTACCTTGCCTTCCATTCCTGATGGGTCGCAGAAGCATCGTACACAGGCAGCGCCTCCTGATCCATCTCCATTTCGATCATCAGGTCATGACGGTTCGGTCTCGGCGTCACATTTTCATAAATGTTCACCGTATGAACGCCTTCTATCTGCTTCGTCCGATTGAAGATCTTCTTGATGTCCGCAAGCATCTCCCTGCTCGCCGCATCCTCCCGGTTCCATATATTCTCTTTAAATTTTACAATGATCAGGTGCTTCATTTTGCATATCCCCCTTATTTTACTATTACTGATATGTTTTATCCTACCACGGCATCCCATTTGCTACAACCAAAATATTCCTGCAAGATCATTTCTACTTTGTCTGCATTCAGAGGACACTGCTTTGTTTCATAGGTGAGAATCAGATTTACCGAAGGAATGATACCATATCGGCAATATAGCTTTATTTTGTCACAAGCATGATTGCAATAATCCGGATTATCCATCATCCCAAAGTGCTCCCAATAGAAATATTGTCCCGTAAAGGGATGTCGCATCACGAAGTCCGGATATAAAATTATTCCATCCAAAATCAGTTTTTCTTCATAGTGGAATGGTATTTTGTTTTGATATAGTGCTCTGTCAATAATTGCTTCTGATTTAGACCGCAACATCTTCCCATGCGTTCCTTGTACCAATAAATTTTCCGGATGCTTTGTACATTTTTCATAGGGTTCCTCCTGCCACCGCTCTAATTCCTTATCCAATGGTCTGAAATTCTTAGCCAGCAATTTTCCATATTCCGGATGATTTAATAGATGTTCGGAGTTTATTTTCATCTTGTCTGTCTTCTTCAAGTAGGCTTCCCATCCCGCTGCTTCACTCTCCAATTCCTTTTTTCTATACTCATAGTATTTCTTCAATGCCAGTATTTCTGCCTGATTTCTTTCGGTTTTCGGAAGATAGCGTATTCCATTTTCCTCTTTTACTTTCCATTTGTAGCGGTTTTCATTTTTGAAGCATTGCAATTCTCCTTGCGGAAATTTTTTGTCCAATTTTGTTATCTTTTCTAATTCCTTATTAATTTCTTCTATTCTGTTTTTTATATTTTCGCGTGTAGTTTTCACTTTTCCTCCTTCTGCACACTGGCTTCTTGACTTCTCCGGGGCTTATTCTTACTTTTCTTTCTCCTACGCCCCGGCTTCTTGATTTCCTTGGGGCTTATTTCTACTTTTCTTTCTCTCACGCCCCGGCTTCTTGACTTCCCCGGGGCTTATTCTTACTTTTCTTTCTCCTACGCCCCAGCTTCTTGACTTCTCCGGGGCTTATTCTTACTTTTCTTCCTCTCACGCCCCGGCTTCTTGACTTCCCCAGGGCTTATTCTTACTTTTCTTCCTCTCACGCCCCGGCTTCTTGACTTCTCCGGGGCTTATTCTTACTTTTCTTTCTCCTACGCCCCGGCTTCTCGATTTCCCCGGGCTTATTCTTCACTTTCTCTCACGCCCCAGCTTCTCGATTTCCCCGGGGCTTATTCTTACTTTTCTTTCTCCTACGCCCCGGCTTCTCGATTTCCCCGGGGCTTATTCTTACTTTTCTTTCTCTCACCCCCCGGCTTCTTGACTTCCTCGGGGCTTATTCTTACTTTTCTTCCTCTCACGCCCCGGCTTCCTGACTTCCCCGGGGTTTATTCTTACTTTTCTTCCTCCTACGCCCCGGCTTCTTGACTTCCCCGGGGCTTATTTCTACTTTTCTTTTTCCTACGCCCCGGCTTCTCGATTTCCCCGGGGCTTATTCTTACTTTTCTTTCTCCTATGCCCCGGCTTCTCGATTTCCCCGGGGCTTATTCTTACTTTTCTTTCTCTCACCCCCCGGCTTCTTGACTTCCTCGGGGCTTATTCTTACTTTTCTTCCTCTCATGCCCCAACTACCTAGAACCCCAACGGCTTATTTTCTTCTCAGATACCCTTGCAGCCGGTTTCCGTGACTGTCGACGGTTACTGTCAGAGCTCCATAGTCAGTGGTGAGGTACCAGGGGACCTTAGCATCTTCCAGGCGCTGTAGCGTCGCGGCATGGGGATGGCCATAGGAATTGTTACGACCACAGGAGATAATGGCGGCAGCGGGGCCGGCGACGGCAAGGAACTCAGAACTGGTGGAATAGCCTGAGCCGTGATGCGCTACCTTCAGGATGTCTACCTTGAAGCCCCCTTGTCTCCGTGATTCCCACAACTCCTGCTGTTCTCGCGGTTCCTGCGATTCCTGCAATTTCTGCGCATTCTGCAAAGCCTGTGATTCCTGCGCTGCCCGTAACGTCTTCGCTTCCCGTAACGTCTTCAACGTCTGCAATTCCTGTGTCAGCTGCTGCTCCCCTTCGCCTTCCACATCCCCTGTCAGGAGAATGCTTAGCTTCCCGGCACCCACGCCGAAGTTTTTCCTTTCACCGGTATCGCCATGACCGGTTCTCTCACCAGTAACTCCGACAGCAAAGCTGCCGTTCTCACCGTAAACTTCGCTAGCAGCTCTTCCGCCCTCTCCACTTGCTTCCATCCCCTCTGCCGCGCCCCACTTCACTGCTTTCGCAAATACCTCCACGTAGAAGCATTCCGAATAGGCATTGGCATCCGCAAGGGTCGTATTCTCCTCCGGGTGCAGACACCGCAGCCGGAGTCGACTATCCCTGATCTCATCGCCACATTTTATGTAACTTACCGGTACTCCGGCATATTCCGCGGCAACAAGCAATTTTTCAAAAGCCTCCCTGCGCTCCGCTTCCGTAATCGCAGGCAGAAACATCTGCTCCACGGTAATTCCCCATTCTCCACCGTTCTCCAGCAGTTCCAATATGCCATTCATATGGTCTTCATCTGGGTGCGATACAAACACACCGCGTAGAGACTGGATTCCCCGGCTCTTGAGATAAGGCTTCAACACATATTCACCGATTTTCCTCCGACTGGTACTGCCGCAGTCAAAAAGATATGCCCCCTGCCCGGTCTCCACCACGATACCGTCTCCCTGTCCCACGTCCAGAAAAGTCACACGGCTTCCCCGATCAAAATTGCCGGTCAGTAAACCAACTATTAATACTAAAATCATTGCGGCTACAATTCGGCACATAACTCCGTTCCTATATGTCATCACTCCCTGCCATGTATACCAAAAATTTGCTAAAACATGCCGCCATCTGGTGGGACATATTTCAGAGTACCTGTCAGAATGCTGCATCTTTTTTCTGTTACTCTCTCTTTTTCTACCCCTACCGCTATCATCCACTCTGCGTGTTTCCCGACGCTGCCTTTCTCTTTCAGTGCGGTGTCCGTCTCCATGATTATTTTCCGCCACATAAGCTGCATAAAGTCTTTGCCGCTTCCATTTTTCCGCATAATTCCTGCCAATGATCAACACAAATAGCCCACTATAATAAACGACCATCTGCCACTTTGCCGGGCGGCCCACGCACCATACCGCTCCCGGCAGTTCTCCGAACCGTTCGCAGATCCATTCATACCACCACAGGATCAGACAATCCACCGTCCCTGCAATTCCCAGTCCAGGGATCAATGACAGGATTCCCCCTGCCATCACCACACTCATAAAGGGCAACACCAGCAGGTTCAATAATACCGAGTAGACAGGGATCTCATAAAAGAACCAGAGCTGTATGGGCAGCGTAAAAAGAATAACTCCGGCACTGGCGGCAAAACCGCTTTTAAGTGCTGACACCATGCGCCAAAGCCTTTCATACACCACCTTCCGCCAGCCTTCCCGGTACTTGTTCCTCTCGTAAGCGGAATCACCCAGAATATCTGTCACGGTCAGAAGCCATGCCGGTACTCTAAAACCGTTCCCCCCGTTTCCCAGTCTCCTCTGTTCCGTGTCAAAGTCAGACCTCTCACCAAATCCGCTCTTCCCATCAGTCCTCTTTTTCTCTGCAAAGCCTAATGCCTCACCAAGTCCGCGCTTCCCGTCGGCCCTCTTTTTCTCTTCAAGCCCTGCCACCACGCCACTGGCCGTTTCCACACCGACATTATCTTCCCTACCATCCCCGGCAAACACCGGTGTCAACAAGCAGATCCCCAGCACCGCCCCAAAAGACATCAAAAAGCTCACATCCCCAAGCCGCTCCGGTTGCTGCAACACCAGCAATGCCGCCAACAGCCCCACACCTGTCAGCATATCGTAAGTCCTTCCCACGAATATCCCCAACATCTGCAGCAGATACATTCCTATGGCACGGCTGGCGGATACACTCATGCCCACCATCATACCGTACAGAAGCAGTGTCATGGCACCTCCCGCTGCTGCCACTCTGACCGGAGCCCCCAGTCTCTTAAGCAGCCGGTAGCATCCCATCCCCAGCAAAGTAATATGCAGCCCTGAAATGCTTAAGATATGGGCGATCCCATTCCTCTGGTACAGCGCCTTTACCTCCGCATCCATTTCTTCCTTCTCCCCCAGCAGTAATGTCTGCATAACGGAAGCCTCTTTCTCCGGGAATACCTTTGCCAGTCTGTCGTGTAATCTCCTTCGAAAGGCAAACAACTTTTCTCTCAAAAAGCTATAGTCCTCCTCCGCTGCCAGAACCTGTGCTTTCCGCACTCTGCCACCGATGCCCTTTCCCGCAGAATAGGCCCGCACGTCAAATTCCCCGTGATTGGTCGCAGCATCGAAGTGCGAAAAAACGCCTTCCAGAACAATATGCTGGCCCAGTCTCAGGCTCTGTACCTCCTGTGTGTTTGTCAACTCACATTGTAATTTTCCAGAATAGGAATATTTTAGATCGTTTTGAATAATAGAAATTGATTTCAGAATAATCGTTTCAGAAGTTCTTGTGTCTATCCGTCCCGTGATCCTCACCGGACTTCCGTCAGGCGGCAGTACGCCGGCATCCCCGGTGTCCGCCCCCGTCAGTATTCTTCCTATGGCGAGCACTATCACGAGACACAGACACGCCATAAAAAGCGGTCGTCTCATTAAGCTCCCTTCCGCAGGCAATCCCGCCTGCCCACAGTCAGGACTGTTCCGACAGTCCAACGCAAAAACAGTCCTGTCCCGCATAAATTCAAAATTTACTGTTCCAAAGTCGTTACATAATCCAGATTCCGTTCAAAAGTGGAATTGCTGAAGGTAGATGGCACTTCGCCGTTGACCAGGATCTGTACTTTATTGATATTATCCAGTTCCACCAGGGAATTCACGATGGAGTAAACTGCTACCTCCGTGGAAACATTGTTCACCACGGTCAGGAAGCTGGAATCCAGATTCACATAGCAGATTCCATCTTTGGTCAGGATATTGATGATCTTGGTCTCCGGATTGATCACCGGGTACAGACCCTCAATCTGTCCGCTGGGTCCCGCGATCAGTTCCTCCACCACGAATCGCTCCAACGGAGTATTGGTGGAATAATGCTTTTCTCTGTAGGCCGCGATCAGCTTATCACCGTCTGCATTGGCAAAATACAGCTTTACCTTCACCAGTTCATAGGTGTTGATCTCGTTACCGTCATTATTGATGAACTGCTCGGCATTCATCCAGCCTACCAATTCCCCTGCATTGTCATATAACTGACTGCCTTCCACGGTAATCGTCACATATTTCACATTGGACAGCTGCGTCAGTGTCCTTACAACGGCCGCCCGCACCAGTACTTCTGTGGTGACCGAAAGTTCGGAATATGCCTTATCCACATTGATCACAAGTTTTCCGTCTTCCACTTCATAATCCAGAACCTGAAATCCCATGTCAAAAGGCGCCTTATATTCCAGCTTTTCCGGGGTGGTGGAGAGAAATGTCATGGTCTCTTCCAACTGTTCCTGCGGTGTCTTGGTGTTTAGATACTGGTCATGAACCTCAACCTTCGTCTCTGCGGTATTTACATAATACACCGATATCTTTTTGCCGGTCTCCGGCTCTCTCGTGCCACAGCCGGTCAGGACTGCCAGCAACATCAGAAGCATACCGGTCAAAACATATTTTTTAACTCTCTTCATAACTACACAATCTTTCTTACAACAGCTCCGTCTAAGAGGCGATATATGTCAGCGGGATCTTCACCAGGAAACAGGAGCCCTGCCCCTCGGTACTCGTCACCGTAAGGGATCCCTTGTGCATCAGGACGGCGCTCTTGGTGATCGCCAGTCCCAGTCCCGTTCCGCCGATCTCTCTGGAATGAGACTTGTCCACACGATAGAATCTCTCGCAGATATGTGCCAGAGCCTCCTCCGGGATACCGATTCCGGAATCACTGACTTCAAAGGTAAAATACTGATGATCCGCATCCAGTATCACCTTCACCCAGCCATGATCCTTATTGTATTTGATGGCATTCTCCACCAGATTCGTCATGATCAGGGTCATCTTGACTTCATCCACCTCTGCCACCACAGGACGGACGCTTTCAAATACCACTTCCACATCCTTCTTCCGGGCGATGGGCCGCAGTCTCTTTAAGATCAATTCCGTCAGATCATTGATGTTCAACGATACAATATTCAGATCCTGTACCTTTTTATCCATTTTTACCAGTGCCAGCAGATCCGTAATGATCTGGTTCTCTCTGTCAATCTCGGAAGCAATGTCTTCCATGAATTCTCGATACAGCTCCGCCGGTACATTTTCCTGTGCTAGCAGGGAATCCGACAATACCTTGATGGATGTCATGGGTGTTTTCAACTCGTGGGACACATTTGCCACAAATTCCTGTCGGGAATCGTCCAATGCCTTCATCCGCTTCAACAGCTGGTTGAACGCATCTACGATATGTACGGTCTCCACATAATCTGGCACAGAGATCGTCTCATCACTGAAGCCTTCCTTTACCGCATTGATGGCCTGTGTGACTCTGTTGAAAGGTCTCGTCAAAGCTCTGGACAGTATGATAGCCAGTGCCAGGATTGCCACCATCATGATCACTTCCAGAATGTACGCCTTACGATTCAGCACTTCCTTGGCATTTACGATACTGTCATTGGAAATGCTGGTCAGCATAACGCCCCGGATGGCATCCGGATTCCTTTTTCCGTTTTCGTCCGTAGTGTTTGCCGTGGTATCCATGATGGGAGTGGTCATTTCTATGTAACCGTGCTCCGGGTCATAATGGGAAATGTTTTCCCCCTGAAAACATTTGATGACCTCCTCGGAAATGATGGTCTTTCCTTCACTGATGCCGTAGGTATCTTTTTCCACCTTGAAATTCTTGTTGATGATCATAACGCGGCCTTCATACAGATTGGACAGCATCTCCAGTTCCGCATTGATGACTTCTCTGGAATTGCCGGTGTCCTCTCTGACACCATGGCTGCTTAAATAATTGTTGCTGATCAGATGATTGGCCAGGATCATCAACTGGTTCTGTACCACTGTGGTCCGCTGTTCCACCGCCAGATCCTCGTAATTACTCACGATACCATGGCGCATGGCAATACAAGGCACTAGGCCGATCACCAGCGTCAGCAGGAATATCCTCGCCCGCAGACTTCGAAGCGCGATCATGCTCTCCAGCTTTTCCCATATAGTTGCAAAACGTTCTTTATTCCATTTTTTCACAGTATAAAAACCTCAGTTCCGAACCTCTCCACGCCATTCACAAAATCACACGATAAATCGTGCTCTCCGCTGCTTCGCAGCTACTTTTGTTCATTTGCGTGGCGGTGGCTCTATTCGAGTCACCTTCAAAGATAAGAGAAATTGATTCTTACATGCAAGCATGGTGAATCATTTCCTCTTATCTTTGCCGGTTCTCATAGTCTCACTTATTATTAAAGTAGTACCCGACACCCCATTTGGTATGCACGTATCTGGGCTCGCTGGGATTGGACTCGATCTTCTCACGCAGTCTCCGGATATGTACATCCACTGTACGCACATCACCGGGATAATCCGTACCCCATACCAGCTTCAACAAATTCTCCCTGCTGTATACCTTGTCGGGATTCAGCATCAGAAGTTCCAGCACTTCGAACTCCTTGGCCGTCAGTCCGATCTCCCTGCCCTGGATGTAGGCTCTTTTGCCGTCACGATCCAGCTTCATATCGCCGCTTTCCAGAATACCGGTGTTCTCTGTGGTTCCTTTTTTCGGCTCCATTCTGCGGAAGATAGCTTTGATCCGGGCTTTCACTTCCAAAATGTTAAAAGGCTTGGTTATGTAATCGTCCGCGCCGTATTCCAGTCCCAGGATCTTATCCATGTCATCACCCTTGGCGGTCAACATGATCACCGGTACATTGGAAAATTCGCGGATCTGCTGGCAGACCTCAAAGCCGGTCAGCTTCGGCAGCATGACGTCCAGTAATATGATGTCATATTCCTTGTTATGCGCCATCTGCAATGCTTCCTCACCGTCATAAGCACAATCCACTTCCATGTTGTCCTGTTCCAGACTGAAACGGATTCCCTTCACGATCAGCTTCTCATCATCCACTACCAGCACTTTCTTGCCTGCCATCTTTCCTTAACCTCTCTATCCCTTACTTTTCTCTTCACGGTCCCGGCATAAGCCCTCATTGTACCGTGATCTTATCACACAATTTGTCATACGCGTTCTGTTTGATCCCGGGTACCTTCATAATGTCTTCCTTCGTCTGAAAGGCTCCGTTTTGCTCCCGGTAGCGCACAATATCTGCCGCCCGGGAAGCTCCGATCCCCGGCAGCGCACACAATTCCTCCGCAGGTGCCGTGTTGATATTCACAAGTCCCTCCGCCATCGCTTTTACCTCGGCTTCCAGAGTCTCCGCTTCCTCCAACGTTGGAAAATACAGCTTCTGACCATCCGTCACCGTTTCCGCCAGATTCACATAAAAAGGATCCGCCTCCGCTGTCATACCTCCGACCAGTCGCAAGGCTTCCTCCGCTCTGCTGCCCTCCGGCACTTCCACGACTCCGGGATCCCGCACTGCGCCGCAGACATAGACATATATCATCTGCGGTTCAGCCTTTGCCGGTTCCTGCACTGTCACGCTGCTGCCTGCAGGCTCCGCTGCCTGTTCCACCGCTTCCAGTGAGGGAAATTCCGCCACATCTTCTCCGGATGGAATCAGCACAATGGCCTCATCCTTCCTCTGACAGCCGGTCATGAACATCACCAGACTGAAAAACATTCCGATCAAACCTGCATATTTTGTTTTAAAAAACCTTATCGAAAACATCATAGTCCCCTTTCCATTTTCCTGATTTCTTCACAAAATTTCAGGGGATTGCCTCTCTATGCTGTTAACTTTCATTGTACTGGAATCGCACGGAATTTACAAGCCGTTTTCGCATTTGTGGTAACGATTCAGAACCCCTTCGTAAAATTGCCGCTACGCGGATAGCTCTGGATCATTTCCACTTGAAAATCACAATACCCACAATCGCCACGGCCATGCCGATGGCTTTCCGCCACTCCCAGGGCTGCTTCTCCACACCGAACCATCCGAACAGTTCGATAATATATGCTACAGCAAGCTGAGCGACCACAATAAGCATTACCGCTTTGGCCGGTCCCAGGGCATCCATACTGCGGATCACAGTGTAGGTGATAAAGGCTCCGATGGCCCCTCCCAAAAGCATATATCTGGGCTCCACCTGCGCTATCTTCAAGAATGAAGTCCGCTCCGTACACAGCCATGCCCCCAGACATACCAGCAATGCTGTAAACTGCACAAATGCACTGGCGGTCCAGATGCCGGTGGATTTCGTCACCTGGGTGTTGAACACTCCCTGGATGCTCATCAGCGCACCGGAAACTAAAGCAATCAAAAAACCGATCATAGGATTCTACCACCTTTTCTTTTTAGTAGTAGTCTATCCTGTGACCGGTTCGTTCATTCATATTTTATTGTAACGGTTTTAGTTCTCTGTACCACCTACCTGTCCGGCTATGGTCTCGTCCAGCTGCTGTACCAGAGTAGTCACGTCGTCACCGTTCCATACCTTGGAAAACAGTACTTCCAACTGCATCCAGAAATTTCCCGTCTCTAGCATCTTCGGCAATGACACACTGTCCGCATACTCATCGGCAAAGATCATAAGCGCACCGTTGTCTGCATTCTCTGCCGCCTGAAGACTTGCCGGCATTTTGCCGGAGCGTTCATACAGGCCGTCCGCATATCCTTCTGCCAGATACGCTGCGAAGCAGTCCGCCAGTTCCTTGTGTTCCGAATAGCCGTTGATGACTGCCGCTCCCGTAACAGACAAAGATCTGCTCTGCAGTTCGGCGCTGACATCCGGCATACGGGCAATTCCGTAATTAAATGCAAGGCTGCCGTCCGCTTTTGCCTCTTCCAGCCGTTTGACCACATCCGTGGTTCCGATGGTGAACATGGTCTTGCCATCGATAAAGTCCTGGATCACAGAATCATAAGTCACCGTATCGGATTCAATAAAGAAGAACTGGTTCAGTGCCTTGTACACTTCCAGACACTGAATGGTCTCCGGATTATTGATATCAATATCATTTCTGTCATCCCCGGGATCACCGCCTACGATCATGTAGTTGCCTACGATCCAGTAGTTGTAGAAAATATTGTTCACGTCCCATTTCATGACACCTTCCACACCTTCCGGTGCATCAAAGGTATCTGCAATATTCAGCAGATCATCCACTGTGGTGGGAAGTGCTTCCGCGAAATACTGCTCTGCCAGCGCATTTACCGCTGCCTCATCCGCTGTCACCTGTTCCGTGGTCTGGTCTTCCGGAAGAGAATCTTCCTCGATGATCTCTTCTCCTTCCCCTATGGGTTCATCATTCTCACTGCTTCCCGCCAGTTCCTTCTCCGCCTGCTGGGTTGCCCAGGTTCGAAGATAATCTTCATTATATACCAACGCACTGGTATCAAAATAAACCGGGTAACCGATCAGCTTCTGATCATAGGTTACCGCAGACAGAGCCGCCTGGGAAAAATGGTCTGTATTGCAGATTCCCACAGTGTCAGGCACTTTCGATGCCAGTCCTGCCAGATAAGCCTTTTCCAGAGAGTCACTGCTCAACAGGTAGATATCCGGTATCTGATCGGAATGCAGGGTCTCCTGATTGATAGCTTCCAGATATTCACTGTCAGAAGTAAGTACGGGAATCACACGGACTCCATTGTTCTGTTCTCCGAAGGATACTGCTGCCGCATTGATATAACCGGACAATGCCTCATCGGAATACCAGCAATAGATTGTCTCCTTTCCTCGAAACAGCTGCAGTCCGCTTCCGCTCTCCTGTGTCTGACTCATCTCCTGCGTACTTCCGTAAACAGCTGCAGCAGCCATGGCGATCACAGCTGCTGTAGCGATAATTCTTTTTTTCAAAAACATAAATTCACCTAAACCTCTTATTCGATACAGGTGTCCAAAATAGCAATCATTTCGTCCACATTTTCCCGGGTAATCACGAGAGGCGGTACGAAGCGGATAATGTCCGCACCGGCATTGATCAGAATTAATCCCTTCTCCAATGCTCTGTTAATAATGTCTCCTACCGGATGGTCAAATACCAGTCCCTGCATCAGTCCCACACCACGGCGTTCTTTGATACAGTCATACTTGTCTGCCAGTTCGTTCAGACGCTGTTCCAGATAGGGAGCCACCTCTCTCACATGTTCTATTATATGGTCCTCTTCGAATAAATCAAGCACTTTTTCCACTGCTGCGCAGGCTAAGGGGTTACCGCCGTAGGTGGTTCCGTGATCTCCCGCTGTCAGAGAATGCTGTGCTACTTTCTCCGTCATCATAAATGCACCTACCGGTACACCGCAGCCCAGTGCCTTGGCAGAAGTCATGATGTCCGGCTTCACGCCGAAACGCTGCCATGCATACATGTAACCGGTACGTCCCATGCCGCACTGGATCTCATCCAGAATCAGCAGGATATCCCGCTCATCGCACAGATCACGAACCTGTTTTAAGAACTCTTCATTAGCGGGACGCAGTCCGCCCTCGCCCTGTACAGTCTCCATAATGATGGCACAGGTCTTGTCTGTCACCTGATCCAGCACATTCTGGAAATCATTCAGTTCTGCAAATTTGATATGTCCGATCATGGGTTGGAACGCCTCACGATACTTGGGGTTGCCCGTTACTGACAAAGCTCCCATGGTTCTGCCGTGGAAGGAGTGATTCATGGCAATGATCTCATGGTCGGTACAGCCATCCTTCAGATACGCATATTTTCTGGCAGCCTTAATGGCACCTTCCACTGCTTCCGCACCGGAATTGGTGAAAAAGACACGATCCATGCCGGATACTTTTTTGATCTTACGAGCCGCCTCGATGGCAGGCACGTTGTAATAATAATTGGAGGTGTGGATCACCTTGTCGATCTGTGCTTTCAGCGCATCGTTGTATGCCTTGTTCTGATAGCCCAGGGCAAATACAGCGATTCCCGCTACGAAATCCAGATATTTTTTCCCATCGGTGTCATACAGATGTACGCCTTCGCCCTTATCCAGAACGATCTGATAACGGTTATAGGTATGCAGCAGGTCTTTTTCCGCCTCTGCAATATATTCTTTCATGGTGTCGCTCATTTTATTTTTCCTCCTCATCGGATACGATCGCAGTTCCGATACCCTGATTGGTGAAGATCTCCAACAACAGGCAGTGTGCCAGACGTCCATCCAGAATATGCACACGGTTTACACCGTTGCGGATCGCAGAAGTACAGTTGTTCAGCTTCGGCAGCATACCACCGCCGATGTAACCATCGTGGATTAGTTCCTCTGCTTCGGAAGCTGTCAGTCTGGAAATAAATGTGGACTTGTCATTGATGTCCTTGTACAATCCCTCGATATCCGTCAGAAATGCCAGTTTCTCCGCATGTACTGCTTTTGCGATAGCGCAGGCCGCATCATCCGCATTGATATTGTAGGTGTGATAATCCTTGTCCAGTCCAATGGGAGCGATGATGGGCAGGTAATCCTTCTCCAGCATGTCAAAGAGAATATCCGGATTCACGCCGGTGATCTCACCCACATACCCGATGTCCTGACCGTTGGAATATTTTTTCTCTACCTGAAGCAGGCCGCCGTCTTTACCGCTGACACCTACTGCTTTCACGCCCAGCTCTTCCACCATGGTCACAAGGCTCTTATTTACCTTGTTCAGTACCATTTCCGCGATCTCCATCGTCTCCTCATCGGTGACACGCAGACCGTTGACGAACTTTGCCTCTTTTCCGACCTTGCCGACCCAGCGGCTGATCTCCTTACCGCCGCCGTGAACGATGATGGGCTTGAAACCTACCAGTTTCAACAGCGTTACGTCCTTGATGACGTTTTTCTGCAGTTCCTCATTGCTCATGGCGCTGCCGCCGTATTTTACCACGATGATCTTACGGTTGAATTTCTGTATGTAAGGAAGCGCCTCGATCAGCACCTCTGCTTTTTTCATTACCTGTTCCATATCTTTTTCCATTTTTATCCTCATTTCCGCAGATACCGTGATCCGCCTGTCATTTATCTTTCCGGTCGTTCTTTTTTAGGAACGATAGTCCGCATTGATCTTCACATAATCATAGCTTAAATCACAGCCCCATGCGGTAGCTTCTGCCTCACCCATATGCATATCCACCAGTGCGGTGACTTCCGGATCGGAGAGGATCTTCGTGGCCTCTTCCTCGCTGTAATCACATGCCACACCATTACCGAAGATATGAATCTTGCCGCTCGCTCTTGCCGGGTCAAAATAACCCAGTGCACAGAGGATACGTCCCCAGTTGGCATCATGTCCGAAGATAGCTGCCTTGGTCAGAGAAGAACAGATCACGGATTTTGCCAGAGTTCTGGCATCTTCCTTGCTGACTGCGTTTATTACTTTGGTCTCGAACAGTGCTGTGGCGCCTTCGCCATCTCCTGCCATTTTCTTTGCCAGGAATGTGGTGATCTCATGCAGTGCCTTGCAGAAGTTGTCGTAATCCTCGCCCTCTGCGGTAATCTCCTCGTTGCCAGCCATGCCGTTGGCCAGCACCAGCAGTGTATCATTGGTGGAAGTATCTCCATCCACGGAGATCATGTTGAAGGAATCCACTACATCTGCGCTGACGCACTTCTGCAGCATCTCCTTGGAAATTTTCACATCTGTGGTTACAAAACCTAACATCGTACACATATTCGGATGGATCATACCGGAACCCTTGCACATACCGCCCAGAGTCACAGTCTTGCCACCGATCTGTGTCTCGATGGCGATCTCTTTGGAAATGGTATCGGTGGTCATAATGGCATGGGCTGCATCGGAGCCAGCCTCCAGAGTATCTGCCTTGGCTGCCACCAGTTTCTCGATGCCAGCGGTGATCTTGTCTACGGGAATCTGCATACCGATGACACCGGTGGATGCAACCAGTACGGCATCGGTGGGCACGCCCAACAGTTCTCCGGCACATTTTGCTTCTGCTTCACAGCAGTCCAGTCCCTGTTTGCCGGTGCAGGCATTGGCGATTCCCGAATTGACTACCACTGCCTGTGCAAATGCAGAATGTTCCACGATCTGCTTATCCCACAGTACAGGAGCCGCCTTTACCACATTGGAGGTAAAAGTACCAGCTACGGTACAAGGTGCCTTACTTACGATCAGTGCCATATCCTTACGATTCTGATATTTAATGGCAGCCTCCACACCTGCTGCCTCAAAGCCTTTTGCTGCGGTCACACCGCCCTGGATCTGTTTCATGTTGGAATAATCTCCTTTCGCTTCCGTTTTATTTATGATGTCGGGGTCAAAAGCCCCCGACTTTGATGCCTACGGATTGCTTCGTGCTACGCGCTTCCACAATCCTGGCATCTATTTATTAAACGCCGTAATGTTCTCTTCATTCAAAGTAAAGTCGTAGTAGTTCAAGTCTTCCCGCTTTGTCCATCCAATGCATTTCCAGAAAGCGTTTCCGATGTCATTCTGGGTAAAAGCAATCAGGCTGACCTTGTTGATATGTTCCGCTTTCAGAGCATTCATGCAGTGGACGACCATGGCTTTGCCAATGCCAAGTCTTCGGTAATCTTCTCTGACACATACATGGTACAGACAGCCTCGTCGTCCGTCATGGCCGCAGAGGATGCCACCCACTACGGCTCCATCCTCCCCGATGGCTACCACACTGGTGCCGGGATTCCGGTTGATAAAACGTTCCACACCTTCTCTGGAATCATCGATGCTCCGGATACCGAAACCGTGAATGGTCATCCAGAGGGCATGCAGACCGTCATAATCTTCTATGGTCATGGGTTTGATCGTAAACTGTTTGTTCATGTATGTATTTTATCCTTTCTAATCCTTTCCGTATCTGCTTTAAGGGAAGCATGGAACCAGCTCCAGGCCTTCGCTCTCAGGAAGCCCGAACAGCAGGTTCATGTTCTGTACCGCCTGTCCTGCGGCACCCTTTACGAGGTTATCCAGTGCACCCATCATAATGATACGGCCGGTACGCTCATCAATGACAAAATTGATGTCCACGTAGTTGCTGCCTTCCACCCACTTGGTCTCGGGGCAGCTGCCCTTATCCAACACACGGACGAATTTCTCGTTTGCATAATATTTATCATAGACAGCTTTTACTTCCTCATAGGTAGGAAGTGTACCGTCCGGTTTTCTCTTCAGTGTTGCATACTCGGTTGCCAGAATTCCTCTGTTCATGGGTACGAGGTGCGGGGTAAAATTAATGGTCACCTGGCAGTTGCCCGCATAGCCTAACTGCTCCTCGATCTCGGGGGTATGTCTGTGGCTTGCCACGCCGTAGGCTTTCATGTTCTCGTTCACTTCGCAGAACAGGTTGGGCACCTTGGCGCCTCTTCCTGCACCGGAGGTACCGGACTTGGCATCCACAATCAGGGTGTTCACATCAATCATGCCTTCCTTGACCATGGGATAGGCCGTCAGGATCGAACAGGTGGTGTAGCAGCCGGGGTTGGCTACCAATCTGGTCTTCTCCGTGATCTTGTCACGATTGATCTCGCAGAGTCCGTATACTGCTTCCTCAATGAACTGAGGAGATTTGTGCTCGATGCCGTACCATTTTTCATAGGTGGCCACATCCTTGATCCGGTAATCAGCAGACAGATCCACGATCTTCACCTGAGAGAGAATCTCCTCTGTCAAAAGGCCCGCCAGAAATCCCTGAGGGGTTGCGGTAAAGATCACATCTACCTGCTTCGCCAGTTCTTCCAGATTGTCATCCTTGCAGATATCCTCCACCAGCTGGAACATGTTCTGGTATACCTGATAATACTTCTTATCTATATAGCTTCGGGAACCGTACCATACGATTTTGGCATCCTTGTGGTTTAACAGGATCCTTACCAGTTCTCCTCCGGCATAACCGGTTGCTCCGATGATTCCTACTCTGATCATTTTTCTACCTCTCTTGTTTATGTCATCGTTTTTTATTTCTGTCGCCGCCATACTTGTGTCAACGAATTGCTTCTGTCGCCGCCATACTTGTGTCAACGATTGCTTCTGTCGCCGCCATACTTGTGTCAACGAATTGCTTCTGCCGCCGCCATACTTGTGTCAACGAATTGCTTCTGCCGCCGCCATACTTGTGTCAACGAATTGCTTCTGCCGCCGCCATACTTGTGTCAACGAATTGCTTCGCAGCAAGCTGCTCACGCAATTCTGTAAACATTCGGAATCCGCTGATTTGCTACGCAAATCGCTACTTCCTCATGTTTAGCGGGTCACAAGTTCAAAAGCCTTATCATGCAAGCATGAACGGCTTTTCGACCTTTTGACCCTGACACCATGATACCACTTTTTGTCTAAATGTCTACTACTTTTTTCATTTTTATGCACGTTTCTCGGATTGTTGTGTATATTTATGCATATATTCATACTATTTTTATGGTTTTATGCATTATGGCGGAATAATATTCATTCTGTTTTCCGCGTACTTTTCTTTCCTATAAAAATCTGTTACAATAACTATGCTGTACTTTCGTTTGCAGCATATCTATTTTGTGGCTCTTTATGGTCTGTTTTTCCCGGATTCAAAGAGCAGAAATGAGGAAATTATGGCTTTTGACGGCGTTACCATTGCCTGTGTAATATCAGAATTAAAAAAAGAACTCATCGGCGGACGATTATATAAGATCGCCCAGCCGGAAAACGACGAACTGCTGTTGACCATCAAGCAGCCCACCGGACAAAAGAGACTGCTTCTGTCCGCCAGCGCTTCCCTGCCCCTGATCTATCTGACGGAGAGTAACAAACCCAGTCCCATGACGGCCCCAAACTTCTGTATGCTGCTGCGCAAGCACTTACAGAACGGCCGTATCGTGAACATTTCCCAGCCGGGGCTGGAGCGTATTGTGCATATCGATATTGAGCATCTGGATGAAATGGGGGATCTGCGCCACAAGACGCTGGTCATGGAGCTGATGGGCAAACACAGCAACCTGATCTTCTGCAACGATGACAATACCATCATCGACAGTATCAAGCGGGTATCCGCCGCAGTCAGCAGTGTCCGCGAAGTCCTGCCCGGCAAGCCCTACTTCATCGCCCACACCCAGGATAAACTGGATGCCCTGACCTGCGACGAGACTACTTTCCGGGAAACCCTTGCCGCCAAGCCTCAATCGGTCTTCAAGGCAATCTACGGAAGCTTCACCGGTATCTCCCCGGTACTGGCACAGGAACTGTGCCACGAGGCAGGCATCGACGGGGAACGCCCTACCGCGGCATTGACGGCAGAGAATCATCATGCCCTGTATGAAGTTTTCTCCAAAATGGTCACTTCTATCAAGGAAGAAACTTTCTCCCCCTGCATCGCTTACACCGGCACCCGCCCCGTGGAATACGCGGCGGTTCCCCTGACCATGTACAGCACCGGAGCGGATCATCTGGAATCCTACACCTCCATGTCCGCCCTGTTGGAGCATTTTTATGCGGAGAAAAATACCCTGACCAGGATCCGTCAGAAATCTTCTGACCTGCGCCGTATCGTGCAGACCGCTCTGGAACGGGATATTAAAAAATACGATCTGCAGCTGGCCCAGATGAAGGATACGGAGAAGCGGGAAAAATACCGGATCTACGGAGAACTGTTGAATACTTACGGTTACAGTGCAAAGCCCGGTGACAAATCTCTCACGGCGGTAAATTACTATACCAACGAACCGGTGACGATCCCCCTGGATCCTACTCTTTCCGCTACGGAAAATGCGAAGAAATATTTTGACAAATACGGAAAACTAAAGCGTACTTATGAAGCATTGTCCGAATTGACTACTCAGGTAAAAGAAGAGATCGACCACTTGGAGACCATCAGCACGGCCCTGGATATCGCCCTGAAAGAGGAAGATCTGGTGGAGATCAAGGAGGAACTGACCCAGAGCGGCTACATCCGCAGAAAGGGCGGCACGAAAAAAGCAAAGATCACCAGCAAGCCCTTCCATTATCTGAGCAGCGACGGCTTCCATATTTATGTAGGAAAAAATAATTTCCAGAACGATGAACTGACCTTCAAATTCGCCAACGGAAATGACTGGTGGTTCCATGCCAAAGGTATTCCCGGCTCCCATGTAGTAGTAAAGACCGAAGGGAAGGAACTGCCGGACCGGACTTTTGAAGAGGCCGGCCGGCTTGCTGCCTACTATTCTAAGGGCAGGGAGCAGGAAAAGGTGGAGATCGACTATGTCCAGAAAAAACAGGTCAAAAAGCCGGCCGGTGCCAAGCCTGGCTTCGTGGTCTATTATACGAACTACTCTCTGATGATCGACAGTGATATCTCCGGAATTGAAAAGATCAGCGACTGACTTTTGACGATTCCGGCGCATCTTATATGGTCGTTACCGTACTATGCATCAGATAGCATATTTTATGCATAAATATACTGTATATTTTTCATTCTATGCATTTATGTGCATATTTTAATTTGTTTTATTCATATTTTTGATTTATTTATGCAACTTTTCTGCTTGCTTTTGCGATTATAATGTTGTATAGTAATTGTCAGAGCGTAACACACGATCCTAACATCTGATGCATTACGGATTGCTTCGTGCTAGAGCATCGCGGTTTCAGGGTTTTTGCCCCTGGCATCATACACACTATAAAACGGAGGATTTTATCATGAAGGAAAAAGTAGTTTTGGCTTATTCCGGCGGTCTGGATACTACCGCTATCATTCCCTGGCTGAAGGAGAATTTTGACTACGAAGTTATCTGTGTCTGTGTCAACTGCGGACAGGCAGAGGAGCTGGACGGTCTGGAAGAGAGAGCAAAGGCTTGCGGCGCTTCCAAGCTGTATATTGAAGACGTTATCGATGAATTCTGTGATGATTATATTGTTCCCTGTGTACAGGCTCATGCCGTATACGAGAACAAGTATCTGTTAGGTACTTCCATGGCAAGACCCCTGATTGCCAAGAAACTGGTAGAGATTGCCAGAAAAGAAGGCGCTGTAGCCATCTGCCACGGTGCAACCGGTAAAGGTAACGACCAGATCCGTTTCGAGCTGGGCATCAAGGCACTGGCTCCGGACATCAAGATCATCGCTCCCTGGAGAAGCGACAAATGGAACATGGACTCCCGTGAATCCGAGATCGAATACTGCAAGGCTCATGGCATTCATCTTCCTTTCTCCACCGATTCTTCCTACAGCCGTGACCGTAACATCTGGCACATCAGCCACGAAGGTCTGGAACTGGAAGATCCTGGCAACGAGCCTAACTATGAGCATCTGCTGGTACTTGGTGTGACTCCCGAGAAGGCTCCCGATGAGGGTGAATATGTGACCATGACCTTTGAAAAGGGTGTTCCCACTTCCGTTAACGGTGAGAAGATGAAGGTCTCCGATATCATCCGTACCCTGAACAAGCTGGGCGGCAAGCACGGTATCGGTATCGTAGATATCGTAGAGAACCGTGTCGTTGGCATGAAGTCCCGTGGTGTCTATGAGACTCCCGGCGGTACCATCCTGATGGAGGCTCACCAGCAGCTGGAAGAGCTGATCCTGGATCGCGATACCTATGCATTCGAGAAGGAAATGGGTGCGAAATTCGCCAGTCTGGTATACGAAGGCAAATGGTTCACTCCTCTTCGTGAGGCAGAGCAGGCATTCATCGAGAAAACCCAGGAATATGTGACCGGTGAAGTAAAGTTCAAGCTCTACAAGGGCAACATCATCAAGGCCGGAACCACTTCTCCTTACTCTCTGTACAATGAGAACCTGGCTTCCTTCACCACCGGTGATCTGTACGACCATCACGATGCAGAAGGCTTCATCAATCTGTTCGGTCTGTCTCTGAAGGTTCGTGCCATGAAGTTACAGGAGAACGAAAAGAAACTTGGTAACTAAGAATTAAAATAATGAGGTGTCTATGATAACTGCACAGACTATAATTACTGTGGTGATCCTGTATCTGGTGATCATCAATGTTGTGGGATATGTGATCATGGGTGTCGATAAAAAAAGAGCCATCCGGGGTGCCTGGCGCATCTCGGAGGCTTCTCTTTTTTTCACGGCGCTTTTGGGTGGCAGTCTGGGATGTATTCTGGGAATGCAGCACTTCCGTCATAAGACGAAGCACTGGTATTTCAAGTACGGAATGCCGGCGATCCTGGTGGTACAGGTACTGCTTTTTGCCCTTTTATTCAAATAGGAAATATGCTATACTTCTTTTATAAGATGTCGGGGTCAAAAGCCCCCGACTTTGATGCCTACGGATTGTTCCGTGCTACGCACTCCCACAATCCTACCCAATACGCATATCGTGGGATTATCATCCCACTTTTATGCTCATATCGGGGCGGGTCCTAAGGTCTTTCACCCACCTATGAGCAAGCTCATGTGGGCTTAGACCTTTTGACCCTGGCATCTTTATATGAGATAAAGTCCGGGAGGTATCGATATGCATATAGCAGTGTGTGATGATAATGTAGCCGACAGAAAGCAGCTGGAGCGTCTGTTAAAGCGGGAATCCGACAAAAGAGCAGCGTCTACGGGTATCATTTATACCGATTCTTTCGGTAATTCTACCTCACTGCTGTCCAATCCCATGCAATACGATGCCTTCTATATTGATATGTGTCTGACGGAAGGCATCACCGGTACAGAAGTGGCAAATGCGCTGATTGCCCAGGGGGTGAACGCACCCATCGTCATGTGCTGTTCCAAGATCAATTACAGAGCACAGTCCTATCCGGAAAATGTTATTTTTCTGGACAAGCCCATCAAAGTAGCGGAACTGGGACAGAGCATTGATCATGCTCTGGAGATTATGTCTAAGGCAGTTCCTCTCATAGAGCTTCGAGAGGATGAAGATACCGTCTATGTCACCGAACCGGACATCCTCTACGCCGAAGAAGAAGGCCGGAATGTCATCGTCACCCTGAAGGACGGTCGCACCGTAAAAGTAGCCACCACCGCTATCAATTTGTTCTCTCAGATAGAGAATCACCCTACCTTCTTCGCTCCCACCGTCAAGACGATCCTTAACGGCAGATACATGGAGAAGCTGGGCTTCCGCAAAGTCATCATGTGCGATGGCAAAAAATTTGCTCTGCACAGAGACTGTGTTGCTTATGCGAAACAGCTGCTGGCGGAATATCATGCGTAAAAAAGACTCCACTCTCTCGAATGAAGTCTTAGAAAATTTGAACTCGAAGTTCTCAGAAAATCACCCGTATCGTCGTTCCTTTTCCGGGTTCGCTCTCCAGTTCCAGTTCAGCGTGGCTCTTGGCGATGATATGTTTTACGATAGCAAGGCCCAGTCCCGTGCCGCCGGTGGATTTGGAGCGGCTCTTGTCCACACGGTAGAAGCGCTCGAAGATCCTCTCCTGATGCTCCTTGGAGATACCGATGCCGGTGTCTTTTACCACCAGATAGGTATGCCCCTCTCTGGCATAGGTCTGTACATCCACACTTCCTCCCGGATTGTTATACCGGATCGCGTTATCACACAGATTATATAAAAGTTCTTCCATCATCTGACGATTGGCTGTCACATAGCATTCCGTGCCGTTCAGCGCTATGGTCACATTGTGCTTCTCTGCACTCATTTTCAGCATTTCCACACAATTCTGCGCCATTTCATGAAGATTCAAAAGCTCCGTATCCGCTTCCTCTTCCGTTCCGTCCAGCTCCGACAAACGAATAATATCATTGATCAATGTAAGTAGACGATTTGCGCTGTTATGAATCCCGTGAGCAAAACGCACCGTATCCTGTTCGGAGGCCATGCCGGTCTCGATCAGCTCCGCATAGCCAGAAATGGATGTCAACGGGGTCTTCAGTTCATGGGACACATTTGCACTGAATTCCTGACGCATTCTGGCATTTTTCATAATGTCCTCATGTTGTTTGCGGATCATGGTCATGAACGGTGTCAGTTCCTCATAGGTCTGCATCTCTGTACATTCCCCGATATTCTGTGCCAGTTTCTCAATGGGAGCCACCAGCTTCGTGGTCAGCACTCTGGCCGCCACCATGCACAGCACCAGCAGCACCACAAAGATCCCCACCATCATGGGCAGCGCCTGACTGAAAATGCTGTAAATGCTTCTGGCATCCTTGGACAGTCGCAGGATGCTGCCATCTTCCAGACGGATGGCATAATAAAAGGTGGACTGGGACAAGGTCTCGGAATTCCGGACTGCTTCACCTTCGCCGTCCCGCATGGCTTCCTGGATCTCCGGACGGGAAGCGTGATTCCCCATGGCCACAGAATCTGCCTCATTATCATACAATACCTGTCCGTCACTGCCGATCAGCGTCAATCGCAGATCCGATTCCACCGGCACTCCGTTTTCCTTGATCTCTTCTACCGAAGAACAGCTTTTTAACAGGGAACCATAGCTTTTCAGATCCTCCAGTACCTGTCTGCGGAACAGATCATAATACACTATCGTGATCAGTACCATGGTAAGCAAAATCGTTACCGTGGCAATGAGGATCATCATTTTGTTAATCTTTTTCTTCATCTTCTGTTACGCTTTCTCGCCGTTCATAATGTATCCCACATTACGCACGGTCTTGATCAGACTGCCCTCTTCCTTCAGTTTCTGCCGCAGCGTCTTGATATGCATGTCCAACGTCCGGGATTCTCCCTCAAAATCGATCCCCCAGACGCGGTCCAGGATCAGTTCTCTGGTGGTCACAATGCCCGCATTGGTCATCAGAAGCTTTAACAGCTCATATTCTTTGTAGGTCAACTCCACAGGCTCCTTGCCTACCGTGACAGAATGTTTCTCTCGGTCCAGCACAATGTTCCCCAGCTTCAGCACCTTATCTTTTTCCTGACTCTTCTGACTTCTCCTAAGCATTGCCTTTACCCGGGAAATCAGTTCCATGACACCGAAGGGCTTCGTAATATAATCATCTGCCCCCAGATCCAGTCCCTTGACCTTGTCGATCTCCGTGGTCTTCGCCGTGACCATGATCACCGGCACCAGCACCGTGTCCTGTCTGGTACGTAGCTTTTTCACAATGCTCAGACCATCCTCGTCCGGCAGCATGATGTCTAATAAAATCAGATCCGGTGTGGTATCATTCAGCGCCTCATAGAAATCCATGGCGGAATCAAAACCTTTTACCTCATATCCCACATTGGCCAGGGCAAAGGTCTCGATCTCCTGAATATTTTTGTCATCCTCTACTACATAGATCAAAGCCATCTCACAGCACTCCTCTCTGACTGTGCTTTCTCTTCTTAACTATACCTCGGTAAATCCTCACTCCGCAAGCAGTTTTGCATTCTTTTCCGCAAGACGTTCCTGCTTTGTGGGCGGTAACTGGTATTTCTCACGGCATGCCAGCACTTTGCTCTGGAAGTCCTTGTTATCTTCCTGGCGCAGTTCATCCAGGTAAGCGTGGGTATCGAATTCATCCTCATTCACCTGTACCAGACAGACTGCAATATTGGAGCAGTGATCGCTGACACGCTCAAAGTTCGTAATGACATCGGATAAGATGAAGCCCAGTTCAATGGTACATTTTCCCTTACGGAGTCTGCGTACATGGCGCTGCTTCACATCCAGGCTCAGTCCATCGATGACTTCCTCCAACGGCTCCACCTGTCTTGCCAGATTCAGATTTCCGTTCTTAAAACTGGTCATGGTAAGATCCAGCACATCGTGTACCGCTCTCTCGAATACCTTCAGTTCCTCCTGCGCCTTCTCGGAGAATACCAGCTGCTTGTCATGCATCTCCTGTGCCGCTTCCTTGATGTTGCGGGCATGATCGGAAATTCTCTCAAAATCGCCGATGCAGTGCAGAATCGTATTTAAAGTCTCACTATCCTTATTGGAAAGCTGTTTGGAACTCAATTTCACCAGATAGGTTCCCAGTTCATCCTCGAAGCGGTCCACATCCGTCTCCATCTGTGCCACCTGCTCTGCTTTCGCCTCATCGAAATTATGCAGCAGCTCCATAGCCAGATCCATGGCTTCCCTGGACTTATCCGCCATCACAGAAGCCACCAGTCTGCTCTGCTCTACGGCATAGGCAGGCTTCTCCAGGAAACGTACATCCAGTAAGCTTAAAGTCTTGTCTGTCTCGGACATTTCCTTCACGTCCTCATGGGTCGGCAGCGTCAGGCAGGCTAGCTTCACCAGACCGTTGGAAAAGGGAAGCAATACCAGCGTAGCCGCGATATTGAAGCAGCTGTGAACTACTGCGATTCCAAAAGGTGTTGCCACTTCTCCCAGAAAAGCAAAGGGATGAATGGCATTGACCGTATAGAACACTCCCAGGAACAGGATCGTTCCGATAATATTAAAATACAGATGAATCAGAGCCGCACGTTTTGCATTGCGGGAAGCACCGATACCGGAGATCATGGCGGTAACACAGGTACCGATATTCTGTCCCATGATAATGGGAACTGCTGCGCCAAAGCTTACCGCTCCGGTCATGCACAGTGCCTGCAAAATACCTACGGATGCGGAAGAAGACTGGATCACCGCTGTGAGAATGAGTCCTGCCAGCACACCGAATACGGGATTTTGGAACTCGATCAGCAGATTGGTAAACTCCGGTACCTCTGCCAGCGGTGAAACTGCCGCGCTCATGGAATCCATGCCAAACATCAGAATTGCAAAGCCCACCAGGATGGTTGCCGCATTTTTTAATTTGTCTTTATGGGAAAACAGTAAAATACCCACACCCACGATCGCTAAAATCGGGGAAAAAGAACTGGGCTTGAGCATACGGATCCAGAAAGCATCGCTCTCAATGCCCGTCAGACTTAAGATCCAGGAGGTCACCGTGGTACCGATGTTGGCACCCATGATGATACCTACTGCCTGTTTCAGGCTCATAATACCGGAATTGACAAATCCGACTACCATAACAGTGGTAGCGGAGGAGGACTGGATCACACCGGTGACCACCGCCCCCATGAGCACTGCCTTTAACGGGTTGTTAGTCAGTTTCTCCAGAATGCGTTCTAATCGTCCGCCGGATGCCCGGGACAATCCGTCACCCAACAGATTCATTCCATACAGGAATAATGCAAGTCCTCCTACCATCTTCAGTAAATCAAAAAAGCTCATACTTTAATCCTCTCATTTTACATAACATACTTTACATTTTCGGTTTCTATCTACACTTTATCTTGCTTATGTAAAATGCGTTACCAGTGAATGTAAAATTTATGTAAAGTTGTAACGATGCAGAGCCATGAACTATTGTTCTATGCTCGTCAGATGCTGGCATCTGTAAGAGCATATGACAATAGTTCTTTGGCGAGCAAGCCTCAATGAGCAAAAGGAACGCTCCGCAGGAGCAGTTTTGCGAATTGGGGCTCTGCATCGTTGCTGGGATTATCAGATGCTGGCATCTGTAAGAGCATATGACAATAGTTCTTTGGCGAGCAAGCCTCAATGAGCAAAAGGAACGCTCCGCAGGAGCAGTTTTGCGAATTGGGGCTCTGCATCGTTACCGAGATTATCGAATCCTAATACAATCTCGCACCTCCCATATCTCCGGTCATGCGGAAGATGGCCCACTCTGCGATATTTACCGCATGGTCACCCACTTTTTCCAGATACTTTGCCATCATCAGATAATCCACCACACGATCCGCATCCAGGTTCTGCTCTCTGATAGCCTGCATCATTTCCGTTTTGACTTCGTTGAAGAGATCATCTACCACATCATCATGTTCTACTACTTTTCTTGCATTTGCCTCATCACCTTCCACAAATGCCTCCACCGAATTGTGGATCATCTCCTTGGCTTCTTCCATCATCTCCAGCAACAGATGTTCCTGTTTTCCTTCGGGATTCATGTTGCCCATACGCAGGTACAGTTCCACAATATCTGCCACATGGTCTCCGATCCGTTCAATATCCGGTACCACTTTCAGCGCTGCGGATACCAGACGCATATCTCTGGCCACCGGCTGCTGTCTGGTCAGCAGGCTCAGACACATAGCTTCTATACTTCGCTGCATATCCACCATGGTATGATCTGTATTCAACAGTGTCTTCAGAATGTCTTCTTTGTTCTCACGAATTCCATACACCATACGGTCATAACTGATCTCCGCATGCTCTCCCATCTCAGATACTTTATTTTTCAAAGTCTCAAGATCCTGTTCAAATAATACTCTGGGTGACATCTCCCATTCCTCCTATCTTCTCATCCAAAATCATCCAAACCGTCCGGTGATGTAGTCTTCTGTCCGTTTGTCCTGAGGTCTTGCAAAGATCTCGGAGGTTGCATTTTTCTCTATGACTTCCCCTACCAGGAAAAATGCGGTGTCATCCGACACACGGGCTGCCTGCTGCATATTGTGGGTTACGATGACCACGGTGTATTTTTTCTTCAGTGTCTCCATCAGTTCCTCGATCTTTAGCGTGGAGATCGGGTCCAGTGCGGAGGTGGGTTCATCCATCAAAAGTACCTCCGGAGATACTGCCAGTGCTCTGGCAATACACAGTCTCTGCTGCTGTCCGCCGGACAGACCCAGTGCAGATTTGTGCAGACGATCCTTTACCTCTTCAAAGATAGCGGCCCCCTGCAGGGAACGCTCCACGATCTCATCCAGTTCCTTTTTATTCTTGATGCCGTGCAGTCTGGGACCGTAGGCGATGTTGTCATAAATGGACATGGGAAAAGGGTTGGGCTGCTGGAATACCATGCCGACCTTTTTACGAAGCAGTGTGGTATCCACCCGCTTATCGTAAATGTCCTCTCCATCCAGAATTACTTTTCCTTCGACTCTGCAGCCGTCCACCAGGTCATTCATCCGGTTCAGGCAACGTAGAAAAGTAGATTTGCCGCAGCCGCTGGGACCGATAAATGCGGTAATGGCGTGGTCTGCGATCTCCATATTTACATCTTTCAGTGCGTGGTTCTCTCCATAATGGAGATTTAAGTTTTCCACGGATATTTTACTGTTAGCCATATGTTTTCTCCTTCTTGTGTTTTCTCTTACTCTCGTCTAAGCTTATTCGCCGCCAGCTTGGTCAGGAGGTTCAGGATCAATACGATAATGATCAGAACACAACCGATACCGAAAGCATTATCATACTGTCCCTTCTGCATCTGTAAATACAATTCGATGGTCAGGGTACCACCAGACTCCATGGCCTTGTGAGCCAGCTTTGCCAGATTGTCTCCGAAAACTCCGGTGAACTTCGGCAGCTTGTAGTCGCTTCCCGCAGTGAACAACAGGGCCGCAGACTCTCCCACGATACGTCCCAGTGCCAGAATGATACCGGTGACGATACCTGGCATGGAAGACGGCAGAAGAATCGTCCGGATCATATGCCATTTCGTGGATCCCATTCCCAACGCACCGGTACGATAACTGTCCGGCACGGTGCGCAATGCTTCCTGCGTATTTCTTGTGATCAGGGGCAGCACCATCAGTGTCAGGGTAAAGGAACCGGTGAGCAGTGAATAGCCGAAGCCCAAAGTCTCTCCGAAAAAGATCATACCGAACAGGCCGAAAATAATAGAAGGAATACCGGACAGTGTCTCCGTGGTGAACTCAATGATGGAGACCAGCTTGCCGGGTTTTGCATATTCATTCAGGTAAATGGCACTTCCCACGCCGATGGGGGTCGCGATCAACAGAGTGATCACGATGATGTACAGGGTATTCAACAGGTTGCCCGCAATACCGGTGGTCTGCTTTCTGGCACTGGTCACCGTCGTTAAAAATGCCCAGTTAACGGTTCGGATGCCCTTTACGAAGACATACAGGATAATTCCCAGTAAAAGTGCCACCGCCAGTGTGGCAGAGACATAAATGGCTGCCAGCAAAAGCATGTCTGTGGGGCGTTTTCTTTTTACATATAAGGTGTCCTTATTCATTGTCATCCGCCCCCTTTTTCAGTATTTTATTCAGTACGATATTGATGATCATAATAAATACAAACAGCACCAGTCCGATGGTGAACAGCACCTGTCTGTGCAGTCCGGAAGAATATCCCATCTCGCTGACAATAGCTGTGGTCAGGAATCGCACGGAGTTAAATGGCAACGGCACATTGACGCTGCTACCGGATACCAGTGTGATCGCCATAGCCTCGCCGATGGCACGTCCCACTCCCAGAACGATAGCCGTCACGATACCGGATTTTGCTGCCGGAAGGATGGAGCGGAAAATAGTCTGTGCATGGGAGGCTCCCAGGGCCAGAGAGGAGGATTTGATCCCTGCAGGAACCGCCCGGATGGAAGTCTCACTGATATTGATCACAGTGGGCAGGATCATGATCGCCAGTACGATCACGGCTGACAGCAGGTTTGCACCGCCGGTGAACTGGTGTGTCGTGGATCCCTGGAAGATCAGTCTTTCTAATTTATACATGAGAGGATTCAGTAAGTAGATTCCTAACAGTCCGTAGATAACGGAAGGGATGCCGGCTAACAGCTCTACCGCAGGCTTTACAATGGCAGCCAGGGGCTTGGGTGCCACCTCTGCCAGGAATACTGCCGTCAGCACGCCGATGGGCACACCCAGCAGGATAGCCAGCGTCGTACCGACGATGGAAGTCAGGATAACCCACAGAATACCGAATTTCGGATCTGCCGCCGTTGGCATCCATTCCGTGCCGAACAGGATCTCTCCCAGACCTACTTTCATAATAGCGGGGGTACCGCTGATGATCATATATAAGGTGATAGAAACTACCGCCAGTACGGCGAAGAAGGCACAAATGGTAAATACTATTTGTGCCACAGTTTCCACGACCGCTTTATTTTTTCTGTTTCCCATTACGGAAGCGTGTGTTCCACTATTCATCGCTTTTTTCCTTTTTCTGCGTGAGGCTTTTACTTTACAGTGATCAGACCAACTTCGGAAGCAACCTGCTGTCCTTCGTCACCCAGTACAAAGTCGAACCATGCCTGTACCAGATCGTTCTGCTCGGAGATCTCACCCTTAGTAGCCATTACGAAGGGTCTGCTTAAGAAGTAGTTGCCGGCCTTGATGTTTTCTGCGGTAGCTTCTACACCTTCCAGGGAAAGTGCCTTAACGCTGTCATCCAAAGCATCCAGGGAAGCATATCCGATAGCTCCGGGCGTAGATGCCACTTTTGCGATTACTGCACCGGTGCTATCCAGTTCGTTTGCATATTTGCAGCCGTCTACCAGATCAACCAGCTCTTCGAACGCGCCTCTGGTACCGGAACCTGCCTCACGACCGATCACGATGATAGGCTCATCTGCACCGCCAACTTCTTTCCAGTTGGTAACTGTGCCATTGTAAATGTTGGTCAACTGCTCTTTGGTCAGATCTGCTACTTCGTTAGCAGGGTCTACACATACTGCAATACCATCGATAGCTACTACGTTCTCTACAACGCCTGCTGCCTTTTCCTCATCCTTTAAGCTTCTGGAAGAGTTACCGATATCTGCGGTTCCATTGGTTACAGCTTCGATGCCCGCGCCGGATCCCACGAACTCAGCGGTTACGGTTACATCAGGATATTCTTCCATGAAAGCTTCGCTCAGTGCATTGGCTAATTTCTCCATAGAAGTACTTCCTACCATGGAAATGCTGCCGGACAGATCTGTGGTGGTCTCAGCAGGTGCTGCTGCGCTGCTCTCTGCCACAGTGCTTTCTGCTGCGCTGCTCTCTACTGCGGAAGGCTGTGCTGTGGCTGCATCACCGTTACCGCATGCAACCAATGCGGTTACTGCTAATATTCCTGCTCCGATCAGAGCTAATAATTTGCTGTGTCTTACTCTCATAATAATGTCCTCCATGTTTTTGTTTTTCTTTCTCTTGATTACGCAATCATACTAACATGGGGGAAATTCACATAATATCACAGTCCGGTAATTTATTTGTAAGAATTAGGTAAAATCAGATGCTCTCCAGAATGCCGTCGGCAATAGCCCGGGCGATCTCGTCAAACCGGCTGTCAAAGAGTTCGTTGTCCGCATCCGTATTGATAAATCCCACTTCTATCAGCACAGCCGGCATATTTGTGCTGTTGAGCACCACCAGATTCGGTCTTTCATTCACTCCCAGATTTACGAACCCCACCTGCTCCAGTCCGGCATTGATGTTGTACGCCATCCTGGCTGCCGCTCCATAGCGGTTGTAGACTAAACTCTCCACTCCACTGTACTGGTTCGGATAAGGACTGGAATTGCGATGGATCGAGACAAAATAATCTCCTCCCACCTCATTTCCCTCCTGTGCCTTCTGATAGGGGGACTCATAGATATCTGTGGTCCGGGTGTAATACACATCCACTCCGTTTTCTTCTAAGATGCTTCCCACCGCCAGTGTCAGTGCCAGCGCATCCTCACTTTCTTTTCTTCCATTATAGGTGGCCCCGGGGTTCGCACCACCATGCCCCGCATCCAATACAATCAATGACATAAAAAAACTCCCGCATATCCTTTTGTTTCATGATATGCGGGAGTTTCCCCATTTAGATATTTTTTGCTTACTTTAAAATTGCTGCCGTCACTTCCTGCGGAATCACAAATTCCGGTGCTCCCATAGAACCGGGAGCCACTTCGTATTCGTCAAAGGCAATGACCAGTTCGTCTTTTTCATTAAAATAGAAGTTCGTCTGCTCCGTGATCCCCTGAAAATTGAATTCCGGCATATCGTCATTATCCAGGAAATAGATCACGCCTTCGTCCGCCGCCATCTGCTCCTGCATCTGGGTCTTAATGTTCTCGCTGATCGCGGAAATATAGTCGCTCCCTTCCACAAACAGATCTTCCAGTGTCACCACATTTCCCGTCTGTTTATCAATCGTATAAAACTGATTATTCTCGTAGCCGCTGGCTTCCGTCTCCAACACGCTTAATTTTACGGTGTAATACCTCTCATTGTCCGTAACGACCTCCTGGGACACATGCAGACCATGGTATCCTTCCTCGGATAAGGTATCCTCGAACTGACGGATCAGTTCCTCTACCGTAGCCTCCATATCCTGGTTGACCGCTTCCACACCGTCTTCCGACAGATTTGCTACCGCAGCCTCCTGTCCGACACCTTCCACACTTCCGGCTGCTGTGCCCTTAGGAGTGGCTGCCACTTCTCCAACGGAAGCACCTTCTCCTGCGTCTTCTCCATAGTTGATCTGTGCAAGTTCTACTTCAGCATCATGGTTCTCGTCACTGTAATTGTACTGCCGCACTGTTACCAGCCTAAAAAAGCCACCCAGCAACGGAATATTTTCCATGGCATGGGCTATCTGTATATTGGTATTTGGCAGTGCGATCATCACGACTGCTGCAGCCGCCACTGCTGTCCATGCAGAACGCCTTCTGGCGTGCTCTACTCTTTTTTTCTCCATCCGGGCTCTGTCGATACCTGCCTGCAGCCGTTCCCGTCCCGCTTCGGGTATTATCATATTCTCATACTCCTCTTTTAATTGTCTCAACTGTTCCTGTTCTGTCATATCTATTCTCCATCTGCCCGGTCGGTTCGGACCGGTCATGTTATCTCTTCCTATATCTTCCTATATCTCTTTGTCTGTATCTGTCTTATGTCCTGCCTATATATGATGTCGGGGCAAAATCCCACGACTTTGACTACGGATTGCTCAGCCCATGCTGCCCTCGAGGTTCAGCCGCAGTTTTTTCATCACCCGGTACAGCCTGCTCTTTACCGTACTCAGGTTCTCATCCAGGATCTTCGCGATCTCCTCCAGCTGCCTGTCCTCAAAAAATCGTAGGACTACGATGGCACGATCCTTTGGGTCAAGATTTTCTATTGCGCGCTTTAAATCAATATTTTCATAGATATCTTCACTTGCCGCCTGGATCTCCTCCACATCCACGCTCTCCTTCCGGCTGCGCAGGAAGCTGCACGCCTCGTTGATCACGATCCGGTACACCCAGGTCTCCACGTATTGCGGCTCCTTCAGGCTGTCACTTTTTAAAATAGCTTTATAGGCTGCTTCCTGTACAATATCCAGCGCGTCCGCTTCATTATGTACATAACTATAAGCAAGACGGTAATACTTCTCATACCCTTCCGTCAGGGCACGCTCCACCGCCTGTTCTTTTTTTCTGTCCGACATATATCCTTTCCTCACTTTTGAAAACTGCATGCAATTATTTTTCGGTATTTATTGTAACACATATTCTTTTGATATATTCTACGATTTTGACGCTGTATTCCCGCAAAAAGTTTCACCGACAAAAAATATTCCAGACTGAGGTTTTTTTTTCTTTTTTCTTTTAGTTTCTTTTTTTCTTTAGTTTTTTTCTTTTTTTCTTTAGTTTTTTTCTTTTTTCTTTTTTTCTTTTAGTTTTCTATCATTTTTGACGCAAATAAGCGGCATACGTCTCTTCATCAAGACATACACCGCTTTTCATGTTTATACTGTTACACCCTTTGCCAGTACGCTCCCACATTCCCACTTTTATTCAATTACTATGTCAGATACTTATTCTTCCTCAGAACCACTCTTTTTTCTTACATAGAATACAGCTCCAAAAACATTCAGTATAATACAGATACCTATAATAATGATTATCGTATTATTCCATGCATATTTTGAAGTGCTGTCATCTGTCTTAGGTGCAGGAATGGTTTCATCAGATTTGTTGTCTGCCTGACCGTTATCACTCATAATCTTGGCATCAACAACAATCGTGTAATCTGATGCATGGGTAAATACAAGTTCCACATTTCCATCCGGATCAATCTGTCCGGCGCTGATAAATTCTTTAGGCTACAATCAATAGCGGCGTAAACGAAAAAGCAGTCTTACGTTATAGAAAACTGCCCTTTCGTTTGCGCTGCGTTTGATTTTGCCAAAGTGAACAAAGTAAGCGTCACTGTAGCCAGTATGTATGGGCTTTCAATTTTTGATCTTTCCAATAAAGAAAAGCTATTTCAGAGATAATTGTAGCACAATTACTTATTTTACAAAAGCATGGCATAACAAATAGACCTCATTTCTGAGGCTTTTTGAAAAGTATGAATGAGGCTTTTTAAATCCTAAGAGGTATCTTCTGCTGTGGCTTTCCGAGATGCCCACCGCAGCATTTACACACCGAGATTTTGATGCCATAAAGAGTTTCCAGTATCTGTGGCGTTTCCATATCTTTTAGTCTGGACAGATACTGCTTACAACCAAGAAGATTTCTACATAGTGTAAGGTGTTTGGTTTTGCTTCGGGTGCATAACAAACCATAGTGTCTGATTCTCACAAAGCGTTTTGGTGGTACATGCATAAGAAATCTACGGATGAATTCAACTCCGGAAATGGTTAATTCTTTCCATGTGCCTGCCTTGCGGTAATCCTTCACATGGTATGTAACTGTATTGTCGTCCATACGGATGATGCGATGATTACTGATAGCAATTCGATGTGTGTACTTGCCAAGGTATTTAATAACAGACTGGGCTCCATTAAAGGTTTTCTTACAGTGAGGAATCCAGTTTTTGGTATAGCAGATGTTTAACAATTCCTTGAAAGTATAATGATTACGGTATTTTCACTGCTTCCAAAGAATTGAAGCTTATTATCTTTCCATAAAGTTTTGAGTTCATGCAGATATTTTCCTCTGAATAACTTAGAAAGAACTTTTACCGGAAGAAAGAATTCTTCTCCTTTATCACGCCACTGATTCTTAGCGGTCAAACCACCGCCAAGAAGAATGACATGGATGTGCGGATGATAATTCATTTCAGAACCCCAAGTATGCAGAATACAAATATAGCCAACCTTTGCGCCGAGATGTTTGGCATCTTCTGTAAGTTCATTGATAGTAGCGGATACTGAATGATATAACGCATCATATAGAAGCTGCTGGTTACTATAGATTATAGGATTTAACTCCTGCGGTACTGTAAATACAACATGAAAATACGGTGCATCAAGTACATCTTCACGACGTTTATCCATCCATAATTCTTTAGGTAAAGCCTGACACATGGGACAGCATCTGTTGCGACAGGAGTTATAATGAACCTGTGGATGACCACAGTCTTCACAAATGCTGACATTTGCACCGTAGGCACCTGTTTTACAGTTGATGATACAATGAGCTACCTGGGATTGCTGTGGAGAGGATGATACGTATCAAGATATCTTGGATAAAACGAAGGAAAATATCCTGTACGGTAGGTTTATCCATTCTTATCACCACCCTTCTTATCAAAGGACTATGAATCCCAATCAAAGTTTTATTGCTTATATGCAGATAGATTTCGGTTGATTTTGGAGAGCGATGTCCCAATAAGGATTGAATGTATCTAATATCAACACCATCTTCTAAAAGATGCGTCGCAAAACTGTGTCTGAGACAGTGGGAATGAATATCCTTTGGCAAACCTGCGCGGTTAACAGCTTTCTTTAATTCCAAGCGAGGACCGGAAGATGTGAGATAATCACCAGTCCACTGATTAGGGAAAAGAATTCCTGTTGGTCTGCCACATTTAAACCAGTATTCCGTAAGAATATCAAGAGCTCTTTGAGATAAAATGGCATAACGTGCGGTGTGTGTCTTTGATTCATGAATATAAATCTGCATATTTGTTCTGGATATATCTTCATATCTAAGATGAATAACCTCTGAAATACGTAAACCGGATGAATACATAAGAGCAAATATAGCCTTGTATTTTAAGTTAGAAGTAGCATCAAGCAGCATTTCTATTTCAGAACGAGTAAGAACTCTTGGGATAGCATAGTCATTGATTGCTCTTGGAACAAGGTTGTCATCCCATAGCTTTCCTAAAACGCGTTTATAGAAGAATACCAAAGCTCCATTTTTGTTATTAAGTGTGGATGATTTATTCCCCTTATTTTTTAGAAATAAAAGGAAATCTCTTGCATCTTCGCAAGTGAGTTCATCTGGATGTTTGTTAATAAATTTCAGAAAATCTTTAACATTATTCTGGTAAGTGCGAATTGTACCAGGCTTTAGATTTCTGAGCTTGCCAACATCTTCGATTTTATTAATATATGATTCGTACATAAAATAACCTCCATGAAAAAGTAGTAGTAACAACAGTAACTACCTATCATGGAGGTGCATTTGAAAAATAAAACTGCTTGTGGAAGCAGCCAAAAGATGATATTCTTTTCATAGGCAGTGAACTTTCTTGTGTATTTTGTTTTGTGTGGTAACTTAACAATAAATACTTTTCAAGAAGTAATCAACTGCCTTTTTTAGAAAAAGTAGAAAAACTGCGCCACAGCCTTGGCAGGCCATCGCGCAGCGATTTTGTTCAATTCCAGTTCTCCGGTCTGTTCATTGTAGTAGAACAGGTTCGCATACAGTCCTGCATTCTTTGATTCCATGTTGACGGTCAGTGTGGCTGCAAATCCAAACTCTCCGTCATAAGCAAGAGTCAGATTCAAGGAAGAATGTTCCCCGGTCACGTTATTGATCACATCCACAGGAATGGATTTTCCGGCGTCGGCTCCGACTGTCACATCAAAATCAATATCTCCAGCTGCATCAGTAATATCCTTTCCATAAATCTTCCAGGAAAGACCATTTCCCATATCCAGAACAAGTGTTGTATCTTTGCCCTTGATACTGTCAATTACATCTTTCGGTACTACAGTTGTTCCGTTCATTGCAACCGTTACCGTATCGCCTGCCTTAGCTTCTTCAAGCTGTGGCTTGATAACATCCCAGCCTTCCTTGCCGCTGTCGTCCTTGATGTATGGCTTAATTGAATCTCCTTTTCTCTGCAATTACCGGTGTTGCTTTAGTTACTTTAACAGTTATTGTTCTAGTTACGGTATTGTAGTTGTTTGCGTCATTAGGTGTAAATACTGCCTGATCTGATCCACTTTTTCTGCCATAGGCATCCTCCTTCTTCCTGAAATAAAAAGATCCGACCAGATTAGAACCTAATCTAATCTGAACGGAATACTCATTCAGGCTTGATATTTTCCAAGCAGAAATATTTTTTATCATCACCCTTTTGTTAGCTACAAGAATTTACAACCTTTTACACCAGCTGCATTATAGCTTTTCATTCCTGTTAGCAAATCTACAATAATTTTACTGTTAGCAATTTGCATTTTCTGTTAGCAAAAATGCTCATTTTTTGATTTGCTGTTAGCAGAAAAACAACAAAAAAACGGCAATGATTTTTCTCTCATTACCGCTTAAAATAGAGCGTTCCCTATAGGAATCGAACCTACAATAGAGTCTTAGGAGTTCATCCTGGTACAGAAAACAGCTTGCATTCTACGTCAATCAAAGTCATTCAAAGCCTTGATTTTACTGCTTTTTCTGTCAATTTCAGAAAAGATAAGAAAACCTGTTTTCATCTGAGGAATTACAGTTTGGGTGGAAAAATGGTGGATTTTCCACCATTAGGGTAAAGCCAACCTGTTCCTTCCAATTATAAATGATGACTACCATTACCTGACATTTTACAGTAATGATTATTTGGTTTTCTTATTAGATCTATGTCTATTATACCGTGCTTGCGGTCAACTGTCGATAACAAATTGACCGCAAATGTATTATTTTTTCTTACGTTTACACTTTGTATCACAAAACTTCTACACTTCAAATACCCGGAAATGTTTCTGCACTGAATCATATTTCCCAGTTTCGTAATTTAGTATTTTCCATACCGGATTTAATTGCTCGTCCGTTAACGGAGTAACCTGATTGTCTTTATCCAGCCATGCAAAAATTATCTGTTCTGATTCTATCCAGGTTAAGTTTTATCCTTCTTTATCTCATCAATATTCTCCTAAATATTTTTCTAGTCATTGCAATATAAAATTGCTTATACAGTCTCTCCCTTAAGAGTCCTGGTATTCTGGATAATATACAGAGCGACCGATATGACCATCATTATAGCGCACAAACCAATCAACAGATCTGATACCATCGGTGTAATGTGGAACCATATAATATGCACCGCTGCAGTTCCATATAATAAAAAGGTTACTATCTTTCCATGCCAGTCTGCACCATGTACTTTTCCGTCATTCGTATCACAAGACATCCACTGACTACCATATACAGTTCCTTACCTGCCATTATTACGATTAAAAGAAGCATATGCGGAAAACGAGTAAACAGACAGATTAACATCGCTGCCTGTGTCAGCTTATCAGCCACCGGATCAAGTATTTTTCCTAAATTACTAATTCTATGGAATCTTCTTGCGATATATCCATCAGCAAGATCCGTAAGACCAGACAGCAATAAGATTTCACCAGCTAACAGAGGATTTTTCTTTACACAATAACTCCATATAATTACCGGAATCAGACAAAGCCGAAAAAAAGAAAGAAGATTAGGAACCGTAATAATTCTATTCAAATTTTCTTCCTGATTCACTTCACTCTGCATGTACGGTCACATCACTTTCCTTTTTTTTAGACATAAACCAATAAAATATAACACAAAATGCTAAAGCAAACACAACACCAAAAACATTTTGAATCACTCTAAGACTAACCGCCCTTGTAGTCCATAACTCTCTGTAGCAATGGCTAAAGCACCAAATGTGTTAAATACTGCCTGCCAGCCATATTGTGCTGAAAATCCTACACCGATTCCACCAATAATTCCTATATATGCATAGATTGACGAAGGAAGCAGAAAATATAATACTGTAAAACATATAACACCTGCAATATTTCCGACAATCCTTTTACGGACTCTGTAGTGCATATCTTCCATAAACGGCAAAATCGCGGACATGGCCGCAATACCAGCCCACATTGCACGTGGCATATTACAAAGTTCTGCAATGCAAAGGACGATCGGTACGCATAAAATCTGACATATCTGCCATTTTGTTCTGGAAGAAGTGATATCAAATTCTTGTATCAGATCTTTCAGATTTCTTTTATAAGTTCTGTTTTATGATTTCGATAAAATACAAAGCAGGTAAGTGCTGCACCTAAAGCCATTCCGACTAATCGCATCTGATAGCTTTTCCCGTAACATCATAACCATATAGCAGCAGATACCCAAGAACCAATGTAGATTGATTAAACATGAATGGATTATGGCATCCGAACAGAATCAACACAGCCAGTGCCGCAATATTTAACAGCATTCCCAATACCGGTGAAAACTGATTTGCTAAATGCGGACATACAGTCATAATTACAAAGAACAAAGCCAAAAGCATCGTAGATTGTCCGGTGGATCCCCGATCCGCATTCCGAAATACCATAAGGCATAATAAAACTACTACACCCACAATACTATTCTCATTTCCAAATAGGATGCTGAAAATACTAACAAAGAAAAAACAAAATGCCATTGTAACAGCTATCTTCACCAGATATACCCACATATGATATAATTTTTCTTTTAGTGTTTCACTCTTTTTCAACAGGTTTTTAGAACCTGCCTGATTTAACTGCAACTCCTGATAAAATGTCATGTAATTCCTCCTCTATCTGTTTTTCTTAAACTTATATGGCCTCATCTTTCTGTATTGGAAGCTCTACAACAAATCTGCATCCACCATATTCACGGTTTTCTGCTTTGATTGTTCCTCCGGCACTATCTACAATCCGTTTTACAAGTGCAAGACCCAGGCCATTTCCTTCTGCTTTATGAGAACCGTCTGCCTGATAGAACTTGTCAAATATTCTGGATTTTACATCATCCTCTATTCCTGGTCCTTCATCTTCCAGAATGAACTTAACAGAATCCTGTTCTTGTTTCAGAAACATCGTAATTGTCCCCTTTGAAGGACTGAACTTAATCGCATTATCCAAAAGATTTATCCAGATATGCATAAAAAGTCCTTCATTCCCAGTATATTTAACTTCCTCCAATTCTACCTGAAAACCAATTTCTTTTTCTGTCCATTTTGTTTCCAATGCAAGAAATGCCTGGCGGATCTGTTCATCCAAACGATATTCTGTTTTTTTCATTGGTATGTTCTGATTCTCTAACTTGGATAACAGCAAAATATTTCCAACCAATCCGGAAAGCCTTTGGGTATTAAACAGGATTTTTTCTACATATTCCTCTTGCTCCTGAGACAGTTCTTCTCCCTGAAGAAGCATTGTATACCCTTCAATGGCATTGATCGGGGTCTTAAACTCATGAGAAACATTGGAGACAAAATCCATCTGCAGCACCTCTGTTGCACGAAGTTCTTTTGTCATAACGTTAAAACTTTGATAAGATTCTCCAACTTCTGCGATACGGCTGTTCGTTTCCAAATGCTGTTCAAAATCTCCCCGAGAAACTTCCTTCATTGCTTTACTAAGTCTGGTAATTGGTTCCAGTAACTTTGCATTAATAAAGGAAGTGATCAGCCCTGCAATCAATGTATTGAAAATCAAAGCCAGCCAAGCACAGGTATGCTGCCCGGCAGATTAAAAAAATGATTCAAAAAAGCAAATAATAAAGCAGATATGACTGTTGAAAATACAAGTGCCAGCCAGATTGCACCAGTCAGACAGGATCGGATCCGCAATCCTTTTTCTTTCTTTTGTTCCATTATTTTTTCACCACCTTGTATCCAATTCCACGCATTGTTACGATTTCAAAATCAGGGTTATCTTTCAAACGCTCTCTGATTCTTCCTATATGTACCTCTATCGTATGTGGGTCTGCCTCCGTCTCGTATCCCCATACTTCATCCATCAACTGTTGTTTTGTAAATGTTCTGCCTGGCGAAGCTGCAAGCTTATATAAAAGCAGGAATTCTTTTTTAGGCAAAACAAGACTTTCCTTATCAGTTATAACCGTCATTGCATCATAATCAAACTCTGTTGAACCGATCACAATTTTGTGTTCATTCAGTATCTGTGCACGGCGAAGCAGTGCTCCGACTCTTAAAACCATTTCATTCACATTTACCGGTTTTACCATATAATCGTCACTTCCCGAAAGAAATCCCTGGCGCATATCATCAAAGGAACCTTTCGCAGTGATCATAAGTACCGGTATCTGATATCCTGCTGAACGGAGTTCCGACACCAGTTCATAACCATCCATAACCGGCATCATAATATCGGAAATGATCAGATCAATGTACTCTTTATCCAATATTTCTAATGCCAGTGCTCCATCCGATGCACTTTTGACCTGATATCCATTCTTCTCAAGCACTTTTTGGAATAGCTGGCTTAATTCTTTATCATCTTCTACAATTAATATTTGAAACACGATCTTCTTCCTCCTTTATCAGAACAGATACCTTGCCCATCCAAGCAGATGCTGTACCAAAAGTACGTTTCTCTGACGCTTCTTTGTCAATTCAATTGGCTCTACATGATACGGATCACGATAGGTTCCATCTTCCAATACCTGTCGGGACACTCTTTCATATTCCATCATGCCTTCTTCCAACTGTTTATTAATCTCTCTGCTACGTATTACAAGCATCAGTTCCGTATCCAGATACGTGCTTCTCATATCCATGTTAAAGGAACCGATTACGGATAGATCATCATCAATCAGGATGCTTTTTCCGTGGTAAGAATAGCCGCCTTCATACTCCCAGATATCAATTCCTGTATTTAAAATTCTGTTTCTGTTTCTCGCATAATCAGCAGAACCAAACGGATTTCCATTGTTGGCAACCGAATTGGTCATGATAGAAAAATCCGGAACTCTCTCCGCAATCTCTTTCCATGTATTATACATCATATCATTACAGATAATATATGGTGTATGAATTTTCACGCGCTCTTTTGCATTTTTCATTAGTTCTCCCAGTTGATACCAGACTACTGGTTCCTTGGGACCTGTGTGGATAGGATTTGACACTAATGCAATCTTTTCTGTCTCAAAAGTTTCGTCCGTGTAATCGGTATCGCAGATTCTTTCCTTATTCTCTTCAAAATATTTCTGATAGCCGTTCTGCAGCTCTAAAACTGCGTTCTTTACAGATTGTCTATTTGCCAGTTTTTTATTGTCATGAAAATAACCACTGTCTTCTTGTTCCCATATCGTTTCAAAATACTCTAACAACTGGTTAACTGAATTTTCTTTCTCAGGTTCATCGCAAACTACTAACACGTCTCTGTCATAGTTCTTATGTCCCGGAAAATCACCCAGGAAATAATTGTATGTATTTCTTCCGCCCAAGAATATATGTCTTACCATCTGCAATCAAATATTTATCATGCATTCTACCCATCATCTTCCATGGTTTCAACGGATTAGCCTTATTATATAGTTTAATTTCAACATTCTCATGGGAAGATAATCCATAGAAATACGGATTGCCTTCCATATCAATCCAGCTCTCCATTCCATCTACTAACAGACGAATATGTACACCTCTGTCTGCCGCATCATGCAGTGCTCCTAAAATCAATTTTCCACTTTCATCGGATTGAAATGCAAAAGTAGAAAGAATAATTTCCTTTTTTGCATTCTTGATCAAACGCACTCTTTGTAAAAGCGCTTCTGGATTCTTTTCTATGATTACTGCCCGTTCTGTATTTTCACTGCATTCGTTCCATGACCCATTTTTTGTTTCTTTTTTGGTTGTATTGGACACTTCCGGCTGCTTTTTATATGCAACGCAGGATTCCGAGCAATTCATAAAAAGCCACACATAAAAAAATTGCCAGTATAACAAGAAGGATTTTACATATTTTATGCTTTTTCATTGTACATCACCTGATTCCTTTTTATTTCATACTTATACAATACAAAGTCAATCTCAATTTAACCTCAACAAGGTTTGTTTTTTCATCCATGCAAAATCTTCTTTGTACAACAGACTGTTAGATATAGCAAAAACGGCCTTTCAAAAACAGTTAACTTCTAAATCAACTGTTTTTTGAAAGGTCGTTTCATCAGATTCTTATAGCAATCCAGCAAATAATCTCATAAATAATTGTCCCAGTCGCAAATATGCACTTCGTCCGGTTTGATATTGGTCTGTCACATCACGACATTCTCCCATCGTTCTTATCAGATCATTTTTTATATCCACAACTGCCTGACAATCTGCCATAAAACAGCCGTTTTCAAAATGGTGATATAAACTTCGATAATCCAAATTAATTGTTCCACAAGTTGCCATACAGTCATCTGCCACACTCATTTTTGCATGACAGAAACCAGGAGTCCACTCATAAACACGAACACCATGTTTAACTAATCCATGATAAAAAGAACGAGTTATATTATAAATGAATTTTTTATCAGGAATTCCAGGTGTGATAATTCTTACGTCTACCCCTCGCTTAGCAGCCAGACATAACGCATGCGTCATTTCATCTGTTATGATTAGATATGGAGTCATAAACCAACAATATTTTTCAGCTTTATTTATCATACTGATATAAACTTCTTCTCCTACTTGCTCATTATCCATAGGGCTGTCTGCATAAGGTTGAACAAACCCAGTTTGCTGTGCCGCATAATCATAGCGGAAAAGGTATTTACTAAAATCAGAATCATTAGCATCCTTATTACTTACTGCATTCCACATTTCCAAAAATGTCACCGTAAGCGACTGAACAGCATCTCCTTCTAAACGAATACCTGTATCTTTCCACTGTCCATACGGGTGTGTGTAATTAAAGTATTCATTTGCAAGATTATATCCACCTGTAAATCCGACTTTTCCATCAATAACTGTTATTTTTCTATGATCACGATTGTTCAAAAACAGATTTAAACCTGGCATAAACGGATTGAATACACGGCAATGAATTCCTATTGCCTCCATCTTTTTTCACAAAATCTGTGTTAATAAAGCCTATAGAACCCATATCATCGTAGAATACTCTAACTTCCACACCTGCTTTTACTCGCTCTTCCAGAACATCTTGAATCTTATGCCATGCTTCAGCGTCTTCTATCGCATGATATTCCATAAAGATAAACTTCTGTGCTTTCTCCAAATCCTTAAGCTGTGCCTCTAATCCTTTCACTGCTTCATCAAAATACACAATATCCGTATTCTGATAGATTGGATACTGCGAATTTCTTTGTATGTAACTTGCTATATTTCCTGCTTTCGGAATTGTTTCTTTTATTCTGCTCAAACACTCCTGACTGTCCGGAAGCATTGGTAACAATTTGCTATCAATTTCTGCATATCGCTCACGCATTTTATGCGTGCCACCATTCAAGCCAATCAACAAATACAGGCCTACACCCATAATTGGGAAAATCAGAATTAAGATGACCCAGGGCATTTTCATAGAGGATGTCTTATTTGATGCGTACAATCCCAAAACCAAGATTCCACTCAAAATCCTTGTAAATAAATTTATGATTTCTGCATATTCATTCAAGCGTGTTACGATAGTAATAATAAAAATCACTTCCAGAAGAATGCAGATTATGGAAAAACACAGCCGTTTTACCCCATTTTTTGTTTTTGCTTTGCCCTCTAAAGTATCTTGTTTCATATATATTCCACCTTCCTACTTGCTCAGTTTTCTCCCTAAATTTCGTGGAACATACCAATTTTGTCTTTTATTCTCTGCATTTCATTATCTGCTTCAATGATTGCTCTTGCAGAATGAAGTAATTCTTCACTTATCTCATCATAGCCAGGCATTTCTTCAATTCCTTTTTTATAGCGAAGTTGATGTTCCAATGTTGCCCAGAAATCCATACCATTGGTTCGAATCTGTAATTCTACACGCATAGGTGTTTTACCCTTAGCAAAAAATACTGGTATTTCAACAATCATATGATAGCTTCGATAACCATTCGATTTTGGATTTTTTATATAATCTTTTATTTCAATAACTTTAATATCATCCTGTTGGGTAATCAAATCTGATATCATATAAATATCGTCAATAAACGCACAAACTATTCTAACGCCTGCTACATCATTGAGATATGTCTGTATATTTTCTGTTGTAAATTCATATCCCATCTTCTGCAGTTTATCGTAAATACTATTGGGCTTCTTAATTCTTGTTTTTATAAAAGAAATAGGATTTCGATTGTTCTCAGCTGAAAATTCATCATCCAAAACCTCAAGTTTAGTTTGTATCTCCCGAATAGCACAACGATACATCATCATTAAATTATAAAATTTTGTAGCATTATTTAAAAACTGTAGTGATTCCGGACTGTCCATCCTGAGTTTTTTTACTTCATCTTTTGTCATGGAACTTTCCTTTCTACCTCATCCCTGATTTCAAAACATTATTTATTTTGATAGTTGATTCGTTCTCCTTGAATTACTGGATAACAAATCATTTTATCACTATCCAGATTTTCTACATGCATATCTACTGCACTGATCTGATGGTTTTCATAAGTATTGTAATAATAAATACCTTTTGTAACATTACAACACGACGTATACAATGTGATTTCATATTTTCCATCCGCTACTTCGCAACATCCTCGTTGCTGATCCACAGATCCGAGAATGTGGAAGAATTGGCTAACGCTTTCTTCCTCCTGATTCACCTGAAATTGCATTTACCTTTGTAAAAGCTACACGTACAAAGCGTGAGGAAGATGAGAGATCTCCCGGAAGACCTAATCCTCCCATACCTCTACTATATGCATCAAGAGCCAAATTTTCGCAGAAAGTATTTCTGGGCTGTTTAGGAGATAAATACATATAATTATTTAGTTGAAACATCTGCTGTGGAAATGGCGGATTATTCGTAAGCACTCCTACAGGATTATCATAAATATGTAAACCATCTGACATAGATTCTACCGTAATTGACTCATTCTCATCAGAAATGATCCAGTGTAATTGTGCTAATGGGAATTGCTCGCTGAAAGGAGTATTAACAATATTAATTCGTTCAAGAAGCTCGCGAACTTCAACTAAAGAAGAACACTGACTTAAAATCCACGGAATAAATTCAAACTGTGCAATATTTTCCACATCTGGCTTAATCGCGGCATAAACAGCATTTCCGACAAAATTCAGTCCTGCCATTGCCACTCCTTTTTCATTCATAGCATCATAATACAAAGGATAATCCTCTGCAACATGAGCCATTCCAATAATTGCATAATGATTTTTCATATCGCCAACATGGCGAAAATTAAACGCATAATTACGTGGTGTAATTACTATCTGATCACCATAAGAGAATTCATAATCGAGGGTTCGTCCAAAGTAAAAATCTTTTGTTTTATAAGTTGCTGCTGTACACATGATCGTTTATCCTCCTAAATAGATTGAAATATGTCAATGAGTTTTTTTCTTGAACAATAGTATAGCACAATCTTTATTTTGTTCCAACTTCATACATGATCATAACATGTAAACTTTAAACTATTTTCCTAGATTATTTCTCCATCAGTTTTTCAAACCAGGTATCCATAGCTAGGATGAATTGACCTACGTCTGGCAATTCTTGCAGCATTTCGTTTCTCGTATATATATTTTACCACATACTTTTTCCAAAGGCACTGACTTCTCAGCCCTTAATTTTCATCTCTGCTATTATACGTTCTTCCCTCTGTCTCTCTTCACAATAATCCCAGAAGTCTTTCAATGCTTCCTCATCCGATTTCCACGGCAATGGTATGGGATCCAATTCATCTAATCGCTTCACAAGTTTGCGTACCTCTTCGGTATCGAACTCCTCATCACTTGCCTCCATTACATATAAAATCCAGTTTTTCATTTATCATTCTGATTTCTTCGTCTTTAGTCATGTTAAAACCTCACTACATTATATACGTGACAGTTTTCGACAAAATCTTATAAATTTTTTGAAATTATTTTCTATTATTTTCTATTCCAGACTGCTTCGGATGCACAAACCTCAGATGCACAAAAGATCCCGGGCTGCTCACCCGGGATCCTTTGAAAAGAGATGTATGAAACTATGCGTTGCATTTGTTCCTGTCGATCCATAATGTAAGCTCTTACATTTTGAATCATAATTATTCTACCATTATTTCGACTATTTGGCAAACAGATTTCTTACAGTTGCGAGTTTTTCGCACTTTTAGCCAAAATCAGGACTTCTTTTTTGTCTAATCCTCATATTTAAAGTAGTCAAAATCCGCTGCTTTGCGGCTTCCACAGCCTCCGTTGTTGGCATAGATGCCTACCAGCGTACCGGTATGGCGTTTAGGATCATCGGGAACACCCTCGTCACAGAGGTAAATGCAGTTCTCCAGAACTCCGACCTGCTCCCAGTTCTCTCCGTCATAGCTGTAATAGAAAGTTCTGGTCAGCTTCTCCACCACTACTTTCAGATACAGAGCGCCTTCCTTCACATGGTCCACTTCCGCCACCAGCTCCTCGCCGTGGTTGCGGTTGATGACCAGTTGGATCTTCCGTCCGCCCTCATAGCACAGAGAGCATCTGGCATAGGTGGCTGTACTGTAGTAGCAGGTCAGTCCCGCCTGTTCTCCGTCCTTATCCGGGTAGAATTCCAGCTTCGTCTCTGCCACGTAGGACAACTCCTGTTCTCTGCGTAACAACGTATTTTTCGCACGGATCTCATTCAACTGTCCGTCTCTGGTCCAGATCCTGTAATACCCGGGACGTTCCGTCAGTGACCAGGATCCGTTATCCGGGTTGCGCACGAACTCCCATTCCAGATTCAGCCTGGTATCGTTAAAATCATCAAATAAGTTTCTCTCGTAGATACACTCGGGAAGATCCGGTGCAATCTGTGTCAGGCTGGGGCCTTTTCCTTCGTTGACGGTAAACCAGCCGTCCTCCGTCCACTGTACGGGATCCAGAGCAGACTCTCTGCCTACGGTAGTATAGTTGCCCTCGTTAGGTCTTCCGCAGAGATAATAACACCACCACTGACCGTTCTGATCCTGTACCAGCTTGCCGTGTCCGGCTCTCTGAATGGGTGCCGCAGGGTCCTTCTGACGCATGACCGGATTATAGGGAGAACACTCATAAGGACCGTAGAAATTCTTACTTCTTCCCACATTGATGCCATGGCCGTAACCGGTGCCACCCTCAGCCACGATAGCGTAATAATAACCGTCCTTTTTCATGATATGGGGACCTTCAGAGCAACGCTCGCCCGTGCCTTCCCATGCGGTCTTCGCCGGACCCGCCACTGCCAGTCCGTCCGCCGTCAGGGGAACCGCCTGTGCTGCCTTGGCAATGATCATATATCTGCTGCCGTCATCATCCACGAACAGAGACGGATCGATATCGTCCACTTCCAGACATACCGGCTTACTATAAGGACCCTCCGGCCTGTCGGACACCATCACCAGTTGTCTGCGCATTACGTTGTTATCACGCTTGCCGTCCGCATTCAGGCGTAAGGTAACATAGATATAGTATTTTCCGTCCACATATTCAATATCCGGTGCCCAGATTCCGTGGGAATCCCGGATGTCGCTGAGATCCAGCCATTCCGGATTCGTGATGGCATGACCGATAATGTGCCAGTGTACCATATCCCTGGAATGGGAAATGGGGATCGCCGGAAAATACTGGAAACTGGAATTCACCATGTAATAATCGTTACCGACACGGATCACCGAAGGATCCGGGAAAAAACCGCGTTGTACAGGGTTATGATAAGTTCTAGGTTCACTCATAGGGAGTCTCCTTTTTACATGTATTAGTCTTTCTATTTGCGCAAAGCTGCGTGTACCACGCTCATACTATAAGTGTATTCTTTACCAACTCTCCTGTCGTGCCAGTTTCCCTTTTATTTTATGACAAATATTGCGTTTTCTCCGGACATTTCAAAATTTGGCATAATTATTCCATAATGGAATACTGCATCCACTCGTATAACAGCTTCGTGCCCTCCATGATCTCGGGCGGAAGCAGCGCGCGGGCCACCAGCTTTAATTCATCGGATTCGATGTCTGTTCTGCGAAGATGGGCATAATCGCCGTCAATGCTTTCTACGATGTATTCAAAACGATTCATAAGGGTATACCTCTTTCTTTGATGTGTTTGAGATAAGTTTAAGAGGTTTTTGGGGGAGAGTCAAGGGGATCTGACGCAGCAGCGGCTTATCGCATAAATTGCTTCGCAATTCATGCGATATCCGCTGGACTTCGCCATATCCGCACTAAAAAAGAAGCGCACTATTGCAAGCTAGCTTGCATAGTGTGCTCCCTTTTTAGCACGGCTGCGTCGAAGCGGTCCTGACGCTTACATCATTCCGCCCATGCCTGCGCCGCCGGCGGGCATTGCGGGGGTGTCTTCTTTGATATTAGCTACAACGCTTTCGGTAGTAAGTAGTGTGCTTGCTACGCTGGTAGCGTTCTGCAGAGCGCTTCTGGTAACCTTAGCGGGATCCAGGATGCCTGCGCTTACCATATCTACATATTCCTCTTTCAGAGCATCGAAACCGACACCGACCTCAGACTCACGTACCTTGTTGATGATAACGCTGCCTTCCAGTCCTGCGTTTGCTGCGATGTGATACAGAGGTGCTTCCAGTGCTTTCAGGACAATGCCTGCACCGGTCTTCTCATCACCTTCCAGACTTGCTGCCAGTTTGGCAACTTCCTTGGATGCATGAATGTATGCGGAACCGCCACCACAGATGATACCTTCCTCTACGGCTGCTCTGGTAGCTGCCAGAGCATCTTCCAGACGAAGCTTAGCTTCCTTCATCTCGGTCTCGGTAGCAGCACCTACACGGATAACTGCAACACCACCGGACAGCTTAGCCAGTCTCTCCTGTAATTTCTCTCTGTCGAAATCAGAAGTGGTCTCTTCGATCTGCTTCTTGATCTGTGCGATTCTGGACTGTAATGCTTCCTTATCGCCTTCACCGTCTACGATCACGGTGTTCTCTTTCTGTACCTTAACGGATTTTGCACGACCCAGCATATCCATTGTGGTATCTTTCAGTTCATAACCAAGCTCGGAGCTGATCACGGTACCACCGGTCAGGATTGCGATATCCTCCAGCATAGCTTTTCTTCTGTCACCATAGCCGGGAGCCTTAACGGCTACTACGTTGAAAGTACCACGCAGCTTGTTAACGATCAGGGTGGTCAGTGCCTCGCCCTCTACATCCTCAGCGATGATCAGCAGCTTAGCGCCGGACTGAACGATCTGCTCTAACAGAGGCAGGATCTCCTGAATGTTGGAGATCTTCTTGTCAGTGATCAGGATATAAGGGTTATCCAGAACAGCTTCCATCTTATCCATATCGGTTGCCATGTAAGCGGAAATATAACCTCTGTCGAACTGCATACCTTCTACCAGATCCAGTTCGGTCTGCATGGTCTTGGACTCTTCAATGGTGATAACACCGTTGTTGCTTACCTTCTCCATAGCATCTGCAACCAGCTGTCCTACAGCCTCATCCCCTGCGGAGATTGCAGCTACTCTTGCGATGTGCTCCTTGCCGTTTACTTTCTGGCTCATCTTACCGATGGCTTCTACTGCACATGCGGTTGCTTTCTTCATACCTTTTCTCAGGATGATGGGGTTAGCACCTGCTGCCAGGTTCTTCATCCCTGCATTTACCATAGCCTGTGCCAGAACGGTTGCGGTGGTAGTACCATCACCGGCTACATCGTTGGTCTTGGTAGCTACTTCCTTTACCAGCTGTGCACCCATGTTCTCGAATGCATCTTCCAGCTCGATCTCTTTTGCAATGGTAACACCATCGTTGGTGATCAGGGGTGCGCCGAAGGACTTATCCAGTACTACGTTTCTTCCTTTGGGTCCTAAGGTTACTCTTACGGTATCTGCCAGCTGGTTTACACCAGCCTCTAATGCTGCACGGGCTTCTGCGCCGTATTTAATCTCTTTTGCCATAATAATCAGCCTCCAATTTATTTGTTCTTAGTCTTAATTTCTTTTTAGGTTTGCAATTACTGAATGATTGCAAGGATGTCGCTCTGCTTTACGATGATGTACTCTTCATCATCCAGCTTTACTTCGGTTCCTGAGTATTTGGAATAGATGACCTGATCGCCAACCTTAACTTCCATCTTTACTTCCTTACCGTCTACGACACCGCCGGGGCCGACAGCAACAACTTCTGCCTGCTGGGGCTTTTCCTTATTCTGACCGGGGAGCACGATACCGGACTTGGTAGTCTCCTCTGCAACTAACTGTTTTAATACTACTCTGTCACCTAAAGGTTTCAAACTCATGACAACTGCCTCCTTATAACTATTTAAATATCATATTACTCTTTTTCATTTGTTAGCACTCATTTTTATCGAGTGCTAATTTCTATAGTTTATATTAGTTTTATATGCCGAGTTTTTCAAACGCATTCACCGTTATTTAAATAACTATTTCTTTTATTTTCTCGTTTTATCTCCGTTTTTCTAATGTTTTTATATTACATGTGTAAAAATGCGATTTAATATTTCGTTTATAATTCTGAAAATCCATATCCGGTTCATCCCTTGCAAACTCCTGTGCAGACATAAAGCTATACCGGTTACATCGTATAAGCAAAAAGCAGCCGGGGATCTTATCATTATCCCAAGCTGCTTCTGTTCCGCTCTGTATTTACTTTCCCGTCCTATGCGTTCTTGGATTCCTCATGCCATTTCTGCCACTTCTTCTTATAAATAAAGTAGCAGGGGATTCCTACGAATACCATTCCGCCTAAGATATTGCCGATGGTAACGGGAATAAAGTTGTTCAGGCTGTGCAGTACTGTCAGTCCCTGGATCTGCTCTGCGGTCAGGCCGTATGCTTCCTGTGCCTTTGCAACATACGCGGGATTCTGTGCAGCCATCATGCCTACGGGAATGTAGAACATATTTGCAACACAGTGCTCGAAACCGCCGACTACGAAGGCCATGATCGGGAAGAAGATCGCCCAGATCTTACCGACGATATCCGTAGCTGCCGCTGCCATCAGGATCGCAATACATACCAGAATGTTACACAGGATACCGGAGGTAATTCCTTTCAGCGGAGAAATGCCTACCTTGCCGACTGCCACTTTGATGGCATAAGCCCCCAGCAATCCGCCGGTGTAGTCCAGATTTCCGGAAAAGTAGATCAGGGTATCAATGATCAGCGCGCCGATCAGGTTGCTGAAATATACCACGATCAGATTGCGGATACATTCGAACCAGGTCACCTTTTTGCCTACCACGTCCATGACGATCAGGCAGTTGCCGGTGAAAAGTTCTCCACCTACAAATACAATGATCATCAGTCCCACAGGGAAGATGATACCGGCTACGAATCGGGCCAGACCTACGTTGTCAATAGCATGCGCCGCAGTACTGCTGGTAGCTCCGCCCAGTGCAATGAAAGCACCTGCCATAATGCCTAACAGGATCATCTTGCCCAGAGGAAGATGTGCCTTGCCCTCTCCGGCCTTCATGTTATTATCAATGACTTCTGCCGGGGTATTAAAATGCTGTTCCATATTTTCCCTCATTTCCGTACAGCCCTTATCTGCCGTACTTTCTCATACTCATTTACTACCTATATTACACGAAATCTGCGGCGGGAATCAAGCTTTTCCCCCTATGTATCTGATTATATACATTTCCTCTCACCGTTTTTGTCATAACACAATCTTTTTTTGTAAAATTTATGCAAAAAAATAGTAGACAAAAGCCGAAATGTGTAATATACTTAGGATGTTCGGCGAGAGCCGAACCGCTTATATAAGTAGATTTCCGGAAGAATTCCCCTTTTACACAATTAAAGTGGCTGCAGGTTTCCCGCCTGCGGCTGCTTTAATTGTGTTATAAGGTATTCTTTGTGGTTTTCCCCGGAATTGCAAAAGTTTTTGCAAAAATTTAAAATTTTCACTTGCTAAATGATAAACATCTATGCTATAATAGCTTTCGTCAGTGATTCAGCTGATACAATTTCATAGGGGAATAGTACAGCGGTAGTGCGGCGGTCTCCAAAACCGTTAACGGGGGTTCGATCCCCTCTTCCCCTGCTTTCAAAAGTCGATGTTATCGGCTTTTTTTATTTTCTGTTTTGGTAACACTTTTTACCTCACCATGGCGCGATCTGAAGAATCACGCCATGATGGGGTGTTATTTTAATGTGAATTAACAGGAATGTTTTTCATCATGATATTGAACATACGTTCGATTTATGTTATACTGTATTTGTGTAATCGAACAGAAAGCGGATGCGATTTTCCGATTGTTAGATGCCCTCTAGTCTTACAAAGGAGGGTGATGCCCATGAATACGATGGAAGTACTTACTCTGTTGTTAGTTGTCTTTGCAGCTTTATCATACATTGACAGACATGGTGACGATAATAACAAAAAGAAATAGCATCCCCTCGCCAAAGTAGATGCTATTTCTTTTCTAGTATTTTACTGAGGGCAAATCGGAATTTTCACCTCCGACTTACTTTCTAAATAGATTATACACCAAGAGGGATTGAGAAATCAATCCCTCTTACTTTTTTATTTCTCAAATCTCCTCTTTCTCCGCATCCGGCGCAATCACCGCCCCAATAGCGGTAGCATAATCAGAATACTCCGGAATAGTAATCTTTACATCCCACAGGCTCTTGAAGTCTTCGATGATCTGGCGGCACTCGAAGAATTTGGTCAGGCCGCCGATGAGGATATAATCCTTGATGCCGGTGTTCCGGGAGGCCAGGATTCCGGCCTGGCAGATGTTCTCGATGACCATATGGACGATACCAGCCGCGATGTCTTCGGGCTTGGACTGGGCATCCGCTTTGCCGAAGTTGGACGCAGTCACGTCCAGGTTCAGGCCGGGGAGCTTTTCCTTGGCCAGATCGCCGATCCGCAAGTCGATCTTTGCCACATCACCTTTCCGGGACAGAGGGACGATCTCATGGATGTCCCCGGTATTCAGTATGATCGAGGACAGTCCGCAGATGGTTCCGCCACCGAGGCCGACACCACCTAAATGCTTCATCTCATTCTCCGTCACCTTGACGAAAAAGCTTCCGGTTCCCATACTGATAACGATAACTTCCTTTTTATCCGTCAGATAATAGCCTCCGGTTCCTGTGGCAACGAATTCATCTACCTTATAGGTCGGACGATCGTATACCGCTTTCTCCACATATTTGCTTCCCACGCCGGTGATATAGACACCTTCCACATCTAAAAGCTGCAGATTATTCTCATACAGATATCTTCCGAAAGCACCGTAGAGGGATGCCACCTGGCTGTCTGCCTTGACTGCCATGGGCGGAAGCATATGTTCTCCTTCAAAAGCTACGATCTTGGTGGTACTGCTGCCGATATCAATTCCTATTCTTACGGCCATATCTTTGTCCTCCTCATAATGAAATGCTAAAAAGCTTCTTTAGAACAATCGGTCCATGGCATCCTGCACGGAGCTGACGCCGATGACACGGATTTTGCTTCCTTTTTTGCACTCTTCCAGTGACACGTAGGGCACCACGCATTCCTCGAAGCCCAGTTTCTCCGCCTCCGCCACACGCTGTTTTGCCATGCTGACCGCGCGGACTTCGCCGCTTAATCCCACTTCTCCAAAAGCTACCATTTTCGGATTCAATGCCTTATTCCGGAAGCTGGACAGAATCGCCAGCACGATTCCCAGATCAATGGCCGGCTCCTGGATCTTGATACCTCCCGTAATATTCACGTAGGCATCGCAGGAGGACAGCTGCACTCCCGATCTCTTCTCCAATACCGCCATCAGCAGGTTCACACGGTTGAAATCCGTACCGGTGGTCTGTCTTCTGGGGATGCCGAAATTACTGTGGCACACCAGTGCCTGCAATTCGATCAGAAGCGGTCTGGTGCCCTCCATGGTACACGCCACCACAGAGCCGCTGGCATTCTCCGGCCGTCCGTTCAGCATATATTCCGAAGGATTCTTGACCTCTGCCAGTCCCGTTTCCCGCATCTCGAAAACACCGATCTCGTTCGTAGATCCAAAACGGTTCTTCACCCCCCGCAGAATACGGTAGGACGCATGTCTGTCCCCTTCAAAATAAAGAACAGTATCCACCATATGTTCCAGCACTCTGGGACCTGCCACCGTACCTTCCTTGGTCACATGGCCTACAATGAAGATTGAGATTCCCAGTCCCTTTGCCAGCTGCAGCAAAATACCGGTGGATTCCCGCACCTGAGACACGCTTCCCGGCGCCGCCGACACGTTCTCGTTGTACATGGTCTGTATGGAGTCGATGATCACGACCTCCGGCTTGCTCTTGCGGATCACTTCACTGATGATATCCAGATTCGTCTCACACAGTAGCAGCATATGCTCCGAAAAAGCCCCCAGACGATCCGCCCGCATCTTGATCTGTACCTTGGATTCCTCACCGGAAATATACAATACTTTATGTCCCGCCGTGGATAAGTTATGGCAGACCTGCAATAACAGTGTGGATTTACCGATACCGGGGTCTCCGCCTACCAGCGTCAGAGATCCCTGCACAATGCCGCCTCCCAGCACCCGGTCCAGTTCCTTAATTCCGGTGAGAGTCTTATTTTCCTCCCGGATAGCGATCTCCGACAGCACACAGGGCTCCGAAGCCTCTCTCCTGTCTCTCTTTGCACCGTTTCCGGTATTTTTCAATTCCGTTTTATCTATCGTCTCTTCCACGAAAGTATTCCACTCTCTGCAGCCGGGACATTGTCCCAGCCATTTCGTGGATTCATAGCCACAGTTCTGACAGAAAAATACAGTGGCCGTCTTTCCTTTTGCCATGCTCTCTCCTCAATCATTGTAATACCTATTCAGCCCCCGCAAAACCGCCTCCGGAAACTCTGAATATTTAAAAAAAGCCCAGTCACGAAGTACTACAATGTCCTCCGTGCCTGGACTCCTTTGCAGTGCGTCCTTACGCCTCTACGATCTTAACAGGTACTTCACCTGCTGCTTCCAGTTCTACGCTCAGGCTCAGTTTGCCGCCAAGTCCGGTTTTCATGGTTCCTACGTTCTTACCGTCGATAAATACTTCGTACTCGGTATCGTCCTTCAGTCCTACAGTGATCTGGGAATCCTCGTCACCTTCTACGATGAACTCCACACTGTTGTCAGCTTCCTTGAACTCCAATACACTGGTTCCGGGAACAGATTCATATAAAAACATGCCGTTCTTTTCCAGCTTTGTCATCTCATTGTAGGTCTTAACCTTCAGCAGATCTCCTGCATGCTCATAATCTTCCACTTTTGCCTTCTTGGCCAGCTTGTGATTACCAAAACTGATAGATCCGTCTGCTTCACTGCGAAGTATTTCTTCCACTACTGCCATCTGTCTGTCCTCCTGAAAGTAACTGCATCCGCAATACATCTTTCTCTTTCGTTCTTTGCGAATGGGGTTTGAATAGTTACAGTATAATATATCTCACCCTGTTTTTCTACAAAAAGTTTTATTTATTTTGTAACTATTCAGAGTCATGTAAATTGTGTCATAGGTACGTCGAATGCTTGCATTCGTAAGAACCTTTGACGTAATTTATAGGACGAAGTAACCTCAATGAGCAAAAGGAACGCTCTGCAAGAGCGATTTTGCAAATTGAGTGACTGAATAGTTACAAATACTTAATTTTTCACGGTAAATACAACTTTTCCATCCTTGAATCCGGCGGATACCTTATCTCCCGGTACCACCTTTTTCTGCAGGATCTCCTCTGCCAGAGCATCCTCTACCACGGACTGGATTGCACGCTTCAAGGGTCTTGCTCCCATCTTGTTATCCGCATATTTGGATACCAGATGCTCCTTCAGCGCTGCTGTGATGGTCAGATGGATCCCCAGCTGATCCTCACATCTCTTGTACAGATTGGATGCCAGAAGATTCACGATCTCCTTCATGTTCTCATTGTTCAGCTGGTGGAACACGATAATATCATCAATACGGTTGATAAATTCCGGCTTGAAGCTGCGCTTTACTTCTTCCATGACATTGGATTTCATCTTCTCGTAATCCTTTGTCTCGCTCTTCTCTGTGGCAAAGCCCAGATTCTTGGGATCCACGATACGCTGTGCACCCGCATTGGAAGTCATGATCAGCACAGTGTTCTTGAAGCTGACCTTGCGTCCCTTGGAGTCCGTGATATGACCGTCATCCAGTACCTGCAAAAGTACATTAAATACATCCGGATGCGCTTTCTCGATCTCGTCAAACAGAACAACAGAGTAGGGATTACGGCGAACCTTCTCGCTCAGCTGTCCGCCTTCTTCAAAGCCTACATATCCGGGCGGTGATCCGATCATCTTGGAGACCGAATGGCCTTCCATGTATTCGGACATATCAACACGGATCATGGCATCTTCAGAGCCGAACATGGCTTCTGCCAATGCCTTGGACAGTTCCGTCTTACCAACACCGGTAGGACCTAAGAACAGGAAGGAGCCGATGGGACGGTTGGGATCTTTCAGACCCACACGGCCTCTGCGCATGGCCCTGGCCACTGCGGTCACTGCTTCCTCCTGGCCGATGACACGCTTATGCAGCGTCTTCTCCAGTTTTAACAGTCGTTCGCTCTCTTTTTCCGCCAGCTTCTGTACGGGGATCTTGGTCCACTGGGCAACGACCTCGGCGATTTCATTCTCACCGATACTGATAACATTGCCCGCTTCCTGTTTCTCCCGCTTTTTCATCAGGCGGTCATATTTTTTCACCAGCGCATCCTGCTGCTTCTTGATCTCTGCCATCTGGTCAAATGCTTCCATGCGGATAGCTCTCTCCATCTCCTGATCCATCTCGTGGATACGATCAGCGATCTCCTTCGCTTTATCCGGGGCATCCAATGCACTCAGTCTTGCGCTTGCCGAAGCTTCATCGATCAGATCGATGGCCTTATCCGGCAGATTTCTGTCATTGATATAACGGCTGGACAATCTGACAGCAGCCTCAATGGCCTCCGGGGTGATCTGCACATGGTGATGATCCTCATATTTTCCTTTGATGCCCTCCAGAATGCGGACCGCCTCTTCCTCTGTAGGTTCTTCCACAGTCACCGGCTGGAATCTGCGCTCCAGAGCCGCATCCTTCTCAATATACTTGCGGTATTCCGCAATGGTGGTGGCACCAATCAGCTGGATCTCTCCACGGGCCAGGGAAGGCTTCATGATATTGGACGCGTCAATGGCGCCTTCCGCACCTCCGGCACCAATGATCGTATGAAGTTCATCCAGGAATAAAATAATATTCCCGTCCTCCGTCACTTCCTTCAATACCTTCTTGATACGTTCCTCGAACTCACCACGGTACTTACTTCCTGCCACCATTCCCGACAAATCTAATGTCAGTACTCTCTTATTCTGCACGGTAAAAGGTACGTCTCCTGCCACAATGCGGGCTGCCAGACCTTCTACCACGGCGGTCTTACCTACACCGGGTTCTCCGACGAGACAGGGATTGTTCTTCGTGCGGCGACTTAAGATCTGCACTACTCTGCGGATCTCTTCTTCTCTGCCTACCACAGGATCCAATTTTCCTTCTCTGGCCAGAGCCGTCAGGTCTCTGCTGTATTGTTCCAGTGTAGACTGCTTCGCCTTGCGGTCTCCCTTTTTCCCCAGATCTTCCTTGTACAGATTGCCGTCCTGTCCGATGGCGATCAGGGTATCTACATAGATCTTCTGCACATTGGCTCCCAACGTGTTCAGCAGACGCACGGCAACATTCTCGCCCTCTTTGATCAGTGCAAGAAGCAGATGCTCCGTGCCGGTCTGCTTCTGTCCGAAACGGGCAGCCTGGCGGTGTGCCTCTTCCAGAATCCGGGCAGCTCTGGGAGAATATCCCTCTTTGTCCTTCACGGCCACACCGTTTTCAAAGGCGATCAGATCCCGGATCATTTCCATGACCTGATCCACTTCTACTCCGTTATCCGCCAACACTTTTGCGGCTACACCGGTATCTTCCTTCAGGAGTCCCACCAGAATGTGTTCGGTCCCGATATAGCCCTGTTTCAGGCCTCTGGCACATCTGCCGGCCTGGGCAAGCGCATTCTGCGCTTTATCCGTAAACTGTGACTGCATCAATTCAGTCCTCCATATTCTTCATAAATTTCATCAATCAATTCATGTACTTCCTGCCTGGAAATATTTTTGCAGCTGCTCTTAGCAAGTATTACCTGCAGTTCCTTCCGCAATTCATCCACCGCACGCATACGGTCCACATCCAGAGCGATCACGGCTCCCTTTCGCCTGTCGACCTTGACATAGCCCTCCTGCTTCAGAACCGTATAGGCCTTATTTACAGTATGCATATTGATCCCGATGGTATCCGCCAGCTGCCGTACACTCGGCAGGGAATCTCCCTCATGAAACTGTGATGTGGCAATTCCCATGATGATCTGATTGCGCAGTTGCATATAGAGCGCTTCATTACTGTTGAAATCTATCTCTATTATCATCAAAATCACTCCCTTCCCACTGTCACCGATTGTTATACGTCTATTATAACAGTGAGGGCGGTGCTGTCAACTGCAGACCGGGAAAGTTTATCAAAATTTTAAAAAGAAAGCGGCATCCCACTCTCGTAAGATGCCGTTTCCGGTCTTTTTATTCCTATTGTTCTTCGTCGCCGTCCCAGTTCAGGAATTCGAATTCGAACTCGTCATCATCGGACATGAAGTTCTTGGACTTCCAGCCGGGATCCTGCGGATTACCGTTATTCTGTGCCGGTTTTACCGGTCTGTCTACTTGCGGTGCGGGTCTTCCGGTCTGGGGTGCTGCAGGTCTGGTTCCCTGCGGTGCGGGTCTTCCGGTCTGGGGTGCTGCAGGTCTGGTTCCCTGCGGTGCGGGTCTTCCGGTCTGAGGTGCTGCAGGTCTGGTTCCCTGCGGTGCGGGTCTTCCGGCCTGGGGTGCCGTAGGTCTGGCTCCCTGTGTCGCGGGTCTTGCCTGCTGGCCTGCCGGTCTCTGTCCCTGCACCGGTCTGCCGCCCTGTCCGGCGGGCTTTCCTGCGGGACGTCTCTCCGCTCCCACTTCATGCATCACTTTCTGGCCACCCTGGGTTCTGCCGCCCTGAGGTGCCGGTCTTCCACCCTGACCTCTGCCGGTCTGGGGTCTGTCCACTCTTCTTCTGCGAAGTGCTGCTTCCTCCGCATCAGAGAAATCAGCCGCATCCGTCATATCCTTGATCTTGAAGATCAGCAGAGTGACTGCTGCCGCCGCTGCCACCAGAAGAATGACAAGAATAATGATCACGACCTTCTGACTGGTGATCTTCTTCTGATTGGTCTCAAACTGCGCATTGATCTCAGTAATCTGGTCAATAGAGCTGAACAGATCATCGATCTTGTATTGTTTCTGTCCTACCATATCTAACAGATACCATGCATCTCCCTGCAACTGGGTATCCCAGTCCTTGGAAGTGGTCTGTGTATCCTCGGCGGGCTGTTCTTCCGAAGGCTGTTCTTCCGCAGGCTGCTCTGTGGAAGGTGCCTGCAGTTCTCCGGATAACGCCACATAATCGGAACGGATAAATCCGGTCACTTCGGTATTGTTGGCGATGAAATTCACCTGATACCAGGTATTGCCGTCCGTACCGGTAGCCTGTCCGGTGACGGTCAGAGCCATTCCGTTCTCTGCCGTGGTTACGATCTGGCTCGTGGTAGATGCATTGCTGCGCACACGCACCGACTGTCCGCCCGTCACGGTAGCACTTACAGGCTCCACCGCTGTGACATCCACCGGTGTTTCATTCACTGCCGGAGCCGGTGTTGCTGTGGTAGTCGTCGTTGTAGTTGTCGTGGTGGTCGTAGTTGAAGAAGACGGCGGGGTAGATCCGTCGGTAATGCTTACCAGATCGGAACGAATATATCCCAGCGTATTCGCATCCACATATACCTCATACCAGGTATAGCCATCCGCTCCCTTGGTCTGGCTCTTGATGGAAATGGTCTTATCCTTTGCCGCACTGCCGATGACTTCACTGGAAGAATCCGCGCTCTTACGGATCTTTGCACTGGATGCTGTTACCTTGGCTGCGCTTTCCGCATGGCTGACAAACGCCAGATTCTCGGCAAAAAGTCCTGCTCCCAGCACAAGCACCAATGCAAGCATTCCCCAGAAAGCCTTGAATTTACTTGTTCTCTGTACTGTCTTTTTCATCTGCAACTCCTTCTGTATCCTGACATGTCTTACGCTTCATCGATTGCCTTGCCAATGTCATGACGCATGTATTTGTTCTCGAAGGTGATCCATTCCGTTGCCTCATAGGCATTGGCACGGGCCTCCTTCAGGGTAGCTCCCTTGGCTGTCACTCCCAGAACACGTCCGCCGTTTGTCACGATTCCCTTGTCTGTGAGCTTCGTTCCCGCATGGAAACAATAATAGCCGTCTTTTCCGTTGAACTTCTCCAGTCCGTTTATCACATAACCCTTCTCATAGGATACCGGATAGCCATCACTGGCCAGAACCACACAGACTGCAGCATTGTCTTCAAACTGCAGATCGATCTGATCCAGAGTACCGTCCACACAAGCCTCCATGACCTCGATAATATCGTTCTTCATGCGGGGCAGTACCACCTGTGCCTCCGGGTCACCGAATCTTGCATTGTACTCCAGTACTTTGGGACCGTTCGGTGTCAGCATCAATCCGAAGAAAATAACGCCTTTGAAAGGTCTGCCTTCCGCTGCCATGGCATCCACCGTAGCCTGGTAAATATATTTCTTGCAGAATGCATCCACTTCTTCGGTATAGAACGGGCTGGGAGAAAAGGTTCCCATACCGCCGGTATTCAGTCCCCGACGTCCTTGCAGGTGATCATGGTACACTGACTTCTCTTCCGGTCATAAACTCTTCGATGACCATACGATTACCAGCCGCACCGAATTTCTTGTCCAGCATGATCTCATCCACGCCTGCCAGAGCTTCCTCCAACGTATTGCAGATCAGTACGCCTTTTCCCAGTGCCAGGCCATCTGCCTTCAGCACGGTAGGGAAACTTGCCTGCTCCTTCAGATATTTGATGGCATCCTCCGCATTATCGAAATTCTCATAGGCTGCGGTAGGAATATTATATTTTTTCATAAGATCCTTGGAAAAAGCCTTGCTGCCCTCCAGGATTGCTGCATTTTTACGGGGTCCGAAAGCACGCAGGCCCTCTGCCTCCAGTGCATCTACCAGTCCGCCTACCAGAGGATCGTCCATACCTACGATGGTCAGGTCAACGGCCTGTTCCTTCGCAAAAGCAACGATCTTGTCAAATTCCATGGCTCCGATGGGAACACATTCTGCGATCTGACCGATTCCGGCATTGCCCGGAGCACAATAGATCTTATCTACCTTAGGACTCTTTGCAACACAGGTTGCAATGGCATGCTCTCTGCCACCGCCACCTACGATCAATACTTTCATACCCATATTATGTTTCTCCTTATTCCGTAACTATTCACCCCCCATTCGCAAAACCGCCTCTGCGAGGCTTTCCTGAATAACATGTTTGTATGCTATTTGCTCATGGTGATTACTTCGCCCATTGGCTCTGAATAGTTACTCATTTGTTATGCTTTACTTTGCCGTCTACGACGCAGATCCGTCCATTGGCAATGTCATCCACCGCCTGAGGCAGAAGCAGCCACTCAGCCTGTTCCATGACACGTCTCTGTAAGATTTCCGGGGTATCATCATCTTCCACTGCCACTGCTTTCTGTGCAATGATAGGGCCTTCATCCATGCCTTCATTCACAAAATGCACGGTGGCTCCGGTGACCTTCACACCGCGCTCCAGTGCCTTTTCATGCACATGAAGTCCATAGTATCCCACACCACAGAAAGAGGGGATCAGAGACGGATGAATATTGATGATACGATTACTGTATTCATGCACCATAGTCTCCGGGATCTTCACCAGGAAGCCTGCCAGCACGATCAGATCCGGGGTAAATTCCTTCACCTTTGCAAGCAACGCATCGTTAAATACTTCTCTGCTCTCATAATCCTTCGGAGACACACATACCGCAGGAATTCCTGCATTACGTGCTCTCTCCAGGCTCTTCACCGTCTTGTTGTTGCTGATGACACCGACGATCTGCGCATTGGTGACCTTGCCCGCTGCGATAGCATCAATGATCGCCTGCAGATTCGTTCCTCCACCGGATACCAGTACGACTACTCTTAACATAGGGTCACACCCTTTTCACCGGCTTCGCAGGTACCTACCACGTAAGCGGTCTCCCCTGCTGCCTTCAGTGCTTCCAGAGTCTTGTCCACATCTGCGGGATCCAGTGCCAGCACCATGCCAAGACCCATGTTGTAGGTGTTGTACATCATCTCGTCAGCAATGTTGCCCTTTTTCTGCATCAGACGGAAAATAGCGGGTACTTCGTAGCTGTCCTTCTTCACAACTGCGCGGATGCCTTCAGGAAGCATTCTGGGAATATTCTCATAGAAACCGCCGCCGGTAATATGGCTGCAGCCTTTTACCTTAACGCCTGCGTTCTTCACAGACTTCATAGCCTTCACATAGATTCTGGTGGGAGCAAGCAGTGCTTCACCCAGAGTCTTGCCCAGTTCGTCATAATAGGTATCCAGGCTCTCTTTGGTCATATCGAATACCTTTCTCACCAGGGAGAAACCATTGGAATGTACACCGGAGGAAGTGATTCCCACCAGTACATCACCGGGCTTGATGTTCTCGCCGGTGATCAGATCCTTACGCTCTACCACACCTACTGCAAATCCGGCCAGATCGTACTCATCCTCAGGCATCAGTCCGGGATGCTCTGCGGTCTCACCGCCTACCAGTGCTGCGTCAGACTGCTTACAGCCCTCTGCCACGCCCTTTACGATGGTAGCGATCTTCTCGGGAATATTGCGTCCGCATGCGATATAATCCAGGAAAAATAAAGGTTCACCGCCTGCACATGCCACATCGTTCACACACATGGCTACACAGTCGATTCCGATGGTATCATGCTTGTCCATTAAAAATGCCAGCTTCAGCTTGGTGCCTACACCATCGGTTCCGGACAGGAGCACGGGATCCTCCATATCTTTAATGGCACTTAAGGAAAATGCTCCGGAGAAACCACCGATGCCGCCCATTACTTCGGGACGCATGGTCTCCTTCACGTACTTCTTCATCAGTTCTACAGACTTGTAGCCTGCTTCGATGTCTACTCCAGCTTTCTTGTAATCCATTTTCTCCTCATTTCCGCCGCAGGGGCTCTTTCGTTTTATTCCGAATAAATAATACTTTTATAAACCTTACTTCTTCATGCCTTCCAGGTAAGCTTTGTAGCCGATTTCCTGCAATTTTGCATCCTTGGCTTCTACCTGTTCTTTTAATTTGGTGCTGTATGCTTTTAACTTTCCGAGAAGCTCTGCGTCGGAAGTAGCCAGAATCTTGGCTGCCAGAAGTCCTGCATTGGCGCCGCCGTTAATGGCTACTGTGGCAACCGGGATGCCAGAGGGCATCTGAACGATGGAATACAGAGAATCTCTGCCTCCCAGGGAAGTGGTGTGCATCGGGATTCCGATGACGGGCATAGGGAAAATAGCGGCACACATGCCGGGCAGATGCGCTGCCATACCGGCTCCGGCGATGATCACCTTGAAGCCTTTTTCCTCCGCACTTTTTGCATACTCAAAAAACACATCCGGCTCTCTGTGAGCACTGATCACGGTCATCTCATAAGGGATGCCCAGTTCTTCCAGAATGTCTGCGGCTTTCGCCATCACAGGCATATCGGAATCACTACCCATTACAATGCCAACCTTAGGGCAATTCTCTGTATTTGCCATAATGTCCTCCTCATGTATCGGTTGCACCGATTTTATCCATATATATTTTATCTTACTAAAATCTTTTCAATGATGCAATGGTTTTATGAAATCTTATGATAACTATTCAGAACCATGCAAAATTGCTTTCTGCAAATGCTTGCTGAATAGTTTTAATCCAACTCCCGCAGCGGCTCATTCAGTTCTTCCGTTCCGGGAAGGACAAATCTGCCGTTCGCAATAATGGGGATCCGCCCGCCGTCCTTTTTCACTGCGGTCAGCTCTGCCAGTTCATCGTAAGGAATGGTAATGTCCGTATGGCAGTTAAAATAAGCCTTGGAAGGGTTCACACTGCGAAGGGCGGCCACCTCATTGTCTCTGGCCACGATCTCTTTACCGTCGGGATTGTATACCTTCACCTCTTCCGCATGGGAATAGCAGGTATCGCCCACTGCAAAATGCGGTCCCATCTTCTCCGCGATCAGGATCGGCATCCTGGCTTCCACGCCCAGACGCTTTGCCGCCACATAAGCCGTAGTGTTTGTGCCGATGGCAAATTCTCCCAGCGGCAGTGTCTTATGGCGGAACAGGATATTTTCCTTAATGAATGCCCTGTTCTCTTCCTCCGTGGCAAAATTAGCACAGTTGTAGTTTTTAATCCTGCCGTTTTCGAAGGTGATCTCCAGATTCTTATATTCCAAGCCGTTCAGGAACACTTTTGTCACATGCAGCACACCGTTTGAGCCTTCCAGCACCGGAGAGGTAAATACTTCTCCCACGGGAATATTCACGTCTGCCACGCAGTTTTCAAAAATAGTTTCTTTGGCAGGATCTTTGAGCTTCCACAGATTCACTGTGATATCCGTGTGATTACCGTTACAGCCCTTCACCTCACAGTGGTCTGCCTGATCCAGCGCATCGATGATGGTCTGCTGGATCCTCTGATATTTTTTATAATCCAGGGTGTTGATCCGAATAGTCTCCCGGAAAAGTTCTTCAAAGCAGTCCCCTACCTCCGGGATGGGGAACGCAATAATCGTAAAGCTGCGCTCTTCCTCAATAATATACTGTCTCTGCAGCTGTCCCATCTGGGTGCGGTGCTCCACCATAAGAGCGCTCTGCTCATCCGTCATTTTCACCGCTTCCGGCTTGTTCACCGGTGCGAAATCTTTCTCACCGAAGGTCTCCACCACGGCCGGGCCCGCATAGCCTCTGGCCTCTGTCTTATATTTTTCAAAAGCGGTATGCATGACTTCCAGTTTCCGACTGCAATACATTTTATCCAAGAACAGTGCCTTGTCATCCTTGTGATCGAACTCATACTGTCTGTTGGGGCTGACACTGTAGAAGCCGTTTTTATAAATGGAGGGATTATATAAAATACTGGCAGCTGCACGGTAGATCACAGGCTGCAATCCCATTTTGTCAAAATTCTCCAGAGTTCTCCGCATCATGCGTTCGAAGCCCAACTGATAACGGACATCCACCGCAGCTTTTTTCGACAGATCCTTGCCGGTCACTTCAAAACCGATGCGGTACCCCTCGGTATAAGTGTCTGCCATGGTATTTATAGTCTCTTCCGGCAGGGAATTCAGGAATTTCGCCATTGACAGTTCATTTTCCCCCACGTATTCTCCATAGGCATAGAGATAACGCAGATCGGTCAGTTCCGCCCTTCGGATAATGTCTGCCGCAAAATTATTCCCCGGGCATACCAGTTCCCGTACCCGTGCTTCCGCCGCCACATCCGCGTAATCGCTGACGAACCAGTAAAGGATCTCACGGATGGACGCATAAGACGGAAGTCTGTGATTCTCCTGCTCCTCATATACAAATGCCGCATATACCTCAGAAAACAGTTCCATACGGATCACCAGTTCGTCCAGTCTTCCCTCATAGGTAAAACCGATCAGGCTCCGCATTTCCGTATAAAGGAAGGCGGCCAGTGCGCCGAATTCTTCTCCCAGACACTTTACAGCTACCGCAGGATTAGCAAAGCTGTTCTCATAATTTTCCGGTAAAATATCTTCATACAGGGCATGGTTACGCTGTTTCAGCTCTTCCAAAGTGGCAGTGTTCTGTTTTCCCTGCTCCAGGAACTGTCTGGTATCCTCGATCAGCAGTAAAAATTTTGCTACCGCTGTAAAATATTCTTTCCAGTGCTGCAGGCTTTCTTCCTGCCAGTCCTCCCCGGGGATCTCCCGGATCCGGTCTAAGGCCAGTTCCAGACGTTCCAGTAATAATTCTCTTTCTTCCATAGATCTGATTGCTCCTTCTATCTAAATAACTGCTGTGTGATCCAATGCTTCTGTTCCAGAATATCCGTTACAGACGGCTTCCCAGATACAGCAAAAAGCTGACACCTCCAAGGGCAACAACATTTAATATTGTTCCCAGCACGGGAAAGATACGATAGATATCTTTTTCCCGAAGGGTCAGTATTCCCAGGATCAGTCCGATCAGGGAATAGATGGTGGCCAACACACCGGTAACACCGTATCCACCGTGCATCACGCCGCCCTGACTGTAGGACAGATACGTCACGATCCCCAGGGACACCAGACTGATGCCCCCCAGGATGGTCGACATGATCGCCCTGTTGGAATGTTTTTTATTCGTAAAAATGTAGTTCTTTTTCCGCATACTATTTTCAAGCCTTTCAGTAACCTGCAATCCCCCATGGAACCCGAAAAGGGCACTTCCGGTATGGAAATGCCCAATTTTCACGCCCTGACGACGTTTTCCTTCTCATTTGTGATCAGAACAGAATACGTGATTTGCCGGAGACCAGCTTGCCGCCACTGATGATCAGCAACACACCTGCCGCGATTCCGACTACCAGGGAAATGACTCCCAGTACAATATTCAGAGCACCTGCTCCACGCATGATCTTATAGATTTTCTCTTCCATGGAATCCTCCTGTCTTCTATCCAAAACTTTCGAAGCCGTCTGCTTAAGCACCGTATACAGCATAATATTCGTCGATTGCCTTCTTCAGAGTATCATCAATGTATACCTGTCCCTTGTAAGGCTTGTTGTACAGATGATCGATGACATCCTGCATGGTTACGATGGCATGTGCATCAAATCCGTACTTTTCCCTGATCTCTTCCAGTGCGCTGACCTTGCCGCCCAGACCCTTTTCCATACGGTTCAGGGATACCATCAGACCAACGATTTCTACATTGGCTGCTCCTCTTACCTTGGGAACGGTCTCTTCCATAGATTTGCCGGAAGTGGTAACATCCTCGATCATGATGACTCTGTCGCCATCTTTTAAGGAGCTTCCCAGGAAGCTTCCCTTATCTGCGCCGTGATCCTTCTCTTCCTTACGGTCAGAACAGTAACGAACCTCTTTGCCATATAATTTGCTGTAAGCCACTGCGGTTACCACACTGATGGGAATTCCCTTATATGCCGGTCCGAACAATACATCGAAATCATCGCCGTAAGTATCATGAATTGCTTTGGCATAGCTCTCACCCAGCTTCATCAGCTGAGAACCGGTGACATACGCACCCGCATTCATAAAGAAAGGAGACTTTCTACCGCTCTTTAAGGTAAACTCTCCGAATTTCAATGCCTTACAATCCACCATGAACTCAATAAATTCCTGCTTGTACTGTTCCATTGTATCTAAAAACCTCCGTGATTCTCGTATCTTTGTCAGTTCTGTCCTTTATCATACCATACTTTTTTTTAACATTCAATGAGTTTCCTTGAGAAGAAAAAAGGCAGTCCATCGACTGCCTAATAGGTATCTCCCTGTAAAGGTCGGATATTCACTTCCTCCAGTACTGCCTGTGGGGACAGACGGAAGGTCAGGGTGATGACTTTTCCGAGGTCGGAGGTCTCTAAAAGTGACCTGTCCTCTTCGGAGGATTTCTTTCTGGTCTCGGTAAAGGTGCCGCCGGGATTGATGAGGGATACACCGATCCCCATAGGCTTGCATTCCTCCCGGAGGGCATAGGCATAGGAACGGAGCGCCCATTTGGAAATGCCGTAGATGCCGCCCCTGTCTCTGCGGATTCCCGAAGTGGAACCGATGAGTACGATGCGGCTGCCCGGTGCCAGCAGCGGAAGAAATTCCTTCACCAGACGGTAATATGCCGTCACGTTGCTGTCAAGCATTGCCTGCAGTTCCTCCGGCTCCGGCTGTACTACGGATGTCTTCGTGGCCGGATTGGGAAATACCGCCGCACACAGGATCAGTCCATCCACATTATCTCCGAATCCCGCTATTTTACCGTTCTTCACTGCATCCACCAGTCCAGTGGTTTCCTCTGCCTTCCCGGCATCACAGGAATACGTTGCCGCTCCGGCCAGTTCTTTCCCTGTCTCTTCCAGTGTCTTCGGATTTCTGCCGACGATCAGCACGTTATTTCCATCCTGTAACAATTCTCTGGCGGCCGCCTTGCCGATGCCGCGGCTGCCGCCGATGATCACAATATTCATGCGCCGTTCTCCTTCTTCCTAGTATCTTCCGAGAATCGTATCCTTTACGTCCCATCTCTGAGGAGGGTAAGGGGTCTGGTCACCGTATCCTACATCCACATAGGTCACCAGGCGGATATAATCCGGCAGATTGAAGCGTTTCCGCAGTCTGTCACAAAATTCTTCTCCGGGGAAAGTCAGCCAGACACCTTCCAGTCCTACGGCGTGGGCTGCCAGAACGATATTCTGTCCGGCGGCTCCGGCATCCAGCAGCTGGTTTCTCACCGGGGTAAAGGAGTTGGCTCTGTAGCATCTCATATCCTGTAAGATCACCAGATGCACCGGACCTCCCGGCACGTCACTGCCGCGGAACAGTCCCGGCTCGTTTTTCTCCCGTACCACCACATAGCGGATGGACTGTACATTACAGCCGTGAGCAGCCCAAAGCCCCGCTTCCAGGATCTTATCGATCAGTTCATCCGGTACTTCCTTGTCCTTGAATTCCCGGACGCTTCTGCGTTCCTTTACAATCGTGAAAAAGTCTTTCTCCATCTGTTCCGTCACCGGCGTAGGTTTGTAAGGTGTCAGATCCACGTCTTCCCCCTTTACCAGTTTCTCCGCCGCATCGATCAGGAAAGAGGCATACCGATATTCCGGCAGATCTTTTCCCAATCCTCTTTTCTCCCACAGTTCCAGCAGATGCTTCGTATAATCTGCCTGGTTGGGTTTTAATTTCTGGTGGCGATATGCGGTGGCATATACCTGGATCTCCAGGGTATGATGGGAACGTTCTCTCACTCTTGCCCGGAATTCTGTCTCATCCATGGCTAAAAGCTGCTCGTCTGTCAGACGCATATTGTTATTCCAGATCTCAAGTACTTCATCTCTGGAAAGGTAATCCATACTGGTGTCACGAAACATACTGCTGCCTCCTTATTCTCTGTATTCTCCGCCTATAAGTTGCCCCAATAGTTGTTGGGAATATCCTGTCCGCCACTGTTAATATCTTTGGCAATTTCCGCTGCGATCTTTAACAGCAGAGGATCACTGCGTCCTCTCTTCTGCTCCAGCGGAATCTCGTAGATCTTCTGGATCGTACTGGGTCTTGGGCTTAACAGCACGACTCTGTCTGCCAGAAATACCGCTTCGTTGATATCATGGGTGACGAACAATACCGTCTTGTTCTCTGCCTGACGGATATTGATCAGTTCCTCCTGCAGTGTGCATTTGGTCAGATGATCCACGGCACTGAAGGGCTCATCCATGAGGATGACCTTGGGATTCATGGCAAGGGTTCTGGCGATGCCGGCTCTCTGCCGCATACCGCCGGACAGCTGTGCCGGATATTTGTTCTCAAAACCGTTCAGGCTGACCATGGAGATATAACGCTTTAACCGTTCTTCTCTCTCTTCCCTGGGTACTCGGCGATCTCCAGTCCGAATGCCGTACGGTTCTCCAGGGAAACAGGGAGGCATCCTGGAATACCACGCCAATATCTCTGCTGGTACCGTGTACCGGCTGTCCATCCAGCAATACTTCGCCGCTTGTAGCATCCAGCAGGCCCGCCACGATCTCTAACAGGGTACTCTTACCGCATCCGCTGGGACCTCACGATGCAGACGAATTCACCTTCTGCCACATCAAGATTGATGTCATGCAGTGCCTGTACTTCGTTTCCATCCTGATCGATATAGGTTTTGTTGATATTTTTAATGGATATTGCGGGCATTTCCATTACCTCCGTTTCCTGTGTCTCTTATTTTCAGAGCATTTTCAATTATTTTGCTTCCGGGTCGGTCATTCCCAGGGTATCTGCAGCTACCTGCGCAAATTCGTTGGTGTAGGTTCCTTCGTAGCTGACATTTTCATCTACCCAGCCGTACTCCTTCAGATATTCAAAGGTGGTAGCCAGACGATCTTCGGGGATTACCGGATAATCCAGCCATACATCGATTTCCGACTCGATGGCCTTTCTCATAACCTCTTCGGAAGTATTCATCTCTTTTGCTGCCCATGCAACAAATTCGTCGAAATAGTCATTCTTAACTTCTTCATGTACCTGATAATAAGCGGTCAGGAAGCGCTGCAGCTTCTCCGGCTCATTTTCAATAAAGCTGTTGCTTGCGATGATCGTTCCGGTATAGTAGTCGGGGATGTAGTCCCAGGCTCTTCCCAGGATATGTCCGGTGCCGTCTGCCTCAGCCAGTGCCGCATACGGGTTGTGAATGATCGTAGCGTCCACTTCGCCGGAAGTCAGGGATGCATAAGCGGTCTGGTATACGCCGTTGGCGATCAGATCCGTTATCCGTGCTGACACCGTTCTTCTCAACATCTTCAATACGGAAAGTCTCATTCCACCGGAAGCTCCTGCGGTACCGACTTTTGCCTTCCAGATCGGAGAGTCCTGTATATCATTGTTTGCCACCAGCCAGTAGCATCCGGAGTATCTCCACATATTTCCTACCAGCTTGCAGGCACACCGTTGTAGATACCGGGGATATAAGAACTGGGATCTCCGTCTGCCACATCGATCTCTCCTCTGGTGATCAGGGACATTACTGTGGAGTTGGTATCGGCGCTGGCCTCTACGTTTTCGAACTCAATACCAAGCTCTTTATACAGACCCTTTTCAATGGCAAAACGGTTCACCGCACCGGTCATTCCGGTAGCGAAGCAGGAACGGATCACGATGGTGTCTCCGGATTCCTCTCCTGCGGCAGTTGCACTTGCTGTCTGGCTTCCCTCATTCTGTGCGGCTCCGGTTGCTGCATTGTTGCCGGTTGCTGCACTGCTGCCGCAGCCTGCCAGTACTCCGGTTGCCAGTGCCACAGTCAGTAATACGCTGAATACTTTCTTTTCATAACATTTTCCTCCTCGTCTATTAAAAATTTATTTGCTTATACATGTCTCCATCGATAGCTGATAGCATATTCGATGGCATCGATCAGTTTTACCGCACCTACGGATAATAAGGTGTCAGGATGATCAGGAAGAACATCCTCGGGGTGTTCAACAGGTTCTGGGACTCTGTCAGCAGATAGCCAAGTCCTGCTCTTGCCGACTGCATTTCCGAGAACAATACACCGGTCAATGCCGTTGCCGCTGCCAGCTTCAATCCATTAAAGATGGAAGGGAGTGCCGCCGGAATGATGACCAGAAATACGGTTTGGAAACGGTTGGCCCGAAGACCCTTGCCACCTTCAGGTATTCCTTTACACTCCTTGGCTCCGGTCACGGTATTGTACAGGATCGTAAATACCGAGAACAGAAATACCAGAAATGCCTTGGACTGGAAGCCGATGCCGAACCACAGGATCAACAGCGGCAGGATTGCTACTTTCGGAACTGCCATGATTGCCGAACAGAATACATTCATGTACTTCTCCGATACCGGAAACAAGGTCCAGATCAGTCCACTGCAATACCTACCACCACAGCAGACAGATAACCTGCCAGTGCCTCCTGGATCGTCAGCAATAAGTGGGGCCATAAGGTTCCGTCTGTAATGATCTTAATGCCCTCTTCCACGATGGAAGTCGGGGACGCCACGAAGATCGTAAGCACCCTGCCGGAATCTACTGCCCATTGCATCCACAGAAGCAGTGCCGCCACGGTGAGCAGCTGTGCCAGATTCACCCAGGTAAAACGTTTCTTATTCTTAGTTTTCTTCTTTTTTCCATAAGTTGTATTCTCCTCGCTTCACCTTATCGCTTTCAAAGTACTCTCTCTTACAACAGGTACCTTCCAGGATGACATTCTGTGTGATCCTGTGGGAGAGATTTGGAAAAGTTCTCAATGGTAGTAGTGTCGATCACGTCACAGTAAAACGGTGCGATCTCTCGGAACCAGGGATATTTGTCAAAATAAGTTCTCCACACTTCCGCATAGGGACAGTGATCTTCTCCCCATTCCGGGATCCATCCGGTGAAGGGAAGGTCGATAACACTCATAAAGTCTTTTACGGAATCTGCCTTCAGGCCTTGCGCCAGTGCCTTTTCCCGCAGCTGATCCGACCGGTCCACTGCCAGTTCGAATACGGTCTGTCTCACGATATCTTTGGTCTTCTCCAGTCCGAACTGGTCATATAATACTTTACTGAAATGGAAGAACTGCATGGCGAACTGTCTTGCGGCCTTTCTCACTTCACTTACCAACAGTTCTCTGGGAACCGTTCCTTCTATTTTATAATCTGCTTTACTCAATGTCCGCTTCCTCCACCTTATTAAAGCTGTCCATAAAAGCTATGTATTCCTGTTTATCAGCGAATCTCGGATGATATTCCTGTTTGGTCCGCTTCGTCACTTCCGCGCCGTCCTTCAACATTCGGTAAGCACTCAGGGCAAATATCTTGGCTGTCAGCACATAGGCTTCTTCCTCATCCACGATATCGAAATCCACCTGGTGCAGACCACCTACAGCACCACCGGTATTGAAAGTGATCACAGGAAGCAGATGCTGTACATCTCCCCTGTGGATCCTCCGCTGTGTTCCTCCGGTCTGACCTCGTATACCGTTTTTCTCCTACCAGTGCTTTCACCGCATCGGCCATCTCTTCCGGTGCCGACTGCCAGAGGAAGGAAGATAGCCCGGCATAGTCTCGATACGATACCCTGCTCCCATGGCAAGTGCTCCTGCCTTGAAGGAACGATCTGTCTTGACGGATGCATCTGCGAAAGCCTCCAGGGTCTTGCCTCTTACCAGTGTCTCCAGCACCGCTTCGTTGGGAACTACATTGACCAGATCTCCGCCCTTGGTCAGGATCGGATGAACCCTCACGCAATCCTCATCCCGGAAGGTCTCACGGTTCAGTGCCAGTGCCTGTAACCCCAGGCTTGCTGCCGATAAGGCGTTGACACCTTTTCCGGACATCCCGCCGCATGGGCTGCTTTTCCTTTGATACGGATCACGCGGATACAAAACCATTGCCACTGTTGCTTCCCAGCCGGATTCCCTCTAAGGAAATATGATGCGCCAGTGCCACATCCACATCATCGAAGCACCGATGCGGATCAGTTCACATTTTCCACCACCGTAAGCAATCTTGCCATCAGTGATCAGCTGATTCTTGAATTCGATCTCACCGTACTCTTCCGCCGGTGTGGCGAAGATCACCTGTCCATCCAGCTTCTGTGCCACCTCTGCATCCGTAAGTGCCAGCGCCGCTCCGATGACTCCTGCCAGCTGTGCGTGATGTCCACAGCAGTGAGCTGCCTGTGTCTCCTGATTTGCATGTGCATGCTGCGGAATCCTCAGGGCATCCAGTTCTCCGATCAATGCCAGGGATGCATTTCCGGCCTTTTCTTTATTTAAATAGGCTTTTGCTCCGGTGATGGCCAGATCCGTCTGTACCGGCAGCTGTAAGCTCTTCATAAAATCCACGAACTTTTCGAAGTGCGGAATTCCTTGTAGCCAGCTCTGCATGATCGTAAATATCTCTTGCGAACTCTACGATGGTCTCCCGGTTGTCATCTATGATCTTAAGGATTCTCTGTTCTGTCGTATCAAAGGTTGCTGCCACGGTGTCATCCTCCTCGTCTTTTATATCCTAGTAAATCTATATGTTTTCTATGTTTTAGATGATATTACCTTATATTTCCTAGTTTGTCAATAGGGTTAGTATGTATTTATATAAAAGTTAGGTAACAGTTCAGCCATGAACATATTTGCCCGCAAAATCATGCAAGTGATCTCTGTGCCCAGATATGTTCATGGCTGAACTGTTACCTATATTTACTACTTATTTACTCTCTATTCTTCAATACTTCCGCAGGCACCAGCTTGTTCAGTCTGCCCACCAGCAGGAAGTTGATCCCAGATAGCAGATCAGGATGCCTCCGTAGATCATGCCGTACAACTGCGGCGGGAACTGTAAATCCATTCCGATGGCCACATTGGAAATAAAATACAAGATCAGATCCATGGACCATTTTGCCAACGGTACTCCCAACAATGCTCCCAACATTATAATATAGAGTTCCCGTCCAGATACAGTCTGCGGATCTCTCCCTTTCGGTAGCCGAGTACTTTCATCAGGGAAATGGAGAATGCAGAACGGTCGATCATGACCTTCATCATCAGATACATGACGATCGAAGATCGAGTGCGGAGATGGCCGCCAGCATGCTGACCATAGGTCCCATCATATCCGTAAATATCTGAGAGCTTTCTCCACGTTTTCTCTGGATACCGTAGAATACAGTCTGCCGTTGTCGATGTCCAGTGCATGATCGGCGAATACTACATTATAATAGTCGTCTTCCTGATCGAACAGTTCCTGCATGGCATCCCGGTCTAAAATACATAAACACCGGAGGCAAAATGAACGATATCTTTGACAGTAAACGCATAATCTCTCTCGTTCACTTCATCGGAAAGCACTAGTTTGTCACCGACCTTCACGCCAAATTTCTGTGCTGCGGCGCTGGAATCACGTCTCATTTTTCTTATTGCTGGTCTCCACCGGAAAATATGGATTATCCTTATCGATTCCCAGTACCGTCACATCCAGATTATAACCGTAAGCCTCTTTTTCAGACTCTCCACATAAGCCGGAGTACCATCCTCCGGCACATCCTCCGTTGGGATATTTGTAAGTATACATATAAGCATAGGTCGTCTCATCCAGGCAGGCGTCTCCAAAGTTCTTACACAGAACATAGCAGTCTGCAGAGATCAAAAGTACCAGCAGGCAGATAAACATACCGATCACCCACCGCCACGGCAGAACGCATCTCCCGAAGGAGCTGACGGACCTGGAATCTGTGAAGGAACTTCATATTTCCCAGATTTACATCTTGTATCTTCCCGGCCCTGCCTGCGGTCTGTTCATTTCGAAGCAGAGACAGTGCCGTGCGCTTCAACTTCTTGCTGATCACCAGACAGTTTACCAATGCGGCCGTCACCGGCGGCATGACCAGACTGGTAGACCAGCAGATAGGCCGGAGTCACGATTTCCATGGGTGGCAGGGAAAATACACGATACTGTCCTGCATCTGCCAGCCGGTACCATACTTCGAAAAGCCCAGGACACAGCCGACCGCACCTCCTAAGAAGGAGATCATCATGGGATTGAGCAGATAATGGAACAAAAGCTGCCCTCGCGTCACACCCAAAGCGTACAGCGCACCGATGACGCTGCTCTCTTTTCAATATTATGTACCACAAATACGGAGATCACGTAAGTGAACATGACCATCAGGATAATACCGGATACCATACCGGCATATTTATTGATGATCACCCCGCTGGCGGCATCGATTCTGAGTTATCCCTGCCACCAAAACTGTGTCAGATTGTCGATATCGAAAATAAAATACTCATCGATCATATCATTGGCTTCATCCTGCAGTTCCTGCACACCGTCCCGCAGTTCCCTGCTGCCATCCGCAATCTCATCCACGGCATCCGTATAATCGATGATTCCTTCCCGAAATCCTCCAGATCCTCCAAAGTATCCTTCGCGTCCTTCAAGGAATCCCGCAGCCTGGCATCCACACTGCTGCCCTCTGCCATCAGCTGGTCCAGCTCTTCCTTATAATTGTCGGCAGTCAGTTCTACCTGAATATCACTTTCTTCCAGCTGTGCCTCCACCATATCCATCAGTGCATCCACCACGGCATCTGTGCCGTCTACCAGAGGCTCACTGGCGGTATAAAGCACGCTCAGTCCCTGGAACAGCTCCTGGGATCCTCCGGCTGCTTCTCCGACACCGGCGGTATAGGCTTTCACCCCATCCCGAAACTGTGCCACGGTGTCCAGCTGACTTTTCACTGCAGACAGCTGCCCCGCTGCCTGGGATGCCCCATCTGTGTAAAGACAGTTGCCAGCTGATCCAGCTGCTCTCCGTAACCGCCAGCCGTCAGTCCCGGCTGATCCGTATGCCGCATAAGGTTCCAACTCTGCCTGGAGCTGTTCATTCACCATGCCCAAAATGGCATTAAAAATAGCATCAGCTCCCTGATTCAACGCAGCACTGTTTTCCGTGATCTGACTCATACCGCCCACCAGTGCTCCGCCGCCGGCAGAAGCTGCATTAACTCCGTCCGTGTAGGATTTCACACCATACCGGAACTCCTGCAGATCTTCCAGAGACTTTTCGCGTCCTGCAGGTTCTGCCGCAGGGATGCGGTGTAGGCATGAGGATTAGCGATCATGGCATTCAGCTGTTGTTCATAATTTCCTGAAGTCAGTGTCACTTCCACTCCGGCATCCTTCAGGCTGTCATTCACCTGTTCTAGCATGGCATCAAACAACTCATCCGCCGCATCCGTCAGTTCCGTATTATGATCCGCCAGTTCATCCACACCGTCCACCAGCTCATCCACGCCATCCAGAAGTTCCTGGATACCATCCTGAATATCGTTCTTCGTCTCTTCCGCATCTGCCAGCATTTCCAGAAAATAAGTATCCGTCACCTTACTGCGGTCCAGTTCGAAGGATTGTAACAGTTCCTTCAGTTCCTGATCCGTCATGGTATCATTCAGCAGATAGGTGTAAGTATAATCCTCCGTCCGGAAATTCTGTCCGCCTGCTTTCAGAGCTTCATAATCCTCTGCCGTGACAAATCCGAAGCCAAACAGATTGCTGTCTACAGTGGTATCTGACGTTTTCTCAAAAGCAGCATCGTAATCCGGCGTGCTGCCGATTCCGGCAACGGTGAACTCTTTTCCCCAACGATAAAGATATCTCCTAATTGCAGCTCATGTTTTCCGCATAATGCTGTTCCAACAGGATCTCTCCCTGTGCCGGAATTTCCTCCCTTCTGCTGGAACGAACAGATCTACCGTTTCTCTTGCCTGATAGACACGAAACGTGGACTGTCCCAGATGAAAATCCAGGGAAAATCCATCTGCAGTGTCACACCTTTTCCGTGATGTGCGGTCTCTTTTCCGTCAGCGGAACAAAACGCCAAACTGTCCGTCCTCTATGTGATGGACACGTCCGCTCTCCTTCGTCCCCTGCATAATAGTCTCGGCAGCTCCCACAATAGCCACCACCATATACATGACCAGTGCCACCAGGAAAACAGTGCCAGATACCGAAGCAGGTTTTCCCGGATATCCCGAAGTACTCGTTTGCTTAATATCCTCTGCATCCTACAAATCCTCCAGTTCTGCCGCAGGAACACGTTTCTCGTTCCGATAGTTCTTGCTGATCTGTCCGTCCTTGATCATAATGACCTGATGTACCATGTTTTAATGGAATTATTATGCGTAACAATAAGCATCGTAGTGCCATACTGTCTGTTGATATCCTCCAGCAGTATCAGGATGTCCCGGAAGTCCTGGAATCCAGCGCACCCGTAGGCTCATCGCATAACAGAAGGCTCGGATTCTTGATCAAGGCTCTGGCGATGGCACAGCGTTGCTGTTGTCCGCCGGAAAGTTGTGCAGGGAACTTGTTCTGATGTTCCGTCAGTCCCAGTACCTGCAGCAGTTCCTCCATATTCAAAGGATTCTTCGTCAGATACTGGCAGATCTGGATATTTTCCTTCACCGTCAGATTCGGCACAGATTATAAAACTGGAAAATAAAACCCAGCTTCTCCCGACGGTAATTGGAAAGTGCTTTACTGTTAAGCCCCGCCACCTCCTGTCCATCCACTACGATGGAACCGGAATCCACGGTATCCAGTCCTCCGATGCAGTTGAGCAGCGTGGATTTACCGGAACCGCTGGTGCCCTGGATGACACACATTTCACCTTGTTCCACTCCTGCGGTGATTCCCTTTAATACCTGTACATAACCGCCGCCTTCTCCATAGCTCTTCTTCGATCCTTCACTTCCAGATACATATCCTGCCTCCTCATCACTAATGATAATGATTTTCATTAACATAACACTGTTATGTTAATGCTCTGAAACAGCACCCTGCAAAGTCCAAACTTCCTTGGGGTGCATTGTATTAGCTTTCTGTCATTATGCCCATCCATCCGCGCACCAGATACATCGTCAAGGCATCCACATGCTTCAATGCCACTCTCTCTTCTGTCTCATGCAGAAACAGGTGTACAAAAGTATCTACCATAATGTGGGCCATCCAGTGTGTCATGTAATCATCGACCCGCGGTCTTCCGGTGGCATTCGTCACCATATCGCATAATCTGCGGTACTGCTGCTCCGAGATATCCACGACCTCATCCAGACAATTTTCAAATCGGGACCCTGAGATTTCGTCAGGAGCAGCAGAAGGCCTCCCGGTTCGCATACATCTGCCGGATGATCTGTCTGATGCTTCCAGATCCCGTCATCCGCAATATCCAGCTGTGCCACCTGATCCTCGTTGTGCATCTCTGTGGCATAATGTTCTTCCATTATTGCATACAGCTGCCGCAACGGCTCTTCCACCAGTGCTGCCAGCAGATCTTCCTTATCCTTGAAGAAAAATACAGCGCCCCTGTGGTCACTCCGGCCGCTTTACAGATATTCCGCAGGGAAGCTTTCATATATCCTTTTCCAGGAACTCCTTTTGGCACATTCCAGAAGGTGCTGCCTGGTTTCTTTATTCTCATTTTGCGTTTCCTGTTTTAAGGGCATTGCGATCTCCTTCGGGAATAATACGATTTCTCCGCTCTACGAGCTCTCGAAATCGTAACGTCCATGCGCAATCCGGGCTATTGCCCTTCTTGCGCATGGACGTTTACTCTAGAAAGCATCCCTGCCTGCAAGCAGTCAGGTATGTTTTCTATGGAAGAGTTTATTCTATCATATGTTCACTCGTTCACATAACGTTGTTATGTCTGCATTATAAATAAAACAGGATTGCTGTCAACCCTGTTTTATTTTCGTCATTTCGTTTTATTTTGTTTTCAGCTGTTCGATCTTTTCCTGTAAATCTGCAATGGCTCTCTGGCTGTTCTTAATGGTCTCGCACTGCTTCTCAAAGGAGGCTCCGGCATATCGCTGTACTGTTCAAAATAGATCTTGCCGATCTCCAGATAGTTCTTCTTCATGACTTCCTCGCAGGTAGAGATCGGCTCTTCAGATTAGCAATGGCTGCCAGTTCTTTTGCTTTGTCTGCCGCTACTTTTCCCTTTTCGGTGATGGTATCACCGATCTTCTCTATAATATCCATCGTATGATCTCCTTTCTCTTCCTACCGCCCGCACTTTGGATCTGTCTGTCCTTCCCGTCCGGGCTGTTTCGGTTTCCATATTCCGTGTGTATTATTGTACCTTCTTCCGGATACCGCGTCAAGTATAAGCGCTACTTGCGCATTTCAAAGAATCTGTGCTATAATCGTCTTGTAATACTATTGGAGGTGACATCATGCAGCCGCTATATACCACTCTGAAAGTTAATAATGAGATTGAATTGTGCGAAGTATCCGATGATTGCAAGCAGCTCATCGAGAGCATTGCTGAAAAACCGGATTTCTTATTATATCCGCTGGCCGAAGGCTTCCTTCTTCAGCCGCAAAAGATGCCTGCATCATCTGCATCAACGACAATGTCAAGGATGCTGCGGAAGAGATCGTCCGCGGGATCGTGACGAATCCGGATACAATGTGCGCTTTATTTTAAAACGTTCCTCTAATAACTATTTATAGACCCTTAAAGCACATAATTTTATGTTTTTCGTTTATTGATTGATTTTTCTCACTAACGGATCATAATGATGATATCATTTAATACAAAGGAGGGGCTTTCTAATGGAAAATCGTGTTAACAAGCATGTATTTGCCTGGGTTTTCTGCTTTTACTTGGTGAGTTGGGTGTTGATAGATTCGTCAGAGGTCAGGTTGGTCTCGGAATTTTGAAGCTTCTCACTGCCGGTGGCTGCGGAGTATGGAGCCTGGTCGACTGGATCATTGCTCTTACCAAGGCATACGGTGCTGCTTATGCCGGTTCGAAGAAGTTGTATTCGTAGACGGTAAATATACAGCATAATCACAGGATAAAAAAGCTTTTGCCAGAGACGACAAAGCTTTTTTTTTTATAGGTTGCTGATCATGAATAAAACATAAAACAAACTATATTTCTTATTTCTATTATTGCACTACTCCTGCTTTTCCTGTGGTTCTCAGGATATCAATGCCCTTACTATTCTTTTTGGCATTCCATGCCCTTTCTGTGGAATGACCAGAGCATTTTATGCCTATTAAGCGGTGATCTTACAACAGCCTTTTATTATCATCCTCTCTGGCCTGTAGTATTGGGAATTTTATTATTTTTCCTCTTTGGAAATTCCGGCTTCTTCACTTATCGGACAAATGGATCGATCATGGGGCGTTTGCGATTGGAATTCTGTTCTTGCTCTGCTTTATTATAAGGCATGTAACACATTCTCCCATTGTACAGATTGATTTTACAAAGGTATTTTTCATTTCTTTTCATATATGAATATATGAAAAGGAGCTGTAATACAGCCCTTTTTCAATGCTCTTATGCAATCGCTTTATCCGTTTTCTCAATCAAAATCGAATTTGGTGTAACGCTCATACATAGCGCCATAACGGAATCTTGCCATTTCATTCTTCTGCAGGACATCTTCCTCGGATCCCTGTACTGACAACGCAGGCAGTAGTATTCTTTCTTATCCTTATCGTAGAACATATCCATATCGATATCTCTCATGAAGCAAGAGGGACATCTGTAGTTTAATTTGCCTTTTCCAGCGAGCCATGTTGCAACGACCTCCTTATCCTTGATTTTGGAATTGTAACCCAGTGTAAACATCGGGAGAATGCATATCCTTCCTTCACATATCCGACAGCGCCTTCTGCATTGGTGCTCATGGATACTGCGGTCTCGATCGAGGAATGACAGCTCTTACTTCGTCAGCCTCTGCCTTCTCCATCTCACGGCACTTGTACTCGTAATCCAGAGTCTCTACCTCGTCACCCTTTTGGTGCTCAGGGTGATACCAGCATGTCCTCAGAGTACTCAGTGGTACCATAGCATGCTACGATGTACTCGTTCAGTTCTACTTCTGCGTTCGGATCGCTCATCTCAGGATCTTACGCTCGATCTGATCGCTGAGCTGCCTTCCTCGAAGGAAACGATGGTCTGTAATTTTACGGTCAGATCATAGAACTCGATATCTACGGGATCCAATGTCAGGATTCTGGTGCTGCCTTCCTGAGAGAAATGAGCCTTGGTACGGCACGGCACAGATCACTTCTTCACCGTTGTGTTTTAATTTGGCACTTCTAACGGTACCTTCTCCTGCATAATGTGTGAAGTAACCTGCACGGTACTTCTCCTGGATCAAGGATAGGAAGCATCGGTCACATGCTTGGTGCCGATACCACCGGCCACTCCAGCTTTGCAGCGTAAGGGCGCAGGTCTACGATAGCACCGCCCTGATCCATATTTACGCAGGCACGCATGAAGGGATCACAGTACCAGAACAACTGCTTGTCGGAACCGTACAAAATATCTCTCCACAGAGCACACTCAGGCTCGGTGTAGGTCTTCTTCTGACGATAGTAATCAGCGAACTCCGCCATGGTCATATCGGTAAAGCTTGCCTTCCTTCTTCAGGTCGCCGTAATACTTCATACCGTCTTCATAACTCTTCTTCAACAGTTCGTAAGGCTGCTCCCAACGGCCCATTTTGTTCAGCCAGCCGGGTCCTACGAACATCATGTTGTATGCGTATCCGTTGTTGTACTTCTCCAGGGAACGATACTGATCGATCAGGTTGTACAGATAAGGATACTCCCAGGTCTTGGTGTCATAGATCATACCACGCAATACGTTCTGAGGATGGGTTCCGAAGTTGGAGCCATTGCCGTCATAGCATGCCAGCAGGTCTCTGGACAGGTGAGGGATTGCTACTACACCGCTGTCCTCAGCTTCGTTGGCTGCAGGTGCATGTGTATTCTGCTTGGAAGGAATCCATGGAGCCCATGGGCCGCCATCCATGAAGGTATACCAGGAGTTGTTGCAGGTATGATATGCCTTTGGGCCTTCCTCCCAACAGGTTGCTACCGCACATTTACGGTAGGATAGGTTGCTTTGATATAATTGGTCAGATCTGCATCCATGTAGTAAGATCCGGTGGATTCGGGATAGAATCCGAACTTTTCATGGAACTTGCCGATACATCATCCACGATAGACTTTTGTCTTCCATGGAGAACATCCAGATACAGAAATCCTTGGTCTTGTACTTCTCACGGAACTCTGTGCAGGGCAGTCCTAACAGAGACAGTGCGATCTCATCACCGTACTTCTCGTGATCTGCCTTAGCCAGTGCTACCGCTTCGTCATTGAACAGGGAAGCATAGGTCATCTGAATGGTAGTCTTCAAACCATTCTTGTGTGCAGTTTCCTGCTGAAACTTGAAAATATCCAGAGATTCTGTTAACAGTGCTTTTCTGCCCAGATCCTCTTCTTTGCCGTGTCCGGTTACTTTTTCCGCATACTCGGGAACCATCTCCGGACGGTGAATGATATTCACGATAAACTTATCCATCTTTTCCTCCATCTCGCCATTTGGCATCTTATATCGTGAGCATAGCTCACTCAATGCATTCACAAAATCCACACTTGCAAGCAAGTGATTTTGCTTCAGTATATCATGATTCGCACCTACGGTGCTTACCGTTGCTTCGCAACGATCATGATCAAATTCGCCGTTCGCCAATTATGCAAGCATATTGGCTCACTTTCATTATATCATCCTCCCGCATTGCGGGAACGAATATCACATTACTTCTGAAAGTCTCTGATCACTTTCAACGCGGGCAGTGCATTTCCATCATAATCGAACAGTGCCTGATTGGCCCATTCGTTTCCGCCCGGACCGGGATCCTGATATAGTTCAGGGATTCCTCGTTGGCCCAGCCACAACCAGGCATTGGGATCCATGCCGGCTCCCAATAGTAGAAGCCCTTTCCTCTGCCCTCCGGAACCTGTGTGATCCTCTCCATGACCTTCTGCATAAATGCAGACTGTCCTTCCGGTGTCATAGGATACTCCACCGCCTCTGCAAGGTGGGGCTTGGTCGCAATGCCCTTGCGCTGTTCCGGTGACAGCTTTTCCCTGTCTGCATAGTCCTCCATGGTGAAGCCCATGGATACCTCTGCCACAATGACATCCTTCTGATATCTCTGAAGAGATCGTTCATATTATTTGTCAGATCATCAATGGTTCCATGCCAGAAGGATAATAGGACAATCCGATGACATCGAAGTCCTCTCCTCTCTGTACATAGGCATCAAACCATTCTCTGCAGCGGGCATTGTTGCCGCCACAGTCCAGATGAAGCATCACGCGGCTATCCGGGGATATTTCTCTCACTGCACGGATGCCCGCACTGATAAACCGGGCGATATTGTCAACATTGTCCCATTTTCCATGAGGCCACATCAGGCCATTGGTGATCTCATTACCTACCTGTACCATCTCCGGAAGCGAGATCCAGACGCTTTAATTTCAGCAGCACATCCTTCGTGTAATCATACACATACTTCTCCAGTGCATTGGCATCTGCATACGCCCACTCCTTGGGAGGAAACTGTTTGCCGGGATGCCCAGAAATCACTGTAATGCAGATCCAGCAGATAGCTGTAACCCAGCTTTTGCCTGCGGAAGCCAGTGCCACCAGTTTTGTAAAGTCACTGGTACCGGCTCCGTAAGGCTTGCCGTCCCTCACTGTAAGGATCGTTCCAGAGACGGATGCGCAGAGAGTTGGCACCGTATTTTTCAGGATCTCCAGTGCGTCCCCTCTTTGCCTTCGTCATAATACTTTGCACCGAGAGCTGTCTCTTCCGGCAAAGTCGATACATCCATACCTTTGATAAATTTATCCATAAATTAACTCTTTATCTCCATGTCATACATTTATCCGGAGAATCCATTCCATGGATTCTCCTAGGTTAAACTGCCTAAGCAGTTTAACCTTTCACTGCGCCACCGGTGATACCTTCCACATAGAACTTCTGCATGATCACAAATAATACAGAGATAGGAATAGATACCAGTACACCGCCTGCACAGAACTGACCAAAGTAAGTGTTGATCAGGACTCTTATCCAGCATATTGTACAGACCGATAGCAACAGTCCACTGGGAAGATATGCCGGCATTTAACATCAGCTTTGCATATACGAAATCCATCCAGGGGACAGGAAGGAGCTGATAACGGTATATACAATGATGGGACGGCTCATGGGGATAACAACCTTCCAGAAGATCGTAGCCTCACTGGCTCCATCCAGATAAGCAGCCTCGCGCAGGGAATTCGGAATCGTATCGAAGAAGCCCTTTGCGATCAGGTAACCCAGTCCGGCGCCGGCAGAATATACCAGGATCAGTCCGAGGTGAGTGTTGGTCAGGTTCAATGTCTTCAGGATAAAATATACTGCGATCATGGACAATACACCGGGAAACAGATTCACGATAACTGCGGCGTTCATCAGCGGCTTACGTGCCGGGAAACGCATGCAGGAGGTCGCATAGGCCACCATCAGTACAAAAGCGGTGGAGATCACACATACCACACATGCAATGATGAAGGTGTTCTTGAACCAGTTCGGGAACTGTGCCACACTGTCCGCAGAGAAAAGCAGATTCTTATACTGCGCCAGACTCCATTCCTTCGGGAAAAGGTGCTGGTATTCATGCCGGTGTATGCGCTGAAGGAGGTGACCACCAGCCATACGATAGGCACCAGCCAGACAAATGCCAAAACGCCAGTAACAGGTTATGTAATAAAGTCTTAATAAATCTCTTCATTAACGGAACGCCTCCTCTCTGTCACCCTTCAGGAATCTGCTGAAGGCAATGAGGGTAAATACCGCACATAGGATAAACACAATAATACCGATGGTGGATGCCATCTTGTAGTTGTAATAGCTCTGTGTCAGATTGAACAGCCAGGTGATCAGCAGATCCACTTCCTTCGCCTGGGAGTTCGCCATGGCCTGATTTGTGGTGGTATATACACCTGGGTCAACAGATAGATTACGTTGAAGTTATTAATATTCTTGACAAAATCCGTTACCAGAGAAGGACCCGTGACGAACAGCATATACGGCATAGTGATATGAATAAAGCTCTGCATCGGGTAGCGCCGTCGATCTTCGCACTCCAGCTGGTCAGAAGGAATATTCATCAGCACACCGGTAGCGATCAGCATCTGGTAAGGAACACCGATCCAGATATTGATCAGGATGATCATGACATGTGCCCATCCGGGAGCGGACAAAACGGAATATAACTGGTACTGATCGCGCCGATATCTCTCAGCCACTGGGTAATTCCCGCATTGGCACAGATTGTGTTCATGATGCCGTTGTTCGCGAAAAGTTACGTACCAGAAGTAAGGAGACGAACTGGGGAACTGCGATCGTTACAATGAACAGCGTTCTCCACAGCTTGGGCAATTTGGTTCTCTTATTATTGATCAGCAGGGACAACAGAATACCGCCGATGTAAGTGGTAGCGGTTGCAAACAATGCCCATACCAGCGTCAGATCAAGATCCTACGGAAGGCATAACCGAAGGTAATGGTCATTCCACCGCTGGAGAACAGATTCTTGAAGTTGGTAAATCCCACCCATGTAAACAATGCGGAGGGAGGCATATGTCCCTGATCATAGTTCGTAAACGCAACAGCGATCAGGATCAGCAGAGGAACGATCGTGAAAATAACAACACCCATGACAGGAAGTGCCAGCAGTGTGATATAGAATTTGTCATTCTTGAACTGCTGCAAGTCTTCTACAAACGTATTGATATGTTCTCCTGCCTGTGCTTTTTCTGAAGCCGGTAAACGGTCACTTCATTCTTAAGCCAAATCACCAGGAATGTGAACCAGACCACAAATGAGATTACGGAGAACAATAGGATCATAAATGAGTTGTCATAATCATTGAACTCATTCTGCATGGTTACAATATTGAAAACCGTCTCCTGCTGAACCGTTCCCAAAGTTCCAAAATCACGTACATACTCTGTGGCAAAGCCAAAGGTGAATACAATGACTGCCACTTCGAGCAGAGTCATTAAAATACCTTTGATAATTTGTTTTCTGCGGATATATCCTGCTCCCATCCAGACCAGGGATAATTTTACGAACAGATCTCCTTTTACGACTGCTTCACCGAACTCCTTGAAGAATCCGCCGATTCCGCTCTTTTTCTTCTTCATTCTCTGCCCTCTCCTTTCTTCATATTAATATAAATTTTTAGTAACTGTTCCGAACATCTTCCCACGTTCATCTGACCAGTTACATAACCCGGCAGGCAGGAGTCGAACCCGCTTACCGGAAACGTTTCCTGTAAAAGGCATCCCTCCACTACGTATTATTGTTCATAGCTTCAGGACGCCTTTCTATTCTCTGTATTCGTTCTGCACCAGAACGTTTTCATCATTCATTTGTCACAGAACCGGAACAGATCATCTTCCCAAACTTATTCAGCGGGTACGGAAACACCTTCTACCAGCTCATCCAGGGCTGCCTGGATACCTGCTTCATCATCAGCCTTCAGCTGACCCTGAGCTACCTTCTCACCAAAAGTCTTGGAAGGATCCCAGTACTTGCCGCCAACGATCTGAACTACACCATAAGCGGACTGCTCAGACAGAGCTGCAATAGCGGTATTGGAAGAAACCTCCTCGGAACCAGCTACATTGATATTGGAAGGTCCGATCTCTCTCTGCGAAACGGATTGCCTGGTTGTCTTCGTTGGTAATCCAGTCAGCCAGCAGAGTTGCCCAGCCTGCATTTGCAGAATACTTGTTAACACCTACCAACTTGAAGCCTGCTACGGAACCCTGCTGGATCGCTTGTCACCACAGGTATAGGTAGGAAGCTTGGTAGCTGCGTAGCCTTCACCGAAAGCGGTCTGAGCTGCAGCTGCATCCCAGGTACCGGAAACTACTGCACACAGTTCGCCGGAAGCGATCTGGTTAGAAACATCACCATCAGCGCATCGGAAGGAATGCGCTGTTGCCGGCGATACCCAGCATAGCCTGTACAACCTGTACACCGGTAACACCATCAGCGCTGGTGCCGTTCCAATCCATAGCAGTACTGCCGTCATCGTTCAGTGCAGTAGTAAATCCTGCGCCATAGAAGAAGGAAGCATTGTACCAACCGGAAGCAAAAGTCATACCAACCTTCTTGCCAGCCTTCTCAGCTGCTGCAAGTAAGGTATCCCAGCTCTGTGCATCTTCGGGAGTTACTAACTCGGAATTGTAATATAAGAAGTAACCGTTATCAGCACTCATAGGGAATGCATACAGTGTGCCGTCCTTGGTTGCTGCGTCTACAGAACCGGGAGCGTTTGCACTCTTGACATCAGCTACGCTCTTGCCAGCGTAAGCTTCCAGAGCTGCGTCCATATCATCAACAGACTGCAGAGCACCTGCATTTACCAGATCGATCAGCTGATCAGATGCGAAAGAATACACATCAGCAGCAGCCTCAATATCGGTTAAAACAGTATCCTTAGCTGTGGACTCGGATTCGGTACCAAGCTGGATATCGAAGTTTGCATAATCTGCGTAATGCTCCTTGAAGGAATCGATCATGCCCTGTAACATGGGCTGATCTTCCTCAGCACCCCACATTCTCAAGGTAACGTCCTGCTTCTCAGCGGGAGCGGTCTGCTGTGCAGCCTCGGTGGTGGTTGCTGCTGCAGAAGTTGCTGTGGTATCTGTTCCGGCATTTGCAGAAGCATCAGAGTTTCCACAAGCTACCAGAGAGAATGCCATAGTCAGTGACATTGCTAAAGCGACTAACTTTTTCATTTTGTTATCCTCCTGTTTTGTTTTGCAAGTTTGTGCGTATTGCGCAACCGCTTGTCTACGATAATAGTTTAGCAACATTTCCTTATGTTGTCAATTTATAATAATGACTGATATTGAGATTTAAAATTGTGCATTTTGCACAATCATGCTTTGAAAGTCTTGATTTTACTTGGTTTTCAGCACATCCTTTTTTTGAAAAAAAATGCTTTTTTTATAATTTTTTTGAGCAAAATTAAGGAAAACGTTTTTCCTGATCATGATTTTCACACTCTTGTCAGCCTTTTGTAGACTCCTTCAGGATGATCTCATAGTCCAAAAGTGTTTTGTCAGGTACTGTTTTGCCATGGATCATATCCAACAGCACCTGACAGGATCTCCGTCCCAGCTCTGTGATATTGAACTTCAGCGAGGTTATGGTAACCGGATAATTTTCCAGAATGCGGCTGTAATGACAGGATGCCACCTTCATCTGGTCCGGGATGCGTACACCCATGCGGGCAAGCTTTCTGACTACCTCATCGCAGATGTAGTCATCCTGACACAGAATGCACTCCACACCGCTCTTTTTCAGCTCTTCCACTGCCTTTTCCACCATGGCTTTATTGCTTAAATCCGTGTACACCAGATCCTGGTTCAGCTTGCGCTTTCCCTTGCGGTAGGCTTCCTCATATCCCTGATACCTGCAGCGGTTTACCATCTGATCCATATTGCTTCCCAGGTAGGCAATATTCTGGATCCCTTTGGCGAACAGAACCGTCACCAGTTCCTTACAGGCTCCCACATTATCATGGTCTACCTGTACAACATCATCATCCGGGAATTTCCCCACAGCCACAAAGGGAATCTGCTTCTGTTTCAGGAATTTAACGTATTTGTCGTTCTCATAAGTTCTGGTAAGAATCATTCCGTCCACTTTCCGGTTCTGGATCAGCCGCTCCAATGGTTTGGTATCGTTTCCGTTCGTCGTGACCACGATAATATCATAATCATTGGCCTGTGCCACTTCTTCCACGCCATACATACAGGTATGGAAAAAAGGCATATCCACAAGGGTATTGACCTCCGGCAGGATAATGGCGATATTATTGGTCTTGGATTGTGCCAGGCTCTGTGCTGCCGCATTGGGATAAAAGCCATGTTCTTCTATGTAGTCGAGAATCCGGTCTCTGGTAGCGGCTCCAATACGGCCTTTTCCGGAGATCGCCCTGGAAACTGTGCTGGCAGACACCCCCAGTTCCCTCGCCACATCATGGATCGTCATTGTCTTATCATTCCCAGAATTATTGTTCATACCTTCATCACGCCTTTCCGTGACCTGCAACCTACAGATTGCAGGCACACTTTCCTCCCCATCCTTGCGCAATCCGTTATTTTCATACCTCTTTATTGTCACAATATGCGCAAACGATTGTTCTTGTTTATAGTATCATCTTGTGATGTAGCTTTCAATGCATCTTTTTACACAAATTGCCTCCTCATTTCTATACAATAGTTACAAAACAATCAAGTTTCTTGAAGTTATTTAACCTGTTTTGCCGCATTTTGTTCCGGAACTGTTTCCAATCTCATTCTTTATGATACTAATTTTCCAGGAGACTCTCCGCCACGCACAGTTTCCCATACCCCACCCGGTCATTGGGATATTCAGTCTCCCCCCTCAGTGGTCTGGCTCCTTTCCTGAAATATGCTTTTACTTTTTCGCCGTAGAGGAAGGGATCATTCCCCCGTACAATGCCCCATTCCATCAAAAGGGCTGCTGCCCCGCTGACAATGGGTGTCGCAAAAGAGGTCCCGGTCACGGGAGTAAAGCTTCCGTACACATCCGGAGCCTGGATATTCACACCCGGGGCCACAAGATCCGGCTTGGTCAGTCCCGCAGCTGCCACGCCGATGGTACGGGTACTGTCTGCATAGCCTCTGCCGGAAAAATCTGCATAGGTATCATAGACCTGGTCATAGGCTCCCACGGTGATCACCTTGGCTGCGGTAGACGGAATGGTCAGTGTCACCTGGGGTGTGGCACGGTAGAATCCGGTACTCTCCCCGATTCCGCTTCCCGCTGGGAGATACAGATAATATTGTCCTGTCACGGTCACTACCGGTTCCAGCCGGATTGTCCAGATCCCTGCATTGATGTAGCTTCCCTCTGCCGGGATCATGTCCAGATAGATTTCCTGTGCCACCGCATAGGGCAGAGGCTCTCCCAGATAAACCAGTATTCTAGTCTGTTCCAATTCCAGCGTGTATTTTCCTCCCTGGATATTTGTGGACAATTCTGCTTCCTCACCTCCCGGGGCCTGCAGTCTTATCCGGAACACATCGCTGTAATTTTTCCATAGCTGTATGTTCAGGTTTCTCTCATAATTGCCCACAGCCAGTTCCACGCGGCCGTCCCTTGTTATATTGCCGGCAAAATGTCCTCTGGCGGCTCCTTCGTTGCCGCTGCCCACGCATATCACCGTCCTGCCGATCTCCGAAGCATTGTCCAGGAACCTCTCCAGCAGAGAACTTCCATCGTGGGAACCGTAGCTGTTACCGAAGCTCAAATTGATGACAAGAGGCATATTTAACTGTCTGGCTTTCCGCAGCGCATAAGTAACGCCTCTCATAATCTCCGTGGTCCGGGGAAAACCTTCCTCCCTGGGAAGTCCCAGTTTCACGATGATCAGTTCCGCCTCCGGGGCTGCCCCGGTATAGAGACCGTCCGCACTTCTCCCGGCGGCAATCCCTGCCACTGCCGTTCCGTGGCCGGTCAGATCCCTGCTGGGGATCAGGCCGTACCGTTCCAGTACACTGCTGTTCAGTGCCCGGTTGATTTCCTCCTCCGTATATTCAGTCCCGATGGGAAATCCATCCGGTGTCCTCCCATATCCCGTATCGCCCGTTTCCTCCGGCATTATCTGATTCTGTGGCAATGTCGGATTCCGCAGCGTCTCCTGCTCCCGTGATGCGGCCTGCTTTCCCGGAATCGTCTGATCCCATGGTATCGTCTGATCCCATAGATACCGTATCCTCGTACTGCCATCTGCCTTGCGGAACACCTCCAGATCCCAGGTGATTCCGGAATCCAATACAGCCAAAAGAACGCCCCTTCCATTCAGAAAAGGCGTTCTTCTTGTCACCGGTGGAAAGCAGGATGCGCCGTCCGGATCTGTCTGCTGATAGTAAAACCGCTTAGGCTTCTCCACATACTCGATCTCCGGAGTCTCCGATACGGTATCTACCAGTGTCTCCGGTACCGTAAGGATCGCATATCCGGCAATCAGCTCTTCCACCACAATATTCTGTTCCCGCAGTCCGTCCAGACTGCCATGATATTTTACGATCAGCTCCCAGCTGCGGCTCTCCGCACTGTAACCGACATTCAGACTTTCCGTCTGTTCCCGTTCTTCCTCCGGGGTCTCCAATGCAAGATTCAGGATGTTTTCCAGTTTCTGGTCCATGGGCACTCCCCATTACTTCCGCTTCTTACATCTTATGTCCCATGTGGGAAATCATTCCGGAAAAGTCAGGTCTTACGCCTCCTTCGGAATCTGTCCATCCACATGAAGGATATGGTTGATCAGCCAGTCTGTCAGGTAATTCAGAATATCCATGATCTGCTCATCCTGATTTTCTTCATCTTTCTCATGCTGATCAATAAATTCATCCAGTTTGTTGATAAATTCCTGATGCTGAATCTTCTGGGTAAAAATCTTTTTGTACTGGATGGATTCCATATACGCTTCTTCATCTGAAAAATGTTTTACGGTATAATCACGCAGTTTTTCCAGAATTGCATCAATCTTGTCATACTTGTCCGGTGTAAACTCTTCCTGCAGCAGTTCGTATGCTTCACTGGCATAGTCAAACAACTGTTTATGCTCCTGATCGATCATGTCAATTCCAATATAGTATTCCGGTTTCATTTCAAACATAACTTCAGCCTTCTTTCGTATCTTTTTTGTATCTTTTCCTGTATCCTAAATATGCACTTTTCGTGCAGAACTTTCAAGTGCTTCCACGCTTTTTATACTTTTTTAAGAATTCCCGCTGCCAAAATCATTCGCCCCAGAATTCCTTCAGCGCCCGGACCGCATATTCCGTATCCTTCATGCCTGCTGTCTCCACAGCGGAATGCATGGCCAGCTGAGGCAGTCCGATATCCACGCTGGACACTGATACATGTGCGGTGGAAATATTGCCGAGAGTGGAACCTCCCGCAATGTCGGAACGGTTGGCATAGGTCTGGTAAGGTACCTTCGCCCGTTCGCAGTAATCCTTCATCCTTGCCGCGGAAATACCATCGGTGGTGTATTTCTGGCTGCCATGATATTTGATGACGATTCCGCCGTTTAAGTACGGACGGTTGGTAGGATCTGCTTTTTCGGGATGGTTGGGATGTACCGCATGGGCATTATCCGCAGAGATCAGGAAGCTGTCCGCCACCCAGCGCAGATAGCTGCTGTGATCCGCCTGCAATCCTTCCGCGATCCGCTGTAAAATATCTTCCAGAAAAGTGGAATCTGCACCCTGTCTGGTACCGCTTCCCACCTCTTCATTATCGAACACCGCACAGACATTGATATACTCTGCCGGAGTACTCTCCGTAAAAGCTTTTGTCAGGGCAAAAGCGCTCTGCAGATCATCCAGTCTGGGAGACAACACGAATTCTCCCTTTGCTCCTATCATTTTTCCTTCCTGTCTGGTGTACAGGAACAGGTCTTCTCCGAGAATCGTCTCAGCGTCCACGCCTGCCGTTTCTGCTGCCAGCGCTACCAGTGTGGGCTTCTCTACTGCTTCCGGCTGTTCCTCCGCATTCTCCGATGCGGTCTGTGCATCGTATGTAGTATGTGCATCATATTCGTCAAATGATACGTCCGCAAGCAAAGGCAGCAGATCCACCTGGGGATTGTACTCCACACCCTTGTTCATTTCCCGGTTCATATGGATGGCCACATTGGGGATCACGCAGAGATCTCTGTCGATATTCACCAGTCTGCCCTCTATACCGTTCCCGTTCTTCACAGCCAGTCTGCCAGCGACGGAGAGTGGTCTGTCCAACCAGGTGGACAAGATCATGCCGCCATATTTTTCGGTGTTCAGACGCAGATAATGCTCCTCCACGGTCAATTCCGGCTTCTCTTTGATCTTAAAGCAGGGGGAATCACTGTGGGCTGCTGCCATATGAAAGCCCCTGATGCCGACCTCCTTTTCCGGAATCACAAACGCAATAACGGAAGAATCATTGCGCTCCGTATAATACCGTCCGCCCTTTTCCAGTTTCCATTCTTCCTTTTCCTGTAACTGCTGAAAGCCTGCTTCCTCCAGCATCCTTCCGATATTGGCCACTGCATGAAAACAGGTAGGACTTATTCTTATAAATTCCAGCATCTCCTGTGCTGTCTTCCGAAAATCATTCATTCTGTTCACTTCATCCTTTCCCGGGCCGTCTGTCTGCCTGCGCTGTTCGTGCCCGGAACCATTAGCGTTCCGCACGCATGGGATTATTGAGGAAATCCTCATAAGTCAGACGGATACCTTCTTCCAGTTCCGTCGTATAATGGTAGCCCAGGCTTTCCAGTTTGCTGACATCCAGAAGCTTTCTGGGAGTTCCATCCGGCTTGCTGGGATCCCATTTGATCTCCCCAGTATAACCTACTACCTTCGCTACCAGTTCCGTCAGTTCCCGGATGGTCAGTTCCTTGCCGGTTCCCAGATTCACTGTCTCATCGCCGCTGTAGGTATTCATCAGATACACGCAGGCATCTGCCAGATCATCCACATAGAGAAATTCCCGCAGTGGGGTTCCTGTTCCCCAGCAGACTACTTCCTTCGCGCCGGATACTTTTGCCTCATGGAAGCGGCGGATCAGCGCCGGAAGCACATGGCTGTGGGTGGGATGATAATTGTCGTTGGGCCCGTACAGATTCGTGGGCATGACACTGATATAGTCGGTTCCGTACTGTCTGTTCAGGAACTCGCAGTATTTCAGTCCGGAGATCTTCGCCAGTGCATACGCCTCATTGGTTTTCTCCAGCTCAGAAGTCAACAGGCAGCTCTCCTTCATAGGCTGCGGTGCCATACGGGGATAGATACAGCTGCTGCCCAAAAACATCAGCTTCTTGCAGTTGTTCTGCCATGCCGCATGGATCACATTCATCTCCAGGATCATATTTTCATACATGAAATCCGCCAGTGCCTCACTGTTGGCCATGATGCCGCCCACCTTGGCTGCGGCCAGGAACACATAGTCCGGCTTCTCCCTGGAAAAGAATTCCTCCACGGCATCCTGTCTGCACAGATCCAGTTCCTTATGGCTGCGGGTGATGATATTGGTATATCCGTTTCTCTGGAGTGCTCTACAAATAGCACTTCCTACCATACCCTTGTGGCCGGCTACATATATTTTTGCGTCTTTTTCCATGATATTACAGTACTTCCTCTCTTTATTTCTCCTGTTATTCCGCGGTTTCCTTCAACACTACCGCTTCAGCCTTTGCCAGCTTCAGATCGTGCTCTGCCATCAGACGGCACAGTTCCTCGTAGCTGGTTCTCTGGGGATTCCATCCCAGCACCGTGCGGGCCTTCGTCGGATCTCCCCACAGATTGACCACATCCGTGGGACGGTAAAAGGCCTCGCTGACCTCCACCACCACCTTGCCGTTGGCCTTGTTGATTCCTTTTTCATGGATACCGCTGCCCTGCCATTCCAGTTCGATTCCCACATAATGGAATGCCAGTGTGGTAAATTCTCTTACGGTATGCTGTACACCGGTGGCAATAACGAAGTCCTCCGGCTTGTCATGCTGCAGCATCAGCCACATGCATTCCACATAGTCCTTCGCATAGCCCCAGTCTCTCTTGGAATCCAGATTGCCCAGATAGAGTTTATCCTGGATACCGCAGGCGATTCTGCCGGCTGCCAGTGTGATCTTACGGGTAACGAAAGTCTCTCCCCGGCGCTCGGATTCATGGTTGAACAGAATGCCGTTGACTGCGAACATATTATACGCTTCTCTGTATTCCTTCACGATCCAGAAGCCGTACTGTTTTGCCACCGCATAGGGGCTGTAGGGATGGAACGGGGTGTTCTCATTCTGAGGCACTTCTTCCACTCGGCCATAGAGTTCGGATGTGGATGCCTGATAAATACGGCAGGTCTCGGCCAGTCCCACCATACGCACAGCCTCCAGAATCCGCAGCACGCCCAGTGCATCTACATCTCCGGCATATTCCGGTGCCTCAAAGCTTACCTGTACATGGCTCTGGGCGCCCAGATTGTAGATTTCATCCGGTCTGACTTCTCCGATGATGCGCACCAGGCTGGTGGAATCCGTCATGTCTCCGCCATGGAGAACGATCTTGTCCTCACGGATCAGATGGTCGATACGACCGGTATTGCTGATGGAAGATCTGCGGATCAGTCCATGCACTTCATATCCTTTTTCCAGCAGGAACTCTGCCAGATAAGAGCCGTCCTGTCCGGTAATTCCTGTAATTAACGCTTTTTTCATTTTCTGTCCTCGTCTTTCTCTTCAGCTGCTTACGGCTGAAATACAATAGCGTGGGCGCAGGCATCTGCCTTATCCTGTCCACAGAATACACCGGCGATCGCCAGTCCGAAGGGGATGGAAGTCCCCATTCCGCGGGAAGTGATCACGTTACCGTCCACTTCCACGGGGCCTGCAGTCACAGCCGCACCTTCCAGATGATCCTCGAAGCAGGGATAGGCGCATGCTCTCTTTCCCTTCAGGATTCCTCTGTGTCCGAAGATACTGGGAGCCGCACAGATTGCCGCAATGTATTTTCCCGATGCATAAAAAGCATCGATCTGCTGCATCAGGGGCTCACAGGCCTCCAGATTCTTCGTTCCCTGTCCGCCACCGGGCAATACCAGACAATCATATTCCTCAAAATTCACCTGGGACAATGTCATATCCGCAGTCACCGGAATCTTATGTGATCCCATCACCTGTTTTTCTTCCGTAATGGACACCATATCAATGGTCAGTCCACATCTGCGGCAGATATCCACTACCGTCAGACCTTCTATTTCCTCAAACCCATTTGCCAGAAAAATCGCTATCTTACTCATGGTTTTCCCTCGCTTTCCGTTTTGTTTTCTGTCTCATTTGCAAGTCATATACTCTGACTTTGCACAGTTATGATTAGTATACACAATTTGGAAGCGTAATTCAATTCCCATGGGCAGATATTTGCAGATTTCACTGTATTTTCAAGGAAAATCATGTTATACTAAAGAAGTGTTTTTAAGTCTTAATTACAGAAGCGAGGCATTAATACTATGGAAATCGAGCGAAAGTTTACCCTGAAATCCTTACCCGACAATCTGGAAAGCTATCCTTCTCATCATATCGAGCAGGTATATCTGAATTATAATCCTGTGGTCAGAGCCAGAAAACAGGATGATGAATATTATCTCACTTACAAAGGCAGCGGCATGATGGCCAGAGATGAGAGCAATCTTCCGCTGAACGAGGAATCCTATTACCATCTACGGGAAAAAGCCGACGGCAGTGTGATCTCCAAAAGACGCTATCTGATCCCTCTGGAGCATCCCGGATTCAAAGAAGGCTTTCCCACTCCTCCGGCAGATTATTCCCTGACCATCGAGCTGGATGTTTTTGATGCCCCCTTCGCCCCTCTGATCATGGCAGAAGTGGAGTTTGGAAGTAAAGAAGCAGCAGAGGCTTTCGTCCCTCCCGCATGGTTTGACAAAGATGTCACCTACTGCAAGGAATACCACAATTCCTATCTGGCTCTGGAGCTGCATCACGCTCCGGAAAATTCCTAAAATGTAACTGCAGTCATTCAAAATGCACGGTAATTCCCCATCGGGAATCCCGTGCATTTTATTTTTTCTGTCTATACCACTGTAAAACAGCGGATACTTTCTTTCAACTGTCCCACTGCACCGGTCAGATCATCCACCGCATAGGAAATATCCTTCATCTCCTGCTGTAATCCCCGGTTGTTGTTCTTTACCACCGCCAACTTTTCCGTACTGTCCTCCACGGTTGCTTCCATCTGTGAGTTAGCACTATTGACATTCTGCAGTACCGACAACAGTTCATCGATCTTCTGTCGGAATTCATTCATCATCTCATCCACATGATCCGCAGCCTCATGATAATTTGTGCCCGTATCCTCCAGAGCATCGTAATCTCTCATGACTCTGGTATTCATAAAATCCAAAAGTTTTGTAGCATTTTCGGAAAGTTCTTCCACGCTTTCCACTACCCGGTTACTTATCTCCTGGATATTATTGGCTGACTCTCTGGAGCTGTCTGCGAGCTTGCGGATCTCCTCCGCCACGACTGCGAATCCCCGGCCTGCTTCTCCTGCTCTGGCAGCCTCGATAGACGCATTCAGTGCCAGCAGATTCGTTGTTCCAGCAATTCCCAGGATTTCTTCCGTCAGTTCCGTGATCTTGTGGATCTGCCTGCTGTTGGCGATGGACTCCGTCATTGCCGTGTCGATCTCCTTCATCACCTGGGTTGCCTCCTGCTTACTCGCCACCGCCGTTGCCTTCATTTTTCCGGCCCTATCCTTGATATCCGCCGCATAATTGCGTCCATCCTGTGCCACCTCCAGCATGTTCTCCACCGTGGTATCCAGCACCCCGGTATCCTGTTGCACCCCTCCGATAGCCTCCGTGACAGACTGCATGCCACCAGCCATCACTCCCAGCTTCTGGGTGGTGTCCTCCGCGGTGGCATTTACCTTTTCCACATTGGAGATAATACCGGTCTGTTTTTCCTCCATATGTCCGCAGCTCTCGGTAATCGCCCTTATGATGGTCTGCATCTGCGCTACCAGATCATTGATGGCCATGGATAATCTGCCGACTTCATCCCCCGATTTCACCCGGATCCGTCTGGTGATGTCACCTCTGTTATTGCGAATGCCTTCCACCAGTTCATCCACCTGCCTCGTAGCATATTTCACCGGACCGATGACCCAGATCCGCAATCCCAGCATGATCACCACGACTACTGCAAGCAGTACCAGACTTGCCACCGCCACGATCATGGGCACTCTGGCCGCACTCTGCTCCATCTGTCCCTGTGCCTGTGCCATCTGCTCTCCGGTGATCTCCAGCATCTGATTCATATAGCTTTCAATATGTTCATTGAACATCGGCAGATTCGATGTGGCAGACACATAGGCCTGCGTCTTATTCTCTGCACTGGTGACCAGCAGACTCTCCACGGTCTTTTTGTATTTTGCCAGTTCCGCAGAAGCACTGTCAAACGCCTCTCTCCGGGCATCCCCCTCAGACAGCAGTCCTTCGAACTCCGTCATCTGTTGTTCCATATCAGTGATCTCCTGCAGGATCTTATCCGACAAATTTTCCATTGTCACACTGTTGGTGGTCATGACATGGGTCAGCACCTGCCCGTTAATGTAAGTAAACTGTCTGGAAAGCTCCGAGATTTTCTCCTGTTCAGCCACCTGACCGGCCACGATTTCATCGTTGGTTACAATGACCGATTGCAGCGTCTGCACCAGCACTCCCATACAGCTGAGTGCAGCAACTGCCAGCAGCAGTAAAAGCGCCACGATCTTGACTCCGATCCCGACTCCTTTTTTCTGCTTTCCTTCCCGCTTCTTCCGTTCTTTGCCCTTATTCATGCTCTTCTCCTCCTCCCAATACCATCAAAAGGGCCTGCAGCGCATATGCACCGGGCCCTTTTGATTAGATATGTAGAAATTAATTCTTGGCAATTAATTTTCCACCACGTTTGGATACAACATCGAAGATAACTGCTGCCAGAAGTACCAGACCCTTGACTACCTTCTGCATATTCTGATCGACACCCATCAGAGACATACCCAGGTTAATAACACCCATCAGTACAGCACCTACGATAACTCCGGGTACAGTTCCGGTTCCGCCGTATGCGGAAGCACCGCCGATGAAGCAGGAACCGATGGCATCCATTTCATAGTTCTGTCCGTATGTCGGCTGTGCGGAAGTCATACGTGCAATGGTTACCATACCAGCTAACGCTGCCAGGAATCCCATGTTCATATAAGCCAGGAAATAAACCTTGTTGGTATTGATACCGGATAATTTGGTGGCCTTCTCATTACCGCCCACTGCGTAGAAATAACGTCCTACAGTAGTGTTGGAAGTGATGTAACCGTATACCATGATAACAATCAGTACCCAGATCAATACGCTGGGAATACCTTTGTGCTGTGCCAGACGATAGCTGAATGCCAGGATCACTGCAGCGATCACTACGATTTTGCCGATCGTGGAACCCATGCTGGGAGCTTCGTATCCTTTTTTCACCTTGTCGGCTCTATTCTTCAGCTGTAACACTGCAAAGATCACTGCAGCGATCACACCGGCAAATACACAGGTCAGATTGATGGGACCATTACCGAAGAAATCGGGAATATAACAGTCAGCACCGCCACCGAACAGATTTACGAATGTAGTGCAGTCCTTAATGGATACGGTCATACCCTGCAGGACTACGTTGCTTAATCCTCGAAAAGCCAGCATGCCGGCCAATGTCACGATGAAAGGCGGGATTCTCACATAAGCGATCCAGAAACCCTGGAAAGCACCGATCAGTGTACCGATAACAAACATGATCAGAATAGCCAGCCACATGTTCATTTTCATGTTGACCATGAGTACCGCTCCGATGGCACCGACGAAACATACAACAGATCCAACTGACAGATCGATGTTACCGCCGGTCAGGATACATAACAGCATACCGGTTGCCAGAATAAACACATATGCGTTCTGCGAGATCAGACTGCTGACATTCATGGGAAGCAGGATTGCTCCTCCGGTTCTCCATGCAAAAAATGCCGTAACCACGATCAGTACGAGGATCATGGTATATCTTTTTATAAAATCGAGGCCCTTTGTTTTATTCATGCCAATGCTCCTTTCTTACCGGCTGATAATATCTTGGACATGATAAGCTCCTGTGTTGCCTCACTGCCCGCCAGTTCTCCTACTATTTTTCCTTCGTTCATTACATAGATCCGGTCGCACATGCCAAGAATCTCAGGCAGCTCCGAGGAGATCATGATAACCGATTTTCCTTCTGCCACCAGTTGGTTAATGATGCAGTAGATTTCGTATTTTGCACCAACATCAATACCTCTCGTCGGCTCATCCAGGATCAGGATATCCGGATCTGTGAACATCCATTTTGCCAAAAGTACCTTCTGTTGATTACCGCCGCTTAAGTTTCCTACATTCTGCTCCACAGTTGGACATTTCGTATTCAGTTTGTTCTTATAGTCTACCGCCACATTGTACTCTTTGTCTTTATCAATAACAGTATGTCTGCTGATGGCATCCAGATTTGCCAGAGTTGTATTAATCTTGATCGGGTTGCTCAGAATCAGTCCGTTGCCCTTTCGATCCTCCGTCACATATGCCAGATGATTTTTGATGGCTTCCTGTACAGTATTCAGCTGTACTTTTTTGCCGTTGATATACAGTTCGCCGCTGATGTTGGAACCATAACTTTTGCCGAACAGGCTCATGGCCAGTTCCGTTCGTCCCGCACCCATCAGGCCAGAAATTCCCACTACTTCACCTTTTTTCACATTAAGATTGACATTATCCACCACCTTACGGTCAGAATACAGTGGATGATGCACGGTCCAGTTTTTGACCTCCATCAGAACCTCTCCGATCTTCGGCTCTCTCTTCGGGAATCGGTCGGCGATCTCTCTTCCTACCATTCCTTTGATGATCCGGCTCTCGGTAATATCATCTTTTCCCTTCACAAGCGTTTCGATGGTAGATCCGTCACGAATGACGGTGATCTTATCTGCCACATAAGAAATCTCATTCAGCTTATGAGAGATGATGATGGATGTCATTCCCTTTTTCTTGAGTTCCAGCATCAGATCCAACAGTGCCTTGGAATCCGTCTCATTCAGAGAGGCAGTAGGCTCATCCAGGATCAGAAGTTTTGCGTTCTTGGCCAGTGCCTTCGCAATCTCTACCAGCTGCTGTTTTCCTACGCCAATATCCTTTATCAATGTCTGGGGGCCTTCCTTCAGGCCTACGGTCTTCAAAAGTTCTGCCGCCCTGGCATTGGTTTCATTCCAGTTGATTTTATACTTATGTCCCCGTTCATTGCCCAGAAACATATTTTCCCCGATCGTCATATAGGGAATCAGTGCAAGCTCCTGATGAATGATTACGATACCCTTTTCCTCACTGTCCTTGATCTTATCAAATTTGCAGACCTCACCGTCATAGATGATGTCCCCTTCGTAAGACCCATACGGATAAATACCGCTCAATACATTCATCAATGTGGACTTTCCTGCGCCGTTTTCGCCTACAAGTGCGTGGATCTCTCCCTCTTCCACCTGCAGGTTTACATTGTCAAGTGCTTTTACACCGGGGAATGTTTTGGTTATATTTTTCATTTCCAATAAGATTTTTGCCAATGGTATTCCTCCCAAGTCTTATTTCCACATTATCTAATCAAACCGTTCTATTTTGCTTTCCCATGAATACAGCAGGCGGGAAACGCCCGCCTGCCGTAAGGATCCCGCAGGATCCATATTATTTTATAAAATTACTGTAAATCTGCTTCTGTGTAGTAACCGGAATCGATGAGCAGCTCTTTGTAGTTGCTTGCATCAGCGAATACGGGCTCGCACAGGTAAGAAGGAATGACACCGGTACCATTGTCATAGGTTGTGGTATCGTTGACAGGTGCTTCGCCGCCCTTCATGACTGCGTCTACCATCTCTACTACCTTGGATGCCAGAGTACGGGTATCCTTGAAGATGGACATGGACTGTTTGCCGGAGATCATATTCTTAACGTTGGGCTTATCGCAGTCCTGACCGGTAATGATAGGCCACTCGCCGGTGTAGTTAGCTTCCAGAGAGTTAGTTACACCCAGTGCAGTGGAGTCGTTGGAGCACAGAACGGCATCCAGCTTGGTTCCGTCTGCATAGTTAGCGGAAATGATAGCGTCCATTCTGGACTGTGCGGTCTCAGTAGACCAGTTAGCGGTTGCAACGGTTTCGAAATCGGTCTGTCCGGATTTTACTACCAGCTTACCTGCGTCAATGTAGGGCTGCAGCACATCCATGGCACCGCCGAAGAAGAATCTTGCGTTGTTGTCACCGGGATCACCGGTTACCAGCTCGATATTGAAAGGTCCTGCTGCATTGTCCAGATCCAACTGATCTCTGATGTATTCACCCTGTTTCGTACCTACCATGTAGTTATCGAAGGTTGCGTAATAAGTAACTGCATCGGAGTTCATGATCAAACGGTCATATGCGATAACCGGAATGTCTTTTTCCTTTGCCTGCTCCAGAACGGTTCCAAGAGAGTCACCGTCGATGGATGCGATGACCAGAAGTTCGCAGCCGGAGTTGATCATATTCTCGATCTGGGATACCTGTGTGGGAATATCGTTAGATGCGTACTGCAGATCTACATCATAGCCTGCTGCCTCCAGCTGAGCCTGCATGTTGCTACCATCCTGATTCCATCTCTGCAGATCCTTGGTGGGCATTGCTACACCGACCTTACCGCCGCCTGTTGCACCAGAAGTCTCTGTCTTTGCTTCTGCGGAAGTCTCCGTCTTTGCTTCTGCGGAAGTCTCCGTCTTATTGTCCGTTGCCGGTGTGGTTGCCTGCTGTCCCCCATTGGATCCACATCCTGCAAGCATTGTAACAGCCATGGCTGTTGCAAGAAGTGTGCTTAATAATTTCTTCCTCATAAAAAGTAACCTCCCTTGTTTGGTTTGTTTTTGTTGACAAGTAGAGAATACCATAGATCAAATAGCATGATTTTATGACCTTCTGCACTTTTCTGTGCTGTCCGGAAGGCAAAAATAAGCTGTGCTAGCAATATTTTGTCTGCAAGCACAGCTATCTTACCAATTTTTTCCTGTTCCTAGTTTTCTGCATTCACGATCCCGTCAGGGCATTTCGGCAGGGACATTCAGATAGACATCTTCCTTCAGATGGAATCCACTGCCTATGATCACATCATTGATATTGGTCTTATCCACGCTGATGGGTTCCAGTCCGATATAGGGCACCTGATAGTTTCCGCTTTCTATCGTCACAGTCTCTTCTGGAAGCTCCTTTCCTTCTGCCAGAAGCACGGCACATTCCGCAGCCTTCTGGGCCAGCTTCTCCACTGGCTTATAAACCGTCATGACCTGTGTTCCTTCTACGATCCGCTGACAGGCTTCCAGATCGGCATCCTGCCCAACGACCATGATGTCTCCCGCCATCCTCTTTTCCTTCAGGGCATGCACCACCTTACTGGCCAGATCATCGTTGCCACACATGATGGCATCCGCTTCCGAGACAACATCCATATGGTCATAGACATAGGCCGCTGCGAGCTCCGCTTTCCATCCGTCCGCATGCATGGAATCCAGGATTGTCACCTGATGATCCTCCATCACCTTCCGGAATCCTTTCTCTACCATAGCCACGTTGCTGTCCACCGCAGAACCTCCCAGCATCAGCACTTTTCCACCAGACAGCCCGTTATCCACCAGTGCTTCTCCCATCATGGTGCCGACGCGCTCGTTGTCGAAAGTGATATACAGATCAATATCCGAATCCATGATCATTCGGTCGTAGGCGATGACTTTAATCCCTGCTTCCTTCGCCTTTTGCACCTGCTCTGCCAGCCCCTCGGAATCAATGCAGATGATGACAATAACGTCCATTCCCTTATCAATGAAATAATTGATCTGTTTCTTCTGCTGTTCCAGATCCCCGTTGGCATTCTGTACATTGACCTCCGCCCCCAGTTCCTTGGCTGTGGATACGAAGATATCCCGGTCTGTCTGCCACCTCTCGATGACAAAAGAATCGAAGCTCATGCCGATCTGGATCTTCCGGTCCTGTGCGGCATCCCCGGACGTTTTACTGCTGTCCAGATTACCGCAGGCGCCGAGTGTCAGCACACAGACAAGCACAACCGCTGCATATTTCCACATTTTTTTCATTTTATACACTGCCCTGTTCATATATTTTTCCCCGATTCTCCTTATAGACCGTCGGAGTGACCCCCACGTTCTTTTTAAAGCTGCGGCTGAAATAATTCGGATCTGAATATCCCGTTCTGACGCAGATCTCCTTCATGGAGCACTCCGTGGTCTCCAACAGTTCCTTTGCCTTATCCATTCGCAGATTCGTCAGATATTCGATGAAATTCTCTCCCGTGGTTTCCTTGAAAAGCTTGCTGAAATAATACGGGCTGATATTGACCTCTCTGGATACATCATCCAGGGAAATGTCTTTGTGGTAATTATTCTTAATGTAATTTTTGGCCATTTCAATGATACTGCCGGACTTCTCTTCTCTCTTGTTCAAAACATTGCGGCAAGACTCTTTTACCTTTTCCAGGAACCAGGTCTTCATGGCCGATGGCTCTGCCATCTCCATGACCTGCGGCAGATAATCCGCCCGGGAGTTCAATTGATAAGTCATACCGCCTTTCTCATAGGCAATGTGTTCCGACCACAGCACAAATTCCAGGATCTTCAGGCGCATGTTCATCAAATCCGATCCGATGTCCGTCATCCAGTCAAAAAATGCCGCTGCCGTTGCCGAAGCATTATCGATGTCTCCGTCCTCAATCTCCGCAAACAGCTTCTTCTCCAGTTTCACCGGATAGTTTCCGGCAAATTCGCAGCGGATCGGCAGATCATCCACATGAGCCACACTGCCCGTGGATGCCACCAGTGCATTCAGCGCCTCGGTATAGGACTCTGATGCCATGAGAAAATCCTTCGGTCCTCCGATGCCGATACGGAAGCTGATATCCGTACGCTTGCGCATGTAGCGCACCAGTTCCCTGGCTTTCTCGATCAGTTCAATACGTTCGTTGTAATCCATTATTTCTTTTTCGTAAGGAACCAGCACCGCCAGCTTATTGGCCATCACCGTTCCTACGATACAGTCAAAGTGTTCCTTCAGACAATCCCTTACCTCCTGATAATGCTTCTGCATCCGGACACTGCTGCCCACTGCGTTCGTCATATGATTGCCCTGCTGCTCGTCACCGCTGACCACCGCGATCATATAAGCATACTGCTGCGTAATCCCCAGAATGGAACGGTAATTCTCGATATCCTCCCTGAAATGCTCCTGCAGGAGAATATTGTGGATCAGTCCACTTTCAATAATGGGAACCACTGTCTCCAGCTTTTCCTTGATCAACAGCTCATTTTTCCGCTTCAGACGCTCGGCATCGATATTTTCCATGGCCTTGCGAAGAGCGTTCACGATCCTGGTCTTCTCCATGGGTTTGGTGATATACTCCATAACTCCCAGCTTGATTGCTTCCTTGGCATAGTCGAATTTATCATAGGCCGACATCACAATAAACACCGTGTGATTATTGGTCCTGCGGATCTCTTTCATGGCATCGATGCCGTTGATCCCCGGCATCTGGATATCCATGACTGCAATGTCCGGTCGAAAACTCTCCGCCAGTTCGATGACACTCCTTCCGGTTTTGGCATACTGCACTTCACAGATATCCTTAAATTCTTTCTCAATAATGAACTTCAGGGAATCGATCACGATTCCTTCATCATCCGCCAACATGATCTTATACATCTGCTTTTTCTCTCTCCTTTACCGGAAGATACAGGATCACTTCCGTGCCCTGGTTCCTGCCATCACTGCGGATCGTCATGACATCTTCGTTCTGGGTGAACAGCTTCAGTCTTGCTATGACATTTCCCATGGCGATACCGTTGGAACCGGAGCTCTGCCGCTTTTCATGGTAGGTTCCGTTCTTCAGCTTCTCTATGATCTCCGCATCCATACCGATGCCGTTGTCCCGGATACTGATGACCAGCGTATCTTCTTCCCCGTGATACACCTTCAGCCAGATCCGTCCTTCTCCACTCATCTCCCGGATACCGTGATTTACACAATTTTCCACAATGGGCTGCAGGATCATGCTGGGCACGGCACAATCCAACAGATCATCCGAAATCTCCTTTTCATAATGAATATCTCCGGAAAAGCGGACATTCAGGATATAAATATAATGATCGATCAACTCCAGTTCCTCCCGGAGCGTGACGATATCATTGCCCTTTTTCACATTATAACGGAAGAAATCCGCCACATTCTGTATATAATCATAGGTTCGATCCGCCCCCTCCATCATCGCCAGCTGAGCTCCGGCATTGAGGGTGGTTGAACAGAAAATGGGGATTGATCTGCGCCTGCAGATATTTCAGCTGCGCATCCTTCAGATGGGATTCCATCAGAAGTTCCTTCTCCATCAGTGAACGCTGGATCTCCATACTCTGCCGCAGTCTCTCCAGATATTGTCTGATACTGATAACCATCTGGTTGAACGCTCCGGTTACCACGCCGATCTCATCCTCCGACTGCACCGGCAGAAGTTCCGTATCAAAATTTTCACCCGCCACTTCATTGGCCATTACCGTGAGCCTCTTCAACGGACTGATGATTTCTCCCGTCAGTTTTACCACAATGGCCACGCTGATCACTGCCACGATCGTCAGGGTAATGACACTGAACAGTTCAAAGCTGCGGAATGCCACTGACAGGCGGCTGTAGTTCTCGGAATTACTGCGGAACTGTTCGTTATTCAGACTATATATATAAGTATTTATGTACTCATACATCTGGGTGGCATTTTCATAGCGCACCCTGTATTTTTCCACGTTTCGTCCTCTCTTTGCTTCGATGGTCTGCCCCACCAGATCCAGATACTCCTCAGACATATGCCGGATGCTACGCTCCATCCGTCGAAAGGCGGCTTCCGTCACGTCATCACTCAACCCCTGTACCATCTGGGCATAAATCTGTTCACTGCGATAGAATTCCTCCAGGGAATCACTGGTCTTGGAATCCAGATACTCTGTCATGCTGTCCTGTACTGCCGTCAGGGCATCCGACAGTTCATTCAGCCGCAGATTCCCCTGATAGACCATATCGATTTCAGAGGACATGCTGTTGATGCCAAGGATCAGAATTACCGTCACTGCAAATACCACCAGATTTACCAGAATAAAAATGCTGCTCATCTTCGCCTGAAGAGACAGCTGCCGAAATTTCTTTGTCATACCCCGCCTCACTCTGCCTCTTCCTGTTTGCCTAAATACTCTTCCACGTTGCTCTGATCGATCACGGTAACATCTGCCGTAAAATACTGGCTCGTATAACCGTAATTGTAATATTCCTGCAACGCATCCACACAAAATGCCCCCATCTGTTCCGTGTCAATGGAGATCGTTGCTGTGATGACATTGCGTTCGATGGCCTTTAATATAGTATCCGTGTCATAATATCCGAGAATGGCGATCTCTCCCACACAGTTGTAATCCACCACAGCCTGGTAGACACAGGTCGTACTCAGTTCGTTCAGACAGATGATAATATCCGGAAGAGTCTGGTCCATAAAAATATCCCGGATGGACTCCTCAACGGAGAAGGTATTGGTGTCATCCACCGTGATCAGAGACATCTGGATCTCCGATCCCTGAAGCTTCTCCTGTTCCAGAGCATCCTGAATTCCGGAACACACGATATTCTGGGTGGAATTCAGTGCGTGAGCATTCATCAGTACCGCTACCTTTAACGGATCTTCTGTATCCTCTGCCGCTGCCAGTTTCAGCACCTGTCTTCCATACTCTCTTCCCAGATTATAACTTCCCACACCCACAAAGCTGCATCTGGCACTGTGGGTATTGTCTCCATACAGGGTAACTACCGGAATTCCACGGTCTACCGCCTCATCAATCAGCTCCGACATCTCGTCACTTTCATCGGATTCCACCAGAATACCGTCCACACCGGATGTCATGGCGATCCGCATAAGGTCGGATCTGGAATATTCCTGAGACAAGTGCTCCCCCAGCAGGTCCACATATACATTTTCCGCCTGCCCCCGCTCATAGGCTCCGCGGTATACCGACTGCCAGAAGTCCGGCTTCCGATCCTCCGTGATCATCACATAATACTGGTCATATTTTTCCTTTTCTGTTACTTTATGAAACTCCCGCACATAGGAACGAAAAATAATTGTGCATATCGAAATGACTGCAATGACAAACACCAGAAACCCTATAATGATCCCCTGGCCTCTGTTTCTGCCCATTTTTTCAGCCTTATGACGCATATGTATCTCTCCCAAACCGGAATCCCTGACAGAATTCCGCCCAATCTACTGTTAAAGATACCATATAAAAATGCTATTTTCCACATTCGTGCAAAAAAGTCCAAAAATATACAGATAGTCCACTAAAAAATGCTAGTCCCCGGAACTAAAATACGGAAGGCTTATCGCCAATGTCATTAAGTTAACATTGTACAATAGTTGACTCAAAAGTAAAATGGTAGGAAAGTTTTGTACTTTCCTGCCATTTTGCATTTTTAAGCATGCTAATTAGACAGATTTGCATCTGCCTAAAAAATGATTCCATTTTTGTAAATTTATGCTACTCTATATAGGAAACCATGAAAGACTTTGATCGTAAGATTTCTTTTACGATGTCTATCATTCCTTACAGGAATGATATGTCTTGCTATAATGGTTTCTAAATTGGGTGATGTGGCTTTTCCTCTATAGAATAATCTGCACATGTGAGCTGCAATCGAAAAATTGGCTTTATATGTATATTTTCTTTGCTTCTTTTCAATGACTATGTGCGAGGTAATCATTTCTGCAAAGTTATACATAATTAGATGTGCGTATATTTCTTGATGGATACACATCACCTTTTTGGAATGAAAATCTAACATTCCTACAGTATATTTTAAATCTCTAAAAGATGTTTCAATACCCCATCGTGATGCATACAATTCTCTTAGTTTTTCAGGTGGGTATACATCCTTATCTAAATTTGTAAGTACCGTTTCATAGAGTTCATCCGTCACCTTGAAGCGAACAATTCTGAAATTAAGTTCGTAAAAAACTGCCGGATCATTTTTCTTTGATTTCAGAGGAAGATACTCAAAGAAAGTCGTACTTGGTACGAATTTATAGTAGTTTTTTCTTTTGAATAATTCTTTCGTTTCTTTTGTCTGTTTTCGTGTTAATTGCAAGTTTATTTTTTCGTCAAATTCATCACTATCAGGTAAGTCCAAGCCTTGCTTTATTCCATTTTTCCCATCCTTGATTCGTATTAAAAAATACCATCCTTTTTCTTGGATATGTGCCATGTTGTTATATGACTCATAACCTCTATCAGCAACAACAAGTGCCTTTGAAATATCTGATTTATCAACCATTTCCTGAAGTGCGGAATGTTCATTCCAATTCAAGTGACCTTGAATAACGGCATCTGTATAAATATGATGTTCTAAATCATACAAAGCATTTAAATGTAAGAGATTATACGGTTTTTGTCCATTACTTCCTGGATGATAGGAAGTGGAATCGCCAGGATTCGTAGCTATTTGAACATCTGAGCCATCAACTGCAAGGATACGAAGCGTATCAGATTTTTTAGTAGTGATTTTTGAGGTGAAACTTTCAAAAATAGTTTTAAATGCATCTGGTTTAATTTTACTTCGTTGCTGTACAAAGGCAGATGCTGAAGTCATTTCAGGTGATGAATCAAACATATCGATTAGTTCATTTGTTAAGCTTTTACTTACCATCCCTATAATGCCTCGTATAACTGTCTCAAATGATAGTTTGCGTTTTCTAACGAAGCACTTACTAGGATTAAGACAGAATTCATCTGCTCTATCTGAAACTTTTTTTATTTCAGATAATAAAATTTGTTTTATCTGTTTGGGTTTCATATGTGACCTCCTTGTAATCAAGATTTACTTAATTACAAGGGCCGCTCTCGCAACTTCTAAATATAATCAGTAGCGAGAGCGGCCACACATTTTTGTGTTTCTGTCAAGTTTTTGATAAAAAAAGACCCCAGTATTATTTTCTAATACTGAGATCTTGATTTGTCATCTTAACTTAATGACATTGAGGGAATCCTCCTCTTTTTTGTTTAGTACAGTTTTGTTGTGGTGACTTAATTTTACATCAAAAAGGAAAGGGATTCCTTATATTTTGAGCATTTTTTGAAAGTTGTTTATGACAATATATGAAAATATGTGTGTCTGTGGATAAAACTACGGAAACTCAAGGTTACAAATGCATTGTATTTTCGGGAAGTATCATGCTATACTAAAGAAGGCAGTATTTTTAAGTCCCAACTACAGAAACGAGGCATTTGCATCATGGAAATCGAGCGAAAATTTACCCTGAAATCTCTACCTGACAATCTGGAAAGTTATCCCTCTCATCACATTGAGCAGGTCTATCTGAATTATAACCCCGTCATCCGCGCCAGAAAACAGGATAATGAGTATTATCTTACCTACAAAGGCAGCGGTATGATGGCAAGAGATGAGAGCAATCTTCCACTGAACGAAGAATCTTATTATCATCTGCGGGAAAAAGTCGACGGCACCGTGATCTCCAAGAGGCGCTACCTGATCCCGCTAGAGCATCCCGGATTCAAGGAAGGCTTCCCCACACCGCCTTCGGACTATTCCCTGACTATCGAGCTGGACGTCTTCGATGCCCCCTTTGCCCCTTTGATCATGGCAGAGGTCGAATTCGGCAGCAAGGAAGCTGCGGAAGCATTCGTTCCTCCCGCATGGTTCGACAAGGACGTGACCTACTGCAAGGAATACCACAATTCTTATCTGGCACTGGAGCTGCATCATGCACCGGAAGCATAATGTTTTTCTAAATCACCACCACCCGTCTAACGGGTGGTTTGCTCTGAGGCTATAAGCCTCTGTTACCGGCCAGCGCCTAAAGACGCTGGCTTTCACTTTTCTTCAAGCCACTACGCCCTTGACTCGTCGCTGCCCTTCAAAGGGCGCTCGTACTACCGGCTATCCCTTGAAGGGGTCCTCGTACTCCTTCACGCTGAGTTTATCCTGCATGATATCGTACTTCTCCTGGTATTGTATATACTTTTTTATGGTTGCCTCATTGAGTCCTACCGTACTTACATAGTACCCTTCTGACCAGAAATGTCTATTTCCAAATTTATAATTTAGGTTTGCGTGCTTATCGAAAATCATTAATGCACTTTTCCCTTTTAAGTATCCCATAAATTGTGACACACTATATTTTGGCGGTATGCTTACTAACATATGGACGTGATCGGGCATAAGATGCCCTTCTATAATCTCTACTCCTTTGTATAAACAAAGCTGTTTCAAAATATCTCTTATGCTTTCTTTGTATTGATTATAAATTATTTTTCGTCTATACTTTGGAGTGAAGACGATATGGTACTTACACATCCACTTTGTGTGTGCTAAATCGTTGGTCTTATTGGCCATTTTAATCACCTTTCCTTTCTATAGTAGTGGCTTGGACACCCCTATTATACTTCGGAAAGGTGATTGTGCTATAAGCACTTACTGCACCACCCGCATAGCAGGTGGTTTATTATTTCGGGCATCTCCATTTTTCGGAACACGAAAAACTCCGAAGCCCTCAACAGGCTAAAGCCCATAATTAAAACAGCAGGGAGTCCACATTCATGGATCCCTGCTGTTTTACTGTATATCTTCCAGTCGAAAACCTTCCAATTCGTTATTCAAAAATTGTGATACAAACGTAAGGGCTGCTCCCTCTGCCATCGGATTCACAGAGTCCACATCTACACAAATTTTCTGTGTTTCTTCTGCAAGAACCGGATAAGCATTTACCTTATCTTTCAATTCCTGCAGCCGTGGCTCTAGGTAGGAGGCAAGTTCTCCTCCTATAATGATATCCGCATCATAGCTCAGAAAAATATTTCCCACCGCCTGTGCAAAATGTGTCAGGTACTCATCCCATCGTTTCATGCTTTCCGGGTCTTTTGCATCCAGTTTTTCAAAAAATGTCTGTAGCTTATCTTCTTCATTTCCAATCAGATTGTAAAGCGAACAATACGCTGACCAACAGCCTCTTCCTCCGCAAAAACATTCTTTTCCGTTTGGATCCAGTACAATATGTCCAAATGCTCCCGATTTTCCCGAAAGACCACTGTATATCTTATTGTTCAATATTACTGATCCTGCTACACCATTATTAGTAACAATAATATAAACTGCATCCTGCAGATTATCCGCTCTCCATACTGCTCCAAATCCGGCAGCATTGGCGCCATACTCTATATGGATAGGAAAATCTATATTTTTCTGCACAATATCCAATGCCAGGTTTTTGCGTCCCAAAACAGTTGCCCGGTAAACCATCTTCCCCGAAGGTGAAATTTCTCCGGGAAAAGCGATCCCCACACCCAGAATATTTTTTACATCTTTATTGATTTCCATCGTCTCATGAATTAACTCATTGATCTGTTTCCAATAGGTATCATTGTTTTCAAAGAGAATATGATATACTTTTCTGGCAGTCACACGCCCATGAAGGTCAATCACACAGATGTCTGCATGATGCTTACGTATTTCCACACCAACTGCATGATATGCATCGTAACAAAATTCTATCAAATGTGGCTTGCGTCCCCCGGAAGAAGGCATTTCTTTTCCTTCGCGAACAAGTCCGGCTCCCATAAACAGTTGAACTGCCTGCGTAACTGTAGGTCCACTGAGATGCAGCCTGTTTTTTATGTCCATTTGTGTCAGGTTCTCTTCATTAAATAAAAGTTGTAATACCCGGATCCGATTTGCCGTTCTGACATCAATATTACTCACAATTATCTGATTATCCTGTTTAATATCCATAGTTCCCCCTTTGCTCGCAGACAGTGTCCTCATAAATAATAGTGTAACATATTTTTCTCTTTTGCAAAACGCTTTTTTCAAAGTCAGGTCATCAAAATTAAAAATATTTTGATGACCTGATCTTTTTATCTGTACACCACTGTATAGTTGCGACAGATACCTTTTTTAATTTCCCTGCTTCGATTGCAAAAATACAAAATGTAATCAGCCAACACCATAAATTCATTCAGACAGTAAAAATAAATTGCGTTATCAACAGATACTAATAATTTATTCAGTATGCCAAACACATAAGCAAGTACAATAAAGCTCATAAACAGAAGATTCTTTCCTTTAGTGGACTTACTCTTCCAACTGTTATATAAATTGATGGGCCATGCCAAGCCAAAACATACAATCATTAATACTTCTAAAATTGACATCTTTGCCCCCTATAATTTTGTATCCCACAATCCCGCAAACGGATCCACAGGAGAAATCCCTTTAAATTCACTTCGTCCCATCAGCTTTTCCACCATAGCATATACAGTTGTTGCATTGCAGGTATATGCATTGATATAAGTCCTTACCATCGGTACATCCACCAGGTGATAGGGATTGGAAAAGGACAAAAACAAGGAAGGAAGATCACATACATATTTGGGAGAGCTCTCACCCAAAAAGTCATCCCATGTAATTCTTATGGTGGTCTGGTTGCTTCCTACTTTCATATTCGCAAAATAAATTACCAGATCGGTTTCTTTCTTATAATCTTCCAATGAAAAATCCACATCCGGATATTTACCGTCTTTAAAATAGCTTACTTCAAAGCCTTCTTTCTCCAGCAATTCTTTGAACAGCTCCACTTCCTCCAAAATTCCACTTTCCGGCAGTCTTTCATTTGTAATCTGAATCAATTTAATTTTAGGAGTTTTCCTTGGTGTCAAAGGCAGCAGATTCTCTTTATTTTTGACCAGTGTAATGCTTTGGTCAGCGATTCGTTCTGCCGCTGCCTGATGTTCTCTGCTCTGCAGGCAGGCCAGTGCCTCTCTGCCCGGAACAGGATTCCCCTGGTGTAGTCCTATACTCGCCTTTAGTGCCAATATTCTGGTTACCGCTTCATCCAGGCGCTTATGGCTCAACAGACCTTTTTTCAAACCATCCAGCATATATCCGACATCTTCTTTTTGATTAATTGTGAACAAGAACATGTCCGCGCCGCGCTCAATGCATGCCGGAACCGCAAGATGTCGTGGCATACTACAGGTAAATCCGACCATTTGTGTGGCATCCGTTACAATCAGACCGTTAAATCCCATTTTTTCCCGCAATACGCCTTGCATAAGTTCACTGCTCAGTGATGCTGGCATGATTTCTTCATCGCGGATTTCCGGACGGATTCTTCTGCACAATTCCGGCTGTCTGATATGAGAACACATCACCGTCGGTGCACCGTAATCAATGAGTTCCTGATACAGATGTCCGTAAGTCGCATCCCACTCTTCCACGGACAGACTATTAACGCTGCTCATCAGATGCTGATCTCTGTAATCCACACCATCCCCCGGGAAGTGTTTAATTGTTGAGATAAATTTTCTCTCACGGCACGCGTCTATGTATGCCTTTGCCATTCTCAGAATTCTCTCCGGATCGCTTCCATAGGTACGTACATTTGTAATAGGATTCTCCGGATTTCTGTCGATATCGATGATCGGTTCAAAAGTCCAGTTGACTCCGCATGCGCCGCCTTCCTCACATGCTACCGCCGCAAGGTCATATGCTGCCTGTGCGTCATCCGTTGCTGCACATCCCATGGGACTTGCCACATAGGTACCATTCGTCAGTCCACCGTTACCGCCGGAACCTCCTCTTTCCAGATTGCAGGAAATCAAAAGAGGAATTTTAGCTTTTTTCTGCAGTCTTTCTGAAAAATCATGCATTTTTTCTCCCGGAAACGGTCGATACATCACGCCGCCCGGTTCAATGACCTCAAACAGGTCCTCCGGTTCCCGTCCGGGTCTGTCCCACAAGATTTCACAGAAAAGCTGACCTACTTTTTCCTCATCCGACATGCCTTCCAATGTTTTTTTTACCCACTGACAAGCTTCCTCGTCCAGGAAAAAAGGCTTTTTCTTCAAATCTATCATTTCACTTACTCCTTTTTTCTCATACGGTCAAATACACGCTCTGTGTATACATCCAGAATTACTGCTACCAGTATGATTACTCCTTTAGATACCATCTGCCAGTAGCTGGATACCTTTAACAGATTTAATCCATTACTGATCAGACCGATTACCAGACATCCGAATAATGTTCCGCCTACCGTTCCCGAGCCACCTCCCATAGGAGTGCCTCCGATAACTACCGCTGCAATAATATCCATTACAGTGTCTCCGCCCAAAGTTGTCTGCGCTGATGCAACACGTCCGCAGGATACCATAGCCATGATTGCGATAGTAAATCCAAGTAACGCCGAAACGTATACTCTGGTTCGTTCTACATTGATACCCGATACTCTGGCTGCATCAGGATTTCCTCCTACCGCAATTACATTTCTTCCAAACTGTGTCCTGCTAAAAATAATATGACCTGCTATGATGAATACCAGCATCAGCAATACGGAAAAAGGAATCGGTCCGACATATCCCTGACCCATGAAAAGAATCCCTTCGTTCAATCCACTGATGGGCGAACCGTTTGACAAAAGCATCAATACGCCACGAAAAATCTGCTGCATAGCCAAAGTTACCAGAAATGGCGGTAATCCGAATTTATTTTCGATAATAGCATTTGTAGACGAACAGCATATTGCAATCACAACACAGATGAGCAGCAATAACGGAAACGGCATACCTGTCTGGCTTAACAGACCTCCGATAATTCCAATCATGCACATCATATAACCGGCAGACAAGTCAACACTGTCCGATGCTAACAGGAACGTATATCCCACACCTATAATTCCATTTGCCGCAATCTGTCTGATCAGACTCATTAAATTTCCCTTTGTCAGGAATGTATCTGTTGATAAAGTCAACAGAATGAAAAAAATCATTACCAGCAAAAATGCACGGTTTTGTAAAAAGAAGATTAATAGATTATATTTACCGAATTTTTTGTGATTTTTCTTTTGCATTTCTAGCCCTCCACTTTCTGCGGCTGTACCAGACCAAACATTTCACTCATGATCTGTTCCGCAGTTGCATCGCCTCTATTATGAGCAGCAACAATATGCCCCTCTCTTACTACCATGACTCTATCACTCATTCCCATTACTTCAGGTAAATCACTGGAAATCAGAATGATAGCCATTCCCTGCGCTGCAAGCATATTACAATATTCATAAATTTCACTTTTGGCTCCTACATCCACGCCTCTTGTCGGTTCATCCAGAATTAATATCTTCGGTTTCGTAAGCAACGCCCTGCCTAACATTACCTTCTGCTGATTTCCACCCGACAATGACCAGATAGGAGCCTTGGCTCCGGCTGTCTTCACATGGAGTTTTTTTATCATGTCTTCGGTATCCGTATCTTCTCTTCGGAAACTGATGATTCCCGCCTTGCATATCTTATAAAAATAAGACAACGTCATGTTCAATTGGACATTCATTTTCTTAATAACGCCCTGTCTCAATCGATCTTCTGTCACCATTGCAATGCCATGATTCAGTCCCTGTCGCGGAGTTTTATTTACAACTTTCTCACCGTCCACCAGGATCTCGCCCTCATCCGCAGGCGTGATTCCATAAATTCCCTGCATAATTTCTGTTCTTCCGGCTCCTACAAGCCCGGCAAATCCAAGTACTTCTCCGGCTCTCACTTCAAAATTAATATTTTCAAATATATTTTTTTTGCTAAGATTTCTTACTTCCAGAAGGATCTTTCCAGGATTCTGTTCCCTCTTCGGATATAAATTTTCTACCTTTCTCCCTGCGATTCCGTCAATCAGATCATCCATCGTCATTTCTTTTACCTGATGCAGACCGACCATATGACCGTCACGGAAAATTGTCACTCTATCCGCAAGATCAAATACCTCTTCCAATTTATGACTGATAAATAATACCGAGACCCCTTCTTGTGTAAGTCTTCGGATAATTTTATACAGCACTTTGACTTCCTTGTCTGACAAAGCACTGGTAGGTTCATCCATTATAACGATCTGGGAACCATAGGAAATAGCTCTCGCTATTTCTACCATCTGCATCTGTGCAGTACTCAGATTTTTAACACTTTCCTTTGGATTCAGATCAATCCCATAATCATCAAACAACTTCTGTGTACGTTCTTCACACAGTTGTGGCATATAAATGCCACAACGTGAGAATTGATTACAACGTCCTATCCATACATTATCTGCCACAGTCATGCTGGGCACCAGGCACAATTCCTGATGAATCATAGAGATTCCCTTCTGAAGTGCATCACTGGGATTTTTAGGTTCATATGTTTTCCCATTTAACAGCATAGTTCCTTCATCGGGTGCAAAACTCCCCAGCAATATGTTCATCATAGTTGACTTTCCAGCTCCGTTTTCTCCTGCCAGGGCCAACACTTCACCCTTTTCCAGGTCAAAATTGACACGTGTCAATGCATGCGTCGAATAAAAACTTTTACTGACATCCTTCACTTCCAGTACTTTCATCACATACGCCTCCCGAATAAAATAATTACTATTCTGCCGGGGTCATTCCATTTGCCAGCATTACCTCTTCATAAGTGTCAGGAGTCACAATCTGATAATATCCTTCTACCTGGTTCTTCTTATCTACTTCTTTTCCTTCGATTGCTGATTCCACATAGTCTGCACTGGATACAGCAAGCTGTCTCATTGCCATCAATACGGTTGCATCCAGTTCGCCGGATTTAAGATAAGACTGACCTGTTGTTGAACAGTCAATGGAGACAATAATGTAATCATCGGTTGATGCTCCCTTTGCTTTAATCGCATTGATGATACCTGCTGCCTGTTCATCAGACTGTGTCACAAAACAATTGATTTCCGGATAAGTTGTCAGCATATCTGTTGTAATATCATATGCTTTCTGTGTATCAAATTCTGCATACTGGCTTGCTACCAGATGTACTCTGTCCGCGTATTCACCCTTCAGGCAATTTTCTTCAAATCCTTCATATCTCTGTTCAACAGAAGAAGAACCGGACTGTCCATACAAAAATGCAATCTGCAGTTCCAAAGCATCATCTTCTTTCAACAGATTATTCAGATATTCTGCCTGTACTTTTCCCGCTTCATGATGATCGCCTGCTACATATGTATAATAACTGTCTTCACCGGCGTTGATTGCTCGTCCTGCAATAATTACGGGCACTCCTGCGGCTCCCAATTCTTCAATCGCTGCTGCGGAGCCTTCGGTGTCGCATCCCATAATCACCACAGCGTCACAGCCCATATTCATCAAAGACTCCATATTATTTAATTCTGTGGATACATCACCGTTTGCATTCTGCAAAACCGGGGTCCATCCTCTCTCCAGGGCAACATTTTCAAAATAATCTGCCATCTGCTTCATTGTAGAATCCATAGAGTTTAAAGAATAACCTACCAGATATCCTTCTGCGTTTGTTTCCTTTTCCTCTCCGGATACAGAATTTTCCTGATTCTGCGTACTTTCTGATACATTTCCGGAATTTCCGTTTCCACAGGCAACTAACCCCATTGTCATAGCCCCAACAACCGCAACTGCCATTACCTTCTTTAAAAAAGCTTTTTTCATTTCTTTTCTCCTTTCGTGAGTACCTTCTCTGCAAATATACTTTTGTTAAACTTCTTTGCAAAAGTAAGTATATATCTTTTCTTTTATATTGTCAATATACTTTTGCAAAATATTTTTATTTAAGTCTTTATAATTATTAAAAGCTTGGGAATATTTTTTGAATTTCTCTTCTGCTGCAGACACATCTGCTTCTTCAAATATTTCTGATGATGTCTTTCTGTTTTTATCCATTTCCGCAATTGCCATAATGACATAGCGGTCCTTCTCACTCCATTGTTTTAATAATTTACTGTTATACCATGATGCCAGTTTCTCGGTTTTTTCTTCATCAGAAACCGCATCTGCCATTAGTATTTCTTTTACCAACAGAAACTGATACAGTTTTTCCGTCATTGGAATCCTGTCTGTCATGTACGTCATCAGCATTTTTTCATCTGCTGTTTTCTGTTCTTCCCCATAAGGAAACATTTTCTGAAAATACTTTTTCCGGTTTGCTTCCTTATCGTCTTTGGATTCAAACTGAAACCATTGCTCTATCCCTGCCATACCATAACCTCCTGTTTATTTTACGATGTTTTTCAAATCGCCAAATGTGTTTAAAGCCCAGGTGACATTTTTGTCTTTTGCGGCATCTCCCAGTCCTGCGCTGTCAAATCCTCCCGCTGAAGCTGCACTTATTCCGGCACATGCATCCTCCACCACCAGACATTCCGACACTGCAAGACCTATTTTTCCGGCAGCTTTTAAAAACACTTCCGGATCCGGTTTGGAATGTGTAATTTCATTTCCATCACACACTGCATCGAAATAATTACCCAGACCTATCTTATCCAATATTTTTCTTGTGTTTTTACTGGATGATCCAATTGCCAGAAGACATCCTCTGTTTCGCAGTTGTTCCAACGTTGATCGAACATCCTCTTCCAAATCTCCGGGAGACATCCGGTCTAATAATTTTATATAAATAGCATTCTTTTTTTCTGCCATTTTCTTTTTTTCTTCCGGAGAAAAAACTTTTCCTGCATGCTCCAGTATAATTTCCAGGCTTTCCTCTCTGGATACTCCACGCAATCTATTGCTGACAGCAGGATCAAAATATATTCCAAACTCTTCTGCCATTTCTCTCCATGCCCGTTCATGATATTGATCCGTACAGCATATCACACCATCCAAGTCAAAAATAATTCCTCTATATTTTTTCATTGTTATATTCATTCCTTTCTTTTACATTGTTCTATCCTATCTAAATCTAAGAATACCATATCGCAATATCTTTTGCAATTTACTTTTGTTAATATATTTTGCTTAAGTGTGTAAATAAAAACTCCCGGTATCTCTACCAGAAGTTTTTTAATCAAGGGCTACAGCCTTGCATATAATTTTGCCATTTTATAAATCTTCTTCGCCAGCTTCGGATCCAGTGCATCCTTATCCATTCGCCATTTCCAGTTGCATCCTAACGTGGAGGGAATATTGATCCTGGCACTGCCATCCAACTCCAGATAATCCTGCATGGGGATGATGGCGGTATCCGCACAGCTGGACAATGCCGCCCGGATGATCTCGAAGCAGAGCTTTTTATCATTTTTATGTCCCAAATACTTCTTCGCGAACTTCTTATCCTTCTCCGGCATGTTCTGTATAAATCCTACCGTAGTATCGTTATCGTGGGTTCCGGTATAAACTACACAGTTTTTATCATAGTTGTGAGGCAGATATTCACTGTCATTTCCCGCATCAAAAGCAAACTGTAAGATCTTCATTCCCGGGTAGCCTGTCTTCTTCACCAGGCGGATCACGCTGGGGGTCAGAAATCCCAGATCTTCCGCGATCACTTTCTTCCTGCCCAGTTTCTTCTTCATGACATCGAACAGTTCGTAACCGGGACCCTTTTCCCAATGGCCGTTCTCCGCCGTCGGATCTCCGTAAGGAACGAACCAGTATTCATCAAATCCCCGAAAATGATCGATACGAAGCACATTGTACAGCTGATAGCAATAAGCGATCCGCTGCATCCACCATTCGTAACCGGTCTTCTTATGATACTTCCAGTCGTAGAGCGGATTGCCCCATAGCTGTCCGGTCTCGGAGAAACAATCGGGTGGACATCCCGCCACTCCGATGGGCCGGCCTTCCTTATCCAGCTGGAACAGCTTCGGGTTTGCCCAGGTATCGGCACTGTCAAATGCCACATAGATGGGAATATCCCCTACGATCTCAATACCTTTCTTATTGGCATAGGCTTTCAGTTCTTTCCACTGTTTTGCAAACAGGTACTGTTGGAAGCAATAAAATGCGATTTCTTCCGCCAGCTTCTTACGGTATTTGCGAAGTGCCGCTGCTTTTCTGAGACGGATGTCCTCGTCCCATTCCATAAAGCAGACACCGCCAAAAGCATTTTTCACCGCCATATACAGAGCGTAGTCATCCAGCCAGTACGCATTTTCCGTAAGGAATTTCTGATAGTCTCCGGTCTCTGTAAGACCCTGTTCCCTGGCATTGTCAAACGCAATTTTCAGGACTTTAAAACGGGACAGATAAATCTTCTCATAGTCCACATAATGCTCATTGTCTCCGAAATCATAGCTGTCACAGATCTCTTTTGTCAGATAGCCGTCTTCGATCAGAAGCTCCAGGTCAATATAGTAGGGGTTCCCCGCAAAGGTGGAAAAGGACTGGTACGGAGAATCGCCGTAGCCGGTAGGGCCTAACGGCAGGATCTGCCAGAGATGGTTGCCTGATTTTTCCAGGAAGTCCACAAAACGGTAACTTTCCTTACCGAAAGTTCCGATACCATATGTCGAGGGAATACTGGATATCGGCAGCAGAATTCCCTGTTTTCTTACATTTTTCTTCATAGCTTTTGTATTCCTTTATATTTCTGTGCTTTCGTACATTACTTATCCGATGCTCTCTGATTAAAAAAATAACTATTCAGTCCTTGTCATGAGCTCTGAATAGTTATTTCGAGTGGAAGCAAGGGGGCTCGAACCCCTGACCTTTCGCGTGTGAGGCGAACGCTCATCCCGGCTGAGCTATGCTTCCATAATTACGCAATGCACCGAGTACGGATAAATCCGAACCCTCAACCTCCGCCAGTGTGATGGTCTTAGAACCGTCCTTATAGTTGAAAGTAAGGATTATCTTGTCCTCATAAAGATACACCGCATTTACAAAACTGTCAATCAGTCTTTGCCGCTGTTCCCGCTTTGTCACATCAAATTTGCGGAAACGGTAAATGAAAAATGCTATTTGTTCTCTTGTAAGTAAAGGCTTGTGCATTTCCTCCTGCAAAATGCTGACTTCAAGTTGGCTTTTTGTTTCCTCCAACTCGTCTAGTCTTTGCTTGGTAGACGGGGTAAAAATCCCTGCTTGAATGGCGTTGAGCATATTGTTAATACCTTTTTCCGTTTCTGCAAGCTGCTTTTTCAAAAGGGGCAGGTCGGTGCTTTCTTTCTTCTGCAACTCCATCAGCGTATCAATCAGCCGCTCCATAACTTCATCATTCATAATGGCTTTCATGGTATAGTTGACAACTAAATCTTCAATCCAGTCTTTCTTGACCGCTTTCTTGTCGCAGAGCTTCTTTTTCTTGGTATTTACACAACGATAATAACGGTGTACTTTCATTGTATGGCTTGTGCCGCTTTCTCCCACCATAAAGGAGCCGCATTTCCCACAGTACAGCTTCGTTGTCAAAAGGTAATCGTCCTCGGCTTTGTGACGAGCGGGAGCCTTTTTGTTCTTCGCCAGCCGTTCCTGTACCCGTTCAAATAATTCTTTCGGGACAATCGCTGGAATACCGTTCTCCTTGACTACATCACGATAACTGTACTCGCCCATATAGCGGCGGTTTTTCAAAAGGTGGTTCATAATATTCAGCGTGATTTTCCCGCCACGAATGGAACGCATACCCCGACTGTTCAATAGATTAACAAGCTCCTGCATGGTTGCACCCTCACTATATTTCGTGAACATTTCCAGCACCACCGGGGCGGTCTTAGGGTCGATTTGATAATACTGCTGTTCATCAATGTAATAGCCCATTGGAACAGTACCGCCGTTGTATTTGCATTTCAGGGCATTGTCGGTCAGTCCCCGGATAACCTTTTCAGAAAGCTCCGCAGAATAGTATTCTGCATACCCCTCCAACATAGCTTCCAGAATAATTCCCTCGCTGCCCTCGGAGATATTTTCCCTTGCGGAAATGACTTTTACACCGTTCTTTTTCAAAAGATTTTTATATCGTGCGCTGTCGTAACGGTTCCGGGCAAAGCGGTCTAATTTCCACACAAGGACAACATCAAATAAGCCTTTTGCGCTTTCCTTAATCATGTGCTGAAATTCGGGGCGGTTATCTGTTTTTGCTGACAATGCCCTGTCAATATAAGTTCCTAAAATTGTAATATCGTTGCGCTCTGCATACTCCTTACATTCCCGCAACTGTCCCTCGATACTTTCTTCTCGTTGGTTATCGGAAGAATAGCGGGCATAAATCACACCTTTCATTTTCTCTCCACCTCCATCATTTCAAGAAGCGTCTGTTTTAATTTTTCATTTAACGGAGATTGCGGATCAAAACACATTTCAATAAACTGTTTCATTTCCTCACTTCCCGGTGCAATCTTCGGACGGTGTTCATATAGCTTGCCTTGCGGATTGTCTGTCCGGGCAAGCAGGTAATCCAATGATACATCAAAATAATCCGCATACCTTACAAGCGTTTCCAAAGAGGGAGCCGACTGCCCCTGCTCATAGCGATTGATACTGGACTGCTTCACTCCCAAAAGTTCCGCCATCTTTACCTGCGACAGCTTCACACTTTCCCGCAATCTCCGCAGGCGTTCTCCTAATTCTTTCATGGGCTGTAACCTCCTTGTTTCCTCTATGTGTAGTATATCATTTTTAAGGTTTTATTTCAACCCGTATTGAGCATATTTTGAGAAATATACTCGTAAAGCGGATAAAGAAAACGGGGAGGGGTACAACAAAATAAGCGGTCAATCCGGCTGTGGTTTTGCAGCAGATTGCAACCGCTTATTTTGCATTTTGGAGGAAGTGTGGCTACACGCTCCGACAAAATAGGGTTTCCAAAGGGTATCCCTTTGGCACACGACTTTGCTTGCAAAGTGTAGTGTGTTATACGCTCTGTCGGCGTTGCTGCGAAAATGAGGTTGCCAACCGGAAGGGCAAGGGCATTTGAAGCAGCAGGAAAGCAGGGCTGTGATTGCGTGTCGTGGAGCCGCAAACACAGGGTTGGTTTCATCAGCAGACAGGGCGTATATGAAAGCCCCTCCCTCGTCCCACGCCGGACTTCGGGACAAAATGTCCCGAACCTGTGGACACACTCACAAAAAGCAGACAGATTTTTCTCTCAAAATTGAAATGGGCGGGAAGCCATTTTAGGGCTTTCCCGCCTTGATTGCCCATCAGCAAAGACGGGCGGGACTGTCAACGGCGGCACATGAAATGCGCCGTTCATCTTGACCGTTGACTGGCTCGGCTGGCTTTGCTATTTGTATCTCATAACCTTGTAGTTAGTTTGCTAATTCGCTTACTGGTTTTTGGCTGAAAAGGACAGTAATAGCATATACATATTCGTAATCATACTTTTCGTATTCCTCTGGTTGAAAAAAATAATCAACTACATAGGAATGTACTTCATTTTTAGAAGTTATTATCTGTATCACTAACGGAATTTCTTGGTCATAAACAATTTCCTGTTTATCACTCAAAACAGAAGTAGCATAGCCCATACCAGTAATATCATTTTCGCTTTCTTTGAAGTATGATGTTGAACCATTGTTATGTTCGCTTTGTATAGCAATCCTCAAACCGTCTGCGAGATTATCAAAGCCGAGAGCAAGCCGTCCTTCTGCATCCTCGAATGCTTGTCCACCACCTCCTGCGACTATGTGCCATTCTCCATCAATCAATTCATAGGTGTTTATTTGCATACTTTTCACCGTATCATCTAAGGAAAAATCATACAGACGATATTCTTGATTTAATCCCAATAGTTCGGCAATATTTTTTTCTTCTTCTGTCAACTGTGCTTCCTCAATATACATTTGGTCTAAATTATTTTCTGCACAAGCAGTCAATGAAACACTTAATACCACACCCAGTAACAATGCCCATATTCGTTTCATCATAAAACCTCCTCATTTTATTTCTTCCCCCGCTGTGGGTTTGGATTTTTCAGCAAGTCCGATTTCTGTGCAATCTTTTTCATCCACTTCTTTTCTTCCTCGGACAGCTTCTTCAAATTCAATTTGAGCCGCTTACAGATAAACGCCAGCGACGCTTGCTCCGGGTCGCTGCCCTCTTTGGCGGTTTCCTCGGCGGTCTGCAAAAAATCTTCCAATGGGTTATCCTCTGGTACACTGAAAAAATCGTCCTTATGTGTTTCCCGCAGGTCAAGAGCTATCTTGTTTATGTCCTGCTGTATTACATAGCGGCAAAAACTGTCATCATCAATATGGGCGGCGATAAGCTGTCTTAACTGCGGGTCGGTCAAGCCGGGATTGTACTGCTTCATAATGGTTGCGCTCATGGTGTCCACTATGGCGTTTACGGTTTGTACCTGCTTCACCGCCACACCGTTCACATAGATTTCAAGGTCAGCTATGAGCCGGGGGAAATCCGGATGCGCCGCCAGCTCACACAAGAGAGAATTATCCACCCGCCCGCTTTTCAACAGTTCAATCATATCATCACTCAAACGCAGGTCTGCAAGATCAGCGTTTGGGTGATTTCTTGTTTGGGACAGCCCCAGCAGATAATCGGCGGTCACACCGTAAAACTTCGCCAGCTTGATAATAGCATAGTGGCTGATGTCCTTGAAGTCCTTTGCTTCATAACTCCCCAGTGCAGACTTGGAGAGATTTACCTGTTCTTCAAGCTGTTCCAGCGTCAGCCCACGCTCCACACGCAGGTCTTTCAATCGTTCTTGTATGGATAGTTCCATGCTCTCCCTCCTCGTCTAAATAAAGATTGACTATACTGGCGGTTCACAATTTTTCAAGAAAAATCGCAATTCCATAACAGTAACAGCAATTTTGTACTTTGCTTCGATTTCAACTTTCCGGGGCGGATTAGACAGGAGTTTGTCAATGTCTTTTTCTTCGACACAAGCCATTTTTGCTATCGTCATTTTGGATATGTTGTGATAGGAAATAAGCACTTTCAAAAATCCGCTTAATTTCATATCCTTATCTTCAATCGCTCCAAAATACAAAAAACCTATCTTGCTGAGTATCTTATGTCGAAATTCAGGCTCTTTTGGCAAACATTCAACGTCCCCGCTTGCTACTTTTTCGATTTCTTTCTCGGTTATCTCTAAATATTTTGAAAGAGTATTTTTGTTAAAATCATACGTTTCAATCAAAGAAGTTAGCATCTCTGAAATATTCTTTGTCTCTATCATATTTGCCCCCTAACTTCTGACTTATCATTTCGTTTTCAGTATACCACAATTCCGAGAGAGTGGAAATAGAGAGTTTTCCGAGCTGATTTCCGACTTTATGGATATACGGGGCGGGCGGTCTTTTAGGTGTAGACTTATCTTAGTTCATCGATGAGCCGCACCTTGAAAACAGAATGACCATCCGAAAAGGAATACCTCGGCAGGGTAAGCACCGCAACGAGCCACTTCGGGACATTTTGTCCCGAAGTCCGGGGAGCGTGCCAATGTTGGAACACGCCGCAGGAATGGGGCAGGAAGCCTTTTCGGGAATAACGGCAAAGGAAAAAAGGAGGGAACACATGAGAGAGAACCCCTATAAAGACTTGCCGCCGCTGGAACGCAGGCAGGCCGGTTCCCTTTACCGCATGACACCGGCACAGAGGAAACAGGCAAACGCCCTGATCCGCCGGGAGTGCTGCTGTTATGAGGACGGGAACTGTATGCTCCTTGACAATGGGGACACCCACACCTGCCCCCAGACCATTTCTTTCTCGGTCTGCTGTAAGTGGTTCCGCTGGTCGGTCTTGCCGCAAATCGGGACGCTGGAAGCGGAGATTTTCCGGGATAAGGAGCTAAAACGCTGTGTGGTCTGCGGCAGAGTGTTCGTCCCAAAGTCCAACCGAGCGAAATACTGTCCCGACTGCGCCGCCAGAGTTCACAGGCGGCAGAAAACAGAAAGTGAACGGAAAAGGAGGTCTACTGTGGACAGTTAGGGGCTGAAAAGTCCTTGATTTACAAGGCTTTGCAAGCACAGAACAGGGGCAGGCAATAGAAACTACCGTCTGCCCCAGAAAACGGGCTTCTAACCGTCCACAAAACACGATATGACAAAAGCCATTTATATCCATCAGCCGGAAAAGGCGGTCAGCTTTACCCGGCTTCCCAATTTCCTTTTTGAAGCCCCCACATTCACGCCACTGTCCAACGAAGCAAAGGTATTGTATGCCTTTATCCTGCGCCGGACAGACCTGTCTCGGAAAAACGGCTGGGCAGATGAATACGGGCGGATTTACCTCTACTATCCCATCAATGAGGTAGTGGAGCTGCTCCGCTGTGGGCGGCAGAAAGCGGTCAATACCCTGCGGGAGCTGCAATATGCCGGACTGGTAGAAATCCAGAAACAGGGCTGTGGAAAACCCAACCGCATTTACCCAAAATCCTACGAAGCTGTTCCAAACACCGACTTCAAGAAATCCGGTTATGGAACGCCGGAGGACTGAAAACCGTACTCATAGAGTACGATAATCAATCCTCTTGAAGTACGAAAAACGGACGGTATATAGAAATACAAAGATAAAAATATTGATTTATATTCTATCCATTCCCTTCCTATCCGAGATATTTTCTGCGGGATTTTCCTGTGGAAAAAGTCCCGGAAAGGAACGGAACGGGGAAAGGAGTTTCATGGCACAACACGCAATTTTGCGATTTGAAAAACACAAGGGCAATCCGGCAAGACCGCTGGAAGCCCATCACGAACGGCAAAAGGAACAGTACGCCAGCAATCCCGACATTGACACCAGCCGGAGCAAGTACAATTTCCATATCGTCAAGCCGGAGGGCAGGTACTACCACTTCATTCAAAACCGCATTGAACAGGCAGGCTGCCGCACCCGCAGGGACAGCACCCGGTTTGTGGATACGCTGATTACCGCCAGCCCGGAATTTTTTAAAAGAAGAAGTCCCCAAAGGAGATACAGGAATTTTTCCAGAGGGCGGCTGATTTCTTAATCGGGCGGGTAGGGAAAGAAAATATCGTGTCGGCGGTGGTACACATGGACGAGAAAACGCCCCACCTGCATTTGACCTTTGTCCCGCTGACAGAGGACAACCGCCTGTGTGCAAAGGAGATTATAGGGAATAGAGCCAACCTCACAAAATGGCAGGACGATTTTCACGCCTATATGGTAGAGAAATATCCCGACTTGGAGCGTGGGGAAAGTGCCAGCAAGACAGGCAGGAAGCATATCCCAACCCGTCTGTTCAAGCAGGCGGTCAATCTCTCTAAACAGGCAAGGGCTATTGAAGCCACGCTGGACGGTATTACCCCGTTCAACGCCGGAAAAAAGAAAGAGGAAGCCCTCTCCCTGCTGAAAAAGTGGTTTCCGCAGATGGAGAACTTCTCCGGTCAGCTCAAAAAATACAAGGTCACGATAAACGACCTTTTGGCAGAGAATGAACAGTTGGAAGCCAGAGCCAAAGCCAGCGAAAAAGGCAAGATGAAAGATACGATGGAACGGGCAAAGCTGGAAAGCGAGCTGCACGACATTCAGCGGCTGGTTGACCGTATCCCACCGGAGGTACTGGCAGAACTGAAACACCAACAGCGGCACACAAGGGAACGGTGATTGATGGCAGAAAACATTTCACGCCGCACAGCGGTATTGTACCTTGACAACTGAATACAGAGAAAGGCGATATATGGCAAAAAAGCAACCGGATACAAATATCCCCCAGCATGAAATAGAAGCCCTTGCCCGGTGCTTACTTCCCGAAATCCAAAAATTCTTTGAAAGCCCGGAGGGGCAGAAAGAATTTGAAGAATGGAAAGCGCAGAGGGCAAAGGAAACAGAAAAGGAAAGGAGCGTATGACAAAAGCGGCGGTATCACTCGCGATACCGCCGCTTTTGCTTTAGCACTCAAGATATACTAAAAATCCGAAGCCGTCCCCGATTGGAACCGGGTTCGGATTATCATTATCTGGTGCGGATAACAGGACTTGAACCTGCACGTCTGTTGACAATAGAACCTAAATCTATCGCGTCTGCCACTTCCGCCATATCCGCTTACTAACTGCCATATCTGACGATTAGCTTAAAACCTTGACAAACGGGAATGCTCTCTGCCAAAGGACCTTGAATAATTATACTCTTCCTTCCTTTTGCTTGTCAAGCATCCCCGCCGCATCTGTTTCTATTTTATTCTGTAATCTCTCTTGTCGTTACTGGTTCTCCAATGTGGCATATGATCTTTTTATAGATCCTTACGAGGAAATAGGTACTTAAGAGCAGGCTGGCCAGTTCCGCGATGGGAAAGGCCCACCAGATCAATGTCACTTCACCGCTTAAGGACAAAAGCTTTGCCACCGGAAGCAGCACGCACATCTGTCTGGCCACGGACACGATCATACTGTAGACGCCGTTACCCAGTGCCTGGAATACGCTTCCCACCACGATACAGAAGCCAGCAAACACAAAGCTTAGGGAAATGGTCTCCAGCGCCGGAACACCGATGGCGATCAGGCTTTCCTCCGCATCAAACATACGCATGAGCTGTGCCGGGAAGATGTGCATTACAATCAGTCCCACGCACATGATACCCACACCGTAAGCCACACTATGCTTAATCGTCCTAATAACCCGGTCCTTATGCTCTGCGCCATAATTGTAGGCAATGATAGGCACCATGCCGTTATTCAGTCCAAACACCGGCATAAACACAAAGCTCTGCAGCTTAAAGTAAATGCCGAACACTGTCTGGGCGGAACCGAATGCCGCCAGGATCAGGTTCATTCCATAGGTCATCAGGGAACCGATAGCCTGTACCACGATGGAAGGGGCTCCCACCTTATAAATCTGTCCGATCAGATGACCGTTGGGATGGAATCCTTTCATGGAAATATCCAGTTCCTTATTGAATTTCAGATTAAACCATAATGCCATGGATGCGGCAACGATCTGTCCAAACACGGTAGCCACTGCAGCACCGGCGATTCCCATGCGGGGCATACCGAAATACCCAAAGATCAGGATCGGATCCAGAATGATATTGATGATCGCGCCGGTTGACTGGGTAATCATCGTATATATGGTCTTACCGGTAGCCTGTAGCAGCCTCTCAAAAGTCGTCTGCAGAAAAATACCCATTCCCGCCACACAACAGATCGTCAGATAGGTCACACCGTATTCCCGCACCTCCATAACTTCCGTCTGGCTGGAAAAAAACGGTCTGCTGATCAGTGCACCGATCACCGCAAAGCCTATATAGCTGGCAATTGCGATAAAAATACCGTTTCTGGCAATAATATTGGCTTTCTCAAAATCCTTTTCTCCCAGGGTTCTGGACAAGAAGGCATTGATACCTACCGCTGTTCCCACCGCCACAGCGATCATCAGACTCTGGATGGGGAATGCCAGAGATACAGCACGTAGGGCATATTCGTTGATCCTGGACACGAAAATACTGTCCACAATATTGTACAGTGCCTGTACCAGCATGGAGATCATCATGGGCAGTGACATGGAGATCAGTAATTTGTCTATGGGCATGACGCCCATCTTGTTTTCTTTCGTCTGCATAGTATTTCCTTTCTTCTATAAAAATGGAATAAAAAAAGCCCCGAAAGGGGTTTTCAAAATGTGAGGATGCTGTATAAAAGAACCAAGTGAGGCATGGGGGATCTCGACCAGGGGGTTCGAATCCCCAAATCAGGATATCACAACACCTAGTGAGGCATGGGGGATCTCGACCAGGGGGTTCGAATCCCCAAATCAGGATATCACAACACCTAGTGAGGCATGGGGGATTCGAACCCCCGACAACTTGATTAAAAGTCAAGTGCTCTACCGACTGAGCTAATACCCCATAATGAAACAGGGCTAGCTGGATTCGAACCAGCGAATGCAGCAGTCAAAGTGCTGTGCCTTACCGCTTGGCGATAGCCCTATAAATATGACACCAAGCGTGCCATTACGACACTTCACTCATAATAAAGGTGGATAAAGGGATTCGAACCCTTGGCCTCCAGAGCCACAATCTGGCGCGCTAACCAACTGCGCTATACCCACCATGCGAGACAGTGATGACCAAAAGTCTTCCTTATCTCAAATGTGCTCGAAGGGATTCGAACCCCCGACCCACGGCTTAGAAGGCCGTTGCTCTATCCAGCTGAGCTACGAACACATATCTGTCTGTTATCTACATCAGCGAACCGACGAAGCATATTGTAACTTATCCGACATCATTTGTCAACAGTTTTGTATTAATTTTTTGAAAAATAAATACAAAATCCAAGTTACACGTCGGGGTGACAGGATTCGAACCTGCGACCCCCTGGTCCCAAACCAGGTGCTCTAGCCAAGCTGAGCCACACCCCGAAGCTGCGTTATCGCGGATTTCCGCAACGCAGATGTTATTATAACCCAGAAATTTTCTATCTGTCAAGAGAGAAGTTTGAAGCATTACTGGCGAAGATAAGCAATCGTAAAATGCACCTTTCCCCTTCTGTCAATCTCCATGATCGCATAGGAAGGCTGGCGTCCCTCCTGTCTCGGATAGGACAGACTTCCCGGGTTCACGGCAATGATGTCATCATCAATATCGATCACCGGCCGATGGGTATGTCCGTACAGCACGATATCAACGCCCCGGTCAATGGCCTCTTTTTTGATAGTCTCATTTCCCATGGATACATAATAATTGTGTCCGTGGGTCACCCATACTTTGTAGGATCCGATATCCAGTGTGATCTCTCTGGGGAGATCCGAGAAAAAGTCATTGTTGCCCAGAACGATATAAACCGGGCATTCTGCCGCAGAAGAAAGTGCATACTCACTGCCCTCCGCATCTCCGCAGTGGATCACCATGTCCGGGTGGTGCATCTCCAGTACTTTGAAATAATTCTCATTCTTTTTATGGGTATCACTTACGATCAGTATCTTCATATTTCTTCAGTTCCTCTTTCATCAGCTCCAATGCCTTACCTCTGTGACTGACCTGGTTCTTCTCTTCTTCTGTCAACTCCGCCGTAGTCTTGCCGAATTCCGGTACGTAAAAAATAGGATCGTAACCGAATCCGTTGGTCCCCTTCTCTTCATATCCGATCCGCCCTTCGATGGTAGCTCTTGTGGTAAGTTCTCTGCCGTCCGGGAGCACTGCTGCAATGGCACAGACGAATCTGGCAGTACGCTTTTCCTCCGGCACTCCCTCCAGTCTCTGGATCAGATTTGCATTTTTTATGGAATACGGCGTATCCTCTCCCAGATATCTGGCAGAATAGATTCCAGGTTCCTTATTCAGGGCATCGATCTCCAGTCCGGAGTCATCCGCCATCACGATATCTTTCGTAAAAGCAGCCACCGCACGGGCCTTGATCAGTGCATTCTCTTCGTAGGTCTTACCGTTTTCTTCAATATCTGCTTTAATGCCCGCATCTTTCATGGATACGACTTCCAGACCGGTATCCTCCATGATCATGCGGATTTCTTTGATTTTTCCGGCATTGCCGGTCGCGAATACGATTCTTCCCTGCATATTAACTCCTTGCCGCATTTGTGTTCTTATATAGTCATCATTGCGTATTAGTATAAACCTCGGAAATAGCTTCTGCAATACCTTCCGCCAGCTTTTTTTGATAGCTTTCCTGTTCCAGCAGCTGTCTCTCGCTGCTGTTGGTCACATATCCGAGAGAAATTCTGGCTGCCGGAATCTTCAGCTGCCACAGAATGTCATCTTCCTCCGCCGGGAACAATCCAATGGCCCGGTTGCTGGAAGCCACCGTCACTTGTCTGGTCACGCAGTCGGCCCATTGTACATTTCCGAAATCCGGCAGATAATACTCATCATTGTATTCTGCCCGGATGCCGTAGGTACTCTCCTGTGCATCATCTGCTGACAGTCCGATCTCCAGGTACAGATCTGCATCCACCCAGTCAGCGAAGCTACGCCTTACTTCCTGTGCGACCTCTGTATCTTCTGTACGGGTAAGATATATTTTTACCATGCTTCCTTCCAACAGCTGTGCCGTCTGTCTTGCCACCTCCAGAGCGATGTTCTTCTCCTCACATCCGGAATCGGCAACGCCTCTGTCCCTTCCGCCTCCCACGGGATCCAGCACTACGATCCGGTCGTAAGATTCTCTGGGATTGACAAAATCGATCTTCAGAGTTCCCTCTTCCAGAGTACTGTGATACTCCAGGATCTCCTTCATGGACAATCTGAGCAATACGCCCTCGTTCTGTGCTTCACAGATGCCGTTTCCCACCAGGCTGAAATCTCCGGTAAGCTGATGTTCCCGGTAAAAAGATTTTCTGCCGTTCTGCACATAGATCCAGAGTTCCCTTTCCATGTAATGATTTTCCACCACTACATTTTCCGCTTTCGTACCGGTCTCCAATGGTATACAGATCTCCCGTTCTGCCTTCCTGTCTTCCGCCATGTCCAGCTGCATTTCATGGGACCGTTCCGCCTGATTCTCTGTGACCAGACCGCCCTGTTCCTGACTTAACGCGGAGATCACCACCGTCTTATGCGCTGCCGTCCAGAGCATGATGCCCATAGACATACTTCCCAGCAGGAGCCAGAGGATCAATGTAATGCGTCTATTCTGTTGTTGATCCCTGATCTGCAGTAAATTTTTCATTTCTTCTAAACGTCTCTTCTCTTCGGAGGCTTCGGTCCCAGAAACTGATAATAATAAGTCTTCATCATTCCGTTGTAGATCTTGCGGTTCTTGTCCGCTTTCCTGCCGATATCCTTCTCTGCCTGCTCATAGGCAGTGATCAGATACATACTCCAGGAATCCAGTTCCCGGAATCGTTCTCCGATGGTACGGTACAACTGCGGCATCTGGCTCTTATCCTGCAAACGCTCTCCATAGGGAGGATTGGTGATAATAAAGCCGTATTTCTTCGGGTGATGAAGCTCTTCCACACCACGACGCTGGAAATGGATCAGCTTGTCCACACCCGCCATCCGTGCATTTTCTCTGGCGATCTTCACCATATCCTCGTCAATATCATAGCCCTGAATATCTGTCTCCACTGACAGATTGATCATCTCTTCCGCCTCATCCATTGTATCATACCATACCTTTTTTCCTATGATATGGGGCCATTCTTCCGCCGTAAAACTGCGGTTCCTGCCGGGTGCCATATTGGCCGCCATCATGGCTGCCTCAATAGGGAAGGTGCCGCTTCCGCAGAAGGGATCCACCAGGATCCTTCCCGCATTCCAGGGAGTCAGTTCGATCAGTGCAGCAGCCAGATTCTCCGCAATGGGGGCTTTTGCCGTCAGCTTACGATATCCTCTCTTATGTAAGGACTCTCCGGTGCTGTCCAGTCCCACGGTCACTTCATCCTTCATCAGGAATACCCGGACAGGGAAATTTTCTCCATCTTCAGGGAACCAGCTGATCTCATACTGGGCCTTCAGCCGCTCCACCATTGCTTTTTTCATAATGGACTGAATATCCGAGGGGCTGAACAATTTGGACTTTACACTAGCTGCCTTGGCCACCCAGAATTTGCCGTCCTTCGGAATGTATTCTTCCCAGGGAAGATTTTTCGTGCCCTGAAACAGTTCTTCAAAAGTCTCCGCATGAAAACTTCCGATTTTGATAAGGATTCTTTCTGCCGTCCGCAGAAAAATATTTGCTCTGCACAAAGCATCCTCATCTCCGAAAAAGGTGACACGACCATCCGCCACTTCTGTAATATCATATCCCAGATCTGTGATCTCTCTTTTTAATACTGATTCCATACCGAAATGGCAGGGAGCAATCAATTCAAAACGTCTCATTCGTTCCTCCGGATCTTAGTCATCAATTATTGCACATATAAAGTTATTATATATGGATTCTGAAAATATGTAAATAGGGCTGCCTTGCGGCAGCCCCTGAAAAATTATGCACCCGATTAGCAGCTCTTGTTCTGCTCCCTGTTGTTGCTCTGATTCTTATTCTGATTCTGGCTGTTCTGCTTATTCTGGGAGTTCTTACTGTTCTCGCTCTCGTCATAAGAGTTGTTATACTTGTTCTGATTGTTCTGTTCATAATTGTTAGACATATTTGTGACCTCCTGATAGGAAATATCTTTTTTAGTTACAGGAGTAGTATGTCTATTTCGCACAAAAATATGCCCAAAAATTATGGTACTTTAGAACTAAATTTCTTCTTGCATTTTTATATCATTAGTACTATAATCATAATTGTAAATAGAAACCCCTTCATGATTCTATTTGCACCCTTATGTATTATTTATTTATACTCCCCTCATGAGAGCCACCAGCTTCCCCCTGGCGGCTCTTTACGTTGGAACTATTCAGAGTCAATAAATATAATCGGAGCAACCGTCAGATGCTCGCATCTGTAAGGTACTCCGATTATATTTATTTGACGAAGTAACCTCAATGAGCAAAAAGTAAGCCTCGCAGAGGCGTTTTGCGAATTGAGGGACTATGAATAGCTGATTTATATAGTTGCTAGTTAAGCCAGTCCCGAAATAATTTCACCAGGAACAATACTACCACAATCGGAATCAGTACCGGTGCCAGAAAAGACAATACGGAAAATACCGCACCGAAGATCAATACTACCACCAGAATCCCAAGGATCAGCCACACCCAGCCCGGAAGCTTCGCCAGAACATTTCCCACCTTACTCTGGTGTGTTCCGTAGCCATCGTCTTCCTCTGTATAACTACGATGGACATTCTGTCCGGCAGCCTCCCGATACTCTCCGTTGCCGTAGACCGTGTTCCGGTATCCGGAACGGTTGTCTCCACCGTTGGTCTGAATGATTGTGCGGGCGATCAGTCTGGGATCTCCCAGGCTCTCTAAGACTTCCTCTTCTGTCCTGCCCTTGCGGATCTCTGTATTTATATAATCCTGGTAATAATTTACATTATCCATGACCAGACCGGGAGAAACACGCCCATTCAGCGCCATCCGCAGTCGGTCCACAAATTCCTGTTTGTTCATACTTTCACGACGTCCTCCATTTACATCATCATTTTAGCATGACATAAGTACCACGTAAATATACGGATCGGGAAGTATTTCTAAAACTTTTCTAAAATGCAAAATAAAAACCCCGGAGACATCATCTCCGGGGCTTACGATGTACGTGACAGGATTCGAACCCACGACCTTCTGGTCCGTAGCCAGACGCTCTATCCAGCTGAGCTACACGTACATTTCATTTACAGGTTTTCGCCTGCAACAGTATGTATTGTAACTGCTGCGGGCGAAAATGTCAATAGAATTTTTCAATTTTTTCAAACAATTTTATCTGCTGCCTGCTTTTCCGTAGCCTGTACGACTTTTACGTCGTATTTTTCCAGGATGGCCTGCTTGAATTCTTCGTAATTGTCTTCATCATCATAGCAGGCATATTCGATCTCCAGCGGTTCCTCAGTCTTCATCAGGAGCATTCCCAAAAGTGACTTTGCATCCATTGCCATCTTCTGAATACGGATGTCGATTGCATCGTCGAATTCGTTGCAGGTATCTACAAAATGTCTGATATCATCCTCCGAGTGGAAGGTAATATATAACTCTTCTTTCATCCTCTGTTCTCCCATCTGTCCGCTTGTGGACACCCCATACATTTATCACTATTCAGAGCCAAAAGTAAAGTCTCAAAGAGACGATTTTGCGAATGAGACTCTGAATAGTAGCTGTTTTCTGCCTAGCGTGCTGCCAGCGCCTGTGCGATATCTTCACGCATATCCAGTACTGCCGCACGGGAAGCATCTGCATAATTCTGCTCGCCAAACTGTGCGTATTTCTCCTGCTGGTATGCGGCAATGATGCCACGGGAAGAGTTGATAATGGCACCCAGTCCGTCCTCATTGAAAAAATGTACCAGATCTGCGCCCTTACCGCCCTGTGCACCGTAACCGGGCACCAGAATAAATGCCTTGGGCATTACCTTACGCAGTACTTTGCCCTGCTCAGGATAGGTTGCTCCTACGACAGCACCTACATAGCTGTAGGAATCACCCATACAGTCAGCTCCCCAGGCTGCTACCTTTTCTCCTACCAGCTCATACAGAGGTCTGCCGTTCACCAGCTGATCCTGGAACTCGCCGCTGCTGGGATTGGAAGTCTTCACCAGTACGAAAATACCTTTTTTCTCTTCCTTACAGATCTTCACAAAAGGATTTACACCGTCGGATCCCAGATAAGGGTTCACGGTTACAAAATCTTCATCAAAACCGTAATAGCTCTTGCTGCCTACCTGTACTTTGCCCAGATGTCCTACCGCGTATGCTTCGGAAGTGGATCCGATATCGCCGCGCTTGATATCGCCGATGACGATCAGGCCTTTTTCCTTACAATAATCCACAGTCTTCTTAAATGCCACCATGCCGGGAATACCGAACTGCTCATACATTGCCACCTGAGGCTTCACAGCGGGTACTAAATCATAAATAGCATCCACAATCCCCTTATTGTACTGCCAGATGGCCTCTGCAGCACCTTCCAGTGTCTCACCGTATTCGGTGAATGCTGCTTTCTTAATATATTCCGGCACGAATTTCATCATAGGATCCAGTCCTACCACGATCGGTGCGTTGGTTTCTTTGATTCGAGTGATCAGTTTGTTGATCATATTTCCTCCGTTCTGCAATAGATCTGCTTTTGAATTTATATTATTACACAGCAAAGGCACCGCCTTCGGGCGATGCCTCCTGACCTGTTTCTATTCTACCCCAACTAATGTCAGTTGGTCAACGTACTTCTTGATATTTGAAGCATTTACATACTTTTTATGGCTGTCACCGTTTACCACCACCAGAGTCGGTGCCTGCATTACACCGTAACGTCTTGCCAGCTCCATATTCTCCTCCGCATCGATGGTCACGTAAGATACATTTTTCAGATATCCCTTCACCAGCTTACAGTTGGGACAGGTCTTGGTGGTGAACAGATACTTGATGTTCTGCGGCTGCTCCACTTTTACATCCACCTCTTCTGCAAAATTGGACAAGGTCACCACGCTTCTGGTGGGACGCTTCAGGGAAGAATGTGCAATATCATACTCGGTTCTGTTGGCGTATTCCTGTAGCTTACCATCATTCCAGTTCTGTACCGGACGATAGTAACCTGTGATACGGCTGTAGACCTCGGTCTTCGCCCCACAGTGAGGACATACCTTCACTTCGCCCGCCAGATAACCATGCTCCTTACAGATGGAATAAGTCGGAGACAGGGTGTAATAGGGCAGCTTGTAATTGGAAGCTATGGTGCGTACCAGAGAAGCCGCTGCCTTCCAGTCGGGAAGCTTTTCTCCCAGGAATGCATGGAACACTGTGCCGGAAGTATACAGGGTCTGCAATTCATCCTGAATATCCAGTGCATCGAAAATATCCACGGTATAGTCCACCGGCAGATGGGAGGAATTCGTATAATAAGGGGTATCTCCGGGCTTTCCGGCCGTCTTGATGCCGGGCCAGCGCTTTCTGTCGTGCTTTGCCAGACGGTACGTGGTACTCTCCGCAGGGGTCGCCTCCAGATTGTAGAGGTCTCCGTACTGCTCCTGATAATCCGCCAGACGCTCTCTCATATGGTTTAGTACTTCCTTGGTGAACTCCTGGGTCCTGGGATCGCTCATATCCGCTCTCAGCCAGTTGGCATTTAAGCCCACTTCATTCATACCGATCAGACCGATGGTGGAAAAATGATTCTCAAAGGTTCCCAGATACCGCTTGGTATAGGGATACAGTCCCTCGTTCAGCAGCTTCGTAATGACACCGCGCTTGATCTTCAGGGATCTGGCTGCAATGTCCATCATGTGGTTCAGTCTTGCGTAAAACTCGTCCTTGTTGGCAGACAGATATGCGATTCTGGGCATATTGATGGTGACAACGCCCACGCTTCCGGTGCTCTCGCCGGAACCGAAGAATCCTCCGGTCTTCTTGCGCAGTTCCCGCAGATCCAGACGCAGTCGGCAGCACATACTGCGGACATCACTGGGCTGCATGTCAGAATTGATATAATTGGAAAAATACGGTGTACCGTATTTTGCGGTCATCTCGAATAACAGTCTGTTGTTCTCGGTGTCGGACCAGTCAAAATCCTTTGTGATGGAATAAGTCGGGATCGGATACTGGAAACCACGGCCGTTGGAATCGCCCTCGATCATGGTCTCGATAAACGCCTTGTTGACCATGTCCATTTCCTTTTTACAATCCTTATATTTGAAATCCATCTCCACACCACCTACCAGCGCCGGCAGCTCTGCCAGATCATCGGGCACCGTCCAGTCTAGCGTGATATTGGAAAAAGGAGCCTGTGTGCCCCAGCGGCTGGGGGTGTTGACACCGTAAATAAATGCCTCGATGCATTTTTTCACTTCGGGATAGCTTAAATTATCTACCTTTACAAATGGGGCAAGATAGGTATCAAAGGAAGAAAATGCCTGTGCTCCCGCCCATTCGTTCTGCATGATCCCCAGGAAATTTACCATCTGGTTGCATAGCACGGATAAGTGTCTCGCCGGAGCAGAAGTAATCTTGCCGGTGATGCCGCCCAGTCCTTCCTTGATCAGCTGCTTTAAGGACCATCCGGCACAGTAGCCGGTCAGCATGGACAGATCATGGATATGGATATCCGCATTCCGATGTGCCTCTGCAATCTCTTCATCATAGATTTCAGACAGCCAGTAGTTCGCCGTCACCGCACCCGAGTTGCTTAAGATCAGACCACCTACGGAATAGGTCACCGTGGAGTTCTCTTTCACACGCCAGTCTTCCACCTTGACATAACTGTTGACCACATCCTTGTAGTCCAGAATGGTAGACTTCATGGCACGCATTTTCTCCCGCTGCTTGCGGTACAGAATATACGCTTTCGCCACCTCTTCATAGCCGGCCTGTCCCAGTACACGCTCCACACTGTCCTGAATGTCTTCCACGTGGATCTCGTCATTCTCCACCTTTTTCTGGAAATCCGCAGTTACCCGTAACGCAAGAAGATCAATAATGTCATTATTGTAGCTCATCTGCGTCGCAGTAAAAGCCTTCATAATGGCATCATTGATCTTCGTCAGTGTAAAGTCCGCTTTGGAACCATCTCGTTTGATTACCTGAAACATCTTATGTACCCCCTTACCTTCGTGTCCCCATGGGCTTTCGCCCGTAAAACCTATCACGGTCTATTCTACAATACTTTGTAGGGGAAGTCAATTAAAGGATACAAGATATTGTGTATACATCAGTTCACCCGTCGATTGCGAGAGTGCTGCTTTACGCTCGCGTAAGGAGCCGGCTCTGTGCAAATCGACGAGGGGAGCGCCATCTCATGAGCAAAAGGCAGCTGCGTAGCAGCGGAAAGCCTCGAAGAGGCGATTTTGCGAATGGCGCGGGGTGAACGACCACGGGTACGAATGGCGCGGGGTGAACGGCCGCGAATGTGAACGGTACTCGCCTCTTACGCTCTCTTCCACACCCTGTGGTACAACACATACGCCACCACCGCAGTCACGCTCTCCGTGCAGACAAATGCCCACCACACACCGGTGACGCCGATCAGGCGGCTCAGCACAAATGCCGCAGGAATGATCACCGCCACATACCGCATCACGGAGATCACCAGGGAAGCCATGCCCTGTCCCAGCGCCTCCAGTGCGCCGGAGCTGGTCACCGACACAGCGGACAGAATAAAGCCCAGACTGATGATGTGCAGTGCTGTAATACCGATGGTAACAGTCTCCGGATTCTCGGTGAACAGTCCGATCAGTCCTCCGGGGATCAGCCAGCACAATGCCGTGCCGATAGCCATGATCCCGGCAGTCAGTTCCAGCGTCAACCGGTAGATCTGCTCCACACGCTTCCGCTCTCCGGCACCGTAATTGTAACCAATCAGCGGCCGGATGCCCTGAATGATGCCATTGGAGGGCAGATAGATAAAGGTCTGCAGCTTGTAATAAACGCCCAGTACCAGCACATACGCACCCGAATAAGCCGCCAGAATACCGTTCAGTGCGGAAATCAACAGAGACGGCAGTGCCATATTCAGCGTAGCCGGAATGCCGATGCCGTAGGTCTTGCCACAGATCTCTCCTTCCGGTCGCAGATAAGTTCTGCGCAATTTTACCGGCAACGGATCCAACACATAATAGATGATATATACTAATAACGTGATCACCTGACCGATTCCGGTAGCCAGAGCCGCTCCGGCGATCTCCATCCGGGGAAACGGTCCGATACCGAAGATCAACAACGGATCCAACACAATATTCGTCACAAATCCGGCGATCATACTGACCATGGTGGCACGCATCCGGCCCACCGCCTGAAAGATTTTCTCTAACGTGATACCTCCGGTGACAATGGTGGAGAACAGGAATACCACATTGGAATATTCCATGCCCAGTGCCCGCACGGTATCGCTCTTCGTAAACATCCCTAAGAACCAGTTCATGCCGCAGAGGAATAAGATCATAAGCAGTACGCCGTGCAATACTCCCAGCACCATGCCCTGGGTTGCCGTCTTATCCGCTTTTTCCTGATTCTGTGCTCCCAGATAGAAGGAGATCATGGCATTCACACCCACACCGAAGCCCACTGCCACCGCCGTCAACAAGTTCTGTGCCGGATAGACTAAAGACAATGCCGTCATGGCATCTTCACTGAGCTTCGCCACGAAATAACTGTCTACAATGTTATAGAGGGAATTAAATGCCATGGACAGCATCATGGGAAGTGCCATGGACATGACCAACGGGAATATCTTCTTTTCTTTCATATAAGTCTGGTTCATTTTTCCTCTCCTTAAACAACAAACGCCACACAACATTCCTGCTGTGTGGCGAAAATAAGATCGATATCTTGAAAAATCCACTCCCTTACGGGTTTTATGACCGGTTATTCATTTTGTTCCAGAGCGTATTATAGGGAAGAAATGCCTTTCTGTCAAGCCTGTACGCCCAGTATTTTTGCAAATAACTGTGCCCCTTCCTCCGCCTGATAGATATTGATACCGTCAATGTCTGTGCTGTGGTTGGCAAAGGCAGGGTACAAAAATCCCGCCTCCGGTTTTCCGGCCTCGTAGTCTCCGGTCACCGGACTGATCGTGCCGATGAGAAACTGATAGACTTCCTCGGACTCCCACTGGTTCTCTTTGTCTTTTCCCTTGGTGGGTACATCGTAGCTGCCGAAGAAAAGATAAACGGCATAAGGATATCCCGGCTGGTATCTCTCCCCAATATATTCATAGAGGGAGTACAATAATGCATCATTTTTCAGTTCGCACTGCCGTAATGCCTCCAATAACTGCATAATGCTGCCCGGTTTCCGGGCTCCCTGATCCAGCCGGTAATTTTTCAGATTCACATTGGTATTGGAATAAGGTACCGTCTTGGCAATATTCAGATTTTTCTCTTTTTCGCTTCCGGACAACTTCAGAAAATGAGTATTAAAAGTACCGTCAATAAACCCTTCTTCGTCCATATAGGCTCCTGCAATTCTGGAAAAACAGTTGCGGGACACGGTCATTCTTCTGGTCAGTTCCAGCATGTCTTCTCTGTCTATGTGCATTCTTAACCTCTCACCTTTCAGCAGTCTGCAAGCTCTGTATCCGGAACTTACAGCAGTTTGCTCTTCGTATTTACACTTTCACTGTCCTGATATTCCAACAGAGACAGCTTTCCTTCCCGGCATTCCAGAATCGCAGTAGCACAGTTGCCCATATGGAAATGCCAGAAGTCGCTGACCGGAATATCCAACACCGCATTCAGGATACTGCGATTCAATGCTCCATGAGCTACCACCAGCACTGTTTCATAAGTTCCCTCCAACGGCAGCAACACCTGCTTCACGAACTCGCCGCTTCTGGCATACAACTGGGCAAAACTTTCCGCTCCCTCGGGCGGGAGATAGCTCCCCGGATCCGTAAACGGACTGTTGGCCCCCTCCCGGATTTTACGGACATCGGTCCCTTCCCATGGTCCGAAATTGAGTTCCCGGAGTCTTTCGTCTGTGGTCAGCGTAATTTTCCTCTCGCCCACAATGGTCTCTGCCGTATGTCTTGCACGGATCAGCGGGGAACAAAACGCGATTTCAAAAGGAACTTCCTTTAATCTCTCTGCCGCTTCCGCCGCCTGCGCAAAACCTTGAGCATCCAGGTCAATATCCGTCTGTCCCTGCAGCCGCCCCGCCTGGTTCCAGTCTGTCTCCCCGTGTCTTACCAAATAGATTTTCATATATCTGTATCCTCATTCTTCTGTCGTAACTTACTTTTCTTCTGCCTACATTTTTCACTTGCCCTGTTATCCACAGTGGTCTGTTTCAAAATACTACGGTTTCCACCGTTCTGTCAACCTGCTCCCCGGACGTATACGCAAAAACAGTGGGTTCCGCTCCCGGTTCCCGCTGTCTTTTTCATAATTGCCTATATCGATTTTCTTATTTTTCGATCTCCGCCGTCATAATGGACTTTGCCTTTGATGTCAGTTCCGCACAGTACTCTCCCAGCCGCAGATACACCGGAATCTCTTCCTCCGTCCGGTTTAAAAGCACCACCGTGATCCGCCCGTCCTTTTCAAACGCCGTCACCTCGATCTTATCTGTGTATCTGGTAACACCGATCCGCTGTGCTCCCGCTTTTAGGAAATGTGTAAAATGCCACAGGTGCCCGCGGCTGCGGTATTCCTCAATGTAACGGCAGATATACTCTGCCCAGCGCTTCCGGTATTCCGGCTTTAATTTGCCGCCGTTGTTCCGCTCTCCATTGGTCTTCATGTAGACCGGCGGACTTCAGGGGGGACAGGAGGATATCCAGCTTCCCGACGTAAGCTTTCTCCGCCGCATCCAGCAGTGGCAGAATGTATTTTTCCACTCTTTCAAAAGAAAAGTGTTCAAAATTCTCATCCGCCTCTTCCCCGTCTGCTTCGTAATGCGCCAGGGAAAAATCGCAGCTGTCTATAGGAATCCGGACACGATAGGTCTCTGTTTTGGCATCTGTCGTTGCAGCGCCTGCTCCTGTTGCTTCATTTGTTCCGCTCTGTCCACATCCGGTCAGCCTGGATACTGCCATGGTTACCGCAAGTACGGTAGATAATAATTTACGCTTCATACACTCGTCCTCCCAATAGGTAAATATTGTTTTTTGTATTTATCATTATCACTGACGGCCGTCTGTTTTATTTGATAATTGAATTCTACCATTAGTTTCCATCAGGCAACAGATAGCAAATTTTCAAAAAGGGGGATTTTTTTCGAATGGAAAAAGGTGGATAATATTACACTGTAAATGGAAAGTTACGCGAGCAATGAGCCGCGCATAGGCATAGTGAAGACAGCGATGGGCGCTCGCGCATGATTCGCTGTCTTTACTTATGCCGAGATGCGGCGAACGCCGTGATATGAAATAAGATTGGCAGCGTTTTATGCTGACAATCTTATGAATAGCGTGGCTCATTGCGGAGGGGTTTATCTTCGGGACATAGTAGAAGAAAAATGTAGATTACGCCCCGCTTGTCGGAAACTTCCGGGGCTCAACAGAGAAAAAACATGGATTACGCCCCGCTTGTCGGAAACTTCCGGGGCTCAACAGAGAAAAAACACGGATTACGCCCCGCCTGTCGGAAACTTCCGGGGCTCAACAGAGAAAAAACATGGATTACGCCCCGCTTGTCGCAAACTTCCGGGGCTCAGCAGAGGAAAAACACGAATTACGCCCCGCTTGTCGCAAACTTCCGGGGCTCAACAGAGAAAAAACATGGATTACGCCCCGCTTGTCGCAAACTTCCGGGGCTCAACAGAGAAAAAACATGGATTACGCCCCGCTTGTCACAAACTTCCGGGGCTCAACAGAGAAAAAACGTAGATTACAGGGCATTTCGTAACGTAGGCTATAATAAATGCCGCGATGCCCACCGTGGAAGGATGTTCCGTTTGCTGTGGACGTTCGTGGATTTGAAACTACCATCCGCAATGAGCCACGCTATTCATAAGATTGTCAGCAAAGAACGCTGCCAATCTTATTTCATATCGCGGCGTTTGCCACATCTCGGCATAAGTAAAGACAGCGAATTGTGCACGAGCGCCCATCGCTGTCTTCACTATGCCTATGCGCGGCTATGCTTTCGTAACTCTCTAGTTAAAACTCTACTTCTCAAACTTATCATGCAGGTACTCCGAGAGCTTGGTATTTTCGCCGTAGTCCACAGGACAGTCGATGATGCAGGGGACCTTCTGCTGAAAGGCATCCTCCAGGATCGGCAGCAGGTCTTCCGCCTTCTCCACGCGGTAGCCTTTGGCATGCATGCTTTCCGCATATTTCACAAAATCGGGATTCTGGAAATCCACAAAGCAGTTGTGTCCGAAGTGATCCATCTGCTTCCATTTGATCAGACCATAGCTGGCATCGGAGAAGATCAGAGTCACAATGGGTGTCCCCTCTCTGAGGGCTGTCTCATACTCCTGGCTATTCATCATGAATCCGCCGTCTCCGGAGATCGCCAGTACCTTTTTCTCCGGGTAGATCAACTTGGCTGCCACAGCCCCCGGCACTGCGATGCCCATGGTGGCAAAACCGTTGGAGATGATGCAGGTATTGGGTTCGTAACAGTTGTACTCTCTGGCAATCCACATTTTATGAGCGCCCACATCCGAGATCACGATGTCATCCGCACCCATAAATTTACGGACATCGTACAGTATTTTCTGTGGCTTCATGGGAAAAGAGGTGGCATCTGCATAGCTTTCATATTCCGCCACCATTTCTTCCCGCAGTTTGAGAAATTCTTCCGGCTCCTCTTTTGCGTCACTGCGGTACAGGATCTGCTGTAAAGAATAGGAAATGTCTCCGACAACTTCCACCTCCGGCTGGTACAGCATGTTGATATGCGCCGGCCTCTGGTCGATATGAATAATCTTATGTTTCCCCTCTCCGTTCCATTTGCCGGGAGCAAATTCCACAATATCATAACCGACGGCGATCACCAGATCTGCCATATCCAGCACCTTGTTCTGGTAATCCTTCTGGGGGATGCCTATGGTCCAGAGGGAATATTTGTTGTTATAAGGAATGATGCCTTTGGCCATCATAGTATTGACCACCGGGATCTTCAGGACATCTGCGAAGCTGGTAAGAGCCTCCCCGGCGTGATTGCGCACCGCACTGTGTCCCACCAGGATCACCGGGTGCTTTGCCTTGAAGATCATGGCCGCCGCCTGATCGATACTGGAAAAGGATGCGTACTCCTTATCCCTCTCCGGCTTTTTCAAAGGCCGTGCGGCAATACCGGAGCTGACCGGAAGCTTCGCCACGTTCGTGGGAAGATCCACATGACAGGCTCCCGGCTTCTCACTCTCCGCATATTTAAAAGCGATCCTGACGATTTCATTGACGGAATTGGGGTTCACGATCTGTTTGCTCCGCTTGGTGATTGGTGCAAACAGCTCTACCAGATCCAGATACTGATGAGAAGTCAAATGCATCCGCTCCGTTCCCACCTGTCCGGTAATGGCAATCAGCGGTGCACCGTCGGAATTAGCATCTGCCGTGCCTGTGATCAGGTTCGTGGCACCGGGGCCCAACGTTGAGAAACACACACCTGCTTTTCCCGTCAGTCTTCCGTACATATCAGCCATGAATGCCGCTCCCTGTTCATGCCGCACCACGATCACCCGGATGTCCGATTTTTCCAGTGCATTCATCATATCCAGATTTTCCTCCCCCGGAATCCCGAAGACATATTTCACGCCCTCGTTTTCCAGACATTTTACTAACACCTCTGCAACTGTATTTTGCTTCTTTTCCTGCTCACTCATAAGTTTCACCTCGTAATTTCCTGACTTTTTCTACAAAATAAAAGAGACAACGCTTTCCGTTTCCACGGACTTCGTTGTCTCTTTATTTGCTCATGTTAGCACACTCACAGATGATAGTCAATTATACTTTTTCTATCCAATATAAATCCTAAATTTTTTATTTAAATTCCACCGCCCATTTTTCCCACAACAAATCCAAAGACATTCCGCACTCCGGGGCCTGCGAAAAAGATCTGCCAGCACAGCGCCATGGGGAAGTTCTGGACGGTCTTCTGCAGCCACAGGGCGATGATCTGGTTGCCGGGGTGCATGAAGAGGCAGGTGGCGATAAAGCTCATCACCGGGCACATCAGGCATACGATCATGGAAGAGATCGCTAAAGTAATGAAAACGGGCTTATCCTCCGGGGATACCATGCGGAATGCCAGCTTCCGGGACAGCTTTTCCACTGCGAAATACTCCAGAATGCAGGCAATGGGCCACATAATGGGAATCTCGTGGAACGCTAACAGGAAGATCTCGTTGGTCATTCCTCCCTTGTCCAGTGCGATGTTGTAGCAGACCATAGCGTATACCATAACGAATGCCATGATCAGGGTAAAAATAATGTTCTGTAATCTTGTTTTCGGCATAATTGGATGCCCTCCTTTTCTATGTATGAGGTTTTTACTCCTATTCAGCAACTCCATTCGCAAAATCGCATCTTCGATGCTTTCCTTTTGCTCATGTAGTTACTTCGTCATATAAACAATCACACTCGTTCTTACAAATGCAAGCATTTGACGTCCGATTGTGATGTTTATCTGACTCTGAATAGGGCGCAAAAAGACACATGTGTGTTGTTCGTTAATCAGTGAGCAGTGCGCACATGTGTCGTTTCCAATTCTTACCTAAAGTCTCTATGCTATTTTCGCAACGGTGAGATTTTATCACATAGGTTTCGGAAAAGTCAATATGAAATAATGTATTTTTTCTTCCGCGGCTTCCTTCGGCTGTTCCCGGGATCTTACGCCATTTTCCCTGCCGCTCTATCTTAGATACAGATGGGAGAAAAAATGTTGCAAGGTTTTTAAAAAAGAAAAACGCAAACGGGACTGTCCTTTCGAACAGTCCCTGAAGAGAAAAAGAGAAACCAAAATAGTTTTGGGTAAAAGCAAATTAATTCTGAACGTTGAATGCGCCCATGCCGGGATATACGGCTGCTGCACCCAGTTCTTCTTCGATACGGAGCAACTGGTTGTATTTTGCCACACGCTCGGTTCTGCTGGGAGCACCGGTCTTGATCTGACAGGTGTTCAGTGCCACTGCCAGGTCGGCAATGGTGGTATCCTCGGTCTCACCGGAACGGTGGGAGGAAATAGCGGTATAACCGGCCTTGTGTGCCATCTTGATGGCCTCCAGAGTCTCGGATACGGATCCGATCTGGTTCAGCTTGATCAGAATGGAGTTACCACAGCCAAGGGAGATTCCCTTTGCCAGTCTCTCGGTGTTGGTTACGAAGAGGTCGTCGCCGACTAACTGTACCTTGTCGCCCAGTTCTGCGGTCAGCTTCTTCCAGCCTTCCCAGTCTTCCTCATCCAGTGCATCTTCTATAGAAATGATGGGGTATTTCTCCACCAGTTTCTTCCAATGTGCGATCAGTTCTTCGGAGGTAAATACGGTGCCTGCCTTAGGCAGCTTGTACTCGCCCACCTTGCCGGTCTTCCATTCGCTGGAAGCAGCATCCATAGCAATCTTGAAGTCCTTGCCGGGCTCATAACCGGCTTTCTTCACAGCCTCTAAGATTGTCTCGATAGCTTCTTCGTCAGACTTCAATGCCGGTGCAAAACCACCCTCATCACCTACGGAAGTAGCCAGTCCTCTGTCCTTTAAAATAGAAGCCAGTGCGTGGAATACTTCAGCGCACCATCTTAAGCATTCCTTGAAGGAAGGCGCACCTACGGGCATGATCATGAATTCCTGTACATCCAGTCCGGAAGAAAGCGCATGACAACCGCCGTTGATAATGTTCATCATGGGAACCGGAAGCCTGTTACCGGAGATACCTCCTAAAAAGCGATACAGGGGAATATCCAGGGAGATCGCTGCTGCTCTCGCGCTGGCAATGGATACTGCCAGGATCGCATTGGCTCCCAGTCTGGACTTATCCTTGGTTCCATCTGCGTCGATCATTGCCTTATCAATCGCATAAATATCGGATGCATCCATTCCCTGCAGAGTCTCATTGATTACAGTATTGATATTTTCTACAGCCTTCTGAACACCCTTGCCCAGATATCTGCTCTTATCGCCATCTCTCAGTTCCAGTGCCTCGAACTCACCGGTAGATGCTCCGCTTGGAGCCATGCCGCGTCCGATGGTACCGTCTACCAGAGTTACCTCTGCTTCTACAGTAGGATTGCCTCTGGAATCCAGAATCTCTCGTCCAATGACTTTTTCAATCTCTAAATAGTTCATCTTGTTCTTCTCCTTTATCCTCTATTCTAAACTTTTTATTCCCAAACCTTCTCTTTCGTGAATCCCTCATCCCTGTGTATAAGGGCTGAAAAACTCCTCCCGGAAGATGGCCTCCCGGCAGTCCGCGGATTCAGCAGCTCCGTTTTCTCTGAGGAGTTTCACATAATTCACTCATTAGTTAGTTGCACCTAACTCTTGGATTATTATATCCGGCTTTCTTCAAAATAGCAATAGGTGTTAATGAGAGGATTTCTCAATGGATATTTTCCTGCATAATTTGTACTTTTTAGTTAAAATTAATTCTAGGAGCATTTTTTCATTATTTTCCTCAATTTCTAAATTCATATTCCTTTAAAACTAAAATATAGTAAAATAGAATTTATCAAATCTTAAAAGAAAACATTTAAATAGGCTGCATCTGCGGCAGAATGCGAGGCATTATGAGGAGTTTCGGTGAAATTCTGGCATCCCTGCGGGAAGAACGGGGCATTTATCAGAAAGAACTGGCTGCCATACTGAAAGTATCCGTTGGCACCATTTCGAATTACGAGAACAATATTCACTTCCCGGATCAGGAAGCTTTAATACAATTAGCGGAATATTTCGATGTAACCATCGATTATCTGTTGGGTCGGACTCCTTATCGTTACAATCCGGAAGTTCTGAGACAGGAATGTGTCCCCGGCACCACCGTATCCGATGTGGTAGAGGTGATACAGCATTTTAATCCGAAAAACATGGCTTCTCTGCTGGATTTTGTGGATCTGCTGCAATTAAGAGAAAAAGCAGAATCTTCCTCCCGGGAAGACTCTGCTAATGATTGATCCATAAATTCTATTGTCTTTTTATCTGGTGGACAGGAACTGTTGCTCCCGGATGGCTGTCTGGTCGTCCGGGTAATTTTGTAAATAAGCATTCATCAGTACTTCTGCCTGCTGATAATCTTCCAGATACTCATATGCTACAATTTCATTAAAGCACAAGGTCTGCATCAGGCTGTTTCCTTCGATCTGTTTTCCCGCCTGAAATGCCGCCAGAGCATTCTGATACTCCTTTTTTGCCATTTCGCACAGACCCAGTTCATTGTAGATTTCTGCATTCGGCCCCTGCTTGGAGAGATAATTGTTGTACACACTGGACGCATAGTTATAATCTCCGGTAGCCGCATAGGCTCTTCCCAGATAGAGATAGCTGTCCGCGCCTCCCTTATCCCGGGCTTCATCCAGCGCCAGATAAGCTTTCTGGTATTCTCCCAGATAATAATAGATCCGTCCGCTGTCATAAGCATCCAGTTGTTTGGCTGTGTCCAGTACATTTTGCAGATATTCCTGACCGACCTCACGGTAGCCGTGCGCTGCCAGGGCTTCATAGATTTCTATTAACCGGTCATAATTTTTCGGATCCATGGAGATTGCCTGATCAAAATCCGCTTTGGCACTCTCATAATCTCCCAGCTCCAGTTCTGCAGAACCTCTGAGAAAATAAGCGTCCTTTTCCTCCGGCTTCAGGCCCAGAATGGCATCGTATACCTTTTTGGCTTCCGCAGGCTGTCCGTTCTTGGTGTATGCCGCCGCCAGATAGTAATTCATATCATAGTCCACGTTCTGAACCCAGCCGTCACTGAGTTCCAGGGCCTGTGTAAAATATTCTACGGCCTGATCATACTCTGTCAGCCCCATGCTGGCGATTCCCCGGCCTCTTGCGATCAGACGGCTGTCCTCTTTCTGTGCTTCCGCTTCGTCAAAGGCATTCAATGCCCCCTGATAATCCAGAGTTTCCACCAACTGCATTCCTTCGGTGATCTTCGTGGTATCACTTCCGCAGCCTGTCAGCATGCCTGTCATCAGACAGCAGACTCCTGCTGCCACTATTTTCCTGTGTATTTTTCCCATGCTTTCCTCCACGGCCGTATCTGTATTACCGGTTCCTATTTGTCTAACTGAGAAGTACAATGAGGGCATCTTGTGGCATCGATAGCGATCTCGCTCTTACAGAACGGGCATTTTTTCGTCGTGGGCACTGCCGGTGCTTCCTCTCTGTGATGCAGGGTGTCTCCCAGCTTATTGATGAATTTTACCAGACAGAAGATTACAAATGCTGTGATCAGGAAGTTGATAACTGCCGTGATAAAATTACCGTACATCAATACCGGTGCCGTATCGCCGCTTCCCAGCTTTACATATAAATTCGAAAAATCCGTGCCTCCGAAGATGGCCAGAATCGGTGTCAGGATATCTTGATTCAGAGAAGTAACGATAGCGGTGAATGCTCCGCCGACGATCACGCCGACTGCCATATCCATTACATTTCCCCTCAAAATAAACTTTTTAAATTCCTGAATGAATCCGCTTTTCTTGCTCATTTTTCTCTTCCTTCCTCTTATGGTATGAAGGTCGAGCCGCGCTTTCCGTCACTTCGTGACTACCTTTGCTCATGAATCGGCGCTTAACTCATGGACATATACGTTCGCAAAATCATGCAAGCATAATTTTGCGAACGTATATGTCCATGGTCGAACTGTTTTGTTCCATAATAGCATACCCCCCTTGAAACCTCAATAGGAAATGGGGTATACTCTTTTAGGAATCTAATGTAGAAGTAACCGCATTTTCCCAGAAAGGATCAATTCATGCAGCGGATCAATGAAGACATCAAAACCGGCAATTTCAAACAGATCTACCTGCTCTACGGAGAGGAACGTTATCTGAAGAACCAGTACACGACCCGTCTGCGTAAAGCGTTGTGTCAGGACGGCGACGAGATGAATACCCATTTCTATCAGGGGAAGGATTTCTCCTTGGGACAAGTCATCGATCTGGCAGAGACGCTTCCTTTTCTGGCAGAACGCCGGGTCATGTTCTTCAAGGATACAGGGCTTTTTAAATCCGGCGGCGAAAAACTGGCGGAATACCTGGCAAGCCCTAATGACACCACTTTTTTTGTGTTCACGGAAAGCGAAGTGGATAAACGGAGTAAACTGTATAAGACCGTGCAGTCCAAGGGTTATGTGGCAGAATTCACGGTACAGGATGAGAATTCCCTGAAACACTGGATTGCCGGTATCCTGGGCCGGGAAGGGAAAAAAATCTCCGAGAACACCGCACAGTTGCTGCTCTCCAAAACCGGCACGGACATGGAAAATATCCAGATGGAACTGGAAAAGCTGATCTGCTACTGTCTGGACCGGGATGTAGTCACCGCAGAGGATGTGGAAGCTGTCTGCACCACTCGCATCACCAACCACATCTTCGATATGGTCAATGCCATTGCGGAAAAGCAGCCGCAGAAAGCCTTGCAGCTCTATTACGATCTGCTGGCACTGAAGGAGCCGCCCATGCGGGTGCTGTTCCTGATCGCCAGGCAGTGTAACCTGCTGCTCCAGACCAAAGAATTAAAAAACAGAGGCCACGACAATAAGACCATTGCCTCCAAGATTGGTGTACCGCCCTTTGCCGCCGGGAAATATGTGGCACAGGCATCCCATTTCAAGACTTCCGTGCTGAAAAATGCGGTAAAGCAGTGCGTGGAGACTGAGGAAGCCGTGAAATCCGGACGGATGAACGATATGATGAGTGTAGAGATACTGATTTTGTCGGTATTGCCCTCGTAAGCTTACGAAATGCATTAAATGAGTTCTGCTCACGATATAGAAAAGTCCATGGACAGTTTTCCTGCTCATGGACTTTTTATTTGCATTACTTTTATTACCATGTTACATATTCAGATTCAAAGTAATGGTCTTCTTCAATGATACCTGTGACGCCTTGAACTTTTTTGGATATACATCTTTGTATCTGTAAATACTCAGGATAATTCCCACCAGTGCGTAGCACAGTAAAATATTATTTCTGCCAAAGGATAAGAACGGCAGGAAGGTCGATGTCAGCGGGATCCATCCCAACATTCCCGCAAAGTTCAGAGAAATATTTAATAAAATGATCATTCCGCATCCGAATCCCATCACCATGCCTAGTTCATTTTTCTGTCTGACCGACGCTCCGAACAGAAACACTACCAGTGCCGCCAGGATCGCGGCTACAAAGATTCCGGCCAGCAGTCCGTAACTGTTCAGAATATAAGAGAAAATGTAATCCTGATTGAATTCCGGCAAACCTCCCACCACATCTTTTCCACTGTTGCCCCAAAGTAAAATATTTTCATTAAATTTATGAAGCATGGCCATCATGTAATTGGCATCTCCGGAATGGGATAAATAGGAGCGGATCCTGGCTTCCTGATAGGCTTCCAACATGTGAAGTGCATACATTGCAGTCAATACCAGGACAGGCCCTGCCGTAAAAAGCAGCCACATGCCGATAATCGTCTTTTTCACAGGCAGTTGAAACCACCCCTTCCAGACAGCCACCGTAAGTTCTATCAGCATACTGACCATCACGATGACAGCCACACCGAGGCTGGGGATTCGGGATGTAATAAATACAGGAAGAATCAGCCACAGGATCGCCCTGCACAGTGCGGATACACCACCGTCCCTGTATTTATATAGGATAGCGCCGTAAATCGGCACATAGAACATCATCAGGGAAGTAACCGCCACCCGGAGCCTTCCAAATCCGATCCAGTTGCCGATTCCGTCGACATCCAGACCACCGAAGCCTGCCACCCGCAGCCCTCCCAGAATCAGAATAGCTCCTCCGATGAACCTGGAGTACTTTGCAATTACGGTATAATCCAGGAAGTAGATCACACACATGAGGAGGAATCCAATAGCAACGGCTGAGACAAACCCCTCCGTAGTATAGCGGTACACTTCTTGTCTCCATGTTTCCAGCTCCTGATAACCGGGTTGTCTGAGAATGGATTGCTGTATCAGAATGCCCAGCAGGCTTAAAATTCCTACGATCACAAGTAACTTCCATGCAATCTTAGGCTTGTGGATCCTGTCCAGCGAGATCCCCACTTCTACCGGATCTCCCATGTCCGTAACCGCATTTTTCTCTGCTTCCTCAGAGGTCATCCCTTCGGAAAGATTGTCTGCAATCTGGCATTCTATATGGTCTCTTATCTCCTCAGCGATATAAGGTCTTGCTTTTTTGCAGCGGATCTGTGACAACAGTTTTTCCAAATATGTTTCCATCCTTATACCCCCATTGCCAGAACGCTGGTCACAGCAGACTGATATTCCATCCACTCCGCTTTTTTGGTTTCCAGTAATTTTCTGCCCTCTTTCGTAATACTGTAATACTTCCTCGTCTTGCCTGAATATTCCTGCTCATATACCGTAAGCAGGCCCTTCGCTTCCAGCCCATGCAACAGCGGATACAGCGTACCTGCTTTTAACTCGAACACGTTACAGGATTTTTTCCGCAGTGTATCGATCATCTCGTATCCGTACATATCCTTCTCCGCCAGTAATCTGAGCAAAAGCATCGTCATACTTCCCGACATCAGTGATTTGTCCACAGCCATTTTTTGTCCTCCTTATATAGATAGCCGATATATATCGTTGTCTATAATATATATCGGCTATCTATATATGTCAATATTTATTTTTCAAAGCAATCACTAATCCATCTCAACTTCATCTACGATTTTGTATTTGTTATCCGTATCTTCTTTTCTTATAATAAACAGCACATCCGTAGTCATCTCGTTCTGTCTAACAGCGTTCCCCGAATCATCAAATCATTATTTGCTGTATTTTTCTACATTTTCAATGCTTTCCGATACCGTTGCATTCTCCGGCTCCCATTCACGGATCTGGCAGCTGGCAACCATCTGCGAGATAATCTTTTTATATTTTTTATAATCCTTTTGTGACATAGAGATGGTAATATTATAGAATCCCTGACCGGTGAAATCCCCTTTAAAAACATAGGATTCGCTTATCCATTCACCGCTTGTTTCGATTCCATGAAGCGCCGTAAGTTCCTCATTCACTTCCACGGTCTCCAGATCATTTTCATCCCCTGCATAATAAGGAGAAAAACTGTTACAAAAATAGATACTGCTCTCCTGGCTATCATCCGTATAAATCCGGATTCCCTCGTCGGGACTGGCTTCCTCTGTCTCGGTCGCAGGCCACCCTTCCTGAAGCTTCGCTGTCCATTCTACAGGTCTGTCTATGCTTAAGGTAAACCCTGCTGTCTCATTTGTGTATTCGCAGCGGATCATCTCCTGCTTTCCACAACCGGTCATTGCCCATAATGCTGCTAAAATCATCAGACCCTCAATCCATTTTTTACCCATAAGCACCTCCGTCATTCTACTCTGCTGTTGCTATCTCTACACCCTGGGCAATATCTTCCCCCCAGGATTTTTCCTCCCTGCAATAGCGGAACTCCTTCGCATTCAGGTCAATTGCTCCTAATTCTTCCTGTCCCGCAATATATAAGTCATCCCTAATGCGGTAACCCCTCGGTCCCCATAAGTAACCTCCTAATATTCCGGTCAGAATAAATACCATAAAATAGAGTCCCGGAACACCTGCGACAAAAGCATAAAACGCTATCTGGAAGCTCCAGATGGGGATTAACAGATTGAGCGCTGCCACACAGGCAACGCCAAAAGCAACATATTCCGCACCTTTTGCTTTGTCCCGTCTGGTCCTTGTCGCCAACAGGAATCCCCATGCCGTATAGAGCAGCATACGTACCACCGTCCGGACTCCGCTCATTTCGTCAAAAGAAGTTTTGTAATCCTCCTTTAGTGCCACCAGGACAATCAGGATCACAACAGACAAAATAATTTTGTAGTAATTTGAAAAAATCTTCTTCATAGCTGCTCCTTTCATTCTACATTCAGGAAAGTATATCCTCCCATATCCGTATCCTTCCACGCCAGGGCGTCTTCCTTGTTCCTGTAGTATACAGTCTTGACAACATTGGTACCCAGTTCTTCCCGGTCCACCGTTTCTCTCACTTCACGCAAATGCTCATTAAGTCTCTCTGCCGTTACTTCCCCTTTTACCACATACGAAATTTCAGATACATTCCCCCAGTCAGGATCATCGATGTATCTTGTGCCTATCTGCTGATAAGTAGGTTCTCTATGCTTTATCATATATCCCAACAGCAGTCCTCCGACGATCACCAGTATTCCCACCAGGACAGCAGTTTTTACTATAAGGCTGTTCTTTTTCTTCGGGGGCTCTCCGTCCGTTTCCTCTGTCTCTCCTTTCTGCGGTTCTGGATTCGCTAATCTCTCCAATGTCTTTTCCGGATTCAGCAATTCATCACAGGATATGTCTTTGCTCCTCAATTGTACTTGCTAATGACATAATTATACAATTGAGCAATTGGAAAATCAATTGAGCGAACGGCAACCTTCCTCTTTGTTAATCATAACGAAGAATTTTTCGCTATTTGTTACAAATTTCAAAAAAGCGTGCAGATCTCTCCACACGCTTTTCGTTCATCGTCTTATTTATTCAAAAATTATTTCCACATTCCCGTCGCAAAGCACATCAATGCCGCCCAGGTATATAACGGGTAAAAAAATCCCTGGTCATCCACGCCGTCTTTTAAGATTTTCTGTGCTTCTTCTTTGGTCAGCAGCAGAAAACCATCAAAACATTCCGTTCCAACGGCTCCTTCCTGACTTACCTTCGGCATCTCTTCACGGTTCAATATGATCTGCACCAGTGCATTGCTCTCATCCGTCATACCGGGGGTACTGAATACCAGCGGATTCACCAGACGGATGCTGTCGCTCTCTTCCAGTGTGATGCCGGTCTCTTCCCGAAGCTCCCGGGCTGCCGCATGGAATACGGGATTTTCTTCCGTTGCATCCTCCGGGTCTAAAAGTCCTGCCGGAACGCTCAGCAGAAAATGTCCTGCCGGGTAACGATACTCACGGCTTAAGCAAAGTCTCGGTTCTTGTCCTCTGATCTTCAGGATCACAACGCAGCTGACTGCATCCGGCAGCATCTGTCTGAATTCTTCGTCGCTCTTTACCGCTGCCAGATTATCTTTGGCTCTTCTGGTAGCATCAAAATAATGTTTTCCCGGCTCATATTGCAGATCAAATACCTTGATAAATCTGCTGTCGTAGACGGTCTCTACCTGTTCCTTTTTTATGATCGGTCTGTTCTCCATAGTCATTTTCCTCTTTCTGTTCTTCTGTTCCGCACGTTGCACACTATCTGTCGTTCGCTTCTGTTGTGCGGCTGTCATTTTGCAATTTTTCCGCTTCCCCGGCCGCTCTTTCCAGTCTGCAAAGTACCTGTTCGTAACGTCGTCCCGCTTTTTTCCAGTGGATCAGCTTATGCCATCCTTCCACGTAATCCGGCCTGCGGTTCTGATACTGTAAATAATAGGCATGCTCCCACACATCTATGGGAAATATAGAGGTATACAATTTCAGATCCGGGACATCCTGATTCGCTGTAGTAAGGACCATCAGAGTACCGTCCTGGTCACTCACAAGCCATGCCCATCCGGAGCCAAATACCCCCGTGGCTGCCTGTGACATCTGTTCTTTCCATTGTCTCACCGATCCAAAATCCCGGACCAGCGCCTCCTCCAGAGCTCCACAGGGCTCCTGTCCTGCCGGGCTTCGCATACTGTCAAAATACAGCTGATGATTATATACACCGCCACCGTTATTGTGAATACTTTTCCGGGCTTCCTCCGGCAGGGACGCAAGTATATTATCCTCCGAAGTGAGCAGTTCCGTCAAGGACATCTGCTGTAACTGCGGATAATCGGCAAGGGTGGCATTCAGCTTATCCACATAGGTCTGATAATGCTTGTCGTGATGAAAATGAAGTGTTTCCTCATCTAATACCGGAAGCAGGGCATCATATTCGTAGGGAAGGGGCTGCGCAACAAAAGGATAATGTTCTTCTAACATGAGACTCCAATCCGCCTGCGGGATACAGGCTTACGATCATACAATATTTACCATACGCCTAGTATATGCTGTCCCCACGGATTTTATTTTCAAATTTGTGCTTTTACAGCCGACCGCTCCTATGCTCTCTTTCTCTGCACGGCCGGATAGATCTCTCTGGCAACTTCCAGACTTTGTCCGGATCTAACTTTCTGCACATCCGCTGTCTCCTGGGCTAACAGCCATCCACAGACTTCCTCTGCCAGTGGCTCTCCCTGTTCTCTCAGCCAGAAGCTGACATTCGCCAGCATCTGTAAATGATTCAGGATCGTATTACGGCAAAGTCTTCGGTCCGTAATGCGGGTCTTACAGGGCTCCCCCTCTACGTACAGTTGTGCCGCCTCCCGCAGATAGGCCCGGATCAATGCGGTCTGTTCATGATTGCTCTTCTGCAGTTCCTCACTGATCTTCTTGGTCTCCCAATACAGTTCTTCGCTGCATCGGCCAGCGGGAACGATCCCTTCCATGTATTTTTGTATAAAATGCAGGCTTTCATTTACCTGTCTGCAATATTCTCTGATCAGTTCTTCTCTTTTTGACATAATAAAAAACCGCCCTTAAATTAAAATTTAAGGGCGGAACATTCTTCCGCGGTACCACCTTAATTCGCCCATCTCTCACGGGATCAGGCCTCTGCAACTACGGATAAACAAACGCTCATCGATAGTCAGGTACGATAACGGGTACTCCCGTTGCAGCCTGTCCGCATCTGCCGGATATCCTGTCCGAATACGAAGTCGGTGCAAAGCTCCGAGACCATGTTCAAAGAAGCCTTCCATATCCCTTCCCACCTGCCGGGACTCTCTGCGACGTATCTCTTCTCCTACTCTTCTCTTCACAGCCTTTATGTCTTTAACTGTTTGTATTTTATTCCTTTCGCGGACATTTGTCAACACTTTGTTTTTGTCACAAACACAAACAGTGGAGCAACTTTCGCGACTCCACTGTTCTTATCCATTTTTATATCTTACAGTTGTGCAATATCCACCAGCGTCAGTTCCTTACAATCGTTCATATGCTCCATGCTGGTCACGAGAGCATTGGCGGTGTCCATTGCAGTGATGCAGTAGATACCGGTCTCGATAGCGGTACGGCGGATCAGGAAACCGTCTCTGGTCTTGTCGCGGCCCTGGGTCGGGGTATCGATGACAAGGTCGATCTTGTGTCCCAGGATCAGGTCCATAACGGTCGGGGATTCCTGAGAGATCTTGTTGACCTTTCTTGCTTTCACACCTGCTTCATTCAGAGCAGCTGCGGTACTTCTGGTAGCATAAATGGTGTATCCCAGCTTTTCGAAGCGTCTTCCGACTTCAATGGCTTCACCCTTATCCGCATCCTTCACGGTGATGATCATGTTCTTGTACTTAGGCAGTTCTACACCTGCTCCCAGGAATGCCTTGTACAGAGCCTCATTGAAGGTCTTGGCGATACCCAGACACTCACCGGTAGACTTCATCTCCGGTCCTAAGCTGATCTCGGCACCACGGATCTTCTCGAAGGAGAACACGGGCATCTTGATGGCAAAATACTCTGCCTCAGGCTGTAAGCCGGGCTCGTAGCCAAGCTCACGGATGGTCTTGCCGATGATCACTTCGGTCGCCAGATCCACGATAGGAATACCGGTTACCTTACTGATATAAGGTACGGTACGGGAAGAGCGGGGGTTAACCTCAATGACATATACCTCGTCACCGATGGCAATGAACTGGATATTGATCAGTCCCTTGACATGCAGTGCCTTTGCCAGTCTTCTGGTGTACTCTGCGATCTTCTCTTTTACTACTTTATCAATGGTCGGAGCCGGGTATACGGAGATACTGTCTCCGGAGTGGATACCGGTTCTCTCGATATGCTCCATGATACCGGGGATCAGGATATCGGTACCGTCGCATACGGCATCGACCTCGATCTCCTTACCCTGTAAATACTTATCTACCAGGATCGGGTGATCCTGTGCGATACGGTTGATGATCTCCATGAATTCTTCGATCTCTTCATCGGAGATAGCGATCTGCATGCCCTGTCCGCCCAATACATAGGAAGGACGCACCAGTACGGGATAGCCCAGTCTGTTAGCAACCGCCTTAGCTTCCTCTGCGGTGTATACAGTACCGCCGGCTGCACGGGGGATCCCGGTCTCTTCCAGAATCTTGTCGAACAGTTCTCTGTCCTCAGCGGCATCTACATCCTCCGCCTTGGTACCTAAGATAGGCACGCCCATCTTCATCAGGCTCTCAGTCAGCTTGATAGCGGTCTGTCCGCCGAACTGTACCACAGCACCATCGGGATGCTCAATATTTACGATAGATTCCACATCTTCCGGAGTCAAAGGCTCGAAATACAGCTTGTCCGCAATATCGAAGTCGGTACTTACGGTCTCCGGGTTATTATTGATGATAATGGTCTCATAGCCTGCCTTGGAGAATGCCCAGGTAGCATGTACGGAACAATAGTCGAACTCGATACCCTGTCCGATACGGATAGGACCGGAACCCAGTACCAGGACTTTCTTGCGTCCGGTGGTCTCCTTGGCTTCGCACTCGCCGCCAAATACGGAGTAATAATAAGGAGTGGAAGCTGCGAACTCTGCGGCACAGGTGTCTACCATCTTGTAAACAGCCTTAATGCCGTTGTCATAACGCATCTTCTTGATCTCTTCCTCGGTCTTGCCGGTCAGTCTTGCGATGACGTTATCCGGGAACTCGATTCTCTTGGCTTCCTTCAGCAGTTCCACTGTCAGAGGCTGTGTCTCCAGTGCATGCTCCATCTCGGTCAGAATGGCGATCTTGTCAATGAACCACAGGTCGATCTTGGTAATGTCGTGGATCTGTTCATAACTGATACCCTTACGGATTGCTTCAGCGATCACATAGATTCTCTGGTCATCCACGATCTTCAGACGCTCTAACAGTTCCTCCACAGACAAAGCGCTGAAATCATAGCTGCGCAGGCAGTCCACATGCTGCTCCAGGGAACGGATGGCCTTCATCAGTGCTCCCTCGAAGTTATTGCAGATACTCATAACCTCACCGGTTGCTTTCATCTGGGTGGTCAGAGTACGTTTTGCAGTGATAAATTTATCAAAAGGCAGTCTGGGAATCTTCACGACACAGTAGTCCAGTGTCGGCTCGAAGCTGGCATAGGTCTTGTGGGTAATGGCATTTTTGATCTCATCCAGAGTAAAGCCCAGTGCGATCTTCGCTGCTACCTTTGCAATGGGGTAACCGGTCGCCTTACTTGCCAGTGCGGAAGAACGGCTGACACGGGGATTCACCTCGATAACACAATATTCAAAGCTGGTGGGATGCAGTGCAAACTGTACGTTACATCCACCGGTGATCTGCAGTTCGTTGATGATCTTCAGTGCGGAAGTACGTAACATCTGGTACTCTTTATCGCTCAGGGTCTGGGAAGGAGCTACTACGATACTGTCTCCGGTATGCACGCCGACAGGATCGATGTTCTCCATGTTACATACAGTGATGCAGTTGCCTGCGCTGTCACGCATTACTTCGTACTCGATCTCTTTCCAGCCCGCGATACAACGCTCTACCAGTACCTGTCCTACACGGGACAGACGTAAACCGTTCTCCAGGATCTCTTCCAGTTCTACCTGATTGTGGGCGATACCGCCACCGGAACCTCCCAGGGTATAAGCGGGACGCAGTACAACCGGATAGCCGATGGTGTTGGTGAATTTCACACCGTCTTCCACGTTCTCTACGACCTTGGATGCTGCACAGGGCTCACCGATGCGCTCCATCAGATCCTTGAACTCCTGACGTCCTTCGGCGTTACGAATGGTAGCTGCGGTAGTACCTAACAGCTTTACATTATGAGCTGCCAGGAAACCGGACTCCTCCAGCTCCATACCGAGGTTCAGACCAGCCTGTCCTCCCAGGGTAGGAAGGATGCTGTCGGGCTTTTCCTTTTCAATGATCTGCTCCAGAACCTTTACGTTCAGGGGCTCGATATATACCTTATCTGCGATATCTTTATCAGTCATGATGGTCGCAGGGTTGGAGTTCACCAGGATTACCTCTACTCCCTCTTCCTTCAGGGAACGGCAGGCCTGGGTACCTGCATAGTCGAATTCCGCTGCCTGTCCGATGACAATAGGACCGGAGCCGATTACCATTACTCGTTTTACATTAGGATTCTTGGGCATCTTAGTTCTCTCCTCTCATCATATGAATGAACCGGTCAAACAGGTAACCGGAGTCCTGGGGTCCCGGACATGCTTCCGGGTGGAACTGTACGGTGAAAATGTTCTTGCCGGTGTAGGACAGACCCTCGTTGGTACCGTCGTTGACATTGATAAATGCGGGAACCGCTACGGAAGGATCCAGCTTATCGGTATCTACCACATATCCATGGTTCTGAGAAGAAATATATACTCTTCCGGTCATCAGATCCTTTACCGGATGGTTGCCTCCTCTGTGTCCATATTTCATTTTGTGGGTATCTGCGCCGGTAGCCAGAGCCATCAGCTGATGTCCCAGACAGATTGCGAAAATAGGGATCTCGGTATCGTATAACTTTTTGATCTCGGCGATCACACCGGTACACTCCTTGGGGTCTCCCGGTCCGTTACTTAACATGATACCGTCAGGATTATCATCAATGATCTCCTGTGCGGGAGTTCCTGCGGGGTATACGGTCACCTCACAGCCTCTCTCTGTCAGGGATCTGGCGATATTTCTCTTGGCTCCCAGGTCTAACAGAGCTACCTTTAGTCCCTGTCCGGACAGCTCCGTTACCAGTGCGGGCTTGGGCTCTCTGACACCCTTTTCATAAGCTTCTTTATCAAAACGCGCTGCACCGGACAGAGGGCCGTTCTGTGCCAGATCCGTGGTGGGATTCACTACATACTTCTCCTTGCAGGTCACCTTTTCCACGACCTTGCCTGTGGTATATGCTTTCAGCTTCGGAAGCACTTCGTTCAGGTCATAGGCTTCGTTTGTGGTGATCATACCGTTCATGGTACCCTTCTCACGCAGGATCTTGGTCAGCGCACGGGTATCGATTCCGGCGATACCGGGCACACCGTTCTCCTCTAAGTATTCCTGTATTGTGCAGTCACAGCGGAAGTTGCTGGGAATACGTGAAAGCTCTCTGACGATGAACCCATCCGGCCAGGGTCTCTCCGACTCGCAGTCATCCCTGCATATGCCATAGTTACCGATCAGGGGGTAAGTCATGCATACAGCCTGTCCTGCATAGGACGGATCCGTCAGGACCTCCAGATATCCGGCCATGGATGTGTTAAATACGATTTCACTGATGATCTCTTTGTCTGCACCGATGTGCGTTCCTTCGAACACCGTTCCATCTTCCAAAATCAAAAATGCCTTCATTCTTTCCTCACATTCTGCCGCTTTTTGCGACGTTTGTATTTCTCTCAGTCTCCTACAATACCTGCGAATTGCTCCGCTGGGTATCTGCATTGTCTACGATACCCACGAATTGCTCCGCTGCTTCGCAACTCCCGCACTTCTGAAAACATTCGGATTCCACTGCATCCTCATGTTTTGGCGATTTAAATCGGCACCTGCCTCCCCGTGCAAGCACGGTCGGCCTCTGCCGTTTAAATCTGGTATCTGCATAATCGATTTATTATATCACAAAAAAAAATGCGTCGCAATAGACCCTGTCTGCATAAAAACCTACAAAAAACCTCTCCGCAATCCCAATACTCCTTGGAGAATCTGACAAAGCTGTGTAAAAGCTTACATTTTCCATTGCTTTTTCCACCGGGTCTGATATAGAATAGATATATATTTTCTATTTTTCAATTATCACAAAACGCTGTTTTCCTACAGCAGATTGGACAGGCATCTATGGATCGTATCAGCAATGCACAAATGAATTCCCTTGGCACACGTAAAATATATTATGAAGATGTACATCAGACGGATTTTACCGCCGTGGTGACCGAATGTGTTCCTGCCAAAGAAGAAGGATATTATCTGATCGTTCTGGATGCTTCCGCATTTTTCCCGGAAGAGGGCGGCCAGTCCGCCGATAAAGGCACCTTAAACGGTCAGGAAGTACTGGATGTCAGCATTAAGCAGGGCATCCTGTATCATAAAATGACCTGTGAGCTTCCCACAGGCACTGAAGTCACCGGTCATGTGGACTGGAACCGCCGGTTTGATTTCATGCAGCAGCACTCCGGGGAGCATATGATCTCCGGCTTGCTGCATTCCCGTTTCGGTCTGGAAAATGTGGGCTTTCATTTAAGTGACAGAGAAGTGACACTGGATATGAACGGGGAAGTCTCTCTGGAACAACTGTGCCTTATCGAACAGGAAGCCAACGCTTACGTCTGGAAAAATCTTCCGGTCAACATCAGCTGGCCCTCCTCCAAAGAACTGGTGAACTTAAATTATCGCAGTAAGCTGGCTCTCACGGAAAATGTCCGCATCGTGGAGATCCCCGGCGTGGATCTGTGCGCCTGCTGTGCTCCCCATGTGGATACTACCGGTCAGATCGGTCTCATCAAGATCGTGAATGTCCAGAGCCACAGAGGCGGTGTCCGTATCAATATTCTCTGCGGCGGCCGTGCTCTGGCCGACTATACCGAAAAACAGGATTCCGTCTGGGCCATTTCCTCTCTGCTGTCCGCAAAGCAGCCGGAAGTGGCCGATGCCGTTGTCCGGGTCAAAGAGGATGCACGCCAGCAAAAAGAACGCGCCAATGCTTTGCAGGCGGAACTTCTGAAGGTACAGATGAATGCACTGCCCTCCCCGGAAGAGACCTGTCACGTGCTTCTCTTCGTCGGCGAACTGGATGCCATTGCCCTGCGTAATGCCGTCAATTCCTTGACCGAAAAATATTCCGGTTACTGTGGTATCTTTGCCGGAGATGATACAAACGGTTATCGATTTATTGTAGGCAGTGCTTCCTGTAACTGTCAGGAACTGGCAGACCGCATGCGCCGGGAACTTTCTGCAAAAGGTGGCGGATCCGCTCCCATGATCCAGGGGAATGTTGCTGTCACGGCAGATACCCTACAGACAATGTGGGTGTCGCTGTAATGACCATCCTTTCTGCCTATATATGCATTTCGGCACATGAATTCCGTATTCAAAATTTCCACATGGAAAACCCCCGGCATGACCATCTGTCATACTCCGGGGGTCTGTTTGTATATTTTATATATTTTTCGTTTCGGGAAATCTGATTATTTCTCTTCTGTTGCTGCATTCTTCTTCAGTGCTACGCTGACTGCCTTCGCAACGCCACCACCTACTACACAGCTCATAGGCATCTCCAGTGCTCCGTTGATACCACAGAATGCTACGGCGAACATAAACAGATTCGCTCCGGTTGCATTCATGCTCTGCAGATACTCGGTATGACCGAAGCAGATCATCAGAGTAGACATGAAGAACAGGGTGTTCATAAATGCTCCCAGCAGACCGGTCACGAAGTAAGTTACGGTCTTCGTCTTGTCAATCTTCCACAGTGCCTTGAAGATCACGCCGGACAGCCATCCCATCAGAGTTCTGGTAGGGATGCATACCAGGAAAGTGAAAAACGGATTCATTGCTACCAAAGCTGCTCCAAAAGGGTCTCCTGCAAAACACTGGTAAAAGCTAGTAAGTCCAAATACCAGTCCCAGTACGGCTCCGCCTGCGGGTCCTAAGATCATTGCACCGATTACTACGGGAATGGTCATCAGGGAGATTGCTAACGGTCCGATGCGCAGATACCCAAGCGGGGTAAACGCCAGAATCAGCATGATCGCGATGAGTACGGCCAATTGTACCATCTCAAGTGTCTTGTTTTTTTTCATATGAAATTTCCTTTCCGCGCTTTTTGCGCCTTTGCTACTATTCCTCCATCTGGCGTCCTTTGGACTGCCGGAGGATATAATTACAAGTCATTCAAGAAAATAACATAAATGTATACAAAACACAAGTACATTTTTTAATACAATCAACGTACGGTGCGATACCACTTCAACGCCGATGTATAGGCTTCATATACTGTATTCATATCAATATTCTTTAATAGCATCAGGCGGGATACCTCCGCCCAGTTGGCTGTCTCATACTGCAGCATAAAATCGTACACCGGTGCCAGTACGCCGATGCGGTAGATCAGTGCATTGCTGATCTCGCCAGCCACATGGACCACCTTCAAAGCCTCTGCCATGGGTTTCTCGAGGATCACATCCAGCACGGAGAACAATCCCATCAGGAACAATTCATCCTTCTGCGCCTTCAGGCCAAACGCTTCCGCCAGATTCTCGGCAAATTTCGCACGAAGCAGAGAAAGTCTGGTAACCTCATTCGGCTTATCCGCATACAAAGCATTGGCTACTGCCGTGTTGATCCACTTTTTCAGTTCCCGCTGTCCCAGCATGGCAGCCGCATGACGGATAGATGTAATCTCCGAATTTACAGCCAGTGGCTGAACCATTTTCAGCAGATCGATCGTAAGTGCGGTATCACGGCTGATGATATCCGCCGCTGTCGTGAGTTCAAAATCCGGGCTGTTCACAATATTCAGCAGGTCAATATAGTTACCCTTCAAGGGTGCCACATCCGTCTGTCCCTTCGTAATGGGAACTCGATAGAACTTACCCTCATAGAAACGATATCCGCCGGTCTCCTTCAGTCTCTCGAAGTCCTCCATGGTATCAATATTACCGGCACACAGACTGATATTCGGGAATAATTTTCCGAAATAAATCTTGGCTTTGTCAATGGCGATTTTACGATTATTCAGAAGAACATAATCCATCAGCTTCAGGACTTCTCTGTAATTTTCAAAATCACTGACCGCAAGCTTGCGAATGGCAAGTTTATAGCCTTGCTGTTTCAATTCCTTCAGACGATTGACATACATTTCAATCGGCGGAATGGTATTATCGATCAAAAGTACGATTTTTTCATGAGGTGCATCGCACTGCTCCGGAATATCCGCAAAAATCGAGATATTGCTGATCGGTACGAAGATTTCTTTTCCCTGAGACAAGGTATCAATACCCATTTTCTGGATCAGTTCCAGACCCGTGATCTGGGATGCCCCGTCGAACTGTGCGGTTCCAAGCAACAGAGGATTCAACAGGAAATTCTCCCTCTGGGTAAAAAAGGAGTAGGCACAAACGGCCATATTTTCATCAAAAAGCGGTACTAATGTAAGCAGCATATTTTTACCTCCCAATCTATCTATATTATACCGATTCCGACAAGACTTTACAAGTGGTACTATCAGCACAGAGATGTAAATAGAGAGTTAGTAAAGAAATGCTATCAAATCCCCGTAGCCCTTGGCAGGGTATAAGAAACGCGGCACGCTCGTACTTTAGTACGATGCGCTCCTGTCGCAGAGCGTAGCGGTACATAAGCGGTCACAATACGACCGCAATGCGTCCCTTGGGACGCTATGGTACCGACGTCTGCTTACGGCACTGCTTATTCTTATACCCAGCCGGGGCTACTGGTTTTTTGAAAGCTTTCCAAAACGCAGAACTCCCGGCGTATGCGGTGCCATGTCGAAGATGTTTGTCGGAGGATGTTGATATTTTCTAGAAAAGTGCTGAAAGGCAGGGGGAAAGCGGACACGATGTCCGCGTCAGCCGATTGTCGACATGGATGTCGACTGTAGGCGGCCCCGTCATGACGAGAACTACTCATCACTTTTCGTAGAAAATTCACATCCGGAGACCTTACATCGAGACATGTGTATCGCATGCTCCGGGAGTTCGTGGATTTTGCCAATGTATTTAACTAACTCTCAACTTACTTAAAGTACTGTACACCGGATTCAAAGATCTTCATATCCTGCTCGCCATAGATGTTCATGGCCACAGCGGTATCTCTTCTCTCGGAATGTGCCATCTTACCGAAGCATCTGCCGTCGGGAGAGGTGATACCCTCGATCGCACAGTAGGAACCGTTGACATTGTATTCCTCATCCATGGATACATTACCGTTCTGATCAGCGTACTGAGTAGCGACCTGTCCGTTAGCAAAGAGCTTGTCGATCCACTCTTTCGGTGCTACGAAACGGCCCTCTCCGTGGGATGCGGGATTGCAGTAGGTAGCACCCAGTGTAGCGCCCTGTAACCAGGGAGACTTGTTGGATACGACTTTGGTGTATACCATCTTGGAGATATGACGGTTGATGGTATTGAAGGTCAGGGTAGGTGAATCCTCCTTCTGACCGGTGATTTCGCCGTAAGGAACCAGTCCCAGCTTGATCAGAGCCTGAAATCCGTTACAGATACCCAGTGCCAGTCCGTCTCTCTCATTTAACAGCTTCATGACCGCTTCCTTCAGCTTCTCATTCTGGAATGCGGTTGCGAAGAACTTCGCGCTGCCCTCCGGCTCATCACCTGCGGAGAAGCCGCCGGGGAACATGATGATCTGTGCCTGTGCAATGGACTTCTCGAATTCCTCTACGGATTCGCGGATATCCTCTGCGGTCATGTTACGGAACACTCTTGTCTCCACATGGGCTCCGGCACGTTCAAATGCCTTGGTGCTGTCGTATTCACAGTTGGTTCCGGGGAATACCGGAATGAATACGGTAGGCTTTGCGATCTTGTGCTTACATACATAAATACTGTCTGCCTTGTAAACATTGCTTGCCACTGCCTCGGTACCCTTCACTGCCTTGGTGGGGAATACCTTCTCCAGCTTGGAGGTCCAGGAAACAAGTGCCTCTTCCATGGTGATCTTCACATCACCATATACGAATACAGGCTCCTCGGTCACGGTACCGATCACGGTGTAATCCAGTTCCTTCTCTTCCAGTGCAGCCATCTTGTCTGCGGGGATCTCTGCCAGAATATCGCCCAGTCCGTTGTCAAACAGGTCGTCTGTGGTTACCTCATCGTCGATCTTCACACCCAGCTTGTTACCGAAGGCCATCTTTGCTACAGCTGCTGCCACACCCTTGGAATCCAGAGCATAAGCGGATACGATCGTACCATTTTCGGTCAGTTCGTGGATCTTGCCATATAATTCTGCCACATTCTCATACATCGGAATGTCGAAATCGTCTTTATTAATAGAGAAACGTACCAGCTTATTGCCGGGGGTCTTCAGTTCCGGAGTAATAATATCGCCGTATTTTGCCACGTCCACTGCAAAAGATACCAGTGTGGGAGGTACATCAATATCATTGAAAGTACCGGACATACTGTCCTTACCACCGATGGAGGGCAGCCCGAACCCGATCTGTGCATCGTAGGCGCCTAACAGTGCTGCGAAAGGCTGACTCCAACGCTCAGGATCGCTGGTCATTCTGCGGAAGTACTCCTGGAAGGTAAAGCGGATCTTGCTGAAATCACCGCCGGAAGCCACGATTTTCGCCATGGACTCTGTCACTGCATAGACAGCTCCGTGGTAAGGACTCCAGGAGGACAGATACGGATCGAAGCCGTAACTCATCATGGTCACGGTATCGGTCTTACCTTCCAGTACAGGCAGTTTGGCTACCATGGTCTGGGTCTCAGTCAGCTGATATTTTCCACCGTAGGGCATCAATACACTGCCGGCACCAATGGAGGAGTCGAACATCTCTACCAGACCCTTCTGGGAACATACATTGAGGTCATTTAACAGTGCCACCCAGGCACCCTTCACATCGCCCTCTTCCAGTTTCTCACCTACAGCGGGAACAGCCCATTTATCAAAATAATTCTCCTCTTCGGAAGGAATATCTACTTTTACTTTGGTCTCCTGATGGGCACCGTTGGTATCCAGGAAAGCTCTCTTTAGATCCACGATAGGCTTGCCTCTCCAGTTCAGTACCAGTCTGGGTTCCTCAGTAACAACTGCTACGGGAACAGCCTCCAGGTTCTCTTCCTTTGCATAGCCCAGAAAAGTATCTACATCCTTAGGATCTACTACCACTGCCATACGCTCCTGAGACTCGGAGATTGCCAGTTCCGTGCCATCCAGTCCGGCATATTTCTTGGGTACCTTGTCCAGATCTACGGTCAGACCGTCTGCCAGCTCACCGATGGCAACGGAGACACCGCCGGCACCAAAGTCGTTACATTTTTTGATCAGACGGCTGACTTCCTCACGACGGAACAGTCTCTGGATCTTACGCTCGGTCGGTGCATTACCCTTCTGTACCTCAGCACCACAGGTCTCGATGGAAGTATCGGTATGTACCTTGGAGGATCCGGTCGCACCGCCGCAGCCGTCACGTCCAGTACGTCCGCCTAACAGGATGATGATATCGCCGGGATCAGAGGTCTCACGGATAACATTCCTGCGGGGAGCTGCGCCCATAACGGCACCGATCTCCATACGCTTTGCCACATAAGAAGGATGGTAGATCTCTTTTACAAAGCCGGTAGCCAGACCGATCTGGTTACCATAAGAGGAATAGCCACTGGCTGCGCCTCTTACCAGCTTCTTCTGGGAGAGCTTGCCGTGCAAAGTCTCGGATACAGGAACGGTAGGATCCGCAGCACCGGTGACACGCATTGCCTGATATACATAGCCACGGCCGGACAGGGGATCACGGATGGCACCGCCCAGACAGGTGGCAGCACCACCGAAAGGCTCGATCTCTGTAGGATGGTTGTGGGTCTCGTTTTTGAAAAATACCAGCCACTCCTCGGTCTCTCTATGGTCACCGTAATCCATCTCCACGGGAACCACTACGGAGCAGGCATTGATCTCATCGGATTCTTCCATGTCATCCAGTTTGCCGTCTTTTTTCAGCTTTCTCATGGCCATCAGTGCCAGATCCATCAGGCAGACGAACTTGTCCTCTCTGCCTTTGAAGATCTCTTCTCTGGTATCCAGATAGCTCTGGTAAGTGGTCTCCAAGGGAGAACGATAATAACCCTCACCGAATTCCACATCGGTCAGCTCGGTGGAAAAAGTGGTGTGACGGCAGTGATCGGACCAATAGGTATCCAGTACACGGATCTCCGTCATAGAAGGATCTCTCTTCTCATCATCATGGAAATATTTCTGGATATGCAGGAAATCTTTGAAGGTCATGGCAAGTCCCAGAGATTCATACAGAGCTTTTAAACTGCTCTCGTCCATATCTCTGAAGCCGTCAAAAACAGCAACATCAGCGGGATCATCATACACCGTGATCAGAGTATCCGGCTTCTCCATGCCGGTCTCTCTGGAATCTACAGGGTTGATACAGTAAGATTTGATCTTGGAAAATTCTTCGTCGGACACCTGTCCTTCGATCATATAAGTCACAGCGGTACGGATCACAGGTTCTTCGTCCTCTTTTAAGAACTTCACACACTGCACTGCGGAATCCGCTCTCTGATCGAACTGTCCGGGAAGGAACTCTACGGAAAATACTTTTGCATCCGCAGGAATCTCGATGGTCTCTTCATACAGATCATCTACGGGAGGCTCGGAAAATACAGTCTTGCAGGCTCTTGCAAACACCTCATCCGAAATATTCTCCACATCATAGCGGATAAACTCACGAACCTTTGCCACATCGATACCCAGATAATTTTTCAGTTCGTCGTGCAGCTCTTTTGCCTTGACGGCATAAGGTTCCTTTTTCTCTACATAGATACGTCTTACGTTGCTCATGTCTCTCCTCCGAAATTTTATACTATGCGACACTATTCAGAACCCCATTCGCAAAACCACATCTTGCGATGCTTACTTTTTGCTCATGTGGTTATCTCACCATATAAATATCATCAGATGCCCTTACAATGCGAGCCTTTGACGTACATATGATTATATTTACATGGTTCTGAATAGTATCATACAACATACTATATTTTCCCACAATAGCAGAAAACAACAAATTTAGATAGATTTTACCTGCCTTTTTGAACGGTTCGTCATTCATGCAGTCTGTGGATCAGCCGGTAAGCGATGTCCTTCTCGCAGATCAGGGCCTCCGTGTGGGCGAAAAATACGATGCCGTCCGTGGGGGCCAGAATCTTCTCCCTCACCGTTCCATCGTAAGGGTCTATAATTTCTGCCATCTCATTTCCATAGCGCACATCGTCTCCCGCATGTACTTTTCCCCGGAAAATTCCCGCCCGGTTCGCAGGTACATCACTCAGATCCTTTTCATATATAACATGACTGATATAGCCGGAATGACTCTCGTACCGGATCAGCCCCATACGTTTCAGGAAACGTAAGACCGCTGCCACCGCCTGTCTTGCACTCACCTCATCGATCTGGGTATTCTGATTCGTGTATACCGAAAAGGCGGCCGTCATCTCATCCTGCCAGTTATAATTCAGTGTCTTGGTATCAATGGGTACCGGCTTGCGCACCACCACATAAGGAAGTCCGAACAGATTCGCCAACGACGTATTCTGATAGCCTGTCTCCATCATACGCACATGGGGCACGAATTCTCCCGGTCTGTAAAAGGACGTAAACTGGATCCCATAAACGTAGTCCCGGATCTCCGTAAGCAACGCATTGGTCAGACGGTCCGCCGGCTCCCCGTAATCATTTCCCGGAAAACTCCGATTGATATCCGCTTCCTTGACACCGAAAAAGCGGCGGCTGATATTCACGGAATAGGCATTGATGGTAGGAATCACCAGAATCTGTTTGCCGGCACTGATACAGCCGTTGTTTTCCAGTTCCCGCAGTGTCTTCACCAGTTGGGAACAGATATACATCTGCTGGATCTCATTGCCTCTGGCTGCGCCAACGATGCAGGCAGACTTCTCGCCCTTGCCGAACTGAAAGCCCTTGATGCGCATATCTTCTCTGTAGGTCGAATGTATGGTATAAATATCTCTCTCAAACATAATCTTTTCACTCCGTCAGGATCCGCGCCAGCAGATCTCCTTCATAGACCACCGGATAAGCTCTCAGGGTAAACAACAGCCCTCCTTTTGCGGTACGGATCTGCTGCTTCACCGTCCCTTCAAATGGATCCACCACTTCCCCGATCAGATCTCCTTTTTTCACATAGTGGTTGTGCTCGATCAGCGGCAGGAACACACCGTCTGACTTGCTGCGGATAAACTCCACCTCACCGTCACTGGATATCGCAGGCTCCTGCACCTTTGGCTCAGGGCCTGTCCAGATCCCCATTTCACTCATGATGTGGAAAATACCGTCCACGATCTGATTACCGAAGGATCTGTGGATGTCATGCCCCTGTCCCATCTCCAGCACCAGTGTGGGAACTCCCAGCAGATTCATGGAATGGGCCAGCGTCGATTCATGCACCGTGGCAGTGGCATTCATCCAGATCATGTCGGCATTGGTCATTTTCGCATAGGGAAGCAGTGCCTCCGCAAAATCTTCACTGAGTCGTACCTGTGGGATCTCACGCACAAAAATATCACTGGCGTGCAGATCGATACAAATATCGGATCCGATCAGGGAATCCACCACAGTTGCCGTGATCCGCTCCATCATATCCCCCGATGCGTCTCCCGGAAACATACGGTTCATATCCATATCCAGTCTCGGCACCGTCCGGCTGGCCATGTCGATTCCCAGCGGATTCAATGCCGGATAGATATCTACGATTCCTTTCAAATACTCCGGATGCTCTTTTACTCTTCGCGCCGTCTCATAACAGATGTACTGTCCCTCCAGTTCATCCCCGTGGATGCCGGACACCAGACTGATTCTGGATAAATTCCGTTCTTCTCCCTCCGGACGGATCCGGTTCCTGCGGATTGCCAGATGTCCTCCCGCCGGAAGTTCCATGCTGATGATCGTTTCTGTCATACTTACCTTTTCCCTCTCTTTATCTCTTTGCAGCTTTTCTACACAGAAAATGCTTCAGGAAACTTTCCCTGAAGCATCATCACCCGTTGTCTTATTAATCTTCTACACCCAATCCGCGCAACAGATACAGGATCTCACGATCCACCGCTTCCGCCGTCACGCCGATGGTCTGGGCCGAAATCTTCAGTCCTTCCAGCACAAACATAATATTTCTCGCAGTTCCCTCACAGTCCTCGCAGATAAACTCTCCGTTATCCACACCTGCCTCGATCAGTTTTTCAATGATCTTCACTGCGGAATCAAACTGCTTTTTTAAAATATTGTCTCTCTTGGGCAGTTCGTTTTCAAAATAGAATTCATAGGTAGCCTGCGTCAGTGTATTCTTCTTGCGCAGAAGCTCTTTCTTCTGCTCCTTTAAAAACAGAAGCAGGATATCCGCTGCGGTAGCATCCTCCGTAATACTGTCGGAAAATACGTCATCCGCCTCCTCACTCTCCATGCGCAGCACTTCCATGAAGATCTGACTGGTATTCTCAAAATATAAATAGAGTCCGCCACGGCTGATGTCGCAGGCCTCTACAATATCCTTCATCGTTACTTTTTTGAAGCCCTTCTCCACAAATACTTCTCTTGCTTTCTCTACGATATATCGCTTTTTCTGTACTGATTTTTCTCCCATGGATCTATCCTGCCTTTCCCCACTCAAAGCTTTCCGTTCGCCGGTGTCTTATCCCAGAATTCAATGATCTCCTGCATCTGTTTCAGTACCAGATAAAAGATCTGCTCCGATACCGCCTCGCTCCACAGATTTCCCTTTGTTCTGCCGCCTAAGACATATTTTGACAGGATTCCTCTGAGGATATCCCATTCCTTCCATCCTGCTTTCTGAATAATATCCCGCTCCTCCTGATGAGTGCGGATCCGGTGTCTTGTGTATACATAGGCATAGTTGCGATCCATCAGGGGACTTTTCGTCGCTTCCCTGACGAAATTCAGGAGAGTCCCGTCATATACCGGAAAAGACACGGAATTCACTCCGATATCCTGTCCGCTGTAGATAGAGCTGGCTCTCTTGCCGGCGCTCTGCTCCAGCCAGGGCAGGTAGGGAAGTAACGGCCTCACTGCCTGCTTATATGATTCCAGCAACTGCTCTCTGTATTCACTGCTCTGTTCCATAACCCCAATATACCTTTCCATGTACCGTTTTCTACCGAAAACATCGCTTTTTTCGTCTGTCAATGTAAAAGTGACACATATGTAGTTTTATTTTATCACATTTCTATCAAAAGTACAGTAGAAAATTGTTGGTATTATGGTGTATAATGTGTATTAAATATTTGTATGATAAGACGAGGTATTGGAATGGCTGGAATCGTATTGGAGAAGGGGAAAACTATATATAGCTATGGGCAGCCCATGACTGCATTGCATCTGATTACCAACGGTAAAGTAGATGTATCATATCCCGGCGGCTCTTATACTCTGGGAAAGGGAGACGTGATCAGTATCTGTGAGATCTGCTCCGAGATCCATCTGCTGGGCTATACCACGTTGGAGGATACAACGATCCTGACGTATCCCCTGACCAGTCTGGATTCCCTGAATGATATTCTACAGAAGCACCCGGACGTAGCACGTCTGTTCTGTCTGTCCTGTTTCCGTCAGATCAATATTCTGCTGAACCGCAGTTCCATTTCGGAATTGAACTGCAGTGAGCTGTATCGTACTCTGACAGATGATATTGCCACCTACAATACACTGTGTAGCCGTTACCGTCTGCAGGCGAGATCCTTGGAACATTTCGATGAGCTGAATGCTTTTCTTGGGGATGATTCACCGGACATCTGGCTGAACGGCTATTACATGGGCTTAAGCAGGATCCTGGCTTCGGACAATTACCGGATCCTGGTACAGGAGTCGGATCTGTCCATTGGTATGCTGCGTAAGGGAAGTCTGGACTTCCGCCGTACTTACCAGAGCCTGGAGGAACAGTTCCACTATCTGCAGCAGGTCGGTTCCTTCTATTTCCGGGAATCCGGCAACGATCTTTTTGATTTTTATACTTCTTTGTTCTATAAACTGGGACAGGATAATGAAGACAGCAAGGCGGTCTACGACCGCATTCACCGTATGCTTTCTAAGGCCGGCGATCTGTCCTTCATCGATCAGGAACTGTTTGCCTCCAGATCCCAGACCTTCCAGAGCAGCCTGAATCTCATGGAATCCAATGATTCCGCTGAGGCAGGTTCTTCCGGAGATTCCGAGATCCTTGGCAAGCTTGCCGGATCGCTGAACACTATTCTGGATTACGCCGGTTCGGATCTGGATACCGTGACCAGCTTCCGTCAGCATGTCCACGCTTACAAGCTGCTGTCCGACCGGGCTTCCCAGGATCAGGATGTCGCTCTTTTACGCAGACAGCTGACCGAAGAATTTTATCTGCTCTACTCCCTCCTGTTCACCCAGACGCTGGAACAGCCGAACATTCCCATGCCGGTCAAAATGTTTCTGTATTTCGGTTATGTGGATGAGGAGCTGGCCGGTCTGAAAAATGCAGTCACCCTGTACCGCATAGCAGAAGCTATGTCGGATCACAGCGATATCGGTGTCTATACCTTTTATGACTGGCTGATGGCCATCTTCCGCGGGAAGAAATCTCCCAGCCGGAACGAATTTGACCAGGATTATTCCGATTATATTCACAAACAAAAGGTCGGTGGCAATATTACGGATGCAGAGCTCAAGGCATTGGAGAACAATCCCATGGCCAAGGTCAATTACGAGCTCCGGAATATGTTCCCTCAGGTCAACAAGATTACCTTCGGGCGGATCACTACTTTCTGTCCGCTGTTCTGCGCAGATGATGTGCTGAAGGATCTGGAAAGCTCCTATGTCACCGTTTCCCGTGTCTCCCAGATTCTCGAGGAGATCCGCCGGGTAGATTACACGGCATTCTATAGAGAAAGTCTGGATATGGAGCACATAGATGTCATGGGTAAGGAGACAATTCATCTGGAATATCTGCCGGACATCATCCTGATGCCCAACGTCGGTATCCGCGGTGTCATGTGGCAGGAAATTGAGGGCAAGCGCCGTAACAGCCCCGGTCGTATGGTCTTCTCCATTTTCCATCTGGAGGATCTGAAGACGACCTTCACCCACCTGACCGGTGAATTCCGTTGGGAGCTGTGCAAGAGAGTCCAGGGTAACCGCTGGAACGATGTCTCCATCAGTTCCCTGACCAGTGAATATTTCGATTATATCCAGTTCTACCGCAAGAACCATGATCTGAGTACAGAGGCCAAGGAAAAGGTAAAATCCAGCCTGCAGCGTGCCAAGAACAGTTTCAAGGAAATGTTCGTAAGGGATTATATGATCTGGGTGCTCTTCGAAGGTGCCGGATCCCCGAGACTGAACAAAGTAGCCCGTCAGATCATGTTCACCTACTGCCCGTTCCCGGAGGATATTTGCAATACGCTGGCTCAGAACCCGTTGTATGCCGATCTTCTGGATCGCCGTAAGATCAAGGTAGCCCAAGGCTTACATCATCTGGATGTTCTGACCCGAAAGCTGCAAAACGGTAATATTCCGGTTCCCGAGACCGTGGCACAGGAACGCTATTATTTAAGTGGTAGCAAAAAAGCATAGCACATACATATAGCAAAAAGATTCACTCTCCACCCGGGGAATGAATCTTTTTGTTATGTTGTCTTATTTACTTTCAGATACCTTATGCGTTTGCCAGCTGTATACCAAGTTCTCTACACTCTGACAGGCCATCCTCGTCCGGTGTCTCATGGCAGATCAGGCCCTCACCGTTCAACACAGTAGCTCCTGCTGCTTCCATACGGGTGGTCCAGTCTCTCATCCACTCACCGTCTCCCCAGCCATAGGAACCGAACAGTGCGATCTTTTTGCCGGAAGCAAAGCCTTCCACATCACATACAAAAGGCTCCATCTCGGATTCCTCCAGGACTTCCGCTCCCATCGCGGGACAGCCCAGTGCAAACTTGGGAGCAGCCTTTAGTTCGTCAAGGTTGGCGCCGGTCACAAATACTACCTCCGCTTCCTTCCCGGCTTCCCGGATACCCTCTCCGATGGCCTCTGCCATAGCCTGGGTGTTACCACCCTGTGTCCAGAATACTACATAAATCTTATCCATTTATTTTTCCTTCCCTTCCGCACCTTTCCGTGCCTGTTTCTATGCTGCGGTACATCCGCAGATATCTATGATTTCTGTCATCTTTAATCCATAATGCAACAGCTGGATCAAATTTTCCCTGGCATATTCATATTTTTCAAAAAGTCTCTGTTTTCCTTCTTTATCCGCATATACTTTCCAATAACCGGTGCAGAGGCTGTTCTTCCCCTGATGTCTGATAAATCCTTCCACATCCTCCGGGGGATATCCTAACAGCAATCCCAGTTCGTGGGGGAACGGCTTCCCTCTCTCTGCATAGGTTTCATAACGATCGCAAAATACCGGCAAAATATCCTCCAGTCGATCGGATTCGTACCCTGCCTCCCGCAGCAGTTTCTGTACCTGCGGCATTTTCAGATACTTTTCCAGCCGGTCTTCCCGATACAACAGTATTACCATTTTCTCCTCTGTCTCCAACAAGGGATACAGGGAAAGCACACTGCCTTCAACGATCCTTCCCACCTGTGTAAAGCCTTCCGGGGAAATCGTCAGCAGATTGGAAATCTTAAGTCCCGTGATCAGCGGTGCACACTGCAAAGCCAACTGTAGTTCCACATCGTCTGCTTCCATTTCACACAGGATCTCCCACGTTTCCTGACTCAATCAGCGCTTCACCTCCTGCCATCCAAAAGTCACTGAGTTAGTTTTATCTAACCTATATAAATAATATAGAAAAAAGCAGTTCCCGTCAAGGGAACTGCCTGATAGAAATTCTCAACACATAAATTTTTAAAATGATATTTCAGAATTCAGACCTTTCTGCGGTCCAGCCCTGTACTGCGATAGTATTCTGCCTTGTCCTGATACATCCGTCTCTCGGACTCCGTCAGCAGATGATCCTTTCCCACGGCTTCCAGAGTGTTCACCGCTGCTCCTACTGCCATGGAGACATCATGAGCTGCCAGCTCTGTTTTTAATTCCTCCACCTTTTGATAAAGCTCCTTTTCAGAAATTCCGGTGCACAGGACCACCAGTTCATCTCCGCCGATACGGAACATTCCATTTCCTTCAAATACACGTTTCAGGCAGTCACAGCACCTGCGGATCAGGCGGTCTCCGGCGGAATGTCCTTCACTGTCATTGATCAGTTTTAATCCTGTAATATCACAGTATACCACGCCGATGGGCTCGGTATGGTCCACCTGCTCAATGTACCTCTCCATGGCATAACGGTTCCCCAATGTCGTCAGCGGATCCGAATAACTCATCACTTCCAGCTCCCGTACCAGATTTCTCTGCTTCAGAGACGATACGATAAAGTGTCCCATGATCTGCAGCATCTCCGACACAAATTCAAAATATCTGGTCGAAGGATTGTCTACTCCGTAGAAGCCGATTACTTTCCCATCATCATAAAGCGGAACCACCACCAGGGAATGAATATTCTGTCTTACCAGAACTTCATACATCTGCGGATCCACATCTTTCATTTCTTCCAGATTCTCTGTGACAAAACTCTGATTCTCATCAAACTTCCGATACCATTCCGCACAGATCTCCGGCGGTAGATCCTGAAGGGTATCCTTTTCCGGTGCGACTCCCTTGGCTACCCATTCGTATGTATTGTGGTCATGATCGTGGTCATCCTTTTCAAAAATATAGGCCCGTCCCGCTTCCAGATTCTTTCCGACAAATTCCAGCAGCACCTGCAATGTCTGATCCATGCTCTCCTGCCGCTGTGCCACACGGATGGCTTCATTCAACGCAGCCTCCATATTACGGTAATCTTCGGATTTGTGCCCTCTCTCATTCAGATTGCCGCAATCTATGGCGATTTCCATACGGTATTTTCTCCCGTCTTCTTCTACCAGTGTGTCCTTGATATGAAGTTCTCTTCGCAGCAGCGGATTGTAATATTCCCATTCCTTAAAAAAACCCGGCTTTAACTGTTCATTATTACACATGCCACAGGGCAGAGAATTTCCCTGCAATATCTCATAACACTTTAACCCGATGATCTCTTCATGACTTTGAAATCCATAGCTCTTCAGAGTCTTCTTGTTCATATATATCAATTCATGAGTCTCTGCATCTGCCACATATACGTATTCACCCAGATTCTCGAAAAATTCCCATATTTTACTCATATACACCAACCTGCTTCCGTATTCTTCCCCTCATTATAATTAATCAGTATACACTTGCAAACGCTTTACGGCAAGCCTGTTCTCTCAAAAATGTCTGTAATAATCTCACATCATCCGTGATCACACCGTCCGCCCCACAGTTTACGATCCGAAGCATGGCACCGGAAGTATTGGCTGTCCACCCGTATACCGACTTTCCGCAGTAATGAATGGCATCTACCATATCCACCGTAAGATTTCTCCCCTCGATGCTATAGCTGTCGGCATAGTCCAACTCATAATCCTCTTCTTCCAGATCATGGGCAATAAAAACTGTTGAAATCCCCGGTTCCAGCTCCTTCATTTTCTGCAGGGTTCCCTTGTTCATGGAGCCTATAATACACTCATCCACCATATCATAGTCCTGCAGCAGAGTCAGCACGCTTTCCTCCAGTGCATCCTCCTGTCCGGTATATTTCAGTTCGATCATCAGAGTGATCCTGCCTCTGGCACAGGCAAGCATTTCTTCCAGTGTCGGGATCTGTTCTCCCCGGTATGCTGCCGAAAAACCGCTGCCCACTTCCAGGGTTTTGAGAGCATCTGCCTCCGCATCCCATACGCAGATATCCTCTCCTGTGGTCCGTTTAAAATTACTGTCATGCATAACGATCAGGGTTCCGTCCGACAACTGCTGCACATCAATCTCTGCAATAGGCGCTCCATCCCGGATGGCCTGTTCCAGGGCCGCCACCGTGTTCTCCGGAGCTACTTTTGCCCCCGCCCGATGCGCTACCACGATCACAGGAGCGTCTTTACCTGCGGCCTGTACCTGCGGCAATACACCATATGTCAGAAAATAGAGGCAGAGAAGCATAACAATCGCTGTTTTTCTGATAATTTTCATCACATTGCCCTCCCATGAAAGTTATTTGTCAATTTTATTGTAACTATTGACTATAAACTCCATACAAGGAAAATGTTAACTTTTTGTAAATATTCAGAGCCACGTAAATATAACCGGAGGAACGTCGAATGCTTGCATTCGTAAGATCCTCTGGCTATATTTATGTGGCGAAGTAACCACATGAGCAAAAGGAAAGCATCGGAGATGCGATTTTGCGAATGGGGTTCTGAATATTACGACTATTCAGAGCCATGTAGCTTCAGGCAGGGTATTCGGCAGATGCTTGCATACGCAGGAATATCTGCCTGAAGTTATAGGGCGAATTATCGTTCTGAATCGTCGGTAAGCCCGGATAAGCGTACTCACTTCCGTAACATCACTACCAGCTCATGAGCCAGCAGTGGAAATGCTGCCAGTACATTCAATAGCAGCCATTCCTGTCCGGACAGATGGGAGGTTCCGAACGCTCCGATGAGAAACGGTACTTCCGTTACCGCAAACTGCAGCGCAAATCCAATAACACAGGCCAACACCATCAGCGGATTATCCCAGGGTCTCATGGCAAATACGGACTTCTGCATATCCCGCATTCCCACTGCATGATACAGCTGGCACATTCCCAGTACTGTAAAAGCATAGGTCTGGGATCGGGCAAGTATTTTTTCCCGGGACAGTAATTCACGAAGTCCCTCCACCCAGTCAGACAGATTCCAGGACAGTTCTCCCCTGCCTGCCAGGATCCCACAGGGCAATACCAGAAATGCCGCCAGACCGATACCGGTGATCAGCGCTCCATAGAGTAAGGTACAGGCCATTCCGCCCCGGGCGAACAGACTCTCCGCTGCTTTTCTTGGAGGACAGCGCATCAGGCTTTTTCCGTCATTTTTATCCACTCCCAGTGCCAACGCCGGAAGGGAATCCGTGATCAGATTGATCCACAGTATATGACTGGATTTTAGAGGGGAAGCCAGCCCCAGAGCCACTGCTGCGAACATGGTCATCAGTTCCCCGAGATTGGAAGACAGTAAAAATATCACCGACTTGCGGATGTTTTCATAGACGCCTCTGCCTTCCTCGATTGCCTTTTCAATCGTTGCAAAATTATCATCCGTCAATATCATGTCCGCCGCCTGTTTAGCCACATCCACGCCGGTTCCCATGGCTACACCGATATCTGCTGCTTTCAGAGAAGGAGCATCGTTCACACCATCCCCTGTCATGGCCACAATCTCCCCATTCTGCTGCAGCCCCTTCACGATCCGTACCTTCTGGGCCGGAGTCACTCTGGCATAAACCCTGATATTCCTGATCCTCCTGGCAAAAGAAGCATCATCCAGATGATTCAGTTCTTCCCCTGTAATACACTGACTGCGATGCCCTGCAATCCCCAGCTGTCTGGCAATGGCATAGGCGGTATCCACATGATCCCCGGTGATCATTACTGTAGATACACCTGCACGGCGGAAAATCTCCACCGCTTCCTCCGCCTCCGGTCTGGCAGGATCACGCATCCCCACGATTCCCAGGAATGTCATACCTTCTTCCCCACACCCGGGAGTGTTTCCGCTCTGTGCTGCCGCCAGTGTCCGAAGCGCCAGGGAATTCATGAGTTCTACAACCTCACTGATCCTTTTTCTCTGTCCGGCTGTCATTGGCACACTTCTTCCGTCCTGTAAAATATGAGTGCAGTGCTGTACGATCACATCCGGTGCCCCCTTCGTATAGGCAATGCTTCCCTTATGCCCTCCGTTTTTCGGGATTCTGTGATAGGTCGTCATCATCTTCCGGTCCGAATCGAAAGGCTTTTCATCATAGCGGGGGTACTGCTTCTCCAGACGTTCTCTATGCATCCCCATCTTCTCTCCGAAGTCTAAGAGCGCCAGTTCCGTTGGATCTCCGATCCGTTGCTCTCCCTGCAGGGAAGCATCGTTGCACAACAGCATTCCCCGGAGCATCTCCTGTACGCATCGGGATTCTCCCCTGCCATTGCTGCCGGCAGCATCCTCCAGCACATCATACCACCAGCATTTTTCCACCGTGAGCCGGTTCTGGGTCAGTGTGCCGGTCTTATCCGAGCAGACCACGCTGACCGCTCCCAGAGTCTCAACGGAAGGCAGTCTGCGGATGATCGTATGTACTTTGACCATTCTGGTCACTGACAATGCCAGACAGATCGTCACCACTGCCGGCAGCCCTTCCGGCACCGCAGCCACCGCCAGGGAAATTGCAACCAGCAGCATTTCCGGAATATTTCTGTGTTGAAATACCGCCAGCAGAAACAATGCCGCACATACTCCCAGAGATAAAATACTCAGAAGCTTTCCCATATCCCCCAGACGTTTCTGTAACGGTGTCATTTCCTCTTCCGCATCTGTGATCATGGAGGCGATCCTGCCGATCTCCGTGGCCATGCCCGTAGCTGTCACGATTCCTTCTCCGTGGCCATGGGTCACCACAGTAGACATATATACCATATTGACCCGTTCAGCCAATGGAATCTCGTGTCTGCAGTCTGCCAGAAACAGCGCATCTTTTTCCACAGGTACCGATTCTCCGGTCAGGGCGGATTCCTCTACCTGCAGATTGGAGCTTCTGGTCAGCCGTATATCCGCAGGTACCTGTGCCCCTGCCTCCAGGTCTACCAGATCGCCCGTCACCAGTTCCGCCGCCGGAATCTCCTGACGGATACCTTCCCTGATCACAATGGTCTGTGGACTGGTCAGCTTTTTCAACGCTTCCAGTGCCTTTCGGGCTTTTCCCTCCTGCAGCATGCCCACCAGGGCATTGACCACTACCACAGTGCCGATGATCACGGCATCACTGAGCTCCCCCAGAAAGACGGATACCACAGCTGCGATCAATAATATGTAGATCAGCGGGTCCTTTAACTGCTCCAGAAAAAGCTGTATTTTCGTCTTTTTTCTGGCAGCTTTCATTTCATTTCTGCCATTTTGCTGTAAACGACGAAAGGCCTCACCATCGGTAAGGCCCTTCACTGCGTCACTTTTCAGTTCATTTACGGTTTCCTGTATATTCTGTTTTTCGAACACGGCTGCCTCCAATGCTTGTTTCTATTAAGCATTGTATGTCATATCTTCAGAATTCATTACACCGAATCATCGTACATTTTAATCTCTTAACTGGAATGCTGCGGTCAGCTCGTTCATGTTGGTGGCCTGCGCAGACAATTCCTCACTGGTGGCAGAAGTTTCTTCTGCGGTCGCAGAGTTGTTCTGCACCACTGTGGATATCTGTTCAATGCCCTGTTCGATCTGCATCATGGCATCTGCCTGTGCCTTGGATTCTTCCATGGCTTTCTTGGACTCGTTGGCCAGATCCTCAATGCCTTCCACGACCTTCTGCAATGCTTCGGCTGTCTTGTCCGTGATCTGGTTGCCATGCTCAATCTCCTGCAGGGAAGTCTCAATCAATTCTCTGGTATGTACCGCAGACTGTGCACTGTCATCTGCCAGCTTACGGATCTGATCCGCAACCACTGCAAAGCCTCTTCCGGCCTCTCCTGCTCTGGCTGCCTCAATGGCTGCATTCAGGGACAACAGATTCGTCTGGGATGCGATATCCTCAATCTCACCGATAATATCGCTGATCTGCTTGGAAGTATCGTTGATACGCTGCATGGCATCTGTCAGACCCTTCATTTCCTCTCCGCTGTCCTTCGCCTGCTGCTGGTAATCCATAGCCTTCTGGTAAGAACCTCCCAGTGCCTTGGCATTCTTCTCCACGATCTCGGTTACATTCGTGATGGTAGCCTGCAGTTCCTCTACGGAACCGGCCTGGTCAGTAGCACCTTCCGCAAGTCCCTGGGCAGCATCTGCCATCTGGTTTGCCCCCAGAGATACCTGTCCCACTGCCGTCTTGATCTCATTAAGTGTCTCACTGAGCTTATGGTTCAGCTTACGGATAGATTCCAACAGTCCCTGAAAGTCTCCCACATAGGCTTCTGCACACCCTGAAGTCAGTGCGAAGTTTCCTTCCGACATTTCTCCCAACAGATAATCCGCATCGCCGATGACCTTCTGCAGATTGCCGGATAGTGCTGCGGTAGCCTCTGCCAGGATCTGTGTCTCATCCTGTGTCCGGATCACAGGTGCCGGAGTATGCAGATCGCCTTCCGCCAGCTGACGTATTCTTTCGGTACATTCCGCCACCGGTTCACCGATCGCCTGACCGATCTTTTTTGCCCTGCGCACACTGAAACATAAAGCTGCAGCACCTATTGCTACACCAATGACAATACATACAACGGAAGAACCAAGGAAATCTGTCAGTGGTGCATTTACTGCCACGCTCCATCCATTGGTTCCTTCTATTGGTGCATAAGCCTGTATTGTGAGGGTTCCGCCTTTCATATAAGTGCCATATCCGGTTGCTCCGGTCATCATCTTCTGCTCTACCTTTGCAATTCCCCGCAAAGATCTGTCTGTCTGGGACAGTTCAATGTTGCTCTTCTGCTCCTGGGCAATCGCAGAATCACAGTGAGCAATGGTGATACCTGTTTCTCCCAACAGATAGCACTCGGAATTCTTACTGACAGAGACTGCCGCAGCAATATCATTTAAGAACTCCGGATCCGGCACAACGAATACCACGCCGACAATATCACCATTCTTATCTCCGTCTGCATATACGGGTGCGGAAATGATAACGCTGAGCTTACCGTCTGTCTTTGCAATCACGGGATCCGATACCACGACCTCTCCCTGCATGGATCTCTTAAAATAATCACGGTCACTATAATCGGTTCCGTCATAAGCACAGATACCGTTGGCGCCGATCAGCTTGCCTCTGACCATTCCATAAGCTTCCACACGCTGGTTGATATACTGCTGCTTCTGCTCCTGGGTAAATACTGGAGAAGACAGCTGATAGCTGCATCCGAGTTCGGATACGATCGTTGTTGTCACCCGTAGTTCCTCTTTGATACGGTCTGCAGAGATCTCTGCCACCACCAGCATATCGCCTTCCAGTGTTCTCATGGTACTGGACAGATTCAGGATCACGGTAAGGATGACCAACGGAATAATCGAGAACACTACCAGCCTGCTGATTGCCTTCTGCAGACGTTCCCGGATCGTCGTCATGCCGGGTGTCTGCCCCTTTGTGCCCTTCTGTGATGCTTTTGTACTCATATGTCCTCATTTCTGCGCTGCATTTTTATTATATGCTTTATTTTCCTGTACTCTGTGAAGTGACCACTTGTCCGGCAGCGCCCGGATATCCCATGCATTTCCTTCATTTTGGAACAGTGATCTTCTGCAGAGATACTTAATTTTATATGTTGATTTTATTTTACCATGATTCAGAAAAATTTTCTATCTTTTGAAGCCCAAAAAGAGAGTTAATATTCCGTTAAGAATATCAACTCTCTCCTGTCATTTATCTCTCTATCCCCTCATGATAAGAAATACCCTGTTAATAGCCGAACTCCTGGGCAAAATACAGCTTGCCATTGGTCTCATAGACCGCAATGCTGCAGGTGGTAAAATCGTCTGCCAGGATATTCGCTGCGTGTGTAGGAGAAGCCATCCAGGCATCTACTACACTCTGTGCGGAATCATAGCCCTTCGCCAGATTCTCGCCCCACATCAGTTCACTGTTCACTGTGTACCAGTCCTTACCGTTGGGTCTGGTATGGGAGAACTTGGAAGCTGCTTCGGTTGCTCTTACCATAGCGCAGGACTCCAGACCGTTGCTCCAGTTCAGTGTTGCCAGGCCGTTCTCTGCTCTCTTCGCGTTTACAATATCCAACGCATCGATAGCCATGGCACGAAGTTCATCTGCACGGGCCAGCTCAGCTTCACTCATACCGGCTTTTCTCACAGAACCCGCCAGTGCCACTGCCTCTTCATCGAACCAGACAGTTCCGTCATCCGTGGCAGGATCACGGCTTACAGAGGATAATTCTGTACTCTTGCCGCAGCCTGCAAGGCTCAGCACCATGATGACTGTCAGAACAAGACTCATCCATCTTTTTTTCATTTGTTCTACCTCTTCTTTCCTTGATTGTTTATAGTAAATATATGTTTATTCGTTATGATTGCTTTTTCTTAATAATAAGCCATGCTCCCAGCCCTGTCAAGGAAAGGGCAAAGCCCAGATTCCATGTATTGGAATCATCGCCGGTCCTGGGTCTTCTGGAAGCTCCCAGGACTGCTCTGTCCGCCAATGGTGTAGGATCATCGGTAATGCTTACAACCCGCTGACGTCTTACACCAAGCACCTGAGGTGTTACCGGGGTTGCCGGCTCAGACGGTGTACCGGGAGTATCCGGGGTATCGGAATCATCCGAATCGTCCGGAGTATCCGGGGGTGCGGTCGGAGTAGTGGTCGGCGTCGTGGGTGTGGTATCCGGTGTGCCTGTCGGCGTAGGCTCCGGAGTAGCACTGGGAGTAGGTTCCGGGCTGGTAGTCACGGGCGGAGTAACCTCCGGCTCTCTGGACAATTCAAACTGCATTCCGAAGCCGTATCTGGTCATCTGATAGCCGTTGTTGGCCAACACACCGTTAAGGTTAGTGGTGATCTTCACTTCTCCGTCCTTTAACAGGTCGGATACCAGAGTATCTGCATAGGAACCTTCCTGTCCGTTTTTCAGCATCCGGTCATACAGACCTTCACCGTCAAAAGTATATACATTATGATATGTCGTGTAATATAAAGCATCTGCTACTGCAGAACAGCTCTCCGCTACTGTGGTATCGGCGGTTCCGTTGGTCAGGATTGCCAGTTCCTCTGCCGTAAGTTCTGAAAAGCCGTAGACCTTATTTCCTTCTTCTCTGGAAGTATTGTTGAACCAGTCTAAGTAATACTGTGCCAGGCAGCTCCGCGTAACCTCTTCCGGCTTCATTTCTTCGCTGCCATATCCTTTTTTCAAAAGAGCCTCTCCGACAATCGCATCCGTAACCTTGCCTGCGGTGATTCCGAGATCCCGTAACGGAGCATTTAAAATACGGCGGGGCAATGTACAGAACGCTCCCACTTCACCGATCTCATAACCTTCAAAACCACTGGACAGAACCGTTACTTTCTCTCCTGCCTTAGGCGCCGCCGGGATCGTACCGATCGTGGCCTTTGCAGGATCATACTGATACTCCTTATTGCTCTCATTTACCAGCTTTATGTTGTAGTACAGGGTATCTCCGGGCTCTGCCGCATTTCCTCCTGCCACGGTACCGTTCAGATAACCGATGGCATCGGACAGATTGATTCTTACCTTGTCCGGGGCATTGCTGTGGATCGTAATGGTGATCGTTGCATCATAGGTCACCCTGCCGGTGCCGCTTTCCCAATGCTGTTCCAGTTCCGGAGTTGTAGTAATGGTAATACCTTCGGAAATATAATGGAACACTGCGCCGTTCTCATTCTGTTCAAAAGTTACCGTTCCCGTGGGATATTCATAATAATCTACTGCGGATACCCCGGGAATCCTGTAATCGTATCCGTCATAATTGATCCAGGTCTCTGTGGGTGTGGTCACATACCATACCGTGGCAATGGTGACTCCACTGAAGGACCGACCAGTGGTGAGCAACTGATCCATAAAACTTTCCGTTACATTTTCACCATACAAGACGCCGTTGTTGTCATTCACATACTGTTTTACATCCTCAAGGGTTTTTCCGCAGTTTTCTTTATAATAGGAAGTGCCTTCGCTGTCTCCACCGTAATAAACATAGTGTAACAAATCTGCGGGCTTGCAGTCAGAATATTTGTTTACATCTAATGCTACGAATCCAACGCACTGCCAGCTTGCTCCGTTACTTCCGGTTAACTTTCCTTCGGCATCTACACCTGTATTATCCACAGAAAGATATTTAAAGGTTTCAGCATCATCCAAAGTCATCTTATGACCTGCAAACAATGAAAAATCTCCGTTTGCCGGCTTGTAATTATTGGGCCATACGTTGGGGCTGGCTACCTGTCCTCCCACATATTTTGCCATGGTGCCTCCAGCAAGAATCACCGTTTTGATGGTGGGATAGGTTTTCTCTTTTACAGCAACAACGCTGTCGTTTCCGCTTACACTTGCCATTTCAACAACATCGTTCTGCTCATTCTGCGTTGCTTCTTCCGCCTGTACCGTAAATCCGGTGTTGGAGATGCTGCCGATCATCAGTGCCGCTACCAGAGTTTTTGCCAGTTTGGTCTGTATTACGTTTTTTAACTTCATTTCTGTTTCCCCTCAAAACCAGTATTTCTGTTTTTATTACTTCTTTTTACTCTCCTAATAAGGAAGACTGCGCCAAATGGAAAAAAGGACCAGAATTTGAAAAATTTTTCAAGATTCTGATCCTTTTATACTTTTACAGCTAAGATCGGCTGTCGTTCCGTTCCTGTTTAATGTTCTTTTCGCTTAAGAACAAGCCATGCTCCCAGACTCGTCAGGGAAAAGGCAAAGCCCAGATTCCAGGCATCGGAGTCATCGCTGGTCTGCGGTCGTCTGGATGCTCCGAGGACTGCTCTGTCCGCCAAGGGAACTGTCTCATCCTCGATGGTCACCATTCTGCGGCGTCTTGCACCAAGTACCTGCGGGGTATCCGGGATTCCACCGGCCGGTGTGCCGGGATCTGCCGGGGTACCGGGATCATTCGGGGTGCCGGGATCATCTGGTGTATCATCCGGAGTATCGGGTTCATCCGGGGTGTCAGGTGTTGCTGTTGGTGTTGCTGTTGGTGTAGGTTCCTCGGTTACTACCGGTACCGTCGGCGTAGGCGTAGGTTCCTCGGTTACTACCGGTGTCGGCGTAGGCTCCTCGGTTACTACCGGCGTAGGCGTAGGTTCCTCGGTTACTACCGGCGTAGGCGTAGGCTCCTCGGTTACTACCGGCGTAGGCGTAGGCTCCTCGGTTACTACCGGCGTAGGCGTAGGCTCCTCGGTTACTACCGGCGTAGGCGTAGGCTCCTCGGTTACCTACCGGCGTAGGCGTAGGCCCTCGGTTACTACCGGCGTAGGCGTAGGCTCCTCGGTTACTACCGGCGTAGGCGTAGGCTCCTCGGTTACTACCGGCGTAGGCGTAGGCTCCTCGGTTACTACCGGCGTAGGCGTAGGCTCCTCGGTTACTACCGGCGTAGGCGTAGGCTCCTCGGTTACTACCGGCGTAGGCGTAGGTTCCTCGGTTACTACCGGCGTAGGTGTAGGCTCCTCGGTTACCACCGGTGTAGGCGTAGGCTCCTCGGTTACTACCGGCGTAGGTCCCTCGGTTACCACCGGTGTAGGTGTAGGCTCCTCGGTTACTACCGGCGTAGGCGTAGGCTCCTCGGTTACTACCGGTGTCGGCGTAGGCTCCTCGGTTACTACCGGCGTAGGCGTAGGCTCCTCGGTTACTACCGGCGTAGGCGTAGGCTCCTCGGTTACTACCGGCGTAGGCGTAGGTTCCTCGGTTACCACCGGTACCGTCGGCGTAGGCGTAGGTTCCGGCTCATCCGGTTCGCACGGACAGTGAATCTCTCCACCCTGCTTATACTTATCCGCTATGATGCCTCCGACAACAGTTCCGCCATTATAGACAGTTGCATTCGGAGCCAAAATATATCCGAAAATAGAATTTACATTAACTTCTGTTGCATTGCCAAAGTTCCAAATAATTCTGTCTGCCCACAGCTGATGTTCCAATGCTTGCTTTTTTGCACCATGCGCATTCATCCAGCCGGTAATATTCACAGTTCCGGAATCACTTACATTTACCACAACTGTTTTTCCATAAAAAGCTGCGCCGGTGATCTCTTTGTCATAGTCTTCCATCCTGGTATTTAACTCAGCACTTGTTACATTCAATACCAGTTGTGTATCGTTATTTTCATCCGCCAAAGCATACAAGTCGTTGCTTTTCTGTACCATATTACCTGCCAGGACATTGCTGATCTCAGATGCAATATCTGTATCCCATACCTCACAGTTCTTCAGAAGATTTCCAGTATATAATTTATTTTCACCAGCTATAATATTATAACCCTGTCCAGTCACTTCCCGCTCAACAGAGTTCTGTGTTCCGTCAGAATTAGTAAGCGGAATTATCAGTTCCTTTTCGTCTGTTCTGCCTGACGCTGTATATTTAAGAATCTGATTCGGAGCAGAAAGATCTCCCAGATAAGATTTTCCCCCATAGCTTACCATGGAAACCTTTAATTCTCTAATTGCGGCATTTCCCTCAATATGGTCCAGATTTGAGGATACAAATTCATTTGTATATAATACAAATGAAAATGGATCATTTAAATCCGCACCTGCTGCCTGCACAGCAATCCCTTCGTTCCCTGCAACAGAACCTATAACCAGTGCTGTCACCAGAACCTTTACCACTTTTTCCCTTACATACCTGCTCAATCTGCTCATCTGATTTCTCCCTCAATGAAACTGCGTGTTTCAACGTCTTTAAACGTTTTCGTTCCTCTTTACAATCATTAAGACTGGCGCTATTTCAAAAAAGGTTCAGATTTTTATTATATTTTTGATCTTTTCAGTATCATTTGCTATTTTTGTAACATAAGCCTTAGTATACAGCCGTTTCTGTCAGGACTCCATGGATCAGAGCCCGCCTTTTTGTACCGGATGAGCCGTAGCAGGTAGATAGGGATACGATATTTCCCCTGTCACTTAAGTCTGCATCTGAAGCATACAGGGAATGTTCCGTGGCCCACTGCACATAATCATCATAGGAGGCATCTGAGGTAAACGTGGCAAAACGGTCACTGGTACTCTTTGTTTCATAATAGGAAAAAATCTCATAAATGTAGACTTTATCTTCCGTGTATATATAGAAGTAAGGATTCTCCTCGCAGCTTGCCGTCCCCTTCAGCAAATTTTTAAAAGCCCCAAACATGCTCTCATCCCGCATATTATGTCCGAATACAAAGGTATTCCTGTCTGACCAGTCTGCTGAAGCCCCACAGTCCATGAAAATGCATCCAGCATTCACACTCTCCCCCTCGAAGGAATGCTTCAGATAATAGTCATTGTCCTCCCCCTGTACCACCGGATAACTGATGTCCAATACCGGGAAATAGAGCCATCCACGAAAATCCTGGTTGGTCCTGATAAGTTCGGCAAAGTCGATCTGCAGCTCCGGATAATTTTTCTCCGCAATCTCTTCCTGTGTTTCCCCCGCCGCAGGCTCTGCCACCACCTCCTGGCGGATGGCATCGTATTCATTTTTTGCTCTCTGCTCTGACAGATAAGAATGCAGACTCATTCCTCCGGTTACCAGTACCGCTGCCGCCAGCACTGCTGTGATCGCATTTTCCGCTTTTTTATTTTTCATGCCAGTTTCCCCTTCCTGCAAGAATCGTTATAATTTGTTAATGATTATACCTTATTTTTCCGCATTCGTCTTTACGAAAGAGTTATTTTTTGATATTTTTAAGGTATGACTTTAAATAAGAAACTATTGGGGGAATAAAATCTTATGATACATCTTTTTGCACTGCTTTCACTGCTTTTGTGCGGTGTCTGCTATACAGGCTTTCAGAACAGTTCTCATTTCCACAATACAAGCAACCGGCGTTCTCTTCTGTTGCTTGTATTTGGAGGTGCCCTGCTTCTGCGCCTGCTCCTTGCATACACCACCCACGGCTTCAGTAATGATATCGCCTGTTTTGCAGCCTGGGCTGACCGGATTTTCACTTTAGGGCCAGGGCAGTTCTATTCTGCCGAGATGTTTACGGACTATCCGCCCGGTTTCATGTATGTATTGTATCTGATCGGAGCGTTACGATCTCTGCTGCAGATTCCTTATTATTCCGATCTGCATATTTTACTGTTAAAATTACCCGCAATTCTCTGTGATATTGCCTGTGGGTTTCTACTCTACAGAGAGGCGGTAAAGCGACTGCATTTTTCCGATCTGCAGGGAATCTTTGCTGCCTCTGCGTATCTGTTCCAGCCGGCGGTCATTCTGAATTCTTCCTGCTGGGGACAGGTGGATTCCGTATACACGCTGATGATCATCCTTATGTGCCTGTTCCTCATGAAGGGAAACCTGCTTCCTGCCTATGCTGTCTACGGACTGGGTGTCCTGTTAAAGCCACAGATGCTGATCTTCACGCCGGTACTGCTGGCAGGGATCTGGGACCATGTGTTCTTACAGGATTTTTCCTGGCGGAAATTCTTCTATAATTTGTGCGGTGGTCTGGTTGTCATCTGCGGGATGCTCCTTCTGTGCGCTCCTTTCGGATTAACCGCTGCAATCTCACAATATACTTCAACGTTGGGATCCTATGAATATGCAGCCATCAATGCCTACAATTTCTGGGGACTATTAGGAATGAACTGGGTCGACCAGAACACGATTTTCCTCTTCCTGCCCTGTAAGACCTGGGGCACTATCGTGATCCTGCTGATCGTACTCTTTACCTTCCTTATTGCAGCCCGCTGCCGGAAAGAGCCTTCAAGATATTTCTGTCTCGGTGCCTTTATCATCCTGACGATGTTCCTGTTCTCCGTCCGTATGCATGAGCGTTATATGTATCCCGCTCTGGCCCTGTTGCTTTTCTGCTGCCTGTACCGGCCCTCTACACCTCTCTGGAAATGCTTCAGTGGATTTGCAGTGCTGCATTTTTACAACACCGCCAATGTGCTGTACCATTACGATCCGCAGAATTATGACCGCAAGGCTCCCATCATTCTGCTGGTATCTGCCGGAATGTTGTGCTGCCTGTATTATTTCTATAAGATCATCTGGAAATATTATGTTCACGATGCAGCAGGGACTGCCACCAATGCGAAGACGCAGACCGCAACAGGCCGCAAAGCTTCCGGGCATAATACTCCTGCCGGCCCCGCCAGAGGTCTGGGGCAGCGGCTTCGGGAACATTTTCTCTCTCCCCTGGAGCCCATTCCTTCCGAAGAGAGAATCCGTTTCACGAAACTGGATCTGTGCCTGTTGCTGGCAATCGGTATTCTGTACAGCTGCTTTGCCCTCTATGATCTGGGAGACCGCAAAGCTCCGACAACGACTTATGATATGTCGGGAGAATTACAGGCCATCGAGCTGGAATTCCCCGAAGATGCGCTGCCTGTGACTATGGCCAGTTATCTGGCTCCCTGGCACCAGCGACATTTTGGGATGGATGTCAAAAGTAATGCCGAAGACTCCTGGACTTATCTCGGTGAGATCATTTTAAACAATGTCTTCACCTGGCAGGATGTCTCCCTGCAGGATCTGCTGACACAGGCCACAGAAAGCGGTACTTCTGATGTGTCTGCCACAACCAGATATCTGCGTCTGTCATTGACGGATAATGATGCCTCTCTGATTGAACTGGTCTTCCTGGACGCGAATGGCAACATCACACGCCCGTTGAACGCAGATGCCTACCCTGCACTGTTTGACGAAAGCGATCTGTACCCGGAACGCTATTCCTTCCGCAACAGCATGTATTTCGATGAAATCTATCACGCACGCACGGCTTACGAGTTCCTTCACGGCCTGCCGACCTACGAAAATACCCACCCGCCTCTGGGCAAGATCTTCATCGCCCTGGGTGTTGCCATCTTTGGAATGAATCCTTTCGGCTGGCGTATCATGGGTACTCTGTTCGGCATTGCCATGCTGCCGTTTATCTACCTGCTGGGGAAAAAAATGACAAGGAATACTCCTGCGGCAGCTCTGGCCTGCTTCCTGTTTGCCTTTGATTTTATGCATTTTACGCAGACAAGGATTGCCACCATCGATGTTTATATCACGTTCTTTGTGATTGCAATGTACTATTTTATGTACTACTATTGTTCTATGAGTTTTTACGATACACCGTTGTATAAGACCTTTGTGTCTCTGGGCTTATGCGGCATCTGCATGGGACTGGGAATTGCCAGCAAATGGACCGGTATCTATGCAGGCTGTGGACTGGCACTGCTGTTTTTTGCGCATCTGCTGCGACGCTACCGGGAATACCTCTATGCCAAAGCCCATCCCGGAAAAAGCACCAACGGCATGGAGCATCAGCAGATTGTAAAGAAATTCCCGGATTATACGGTAAAGACGATCGACTTCTGCCTGACCTTTTTCGTGCTGGTTCCGGCAGTGATCTATCTGTTGTCCTACCTGCCCTTTGTAGACAATTCCCATCCGGGACTTTTTGACCGTATGCTGACCAACCAGACTTCCATGTTCAACTATCACAGCGGCCTGGAGGCAACGCACCCTTATTCCTCTTCCTGGTATCAGTGGCCCACTATGGTCCGCCCGATCTGGTATTATTCCGGTTATGTGACTGATGCCGTCAAGGAAGGGATCAGTGCCTTCGGCAATCCTGTTGTATGGTGGATCGGTATTCTGGCATTTATTTACATCCTGTACCTGTTAATTCGCAACAATGCGTTTCTCTGTTCTCTGACAGGACACACACAAACAGAGTGCTCCACAGATACTGCGACCACCCTGTCCCACAGAGAATATGCAGCAGCTGCTTTCCTCGCAGTCGGCTACCTGGCGCAGTACCTGCCCTGGTTCTTCGTCACCAGAATTACCTTCATCTACCACTATTTCCCCAGTGTTCCTTTTGTAGTGCTGATGATCGTGTACAGCCTGATGCAGTGGAAGAAGCATATGTCTGACCGCACCTTCATCATCGTCTGCTGCGCTTATGCTGCGGTGGCGTTTGCCCTGTTCCTGCTGTTCTATCCGGTATTATCCGGGCAGCCGGTGGATGTGGATTTTGTAATAAAATACTTGCGTTGGCGGGATACCTGGGTATTGATCTCAGGTTAAGTCCTCTTTATAAAATACTTCATATAAAAAACAGTGCCAATCCAGGCACTGTTTTTTGGTATAGCATATCTATTCACTTACCCCTCAGCGATCGCATTACCGGTATACAACTGATAATATCTGCCCTTCTGGGCGATGAGTTCATCGTGGTTGCCGCGCTCGATGATGCGGCCCTGTTCCAGAACCATGATGCAGTCACTGTTCTTGACAGTAGAAAGTCTGTGGGCGATGACGAAAGTGGTTCTTCCTTTCATCAACTTATCCATGCCGTCCTGTACAATTTTCTCGGTACGGGTATCGATAGAGCTGGTAGCCTCATCCAGGATCAGTACCGGAGGATCCGCTACGGCTGCTCTGGCAATAGAAAGCAGCTGTCTCTGACCCTGGCTTAAGTTCGCACCGTCACCGGTGAGGACTGTGTTGTAACCATCCGGAAGCTGACGGATAAAGGTATCCGCGTTAGCCAGTTTTGCTGCGGCAATGACTTCCTCGTCTGTAGCATCCAGCTTACCGAAACGAATATTGTCCATAACGGTAGCGGTGAACAAATGGGTATCCTGCAATACGATACCCAGAGACTTCCGCAGATCCGCTTTTTTGATCTTGTTGATATTGATGCCGTCATAACGGATCTTACCATCCTGAATATCATAGAAACGGTTGATCAGGTTCGTGATCGTGGTCTTGCCGGCACCGGTGGAGCCTACAAATGCAATCTTCTGACCGGGCTTTGCATACATCTCGATGTTATGCAGCACAATCTTGTCATCATTGTAGCCGAAGTCCACATCGTCAAATACGACTTCACCCTGCAATTCAATATAATCTACGGAGCCATCCGCCTGATGCACATGCTTCCATGCCCACATACCGGTTCGCTCGGGACACTCTACGATCTTACCGTCTACCTTTTTCGCACGTACCAGAGTTACATAGCCTTCGTCGGTCTCTACTTTTTCATCCAGCAGATCAAAGACTCTCTTGGCACCGGCCTGTGCCATAACGATACTGTTCAGCTGCTGGCTGACCTGGCTGATAGGCATGTTGAAGCTCTTGTTAAAAGTTAAGAAGCTGGCAAGCTTACCCAGCGTCAGTCCTGCGAAACCACCAAGCGCCATGGCACCACCGACGATGGCACATACCACATAGCTTAAGTTCCCCAGCTGGGCATTGATGGGTCCCATCAGGTTTGCGAACTTATTCGCATTGTATGCGCTGTCGCACAGTTCATCATTCAGAGCCTTGAACTCCTCCAGACTCTTATCTTCATGGCAGAATACCTTGACTACCTTCTGGCCTTCCATCATTTCCTCAATGTAACCGTTGACTTTACCAATATTCTTCTGCTGCTTTACGAAATATTTTCCGCTTAAGCCCGCTACCTTACCAGTGACGAACATCATCAGTGCCACCATAATCAGACTGACTGCTGTCAAAGGCACACTTAATACTAGCATACTTCCCAGGGTACCGACTACGGTGATGAAGCTGGAAAATACCTGCGGGATACTCTGGCTGATCATCTGACGTAAAGTATCAATATCATTGGTGTAAATGGACATGATATCGCCGTGGGAATGGGTATCAAAATACTTGATCGGCAACTTTTCCATGTGTTCGAACAGATCATCACGGAGATTCTTCAGTGTTCCCTGAGTTATGGTTACCATGATACGGTTGTAAGCATAAGTGGCCGCCACACCGACCAGATAAAAACCAGCCACACGGACAATTTCCCGGAACAGATTGCCAAAGTCCGGAGTCTCCTGTCCGATCATGGGCATGATATAGTCGTCGATCAGTCTCTGCATGAACAGAGTACCCTGAATGCTTGCCACAACGCTCAGTACAATACAGACCAACACAAAGATAAAGTGAATGCCGTAATTTTTAAAGATATACGCCATCAGTCGTTTAAATACTTTTCCCGGATTCTCAATACGTGTACCGCCCTGCATTCTTCTGCCGGGTCCACGCATTCCGCCGCCCATAGGTCCTGGCATTATGACTCACCTCCATTCTCATCAAAGTCGCCGCCACCCGTCTGGGTCTGGGCTTCATATACTTCCTTATAGATCTCATTAGTACGAAGCAATTCTTCGTGAGGTGCAAATGCATCGATCTTACCGTTATCCATAACGATGATACGATCTGCATCCTGAATACTGGAGATACGCTGTGCAATGATGATTTTCGTCGTACCGGGGATCTCCGTAGCAAATGCCTTACGGATCTTCGCATCGGTAGCGGTATCCACGGCACTGGTAGAGTCATCCAGAATCAGTACCTTCGGCTTTTTCAGCAGTGCTCTGGCAATACACAGTCTCTGCTTCTGTCCGCCGGATACGTTACTTCCGCCCTGTTCAATATAGGTATTGTATTTCTCTGGCATCTTCTCAATGAATTCATCGGCGCAGGCCAGACGACAGGCACGGATGCATTCCTCTTCAGTAGCATTCTCGTCGCCCCAACGGAGATTCTCTAAGATGGTACCGGAGAACAGCACGTTCTTCTGTAATACTACGGATACTTCGTTACGCAGAGTCTCCAGATCATAGCTTCTGACATCCTTACCGCCGACATAGACCGTACCCTCATTTACATCATACAGACGGCTGATGAGGTTCACCAGACTGGTCTTGGAACTACCGGTACCACCCAGAATACCGATGGTCTCTCCGGCTTTGATCTCAAAGTTCAAATCATCCAGTACCGGCTTCTCACTCTGTTTGTTATAGCGGAAGGTCACATGATCAAAACGGATACTACCGTCTGTCACATCGTAGTCAGGTTGTTCGGGGTTGGTGATGTCCGCCTTTTCATTTAATACTTCCGCGATACGCTTTCCGCTGGCAGCGCTCATGGTCATCATAACGAAGATCATGGCTAACATCATCAGGTTCATCAGAATCGTCATACAATAGGTCAGCAGGCTCATCAGTTCACCGGTAGTCAACTGGCTGGCAACGATCATGTGAGCGCCAAGCCAGCTGATTCCAAGGATACAGCCGTATACGGTAAACTGCATTACCGGCCATACATAAGTCATGGTACATTCTGCTTTTTTGAACATCTTGTAGATGTTGTAGCTGGCCTTATGGAACTTGTCGATCTCATAGTCCTCACGCACATAAGCCTTTACCACACGCTGTGCGGCTACGTTCTCCTGTACGCTGGCATTTAAATCATCGTATTTCTTGAATACTTCACTGAAATACTTGGACACTGCTCTCATAATAAAAATGATAACGATTCCAAGGAACACTACCGCCACCAGATAAATACTTGCCACTCTTGCATTAATCAGGAACGCCATCAGCATAGCACAGATCAGGCTGACCGGTGCGCGGAAGCACATACGTAAGAGCATCTGGTAAGCGTTCTGGATATTGGTAACATCCGTGGTCATACGGGTGACCAGTCCTGCCGTGGAGAACTTATCAATGTTGGAGAAAGAGAAGGTCTGAATGTTCTCATACATGGCCTCTCTTAAATTTCTGGCAAAACCGGTGGATGCTTTCGCACCGTATTTACCACCCATGACACCGGCGAACAATCCGACAATAGCTGCCAGGATCATGTAACAACCGATGGCAAAAATATGTTTCATATCTCCCGCCTGCACACCGTCATCAATGATGGATGCCATCAGGAGCGGAATCACCATTTCCATGGCTACTTCCAGGATCATGAAAATAGGAGTTACAAGAGATGCACTCTTATATTCCTTGATCTGTTTTGCTAATGTTTTGATCATAGCTGGTTTCCTTTCTTGTATTTTTCTATCCTATAATAAATGTTTTGTAACCTCTCTGTTATGCATGACTGCCAGCATCACTCGTTCCGGCATGGCCCGTTACAACGTCCGGTCCGCCTGCTGTCCTGCCCCAGATTCTGCATCATCTTATCTAAAATAGTTAAGAATGTCTGCTTCTCTTCTTCGGTAATACCGTTCTCCAGCTCTCGATTGAAATCCCGGATCTGCTCTTCGATCAGATTGTGATGCTCGATCGCTTTCTCCGTCAACAGGATCCTTTTCAGTCGGGCATCCTCCGTGGATGCCACCCGGACGATATAGCCCTTCTGTTCCAGATTTTGGAGCATTACCGTTGCCGTGGATCTGCGGATTCGGAATTCCTTCTCCACATCCTTCTGATATACATCGCCGTTCCGGCTCTTGTGATACAGATATCCCAACAGCGGCCCCTGCATTCCGTTGATTTCATTTCCTTCCATCTGAGCAAAGATCGCATCGATCTTCCGGCGGATCATGTTGTTGGCGGCCTTGATCTCAAATCCAAGCTGACGGTTCGTCAGTACACTTGTCTCTTCGTTCATCCTGCCTCCTTATCTCCTATGCCTCTAATGCGGTGTTCGTCAAATCCTCATGCCAGCATGGGATTTTCCTCTCTACTCGCGCAAACTATGAGAAACACGCTTCGCGAGTTTCTCAAGTTATCGCGGCAGTCGCCAAGGTCTCGTGCAAGCACGGACTTTGGCTCGTTGCTCGCGTAAATAAAAATGTTAGATAGCTAACCATTTTTGTTAGCCATCTAACATTATAACGCAATCTTTTATGTTTGCAAGAAAAAAAGTATAAACTCTTTATAAACTCCGTCAATCCTCCAGTACCCGGTTCAGAACTTCATCTTCCAGCACCAGTTTCTTTGCTGCTTCGCGGTATTTTTCCTCGTGGAGATAGGTATGGCGGTGGGGTTTGATGGTGGGAGCCATGTCGATGGCTTTGAGGAAATCGGCCTTCTTCATATGTAAGGTTGCCACGTAATCCCAGAATCCGGTATCTTTAAGTACCGTGCTGACACGGATGTAACGGTGATCCTGTACCTTTGCCATGATATAGGTGGCAATACCTACCTGGATGCCATGAAGCTGCGGCACTTCCAGGATCTTATCCAATGCATGGGAAATCAGGTGCTCACTTCCGCTGGTAGGGGCACTGCTGCCGGCAATCTCGTTGGCAATACCGCTCATGGCCAAAGAATCCAGCAGTTCTTTTAGGAACAGCTCGTCCTTGATGCTCTCATAAGGGGTACGAACGAAGCTGTTCACCGCTTTCTTTGCGATCATCACTGCAAAATCATTCACCTCACCGCAGCCGGCCTTTTCTTCGAAAATCCAGTCATAGAGTGCCGTGATCTTGGAAATCATATCTCCGATGCCGGAGTAAATGAACTTCTCCGGAGCGGTACGGATCACCTGGGTATCCACGATAATGCCATAAGCCAGTCTGGCAGGGACAGAAGTTCGCTTTCCCTGCACCAGAAGGGATGCGCTGGCACTGGAAAAGCCGTCGCTTGAACTGGAAGTCGGCACACTGATAAAAGGAAGGTTCCGCAGAAATGCCGCATATTTTCCGGCATCGATGACCTTGCCTCCACCGATAGAGATCACCGCCTTTGCCTTGTTGGGAATAGCGAAAGCCAGCGTAATGATATCGTCAATATCCACCGTATCCAATTCATTGTATTCCAGAACATTCACGTCCGCTTCCTTCAGTGAATTCATGACCAGCTCTCCGAACATATCGATCAGTCCGTTACCGAAAAATAACACTACCTGATCCAGACCTTCCGTTTTTAAATAACTACCGATCTTACCTAATGCCCCGTTTCCGATCTTCAGGATGGACGGGATCGCCATCTCTTTTCCTATCTGCATGGTAATCTCTCCTTTAACATTTCATAAAAAAACTTTGCCCGAAACCGCGTCCGGACAAAGTCATTTTACACTGTTTTCTATTTCAGTTCAACTTACAATTGGATCCCGAACATCTGCAGCACCCAGCAGATCAGTCCCAATGCCCAGCTGGCGAAAATTCCGTACAGGATCACAGGTCCTGCAATGGTGAATATCTTGCAGCCGATACCGAATACCTGTCCTTCTTTCTGGTATTCCACCGCCGGGGCTGTCACGGAATTGGCAAAGCCGGTGATGGGTACTAAGGCTCCTGCACCTCCCCATTTGACGATCTTGGGATAAATATGCAGTGCCGTGAGTACCACCGATGCAAACACCAGGATCAGGGAACACCAGCTGCCTGCCGTCTGGGGATCCATTCCCAGCACATTGCCGGTATAGTTCAGGATTCCCTGCCCAATACAGCAGATGATCCCACCGGTCAGAAACGCTTTTCCCATCTGTGCCCACAGATTGTGGGTGGGGGTCACCGATTTGACATACTGTTCGTATTCCTGCTTCTGCTGATTGCCCTGTTTTGTTTCTTCCTGTTTCATAGATGTACCATGCCTTTCCGCCGCCCGGCCGCTTGCACGGCAGGCAGACTCTGTGACTGCTCTCTCTGATAACAGAATGTCCTTTTTCACTCTTTTTATGTATGCTTCTATTTACAAATTTTCTTTTAACACAGTTTTCTTCCATAAAAACAGACTTCTCAGCAGCTCCGCGATCTCTGCCACGGCGGTATCCATATCATTTCCGGTATCCGTGATCTGTTCCGCATCCATAAGATTATGATCTTCTGCCAATGTCTTGTGCACCATATCCGGTGTCGCCACCATCTGCTGCAATTTCACCGCGTCATAATAATACCCCGGTGTCACATCCACCGGAAGCCATCCAATACCGTCGAAATAGACCTCCGCCCAGCAGGATCCTGCGGCCGCGGAACGCGTTATCCGCATTCTGTTCCCGATTCTCTGTTGTCGTTTTCTCTTCGATACTGCCTTCCTCTGCCAGAGGCAGCTGCAAAAACACGGTGAAATCCGAGCCCTTATCTTTCAGACTCTCTACGACGGTTTCTCCGCCCATGAGCTGTACCAGCTGATCCGTGATGGCCATACCGATTCCGGTGTCATGTACCCGGATCATGAGGTTCACACCGTTTTCCTGTAAAAAAGTCTTTTCTTCTTTCCTGTGGTTCTGACTGTCCACCGGATTCCGGCTCCCCATCTTTTTCCGAAAAAAAAGAACCAGAATTTTGTTTTTTCTTTGGTATTTTTTCAGATTGTAAGCAATTACACTGTTTGACGCTCTCTTTTTTTCATGCGATAATGGGCGATGAGTATAAATTTTATTTCATGAGGGAGATTATTATGAAAAAAAGAACAAGGAAAAAGTTACGGGCCCTTTGGGGTCTGCTGCTGGTCCCCGTGGTTCTGACCGGGTGCCGCATCCGTACCACGCCTATGGGCGTATTTGCACAGATCCTGGAGTATGCCGGACAAAACAATTCGCAGGCATCCTCGTCTCACGGTCATGGTACTTACCATACCGAATCACAGCCGTCTTCCACCCCTATTCCCCAGATGGATTACGACTCGCTGGATGCTATCGGTGAGGTCCAGACCATCATGGTCTATCTGGTAGGCTCCGATCTGGAATCCGATTACGGTAATGCCAGTCTGGATCTGGACGAGATGGAAGCGGCCGGAGTGGACACAGCGCACAATAATATTCTGGTCTATGCCGGTGGTGCATCCGAATGGCAGGACCGTGGCCTGTCCGGTGACGAGTGCACCGTCCTGCTGTTGACCGATACCGGTTTCGTCCCCGTGGATACCTATCCGGCGGAAAACATGGGGGATCCCCTGACTTTGAGTAGCTTTTTAAATTACGGTTTTGATTTCTTCCCGGCAGATTCCTACAGTCTGATCCTCTGGGATCACGGTGGCGGACCGGTGCTGGGCTACGGCGTGGATGAGAACTTCCGCGACCTTCTGACGCTGGATGAACTGTCCGAGGCGCTGGGAGATTCCGTGGGCGCCCACATGACAAAACTGGAATGGATCGGCTTTGATGCCTGCCTGATGAGTTCCCTGGAAGTGGTTTCCGTGCTGGCTCCCTATGCCAATTATATGATTGCCTCCCAGGAGACCGAACCCGGCTGGGGCTGGAATTACGATTTCCTGTCAGAGCTGTCCGATGAGGTGATCCCGGGCGATGTCATGGGGGAATATATCGTGGATTCCTACATGGATTACGGGGAATACGTCTTCAACATCTATCCGAATCTGTATTCCGACCTGACGCTCTCCTGCGTCGATCTGAGCGCCTATGCTGAAGCCGAAGAAGCTCTGAACGATTATTTTGCGGAACTGGACACTTCTCTGGATGTGCAGAATTACCCCAGACTGGTGCGTAACCGTGCACGGGTGAGAGACTTCGGTACTTACTCCTCCGATATGAATTACGGCATGGTGGATGTCCTGCATCTGTTAGAACTGGTGGGGAATGATTCTGAAGCCGCACAGGCTGCCACAGAGGCCGTAGAAAACTGTATCGTCTATTCCGACACCAACATGGACAATGCCGGAGGAATCTCTATCTGCTATCCTTACCAGACGGATACGGATTACCGGGATGCCTGCATTGAAATGTTATATTATCTGGACTTTGCTCCCAATTACACCCGTTTTCTGGAAGACTTTTACGCCATTGAAAACGGTGACACCCTGCTGGCAGATCGAGAGATCTCCAATGCGGAGACTTCCGTCACCACCCAGAACGACGGTGCTTACGATGAATCCGACATTACCTTGCAGCTGACCCCCGAACAGCAGGCGAACTTTGCCTCCGGCGGCTACTACATCCTCTGCAAAGCCAGGGACGAAGGCTATATTACCGCGGAGGAAGACGAACGTGCCGATGATATGTATCTCTTCATTCAGGGAAGTACCCGTGTGACTCTGGATGAAAATGGTTTCTTACATGCTGCTTACAAAAATAACGCTGTCTACATGCAGGATCAGGACGGTCTCTCCGATATTCCCATGATCCTGACAGAGACCGATATCAGCGACACAGAGAATCGTTATCTGGCACATGCGGTGCTGATGAATTATACTGACAACTGGGAATCCCAGACGGCGAAAGTACAGATCGTCGTCAGCGACGAATATCCCGATGGTATCATCCGTAGTGCGATTCCTCTGGATCATGACGATGCGGAATTGCAGAGTGCCAGCAAGCAGTTGATCCATCTGGATGACTATGAGACTATGTCCTTAATGGCAAGATGCAGCTACGTGACCCGGGATGATAACGGTAATCTGTTGAACTTCTTCGACTGGGAAAAATCCGGCTGGATGATGGGCTTCGATGTGGATCTGACCGGCGATTATCATACCGTGGTACAGCCGCTGGATCATCCGGAAAATTACGTATGCATCTTCTTCATGAAGGATTCCCAGGGGAATACCTCTTATTCCGAAATGATTCCGCTAAAATAAGGGAAGGTCAGCTTTCCAGCTCTTTTCCTTCTCTTCCTGCTTGTTCGATCAGGGTCTTATCCACGTCGGTCTCGTAGTTTTTGATGGAGACTTCGACGGGGGTAGGATCCTTGGTCAGGCGCCTGCCACCGACATGATTGAAGAAGACGATAATGCCAGCTGCCAGCCCAAGAGAATAGAATACTTCCAACGTATTCAAGCCTCCGGGTTCAGCACCCATGGCCATCCGGTACACTTCCGTGAAAACCTCATTGATCCCCACATCATTATGGTAAGCCATGATCGTATAGGCTGTACCGAAAAAGCTGATCAGGCACACAAAAGCAGCCTTGATCCACTGCTGCCAGCCTTTGTGTCTGTTCACACAGATCCATTCCACCAGCACATCTGTCTCTCCAACCACCTGCACATCGATCTCCGGACAGATTTCTTCCATAAGACTTACCAGTTTCAGACAACTGATCACACATCGTTTTTCGCCGTCCTTGGGAAAATGATAAATTTTGATGGCTTTTAGTTTTGCCTGCAATACCGGATCCTGACAGCGAATCTCTGCCACATCTTTCAGGAAAACATCCTGTGCCTGCACCTCCGCACTTCTGTCACATTTCAGATAAACCGTCTGCAGCTTCATATACCCTGTCCCTTCCTGCCGTTTCTGCTCTGCATAGACATATTTTCCCAGATTGTCCATATCATTTGTGTGCTTGCTCCTCCGGAAGAATTCCCCTGCTTATTGCACGGTCCGATGCAGTTCTGTGGCAAAATAAAACAGTGACCCGCAGATCTTTCCCGCTGCCATCCCCAGAATGGCCCCGCCCAGCCCGTGGCGGAAAGAGATTCTTCTGGCAAAAATAGGAATACTGTCCAGCATCTCAGCAATGGCCAGCGCCAGACAACCGATGAACATTCCGGCAAACAGCCCGAAAACCGCCTGTGCTCCAATGCCCGCTGCCGTCCACAGCCTCATCTGTTCCGGGAAGTGTTCCCGCAGATAATTTCCCCACTGACTGTACTCTGGGAAAATCGTAACAAAACATCCCGCCAGCGTCCCGAAAATGACCATTTCCTCATAGAGAAGTACATAACGTGCGGTATGGGTCTTGCCTGCGAACCGGGGGATCAGCCCCACCGCCACCAGCACTGTAAACACTCCGGCTGCCGACAGCAGGCCGTAACTGGCCCCGGTTACTATGAGCAATAATTGTCTGATCAGCATCTCCGTTCCCCTTTCGCAAAGTTCTGCTCCCGGCAGTTATCAAAGGATCTGCAAATGATCTTTTTCTGCACACAATAGAATATCCCAAAACCGAAAATCATATACGGATGGCACTTTTTTCCAAAATGTGCTATACTATCTTTATATATGTGCAGACGCTGCCCCACTTACTGTTTGCGCCGTTTTGAGTGAAGAATTTTAGATTTCAAAATATATGTGAGGTTTTACAACTATGAATACAGCAGATACGACTGAAAATACAGAAAAAAAGACGAGTGCACTTCCCGCGAAAAAAGTCTCCGATTCCGAGACACATCAGCTGCATGTGGTCATTCATCCGGATATCAACGGTTTCGGGCGCCTGTTCGGCGGAAGACTGTTAGAGTGGATCGACGAAGTAGCCGGTGCCACCGCCAGACGTCACTGCGGCAGAGACGCTACCACCGTAGCCATCGATAACCTGTATTTTAAATCCGGCGCTTATCTGAATGATATTATTGTGCTGATCGGCAAGGTCACCCATGTGGGACACACTTCCATGGAAGTCCGCGTGGACACCTACCGCGAAGAACAGGATGGTACCAGACACCCTATCAACCGGGCTTATTTTGTCATGGTAGCCATGGGCGACGATGGAAAGCCCACTCCGGTTCCCGGCCTCATTTTAGAGAACGACGGGGAACGCATGGAATGGGATAATGCCATTAAGAGAAGAGAGTTACGATTAGTTCGTAAGAAGGAAGGATTCTAAATCCGATTCTCGTCGCATCCGCAGATCGGAGAACTCAGAAATCTCCGATCTCCCGGATAATGGATCAGCGGTTCGATCACATTATGGTAATTTTCCCGATACAGGTCATCTCTGATCCAGAAGATTTTTCCGTAATCCTCGTGTATCTGAAAAGAGATAAACTTTTTCATGATTCTTCCTTTTCATTCTCTGAAAGCACGATCACCAGCCGCTTTGGCGGCAATGTATCCGCATCGGGATTATCCTCCATACCGATTCCATATACGAGCCTGTCATCGTATTTCTCCGGTATGTCATCTCTGTACTTATACATTTCACCGGACCAGTTGTCTCTGTCCACTACAGAAAAATATCCGAATATCTGTAAATAAGGTTTCAAATCCCGAAACAAAAGCTTTCCTTCCGTACTCCGGGCAATATCTCGGGGTTTCTGATACAATACGATCTCCACCCGGTCGATCCGGTAAGGAACACGTCTTCCGTTTTCTTCTGTGAAAAATCTTTCTTTAAAGATTCTTTCCAGCAAAAGTTCTCTGGCATCTTTCCAGTATCCCTTCCCACGAAACTCCGGATACAGCACCGGAGATATCTTACAGGTATTTTCTTTGACTTCCAACGCAACATAACCGGGAATCAGCCTCTTATGTTTACTTCCCTCAAGGAACCGCTCTTTTTCATCCTCTTCTTCCAACTGTGTCAGTTCTACCTTAAGATCCTCCCTGTAGAAATAATTCCTGTACATAAATATCCTCCTCCCGTTTTCAGGCGTAAAATCGCTCTTTTGTCTCCAGACAGAGACAGGCAAGTCTTCCACCGGCAAAGCCACATCCGCAATCTAAGAGATATACGTTATGTCTGTCGTTGCACCAGATGGAATTGCCCGGCTCGTCCAGATATCTTCTGTCCTTCTTCCACACAATGCTGTCCGTGGGCGTATGACCGCACATGGAGATATATCCATCGATACCTTCAAAGAAAAAGCTGTCAATATCCATCGTCCCCCGCATGTAATATCGGTCCTCTTCCCGGACATCCGGATGGGAAGTCATGGCATGGGCAAACAGATATTTCTTTCCCTCCAGCTCCAGTTCCTTCTGTAGCGGCAGTCCCTTGATCAGATCAGCAATGTTCCGCATGTCTACTTCGGTAATACGCTGTCGCAGCAGTTCAAAACTGTTGTAACCATAGGGAGCTAATTTGTGCCGTTTTTTCTCCGGAGTATTAAAGTACTCATAAGTATAATTTGCCAGCCAGTCATCGTGGTTGCCTCGTATCCAGGAGCACTTTCCCTGCAAGCCGGCAAGGGCACAATATACTCCGAAGGGGTCCGCAGTTTCTCCACCCCGGTCAAACACATCACCAAGGACGATCAGTTCATCATCCCTTGTGATATTGATCTGCTTTAGGATCTGTTTCAGTTTCTTCAGGTTGTTATGTATGTCGCCAATAACATAATGCATATCCTTCCTCCTTTTCTCATTTCCTTCGGTAGCACTTCTGATATCTGTCGAGCTTTCTGGAAGCGGGATCGCTCCTTGCTTCTGTTCCCCTTCGCCTCATATACCGGCGTATGCTTATAGCTTCTGCTCATTCAGACTCCTTAATATACTTTGTCCCATATAGTTTCTGCCTCACCCGCAAACCCAGTGTGCTCTCTGCTTCTCATCCTGCACCTCTTCCATCTCCGGAAAATCTGCCTCCAGATACAGGGGATTCGGAAAAACTGATATTCAAAGCGATCCTTTCTCTGGGAATCCACCCGCTCCTCTTCCTCCGCAGGAATCTCGCAAGAATCCCATGTCAGACATTCTCCACCGGCTTTATGCATGCTGTTCCCACTGCTTATTCCTATGCATTCCTCCCTGCCGGGAAGTTCTGGCTGTAATAGTCCTCAAATTTCACCTGAAATACAATTCTGGACCGCATACCGAGATTTCTGTCAAGGAACCCCTGCATAGGTTCCGGGTACCCGGCAAATATCACAATGACATCCTCTCTGTGGTTTTCCATTTCCCGAAGCAATGTCGTAATAGCGATCTCGCCTTGCAGAGAATATGCTTCATCAATGAATAATACGCCTCCTTTTGCTACTTCCCGGATTTCCTCCGAATATCATATGCATCATAGATGCCTGATAATGCTTTCCTCCCCGTCTCTTCCTCTCTTTCTCCACAACATCTATGGCAATATTTTTGTAAATAAGTGGTAGTATATTTAGAAAATAAAATGATTTTTGGATATGGGGATATGGATAAGGTTATAAAAAATTTCTGGCTACATAAAACGAGACGGCCGCAACCGTCTCATTTAAAGTCTTACTTTTAAAAAGTATCATTATTTGTATTATAGGAGCTATATTCGCAAGTGAATGAATATCTATTCAGGCTTTCAATTTGTCTCTTTCTTCAATCATTCTTTTTGCGTTTTCGAAATATTCCTTCCAATCCTTATCCGTTGCGTTTGCTAATTTACTGGGACCATAACTCCAAAATGGGATTATTTCCTTACGCGGATCCTTATCCACAAAATAACACTCAAATTTATTGGTCTTTACATAATCAACCCACGCTTTTTCTTCTTTTATATACTTCTCATGTATGTTTTTCAGTTTTGCATCCCAATTATCCAAGGCACCACCCCTGGATGTCACCGCTGCACTTGTCATATTGCCCACGGCATAAACTGATCCAAGGAACCCCATAAATGCATCTATAACGTCTTTTTCTATTTTTTCCCCTGTTTTTTCATGCCGAATTTTTGATAAGCTTTCTCGGAGTTGCTCTTCATCCTTCCCCATAGGAATCCGTTCCAATAAGACTTCCTCCAATTCTTTCCTTGATTTTTGCATTAACTCCTTCTTATTTCCCAATAAAAAGATTTTAGTCGGAGTCCACCAGCTTGTCATGATATCATTTCTCATCTTTTCATCACTCTGCTTCGGCATCAGTGAAGCATCTGCTACGCTATTTTCAACATCTCCAGGATATAATTTAGAAAACATAAGAGAATTATATAACATATTATTGTTGTCCCAATCCTTCGACAGCTTCACAAATTCGTCCAGTAATGTCCTTCTACAGTCTTTCATCTAGATCTTCTCTTTCATCGTAATCACCCTTTAGAAGTCCCCGAACCAGATATTCAGATCCACTTCCTCATTAATACCGTCCACAGCACCTTTTTCGCTGTACTGCCATACCTTATAGGCATACGGATAATACAGATCATCATTATAATAAGCGAACCACTTATCGTACTGTTCCAGCTGTCCCAGATCCAGCATCAGTGTTCCCATCTCCATGTTGTGATAGATCATGGGCTTGTAGCCGGCATCCTGGATGGTCTGGCAGAACAGGGCGGTCAGGCGGGTTCTCTCTTCCACGCTCAGTTCGTTGGCACGGCCCTTGCCGCCGCTGACTTTTTCCACGTCGAAGACGATGGGCAGTTCGATGTTATAAGGTTTTACCTTTTCCAGTACCAGATTGGCTTCTTCCAACAGTTCCTCGTCTGTGATGGCCTGAGAGTAGAAGTAGACACCTACTTTGATTCCTGCCTGTAATGCTCCCTTGACATTCTGCTCAAAGTATTCGTCCTCCACCAGCTTACCCTCAGTGCCGTAGCCTCTGAGGCCTACACGGATGAATGCGAATTCCACACCGTCTGCGGCTACCTTGGTCCAGTCGATATTGCCCTGATGCTTGGAGACGTCGATTCCCTTGTGGGATACTACCTGACCGTCCTGCATATACTGCACTTCTCCGTCCTCGAGAATGTTCAGGTTCTCCAATACATAATCATTTTTCTGCAAATCATCACGAATGGGTACGAAATTAAAGGTTCCGTTGCTCACAACGACCAGTTCATTGGGATAGTAAGGACGCAGGGTCTCTACCATGGTAGTGCCGGAGGTCAGACCATCACGGATCCCGGAGAGGATCTTGTTCTCTTCCTCGTCCTCAGCCTGCTGCTTTGCTTCAGCGATCAGGGCATCCACTTCCTCCTGCGTATAGGTCTTCACCACTTCCTGTGTGCTCTCTTCCGTCTGGCTTCCGGCTTCCGCTGCTGCCGCCAGATCGTTGGCATTATTCTGGAACTTGCTGTCGATCCAGGAATACAGGATTCCCGCAACATACGTTACCAGTACTAACACCAACAGGCATCCGGTCATGACCAGAATGGATGCTATGGTGTTGTTTTTCTTACGCTTATTTGCTCTGCTCAGACGATCCTCGGGGATCCGTCCGTTTTCATTTTGTTTTTTCATAAGTACCCCTGCTCTCCTTTTTCATGCTGTCTCTCTATAACTATGCAGCATTGCGGTCTATAAGATTATATATAACTATTCAGAGCCGTGCAAATTATGGCAATATGTACGTCGAATGCTTGCATTCGTAAGAACATTTGACATAATTTATACGGCGAAATAACCACATGAGCAAAAAGCAAGCTCTGAAAGAGCGGTTTTGCGAATGCGGGCTGAATAGTTCCTTCATATAATATAATCGAATTTCCGACGGAAAGGAAGAGGAAAAAATTTGTTTTATGAATTATTAATGAATTGGCCCTTATCCGGCCATCTCCCGCATTTCCCGCAGGATCTTTTTCTCCAGGCGGCTGACCTGCACCTGACTGATTCCCAGGATCCCGGCGATCTCCGTCTGGGTCTTATTCTGAAAATAGCGCATACGGATCAGCTCCCGGTCTCTCTCCGGAAGCTCCCCAAGCAGCTGTGCCAGCAGCATCTGGTCCAGCAGTCTGTCCTTCTCCACATCATTTTCCACCGCACTGCTGCTTCCCATGCTGGCTCCCACACAGCCGTGGGCCGCGGCCACTACCCGGTCCGCCAGGCACAGTTCGCTGCCATCCTCTTGTCCGCTGCTGCTATAGAGGGATTCCACCTCCGCCCCGGCTTCCATGGCCAGGATCACATCCTCTCTGTCCAGCTGTGCCTCCTCGGACAGCTCCTGCAGGGTAGGCTCCCTGCGCAGTCTGCTCTGCAGCCGCTGTCTTGCCAGCCTGACCTTCAGACCATCCTCCTTGATGGTTCTGGACACTTTCAGTAACCCGTCATCCCGCAGAAACCGTTTGATCTCTCCGGTGATCATCGGAACGGCATACGTGGAAAACCGCACTTCCAGCTTCAGGTCAAATTTATCAATGGCTTTCATCAGACCGATGACACCGATCTGGAACAGATCCTCCGGGTCATAACCTCTGCCCAGAAATCTTTTCACAATGTGATGCACCAGTCCCAGATTTTTCTCGATCGTTTAGTACTTCTCTCGCTTCTTTATCTCCGCTTTGTGACTTTCCGATGAGTACTGATACTTCTTCCATGCCTCAGTCCTCTTTTCCAATCCAGTCTCCGCAGCGCATTTTCTTCCACATATGTACTCTTGTGCCCTTGCCCGGGATGCTCTCCACTTCCAGCTCATCCATGAAGGCTTCCATAAAGGCAAATCCCATGCCGGACCGTTCCAGTTCCGGCTTCGTGGTAAATAACGGTTCCATGGCTCTGGCCACATCCTCGATGCCTTTTCCCTGATCCGATACCTCGATGGAAAGCGTATCGTTCTCCAGAATGCAGTGCAGTCTTACCTTTCCCGGATGGATAATGCTGTACGCCGGGCGCATCTCCCCATGCTTCGTATAACCGGACAGATTCTCGTATCCATGGATAATGGCATTGGTTACTGCCTCCGATACTGCGGTCTTGATATCCGCCAGTTCTTCCAGTGTGGGATTCAGATGGGTAATGAAAGCCGCCACCGCCACTCTGGCAAAGCTTTCATTACAGGAGACTGCATCAAATACGATTTCCATCTCATTCCGGCTGCCCTGCGTTCTCTGCTGCAAAAGTTCTTTTTCTTCCGTCACCTGAATGTTTTCCCTCTCTGCTACCATGTTCTCCTCATTTCTGCGCCTATTATTGCACTGTTTTTCATAATTTTTTGAATAATTTCTTTCATTTTCGACAGAATCTTCCTTCCAACGTTTAACCCGGCAGGATCTTGACGATCTTGTGAAGCCCGGACATACGGAAGATCCGCTGGATCTGCCGGTCTGCATGGATCGCATAGACATGTCCGCCGAAGCAGGAAATCTTGCGGTACCGCCCCATGATGATCCCGATCCCGGAAGAATCCATGAACCGGGTATCCTCAAAATCAAACACTACATTTTCCACGTTTTCCCTGACCAAGAGCCTGTCCGCCCCTTCGCAGATATAGGAGGCTCTGTGGTGGTCCACTTCCTCCGGCATGCGCACCATCAGGCAGTTATCAATGATCTGAAAGTCTTCCATATTTCCTCACATTCCGCTGTTTTCCAGCATTTTTACTCAAAAGAAAAGAGAACCCGCGCTTTACTTTACGCAAGTTCTCTTTCGTGTGTTGTGTGTCATTGTCTGATGGTATGTTGTTCTTCCCTACTGTGCCGTATTCTCTGCCAGCTGGGAACGATATCTCTGGGCACTTCTGGCCGTCTCCGTATCCGGGAACAGCTCTATGATCTTGTCATAGGTGATGATGGCATTCTGGGCATCGTCACTCTTACGATAAGAGTTGCCCAGGCTCAGCCAGGCATCCTTGTTGGTCTCATCGTAAATGACTGCCTTGGACAGGTTCTCGATGGCCGTCGCGTAATCCTCGCTGCGGTAAGCATTGTAGCCTGTCTCATAATACTGTGCGGACAGCTGCGGCCCGATCAGGCCAAGCAACGTCTTGTACAGCTTCTGGAATGCTTCGGAAGTACTGTCCACATCCACGGATGCCGAAATGCTTTCCAGGTTAGCCGCCGTCTGGGTAATATCCTGCGTCTCCAGATATGTGGTGGCTGCCGCTAACAGGCTGTCGATGGTCTGTAGCGTACCGTCGGTTCCCACATACCCCTGCAGTTCCTGATTCAGCGTATCATTCTCTGTCTGCAGTGCCTGCATCTGGGTCTCCAGTTCCTGGATCCGGGAGGTCTTGGTGTCTAACTGATTGCCGATGTCGGTGATGGTCTTCTGGGCCTCATTGTTGGCATTGGATACCGCTGCCGGAACCACCAGAAAATACATCACGGCCAGACCAATGATCAGACCGATGGCAATATTGATCAGGGAAGAGAGACCTGCACTCTTCTGCTCCTTCACATTCAAAGGCTGAATGATGATCTCATTGTCACTCTGGTAGCGAACCGCATCATCCTTCTTCCGCCGGCCGGTCTGCTTGCTATTCTCGTCCGGAGTCAGCTGCATCTCAACTTCCTTCAGATACCGCAGGGTCAGCGTATTGTTGCGGTCGATGTCCATGCACTTACGCAGTTCTCTCTCCGCTCTGTCCCACTGTTCACTGTCCATATAAAGCAGGGCTAACAGCTGATGTGCCCGGATGAACTTCGGGTTCAGGGACAGTACCTTTTTCAGCTGGATGATAGCCAGATCCTTGCTGTCCTGATTGCAATAGACCAGTGCCTGATTGTATTTCTTGATGGTCTGGTTAATGGCATCCAGGCGGGCCGCATTGGACTGCAGCATATTGATGTAATCGTCCGCGATATTTTTCTCAGGCCGCATATTTTTGCTGATGACCCATTCGCTCAGTGCCGCAACGACCTCTCCGGTCTCAAAATACACCAGTCCAAGCAGATTTCTGGCTTCGATATTGTTCTTATTAAATTTCAGGCTCTGCCGTAAGCTGTTGATCGCACCTGTGAGATCCCGTACTCCTGCTTTCTCCAGACCGTCATTGTAGAAACGGTTGGACATACACATGATCTTCTTGTAGAGGGATACATCTGCTCCGCAGGACGTACAGAAATCGTGCTCTGACAGATGGCAGCCGCAGTTATAACAAAACATGCTCTCCCTCCTTATTTCTCTTCTTTTTCTTCGGATTCTTTTATCATTTTCACCAACAGATCCGCCGCATCGGTCAGATCCTGATTGTAGATAGCTTCCTCAGCGTCTTCCACTTCCAGGCTGGGATGAAATTTCTTCAGTTCTTCTTCAAAATTGATCATGGTCCAAAGACTCCTTTATTTCCCCGACAAGATACAAGCTTCCCGCGATATAGAGCCGTTCTCCTGGCTGTCTGCCCGAGACTTCCGTCCGCAGTGCCGTATCCGCTTCCGTATACATAGTAAACCGGTCTTCCGGATAAGCTGCCAGTAAACCTTTCAGTTCTTCCAGCGAAAGCGACCTCGCCGTCCGCATATGCGTAAAAGCGATCCGGTCGAATAATCCCGACGTGATCACCCTCTGTATCATATGCCTGCAATCCTTATCCGCCGCCACACCAAATAACAGTCTCCTGCCCTCCGTGCAGCCGTCCTGTTCCACGGTATCCAGAAAAGCCCGGATGCCGTCATCATTATGCGCACCATCCACGTACACCTCCGGAAGTACTTCTTCCATGCGTCCCTGCCAGAAGCAGCCAAGGATTCCCTGTCGGATCTCTTCCACAGTGGGACACCCTGATGCGGCACACATTCTGCCGTCAGGCATGTCCGTACTGCGAAACAGCACTTCCACGGCCCGCACTGCCAATGCCGCATTTTCCATCTGGTAGCGTGCAATGGTATGCAAAGTAAGACTAATATAATTATAATACTCAGAGCGCAAGGAAAAATCAATGTATTTCTTCCGAAATCCAAGGAAAGTATAGTCCTTTTTCGACACCGGTATCTGTATCGCACCAAGTTCTGACGCTTTGCGGCAAATTACCGCACTGGCATCCGCATCCCCGTCCAGATACACCACCGGAACACCGGGGCGCAGGATCCCTGCCTTTTCCGCAGCGATCTTCGCTGTGGTGTCTCCCAGATACTGTACATGATCCAGACTGATCCGCGTAATGACGGTCAGGAGCTTATTGTCCACATAATTCGTGGCATCCAGTCTTCCCCCAAGTCCGGTCTCAATGATGCAATAATCCGGCTTTTCTTCTGCAAAACAGAGTAATGCCATGCAGAATAGGTATTCATAAAAGTTGAGAACGAATTCCTGTGGCGCTTCTTCCCCTCGCTGCCCGTCCCCAGTATTCGCAGAATTGGTCTCCTGCAAAGCGTCCCATACCGCAAGAAACCCCTGTAAAAAAGCTTCCTCTGAGATCATTTCACCGTTCACGGCAAAACGCTCCCGCATATCCACCAGATGAGGTGAAGTGAATACAGCCGTGCGATAGCCTGCTTCCCGCAGGATCGAACTCATGTAGGCACAGACGGAGCCTTTTCCATTGGTGCCCGCCACATGAATGATCCGCAGATCCTTCTCCGGATTTCCGAGTTTTTTTAAAAACCATTTAAGGTCCCTGCTGTCCGCAGGATTTTTTTTAACAGTAAAGCGGGGCATATCCTTCAGATATGCCACCGCTTCTTCAAACGTTATCATGTCATTACCGAATCTCATCGTATTCCTTATGCTTTACGTTCTTTTTATTCTGTACGTTTCGTTGCAGATCATGCCAGCTGTTCTAAGCGCTTTGTCACCTGTTCCATCATCTGCTCGTATTTTGCCAGCTTTTCCTTCTCCTCTGCGATCTTCGCTTCGGGAGCCTTGGACAGGAATCTCTCATTGGACAGCATTCCCCTGGAACGTGACAGCTCGCCTTCCAGTCTCTTCTGCTCCTTCTTCAGTCGCTCGATCTCCTGTGCGATGTCTACCAGCTCTGCAAACGGAATGTACAGGGTTGCACCGGGGATCACTACGGATACCGCATCCTCTGCGATTCCGGTCTTGTCAGCCTGGATCATGATCTCATTCGCATAAGCAAGGCTTGCGAAGAACAGCTTACCCTCCTCAAAAATCCTGCGGATCTCGTCATTTTCGCTGACTACATACACACTTGCCTTACGGCTGGGTGCTACGTTCATCTCAGTACGGATGTTGCGGATACCGCGAACGGCTTCCTTAATCGTTTCTATGGCCTTCTCCTCTGCGGGGAATGCACGATCCTCGCTGTACTCCGGCCACTTGCTGATCATGATGGACTCTTCTTCATTCTGAATGGTGCAGAAGATCTCCTCAGTGATGAACGGCATGTAAGGATGTAACAGCTTCAGGGCGTCGATCAGGACAGTCTTCAGCGTCCACAGTGCCGCATTCTGGCTGACTGCATCGTCGGTGCTGTACAGACGGGGTTTTACCATCTCGATGTACCAGTCACAGAACTCATCCCAGATAAAGTCATATACCTTCTGTACGGCGATACCCAGCTCGAAGTGATCCATGTTGTCGGTCACATCTTTTACCAGAGTATTTAACTTGGACAGGATCCACTTATCTACGGGCTGTAAATCTGCTGCCGCAGGAGTAGTGATATCTTTTCCGGTCTTCTCCAGCGCCTGCTCCATGTTCATCATAATGAAACGGGAAGCATTCCATACCTTGTTGGCGAAGTTACGGCTGTTCTCTACTCTCTCATAGTAGAAACGCATATCGTTGCCCGGTGCGTTGCCGGTGATCAGGGTCAGACGCAGTGCATCGGCACCATACTGGCTGATGATCTCCAGGGGGTCGATACCGTTGCCCAGTGACTTGGACATCTTCCGTCCCTGACTGTCACGTACCAGTCCGTGGAACAGTACGGTCTTGAAGGGCTTCTCTCCCATCTGCTCATATCCGGAGAAGATCATACGGATAACCCAGAAGAAGATGATATCATAACCGGTTACCAGGACATCGGTGGGATAAAAATACTTCAGGTCCTCGGTCTGCTCCGGCCAGCCCAGGGTCTCAAAAGGCCACAGTGCGGAAGAGAACCAGGTATCCAGGGTATCGGGATCCTGTGTAAAGTGGGTGCAGCCGCACTTGGGACATACCTTCGGCATCTCCTTGGCTACGACTACTTCACCGCAGTCATCGCAGTAATATGCGGGAATCCTGTGTCCCCACCACAGCTGACGGCTGATACACCAGTCGCGGATGTTATCCGTCCAGTTGAAGTAGTTCTTCTCCATGCGCTCGGGGATCAGCTTGATCTCGCCATTTTTCACAGCTTCTCTTGCGGGTTTGATCAGTTCATCCATCTTAACGAACCACTGATCCTTTACCATAGGCTCGATGGTGGTCTTACAACGGTCATGGGTACCTACATTGTGTACATGATCTTCGATCTTTACTAACAGGCCCATCTGATCCAGTTCTTCCACGATGGCTTTTCTTGCTTCGTAACGATCCATACCCTCGAACTTGCCGCCGTTTTTATTGATGGTGGCATCATCATTCAGGATATTGATCACGGGCAGATTATGACGCTTACCAACCTCAAAGTCATTGGGGTCATGAGCCGGAGTGATCTTCACGACACCGGTACCGAACTCTCTGTCTACATAAGCATCCTCTACGATAGGGATCACACGGTTTACGATAGGAAGCAGTACCTTTCTGCCATGCAGATGGGTATAACGCTCGTCATCGGGATGGATGGCTACTGCGGTATCACCTAACATGGTCTCGGGACGGGTAGTTGCAAAGGTCAGAAACTCTGTGGTGCTGGGCGTTCCGTCCTCGTTCATCAGCGGATACTTGATGTGCCAGAAATGTCCTGCCTGCTCCTGATATTCTACCTCTGCATCGGAGATGGAGGTATTACATACGGGACACCAGTTAACGATACGGGCACCCTTGTAAATATAGCCTTTTTCGTGCATCTTCACGAATACTTCGGTCACAGCCTTATTGCAACCCTCATCCATGGTGAAACGCTCTCTGTCCCAGTCGCAGGAAGAGCCCAGCTTTTTAAGCTGACTAATAATACGTCCGCCGTATTCCTTCTTCCACTCCCAGGCTCTCTCTAAGAACTTTTCACGACCCAGATCGTGCTTGTCGATGCCTTCTTCCTTCAGCTTCTGGATGATCTTGACCTCGGTAGCGATACTTGCATGGTCGGTGCCGGGCTGCCACAGTGCGTTGTAGCCCTGCATTCTCTTATAACGGATCAGGATGTCCTGCATGGTGTTGTCCAGTGCATGACCCATGTGGAGCTGTCCTGTAATATTTGGGGGCGGGATCACGATAGTGAAGGGAGTCTTACTGTGATCTACCTCCGCATGGAAATACTTTTTGTCAAGCCACTTCTGATACAGTCTGTCTTCTATGCCGCTGGGGTCATAGGTCTTGGCTAATTCTTTGCTCATTTTATCCTCCTTAAATTCTCCTGAAACTAAAGAAACCCTCTGCCGACTCTCGTCAGCAAAGGGCGTCATTAACGCGGTACCACCTTTGTTCACAGCTTGCGCTGCCTCGCGACTTCTTACAAAGTCCTATCCGGTAACGGGGATAACTCGTGAAAACTTACGCCCGGAATATCCGGTCTCGGCTCTCCGGCTTGGAAGCTACCTTCCACATTCCTGTCTTGAAGCAGCCTTCCAGCGCATACATGCAGCCGCTCTCTCTGGTAAGGGGATATGTGTACTCCTCTTCGTCATTGCCTTTGATCTGTAAAACTACTAATAAAAAATATAGTACAGAAATTCCGACTTTGTCAAGGAAATCTTGTTTTCCTGCAGAATGTATGGTTTTTATGTGTAAACTGGCATGGTAAAAAAAATATATTCTGGCTCTTTTAAGCAAGCCACTTTTTCTATACACTGAATCCTAACATATTCCACCGAACAAATGGGAATTATGAAAAAGAAACCTAAAGAGGAGATCATCATTATGGAAAAGAAAAAATCATACGGCGTATTGATCGTGGGAGCCATTCTCCTAATCCTGGGAATCGTCCTGGCAGTCATTACCCACAATAACAGTTATCAAGAGTCCGTTGCTTATGGCAGCCAATTAAGTGATGTCAAGGCACAGTTGGAAAAAGTAGAAGCTTCCATCGAGGCAGTCACCGGCGGCACAGCAGACGGTGATCTGGATGCCCTGAATGCGCAGAAGGATGAATTGACCGCTTCGAAGTCCACTCTGTCCGACCAGAAACTGTCCGCAGAGCGCCCTTACTCCTACAGCCTGGTTCTGGTATTCTTCGCTATTTTGCTGACGATCAAGGGATTGTATAATGCGATTGCAGGCGTGGTTCCCGCACAGAAGGCGGATGTGAAGAAGCTGGCGCAGGCAGGTCTGTTAGCAGCTCTGTGCTATATCGGATTTGCTTTCTTCAAGATCGACATTCCCGTAGGTCCCGAGAAAACAGCGTTCCATCTGGGCAATGTGTTCTGTGTACTGGCAGCTTTATTGCTTGGCGGATACTGGGGCGGACTTGCCGGTGCCATCGGTATGACCATCGCCGATCTGACCACCGCTTATGTGACCAGTGCTCCTAAGACCTTCCTGTTAAAGCTGTGCATCGGTCTGATCGTAGGTCTGGTAGCTCACAAGATCTTCCACTTAAGCAAAGAACATTCCGCAAAATACGTGACCGGCGTAACGATCCTTGCTTCTGCCTGCGGTATGGCATTTAACGTGGTAGCGGATCCGTTGGTTGGTTACTTCTATAAAATGTATCTGCTGGGTGTGCCTCAGGATATTTCCAAGGCTCTTGCCAAGATCAGCACCGTAACTACCGGTGTCAACGCCATCGTTGCTGTGATCTGTGCTTCCGTATTCTATCTGGCACTTCGTCCGGCACTGAAGAAAGCAGGATTATTCCATGAGATCTAATTTCGATACTTCTGATAGAAATGCACAAAAAGGCGGGGATTTTGTTCCCCGCCTTGCTATGATTAACGATATTGCCGGTTTCGGGCGCTGCTCCACCACCGTGTCCCTGCCCGTGATCAGCGTAATGAAGGTACAGGTATGCCCTGTGCCTACTTCTGTTTTATCAAACCATTTGGGATTTCCTCTCTGCCATTTTGATGACTACACCTCTCATATGCGAGATTATATAAAAGTATGGAACGAACTGGGACTTACCTTCGATGGGTTATACTGTGGATTCTTAGGAAATGAAGAGCAGATCGACATTGTACGGGAATTCGTGGAAATGTTCCGGCCGCCCCTGTTTTTGCTGGATCCGGTCATGGGAGACCACGGCAGGGCCTACTCCTCCATTACAGAGACGCATGTTCAGAAGATGAAGGAGCTGCTGCCTCTTGCGGATATTATCACGCCGAATATCACGGAAGCCTGCCTGCTGACCGGCACTCCCTGGAAGGATGGGGAATGGACGATGCCGGAGCTGTCCGGATTATGTGAACGGCTGGCTCCTGCTGGTTCCTCTGGTGCCTCCATCGTCATCACAGGTATCCGTCAGGGGGATTCTCTGGTGAACTTTCTGTGGGATGATGGTGTCTATACCACTGTTTCCACCCCCATTGCCGGAGCCTCCCGCCCCGGCACCGGAGACATCTTCGCCTCCATTCTCGCCGCCGATGCCGTCCGCGGGGAGACCTTACTATCCTCCGTGCAAAAGGCAGCAAACTTCGTAGGTCTGTGCATCACCGGAAGCGAAAAGGCCGGAACGCCCGTGCAGGAGGGCGTAGTGTTTGAAAAGTATCTGGCAGCGTTGTTGTAAGAAGTATTAAAAATCAATGATTCGATTGACTTTTTACTGCATCTCTTTTATATTTTATATTAGAAAAGGAATTGTGGTTGTTCTCAAATGAGATCCCGTATAGCAAAATGCTTAAGCGGTGTGCTACGATTCTTTTTTTATATTATACTGGCTATCCTCCACTTCGAAAGGGGGCATTAAAATTGAGTAATTTGACACATACTGATTCTATGATGAATGAAATCAGAGAATTGTTATTAAATGCACGTCAGCGCGTGGCGATACAGGTAAATACGGAATTGTTGTCTACCTACTGGAATATAGGAAAAGTTATTGTTGAACATGAGCAGGAAAATAAAGACCGGGCAGATTACGGAAAGCAGACACTCAAACAGCTTTCAAAAGAGTTAACAAAAGAGTTTGGAAAGGGGTTTTCTGTTTCCAATCTATACAATATGCGTCTATTCTATATGCACCATCAAAAATTCCAGACGGTGTCTGGAAAATTGTCGTGGTCGCATTATTGTGAGCTGTTGACGATTTCGGACCCAGACAAACGCAGTTTTTATGAAAAGGAAACCATCAACTCCGGTTGGTCTATACGAGAACTAAAGCGGCAGATTTCCACTTCTCTCTATGAACGATTATTGCTGTCAGAAGGAAAGACGAACAAGGAAACGGTACTTGCCCTCGCGGAAAAAGGTATTGAAATGGCTGCTCCAAGTGACATTATCAAAGACCCGTATGTGTTTGAATTTCTGTTGGAATTAGGGGGCGGTTTTATGTTTGTAGGCGAGTTTTTTATCGTCTTCTACTTTTCTATACATAATATGAGTCATTCTGTCACACTCTAGCAAGATTATAAAGTATATCTCCAGCAGATTGATACTGGTATCTCTCCTCATAATCTTTCACTGGAAATAAATCCATATATTTAACTCATCTTAATATATCCAAAAGTTAGAAAACCTGCAATTTTATTTAGGATTCTTTTTTAGTCTTTCAATATGCGCTAAAGCAATATTCAAGATGCCTAAAAAAGATACTATCCTCAAAGAAGTAATAAAGCCATTATAAAAGCGAAATAGAGACCAACTGTTGTCGCCGTAAATAATTTTACTAAAAAATCCCGTTAGCATAATGCCATCGTGTAATTCAGTAAAGGTAGCATTAAAATAATTATGTGCTAAATCTAAAAAAACAATAACAGAAAGTATAAACAATAAAAATGTAATCCTTTTAATTATTTTCATACAAAGCCCCCAAAATTAGTATTATTCTAATTTTTACACAACATATCCCCTTTAACATTGCCAAGCAGTCATAAATAGAACTCTACACATTCAGAATTTATGCGATTTTGCAAAACACAACTAACCTCTTTATTATTTATTACTCCAAACTTATAGTAACGGTCTTAAAAATACGGAACTGGAACATACATGAGTAAGAAAAAGAATTTCTATATTTAATTATAAAATTTTTCTCATCTAATTGTCAAAGATAAGTTACTTAGTTACTAAAGTTTGATAGCTCAATATATAGTCAACGAGGTAAATCTAATTATGACTACCCCGTTGACACTTTCATTCATAAATTATAATATTTAATGTAGTTCTTCTATTGTCCATGCTAACGAATGAGGAAATTCAACTGATTTTTCATTTGATAATGTAGCCGGCACATCTGCTATGGAAGTTTCAATTAAAAACGTTAAATCATCATTTTGGACTGAAATAATCTGAGTAGAATCAATTAATACATACATTGCATTGTAACCGACAAATTCTATATTATTGTCTTGAGCAAGTCGCTTTATCATTTGATCGGTCTCAAACAATCCTTTGTATGTTTTTGAAGCAAATGTTACTCTTTCCCCATTAGCATCAATTCCCCTAGCTTGTAATTGAACAGTCTCCAAATTGTTATCTGCTATGTACTCTGACAGTTGTGTATATGTAATATTATTCTCTAATGTTATTGTGGCTGGGATATCTTCAAGATTAAGTAATGATACCTCTTCGTTATGTTCCTGAACTTGTTGAACATATTCTTCTACTTTCCTGTTTTTTTCTTCCAGTCCTGTACTTTTTACTTGCAGATACATGAAGATCAATGCCTAAGCCAACTATACAGAGCGTGACACATAAAACTGAACATAATTTAAATAATTTCATTTTAGCCCTCCTGTTTACTAATCCTGTCCTCGTGTGTTCCCATAGTTTATTGTGGCTTGAACCCGCGATGATTGTGTTAGGTTGTTGTAATCTGATATACCTTTTTGGCTCATTGCAAATTGGCAATTCCAGTGTCCTGAACAACCACTGCTACCATCACGGAGGTCATTCCATCCCGTTATAACGTAATAATTTTTTGCTTCTACCTTACCAAGCGCTACCACTTCGGACTCCTCGTTTCGAGTTCCAAACAAATCATCATTTTCTAAGTCATATTTAGGATCTGGTAAGTCTGACACTATTGTATATGCATCCATTTTATCTTCACTTCCATCACGAATACTTGAGACATCAACTGTTAAATATGCAATCTTACCTTGGTGTACACTATTATTTCCATTGTTATATTCAATTATGCTTTGAACATTATTGCTATCCAGCGAGAAGGTTACGTTTGTATATGCTTCTGGATAAACAGAACTATAGCTTGAATTCATGTTGCCCGATTTAGGAACATAACTACCATTGGAATAATTCCTATAGCTCCAACTAGAATTACCTGCGAAAACACATAATGATGATAAGCAAAAAACTGTTACTGCAGCTAGATGTATAACTACTTTTTTTAACCTCATGAATATACCCTCCTTGTGTTCATTTTCAATAGCCATGAGCAAAACTCCACACAGACAGTATTTATGCGGTTCTGCGAAGCATGGCATACCTCTTTATCACTCCTAATTTTTATAGCAGCAACCAGTTCCCTATGGTACGGTTAAGTTGTCAAAATCAATTCGCCTTGAAAGGAGCTTATTGCTATCTACCGTCAAGAAATCATTCAGGACATCCGACTTTTTACTTCACAGCCTGTTGCCAGATTTTATGATTCTCTTTTCCTTAGCCTCGATTTATCCTCCGTTTCGGAATCCCCCTACCCTTTCTTTATCTCATGATTCAACGTTTTATATCTTGTGTACGCTTATCTGTTTGGATTTATTACTAATCAATCCCATAAGTAATGATACGCTAACAATAAAGTATGCGATTACAATACTTTTAGTTACAAAATCCAATTGAAAGTACAATGCCAATAGTAAAATGCTTCCTTCTACCACCAACACCAATCGTGTTCTCCTGCGATATACCTTATGCTCAACCACATCAAGTTCCTTTGATGGATTATCTACAGGTGACAAAATCCATATAACACATCCTGTTATCATGACACATACAACACAAAATATAACTGTGCATTCAAAAGCAGAAAAAAACATAAATGCTATAATCAGAATTATCAATGATATAAGCATACACTTTGTTTTAGTTTTCGCATGATATCCACCTGCATTTTTTCTTAAAGGGAACAGTAGCCACCACAAGAGAATGGCTTCTCTAACTTGCCTAAAACACATTCCAACAATCAACGTTAATCCAATCCCTAACAGATTTCCTTCCAAACTTTCCAATCCAAAACAGATAATTTCCTTCTCTTCATCCGTAATGTTTCCTCCTTTGAAAAGGAAATCTGCTATACGATCCGCCAGCATCAGAACTTACGCAACTTTTTTACAGTCTGCGGTTCTTTGGGCTGAAAACCAATGCAAGGACAGGCAGTGTTCGCTTCCATATTGGCAGACTTTTTTGCCAAATATGCAATGGTTTTCTTTACTGTAGTTTTAATTTTCTGCATTGCTTTCTCCTCCTTTCTGACTAGAATTTACCATAAAAAAACTTACTGTGCCTTTTCATGTCATAATTTGGCTATGTATTTGGAAAAAATAGGCAAAAAAAGCATGACTCTACTGACAGCTACTGACAGCCATGCCTTTTCAACATTTAAATTCTGTTTTAAATTTGTGACATATATAGAATAATGTTCACACTGAAAATGTCATTCTCCATATGTATCTCCATATTACCATTATAGGACTCTACAATCTTTTTGACATTTTTTAGTCCAATACCATGCAATTCCTTTCTCTTCTTCGTTGTCTGAAGAATTCTGCTTCCGTCTCTCTCTTCTTTGTATGAAGTACTTTCTGTTACGAAGCTGTTATCTATCCTGATTCTCAGTATACCTTTTTGCAATGTAATTGAAACATTCAGATACTTATTTTCCGTTCGTTCCGCAGCTTCTATTGCATTTTCCAACAGATTTCCCAACAGTATATTCAAATCAAAGGAATGTTTGATTTCCTCTGGAAGAATTACTTTGACAGTAACTGTCTTCAGTTCCTCCTTTGCCCTCTGCAACATATAGTTCAGAACACTGTCAATCTCTACATTGCCCGAAGAAACGATTTCTCTGGGATTATGCAGAAAATATTCCATGTGGTCGATATAGTCCTGAATCTCCACAGCATCATATTTGCCTGCCATTAACTTCAATTCGTTCATATGATATTTCATATCATGCCGCAACGCTTTTACCTTTTCCTCGCTATGAAAAATTACATCAAGCTGATTTGCATAAATCTTCACCTGATTCTTCAGCATCTCCGTCTCATATTTTTGCAATACAGAATGAAGCAACTGATTATACAAGTATAGCATAAAGAAATTAATAACTAGCAATCCCATTGCTACAATAGCTATTCCCACTTCCTCACAGATTTCTAAATAAATCAATAGCCAGAGGACTGCTATACTACATAAAGGAACCAGTATCAGCGCTGTATTCTGCGTCTGCTCCGCATTTCTATGTATTGTAATGATTTTTCCCGCGAGAATCAGACACACCAGAATCATAAATACAGATACTACTTCATAAATCTGGTCAAATCGCTGCCCATCTTCATACTGTATGAAAAGCATAGTGCTTGCTACGTCACACCCCATATTAATCAAATAAATGGAAGCTGTTACAAACAGATTCGTTTTTAATGATTTTGTGTACAGCCTTACAATTGCCCCAATTCCTACCAGATTGCATATAATATTGATCCATACAGTATGAAATATCCAGAACAGTGCCGTATTGGTAACATAAAAGCAGACGCACACCAGAAAAATCCGCTCCCTTTTTTCTTCCGTTTTTTCAAAAAAAATATTCACAAAACGATAAATCAAATATATACGCAAAAAATTGGTTATGGCACTAATCCCAAAATCCAACATGATTATTCATCCCCCAGTATTCTTTCCCTGACCTGTCTACGCTTTGCCTTACTGATTGTCAACATGGTTCCATCAAATAATTCCACTATTTCATAGGTATACCGCAGGACATATTCTTTATTTACCACATAAGACTGATGAATCATAATAAAATCATCTGTTAATTTCTTTACGATGTTCCTTAGTCTTCCGTAAATTTCATAAGTATCCCGTGTAGTAACAATTCTTATTTTTTTTCCTTTGCTTTCAAAGTACACGATATCTCCCATGGCAAGATAGTAATAATCTTTTCCCTGTCGGAATTCAAATTTTTCCTTCCTCTTCTGAATAATTTTAAGTGCCCTGTCCATCGCATGGTCAATATGCTCCTGCTGGATCGGTTTTACCAGGAAATCCATCGGCTGTGTTTTAAACAGTTGCATAGCATACGATGCTTTTCCTGAAATATATATGATCTGTAACCCCATATTGTCCAGCACGTTCCTGATATAATTTCCTACTTCGATTCCCGTCATTTTGAACAATTCTATGTCAAGGAAAAGGATATCCAGATGATTTCCACTCGCCAGATAATCTCTTAGTTTCTCCCCTGTGTACCAGACCTGCACGTCTACCTGAACTGCTTTTTTCTCTGCATACTTCAATAACATATTTTCAACAGATGCACAAATATTTTCTCCATCGTCACAAATTCCTATATTGTACATGCTACACCTCATAATATCATATTAACTCAATGTTATATCTTCCCTGCCAATATTTCAATTTTACGGTCTTATAGCCCCAATATCGGCTCCATACCTCAAAGCAGCTTCTCAATCTCCTTTTTGATCTTATCGAAATCCGCCGTCGGCTCAAAGCGTGCTACGCCTTTGCCGGAACGATCCACCAGGAATTTTGTAAAATTCCATTTGATATCCGGTTCGTTTTTGTAATTGGGGTTTTCCCTTTCAAACTTACTCTCCAGCATGGCTGTAAGCGGGTGTTCCTCGTCGAATCCACGGAATCCCTGCTCATTCTGTAAGTATTTGAATAAGGGATTCGCATATTCTCCGTTGACCAGCACCTTTGCAAAATGGGGAAAATGGATCTCGAATTTTGCATCACAAAATGCCGCGATCTCCTGATTGCTTTCCGGTGCCTGCTGCCCAAACTCGTTTGACGGGAATTCCAAAATGACAAATCCATCCTCCACATAAGCTTCATACAGATCCTCTAATTCATCATACTGTGGGGTAAATCCGCATCTGGTTGCACTGTTTACGATCAAGATCACCTTTCCTTCGTATTCTCTGAGAGAAGTAAATTCTCCGTTGATCTTATCCACACTGAAATCATAAATGTTCATATCGTCATTTCCTCCTTAAAATTTACCAAGAATTTTATACAACAGCTGATATAGCTGTATAGCTTCCTCTTTCTCCAAATGGATACAACCTGCCATCTGCTCCGGCACACACACTGCCTTTTCTTTCAGCTTGTCTCCCACCTCCGTGATCGTGACAATCAGCACTCTTTCATCTTCCTTCGAGCGGTTCCGTTCCACCCATCCTTTTTTCTCCATGGTCTTCAAAAGTGGGGTCAGAGTACCTGAGTCCAGATAGAGATACTCCCCCAGCTCTTTCACGGTCACTTCCCTGTGCTCCCACAGAACCATCATGGCAATATACTGCGTATAAGTCATGTCCAGCCGGTCAAGAAACGGTTTGTACTGCCTTACTATTTCCTTAGCTGCCGCATACAGCGGAAAACATAACTGGTTTTCCAGTTTTAATTTGTCATATTTATTATTCATTTTCATCTGCCTTTCAACCATGTACTGCTACACATTTTCCGGTTCTTTCCAATTCATCATTATTCTCTGTTTGATTTTTTACTATTTAATTTTATACAATTTATATTTATTTAGATTGTACACAATCATTTCGCTTTTGTCAAGAATATTTGACAAATATAATTGACATCCCCACGATACAGCCTGCGAACCTGTTACAATACTTTGGGCGGTATTTTTTTACCAAATTATGAAGAAGACTCTCAAAATTACCGCTCCGTGTGCATTTATTTTTCTCGAGCGGTAATTTTTGAAATTTATTGAGGTAGAAATGCATTTTGACAGAAAAAATACCGCCTGATGGATAATAACTCCATTCAGGCGGTATTATAACGATAATTTTTCAAATGAAAGAAGATTTTTTACTGCCGTGATATAAAAGTAACTCTGTCCGGCAGTATTTTACTTAAACTCCACCACAACGCTGCCCATGGCACATTCCAGCTCCATATTTTTAGAGGCGTTGTTGTTGATCTGTTTCTCCTGTGCCAGGCCGTTGTAGCTGTCATCACCGACTTTCAGTTCACCCATACCGCAGCTTAAGTCGTAGTTGAAATCTGTCTGCGTTCCTGCCAGTGTCAGTTTCAGTTCTCCCATGGAGCACTCTCCGTCCAATCGTTCGGTCACATCTCCGTTCAGACGGACGGATCCCATTCCTACGGACACCTCTGCCACGCGGCTGCTCAGTTCTTCTACTGTCATCTGACCGGCACCACAGTCTAACTCTGCCTGATCAGCATCCAGTTTTTCAAACGTCATCTTGCCGGCACCCACATTGGCTTCCAGCGCCCCCGTCTGCAATTCCTCTACACTGAGGCTTCCGGCGCCCAGATCCAAAGAGGTATTTTCAAAATGATATCCCTCAGGCACATACAGGCAGATGGAACCGCCCAGATTACCTTCACTGTTGCTGCTTACTTTTGAGGTTCCGCGGATCTCCATCGTACCGCCTTCCACATATCCCTGGAACTTTCGCATTCCGTCGGCTTCTACCCGGAAGCAGTTGTCCTCCGACACCTGAATCTTCATGACACAGCCACCGACCTGCACCTGTAGATCCGTGATGCCCTGACTGTCATCCCCCAGAACATACAGCTCTATCTTTCCCGACCTAACTTCATAATCTGAGTCATAATCCACATTGTCCTCCAGATCATAGTGCACATCGCCCATATTTTCCCGGATCTGCTCCGTCACACCGTCACTCCAGTCATCTACCTTTTCTTCGGAGATTCTTCCCAGGGTAACCGCTGACAGGATCTCCCCCGGCGAAAAATGCGTTGAGCCATTCCCCAGGCTTCCGCTCACTCCCAGGATCAGTCCCAATAATATAAATATCAACGCTGTGATGGCACAGCCCTTCATAAATTTTCTCATGCTTCTGCTTTACCTCTTTTCTGGAATAATCCTCCGATCCAACAACAGATCGCCGGTGTGGCGATTCCCGCCATGGCCACGGTCAGCATCAGGAACAGAAGTCCGACACCTCCGCAGATCAGTCCGGCACCGATCAGCCCCATTCCCACGAAGGGATGCGTAAACAGACTGATGATCCCTGCAACCACCAGTGCGATCAGAATCAGTATCAGTGCTACCGCCGTTGCCCCGAAACCAACGATCAGACCGAGCCATGCAGCGATCAGCCCCGCTGCCACACCGATGCCTGCGGAAGCTACTCCCAGGATCACCGGAGATGCCAGAATACACAAAATCACAATTAATACGATCATGCCCGTGGACATTCCTTCTTTTTTCCGGGAGGACACTGCTCCAGCTGCCTGTGCTTCATTTTCCTGCCCGAAGCCTGCCTCTCCGGCACTGCTCTCCGCGCCGGAATCCGCCGGATAAGTGATCACCGCACGGTTGTCCGCATTGATCTTCTGGTAAATATTCTCTCCATAACCGTTCCCGAAAATGTCCTTTTTGATGTTTTCCGCCACCTTGGCAGGATTTCCCAAAGCCTCAATAACGTTCTGTTCATTTTCCGGACCCGCATCATTAAAATATTCATTGTAGTATTGTAATGCTTCCTCCCGCTCTGTAGCGGAAATATTCTGCAACAGACTTTCCAGCTGCCTCATAAACTCCGTTCTATTCATTCTACTATGTTCTCCCATCTGCGCCTGTTTACGCCTCTGACCTGTCACTTAGTTTTCCTTCAAACAATCCCGTGATCTTATCGCTGTAGCTGCGCCACTCACTTTCATATAAATGAAGCTGCGCCCAGCCTCTGCTGGTGACTTTGTAATAACGCCTCGTTCTGCCACTGCATTCCCGGTCATAGACTTCCAGACATTCGTCCTTCTGTAATCGCCGAAGCACGGGATACAGGGTGGATTCCGACAATTCGATCACCTGCCGGACCTCCTGCGTGATCTTGTAGCCGTAGGTTCCTTCCGGTTCCCGGGCCACCACCGCCAGTACGATAGCATCCAGCAGAGCTGCTCCTGTATTAAAAAGCATCCTATCGCTCCTCTCTGAAATTTGCGGCTATCCGGCTTTCCTTACAATATTATATGCCGTATAGTATTGCTCTGTGGCTATACTATACGGCATATAATATCATGCGTCAATATGGAGAAACCGTAAGAAATTCTAAAGACTTTCCAAAGATTCCACAATGGCTTTGCCATCATAACCGGGGATGCTCCGTTAGTTTTCCATCAGCCAGAAATATGCACTGTACGCCGGCAGAAGACTGCCGCCACCAAAGTCATGTTTCTCTCCGGTGATCAGATCCACTGCAGTTCCGCATCCGGCATCAAAATGCGCCATGAAATCCTCTCCGTCTGCATTGATAGCCACCAGTACTCTCTCATGCTCCGACTTTCTTTCGAAAATGCATTGCTTATTGGTCAGCAGTACTGAACGGAAAGCACCGTAATTCAATGCTTCCGAATGCTTCTTTGCCTCTGTCAGCTTGCTGATCCAGTCACACAGACCATTCCACTCCGGCTTATCAAAGCAGGGACGCAGAGCGGGATCGCCGTCTTCCTTGCGGGCCTTGAAGCCCCATTCACTTCCGTAATAGACACAGGGAATGCCGGGCATGCCGAATGCCATGGCATAAATCAGCGGCAGATGATTCTCGTTGTTCAAAATACTTGCCACACGGGTCACATCGTGGTTGTCCACAAAGGACAGCAGATGCTTGCCCTTATACAGGGTCCAGTTCTCCGGTCCGAACTGACGTAACAGGGAATGTACGATCTCGAACATATTCATACTGTTGAAACTGCTGTAAAGTCCCTTGTAGCACTCGTAGTTCGTTGCGGAATGCAGCATCTGATCGTTCATCAGACGGTTGTAGTCTCCGTGAAGCATCTCTCCCAATAAGAAGAAATCCTGTTTGTAAGCGCTGGTTACTTCCCGCAGTCTTCTGACGAAATTTTCATCCAGACTGTAAGCCACATCCAGTCGCAGACCGTCAATACCGAATTCATCGATCCAGCCCTTGACACTGTTCAGCAGATAGTTCACCACATCGGGATTCTGCAGGTTCAGCTTCACCAGATCAAAGCAGCCTTCCCAGCCCTCATACCAGAGTCCGTCGTTGTAATTGGAATTGCCACCGAAGTCGATCCGGTAGAACCAGTTCACATACGGTGAATTCTCCCGGTTGCGGATCACATCCTGGAACTGGGCAAAGCCTCTGCCCACATGATTGAACACACCGTCCAGCACGACCCGGATCCCGGCCCTGTGCAATGCGTCGCAGACCTCCTTAAAATCTTCGTTGGTTCCCAGTCTCACATCGATCTTACGATAATCTCTGGTATTGTAACCATGAGTATCCGATTCGAATACCGGGGAGAAATATACCGCGTTCACTCCCAGCTTCTGCATATGGGGGATCCAGTCCTCCACACGTTTGATCTCATGTCTCTGTACTCCGTCATTTTCAAAAGGAACTCCGCAGAATCCCATGGGATAGATCTGATAAAAAACACTTTCATAAGCCCACATATTAGTCACCATACCTTTCATTGACTGATCCAGTACCGTTTTGTTTTTTTATCCACAACGGTTCTTTTGCTATTATACACCATTTTTGAACCGTCTGTCGTTTTTTCTGTGTAAAACCACGAATAATCCACAAAATCCACCGACTTATCCACATATGCACATGTGTCATATGTGGTTATGTGGATTGTCATATCGGATATCAACTCGTGTATCACATTGAAAATCATCCCTTTTGCCACAACCAGGCATCCCAGAAGCGCTCCACCTTTTTGGCTACCGTATCCACGGTCACAGGCTGCACCTGTTCCCACTCTCTGGGGAATAATCTCCGGTAGGAATACTGCTGAAACCGATCATCCAGCAGAACAATGATACCCACATCCTCCGCCGTCCGGATCACGCGGCCTGCCGCCTGCAATACTTTATTCATTCCCGGATAGCGGTAGGAATAATCGAAGCCGTTCTCTCCGTCCTCATCAAAATAGCCCTTGAGGATCTCCCGCTCACAGCCTACCTGGGGCAGTCCGGTTCCTACTACAATGACTCCGATCAGACTGTCCCTCTTCAGATCGATGCCCTCTCCGAAGATTCCCCCCAGCACGCAGAAGCCGATCAGCGTCTGCTCCTCTTCCTCCTCGATCTCCATACCGATGAGACTTTGCAGGTCACATTCCTCATTGCCCCGGAAGCGATTCAGGAAGTATTCACGCTCTTCCTCATTCATGGATTCCTGTTGGACGAGACATTCTTCTTCCTCTGTCATAAAATACTGTTCATAGATCTCGTAAATATGATTCATAAAGGAATAGGACGGGAAAAATATCATGTAATTGCCGTGCCGGTTCTTCACCACTTCGTGAATGTAACGGGCAATATTGTAGTATTCTTCCTGGGATCTTCTGCTGAACTTGCTAGTCACATCCCCGGCGATCAGTATGGTACGCTTCTCGGGATCAAACACCGAGTGGGCATACACCTCGTAATCCTCCTTCTCACCGCCCAGCAGGTTCTTGTAATACTGGATGGGCAGGAAGGTAGCGGAAAAAAGGATCGTACTGCGTCCTCTGAGCATGCATTCCTTCAGGTTTTCTCTGGGATTCACGCAGAACAGCTTCAGTTCAAAGCTGCCATCCTCACACAATCTGGTATATTTCACATAGTTTTCATCTTGTCTCTCGTAAATATCCAGAAAATGACTGAGCTTGAAATAGAAGTCCAGCAGATTCTCCCGTACTTCCAGGCTGACCTTCTCCTGCTCCTCCAGATAATCACTGATCACAGCGTGCAGTCTGGTCAAGGGCTGCACCAGCATGTCAATATCATCCACCAGCCGGTACCCGTCACAGTCCCGCTTCATGGACAGCAGCTGTGCGTTGCATTTCTCCAGCAGCTGGCTGATCCGTTCCGCATAGCCTTCCCGCACAAAGGTACTCTTTCCGTCAGACTTTTTCCCTTTGTGTCCCCTTACATAGAGGGAATCGGTACCGTCTGTTTCCTCCAGGGTAATCTCCTGTGGCAGTTGTTTTGACATACCTGTCATTTCTAATGTCATCTGCCCAGAAATCCCGTCTTTATCACGCTTTTTCTGGGCTGCTTCTTCCATTTCCGACGTGATTGTCTGTTTGATCTCCCGCTTGAGTTCCAACAGATCTTCCTTCCGTAGCGGTGCACTGTACATCTCCCGGCCCCGCTCTAAGAGGTTATGTGCCTCATCGATCAGAAATACATAATTACCCTGACTGCCATCTCCAAAGAAACGTTTCAGATACACATGGGGATCAAAGAGGTAATTGTAGTCTCCGATGATGCCGTCAGCGAACAGGCTCAGATCCAGTCCGAATTCAAAAGGGCATACCCGATATTTCAGGGCATATTCTTCTATTTTGCTTCTTGTAAAGCTCTCTTCGTGGGTCAGAAGATCATAGATAGCCTCATTGACACGGTCAAAATGCCCCTTTGCATAAGGGCACTGCTCCGGATTGCACTCCGTATGACCCTGAAAACAGATCTTCTCCTTGGCTGTCAGGATAATGCTCTTAAAGCGCAGTCCCTTCTGCCTGAGCAAAGAAAAGGTGTCCTCCGCCACCGTCCGGGTGATGGTCTTGGCGGTGAGATAGAACAGCTTGTCTCCCATATCCTTTCCCATGGCCTTTACCGTGGGAAAGATCGTGGATATGGTCTTACCGACTCCCGTAGGAGCTTCAATAAATAATTTTCTCTTATGATAAATGGTCTGGTACACATAGCTGACCAGCTCTTTCTGTCCATCCCGATAGTCGAAGGGAAACTGCAGCTCAGCAATGGACTGCTGCCGCAATTCTCTCCACTGCCAGGTATAGTCCGCCCATTTGCGGTAATCACTGATCAGCTGCTGGAACCAGGCTTCCAGTCTGACGAATTCATAATCTTCATAAAAATAGCGGATATCTTCCGTCTCTATATTGCAATAGGTCAGCCGCACCCGGATATAGGGCAGCTCCTTTTGCAGGCTGTACATATAGGCGTAGCATTTCGCCTGGGCAATATGTAAAGGCAAGGGTGCCTTCAGCTTCGACAGATCTTTATAGGTTCCCTTGATCTCATCGATGGTGGTCTCTCCATTCTGCTCGATGATGCCGTCGGCCCGGCCTTCCACGATGATGACATAGTCCTCCGTGGGATGGGTGTATTTTAATGCCACTTCTGCCTGATACTCCGCACCCATACGGCGCTGGATCATACGGTGGATCCGGCTGCCCTCCTGCATGGCATTCTCCGGGGATCCCTGCCTCCTGTCGTCGATGTCGCCACTGCGCAGGATGAACTCTACAAGATTACGTACCGATATTCTGACTTCTCCCGCCATGTGACTTAACCTCCCTCAAACAAGTCCCTACGATACCCAGATGCCTACGGCTTGTTCCGTGCTGCGCACTCTCACAAGCCTCCCCACTATTCGCATATCGTGGGATTAACATCCCACTTTTATGCGAATAGTGGGGGCGGGGCTAAAGGTCTTTCATCCACTTATGAGCAAGCTCAAGTGGATGAAAGACCTTTGTCCCCTGGCATCATATAATAAAACTACCCAGGTAAATAGTACTCTATCTTACCTGGGTAGTCAAATGACATTCTGTTATTGCGGAATACTGACCTGTCAGTGCATTAACATGCAATCGCACACTGCTTCAGCATCTCTTCGAATTTATCATTGTAGCCGTCATAGGACACGGTCAACGGCTTCGTGAAATCCAATCCGTACACTCCAAGGAATGATTTGGCATCGATTACGTATCTGTTATAGCATATATCAATATCAAAATCACACTTTGAAGCTACATCAACAAAATGTTTCACGTCTTCAGGTGTCAAACGGATCGTCTTTAACATTTCTTGTTCCTTCCTTTCAATAGTAAGTTCGATCGTAAGTAAAATAATACACCGGGTACTTTCCCCTCACATCTGAAATCATTACTATTATAGCCAACCATCCCCAAATGTAAAGCGGTTTTTTTCTTCCAGAAAACGCACATTTTGGGCATTTTTACCACTCTGTTATCATTTTCACAATATATGTTCGCCGTATGGAAAACCTTTTCGGCGTTTTGTATATTTGTTGCGTTACCGCGGTAAAATATAAATCCCAATTTGGCGAAATCTACCGAAATTCCACCATATATTCTTGGAACCTCAGCGGAAGCATATTTCGTTGCAGATCCCTGTTTTCACGTTCTTTTATGGCTATTGTATGACAAAAGGAGCGGAAAAGTTCCCGGTAATGCAGCTCCGCCGTGGACAGCTTCTCCGTCTCAGACTGTACTCTCTCCCATGCATCCTTCCCTTGCAGCGTATACCAGGGCTTTCCCGCCGGATGTATTCCGAACAGATACCGGCCTGCATCGAACACCAGAAAGTCTTCCATGGGAAAGCGGTCTGCAAAATGCACCATCAGAAAGGTCAGAATATTATTCTTCGGCGCGATCTTCGAATAGAGGATTGTATTCTCCAATTCTTCAAACCGCGTAAATCCTTTCAGATGGTGATACTCATTTCCGGCGCCTCTGGCCAGGCTGAAGGTCTGGTTTACATACGTGTCTGCCATGGCATCCAGCAGATGTCCCGGCGGACACTTCTCGGAAAGCCCCTTTGCAATGGTACGGTATACCGCCTGGGCCTTTTCCGGCTTCGGGGATGAAAGAGCCAGACACAGGCTCTCATAATCTTCCTCCCCAAATCTGCGTTTCAATGTCCGGATCACCTTCACCGTCTTCTCCGGATCCGGCACCACCTCCACAGACTCAGAGAACAACAGATTCTCCTCGATGGTCGTGACCATGGTGTCCCGAACGGGAGAATGATCTTCATAAGTATTATAAATGGCAGTGAATATCCCTTCTAACGAATCCTCGCAATGATATATTTTCATATAATAAGTTTCACCTCCCGCTGTTTCTGTTCTCTTCCCCTTCTGCCGCTGTCAACCTATCATTTTGCATTGCCTTGCTTCTGCAAACGGCCGTCATCTACCGGTACAGGACCTTACGTTTACCTGCCAATGCAGGCAGTCAGGAAATGTTTCCCTGTACGCTGTGCGCTACAGTTCTCCCACTGCTGCAGGCAGCACTTCCTCCTGCCGTACCCCGTTCGGGAACATCCCATCATCAAACAAGGTCATCTGCCGGTAACTCATGCCATCGCTGCCGAACCGGATCCGTTCCTTCGGATCCGTCAGATTCCGCACGATATAGTCCTCCTCCAGCTTCGTGGGATACATCATCCTGCCACCACAGGTAATAAAATAAACAGCCCGTTTCATCACCACGCCCAGCTTCTTCAGATCGCTGAAACGTAAGCTTTGTGCTCCTCCTGGCACTAAGGATCCGTCTGGCGCTTTTCACGCCGATCCGGCACCCGAAGCAGATCGCATAAGGTGCCCGGTTGATCTCCACCGGGAAACATTCCAGATGCCGCACCGCCCAGTCCTCCTTGGGATCCAGCATCACATTAAAACGGTCTTTTCTCGTCCAACAGTTCCTCCGCCTTAAACCCATAAAACCGCAGCAGCCAGTCTGCCTGATACAGACGGTGCTCCCGCAGAAGCGGCGGCCCTCCGGAAGCGCCGGCAGGCTCTTGTCCTCATTGACCTTTACAAAGCGGAATAGAACACACGCTTTAACTCAAACTTCTGATACAGATTCTCTGCTACATTTAAAATCTGATAATCCGTCTCCGGGGTTGCCCTATGATCATCTGGGTAGACTGCCCGCCACTCACGAAAACAGGGCTCTTGCGGTACAGGATCAGTTCCTCCTTATTCGCATGAATTCCATTCTGGATCGCCGCATGGGCGTCAGAATATTTTTCCGGTGCTTGTTCGGTGCCAGTGTCCGCAGCCCCTCCGCCGTGGGCAGCTCAGGTTCACGCTCATACGATCGCCAGATACCCCATCCGCTCCACCAGTTCGGGATCCGCTCCCGGAATCGCTTTTACATGGACATAGCCGTTAAAATGGTATTGATTCCGTAGCAGCCATATGGTCCGATACAACAATTCCATGGTAAAAGTAGGATCCTGTATGATACCGGAGCTTAAAACAGTCCCTCGATATAATTACGCCGGTAAAACTCCATAGTCAGTGTACAGATCTCCTCAGGGGTAAAGGTGGCTCTGGGAACATCATTGGACTTTCGATTCAGACAATATTTACAGTCGAAGATACATTCATTGGTCATCAGAATCTTCAACAAAGAAATGCATCTGCCATCCGAAGAAAAGCTGTGACAGATCCCGGCCTTCGTGCAGTTCCCCATGTGCTTCCCGTCACCCTTACGTTCCACTCCACTGGAAGTACAGGCCACATCATATTTGGCTGCATCGGTCAGGATCTCCAGCTTCTGCATGATGGACAATTCCCCGTTTTGTATAAGATATTCCACATTATCACCGCCTTTTACCGAAAATTTCCAGAATCAGAACGTTTGTTCTTTTGCATATTCAAGTTAGCACATATGTTCTGTTTTGCAAGTGGTTATTTTTCCGAAAAGGCTTGCAAAATCGTGCATTTCGCAGTTAAATAATATAGGAATATTTTGTAACACACGCCGCCCGGCGGCAGAATGAGAGGTCAGTATGTCAGATATTGTCATACCTAAAAATTATAAGTCTCAGCTGAACCTGTACGAGACACAGGTTGCCATTAAGACAGTGAAGGACTTTTCCAGGGATTGTTAGCAGAGCGTCTGCACCTGCTGCGTGTATCTGCTCCCTTATTTGTGGATCCTACATCCGGACTGAACGATAATCTGAACGGTGTGGAGCGTCCCGTGAATTTCCATATTGCAGCACAGGGAGACCGTGAAGCAGAGATCGTACAGTCTTTGGCCAAATGGAAGCGTTATGCCTTGCAGAAATACGGTTTTCAGCCCGGCGAAGGTCTCTACACCGATATGAGTGCCATCCGTCAGGATGAGGAGACCGACAACATCCATTCCATCTATGTGGATCAGTGGGACTGGGAAAGATCATCACGAAGGAAGAGCGGAATCTGGAGACTCTGAAAGAGACCGTCCGCACCGTATACAAGGTTCTTCGCAAGACCGAGAAGTATATGTCCATCCATTACGACTACATCGAAGAAATCCTTCCTCATGACATCTTCTTTGTAACTACCAGTGAGCTGGCAGAGATGTTCCCCGACTACTCCCCGAAGGGCGGGAATACTACATTGCCAAGGCAAAGGCGCTGTCTGCATCATGCAGATCGGTGAGACCTTAGAGAATGGCAAGCCTCACGATGGCCGTGCACCGGACTACGATGACTGGGCGCTGAATGCCGATATCGTGGTATATTATCCGGTTCTGGACATCGCTCTGGAGCTGTCCAGTATGGGTATCCGTGTAGATAAGAAAGCTCTGTTAGACCAGTTACAGAAGGCAGGCTGCCCTGAGCGTGCAGAACTTCCTTATCACAAGGCAGTCATTAACGGTGAGCTTCCCCTTACGATCGGCGGTGGTATCGGTCAGTCCCGTATCTGCATGTTTTCCTGCGCAAAGCTCACATTGGAAGTACAGTGTTCTCTGTGGTCCGATGAAGTTATGGAGACTGCAAAAGAGAACGGCTTACAGTTGTTATAACATCATAGCACTCAAAATCCCCGGAGATTTTTTCATCTTCCGGGGATTTTTCTGCACACGGCTGACCCTGCACAACTGCATGACCTATTCATAAATCACAAATTTCTCATTTTCAAAGTCTTCTCATACCCATAATCTTCCATGAATTTTCCGATCAGCAAAAGCTTGGGATTATCCACGATCCAGCCCTGTTCTTTTCCGTAGGCTCCATACGCATCAGCGCTGCCTCTCCCGCTTCCAGATACACAGCATATTTTTCTCCAACAGTACCACCGGACGATACGTTGCATCCGCATGCATCCGCTCCTGCATCTTCTGCATATCCTGTTCCAGCTGTGCGATCGATAGGAATCAGATCCGGCCAGGGATTGAATGCCGCAGGCATCTGCAGATAATAGGACAATGCCGGGATCGACCGTAGAGCAGCACATCCTTTCCCGCAAGTCCACTGGTATTCACATACTCTGAGATCTCCTGCATCCATCCCGCTCGTTCCTCGCTCATCCACACACCTTTTAATGTCTCATTATTCGTCACCTGCGCATCAATGTCCTGTATGCCGGTACCTTCTGCAAATACAAAGCTTCTGCCGAACAGTCCCACCTGGACAAAGAACAACAGAAAGAAACCTCCGAAAAGACATTTTGCAGGGATTGCGGATATCGTGATCCGCTTCCACCGGAAGCTGCCGGCATATTTGCAGAACCGATAAAACTGCCAGTACATATAAGGCAATGCCAGAAACAGATTGTTCATGCTGGGGTATAGCTTGTTGTTACTGCCCAGAGAAGTGATCCATACGACCAGGAAGATCCGCTGATCACTTTTCCTCCTTCGGTGCGGAAGGTGTGAAGATCCGCCACAGGGTCACCAGCAGAGTCAATGTCAAAACGTCACCCGGGCCAGATAATGGCACCGTAATTCGTATATTCTCTGGCACAGAAGCCCTGGCGGTACAGCCAGAACACCATCACAGCCGCCAGTGCGATACTTCCCGCCCATTCCAGGATCCGCAGAACCTTTGTTACTGTATCTTTTCTCACGTAGGAGCCGATGAGTTCCAATACTCCCACAGTGACAATCCCCACTACAAAGAACACGCACATCCGGATCTCCCAGTACAGATTCTGAAAATACCAGTCGAACATGCCCATGATGGATGCAGCCGTATAGTCCGTTGCCACCTCCGTCATGGAAAACAGTCGCAGAATGCCCTTCACATATTCATCCATGCCGTAGCAGATCTGGATATAACCGAATAATACCAGCAGTGCCGTCAGATACCCCGCCAGACACATGCCGGTATCCTGTAATAATTTCTTACGGAGTTTCACCCCGCTGCCTTTTTCCGCGCTTTTATTTTTCCGCAGTTTCTGTCGTCTCCCCAGCCTGACCGAGACTCTTTCCAATCTCTTTGCGCGCTTCCAGCCAGCAGATGATTCCGTAAGCCCACACGCCCACGATCATGGCCGCCTCCGGCAGATGGAGAATCGGGACAGCACATTACAGCCAGCGCTACTCCGGCGGCAAACAGCCACCCCTTTCCCCGGGCAAGGCCAAGATACAGACAGACCACCGATACCAGATAGAACACGTAGGTCACATAATTGTAAAAGAGCCCGTGGGGCACCAGCAGAAGCTCACCGCCGTAAATTCTCCCAGGAATACCAGAAGTGCAGGGATCTTCAGTACTTTCGTGCAGAAATAATACCCAAGCACCGCCAGCAGACTGATACTCAGTCCGGTATAAAAGTTCATGCCGATCAAAGTCCCGGCCCCGGGCAGCAAACTGAAAATGTCCGATGGCTGTGGTCAGATAGGTGGAAAACAGCCACATGGGATCATATGCTGCGTCCCCATATATTCAAAGTTCGCATAGCCGTAACCGGTATCCCACAGATCCAGTCCCCAGGCAATATGCCGCAGAGGATACAGCACCAGGATTGCCACGAATACAAATTCCAGAGACGTCTCTGACTGTCAATACCCGCTTTTTTTTTTTATTATCTCTGTCACTCCATTACCTCTCTTTTGAACATAGTATCTACGTCCCGTATTTTCTCTGTCAGACTGCGATAGGGACGGATATGCAGGAATATCTTATGCAGTCCGTCGCAGATAGCTTTCCGCACAAAATCCACCAGAATTCCCAGTACAAATACTACCACAACAACAAGTACCGTCCACAACAGCAACGGCAGTACACCGTCGATTTGCTCCACACCAAGCCACTTCTGCCAGGCATAGCGCACACCCAGATTTTCATGCAGCAGATACACTCCCAGCGTATAGGGCGCGATCCTCACCGCCACACTGCCGATCTTTCCCTGTATGCTGCTGTCCAAAACAGGCAGAACAGCCCCAGTGAAGCCAGAAACGGGAAAATATGGTTATACTCATACGGAATCTTCAGGATCAGCTCCAGACTGCCTGTTTTCAAATAAAACAGGTGCAAAAGCATGGCTTCTCCAAAGGTTCCGAAGATACCGATCAGATACAACAATAATGCCCGGGTTTTTCTGTAAAAAGGATTCCAAATCGGCGCAGGTAAGCCGCTGCGCAGAATACACACAGATACCAGAGACAATCATAGCCTTTACCGTCTTCTTCCAGCCGGAAGGGCAGCACAGATTTTAACAGGCAGAAGGTGACAAACAGCAATACTAATGCCACCTGAAACTGCTGCTTCGTCATCCGCCGCAGTCCCATTCCCACAAAGGGGAGCAATATATATAAGAAAAGATACGCTGTCAGGAACCAGTAATGTCCCATAGTCACCGGGAACAACAGGGTCAGATAATAGTGAGTGCTGACTTCCGCCGCGGGAACGATCCCAGTCACCACCGCCAGCACACCGATGCCCACAGAATACAGCCACAGCTGCAGCCACAGTGTAAGCAGCCTGCTCAGTTTAAAAGAGCTTTCGCATAAAAGTATCCGCTGATCATCATATACACATTCACAGCTACAATGCAGAATGCTTCCAACAGCCAGGCTACCATATCCTGCACCGATAAAGGCGCCGTCGATCCGGCAACAGTCCTCCCTTGCCCAGATAGTGCAGCACCACGACCATCATCATTGCCACACAGCGCAGTACTTCCAGATTTGCCATACGTTCTTTTTCTGCATATCGATTCCCGTTTCCTTCCTGCCATTGCTTCGTGCTACGCACTACCACAATTCTACCCAAGGTCTTTCACCCACTTATGAGCAAGCTCATGTGGGCTTAGACCTTTGACCCTGGTATCATTATATTACTTTGTAACATATTATGTAAAGCAAAGCGATTCCGCCCAGATTCTGCCTGATAAAGATGTTAATTTAGGAAATCGTTTTCATATTGATGTAGATATTTGTGTAAAACTTTGGTAAAATGCATCTATCAATACTAATCTGCAGCGGAGGTGTCTGTTTTGACAAAAATACCAAGAAAAACCCTATTCCTCTCTGGAAGCGGATACGCTTTAAGCTGATCTTCGCTTTTCTGATCCCTGTGGTCTTCATCATTGTCTTAGGCTTCGTATCCTATCAGAAGGCTACCACTCGATCATTGCAACCTACCGTGACTCCGTAGACCAGACCGTCAGCATGATGAATCAGTACCTGACGCTTTGACACGGTCCAGTCCAACTACAAGGGATATATGAATGAGGATACCCTGAAGCAGTATCTGAACGGTCTGTATGATAACGATGCCACTACCTTGTACAATACTCCAAACACCTATGAAGACACCTTTATCAAAGCCGTGACCACGGATGCCCTGCTCTCCAATATTTACGTGCTCTCCGACAAAGAGCGGACGATCTCTACCACGAAAACGAAGGAGACCGGTCTCTTAAGTGCGTACCTGGAAAGCCCCAGGGGCAGATTTTATCTGCGGACAGGGCAAAATATTACCTTTCGGCAACCAGTCCGAGGTCGATGCAAAGCTTGGCACGGATTCCTCCAAATACAGTGTCCGCCTCGCCAGATATTTCTCCAACGCTCCGGCGATCCTGATCATTGATTTCAAACCGAGTGTCCTGATACCTCCTTATCCTCCCTGGATGGCGGTGAGGGCAGTCTCGTAGGCTTTGTCACCTGCGATGGCAACGAATACCTCTCCTCCCGGTCCGATACAGCGGCAGAAAATACGTTTGTCGGCAAATCCTATGTAGATGAAGCATTTGCCTCTGAGGAAGACAACGGCTCCTCCTATGTGGAAGAGGCAGGCGAAGAATATCTTTTTCTATTCCAAGATCGGTGCCCGTAATGCCATGATCTGTGCCCTGATCCCTCAGGCAAATATCATCGGTCAGACAGCGGAGATTAAAATGTATCTCTGATCCTTGTCGTTGCAGCAAGTGCCGTGGCGATCCTACTAGGGTCTCTGCTGGCCGGACAGTATGGCGGCTCCATCTACTATTTTATCCGCCGGCTGAAAAGTCTCTGAGGAGATCTGACGCATCGAAGTCCACTCCAAGCGCAATGACGAATTCCAGCTATTAGCTGATGGCATCTGTGATATGATCGCACACATGAAGAAGCTGGTATCCGGGCTGAAGGATGTCAATGAAGAATTATCCCGGCTGCCACCGATATGTCTGCGGCTTCCTCACATTTCCTGGCGACCTCCCAGGATATCCAGAATCAGGTAGGTGAAATGCGCCAGGGTATTGAAAAACTGGATGAAAGCTCTGAGGACTGCCTGCAGCAGATGGACTCTCTGTCCGACACCATCGGCAGCGTATCCTCACATTCTGACCAGATCAGTGCGCTTGCCACCGGCACCACCGCTGCGATCCATACCGGTATCGAATCCGTGGAACATCTGAAGGAGAATACCCTTCCACCATGCATCACCTCCAACATCGTAGATACCATCGGCAGGCTGAACGAGAAATCAAAGCCATCGGCTCCATCACCGAAGCCATTAATGAGATTGCAGAGCAGACCAACCTCCTATCCCTTAACGCTTCCATTGAAGCTGCCAGAGCCGGCGAATCCGGAAGAGGGTTCGCAGTGGTCGCTCAGGAGATCCAGAAGCTGGCGGATCAGTCCCTGCACTCCTCCGGTGAGATCTCCCGGATCATCGAAGAGATTGAGATTACCACTGACGAAGCTACGCAGGTTGCCAGACAGGCCGAGGGCATTGTAGCGATCAGAACCAGTCCGTTGGCAGTACCACAGACTCCTTCCGTGAGATAGATTCCAAGGTAACAGAGCTTCTGAAATTCCTGCAGCAGATCAATGCAGGCGTGTCGGAAATGGAACACCAGCGCACCACTACCCTGTCCGCCATCTCCGGTATCTCCGCAGTATCCGCAGAAACTGCTGCCGGGTCCTCCAATGTACAGACTGCTGCCGAAAACAGCTGCAGGCTATTCAGGATCTGGACAAAGCCACCTCCGCACTGGCAGCCCGCTCAGAAGAACTGACTACGATTCTGAAGGTTTCATTGTATAGAAATGGCTATACACCCTGGAGAAAATATGTTATACTGATAACATCTTTGACGAAGAAATTCTTAGGAAAATACATATAGAGAGGTAATCTTATGAGCAAAAAGAGTTGTCGTATCTCTGGGACACGATGCCCTGGGTTATACCACCACAGAACAATGGGATGCAGTAAAGTAACCGCGAAAGCACTTGCCGATCTCGTGGAGGCTGATTATCAGCTGACGATCACCCACAGTAACGGTCCGCAGGTCAGCATGATCCATAAGGCCATGACCGAGTTACGCCGTGTGTACATCGACTATACCCCGCACCTATGTGTGTCTGCTCTGCTATGAGCCAGGGTTATGTAGGCTATGATATCCAGAACTCTCTTCGTGCAGAGCTTTTGGATCGCGGCATTTAGCCGGTCAGCACTATCCTCACCCAGGTGACAGTAGATCCTTATGATGAGGCTTTCTATGAGCCCACCAAGGTCATCGGTCGTTACATGTCCAAGGAAGACGCTGAGATTGAAATAAAGAAGGGCAACTATGTCAAAGAAGATCCGGAAAGGGCTTCCGCCGTGTCGTTGCTGCCCCCAACCTATCGATATCGTAGAGATCGAAGCCATCCGTGCGCTGGCAGCCGCAGATCAGGTAGTCATCGCCTGTGGCGGCGGCGGAATCCCCATCGAGCAGAAGCATGCTCTGAAGGGTGCCTCCGCTGTGATTGAGAAGGATGCCATTGCAGGTAAGCTTGCTTCCGATTTAAGCTGTGATGAGTCTGATCATCCTGACCAGTGTTCCCTGCGTTTATAAAAATTACAGCAAAGAGGATCAGACTGCATTGGAGACTCTCACCGTTGCGGAAGCCAAGACACTGATGGCAGAAGGTCAGTTCGAGGAAGGCACCATGCTTCCCAAGATCGAGGCAGCCATTGCTTATCTGGAGAAGGTTCCAGCAGGAAAGGTCCTGATCACTTCCATGGATCACGTCAAGGATGCCATCAGGGGCAAGGCCGGCACCGTGATCACCGCTTAATTTTATATCGTAAGCAGTTAAGGCAACACAAAGGAGATATCCGCCACGGATACCTCCTTTACATGTCATGATTCTAATATCTCTGGGTTATATATCTCTGATCTCTATGCTTCCTTTCCGGTCAGATGGTTCGACAGGATATTATACAATGTCTTCGGGTTGATGGGCTTGGACAGGTGATAGTTCATTCCGGCCTCCAGTATCTTTTCTTCTCCTCTTCAAAGGCATCCGCTGTCATGGCAATGATAAGCACCGTTTGCAATCTCCACCACACATCCGGCTTTTTCCAGGATCAGCTGGGCCACATAAATGTTGATCTCGCTATCTTCCACCAGTAAAATTCTGGCATCCATCAGATTCTCCGTGATGTTTTCCTCGGAACACTCCTGGGAGAACGGATCGTACAGGTGCGGCAGGAACTCCGGACTCATTCCGATACCGTTATCCCTCACACGAAACCGGATTTCCACCTTGTCATCCTACTTCATTTCTACACCACAGATACAATACCAACATTTTCTTTTCGTTCTGCATACCATGCCATACTTAACTTATACTCCTCTAAATAACTGCTATCTCTGTATAGATGTACTTCTGTAATAAACATTCCTAGGCCAGCCATCTACAACAAACTGATCGGCAATTTATAGCCTGTACTCTCTATGCTACATACAGACGGAGTATTATTAGGATGAGCACAACACCAAATAGTATCATAACCCATCTGTCTAGCTTCTTTATAGTAGCATCCATGAATCTCTTCTGTATACCATTACCTCTATATTCCATATCAACCACAACGAATTCATGACACATAATTTTATTGCCAGGAATTTCCATCCAATCAGTAATAGGCTTAGAGAAGAACAAACCACCTTCAAATGCAAAGCTTGCTGCAATAAGCTTATCTTTATTATATGATGCCAGGGTCAAAGGTCTAAGCCCACATGAGCTTGCTCATAGGTGGGTGAAAGACCTTAGGACCCCCCGATATGAGCATAAAAGTGGGATGATAATCCCACGATATGCGAATATTGTAGGTGCTATGTGCCAGTGGCACATGTCTAGCACGGACCGAAGCGGAGCGGAGACGTGGAGTGCGTAGCACGGAACAATCCGTAGGCATCAAAGTCGGGGGTTTGACCCCGACATCATTATCTACGCCTAATAAGATATAATCACCATCCAAACATTCCTGTATAGTTCTTTCATCTGTAGGATAATAATATTCATCATGCAACAAAGTCTTATTAACTTCATACTGTAATTTAATAACAGGTTTCAAGTCTCTTTTGGTTTCTTTATCTCAATCCTTCTTATTGATAAATCAAAATATTGACTCATATGAAACCTCCATTTACTCCGGCTTTTTACTCGTATTTTTCCAGATAGAAGGAATACAGGATCCTCTCCTTCACGGGCAGCTGCATCAGCTTCGTCAGTGCCTCCTCATAGTATTGGATCTGACGCTGTAGCGGTTCCAGAGGGCTTGCAGGAATCGATCACATCGGTCTTGTAGTCCAACAGGACGATCTCTCCGTTTTCTATAAAGAAGACATCGATGATACCCTGAATGAGAACCTTTTCCCCTTCAGGAAGGTCCTGATCCAAACGCTTCGCATCAATGCCCAGCACGAAGGGCTGCTCTCTGTACAAAAGGCCCTGTTCGAAAGCTCTCCACATGCGGTAGGCCAGCTCCTGTTCCAGAAAATGCCGGATTTTGGGAAGGCTTACGGCCTGCGCATACTCCTCTGTCAGTCGTAGGAAGCTGTCTCCCGCTGCAGGAATTCCTTCAGACGTACCTGTAACCGGTCCGTATCCAGGCCCTGACGGTATTCCTCATAAGTCCCAGGGCATCCGGCAAATAGTCCGGATTCCATAAACAGATAAGAAAAGTCCAACAGTTCCATGGTCCGGTGGAACGCGTTACCGCGGACGGCTCCGCTGACCTTTTCCTGTTCTCTGCGGAAAGCCGGGATATAAGGCACCACTTCTTTTCTTCGAAGGTATGAAATGCCGCTTCATCCTTCTCCGCCATGGCCGCAATCTTCAGTTCCGATACCGTGGTCTTGGTATAGAGCTTCTGCAGGCCGGGATACGGATAGGCATAGGCAAATCGCTCCCGCAGTTTCGCAAGCTTTCGTTCGTTCTCCTCCGGGTCCCCAGGCAAAGGAGTCTCGCCGTCCGTCACACGCTGCAACAGTTCCCTGCGGTCTCCCATGCGCAGTTGTTCCCTGATCTCCTCTGCCACCAGGTCTTCTGTTCCCAGCGTTGTTACTGCAATTCCTGTCTTAGGCAGGATTGGCAGCAGAAAATCCATATAGCTCCCCGCCTCACAGAAATCCAGATAGGTCAGCTTCTCCTGTCCTGTCATCCGGGACAGCTCCCATTTTTCCTCCGCCTTATCCAACACCGCTGTCAGGATCAATTTTTCTCTGGCACGGGTCAGTGCCACGTAAAGCACACGCAGTTCCTCCGCCAGATTGTCCTCCTTCATTTTCGCTGACAGAACGGCCCGGCGGAGGGTCTTATTTTTAATGCGGCGGCCGGAATCCACATAGTCCACCGCTACTCCCAGATCCATATCCACGATCAGGGACTGGTTCGCATCCTGCATGTTGAAACGCTTCGACAGCCCGGAGACAAATACCACGGGGAATTCCAGACCTTTACTCTTGTGGATGCTCATGATCCGCACCACATCGGCATTTTCGTCCAGTGTATCCGCCTCACCGTAATCCACATCGTATTTTTCCAACTGTTCCATATAACGGATGAAATGGAACAGTCCAAAATAACTGGTCTTCGTCGTCAGCAGCATCTGCCCGGCAGCAGAAGTGCCGTCACATAGTTCAGATAATCGTAATCGTCCAGGATCCGCTGCAGCAGGTCGCGGATGGAGGTGAAGGGAGTCAGATCACGGTAATGATCAATACGTTGTAAGAAAGTATCTGCCTTTTGGGAAAGTTCTGCCTCCGGTTCCATGTCCTCCGGTACTGTTGCAGCTTCCAATGTGCGCTGCCAGTACTGTCCGGCCCCGGCGGTTTCTTCCCCGGCGCTTTCGCCCGCTGATGCCTCTTCTCCCGCTTCCGCCATCCGTCCCCTCTGCGCCACTTCTTTCAATGCCTCATACAGTGTCATTCTCTTCCGGGAATGCCCCTTGCTTCCGCTGCGGATCCGGGCGATCTCTTCCTGGGTAAAGCCTCCGAAGATCGACTGCATCACGCTGAACAGCGGAATATCCTGTCTCGGGTTGTCCAGCACTCGTAAAAACTGCAGCAGTTCCTGTACTTCCAGGGCCCCGAAATATCCGGTCTTGGATGTAATGTAGACAGGGATTCCCTGCTGTTCCAGTACTTTCTTGAATTCCTCATCCCAGCCACTGGTGGTACGAAGCAAAATCACCATATCCGAGTACCGCACCGGGCGCAATTCTCCCGTAGCCTTCTCCATGACTTTCAGACTGCCCTTCAGCTGCCTGATACGTGCCGCAATAGCCAGTGCTTCCAGCTGTCTTACGTTGTCATAGTCCACGGGACCTCTTGCCCCGTCGGGACGCTGTTCTCCGCTGCCGCCTTCCGCACCATCCCCCTTCTCCGGCTTACGGATTAGTAATAGTTCACTGCCGTATGCAGGATCCTCTGTGGCGGGATATGTGGCCCCGGGATACAATGCTGCCTTATCATCATAGTCAATGCCGCCGATCTCCTGGCTCATGATGCGGGAAAACACATCGTTTACCGCATCCACCACCTGCACACGGCTTCGGAAGTTCTTCGCCAGGTCGATCCGGCACAGATCCCCACTCTCCTGATAGGTGTCGTATTTTTCCAGGAAAAGTTCCGGTCTGGCCAGACGGAATTTATAAATACTCTGCTTCACATCACCTACCATGAAGCGGTTATAATGTCCCTCCACTTCCCCGGAGATGGCACTTAACAGATATTCCTGTACCAGATTACTGTCCTGGTATTCGTCAATGAGGATCTCCTGAAAATACTGGCGATACTCCAATGCCACGTCACTTGGCACAATGTCATATTTCACACCGGTGCTATCCATTCCTGTATCACCGGTGCTGTCCGTCCCTGCATCGCCGGTCTCTTCCACTTTTTCCCGTTTTAGCAGAATCTGTAACGCATAGTGCTCCATGTCGGAAAAGTCGATCAGATGTCGCTCCTGTTTGGCCGCAAGAAGCCTTCTGTCGAATTCCAGCACCAGGTTAAGCAGCATCCGGAGCGGCTCTCTGCAGGCTTTTCCCTGTTCCACCACCAACTCTAACGGTGTCTTGAAATATTGTTCCGTCAGATCCGCCAGCGTGTCTTTTACGCTATTACGGATGGATTTCGCCAGCTCCCGTTTGGCGGGATCCACGCTCTCATCCTTCTTGGAAGAAAGACGGCCGAAAGTCACTGCTGGAACCTTTGCTGCCTGTTCCTTCAAATCCTTGCAGGCAGCCAGGCGTTCCAGCTGTTCGCTCTCCGCTTCTGTCAATTCTCCATACATATATGGACCGTCCGGCAGCTCACACAGCTTTTTCACTTCCACCAGTTTTTCCAGACACCCTTGCAGGACACGGCTCACACGCTCTGCCAGATATTGTCCGTAATCACTGTGCAGCAGGGCATCCAGATCTCCCGCCGCATAATCGTTTTTACGCTCTTCCAGCCATTCTGCGGGCCAGGGAAAACTTCCGGCATAGCGGGACAGGTTCAGGATATGCTGTTCCAGCACGCTCTCTCTGCCGCCGGGGCAGAAATATTCCACACAGGCGTGGAAACGTTCCCGTGCCTCCCGGGATGGGTCCTCGCTGTCACGTTTTCCCGGAACCTCTTCCGCAAAATCATTCCCTGACGCTTCCTCCGGTATCATCGCTCCGCTGTCACGGTTTTCCCGGGACGTCGGAACATCATCCGGAACAAATTTCCCCGCATAGGCATCCTCCAGCAGCTGTCCCAGCACCTCCTGCTGCAACAGCTTGATCTCACCCTCGTCTGCCACACGGAAATCCGGATCCAGACCGATCTCATTAAAATGATTCCGGATCAGGAACAGGCTGAAGCTGTCGATCGTGGTGATCTGGGCATTGTGTAACAGGGCGGACTGCTTCTGGATATGGTCGTTCCCCGGATCCGCTTCCAGTCTGGCGGCGATCCCGGCTGCGATACGCTCCCGCATCTCCGCAGCCGCCGCATTGGTGAAAGTCACGATCAACAGGCGGTCAATGTCCGCCGGATGCTCCCCCTCACAGATCATACGGATGATACGCTCTACCAGTACCGCCGTCTTACCGCTTCCCGCGGCCGCCGATACCAGAATGTTGCTGTTATGCAGTTCGATTACCTTTTGCTGTTCCGGGGTAAAATTCATTCCCATACGCTACCTCTGTTCCTGTTTCTTTTCTCCTGTTGCCGTCCTGTTCCTCCGGGCAGCGGGTGCTTTCTCTTCGAGCTTCCTGTCAGGCACACACTCCCGCCGGGCACCCTTTGCCCTAAGTTTCCACGGTCTCCTGCATCCGCTGCATCAGCGCCTGCTTATCCAGATCTTCCAGCTGTCTCTTCTCATAGCCCGGAATACTGCCATCGAAACCGCAGACCTTTTTATAGGCGCAATAAGTACAAGCCTCTTCATTGCCTTTCTCATAGGGATTGGCTGCTATTTTTCCGTCCAGGATCTCCCGCCCGATGCTGCGGATCTTGGCATCTACATAAGAAGATATCAGCTGCATCTCCTCCCGGCTTAAGACACCGGATCTGGCACTGAAGCTTCCATCCTTTTTCTTCTCCACCGGAATGACCACAGACTTATCCTGCATATAGCGGTCCAGACGCTCCACGACCTCAGGATCACTGTTTACTACACCGTTCATACGAAGCTTTGCAAGGATCTGTTCATTGATCTGCTCATCCGTGAGTTCCACCGGTGTCTCTATGGTGGGATCATCGATGTGATAATACAGAAGTGCCGCCGGAACGATCTCCTTGTCCGGATGCTTTCGGCTCTCCATCTCCATGGCTGCATTCATATATACCACCAGCTGCAACTGCAGACCGTAATACAATGCCGCCAGATCAAATTTCCGGTTGCCGGACTTATAATCAATGACCTTGACGTAGACATGCTCTGCATCTTCCGACACATCGATACGATCGATCCGTCCCTGCAAATGCATCTTCTCGTCCTCAGACAGATCCACATGAATGCTGTCCAGATCCTCCGCAAACCGGAAAGAAAGTTCATAATCATCTGGCTGGAAACTGCCCTGTTTCAAATGTTTCTGCAAGGTCAGCACTGTGCGGGTCAGGATCCTGCTCATGCGGGTAATGGCATATTCATTCCGCGCAGAGCTGTATAATACCGTCTCCCCGTAGGTTGCCGCATAGGCTTCCACGGATTCTTTGACGGCTTTGGCTGCAAAATCCTCCGTAAAATCCCACCATGTCAGGTTGGATTCTGCAAGTTTTCCTGCAAAGTTTTCCAGTACTGCATGATATACCGTACCCATATCCGAAGCCTCGAAGCCGAATTCTTCCCGTTCCTGCAGGGAAAGACCATATTGCAAAAAGTGTCTGCAGGCACAGGCAGCATAAGTTTCCAGACGGCTGACACTGTTTTCCAACTGCTGTCCGTACAATGCTCTGGCCACGATCCTGGACAGACCGCTCTCCCTGTATCTGCGAAATGCCGCCCGGGTCAGCAGGTCTCTGCCCGCCGCATCCGCCTCGTAGGCACGGTACATGAGATAAAAGTCCTGCCTCTCTTCTTCCGGCAGGGTTCCTTCCACATATTCCCGCAGTTCCTCCGCCAGATATCTGGCACCTTCCTGTCTGCCCTCGATCTGTTCCAGGCGGCTGCGGTTCTGGGGATACTCCACGCTCATTGCCGGGAACAGCTTCCGCACCGTATCGATCAGGTAGGAAGGTCTTATGCCCTTTCCTTCACTGTTTACCTTGGCATAGGACAGATACAGCTGTTCTGAGGGCTTGGTCATATTCAGATACAGATATAATCTCTGGATATACATCTGCTGTCTCGGGCTGGGTGCCATCTCTGTCCCGGATTCAATCAGGAATTCCCGATCCATATCCGAAATGATCCCGCCCTTGGAAGCATTTTTCGGAATATTTCCGTCATTGACTCCCAGGAAAAACAATACCTTCACCTGTTTCAGACGAGTTCGCTCCATATCGCCCACCACGATACGATCCACGTTCTGAGGGATCGTACCGACAGTGATCTCGCCGAAACCGGCCTCTAAAATATCCGCAAATTCCTGTCTGGAGATTTCTTCCTCTCCCAACAGTTCATAGACCTGATCCAGCAGATCCATGACCAGCCGGTAAATCTGTGCATACTCTCTGGCTCTGGATAAGTCTCCCTCTTTTTCAAACTGCTGCTGATAGTTCAAAAGCTTTTGCTGCACCTGATTCTGTTCCAGGAAATCGTACAGATGGCTGACATAGTCTCCAGCCTTTTCCTGGCTTCCCATGTGCAGAATCTCCACCGCATCCATGAACTGTTGCCGGATACGGTTCAGACGCTCCATGGTCTTCTCTTCCGCCTGTTCGCTCCCCTCCGCATTTCCCTGCAGTTCTTCCGTTCTGCGGGTAAACAGACGGCTATAGGTCCGATAGCCTCTCGCCCCGGTGCGGATCACATAGTTTTCCAGCTCATCAATCTCTTCTCTGGAAATATCCGCCATGCCGCTGCGCAGAAAATGAAACACCGTATCATAGGAAAAATCCTTAATATACAGCTGCAATGCGCTCTTGATATATTCGATCATGGGATTCAGCACGATCCCTCTGGTACGGTCCAGGAAACATGGGATCTCCAGCTGTCCGAATTCTGTTTCCACATAGGAAGCGTATCCTTCCAGATCTCCGATGACCACGGCAATGTCCCGGTAGGTCATCCCCTGCTCTCTGATCAGGTGCCGGATGTACAGCGCTGTCTGGTGGACTTCCTCTCTGGGGGAAAGGGCTTCAAACATATGGATCTCTTGCTGTTCTCCCGCATACGGTTCATACTGATACCGGAACAGATTCTGTTCCAGATAGTGTAATGCCGGTGCCTTGGCGAAGCGATTGGGCCCCCCCTTGACAAAGAGATCCTCTCCCCGCTCTACCTCTGCCTCCGCTGCCAGCTTTTCCAGATCCGCCACCGTCTTCTTGCTCAGATGGAACAGCTTCTGTTCACCATCCATTTTATACGGATCCTCTCCCACTCCAATGGTCACGGTAACGATGGTCTCTGCGCACACGCGCATCAGTTCCTGGATCAGCCGGTTCTGTATGGGAGTAAATCCCGTAAAGCCGTCAAACACCACTACACTGCCCTTTAAGATCTTTGATTTGGACAGGGATCTGCGCAGTACATCCAGTGTCTCCTCGGTGGTGATAAAATGATCCCTGATATAATCCTGAAAGCCCCGGTACAGAGTCTTTAAGTCTTTCAGTTTCATGGCCAGCGCGCCACGCTTCTGTGCACTGGTGATCAGCTTGTCCATATCCTGTGTGCTGATACCGTATTGCATGAACTCGGAGATCGCACTTTTCACCTCATGGATATAGCCCTGCTTGTGCAGGAGACTTCCCATGGCCGGAAGCTGTTCCTTCAGATCCGCCGCCACTTTTTGCAACACCAGGCTTTTGCCGGTGTCATCCAGTACCGGCATCTCTTTGGTCCCCACTTCCTCCAGAATGCGGTGGCTGAGTCGGCCGAAGCTCAGGACATCGATATTCAGGATGCCATCCCGGTCACTGCGCATGACCAGATCCTTCTGGGTCTGCATGGTGAATTGATCCGGCACAATGATCAGGAAATTCCTGCCCGGTTCCTCTGCCGCCCGCTGCATGATCTCTTCATAGATTCTGTGGCTTTTGCCCGACCCGGAAGGGCCAAAACAGAAACGTAAGCTCATAAGTCTCCTCCGTTATGCTGTCCGTTTATTTCAGATCCAGTTCAATGGGACAATGATCCGATCCCAAAATTTCCGTGTGGATCTTCGCATCCGCCAGCCGGTCTTTCAGACACTCCGATACCACGAAATAATCAATTCTCCATCCGGCATTTTTTGCTCTCGCCTGGAACATATAAGACCACCAGGAATACACCCCGGTCAGGTCCGGATAAAAATAGCGGAACGTATCGATAAATCCGTTCTCCAGTACCTTCGAAAAGCAGGCTCTCTCTTCATCAGTGAAGCCCGCATTGCCACGGTTGGTCTTCGCATTTTTCAGGTCGATTTCCTGATGCGCCACGTTCAGGTCTCCCGCATAGATCACCGGCTTTTTCTCTTCCAGCTTCTTAAGATACGCCAGGAAATCCGCTTCCCACTGCATGCGGTATTCCAGTCTCGTCAGCTCTCTCTGGGCGTTCGGTACATAGACTGTCACAAAATAGAACTCCGAATACTCTGCAGTGATCACCCGGCCCTCATGGTCGTGTTCCTCCACGCCGATGCCGTAAGTCACCTGTATGGGCTCTTCCTTTGTAAAAATTGCAGTGCCGGAATAGCCCTTTTTCTCTGCGTAATTCCAATACTGATGATATCCGGGCAGATCCAGTGCGATCTGTCCCTCCTGCAATTTTGTCTCCTGTAAGCAGAAAATATCTGCATCCGTTTCCTGAAAGAAATCCAGAAATCCCTTCTGCATGCAGGCTCTCAGCCCGTTCACATTCCATGAGATCAGTTTCATATTTTCCCTGCCTCTTTCCTGATTTGTCTTATGCCATCTTATCCCGGTCATAATTTTTATCCGCTTTTCTGTCATCTATTCGTTCTATCCGCCGTGCTTTTCCATCCATTCACATTCCTTCCGGGCAGCCTTCAGAGACGCTTCGTACCCTTTCAGGATCTCCATAAGTCTCTGTACATCGATGATGCCGCTGGCTTTATTTTCCGGGTGATCCATCCATGGATGCTGTTTTTCCGGCGGATAAATATTTTCTATGGTATTTCCCCCGATCCGATACCATTTCTTCTGATCGCAGATCGTGTTGTCCGCCGGGTTTAAAAAGGTTTCCAGTTCCGTCAGTGGATAGATCTCTGCCGGTGTCCGGGGATTACCTTCCAGACCTCTCACGGCAGTGACCTTCACAGTTCCACCCTCCGGTACTACACACAGCCACATGGGCTCTGCCGGTTTTTTCCATAATTTATCCAGTATAAAGTTCAACGGTCCCAGCAACAGGATCGTCATGAAAACTGCCAGCGCTCCCGTCAGTTCCGGAATCCAGTCACCCCACAACAGCATCTGGAACAGCAGATGGTCACTCTCCCGCACACCCCAGACCTTCATCACTACCAGCACGGTTGCTACCATATAGATCAGTATAGTGATCAGGGCAAACGGCATCAGTACTTTTTCTTTTTTCATGCCCCATGCGGCATAAGCCTTGCATTCATCGTCCGTAAAAAGCACGGGCAGTTCATAGCTCTCTGTCATGCTCCGCTTCTCCCTCTTTTGCTATTCTCCGAGAATAATATGCAGAAACCGCTTGTCCAGCATCAACGTTCGGTTCCAGGGATTCAGGATCACACCCTCGATACCATCGGCAGTCAACGTCATGCGGAACAGCTGCTCCATATCCGTGAGAAAAGTAGACATTACGCTGCCGCTTCCCTTTAATTCTTCCTCAAATCCGGTGAAGGCCGACCACCATTTTTTCCCATCGGAGGTCTGCACCGCCTGCAGGCGCATGGCAGTTCCGGCGGCCTGTGTCACCGCTTCCTGCACATCTGCTGAGGGCGGTTCCACCGCCACGATAAGCTGTCCCTGCTCCCGCATACGTCTGCGCACCACCGTCAGAGCATGCGCCAGAAGTTCTTCTGTCGGCTCCTGCTGTAATGCCAGAATTGCCTCCTCTATTTTCTCATTTCCCTGTAAACCTTTATCTTTCTTTTCGTCCATAACCGTAATGTTGTCCTTTTTAATTGTAGTCGTTAAATCACTTCATCCTATTTCCCATGTCCCTTGCGCAATCTTGTATGCAATCCGTCGAATTCCATAAGAGCCACAGGCAACACAGCTCATGCCTATGCCCATCATACCATAAATGCCTCCGCAATTCCACTCACGTTTCCCTCCAGAAGCCGTCTTTTCCTTGACAGTGGGGATATTCGTTGCTAACATGAACCTGAGCGTTTGATGCTTAGAAATGAGGATAATTATGGATACTTTTGACCCGAAGCACATTTACAGCGATGCCGCAAAGCTGGCTCGTCTGAAAGATAAAAAGCTTTTCCTGTTCGATATCGACGGCACCATTGCCGTAGGCGATACCTTGTATGAGGGAAGTGCGGATCTTCTCCGCTACATTCAGGCCATCGGCGGCAGGGCTTATTACATTACCAACAATTCCACAAAAAGCGGACTGGACTATGTGAAAAAATTCTACGATGCATTTCACCTGGACAGCACGGAGGATCATTTCATCACCTCCGGCTATATGACGCTGCGTTTTTTGAAGAAGAATTATGCAGACAAGAAAATCTTCGTGCTGGGAACCGCTTCTTTTGTGGCGGAACTGCGAAAGAATGGCCTCTGGGTAACCGAGGTCTGCGAGGACGGCATTGACTGCGTGGTCGTTGCCTATGACAGTGAATTAAATTATGCAAAGCTTACCGAAGTCTGCAAGGTTTTATTCACCCAGGATGTTCCTTTCTACGGCACCAACCCGGATTTGCGCTGCCCCATCGACTTCGGCTTTATCCCCGATTGCGGTGCCATCTGCGACATGATCACCGCCACCACAGACAAACAGCCCATCTATCTGGGCAAGCCCAGCAAAGAGGTCGTAAAGCTTTGCCTTGAAGTCTCCGGCTTCACTCCCGAGGAGACTCTGGTGGTTGGCGATCGTCTGTACACCGATATTGCCTGCGGCATCAACGGTGGTGTGGACACCTGTGTTCTCTTCACCGGCGAGGCACAAAAAAAGGATATTCTGACTCCCGAGGGGGAGCCGAATACCCAATATCTGCCGGACTATGCTTTTGAAAATGTGCAGGAATTATTAAATGCCTGCCAGGGTGAAATAAATTTTAAATAGCTCTCTTCACGACACCGATTCCCAACGGATAAGGTCCGGTGTGTACGCCAATGGTGGCACCAATCTGGAAGATGGGAATGGTGTCGATGTCGTATCCCTTTTCTTTCAGTCTGCCTGCCAGTCTGTCGCGGAACTCTACGGCTTCTTCATAATCGTAGCCATATCCCACGCAGACGTTGTAATTGGCAATATCTGCCTTTTCCTCTGCAAAATATGCTAACAGCAGATCGATATTTTTATCTACCGTCTTGCGACGGCTTCTGCCGATACCGGAGGGGAAGATTTCTCCCTCTTTTAAGGTAATGATGGGCTTGATGCCAAGCAGGCTGCCGGCCACGCTGGCTACTTTGCCGATACGTCCGCCGTGCTTTAAATATTCCATATTTCCTACGGTGAAAAAGATTCTGCCGGAGCTCTTGATCTCATTCAGGCGATCGATACTCTCCTGGTAACTCTTCCCCGCATCTCTAAGGCGTACCGCTTCCAATACATAGATGCCCTGCAATACGGTATTCACAGTAGAGTCGCAGACATAAATCTGTGCATTGGGATATTCCTCTTCCAGGATCGCTTTTGCATTCAGAGCAGACTGCATGGAGCCGCTGAACTTGGTTGTGATACAGATGCAGATGATGGGAATTCCCGCCTTGACAAAAGGAAGAAATGCATCTACATAATCCTGCACGGAAGGCATGGAAGACTTCGGATATACATCCGGGTGATCCACCATTTCCTGATAGAACTCACGGACACCGATCTCTATCATTTCCTTCTGGTATTTCCCCTCTTCAAAAGATACATAAAAAGGAACTACCGTAATGTCTTTTTCTTTGGTCATCTCCATGGGAAGATCACAGGAACCGTCTGATATAATATGAAATGCTTCGCTCATTCTCGCATACACCTTTCTACTTGTTTGCAGAGTTTAGCTTACCACGTTGTGGAGTAAAAAGCAATGAGTTTTTGTTATTATATTTCATTTTGTGGTGTTTTATGCTGTTTTATGTAGTTTTTATAACTATATGTATGAAAAATCCGAATTACGCGATATTTGTCGATGAAAGTATGTCAACCGACATACGACATTCGTTGACAATGGGCAGTTCTCTCGATATACTTGAGTTGTTAACCATTCATTCCCCCGGTTAACATTTTCTGCAGGAATGACCCCCTTTCATTCTTTGCAAACCCAAAAAACAGCCCGGCAGGATCTCCTGTCGGGCTGCGTTATTGTCTTCTATTATTCCTATCTTTATATGGAGTAATCCAGATTCTCCAGGCGCTTGTTCCGTCGTTCCACCAGATCCGCAATGGTGACTCCGTCCACTACCTTGTTCACTGCATCATACAATTCCTGCCATACCTCCAGAGTCTCACAGGTATCACATCGTTCGCAGATGTCAGCGCCTTCCTCCAGACATGCCACCGGGGCCAGTGAGCCTTCCGTCAGTCGTAAGATCATTCCTACGGTAAAATCTGCCGGATCCTTGGCAATACGATAACCGCCCTGGGCACCACGGACGCTTTTTACATAACCTGCCTTGTTCAAAACAGCAATGATCTGCTCCAGATACTTTTCGGAAATCCCCTGTCTGGCAGCAATTTCTTTTACCTTGATACACTCTCCGTTGTTGTTCAATGCCAGATCCAGCATGACACGTACTGCATATCTTCCTTTGGTTGAAATTTTCATCCTATCCTCATTTCCGAGCATCTTCCTGCTCTGTTTCACTTTTAATATCAGCCTGCTTATTCCAAAGCAGTTCAAAACTGCTCCGATCTTTCTATGGTTTCCACAGATTCTACCTTATTTTTTCTTTATTTTTCTTTTTCCTATAGTTCATATAGAATTTGTGGAAACAACAGAAAAATCTGGAGAGCATCCACTCGAATGCTGTTCGGAAAAATCTCCTCCCATTCCTCGGAATGCTCTCCGGATTTTCGCATTACTTTACTGGCACTTCACCTTACTTGTAAGGGATAACGCCACCGTTATAATTGTCGTTGATGAACTGCTTGATCTCATCGGACTTCAGGGTATCTACCAGTGCCTTGATCTTAGGCAGATTCTCGTTGCCTTCCTTAACAGCGATTACATTTACATAAGTAGCGGCTGCTTCGGAATCATCGCTCTCATACAGCAGAGCATCGTCTGCAACAGTCAGGCCTGCTTCCATAGCATAGTTGCCGTTCAGGACACCGAAGGATACCTCGGGAAGGGTTCTGGGAACCTGTGCTGCCTCCAGCTCTACGAAGGTGATGTTGTGAGGGTTCTCTACGATATCCTTGGTAGTAGCAGTCAGACCCACACCATCCTTCAGGGTGATGTAACCGTTATCCTGTAACAGTAACAGAGCACGTGCCTCATTGGTGGTATCGTTGGGTACTGCGATAGTTGCATTGTCAATGTTGTCTAAGCTGGTCTCAGTTCCGGGATACAGTCCGAAGGGCTCGTAATGGATACCGCCGGCATTTACCAGATGGGTACCTTTCTCCTCGTTGAAGCTCTCCAGATAAGGAATATGCTGGAAGTAGTTTGCATCGAAATCACCGGACTCTACTACTAAATTAGGCTGTACATAGTCATCAAAAATCTGAATCTCCAGAGTATAACCCTGCTCCGCTAACAGAGGCTTTGCTGCCTCCAGGATCTCTGCATGAGGTACTGCACTTGCAGCTACCTTGATAGTGGTATCAGTGTCAGCTACTTCCTTGCTTTCTGTTGCCTCGGTAGTCTGGGCAGCGGTTTCCTGGTTAGCTGTTGTTGCAGCTGCCTCGCTGGTCTGCGCAGCTGTTTCATTGCTTCCGCAGCCGGTCAGTGCGCTCACGGACAATGCTGCAACTGCAATCAAAGCGATTACTTTCTTTTTCATAATACTTCTCCTCCTAAATCTTTTGGTAAAAAATTTTAGTCTATTGAATCAGATGCCTTACATCTGCCTCAATCTTTTCGTTTTCCCTAACGGGTTCTCTTATCCAATTTCTTGGAAATCGTCATTCCGATATATTGCAGCAGCTGTACCAACAGTACCAACAATACTACTGTCACCAGCATAATATCGGTCTGGTAACGATAATAACCGTATCGGATCGCAATATCACCGAGTCCGCCTCCACCTACGGCACCTGCCATAGCGGAGTAGCCTAAGATTGTTCCCAGTGCAATGGTCGCATTCACAAGCAATGAGGTTCTGGATTCTGCCAGCATAACCTTCCAGATGATCGTCCACAGGTTAGCTCCCATGCTCTGTGCTGCTTCAATTACTCCGTGATCTACCTCCAACAGAGAAGATTCCACCATTCTGGCAATGAACGGTGCCGCTGCCAGAGTCAGAGGAACGATGGTAGCCGTCGGACCGTAGCTCTTTCCTACAATGATACGGGTCAAAGGGATGATCATGATCAACAAAATCAAAAACGGAATGCTTCGCACAATGTTGACTATCACATCCAGAATCTTATAAATGATCTTGTTCGGACGCAGTCCCTTCGGTGCAGTGATCACCAGGGCAATTCCCATAGGAAGTCCGAGTACATACCCCATAAATGTGGAAACAAGGGTCATATACAAAGTAACAAAGGTGCCTTCCACCAGCATCATAATCGTTGCGTTATCCCACATAGTCTTTCAGCTCCTCCACTTCCAGTTTTCTCTCCTGTAAATAATGGATCATCTTGTTCGCTGCCATTTCATCCTCCGGCAGCTGCAGGATCATCTGTCCATGGGCGATACCGCCAATGTCCTTGGTATCCGCTAACAGGATATTAACGGGAGCCTTGCACTCCAGCACCATATTGGCGATCACAGGCTCGAAAGAAGAATTCTCGGTGAAAACAATGCGGATGCAGCGTTTGCCGGACATTTCCTTTGCCTTGGGATCCACCATGAACACCAGCTTTCTTGCAGCTGCGGACTGGGGTCTGGAGAATACCTCCTCCACAGTACCATGCTCTGCCAGTTCTCCGGCATCGATGATGGCTACATGGGAACAGATCTCCTGTACCACAGCCATCTCATGAGTGATGATCACGATGGTGATACCGTACTGTTTGTTGATATCCTGTAATAATTTCAGGATCTCCTTGGTCGTGGTGGGATCCAGTGCACTGGTGGCCTCGTCACACAGCAGGATCTTCGGAGTGTTGGCCAATGCTCTTGCGATAGCCACACGCTGCTTCTGTCCACCGGAGAGCTGGGAAGGATAAGCGTCTGCCTTTTCCTTCAGTCCTACGATCTCAAGCAGCTCCATGGCACGCTTTCTGGCTGCCTGTTTTTTCACACCCACGATCTCCATGGGGAAGCACACATTGTCGAGGACACTGCGCTGCATGAGCAGGTTAAAATGCTGAAAGATCATAGCGATGCCCGTCCGCACCTTGCGGAGTTCCGCCTCTGTCAAGGTCGAAAGATCCTGATCCTCTACCACAACAGTTCCGGTGGTGGGCTTCTCCAGGTAGTTCAGGCAACGCACCAGGGTAGACTTTCCGGCACCACTCATACCGATGATGCCATAGATATCTCCCTTGTTGATATCCAGGCTGATGCCCTTCAGGGCCTCTACCTGATTATCCTTACCTATAAAAGTTTTTGTTACATTCTTGATCTGAATGATCGGTTCCATAAGTTCCTCCATTCCAGGTTCGTGCTTTTAAGGGGAGAAAAGCGCGAATTCCTTGAATTCCTAGTACCATGCCATACATTCTAACACAAGAATGCAAGTCTGTCCAGTTCTGCAAATTTCATCTTAAGCTTCTGCAAACATCGGGGTGGACAGGTATCTGTCACCGGAATCGGGAAGCAGTGCTACGACTGTTTTGCCTGCATTTTCAGGGCGTTTTGCGATCTGTGCTGCTGCGTACAGAGCTGCGCCGGAGGTGATTCCCACGAGGATACCTTCCTTATGAGCGATGAGGCGGCCGGTGGTAAATGCCTGATCGGTAGTAACGGTAAAGATCTCATCATAAATGCCGGTATTCAGAACGGAAGGAACAAATCCGGCACCGATACCCTGCAGCTTGTGGGGTCCGGGCTGTCCGCCGGAAAGTACGGGAGAATCCGCAGGTTCTACTGCTACGACCTTCACATTGGGGTTCTTGGATTTTAAATAAGTACCAATGCCGGTCACGGTTCCGCCGGTACCTACACCTGCTACGAAGATATCAACCTTTCCATCAGTGTCTTCCCAGATCTCGGGACCGGTGGTAGCTGCATGTGCGGCGGGGTTCGCGGGGTTATCGAACTGTCCGAGGATCACGGCTCCCGGGATGGACTTCTCCAGCTCTTCTGCCTTGGCAATGGCACCCTTCATGCCTTTGGCACCTTCGGTCAGTACCAGTTCTGCGCCATAAGCTTTCAGGAGGTTACGACGTTCCACGCTCATGGTCTCGGGAAGGGTTAAAATGGTCCGGTAGCCCTTGGCAGCAGCTACACTTGCCAGACCGATACCGGTGTTGCCGGAGGTGGGCTCGATGATGGTGGAGCCTTCCTTTAAGATGCCCTTCTTCTCAGCATCCTCGATCATTGCCAGTGCGATTCTGTCCTTAACGCTTCCTGCGGGATTGAAATACTCCAGCTTTGCCAGAAGTTCTACACCTTCAATGTTCTGGTCTTTCAAGTAATTGTTTACTTTTAAAAGGGGTGTATGTCCGATCAGCTGGGTTGCGGATGTGTAAATCTTACTCATAATGAAATCCTCCTTATACTTGAAAATTGTGTTCGTTTTCTATTTCCTACTTATCTGATATGGATGTTATGAATTTATACTATACTATTCCGCTAGGAATGTCAACCATTATTTTTTAAAATTTTTGAGAGTTGTGCCGTGGAACGGAAAATGGTATGATTTAGGTAATTAATCCGTAGTCCCAACAGCAAGTAAGAAACGCGGCACGCTCGTACTTTAGTACGATGCGCTCATGTCGCAGAGCGTAGCGGTACATAAGCGGTCACAGTACGACCGCAATGCGTCCCTTAGGACGCTATGGTACCGACGTCTGCTTACGGCCTGCTTATTCTTACTTGCTGTCGTGACTACTGGGTTATTCATTAATCAGGAAGGAAACACCAATCCATGGCAAATAACATTTACCGCGTTCCTACTATATATAGTGATATCAAAAAAACGACTGAACCTCTCTCAGTCCGGGTACCGGGTTCTAAGAGTATCACGAACCGCAGTCTCCTTCTGGCGATGCTGGCGGAGGGGAAGTCCACGCTGCGTGGAGTGTTGTTCTCGGATGATTCGAGACATTTTCTTAAGTGTGTGCAGGATCTGGGATTTGAGACGACGGTGGATGAGGAGAGCTATATCGTCACGGTAGAAGGACTGGGAGGAAAGCTTCCCTGTGAAGAGGCTACGTTAAATGTGGGAAGTGCAGGAACGGCAGCGCGTTTTCTGACAGCTACGTTAGGTGTCTCGGAAGGTGTTTTTCACATGGATTCTTCGGAGCAGATGAAGAGGCGCCCCATGGATCCGCTTCTGTCCTCTCTGGCAGAATTGGGGTGTGAGGTCCGCTGTGAAGGAGAAGATGGGCATTTTCCTTTTACGCTGACCGCTCATGGGTTCGGACAGGATCATATCTCCATCGATATCGGGCACAGCAGTCAGTTTCTGAGTGCGCTGCTGATTGCTTCGACTTTGTCTTCGGAAGATTTTATGATTCAGGTAGAGGGTACCCACGGTATGGCTTATATCGAAATGACACGGAAAATGATGGAGCAGTTCGGTGTCTGCGTGGAACATCCCGCCGCAGATCAGTTCCGTATCTGCACCGGTCAAAAGTATCGTGCACTGGATTATCAGATCGAACCGGACGTCTCCGCCGCCTGCTATTTTTATGCAATGACACCGTTACTGGGTATTCCCGTATGTGTGGAGCATGTGCACTTTGAAAGTCTGCAGGGAGATGTGGAATTCTTACATATTTTAGAGAAAATGGGCTGTTCCGCACAGGAGACGGAAAATGGGGTACTCCTGCTGCCTCCCGCAGGGCAGACGGATACCGGAACGCAGGTTCCTGCCTTCCATGGCATCACCGTGGACATGTCTTCCTGCTCCGATCAGGCCATCACTCTGGCAGCTATTGCGCCTTTTGCTGACAGTCCCACCTGTATTACAGGCATCGGTCACATCCGTTTCCAGGAAAGTGACCGTATCCATGCCATCTGCACGGAACTGACCCGCATGGGCATCCACTGCGAAGAGACACAGGACAGCATCACTATCTATCCCGGCATGCCGCACCCCTGCACCGTAGCGACCTACGATGATCACCGCATGGCCATGGGCTTTGCCCTGACCGGGCTCCGGGCCGAAGGTATCGTGATCGACGATCCCGTATGCTGCCGCAAAACTTTCGAGAACTATTTTGAAGTACTGGATCAGGTGATTGCGAAGATAATCGAAATGTAGGAATTCACAAAGCATCCCGATATACCCGCATCACATTTCCCCAGAAAATCCCATCCAGCTGGTTTTCCGTAAAGCCGGCTGTTTTTAGTCTGTCCCACAATACCGGCATTGCCTCCGCACCGGGAAGAGCCGGATTTGTGGGGATGCCGTCGAAGTCACTGCCCAGACCCAGTATTTCCGTACCGCCGACATCAGTGATATGTCTTGCCTGCCGTATCAGTGCTTCCCACAGCACCTCTGGATCTTTGCTTCCGCCATCCACCAGAAATTTATCATAATAGTTCAGTCCCATACAGCCGCCCCGCTCCGCCAGTCTGCGGACCCGGTCATCCGTCAGATTCCGGAGGGACGGACATACAGCCCTTGCGTTGGAATGGCTTGCCACGAAGGGCTTCTTCGTACATTCCCATACATCGTCAAAGCCGGCATCCGACAGATGGGAGACGTCCGGGATCATTCCGAGACGCTCCATCTCTGTGACAAAATTGCGGCCGGTTTCCGTCAGACCACACGCCGCATCCCTGCCATCGGATCCACGTATCCCAGTCTCACCTTTCTCCGTCTCTATCGCCGTTGTCGGATTTTCCCCCGCACAGCTGCTCCTCCCGGTTCCCGGTATTTTCTCCTGAACAGATTTCTCCGTTAGTCTCCCATCTACGTCGCCCCTGCTCTGCCCCAGACACCGACGCGTGGCTGGCCACCCCAGTTCATTCCGATAATTCCAGGTTAACGTCAGCATCCGCACCCCCATGTCATACAGTTCCCGTAGCCTCTCCAGACTTCCGCCGCAGACCGCCCCTTCTTCCACCGTCAAAAGTGCCGACAGTTTCCCACAGGCTTCATTTTTCAAAATGTCTTCATAGCACAGTACCGGGACAATCCGGTTCTTGTTTTTCTCCAGCTCCGTCCGGTAGACCTCATATAGAGCACACACCCGCTCCCAGGGTGTCGGTGTGCACTTTCCGATATCCACAAACAGGGCGAAATTCTGCAACAGATATCCGCTCTCCTGCATCCGCTTAAGATCCAGATGGCCGCTGTTTTTCCAAAGTTCCCCGCCCCGGTCCGCCAGTTCGGATATGGTGTCGCAATGCATATCTATGATCTTCATGTTTTCTCCTGATCCCCTATGAAAAAGAGAGCATCCACAGCTCTATGTTCCTGCCATGAATACTCCCTCTTACTTTCTTTGTTCAATTTATGCTGTTGTCAGCAAAAAATACCCTAGTTCTCTTCACCCTTGACTGCGAAGCATACGCCGGTATCGTCGGGCTTATCCTCATCGAACTTGTAGTCCTTGCCGGGCAGGATAGCGTTCAGGATAATACCGGTCAGCGCGCCGACTGCCAGTCCGGACAGGCTGATGGTAATCTCACCGATGTGGAATGCGATAGCACCTGCTGCACTATAGTTGATACCGATGGACAGTACCAGAATCAGAGCGGCGATGATAACGTTACGACTCTTGGTGAAATCTACCTGAGTCTCAACGATATTACGAACACCGACTGCGGAGATCATACCATACAGTACCAGGGATACACCACCGCAGGTAGCGGTAGGCATACAACCGATCAATGCTGCTACCTTCGGGGAGAAGGAGAACAGTACAGCAAAGCCTGCTGCAATACGGATAACTCTGGGATCAAATACCTTGGTCAGAGACAGTACACCGGTGTTCTCACCGTAAGTGGTATTCGCAGGAGCACCGAACAGGGACGCGATAATGGTAGCCAGACCATCACCTAACAGAGTGCGGTGCAGTCCGGGATCCTTGATATAGTTCACACCGACGGTGGAAGAAATAGCGGAGATATCTCCGATATGCTCTACCATGGTAGCCAGTGCGATAGGCATGATGGTGATCACGGAAGTGATCAGCAGGGAAGTGTTGCCGTCGGACAGTGCCCAGAAGGCGGTCTCATTCCAGTGAATGGGAAGTCCGATCCATGCAGCTTCCGCTACCGGTGTGAAATCCACACGGCCAAGGATGGCTGCCACCACATAAGAACCGATAACACCGATGATAATAGGAACAATCTTCACCATTCCCTTACCCCAGATATTGCAGATCACTACCAGTGCGATAGCAACCACTGCGATCAGCCAGTCTGCGGAACAGTTGTTGATAGCGGACTGGGACAGGGTCAGACCGATGGCAATGATGATGGGGCCGGTTACGATGGGCGGGAAGAAACGCATTACCTTGCCGGTACCGAATATCTTGATTAACAGGGATAATACCAGATACAGCAGACCTGAGCAGGCCACGCCGAAGCAGGCATAAGGAAGCAGTGCGGAATTGTCCGCTCCGTCTGCCATAGGGGCAATCGCGGCATAACCGCCTAAGAATGCAAAGGAAGAACCCAGGAATGCGGGTACCTTTCTCTTGGTCAGCAGATGGAACAGTAAAGTTCCCAGACCTGCAAATAACAGTGTTGTGGAAACATCCAGACCTGTCAGCATGGGTACCAGAATAGTGGCACCAAACATTGCGAACATGTGCTGAAGTCCCAACAGAAGCATCTTGGGCACGCCCAAGGATCTGGCATCGTAAATGCCGTTTTCGCCGAGTGTAGTCTTCTCGCTCATTTTTTTCCTCCTGTGTCATAGACATGTGAACATGTAACTATTTTTCGTCGCATAAATTCGGGCAGATAGACCTCTATCTGCCCACACCTATGTGACCCTATTAGTTACATGATAGCTTTTCACCGTTCTACAGTCAAGAGGAAAATCACTCCACCGCATGCTCTTTCAGGAAATCCAGCCAGATAGGAATATACTGTGCCTTCAGGTGCACCCCGTCGTAAGTATAGGAAGCCACCATCCCTCCGGTCTCATCGCAGATCAGCGGATTCACATCCAGAAAAAATATCTTCTGATCATCCGCCAGCTTTGCGATTTCTGCATTTCTGGCTTCGATTCCTTCGTTGGTGATATAGTCCCCCTGTTCGGAGCGTTCCGTTGTTACTTTCATGATGGCCTGCAGATAGATCACCGCATCCGGCTGCAGTTCCTGCAAATGCTGAACCGCTTCCCCATAGGCCTTCATAAAAGATTCCACCGTACCGGTACCCATTTCGTTGATACCGATCATCAGATAGATCTTGGCAAACTGCTTCTCCGACAAGGCTTCCTCCACCGTGATCTTTTTCTTCTGTCCAGGCACCGATACAATGGCACTGTCGAACATCTTGTAGACTGTCAGTCCGGTGGAAGCATAAAACGTGGATGTCTCCTCCAGTCCGCCGTACTCATACATGCCTACCGTCCGGGAATCCCCGATAAATACCGCATCATCAAAATAACTGTCATCCACCGTGTGATAGACCACTTCCTGCGGTATCTCTTCCACAGGAACCGTCGCGGCGGGATCCTGCGTCTCTGTTCCGGTGGTCTCCGGCATTGCGGCCTCTTCTCCCGTAGCTGGACTCTGCACCGTCCCCATCGTCTGATCCGTCTGGTTCCCGTCACTCACTGTATCTCCGGTCTTTACGTTTTCCCCCGGCACATTGCCGGATACGGATCCCGTTGCATCACTCTGTTCCCCGGATATTCCCGGCCATTTTCCTTCCACCAGCTGCTCCGCCAGAAGCACTCCTTTCGTATAGGTCTCCTGCAGCGGTTCCGTATATACCTGCCAGTTATCCGTCCAGGTAAAGAATACAATTCCCGCCAGCAAAAGACATCCCAAAAAGGAGTATTTATGCAATTTTTCCTTCATTTTCGACCAAATATTTTTATTTTCTGCATGATTCATTGCATAATGACCTTTTCCTAAAAGCTAAAATACATAAAAGGATTATTTCCTTCTAATAAAAGTCTCCAGATGCAATACCAGAAGAGCCCCGACAGAAGCACCTTCACCGGCAGCTTATCCTGCCACTTATGGTACAGCTTCTCAATGACCGGTGTGCAGGCCAGTCCGGAGACCAGAAGCAGTCCTCCATAGGTACTGAGTGCCTTCCAGGCATCCTCGTAACCGCCGCTGAAGCCCGGTACCAGCCACAGCATCTTATCCAGATAGACCTGTAACTGTGACAGGTCCGTGATAGCAAAGCACATCCAGCTCATTGGGATGACCAGCCACAGATAAATGTGCGGCAATACCTTCATTTTATGTACAAATTTTAATCTGCCCAACTGCCGTTCCAGTACGATGCAGATCCAGAGCAGTCCGCCCCAGCAGAAGAAGTTCCAGCCGGCACCATGCCAGAAAGCGGTCAGCATCCATACCACCAGGAGGTTAAAAATCGTGCGAAGCTCTCCCTGTCTGCTGCCGCCTAACGGAATATACACATATCGGCAGAACCACTGTCCCAACGTCATATGCCATCTGCGGTAAAAATCCCGGACACTTCTGGCCATATAGGGTCTGCGGAAGTTGGCCGGCAGTTCGATCCCCATCATCCGGCCCAGTCCCATGGCCATCAGGGAATAGCCCCAGAAATCAAAATAGATCTCCATGGAATAGGCGATGGCTGCCAGCCATGCTAACGGTGTCGAGATGCTTTCAAATCCGGTCACCTGCACCTCGTGCCACAAGATTCCCACCCGGTCTGCCAGTAGCACCTTGGCCGCCAGTCCCAGAATAAACAGCTTCATACCGTCTTCCAGCCCCCGCACCGTGAAAGTGCGCTCCGTCAGGCTGTCCGAGATATCGCCATATCTTGTGATCGGTCCGGAGATCAGTTTCGGGAACATGATCACATAAGTAGCAAACTTCAAAAAAGAATACTCCCTGCTCACCTCTCCCCGGTACACATCGATCTGATAAGACAATATCTGGAAGGTGTAAAAGCTGATCCCCAGCGGCAGCCCCGCAGAGCCTCCCCAGTCCTTGAACCAGAGCAGTACCGCCAGATTCGCGCCAAGTGTCAGGATCAGCAGAAGCTTTTTCCGCCACAACGTCTTAGGACTGCGTTTTGCCAGATGAAGACCCAGAAAATAATTGCACAATATAGATATCATTAAAAGGGGAAGATACCTGACGTCTCCCCTGGCATAAAAAACAATGCTTCCCACGAGCAGTGTCAGGTTCCTGTATTTGCGAGGTGTGATCCCGTAGACGATCAGAAAGATCGGCAGGAACCACAGCAGAAATTCAATACTGCTGAATATCAAAAAAATCACATCTTTCTATTTCTGTTTATCTGTCTTACTATCATAGTAGCTTGAAACCGTTTCTATTACAACAAAACAATTCTTAATTTTAAATGACAGAATTTTACAACTGCTTAATCTTTTTGCAATTTTTCACCGCATCGTTTACAATAGTTTTAACACCACAGGGCTGCGCCCGAGAAAGGATATTTTCCATGAAAGAACAGTTATATACCATCCCTTTAAACGATGCCGTAAATGCACAGGACGAATGCCCTTTCTGCTTTATCCACCGCAGTATTGAACAGGATCTTCTGGATTTCGTGTTAGGCTCCGGTTCCTCTTATATGGAAGCGGACATCCGCGAACAAACCGACAAAGCAGGCTTCTGCCGGTATCATTTTCAGAAAATGTTCGACTACGGCAATACTCTGGGCAATGCCTGGATCTTAAAGACCCACTACCAGCGCATGATCCGGGAAATGCAGCAGGAATTTGCCTCCTTCCGCCCCGGCAAAAGCTCTCTCCTGGGTAAATTCAAAAAAGTCGAAGGCAATGAAAATACCATCGGCATGTGGGTCCGTGCAAAAGAGGATTCCTGCTATATCTGTTCCCAGTATAAAGATACCTACGCCAGATATCTGGACACCTTTTTCTACCTGTGGAAAAATGATGAAAGCTTCCGCAATAAAGTTATAAACGGCAAAGGCTTCTGCCTGCCCCACTTCGGCGATCTCTGCGAAGCCGCTGACCGCAAGCTTTCCGATAAGGAAAAACAGGACTTTTACGATCAGTTGCTGCCGGTCATGGAATCCAACATGCAGCGCATTTCCGAAGACGTCTCCTGGCTGGTGGAAAAATTCGACTATCGCAACAAAGACGCCGACTGGAAGAGCTCCAGGGATGCCATCCAGCGCGGTATGCAGAAATTAAAAGGCGGATATCCCGCAGATCCCGCCTATAAGATGTCTAAATAGTCGCAAAATTTTATTCAAAAATACGATGCAATTATGATGCTATTTTTCCGTAATTTCTTCGTCAGAGGGCTGTCCGGACCGTTCCGCCAGTCTTCTGCTTAATTGCAGATACTCCAGAATTTCCTCATACAGCATCTCCGGCTGAAAGGCATCTTCCAGGATTCTCTCGTTCATCAATCCCTTAATGGTCAGTTCCATCATCTTACGAAGTTTCATCACGTCTTCCGCAGCCGCATATTTTCCCAGATCCGCTCTGGCATAAATATTCTCATAAGCCTCTTCCATCTGCTGTTTTCGCTCTTCTACCGCCACCAGTGCCTCATTGACATTCTCTGCCTGTGCCCGGTTCAGGAACGGCTGCAGATAAGGATAGCCACACATGGCATGCATTTTCCCGGTCTCCACCTGCTGCATCAGAGTGAACAGATCCGTCTCCTTCGCATCTACCGCTGTGGACAATTCCAGCAACAGATACCGCACACTGTAGTCATAGACAAAAGCATAGACTCCCAGCTTGTTCTCAAAATAATGAAATAATAATCCCTTACTGATGGCTGCCTCCCGCACGATATCATCCGTACTGGCATGACGGTAACCGTTCAGGGCAAATACCTTCAGAGCTGCATTGATCATCCGGTCCTGTTTTTCTTTTTTTAAATCAAAAAATTTCTCATTCATATCGCAACATATCCCTTTTCATTTTCATCAATAAGGTTTATTATGTAACTGTATGGGCATATGCATGAAATTCAGACCAGTTACATACACTACAACATGGAAGGAGCAACCCTATGGCTAAAAAATTTGGCAAATTTCTGCTGTTTACCGCAGCAGTAGGTACCGCAGCCGCAGCTGCTTACTACTATATGCAACAGAAAGATTCTCAGCTGAAGGAATCTTCCGATGCAGATGATGATTATGATGATTTCCACGAGGATCTGGACAAGAGTACCGAGTTCTCCCGCAATTATGTTCCTCTGAATACACCCGTGCAGACCTCTGCCCCGAAGGAAGAGACAGGCACAGAGTCCACACCGGCTTCCGAAGAGGCGGCACCCGCTTCCGCAGAGGCATCTGATTTCACACCGCTCACCGATCAGGCTACCGGATTGTCCGGCGAAGAGGGCGAGACCGTCGAAGACGTGGAAGAGTTCTTCGATGAAGAAGATGCCGAGGACGAAGAGCCTCCCGTAAATGAAGAATAATCGTTCTATTTCGAAGGTCTCAGAGCCATGCTTTTTGCAAGCGTCTGAGACCTTCCTGCATTTCCGCCTCATCAATACTTCCAAAGCCCAACAGCACGGTAGCTTTCCGCATTGTGGCTTCCACCATATTCTCTGACATCCCATAGGCTTTCACTTTCTCCGCCGCTGCTCTCTCCAACAGTTCCTGTTCCGTGACATTCCCTTTCGCTGTCAACAGAAGATGCAGTCCCGCATCCTCCCCGGAGATCACAAACTGCTTCTTAAACGGTTCCAGCCCGGCCAGCAGCAGGTCATGTTTGGCCCGGTAGCGCATCCGCATTTTATTCAGATGCCGCTCGAAATACCCGTCCCGGATAAATTCATTCAGGATCCGCTGATCGATTCTGGACACCGTGCAGGAATAAAAAGAGCAATCCCTGCGGTAGATATCCAGCAGATCCCCCGGCAATACCATATAGCTGACACGGATTGCCGGTGCAATAGCCTTGGAAAATGTACCGATGTAGATCACTTTTCCCTTTTCATCGGAAGATTGCAGGGAAGGAATAGGCTTGCCCCGATACCGGAATTCACTGTCGTAATCGTCCTCGATCAGATAACGATCCGGCTCCCTTTCTGCCCAGCGAAGCAGTTCTGCTCTCCTGCCGATGGTCATGACCGCACCGGTGGGATACTGGTGGGAAGGCATCACATAGGCCACTCTGACAGGCAGTCCCGAAAGTCTGTCCGCCCGCATTCCCTTATCATCCATGTCTACCGTGTGAATGCGATAGGCAAAAGATTCAAAGATGCGGTATGCCCGCTTGTACGTGGGATTCTCCATGGCAATGCCCACATGTCTGCCCAATATTTTCTCCAATAGCAACAGCAGATAATCGTTTCCTGCTCCTACAATGATCTGTTCCGGGCGGCAGTTCACCCCCCGGGAAGAATGCAGATACCGGCTGATGGTCAGCCGCAGATCATAATCTCCCTGAGGTTCTCCCTGCGCAAACAGGTCACTGTTGTTGTCATTCAGAATATTCTTCGTGATCCGCTTCCATACGCCCACAGGGAAACCGTTCATATCAATACCATAAGGAGAAAAATCAATGCATCCCTCTTCCGGAACAGATTCTTCTCCTGAAGTGTCCGGCTCCGGTTCGTTCTCTTCCCGCGGTTCCATGGCAAATATCCCTTCCAGACGGCAGACAAAATAGCCCTTATAAGGTCGTGCCTCGATATATCCCTCGCTTAACAGCTGGTCGTAGGCATAGTCCACAGTGCTTCTCGCCACCTGCAGATATTCTGCCAGAGAACGCGTGGAGGGAAGCCTCTCTCCTGCCAGAAGCTTCCCTTCCCTGATTTCCTGTCGTATATGCTCATATATCTGCTGGTACAGACATTTGTCACTGTCTGTACGCAGCCGGATCGTCATATCATACATACGGTTATCCTACTTTTTCTGGTTCTTCAGTTCTTCCAGAATCTGGTCTTTTAACTCTCTTGCCTTGTCCTTAGTCCGGGCATTGGCGGAAGGGGACGTCAGGATCGTGGCTACCATACGGCTGGCCACATCATATTTCTGGAATCTGGCAGCAAGTACCGCAATCAGAAATTCTACCGTGATCTCATCCATACCGCACATGGGGAATCCTTCGGTCTGCAGGGCCTCCGTAAAACCAGTGTAAGCGTTCTTCAGATAAGTCTCCTCCATGGTCTTCACTTCCCGGAGTCTGGCCATATCCGTATCCCCGGACTCTTCCAGATGCTCCTGATAACCACGCATCAGCCATCCGCTCTTCAGACAGATATAAGCCTTTTCACTGGCATGGGCCCGTTTTACCACAGCGTTGGCCAGGCAGAGCTTATAGCGCTCAATGGCTTCTTCATAGCTGTAAATATCGTCATCGTAGGTATGCAGCTGCACTTTACTGCTGATATTTTCCTTGATCAGCTTTATATAAACCTTATTCAGGCTGTTGAAATACCGGTTCAGTGCTGCATAGCCGCAATGCGGACACAGAATAACATCATATTTCACCGCATCAATGCCTTCGTATTTTGCACGAAGATCCTGATCGGTACTTAAAAGTCTTGCCTTTCCAGTCTTCATGATCTTCGCCGGGAAATCTTCTCCGCAGACAGGACAGGTAAATGTCTTGTCAAAGATCAGATCCTTTTCTTCTATTTTTTGGGCCTCGGCTGCTGCCTTCTCTTCTTTTTTATCCTGTCCGTAAATGTTCATGTTCTCCAGGTCATCCAGACCCAGACCGGCCAGTCCAAACAATTTGTCGACATGTCTCTCCTTATCTTTTCTGTTGGCAGTACAGAACAAGTCTACGGTTATCACGAATCCAATACGATACGCCTGTGCAAATGCAGGCTCCAGACGGCACTCTGTCAGTGTGGTCAAAGAATTGGGGTTCAGATTCAGACTTCCGTCTTCATTGTATACACCCTTCTCTTCATCGATGATATTCTCATACAGGCGCACCTGTGCTTTTACAGACTGCTCTGCATTTACCCAGTGGATCGTTCCCTTTACTTTACGTCCATCGGGGCTGTTGCCTCCGCGGCTCTCCGGATCATAGGTACAATGTACTTCCACGACTTTTCCGTTCTCGTCCTTGACACAGCCGGTGCATTTTACGAAATAAGCACTCATCAGGCGCACTTCGTTGCCGGGGAACATACGGAAATATTTCTTGGGAGGCTCTTCCATGAAGTCCTCTCTCTCAATATACAGTTCTTTGCCGAAGGGAACCTCGCGGCTGCCCAGAGCTTCGTTTTCCGGATTGTTGACTACAGGCAGCATCTCCGTCTGTCCTTCGGGATAGTTATCAATTACCAGTTTCACAGGATCCAGAATAGCCATCATACGGGGTGCCTTTGCCTTCAGATCCTCACGGATACAATACTCCAGCATTGCATAATCTGCGGAAGACTGTGCCTTGGAGATACCGCACAATTCTACGAACTTCTTGATGGATTCCGGTGTGAATCCTCTTCTGCGCAGTGCTGCGATGGATACCAGTCTGGGATCATCCCAGCCGTCCACGATGCCCTGTTCTACCAGCTTCTTGATATAACGCTTACCGGTCACCACATTGGTCAGGTACAGCTTTGCGAATTCGATCTGCTTGGGAGGATGAGGATATTCCAGTTCTCTTACCACCCAGTCATATAAGGGTCTGTGATCCTCAAATTCCAGCGTACAGATGGAATGGGTCACGCCTTCAATAGCATCCTCGATGGGATGCGCGAAATCGTACATAGGGTAAATGCACCATTTGTCACCGGTATTCTGGTGAGACATATGTGCCACACGATAGATGACGGGATCTCTCATGTTGATGTTGGGAGAGGCCATATCGATGCGGGCACGCAGTACCTTAGTGCCGTCCTCGTATTTGCCGGCCTTCATATCCTCGAACAGTGTCAGATTCTCTTCTACGCTTCTGGTGCTGCCGGGATCTTCCTTGCCGGGCTCGGTCAGGCTTCCTCTGTATTCACGGATCTGCTCCGCACTTAAGTCAGAGACATATGCCTTGCCTTTTTTGATCAGCTTTACGGCTGCTTCATACATTTGGTCAAAATAGTTGGATGCGAAAAAGAGTCTGTCCTCCCAGTCTGCTCCCAGCCACTTTACATCAGCCTTGATAGACTCTACGAACTCTGCCTTCTCCTTGGTGGGGTTGGTATCGTCAAAACGCAGATTGAATTTGCCGTTGTATTTCTGGGACAGGCCGTAGTTCAGCAGAATACTCTTGGCATGTCCGATATGAAGATATCCGTTGGGTTCCGGAGGGAAACGGGTGTGTACAGTATCGTATACGCCCTCCGCCAGATCTTTCTCAATGATCTGCTCTATAAAATTCTTCGATTCCTTTACTTCTGCGGAATCTACGATTTCCTTTTCGATCTCGCTCATGGTAATGTCCTTGCCTTTCGTTTACTTAATACTGTTTTCGTATCCTTTATCTTACCACACAAGAAAACTTTTATAAACCCTTCTCTTCAAAATAATTCAGCAAATTCTGCTCCGTCTCGATGAAGATATTGTGCAGATCATCCTCACTGGCCGCCAGATAATCTCCGGCCCTTCCGGTCATATAGCCTTCCTCGTCCCATACCGGGAACACTTTTACCCCCTGTGTCACCCGGATGGCATAGATGCGGAACTCATCCTTCGGCATGCACATGCGCACATATTCCGTGATCAGATGATTTCTGCCGTCCGTACCGTCCTTGACCCTGGGAACGTATGTCATATTCCTGCAGTAGTCCTCGGACACCGGAGCGTCGGACAGTTCCAGGATCCTGTGGAACCGCTCTCCCGCCACCCTGTGAAGTTCACCGTTTCTCTCCAGCGTGTAGCAGATATTCTGTCTGGTATCGATGTCCATGGTGCCGTTCTGGGTGCGGACGGACACCACCCTGCCAAGCTCCGCCAGATCAGAGGCCCTCACACAGGCCAGAGGGATTTTCTTTCTCTGATATCTTGTGCCCTCACTTACCGGGAATGCCCGGTCTTTGGCGTAGAGGATCCGGAACGTATCGAAATACTGCGTCATGCGGTTATTGAAATACGCTTCGGAATGCAGTGTTGGATATTTTTCCTCATATAATTTCATACTAATGTAGCCGCCGGCCTTCTCGTAATGTCCGCCGCCGGAACCGATGCCCTCCGAAAGATAATCCGACAGTTCGCTGGCATTGACCTCCCGGATACAGCTTCTGACGGAAAATTTGTATCCGCCGCTGTCCTCATTATAGACCACGCAGGTATTGACGCCCGCCACCTGCAGGAGGAAGTCGCTGATCAGGCCAAGTACATTGGGATCACAGGGCTGGGAATGGATCACGGCGAACTGGTAATCGTCGTTATAATTGCAGCGCAGCATTGCCACACCGGCAATTTCCAGCTCTCTCAGGGAAATATTGGAATTACGGAACAGGGATATCTGGTTCTTATCAAAATTCAGACTCTCACGCATATCCATGTCCACCGGGTTCGACAGTTCGGAGAACTGGTTGGTATCCATATACAGGCCGTAATACAGCGCAGTTCCCAGATCTCTGTTTTTTTCCACGGGATAATGCATTTCCTGCAGCATTGTCCACACCAGGGTTGCACAGCTTCCCATATTGGGCTGCAGACGCATCCGCTCGGTGCAGATGACTTCTAGTGGATGATGGTCGATGACAGCGATCTCCTCCGCCGGCAGCTCCGTCACATTACCCGCGCCATACTGACAATCCACAGTGATCAGCAGTCCGTCTACTGTATCTTCCATCTGAGGCTGGTACTCCAGCGGAATGTGCAGTTTCTCCACCATCAGCATCAGGTTGGCCTTTCTGACTTTATTCCGTCCGGAATACAGCAGCCTGGTATCCTTTCCCTTGTCCCGGAAAAAACAGTACAGCCCATAGCCGGAGGCTATGGCATCCGCATCCGGATTGTCGTGGCACTGGATCGTCACATGGTCATAGCCCAATAATTCATCCAGCATCATTTCTCTGCTCTTTGCATCCCCTCGTCTGTCCATAACTACGCTTTCCTCTTCTTCCTCAAAAAACTATTCAGAACCACATTCGCAAAATCGCCTTTTCATGGCTCTGAATAGTTACAGGCAGGTCCTGAACGCAGCCCTGCCTGTAACTATCTGTCTTAGTGGTGGAACAGACGGATGCCCGTAAATGCCATCACCATATCATATTTGTCGCAACATGCAATAACATCGCTGTCACGCACGGATCCACCTGGCTGTGCGATGTATTTTACGCCGCTCTTATGTGCTCTCTCGATGTTATCGGAGAAGGGGAAAAATGCATCGCTTCCCAGAGTCACATCCTGCATCTGATCCAGCCATGCTCTCTTTTCTTCTCTGGTAAATACAGGGGGCTTTACCTTGAAGATACCTTCCCAGGTACCGTCCGCCAGCACGTCCATGTACTCATCGCCCATGTAGACATCAATGGCATTGTCACGGTTGGCTCTGCCCAGGCTGTCTACAAACTGTAGGCCCAGTACCTGAGGAGACTGGCGTAAGAACCAGTTGTCTGCCTTCTTGCCTGCCAGTCTGGTGCAGTGGATACGAGACTGCTGTCCTGCACCGATACCGATAGCCTGACCATCCTTGACATAACATACGGAATTGGACTGGGTATATTTTAAGGTGATCAGAGCGATCTTCATATCGATCAGGGCACTCTCCGGGATCTCCTTGTTCACAGTCACGATATTGGACAGCAGATCGCCGTTGATATCCAGTTCGTTACGCCCCTGCTCGAAGGTGATGCCGTATACCTGCTTGCGCTCGATAGGAGCAGGCTGATAGGAAGGATCGATCTGGATGATGTTGTAGGCGCCTTTTTTCTTCTGCTTCAGCAGTTCCAGTGCTTCGTCTGTGTAGCCCGGAGCGATAACACCGTCTGATACCTCTCTCTTGATCAGGCGGGCGGTATCGGTATCGCAGATATCAGACAATGCAATGAAGTCACCGAAGGAGGACATTCTGTCTGCACCACGTGCCCTCGCATAAGCACATGCCAGGGGAGAAAGCTCTCCCAGATCATCCACCCAGTAGATCTTCGCCAGAGTATCACTCAGAGGAAGTCCTACCGCAGCACCGGCCGGAGACACATGTTTGAAAGAAGTGGCTGCGGGAAGTCCTGTAGCTTCCTTCAGCTCTTTTACCAGTTGCCAGCCGTTGAAAGCATCCAGGAAATTGATATATCCGGGCTTGCCGTTCAGCACGGTCACCGGCAGATCACTGCCGTCTTCCATGAAGATTCTGGAAGGCTTCTGGTTCGGGTTACATCCGTATTTTAACTGAATCTCGTTCATCTTATTTTTCTCCTATTCTATTCTACGATATTAACTATTCAGAACCTGCATTCGCAAAACGCGTCTTCACAACCTACTTTACATATTCTTATTCACGATCTTTGTCTCATATTTACCGGTCTCGATATCAATGAAACGTACGAACAGAGAGACCTTGTTATCCTCATTCAGGCTGTTCCACAGCATGTCGGTAAAAGCATCCATATCATCGGGGATCTCCACTAACTTCGGTTCCCCCTGGAAGCTGGGCAGCGGATTGCCGTCGTGCATATAGGTATGGATGAAACGTCCCTCTCCGGGAAGCGGATTCTCGTAAGCATAAGTAAAACGCAGGCAGGAATCGGGATTGCCGTTGTCACTCTTCAGAATGGACATAGCGTAATTGTACTTGCCGTTCTCGATGTGCATGATACCGGAAATTCTCGGTGTATAGTTGGGGCCGTCCGGCTCGAATTCTCTGCTGCGCAGGGACTGCTCAAAGGTCAGCTGTTTGTCCATTCCCTCGTAGATAGTATCTGTCTGGTCACCGTTGGTCACGATGGTCTTGTTACCAAGGACACGTACAGGTGCGTAGATGATCAGACTGGGATCTTCCAGTTTGGAAGGATCGAAAGCCTGGGTACGGATTCCCTCTCCTTCTGCCACGAACACACGATTGCGGCTGTTGGCGCTTCTTCCCATGATGAAATAAGCGGTCACGGCATATTTACCGTTAGCAGAACGTCCGATCACGATACCTCTGCCGGGATAAGCATTGCTTTTCAATTCCTGTTCCAGTTGTAACATAGTTTTTCCTCCGTTTACTATATATCGCGTAACTATTCAGAACCATAAAATATTGCCGAATGTTCTTACGAATGTCAGCATTCGACGAACACCTGTCAATATTTTATGGCTCTGAATAGTTACAAAAAACCGCCTAAGCACCAGAAATAGACGGTGCCCAGGCGGTCGGCTTTCACTATTCTACACTCCCCGTGGGTATCTCCACTGCAGTAAGCTGCGCTCCGCCAGTCGTGTAGCTGTTTTAATAGTAGCATGGTTCCCCGATACTTGACAAGAGGGATTTTGATAATTTTGTTGCTTCCGTAACAGTTCTGCCCCAAAACATTCATAAAAGCGTCTGCTGCGCAGCCGTCGCTGCTTTGCAGCTCATCTTTTATTCATGTTTTGGGCGCTCCGCTCATAGAATAGCAAAAGCGATGCTCCGTGTGCAAGCACCCGATCATCGCTTTTACTATTCTATGGCTGAACTGTTACTTCACATATTTTGCCTCAAATGCATGCCTCTCCAAAGGACGGTCAAAATAATAGCCCTGAATGTATTTGACCTTCATACCCTGCAATACTCTGAACTGCTCCGGGGTCTCGATACCTTCCACGCAGACGCTGACGCCGATGGTCTCCGCCAGCTCCGCCACCATTTTGATAAAGGACTGGGAGTAGGCATCCTCCGCCAGATCTTTGACAAAGCTCTGATCCACCTTGATGACATCAATGGGAATCTCCCGGATATGATTCAGGGAGGAGTAGCCGGTACCGAAATCATCCAGCGCCAGCGAAACACCCAGAGATTTGATCCGGTTCAGGATCTCCTTCATGCGCTCCATATCGTTGATGGCGAGGCTCTCTGTCACTTCCAGGGTCAGATTCTTCGGGGACAGACCTGTGTCCGCAAGCGCCTTTTCCACCGTCTCCACGATGTCCGGCTGTAGGAGCTGTACTACGGAAAGATTTACGTTCACTTTATAATTCGGATAACCGGATTCGTTCCAGCGTTTGCAGCGGGTGCAGGCCTCGGTCAGCACATAATTGCCGATGGGATTGATTAGTCCCAGATACTCTGCCAACGGGATGAATTCCGCCGGGGAGATAAATCCCAGCTTTGCACTGTTCCAGCGGATCAGTGCCTCAGCTCCGGCGCAGACATCCCTGCCGCCCTGAATATCAATGATGGGCTGATAATAGACCTCGAACTCCCGGTAGCCCTCCACCGTGGCATCACGCATGTTCTTTTCCATATCCAGGCGGCGTCCCGATACGGAATCAATGCCCTCGCAGTAGGTTGCCACCCGGTTCTTACCGGTCTTTTTTGCTTCGTACATGGCAATATCCGCTTTTTTGATCAGATCAGCCACGGAATCCCCGGCATCCGGGAAAGTGACGATACCCATACTCATGGTACAGTAATAGTCCGCGTCCTTCAAAAACCAGGGCTTGCTGAAGATCTTTTTAATATCTTCCACAATATTTTCAAACCGGGAATAGCTGTCGGGCGGGATCACGATGACAAATTCATCGCCGCCCATGCGGTAACAGGTATTCTCGATGCCGTTGATCCGTTTTAATGCATGGGAAATGGATTTTAACAGCACATCTCCGTACTGGTGCCCCAGTCCGTCGTTGATATGCTTGAAATCATCCAGATCCAGATACAGCAGAGCACCTTCGCCGCCGGTCTTCTTCGCCTGATCGATCTGTCTTGCCAGATCCCTCTCACAGCACATACGATTATACAGTCCCGTCAGGAAATCCGTATAGGCCTGCTGCTCGATGCGGCGTTGGTACAGTTTTTTATCTGTAATGTCATACAGAGAGTACAGATTGGCCTTTTTACCGTCCACCCAGGCAATCTCCTTGCACAGCAGATCGTACCAGGTCTCCTTCTCCGCATGGTAGACTACACTGACTGACTTGGTTTTTTCTTTGCGGACACTGCTCTGTAACAAAGCATCAAAATTGTGATCCAGCAGTTCCTTGGCAAAGGTATTTTTCAGGATCTGATTGGCAAACAGCATCCGTCCTGTGGTCTGGTCTGTCACATAAATGGCACAGCCCACGTTGTCCAGAATCTCCTCCAATGCTGCGTAGGAACCGGCCAGGGAATTCTTCTGGATCCTTCTGGTGAGGATGCTCTGCAGGATCTTCACTGCATCCGCTGTGAACTTGATCTCCGCCATGCTCCACACATGCCCCTGGGTTCTATGATTCAGAGACAGCACCATATTTCCGCTCTCCTGCTTCAGGATCGGGAAGATCATCACGGCCTTCATGCCGATCTCCTCGATTTCCTTCGAGCCGGCATTGCCCAGGCTGTCCGTGGATACCACCAGTGGTTTCTCAGCATGAAGGAAGGAATATACTTCCACTCCGTTTATCTTGTCAAAATAAGAAATCTGTCCCGGGGCACGCCATTCACAGACCACGTTCATGGTATCTGTGTCGGAATGCAGTTGAAAAATATCCGCAGTATCTACACGGATATGCTCTGACAGGATCTTCAGCCACTTATTCATGGCAAGTTCAATCTGTTCATCACTATCTAAGAGCTGGACGATCTCCGTGGTCGCCTCAATAGTATGGAGATTCCGACTCATCTCTTCCTCAGCGGAACGGCTCCTTCTGCTCTCTGCCTCCGCGCTGAAGCAGGACATACGATCTCTGTAAATATCTACGCTGGTATCCCGCAGCAGATCCAATATCTGATAAAAGGAAATGGTGTCGATCTTCTTCAGATCATACACCTGCCAGTACAGGATCGTGTTGTTCTCCACACTGACAGCCACTGCTGCCACATGTCCGCCGTCCGGCAGTTCTTCCACCACCTGTTCCTCCAGCGAACCGTCCTGCACTCTGTCCAGTGCCTGTGCTGCTTTCCTGCGATATTCCGTACTGATCGGGTCTTCCCCATCCAGTCTCTTCCATGTCTTGTCCACATACGGCTCCGTCACCACCTGATTCTCACTGTCCAAGCAGACAGCTGCCACGCCTGTCACCTTGCAGAATTCATTCTGCAAATGCTGCAGACGTCTGGGATCGATCAATTCTCGAAATGAAATTTCAGCCACTTTTTTGCTCCCCTGCTTCTCTTTTAAATATTCGGGGAATACGCCCTTCCTCGGCACCCGAACAAATATATTTTACCATGTGACGGGAAATTCATACAAGATATTATTTTACATTTTTTGCCATATTCGTTAAATTGCTTGAAAAATTGCAAAGTTTTTGTCAATTATTGCAAATATTTTGAGATTCAAATGATTTCTTTTTCCATAAAGAGGCGGTTGCAAGTCAGACTTACAATCGCCTCTTTCATTATAGCCTTATTTTCACAACTTATTTATCATCCACGCTGTAGTTAGGAGCCTCTTTTGTGATATGGATATCATGAGGATGGCTCTCCTTCAGGGATGCTGCAGAGATCTTCACGAATCTGCCGGTCTCCTTCAGAGTTTCGATATCCTGTGCACCACAATAACCCATACCGGAGCGGAGACCGCCCAGCAGCTGGAATACGGTATCTTCCACGCTGCCCTTGTAAGCCACACGGCCTTCAACACCTTCGGGAACCAGTTTCTTCGCATTCTCCTGGAAGTAACGGTCCTTGCTTCCGTTTTCCATGGCAGCGATAGAACCCATGCCACGATATACCTTGTATTTTCTTCCCTGGAACAGCTCGTATTCTCCCGGGCTCTCCTCACAGCCTGCGAACATTGAGCCCATCATACATACGTTGGCACCGGCTGCAATAGCCTTGGTGATATCTCCGGAATACTTAATACCACCATCAGCAATGATGGGAATACCATATTCCTTTGCCACGCTGTAGCAATCCATGATAGCGGATACCTGAGGAACACCGATACCTGCAACGACACGGGTGGTACAGATGGAACCGGGGCCGATACCTACCTTAACCGCATCTGCGCCGGCCTCGATCAGGGCACGGGTAGCATCACCGGTAGCCACGTTACCTGCGATTACCTGCAGATCTGGATATTTTTCCTTGATCATCTTCAGGCAGTTCAATACGTTCTGGGAATGACCATGTGCGGAATCCAGTACAATAACATCAACCTTGGCTGCTACCAGAGCTGCCACACGATCCAGTACGTTGGCGGTGATACCTACACCGGCGCCGCAGAGCAGTCTGCCCTGGGAATCCTTGGCTGCCAGAGGATATTTGATGGTCTTCTCAATATCTTTGATGGTGATCAGACCCTTTAAGTTGAAGTCCTTATCTACGATAGGCAGCTTCTCTTTTCTTGCCTTGGCCAGGATCTTCTTTGCCTCTTCCAGAGTGATACCTTCGGGAGCGGTGATCAGGCCTTCGCTGGTCATGGACTCTTTGATCTTCTTGGTGAAGTCGGTCTCGAACTTCAGATCACGGTTGGTGATGATGCCGACTAATTTTCTGCCCTCGGTGATAGGCACGCCGGAGATACGAAACTTAGCCATCAGAGCATCTGCATCTGCCAGAGTATGTTCAGGAGACAGAGAAAACGGATCGGTGATGACACCATTCTCGGAACGCTTTACCTTATCTACCTCTTCTGCCTGTGCCTCGATAGACATATTCTTGTGAATGATACCGATACCACCCTGTCTAGCCATGGCAATCGCCATACGATGTTCGGTAACAGTATCCATTCCTGCGCTCATCATAGGAATGTTCAGCTTGATCTTCTTTGTCAGCCATGTGGTCAAATCCACCTGATTAGGGACTACCTGAGAGTAAGACGGTACGAGCAGTACGTCATCAAAGGTAATGCCTTCACCAATAATCTGTCCCATTTTCTTTCCTCCTGTGTTCATTTGATAAGATTTGTGAATGATATCTTGTTGTGCTATAAGTTGTGATTATATTACATATTCGTTGTACTTATAGCATTTTCATGAGTTTAGCAGAGTTTCGTAGGACTGTCAACCGGATATCTTATATTTTTTATCATTTAGCAATCATATTACCGCGTTTATTTCTGTTTCTGCAATAAAGAAGGTCCGGCGTATCATGTACACCAGACCTATATTTTTGACTCGCCAGGCATTCAACTGCTTTGATGCTGTTCCCTGCACCGGACTGTTGCGAAATATTATTCGCTGAACACTTTGCGGGGTGCCATGTTTTTGAGCACCTTGACCAGCTCCTCATTAGGGCTTAAGAGGATCTTCTCGCCACCTTCATAGTACATAGCATAACGTCCGTCCGGCTGCAATACCTCGCCGATACTATAATCCTTTTCCTTCACCTGACGGTTTTTGAAGTTATCCAGATGATAGGAGTAAACCGGTGCAAATACCTCCATGCGGTCAAGGCTGTAAGTACCGACACGCTTTCTCTTGCTCTTAGCCATGATCTTGTCCACGGACAGTTCCTTGTCCAGATAGAGGTATTCATATTCCAGATTGGTATACATATTCAGGAAATAAGCTCCCACCCCCGCTGCCAGTGCCACCGGCAGGAAAATGATAAACACGAACATTACCAGACAGCTCAGTACTGTCAGTGCGATCAATAATACCTTTAAAATTTTTGCCCAGGTGGGCTGTTTTGCTTTTACCAGACATTCTACGTAAGAATCACTCATTTTTTGTTTCCTTTTCTCTTCGTTTATTTTATGCAGAGCCTATTCCCTCTTAAGGAAAGCCTTCTCTTCCGGGCCGGTTCTGAAATTGCCCGCGCCGTTCTTCCGTTTCTTTGGGAAATCTCTGTTTACGACTGTCCGGATTCTGTTTTCTCCTGACAATCGTTTTCTATTATGATATATCATCTTCACAAAACTTGCAAGGCATGCCCGGATTTTCCCGGCGATTTAATTGTTTTTTTAGATTCCCCTCACACTTCGTTCATTGACTTTCAGATAGCGAACCTTTATCATTAGTATATTGTGAAGAAATTTACCCGAAATGTGGCGTTCTGCCATATTTCGGCAGCAGAAAGGCGGATCTCCCCATGGCAGTAATGGATGAATTCAAAGAAGAACGAGAGGCATTGAAAAACGGTACGCCAAGGCAGAAACTGGCGTATTTCTGGTATTATTACAAGTGGCATGTGATCATTGCCCTGGTGGTGATCATTATGATCGTCAGTTTTGTAAAACAGCTTACAGACCGGAAGGATCCCGCTTTTTATGCCGTGATGCTGAATGCCAGCCTCTTAGATCAGATGACCTCGGAACAGCCGGATTTTGTTACGGATTTTGCAGAAAAAGAGGGCATTGATCTGAACACCAGCGGTATCACTTTTGATACTTCCATCCGTATCGTGGAAGACAGCATGGATGAAACTTCTATCACTTCTTCCCAGAAGCTGATGGTGTATGTGGCAGCCAATGAATTGGACTGTATGATCACAGATTTCACTTCTTTCCAGAAATATGCCAACAGCAGCATGTTTCATGATCTGCGGGATATTCTCACTGATGAGCAGATACAGGCACTGGAACCTTATTTCTATTATGTAGACAGAGAAGTGGTACTGGCCATCGAAGCAGCCAACGATGATATGAATACCGATTATACCCCAGACTATCCCGATCCCCTCCACCCGGAGGACATGCAGGATCCCGTACCGGTAGGCATCTGCCTCACAGACTGCAAGGATCTGACTGATACTTATTACTTCCGTGGTGACGGCATCGTCATGGGCATCTATGCCAATGCGGAACATGTGCAGACCGCGGTGGATCTGGCGGAGTATCTGTTGAATAAATAGAAAGTTAGCGAAATATCCCCGTAGCCCTTGGCAGGGTATAAGAAACGCGGCACGCTCGCGCTCTGTCGCAGAGCGTAGCGGTACATAAGCGGTCACAGTACGACCGCTAAGTACCGACGTCTGCTTACGGCACTGCTTATTCTTATACCCAGCCGGGGCTACTGTTTTTTTTAAACTTTCCAAAACGCAGAACTCCCGGCGTATGCGGTGCCATGTCGAAGATGTTTGTCGGAGGATGTTGATATTTTCTAGAAAAGTGCTGAAAGGCAGGGGGAAAGCGGACACGATGTCCGCGTCAGCCGATTGTCGACATGGATGTCGACTGTAGGCGGCCCCGTCATGACGAGAACTACTCATCACTTTTCGTAGAAAATTCACATCCGGAGACCTTACATCGAGACATGTGTATCGCATGCTCCGGGAGTTCGTGGATTTTGCCAATGTATTTAACTAACTTTCCAGTTACAGCAGTTCCTTCAGCATCTGGTTGACGCTGGCGGGGTCTGCCTTGCCTTTCATGGCCTTCATGGTCTGGCCTACCAGGAAGCCGATGGCTTTCTCTTTGCCGTTGTGGTAATCCTCGACAGACTGGGGATTAGCGGCAATGACTTCCTCCACGACTTTACGCAATGCGCCTTCGTCATTGACGGTCTTTAGTCCCTTCTCTTCCACATACTGTTCGGGATCTACATCTTCCTCAAACATCACCTGGAATACTTCTTTTGCTACAGAAGAGTTGATGACTTTGCCATCTACCAGCGTGATCAGCCTGCTCAGATGCTCCGGTGAGAAACGGATATCCTCTGGCTCCATCTCTTTTTCTTTTAACAGGCGCATAGTCTCCACCATCAGCCAGTTGGACACCTTCTTGGGCTGGCTTCCCAGTGCCACGGAAGCTTCAAATATATCTGCCAGATGCTTGGAGCCGGTGATGATATCGATATCATATTCCGGAATATCGTATTCTTCCTTGTAACGCTTCATCTTCTCGGTGCGGAATTCCGGCTGTCTGCTGCGGATGCTATCCAGCCACTCATCGCTGATATAGACCGGTACCAGGTCGGGATCCGGAAAATAACGATAGTCCTGTGCATCCTCCTTGGAACGCATGGCATAGGAATATTCCTTATTATCATCCCAGCGTCTGGTCTCCTGAATGACCTCTTTGCCGGCCTCCAGCAGATCGATCTGTCGCTCCCGCTCCCCCTGAATGGCTCTGGCGATGGCCTTGAAGGAATTCAGGTTCTTCATCTCGGTACGGGTTCCGAACTTTTCCGCTCCCACTTCTCTCACGGACAGATTGACATCGGCACGCATGGAGCCTTCCTGAAGCTTACAGTCGGACGCTCCCAGATACTGGATCAGCAGACGTAATTTTTCCAAATAGGCAATGACCTCCTCCGCGCTGCGCATATCCGGCTCGGATACGATCTCGATCAGAGGCACACCGGAACGGTTGTAGTCCACCAGTGTGCAATCTTCCCAGTCGTCATGCACCAGTTTACCGGCATCCTCCTCCATGTGGATCTCGTGGATACGCACCGGCTTCGTGTAAGCGTTGCCGTTCTCTCCCGCTACCTCGATTTCAACCGAGCCATTCCTGCAGATGGGCAGATACAACTGAGAGATCTGATAGTTTTGAGGGTTATCGGGATAGAAATAATTTTTTCTGTCAAATTTGCAATACTGTGTAATGGTACAATTCGTCGCAAGGCCTACTGCCACCGCATATTCTACCACCTGCTTATTCAGCACGGGAAGAGATCCCGGCATACCGGTACATACCGGGCAGGTGTGGGTGTTGGGTCTGCCGCCGAACGCTGTGGAACAGCCGCAGAATATTTTCGTCTTCGTGGCAAGCTCTACATGCACTTCCAGACCAATTACTGTTTCATATTGTTTTGCCATGTCGCTTACCTCCTCTGCTCATAGGTATAGGCTGCACGGATCAGTGTCTTCTCTTTGAAGCAGTCACCGATCAGCTGCATGCCGATAGGCAGGCCTTGGGAATCCGTACCGCAGGGAACGCTGATACCGGGCAGTCCCGCCAGGTTGATGGAGATGGTGTAGATGTCTCCCAAATACATCTTGATGGGATCCGCCAGACTGCTGCCCAGCTTCGGTGCGGTAGTGGGTGCCACCGGTCCTAAGATCACATCGTATTTTGCAAAAGCTTCGTCAAAAGCCTTCTTGATCAATGCTTTCACACGGAGTGCCTTCAGGTAATAAGCATCATAATAACCGGAGCTTAATACAAAGGAGCCCAGCATGATACGACGCTTTACCTCGGGACCAAAGCCCTGAGAACGGCTTCTCTTGTACATGGTGTGCAGATCCTCCGCATCCTGCGCACGGTAACCGTATTTTACACCATCGAAACGTTCCAGGTTGGAGCTGGCCTCTGCAGCCGCGATCGTATAATAAGTGGGAATCGCATAGTCCACCAGACTTAAGTCGAACTCCTCCACCTCTGCGCCCTGTGCTTTCAATACTTCCGCTGCTGCCAGTACCGCATCCCTGACCTCGGGATCCAGTCCTTCTCCGAAATAGTCTCTGGGAATACCGATCTTCATTCCTTTCACATCCGCTACCAGCGCAGAGGTGAAATCTGTGTTCTCTCGCTTCATGGAAGTGGAGTCCTTAGGGTCATGGGAGGTGATGGCCTCCAGTACGGTGGCACAGTCCGTCACGTCCTTCGTCAGCGGTCCGATCTGGTCCAGAGAGGAACCATAAGCAATCAGTCCGTAACGGGATACCGTTCCGTAGGTAGGTTTCATGCCGACGACTCCGCAATAAGATGCGGGCTGTCGAATGGAACCGCCGGTATCGGAACCCAGTGCTGCAAAGCATTCCTGCGCTGCCACTGCCGCTGCAGAGCCGCCGGAGGAACCACCGGGCACATGCTCCGGGTTTCTGGGATTCTTTGTCACTCCGTAATAAGAAGTCTCCGTGGTGCTGCCCATGGCAAACTCATCCATATTGGTCTTGCCCAGGATCACTGCGCCTGCCTTTTCCAGATTCAGCACTGCCTCTGCGCTGAAGGTTGGAATAAAATTCTCTAAAATTTTAGAAGAGCAGGTGGTCAGTGTTCCCTCGGTACACATATTGTCTTTGATAGCGAAAGGAACACCTGCCAGGGGACCGGTCAATTCTCCCGCTTCGATTTTTTTCTGTACTTCCGCTGCCTGCTGTAATGCTTTGTCCCGTTCTACGGTCACATAGCAGTGGTAGGTATCCTCACCGGCTGCGATCTCATCCAGAACGGCCTGCGTCGCTTCCACCGCCGTAGTCTTACCTTCCCGGATCGCCTTAGCCAGCTCTACTGCTGTCAGGGATAAAATATCCATATCCATTCTCCTTTTTTAATGTCTGATGGAAAACCATTACCGCCTAAATGCTGTAACCAGATGATAAAGCGGTATTCTGCCCGATTTCTAATCGAAAGTCCGAGGACTTTTGACATTAGTCAAAAGTCTTTGGTACCACAAACATGTTGTCCTTCTCGCCGGGTGCATTGGCCAGGGTCTGTTCACTCTCATCCCCATTGGTCACCACATCCTCACGGAAGACATTCTGAACCGGGAATACATGAGACATAGGTTCCACTCCCGTTGTATCCAGTTCACTCAATTTGTCGATATAATCCAGCATTCTGCCCATATCCTTTTTCGCCGCTTCCTTCTCTTCATCAGAAAGCTCAAGTTTTGCCAGAATGCCTACATATTCTATGGTCTCGTCACTGATCACGTTCGCCATACTAATTTCCATTCCTTTCCTGTTCTTTCCGCACTAATCTCTCACTTTAATGTGTACCTCACGCAGCTGCTGTTCCGTCACTTCGCCGGGAGCCCCGCACATCAGATCCTGTGCATTGCCGTTCATAGGGAAAGCGATCACCTCACGGATGTTATCCTCGTTCCGAAGCAGCATGATCATACGATCCACGCCGGGAGCCATTCCCGCATGAGGGGGAGCTCCGAACTGGAATGCCTGATACAGTGCTCCGAACTTGGTCTTTAATGTCTCTTCGTCATAACCTGCGATGGCGAAAGCTTTTTTCATGATCTCGATGTCATGGTTACGTACTGCGCCGGAGGAGAGTTCCACACCGTTGCATACGATGTCGTACTGATAAGCCAGGATCTCCAGCGGATCCATGGTGTTCAGTGCTTCCAGACCGCCCTGGGGCATAGAGAACGGATTGTGGGTGAATCCGATCTGCTTCGTCTCGGGATCCAGCTCAAACATCGGGAAATCGTTCACATAGCAGAAACGGTAAGCATTCTTCTCGATCAGATCCAGCTTCTCGCCCAGCTCAGTACGGATATGACCGGCATAGTAGTTCGCCTTATCCTCTTTGTCCGCAATAAAGAAGATGGTATCTCCGGCAGAAAGTCCTGCCATTTCTGCCAGTTCTCCCTTCATCTCTTCGGGAATAAATTTATCGATGGGTCCCTTGTAGCTCATATCCTCTGCCACTTCGAGATAACCAAGTCCACCCATACCAAGAGAAGTTGCAAAGCTTAGCAGCTTCTCATGGAAGCCTTTGGACATCTCCGCATGTACCTTGATGGCACGGACGGTTCTGCCGATAAACGGCTTAAACGTACATCTCTGGAAGAACTCCGTCACATCCATAATTCTCAAAGGATTGCGCAGATCCGGCTTGTCACAGCCGAACTCCAGCATGGCCTGTTTGTAACTGATAATAGGGAACGGTGTCTCAGTGATCCTGCTGCCTTCGGGAGCAAACTTTACAAAGGTATCATGCAATACTTCCTCACCGACCTTGAAGACATCCTCCTGAGTCACGAAGCTCATCTCGAAATCCAGCTGATAGAACTCTCCGGGAGATCTGTCTGCTCTGGCATCCTCGTCGCGGAAGCAGGGGGCAATCTGGAAATATTTATCAAAACCGGAAGCCATGAGCAGCTGCTTATATTGCTGCGGTGCCTGGGGCAGCGCATAGAATTTTCCTTTAAATTTTCTACTGGGAACAATATAGTCTCTGGCGCCCTCGGGAGAAGAAGCACACAGGATCGGGGTCTGGATCTCCAAAAATCCCATGTCCGTCATCTTCTGACGCAGATAACTGATCACCTTGGAACGAAATACAATGTTGTCCTTTACTTTTGCATTTCTAAGGTCAAGATAACGATATTTTAATCTCACATCTTCCCGGATCTCTTTAGACGTCTGGATCTCGAAAGGAAGCTGTTTATATACTCTTCCCAACACATCGATCTTGTGTGCTTCCAGTTCGATGGTGCCGGAAGGAATCTTCGGGTTGTAGGTTTCTTCGTCTCTGTGCTCCATGAGACCTGTTATGGACAGGCACATTTCCTTGGTGATGCCCTTTAAAAGCTCCGGCTTACGGATGACCACCTGTAACACACCGTACATATCCCGCAGATCGATAAAGGATACGCCGCCGTGGTCACGGATGTTCTCCACCCAGCCTGCCACCTGCAAAGTCTGTCCGATCTGCTGTTCACTGATCTCTTTCATTGTTAAATCTCTGTACATATCGCACCTCCTGTTATATAGTGTCCCGAATGTGCGCTCCCTGTACAGCTTATTTTTGAATACAAAAAGCCCCGGGACATGTTAAAACATATCCCGGGACGAATCATCTAATCCGTGGTACCACCCGAATTGACAGGCGCCTTTGCCTATCCACTCTTGTCACTTAACGCGTGCAACGTGTCATCCTAGCTGCATGTGATATTCTGCAGTTCAGATCACCTGCTCCGGAGTGTTCCCTTCGCCAGCTTCCGCAAACAGCGCTCTCAGTCGGTGACGCTGTATTCCTGTCGTTTCCCTTGGCAAGAGTCTCTTTCATAGCATTTACAAAATAGTTTTTCAACTTAGATTTATAATATTCGCACAAATCAAATCTGTCAAGCGTTTTTTCATTGTAACAGTTCAGCCATGGACATATCCGAGCGCAAAAATCATGCTTGCATGATTTTTCGAACGAATATGTTCATGAGATGAGCGCCGGTTTATGAACAAAGGTAGTCACGAAGTGACGGAAAGCGTGTCAACGCGACTTTGCGAATGGCGCGGGCTGAACGGAAGATTAGTTGCTGTAACTTTAGTTGCTGCAACTTTAGTTGCTGCAACTTTAGTTGCATGCACTCTTGAACTGATTCCAGATCTCCGCATGCAGATCCTCTGCCTCCTGGGAGATATTCTGCACGATCTCGCCCTCCGCTGCATCTTCCGGCAATACGATCATTTTCTTCATGTCGTCGGAAATATACTCTTCCGCAGCTTTGTTGGTGCAGTAGTAGCCGATATACTCATAGCATTTCGCCGCATTCTCAGGATCGTTGATATAGTCCAAAAATGCATAAGCCGCATCTGCATTGGGTGCCTGGGAAGGTATAAATCCGGCCATGATGCCGAAGCCCAGTCCCTCCTTGGGATATACCACTTCCAGATCCGGTCTCGCCTGCAGTGCCGCAGATACCTGGGAAGTATACAGGAACGCTGCTGCCACCTCGCCGCTGATCAGATAATCCTGCGTATTATTGTCATTGATCACACGGATATTGGGAGCCAGACTCAGAAGCTTCTCTCCTGCTGCCCGGATCACATCCAGATCCTCGGTGTTGAAGGATTCTCCCATGGTCTTTAAGGTGATGCCGTCGATAACACGATAGTTTGCCGTCAGTGCCACGTTATTTTCCAGTGCCGGATTCCACAGATCCTCATAGCCTGTGATCTTCACATCCGTCAGTCCCGGATCGTATACGATCAGAGGAATGCCCGCTCCGTAGGGCACGGTATATTCGTTCTTCGGGTCATAGAACTGAGACATAAATACTGGATTCAGGTTATCATAAGTACTGATCCTGGAAGTATCCAGCTTCTGAGCCAGGCCCTCCTGAATGGCCAGCTCAATGATATAGTCATCCGCAATGACCAGATCGTAATCACCGCCCTTGGTTTCTTCCAGCTTCGCCAACATATCCTCATCATAGTCAAAATTAGAATAATTGATACGGATACCGGTCTCTTTTTCAAAACCATCTAAAATCTCCTGGGGGAACATGCCGTCCCAGGTATAGAGATTCAGTTCTCCCTTATCTTCTTTATCGCCTGCTCCACAGCCGGTAAACAACGTGGCCAGCATGGTCGCTGCCAACAGCATTGCCAGCTTTTTCTTCATAATCTCCTCCTTCGATACAGTTCTCCTGCATCATCTGCTATACATTTTTATGTTGTTACTTATCCGCAATTGCATTTGCGGAATCGTTCTTTCCTCATTTTCCCCCGGCAGCTTTCTCTACAGCTGTCTGCGACTTACATCCCAGCACATACGCCCCCGCCAGACACAACAATATCACAAACAGCATGACCGTGGCAAGTGCATTGATCTCCGGTGTCACACCGGTCTTTAATTTCGTGTAGATCTTCACCGGCAGGGTATTGACCTTCGGTCCGGTGACAAAAATACTGATCACCACATCGTCGAAGGACATGGCAAATGCAAGCAGCACTCCCGACAGGATCGCCGGAAGAATCTGTGGCAGGATCACATCCCTAAATACCTGCCACTTCGTAGCTCCCAGATCCAGCGCCGCCTCTTCCAGAGACCGGTCCATTCCCACCAGTCTCGCCCGTACCATAGTGAACACATAGGGCACACAGAACGTGGTATGGGCGATCACCAGCGTGACCATACCAAAGGGCAGTCCCATCAGGGAAAATACGGACAAAAATACCATGCCCAGAATGATCTCCGGGATCATGATGGGGAGTGTGGACACATAGGCCACGGCATCGTCCAGTTTCCGTTTTCTGCGGCTCATCCCCAGTGCTCCCGAAGTGCCGATCAACACCGCAAAGGCACAGCTAAGTACGGCAAGGATCAGGCTGTTAATCAGTGCTTCCCCCAGATCTCTGTCCCGGAACAACTCCCGGTACCATTTCAGGGAAAAGCCCTCCCACACGGAAGTCAGCTTGGAGGCATTGAAGGAATACACCACCGTCAACAGGATTGGAATATAGGTCAGCACTGTGATCACCGCCACATATACAAAGGGCCATTTTTTCTTTTTCATACGCTACATCATCCCTTCCAGCTGTGAGGTTCCGGTGATCTTGCGGTACAGACGGATCATCACCGAAGTCAGCACCATCAGTACTGCGGACAGCGCCGCCGCAAAGGGCTGATTCCGTCCCTTGGTGATCTGTTCCTGAATCACACTGCCCACCAGCACGATCTTATTGCCGCCCAGGATATCCGCTATGAAAAACAGTCCCATGGACGGAATAAAGGACAGCACCACGCCGGACAAAAGTCCCGGCAGCGTCAGCCGGAAGCTGACGGTCCAGAAGGCTTTCCACGCCGAGGCTCCCAGATCTCTGGAGGCTTCCACCAGAGAGGCATCCAGCTTCTCCGCACTGGAATACACCGCCAGGATCATAAAAGGCAGTAGCGAATAAACCATTCCCACTACCACTGCCGGATAGGTGTAAAGTAGCTTTAACGGCCGATCGGTCAGATGCAGTCCCATCAATATCTTATCCAGCACACCGTTGCTGCGGAAGACAATGATCCAGCCGTAGAGGCGGATCAGCGCACTGGTCCAGAACGGGATCATGATGAGTAGCAGCATCCTGCGCTTCCAGACAGCGTTCATTTTCGCCATGAAATAACCGTATGGATACCCGATCAGTGCCACGAAAAAGGTGGCGGTAAACGCCAGCTTCAACGACTGCCAGAAAGTATCCAGATACAGCGGTTCCAATATTCTTTTGTAATTGTCCAGCGTGAACGTAAAGTCCACACCCCAGACCTGTGCTCTCTGTAAAAAGCTTAACAGAAACAGATACAGGATCGGCAGTGCCACAAACAGGATCGTGAACACATACATGGGGATCAGCAAGCCGATGTCCCCAGCCTTTCTGCCGTTACTTGTTGTTTTCGTCTTTGTCATTATCTATTACCTTTACTGCGTGGGGCTCCTCCCAGCCGATCCGTACCTGCTGTCCCGGCTGCAGATCATTGTCGATTCCGTAGCGGCTGGCGGTCAGAGTCTGTCCGTCCGGCAGACGGAACAAAATGCGTAGCTGCCCTCCGGCAAAGCTTTTTTCCACCACCACAGCTTCCCGGGTGCAGACAGTCTCTCCGTTCATCAGAATGTTTTCCGAGCGGATGGCAAACGTCTCTCCTCCCAGACGGAGGATATTGGCATTTCCCACGAAATCCGCCACATAGCTGGTCTGCGGCTGATAGTACACCTCATTGGGCGTCCCCAGCTGTTCCAGGATGCCTTCGTGCATGACACCGATGCGGTCCGACATATTGATGGCTTCTTCCTGATCGTGAGTGATGTAAATAAACGTGATCCCCAGCTGCTTCTGCAGACGTTTCAGTTCCAGCTGCATCTGCCTGCGCAGCTTCAGGTCCAGTGCTCCCAGAGGTTCATCTAACAGCAATACTTTCGGCTCATTGATCACCGCTCTGGCAATGGCAATGCGCTGCTTCTGTCCGCCGGAAAGCTGATCCGGCATCCGTTTTCCGTACTCTTCCAGCTGGACCAGACGAAGTGCCTGTTCTACTTTTCTCTCGATCTCTGCCTTCGGAACTTTGCGGATCTTCAATCCATATCCTACGTTGTCCGACACATTCATATGCGGAAACAGGGCATAATTCTGGAACACCGTATTGACATCCCGTTTGTTCGGCTCACGGTTCGTAATGTCCTGTCCTTCCAGGATCACCTGTCCGGCATCCGGCAGTTCCAGCCCCGCAATAATACGCAGCGTCGTGGTCTTGCCGCAGCCAGAAGCTCCCAACAGGGTAATAAATTCTCCCTGTGCCACCTCCAGATCGATGCCTTTTAATACTTCTGTATTGTCAAATGATTTCCGGATCTGCCGAAGTTGTAATATACTTTCGCCCATGCACCGGCTCCTTTCCTCATTTTCGTATATCATTTTTGATACAGATTCTACCGTATTTTTTTATCTCAGTCAATCCTTTATCCCCAGGCAATAAAAACGATAAAAACAGGCTGCCGGCTTCAGAGCCGCCAGAATATCAGGCATTAAAAAATGCCAAGCCACAGGTTTTCATCCTGGGCTCAGCACCATATTTTACAACTCAACAACCCGGTCATTCACCTGTGTAAAGCTGCCTCCGTCCATATTTTTACGTACAAAGGGAACACCCCTGCGCACATAGTATACATTATCCTGAAGCAGGGCATCCGGATTCTCTGACGGGCTGATCGTACCACCGAGATCATCATAGCTGATATTATCGCGGAAGGTATTATGGATCGCCTCCTGCAGACAGAACATCACACAGCCGCCTTCATTCTGCCTGCTGTAATTGGATTCATACACCGTTCCGTCCCCGGAATCCGCATCATATGCCATGCCATCCTGATTGAGTCTGGTGTCCGTGACTTCATTATAACGAAACAGGGCATCCTTGCATTTCCAGGGCCAGATCCCGGCTGCCACTTTTCCCATCCGGTCGCCCGGCTCGCAATAGATCCGGTCATTGATCTCGCAGGCCACAGAGTCTGCCATATTATGCTCCACCAGAGGACGCAGGGCATACATCGGCGTGATTCCATCCCCACCGGCCTCTTTTACATAATTATTCCGTATCTGCATATTTTCATGTCCATAGTTCAGAAAAACGGCTTCCGTAAGCTCTGCCCCCCGGAACTTATCATGGGCATAGGTATAGCCTGCTGCAATTCCCCAGCGGCTGACCCGGTGCACGAAGCATCCTTCAATAACGATATCCCGATACCGTGCCACACCCGTCAGTTCCTCACATTCCGGACGGAGCGCTGTCATATAGATCCCACCGTTGTTCATGTGTTTATCGTAGACATTCCCATGGACATCATGGATCCACAGATTCCTAAGTGTGATGCCACTCCGCACCCCTTTGTCCTTAGCCACCACAGCCACACCGGTACGGTTCATTTTCTCACCCAGACTATAACGCTCTCCCGGGATCATGCTGCCTTCATTCGTGATCTCCAGATCCTCGACCACAATATGCTCCGCATCGTACAAAAGCACTGCGGAAGATACATAGCCGTGATACACATGCGTAGGTGCATCCAGCGGGGTCCCATAATCCTGATACCAGATCCCCTGTCCGCAGGCATCGATCCGCGGCGGTGCATCTGCTGTGCCGTACGCTCCGATCACGATCGGTGCCTCTTTCGTACCGCTGTCTGTCACATGCAGATATTGTCCGTTAAATACACTGCCCCGCTCCAGCAGGACACGGTCGCCCGGCTGCAGGTGTCTTCGATTGACAGCAGACAGACTGGCAAACGCCGTACTGCATGTGCGTCCGTCATTTTCATCACTGCCTGTTCTCTGACTCACATAATATGTCGCAGATAAGCTTGTCATATGCATCCTCCCGTAACCGTTTCTCAATGATCTGTGACACCTCCTCATAGGTAAAATAATCCCCATGATAGCGTCCGAACAGATCTCTGTTCTGTTCGTAAAAATCCCGTTTCTCCTGCTCCGTGAAATCCGGGCAGAAACCACCTTCCCGGACCTTCTCACACGGCTGCACAAAATCCAGCTTCAGGTGGGTCAGCTCATATTGCAGATACGCCGGTGCGGAAAAATAATGCGGTCCGTAGAACCGCTGTCCTTCCTGTTCCATTCTCCGTAGCTCTTCATTGTGCTTCTGTCGTCGGGTCTCCAGACCCTCCATGGTGGGATCCTCGATCAGGCCCATTCTATGCGCCAAAAGGAAGGCTCCCTGAGCCTTCCTGATATGCGCCTGTGTCATAGTTTCCTGTTTTGGCATTTTCTGTTGCATTATTTCACTGCTCCCGTAATTCCATTTGCAAAGCTCTTCTGTAAACACAGGAAGATGATCGCTGTAGGAAGTGTACAGATCAATACTCCCAGCATCAGCATACCATAATCCACACTGTATCCACTCTTCAGATTGGCTACTAACATCGGCATGGTGATTGCCTTGCTGTCCTGTAAAATGATCGTCGGCCACAGATAATTATTCCACGCATTCATAAATGTAACCGTCATCGCCGCTCCATAGGTAGATTTCATCACCGGGATGAACATCCGGAAGAAAATCTGTATTTCGCTCAGACCTTCCAGTCTGGCAGCCTCGATAATATCATGAGGGAAAGAACGTGCCGCCTGTCTGAAAAGCATGATCATAAACGGAGTTGAGATGGATGGCAGTGCCAGTGCGATCCAGGTATTTACCAACTTCCAGGAGGTAAACATCTTGAACAGGGGGATCATGATCGCTACGAACGGAAGCATCATTGCCAGCAACAGAATACTCATCAGAATATCCTTGCCCTTATCATGATAGATCTCAAATCCATAACCGGCAATGGAACAGATCAGCAGTGTCACAACCGTGATCACGATCGCATTACGGAAGGAATTAAACATTGCAAGTCCCAGATTCTGCATGTCAACCAGGGTCTTGAAATTCTCGATCAGATAGGTACCCGGGATCAGACGCCCTCTTACCACATCAATACTCTGGTTGGTCGCACCGCACAGCATATAATACAGTGGAAATGCCGACAGAAAACTTGCTATCACTAAGATTGTGTAGGAAATGATTTGTTTGAATTTAGTCACGTTTGTCACCCACCTTCATCTGAATTGCAGACAGAACCGCTACCATCACAAGTATGCATACAGACAACGCTGCCGCATAATTAAATTTCGGTGTCTCCACAAAGGAGATATTGTAGATGTAATGCGCCAATGTCATTGTAGATTTTCCGGGACCGCCTGCTGTCAGGTTCATAGACTCATCGAACAGCTGCAGTGTTCCCGAAGTAGACATGATCGCCGTCATCAGAATGGTCGGCTTTAACAACGGTATCGTGATCTTCATAAACTGCTGGAACGGTGTCGCTCCGTCGATGTAGCTTGCCTCATATACAGAATAATCGATATTCTGTAATCCTGCCAGATAGAATACCATATTATATCCGGTCCATCTCCAGATCAGTGCGATCACGATGACCCATCGCGCCGGCCATGTGCTCTGGAACCAGTCCACGGAAGACAGTCCGATGGCCATCAGCACTCTGTTGACCACTCCATCCGGAGCAAACAATGACTTAAATATCATGGAATAAGATACCAGTGACGTTGCACACGGAAGAAAGATCAAAGTGCGGAAAATACCTTTCCCTTTTATCTTAGGATTATTCAGCAGCTGCGCCAGCATCAGTGCGAGCACAAGCATGATCGGTACCTGAATCACAAAATAAAAGAAGGTATTGAACAAGCATTGCTGGAAGGTTTTATCCTTGAAGATCCTGGCATAATTCGCTGCACCATTAAAGACTCCTCCTGTCTTCCGGAAAGAAAGAAGGATTGCCTGTGACATCGGATAGAAACAAAATACAAATATTAAAATCGATGCCGGAAGCAGGAATGCCCATCCGGTCAGATTATGCTTTTTTTCCAAACTTAATTTTGCTTTCTTCTTTTCCATGTTTCTCTCCTACAACAGTACCGGGAACGCACTGCTGCACCCCCGGTACTATCCAGTTTCCATACTCTGGTGATTATTCGGCGATATTAAACTCTACGGTATCCTGAGCGTTTTTGATCTCTGTATCGATATCAGCGTTCTTCTGTACAACGTTGGTGATCGCATCTGTCAGTGCACTTCTGATATCAGAGTAGTATGCACCGTAGTCAATTCCGGGAACATGTCCGGCGAACTCTACGATATCCTTGTACACTGCCTGACCGCCGTAGAACTCATTGCCCTCATTATAGGTCTCAGACTGTGCTGCGGGCAGGTAACTTGCGATTGCTCCTGCATTTACCAGCAGATCATCGTATAAATCTACATCAGCACCAAAGGTAGCGTTCAGGAAATCAAATGCCGATCGGTATTTTGCAGTTAGAAGATACTGCCCAGCTTGCACCACCGCAGTTAGCGTAGTTGGTTGCGCCTTCTACATCATCTAACTTAGGCATATTCACGATTGCCCATTTACCTGCCTGATCCTCTGCTGCCTGAATGGAGGACATGATCCAGCAGCCCTGGATAACGCCTGCTGCAGTACCCTTGTTCATGGAAGCGATATACTGATCCCAGTCGGTATAATCTGCCATGATTCCTTCATCGATCAGACTGCTTATAGGTCTCGATTGCTTTCTTCAGTGCTGCGTTGTCAACCAGTGTCACCTCTCCATCCACCATGGGAGAAGCGCCTGCAGACTGTAACATCTCGATCACGTCTCAGAACCGCCGGAGCAGGTCAGCATGGGAACATCATTCGCAGCCATTACCTTCTTGGACAGCTCCATGAACTCAGACCATGTGGTATCCTTGAAATCTTCTACCTTAAGGCCTGCTGCTTCTACCATATCGGAACGGATCGCCATGATGGTAGCACCATTATCAAAAGGAATACCATAATGTGTTCCATCTACAGTGGAGTCAGCCAGCTTACCCATGGAAAACTGGGAGAAATCAATTCCGCAGTCATCCAGTGCTGTGAAGATTCCGGGATAATTGGTTGCATTTTGTGGAAGGAATAATCCTGCATCAGGAAGATATCAGGTAAAGTGCTGTAATCACCTGCTTCAGCCGCTGTGATCAGAGCAGTCTCGATATCGCTATATACCTTCTCCTGAATGTCTAACTTGAAGTTGGGATGATCCACCTGGTATGCCTTCTCTGCCTGCTTCATTGCATAGACATTGAAGTTAGGGTCCCAACACCATACAGTCAGTGTCTCGTCTTCTGCGGAAGCAGGTGTTTCTGCTGCTGCCTCTGTTTCCTTGGATGCCTCGCTGGATGCTGCGCTCTGCGCATCATTTCCGGCAGGCTTGCTGCCACATCCGGTCAGCATGGACACGGTCATTGCCGCTGCTAAAAGCACGCTTAATACTTTCTTTTCATCTTAAATAACCTCCTTATACTTGTAAAGTACTACCTTATAAAATATGAAATGCTTTTGCTTTCCATAAGTTACCTGTCTTCCATATCGTCCACCCAACGCATTTCGCCGGGCTTCAGATCCAGCACATACGCACATTTTCCTTTGATATACAGCTCTGTGTGCTGTGCCTGTGCTGAGTTGTTGATCACTGCGATCTTGCCTGTCTTCTGGAATACCGTTACTTCGGTATCCACATTCGTTACATAGTAACGCTTCATCTCCTGCTCCATGCCGGCTGCATAATAGATGCCCGAAGCAGAAGCCTACAGTTCTGGGAGAATACGGAAGACCTGCAAAATATACGCTGTGTCCTCTGCCATATTCATTGACCACCAGCTGGCTGTATTCCCCATCCATCGCAAGGATCGATAATGTCCGCCCTGCGCATAGACGCGGCTGGTGCCCTCGCCGAAATCAAGGCTCCTTCAATATCCTCTAAGATAAAGTGATCGTCATTTTTCTCATTATATTTGTCCGTACTGAGAGAGAAGCACATCTCGCGGTCTACACCGAGCACATCGGACAATTGGAAATATCTTCCCTGATACTGATAAGCGGTAGGCTCACCCACACCGATGAAGCCACCTCCCTGATCCACAAAGCGTCTGATATTGGTCAGGACCTTTCGTCGATCCAGTTCTCCGCGCCGCTGAATGCTGTGTACGCATCCCCGACATTAATGATGACCTTGATTTCCTCAGGGATGCCGTTCCTGACATCATCAAAGGAAATGAACTCGACCTCAAAAGGCATTCCGCTTAAGCATTCCAGTACTCTCTGCGGAATAAGTTTCCCTGTGCCAGATCGCATGATGTACCTGATTGGACATCCACCTTCTCTGACTGCCCCAGCAGTTCAGGATCGCCACCTTGAAAGGTGCCACATAGGAAGCTGTCCCCTGCATATTTTCATGAATCTCCCGAAACTGCGTTACTACATTTTGTATTTCATCAATGAAACCGGGCCAATTACTTGCCAGCTTCAGATAACCGCCATATCCGATCCTGTCCAGGGGAGACCTGAGTAATGCACGCCTTGCTTTTCTCCAGTTATCCCTTGCCTCTCCGATCGGGTCACCACCCTCGCAGAACACATCCGGGAAAAGTAAGGTAACAGCCGTCCTTCGGTATAATCCACTCCCTTGATATCAGAGATCATGCGGAGTGTCACACCGCTTCCGACAGAGCCTACCACTGCATCCAGTCCGATGCCTGCGAAATATTTACCGTAGGGCTCTGTTCCGATCCAATGATCTCCAAGGAACATCATCGCTTCCTTGCCATAAGAATGTACAATGTCTACCAGCTCCTTCGCCAGCGCACATACCTCGATCTGCTGGAACTCTATGAAATCCAGGAACTGTTTGCTGGGAACGCGGAACATGCTGTTGTGATATCCCTGATCCACAATGTACTCGGGCGGAATTTGTAACCTGCCCATTTTTCAAACTGTTCCAGGATATAGGGGCTCACACTTGCGCTGTATCCAAACCACTCTACAAATTTTTCTCGCTTCTTGTCATCGAAGGTCAGTGTAAACTGATGGAAAAGGTAGTGAAGCGGACAACGTCGATATGAGGATTGTCCTCGCACCATTTTCTCAGCTTCTCTTTGACGTACTGCTTGGTCTTGGGCTGTCTCACATCGTAAGTCAGCTGATGCGGTGTATCCTTCCAGTCATTCGTGATGAAATTGTACATGTGTACCGGATCCCATCAAAATGCCAGAAAGCTTACCGTATACTCATGATAGGGATCGTACGGATCTCCACTTCACCAGATGCCTCATCAAATTCCCATGCATCCGTCGGCACCACTTCACCGGTCGTTCTGTCGATCACTTCCCACCAACGCTTCGGATCGTCCAGCGTATTGACCTTAAGCTGCTCCGTATGGAAGCCTTCCATCAGACGGATGCGGAGTGTTTCTCTGGCGGTGATGCGGTTGCTGATCAGGTATTCCTGCTGGATCTCCTCCGGATGCTTCATTGCCCACGCATTATCCTTTCGCGTGGTATAATAAGTTGCATATTTCTTCACCGGCTCTGACAAAAGTGCTTCCGGCATTTCGGTTCCGTCACAGTCTCTTAAAGCGTCTGCACCCAGAAGATTTTTAAGCGTATCGTTTCGTCAATGATGTCTGCATCGGTCGGCAGCGTCAGTCTTCCTGTCATCGCATGGTTTCCTCCCATCACTTTTGTACTATCTTGCAGCTGATGACTAAAAGTATATCGGCTTCCTGACCTGATATCAATTCCTTTGTTGCTTGTTTTGTTATGTTTATTGCTATTTTGTTACTAAAATAGTGGATTTTTGAAATGATCATGTATAATATGCTTATCCCAATCATACAGATTTTTATTTTTTCGTCTTTTTACGAATGTTTTGTAAAATATTGTTCTTTTATATATTCATTATAAAAATACTGTGAATTTGAAAAGTGCACAATAAAATAAGATAAAGAAGGTATCCATTTATGAGTAATGAATTTATCAATATCAGATCGGCAAACAGTTCCCCGGAACATTTCCAGCTTCGTTATATCTCCATCTCCAAATACGAAGGTGACTGGCAGTCCCTTCCGCATACCCACCACTTTTCAGAACTGTTCTATGTCCTGCGGGTGAGGGAGCCTTCTATATAGAGAATGAAAAGGTGCCTGTGAAGACGGACGATCTGGTCATCATCAATCCTTATGTAGAGCACACGGAGAAAACGCTTCCCAACGATCCCATGGAATATATCGTATTCGGTGTGGACGGACTTGCATTTTCGTTTTCCGGTGCGGGGCAGGACAACCCGAAGGGCTACAGCTTCTACAGCTACGGCTCTGATAAAACAGTTCATCAACTTTGCCCAGCTGATGATGCAGGAATTCCGCGACAAGCTTCCCGGCTTTGAACAGGTATGTCACGGACTGCTTCAGGTGCTCCTGGTATATATTTCCCGGAAGCAGAACCTGTCCGTCATCTCTGACTCCTCCTTCCAGTTGTCCAAGGAATGTGCTCTGGCGAAGCGTTATATCGATTCCAACTATTCCCAGAACATTACACTGGATTCCCTGGCGGAGATCACACATATCAACAAATTCTATCTGGCACATTCCTTTACCGAATGTGTCGGGCAGTCTCCGACAATTACCTGACAGACCGGAGGCTGGAAGCCTGCAAGGAGCTTCTGGTATCCTCCAATCTGTCGGTAGCTCAGGTAGCCACCAGCGTCGGCTTTTCTTCGCAGTCTTATTTCTCGCAGATCTTCCGTAAAAGACCGGCATGACACCGCGCCAGTACCGGAGCCGGTATGCCAGAAAATAATGTGTACACTCATAAAGACCTCACAGTCGGCAGATGCGCCGGCAGTGAGGTCTTTATAATGGACATTTATTCACTTATTTGATCCAGCCCCAGCATAATCCCAGATATTCCACCAGAAAATACATCCCCGCAGCCATATCAGCACGGCACAGCCATAGAACATCCAGACATTTTCTTTCTGCCTGTCTGCGATTTTCCCTGCCATGGATAAAATCGCACAAATCAACAAAACCATCGTTCCGAAAGCTGCCCGATCCGGATAGTGTGGGGACAGGATCATGGCACCCCAGGACAACAGTGCCCCAGCAATAACAGCACTGTATTTCTGCCCAGGTTTTCTTTCAGAATGCCTTTGCAGACGATCAGTGCAAATACCGTAAGCAGCAGGGCAGGGAACAGATACTCCATAACTCCCTTCGCTTCTGCGTAGCAGCGCAGATACATTCTCCACAGCAGGCTGTAGGCTTCTTCCCCGTCTCCCGCTGCGGACAAAATTGCCCGGTGCAGCGATCATCAGAATGGTTCCCGCCAGGCAGCTGATGTTTCCCAGATACATCCACACCGGAGCTTTTTGTGCTCTCTGTGTCTTAACAGGATCACCAGAAGACTCAGGAGCCATACCGCAGGCCCCATATTCTCATTGCTCCAGCCTGCGATCAGTCCCAGTGGAAGGATCCAGACGACGATGCCGGGAAGATTTTTTCCTCATATTTCAGGTAACAGAACAAAATGCCAGCAGAAAACCCGCCATATACAGATAATTCGCTGCTCCGGCTTCCCAGAACATACTCATTTTCCAGTTGGCATTCAGCCCCAGGATCATCCCCAACGCTGCAAACCAGTACGAAAATCCGCGTCTGCCGGACACCTCACAGGCCAGCCATCCCAACAGCAGTGTCATTCCTGTATTCAGGATATCCGCCCAGTGTTCTCCGGCCAGCAGGATCAGCTGTAACAGGCCATGAGCCATACTTCTGCCGCCCCAGTTGAAATAATGCCGATCTGCGCACGGATAATGTCACTGAGATTCCGGATCGGTGTATCCGCATACAATACCGTCGAATACCACTCATCATCCATCATAAATTCGATCTCATAGTTGACGCGCCACACGATCAGTGCTGTCAATGCGATCAGCACCAGGCTGATCCACCGGATTGCTTTTTCTGCTTTTCCTGCATATATCTGCTCCATTCCTCTTATGGCAAAGAACGGCTGCCTATAACTGAATCTTTTCAGACGATCCACTGCCTCCACGGTATTCTCATAGCTTCCGAAAGCCGTCAGACGGAAATAATGCTCTCCACTGGGTCCGAAACCGGATCCGGGCGTACCCACCACGTTGACATTCTCCAGAAGGTAATCGAAGAACTCCCAGCTGGTCATGCCGTTAGGCGCTTTCAGCCAGATATAGGGAGCGTTCACACCGCCGGATACCGTGAAGCCCGCTTCCTGCAAGCCCTTCAGGATATACTGTGCGTTGTTCATGTAATAAGCAACCTGCTCCTTCAGCTGTGCCTTGCCTGCTGCAGAGTATACTGCCTCACCGGCGCGCTGTACGATATAGGGTGCTCCATTGTATTTGGTGCCGTGTCTTCTTGCCCACAGTGCATGGAGGCTCACATCCCCGCTCTTTAAATCCTTGGATCACGGTAAAGCCCAGACGCACTCCGGTAAAGCCGGCATTCTTGGAGAAGGAACGGAACTCGATGGCACAGGTTCTGGCTCCTTCACATTCATAGATACTGTGAGGCACATCCGGTTCGGAAATATATGCTTCGTATGCCGCATCATAGAGAATGACAGCGCCTACCTTATTGGCATAGTCCACCCACTCCTGCAACTGCGCCTTGGTAATGGTGGCACCGGTAGGATTATTGGGGAAGCACAGATGATCGATCCGTCTCCTTCGGCAGCTCCGGTGCAAAACCGTTCTCTGCCAGACAGGGCATATAGATCACATCACTCCAGGTCTCGGACTTCGGATCGTAAGTGCCGGTTCTGCCCGCCATAACATTAGAATCTACGTATACGGGGTAAACGGGTCACATACTGCGATCTTGTTGTCCAGGCTGAAGATCTCCTGAATATTGCCACAGTCACATTTTGCTCCGTCCGATACAAAGATCTCGTCCGGTGCAATGTCACAGCCTCTTGCCTTATAATCATTCTCTGCAATGGCATTGCGCAGGAATTCATAACCAAGGTCGGGAGCGTAACCATGAAAAGTCTCCGCTTTTCCCATCTCATCCACTGCACCATGCAGCGCATCAATGATAGCGGGCGCCAAAGGCTGTGTCACGTCACCGATGCCCAGACGGATGATCTTCTTGTCCGGGTGTGCTGCGGAATACGCACTTACCTTTTGCCGATGGTGGAAAATAAATAGCTTCCGGGAAGTTTTAAATAGTTGTCGTTTACTTTAAACATAGTACGTTCTCCTCTCTATTATCCCTGGTGCAGTATTGCTGTCACCTTGCTGTCGTAAATAAGCAATTTTTCCGCACTACGTGCTATCAGATGGAGTACGGGTCCACTTCACCTTCAAATACGATCTTCGCAGGACCGGTCATGTAGACCAGATTCTCCTTGCGGTCCCATTTGATGTGCAGTTCACCGCCTAATAGTTTAACAGTTATTTCCTCGTCCGTCAAACCATTTAGTACACAAGCCACCGCCGTGGCGCAACATCCGGTACCACAGGCAAGGGTCTCCCCGGTGCCTCTCTCCCAGACGCGCATAAACACATTTTTCCGATCCAGAATTTCTACGAATTCCGTATTGGTCCGGTTGGGGAAACAGGAATGGTGCTCGAATTTCGGACCAATCTTCTCAATGTCAAGATCCTTCACCCGTTCATAAATACAATGGCATGGGATTGCCCATGGATACACATGTCATGTGGTATTCCGTGTCGTCTACCATGATGGGAGCATTCACTACCGCCGGTCCGTCTGCCGTCTCCTGTGTGGCTTCCACTGTTACCGGCACCTCTGCCGGAGCAAGGATGGGATTTCCCATGTTCACCTGTACCAGCGTCACCTGTCCTCTGTCCGTGGCGGTCTTTCCCTCCACGGTGAGTTTCAGATATTTTATTTTTCCGGCGCTGACGATGGTAATGTCCTTCTTGTCCGTCAGTCCCTTGTCGTAGACATATTTTGCCACGCAGCGGATGCCGTTGCCGCACATCTCCGAACGGCTGCCGTCCGCATTGTACATTTCCATCTCAAAATCCGCTTCTTCCGCCGGATTGATAAAGATCACACCGTCGCCGCCGATTCCGAAATGTCTGTCACTTAAGCTTCTTACGATCTCCGGCTTCTCTTCCGGTGAAAGCTTCTCCGTAAAGCCGTTGACATATACATAATCGTTGCCGCAGCCCTGCATTTTGTAAATTTCATGGATTGCTGTTCCTCCTGTTGTTCTCTTTCACATATCATGTCTGTAACGCCCGGATCCCTGTAATCATTTCCGGGCCGTCCTGCTTACTCCGTCATCATGGACAATACCATCTGTGCCGTCTCCACCAGATTGGTACCACTGTCCATACTGGTCTTCTGAAGGTAGCGGTGGGCTTCTTCTTCCGTCATATGATTTCGTGCCATCAGTAATTCCTTGGCATCCTTGATTGCTTTTCATCCGCTGCATTCCGTACTTTCGGCTGCATACGGCGTTTTCTTCTGCGGCGTTCCACACCTTCCACCATCAGGTTCACGGTATTGATCAGGTCCTGTACCTTTAACGGCATGGAAAGACATACGATGCCATTGCCATAGCATTCACTGATCAGATTCTGGGATGCCATCAGCAGCATCTCGAAACCTTCCGGCGATCTTCATGTAGTTCTGTGTATATCATGTCCGCCAGCTTGTAGCTGCAGATCACAATACCGTCGTTCAGACCGTCCGCCTGACTGATAGCCTGAGTGCCTGTGGTACAGATACCCGTGACCTGAAAGCCACTGCGCACCAGAATATTCTTGACGCCTTTGGCTTCCTCCAGCTTCGGCAGTACGACAATAATGTTCGTCATCGGCCCACCTCCTTTCTTCTGTCTTGTTGATTCATCTTGTAACTATTCCACCCCTCGCATTCGCAAAACCACACGCTTCTATGCAGCTAGTTTTGCTCATGTACGTGGCGGTGACTCCATTCGAGTCACTTTACGAAGAATAGTCACTCCATTATTACAAAGAAAGGAATATTTTAATACTTGTACAGATACTCCTGAATCTCCCACTCGGATACCTGAGAACGGTACTCATGCCACTCTTTCCGCTTGGCATCGATGTATTTTCCGGCAATATGATCTCCAAGCACTTTCTGAATGAAAGTATCCTTCTCCAGTTCCTCCACTGCCTCCAGAAGTGTGCCGGGCAGCTGATCGATATGCAATTCCTCACGTTCTTTTTCTGACAGGGCAAAATATTGGCATTGATGCTCTGAGGCGGCTCTATTTTCTCCTGGATGCCCTCTAATCCTGCACTCAGGCAGACTGCCAGTGTCAGATAAGGGTTAGCAGCAGAATCGGGACTACGCAGCTCGATACGGGTGCCCTCTCCGTCTGCAGCAGCCGGAATACGGATTAAGGGGCTGCGGTTCGTCGTGCTCCATGCAATGTAGACCGGTGCCTCGAAACCGGGTACCAGACGCTTGTAGGAATTCACCAGCGGATTCGTAATGGCTGCCATTCCTTTGATATGTCTCATGATACCGCCGATGAAATAGTAAGCCTCTTCGCTCAGACCATTGGGATCGGAAGCATCCTGGAAAATGTTTTTCCATCCTTCTGCAAGGACATATTGATGTGCATGCCGGAACCGTTGACACCGAACTTGGGCTTCGGCATAAAAGTAGCGTGCAATCCATGACGTCTCGCAATGGTGCGTACGGCCATCTTGAAGGTCATGATGTTGTCTGCGGTATTTAATGCCTCATCGTATTTGAAATCAATCTCATGCTGGGCCGGAGCCATCTCGTGATGGGAAGCCTCGATGACAAATCCATATCCTCCAGATTCATGACAATGTCACGACGGGCATTTTCGCCGAAATCCAGGGGACCGATGTCAAAATACCCTGCCTGCTCATGGGTGTTGGTGGTAGGCATGGTATTTTCGTCCGTATTAAATAAGAAAATTCACACTCGGGGCCTACCTCAAAGTATATCCCATGTTCTCTGCCTGCTGCACCGCACGCTTTAACACATAACGGGATCTCCCTCGAAGGCTGTCCGTTGGGACGATATACATCGCAGATCATACGGGCCACTTTGCCCTGCTGGTCTCCAGGGGAAAATCTCCAGTGTCGACAGATCCGGATACAGATACATGTCGGATTCTTCAATCCGTGCAAAACCGTCAATAGCCGAACCGTCAAACATACATTTATTGCTCAATACGCGGTCCAGCTGGCTGGCTGTCACCGCAATATTTTTCAGATTGCCGAACAGATCCGTGAACTGCAGACGGATAAATTCCACATCCTCTTCTTCCACAAGACGGATGATGTCTTCCTTGGTATAATTATTCATCGTTACCCTCGTTTCTGCGCCGCCTGTCTGCTCCTTTTCCACGGGGCGGACGCATCCGTGAAAAATACTTGTCTTAACTATAGCAATGCCTGTTTTGTCTTGTCAATGTGAAGTTCTCCTTATTTGCTGTACTATGAGTACCGGCCTCCGCATACTATTTATAAAGATCATCCCATCATTCCAAGGAGACTTAAGAATGAGTGCAAATACAAAGATCGTTGTCCTTCGCAGAAAAGAGCTGCTGTATACCGGAATCTTCGCTGCGCTGGGAGTGCTGTTCGTCATATTACTGTTAATGTTATTGCTGCCCGGAAAAGCTGCGGATACCTCCGGGACACCGGATTCCCCTGACAGTACTGCCGAGACCGTTATGCCGGACAATGTGGCGGATCTCGGACGTATCCCGCAATCCACACAGACGGAGGATGTCTCCACCGGGGCCGTTGCCGATGCCGATGCTGTTCTGGATAATGCTTCCGGGCCTGTCGGTACTGATAATACATATATCCCGGGATCTACACCACGGAGCTGATCCTCGGCAGCGAGACCGTGAATGTAGAGGTCATCGTAAACGACCACGCCATCACATCTTTAAGCCTGGCGATCCGATGAGACCCTGACCACCATGTATCCACTGCTGGAGCCCACCATGGATTCCCTGGTGAGCAGATCACGAGACGCAGGATCTGAGTCAGGTGACGTATTCCGCCGAGACCAGATATACTTCGCTGGTGCTGCTGGAAGCCGTGAAGGCATCCCTGGAAAGGCAAAGCCTAAGGCTACACCGGAAGCTACGGGTACGCCGAAAACGACAGATACGTCGGGCTTCCACTGCTCCGACGGCAACTACTGCACCGGTGGCTTCCCCGAGAATGCAACGGCCACTTCGTCGGAAACGGATGGGAAAACCGCGGAACCTACGAAGATGCCGACAGCGGATATCAATCCGGCAGCATAAACACTTAGAAGCCTTGGCACACTACATCCACTGTACACAAAATAAATGCTGACGCAAAGGGCGCATGCCTCCCGGCATGCACCCCGTTGTGCGTTTTATTGTAATATTTTGTTTTGCAACACTGGGTTTATTTTATACTATTTGCGGTGGAGATGCAAGGGAAAATTATTTCTCTTTTTCTCTTGCTTCTTTGCTCTTGCTGCTTTCAAAACATCCGCAAGATTATCACCATTAAGCACCCTGGATAATCTTCTTGAAATTCCACTAAAGAGTATCCTTATTTTCCTGCTCAATCTCTGCACTGCCCATAGAAATCATGCAAGTCCTCTTTGTTATAAACAGCTTCGATAAAGACTCTGGAATCTTCCGGTATTTTGTCATAGGAACCGTATAAATCTACTATCGCCTTCTGAATGGTTTCACGCCGACATTTTATTGCCATTCTTTTTACGAAATTCTTTTGCCAATTCCCTCAGATAGCCGTCCAGATTTTCTTTTGTAAAGGCTTATCAGCAGACATTTCGCACCTCACTTTCTACAATATTGAATCGCATAAATTCCGGGATTGCATTTGCAAGTGCCCTTTCTTTTATACGTTCGTCTCCCGTCGCTGCATATGCCACTTCAATGCCTGCAGAAAATATAGTTTTCAAGCTTCCGGGAACGGATATCATTATAATTTGTGCAAAGGGTACATCATTTATCCTGGACAAATAATCAATCATAGCTAGCAGATACATAGCTTCTCTACACCATCTGCGCTCATAAAGCTTTCTTACTTCATCCTTCTCAAGTGTTTCGATAATAAAATCTATATCGCCCATATCCTTTACATGATGACAGGTATTACTCTTAAACGTTTCAAACGAACATCTATATTCTACATTATCTGCACTATTATTTTCCAATATGAGTCTACCGTTACATTAAGCACCCTGGCGATTTTATGCAGAGTTCCTGCCGTGCATTTATCAAGGTCTGCTTTTCCACTACAGATATCAGTAATTGTTGTCATTGCAACTCCGCTTTCCTTGCTTAAACGATACCTCGACATTTTTTTTTTCAAGTAAAGCATTAATTATCATCTGCTTCCCTCCTATTTATTAATATATCGGTCAGCCGAACTACTGTCAACAATATTTTTGAATCCAGTGTAAGCAGTAATAACACTTCCCCTATCACAGCCCTTTTGTCTATATCAGACAAGGCAACGACTCCGCCCAATATGGCAGCTCTTCTATAACAAGCACAAGCTTCCTGTCTCCGATATTTTTATCAATAAAATCAAAACAGCCTCCGTAGTGTGAAAGCTGATACTCTCCACTTCCGGCATAAGCAGATCAACCCTGCTTTGAAAACAGTTCAGATTTCTATTTTTCCGACTTTTGTGGCTGTATAAAAATAGTCTTCTTGTCCATCTTTTCATAGAATTCCTTTAACGATGCCAGTTCTCTTTCTCTGCCTATAAACATAAGCGCCATCTCCATCTTTGTTAGAATCATTTTTAGTTCAAATTGATTTTAATAAAATTCTTCTGAATAAAATTTAACATGACTCTTATGTTTTGCAATTACTTTTATTTGGTGCTGCATTCACTGATTTTCTTGTATCTACCATAGCTCTTATCACATTTTGTTACTGAGTAAGGCTTAGGGCTGGAAAAGGTTGCTCGTTTCTTTTTTTTTTTCTGACAAATTTTGAGACAAGAAAAAGCCGGGATTATAAATCACCGACCTTTTCTCAATAGATTATTGTACTTCCTCTTCCAGATTATGTAGCAAAGTTTTGATTTCATCATCGTCAGGTGCATACTGTTGTACTTGACTTAATATGGCTTTCGCAGCAACGGTTTCTCCACTCTCCAGTTTCTGCTTTGCAATATTTTCAATGAGATTATCATTTGTTGTAATTCCTTCTGTGCTTCATTTGCTTCTGTTAGCTGCTGCTGCATTCTGTTGCGCACCATTTCCGCATAAGCCAGCATTACTTTTCCAGCTTGGGATAAATGCCCAGGCACTTCTTCATGTTTTCCAATGCTTTTCGATCTTGTCCAGACTCGTAATATTCTTGCTGTTTTTCAATTCCAGCGCCAACTGCATTTCATCTGGCAAAGCCAACAGAATTTTCTTCCAAAACCTCTTCTTTGTAATAAGGTTTGTAAAACTAATTACGCTTTCTGCATATGCCCAAAGTTTCTCCTCTAATCCAGCCGTCTCCATAAAGTTCTTTATCTCTTCTGCCAGACTGAACTCTGTATACCGCATGTCAAAAGTTTGTAACGGATATCGTCTGCTTCCATCCATCAGAAGCCTCTGTTTCCACGTATTCCATGATTTAGCAGATGCCCAGCATTCCATGCGTTTTAACGCTCTACGCCATACACGATAATCCACATAGTTCATTGCAGAAGCTACTTTTATTTTCTTCTCCACAGCAATTTTCCAGACATCATCGTCTATCTCAAATATAGCATCCGGATACTTCGAAACTAATTCTTCATAATATTTGTCTAAAGTCTCCTCATTTTCTTCGCTTTTCCATAGGATTTTTGCTATCGTTATGCAAAAGTGCTGGTTCGACAAACTTCAATAATATGGTGCAAATTCTGTAATTTTTCCGCATCCCCTGTTCTGCAAACTCCTTTGTAATCTATTTACAACCGTATATAACTGTTGGATATTTTCATCTTCACCTACTAATTTCTGTATCAGATCCATAAAATGAACAATATTGCATCCTACAACATGCATGCAATATTTTTTTAATTTATCCTCGTCCAGAAAAATACTTCTTTTATCCCATTCAATCTTTTCTATCGTTTGCTTTATAATGTCTATTTTTTCACATCTGATTAATGACGGTATACAAGTCATAAATGTTTCTGCCAGCAGTAACTCATTGAACACTTCGGTGATGATTCCTGCTGTCTTAGTTTCCATAGCAGATCTATCATTTTTACTTTTTCTGACTACCAATATATTTCTGAAAATAAGAAAGACATCGCTCATCCTCATTAAGATAGCCATATGTTCTGGCTCCTATCATGTCATAAAAGACAAGACATACTTCCATTGCATCTAATTTATTTAATGGTTCCGCAAATGCCTTCTTCAGCCACTCCTCTTCTTCTGTATATCTTCCCATCCATTCTAATGAAAGTAAAATATAGCCATATAAAGTTCCGATATGAACAGGCGCATATGTTAATTGATTTCTATATTTTTCCATTCCTCTAACCCTGCAATACAGGTTTCTACTACTTTTCGTAATTGTGGACAGAAAAATATTCCTGTGCCAACTGAAATATCCATCTTGGCTGCCCCGGATTCTCTTTCTTAACTTCTAATAATAGCTTAATGTTTCTCCATGCATGTTTTATATGTTCCTGTTCTGTTTGATACACATATCCGTAATGATGTACATAATCATTAAATTCCTTTCTAGGCTCTTCAAAAGGAGTTAAGTACTCATGGACTCTGCCTGTAAAATGAATTTTGGAATTCAATTTTACCATCCTTGATGGATAGGAATCTGTATACAAGGTTCCTTCCATATTCATATAATTTCTTACAACATACGATGCCGAATTATACTTTTATATTCTGCCGTAATAAAAATCGAATAATCTCCTGCGGATTTTCAAACCATTCATCGTCATCCAGATACATGAACCATTCTCCACATGCTTCTTTCAAGCCGGCATTGCGAGCGGCAGCAAAATCATTACACCAGATAAAATCAATTATTTTATCTGCATACTTTTCTGCCAGTGCACGTTGCTCAGCATTACATCCTGTATCTACCAATATGATTTCTGTAGGAAATGCATTTTAAAATAGAGAAGTGAGTTCAGACATTTCTCCATCTCATCCCTTCCTGAAATCAGCATAGAAATTGATAATAAAATATGATTTTTGTTCATGTATGGAATCCTTTCCTCTATGCAAGAGAAAAGGACCCGCCGTAAAGCCGAGCCCTTCTCTTATTGCTATGTTAGATGCTCTAACTGATTACTTACTGTAACAGAGACAGTACACCCTGGTTAGACTGGTTAGCCTGAGCCAACATTGCCTGACCTGCCTGAGACAGGATATTGTTGTTGGAGTACTTAACCATCTCAGTAGCCATATCTGTATCGCGGATAGCAGATTCAGCACTTGTGGTGTTCTCTACAACGTTATCCAGGTTGCTGATGGTATGCTCAAGTCTGTTCTGAACTGCACCGAGTGCAGATCTCTGAGTAGATACCTTCTGGATAGCTTCCTTGATGGTCTCGATAGCGTTATCAGCATTGGTAGAAGTAGCTCCATCTACTCTTAAGCCATTAACGCCAAGTCCCTTAGCAGACATAGCATCCAGATTCAGTTCAATCTTGTTGTTAGAAGTAGCGTCAGCACCTACATGCAGAGACAGCTTCAAGCTACCCATCTGATCCTGTGTAGTATTAACGGTTTTACTGGAAACAGCAGATGATGCAGTGTTTCCAAAGCATCATATAAAATCTTATCTTTCAGCTGTGTAGTAGTAATATTGCCATTGGTAGTCGTGCTAGTGAAGTAATTGCTCAAGGCATTTTCAGAAATCTTATTACCATCTTTGTCATAATATACTGCCTTATCGGACTTTGCAGCACTATTAACTGCCTTAGAATCCAAGGTTACAGTATCAGAAAGTGCAACAGTTCCCGTTGCATTGGTTTTCCTGTTCCGTCTTTAACAGTTAAGGTAACACCAGTATCAACGCCATTCTTCGTTACTTTACCGGTGGAAGACACATCATATCCATCAACGGAAATAGCAATATTAGCAGTTTTGCTTCCATCAACACCTGCTGCAATGGTAAGTCTAGCACCGCTCTTCTGTAAAGCTTTCAGTAACTCATTCTGAGCTGCAGCTTCCTCTGCGTTATTTGCTGTAGCTGTTGCAACCTTAAGCTGAGCATTTGTGTTAGCACCCGTTGCAGTAACATCTTTTCCGGTAGCAAATGTTGCAGCTGCTGCAGTCTCGGTGCCATAAGTGTAGCTGTAACCCTTAACTGCATCCTTGTCACCCTTTAACAAGTAGGTCTCGTTGAACTTGGTTGTCTCAGCAACACGATCAATTTCAGTGGTCAGCTGATCGATTTCGTTCTGGATGTAAGTTCTATCGTTCTCGGAATTGGTTCCGTTGGAAGCCTTAACAGCCAGCTCGTTCATTCTCTGCAACATGTCCTGAACTTCGTTCAGTGCACCTTCAGCGGTCTGTACAGTGGAGATACCGTCTTCTGCGTTAGCGGAAGCCTGTGTCAGTCCTCGATCTGCTTTCTCATTTTTCACTGATGGATAATCCTGCTGCATCATCTGCTGCACGGTTGATCTTATAACCGGAAGACAGCTTCTCAGTTGATTTTGCCTGAGAGCTCTGAGTCAAACCTAACATTCTGTTAGAGTTCATAGCGGTAAGATTGTGTTGTACTACCATAATATATTCCTCCTTGAATTGACGAGCGCTTCCCTGCGCTCCGTTATTTGCTTTGGCAATGTCGGCTTCAAGTTCGCACATCCTGTCACTTTCATCGCCATTGTCTTCTTCATCTCCAGCGTGCGAAACCTTTAATTCAGAAGAATGGTTAGGTAAGCAATTGTTTTATTTGCTTTACTTGTTAAGTATATCGGAGGTTTTTGAAAACTTAACCTTTTGAAAAAATCAAGCAAAAATCAACCTACTCAATTGCCAAAGTAAATTACGGTCGATCTATAAAATAACTTTGGCAAGTGCTTTCGTTTATACTACCGGGTCTGTATCCTTTCTGTGACCTTTTGTTTCAATTCTATAAAATCTTCATCCTCCGGCAGTATTTTCATCCATTCATTTACTTCCGCCAATGCCTCTGGCAAATTATCTTCCATTAGCAGTTCAATCTTTTTCTTATTCATATAAACAAATTCCGCTTCGTCCTGTAAAATGGCTGCAACATTTTGCCCAATTTCTACGTTCTGTTGAATAAACTGTTTTTCAAAATAGTTTGCTTTCTGTATTGCTTCTTTTATCTTTTGATATGCTGCTTTGTAATTCTCTCTCAACAATATTTCAACAATATCCGCATTGAATTTACAGTAATAGGAATCACAATTCTGTAGAAGAAGACTGTTTCGGGCACAGCTAATAATATTCTTTTCTACAACTTTTTACTGTCATAGTCATCCCAGAAATCATACAGTTTAATCAGGAATCTAAAATAATCCGCATTTCCGCCATTCGGAATTTTATCTGGAACTGCACATATAATTCCAAAATTTCACAACATTTATTAAATATCTGTTCATCTTCCAATATATTCTGATGAAGTAACCAATCGCATAAATATGTATACTTTCCCTGGCTCCCAGTAGTCTCATTGCCATACGGCATGGTATCGATGAGATTACAGAATATATATCTTCCACTTTTGATTGCTATTATTCTGGTCACTTACAATCAAATTAAAACATCAATATTTTCCTGAAGATAAACGTTTATCAACCGTTCTATCGTACTACTTGATATATATCCACATTTCTGCAAAATGAAAGAAAAATCTCTTTCAAATAGAAGTTTCGACGAATTAACTCTTCCTTTCTTCACATTATACGCTCGTACCTCGGATAAACATAATATCTATAAAGTGGTTCCGACATTATTCCCACTTTGAAGACTTAAGCATTGCTTCTCGAACAAATAGTGTATCTCCGCCATAAGGTACAATATTGAAATTAGATAAATTCATTCTTTTAATTAAATCAATTTTATATAATTTTCCCCAATGTGTCCTCATTATTTGATAATATTGTGGAAAATTTTTTCAAACAGTGCTCCTCTAAAATAATATTCTCCTGTATTTTTCTAATTCCTCTCACCTTCATTGTATCTGCTTCAATAAAAGTTGACCCACTTGCAGCCATATCCAACGCATTTTCTTTCATATAAGTGAGCGTCTTTTCAAAACACTTCTGGCTCCAATTCATCATCCGCATCTACTCTGCAATAAAACCCTCCTTTATCACCTGCCAGATGCAAAATTTCAGGAATTCCATACTCCCACGCTATAATATGTCCCTCTGTATTATCAAAATATGTCACAGAAAAACGGGGATCTTCTTTCACATACTCCTGAAGTCTGTTTCTGATTTCCATATCAGAGCAATTATCATAGATTAAACATCTAAAATTAGGGTATGTCTGTTTTCGAATACTATCCAGTGCTCTTATCAGGTATTTTTTCCTAATTGATATGTTTGAATGTAGACATATATAGTATTGGAGTTTAATTCTGTACAGTTCATTTTATTTTGTCTCCTATAGCAACTTTTGTTTATGTATTATCACGACAAGATAGCAATTTTACTTCTTTAATTCTCTTTGATTCAAATAAAAATTCCATCCTCTTTACATCGCCATTCTCTGTAAGTACACTAAATCCATTCTTCGCATAAAATTTTAAAGCTATGGTATTTGGGGTATATACTTCCAACTGTATACTTTCACATTTTTTGCCCTTACATACCGTTTCACTTCATCCATAAGAACACTACCGATACCTTGTCCCAAGAATCCTCTTTTTACCGCAATAGAAGAAATAAAAGCAACCTTTGAGTTACAATAAACAGAACAAGATGCTATGTCACATTCCTCACGAACTATATACAATGTTTCCGCCAAGCGTGCAAGTTTTCCGGCATAATCCCAAATACAAACCCTTTCACTCAAAGTAGGAACCATAATCGCATCAATTTCATTCAAAAACTCTCTATCCTATTCTGATACCGTACTCCTTTTACCCATTCATACTCTAATCCCTGCATTATTTTATTCCCTTAATCATATCAAAAGCAGATTGTGCTTCTTCTTTATTACAGGAACAGTTTCTTCCAGTCTCGCCTTTACATCATCAAGATGCCGAAAGCACTCCGTAACTTTGTCTCTCAGTCCATCCCAATTTTGAGGTTCGCATACAAATTCTTCCATTCCAAGCTGTGCCGAGAATCCTGTCATCTTATCACTGTAAATAACCCTTCTGTCATATTCAACATATACTGTTGGAATGCATTGACTGGTTGCTGCTACAGAGGCATGGACTCTTCCTGTTATAAGCATATCAAGACTGCCTATTACTTTCTTAATATCACATGGCAGTAGCGGTTCATTAATCAGTTTTATATGCTCCTCATACTTCGGATTCTTTTTAATAAAATATGGTAAAACTGCTCTAATATCATGTAATCTCTACCACATTTCAAATGAAAATGCGGCGGGAGATCAAATCCATTCGTATGTGAAAAATAACAATATCTGCCTTCAAAACATTCATTACATACTCTGCCAGTTTTACATAAACTTCATATTGTTCCTCCACACGTGGCCACATATCATAGGGACCGCAAGGCATATTAAACCCACCAAAAGTAATTCCAATTACTTTTCTTTGTTGTTCATGAGATTCCTCAATGCTTTGGGTCCATTTTGATCTGTAATCTTTATTGGTTTCAAACAGGAAGGAGGGGCAGGTGCCCACACTACATGTTCAATCGAGAATCCCCACTTAATTAAATTATCTCTGGATACTTTTCACGAATTACAACCAAGTCAAATTTATTAAATACTTCTTTGCTAATTGATTTTCTTTTATCAGAAAGGGACCAGGCGTTACAGCATACAATATAGTCTTTTTGAAGGATCTGAGCAGCTTTCATTTTCAAACAATCTACAAGAAAGCGTTTATGCCCGACATGCTCAGCGTTGTCTCCCCACATATCTCCAGATACATTAATTACATACTCGCAATTCAGCAGGCATTCTACCCATGGCGTTAATTCACATTCTATATGATAAGCTCGTTTTTCTGCCACTTCCACATCCTTATAGGCATTAGGGACATCATCTTCATTCCATGCATAATAAAGTTCCATAGGAACAACTTCAATGTCTTCTTTTCGTATAAACTGCTCATCCATCTGAAAAGTTGTAACAATTTTATAATCCGGAAAATGCTTATGTAATTGGCGAAATAAAGGTTCTACAATATAATAATTTCCAATATTCCCATATTGCAATCTTCCCCAATGAAGGGTACATAGTCCTGTAACCAATATACTTTTCATCCGCCTATACTCCTTCTATCCATTTTTGATTTATAACTGTTGTGCCGGTTTCACTCATGGAACTCCGTTGCATAAACCTACACAGTATGCACAGGATGTACTGCTTTTCTTATTGAACATCTCAATCAAGTCCTGCCTTTTTTCTTCAATGCTGATAGTATCGTCCATAAGTGGAACATATTCACCTTTGATTTTGGGAATAATTCCCTGTCTGATTCTCCAATAAGACCGAGAGCAGCAGTGTAGCTCTCCATCATTAATGACAAAATATTTTCCAACTCGATGAACGCATTTCTGTGCATTTTGGTCTCGTTCTTCTATCGTTTTCCATTTCAAGTCGTGATTAGAAAAGTCTATCCAGCCATCATAATACAGGTCATCTCCATAAAACTTGGATACCCTATACGGAATACCATTCTGTTTTAATGTTTCTTCTATTATGTCAATCTTTTTTGACAGTTTCTCACCATAATTGCTTAATACAACTTTTGTTTTATCGATATGTTTAGCAAGAACTGAAATGATATCATCCGGGATTTCCATTGTTCCGTTTGTAACAAAATCTACCGAACCAGTTATTTGATTTTCATATTTATGCACCTCTTCCAAAATTTGTGCACAATCCTTATTTAACAACGGTTCTCCACCCGTTACTGTAAAATGTTCAACAGAATCCACAACTTGAAAATATGCACTCAATATTTTCCCAGCTTCTTCTATTGACATTATAAATTTCTTGTCATAATAAGGTATAAATGCCAAGCAATGCTTACACTTCAGATTGCAATATGTTGTGATATTTAGCGCTGTTCTTTTTATATCTGTTCTCATCTAGCACCTCCTGTTTTACAACTGTTCAGCTGCTCTGTATTTAACCGATTTTTCTGTCAATCCATCACAATATGCACAAGAAATTGTGCTTCTTGCATTCAACAAAGTATTTAGTTTGTTTCTTTGAAACTCTACAGACACCTCATCATCTAATAAATCTAAAATGCATCATCAGTATACGGTATTACATTTTCCTGAATACGGTAAGCAGCCCTTGTACAAGTATACAGTCTCCCCGATTTATTACATATTTTTTACCTTGAAAGAACGCACATCCCTTTGCCTGCTGTTCACATGCTTCCTGTGTTTTATGCTTCAACTCATGATTTCTACAATCTATCCAACCATATCTATTATCCTCTGTATACAAAATGGCATTAATTCCCTTTTCACACAACTTATTATAATTTTCTTCGGCATAAGGTGATAATAACGTAGAATAATTATTAACAATCACTTTCATTTTTTATTATTTGCAAAGTTTCAAGTAATGTATCGGAAAATCTAATTGTACCATTTGTTATAAAATAATTTCCTTTAAAATTTTATCTGCATACCCATACAGTAATTTTAAAATTGAATCTATCTCTGGATTTAATAACGGTTCTCCACCCGTTATTGATACTTTCTCAACTCCGTCTACTATTTGAAAATATCGTTCAAAAATCGTTTTTGCTTCCTGTAAGTTCATCTGCGTATGCCTCTGATAATATGGCACAAACGCTAAACAAAGTTTGCATTTTAAAGTACATGCTTCTGTAACCATTATTGACGTACTTGGTAAAATTATATTATTCATCCTATGCTCCTATCGTCCTATATATTATTCGCCTTTTTCTATTTTGTATGAATCCATCATGCTCCTAATTTCCTCAGGGTACAAAACATCATCACATCCAAAATAGATAATCCGGGAACAAACTCTCTTATTCTTTGATTATATTTTGTATTTCCTGTGTCAAAACTCGAGTTCTATATTGGCTTTCTTATATTTATTTGCATCAAAAGTCTTTCCCCAGGCGGATTTACATAAGTATCGTATTTCATTTCCCGGTAATCCCCAATGCCCACTCATCTGGAGCCTCAACTTCAAACAGCGGTAAATTCATTTTGAATAAACATCATAGTTAAGTTCTATTCCCAGATATTGGCAGGTCTTAATTACACTATTTATTGCCATTTCGGATATGTATTGTGTATCACAGTTTAAAACATCCCGAACCAGTTGCATTATCGTTGCATAATAAGGGGCTCTTTTTTATAAATCGTAAGCTGTCCCATCCACTTTTCCTGCCAATCCTCGTTATAAGAAATTTTACGTCTTTAATAGGCGTTTCTCTTGGGCATTTTCAACAGGTACTGTAAAGTAAATGTCCTTTCCTTTGTTCCTAATATTCTATTCCGATTAATCCATCCTTTTCTTATATATTGTGGTGTGTCAAAAGACAAAATGATCGTATTTTTATCAACGAAAATACCCAATATAAGGGAACAGATATGGCTGCATAATAGCTATTTTCATAATTTAATCCTTCATTATTCCTACAATGTGATCAATGTTTTCCATCTCAAGCTTTTCATAAAACGGCAATACCAAAATATGTTTTGAAAGCCATCTGGCATTATTCAATTCACATTTTTATACTTATTGCGAAAACAGGCTTGATCGATGTTAATGGATAAAAATATTTCCTTGAAAATACATTATTTTCTTTTAACCTATCATATAATTCGTCTCTGGTCATAGAGTAGTCATCGGAAACTATTATAGGAAAATATGCGTGATTTTTTTCTATTTCCAAATCATCCTCAAAAATTGTATACCCTGTATCTGTCTCAATTTTTCTCTATAGTAAGCATCTTTCATCTTACGTTCTTCCATTGCATGATTTAGGTACTTCAAGTTACATAATCCCATAATTGCCGCAAATTCATTCATTTTGGCATTTGCACCAACTGCCACAACCAGCTCCTCTCCTCGAATGCCAAAATTTTGAGATTATATAATTTTTCATATATTTTATGATCAGAAAATGCTACGGCACCACCTTCAATCGTATTGAACACTTTTGTCGCATGAAAACTGAATACAGATGCATCTCCATAATTTCCAATCCCACGCCCTTATATTTAACTCCAAATGCATGCGCCGCATCATAAATCACTTTCAAATTATATTTATCTGCAATTTCTTGGATTGCTTCTACATTACATACATTTCCATATACATGCACCGGTACGATTGCCACTGTCTTTTCTGTAATCAGATCCTCAATTTTTGTCTCATCAATCGTTCCATCCGACATTTTCACATCACAGAAAACAGGCTTCAATCTATTTCTTACAATGGCATGTGTAGTAGAAACAAATGTAAATGGAGTGGTAATTACCTCGGAATCCTCCGGAAAATCAAACGCCTGTATTGCCATTTCCAATGCCATGTGTCCATTCACCATAAGGGATAGTTCCGGCACGCCCAAATATTGCTTCAATTCTTCTTCTAATTCTTTATGATAGGTTCCCATATTGGTGAGCCAGTGGCTCTCCCATAATGGTTTAATTGCTTCTATGTATTCTTCATAGGGTGGCATCGAAGATTGTGTCACCAATATTTTTCATTTGCCATTGCGTTGTCCTCTTTGTAAAACGTTCTTATGTTAATAATCAGTTATTAATTTCATGGAGTATGGAAGAAATCATTTGACTCAGTTTCCTTGCACCTGAATCACTTAAATGATCCGTATCATTAAAATCAAAGTTGTTGTCAAAACTGCTATCCTCCACCAGATCCAAAAGATGCACCGTTCCATCTACCTTATCAAGAACCGAATAGAAGATGTTCTTATATTCCGAGTCAAATACTTTAAATACTGGCTTGATGCAGGCATTGCTGTCAGCAGCAAATTGATACCTCTGTCGTTGCAAAATAAACAAAATCTTGAAACACGCTCAGATTTTCATTAAACGAAGCAGTATGTTTTATAATTTTATTATGGCTTTCTGCCCTGGTCTTTCCGGCTTTGTCTTTCTCTTCTGCTGAAAGTTCACTCCAACTTTTCGATACCGCATTCCATACTACCGTGGCGCATCGGTTACGAGGACGCTTTTCATTAAAAAGCCATCTTTATAATCCGCTGTTGCATATGTAGTTATAACCTTTTCAAGATCAATCAGATTTCCTGCATATAATATTCGTCCTTGGGCGGCAGAATAAGACAATTATGGGAATCATGAAGCAAAGGATAATACACTTTGGATATTCTTTGTAATTCTGATGGTGTTTTTGCTAAAGACAAATCACTAAAGAAACAGTAATGTCCCACACAAAGAACTATATTTTTAATATTTTTATTAGTCTCACACGCCTGGCAAAGAAGCTTTATGGAATAATACAGGTCTTGAGAAATGGAAGACAAATTTACTGCATTTTCTATATATGCCAGATCTATCCCAAATGCACCGTATGACGAGCCGGATATCAATGTTGTAATACTGGTATCCAAAGCCTGTTGCAATGCATTTTTCAAATAGTAATAATCGTGGTTATTGTAGTATTCCTGATATACCCGAGCAGACAATTCTTGAAAAAGCTGTTCGTAGATAATCACATGATATTCTTCCAATCCTGTCATCGATGAAACATCCGATTGGGATACAATAATCAAATCACTATATAAAACATCATCTAATGATAATAGTGGAACAATCGTTACTGAATCATAAAACATTAATGACACAGTTTGTATTGATAAACTTTTTGACTCTTTCACATATATTTTCATTGCTTTTCCTCCATAGAAGACCAAGAACAAAGAAAGAAAAAATGCCGCTATTACACGTTCCTGCAATAGCGGCATCTATGCCTGACTAATATTTTTTGCCTCCATGCAACCTTGTTCATCCTTGAATATATCACGCATCATGCGATACATTATTTCTTATCTATTTATTTTACATATATATCGGACAGATAGCAAGAAATTCTTAGCGAGAAAAATGTTGACTTTTTTATTTTGCTAAGATACATTATAGAAAAAGGAAGCAGTTTTTTACCACTTGTTTACCATGTATTCTTGAGTGGGGTACTTGCTTCCTTTTTTGTTTTTAATCATTATTTTTCAGTAACTTCCGCATGGTCTGCAGCTTCTCTTCTAAGCGTGCGAAATCTAGGGTTATCCCTAAGCAGCATTTTGATTTTTGATTTGTCCTTAGAATATTTGATAAAACTCATAACTTCCCGCAGGCTGGTCTGGAACTTTTCCAGATCTTCCTCCGTCAGGGTGGCCGGTTGGATCAGGTGAATTCTGTCATCCTTGTAGAATCCCTACAGATATATTTGATCTGTCTGTCAGATTTGATTTTCTGAAATTTCTTCTATTATGAGGTCTCTGTCTTCTCTGGCTATCTTAGCATTATCCAACGCTTCTTGTAACGTACACCCTGTGCTCTCCATAATATTCTTTATAATATTTGCAGTGTTCTCAATCATACATTCTTTTGCATACTCTTTTGCATACTCCTTTGCATAATTTTCTACCGCTTCACACATAGTTTCATTTCCTCCTCTTGACTCTTTGTAATGTCTTACTCCTTCTGCCAATTCTTTATAATACATATTATCTGGATCTGCCTGATGAAAATCCTGCATAAGCCTGCCAATCGCATCTTCGCCCTTATAATTACCATTTACATACACAATATGAGCTCCATCACCAAACGGCTCCCTGGTCTCACTTACATATCTGTCTACATGATATATCGGTAAACCACGTTGAAATTTATCGTGTTTATATATAAATATCACATAAGAATCTTTGAGTTCCCGGAATTTCTGGCCTGCTCTCAGCATTCTGGAATCTACCATACTACTATGGAACCGGGCTCGCTTCACATGGGCTCCTTCTGAATTGCCCTGTACTTCTATATCCATTTCTGATCCATCTTCATCCAGTGCGTGTACATCTAATATGACATTTCGTCCACCCACTGCTGAATTTTTAATCTCATCCTGCCCGTTTACACTGAGAACCTTAATATTCCTTTTAAGAATAAGCCGAAGCAACAACTCTGTTGCTTCAATATTTTGATCAAATGCTCTGCTCATCAGATCATCATCAAATAAAGTCAGTCCTTTGATTATCTTTTCAATCGTTGCTCTGTCCTGAACAATCCCCCTGCTTTTTGCTTTTGTCATTTTAACCCCTTTTCTAAGTGTATATTATCATATTCCACGGTTCCGAACAAACTAATAATTTATCTTGCAGCACCTCCTGTTATTTTCTTCAGGTTGTCACCCAAAATAGCTATAAGGCACACATCTAAAAATACATATGCTTTCCTTGCTGCAGCATTCCAATTTTCATCCAATGAAATCAGCGGTGATACACCTGAATAAAATATTTTTGAACTAAATAAGATTTGATCTGTCTGCAGAATTGATATTCTGTGAATCTACATTAACATACTGCTTCCGATAAATCAACGATAATTTTATCAGCATCGAAAGGTAAATTTACTTTAGTGCCTGCCATTTTGGAAAAATATTTTTTTGCAGCTTTTTTATTTCATTCTTTTTCAGATAAAAATACTCATAAAGCTGCTTTATGAAATCTGCTATCCGTTCCATCAGATAATGATTCTTTTGCGCCTGTTCCTGAAAACTGCATGCATGCTCTATGTTTCCCTGCCAGTGCTTCTGACGGTTAAATCCCTGGTTTTCAATTTTCCAACGGTTCCTTCCAGCACGCACGATCTTCTTCGCATTTCCTTTCGTGATCTTCAAGCTGGTTATCCACGCATATTCAGTTACCTTCTCTTCCTTGTCTCCCAGCACTTTTTTTCTCTTTATAATATATCAGATTTACATCAAAAGCCCCAAACGGTATCTGGTTCTGATATTCAATTCCATCTCCTGCATTTTCTTTCTCCGGTAATGCCCGGTATTCCTGTTCTATGGATGCAGCACAGCCTTCTTTATACCGGATAATGTAATCCCAGCCATAATCCTTGCAGATCTGCAATACCCTCTGCGTGACGTACAGTCCGTCTGCCGTTATGATGACCGGAAGACGGGGAAATCTTTTTTTGATCTTTTCTGCAAGGCGTACAAATGCCTTGCTCTCACAGTCCTGCTTCACCCTGTCATCACTCTGGCTGATATATTCCTCAGAGTTCTGTATGGTCTCTGAAGCTATGCTGCATACCAGATCATGACCAAGATAGAGTTTTGCCTCCAGCACACTTCTGTGGTACTTTGTAAATTCATTGCTCTCTCCACGGTTATAGCACCGGCTAAGATAGAAGTCATTCTTTGTCTGATATCCTTCATCCAGTTCCGTGCCATCAATGATGATCTGCCACTTTTTCAGCACTCTGGCATCATCAAAGGTTTTCCTGCGGATCATGGTGTATGCCAGGTCTTTTTGTATTTCTTCCAGTTCTTCAGGGGATACTCTTTCCAGAAATTCATTTACTGTAACGCCATGTGGAAGATAGTCCTTCTTTGTATCTCCAAGAAACGCATAGAGGTTTTCCACAATTTTGTCATCATTAAATTTCCGGGTCATTTCCTGCATGCTTGAGATCCCTCCAATGCATTTATAATACAGGGTTCCCAGCATAGTCTTCGTAGAATAGTCAATATAACTTTGATTTCGAGGATCTTTTACCTTTGTAAATCTGGAAAACAGTTCAGGGTAATACTTTCGTTGGATTCTATTGCATTCAACAATGGGATTCTGTTCTAATCTTCTTCTGACTCGTTCCTGCTCTCTGCTCATTTTTTCTTCCTTTGCGACAAAGTTTTTCTTTTATTGTACCTTATCGCAAAGAAAGTTGCTTTAAAAAGGTGAAATTATTGCGAATTATTTTTACCTGTCAATACTGAATAATTCCGGTCGATCTGTCCCCAAAGCTGAAGTTACTTCGGCAAATTCTCAAGCGGAAGTTACTCTTGAAATTTTTACATCTTCGGCTTATTTCATGCTACAACGGGGATCTAAGAATTTCTTGCTGTTTCAAATATTCATCTTGTACAAGTGGAAATTTTTAAGGGAAATTTAGGGATAAAGACGTATACGCAAAAACATTTTTGAAATTATAGGTTCCTGTCTGATATTCAGGCAGGGACTGTATTTTAGATTATCCAGACTGGTACGATATAATTGTCTCTGTCTATCGCACTAAGTCCCGGTTTCATGCAGATAACTACGCCCTTCGCACGAGGCGTTGATGCCTTGTCGAGTAATTCAAATACCTTTACCAGCTCTGTTCCGGGATTTGCAGTTTTCTTAATCTCAATCGGATTCAATATTCCATCATGTTCCAGGACAATATCAATCTCCCTGGCATCTTTATCACGATAATAGTACAAATACGGCTCTTTTCCACAATTCAGGTAGGTTTTCCGAATTTCCGCGACCACGTAATTTTTCAAAATGGCCCCGTTCATAGCACCGCATTCTAACGTTTCCGCACCGCTCCATTTCGTCAGGTAACACACCAGACCCGTATCGTAGAAATACAGTTTGGGCGTTTTCACAAGGCGCTTCAACAAATTATTATAATACGGATGAAGATAAAAAATAATTCCCAGCGTTTCCAGAATTGTCAGCCAATCCTTCGCCTGCGTCTGATTGATATCTGCATCTCTGGCAATCTCTGCTGCATTAACCATCTGCCCACATCTTGCTGCCACCGCAGTAATAAACCGAAGGAACTTAAGCGAATCTATGGCATCCGATAATTCTCTTACATCCCGCTCAATATAAGTAGACAGATAACTGCTGTAAAAAAGCTGACTGTTACTGTTAATACCGCTTACGATCGCAGGCATGGAGCCTTGATAAATCCGTTCAAAGATCTCTCTTGCATCAGCTTGCTCTCTCTCTTTCTGCCTCTCGTTTAAATCCTCCAGATCTACCGTAAACGGTTTCATCGTTCCTCCGGATATCTCTGCCTGTGACAGGGATGTAAGTGAAAGTACTGCCACTCTTCCTGCCAGTGACTCCTGTACTCCCTGCATCAATTTGAACACCTGTGATCCCGTAAGCCAAAATGCTCCCGGCTCATGGTTTTTATCTACATTTATCTTGATATAAGTAAACAGTTCCGGTGCATATTGAACCTCATCAATCAATACAGGTGGTTTATGCAGTTGCAGAAACAGTTCCGGATCGGTCTTTGCAATATTTCTTTCGTTTAAATCATCCAGTGTTACATATCCCCGCTCCGTTCCCTCCATCAGTTTTTGGAGCATTGTCGTCTTTCCTACCTGTTTCGGTCCCGTTACCAGGAGTACCGGATATTCCCTGGTTACCTGTCTTACTACATTCTCCAGATTTCTTTTGATATAACTCATAAAAGTCCCTCTTTCGGCTAATCTATACTCTGATTGTATTTTAGCCGAAACCACATTTTTATTCTTTCACATTGATTCCGTCATAAAAAAAGGAAGCCGATATCTCTGTCAGCTCCCCTTCATCTGTTGTATTTACTTTTTATTGTCGTACATCTGCGGTGCTACGTATCCTGCTCCGCTCATGCTCTTGTAATAGTCATAAGCACTTTTGGCGTTTTTCCGTCTCTGTCCAATTTCGGCACGTTCCCTCGCAAAATAACTCTCGATGAGTTTTTTGTTCCGAGCCTCCTGAGCCTGTACAGTCACACTGAGTTCTGTCACCCTGCTGACCTTCTTCTGAAGTTCCCGGATCTGTGCTGCGTAGCGTTCTCTGTTGCCTTCCAACTCCCTTGCCAGCTTCTCATACATGATTTCAAAGCCTTCATCCAGATGAACCACCTCATCAATAAGCCGCTGTTTTTCCTCCACAGCATCGTCAAACAGGCTCATATCCACCTCTTCCGCAGAAAAGATCTCTTCCTGACGTTTGTTATATTCCCGGATTTTCTGTAATACTTCCAGCTTCTTGTCCAGGCTCTCTGACAAAATGGTAAGCTGATTCTCCATCAGTCATTTCCTTTCTTTGCTCCCGCCTTCATGACTTCTTTCCAGTTGTCACGGATAGCGTGCAGGTGGGTATTGATCTCTTCGAGGATTTCCTTATCTTTTTTGACATTGGCTTCTACCAGACGTCTCTCGAGATAAGTGTAGATGTTGTCAAAGTCCTTGGAGACTTCGTATTTCATGTCCAGCGTGGAATGCAGATATCCAATGATATTCTGCACCTTGCGGATATTTTCATGTGCCTTGGGTACATCGGATTTCTCCACAGCCATCTCTGCAATATTGCAGAACTTGATAGCTCCGTCATAGAGCATCAATGTCAGTTCTGCCGGAGAAGCAGTCAGAACCTTGCTGTTATTATACTGTGCATAAGCACCGGGTAATGCCATATCATGATCCTCCTAACAAGCTGGTCACCGCGCTGGAATTGCTCTGCAGCTTTGCCAGTGCCGTCTCCATTTTGGAGAACTTGGAATACCACTTGTCTTCATAATCGTTCAGCTTATCTTCCAAGTCTTTGATCTTGCTTGTATAATCATCATAATCCGATTTCATCTTTTTGTCATCATAAAAATTACCGTAGGTACGATAACCTTCTACAGACTTGGAGAGATCACTCATTTTAGTATATAAATTCTTGAACATTCCAGAGAAAAAGCTTACGACCGTATCGGGATCACTGCTGATCATGCTCTTAAGCTTGTCTGCATTACCGGAGGTGCTGGAGTCATCTGCATCTCCATCAATGTGGTAGGCATTCTTCTCATTCTCCGCTGCGGTAAAGTAGCTCAAAGTCTCAATACCGAAATCGCTGAGATACATGTTCTTGCCGTTTACTTCCACACTGCCTGCCATGATTTCTTTTAAGGCAGAGCTTACGGTAGACAGATTGCTGTCTCTGCGGAGCAGGGCATCCTTAATCTTGGTCTCATACTTCTCTACTTCGGTATCGGACATGGCATCCTTCTCATCGTCGGTCAGAGGCTCATATCCTCTTGCGGAATCCGCATTATAAAGCTTGTCCATCTCGTTGATCAGGGTATTATATTCCTTCAGGAAGCTCTTGATCATATCGTAGATACCATCTACGTCATCCTGTGTGGTCAGGGTGATCTCTTCATCTGCTCCGGTCTCTTTCAGTGCTGTAATGGTCAGACCATTGATGGAAAATACATTGGAGTTGCTGGTATACTCTGTGTTGTTCAGTGTGATCACAGAATCCTGCCCTTTGATATAGTTGGCATCTGTAATACCCAGCCCCTTCAGCAGGTCATCGGCACCGGTTCCGGTTGCCGTAATAGAGAAATTACCGGCATCGCCGGAGTCCTTTGCACTGATATAGAATCTCTGCTGGGTGGTATCGAAGTTTGCATTCAGTCCGGCTTCCTTCAATTTGGACAGTACATCAGAGATCGTGGTATCTTTGGTAATATTCAGTTCTACGCTTGTATCACCGCTCTGGATTTTAAGCGTTGTATCGTCTCCGGTGGTAATGCCGGCCACGGTGCTGCCATCACTGCCCTTGATCCCCAGATCAGACAATTTTGTCAATGCATTCAGCTTGGTATCCGCAGTGACATTATCCTTCAAGGTCAGCTTGCCACCGGTCATATAGGCGGTCTTGGCCAGCTGTGATACCTTGAGGTTCTGTACACCGGTCATTGCGCCATCACCGGTGATGACACTGACTGCATTGCTGTCGGATACTTTGGTCACTCTCTTGCTATATGCGGATTCAAAACGCATATTATTAACAAACTTGGACTGCAGATTTTTAATCTTGGTATTCAGCTCTTTCCATGCGGTCTGCTTCCATTCCTGTTTGGTCTGTGCCTTTTTCGCATCGTCCACCTTGGTCTGCTTCGCAGACACCAGCTGCTGGATAATGCTCTCTGTGTCCATACCGGAGATCAGTCCGGATAATCTCATTGTTGATGATGCCATATTGGTTTCCTCCTATCTCTTCTCATCCACCAGGATGCCTGCCATCTCCCATACTTTGGCGATCATGTCCAAAGTCTTCTCAGGTGGAAGCTCTTTGATGACTTTCTTGGTATCCTTGTCTATGATTTTGATCGTGATGCGGTTTGTCGCCTCATGAATACCGAAAACAGCTTCTGAATGGGACATCATGTTCTTATTCAGCTTCTCTACTGCTTTCTTGATCTGCTCGTTGGTCACCTGCTGTTGCTGTTCGCTATTAGCATCGGCAGAAGTATTATTCTGATCCTTGCTCTGCGCATTTTCAACAACTGCGGTGGTCTGGTCAAGTTTATCTGCTGCTTTTACATTGGCAGGATTGTATTCTGAGGGATTCTCCTCTGTAGTTACTTTTGTCGCAGTGTTCCTGGCAGCGGCTGTATTCTGTGCCTGCACTGTCATGACACTGGAAATCGGTTCTATGGTCATAATGGTCACCTCCGTGTGATAAACAGGCGCCTTCCGTGGGCGCACGACCTTGCTTCTCTAAGGACTGTATCGGTAAATTCTCCCGAAAAATTAATAGAAGATGCAAAAATTTGCACCTCCTATGCCTAATTTCCTATTTTTCTATTTTCTAATTCCAATACAGCCAATACAGGTTCATATTCTCTGTAACGCTTTCTTCTGACAGTTGAAATCGAGTCTTTACTTTCTCAGCCGTAGTATTATAATCCGCCCCCAATTCAATGCATGTTATGATCAATGCCTTAATACCACTCTGCCGTTCCTCCTGTCTTCCTTCTTGTCTCCCTTCTCGCTTTCCCATCCTTACATATTGCTCAAATAATTCACACATAGTGATCTCATCCTCCTCTCTGATATTCATTTCCTTTAAAATAGCAGATTCTGTTGTGGAATCCTCTTCACCGGATAATACATTGATCATTCTGATCAATGCCGCTTTGTGTACCACCTTCTGGTCGGAACGAAGATTATTGCCCTCTGCCAGATAATCCAGCACAATTCTCATATCGCTATGAAATCTCTCCCGCACCTCTTGGGGCAGGTAACGCATTTCCCAGATATGTACCCTAATATCATCCACATATTTTCGAAGTTCTTCCGGCACTTTTCCACAACATAATTCATGGATTCCCGGTTGCTTCTCCCAATGCTCCCTTCCCCAGTAAAGTATCATTTCTATAATGGGATACATGTCCATCACTTTGCCTTCGTACTGCTCCCGATATCCTCCGCCGGTATAACCCGCTTTACGCAACACCATTTTGACATCCGGTGCCGACTGATTGGCGATCATATATTGTGCCCTGATCCGTTCCCCTGCCATCTCGTATTTCACCACATCCTGTAACTGGTTTCGCAGCCTGCTTTCTCCGCTCGTATAAATACTTTCCGTCGGTGCCGGCAACAGATTTTCTTTGGTCACAACAAGCTTTCCATTATGCAGCAACGCATTAATAATGTCTGCAGCAACATCTGGAAATGTCTCGAAATTCTTTGTAACAAGGTCGTTTTTCTCTCTGTTTTCCCTCATTTTTTCTCCCTTAAGCACACTAAACTTACCTAAGCAGGAAAAACTGAAACCGTTCCATGCACTATTTCCCTTTCCGCCTGCTTATGTTTTGTCATTTTGTTTGAATTCTTGGCGAAAAGCCCGAAATACACACAAAAGATATTGTCAGAAATTGTCATAAAGAATTCTTTAGATGTTGTAACTATAGCATACCCCTATCGTCTTTTCAAGTTCTTTTTTCCGGAGGTGTATCAATGCGTATATTTGCAGTTTCAGGAAAATGTGCCCTTATTTTTCAACAATGGATAAAAGCTCCGGATTTATGCATCCAGAGCCTCTTTCGTTTCCTAATTTTATTTTGTTTTACCCCAACAGGTTCTTCAGTGCCGCCATGCCTTCGGCATCCACAGCGGCCTTGTTGGCTTCCTGGATCTGGAGGTAGACTTCCTTGCGGTAGATGGGCACTTCCTTGGGAGCAGTAATGCCGATCTTGACCTGATCGCCTTTGACTTCCAGAACGGTGATCTCGATATCGTTGTTGATGACGATTGCTTCGTTCTTCTTACGGGACAATGCCAGCATCTTACTCACCCGCCTTTCCGGATTTCAGGATGTCGTATACCGGATATTTTACCGGGTATTTATCTCCCTCAAGGATGATCTGGCAGGCCTTGCGTTCTTCCACGTTGATCACAAAGGGACCCTGCAGGTTCACCGTCATCTTCGTCAGGTCAGCAGGCACCGTCACAGTAACCATGACCAGAATGTTCTCAGGAGTCAGATTGCCTACACTAGTGAGCAGTTCGTCATCCACTTCCGGATCATACTGAGGGTTGACCAGCAGCGGATCCATGACCGGCATGGCGAATCCGGGTTCTTCCAGAGACTGTAAATAGCGGATTCCTACGTTGCTGCCCTTCTCCTCATCGTGGAGCATGGTAAAATGCTTCAGTTCCGGGAATCCGATAATACCTTTGTCAAAAGTGATGATCTTGTCATCCGCAATCTCAACTTCTCCAAAAAATTTTGTATTGATCTTCATAAAATACCTACGCCTTTCCGTAACCTGTTGTTCTAGATGAAATTCAACAGTGTGGTCTGCATTACTTTACCGGTAGCCATCAGTGCCGCTTCATAGGTCATTTCCGCACTCTTCAGATCAATGGCGGTCTCGGTAACATCGATATCCTCGTTTTCACTCTTTAAGGTCTCAAAGGTGGTCTTCTGGCTCTTCATGCGGTTATCGATCAGTTCCAGTTTGCTGCTTCTGGTACCGCAGTTGGTAGCGCACAGGTTGGCATCATCCAGATATCCCTGGAACGTAGTAATGCCGCTTTCGAACATCTTCTGGCATTTGTCCTTGGCCAGAGTCAGTGCTTTTTCTACTGCTTCCATCTGCTTCGTCAGGGTCTCTGCATCCGTACCGGTAGCAGTCTCCTGCAGTCCCTCGATCTTGGTCTTCACATTCTCCAGATCCACTACATCCTGCATGGCCTGTACCAGATCGTCCACCGTACGTCCGATACCGTGCTGGAAGCACTCATCTGCAGTGGAATTCACCTGAATGGTCTGGTTGAAGCCTACATCATATTCGATGACCTGTTTTGCCGCATCACCCTTGAGGTATTCCTGATTATATTTCGTTACTTTCTGATCCGCATCCGTACTGGTACATGCAAAATAATGCTCAGGTCTCAGATCACCTTTGACCCAATGATCCTTCTGGTAGGTCACACGGATCTCGCCTTCGTTCTTGCCAGAAGTGGACGGATCGTCCTTGCAGGACATCAGCTTTTCATAACGGTTCTTACCAAGCAGGACCTCACCGGTATCCGGTACATAGATCAGTGCATCATCATCCTTTGCTGCCATAGAATAAGGATCCGCGGTAGAGGAGACCGTCTGGAACATCTTGGAATCCCATGTCGTCATATCCTTTTTATAGGCACCGTTTGCATCTTTCTCCCAGAAAGAAATCGAAGGTTTCGCATCCACATCTCTGCAGTCATCATAAGCCAGCCGGATACGATACACATCTATGGAGCTGACTGAATTTTCCGTAATATCCTTGTAGTCCTGATTCTGATCATTATAGTTATTCGCCGTAATATCCAGCAGTTTTCCGGTATTCACCTTTGTCAGCTGTGTGATGGAGCTGTTGTCCAGCTGCTCGGTGATCTCATATTTCGTATTGTATTCTTTATCAAAACTCAGAGAAGTATCGGTACGATATCCGGTAAACACATAACGGCCCGCATAGTCTGCATCGCCGGTGCTGTACACTTCATCTCCCAGTGCCTTCAGCTGCTCCAGAATGATCTGGCGGTCCGCGGATTTCAGATCTCCGTTAGATGCCTTGGTGCACTGTTTGATCATATTCGTGATGATCTCTGTCAGGTTCTTCAGTGCATCCTCGGTTACGTCCAGCCAGCTCTCCGCATCCGGAATGTTCTTGCTGTAATACTGCGTCACCTCGGTCACATTGCTGCGTAGACGCAAGGCACGGATGGATACCACAGGATCATCGGAAGGACGGCTGACCTTCTTCTGGGTAGACATCTGGGTGCTCAGCTTATCCTGATATACTTTGTTCGTATTGATATTGGACAGATTATTACGCTGCATGATCTTGTTCGTAATTCTCATTTTCTCCGTAACTATTCAGAATTCTAAAAATCAGAATAACTGGTACATTATGCTTGTATATAAGTAACAGTTTTCTGATTCGAATGGTGACTCGAATAGAGTCACCACACACGTGAGCAAAATTAGCTGCGTAGCAGCGAGAAAGCACGGATACGTGCGTTTTTGCGAACATATGTGGGAATCCGAATAGCTGCCTCCTTTCTAGTTTAGACTCCGGTCTCCAGAATCAGTCTGTCATAAATCTCCGTCAGTGTCTGGATCATCTTGGAAGCCAGGTTATATCCATTCTGGTATTTTACCAGATTCACAGCTTCTTCATCCTCATCCACACCGGAGATGGAGATTCTCTGGTTGTCGATGGTATTGGAAATGTCTTTAAAGCTTGCATAGAAGGTATTGGCTCTGGAAGCATTCAATGCCACATCCGATAAGATACACTGTAAAAATTCGGAAGCATTACATCCGCGGAAGCTCATCTTGCTCTTATCCGTAGCCAGATTCTTCAGATCGTTCAACAGGTCATTCTGTTCCACGCCGTCAGATGCATTTTTTCGGTTTGCCATCAGGCTGGGATCCTGCTCCATGGCATCCAGAATATCGAAATTCTTCGCTGTCAGACGATAGTAGCTGTCATCGTTGACTTTTACCGTAACTTTACTGTTTTTCTTCTCCTGCTTGTCATATCTCTTGGCAGCATCATCCAACAGGAACTGCTCACTGCTGGTTGCCTTATTGCCGGTAAACATCTTCACACCGGGATCTCCGCTTCCGCTGTAGCCGGAAGTCAGAATATCGTTGAATTTCTGAGAGAAGGTACGAATCCACTCATTCATCTGATTCATATAATAAGGAATTCCCTGATAGGACAGGTCGGTACCGATCTCTGCCTTTTTCCCTACACGGTCATTGGTAATTCCCCGGGGATTCTTCTCACTGTCCGATAAAGTAAATGTATAGGAGTATGTGGCGTTGCCGTTCGCATCATATTCGCAGGTATATTCCCAGGAATCATAGTAGAATTCCTGATTGCCCAGATCCAGGATGCCTCCCTGATCCGACAGATTACATTTATTCAGATCCTGCAGATAAGCCTTGGTTACTTTTACGGTTACGGTATCATGGGTCTTGCCGTCTGCCGTGGTCGTCGTGCCGGTGGCGGTCACCTGTCCGGTGAAGTTCTCGCCGTTGTTACCGTCACGCATCTGGATCAGTCCTGCCAGATCACCGCCCATGGAAGCATTGTACAGGTTGAACTTCTGCCCGTCCGCCCAGTAGACTTCATAGAGGCCGTCGATATCTGTCTGATTGACCTTCTCGTAGGAAGTTCTCGCCACACATTCCAGACCGTTATAATCACTGCCGTCCACCAGCATCTGTCCGCCTGCGATCTTGACCATATATCTGTTGGCTCCGGTCTCACGGTTCTCGTTGTTGGCATCGATGATCGGAGTCTCCTTGACTTCCACATCCACGATCTTGGATAATTCATCGATCAGCAGGGTTCTGCGGTCACGCAGCTCATTGGCCTTTGTTCCGGCCAGTTCAATGGTGTTGATCTGTTTATTCAGGGAGGCGATCTCACCGGCAAGGGAATTGATCTGATCCACCTTCAGTTTGATCTCCTGGTTGATATCCTTCTGTACTTTTTCCAGATTGCCCGCCATACCGTTGAAATACTCTGTCAAAGCTCCGGCATAGCCTACGAACTGGGATTTGGCTGTGGCACTGTTGGGATCTTTTAAAAGAGCCTGCATACCGGTGATCATCAGCTGATCGAAGATAGTCTTGAATCCGGTACTCTTGCCGTCATCATCAAAATACGTCTCCAGCTGCTGCATGTAATACTGCTTCATATCGTATTCGCCCAGCTGTGCATTGTTATCCCAGAATCTTCCGTCATAGAATTCATCCCGGATACGCTCAATGGCCAGTGTCTCTACACCGGCACCGGCACAGCCGTAGGTCTGGAATACACGCAGGGCATTGGATGCCTGCTGTGTTACCTGCTGTCTGCTGTAGCCTTCCGTCTGTACATTGGCGATATTATTGGAAGTGGTATTCATGGCAGCATTACTGGCCAGAAGTCCCGTATATGCAATATTTAATCCAAAAAACTGTGAGGGCATAACTTACCTCCTATTTCTTACACATTACACACCCAGCGTGGAAAGAATGTGTTCCAACATTTCACTGATCACGTTGATATAACGGCTGGATGCGTTGTATGCGTTCTGGAACTTGATCATATTGGACAGTTCCTCGTCCGTGGATACACCGATAACCTGTTCTCTGGCGCTCTGTGTAGCTTCCACGGTGCTGACCTGATTCTCATAAATACTCCGGAATACATAGCCGGAATTGGATACCTGCGATACCAGGTCGGTATAATAATCTACAAAAGTAGTCTTTTTCTGTACATTAGGATTCAGCGTGTAGGCTTCCTCGGTAAATGCCGCTTTCAAAGCATCTGCGGTCTCCTTATCCTCGGAACCGTCTGCCAAACGGAATCCAAGCTTGGAAGGCTCCTTCGTCAGCGCCGGATTTACCTGAAGATTGCCGATGGTATACAGGCTCTCAGGGCTGTCCGGATCTTCTTTCTTCATGACCCAGTAGTCCTTAAGTGATCCGTCCGCTTCCTTCACACTTACTTTCTCATACCCATCCGTTGTAACCTTGGTGAACAGCTGGATGGGGCTGCCATCCTCCATGCGCATGTAACCGTCCGGGTCTACCGTGCAGTAACGGGCATTTTCTAATTTAGTGCCGTCTGCCAACTCCAGATCTCCGGTCTGTACTCCTGCAGCCTTCGCCAGAATATCGTTCACCTTCGTCACCACGTTGTGGATCATCTGGTCGAATTCTGCCTGGATGTTCATGACAACGGACTGGGATACCCCGTCATATTTTCCTTCGGCCAGATCCGTGTAATTGGCTCTGTGATCTCCTCTTGCCAGAAGCATGGCTTTCAGTCCGCCGACATCTGTGTTCAGGTCGGAAGAAATCTCCACGGAGAGATCAAATACCTCTGCGCCGTCAATATTATAATCTCTGGTGCCGTCAGCTCTGACGGTGTAGGTGGCATCCTGCGGCCAGAACGGAGTGTAGAAGCCGGTGGCTTCATCCGTCTTCAGAGCGATCTCATAACAGGTTCCGTCCTTTACGAAATCCACGCCCTCGATCTGTACGGATACACTGCCGTATCGATCTTCGGAAAAGGTCATGTTGGTCAGCTCTGCCAGTTCATCCAGAATCTGATTTCTCGCGTCTCTCAGGTCGTTGGCATGTTCAATGCCGCCACTCTCAATGGCACGGATCTGATCGTTCAGCGTTAATAACTGGTTGCCGTATTTATTGATCTTATCTACATTCTGCTTAATCTGTGTGTTCAGGTTGTTCTGGTAGGAGCTCAATCCGCTGTATACTGCTCCGGCTCTCTGTACGAATTCCGCCGCTCTCTGCACCAGCATGCCCTGTGTTACAGAACTGCTGGGATCCTTGGAAAGCTCCTGAATAGCGGTCCAGAAGTCTGTCATGGTGGTCTGGAATGCCTCGCCGTTCAATTCTCCCAGCTGGCTCTCTACCTCTTCCATGACTTCTGTGGACACTTCATAGAACATACTACGTCCGGATTCCTTGCGGTATGTCTTGTCCAGGAAATAATCTCTGACCTGTTTTACGCGGGAATATGTGACACCCAGACCTGTCTGTTTGTTGGAAATAGACTTAGGGTCTGTCGATAATGTGACATAAGCTCTGTTAGACTGCTGTACCTGTTGTCTGGTATAGCCGGTGGTGTCCACATTAGAAAGATTATGCGCTGTGGTATTCAGCGCATTCTGACTTGTCTGTAATCCGGACGAACCTATATATAAACTACCCATTAATGGCATAAACTTTCACCTCTGTATCAGGGGATCCTCAGATCCCCGGGATCCGGTCTTACTGCTTGGCATCGAATCCATGGTCAATGACCCCCATGGTATTGCCTGCATTGTAAGCTCCCCGGTTGTAATTCGCTGTCTCGGGTGCAGCCTTGGATGCCTGGAGGAGATTCATCTCGAATTCCACCATCTCCAGCGCGCTGTTTAACAGTTCACTGTTCTGCTCGTTCACGCGCTTCAGTCCCCGGACCGCTGCCTGTAATCTGTCGTGGGAATCCGCCAGTGCCTGCTGTTCCGCAGGCCGTGCAGATAACATAGTGATCAGATTCGGCAATTTCAAGTCGTTAACATCCCTGTTCAATACATCGGCTATGTCCGCAGTCACTCCCGCTCTCTGCTTGTCCAGATTGTGGATCCTGCTGACCAGCTCCTGCTCCTCGTCCGTGATCTTTTGTAACTCTGCAAGATCACCGCCTGCAATAATCGGTGTCTTGCGCTGTGATAACTGAAGCAGAGCTTCGTACTCCGTACTCTCTCTGTCCAGTACATCTATCAGGTTTTCCATTAAACTAGCCAAGGAACTACCTCATTTCTTCCTGCTTTTGAAGCAGCTTCTCCGCAAAGCTTGCATTATCCACTCCATAAGTACCGTTCTGGATTCTTGCTTTAATGGGAGCCGTTAACTCTTCCCTGATGTCAGGTGCTGCTGCCACTGCTGCCTTAGCGGTCTGGAAATCCTTGCCCTGGCTGCTGATCTGCAGTCTGTCCGTGTGTGACGCTGTCTGAGTCTTCTGAGTTCTGCTGACCTTCTGTGACTGATACAGCTGCTGTACCTGTGTATACGCTTCAATACGCATATCGACTCCTCCTTCCCGAATGTCTTTTGATGTTTCACAATATGTATCGGACGGATTTACAATTACTTTAGCCCTCATGGAAAAAAAGTAACGATCCGGACCGCCTGCAGGGGAACGTCCGAATCGTCACAAAATCTGTCAATATGCATTTTCGTTGCGGATCTCATCGTCTACCCGCCGTACCCGGTAGGTCTTGTCTCCCACCGTCACGGCGGTCACCGTATCGTCGTGGGCATACAATCCTTCTTCCACATAAGAAAATTTTTCCGGTGTCCTGCCATCTTCCAGGATCTGGATCAAAGCCTCCACCCTGGGGCCATGCAGCGGATTGCATTCTCCGATGCAGGTGATCTCATCCTTCAGCACGCAGTCCATGGATTCTGTGCTGACACCATCAAAAGACAATATCATAATATCTCCTGCCGCCAGATTGCTGCCGACCCTTTTTCCCGCCGCCCGGATCGCTTCCATGGCGCCAAAGGCCTCATTGTCGTTTTCGCAATAGACCACATTGATATTGTCGTATTTTTTCAGGAAAGCTTCCATGACTTCCTTCCCCTTGGCCTGGGTAAATTCTCCCGATACCTGGTCTAACAGATCCCAACCGTATTTTGCCGCGCCCTGCTCCAATCCTCTGGTACGTCCGATCTGGGCGGAAGCTCCGATATTTCCCTGAATATTTACAATATGAAGATCCTCCGGTGCAATTCCCTTGCTGATGGAAAAGGAATTCAGCCACTCCGACATTTTCAGGCCTTCCAGTTCAAAGTCCGAACCCACGAAGCAGGTGAACAGACTGTCATCCTCCACATCCACCTTACGGTCCACGATGACCACCGGGATCCCGGCATCCTTTGCTTCCCTGAGCACCGTGTCCCATCCGGTCTCCGTCACCGGTGCCAGCACGATGTAGTCCACCTCCTGCTGGATAAAGGTTCGGATGGCCCGGATCTGGTTGGCCTGCTTCTGCTGACCATCCTCGAAGATCAGGTCGTACCCGGCCTCTTTTGTAAAGGTACTTTTCATGGACTCCGTGTTGGCACTGCGCCAGTCGGATTCCGCTCCCACCTGGGAAAATCCCACCACAATACGGTCTGTCTGTGTATCCTCTGGTGTTGCAATATCCTCCGCAGTGCTTTGTCTGTCGCCGCATCCTGCAAGCAGGATTCCCAGCCCCAGCAGCAGACCCGCCATCCATCGTCTTCCTGTTCTGCATTTCTTCATATCTGTAATGTCATCCTGTTCTGTCATACTTCCCGCCCGGAAATCGCTCTGTCATTCTCTCATTTTCCGGCAGGTTCTTTCTCTGTATGAAAATACGCCACAGAGCTCTCCAGTTCCCCGGAGATCTGTTTCATTTTATCACAGTTTGCGCCCACTGTCTGTATCTGTGTCAGAATTTCCTCAATGTTTGCATTCACCTGCTGATTGTTGGCAGCATTTTCCTCACTGATAGCACTGAGGCTACCGATATTGCCCAGAATATCCTCTTTCTGCTGTGACAGACGTCCGGTCTCTCCGGCGATCTTGCGGATCTCTTCCGCAGAATGTCTGATACTTTGCTCTAACTGCTGATACTGCTCTCTGGTTGCAATAATGTGATCCTGTTCCTCCCGGATGATATCCTTTACCACATCCGCCTGTTCCACAGTCTCACCGGATTTCTCCATAATGCCCTGGGCCAGATTTTTGATCTGCTCGGCACCGGCAGCGCTCTGCTCCGACAGTTTGCGGATCTCTTCCGCCACCACGGCAAAGCCTCTGCCCGCCTCTCCGGCTCTGGCGGCCTCGATGGAGGCATTCAGACTTAACAGATTGGTCTGTCCGGAAATGGAGAAGATCAGAGCTACCGCCTCATCGATCTTTTCGATATAATCGTTGGTCTCATGAATCTTCGCTGTAATGGTATTCACGGATTCCACAGAACGATTGCTGCCGGTCATGATCTTTTCCATGCCTTCCCCCGCCTTTTTGCTGTTGTCCTGTATTTCTTCCGAATCCTTCTGCAGCTGTCCGGCACTGACACTGATGTCATTGACCGCCTCTCCGATCTCATCCATACGGTCACTGATATTCTGCACATTTTCCGCCATTTCCTCCGCTGCGGAAGACAGCTGCTCCATCGCCTGACTGATCTGTCCAGCCTGTTCTGTGGTGGCATCGCTTCCCTCTGCCACCTGCCGTACACTGTTTAGAAGTTCTCCGGATACCTCCTGTACACCGCCGATGACCTGTGCCAGATTCCGCTGCATCTGTGAGGTATTCCGTAACAGATTACGGATCTCCCGGACAATACTGTCGGATTCTTTTCTGGCACTCAGATCACCTTCCGCCAGGGCATCCACCCTGCTGCCGGTCTCTTTCATCTTGCCCGACAGTGCTCTGCTCAGGAAAAAGCAGATAACACCAAACAGGATCACCATGCCCACTGCGCAGACCAGGAATACAACCTTGATCTCCCACAGGGCATCGGTGATCTCATTTTTCCGTTCCGCTGCAAAGGCCACCGCAGTGATGCGTCCGTCATTCATGATCGGGATATAATAACCATAATAAGTATTTCCCTCAATCACTACATTTTTATCATAATATCCCTCCGTCCCACCGGCGGACACAAGATCCTGATCCATGGGGATTTCACGGATACGATAGTCATTTTCATTTTTAATGGATGTGGTAGCCGGAATGCCGTCTGCAAGAATGGCCATCTCCAGGTCTTCTTCCTTCAGACTGTCCAGGTACTCATAATAACCGCTGGCATTCATTGCCGTGATCTCATTTTCCTTACAGTATTTTGCCAGATTATCCGCAGTTACATGCAGTGTGGTCTGCACACTGCCTTCCAGATTCGTTCTGGTCAGACGCAAAGATGTGGTACTGAGGATCACTGTTGCCAAAACTACCGGTGCCAGTGCCAGCAGCATCAACAACAGGAACAGGCTGCATCCCTGCTTTTTCAGAGTTTTCTGCTTTTTTACCTTCGTTTTTTTCATAACTTCTACCCCCTGATATTCGGTGGATTCCTTTTACTAGCGGAAAAAGAGTGTGACTGCACACCAGCCACGCTCTTTCCGCTCCTCCCTATTTTCAGCTGCTTTTATTTGTTCTGCAGCATTTTCTTTTTTCTTGCGATGACCACACTCTGTACTACCAGGAACAGACACAGCATAGCTGCAATGGTGATACCGGTCCACCATGCCTGATCCAGACCTGCACTGGATACGATATTCTGGATGGTGCTCAGGGACAATACACCGAAGAAGGTTCCGATGATATTGCCGACACCACCAGTCAGCATCGTACCGCCGATGATGGAGGATGCAATGGCGTTCATCTCCATGCCGCTGGCATGAGAAGCAGGATCCGCTTCCTACATGCAGGAAGTACACATAACCGCCGATACCTGCCAACAGTCCGCAGAGCAGATGGGACATGAACTTGGTTCTCTTCACATTGATACCTAACATCAGCGCGCTCTGATTGTTACCGCCTACCGCATAGAAGCTGCGGCCCATCTTGGTCCAGCGAAGCATGATAAACATCAGAATGACTACTAAAAGCGCCACAATCACGCCGATCTCCACATAAGCATTGACGTAATTGCCCAGTTTGTTCACGGAGCCCATTCCTGGAACGATCACACGGGTTTCCTTCAAAGCAGTGAAACTTTCGTTGGCTACGTTGAAAGGTTTGGTATTTACGATCGTTGTCATACCTCTGGCGAAGAACATACCCGCCAGGGTCACGATAAAGGGCTGGATATCCAGGTATGCTACCAGGAAGCCCTGTACGATACCGAAAGCAAGGCCAATGGCTACTGCCAGTAACATGGATACAAATACATTACCGCCGCCGAAGTCCAGATATACGGCGCAGCTCATGCTGACCAGTGCCACCACACCGCCGACGGAAATATCGATTCCACCGGTGATCATGACTAAACTCATGCCGCAGGACAGAATGATCAGTGCTGCGTTAGCGTTCAGAATGTTGAAAAATGTCTGAGGTTTTAAGAAGCCTTTTCCCTGGAACACGATGGCTCCGATATACATTACGAAGAATACTACGATCGTGATGGTCAGCAGCAGATTGGTATCTGTCATATTTTTTAACTTCTTACCCATATCAGCCAACCTCCTTTACAGCCTTGCCCTGCTTCAGCTTCTTGCCGAAAGCGGACAGCCATTCTCTTACCTTGGGAGTACTTAAGACTACCAGCAGGATAACCACTACCGCCTTGTAAGCAGGAAGTGCATCGGACTGTACGTCGAATTTGTACAAGGTGGTGGTCAGGAACTGGATGACATAAGCACCCAGAATGGAAGCTGCCATGTTGAACTTACCACCGCTTAAAGAGTTACCTCCTAAAGCTACTGCCAGGATGGCATCCATCTCGATATCCTTTGCAATAACGGAGTAGTTGATGGAGGACAGACGGCTTACTTTGATCAGTGCTGCTACCGCTACGCACAGTCCCAGGATCACAAAGGTCAGGAACTTGATAAATGTGGGATTCAGTCCGTTTAACTTGGAGGAATTCTCATTGATACCAACAGACTGGGTGTAAAGTCCCAGTGTTGTGAACTTCAATACCAGGAAGATCACCAGTACACAGACCGCTGCAATGAAGAACGGTGTAGGAATGGGAATTCCCGGAATAAATCCACCGAAATAGCTGAAGGTCGGATCACTTACAATAGGAAGCTCGTTGTTGTTGATCCATGCTGCAATGGAACGTCCTGCCGTATAGAGGATCAGGGTTGCTACCATGGGTTGGATCTTGAAATATGCTACCAGGGCACCGTTAAAGGCACCGAAGAGCATGGCTACCACACAGGCTACCAGAAATGCTACGATAATGGGGGCCTGCAGGGTATCGGGTCTGGAATTCGTACCACACAGTACTCGTAAGATCACGCTGCCTGCGATGGCAATGGCAGCGCCCACGCTGATATCCTGTCCGCCGGAAGCTGCAGTGACCAGTGTCATGCCAATGGCTAAAATAGCCAGTTCGGAACCGTAGTCCAGGATCGTCATCAGGTAACCGGACAATACCGGATCTCCTGCGTTGTTATATCCCAGTGTGATCTTGAAGAAACTGGGGTCTGCGATCAGATTGAATACTGCCAGGATTATCAGGGCCGCAATGGGAATGAAAATCTGCTGCCGGAACAATCCGCTCAGGAAATTTTTATTACCTTTTTCTACTTTCTTTTCATTACTCATGCTTACTTTCACCTCCGGCAATCGTACTCATAATCTTGGTCTGGGTCAGATCTTCTCCGGACAATTCTCCTACCACCTTGCGGTCTCTCATGACTACCAGTCGGGAGCAGGTACGGAGCATCTCGTCGGTCTCGGAAGAGATGAAGGTCACGCTCATGCCTTCACTTGCCAGCTTCAGTACCAGCTTCTGGATATCCACCTTGGTACCGACATCGATACCTCTGGTGGGCTCATCCAGAATCAGATATTCGGGATGGGTCAGAAGCCATCTGGCTAAGATTACCTTCTGCTGATTACCGCCGGACAGCGACTTGATGGGTGTCTCGGCCGATGCCGTCTTGATATCCAGCAGTTTGATGTATTCGTCTGCAAATTTATTAGCTTCCGCCTTGGAAATAGGGTGGAAGAATCCACGAAGCACCTGTAATGCCAGGATAATATTCTCTCTTACGGACAAGTCACCTACGATACCGTCACGCTTACGATCCTCCGGCAGATAGCCGATTCCACAACGCATAGCATCCAGAGGCTTATTGATCTTGACCTGCTTGCCGTTCTTTTTCACCGTACCGCCGATGACACGGTCAGCACCGAAAATAGCGCGGACGCACTCGCTTCGGCCAGATCCCAGCAGTCCCGTAAATCCATTGACCTCGCCCTTCTTAATATAGAAGTCAAAGGGCTTGATTCCGGCATCGCTACACAGATCTTTGGTCTCAAATAAGGGTTCTCCGTTCTCCGTCTTCTGTTCCGTGGGCTGCTCGCCTTTGATATCGGACAGGTCATCCAGTTCCTTACCCAACATTTTGGATACCAGTTGTACTCTGGGCAGATCCTTGATGGCATATTCACCTACCAGACTGCCGTCACGCATAACAGTGATCTTGTCACACACTTCATATACCTGATCCAGGAAATGGGTTACGAAGATGATACCCACGCCTCTGGCCTTCAGATCGCGCATCAGGCCGAAGAGCTTTGTCACTTCCTGCTCATCCAGAGAGGAGGTCGGCTCATCCAGGATCAGTACTTTACAATCCATATCTACAGCTCTGGCAATGGCTACCATCTGCTGTACGGCGATGGAACAGCTTGCCAGCTGCTGGGACGCTTTCGCGGGGATATCCAGATTCTGTAAGATCTTGTCTGCGTCCTCATTCATTTTTTTCCAGTTCTGATAGATCTTATTGGAACGTCCTATGTACATGTTCTCCGCCACGGACAGATTCGGGCAGAGTGTAATCTCCTGATATACCGTACTGATGCCCAGCTTCTGTGCCTCCTGCGGAGAGTGAATGGATACGGCTTTGTCATTGCCGTCGATGAAAATCTGACCTTCATCTTTGCTGTAGACACCTGTCAGTACCTTGATCAGGGTTGACTTTCCGGCACCGTTCTCTCCCATCAGCGCATGGATCTCACCTTTGTTCAGATGGAAGTCCACACCTCTCAGAGCACGTACACCGGGAAAGCTTTTGTGAATATTTTTCATTTCCAATACTGTGTTATTGTCCAAAAGTTTCACCCCTTAATCTGTAACTATTCAGAGCCATGTAAATATCATGAAATGTTCTTCGAATGCTGGCATTCGTAAGAATATTTTATGATATTTATAGGGCGAAGTAACCACATTCGCAATAAAGTGGGCTCTGAAAGAGCCTTTTGCGAATGGGGTTCTGAATAGTTACTCTTTTGATAAAAGAAGCGCGGAGCTAGCATGCGCCGCGCTTCTGGTCGTTTACGTCAGATTAGATACCGTAGTTGTCTACATCTTCCTGAGTAATGGTGGTTGCATCGAAGCCTTTCTCATCCATGATGATGGTCTTCTCGGAGATGGTCTCGCCGTTCTCCAGCTTCTTGATGATGTCATCGATGTAGGAAGCCTGGAACGGATTGCACTGTCCATCGTAGTTCCAGTTGCCTGCCTTCAGTTCTTCCAGAGCCCACTTGTTGCAGTCAAAGCCCATAACGATGACGTCTTTGCCAACACCGTGGGAGATGTTTGCTTTATCCAGAGCTGCTACAGCACCCTTTGCCATATCGTCGTTCTCAGCGTAGATTACGTTGAACTCGGTACCTGCATCGATTACAGACTGAACGATCTGCTGTGCTTTCTCGGAGTTCCACTCTGCGGTCTGCTGGGTTACCAGATTGAATCCGTCGTTTGCTGCTGCGTCATCCAGAGCACCGGTACGTCCCTGCTGTGCTGCGGAACCCATAACACCCTGAATGTGGATGATGTTGTATTCACTTAAGTTCTGGCTCTTTAACCAGTCAACTGCGGTCTGGCCTTCCTTTGCCATATCGGATACGATGGATGCCTCATACAGGCTCTCATCTGCATCAATGGTACGGTCGAAGAGGATAACTCTGATACCTGCATCCTGTGCATCCTTCAATACGGAATCCCAACCTGCGGTATCTGCTGCGGACAGAAGCAGATAGTCAACGCCATCCTGAATGAATTTCTGTGCTGCAGTGATCTGCTCATCATTCTTTAAGCTGTATGCGAAAGATGCTTCGTAGCCGTTAGCCTCGGTAAAGGTATTCTTCATATCCTTATCGTTTGCGGTACGGTAACCGGACTCGTTGGGGTCGTTGTTGATGATGCCGACTTTGATCATATCTCCGGAGGAGCTGGAGCTGGTCGTTCCTGCGCTTGCACTTTCGGTTCCTGCGTTTTCACTTCCGGTTGTTGCGCTTGCACTTCCGGTTGCTGCGTTGCTGCCTGCATCAGAGGAGCCGCATGCTACAAGGCTGAATACCATGGTTGCTGCCATTACTGCTGCTAAAATTTTCTTCTTCATTGTGTAACCTCCCAATTTGTTTTTGTTCCCCAAAGAACTATTTCTTTGATGATCTTATTGTAAAGCGGATCCGGGGAAAAAACCATGAAGATACCTCTCGGAAAAGTTGAAATTTTTATGGTAAAAAAAACCACCGGCGTAAAAAGTTGATTTTTTTACGATAGTGGTTCATTTTTTTAATACTGTGGAAGCCGGACCGTGACACAGGTGCCCTCCCCGTAGGTACTGGTAATGGTGATACCATAGTTTTCGCCGAAATTCAGACGGATACGTTCGTTCACATTGTACAGGCCGTAGATATCGGTCTCCCGGGCCTTCCGGTTGCGGATGCCTTTCCTCACCTGCTCCAGCCGCTCCGGCGTCATCCCCTTGCCGTTGTCCGTGATCAACAGAATGCAATCCTCTCCGTCCAGTTCTCCTTCGATCCGTATCATGCCCTTGCCACGTTTGTTCTTGATTCCGTGGTACAGTGCATTTTCCACCAGAGGCTGCAGCGTGATCTTGGGAATCTGGCAATGGTTTAATTCTTCCGGAACACAGATCTCATATTGAAGGATGTCCTGATAACGCATCTGCTGGATCTCCAGGTAGCTGCGGACGTGCTGCAGTTCTTCTTTTACATCCAGAATATCCTGTCCCTGATTCAATGAGATCCGGAAAAAGTCCGACAGGCTGCCTACCATGCTCACGACCTTTTTCTGTTCTCCCGCCTCCGCCAGCCATACAATGGCATCCAGCGTATTATATAAGAAGTGCGGATTGATCTGGGACTGCAGCAGTTCAAATTCCGCCTTGCGCAACCGGATCTGCTCCGTCTTCACCTGCTCTAACAGTTCGTTGATCTTGTCGATCATGGTATTCAGTGAATCGCTGAGCACCTGGGCCTCCACGCCCCCCGTCACGTCGGAGCGCACCGTCAGGTCACCTTTTGCCACCTGATCCGTCACCTGGGTAAGGCGTCTTATGGGGCTCGTGATACTTAACGGTATATAATAGGATAAGAATAAAAACAGAACCAGGATCAGTGTAAAGGCAATGATGGAGAAACGGATCATATTCACGAAGAAATCCTGATATTGCTGCCTGCTCTCCTGAATCCCCCGGATCTCGTAATAGATGTACTGGGACATGGTATCACCCACCAGAGACGTCACAATCTGCACATCATTTTCCCAGATTTCCATGTTGTCCTCGTAGCGGTTGCCTTCCCGGATATTGTCCTCGATCCTGCCGATATAGGTCTCCAGATTGTTCAGATATTTTTTGACACTGGTCAGTCGTTTCAGGTTCTCCTGAGATTCCGTCAGTTCTTCCAGACCGGCCACGATGTCATCTGCCTCCACCAGCATATCATGCAGACTGGACTCTTCCAGCGTCTTGTTCCCTACGATCAGCAGATAAGTCTCATAATCGAAATCCTTCTGGAAATCCAGGCTGAACTGACTGGCCATGACGGAGGAATTGATCATATCCTCGTATCTGCGGTTATTGTTCCATAAATTATAGAAGCAAAAGATCAGGAACAATACAAAAGGCACCAGAAGGCAAAGATAGGAATATCTTATCTTTGCCACCAGTGTCGAATGTTCATACAATTCTTTTATCTTTTTTCTCATAGGAATCCCCCTTATCCATGGCCACGGCTAATTGGTGCCGCCCCGGTACTGGGTAGGGGTCATTCCCTGGGTCTTCTTGAACAGATAGGAGAAATAGTGTGGATCCTTGTAGCCCACCTCCTGGCTGATCAGGCTGCTGCGCTTGCCGGTGCAGCGCAAGAGTTCCTTTGCCTTGTTCATACGATAGTCTGTCAGATATTTGATAAAGCTCTGTCCGGTCTGCTGGCTGAAGATCATGCTCAGATGGTTTGGTGAGAAATTCACGTGGGATGCCAGCAGATTCAGGGAAAGTTCCTCGTCTGCATAATTCTCATCAATGTATTTCATCACCTGTTCCACCACATCATCATACCGGCTGCTGGCAGCCTTATCTCTGACCGCCAGTGCTTTCTGCAGAATTCTGGTAATGTAATGGATCGCACTATCGCTGTCCTGCAGGGTCTTCTCGTCCTGATTGGGTGTTTCCAGTTCCTGCGTATCCGTCTGCAGGCTTTCCAGAAAATCTGCCACACAGAAATAGACATCCATGGTAATATACTGCCTGAAAATATTGGACTGCAGTGCCTTGTTGCTGAGATCCCGGAAAAATTCTTCCACGAAGTAGACCACTTCCTCCCGGTCACCCTGTTTTAAGAATTCCTGGATTCTTGTGCGGTCGATCTGCTTTGGATTGACTTCCTTGATGTCAAAATTATCTTCCTTCTGCGCTTCCTCCGTCATATGTCCGCTGTCCAGGATCCGGCTGTCCTGCACCAGATATCTGTGGGCAAAAGCATGACTGGCCTGTTCAAAAGATGTCGGAAGCTCCCGCAGACGGTTCACCGGCTTGCCGATACCACCGAAATACCGCACATGCTCATAGCCTTCCATAATGTCCTTAATCTTTTCTATGTATTCCTGTTGCAGCAGCAATAGCTGTTCCTCGGAATCGGCTTTTAATAAGAATGCTTTTCCTTCCAGATTACGATCAAAGGTGATCACCGTCCTGCCGTCTTCCAGTCCCCGCAGTTCCTGTTCGATCCGGATCAGGCTGCCGGAATACTCATCCTGCGCATGACGCAGAGACTGGGTCTTGAACAGAATAATATTGTACCAGGGTGCCGACAGATCGATCCCCAGAATCTCTGCCGATTCCAACAGTTCTGCCACGGTGCTTTCTCCGGTGACCAGTTCCTGGAACAGTTTTTTCCGCTCTCTGAGATTGTTTTCCTCCATCTCCTGCAAATACCGCTCTCTGATCTGAATGGCTCTGTGCTTCTCCTCGATCTTCGCCGACAATTCATCCAATTCCGCCAGCAGTTCCTCACCATTGATGGGTTTGGACAGATACTGGGCCACTCCCAGCTTGATAGCTTCCTTGGCATATTCGAATTCCTGGTAACCGGACAGAATAATGATTTCTGTGTCCGGAAGCTCCTTGCGGATCAGACGGCTCAGTTCCAGGCCGTCCATAAACGGCATCCGGATATCGGTGATCACGATATCCGGACGCAATTTCTGGATCATGGGATAGGCCAGCTCTCCGTCGCCGGCCTCCCCACAGAACTCATAGCCATGAGCCTTCCAGTCAATATTATTTTTGATTCCTTCACGGATGACAAATTCATCCTCCACCAAAAACACTTTTAACATTTCTACGATACCCTTCTTCTATCTGCAGGTAACTTCTACCCGCAGATTCTGCCTGCAGATTTTTATTTCGTTCTCTGCAATACTATTTTCTATTATACACGAAAACAGATTTTTCGGGTAGCATATTTTAGCGGTAGAATACTTCTCCCAGCATCAGGTCTCTCTTCAGATCGCGGATCTTCGTATCCTTGTCGATGTATACAGCCTCGATGCCCATCATGGCTGCCCAGTCACCCATCTGCTCTGCGGTCAGATCGTAGGTAAATGCGGTATGATGTGCACCTCCTGCCAGGATCCATGCTTCCGCGCCGGTATACAGATCCGGTTCGGGAGTCCAGAAGTTGGTAGCGGTAGGAAGCTTCGGCATGGGTTTCTCCACTTTCTTGCAGTTCACATCGTTGATGATCAGACGGAAACGATTGCCCATGTCGATCAGGGAAGTAGCGATACCATGACCTTCCTTGGAAGTAAATACCAGTCTTGCAGGATCTTCTCTGTCTCCCATGGACAGGGGCTGGCACTTGATGCTGATGGGACCGTCCGCAATGGTGGGGCAGATTTCCAGCATATGGGCTTCCAGAATACCTTCCTTGCCCTTGATCAGATTGTAGGTGTAATCCTCCAGCATGGAAGTACCCTTGGCATCCTTTTTGCCTGCGGTCATGATCTTCATCAGACGTACCATGGCGGCTACCTTCCAGTCACCTTCTGCGCCGAAGCCGTAGCCCTTCTCCATCAGTCTCTGAATGGCCAGTCCGGGCAGTTGCTTCAACGCACCCAGATCTCCGAAGTGGGTAACGATGGCCTGATAATTCTTCTCTTCCAGGAAACGTTCAAATCCCAGTTCGATCTGTGCCTGTACAGCCACATGTTTTTTAAACTCTTCGGGGTCTCTTCCCTCTAATAAAATATTATATTTCTCGTAGTACTCGTCTACCAGTGCATTGACATCGGATGCAGATACGGCATTTACACTCTCTGCGATCTCGTTTACAGGGTAAGCGTCTACTTCCCAGCCAAACTTGATCTGTGCTTCTACCTTATCACCTTCGGTTACCGCTACATTGCGCATATTGTCAGCCACACGCATGACACGGATATGGCTGCTCTCCACCACGCCGACTGCAGTACGCATCCAGGATGCGATCTTGCCCTGTACCACAGGATCAGACCAGTGACCTACCACAACCTTACGCTCCATGCGCATGCGGGTCACGATATGACCGTACTCTCTGTCACCGTGGGCAGACTGGTTCTCATTCATGAAATCCATGTCGATGGTGTCATAGGGCAGTTCCTCATTGAACTGAGTATGGAAATGCAGCAGGGGCTTACGATACTCCTGTAATCCCAGGATCCAGGATTTTGCCGGAGAGAAAGTATGCATCCAGGTGATAACACCGGCACAAGTGTCATCCAGATTTGCTTCATTAAAAGTACGGCGGATCAGTTCGTTAGTGATCAGGGTCGGCTTCCATACCACCTCATAAGGTAACACACCGGAAGCGTTCAGGGCATCCACGATCTTGTGAGAATGCTCCGCTACCTTTGCCAGGCACTCGTCCCCATACAAGTCCTGTGATCCCGTACAAAACCAGAATTGATATTTTTTTGTCTGTAACATAAGTAATACCTCCTGTAGTTGAATACAATGATGTCGGGGTCAAAAGCCCCCGACTTTGATGCCTACGGATTGTTCCGTGCTACGCACTCCCATTAATCTCTACTCAATATTCGCATATCGTGGGATTATCATCCCACTTTTATGCTCATATCGGGGCGGGTCCTAAGGTCTTTCACCCACCTATGAGCAAGCTCATATGGGCTTAGACCTTTTGACCCTGGCATCATACAATTTCGATATTACCATATTACAACTTGTATGCTCCTGCTAACAAGTTGTATTTCCTACGACAAGCTCCGGCTGGATGAGAATCTTTCTCTCTTCCGGTCCCAGAGATTCCCCATGAAGCAGTGACAGTAACAGCTGTGCCGCCATTTCTCCCAGTTTTTCCTGGGGATGAACGATAGTGGTCAGTTGAAAACCTCCGCCGATGGCCATGTAGGAATTGTCATAACCGGTGACGGAAATGTCCTCCGGGACACGAATCCCCCGGGCCGTCAGCGTCGGGATGACCTGCATGGCGATCTGGTCATTGTAACAGACCACACTGTCGAGTCTGGTTCCCTTGGAGATCAGACGCCGGATTCCCTCCTGTGGGTGGACTTTACGATCCTCGGTATGGAACCAGATCACCTTGTCCGGATCGTAGAGGACACCTGCTTCCTGCAGGGCCTGTACATAGCCCCGGTGACGGTTCTGTCCCTGGATGTCATCTGCCTTGAACACTCCGGCAATATCGCGATGCCCGGTATCCAGGAGATATTTTGTGATCAGATGACCTCCCCTGCAATCGTCCATCAGCACCTGGGGCTTGTCTTCCATCTGGTCGAAGCAGCCTTGAATAAACACATAGGGAATTCCGTATTCTTCCAGCCGCTCATACAGATGCAGATGTCTGCAGCTGATCTGGCTCTTACTGGGTTCGATGATGACCCCGTCGATATCCTTCTGCAACAGTTCCTCCAGACACCGTGCCTCCTGGCTCCGGGAGTTTCTTGTATTTTTTAATAAAATGCTATACCCCTGTGCCGTAAGAACTTCATCGATGCCCTGAATAACCCGGGGAAAAATATAATCCGACAGATAGGTGGTCACCACGGCAATGTTGTGAGACTTATGCTCCGGGCGGACCCGCTCCGACACAAAGGTGCCTTTCCCGTGTACCGCATAGATGTATCCCTCCTGTTCCAGAATGGCCAGTGCCTTGCGGACGGTCTGGCGGCTCACCTGATAAGCGGCGGCCAGCTGGTTCTCCGAGGGAACACGGTCACCGCTGCGCAGTTCTCCCAGTCGGATCTGTTCCTGTAAATCATGATGCATTTTATAGTATTTCAGCTGTTTTTCTTCCATACGTATCCGTCCGCCCCGCTCCTTCTCTATCCGGTTTTGTACAACTCTATTCCGTTTTCCGGGTATCGCTCCCCGGTACATTTCAGTATTTTTCGCCTTCCAGCAGGATCAGCCGCCGGATTTCTTCCGCTCCGCTGACACGTTCCCCTTCTATGGTATCATTATGGATCACATAATCACAGATCTTGCGATTACGCTTCTCCGCATCGATAGACAGGATCCGAAGTGTCTTTTCCTCGGTGTCATAGTCGGAATCAATGATATCGGCGATCAGCTTTTCTTTATCTCTCGCCACATAGATAATATGGGTGGGAAAGGAACGCTTCATGGCAATGGCACCGCACATATCCACGGGGATCACCGCAAACTTTCCCTGATCCAGCAAGGTCTGAATGTCTTCCTTTCTGGTGCCGTACAGTACCCCGGCATAAGCCGTTTTTTCAAAAAAGTTCATCCGGTCGAAGGCTTCCTCCGGGACGTACTTGTGGCCGTAGCGCCCCGGTTCCGTGCAGTAGTTCACCGGGCGGACAAAAATCTCCCCACTCTCTGTCCTTTCGCTCGCGCCTGTCCCTCGGCTACCGCACAAAGCTTCCGTAATCTCCCGTTTGCCGGAGCCGGACGGCCCCACCAGGGCCAGCACCGCCGGAGCAGTGATCTTCTCCGTCTTAGAAGTGGATGCTTTCATGATCTGCTTCACCAGAGAGACAAATTCCGCCATGGTATTTACGGACAACAGCCCCGTCATTTTGGCATTCCAGGGCTTCCGCATCAGCACCGGATACTCCGCCTTGCTCTCCAGAATATTGTGGATGGCATCATCCAGCACAATATCAAAATGGACACGATCCTTGGCACTTCCCAGAATAATATTTTCCGGTGGAAGCTCCGGGAACTGGGTCATGATCTGTTCTGCCCGCACTCCCATAAAATGTGGTGACACCGCAGTAATGAAAAAAACATCCGCGATCTGCATCAGTCTGCGGATCCCTCGTTTCGTCTCCTCGGTCGGAATCTGCCTCCGGTACAGTTCCGGATCGTTATAGAATTCTTTGATCACCGAAGTCCGCCCTTCGTTGGCCCAGGAAGTGATTTCCTCCATGCGATAGGGTTCCTTCGGATGATATTTTTCATTTGCCATACGGATGGCGATACTGTTAAACGGGGCGGTAACATCGTCCCAATCAATACCGATGCTGGGTCTGAGCATGCTGTAGTCCTCACTCTTTCTATGTTCAATGCGATCTATCACACCATGTGATTTTAGTGCATTATGCTTTTTGCACATTGTGCATTCCCGTTTCCGGAATACTTCTGCTATTTAGCATAGCATAAACGAATACGCAGTACAATCCATACCGTAGCCGCTCTCTCTGGCTCTTCTACCGTTCCAATCGGCATTGTTTATTTTGCCGTACTCTTTTTCCTTTGGTATATCATGTTTTTGGGGCTTATCATCCATTTATCATATTTTTTGTTGTAATAATGCACAATCGCTTTTTTCTCTATATTGCCCAATTGTCAGCACTTTTGAACTGTGCTAGTATACATGTACAGGAGGAGAATTCATGACCAACCGGGAATTATTAGAGACGATAGTAATTAAATTAGAAAGTATAGACCAACGACTGGGCAGGGTGGAGCAACGACTTGATAAGGTCGAACAGCGACTCGACAGGGTGGAGCAGCGACTTGATTCACTGGAGCAAAGATTCGATTCTTTGGAACAACGTGTTTCCAATCTGGAATCCGGTCAGATTGCCATGGAACAGCGCCTTACCAATCTGGAATCCGGTCAGATTGCCATGGAACAGCGCCTTACCAATCTGGAATCCGGTCAGATTGCCATGGAACAGCGCCTTACCAATCTGGAATCCGGTCAGATTGCCATGGAACAGCGCCTTGCCAATCTGGAATCCGGTCAGCTCTCTATGGCGAATCGCCTTACCAATATAGAGTTGACTCTTGAGAATGAAGTCAGTCGTAATATCTGTACAATTGCAGAAGCTCATTTAGATTTATCCAGAAAATTCGACCGGGCCTTAAAAGTAAAAGAAGATGATGAACTGGTTCGCATCCGGCTTAATGTATTGGAAAATGATGTCCGAAAAATAAAGCAGCGGCTGGAAATTGCATAGTTTATTCTTATCAGTACCTTATCTTAATGGATAAGGTATTTTTTTGCCCTTCTTTTTGTTGACTTATCAACATCCATGTGTTACACTTCATAAAGTTGTTGCAGTGTCAACATTTTACAGGAGGAACCTTCATGCAGGATCGTTTTGAAAGATTTGTGGTATCTATCACAGAATTGCACCGTTATCTGCAAAAATTGAAAGAACTGGAAATGGGACAGATGGACTTAAAAGCCGGTTATACCATGTGTCTGTATTATCTGGGAAAGCACCCGGAGGGGCTGACCGCCACGCAGCTGACGGAGCTGTGTAAGGAAGACAAGGCCGCCATCTCCCGTACCTTAAGCCAGTTGAGTTCCAAGGGGCTGGTGTCCTGCGAGCTGCCGGAACATAAACGTTCCTACCGCACACTGTATTATCTGACAGAAGAAGGCAATACTGTAGTCAAAAAGATCAGTTCCCGGATCTATTCCGCACTGGCTCACGGCGGTGATGGCATGACGGAAGAACAACGGTTGAATCTCTATGACTCTCTGGAACGGATCTCCCATAATCTGGAGCAGTATCTTACAGAGTTTTCTGTCAAGCATCCCACAGAGAAATGATCCATCCGCAACTCACCCTGACTGGCTTTCCAACAGAATTAACAGCAAGGTGACATGAACGATGTCGTATGCCCATCCCGATGGATGCCCCGGCGCATTTCCGCCCGAAAGAATATTCATCATAACTATATATAGAAAGTACAGGAAACAATTATGGAAAAAATACGTTTTATCACGGACTCCGCATCCGATATGAACAGTTCAAGAGAGGACGTCACGATTCTCCCCCTGCATATCCGCTTCGGTGAGGAGGAATATGCAGACGGTGTCACCATCAGTCATAAGGAATTCTATGAGAAACTGATCGAATGTGATACTCTGCCCACCACCAGTCTGGTATCTCCCGCAGTCTTCGAAGAAGCCTACGAAAAAGCTGTATCGGCCGGAGAAACTGTCATTGTGGTTACTATTTCCAGCAAGCTGTCCGGCACCTGCCAGAGTGCCCGGATCGCTGCCGAGGATTATGAAGGCAAAGTCTTCGTCGTAGACAGTCTGAATGCCACCATTGGGGAACAGATTCTGGTAGAATACGGCCTGCAGCTGAAAAAGCAGGGAATGACCGCGGAAGAGATCGTAAGCATTCTGCAAGAGCAAAAGCATAAGATCCACACCATGGGACTCTTAGACACTCTGGAATACTTGAAAAAAGGGGGCCGTATCTCCCCCACTGTGGCATTCATCGGGGGTGCTCTGGCCATCAAGCCCGTGGTAGCAGTCGTAGACGGTGAGATCATTATGCTGGGAAAAGCCCGTGGTTCCAAAAACGGCAGTAACTTCCTCATCCGTGAAATTGAAAAAGCGGACGGTGTGGACTTCTCCAAGCCCTTCTGTCTGGGCTATACCGGTCTGAGTGACGAACTTTTACAGAAATACATTCACGACAGTGAGCATCTCTGGAAAGATTATGCCAAGGAGCTTCCCGTCAGCACTCTGGGTGCCACCATCGGAACCCATGTGGGCCCGGGTGCTGTTGCCGTTGCATTCTTCGAACATTAAATCTATTACAATTTTTCCCATTTGCTCAAAATAGGACTAATTTCCCACAGCTGCCCCACTGACAAATTTCTCCTCTTATGGTATATTGTAAAATCATTTTATATTGTTTGTTCATTTTCTACATTACCAGAGAGGAGAATTTTTATGGGGTTGAACCTGTTACTATCCACAAATCATATCGTCATCCACAGTTACTCTCCCGTGGCAGATTTTCTGTTGGTGGTTATGTGTCTTCTGGCATTGTTACTGATCCGACAGACTTTCATTAAACAGAGCCGGACCTTTCGGATCTTCAAGTCCTGTTTTGCCCTGCTTTTCATTGCCGCAGTTTCCAATATTGCCTTTTATTATGCCGACCTTTTTTCCAGACAGAACACCCTTCTCTGGATCCTCCGGGCCGTCTACCATATCAGTCTTCTGTCCCTGTTCTGTCTCTATATTGCTTACCTGAAAATACTGATCGTCTTCCCGAAAAATATCGGCAGGAAATATACCTTTCTGTCCTTCGCCATCCTTGTGGTGACCGGAGTTGCCGATCTGGCATCTCCTCTGACCGGCTGGGGATTTCATCAGGATCATTACGGAATCTGGTATGAAAATATCCTGTCCACTCCTTTTATGGTCGGATATCTTCTGTATCTGGCGGTGATCCTCTTTCTGTTGGTTTGCTACCGCCGCAGACTTCCTACCGCACTGTTCCATATGCTGATATTTACTGAGACGGTCTGTGGATTGATTGTAGTCATGGAAGCTGCCATGAATACGACTTCTTTCCTGGCCACAACCTATTTTCTGCCGCTTCTGGTGGTATTGTACATGCTCCATGCCAACGCCTACGACCCGAAGACCGGTGCCCTGGGTTCCGCATCCTTGGATGAATATCTGCGCCAGCAGCGACAGACCGCTCAGGATACCTACTACCTGTGCCTGCGCTTTGACATGGATTTCGAATACGTCATGACAGAGGAAATGGGAAAGCTGTTCTACAGCTTCTGGACGGATTATTTTCGAAAGGGTATGTTGTTCAATCCTTCCACCAGCTTCTTCGTACTGGCAGTGGACAGCCACAATATCCCGGATGCCACAGAAAGGGCAGTATCCCTGATTAAAAAGGTGTTCCAGAAATATTATGAAGAATATAAGCTTCCCTACAAGCTGGTACTCTTCGACCATCTGGACTTTTGTGAGAATCTGGAACAGTTCTACGAGGTATTCAATTACTTTTCCGAAAAAGTAGCGCAGAATTCCTATCGTGTCTTCGGGGAAGAAGATTACCAGACTTATAAAGAAATGCATTATATCAAGTCCCAGTTGAAGGATATTGCGGAACACGGCTCCTTAGATGACGAACGCGTTCTGGTCTATTGTCAGCCGGTACGGAATGTCCACACGGGTACTTACGATACCGCAGAATCCCTGATGCGTTTGCGTCTGCCACAGACAGGACTGGTATTCCCGGATCGTTTTATTCCTCTGGCAGAAAAATACGGCTACATCCACCGCCTCAGCATGATCATTCTGAATAAGACCTGTAGGCAGATCAAGCAGATGCAAGATGAGGGCTATCAGATCTCCCGTGTATCCGTAAATCTTTCTGTGGAAGAGCTGGGCGAAAAGGACTTCATGGAAGAATTCAAATCCATCGTACGAGCCGCCGGAATCGACTTCCACACCATTGCCGTTGAGTTTACGGAGTCCCAGAACGATACGGAATACGAACTGGTACAGGAATGCGTCAGTGAGTTCAAACAGTTGGGGGTATGTACTTATCTGGATGATTTTGGAACCGGTTATTCCAATTTCGACCGGATCTTAAGCCTGAAACTGGATGTGTTCAAATTCGACAGAAGCCTTTTACTGATGGCGGATCAGGATGCCAATTCCCGCTTCATGCTGGATTACTTCTCTACCGCCTTTGAGCGCCTGGGTTACAAGGTACTGTACGAAGGTGTAGAGACCGATGCCCAGGAAGAACTGTGTATCATCAGTCATGCAGATTATTTACAGGGCTATAAGTTCTCCAAGCCGATTCCCATTGAAGAATTGCCCCGGTTCCTTACGCGGGGCTGATATTGCGATTGCCGCATCCATTATTATTCCGGACACCGCTTCTGCGGTCCCCGCATACACAATAAAAATCCCGAAGGCCTTTCACAGTCTCCGGGATTTCTCTTTGCTTAACTTTATTTATCTTTGTATCTTGCGCTTATATTAAGCAGCCTTCTTAGCCTTCTTCTCTTTCATCTGCTTAGCGAAGGTCTGTGCGCCTTCCACTACCAGGAAGATTGCCAGCACTGCCATTGCAGTTGCGAAGAACAGCTGGAACCAGTCACCCCATGCAGCGGTGCCGGCGCCGATAGCCTTACACTTGTTGATTACAGTGATCACCAGGCTGGTCAGGGTTGCAGCAAGCATGAATACCATAGGGAAGTAGAACATCTTGTTGTTCTTACCAACTTCACCCAGCCATGCAGCTACTGCCATCAGTGCGATACCTGCCAGCAACTGGTTGGCTGCACCGAACAGACCCCAGATCTGGCTCAGAGACAGACCACCCAGGATACAACCGATCAGTACCATAGAAACAGTACCGAACAGAGGATGAGCCAGCACTTTACGTGCGCCCTTGGCATCCTTGTAGGTAGCCTCGCCTTCCTTCAGGAACAGCTCGGAGAACATGAAACGGCTCAGACGGGTACCGGTATCCAGACTGGTCAGCGCGAATACGGATACAGACAGAGTTAATAGTGCGTAAATGGTGCCATATGCCTTGGAAGTCTCGGTACCGAACATGGATGCGATACCTGCAGCGAATGCAGCTGCGGGAGATCCGAACTCACCGTTTAAGTACTTCTGATATACTGCACCGACTGCTACCAGAGCGATGATACCCAGAGCAGACTCGATCAGCATGGAGCCGTAACCGATTGCCTTGGCATCCTTCTCGTTCGCTAACTGCTTGGAAGAAGTACCGGTAGCGATCAGGCTGTGGAAACCGGAACATGCACCACATGCTACAGTGATGAACAGCATAGGGAACAGGGTCTGTCCTGCCTTGGGCTCCCAGCTAGTGAAAGCTGGAATATCGAAAGCAACAGTACCGGTGAAAGCACCTGCAACCACACCGATGAATGCCAGACCGATCATAGCGTACAGCAGGAAGCTGGACAGATAGTCACGGGGCTGTAACAGGATCCATACGGGAACCAGGGAAGCTACAGCGATGTACACACCTACGAATACGATCCATGCGATACGGTTCATTGCAAAACCAACGTTCAAGCCAAGAACAGTGATCAGTACGATACCGATGATGCCACCGATGGTAGCGGGCAGAGTCTTGACACCCATTCTGTTGGTCACATAACCATAAATAACAGCCAGAACGATAAATAACAAAGAGATCATAGCGGTAGACTGGTTACCGGTAGGATTGGTCACAAAACCGAAAGCGGTCTTGCCGGCTTCGTCTGCCACAGTCAGGAAAGTACCTGCCACGATGTTAACGAAGGAAGCGATTACCAGAATCAATACCAGAAGTGCGAAGATGATGAAAAGCTTCTTTGCTCTGGATCCCATGGAATCCTCGATGATCTCACCTACAGATTTACCGTCATGTCTGATAGATGCGAATAAAGATCCGAAGTCCTGCAGACCGCCGAAGAAAATACCACCGATAATACACCACAGGAATACGGGAACCCATCCGAAGATGGAAGCCTGGATCGGTCCGTTGATCGGGCCTGCTCCGGCGATAGAGGAAAAATGATGTCCCATAAGTACGGCGGGCTTTGCTGCAACATAGTCTACACCATCCTCCTTCTCAATAGCAGGAGTCTTCTTGGTAGGATCAATGCCCCACTGTTTTGCCAGCCAGGAGCCATAGAACACATAGCCGGTAAACAATAATACGATAGCGGCCAAAACAATTAATAATGCTGTCATTTGTGTTTCTCCTTTTCTTATACACAGATTTAATTTATCATTGCCTTTTTTACGAGCTTCTTCAGAATCTGTCCGTGGCGGTTGTGGACGATCCGACCCGAAGATAACTCGGCGACAATCAAACGGTAATTACTCCAGCCATGAAATCCCCAGAGGTAACTCTGATAATGCTTGCACTTTTTCACCTGTGTAAGCGCATCCTCCTCTGCATGACCGGTCAGAATGATCAGGACAACATCGCTGTTCCGATGATTGGATGAGGGCTGCACGTTGGCAGTTCCCCGTTCCCAGGCGATGGAGTCCAGTTCCAGAAGGCGATCCTTTGATAAAGATTCCTCTGTGGCAAAATACACAGTCTCGTTGGTGTCAATATCTGCCACCTTAGCTTTCTTGATCAGAAAGTACTGCTCATTATGGGATCCGAAGATTGCTTCGGCTGCGAATGGCGGTTCTACAGCCTCTGTTTTGATATTGTAGTAGGTCTGATAAGATCGCAGGACGCGTTCCAGCGCTTCCCCGGGAGTAAGTGTCTTTTGTAATTCCATTCTGCTTTCCTTTTAAGCATGCGTAATCGATTACATTTACGTTCATGCTATCGATAGCTTTAGCACGTCGAAGTGTCAAATGCAACGGATTTTTTAGCATTTCTTTACACTTTTTTATAAATACATACTTTATCGTTATATGTTAGTCCTCTGACAGCTTTTTTCCAAGGTGCAAATTTAACCTATATACCATTACAAATTTAATCTCTTTATCTGGATAAAGTTATTGACTTTTGTTGGGTAACCGGAAATCATTCTAAAAAAAGCAGCCGATTTTCATCAGCTGCCGATTTTTAGGAATGATTCTTCTCTTCCTTGATCTCCCAATGGATCAGGAAAGTCAGTGCCGCACGAAGTCCGATGATACCGGCTACGGTAACGATCTCCTTCCAGTCTCTGACAATAACGGTCTTAAGGATCTCACTGCACAACTTGAATTCCAGCCCTACAGCAAGCCCCTGCGCCAGGGTGATCTTCATATCCGGCACCCGCCGCACATAATTATAAAACCCTTTCAGACCGGAGAGAATAATAACGATCACTCCGACAAATTCAAAGAACAGTATTGCCACCTGGACAATATTGTTCATCACGTTTTCCAGGAATTCAATGATAAGCTCTATGTGGAACATGCACAGCCCCCCGCTTTTCTTACACTTCTTTTTTCATTGTAGCGTATCCAAAAAGGGCGTGCAAGATGTATCTTTATCTTTTTATCAGCTATTTTTCTTCTGTTTTCAATAATTCCTGCATAGTATGCCAGCCAAGCACCGCGCATTTTACCCTGGCAGGCATGTGGGCGATATCCTGCAATACGGAGGCTTCCTCCAGTTCGTCCCGCTCTTCCTCGGTAATACTTCCCTTGATCATCTTGAGGAACAGGTCTGCCAGATGCAACGCTTCCTCCTTGCTTCTGCCAATGACCAGCTCCAGCATCATGTCCGCGGAAGCCTGGGAAATGGCACAGCCGTCGCCTTCGAAGGCACCGTCAACTACCACACCATCCTCCACTTTCAGCTCCAGAAAAATGTCATCACCACAGCTGGGATTAACGCCCTCCAACACCAGATTCGCATCCTCCAGCTTGTGCTTGTGATACGGATGCAGATTGTGCTCCGTCAGGATTTCATTATAAAATGTCTTATTCTCCATAGCCCATCTGTCTCCTTATCTTTGCAAGGCTTTCTAAAAATGCCTGAATCTCTTCTTCCGTATTGTAGACACCCAGGCTTACTCTGGTGGTGGACAATACTTTCAAATGTTGCAATAACGGCTGGGCACAATGATGTCCCGCCCGGACCGCGATATGATCCGCATCCAAAATAGAAGCCACATCATGGGGATGCACACCGTCCAGTTTGAAGGTCACAATGCCGTGATGGTCTTCTGCTTTCTGTGAGCCCAGAATGTGTACTGCGGGAATCTCTTTCATGCCATCCATCAGCATGGCTGTCAGCTTCGCTTCTCTCTCTTCGATAAAGTCAAAACCGATCTTCTGCACATACCGGATTGCCTCTGCCAGTGCATAGGCTCCGGCACCGTTTACCGTTCCTGCTTCGAACTTATGTGGCACTTCCGCCCACACGGCTCCGGTACGGCTGACGGAATCGATCATTTCCCCGCCGCACAGGAAAGGAGGCATCTGCTCCAACAGTTCTCTCTTCGCATATAACGCACCAATTCCCATGGGAGCATACATCTTGTGTCCGGAAAATGCCAAAAAATCCACATCCAGATCCTGTACATCCACTGCCATATGGGGAACGCTCTGGGCTCCGTCCGCTACAAAATAAGCACCGGACTCATGGGCGATCTGTGCAAAATGTTTGATGTCATTTTTGCAGCCCAGTACATTGGATACCTGGGTCATGGCCACAACCTTCGTCCGATCACTCAGAGCCGCGCGGAATGCTTCTTCGGTATATTTTCCATCCTCGGTACACTCCAGATATTTTACCACAGCTCCTGTTCTGGCTGCTGCCTGCTGCCAGGGCAGGAGATTGCTATGGTGCTCCATGATGCTCACCAGGATTTCATCCCCAGGCTTCAGCACCAGGGAACTCAGACTGTAGGCCACCAGATTCAAGCCTTCCGTAGCATTGCGGACGAAGACGATCTCCGCCGCCTCTCTGGCATTTAAAAACTCCCGGACCGTCTCTCTGGCCTCTTCGTATTTTTCGGTTGCCGCCTCTCCCAGCTCGTATAATCCGCGCAGGGGATTGGCATTGTATTTTTCATAAAATGTTCTCTCTGCCTCCAGAACACAGGACGGCTTCTGGGAAGTCGCCGCCGTGTCCAGATAAATCACATCATTACTCATAAGCAGAGGAAAATCCTTACGGATCTCGCTGATTGAAGTCGTCATACTTCCTCCTGTTATCTTACTCTTCCGCTTCCTCTTCTTCCCCGGCTCTGCCAAGGAACTCCTGTACCTTAGCCCGTGTAGCTGCATCAGGAATCTTGCGGCAGACCGCATCCACCTTCGCCATCGCCATCATCTCATAGATCTGCTCTCTGTTCATGCCGCGGCTCTCTAAGTAGAACAGCAGCTCATCATCCAGCTTACCGATGGTGGCACCGTGGTTTCCTTCCACATCTTCCTCCGCACAGAGGATCAGGGGAATAGTCTGGTTCACCACATCATTGGACAATAACAGTACATCCTCTTTTTCATTGCCTACCGCGCCCTTGGCACCCCATTTGAAGTCAATAGTGCCACGGTATAGCTTAAAGGCATGGTCTCTTAGCACGCCGCCAGCCTGCATATTACTCTGGGTCTTTTTCCCCTCATGCAGGGCCACATAATTCATATCCAGTCTTCCGTCACCGCCCACGATATAAGCGGTGTCGGCATTCAGGCTGCTCTCTCTGCCCTGTAAGGTAGTCTTGCATCCAAGGTAAGTATTCTTTCCGCCGAGGATCAGCTGGATCACTTCCAGGGAAGCCTTCTCTTCACACAGGGCACCGATATCATTCATAAAAGTAAAATCACTGCCCAGTCTCTGCACCTGGATCAGTCGGAGCTTCGCGCCTTCTTCCAGATACAGTCTGGTGGATACCGCTGCCTGACCTGACGCCTCTCTGTCGGAAGCAAAATCCTGGATCACAGTGATTTCACTGTTTTTCCGGACTCTCACTGCTACGGCACCGGCCTGTAAACTATTTTGTACGTAGGTATAATCCAACAGCAACGGCTGTGCTTCTGTGGTTTCCTCAGACACCTCATAATGTTGTGCCTTCACTCCCGCTGCTGTCAGAAGACCGTCCATGTCCTCTCCCATGCCGGATGGGATGCCTGCAAAATCCGCATTCCAGGGCTGGGATCCCTCATTTTCTGCTGTTGTTATTTTTTCCGGCAGGCTTACCTTTACCCCTCCTGCCGTAGGTACTTCTATCTTTTCCAACTGCGTCTCGTTCATGCGAAGCCAGTTCCAGGTCTTCGCCGGCAGTCTGTTAATGGTCATATTATATTCTTTTTCCATACTGATCTCCATTCCTCCTGCCACATTAACCGATGCTGCCCTTCATCTCCAGACGGATCAGATTGTTCATCTCCACCGCGTATTCCAACGGCAGCTCCTTCGATACATTGTCTGCGAATCCGCTGACGATCATGGCTCTGGCATCCTCTTCTGAGATACCGCGGGACATCAGATAGAACACTGCTTCATCGCTGATCCGGCCGATCTTCGCCTCGTGTCCGATATCGGCATCCTGGGTACGGATATCCATGGCCGGGATGGTGTCGGAACGAGACTTGTCGTCCAGCATCAGGGACTGACAGGATACGGCGGATTTGCTCTTTGCCGCACTGTTCTTCACCACTACGGAGCTTCGGAAGGTACTGATCCCGCCATCCTTGGAGATAGACTTCGTGTTGATATAAGAAGTGGTCTCCGGTGCATTGTGGACCACTTTCGTACCGGTATCCAGATTCTGTCCGGCTCCGGCGAAAGTAATACCGGTAAATTCTGCTCTCGCTCCCTTACCGTTCAGCACGCTCATGGGATAGAGATAGGATACGTGAGATCCGAAGGAACCGGATACCCATTCTATGGTACCGCCTTCTTCCACCAGCGCCCGCTTGGTGTTCAGATTGTACATATTCTTGGACCAGTTCTCGATGGTGGAGTAACGCAGTTTTGCATTTTTCCCCACGAACAGCTCCACACAGCCGGCATGGAGGTTCGCCACGTTGTACTTCGGGGCGGAACAGCCTTCGATAAAATGCAGGTATGCACCCTCATCCACAATGATCAGGGTATGCTCGAACTGTCCGGCTCCCGGTGCATTCAGTCGAAAATAAGACTGCAAAGGGATCGTCACAGACACTCCGGGGGGAACATATACGAAGGAACCGCCGGACCACACAGCACCGTGCAGCGCTGCGAATTTGTGGTCTCTGGGGGTCACCAGCTTCATAAAATGCTTCCGCACCATATCCGCATATTCCCCATTCAGGGCACTCTCCATATCGGTATAGACTACGCCCTGGGCTGCCACTTCTTCCCTGACATTGTGATATACCAGCTCGGAATCGTACTGGGCGCCCACACCGGCGAGGGACTTCCGCTCCGCCTGCGGGATTCCCAGCTTCTCAAAGGTATCCTTGATATCCTCCGGTACCTCGGACCATTTGGCGCTCATATGGGTATTGGGTTTTACATAGGTTACGATATCTTCCATGTTCAGACCCTCAATAGAGGGACCCCAGTCGGGGACTTCCATCTCATTATAGATCTGCAGAGACTGTAATCTGAAATTTGCCATCCATGCGGGATCCTTCTTTTTCTCGGAAATCTCCGCCACAATATCGGGAGTCAGTCCCTTTTTAATACGATAGACGTCCTTCTCCTCATTACGGATATCATAAATGCTTCTGTTGACGTCTTCCACGTATGTCTTTTCACGTTCACTCATTCAGATCGTCAACCTCCTTATGCTTCCAGAAAACGCTCGAAACCATGCTCGTTAATCTCGTCTACCAGGGAAGCGTCGCCGGATGCCACGATCTTACCGTTCACCAGTACATGGGTCTTGTCCACATGGAGAGACTCTAAAATTCTGGTGCTGTGGGTGATGATCAACAGCGCACCCTTTTTGTCCTTCTGGTACTCTTCCACACCCTTGGATACCGTACGTACCGCATCCACATCCAGTCCGGAATCGGTCTCATCCAAGATTGCCAGTGAGGGTTTTAACATAAGTAACTGTAAGATCTCCGCCTTTTTCTTCTCACCGCCGGAGAATCCCACGTTCAGATCACGGTCCCCATAGGAAGGATCCATCTGCAATACTTCCATGGCCTGCTCCAGTTCCTTTTTGAAGGTCCACAGCTTGATACGGGAACCGCTTCTCTGTTCCACGGCATTACGGATGAAATTCCGAAGAGATACTCCGGGTACCTCCAGGGGATTCTGGAAGGACAGGAAAATACCATCCTTCGCTCTCTGGTCTGCAGTTTCCTCTAATAATTCCTTCCCTTTGAACAGGATTTCACCACCGGTCACCTCATACCGTGGACTTCCCATGATGGTGTAACCCAGTGTGGATTTGCCCGCACCGTTGGGTCCCATGAGGACATGGGTCTCTCCGGGGCGAACCTCTAAATCTATTCCATGAAGGATGGGCTTGTCCTCTACACTTACGGACAAGTTACGCACCTGTAATAATTGTTCTGACATATACTTCCTCCTATCTCTAGCGTCCAACTAGGAATTACTATATCATTATATACACGCATCTGCAAATATGCAACATATAATTCCTACAAAAGTACCGTACATTCTATTCAAATTGTATTACATTTTTTAGTTAGCAGCAACTTACTATAAAGTAAAACACAAGCCATTGCGAGGAGTTCTCTTTTTCTCTCACAATGGCCTTTGCTTTTTCTCTTTTTATGCTTCTTCTCTATCCAAAAGGTTCTTCATGCTCTTGGTGCTGATCCACAGGGTAGATGTATTATGCAGAAGAGCGGACGTAGTGGGAGGAATGATTCCTGCTACACCTAAAATGATCAGTCCGGTGTTGATACCTACGATCATGCGATAATTTTTATGGATCCGTTCCATCAGGGAGTTGCTCAATTCCTTCAGGGTAGCTACTTCATACAGATTGTCCGCACCGATGGTGACATCGGCGATCTCTCTGGCGATCTGTGCGCCCTCGCTGATGGCAATACCAACATCTGCCGCAGACAATGCCGGGGAATCGTTGATTCCGTCACCGATCATAATGACCTTATGACCTGCCTGCTTCTCCTGCTCCACGAACCTTGCCTTGTCTTCCGGCAACACCTCGGAATAATACTCATCCACACCGACGGTACCCGCAATTGCCCCGGCGATACGGTCGCTGTCTCCTGTCATCATGACTACCTTGTGGATTCCGAGACTCTTCAGCTGTCGGATGACCTCCGGAGCCTCTTCTCTGAGAGGATCCTCGATGCAGATCACTGCAGCCAGCTTGCCGTCAATTGCCATATACAGGCGGGAGTATTCCTCAGGCAGGTGGTCGAACAGCTCCTGTCTGCCCTCCGGAATCTGTGCCTGCTCATCCTCAAATACGAAATGGTAGCTGCCGATGATGATCTTCTTGCCTTCCAGAGTGGAAGAGATTCCATGAGCTACAATATATTCCACTTTGGTATGCAGTTCTTCATGTACCAGCTCCTTGCGGGCCGCTTCCCGCACCACTGCCTTTGCCATGGAATGCGGGAAATGCTCCTCCAGGCAGGCGGCGATCCGAAGCAGTTCCTCTGCTGGCTGTCCGTTAAAGGATACCACATCCGCCACGGTAGGCTGTGCCTTGGTCAGAGTACCGGTCTTGTCAAATACGATGGTGGTGGCATCTGCCATAGCCTCTAAGTATTTGCCGCCCTTCACCGTGATCTCATAGGTGCTTGCCTCACGGATCGCAGACAATACCGCTAACGGCATAGACAACTTCAATGCGCAGGAGAAATCCACCATCAGCACGGATAATGCCTTGGTCACATTCCGTGTGAACAGCCATACCAGACCGGTGCCTAAGAAAGTATAGGGTACCAGCTTATCTGCCAAGTGCTCTGCCTTACCCTCCAGAGAGGATTTCAGCTTCTCGGATTCCTCTATCATGGTCATGATCTTCTCATATTTGCTGGAGCCGCCGTTTTCTTTCACACAGATAGTCAGCTCACCTTCTTCTACCACAGTTCCGGCATAGACAGTTCCACCGGGAATTTTTCTCACCGGAACGGATTCTCCGGTCAGAGATGCCTGATTCACCATACCTTCTCCATCCGTCACTGTACCGTCGAAAGGAATCACATTGCCCATGTGGATCCTTACCAGATCACCCGACTTAATGGATGTGGACGGCACCAGGATCTCCTGTCCGTCGCTCACAACCCATACCTTGTCAATGTTTAAGGACATGCTCCTCGCCAGATCACCGACAGACTTTTTGTGCGTCCACTCCTCCAAAATCTCACCGATGCCTAACAGGAACATCACAGAGGCTGCGGTGTTGTAATCACCACGCAGCACAGATACACCGATAGCAGTGGCATCCAGTACCGGTACTTCGATCTTGCCCTTCGCCAGAGTCTTCACGCCGTGCCAGAGATATTTGAAAGACTTCACTGTGGTGATCACGGAACGGATATCCACGGGCAGAAACAGCCTGATCCCATAATGCATTACCACTTTATTGATCAGCTGATCCTTATATTCCCGGTTCATCTCTCTGCCGGAATTGGCCAGATAGTTCTCCGGCACTTCTGTACCCTGATATGTAAAATTCTCCAGTGTCTTCAGTGCCTCCTCCCTGGAACCGGTATAGACTACCGTGACATCCAGGGTGCGCTCCTGAATTTTGGCACTGACAATATTACTCTGTCCATCCAGATAGTATTGCAGTGTATCTGCCTGTGCAAAGCTCATACGGCTCTGCAGAATGTGAACCCTGAGTCTCCCCTTTATCTCATGTTTGATCACAAATCTCATAATTTATGCCTGCTTTCATGAAAACACCTGCGATGCCGAAGCATGCAGGTGTCATTTATTCTGTGTTGTAAGATTCGATGGATTATTCAGCGTCTGCTGCAGTCTCTGCTGCTTCTGCCTCAACCTCGCCGTCAAACTCCTGAGCTGCCTTTGCTGCTCTGTCCTCGTTGATCTGCTGAGCTTCTGCGTAGATATCCTCTGCGTTCTCCTGGATGGTGGTCGCAGTCTTCATGACACACTCTTTTGCGCGCAGAACTGCTGCGGTGCAGTTGGTGTACAGCTTCTTCGCATCCTTGCTGGACAGTACTTTGATGCCTGCGGTTCCGAACAGAACGCCTGCTGCGAAAATACCGGTTTTTGCTTTATCAATCTTTTTTAAACATTTCAACATAATTCATTTCCTCCTGTGCGAATTCTTTGGTTTATTCTATTTATGAATGAATATTATAAACACCTATTTTTCCTATTTCCAGCTTTTTTCGTTTAATGAAAAATTTTATCATTTATCAAAAACACAAAAGGCCAGTGGATCAAAATCCACTGACCTTCTTGTATTCCTGTAATTTTTCTTTTGCTGCCGGGGTCAGATTCTTAGGCACCTGAATCTGGATCACGACATACTGATCGCCGTGGGCATTTTTATCCTTCATGGATACCACGCCCTTGCCTTTCAGACGGATCTTACTTCCGGACTGCGTACCTTCCTTCACTTTGCACATGACATCACCGTACAACGTGGGTACACGGATCTCGCCGCCCAGGGCTGCGGTAGTATAGGGGATATTGACCGTGGTATACAGATCCTGTCCTCTACGCTCCCAGCCCGGCTTCTCCTGTACCGTCACCTTCAGATACAGGTCACCGCTCTCACCGCCGGAGTAACCTTCACCACCCTTACCTTTCAGGCGGATACTTTTACCGGTGTCGATACCTGCCGGAATATGCACCTGCACGGATTCGGACTTGCCGGTAGCCGGATCTCTTAAGGTAAAGGTCTTATCGCAGCCATGCATTGCTTCGTCAAAGCTGATGGTGATGCCGGATTCCACATCCTGACCTTTACTGCGGTAGTTCGCCCGGCTGCCCCGTCCGGAGCCTTTCTGTCCCTTGAAATACTGACCGAACAGATTGTCGAAAATATCCTCATCCCCGCCGAAGCCGCCAAAATCACCGGTACCGAAACCGCTTCCTCCGGTGCTGTAATGGAACGTGCCGTTGCCAAAGCCGCCGAATCCATCGGTGCCGAAGCCGCCTCCGTTCTTAAACTGCTCCTGATACTGTCTGGCTGCCTCCTCATTAAATCCCTCCTGGAAAGCAGCAAAACCGTAAGTATCATATAGTTTCTTCTTTTTTTCATCCCCCAGCACATCGTAAGCTTCGTTGACTTCCTTCAGCTTCTCCTCTGCCACAGGGTCTCCTGCATTGGTATCCGGATGGTATTTTTTCGCCAGTTTCCGGTATGCTTTTTTTATCGCTGCGGCGTCCGCTGTCTTGCTGACACCCAGTACTTCATAATAATCTCTTTTTGTTGTCTTCGTCATATTCCCTCCATTCTGCCCAACCGGTGAGCCACACAACCAAGACGTTTTCCATGTAAAAATCAGCCGACACAGTTCCCTGCGCGGCTGACCACTTCACATCTCTTTTCAAACAATTGTCTGCTGTTGCAGTCGCTTGTTCCTCTTACAGAGATTATATTATCACTACTACTTAGCACTCGCAAGAGGTGAGTGCTAATATTTTTGTTATTTTTTTGCAAACCCTTTAAAATCAATGGTTTGCAGTATCTTATTTCTTTTGAAATTGTGATTTTTTCTGTTTTGACACCAATTTGACACCAATTTCTTCTTTTTTGTGGTGTCAAGCATTTAACACCATACTATCTAGTCTTGCAATCTCATTTTTCAATCCTTGTCAGCTCTCCAATATGGTTATACACTTCCATTGTTACATCTATATGAGCGTGTCCCATAATATATTGAAGAACTTTTACGTCCATACGGCACTCTGCCATTCTGGTACAAGCTGTGTGACGCATTACATGAGCTGAAAACTTTGGTAACAGCTCTGCTTTCCTATGCTCTTTTTTTGCTCTCTCTACTTCGGTTTTGTTATATGCGTCTACAATGTTGTATAAAACACTATTTACGCCATTCGGCATAAGCGGTCTGCCCGATTTTGCTGTAAAGACAAACCCCGAACACCCGTCCACCTCAATGCTCTTATCCTTTGCAAGCATAAAATTGATTTTTCTTTGTTCCTCAAAGGCTTTTGCAACTTCTTGTGTCATAGGTATAATACGAATACCCGACGACGTTTTTGGTGTTGAGATATGGAACTTGCAACCGTCGCCTAAATTCTTATAAATGAGCTGGTGGTCTACATTAACCGTTTTTGCCTTGATGTTTATATCTTTCCATGTAAGACCAATAAGCTCCCCACATCTTAACCCCGTACCAATCATTATGGTAAACATAGGATAATATGTGTTATAGACATTGCTCTGTTTTACAAACTCCATAAACTTTTCTTGTTGAGAAACTGTTAAGGCTTCTTTTTCCTCTGCTGGTTTTCCATAATCACTAATGGAACTTTTTGCAGGGTTCTTTCGGATAATATCATCATCAACAGCCATTTCTAATGCAGGATAAAGCAGGTTGTGAATATACTTGATTGTAGAATAAGCATATCCAGCTTTGGAAAGTTTCGCATAATACGCTTTAATATGTGAGGGTAAAAGCTGAACAACTTTAATATTTCCAATCTCGTCTTTTACTCTGTTTTCCCAAGCACGAACATAACTAACTCTTGTAGTATCAGCCAGCTCACGAGTTGCCATATAACGCTCAAACAACGTGTTAAGCGTCATTTTTTTGATTGCTCCGTCTGTCAATATATTATCTTCCATATCTTTTGCAATCTGCTTCTCTTTTTCTCGAAGCTCTGGTAAATCTTGTGCATAGACTGTCAATCTCTTGCCTGTTCTTACATCTGTATAACGATAACTGTATCTTCCATCATTACGCCAGTTTTCGCCCTCTCTTAATTTTCTTCCTTTTGGGTCTTTTCTACTAATTGCCATGAGAACCATTCCTTTCTGAAAAAGCCTCTTTTCTTGTTCTCACAGCGTGCTTTGTCCTTTCTTATTATACTACACACGCCAGAGAACATAAATAGAAAATCGCTCTATTCTTCCAAATATAACAAGTATTTCTTGACTTTTTCTATGGAATAAAGAACCCTGCGACCTATCACAATTTTTGCTCCTGCCTGCTCGCCAATCTTTCTTGCAGTAGCACGACCACAAGATAACCTAGCAGACAGTCCCTCTATATCAACAGCAATCGGCTGTTCCGTTGCTCTTATCTTCGTTTTATTCATATTCCAACACCTTACCTCGCTGGAACATCACATCATTTAACACATCAGTATTTAACATAATGTAACACCCCCTTTACTGTGTGTCTATTTATAAGTTACATAAGCAGACAGACGGCTTTGGAAAGCTCCGTTAGTATCTCAACTATTCCCATTCTTGTGGGCAGAACCGCACCATGCGGACGTATCATTATTCTGTGAGGATAGGTCGTGGCAAAACGACTTTTCCAACAGTCGCTCTCGGATCACTGCGTGGGTCGCTCGCTTTCTTTTGAAAAGGTCGTGGCGTACAGTCCCCGTGGCTCGCTATCTCACAAACGTATCTGTCTGCTTTATTCAGTTGTCAAAGAGCTATCGGCTATTCAGCCTATTAAAATCAACTTTCAGATTTTGATTTTAATAGAATGACAAGTGAAGTGGCAGGAAAGGGGGACGTGCCAGACTTCACTTGTATGTACTACATCACTACAATTTCAAAATTCATCAGCATATCAAGTAATGCTGTCTGCACTCTGTTTTTTAAATCTGCGTCTACCACCATGCAGACGTTACCGTGTTCGTCATACAATTTACGCAGGCACAGTTTGGAAATGTAACCGTCATAAAATTTCATAACGGCTTCAATCGCTTCTGGGTCGCCCTCTGTTGCTGATAAAATAACTTCAAAAGGCAGATGTTCGTATTTCTTCATTTGCGTTCCTCCATAATTTTTCTCATTGCTTCAAGTGTTTTTGTTCTGTGATACTGGACGTTAGAGCGGGGAATTTTAATAAATTCACTGATTTCACTATCCGACATATCCATAAAGTAGGACAACAAAATAATGTTGCGTTTCTTCTCTGTCAATGTTTTAAGGGCTTCGCTTAACTGGTCGTCCTCAACCCAGACTTCAATGCCTAAGATATTGAATACAGTATAATCACTTTCGTATTTATCCAATTCTCCAAAACGTGATTGTTCATAATCTGGAATATCCGAAAATAAACATTCGTGTTTTTCACGCCTTTTCATATCACGATAGCCTTTCTTTACTGCACGTTTAATTACTTTTTTTGAAAGGCAATCAAACTGTGCTTCAATGGCTTGTTTGAAAGAAGATGTTTTCATTTGCTCACCTCCTTTCCGTGCTGGATTGAAATAAACTTTTGTTTATTTCCCCCTTTCCGCACCCTAACTACCCAAAGAGGTGGCAAGCTACCAAGATTTTCAAAAAAATTTTTTTGAAAAACAAAAACAGCCCGATAATGTGTAATTACACAAACGGACTGTTTTATAAATTCTATTGATATGAAATTTTAACTCATATAAAGGGTATAATGATTGTAATAGTGGACTGAAATATTTATCCAGTTGAGAACGGCAAAGCGTTCTTCCGTATGCAATCATGGTATAGCCCCCTTTAACCAGAGCCAAGAAAAAAGGACAGTTCTGGTTATATCCAAAACCGTCCCGTTATTTTTCAAGACGCACAAAAGTATATTATCTAGGAACGGTTTTTTTTATTTACCGCACACGATAACAGCTTTTGAATTATTACTGCATACTATATGCAATTTTAACACATTCTAAATACATCACATGAAGTATAAACTCATGCTAGGTGATTTAAAATGAGAAAAGCAAAAGAAACACAAACTTTTGATTTCAGACCTTTAGGACTGGCAATCAGAGAAGCCCGTGAAAGAGCAGGGCTTTCTCGTAATGATTTAGGCGATAAAGTGTTCTATGGAGAACGCCATATCGCAGATATTGAAAATATCGGGTCGCACCCCAGCTTTCAATTATTCCATGATTTAGTTACCATGTTCAATATATCAGTTGACGAATATTTCTATCCAGCAGAGAATGTCGTAAAAAGTACAGCTCGCCGTCAGATAGAAACTTCTCTTGATTTATTGAGTGATAACGAATTAAAAATCATTCAAGGTACGATTGACGGTATCTTGAACAGCAGGGAGAGCAAGAAGTAATCAGCTTCTTGTTTTTCCCTTTTTGCGTTATCTATTTTCTGATCTGCTCCGCAGGCAGCAAATAACTTTATTAAACTTTTGTCTTTTTCGTAATCTTGTAAATGTATTCTTCTGGCGTAGGGCGTTTATTTCCAAAATATTTTTTGAAATTTGCCTGCACCGCTGGGTCTGTACTGTTCATAGCTTCATCAATCGTCGCTTCAATATCAGCCCGTACATCAGCTAAAGACACACCACCAGCCTTTGCACCAGTTTTTAAGGCTTTTTTAATATCTCGTTTTTTAAGTCCTATCATAATAACCTTTCTATACTTTTTTCATAACATTATTCTGATTGTTCCACGAAAGCCAAAGGCGAAAATTCAAATATAATGAAATACATAGTGTTAATATTTCGGCAATGGGAACAGCCAACCATACACCTGTTATTCCAATAAACTGTGGCATTAGTAACAAGCCTATCATTATAAAGCCGAATGTTCTTAAAAAAGAAATCAAAGCAGATAGCTTACCGTTAGATAATGCAGTAAAAATTGCTGATGAAAATATATTGAAACCCGAAAAAAGAAAACTAAATACAAATATCATAAATCCGTTTATTGCAATTTTATATACCGCTTCATTTGTCCCAGTAAATAAAAGTACCAAACTATTTCCATTTATAAAAGATAACGCAAAAATAAATAATGAACCTACAAAAATGAAAGAAATACAGATTTTATATATTTTCTTTAATCCGTAATAATTGTTTGCTCCAAAATTATAGCTAATAACTGGGGCAACCCCCATTGAAAAACCAATAAATAATGTTGTAAGCAAAAATTGTGTATATATAATTATGGTAATAGAAGCCACACCATTTACACCTAATAAATTCATCATTGTACGATTGAAAAAGAATGTAGTAATTGCCGTTGAAAGCTGACTAACCATTTCTGATGAACCATTTATACAACTTTCTCCAAGTACTTTAATATCTATAATAGGTTTTACAAAAGACAATGTTCCCGATTTTTTACTAAAGACAATTATTCCCGTAATGGCGGGTATCAAATAACCAATTCCAGTTCCAAATCCTGCACCAGCAATCCCCATGTCAAATATAACCATAAAAAGATAATCAAATACGATATTCATTGCACCAGCACATACAGAAAGAACCAGTCCTAAAGTTGGTTTTCCTGCTGTTACAAATAAATTTTGAAATAGTACCTGCAACATACTTGCAGGTGTAAAAAGTAAAATAATAGTTAAATAGTCTTTACAATATGGAAATAAAACCTTATCAGCTCCAAGAGCATATATAATTTCATCAATAAAGATAATTCCTAGAACGAAAATTATTACTCCCAAAATAAAACCAAATAAAATAAGTAGTGTAAAATCTTGCTTTGCTCGTTTGGGTTCTCCTGCTCCCATTTTTCTTGCAACTATGGCACTACCACCCGTAGCTATCATTGTTCCCAATCCTACTATTAAATTGATAACGGGACAAACAATATTGATTGCTGATAAAGCATTTGTATTGACAAATCGTGATACAAATATGGTATCTACAATTGTGTAAAGACCCATAAATAACATCATGGATATGGTCGGGAAAGCAAATTTTAATAAAGACCCAGTATTAAAATTTTTTGCAAGAGGATTACTATTCATTTGTACTACCCCCATTTTTTGAGAATAATACTAATTTTTGTGTAGGATAACCAAATTCAACTAATAACTCTGCTTCAGCAAAGCCTAATTCTTTGTAAGCCTTACGATACCCCGTATCAGCTTTGTCGCCCTCACGGAATGTTGTTACAGAAATGTCTTTATCAACTAAAAGTTCATTCATAACCTTATCCAAAAATAGTTTTGCAATACCCCATTTACGATATAACGGGTGTACTCCAAAGAAATCAATGCTTCCCGTATGATAGTTAATAGACATCAAAGCAATGGCAATAGCATTATCAGTTAAAATCAAAACTCTTTGCTCTAAAATACCTTTTTTTAATTCTGTTAAGAACTCATTCTCGTTCAAATTTGGAAAACCGTCTATTACTAAATAAGCTAGTTCTAGACAGGCAGGTATATCTGTTGTTGTAGCAAATCTGATATTTTCTTCCATTTCTTGTTGTGATAATTTTTGTTTAACTGTCTGTATCAAATCAAATCTAAGCTGTAACGGATAAAATTCTTCGTTCATTCGATATTCGTTAGGCGTCTTCTTATACATCTGCTTAAAAATATTTGTAAATGCCTGCTGACTTTCATAACCAGCAATAAGCGAGATTTCAAGAATGGATTTATCAGAAAACACTAAAAGTTTTGCAGACTCTGTTAATTGTCTGCGTTGTACATAGTCATGTATAGACAATCCAACAGTTTCGACAAACATTCTATGCAAATGATATTTTGAATAACCAACACCCATTGCAATAGAGGATAAGTTCAACTTTTCTGTGAGATTGTTTTCTATGTAATTGATCACCGTTATAATGTTTTCAACCTTATTGACCATTACAGCACCCTCCTTTCAGCTTAGATTATAATATCTTGTTTTCTTCAAGTTTTAATATATATTGCGGTTTTTGCATGAATCACTATTTTAGCGTATTCAGAACTATTTGTGAACATAATTCGATGAAAAGGTAGTTTGCATGTCATAGAAATATGATTTGCAAACTACTTTTTTTGATTTATCCTACAATCTTCCAGTTGCTATCCTTATGCAATACAAGCTCATACTGTGATACCTGCGCCGCCTTTGTCTGATTGTCAATGAACTTCACAGATACCTTGACTTTCACATTGCCCCCGTCCTTTGTAAAGATAGGGTTTACCAATTCAGAATAAAAGTAGTCCCTGCCGATAGGTTCAAGCACATTTCCCGATACATAGTAAGCAAGCTCTTTTTCTGTAGCTGTCGGGTAGAGCTTGAAGAATGTTTCCAGAAATGCCGTAGCGTCATTGACAGTGTCAGCGTCTACGCTTGTGTCTGCTTCTGGTGTCTTAAGCTCATAGTCTGATTTTTCAACTGCTGGTGCAAGGGTAGGGTTCTGTATGATTACCATATCCCCGTCAGCGTCTACATGGACTTTCACGGTATAGGTTTCTGACACGTTGCTTGTCTGGTCGCCCTCTTTTATCTGCTGATCTACTTCGTAGGTAGCAGAAAAAGTGTCCGTTCCCGATTGCTCGATATGCCATACAATCACATCTGTAACCGTGGAGCTGGTCGGTATGCCGGTTCTAATGGTATCTATATTCAAGTCCTGCAATTCCTTTGTCAGATAACGGCTGATTGCCTGTGTCCTTGCTTCAATCGCTTCTTTGCTGTTATTCCATGTGTAATAGGACTTCGCAAAGTTCTTCACGAAATTTTCTATCCCGTTGGTGTCCTGCAAGCGAAGCTCTATGATTTCTTTTTCATGGGTGGTGTGCTGGTCGATAGCGGTAAAGTTCTTATATATCCCAAAGCTCACGCTTGCGATAAGCACCACCCACAACGCAATCACGGTTTTCTTATGTGTGCCTACCTTGACAGTACGCACCTTTTTTTCTTTGACATTTTCTGTCTGTTTCTTATTCTTCTTAAACATAATGTTATCCTCACTTTCTATTGTTTTACTCGTCCTGCACCGATTAAGTGCTGTTGCCAGTAACTACTACTCAAATCTGCATATCCTATCGGGTTGCCTGCATGGTACATCTGTGTCGGCGAAACGAGAATACCAACGTGTGTTACATAACTTCCAGCATTATAGGTAGAATGAAAAAACACCAAGTCCCCAGCCTTTGCCTGCGAGAGTGGCAGATGTTGGGTAGCGTCATACTGTGCTTGTGCCGTTCTCGGTAAGGAGATACCAGCTTTTCCATAACACCATTGCGTCAGTCCCGAACAGTCAAAAGAAGTGTTGGGATTGCTACCTCCATACACATATTTCCAGCCTTGATATTTTAACGCTTCATTCATTACCTTTTGTGCCAGCTCTCCCGATACCTGCGAAACAGTTAAATACTGATTGACTAATTCGACGTAAAATTGATTGCCATACTGATACCGCCAACCCCCGTTCTTCGCAACGGCTATCGGGTTGGTGTAGGTTACTTTCTTTCCACCCGATTTCTCACGGGCGAAGCTCTCTGCAAGGTTAAAAGTGTGTTTCTTTCCCTTTCCTGCCACATATCCCACATAGCCACCGCCATAGTTATAGGACTGTATCGCTACATTCAAATCCTCGATACCTTGATTTTTGCACAGGAAGAAAGCAGGGACGCAAAATACTTACACCCCTGCTTGATTGAGCTTTCCGTATCTAAGGAATTAGGCGGTAAACCAAGACTTTCTGAACTCTGCATAACATCTTCTGCCGTACCGCCACTTTCTACTTGAATGATAGCCAATAGCACATTGATATATTCGGAAATACCGTATTCTCTGGCGTATTTTTCCACCATAGGCTGATGTTTCAAGACTTCTGCGGATAGATTCATACCCGTAATGCCGGAAGAAAAGTTGCTGTTCTCGTCGTCGCTGTCCGCACTAATGAGGACACCAAAGAAAAGAACTACGGAAAAAGAGGATAGGAAACAGACTGCCAATGAGAGCGATATGTTTCAGTTTCATTTTTTCTTCTGTCCTTTCTTCGTTACAAGGTTACGAGTTTTCTCTGTTGTCTGCTGGTTCTTTTGGACGTTCTGCGTCTGCTGAACCTTTGTCCTGCGGTCTTTTGGTGTAATTCTGGCGTATTTCCTGCGATACTACTTTTTCTACATTCTGCCTATGTGCTGTCTGTGTAGGCTGGGTCGCTTTTCTATCAGAAGCACCAGAAGATAACGAACGCTCTTTTACAACATTCGTCTTGACTGGCTCACTTATCTTTGAAGTGGTCGATGTGGCAGAGCGTTTCACTTCCTGCGTTTTTTCCGCACTCGGCTTTGGAATGATTGAAAGGGTTGAAGCTGTGGCTGGTCGCTCATGGGGACGGGTAGCTCCCGTTGTCGCTGATCCGTCCGTCTTTCGTGTGCCTGCCTTGCTTCTTGTGCCTTTTGAAGCTCCATACGTTTATCAGCGATATTCTGTCTATGCTGTTCCTGCTTTTCTAAGCGTCCCGTCTGTCTGGACTGCTGTTCCTGCACCATGCCACGCTTGAAGTCGGACACGCTGGACTTTGCCTTTTCCTTTGCGGAATACACCGCATAAGCGGTCTGTGTCGGCATATCCTTGATATTCTCTTTGACAGCATTTGCCTTGTCTTTCACTTTATTTTTCGTATCTAAGACAGCACCGATTTTTGAACCTGCACGCTGTCCCATGCTGGAAGTGGTATTGCCCCGATTTTCTTTAGAAGCGGTATTTTTTCTTTCAGCTCGTTTGCCAGCAACGGCACTTCCAGCCACCGCACCAGCGACACCGCCCGAAATACCGCCAGCACTTACCGCCCTTGCAATACGGTGTTCCATTCTTCTAGCCCTATGTCGCATAAACAGATACGGTCTGCGGAAAATCCTTCGTCCCATGCTTTGACTGTCGCCAGCATTAAGTGAGAACATACTCATTAAGTCGCCCAGCTTCATATAGATACCAGCGAAACACACTATCTGCAAGAACGCCACCATAAAGAAACGGATAGTCCGTGGATATGTTATAAAACATACTGGAAATGCTGAACGCCACCGTTACAATGAGCGTTATTCCTGCCCGTGTCATTATGGTATTAAACACCCTCACGATTGCCTGCTTTGCCATGCTTTCATAGCTCGGTATCATGGAAAGTAGAAAAGCTGATAGGTAAAAACATTGCAAAGATAATAAAAAGTATCTGGCTGAACAACATCATACCCGTAAGCAAGAATACAAATATCGTTATCCCTAAATTGAAGAACAGTAGGAAGAATACCATACCTAAACGGTTTACAACCTGCGGTATCGTCAGATTGTTGTTGTCGTTGTCCTCGATTTCTGTTTTCACGACTTCCTCTCTAGTTTTCCCATCCTCGTCCTCTGGGCTTGCCGATACAAGAGCTTCTACACGGTCTGCCCCGATTTCCTCTGCGTTGCTGTTACCGAATTGCAGAAGTAGCCACGGCTGTTCCACTTGAATGGAAAATAGGCTGTCCCGTATCAAGTCCACGCTGTCCTTGCCCTCGCTGTCGGAGTTGGGGAGCATGATTTTTGTTCCCAAATCCAAGTGAAGCGGTACTGATGTCTGATGAAAATTCATTTATCTTCTTGATGTAGTCGGGAGCATAGGCAATAAACGAAGCGGACAGCACGAACACCACCACAAAGTTGATAACAGCGTGAAGTGCCTTGCTGGTTTCCCGTTTAATCAGTCCCGTATAGGCAACATACATTCCCACCACTAAGATAATGAGAAGCAGGAAACCAACATAGAAGCCCGTAGAAGAAAAGCCGTTCTCGGTTACACCTGCAAGGGTCTGTATGCTCTTTCCGATACTGTCTGCCATATCGTTAATAAAATCAAGTTTATAGGCTTCCTGCACCACATAGCCCGTTGCATTGCTTAAATAAAGGCTTATCGTCCAGACAAAGTTGGTAATGCAGTACAGCCCGTACTGTACCGATTTTCCAATGCCGTCCAGCCAGTTCCACGGCAACCATGACCAGCTATTATCCACATAAAAATCAAGCTGGTAATTCGGCAACGGGATATTTTGAATACAGATTTTCTGCGTTTATGGTATCGTCCACAAGCCCCGTTGCATGAGCTACCGTCCCCAGAAGTGAAAGCAGGATAAGGGAGAGTGCCACCACGAACAGAGCCATTTTGAGAAAGTGAAGTATCTTCTTTTTTGTGAACGCACCTTTTATCCTTTCTTTCATCACTCCACCTCATTTCTCTGTACGGGCGGTCTGGTATCGAAGGCGTGTAGCAGTTCTTCAAAAACTGGGTGTATCTGTACCACACCGACACGTCCGTATAAGTCCTGCAATAAGCATTGTCCGTTCTCCAAATCACGAAGCCGTTTCTGGTTGTTTTCGTCGTCCTTGTCGATACCGAAAAATTCTAAGGTCTGTTTTATCTCGTTGACGTCAGTAGAACGGAAAGGCAAATTTCAAGCCGATATTGTTTTTCAGACTTTCCTTTGACACGTCGCCAGAAGATTGTGTAACGAAATAAACACCTGCCTGCATAGCTCGTCCAGCACGAACCAGCTTATTTGATAAGGTTTCTCCTTGTGCCACATTTAAGAACGCCCACGCTTCGTCTAAATCTACAATCTTAAAAATGCTTCTGTCCGAATGGATAAAATCAAGGGCAAAGGTACTAATCACAATCAGCATAGACACCGACAACAATTCAATAGTCGTGTATTCCTCAAAAGTGTGTCTTTATCTGGCAGTACAATACTAAGTCCGCTACTTGAATGATATTGAGCTGGTTGTCAAGGCTGATAGCATTTTCCACCGTACCGTCCGAAAACAGCAGGTGTGCAAAATCATAGTCTGTGAAGCTGTCGATATGGTCTGCGATATTTCTTGATATGGGTGTATCTTCACGGCGTAGCTCGTCTATCACATGGAGCAAGCCCCGACGGTCGCTCTGGGTAACGGAACGAACCGCTTTACGAAGTACGGGGAATTTTTCACCGTCCCTAGAGGAAATACCCGTAAGGAATGTTAAGATGTCGATTGCCAGACTTTCAGCGTCTTTTACATTCTTCATAATCACGAATGGGTCAAGAAGTCCTGCATTGTCTTGTCGCTGGTAAGGTTTACGATATTGATTTCATGGGCTATCTCTGAAAGCGTTTCTTTCCAGTTGCCTCTCTCGGCTTTGGGGTCTAAAATGACTGCTTGACCGCCAAACAGCACCGCGTAATATACCAGAAGATTGTTACAGAACGATTTCCCACCGCCAAGCGAACCGACAAAAGCAGAAGCTAACGCGTTGGTAACTGTACCTTTTACACCTTGACTGGCAAGGGACGGTTGCAGGTACACATTTCTTCCCGTATCAACAGAATAGCCCATATAGATACCCGTAGTTTCTCCTAACTGCTGGGTTGCTCCAAAGCCAAGTCCAGCTAAAAAATCTGATTTTACATACTGCACATAGTCGTTGATATATCGCTTGCTGGCTGGTAAAAATTCAGAATGAAGCCCCAGCATATCCCCAGCAGGACGCACCAGCTTTACATTGAGGTCGTCGTAAAAGTCCTTGACTTCATCACAACGGCGTTTCAGCTCGTCAAGATCGGGTGCAGACACCCGTATGACATAGCTTAACTTATACATACTTTCTTTTGTCTGGTCTAAATCAGTTTCCAACTCGTCCACGCTGTCTAATGCGTCCACCACATTTGAGCTGGTTTCACTTCCTGCTTGATAGGCGTGATTATCAAGGTCTTTCAGTTCTTTTTTCTTGTTGCGGACGGTCGTTAATGCTTTCCGGTTCTCCACGATTTCTACATTCATAGAAGTATCAACGGGGAATGTGAATTGCTGTTGCTGGAAATAGAAGATTTCACTTGACGGAAAATCAAGCTCGCCTACAATCGCATTGACAGTAAAATAGGATACATAACTTTCCTTGTCCTCATGTTCCAATCTTAAATACCGCTGGCTTTCCTCAATCACACACCTTGTCGGACGGATAAGGTCGTAGTATTTTATCAGCGTTTCTTTGTTCAATTTCTTCTTTGGTAGCTGGTACTCATAATCTTCATAGGCAATACCGTCCCTGCCGTAAAGATGTTCCATGAGATACCCAAAATCATGGATTTCCAAGCGACGCACCTTAAAGCGACGGGAGATTTTATTTTCCAGTAACTTTTCCATTTTCATGTAACGGTTGATTTCATCATTCGGCATGGAAACAAAATCATTCATCAGCGTGTGGTTCACTTCATGGAGAAATTCTGTGAACGTCAGCCACGCCGATTTTTTGATGTTCTTCAGATTGAGCTGTTCTTCCGTAACCATGAGCTTAAAGCCAAGAAAAAAGCGGTAGTCCACTTGATTGTCCCCAATCATAGATACTAACGCTTCGGTCTGTTCGTCTATCTCTGGCAGGCAACTTCCTTTAATTTTCCAGTTACCAGTTTCTTTGACTGCTCCTGCATACTGCGGATTGAGCTTTCTGTGGCAATCTGCAAGGCATGAATTTTACCCTCACGGGACTGTGCGATAAGCTGTCGAAAGCTGTCATGCACGATAAATTTCTGCTCTGCGGATAGGAAAAGAATAGTTGTATGGTATCAGCTCATAGTAGGCGAACACCTCATTGTCCTTGTTCCAGACAAGGTTATTGTCAATATATTTTATCGGGAACATAGTTCACACTCCTTACTGCCGTGATTGTTTCATTCAGTATCTGCTTATGCAGTTTTACGGCTTTTCCTGCATAAGTGATTTTTGGTCGCAGGGCATAGGTTATCTGTGATTTCAAAAAGCTGTACGGCTTCTTTCCGTCAAAGGTTTTCTGCGACATAAACCAAGTGAGAGCAACGGGAATACCGAAGTATTTGAGAAATGCTCCCTCAATCATGGAAAGTGGGGGACATATCCCCAAACAAAATGATGAGAAATTCCGTAATCACAAACCATGTAATCTGTGTAAAAGTAACGGGAAAAGGCAGGTTAAAGTCATTGATTGCATACAAGACTTTTTCCACGTTCCAGATACCCGTGTAGCTTTTAATCTTTTTCAAGTTCTTTCAGCTCCTTTCGTAAGTTTCTAAATAGAAAAGGACAGCCATGTTTCAGACTGTCCCTTAAAAGAGAAATACGCTGTCAGTAGCAACAATGCTTGTTGCTGATCTTCCAGCGTTAATATGGTATCTCGCACATACCTCGGCTTGTTTCAATAAAGCAACCGCCCATATCCAAATCTCGCCCGTAGGCTTCATAGTCAATGTAATTCTGTAAGCTGGGTGGAATGTCCCCAAGTGCCTGCAATTCGTCTATGTAGTAGTAGGCAACATCTGTCATGGTTTCACAGTCGGGATAATAGTAAATATCGTCCTTATGTTCCACGACTTCTTCCAGCGTCCCGTAGTGGCTGATAAATTCGTCCAGACATTCTACGATATAGTCGGGAAGTTCCGCTATCATTTCATACATCTCATTGAGTTCTTCAATGGAAACATATTCCCCTATGCCAATGGGGAAGTTATCGGTATCATGGATTGCGTATTCCTCATACTGTTCATTCAAGCCGATTTTTTCTTTTACATCTTCCTCGTCAATGGGAAATGTGAACCAAGCACCGACTAAATAGCCCTCGTTGTATTTACCAAGATTAGCAATATAAACCGCCATATCATCAATCATAAGCACACCTCATTTCCTACTCTGGCAGTTCAAAGATACCGTGTTCCGTTACTAAAAATTTCCCGTGTTCCTGCAAGTGAGAAGCGTAGGCTTCAAAGTCAAAGTAATATTCTTGACAGTCCTCGGATAAATGCTTAAATGTCGGGTCGTTCATCAGCTTTTGCTTTGCAACGTCTATCATGCTTTTACAGTCGGGATAAATCATAATCACGTTCCTGCAAATATAAAGTGCTTCTAAATTTTCATATATAGTAAGTAGTGATACATATTCTTCCTGCATATCACTTGAAAGCTGGCGGTACATAAAATCTAATTCGTTGAGCTGGTACACGCTTGTATGTTCGTGGACTTCATCAGCATAAGGCAACACCTTTTCGATAATACGGTAATCCCCACTTTCTGCACCGACACCTAACTTTTCTTCAAACTCGGCAATATCTATCGGCAGTTCAAACCAGTATGATATTGTTTCTTCGCCAGTTGTTCCTCTCGTTTCCACCAGCACCCTTGTTTCCTGCATTGTTCCTCACGTCCTTTCTGTTGGTTCATCACATCTTTTAAGTTCTGGTATGAGATACCAAACACATATTTAGAAAAATCTTCTAACTGTCTTTCTTCATAGTCGGCAGGGTTCAGCCGTTTCATTTCATGCCACACCTTACGCTTGTAAGAGGGCAGGTCGGAAATGTATTCACAGCCAACGTTTGCCTGCATATCCTTAAAAATATCGTTCATGTCATCACTCCAATCTGATTTTGGTAAGAAAAAAGCAGTCAATCCTAAGACCAACTGCTTTGTGTGTATGGATATGAAATTGTAAACTAGATTATCTGTTATAGAGTTGCGGTCATAATATATTCTTCGCTATTTTCATCAACAACAAGAAAACCTGCTTTCTTATACATTTTTACTGCATAATTATTTTTCTGAACAGATAAGGAAATTTTTGAATATCCAAAAGATTTTTCCATTGACAATAACTGTTGCAATAATGAAGTTCCAATCCCTTGTCCTCTATACTTTTGAAAAACAGACATAGCAAGGGACGGTGTATCATTGTCAATGTGTCCGTAATCGTTCATTATTCGTACCCAAATAGCACCCACGACATTTCCTTGAACTTCCGCAACTAAAGCCCTATCATCTTTTCGCTTTCCAAATTCAAAAACATATTCTTGTAATTCTGGACAGTTAATTATTGATTTAGGTGGTGGCTCAACACCGTCTGGAATATAAATTGCTTCATACAAAAAGTCATTGAGTAAAACATATTCTTCTTTTTTTATTTCCCGTATGACATAATCCATAGCTTAACTCCAAATCTATTTTATCTTTTTTCATACCCCAATTATACCATTCACATATAAGCATTACAATAAAATTTTATGCACCGATAATCTTATTGAACAGCTCTAACAGTACATCTTTCACACCGCCAGCATTGAATACCAAGCCGACAGCAATCAAGGCAACTACCAAGAAGCCGATAAGTTTGGAAAACTCACGCTTGAAACCTAAGTAGATACCGATAACCACGATCGACATAAGCACCAAGCTCTGTGCATTTGATAAAAACCATTGATACAAATTTTGTCCGAAATTCATTTAATTGTCCTCGCTTTCTTTTAATTTCATCATTTCACAGTCAGCTTCCTTGCCGACTGATACAATACACATCATGACTACTCCGATACCCATTCCCACAGATACCAGCAATAAGTCTTTCAACAATTCCCACATTTTTTATCACTCCTAACTTTCCACCAAATCTTTTGCAGGGGTCGTCTGCTGTTTGATTATCATTTCATGCTTTTCTGTGAGCTTTGCCTGCTGTTCGATTATTTCCATGTAGTCTGTACCGTTTCCCTTTATCAATCTTTTTCAGCATTTTCAAGGTCGGTGCTACCTGCCGTTGTACCCAACGCAATGTGCGGTCTAAGGTGTACGGCTCTGGCTTTGTCGTCAGCTTCAAGCTCTGTCTGTTATCGCCGATAAACCAAGCCCAGCGGTCATTGAGTTTCCAGTCATTTTTTCGCTTGTCTGGTTCTTCATCAACAAACCGCACATACTGGTTGATGATAGAAAAGGCGGTCTGTTCTGCGTCATAATACGTCAGCAAATCTCGTACTGCATAATAGGCTCGTTCATTTCTTAGCCGTATCTCAAAACGGTTGATAATATCGGCTTCTTCAAGCGGTGTCCCGAACTTGACGTACTGCTCATAGTCCTTTTCATAGACACAGAAATACACATCTGATTTCAGCGAACCAAGATAAAGGGTACGTCCCATATATTCTCTGTCGTCCTCTCTGTGCTTGATAAGCTCGCCCGACAAGTAAAACTTGTAGCTTCTGGACTTTCCGATATATTCCCGTTTCCTGCATTTTTCCGCAAGCTCTGGAATATCCAAAATGCCCGTATGGTCGTTGATAGCTAGGTCGATACGCTTCATAACACCCCCGTCTATGAGTGCGTCCATGAGAAAGTCATACCAGCTTCTTTCCTGTGCCAGCAAGTAACTTTCAAACTGTCGGCAACCTCGCCCCTTTAACTCTAAAAGGACACCTTTTTCTTCGTCAGCCGACGTATAGATAAAGATGTCCCCTAATGAATAATGCTCCGTATAACTGTAACGTCCGTAATCTTCATGGAGCATATAATTGATATTCAGTTTTAATATATCTTTGATGATGTGCTGTATATCCAGCGTGGGAAAACGAATTTTCACATAATCAAACAGCATGGTAAGCGGTGCTTCTGGATTGAACCTTGCCAGTTCTTTATGTAGAGTTTCCAAAAGCTCTTTTGACGGCTTCATTTTTCCACTTTCTATCTTGTTGAGATATTCCCTTGTGATACCAGAAGCCACCGCCAGCCTGCCTTGTGAGATACCGTAAGCAATCCGTTTCTCCCGTAATTCTTTTATCCATTGTTCTTCATTCAGAACCATACCCCCAATCTGTAAAGTGTGAAGTTTTTTAAGGCGACTTCACAACTGATTTTTGACAAGGAAATCATACCAGAAGCCTTATGTTTCCTATGTTTTTTGTCTATTGTCTATTTGCAAACGTACCCCTCTGTTAGATACCGAGGGGTTTTACCTGCTGGCGTGGCTAACGCCACACCAGCAACGGCTAGTCCGTGCCGTCGCCTTTCGCTTCGCACGTCGCCGTCCCGTCCTGCCTTGCTTGTGCAAGAGAGCCGATAGTCTGCAAAAAATCATGTCCTTTCGGGACTAAAGGCGTGTAAAACTCACTTATAACGCTTGTTCCCACATCACAATAACCACGCCCCTTGATACGCTTCTGGAAAAAACTGCTTTTTCACGTCTGAACCAAACAGCATACCGTAACCTAATTCACTGATACGCCCAAGTCCCACACGGAAATTGAAGTTATCTCTGATACCGTCCGAGAAAATACTTTGCGTCTGGACGCTGGCAGGCAACGATAAGGAAATATCCTGCTTGTCGTCCCAACATAACGATTTTCTTTAACTGGCTAAGCAGGCTCACGCTTTCTTTCGTCCCAAGCATTTCAAAAAACGCTACATATTCATCAAAGATAAGAAAGCAGGGTGGAAGTCCCAGATAGGCGTAGTTTTCGCCAGTCTTATAGTTCGGGTGTCGCTTCATTTCCTCACTTCGCTGTACCATGCCCTCATAAAAGGCATTGACGCAATCTATCATTTCTTCTTTGGTGTGATACACATTTCCCATAACTGTCCCTAAGTCTGCAAGGTCAGCGTTCTTCGGGTCTAAGATATAAAGGACAGCGTTGGTATGCAGTAAGGCTTCAATGAGCGTCAGCAGGAAATAGGTTTTACCGCCACCCGTTCCACCAGCAATCAGAGCGTGAGGGGAGTGCGTCATATTCCCAGACAAGATTGTTCATCAGTTTCAGACTGCCGTTTTCTGCCCGTACTTCATCAATGGTAATGCGGTTCGCTATCATATCATAAAGCAGGGTATATTCGATATAGCCGTCATGCAGGGTCTTGTCGGTCAGCTCGCAATACAAGCCACTTTCCAATTTATCCTCTAACCGTAAAAGCTGGTCTTGATATTTTCCTAATGTGATTTCACAGCGGATATGAAGCAGTCCCTTTTTCCATTTGATAATAAATCTTTGGAAACCAGACGATTTTTTCCCTTGATCTGCTTTGCAGGTCAGTAAAAAAACCGCTGTCTTGTACGGTATCGGCTTCATACCACTTATTTTCCAGTATCATTCTTGCCAGCTTTTGACGGTGCAGGAGCTTCTTGAAACTGTCGTAACAGAAGCGGTAATACAGAAAAGCGACCAATACACAAGCACCAGTCGCTATCAGTATGGTTATGAAGTTGTAAGGGGAGAGCGTCAAGCCGTTTTCTAACAAGCTGAAAGTAAGCGCCAAATAATCCCGCGGCTAGCCAACAACCGCCTCTAACTTCATAATCGTAGTTAGACTATTTTACTACAACAACTACAATTATGGAGGACAACATCATGGCAAACACCAGAAAATCTCGAGTTCCAAAGGAAGAACAGTTGAAACTTATCAATGAATGCCGGACCAGTGGCATGACAGACATTGACTGGTGCCGCGAGCACGGCATTGCTGTCAGCACCTTTTACTACTGGGTAAAGCAGCTTCGAAAAGAAGCTGCCCAGATACCGGCACCTGCCTATGGTCATTCTGAGAATCCCCGCCCCAAACAGGACGTGGTTCCCATTGACATAGTACCGGAACGCTTCCCGGTACAGCATACTCCGTACCTTGACAATCCTCATACATTAGAGATCATTCTAGGATCTGCAACGATACGCGTTACCAATGAAACGGATCCCCAGCTGCTTTCCAGAACGCTTCAGATTCTGAAAGGTTCTTTATGTTAGGCGATATTTCAGGGTTGGAACGGATCTACATTGTCTGCGGTTACACCGATATGCGCAAATCTATTGACGGACTTTGTGCAGTCGTGGAAGAACAGCTGAAGCTGGATCCTGCATCCAGTTCTCTGTTTCTGTTCTGTGGCAGACGCCGGGACCGGATCAAGGCCTTGTACCGCGATGCAGATGGTTTTGTACTGATCTATAAAAAGCTGACAGTGCATGGCGGATACCAGTGGCCGAGGAAACACTCTGAGGTCAGAAATCTGACCTGGAGAGAGTTTGACTGGCTCATGTCCGGTATCGATATCGACCAGCCCAAAGCCCTGAAACAGGAATAAAAACATGCACAGAAAAATGCCTGCAAACCGCATATTTTCGGCATTTTCAAGAGTGATTTTCCTTTAGGAAGACTGCTTTTTCTGGTATAATAAAGGTATCAAAACCAAGGAGAAAAAGCGTGGCTTCCAGTGCAAAAGACATTCAGCTGCGAGAGCTGAAGGATACCATTTCACAACTGAATACGATAATGTCCGAGCAGACAGAACTGATCCGTTCCCTCAGAACGATCATTGAGGAAAAGACTGCCCATGAGATGGTGCTTCAGGAACAGGTGGACTATCTGACGAAAAAATTTCGGCTCTTCCAGTGAAAAGACACCGGCGGACATTCCCGGACAGCTGAATCTGTTTAATGAAGCTGAAGTTTACCAGGATCCGGAACTTCCGGAAGAAGACTGCAGCCGGGAGCCACGTCCACGGAAGAAAAAAGCTACCCATGCGGAACTTTTTAAAGGTCTCAAGGTTCATAAGGAAGTAATACCGCTGGATGAAGAAGATAAAGTCTGTCCGGTATGCGGTAGCCCGATGGAACGTATCGGAGAAGAATACGTCCGCAGGGAACTCGTTTTTACTCCTGCCAAATGTGAAGTTTATGAATACTACACGGAAAGCTATGGCTGCCCTGACTGTAAGGAAGGAAAGGGCGATACGGAAAAGTCTGTGATCGTCAAATCCAAAGTACCGCCCGCACTTATTGGCAAGGGTCCGGCTTCTTCTTCCACGGTTGCATGGACAATCTATCAGAAGTATGCAAACGGCATGCCTCTCTATCGTCAGGAAAAGGACTGGAAAGAGTATGGTGCCGCTGTCAGCAGGACAACCCTTGCGAACTGGATCATCTACAGTGCTGGGCATTATTTCCGGCCACTGTATGATTACTTTCACCGCCAGCTTCTGCTGAGGGAATTTCTCATGGCAGATGAGACCCGGGTACAGGTGCTGAAAGAACCCGGACGCAGTGCAGAAAGCCAGTCCTTCATGTGGCTGTACCGCACCGGGGAAGATGGTCTGCCGGTCATCCTGCTGTATGGATATACCCCGACGAGGAGCGGAGACAATGCAGCAGACTTTCTGGACGGCTTTCAGGGATATCTGGAAACCGACGGTTACCAGGGGTATAACAAGGTATCCGGCATCAAACGGTGCTCCTGCTGGGCACATATCCGCCGATACTTTGTGGATGCGATCCCGAAAGGAAAGCAGCTGGATTACAACCAGCCGGCAGTACAGGAGTGCATTACTGCGACCGCCTGGCAAGACTGGAAAGCAGCATTTCCGGTAAGTGCGGAACGGATTATGAAAAGGAAACAAATGCGTCTCGAGAAGGAAAACCGGTTCTCGAGGCCTTTGGACGTGGGTTGACAGCCAGAAGCCAGTCCGCAACACCCGCCTGGATAAGGCACTGACCTATGTGAAGAACCGCAGGGAAACATCCATGACCTATCTGGAGGACGGGCGCTGCAGCTTCACCAATAACCTTAGTGAGAATGCCATCCGACCTTTTACAGTAGGACGTAAGAACTGGCTGTTCAGTGATTCCGTAGAAGGTGCAGAAGCCAGTGCGATTGCCTACACGATGGTAGAGATGGCGAAGGCACACAACCTGAACATTTATCAATACCTCAGCTACGTTCTGGAACAAAGGCCGAATGAAAACTGGAGTGATGAACAGCTTGCAGAGTTGGCACCCTGGAGTGAAAAACTCCAAACTCTAAAAATGTGAGAATGAATTTGTAGCAAAATACTCCAACCGAAAATAGGTTGGGGTAAATTTATAGGTACCGCCGGATTATTTGGCGCTTACAGCTGAAATGCTCCCAATCGGTACGCATGAGCTGTTTGATATTCAGTAGCAAAAAAACCGCCACAAATACAAACAGAAGCGTCCCTATGGAAAAATGATAGACAAGGTGCTTGTCGCTGGCTCTGATACGGTGTCCTTTGTTCCAAATCTTACGCATAAAGCAATCACTCCTTTCCGAATACGAAAAAAGCTCACACAAAATATATAGTTTGTATGAGCTAAGACATAAGATATTTATAAAAGTAACACGTATTTTATTATTAAATAATTCTTTGATTTAATTAAATTATTCTACATCCAATATCCCTTAAAAGTATTCTCCTCAATCAAAAGAAAGTCTATTCAAAATTCTTTTGAAGAAAAAATAAATGCCGATAATAAATAGGAGCATACATACGAAATGCTGGTAATAATCGCAATTACAATTAAACTTATATAATATGTTGTATCAGACACATTTCCAGCAATAAATGTATTTATTAAAAGACTTATTCCAACAATAACAGCAACAGAAACAACCAAACTTATGATTGCAGTAATTTCAATTTTTTCCACGCCCAAAAAATAATGGAGTGGATAAAAAAATGAACCAATAAAAATCGCCAAGATACCACCGCCTAAAATAAGTGTAACCGCATCTCGAAAGCCATAATAAAAATACTGATTGCCGTGTATGATGACTGTAAGAAACATGAAGAATGTAACGATTGCCATTCCACCTATACACCAACACAAGTGAATGATATAGTAACTTTTAACAATATCGTTTCTCCTAACTGGCAATGAAATCTTGTATTTATCCCATTTGGATAAAGTTTCTTTTCTCATACATAAAACAACCAATAACAAAAGTATCGGTGTAATAGATAGAGAATAAATACTTAATAAGGAAGCACTACCCGTGATTGAAACAATAATTCCCAATATAATAGCAAGAGGGAATAAAAGTTTTAGATTTTCAATTACCCCTATAAAATTGTTTTTCAAAAGTCCTTTCATCAATTTTCCCCCTTTACTAACAACAACATAATTTCATCAATCGTTGTATGGTCAATAATAATTTTTGGATATTTTCTTCTAGCTTTTTCAATATCAGAAACCAAAACATCTATCTGATAATCTCTTTTACGATAAACCAGTATATCTTCTGTATCCAAAGATAAAAAATTCTTATCAGAACATCTCAAAATTGCATAATTGTAAATGAGCTTATCTTTTGTTTCAGTAAGAATAATCTTGCCTTTATGGATAAAAGTAATATAATCAGCAATTCTCTCTAAGTCGCTAGTAATATGAGAAGATAAAAGTATTGAATGATTTTCATTTTCTACAAACTCTAAAAAAATGTCTAATATTTCCTCACGCATTACAGGGTCTAATCCGCTGGTTGCTTCGTCAAGAATAAGCAAGTTCGGGTGGTGAGATAATGCAACAGCGATTGCTAGTTTCATTGTCATACCTTTAGAGTATTTTGAAATTTTTTGATTACTATTTAAGGAAAATTTTTCTAAATATTTATTAAACAAAGTAATATCCCATTGTTTATAAATTCCTGCCATAATATTTGATAGTTGTTTTGCCGACAGATAATTCGGAAAATTATCGCCGTCATATACTACACCTATATTTTCTCGGATATGTATATCATTGTCATTCATTTCTTTTCCAAAAATCTCTATCGACCCTTTGTCTTTTTTGAGAGTATTTAAAATACATCCGATTGTTGTTGTTTTCCCTGCACCATTTTCTCCCACAAAGCCCATAACTGTACCAGTTGGCAAATCAAATGTAACATTATCTAAAGCAAACTCTGAACTGTCATATTCTTTACAGACATTTGATAATTTTAAAGCATACTCCATATTATTCATCCTCCATGTAAAAAAGTGTTAGTAATTCTTGTAGTTTAGAAAGTGAAATATTGTTTGTACGTCCTATTTCTGCGGCAATTTGCAAATGTTCTTCTGCTATGCGTTGTTGTTCTTCTTGATAAAATTCTTTGTTTTGAGCAGATACAAAACTGCCTCTGCCTATTGTAGTTTCAATAAAACCATCACGCTGTAAATCTTCATAAGCCTTTTGAACTGTGATTACACTTACATGAAGCGACTTTGCCAAAGCTCTCATTGAGGGAAGACTATCTCCGGCTGTCAATTCTTCGCTCATTATCATTGCCTTAATTTGAGAAGTTATCTGTTCATATATAGGCTTATTAGCATTATTGCTAATAATAATTTCCATATCTTACCTCATTTTAAAATGTACTTTTTGTATAAGTACATTTTAAACACTTTTACAGATTTGTCAAGAAGAATTTATACTTCTCAAATTTGTGCTAACATTCTTATTTGATATTTTAGCGTGTAAATCTTAATTGAAATACACGCTTTATCATCATTTATCTAACAATTTTCCAATTACCACCCTAATATATTACAAACTCATACTAGAAGAAATATATTGCTTACATATTAGACTCCATAAAGTAAAATTCAATTTTCCTTACAAAAACATAAAAAAATGGTGTTACTTTTTCGGTTGTCCTTGCGGTGTATGGTTCTGTGGACTGCCTGCGTTCTGGTTGCCTTTATTCTTCAACACAATATCCTCTGCCTTTACATACCAGTCCACATCTGCACCCGTATAGGTTTTTCGTTGATACCGTATCGGCTACGGGATTGACAAGCTCCACGACTGCATTGTACGGAAATTCCCTTAACGGTACTTCTGGCGGTACAGACACGGGGATAATTCCACCATGCAGACTGCACTTCAAATCATAGATACGCTTTTTAAGCTGGGTACTCGGTGTCCCGTCCTCATTCTGTAAGAACACATCACGCACCGCTGTAAATTTTAATTCTCCAAATGTTTTTTCTTTGTCAATAACAAACCCGTTTGATAATCTCATAAATTCTTCACTCCTTTACTTTTCTTCAACTGCTACAATATCATCAGCAACTAATACATAATCGGTATGTCCCATATCCCCGATTGCGTAACCTCTGCCGTATAACTTCGGATTGACAAGTTTTACTTTCTGCTCATACTTGAACTTCTTTTCGCCAGCCTGCACGGGAATTTCCACCACAACATTTTCGCCTTTCTGTACGTCAGAATAAAGGTTATAGCTTCGTCTGGCTAAGACCCTACGGTTATTTTTATCTCTTTCAAAGATAGGCTCGCTTTCGCCTGCAAATTCAAGAGTTCCAAAAGACTGTGCCATATCTGGCACGACATATTTCATTTCCATATTGTTTTACCTCGTTTCTTTCTATATTTAATAAATTTGTTTGATTGTGATTTCTTATTCTGGCGGTTAGGGAAGTACCAGCAATCCCACCAGATAGTAAAGGGTAAAATCAATGCTTACGCACCCTTGACTATCCGTGTTCTTGCAGGTTGTTGGCAGACAAGCCAGAATAAGCGGAAGTCTGCCGTTTGACAGCTTCGGCGGAGAGCGTGATTTTTCTTTTCTCATACCGTTACCGCCTTATGATTTCTTCATTTTACGGCGTTTGTAAAGATATGTTCCAGCCAATCCACCAGCAGACGCAAGCAACATCACGACAAAAGCCATTACATTTGTACTGTCGCCCGTTTTGGGACTGTCGCTCGGTCTGTTAGGCTTTTCTGGTGTCGGTGGTATTTCGGGTTTCTCTGGTTCTTCTGGCTTTTCCTTAAAGGTAATTGTCTGTCCCTTATCCTCAATATCCTTATGTTCGGTAACTTTCTTCGGTTCGTCTGGATTGCTCAAATCGTACAATTCTTCAAAAGTTACAAGCTGTTTGCCGTCAAGAGAAGTAGCGTCAAAGGTAAAGGCAACTTCCACTTTCATAGTTTCGCTGTCAGCGATAAACGTATAATCACTTTCCACACGTTTTCCATTGATAAGAAGCTCTGCATTTTCTTCCCTTAACATCTGCCAGCCCACAAGTTTGTACTGTGTACCGACTTCCAAGCCCTCTAAGGTTACGGTATCAATGAATGTAACGTCTTTTCCAGCTTCAAGCTCTTTGTTGCCGTCCTTATCCGTAGCAGTCGTATGTATCTTGATGATACGTTCTGTAATTAAAACGGTCTGCCCGTCGTCCTCAATGTCTTTATGTTCCGCAACTTTCACGGGTTCGTCTGGATTGCTGAAATCATACAATTCTTCAAAGGTAACAAGGTTCTTTGCCACCTAAAGCAGACGCATTGAATGTATAGGAAATTTCCACTTTCATTTCTTCATCATCAGCGACAAAAGTATAATCGTTTTCTACACGTTTCCCGTCAATAATAAGCTCGGCGTTTTCTTCCTTTAACATCTGCCAGCCTTTGAGCTGATATTTTGTGCCTTTTGTAAGTCCGTCTAATTTGACAGTATCAACGATTGTTACCTCTTTTCCTGCAAGGATAGTTTTTTCGCCGTCTTTGCTGGTTGCTGTGGTATGGATAGAGATTTCTTTTTCGTATTCATCAGTCAGCGTTCCTAAATCAACCACAAGGTTATTTCTTGCTACCACGATTTCAAAAGGTGGGATAAGTTCAAAACCTTTGTTACTGTCGCAACGCATTTCTTCAATGATGTAGGTATCATAAGGCAACGCACCCTTGCTGTCGTCTGGTTCAGAAGTTCCAAACCACACACCGTCCTCGCTGGTCTTGCCTGCGTTTGTATTGTGCTTATGTGAAGCCCAGTCAGCAGAAGTGGAAAACTGCCCGTTATCATCAGTTACCACAACATGATTTTCGCCTGTCGTCTTGCTTGTGATCCTAAAGGGAACATCAGCAAGACGCTTGTGTGTGCCTGCACCGATTTTTACACCCTCAATATCTCCACGCTTAATCTGATTATAGATAGAATGGGCTTCGTCTGTTAAGTCCACGATTTTTCCATTTTCTGTGATTGTAAAATCAATCGGCTTTGCACCGTCAGTTAAGTAACCGTTGGGAGCTTCACTCTCAACGATACGGAATTTTCCATAAGGTAAAAGGTCAGCAGAAGTAGAAGTGATACCCTCAATATCTGTACGAATTGTCTTTTACCACTTCATTTTTCTTATAGAGCTTACCCTCAACCAAAACCGAATTTTCATTTAAGGAAATGATGTCAAAAGCTGTATCTTTCAAAGTGGCACTTCCTTGTGGCTTTGTATCGCCCGTTTCTAAATCTCGTTTCTGAATTTTGACACCGCCACGGATAACCTTGTCTGATACGGAAAACTGGTTACTTCCAGATAATACGGCAAGGTCGCCGTCCTCAGTAATCTGTGTAAGGTATAAGCCTTTTATCTGTTCGGACTTATCGCCAGCCTGCATATATGCACCGTCTAACAAGTAGCCGTTTGGAGCTTTTGTTTCTTCAACGGTTAGCGTTCCAAGTGGAAGAACCGCCTTGCCGTCCTGCATATAGAAGCTGTCGCCAGATACCTTGTAAGCGTCCGCTAATTTTGTAATATAATGGGTTGTCCCGTCGCCGTCTGTTTCAGCGATTGTCTTTGTAACCCATGTACGAGTAGCTTCGGCAGGGAGATTGTCTTTGTTATAGAAGCCTGCATAATACTTCCATGTAAATTCCGCACCTGCTAGAGAAGCGTTCCCCTGCGGATTGTCTTTCTGTGTTTCCATATCAATCTTGAAAAGTTCAATCAAAGTGTCTGTTACTTTCGGTGTATCAGATACATTCAAGGTTGCTGTCGTTCCAGCTTCAACCTTTAAGGAATATACAGTTTTATCTACTTTATATCCTGCTGGTGCGGATAATTCCTTGATATAGACTGTGCCTGCTTTTACCTCTGCAACATCTGTGTTTCCGTTTTCATCAGTCGTAAGGGTGGCAAGCTGTTTCGTGCAGTCCTTATCAGAAAAGACCCAAGGTTGCACCAGCGATAGAGTAATTCTCCGTTACCGTCTGTAATGCTGGTATTACTGGAAGTCTTTTGCAGTTTCGCATTTCCGACATTCAGCTTCGCCCAGAATTGTCCCAATTCCTGCCCCTCGCCAGAGTAGATATAACCGCCACATTCATAGCGTCCTTTATTTTCTTTGACAAAGGCTCTTGCACCAGCGAAAACTTCGTCCTGCGTTGCCTTTGGAATTTCATCATAAGAAGCTCGCACGTTATCACATTGCCAGCCAAGATGTACGCTCAATCTCTGCCAAACTACACATTGTTCCAACAGATAAACTTGTTTATAGTTCAATTCCTTGTGAGCTTCGCCATACTGTTTGACATACTCTAAGGATAACGCCACATCTGAAATCTGGTCGGCACTCATGCGTGAGCTTGCGTCAGCTCTGGTCTTGTAGCCATTCTTAAAATCTGTATTGATGTCAATACAATAGGCAGTTTCGCCCTCGACTTTCATATAGCCCTCATTGAATGTCGAACCGATAGAACCGTCATTCATTACTTTTTCAATGATACCGACACGCTCTGCACTTTCCGTCCAGTATTGCTTACTTTCTGCATGGACAGGTGTAATCGGTAAAGCAGTAACGACAGTTGCAAGAAGCTAAGAAGCCCGTACACAATCGTTTCCATGTCTTTTTCATAAATCTAATGCTCCTTTCATTTTGGGTAATAAAATAGCCGTCCAATAAGAACGGCTGGAAATAGAAAAGGAACGTCATTTTAGGCGTTCCATAATCTATAAAATATTCAATTTTTTATACTGATGTGTTGCTCATCAAAATCTCAAATTAAGGTTATTTGACACCAATTTTGACACCAATTTTTTGTATATTGACGATTTTTGATGAAATGTGATAAATTCATAAAACCCGTGAAAAGCCTGTAAATAGGCACTTTACGGCACTCTATGAACTAAGACAAAAGCTACGCTGTAATAACAAGTCCCGAGTGCTAAAAAATATATTAAATAATCATAAAATCCATAAACCGGCTATTACAATTTGCCACCCTTAGAACCGCCAAAGCTTGCGGAATTCAGGATATTGGTGTCAAAGGTAAAGGTCAGTCTCTCCTCGGTGCGGGCTCTCTTCAAAGACAGCTGGATCATACGATCCAGAAGCTCTTTGTAAGGAACTCCTACCGGCTCCCACAGATAAAATGCCAGAGATCCGGGAATGGTATTGATCTCGTTAAAATACAGCTTGCCGTTGTCCTCGTCGATCATAAAGTCGATACGGGACACACCGTTACAGCCCAGTGCCTTGAAAGATCTGACTGCCAGCTCGCGCACCTCTTCTCTCTTCTCGGGAGACAGCTCTGCGGGGATCTTGCGGGATACGCTGGCCATGCCCTTGGAACCGCTGCCTTTGGCATTGCTGACATATTTGTCTTCATAGCTTAAGATATCTTTGGTATGCAGGGGTTCTTCACACTCAGAGGCGATGGCATCATTCTCATCTCCCAGTACGGAGCAGTTGATCTCCCGCAGATTCGTAATGGCATGCTCCACCAGTACCTTAGTGGCATACTTGAAAGCATCGTCCACGGAATGGGTCAGTTCCACGCGGTTCTTTGCCACGCTGATACCTACGCTGGAGCCTAAGTTGACAGGTTTTACGATCACCGGATATCCCAGTCCTTTTTCCACTTTGTCGAGCAGAATCTCTATCTGCGCATAATCCGACAGCGTATACAGCTGCGCATCCAGTACCGGAACATCACACTCCTTTAATACAGCTTTCATGATGTATTTGTCCATGCCGATGGCAGATGCGGTCACATCACAGCCCACGAAGGGGATACCCATGGTCTTCAGGTAACCCTGGAAAGCGCCGTCCTCTACGTTGGTACCATGCACTACCGGGAAAGCCACATCGATCTCCACGGCTTTCTTTCCGCCGAACATCTTCACCGGGAACGGAGTCAGGAATACCTTGCCGTCCTCGTTGGTCATGATGACTCTCTGGGACTTTTTCAACAGTTCATCGATATTTTTGTAGGATTCGATCTTGCCGATCTCCTCACCGATGTACATTTCATTGCGCTTGGTCATATAGACCGGGATTACTTCGTATTTGTCAGTATCCATGTTCATGACAGCCTGGATACCGGAGATCACTGATACTTCGTGTTCTACACTCTTGCCGCCAAACAGCATTGCTACTCTTGTCTTCATTTATTTTCCCTCCTGAATTTTCCTACTCTCTGCCAACTATCCGGAACCTCTTTCACAAAATTGCCTCTGAATCTTCTAATAGTTATCCGTCAGGTCATTCTCTAATAAAATATACTTATGTCCCTGCCCTTTAATGGCATAGGCGTAAGATACAGCTTCCTCCAGCTTGTCGAATACCAGGCATTTCTCTTCCGGAAATCCCTTCTCCAGCACGCCCTCCCTGATGGGCTCGGTATGTCGTCTGCCCACTAACAGGATGTAATCGCAGCAATCCGCTGCGTAGTTACCGAATTTATGATTGTATTCCGCTTCCTTATCACCCAGCTCCACCATGCCCGGCGTGATCAGGATCCGGATACCGTCAAACATAGCCAGCGTCTCGACCGCTGCCCTGGAACCTACAGGGTTGGAATTGTAAGCATCATCGATGATCGTCACCAGACCGTGCTCCCGCATCTGCATACGATGGGGTACCGGCTCGATCCGGCGTACCGGGATCCGCAGTTCCTGCAGCGTCATACCCATTTTATGAGCGACCGCGATAGCCCCCACCACATTGATGACATTGTGGGCACCGATGAGACGCATCTGGAATCTCTCGCTCTCGCCGTCCGGGGTCACTACGGTGAACTCCGTACCTAACTGGGATACCTTCACATCTTTGGCACAGTATCCTGTCCCTTCCGTCTCGGAATAATAGAAGATCTTCTCCGGGGTCTGATCATACGCGGGAGAAGCTGCCTGCTGCTGAATATAATCGTTGTCACCGTTCAAGAACAGCATGCCGCCTTCCGGCAGGGCATCCGCCAGCTCGAACTTCGTCTTCTGAATATTCTCCATGTTAAAAAAGGTCTCTAAATGCTGTGGTCCGATAGATGTGATCACACCGTGATCGGGATGCACCATATCGCAGATCTCCTTGATATCGCCCACATGGCGGGCACCCATCTCACAGACAAAAATCTCTGTGGTAGGCTTCAGGGAACCGCGGATGGTCCGCACCACACCCATAGGCGTATTGAAACTCTCCGGTGTCACCAGTACATTATATTTTTCCTGCAATAATGTCTGCAAATAGAACTTTACACTGGTCTTGCCGTAGCTGCCGGTCACACCGATGACGGTAAGTTCCGGGACGCTTTTCAGCTTTCTCACAGCATCATTGATATAATGCTGATTGATCCCCGCCTCCATGGGATGATTGATGACATTAGCCACAATATCCAGAAACAGATTCACAGATACCAGGATCAGGCACAGTCCCGGGATCCGCTTCATTCCGCCCAATCCACACACCAGAGCGAATACCGCAGCCGTAAGGATCAGCTCCGTAGTGAGCAATCTCTTGACCCGGGCAGTATACACCAGCTTTTTCTTCGTATTCATCCGCTTCATGGCACGATATACCACGATGATCACGAACAGTACCAGATACTCGAAGATTTCAAGGGCAAGGTACGGAAACACACAGGTTACAATGCCCAGTGCCAGACCAAAATAGAGAATCCATTGCAGCCGGAACTTCTTCTTCAGCCAGTGAAGGTGTTCTTTATTCTTATAGCCGTTCTGCTGGAACATATGCATATTATACCGCATGGTATAAAAATATGCCGGAACAGCAAGCACGACCGCTATCAGCACACGTATGATCATTGCAAATATGCCTCCATAATTCCCCGGAACTGTGCCGGCTTCTCAAGGAAAGAAAAATGACCGGTTCCCGGGATCACTGCCAGGCCGCAGTTGGGTATCTTCTCTTCCATAATATGTGCATCCCGGATAGGAGTTGCCGTATCCTGATCTCCCCAGATCAGCAGCACTTCCTGACGGATCTTCGGAAGCAGCTCCGTCAGATCCTCATTCACCGCCTTCACCATACACTGACGCATCATGGGTGTCGCATTGCGGTAGTCTGCCGATCCCTGTCGGCTCCTCCAGTCATCGATCACCTCCGGGAACATAGCATAGATCAGCTTCATGTTCAGGAATTTCTTCAGGATCTTGTACTTGCGGATCTTCCATTTCTGTGCAGTAGTCCGCACCGGCAGGACACCGGCACTGTCGATCAGGATAATGTTTGTGATCTCAAAAGGGATGCTCTCTCTGGCTGCCAGCTTGATGATCACTCGTCCGCCGTAGGAATGCCCGATGAGGGTGGCCTGCTTTACCTGCATTACTTCCATAAATCTGCAGAAAAAATCCGCAAATCCGTCCACATCCCAGGGTTCCTTCGGTTCATCGCTGCCGCCGAAGCCCGGGAAATCAAACTGGATCACACGGTACCTGCTGCCGTCTATCACACCGGCTACGGAATCATACACTCCCAGATCCGTACCCCAGCCCTGTAAGATCACGACTGTCTTATCGCCGGTACCGGTTGTTTTATAACATATATTATATCCGTCTACTACTATATTCATTGAAAACCTCAATTCAGTGTCATTGCTGTTACAATCTTTTATTATAATCGGAATCTGCTACAATGGCAACCGAAAACAAATCCGTTTATTTCCTCAGGTTTCGTCCTCCGTGTCCAGTCCCTGCATCAGAATACGATTCCATTCCGCATTATTACTTTCCAGTTCTTTCTTCTGCATAATACGATTGCGGTCACTTAAGATCGCCAGCATTTCGTCCGCGATCTCCTCCGGCGGCAGATCAGAATAATGACACAGATAACCGATCATACGGCTCGCCGTAAAATCCGTATTCAGATTCTTCGTCACCAGATCACAGAAGGACTCCGGATACCCGCGGGATAGGAGCATTTTATATAATTGCATACTTTGGGGAGATCTTGGTTTCATATTTATTCTACGCCTTCTTAATATGGAAGATCACGCCGCTCTTGGGGTAGATCCACTCATCCTTGATAGCAATGTCATAGAGTCCGGCTCTCTGGATGCAGGCTCCGACATTGGCAGTGCTTTCCTTATTGAGATAGGAATACATAGTGACATCCATTCCATTCTTGTATTTCAGCTTAATATGGGGCTCCTTGGTCGGATCCACCAGAGTCACCTCGAAAATAGAGTTCCATACCCGGGGCATCTTGAAATAGATGCTGACCAGATGCTCCCCGCTTGCCTCGTTCCGGTCAAAATCCAACTTGAATTTCAGGATAAATCCGTTGCTCTTTCGCTCTACTTCGAACTGCGCTTCGTCGTCATTATCTCCGCTGTTGTCAATTCGCAAGATCGGCATGAACAGGTCATTGATCACATCCCGTATCTTATCCGCGGGAATACTGTTGATGAAGTCCACGGCTTCCGGTTCCACCACCAGATCCTCATTGAAAATGCTCTTGGTGAAATCCGCATCCTGCCCGGTCTCCAGCAATCCACCGTCCAGACTCTTTTTATCATAGGCGAAACCGAGTCTGATCACATCGCCCGTGTAGTTCTCGTCTGTTCCTCCCAGACACTTTACGCTGAACTTCAATTCCTCATCGATCAGGTAATACTTTCCGTCTGTGGCTCCGGGGAATCCGGCTTTTACATATTCCTCTGTCAGATTCGGCTCCAGATTGATCGTGTAATCGAACATTTTCCGGATCCTGGCGCCTCTTGCCCTGTCAAAATATTTCTCCATATTGGTAGAAAGCATATCCACCGCATCTTCATCCTTTATCATGGAGGTAATGGTGGATTTCAGGAAAGTCTTTTTATCTTCATCGCTGAAAGAATCCAGGATCTCTGGCTCTCCCATCAGCGTCTTGGTGATCTGCTGGGAGGTCTCTCTGGCGTAGGCATCCTGGGTCAGCTTGTTGTTCAGTATATCGAATAACAGAAATGCCGCCAGCACACCGATGAGATTCCCCACAATATTGTCGATCAGGTCATCCAAGGTGTAACCGTTCTTCAGTGCCAGATAGGTATATCCCACAAATACCAGCAATAGTGCGATCAGCACCAGTACCATGGTAGCGGACAAGGTGTCCATCACACTTTTTTTCTTCTTTTGTTTCTGATTATCCATGAATTTCCTCCCTCGTAAATACGCCCTCATAGATTGCGGGCTTCCGCATGTAATATGCCCAGAACCGGTCACCGTAATCATAATGCCACCATTCCGACGGCAGATTGGTAAATCCCGCATCTATCATAGCATAATAAAGCAGACGGCGATTTTCACGGACCTGCTCGTCCTCTGCCCCCTGTACATGCTCCGGTGCCTCAAAATACGCTGCACAGGTCTTATCCGTAAAAGCATCAAAACCGCACCCCATCGAGAGTTCTCTGCCCTCCGGATCCAGAAGCGTAAGATCAATGGCTCCTCCGGTGGTATGGGCGGGAGGCACCTTTGTATCCGGTACCGGGTCGGAGACAAATTTGCAGATCGCAGCTCTCCTTTTTGCCTCCGGCAGCTCTTCTAAATGAAAATCCCGGATGATGTCCACAGAATACTTTTCAAACAATTCATGCTGCAGTGCAAAGGGGCGCCAGGCATCCCAGATGCGGAACCGGTAACCGTCCGGCAGATTTCCCGCCGCCTTCACCAGCCTCTCATACATCTCCTTACGGACGAAGCACTTCTCTTCCGCATGGTCCATATGTAGGATCGGATACAGCATTTTCACATCCCACAGATCACAACTTTTCAATTCTATAAACGCGGAATCCACAAACGCACTGTCTATATAGCGCTCCGGATCTTCAATCGTTGGTATCGGCCTCATAGGATCAGCCTCCTTATTATTTATATTTATCATAATACCCCTTTCCCATCAGATATGGCAAGTATCTGGCACATTTCATATAATCAGATGCCCGGTGTTGGCCTCGCTCCGGTCAAAATCAGTATTTGCAGCCCTGTTTCGCTGACAAATTATATTTTTCTTTTATTTTTTGATTTTAATAAGTGCCGTTGGTGATTTTGGCTTACCATCCCTATATATCTCCCCTGATTTCATAAGCGGATTTATAACTTCATTTAAGAATTGACTTCTACTCCGATAGTTAAGAGACATCTGTAGTTCCTTTATAGGCTTTGGTCCTTCCATCTTAAGAATAGCCATAACTTTTTCCGCATCTGTAAGGCTTTCTAAATCCAGTTCTATAGCCTCATCTCTAAATAATCTGTCATATAATCTCAAATTCAAAAATCCGGGATATATAGATACTACCGGCTGTAATTCATCTGGACTGGACTTGTAAGATTCCATCATGGTTTGAAAACCAGTTCCACCTCTCTCCATCAGATTTGCCACATCCAGACAAGCTGCTATGATGGCATTTCTTCTGATAGACGGTATAGAACCGGCTGGATATGCATTGTAATCTTTTGGCAGTAACCATGACCCTGGTGAAACTATTTCAATTCTGTCTGAATAGATATCAACATCAATCTGTGTTCCCGAAATAGAATAATCCCTATGGGCAATGGCATTTACCAATGCCTCTCTTACAGCTTCCTTAGGATACGATCTGATTTCATCCCGTCCACCCTTTTCTGTTTTTACCCAGCCTGTTTTGGTGTTTCGTTCAATAAAGTTTAATGCATTCTCAAATACGTTTGCAATAGAACCTCTTAATCTGCTGCTATCTAAAACAATACCTGTCTTGTTTTTCCCTTTCCATAAACGGCAGCATATCATTGTGTCATCTTCATTATAGTTGTCTGAAAACATTATAAATCCTGATTTTGCATACCCATCTTTTGAAACTATTTCTTCGTTCTGCAATTCTTTCATTGTTGGAACAGATTTATCTTGTCTGTATTCCTTACAAAGATTAAGGTATTCTGACCACTGATTATCAGTATATGCCACCTCGCTTGTCTCATTATCTACACCATATTTTCTCTTTGAAAGTGAAATAATTTCTTCCGGTGTTGCAGGAGTCGCATTTCCATCTCCCTTTATAAAAACTGTTTCATTGTAATCTCCTTCTCTATATCTTATTACAGAATCTGCAGGAGCAACTTTAACAGCTAATACAAAATGTTCCGCATTAGAATCCACACTTCTCATCATATATGAAATCTTAATGTGTGGAAAAATATGTCTATCATTAATCCTTGAAATTAATAGTTTTGTTTTATCAACTTCTTCAAGATCAATTCCAAAGGCCTCCCCATCGTTTGATACACCTATAAATAAGGTTCCTCCTTTATCATTTGCATATCCAATAAGAGTTTTTGCCCATTTAATGGGATTATCCGGATTCAATACTGCTTTATATTCATAACTTGTATCTTCTGTAATAACATCTGGATATATCTCTTTGATTTTCATGAATCTCCTCCATATAATAATGTTCTTGGCATAACTATATCAAACATTACTAAACATTACAACAACATTACAATTACATCATAGGTGAAAATTTACTTGCATTTCTGCCTATGATACAGTAGGATAAGGATTTTAAATAATATATGACATTATATAAACATTATTACAACATTATTACAACATTACTTAAACATTATTCACTATAATGACAGGTACAAGTCCCATTCGTAGGCATCAAAGTCGGGGGCTTTTGACCCCGACATCATTAAATACAAAAACGGCATGCGAGTGCCTATTTCTCATAGAAATTTTAACATTTGCCATTTCCCGCAAGGCTTGTTAAAATAAGGATATGAAAAAGAAAAATTTATGTAAAACGTTATTAAAAACCATGTGTATCGTGCTGGGGATCCTCATCCTCGCACTGTTGGCTTACATCGTCTACCTCTATGCCAGTTATTACAGGATCGAGGACAATCAGGAACTGGTGGTGGAGGCACCGGTCGACGATACCACCACAGGTGCGGCTGCGGTGCTGGCTACGGATACGGAATATTCCGCAGTGACCTACAACATCGGTTTCGGTGCTTATCTGCCGGATTATAGCTTCTTCATGGACGGCGGTACCTCCTCCTGGGCGGAGAGCCCTGAGACCGTACAGTATGCCATAAACGGTGCGGGAGAGCTAGTGAAGTCATTAGACCCGGATTTTGCGCTGATCCAGGAGATCGATCTGGATGCCACCAGAAGCTATCATACGGATGAGTACGAGATGCTGCGCAACATTCTGCCGGAATATACTACTGTATTTGCGCAGAATTATGATTCCGCCTTCCTGTTCTATCCGTTTACACAGCCCCACGGCAGCAGCAGGGCAGGACTCGGACTGTTCTCGAAATATCCGGTGTCTTCTGCTCTGCGCCGAAGCTTCCCCATCTCCACTTCCTTCAGCAAGTTCTTCGATCTGGACCGCTGCTACAGCGTCTCCCGGATCCCGGTGGACAATGGCAAGGAGCTGGTGATCTTCAATCTGCATATGTCCGCTTACGGCAACAGCGATGCCATCCGCCAGGGACAGATTGAGATGCTGTGCAATGATATGGCAAAAGAATACGAAGCCGGCAATTATGTGCTCTGCGGCGGCGACTTTAACCACGACCTGAAGGCTTCCGAAGAGGATGCGGAGAGCTGTGAGTCCTGGGCATTTCCTTTTCCCAGAAGTGAGCTTCCAGAACATTTTACCTTCTGTCTGGATCTGTTGACCGAAGAGGAGCAGGCAGCCCTTTGGAACAGCGCCCGTAATGCAGATATGGAATATGTTCCGGGTGTTACTTATACTGTGACACTGGACGGATTCATTATCTCCGACAATATCGAGTGCCTGTCCTACGAGAATGTAAACACCGGCTATTCCTACTCCGACCATGATCCCGTGAAGGTGGAGTTCATGTTAAAATAGTGTCAAGATTTACAAAGTCTGTTGACAGTGCTTGTCCTTTTTTGTAGAATGAGGGCACAGTTAAGAGGGAGTAGTTCCCGGATGGTTTCTGATAGAATGGTAACCTGGAATGGTAACCGAATAATACAGGCAGCTGTCCGGAATGATAATCGTCATCACGTCCGTCGGACCGGTTATTATTGTAAGCAACGAGACTTTTATCGATCATTTTTGATGCGGTAAAAGTCTCTATTTTTATACTTTTTTCTAAGAATACAGACGCTTGCTGCAGGAAAGGACAGCTTATGGAATACATATTGTTACTCGTAGGATTTATACTTCTGATCAAAGGTGCAGACTTTTTCGTGGAGGGAAGTTCCTCCCTGGCGGGGATCCTGAAGGTCCCCAGCGTCATCATCGGACTGACCATCGTGGCCATGGGCACCAGCGCGCCGGAGGCTTCCGTCAGCATCAATGCCGCACTGGCTGGCAGTAATGATATCGCCATCAGTAATGTCGTCGGCTCGAATATCTTCAACGGGCTGGTGGTGGTAGGTATCTGCGCATTCCTGCACAGCTTTATGCCCCACGGAGAGATCCTGAAGCGGGATATGCCGTTAAATATCCTGGTAACCGTCGTATTATGTCTGATGTTTTTAGATGGCAGCTTAAGCCGCATTGAGGGTGCAGTCCTGCTGCTTGGCATGATCGTATATCTGGGATTTATGATCTATTCTGCCCGGAAAAACAGAGAAGAGGGCGAACCCGGCAAGATCCTCTCTCTTCCCCGCAGCCTTTTGTATATTGCCGGAGGTCTCGCTGCCGTTATCTTCGGCGGTGATCTCGTCGTGGATAAAGCGTGCATCATCGCTACGGATTTTGGTGTCAGCCAGAATTTCATCGGACTGACCATTATCGCCATCGGCACCTCCCTGCCGGAGCTGGTGACCTCCATCGTTGCCACGAAAAAGGGAGACAGCGGGCTGGCGCTGGGCAATGCCATCGGCTCCAACCTGTTCAACATCCTGTTTATCCTCGGAATGTCCGCGGTGATCAGCCCTCTGCATGTCCTCGGAGAGTCCGTCATCGACACCGTACTGCTCCTTGGCAGTGCCATTCTGCTCTTCGTATTCGCCCGTACCGGCAGACGCATGACCCGCAGTGAGGGGGCTGCGTGCGTGCTTCTGTATGTTGCATATACGGCTTACCTCTTCGTGAGGTAACAGTGCGGCTATAGACGCACAAAAAAGCGCACCTAAGGGGAGGTGCGCTTTTTTGTACAAATATCCTCTTCCGCCTTGGGAAGAATTTGCACTTTATACATTATTTTCCGTTATACCTGCTTTCCAACTCTGCGAAAAAAACTTTGTAATCTCTACCTTTTCCGCTCAACATATCTTGATAGCTATCCATTACTTTTTGGCGAACTACATTATTATCTACTTTGCTATCCGAATCGACAATATGTCTGTTCCCTTGAGCCATTACTTCCATAGCCTACATCCTCCCATAATAATCTTTGTTTTTCTCTTGTTAACTCGCTTTTTCTCACATTTTCATTTTTTCATAGAGATTGCTTCTAAGTCTATGTCATTCCCCTTGGCCATGAATCATGGATATACGGATGTTTAGGGTACACAAAACAAGACGTCGTCTTATTCTGTTATGATCGGCCTTTCTTTCCCCAACTCCTTACGGCAGCCTAACCTCCCATGTCATACGGGATCTCCTTTACTTCAGGGTCCTTAATTCCTTCGTTCTGCTTATCCATAAAGGGGCGTCATGATGCTCCTTCGCTGAGTCTCTGCTCTGATGGAAATAAATCTGACTTGGCTCTCTATGTTTATGAAATTCTTCTGTTCCTTTCAGCGCCTTACGGCGGACGTCTCCTGAATCTCACAGTTGGTCTTCTTACGCTACCTGCGGCTGCCTGTGAATGTCAGAAATCAACTTCTGTGCATCATAGGTCACTCCTTTTGCCAGGATGGCATAAAAGACTCTTATCAGCTTACAGCTGATGGCAATCACGGATTGTTTCTTCTTGAGCGGATTGTTCGCTCTTGTCGTGTAATACTCATGCAATGACTTAAACTCCGGATTCTTCGCTATCAGCGGAATTGCTGCATTGAACAGTACTGCCCGCAGCTTACTCCGACCTCTTTTGCTTATGGTCGTCTGTCCTTTGTGCTTTCCAGAGCTGTTCTCCCGTAATGAGAGTCCTGCCAGCTTTTGTATCTGTCTGGGTGATTCGAAACGCCTCACATCACCCACTTCTGCCAGAAATCCGGCTACCGTGATCACTCCTATACCTTTGATGGCAAGCATCTGCTCGCTTTCGGGTATCTTCCTGCACAGCTTTTCTATCTCCTCCATAACGGCGTCAAGCTGTGCCTTTTTGTATTCGTAATCCTCGAGCAACAGTTTCATTTCATACCGGGCAGCCGAAGAGCCTTTCTTTAAGCCGATGCTGCGTTTTGCTGTCTCACACAGGGTCGTTGCCCTTTTCATTCCTACAGCCCTAAGCTTTGCATCACGCCAGATTTGATTGATTTTCTCGGCTCCCAGTTCCACGATTGCTTCCGGAGTACAAACTTTCTTTAGAAGCAGCATACTGCTCTGTGCTTCATAGTCCCCAAACACATCTGTGTACTCGGGGAAATATATGGCGAACCATCTGGCAAATCTGTTTTTGATCTGGGTCATCTCCCTGATGAGTCTCTTACGATTGGCCACCATAATTCTTAAATCAGCATACACACCATCCGGTGTATATGGTGCAGAATACCGGCCCTCGGTAACCAGCTTTGCGATCACCTTCGGATCCTTCCTGTCATTCTTGCTTTGGCTGTTGTCATCCAGTTCCTTGGTCTGCTTTACCGCATAAGGGTTAACCATAACCAGGAGGATGCCCTCATCCTCAAGATAAGCGCCAAGGTCAAACCAGTAATGACCTGTCGGCTCGATACCTACGATTACATCTGACTTTCTGTACTTGTCCTGCAAATGCTGCATCCATGCTTTAAAGGCTTCAAAACCTTCTCTGCTGTTGCTGAACGTAAAGACTTTTCCGAGTTCAATGCCTCTCCAGTCAAATGCCCTGGCGTACTGTGTTGTGCTTCCGATATCAATTCCAACTACCAAAGTTGATTCTTTTACTTGATTGATTTTTTCATTCTGCTTATAATTCATTTGTGGGTGTCTCCTTTGAACGATGATTAATTAACCTGCCAGTTAACAATCATTATTCTATGGGTGGCACTCATTTTTTGCAAACCGGTTATTTGTTACTTAACAGGAATGCTCCTTACCTTAAAATCAAATCCGGTCTAATATGTTCAACGGTATTCTCACACATTCCGATTTTATTATATCCGACTCTTCACGTTTAATCAACATATAATCACTGAATTCAGATCTCATGTAATACAAAAGAGCACTCCCGCATGGGAATGCTCTTCATTATTTGTGGCAGATATCTCTCCACTGGCAGTCGCCACAGATGACCTTGCCATATCCCGGCTGCAGAATCTTCTCTTCCACGATCCGCTCAAATTCCGCAAAAGTCATTTCCTGCCCTGCCTTTAATCCGGTGTATTTCAATACACCCGCATCATACCGGTCTACCTTCTCCGCAGACTCACAGCTGCCACCCTTATTATGGGGGCAGGCGCTGCAGATCTCATCCGTCGCTCCGACCAGCTGCAGGGATGCCGGTCCGTTTTTCCCCAGAAGCCATTCCTTCACCTCCGCCATATGCTTAGTGAACCCTTCACTGTATCCCTTCCCTTCGAAAAAATACAGGCACATGCCGTGGTGCGGACGGATCCGGTAAGTTGTTGTTACTTCCATATCCGGTGTATCCTTTATTCCTGTCCGTTCAGCTTCAGAGCCTTAGACAGTCTCTTGCTCAGAGTCAGTGCCAGTGCGATCTTCACCAGATCCGGAATGATGAAAGGAATTACACACCAACCCAGTACGGTAGCCAGACCGACAGCTCCGGAATTCTGCGCATATACAACCATGAACCACACCGTTCCGATAGCATAGCACACGATCAGACCCAGTACCATGGAGATACCCAGCACCCATGTCTTACGTCCGAACAGCTTCTCGATCAGCCACATCAGCAGTGCGGAGAATAAAAATCCGATAATGTAACCGCCGGTGTTGCCCAGTAACTGACCGATACCACCAGAGAACCCGGCGAATACAGGAATGCCTACCGCACCCAGTAAAATATAGATCAATACCGCAAGGCTTCCTCTCTTACCGCCCAGTACGCCGACTGCCAGGAATACTGCGAAGGTCTGTAACGTAAAAGGAACCGTCATCGGGATGGAGATCCAGGAGCAGATCGCGATCAGAACCGCAAATACTGCAATGTATACCATGTCATAAGTCTTGCTACGAGTTGTTGTCTGTGTTGTCATAATAAAAAACCATGCCTTTCTGTCAGATGTCTTTTGTAAAAACCTCTGTTAGAATAGCATGGTGTTTTTCAATTGTCAACCTTTTTATAATATGGTTAACAATCGAGTAGATTCTCTGGTCAGGACTGCTTCATCGCCTTCTTATTCCGGTACATATCCTCATCTGCACGCTCACGCACCTTCTCCGGATCCGTATCATCCGCCGTGAATACAGCATACCCATAGGCAATTCCCACAGGAACGGGAATGATGTTCTTATGATTCAAGATCTCTACATCCTGATCGATCTTATGCATCACACGTTCTATCTTAAAATATCTTCCCTTCGGAATGATACAGCAGAATTCATCTCCGCCAATGCGATAACATTTCCCATAGCGTTCAAAATTGTCCTCTATGATATGTGCCGCGTTGATAATATACTCATCCCCTGCCCTGTGACCATATTGATCGTTACACTGCTTAAGATTATTCAGGTCAAAGGTCACTATGACATACCCTTCAAAATCCTTCTCATTTTTCACAAAATAATCATAAGCATTTCGATTGTACATGCCGGTCATGGAATCATTCAGGGCAAACTGTTCCAACTCCTCCACCCTGCGACCTTTTTTCAGCCGGGCAACCGTCTGTCTGGCGGATTCTATTCCCAGCACCACAATAAAGATCAAGAAAGAGATTCTGCCAAAGACACCTACATCATTGCTGGTTTTATAATAACCACTCACATCTACAATGGTAGCAAAAAATACAAGCAGCAGTGCCCCTACACATGCCTTCAGCCTCTGATCCAGCTGCCTTCTGGCAATTTTGCTACAGATGACCACCAGCAGGTATAGAATCATCAGAATGATCAACGCATGCGTCATCCACAGGCTTCTCCGGAACTCATATATCTCTGTTGCATTCAGTATATGCGTCAGGACGATCAATGCCAGATTAGCATTACAGATAATTCTACAAAACCGGTCATCCCTGATCTCCAGAAAGCTCTTCACAAACAGGATAAAGGACATCGGCAACAGCATGAGCGTAGCAAATGCCAGATAAGAGCATCCCTGCCTGTTGGCCAGGAGCAGCGTTGCCACATCCGTCTCATTGGCCGACCATGTTCCCAGCAGGATCGAAAAAATACCCAGATACAATAAGGTTCCGTCGATCCGGCTTCCGCAGCGGATAACGATCCAATAAATACTAATATACAATCCTACCAGTATCACCATCATGCTGATGAGAAAGGCAGGCATTGCCCGGCGCATCACCCAACGATAGATATTATAGCCGCCACCGATATAAAACGTCTTCTGCTGGCCTGCCGTTTCCGGATAACAAGGGGTGAACTGTACCTGCAAGCTGCTCACATTACTTGAAAACCTGACAATATTCCAGGTCCAGCCCGGAGTATTTCCCCATATGCCGGGTACAGCATCCAGTTGATAGATCAGCTTCCCATCTGCATACACCACAATCTCCTGATGTGTCGAATAAAACACGATCGAGTTCGTCTCATCATCGTTTTGATCCAATATAAAATCGTACAGCTCCCTGCCGTCATCCAAGACGCTGACTGCGTCCGGCGTACACTCCTGTAATGACTTTACCTCCGGCACACTGTCTGAGGTGCAGATCATGCACAGAAGCACCATAGCAAATACGACTGATACAATTATAATAAGCTTTCCCTGTTCCTTCTCCATTACTTCCCTCAATATCCAACGTGTTGTTTGGCACTATAGTACTAGTTTCCTTATCATTTGTCAACGCAATGTCGTATCTATCTCACGTTTGAAAATATTATAATTCTGCTCATCCCTGGGGGAACAATAAATGGCCAGTTCTATGGTTTTAAAACATTTTCTGTAACGAGCGATCACATTGGAAAACGCAGCTGCCACAGCCTCCGGATCATTCTCAAAAGCTCCGCATCCGAACGCCCCCAGAATGACCACTTCATTGCCTCCCGCCACAGCCACATCCAGGATCCTGGTCAGACGCTTCTCATGCAATGCCTGCTGCTGTGCTCTCGTCATCTTCACGGTCTTATTACCGTCTCCTGGATTCATCCCATTGGCCGGGAGCAGACGCAGATTCGGTGCTGCACAGGTGATCACATTCACAGAATACCAATCTGATTCCGGAAGCGGTGCCGGTGTCGCAGTATCGGATTTGAATACAATGACTTTCGGCGTATAGATGCAGTCATCATTGTGGATCGGATCCTGCGCATATCTGTGTGGAGAATAAAAGCCTGCCCACATTTCCTTCGTATTCAGACAAAAATACAGGGTGGAGCAGCGGCACAGGCATTCCTCCTGGGCAGAGCTTCCCTTGGTCACACCACCTCCGGGATTCGTCGCTGATGCAAAATTGTGAACACATACCCTTTCTCCCGGATACCCGGCAGCTGCCTCATAGCTTCGCTTCTTCGACACTATGATTTCCGCATCCTTCTCATATCTGTCACGATTCTGTGCAAGCTCCGGCATCAGGTCCGTGACTTCCATCATCTCCGGGATCAGCACCTGTTCTGCCACAGAGCGCTTCACTGCCTCTTGCAGCCCCGGATCTTCCTTTACCCGTTTTTCTGTATCCTGAAAAATTCTAACATTCTCATCCCTTGCCATGATCCGTTACTCCTCCCATCTGTCCCGGCACTGGCACTGCAGCTGCACTTTCCTTCTGCTCCAGCGGCAGTATCGCATAGTATACCAGCGTGTGCTTGTCATCCGGCTGACAGTCCCGGTGATAATGGCCGAAATACCAATGCCTGTAATGCAGCTTCTGTTCCAAAGTCCCCAGATAGTCCGTCAGCAGATCCGGGGCACAGGAGCGTCCCGTCCCGGCATTGATCCGGTCCTGCAACGTGCTGGCACAACAGTGTGTGATCACATAATCTACCTCGTAATGATATCGTTCCAGATTGCGCAGGCCCTCCTGCAGTTCTCCCTCTGTCGGCAGCTCCTGGGGCCACCAGCTTTCCTGAAGGATCCGATAGGGAAGATAATTCCGGTCTGCCCTGCGCTTCTGTTCTGCGAAATCCACCGTCTGACGATCCATAATTCCTCCCTGAATGTCATGGGAAGATGCCCCTCCGAAGGTGAAAAAGGTCTTGCCGTCAATCTCGAAGACCTGTCCCCGTTCCAGCAATATCACCTTGTCCCGGATAATGTGCCGCGCTTTCCCGCCATGCCATTCTTCCAGCGGATATTCCCCGATCATATCATAGTTTTCATGGTTTCCCTGTACCCACAGAATGGTGTAAGGTTTCTCCGCAAAATTTTTACAATGATACTCAAAAGTTTTATCCTTCGTCCAGCACAGTCCAAAATCTCCGCAGATAATGATGTAATCTTCTTTTGTCAGTTCCAGGCCGGTTCTCCGTAATCTTTTGGCGGAAAATCTTGTGAAATCCCCGTGGGTATCTCCCGTTATGTAAATCATACTGCTCTCCCTGTGCACCTTCTCTTCCATTCCGCACTATGCGGCATTTCCCCAGATATGACTAGAAGAGGGCACCAGGTCCTCTTCTACCAAAAGCTCCATCGGGCTTACACGATACAAAATAGCTAACGCAATCAAATTGTCGGCCTGGGGAAAGCACTTTCCGGCTTCCCATTTATACACGGCCTGCGTGGATTCAAAGCCCATGTATTCCATGACCTGCTTCACGGAGATCTTCCGCTCCTGACGGATTGCTCTCATCCGTGCGCCGCTGGCCACAATGTCAAAATGCGGTCTTTCCATCATACGCCTCCTTCCGATGCCGTACAGCATCCAGTTGCATATCAGTCTTTCCGTAGACTTTTACTATAACACAAAGAATCTCTTTTGCCTATTAACCGTTGGTTAAATTATCACAAAATTTCCTACCAGTACTGTTCTCCCCAGTATCTGGCCAGAATCCTCTCCATGTTGGCTCTCCCCACCGGGTTGGCCGTATGGATCTCCACCGGATAAAAGGTCTCACGTTCTGCCAGCCAGTCCAGCAGCCGGATGGCATCGCCGCCCTGATCCGCATAATCTCCCACATCATTTCCAGGTTATCTTCCGTTCCGGGCAACACTGCGCGTATCCTGTCCGGTAACAATATCACGCGTTTCCCGCACTGAGGGCATACTGCCGTATGGAATGTCTCTCCGGTCTCTACAGACCGGTATTTTTTGATCGTCGGTCCCTCTTCGACATCCATCCACATGAAACGATGGCTGCAGGAAGGACAAATCACTTCACGTACCTGCATTTTTGTTCCTCATCCTATGGGCTCTCTTGCTCTCTCCTTGCTGTAGGATAATATTAGCATACTGCCTGGAAAGAAATACTGTTTCAGGTAAAGTTTACAAGAGTTATTCCAATCATTGTGTGTGATAAACTTCCATACCTGACTTGCCAATGTTATATCACCACACCACAACAATGATCTACTTCATGCTGGATGATCTGGGCTGTCCAGCCGGTGTATTTGCCATGCTGTTTCCTGAAATTGCTATCCAGGTAATCCACTTCAATCTCTTCGTATCTCGTGCAGGGTCTCACACCTTCCAGTGACAGACATCCTTCCTCTGTCTGGTACGGACGCAGCTTTTTCGTGATCACCGGATTGATCATGGCAAACTGAAACGGGCCTGCTGCCACTGCAATAATATTTTTCCGAACCCCTATCATATTTGCCGCCATTCCGACACAATGATCCAGATTCGCTCTCAGAGTATCCAGCAGATCTGTCACTACCTGTGCGTCCACCTCCGTGGCATTCTCGGATTTTTGTGCTAAAAACATCGGATCTCTCATAATTGTTTTAATCATTGTCCCATTCCTTCACGTTTCCTCAGTTCCAGCCCTTCCATACCTCCGGCTGATAACCGATGGTAGACTGTTTCCCGTTTCTGACAATCGGTGTGCGGATCACCGATGGATTTTCCAGCACCTTTGCCAGCTTGTCCTCCTCCGCAATGTACCGGATGAGAGCCAGCGTATCCTGATCTTTCCCCTCCCAGTTGACCATGTTCTCCAGGCCGCCGTTCGCCTGCGCAACGGAAGTAAACTCTCCCTTGCTCATGCCTTTTTCCTTCATGTCGATGAATTGGTATTTGATGCCGCGCTCCTTGAAAAAACGCTCGGCCTTCTTTGTATCGTTGCATTTTTTCGTGCCAAAAATCTGGATGTTCATTTGAATCTCCTGCTATCTTATTCCATACTTCTCCTGCATTGCATTCATTACTTCCGGATCATACAGCGTTGCAATCTGGTCCGCATCTCCTCCGGCACTCATTTTTGCAATCAATGCCAGCAGTGACTTTCTCTCCTCCATGCGTCCCTGCTGCAGCCCTTCCTTTAGACCTTCCTTTAGACCTTCCTTCCTGTAACCCCTGTTGTAAACCCTCTTCCCGTCCACACTCCCGTTCAGCCTTGCGGAGCTTCTTTTCTTCTTTTTCTTTGTCATACTCAAATATACTCACTTTGTATACCTCCGCTCGATTTAGTTATTTTTCTCAAACTCTAATGTCTGTCTGATACTGTATCCGTCCTTTTTCAAATCAGAAAACAGCGCATCTATCCTGGCCGGTGTCACGCAGATCAGGTTCATGGGATGCTCTAATTTTTTCAGTGCCTCCAGTGGAATCTTCTTGTATTCCGCGTGGGCATTGTAGCTGTCTGAAAACGGTTCTATGATCTCTGCCCGGCCCATGATCTGCAGGCTTTCCAGATTACCAAATCCATCATACTTGTCAAAAATGGCAAGGCTTACATTTGCATTCTTCTCCAGACCTATGAATTTCTCTCCACCTTCGGAAAACATCCAGAATTTCCCATCATGGTAACTATACTCTATCGGCGTACATCTGACATAATCACCGCTTCCCGTGGCAAGCGCACAGGTGTTATTCTCCTGGATATATTTTTCCACCGCCTGCTTCAGTGCTTCCTCCGGCATGGTGATCTTTTCCTTTTTGTTCCAGTATTGAGCTGCCTGTTCAAATTGTTCGTGGGTCATAATGCCATCTCCATACTCCTGAAATTCACACTTTTATTCCAGAAAAACTTAATAAAAACCTGTTCTGTATATTCCTTTAAGCTTTTGCGTCAAGTTTTCGCCTTCCGTCTCGAAAGCATGTCTTACGGCCTTATTATATACCAGTTTTCCCGTTTCGACATCATATTTTCGGATTCTGCTGTTATATACGAAAATCAGCCGGTTGTCCCTCAGCAATATTTTTTGCAAGCGTTTGGTAATCACTCCCTGATGTGGAATGGGTTCCAATTCCCCTCTATATTGCCACTCTCCGTTGGCGAACCGAAACAAAAATACCCCGGCCCCCAGTCCTCTTGCCACCAAAAGTAACACCATACCGCTGCAATCAAAAACAGCCCCGCTCATGTATGTCAAAAACATTCTGGAACAGCTGCAACTGTTTGCTGTTCTATCAATAATATTGACCTTCCTGCCCTCGCGGACAACCTGCCACTTTCCATCCTCAGAGGAAGCCAATACCTTCCGATGCTTAACATTTGCCTTGGACTTTTCCCTCTTATTGTCCGCCAATAATGTTACAGGAATCGTATCCGTCCGAAAAATTGCGACTTGATCTTTATTTATCCCAAAGGTATTGATAAAAGTCTGTACCCGCTCCAGATCTCCATTTCCATAACAGCCAAAGAACCATTGCATCCGGTTCCTGTCTTTATTACACTTTATGATCTCTGCAAAATAATCCCAGTCCACCGGATACAGCGAATGCCCTATGGTGACTATCTGCCGGATATCCGCTAATCCATCAAAAAAAGGCTGATTGCTCTGAATGATCTCCTTACATTTTTTCGTCAATGTATCATCAGCCTCCACAACCATCTGCAAAGCGATCTGCTGCACATCGTATAATAGCTGGGCATGCTCATCCAGATTATCGATTGAAGAGTAATCATCTTCAAATTCATAGGCCGCATCATTGGCTCCCGGAATATGCCCCAGAATCAACCTTTGCCGTCCCCTGCCGGTCTTCTTCCGACAGCCATGGATATAGCAAATATTCCCGGCATCCACACCATACAAGTCTTCCACAAACTCCGTATAATTAAAATTTAATACTTTCCCGTCTTTGATCACATTGCGCAATGGTCTGTCATTCGTATTGGTATGCAGACTGCCGATCCATTTGCGGAACCGGTCCATTAATTCCGTCGACATGGAAAGGATCGGCTCCACCGCCATTTCTGCGGACATATAGATCTCGGCCGCACCTGCATCCTCATCGTATGCCCCATTTATATCCAGGAAATTATCGATGATGTACGGCTGGCACATAGCCTCTATGTTGATTTTCCCCAATGCCCCTTCAAAATCCGCCCACAGGTCATCGGTTTTCAGATATTTTTCCAGATAAAACCGGACCGTACTTCTCTTTCCCAGAGTCCTGCTGAAATCGTAATAGCTGGATCTGACGCCATGCAGCATATCAAATCCGTTGCCAATCACATAAAGAGAACCATCCTTAACAGATTCCCCCATCTCTTCCAGAGATAACAGATTCCATTCTTTCAGATTCTCTTCAAAATTTTGACTGCTTTGAAATTCTTTGTTGGTCATAAATAGTTTTTCTTATCCTCAAGACATACAGCTTTTGATCTTATCAATCAGTGTCCCATCCGCCGGAAGCCACTGTACGGAATCCAGTTCCTCCTTCGTCAGCCACCTGGCGGCTTCCGCCTCAAGAAGCTTCAGCTCTCCCGAAGCGACCTCACACCAGAAACAATCCATGGATAAATGGAATGCCGGGTAATCGTACTCTATGGTGTCTATCAGGTCTCCGACTCTGACTGTGGCATGTTGCCTAACATACAAATGCATCCAAAATCTACAGTATTCTGGACAGCATTTTCAAATTGTCACATCAGCCCCCGGATTGCAACAGAACCATGAACGCGCTTCTAAATCTGCGGAATTATCAGGAATCATCTGATAGCATTATTGTTGCGCTGGAAAATATTCCAACACTATGTCACTAGGAACCACATCCTGTTTGAGATAGTAATTCCAAAAATCCTCTATGTCGACTCCCGTATTCGGACTGATTCCTTATGAAGCTATTTTCCCAATAACAAAAGGTACAGACCGCAATGCTGTGTTCACAACACCGTCAGTATCCGCATCCTCCCAATCTTTTAACCTCTCAAAAATCCTTAACCAAGGCATATGATTTGACGTTGTTGTCTCCACGATGGCAGATTGGTATATCGCGATATAAAAATGATTATTTTTTATATGATTTTATCCTAAAAGCATGAATTTTCTACTGTATCTGTGTAATTTTTGGAATTTTGTTATCGCATTCCACTAATAAAATATGTATCTACAAACATTTCTACTTCTTCTATTCGGCTCTTTAAATATTCTGTTGTTTCTTTTCTTTCAAAGCACTTACGATCCATAATATCCAGTTCACCTTCTTTTGAAGCAATATATGCCACTATTCCGCAGAAAATCCTTTCACATTCCTCATCGTTTTCAAGTACTTCTAAAATTTTTTTACAATAAATCTCCATTTTTCGAGCATTAAATCTTGGCATGTCCTCTGTCGATACTAACATTCTAAATAACATCATTGCATGATATCTAGCTCTTCTATATTTTATATCAATTTTGTGCGTTCTGAATAAATTTTCAATTTTATATAACGCCAAAGAACTTACATAATATATAATTTCTTTATCTGCTGTTTTGAATATTTTATTTCCAACTCGCTTAGCAACCGTTCCATATTGTCCAGAAACACCACTTGGTTCATCTAAAAACATTGCGGCAACAGTTTTTATTTGCATCGCAATCGTGACAATTCGATTTTTAGGAATATTACTGTCTCTGTATTGGCCCGTTCGTCTCTCATATACGAGCGCATCTTCATCTCTATATGTCTTATAATACTCCTCCAATTTCTTTTGAAATGTTGACAATGCTTCCAATTGGTCCTTCTTTATAGCCGTTTGACTATTTGTAGCCCTCGTAATATCATTTTTCAAATTTTCATCTTTAGTCGCAATAATCCTTATAGGAATGATTAGCTCGTCAATCCCTTCTACACTATCCATATTTTCGATCAATACATTACTTGTTTGACAGCCATTTACGATCTGATAATCTTCAATAGTAGCTATATCTCCTGAAATAATTATAGAAGAAGTAACCACTGTAATTCCATTATTTAGCATACTAAACGCATTAACATTTTTTGTTTTAATAGTTTCCGTTATATTCTTATTAACATCTGGGTTGGGCCCCAAATAATCTCTTATATTATCTTCAAACACAGCCTTAGTAGCACCATTTTCATCTATAATCAATTTTTTAAATTCTTTAAAAGGAAAAACCCCACTGTACCCTACTTCATCATCATTGATCGAATACATTGTAATTCTCTTTTCAAATTTAAACGTAGCCTTTAATTTCTCTTTTGTTTTACGATATAAATCCTGTATTTTTTCAGACCCACAAGCTTCAAAATTAATATCAGAAAACAAGTTTGTCCCACGCAGGCTTTCCTTCCCTACGCTAATTGTTGCTTGTAAGTTTTCATCATCTGTCCATGTTCCCAAAGTAACATAATACAAAAATAATTCTGGATTTTTCTTTAATTTATCCCCTTTGGAAAATATGTATTCTTTCAGTTCAATAAAATGCTGCATTTCCTCTGTATGAAACATGGTTGTATCATCGCTAAAAAACAATTTTGAATATGTCAATAAATTTCCAATTTCAGTATTATCAAAAGAACTCGATGTCTTCGCCTGAATCAACACAAATTTGACAGATATTGATTTATTATACTCGATCAATGTATCAATATCCTCAATAGTATTTATAAACTTTTGATTTACAATAATTGCAATTCCGTCTATTCCTTGTGTTGATTTTCCTGTGGTTATCTCTTCTAAATCAAAGTCAATTGAACCATATATATTATTTACAACACAATAATTTGCAAAATATTCAAACAATTCTGAATCATCATCAATATTTAAGCTTTGGTTACTTTTAAATGAATCCATCATACTTTGTGTGATTCTATCCATGTTTTTTCCTCCAATATTGTATCTTTTATGTGACTTCGTATAAATCACCATCCTTCCTTTTATCTTTGTATGATTTATACTATATGTCACATTCCTTTGCATTATGTCTACTTATCCACGCCAGACACGAATATAACTTTTACTCATTCTCAAATATTTTATCTAATGTATTTTCCATATCCGCAACCAAATTAACTACCAATGCATTTCCCATCATAAAGCGACGTTTTTTTAAAGGCATTTCCACTGTTTCTCCTTTAACCAAACAATACTTTGTATGATTTGTAGGGAACCCCTGAATTCTTTCTGTTTCCGTAGCGGTAAGTAATCTTACTCTTCCAGTCATCTTGTCTTTCACAAGATGCGTTGTCCTGCTGAACCCGCCTTCTGAGGTCAACATTGTACGTGCCGGTTTATCTTCCTGATCGATCAAGGAAATAGCACCTTCTGAAAATACATATTCATGTCCCGTCGAACTTGTACGTAACAATTTTTTTGCGCCCTTTAAATACTGCCAAGTCTGTCTATCTTCTTTCGGTAGGCGCTGCTCTGTTTCATCACTATGTGTAACTACTGGATCTGTATAATATAACTTTTCTTCTGGAATAAAATATTCTTGTTCTACTTCACCTGTTTCCATAATATCGCCAAGTGTCATCTGCTTTCCATGATAATCCGGAACTGTCTTCATTGTGTATATCATCCCATCTTTCATTATTCCAGAGTTTTCAAATGTACATTGAAATGTATCCGATACTTCTCCTACTTCCGACGGAAGTTTCTTGATTTTCATCTTAGCGGATTCTACTTTATTTACCGGAAAAGTTTCTGCAAAAAATCCTTCTTTTAAGATTACACTTTCCATGCATTCTTTCTTACTCTCTTCTTCCAATAAATCTGTATATCCAATTGTCCTTAAAATTTTTTCTGCATATTTTGTGTTATTCTTATAAGCAAATATAAATGTTCTACGACGTCTCTGCTGATATCCATATTCTGCAGCATTTATCACACGCCATTCGACTGTATATCCTTCATCTCGAAAACATGCAAGAATCACTCCAAAATCTCTTCCTCTTTGTTTTGCTGGAGATTTCAACAATCTGTCAACGTTTTCTAACAGTACAAATGGTGGTTTCTTTGCCTCCAATGTTTCACGTATTGACCACCATAATATTCCTTTTTTCCCCTCAAGTCCTTTTGATGTAGCTAATGAGGATGCTACAGAATAGTCTTGGCATGGAAATCCTCCGACTAGCAAATTAAAGTCAGGAAGTGTTGTTTTATCTACATCTTCGATATTACAATTTGTAGTATCTTCACCATTATTATCTAATCTTGTTCCAAAGTGATATACATAACAATCATGTGCATACTGTGTATTCTTCTCTGCAGGTTCCCATTGACTAAACCAAACCGTATCCCATTTTTCTTTTTTACCATAATCTTCTGCTATTCTTATATTATTAAGCCCACATCTAAAGCCGCCTACTCCAGCGAACAATTCACAAACTGTTTTCTTCATTTTTTTACCTCTTCTTTTTATTATCGAACGATCGTTCTCGAATATATTAACCCATTTTTATCTTATTGTAAAGATCCTTTTCTTTTTTTAGTACGATTTTATAAAATCTTTAATCTGTTGTTCCATATATTTCTTATTAAACCAAAAGCATTGTTTTGTCATGTATTCCCCAGTAGGTATCGGAACGTCTTTCAACTCTTCTGGAATTTCTCTTAAAATAATAACTTCCGCAGGATTTTTTAATTTTACCGAATTAGTATTTTCACAAAAATACTCACTCTCTCCAGCCTTATTTCTTACATGTGCCACTTTATTAAAGTTACTCTTCGGGAAATTATTTTCATATATGAACATTAATCTTCCGTTTCTATCATGTGATAATTTTTGTTGTAGCTTTATTCCACTTTTAATAACTTTTTTTGCTTCTTTCCAAACTTCTTTTACTTTATTTGCATCCTTTTCAGAGACATACCATATGATGGCATTATTCAAAATTTCTTTTCCATCCATATTCTTGGAAAAAATTACAAGTAAAAATTTTGAATCTACCATTTCATCATAAACAATAGATTCTGACCAGCTTTTTTCTTTCAACAATCCATCAAAATCAAACGCCGAAAAAGACATATCCTGCGTTGGTGTTCCTTTTTCATCGACCGTAAGCGTCCTTAATTTATAATTAGCCTTTTGGAATTCATCTGTTTCTTCCAAATCGTTCTCGCTCTTGTATATCTGTTTAATAATATCATTCTTTTCGCTATAGCCGTTGCGATAATCAGGAAATTCTTTTTTCAATGAATCAACTGTTCTCCCTAAATATGGTTTCAAAGTTTCAATCAAAATATCATCAAACTCTTTTTCCTTTGGCAATATCGTATCTGGCAAAATATAAGATGTTTCCCCTGGAGTAAGCATTCTCTCATTAAACAATTTTGTCATATATGATTTTTTTAATGAATATGCTCTTGGTTTTGCTTTCGGATATTTGTCATTGTACTTTACTTTCTCATCTCCACCACTGCCCTTTCTTGCCGGACTGAGATACATAAAATCTCGTTCAGACAATTCATGTGCTTTCCCCTCTTTTACATAATGTGCAATTTTTTCCCAATCATGCTGAATAATCATCTGATCTCTTTCCGGCAATTCTTCCAGCAAAATTTCATCTATCTTCTCAACCCTAAAGTTCTCCCGTTTCACACCGTTAATATACTGGTAATACATAACAAGCAAATGATGATTTTTTACCCAAAATCTGCTTTCCGCATACTCATCCCAATTTTCATCTCGATAATTGATTTTTCCAAGTGATAGTCTTTCTTTTGCTCTATATCCTCTACTATTAATCAAAAATGGGGTTACTTTCAATTCAATATCAGCATCCTTAAAATCAGGTTCAGCATCTCTGTTGCATGCATAATTAAACCAGCCCTCTTCATATGCTTGCCCAATATCTCCTTTTCCACGTTTTCCTTTTAATCCATTTTCTTGTTGAAACTTCTGTGCCAATTCAAAAATTTCTTTGAATGAATGCCCTATCGCCTTTTCTGCCCTCTCTTTTACCTCTTCTGAAGTTTTATATTCTCTGTTCCCCATTATATCAATCCTCAACTAAGTTTTTATCTAACTGTGACAAAATATAATTGCTATTCAACCAAAAGCATTGCTTTGGATACTGCCTTCCGTCTGGAAGTTCATAAGTATCTTTTGCATTTTGTGCATGCGGTCTCACATGACACACCGGATTTTCAGAAGCGTTCGGAAAATTATTATAATTCTTTCCATTTCTCTTTTCTACCTGAAGGCCTTCACGAAGCACCCTTTGGGTCTTTTCCCAAACTGCCTTCACATCACCTTCTAAATCATCATATGGAATATTCCAGAACTGACATCCTTTTAACCTTAGATTATCTTGTTGATCAAACTTATAAACCACAAATAAGAATCGGGTTCCACGTAAATAATTTCCAAAGGTAGAGTCATCCCAATCTTCTTCTACTAACTGTTTAAATTTGAAAGTAGGGAACGACATATTTTCTTTTATCTTGTTATTTTTTTCAATACGAATCGTCTTAACTACCACATCTGCTTTTTCAAATTCTTCCGCATGATTTCCTTTTATCCCTAACATCCGATATGCCAACATCGCCTCTAGGTTTTTCGGTTTCTTTTGATATTCTATGTGGAATGCGTTACATAAATCAATGACTGTCCAATCACAATAGGCATCTATCTTACTTAAAACATAATCTTCAAAAAATTCCTCTGTTGTACCTTTGATAATCGGTTCGTAGGTATTCTTTCCCGGAATAATATAATTGTTAAGAACATATGTCATATATGAATTTTTGAATGCAAATGCTCGAGGTTTTGCCAATTTATCACTAAATGGCTGCTTTCTCCGGTCTTTCGATGTTGCTGCCTTTGGCGCGGCCCCAAGATACAAAGTATCTCCTTCAGATAATTCATGTGCTTTTCCTTATTTTGATTTTCTCAACAATAATCTCAAAATCATGTTCTATGATTTTTATATCTTGTTCTGGTGGCGTAAATAACTTTACATAACCAATCCGATAATCCAAACGATTCTTTATCTCTTGTTGGTATAAATAATATACCAATAAAATCAGCCGGGCCTTTTGCCACATATGACTTTTTTCAAATGTTTCATTTACAACAGAAAAATAGTCAATCATTGTCAATATCAATCTTTCTTTAGCTACCAGCGTTCCATCCCTATTTCGCTTGTATGGCGTTACCTTAAGTTCTACACCAGCCTTATCAAAATCTGGGCGTGCATCATTATTCGTCTGATAATGAAAGAACCTTTCTTCTATCAGTTCCCCCAATCCGCCCTTTCGCTTTTTGTTTTCATGCTTTGCTTCATAATCTGTCCCTTCTCTAACAACCATTGCCTTGGTAATATCGTCCTGTTTACACACGTCTGCAAACGTTTTTCCAATTAGACCTTTTGCATATGTTTCAATCGAGATAGGGTTTGTCTCATCATAATCTCCATAATAATTTATCATTATATTTCCTCTTCACTTTTTATTTCTTCTAGTTTCTGGTCAAATATAGTTTCCTCTACCACTCTGACGCATTGCTCTGTATCCTTCAAGATATCTTTTCCCCAAAAATGTATCACTGTCCATCCCATATAATATAATTGTTTATTTTTCTCCTCATCCCTCTGCATATTACGTTCTATTTTCTTAATCCAATAATCTGAATTCTTCCCTTTTTCTAGCCTGGGTTTCAATTTTTCCCAGTCTTTGCCATGAAAGAACTCGCTATCACAAAAAATTACAATATGATACTTTGTCAAAACAATATCTGGTCTCCCCGGCAAATTCTTATAGTTTTTCCGATATCGGATTCCCCTATGCCATAATGCCTTCCTAAGAACAATTTCTATATTTGTATCTTTTCCATGTATCTTACTCATATTTTTATGGCTCTTCTCTGTAGCTTCACCATGAAAACGCGGTTCTTTTGCTGACATAGTCCATTCACCCTCTACAAATATATAATTTATTTTATTGTATCAAACTAGCTATCACTATTCAATTACTTGCATGCAAAATACCTCGCTCTCCATGCGTAGTACTATCCATTATTTCTTTCTACGCATTCAAAAAATTCTTCCACATTTTGTATTTCTTTCGTAAACGTCAAATCCTGCGCCTCCCCTTAAATTTAACGCCGCTTTTATGAGCGGCGTGGTTTCCGGCATTCCTCGGGAAGCTCCTCTGCCCAGGGCATCAGCTGATCTAGTTTTGCCGGATCTATATTTCCTTTTTCGTCACAATACTTAGGCAGCTCCGTGAGGATATGCCTGAAGTAGTAGTACGGGCGCAGATTGTTCAGCTTTGCTGTTTCTGAAATACTGTAAACAAGAGCGCTGGCTCCGGCACCTTTTGCTGTGTTATGGAACATCCAGTTCTTCTTGCCGATACAGAAAGTCCGGATAGCCCGTTCGGAAGCGGAGTTATCGATTGGGATATCCCCATCGGTCAGAAATACCTTTAAATAGTTTTCCTGATGGATGACGAAATTTAGTCCCTGTCCGGTCCTGGATTTCGGAGGCACCGTACATTCTGCAGCCTGTTGTTTTGCCCACGCAAAGAAATCCTCAACCAGCGGCTTTATCCTTGTCTGCCGCTGTGTAAGGCGATCCGTTGCCGGAAGTTCTTTCAGTTCGGTATCGATCCGGTAGAATTCTGCAATCTTTTGTAATGCCTGGTATGCCACGGAAGTTTTTACTGACAGGGGATTCTTTTTATCCGCTGCCTTTACGGCATCTGCAAAGGCTCTTCTTGCATGTGCCCAACAGTTTGCGTTTGTCACTCCCGGCAGTTTTTTGTCCAGCAGATGATACTGCTCCAGACTGTCCGTGACCAGAACTCCTTTGTAGTTCCGGTAAAACTCCAGCGGCTTTTCGTGATCCCTGCCTTTCTGGTATTCGTAGATCACCACAGGACGTTCCTTATAGAACTCCCCGGAACGGTGTACCCACATGTAGCATTTACTGTTCGGACGGTCACTGTCACCGATCACCTGTGTCGGTGTTTCGTCCGACTGTGTCACCGGTAGGGACAGCAGTTCCTGCTTCATACGATCCACAAACGGTGCAAAATATTTCTCAGCACACCGGATGATCCAGTTCGACATGGTCTGTCTGGAGATATTTACACCATTCCGCTGAAACTCCTGCTCGACCCTGTGCAGTGCAGAGGAGTTCACATATTTTACATTCAGAATGGATGCAAGCAGGGAAGGAGTAACGATGCTTCCACGCAGAAGATCCTTGGGGCGTTTTCCACGTAAGAATTCGTCCTGATGATCTCCGCCGGTTCCCACGTAGACTTCCACGGTATGGACTTCCACCGTCCAGGATTCCGGCTCATGGCGCAGTCTTTTGTAGGTTTCATCCTTCATTCTGCGCCAGTTGCCTGCACCATAAAACGTATCCAGTTCTTCTGTGGATACCTGATAAGGAGGAAGGATCTCTTCCGGGAAATCTTTCAGATCCGTTTCCCGCTGCCCTTTTTTCTTATGGTTACGTCGGGATGGAAGTACTTCCTCCGCAGCAGGCTCCGGGACAGACAGATTGCAGCAGTTTTCTGCCTCATCAAAGAAGGACAGCTGACCATCTATGGAATCCAGTGTTTCTGTATGTTTTCCGAAACGATAGCTGTTCGCTATGCGTACCTGTTCGATCAGCCGCTCGATGTTCTCATTCAGGGTATCCAGTTGTCCCTGCATCATAAGAACGATGGTGATCAGTTCTTCCCTGCTGCAGTTATTCAGTTCTTCCAATGTATGTCTGTCTGCCATTGTCCTGCTCCTTAAACTGTTTTCATTATACCAGAAAACACAAAGGATTGCGAACCGGCAGCCCCGCAGGTTTCGTCATTCTGCCTATGCCTGTAAGGCGGTGTGATGGTCATAGAGCCAGGGAAATATAAAGTTTTCAAGGCGCTGAAATTTTATCCGGATCCTCCTGTGGATACGTCACAGACCAGGAAACAGCGTTCAGAGAGGCTGTAACACCGGGAATGGATCTGACCGGATAACAGGCATAAAAAATCTATGTTTTGCACAAAGATCAGGTGGGCTTTTGCGGTGTTACTTCCCTGACTTTGGGGTTTACTATATACGTTTGAAGAAATTTTTAACACCTCGTTGTTATAGCACGCGCCTGTATTTCCATTAAGAATCAATCTCGGAGCAGGATTTATTCCCAAATAATCATTTCCTAATAAAATATTATCCAATTGTCTTTGGGCAACATTATCTTTAAACGTCTGAGAAATTGTAACATCTTCAACGATCAAATCTCTCAGTACTCTAATAAGTACAGAAAATGACGTAAGTCTTTGCTGTCCATCAACCACATGTTTTACATTTTGTTTAGCATCTATTCCATAATCATTAAAATCAATCGATTTGTTTATTCCAGTACCATTTTCATATGGAATTGTAACAATCGCCCCAAAGAAATGATTTGTTGAGTGGGAATCTCTTGCCAATTGAATAACATCATCAATAAGCGTAGCATTTTGTGAATTTGTCCATTCATAATCTCTCTGGTAATCTGGTACGGCATAATAGTCCTGCGCAAATATTTTTCCTATTCGTAAAAAATCCATTTTATATTCTCTCCATGTTTATCAGTTTAATAGTTGATTTAATTTCAATTATCACTTTTATATATTTGAGAAATATATCTTTTAACTAACTTGATGTGTTCATGATAAAAAAAATCCTTTGACCCCTTTACTATTTCCAGGTTCATACATTCATCTTTGACATTCCACTCGTCTGCAGCCATACCATTATCACTAATATCAAACAATCCGATTACAAGCATCGGAACTGTAATCGAGAGCTTGGCAGACGGTATTTCTCTAAGTATCTTTTCATAGTTTGACACTCCAGAGTCAATCCTTGTAGAAAGATGCTGTGAGGGTACAATAAGAACGCAAATATCCGCCAAGTCATAGGAATACGACAGTTGAAATTTAAAATAGTTTCTATAAGAACTAGCAACATTTCCAAATTCTACTTCGATTTGTATTGTAATCGCACCATACGAAGCGTTTTTATGAAATATTTTTCTAAAATCAGACCTAAGAGCATCTTCATTTGTATCAGGTGTCGCAAGTGGCTCTTCTTCCCAGCCTTCATTTTGAACGTTTCTAGAAAATATGTATTCATAATCTGCTGTACAACATCAAGCTTCTTTTGATTCTTTGACTTCCCTTTATAAACAGGAACTGGACAATTTTTGCAAATCTCAATCAATTCCTCATAGGCTTCTCTATGGTTTTCATGTTGAAGTATTTCTTCAGCAAATCTGTAAGAATATGTCTTAATAAACATATAAGCACTTCCTTTATCCCTATTTTTTTGTCATTTGCTTCATATTATTCTAGAATTTATAGCATTCGTATCTACTTCATTAATTTTCTACCAGGTTTTTTACCCTAACATACAAGTCAAGTAAAGCATCTATATCCATGTCCAAAATAGGTTCATACATAAATGAATTGAGATGAATATTCTCCGGAGTCATAATGTTTACCTCATTGAATATGCTTATTTCTAATGGATTTCCTATCTGACAAAACACATTATATATTTCTCTCGTTTGATTCTTCATTGAAGCTAAATCATTCATAAACTGTTGAGAATTCCCAACTTTATTTGTTTTTCTGGCTTTCCATGTTAAAGTCAACGTACAATTTCTTATCTTTGATATCATAAATTTCTCTGAAAGATGTCTTATACCAACTGCCAAAATTACTTTATTCTCTAAAAATACATCGGCTGGAGTAATGCTATCGCAAATCAATAATAGTTCATCGACAACCCTTGTGATAGGTCTATATCTTCCTCAAATCCATTCACTCCTAAGTAATGCGAATAAATATCTAAAAGCTGCGAAAATGTAATATTAGATGTCTCTTCTTTTTTATGTAAAAGAGAGGTCAAAAATAAATAATCACTTTGTGCTTGCGAAACATTATCATCTCTTCCATATTCAATAAGATTTCTTGCAAATGGAATCATCGCAAGTACATTCTTTTACAAAGATTAGGAATGAAAAGGCAACGACCCTGTGTGAGACAGCAAAACGCAGCATCGGCTTAAAGAAAGGCTCTTCGGCTGCCCGGTATGAAATGAAACTGTTGCTCGAGGATTACGAATACAAAAAGGCACAGCTTGACGCCGTTATGGAGGAGATAGAAAAGCTGTGCAGGAAGATACCGAAAGCGAGCAGATGCTTGCCATCAAAGGTATAGGAATCACGGTAGCCGGATTTCTGGCAGAAGGGTGATGTGAGGCGTTTCGAATCACCCAGACAGATACAAAAGCGGGCAGGACTCTCATTACGGGAGAACAGCTCTGGAAAGCACAAAGGACAGACGACCATAAGCAAAGAGGTCGGAGTAAGCTGCGGGCAGTACTGTTCAATGCAGCAATTCCGCTGATAGCGAAGAATCCGGAGTTTAAGTCATTGTACGAGTATTACACGACAAGAGCGAACAATCCGCTCAAGAAGAAACAATCCGTGATTGCCATCAGCTGTAAGCTGATAAGAGTCTTTATGCCATCCTGGCAAAGGAGTGACCTATGATGCACAGAAGTTGATTTCTGACATTCACAGGCAGCCGCAGGTAGCGTAAGAAGACCAACTGTGAGATTCAGGAGACGTCCGCCGTAAGGCGCTAAAGGAACAGAAGAATTTCATAAACATAGAGAGCCAAGTCAGATTTATTTCCATCAGAGCAGAGACTCAGCGAAGGAGCATCATGACGCCCCTTATGGATAAGCAGAACGAAGGAATTAAGGACCCTGGAAGTAAAGGAGATCCCATGACATGGGAGGTTAGGCTGCCGTAAGGAGTTGGGGAAAGAAAGGCCGATCATAACAGAATAAGACGACGTCTTGTTTTGTGTACCCTAAACATCCGTATATCCATGATTCATGGCCAAGGGAATGACATAGACTTAGAAGCAATCTCTATGAAAAAAAAAAAAAATGTGAGAAAAAGCGAGTTAACAAGAGAAAAACAAAGATTATTATGGGAGGAATGCGCTATTTTCCCCCCCAAAAAAACATTCTGGCAAATAAGTTGTCTACAAATTTCCTCTCTATAATATACATGGTAAATTTCGACAAAATCTTACAAAAAACTTTTTCGACCAGCGACCACGCACAGGACACTGGATGCAAGATTGCCGCTCAATTTGTAATCTTTCTAAACATGAATTTAGTAGTTCATAGCTCTTTGAGACATCACATTTGTCCTTATATCACACCATTCTGCCAATCCCTCTATATCAGCTACGTACATATGACCTGCATCACTATCATATATTTCTTCATCAATCCCTACATGTAATAAATTCTTATTTACATTATAGTTTATTGATATTAAATTTAAGATATCCTTGCTGCAATAATCTGGAAATCTTTTACTCGGTTCAATAGTATCTGCTACGCAGAGAATAAATAATAACGGATTGTCTCTGTATGATATGCGCTGGAATTTATCTGGTAACAAGCAATTCAGGGAATAATACTTATACATTTCCTTACAACAATCATTATCCTCCGCTTTGTACATATTATGTGCCGCAATACAATCTGCTATATAAGCAAATAGTTTAATTTGTTCAATGCAGAAATGGAGTCCTTGCTGATTATAAAACTCATAAATATCTCCCCCAAAAAAATTCTCTGTTGTCATTTTCCTATACTCTTTAACATAATTAACAATCATTCTAGAGAAAAATTCATCTGCTCCTACAATTCCATGATCTAATTTACCCATCTTCCACAAACGATAATAAAAATAATTATTTTTTGTTTCTTTAGAATATCTTGGTTGCTTTATTATTGTGCCATTATTGTATTTTATAGTATCTTCCAATTTACCTGTTGCATTCCGATTGTAATATGCCACTTTGCTCCTAACTCCAAACGATGGATGGATGTATGCAATATCAATGCCATGGTCTTGATACCATGTTTTCCTTGTAAGAAATTTCCAGAAATACATTGCTTTACAATTGTAATTATAATAATCCTTATGAGAAGGCAATTCTAAATACGCTTCGGAATAATTTTCATACACATATCCCAAATCATGTGCTAAACATAATAGATACCATATATATGAAAAAGGATAGCATAAAGATACTTCCGACCTAATCGCAATATGCTCATCTATTGTTCTCTGTAAAAAAGCTCCTATAAAAAAAACATTGACTGTATGTACATTTCTGATTTCAAAATGTTCATTCTGAGAATTTATCCAAGTATCTAGTGTATATAATTTAGAGCCTCTTTGAAAATAATTATATATAAAATCACTCGCGGCTCCTTCATTTTGAAAAACATCTTCAAACTTCATATCATAATAATTCCAAAATCCTCTATGATTTTCCATTTCACTTCGTAATTGTTGATACAACGTCATCCTGTTTTCTCCTAAAATCATGTTTCGTTCATTTACCAAAACCGCTGCCAGACGCAAATAAAATTCAAATTTCATCAACTGCAAGCATCCAGGCTCAGAAGTTGGTTAACTACTTTTCGCTCAGTAAGAGCTATTGTTCACTTACATTTACATCATATATATTATTTATGTAATACACAGTTTGTCCTTCTTTCTCTATAATTTTCTGTGCCTTCCGATTCAAATCCAATTTTCCATTCTTTATTTGTGTTTCTACAACTATATAACTATCTTGCGTTTCATATACAACCGCATACACCATATCCTCTCCATCAGTATTATTAAGTTCTAATATTTTGTAATTCTCTCTATGTCGCTCCGTCGTTTCAGCAACCCAATATATGTAGCCAAAACTAATAGCTAATGTAATTGTAAGAGTAAGTATAAGTTCCTTAATCTGATCCTTTCTACTAATATTTTGTTTTTTTGCCCTTGTATTCTTTTCCTTTTGATATTCCGAATGTATTATACTTAATGCAACTGAATTTATCAGTAATACCATCACAATATATAGTAATAAAACAATTACTACTGTCGGTGTATTCTGAAGAAAAAATTCATTAAATGTAAAGTCATTACTCACAGAAACAATTAAAAAGAGAATTATTACTTCTATCGCTACAAATATAACAATATTCCGAACTTTTTTCTTTTTTGTTTTCAAAATCTTGTAAAAAACATAGTTACTAAATATACCTATTGTTAAATAAGCTATCAATTGTATCGTTTGCAAAAACACATTGTCATTATTCATATCAATATAGCATTTATCTATTTTATAAACAGAAAATCTTCCTGCCATATAGGTATACCAAATACCTTTGATGATCCATAATGCCATAGAGAAAATGACTGCCACACAGGCACTAAATTGCGGGAATTTTTCATTCCAATATTTCTTGCATATCTCATACATATACTGTGGCAAGGTCTCTTCTACCGATCCATTTTCACTTAATGTCTCTGGTATAGAAATACCAATGTCTTTACTCCAGCGTTGTACATCAATAGAGCTATTATCCTCGTCTATATAATCATAATATTTTTCTAAACTGTTGGCCGCTTTGGGATTTTGGCAAAAAATGTCATATAATTTATTTATATTTCCTTGTTGTTTCGTTTCTTCTTCCTTCATTTTCATTTGAAGATATTCATCAATATATTTGGAATACTCTGAATTAATATTGCTCAAATCAAATTTATTCCAATTTTCTGCAGAATATTTTAGTATATACCATGAAAAAGCATCGCACACTGTCTCTTCGTACCAAGATAAATACCGTTCTTTCTTCCACTGTCTTTTATACTCCTGTAATACGCAGTAGCACATTTCATATGCTAATTGAAATATCATTTCATTCCACATACATGGTTCTTTCAAAGCTAATTTTATTTTTACGGAGTCTGCTCCTAATTCCGTATCCACATGTTTCAGTTCTGTATCATTACAGAGTATGCATTGCTCTCCGTATATTTTTTCTATACCAAATATTTCTTTATATACCGGCCATATGAAATCTATTACTTTACTAACATTATCATCCGAAGTAACAAATAAATATCTTTCGTTTTCCACTAATTCGTCCTCCCATGTCGTACTATGTAATAACTTTTGATATGTGGAATTCGTCTTTCATAAATCACTATCCGACTTACCTAATTCCTCACAAATACGTTGAATTCTTCGACGTCCTATTTGTGGAAGAAAAACATATTTTCCCACAACATATCCAATACCAATCACTATGCTCATAACAACCAGCAATCGGGAACTGAAGTTTGTATAGTTTGATAAAATAAGAAAAAATATTGCAACACTTAATAAATATGTTGCATTATATCTACTAATATTTGCATAATATTTATCAGGAAATTTCATTCTATATTTCATAGGGCATCC